>BFBZ01000014.1_pt3 | contig 1544401 bp, 1405 predicted proteins | sample 1888401 | NCBI WGS metagenome assembly BFBZ01 (sample SAMD00112614, study PRJDB3348) | symbiont metagenome | host: Chara braunii | reverse complement strand
GGTRWARGTTCTKCCCGGCATWGTCATCCCGAAAGGATAGTAATCCTGTGCCGTAACTAAATCGGCTGTATAGTAGTCAATAGTAGTACCATTGCTGCTATGGGCAATTTTTTTATCGGTTATGGTTGCCAGTACATTGCCTAAATGGTTGGTTATTTCAAAGATTCTGTTGCCTGCATTTTCGGTTTGGTCGTTTGTGCCATTGTAATCTGCACTGCCTAATGCTGTTGTAATACTTACATTAGGTGTAAGCATACCTAACCTGCTGCTGCCATACAAAGTTTGTTCTTTCCAATTAAAACTGCTGTTATTATTTTCGTAAACAGCTAAGGTATTGCCCTGTGCATCGCGTACATAATAAGTACTGGTATTGTTACTACCGTTGTTTACTGTTTTTTGTATGCGATTGCCGCCTGCATCGTACACATAACTAATGGCTGTACTGCTTTTGGTTATGTCGGCAATTTTGCCGTAAACCGTCCAGTTAATGTTACTTATGCCTTCTGCATTGTCTTTAATAAGGTTACCTATATTATCGTATTGGTAATTATCATCATTCTGGTTGCCAATATCTCCTAAACCGGTTGTTGCACCAACAGCATCTTTTACATGGCGTAACTTATTATTTACCAATCTCCCGTTATTATCAACCGTATAACCATAGGTAAGGTTATCCATAGCACTGCCGCTGCCATTATTACGCAAATAGGTTTTTATATTACCATTAGCATCGTAACTTATTTGTTCTTTATAGTTCTGAATTATTGAGCCATTACCCCATGCATTGGTATTATTATCTAAAGCAGCGTGGCGGTTCATGGCTACTAAACGGTTTAATTGGTCGTACCGGTAAGTATAACCTGCACTTGCATTGTTTTCTATATTTTGAATAGCATAGGTACTGCCGCTTATATTGCCGTTAAATAAATCAGTACCTGATTCTGTTATTGCCGGAGCACTGTATTGCTTTGCGAAAGATTGCGGTATACTACTGTTATTAGCACCAATAGGGGTATAATCTCCGTTGTAGTATTGCAGCGTATAAGCCACCGCATCTCTTGCTATGGTATTGAAAGGGCTGTTGGCATAACCATCGCCCGCCATATCTTTTGAAGCATCTAAGAACTGACCATTCATTCCTTTTAGCCAGCCTTGCAAAGTATAGGCATAGTCTAAGCCTTGCACTTTACCGGTAAATTGATTCCCTAATTCTGTTCTGGCTAATGGCCCATGCGGGTAATAAGTATAATGTGCATCTAAATGCCAGTTCGTATTTTCGTGTTTGTCATAATTTACACGGCTGCTGTAAACATCTGTAACGCGGTTATCTGCATCATATTGATAACTATAATAGAATTGATCCCACCTTCCATCCTGATACAATACCTTGTTTACTTTACCGCTGATTAAATCATACTCGTATTTTATTTCTTTTAAGCCGTTACTTCCGGTTACATATTGCTGTTCTGCGGTTGCTAAGGCAGTATTTTCCTGCCATAGTTTATTTACATTTCCTGCAATATCATAAGTATAATAGGAAGCTGAGAGCCTGTTTTGTGCAGGATTACTGCCGCTGCTTAAAAGTGCAGTAGCCACTACTCTTTTTTGCAGGTTTAATTGTTGACCTTGTATAGTTGAAGGCACCCAGGATGGTTGCTCATCATATGCTGTAACCGTAACCTGACGATTACTGCCGGATGCTAACCAACTTGTTAACCAGCTATCTGAACGCGTATCTGTTTCAGACGGATTTATAGTAACGCCTAATTTTTCACCTACTTCAATAATTCTTCCGAATGCATCATACCTGGTATAGCTGTACCTGTTTGATGGGTTGATTGTATTATCTGAACGGCTTGCAGTATTTTGTTCTGCATTTTGAGAAATAGCCAGTCTGCCTAATTTATCATACCAGAATTGAGATTTACCTGCATCGGGTGTATTTTGTTCTACTACCTGGTTTAAGCTGTTATAAGCATACCATGTAGGTAAAGTATGATCAGGAACTATAAACCGGTCAACAAATTCATCTTGGCTGTTAGCGGCAATAGTTGTTGCAGAACCGGCAGTAGGTTTATTGAATCTTCCCCAAACGGTAAGTGGTCCGCTATTGGCTAAATTGCCTACCGGGTTAAGGCAACTGTTTAAATAGTTGGCATATACTTCTGCATCTGTAGCTTGTCTGTTGTATAATCTGAGGTGCTTAAGTGTTGCAATATCTTCAGCAGGTAATAATAATGAACCGGCATTGTTGCCAGCTGTTATTTCCCAATCGAATGGATATGGCGGCGTTCCAGTGGTAACTGTTGTTAATTTTTTACCATCAATATATAAAGTCAGGTCATTATTATCGCTGTTTAAATATGTGTTGGCATTAATGAAAAGGTGTACCCAGTTCTGCAAGGGTTTACTGGCTGCAATATCTGCATATGCATGACCTGATAAGTTTAATTCTATGCTACCATTACCATCGGGAGTCATGGTATATAATTCAAGCCATAACTTATAATCGGTAATAGCAGCCTGAATAAAGTATTTATTATCCGTTGTTATAAACCTTACCTTTTGTGATGTTAGCCCGTTGGTATTGTACAACCACATTTCAAAGCCTTTGCCTGCCTGACTCTGTAGATTATTGCTTAAAGCAGTAAATACATCTGTCTTATTTTCTGATGCACCACTTGTTGCTCCTGTACAATCGCCTGATTGGGCTTTTCTGAAATCAGCTACTTTTTGCAGTTGATCAGCAGTTAATAATTGTACGCCTTCAGGAGGAATTGTTTTTACCAGATTACCGGCCTGATCATAATAATATAATGTGTAATGATACTCATACACTGTGCCTTCTAAATTAGCAGAAGCAGAAGCATTTAGGCATTTTGAAATATAAGCATTGCTGAATTTTTGTCTTTCCTCCAAGATATATTTTTCATAAGAAAGCCCTGCATTCATAAATGCTGTAGAAAGCGTAGCTCTTGCACAGGCAAAATAGTCTTCTTTAATTACCGGTGTAACAGCTTTATTATATACTACTCCATTAACAGGACAGCTATTATAAGGGGCGTTTGGAAAATAATCTGCATAAGAAACTGCAAACCCGAAATAATGATTTAAATAATTGGTTAATGTTGTTCTGTATAATTGCGTGCAATAAGGGTAAGTACTTAAACTGCTTACTAAGCCTGCATACGTATTATCAAAACCGGCTTTTGCATTGTTAACATCACTACAATTTATCCAGGCGGATGCAGTAGAAGCTGATACTAAAAAAGCAGCAGGTAAGTTTAAAGGCTCATCTAATAATCCGCAACTATTGCTGCATTTATTAAGCAGGTTGTTGAATTGTGATTCGGTTAAAACAAAATCGTCTCCCAACTCATCTTTCAGGTAATTATAAAATGTTTTTGATGAGCCGGATGCATTATACCTGTTTTGTAAAGCACTTATGTTTGAACAAATATTTGTACCATTAAGTTTAGAAACATTTGCTCCAGATTTGATAGGCAGTATTTGCTTATAGTTACCTGAATTATCAGTATACGGGTATGGTGTTTCTATAAGATTTTCATTAAAACCTAAAGCTCTGTAAGATGGAACAAACGTATTAAAAACATCTGCAAATGAATTAAAACTTAAAGCGGTATTATTAGGGTTAGTTGCATAAACATTTATAGGTAATGTACTTGTGGCTCTTATATTATCAATGCTGGTAGCATTAGTAATATTATATTTTGCAACTACTGCAAGATTATCAACTATATTCTGAATGGTTGGGCAAGCAACATTTACCTGCTCATACACTTGTTTTACTGTATTATAAACGGTTTGTGGTACATCAACCAATGCAGCAAATCTTGGAGTTTGGCCATTATCTATATCTGCCTGATTTTCTGTTTCAACAACACCTCGTAACGTATTTGTCCAGGCAATTTTTAAAGCATCAACATTGGCTGCTTCCTTGTCTTTATATGCTTGCAATTGTGCAGCTGTAGTAGTGCTATTATTACCGGGCAAATTATTAACCATACAATTCATTGCCGTTTGCACATTACTATATTCATTAAAAACTCTAATCTTATTTGTATAATAAGGTGCTAAGGCATTGTTTTTACATGAGGTAGAAGGGGGTGCAGGTAGATAACCATTGGGGCAAATAATTGAAGTATTATTTAGAGTTCGTGTATCACTGTAGCTATTTCCTTCATAATAACCATAAGAAAGATGCCATTGAGTGACATTGTTGCCTATATAAACACGGTCTTGCCCAGCATTAATTTGAGCTGTAGTTGTTGAGTTATAATAGTAACCGCTACCATAACCATAATATTGGCCATAATAATAATCCCAGTGTTCTTGGATTATAGGTAGCACTACATTGCTAGTAACAGGCCCATTATTATAAACAATATAAACCTGTTCTTCGTCATAATATTCCTCATAAGTTCCATATACGTTATCGTAGAAATTTACAACAACTCGTTCTACATGAAAATCACTATACAATGGACAAGCATTACCACTAGTATTTCCACTACCAGCATTAGCAGAAATACAATTAGCAATTGTAACAGTAGAAGAAGAATCTTTAGAAAAAGCATCATTGCCAATAAAGCAATTAACACAATCAGGGTTAGTTTGTGCTTTTACAATAGCAATATATTTTCCTCTTAATTGAAAATAGTAGTTACGATATAGCTCCCACTCCTGGCTTAATGATCGGCAATTAGTACTTATACTGCAATTTGTCCATGAATTAGCAAAGTCGCCTGCAGTTGCCGATGCATCTGATGGCATACAGTACAACGTCCAATCAATAAAGTCTACAATATTTTTAGAACTTAATGCATTTCCAGTTGAAGGGTCTCTTAATGCAATACCGGAAACAGAAGAACAGTTTTGCAAATCACTTTGCATAGCAGAGTAATAGTTTGCACCCAGGCCTCCCGTTGCAAAGAAAGGATCAGCAGAAAGTAGTTTATAAATAGTTGAGTGTGTATCATCAAAAAAGTTTTTACTAACAGCATCCTGATAATTGGATACACTTTGTTCAACTGTTTGTTGAAAATTATAAACTTCAGAATGTGCTGTACACCATTGATAACTGCAATACTCTACATGTTTTAAAACAAAATAATCTGCCCATTCCGGGTGTAAAATATATTGTGCAATAAAGTCAGATTCTAATAAATCTTTAATATGAATTATATTACCATTTTCGTCCGTATAAGTTATATCGGTAAAATTGGGGTCATTATAAAATCTTAAAACATTGATGTTTCTTTCAGTATAAGTATATGTTCTTATATAGTCTACTCCGTTGGCATCTAAAGTTTCTGTATAAGTATATAACGCGTACTGTCCACCTGGAATTACATCTGCTTTAAGTTGTTGAAGTTTTGAATCGCATGCAGATAATTTTGGAGTACAAGTAGCCGAAATGGTAGCACAATTGTTATATAATTCAACATATTTGTTGTGTATCCAACCCGTAACAGCAGCGTCATTCTTATTGATTTGATTATTAAAACTTTCTGTATTCAGTTTATCAATAAGATCATTTACAGATTTGGTGAAATCCTGTTCAGAGCCCAATTTCTCTTTACAGGTTGAACACTCTGAGTAACAACCTGCTAAATTGAGGTTGTTTAATTCATCATTTATAAATGAACTAAATGTTCTTATTGCAGGATTATGTGTAATATAATAATCTTCCTGTGCTGCAATATTTTGTTTGCTAAGCTTTAATAAATAAGTAATGTAATATTCACCGGGGTTTGTTAAATTAAAAAGTACATTTCCAGTAACAGCATTGGTAGTGCATGAACCCGGACTTATAGAAAAAGCCTGAGAAGTTTGTTGTGCATAAGTTGTACATGCATCCTGAACCTTAATTTCAATATCATAATAACAAGTATTACAAAATGTTACTCCGTTATTGGATGTAACCAATGATGAAGGATCTATACTATAATGCACCGTATAATTACCGGAAGAAGTGGCCAAGAAAGTAGCTGTAGAAGAAAGTGTAAGTGCCAAAGAGTTTTTTTGAAAATCGGAAGACTTAATCAACTCCTGATTAATACTGGTTGATGCTACTGCACCCGAAGAAGAACTTAAGCTATTTAGATTTTGGGGTGGGTTTCCTGCTAATGCAGTTGCGATGGTTTTTCCATTAGCATCAATATAACTAACACTTACTTGTCCATTTGGGTCTATCACCATATTTTTCGAATAGTGTGAAGCATTACCTACCTCAACACCAAATAATCTATCCAACTCTGTTTGTAAAGGCTTGCCATAGAAATAAGAAGTTTCTTTAGTTGAACCAATTTGAAAATTTTGCCCAACTCCGCCTTGTTTTTTAATTCTGCCGGTATTATCCGGTGTATACTGAGTTACAGCTAATGGAAGCCCATTAGCATTTGGAATAAAATTGCCATTTATAGTATTAATAAAACCGCTATTAGAAGAATAATATTTTGATGCACCGGTTGAATTGCTCAAAAGCGTAGGCGATGAAGTATTACATACGGTTGTATTTAAGTCATCATAACTATACTCTACTCCGTTTAAATTTTGATTATACAATTTAAAATAGTGCAGTGTGTTATCATTGGTGGGAGCGGGCAAAATATTGGCTGCTGCTCTTCCCATTTTATCATAAATAGTTTCTGCAATAATGGCATTTTGGGTGGTATTAGAAAGTGTAACCATTTGCCTACTTCGAAGAGAAGCATCGAAATAAGAAATTACTTCTTTCATTTTACTTTCTTCCGCAAACGATGCATTGTATTGCCAGTTAAGATACTGTTCATGACCGGATATAGGTAGACAGTTAATTTGATTGCCTATATTATATTGCCAAGGTGATTCATTTCTTGGTATTACTCCGTCATCCACAGAACGTATTCTAACTAAAATATATCCTGCGGGATAGATAGCATTTAAAGTAAAAGTTGTGTTGCTAACGGTAACTCTACTACTATTATTTGTCATCCATTTCTCTAAATCATTCCAGGTTAAAGATCCAATAGTATTTGCATCAATATACATTCCCTCATAACTTAACTTATCAATAAACGTCCATTCAAGATCAAATTTTGGACTACTGCCACTCCAAGCTATTACTACCTGACCGTTTATTGAAGTAATCCCATAGTTATAAATCATAGACTTATAATTTCTGAACATAACATCGTTTGATGTTGAAGGCCCATGTACTCCTGTAAAAACACTTTCGTACTCATTATCGGGGAGCTTATTATAAGAAATGTTCGCATCCATTGGGTATGACCTTTCAATAAGAATTTGATTTTTAAGCCTGAAAATGGCAGGTAGCTTGTCTCCCCATTCTTTTGAGTTAATAGAGTTTACAACAACAATAACTTTATACGCATTTTTAAACTTGTATAAATCTGTAAGTTTTAAAGGTTTCCCAACAGCAGTATCATAATTAATTGTTAGACTTATATTTTTAATTTCCTGTGGTTTTTCTTGGTCTCTTGAAGTGTAATAAAATATTGAGAAATTAATAGTACATGAAAAAGACTTATTTTGATAATAGAAACTTGTGTCTTGTCTTAATTCAAAAGTTATAATATTTTCGGTATTGGTATTTCGAATCTTATTCCAATCATCAATCGATAAGCTACGAAATTTATCATCGGTAACAATAGAGCTATCCCCTTTCTTAATTTTACCGCTTAAAAACTGCACATAAGACTCCGTAGCTGCACTTAATTTAAATGCAAAGAGTAATTGGACTGAAAGCAGTACAATCAAATTGAAGATTGTTTTCTTACTAACCATATTTTTTGTTTTAGCCCTTTAACAAATTATGCAACTTATATTGAGCAAATGCCTGAGACAGCTCTATATTATTCTTCCCTTTTATTTTTAAAATTTTTTCAATCTCTTTATCAAAATCAATATCTGCTTTATCAAAAGGAATAAAATTTGTTTTAGTAATCCAATAATCACTATTCATATTATTGTGATTATTTAAATCGTTATTCTTCCACCATTCAGTTGTAATGGAAATGATTGAGTGATATTGCTTATTATACTTCAGTTCAAATGATTTAATTTCCGGCTTTAATTCATTATTGATAGTCATCATATTAAATGAGCCGGTCTCCCAAGCTTTCCCTTTAATTCCTAAATCTGCGGTTGTATCAGTTTCTGCATTTCTAACTTCAGGCAATAACTTAATTGTGCTATTAATTAATTTTTCATTTTGATTATTATATTTTTCAACTACTAATAACTTTGTTAGTGTATCAATTAAAACAATTATTTTACCATTAGAGATAATAACTTGATGGCTGATTTGCCCATAGAATTTTTTTTCATTCCGGATAATTAATAAGTCAGCAACTTCTTTGGGGTGTTCTGTATTTTTAGACTCATATAAATTAATTTTAGCTTGAAGCTTTTGCTCCTTTGAGCTTAATAGTTGTTGGAAAACAGCCGCATATTCTTTTTGAAAATCCAGTTCTTTATAATAAGGTTTTTCTGTTTTTTTGACTTTACTTTTATTACTATTAATTATAGCATATGCCATTACACTAAATAAGCAGGCTGCTATAGAAGTAATAAGAATAATTTTCTTAGATTTCATGCTATTTATTTAGGTCTCTTATTGTTTAAAATATTTTCTACTTTCCTTTATTGTCATAATACCTCTTTCTGTTTCTTTCTTCACCCTTATTGGTGTTCCTTCTTCATCATATTCGTAGAAAGTAGCAAAATTGTTTTCATCTAGTTGAGAAACTAACCTCAGATTTTGGTCATTATATACAAATGATTTCATTTGACCATCTTTTGGATATATTCTAATATCATCAATATAAATATTGCCCCCAGTAGGTTTTAAACTTATAGTTACAGACGGATTGATATTTTGTGCAGTAAATTCAACATCAATTTTTTTCCAGCCTTCAACTACTTTGACGATTGTATTTTGTATTGATAAATCATTATTATTAATCTTCAACTGAAGGTTTTGAATTTTGTTATTTGAAGATTGTCCATCATTTACCCAAAAACTAAGGATATATTTTTTTCCTGGAATTGGAGCAAAGCCATTAATCTGTTCGTTTGATGTTAGTATATATTTACCAGTTGTTCCATAGTTTAAAAAAGATGGGGACTCTGGACTTGAACTGCCAAAGTTTCGAGAAAGGACCAACTCATTATTGTTTATTAATTTAAGGCTATACTTACCAGAGTGTGCTTTTTCGTTAGAAATTAGGTGATTAGCATTAATATCCCAATTTATATGCCTTGGCAGTTCGCAGGTAGAGCCACTCATATTAAAATTATAATCCTCAAATCCGTCAAATGCTATTTCATTTCTTCTTGCATTTGCAGCTACAGCAGTACTTAAAGTTTGTTTGTACCCATATAATGCACTACTAAATCTATTTAATGCATCAACACTTTCAACCTCATTTCCATTTTGATCAAAGTGAACAGAACGTGAATTCCATACCCATCTATTATCGTTACTTGGAAAAGTTTGCGTAAAATCATAAGAATTATTGTCTGTACGTAAGCCAGATGATGTAAATGTCCAAAAAGGGTTAAAAGATGTGTAATAACCTGAATTTCTTATATCTGTTCCTCCATTTTGAGATAAAATACCTTTTAACTGCGTACGATTAGTTGTATATACATATGACGCCTGAGGTTTCCAATTACCTAAAATATTTCTTATATAAGGATTAATTACAGGGTAAGAAGTACAAGTACTTATTGTAGGAGGATTATTGATTGAGCTAAAAGTTTGCAATGGTGCTGTGTCGGCTTTGTTAAATTGATTATTAAAAGCTATCGAAGGGCCGTGTGCAAAATATTCGTTTATATCAAAATAGTTGACCCCACCACTACCACCTGAATTTTGACCTCCGTTCACTATTTGACACTCATAATAATCATAACCCAAGCAATAAGATGGTATACCCCATTTTTCATTATATAAGATTGCTTTAGCATCAAGAATTTTTTTATCAGCACTAAAATCAAGATGGTTATTATTAACTATTGGGTTAACCATTGTAACAATTGTACCTGCACTGGCAGATAACATATTTCTTCTGCCTGATCTCAATATTTTAAACAGTGAACCTACACCTTGAACATTCGAAACAAAAGCACCCGTTTTATCAATTAATCTTAATGTTCCATCATATGACTTTATTACCCATGCTCTTTGTTGTGGATAAGAATAATTAGCCAATTCATCCCCCGGGAACAAAGATTGCCAACCTGTTGAAGTAATAATACCGTTATTATCGGTTGTAATATCTGCTACCAAAGCTCCAATATTATGAAAAGCAGCTGCCATTCCTTCGTAATTAGTAACCATGTATGCTGGATAATGAAAAGAATAAGTGTAATTATCGAATTCGTTTTGAGTTTTAGTTAATAGTACCTCTCCAGTTTGTTTATCCCATAATAAATTTTCCACCTCTATTGAAGAGCCATTTTGTATTGTTTTTACTTTCTTTAAAACCCCATATTTGTGTATTAATTTTACAGCACTCATGGAATTAAAAACATCAATACTATAACTCGGTCCATTACTTGTTGCACCATAAGGAATTGGTATAGGCAAACCAAATATACTTATCCAAAAAAAACCAAAATATCCTCCAACAGATATGCCTAACTGATCATTTCTGTTTTCTCGGGAATCCACAACAAATTCCATATCAGTAGCAATAACCCTATTTTCAATTGAACCGTCTTTATTTAAAACTGGTAATTCATTATTAAGTTGCTTTAATTCAGCATCTGCGTCAACTAGACTATAAAAGTTTTCAGTTGAAGATATTAGATTATGATTTTTATCAAATGTTTTAACGGACTTTTGCTTACCATTCATATCATTAAGCTCCACTTTAAAGCCTTGCGTTGCCCCAACTCTATGAATTGAAGTGGAAGAAAATAATCGAAGTATTAAATCGTTATCATAAGAGTTTGTTTCAATTGTTGTATTATCGACTAGTATTGGAAATTCTTTTGTTGAATAAAACTCATTTTCTACAAAGCCTGTTTCCTGAGCATTATTTACACCTATATTAATGACTGTTACTTTAGTATATCCCACCTGTGGTGAAGGAAAATAACTTTCACAATATGGTTTCTCAATTATATGATTTTTATCATTACCCCACATTATTTTCTCTGTATAAGTAACAGGCTGATGGAAAGGGTTTTCTTCATTGCCAATTTGTGGTTCATAAGATGCAACACCGGAAGAAATTTTTATAGGGTTACCTGAATTATCAAGAATATTATTGTCAGTAGTTGTGTAATCATACAATAAGCCATAATCACCATTTTTAAAACTTACTCCTAAATTTGTTCCGGTTGCCTGCCATTGATCCGAAATAGTAATTTTATGAACACGGCTACCACCTCCCATTTTTTTGTAATCCGGATTATTTAATCTAATCAAACATTTGTTTAATTGTACTTTATCAGAGAATTGCTTTCTGCGAGATCTACTCGTATAAGGTTCAACTAGTTCTTTTAAATTTGCTATTGATTGTATTACAGATACTATAGCAGCTTGAGCATCGTTACCAACATCAGTATTGTCATAATTATCATAAGCATATTGAGGTAACCCTTCTTTTAACATTTGCCAGCCTTGTAAGGCAATTGGATTGTTACCGCTAATGGGTTTCACTTTAATAATAGCTCTATTATTACTGCCTGAAACTAAACCGGAATTCACTGCATCTATTTCGGCATAACCATTTATAAACTCATAATGGCCCTTATTATCAACATCAGCATAGAATTTGTAAAATATGTTCGATACTCCTTCTAAGTATCTTCTTTTAAATTCGTCATCTGAGCTTACTGATAAGGGTAGTTGAACAATTAAATCAGTAGCATCAATGAGCCCAACATTATTGTTATTTGAACCTATGCCCGTAACAAAACACATCTGCATAGCTCTTTTATTTTGCACATAAGCATAGTCATCACTTTCATATTCAATATTTATTATACTTCCCGTAGGCGTAGTTATTTTATTTAGTTGCCATTTAGATACTAATATGTTGTTAAGCTCACGTTCACTAAAAGCTGTTCCTTGGTTCTCCTGCAGAGTATAAGGAAATTCTGAATTATTAAAAACTTGTGTGTTACTAAAACCCGTATTGTAAAAACTTTGCTTATAGTTACCCCATCTGTCAGTTTGCCTTGTTGTATAATAATCATTACTTTCTTCTGTACTGGGGTTGTTAGCCGGAGAATTTTGTATCGACGATACCAACCTATTATCATATTCGAATTTGTAAGGGTTTGTTGTACCTCTTGTATTTGTACCAAAAGTGAAATAAAGTTTCTTAAGCGTTAATTTACCCTTATTGACATTAATATTTGAGATACCATACGCACTAATTGTGGCACCTGAGTTATTGGGGAGATTTGGATATGTCGAATAATCATATTCAAAATGAACAACTTTAATTGGTATTGCATTATTCGCTCCGTTCTTATAATAGTCAGCCTTTGAAAATAATCTGATACTATCAAGTTTTTGAAGCCTTAGACTTGCGTCTTGTCCTCCGCGATTGTCTATTACACCTAAAGCATCTTCCCTATTACTTGTGTAAAAAATGGCTATTTGCGTTTTGCTTTGAATTACTGCTGGATACCATACTTCTTTTTCCCCATATACATAACTTGCTTTATCATCTTTTTTATCACTGATATATCCTTCATTGTAGTTGGCCTGTTCATACAAATAAGGGCTACGCCATTTATATGTTTTAGAAGTTGTAATATTTTTATAAGAAAATTTAATAGCCGTACCTAAATCATCATCTGTAATACCATTATCTGTAAGGTCAACATAATCCGGTGATAAAATTCCAGTTATTAGAAAAGAAGTTGCATAAGGCGGTGTTATTTCTTTAGAATATAATTCGTCTCTGCCAAATTTATGATAGGCTGTATTTTTATCGCCACTCAGATCTGGAGTATAATTATGTTCTGAATTAATAGTATAATTTACAATACCAGTTTTTCTTGCTAGCTGAATATTGTTAGGTGTAGCTATAGAAAAAGTTGCTTCTTCTTGAGTAATGTTATAAACAGGTAATCCATATACAAGTCTTTTGCCTTCATTGTCTGTAACAGTAACCTCCGAAATATGATGCCCTTTTTTTTGCGAACTAAGTCGAGGAGTATTAATTTCAATAGTATAATCGTTTGTATTAGTGTCAAACACTTTATTTTTAATAAACTTATCTAAACCTACCCCAGATGCATCCAAAGCATTCAAGTAAGAAAAGTTGGTATTTCTAATATCTCCTCTAGTTTGCCTTTTAATCGGTTTGCCTGTGTTCGGATCATTAGGTAATAGTTTTTCTGTAGCATAAGTACCTGTTAAAAAAGTACCGTTTGCTATACCGATTTTTTTTACTTGCTCATTTCCTATTTGATTATTAAAATCATAATCAGTAACCCCCTTTTCACCAATCATTTTGAAGTAGACAGGCTCACTAAAATATTTCTCCGAAGGGTAATCGTTAAAGAGTAGATTTGCTTTGTTATCAGTAAATTGATTGTTTTTCCTCCAAGCTCCGTTAGAACTGTTCGCATCTGTTTGATTATATCTACCTCCCCATTGAGTACTTGTTGCAGCAACTCCTACACTTATACCCAAAGACTTATTATCATTTTTAGAATAACTATCTCTATCATATCCTACATATACACTTCCATAAGTAGGTTTAAATTGATAACTACCATATTGTGAACTGGCAGTAAAAATATCTTGCGTTAGCACTGGTGTTGCTAATGCAGGTGTATTCATTAAAAACACATTATCCTTTTCCCTATTAAAATCAATTAGTGCATCGGAATTAGCTTTACCATTTAAATAATTAATAAATCCATATGAGGGGGATTGCCTGTTTTTTGATGCATTATCAATTGTTTCATATTCCCAATAGCCTTCAACACCCAAACCAATGGGAACAGTCGGCCAAACTTTAGGACCAATATCAAAATTGAAATTATACGCATATGTTTTTTTATTAGGGTCTGACGAAGGATAATATGTGTGATTAAACCCGTATGAGGTTGAAGATTCTAAATTTAATGGCAAATAACTGTCATTATTAATACAATTAAACGATGCTGAAAGAGATAATTCTTTTAGCCCTTGTCTGGTATTCATCATAAGACTTCCAGACAAAGAACCTTTATTTCTATCTACACTTGTTTCATTTGGAATATCTAAAGAAAGTGATGGTGTTAAACTAACTCCACCTCTAACATCTGAATTTAAATTTAAACCTGCTGTTAAATTTGATTGGTTTGATTGTGAAAGTGCTGCAGAAACACTTGCAGAAACACTAGCTCCGATACCATATCGATTATCTTTATAGACATTTAATTTTAAACTAGCATGACCTAATTCCCAACCAAATAAAGTTGATTTAAGTACTAAAGAACCTCCAACTTTTTTGTATTCCTTTCTATCATAAATCTTGGTCGTTTTATCCCCGTTAAAATCATCAGGTATTCCTTTTAAATTTCTATTTACAGCCCCGGGAGATAGAGACCATCCAATACCCACCCATCCAGCTTCTTCCTCAAAATTTGACCCTGATTGATAGGTAAGATTTAAGGGATAACCGCCTACATCTAACAATGGAATATTATTCTTAAAATCACCGGTGAACAAGTCAACCATATCATTAACTCCTGCAGGTTGGAATTTTTGCATTTCGGGTTGACTAGGCCCTGACGTTAAAGCATAAACAGTAACGGGGTTAAAAATATTAAATGATTGTATCATTAATAAAAAAAGGGCTATTAATTTCTTATTGGGGCTAACCATTTTAATTAATTTATTTTTACTAAATAACTACGACTGATTATCTCAACTTTATCATCATACTTTAATTCTAACCTTTCAAATTTTTGAGGCCTGTTAAATACAAAGATTGATTCATAATTTATTTTGGTTTTAATCAAGGGTTGTGCGAATATTACACTAAGACTATCCTTATTATTTACAATAAGCTTTAGATTATTTTGTGCATCATATTCGTAGTATTTATTTTTTTGCAGTTGTTTTGATTTATCACTTATCAAGGAGTCTTCAAATTCTATCTTAAAACAAATAAAATTGAATTGGCTATTTAAACTGTCCCCTTTAAGAAAATTAGAAGATACTACCGTATCAATATAAATACTCTTTCCATCTACTTTTTTTATACTCCAAAGATGCTTTTGCAAATCACCTTCTCTGCGTTTATCTGTACAACTACAAAATAGAACTATAAGAGCAAAAAAATACACCCACTTATTTAACATATCTAAATCTTACTTTTATTTCATTTTGATTAAAAGGACGAACTACTATTAAATAGTCTTTATTTTCAGTTAACTCTATTTGATTTAGGTTAATATTAATTTTATTATACCCATTTATCAATTTCACTTCAGGCACCCTTTCGATTGGCTTCATGTCATTTTGAATATCCAAAATGGAGTAGTCTAATTTTTTGACGTTATAATTATTTACAAAAGCAAATTTTAAAATATCTGTACTGAGGTAAAAATTACCATTAATTATAGTTTTCAACTCCCTGTAATTATCATTAAAATCGTTTATTTTATCCTTACATTGTACAGTAAATGTCCATATTTCGGATTGAGAAATAACCTGGCTTGATTCATAGGCAACTACTTGCCAAACATAAGTTTTACCTTCTTGTAAATCAGGGGCAGAAGAAGGGTAAACAACTCCGGAAGAAGTTATACCATCAATATTAATTATCGGAACATTCAAGAATAAACTCTCTATGGTTTGATTATCTTTTTTTTCTGTTAAAAACATTTTATATTTTACTGCCTGGCTTAAAGGCATAGGTGGTTGCCAACTTAAATAAGGCCTTTTAGAGCAAATCGTATCCATATCGTCAGGGCTAATTAATGAAACTGGTGTTAAAGGAGCTATTTCAATGTCAACGCAGTTTTCATATTCATCCTGAAGTTTATCTGTAGGCATGAATTTAAAACATATAGTATATGTTCCTGAAAGAAATTTTCTCGTTTGACTTATTAGTTTTGCTTCTTGATTCTGACTAAAAGATATTTTTGCAGATAACAAATTATATTGTAGCGAAGAACTTACGCCATTAGGAACCTTGACCTCTTGAGAATAAATTATGAATAACGGCTGGTTTGATTGACTGTTTTTAGCTGATATAATAAGATTACCCAATAAATTTTTTCCAGTAAGATTCTGGATTTGAAAATTCAAAACACCATCTACTGTTCTTGTAAGAGTTGAAGATGTAAATATGAAATTCATTTGCCCAAAAGCTCTGCTAAAACAAATAATTAAAATAGTAAACAATAATTTTTTCATTTAAAATTATATTTAAATGATGATCCGAAATAGGTTTGATTTGGTATATTATTAACAATTTCCTGAACTTTAATTCTTAAAAGCATATTCATACTTAAACTAAAGTATTTATTACCCAATAAATTAATTTGTTGATTAAACCCAACTTGTTTATTCAAGCCGTCATATAAATAGTAACCAACCCCTGAATTAAGTTGTATTTGATTTTTAAAAAGAACGTAACTGTAACCAATATCATAAGATGAAAAAGAAGAAGAATAAAAACTTGAACTAGTTGTTGAAATATTCCTAACAATACCCAATGAAATAACATTTGTTTTAATAGAAAAAGAAGTATTGTGAGATATCAAAAGGGAATTTGAAAAAGTTTCCTGCTGCAAAATCTGAGGTGACTTAAAATAATTCCATCCAATCACTGAAGTGTTGTACATTTTTATTTTTTTAAAAGTTGTACGATATGTACCCTCAAACTGTAGTAACTTATTTACGGAAAATGAACTGAGAGAATTGTAAGTATATTTATAATTAAATTGATTGTAATTGATAGAAATTTTATCTTGTTTGTTAAGTTTATAAGATACCCTTAATTTATTTTTATAGGTTTGAAGTACATGCTCTTTAGATAAATCAAAAAATTGGTCTTTGAACTCTCCGGTATATGCAACCGTTAATTTGTTTTTTAATATTTTATTTGAGGTTGCAATACCCAATGCATGCTGTCCCTTGGGAGAAGAAAAATCTGTAGGCCGTGAGAATCCAATACCAGAAGTATTAGCATATACCCCTAACTGAAATTTTTCAGTAACATTAACTTTATAATCAAAAGCTAATGCTGAGCTAAGAAAATTCGAGAAATCAAAGAGCGAATTTAAATTAGGCTGGCTTTTTAAGTTACCCTCATTTTTAAATGACCCAGAAGATTTTGCTAGCTCAATATGCAGTTTGCCCCCTTTAGCTAAATCAAAATCTTTGTTTAGATTGATTATAATATCAGAATGCTTTAAAAAAGTTTGACCTAAATGAGCTGTAGAATTATTCCCTGTAAAATAGTTTACACCAAAACTCATACCCGAAGAGCTTAAACTCTTATTTTCCGACACATATTTCACTGCTACCATGTTCGAACTATTAGGTAATATAGAATTTAAACCACCCGCTTGCATCCAGTCATTCAAAAAATTTAATGAACCAATCGACACACCAAAACCGCCCAATTTGTTACTAATATCTAAACCTGCACCATTCATTAAATATTGACTCGAAGACAATAAAGATTTTTGGTCAACCCCAGAAAAGCCAATATTTAACTTATTCACTCTTAAAAATAGTTTCTGCAAAGAAGATAAGTGAAGTTTATCAGTTGCCAAATTGACAAGCTTGTTTTTTTGATTTAATATTTCATTGATAGAGTAGGATTTAATTTGTAAGTCCTTCTTCAAATCATTAATTACCGGTGAGTTTGAATAAGTAGCTTTATAAGCCAAAATTTTATCATAAATTTTATTAAACAATTCTACTCTATTCGAATATTCATCTGAACGATTAAAAGAATCTTTTAGACCTAACATTTTAGTAGCTAAAAATTGGGTCGAATCATTGTACCTATCTAGTTTTAGTTCTTCAGATAACTTTCTACGTAAAAAATTCTGATCATTAAGATTTAGTTTAATAATACTATCCAGAGGTCCTATTTTTATTTTATTAGAATTGCAATATTCTTCACTAATACTACTAATTTCTTTTTGTAACCTGGCTTCTAATTTTTTTTCAATTTCTAATATTTTTTTATTTGTTATATCATTTAAAGACTCGATATTTATTTTATCAGATAACGCATCTTTAATTTTATCCAAATATGCATTTTGATCAAATTTCATTTGATTCATTGCCCAAAAATCATTTACCCCTGACTCAAATGCATTGTAAAATGGCTTACTCTCTGAAAAAGAGAATGGCATGCCAAGAAAATTAATTTTACCTGCAATTTTTATTTCAAATGAGGTAAGAAGTTGTTTAGAATGATTTAAACCAGAATCTTGTATAAAATTATAAGGTGATGCATAGACAATTTGTGAGCTTCCGATTTTTGCTGATAAGGTGTTTTTATTAGAAAAGATATTATTGTAAAATTTATTAAAATCATCTTTTCTATTAGTAAACTCTTTTTTAAAAATACTTTCTGTTTTCAAGAGCCCTTTTTCTGCTTTTTTTACTATATCAACCTGCTTTAGAGAGTTATTTAATGAATCAGAAAGATTTTGTAAAAAAAACTTACTCTCTTGACAATATCCATATTGCTCTTGTAAAAAAATGTAAGTTAAAAAGCATATCAGATATTTCATTAAATTAATATTGTTATAATAAAATTGCATTCAATTTTTTATTTTTACAATGGGGGTTTCGCCCCAATTAGTCCTATCTGAATTATTGTTTAACTTGCTCATTAAGATTATTTTTTCGAAATATTATTTACTATTTTTTATTAATAGTGTTATTTTTTTTCAGCATGTCGTTTTCTTTTTTCATTTCAATCATGTATAAGGTCAACTCCTCTATCTTTCTTAATAAGATTGCTTGCATTTCGACAACATCAATACCATTTGCTTCTACTTCTTTTTCGCTGGGTACATCGGGTAAGTGTTGATGGGTTTTAATGTATTGTTCTACTTCGGTAAGTGTGCGGAGATTGTAGTTGGGTTTGAAAACATAGTCTGACCAACCTATTTGTGTGACTTTTATTTTCTTAGTGAGAATTGTGCCGTTTACTGATAGTTTTTCTGATGGTGATGTTACACCTATACCAACATTCCCTCCTGCTTTAATGAAAATGCCTTGTGTAGATGTTCCAGCGTCTATCGCAGATTGATTATCAGTTACGAAAGCTAATCCTTGTTCAGCATTTGATACTCCTATAATATTCCATGCAGGGCGGGTTGAATGAGTAGCTCCAAATTGGTCAATCTGAATCGTGTTGTTATATGGGTTAATAGCATTAAATACTCTTATTCGACCAGAAGAATTTGAAGGTGAGCTTATATCTAAACGAGCGTTTGGGCTGTTAGTTCCAATACCTACATTGCCATTTGCTTGGATTCTTACTTTTTCAGTTTGCGAAGTTATCGGACCATTTGTGTAAAAAACATGGTCACCATATTGGTAATAACTTGTTTCATTGCCAACTGTTCCATCCTGTCTTCCTCTCAAAACAATCATATGATTTCTATCTGCTCCATATATTTCTGCTCTTGCTCCCATTAGGTGAAGATTACCTGCTATTGAAAGCTTTTCATCAGGATTGATTGTTCCTATACCAATATTTGAATTTACTGTCCAAGTATTAAAAGTTCCTGCTGAGGAAGCCATTGTGTAAGTATAGGGCGAGGAACTTGAACTGGATAAAGATATACCACCTGCATTTGCACCTATAGCAGTAACAATTGCAGTAGCTGTACCGGTTGTAGGTATACTTAGTTTTAGCACTACAGTTGTACCTCCATAATTATCTGTGGGAGTTGCTGACATTATCTGAGCTTGCACATCATCTACACTTGTGTTATAGCTGGTATAACTAATCAGCTTTACATTATTCCATGTAATGTTTGGAGTCCATGAATTAATACCGTTTATTACAAAAGTTCCACTCCATATAGAGTTCTGTCCATCTATGGTAACCTGCAGTTGAGTGGTGCCATATCCTGAAATACTAGTATTAATATAATAACCCCATGAAGTGCTAACTGTTTGTGTAGCTACTGATTGAGCTTTTACTTTTAGTAAGCAAAAACACAAGACTATACTTAGGGTAATACTGTCTTTTATTTTCATTCTGTTAAGATTTAAGTATTTGCTTTTTAATTTTTTCTATTTCAGTTTGCTGTTTGCGAATTTGTTTTTGTTGTTCATTGTTTCTCTTTTGTTGATTTTCATTTTCTTTTTTCATTTCAATCATGTATAAGGTCAACTCCTCTATCTTTCTTAATAAAATTGCCTGCGTTTCGCCAATATCAATACCTTGGACTTTTACTTCTTTTTCGCTGGGTACATCGGGTAAGTGTTGGTGTGTTTTGATGTATTGCTCTACTTCTGTTAGTGTGCGGAGATTGTAGTTGGATTTGAAGACATAATCTGGCCAACCTGTTTGGGTGACTTTTATTTTTTTGGTTGTTACCGTACCATTAAAATTTGCATTTGTACCTGAAATTGGTTTATTAATAGTCCAGTTTGCACCATCAAAATAAGTTTGAGCAGAAGCACCGTTACTACTATTATACCAATAAACAGTTGAGCCATTAAGGATATTTGAACTATACTGAAAACTTGTTGTACCATCTGAATTTACTGTAAATGCCCCCCCCCTTGCTGATAATGTATTAGCAACATTCAAAGCGTAATTTACTGTTACATCTGCTGTAGTTGAATTAAGAAATATTGATGTATAACCTGTTGAAGTATTATAAGCATTAGAACTTACTGAAGAACTAAATGTTGCACTTGTACCAGATAAAGTCCCGGTAAAATTAGCATTACCTGTTCTACTATCTATGGTAAATAAATCAGTATAACTTGAATAAGGATAGGTTCCATTACCTCTTGTTACAGCCCATGTTGCAGTTCCTGAATTTGCAGAACTTGAACCACCTATAACATTATTAATTACGTTTGTTGCAGAACTTAAATTTAAACCAATACCAGATATATATCCAGTATTTCCACCGTTTCCATAATAAAAAAATTTAAACCCGGCTGCTGAACCTAAATCTAATGTTGCGTATGGGCTGGCAGTGCCAATTCCGACATTAGAATTAAATGTAGTAGTTCCACCTATATAATTTACTCCTGTGTTATCTTGTAAAAATCCGTAATTAGAAGATGAGCTTCTTTGAGCATAATTTACAAATTGTGCGATGTTAGCATTATTGAAGTATGTACCTAACAAAGCAGTTCCGTTAGAGTTTGCTGTTCCTGATAAAACACCTTGTGCATTAGAAAAGCTTGCACTCGTTCCGGTAATAGCTCCATCAAATACAACTGTAGACGGTGCATATAAGTGTAAATTTCCATTAGAAGCATATAATCCATAACCGTAATCACCGACTGCAATCGAAGGTGCTCCAGAATTACCATACCTTGAACTAAGTACAATATTATAAAATGTTGCATTTCTGTTTGCATCAAAGTATAGAGCATTTTGAAACGAACCACCTGTTTGTGTTGTTGATTGTTGAATAGCATAGTCCCCATAAGCTGCTTGGTCATTTAATATTCTCCAAGTTCTTGATGATGTATTAGAGCCATAAATCCAATCAATAGCATAACCAGCAGTCATGTGTAACTCATTATTGCCTACTGTTAATAATCCGGTAAGTGTCCCTCCACTCAATGGTAAATAATCTGTATACTCAGTATAGTTCTTTAAATAATTATCAGCAGCCTGTTTACCTTTTCGTTTGCTTATCTCCTTATACTTTATATAGCTGGTGAAGTTTCTAAATACAAGTGCTTTCTCTATTGGATTTGTTGTCTCAGATCTTGCTGCTGTTACACTTATTGTTATAGCGGCTAAAAAAAATGTCAGGTGCTTCATGTATTGTGTATTTAAAGGTTTATTTATTGATTGTTTTTGTTTTGATTGACTGCTTGTGTTCGTTTTACTTTTTTGTTTTGTCTTTTTTTCACTTTTCACTTAAAAAGTATACCCTATTCTAAATAATATCGGTTGTGATGTAGGTATATGTTGTTTGTTTAGCAGGTCGTACAGGAGTTGCAGGTTACCTTTCTTCTTGCCGATGCTGTACTTCTTGTTAGTCCGATCAGTCCGCTCTGCTGCCATTTGCTGTAATCGTTTAACTGCGGTATTTTATCAAAGCCTTGCATATAGTTTTGCTCATAACCGCCTGTTATCCAGATACTGCCTTTGAGTTTGATGTCTATATAACTTCTCAGGCCTATGTCTTGATTACTTAACCTGATATTGTTGATGCTGTTACCCCATCCTAACTTGTAGCTGGCTCCGATGTCGATGATGCTTTTGTCGTTGAGTTTGTAGCCTACCGTTCCTGCTATATCACTGGTGTTGGGTAGTAATCCGTTCTTCTGTGATTGTATGTTGATGCCGTATTCTATTCTTTGCAGGAAGGTTTTGGTTTTCTGGCTATTGGGTTTGAAGCCCTGGGGCATGCCCCCATCCCCTGAAGGGGAGTTAGTGAATTGATTGAGTTTATCTTTTAACTGGCTTAATTGGCCCTGTGCCTGTTGTATTTGCTGCTGCAGATAATTACTTCCTCCTGCTGCATTGGTGCCTAAGCCTGTTCCTAATCTTTGCTGGATGAGTTGGTCTATGCTGGCTCTGGTTTGTAATCCTGCTAAAGCCTGTGGTGTGCTGTAATTATCGGGTAATCTGAATAATTGTGCTAACTGGCTGTTTTTGCTCATGAAGTCTTTGAAGGCTGGCAGTTCTCTTACGATGCCTATTGCTTTTTGCTCCAATTTGGTATCATCTTGGAGTAAGTTTTTGTATTCGGTGATTTGCTGCTGATAGTAGTAGGTTTGTTTATTGAAGGACTGTAATTGTCTGGTGATGCCGTACTGGTTGAGTGCCTGTTCTAATTGCTGTTGTCTGTCTTTGAGTAGTTGCTGAATATTGGTGGCTGATTGTAATTGCTGCTGGAGATTGTTGGTTGTTTGGTTTAGTGCTGTTAATTGGGTGAGTTGTGTTGGATTAATATTCTTTAGTTGGCTTAGGTATTTACTTGCTGTATTGATACTGTCTAAGCCGGGTATATAACTGTTTAATCCTTGCAGTTTGCCTGCTTTGTTTTGTAGCTGTTGCCGGAGTTTGGCATATCTGTCTTTTACGTTTCCGAAAGTTTGCTCTGCTTTTAAGCTGTCTTTTTTGGCTAATTCTTTTTTTAGTCGGGTTTCTTTCTTTTCTAATTTCTTTAGATAGTTACCTGTCTGTTTATCTATTCTTTTGCTTAGGGCTTCATAATGTTTGTTTACACTGCCAATAAGTTTTTGCTGGAGATTGATGCCTTTACTATACTGGCTATCTATTTGGGCTTGCAGGGCTATGGTAGCAAGTAGCAGCAATACTATTATTATCCGACTTTTTAACAAAGCAGTTCTGTTTAGGTATTTTTAAATAATTCCTGTTCCTCTCTTGCAAGAGGCTTTTCACTGATGTTTGAGGGATAACAAAAAGGGGAAATATTCTGATAAGTACTGTATGTGTAGTTATTCAAATATTTAGTTGAATATAGAACACATTATTTTATAAAACAACTTTTTTATTGTTAATTAATTTTATTTTAGGGTGTTTTTGTATACTTCATTTAACCTATATTTATCAGTTGCTTATACTTGTATTTGTTAGTTTCTTTCATCGCTAAAATTGCAATCACCTTCTGAATTATTAGTATACCTATATTTGAGTTCGTTTTATTTATTGCAATTTAATAGTTACTAAAATGAGTATTAATTTCACATTTTATCATTTTATCTCGCTCGCTTTACTGCTTTTACTATATTGTATAAACACAGTAGATGATAATATCTATAGGGTTATGTAGATAATTAATATTCGAATAAAGATAAATCAGACAGCGGAATAATGTTAGGTTATGAGCTAAATTCATACCATAATTAACAGATAATGAAAGAAGACAAAAATTCGAGTTGAAGAAAGAAACATGGGAGATTGAGGAATAAGTAACACTAATGGTGCTTAAAAAGCTATAACAACAAATCGAAGTATTAAAAAACCGAAATCAATATTTAAATCAACTAAACCGAAAAGTGGAGGGGATAGAAGAAAGGTATGTTGAGGGAAATTTATCTAAAAAGTTATACGAAAAATATACTAATAAATATAGACAGGAGTTTGAAGGAATTAAGAAAGAAATTGATTTAAGTCGATTTGAAAGTTTGAACTTGGACAAAGCGATTGAAAATGAATTAAATATTTTGCAAAACCCTTTACAGTTATGGCTTTCAAGCGACTATGATGATAAACAAAGATTACGGTATTTTATCTATCCTTAAGGAATTAGATAAAATAAAGAAAATAAGCAAGTTCGAACTCAGCGAATTAATAGTATAATCTCTTTAATTATAGACATGCAAGAGTACAGCAGATAATAAAAAAAATCACTTACAAAAAAGTGATCTTCATTCTTGCTTGGTAGCCCCGACAGGAATCGAACCTGTATCAAAGCGTTAGGAATGCCTCATTCTATCCATTGAACTACAGGGCCTTAGGTTGCGAAAATAACTATTCTGCCGATTTGTATTCACATCTCATTGCTGCATTTTTGTTTTTTATTAATTTCAATGCTAACAAAAACATTTGATGCAACTATTTACTGTAGTTTGCAATCTTTTAGCTGAGAATATTTAACTTGAAAACTATACTTCTATATCAACGCTGGTTTGTTATTGTTACAGTATTTTCCTCCATACAAGTTAGTGCACAATGCCCTGCCAATATTGGCTTTGAACAAGGTGACTTTACAAATTGGATTTGCAGTATAGGTAAAGTAGACGGAACAGGCACTGTAAGTGTAAGCGGAACTGCCCCTGTACCCGGCAGACATACCATGCTTAAAAATACTTTTCCGCAAGCTAAAGACCCCTTTGGCCATTTTTCAGTAAATTGCCCTAATGGAAGTAATTACTCTATTCAGTTAGGTAACAGCAGCACCGGTGCACAGGCAGAAAGAGTAAGCTATGAGTTTACAATTCCGGCCGGGCAGAATATTTTCAGCATCATTTATAATTATGCAGTGGTGCTTCAAAACCCGAATCATAATCCATACGAACAGCCAAGGTTTACGGCTTATGTGTTTGATGTAAACGCCAATCAATATATAGATTGTCCCTCTTTTTCATTTGTGGCTGATGGTAATTTACCCGGCTTTAAACAATCTGATGTTGATAAAACTGTTCTGTATAAAGAATGGTCGCCCGTAACTATTAAGTTAATAGGCTATGCAGGAAAAACCATACGATTAGAGTTTACCACCAATGATTGTACAAAAGGTGGCCACTTTGGTTATGCATATGTTGATGTAAATGAAAACTGTACATCTCCCATAAGCGGTAATGTTTTTTGCAATGGTCAAAGTAAAATTTCGCTTACTTCACCTTTTGGTTTTAAACAATACGATTGGTACGATTCTTCATTCAGCAATCAATTAGGTTCATCAAACGTATTAACCCTATCTCCTCCTCCACCTGTAGGTACAAAAATTGCTTTGATATTAACTCCTTATCCCGGTTACGGATGTTTAGATACCGTTTACACAACCATTCAACAATCGCCTGATGCTTTTAATTTTATATTGAAAGATTCGGTAAGCAGTTGTATTAATTTGGGTGCTGATATTACCAAACCAATTGTAAGTGCAGGCAGTACGCCTAATTTAAACTTTTCTTATTACACAGACCCGGATGGATTGATTTATTTGGGTACACCTAAGAACGTTACCTCTGCAGGAACTTATTATATAAAAGCTCAGAATACTGCGGGGTGTACAGACATAAAACCTATTACAGTTTTTATTAATCCATCACCTGATGTTAAATTGGCTTCTGCTATCAATAATAGTACTGTTGCTATTTGTAAACCGGCTGTGCTTGATTTAACAAGTTCATCAGTAGTAAATGTAAACGGAAACTACAATATTTCTTACTGGAAAGATATTGATGCTATAATCAGTTTACCATCCCCCAATAATATTCAGTCAAGCGGCACTTATTATATTAAAGCAACGGATAATTATGGCTGTTATACCACATTGCCTCTAACTGCTTTGGTTGATAACCCGCCCGTTTTTTCAGTAACACCTTTAATTACTGATTGCGGATTTGCAAGTATTAACATAAACAAAAGCGTAACCGGTATAGCAGGCAATTATACCTATTCTTACTGGACTGATGCTGCAACATCCAATCCGCTAAACAATACCGATAGTATTGTACAAAGCGGCACTTATTATATTAAGGCCAATACAGCTCTGGGCTGTTCAACAACTTTACCCGTTACGGTAAAAGTTAATCCAAATCCAACTCTTACGGTAAGTAATCCATCTCCTGTTACTTTTCCTGTAACAGTTGATGTGTACTCAACCTTTAGTAAATTAAACGGGATCAATTATTCCTTCTGGAAAAATGCAGCATTAACCAACCCTGTAACTAACCCTGCAAGTTTAGATTCTTCCGGTACTTACTACATAAAAGCTACAGATAGCTTAGGTTGTACAGCAGTAAAAGCAATCAGCGTTGTTATAAAAGAACCCACCATTGTTCCGCCCAACGCCTTTTCTCCTAATGGCGATGGTATTAACGATACCTGGCAGATTCAATATTTACATGCAAGAAACCCACAATGTGTTGTGCAGGTATTTAACAGAGCAGGGCAAATGGTTTTTCAATCTAACGGTTATGCAAAACCTTGGGATGGCAGATACCAAGGAAATCTGTTGCCATTCGGAACATATTACTACATCATTAAACAAAATAGTTTCAGCCAACCTATAAGCGGCAGCATTACTATTCTTCCATAATGCTTATTTTCATAAAAATTATTTACGCCATGAAAAAATTATTCTTTTCTGTAATCTGTTGTTTTGCTTTCACTTTTATATTTTCTCAAAACAAACCTGTTGTTAATGCCAATCATATTGCATTTTATGTGGTAAAATTAGCTGAAGCAAAAAAATTTTATCATAACATTATAGGCTTAGATACCATTACAGAACCATTTCATGACGGCAAGCATTGCTGGCTTACAACAGGCAATGGTGTTGCTATACATTTAATTGAAGGAGCAACAGTAAAGAAAGATTATTATAAAAACAATCACACCTGTTTTAGTGTTGCTTCTATTCAATCATTTATGCAAAAATTAAAAGAAAATAACATTGGGTGGGAAGATGTGGCAGGAACTAAAAATGCTGTTACCACCCGCCCCGATGGCGTTCATCAAATATGGTTACAAGACCCCGATGGTTACTGGATAGAAATTAACGATGCGAAATTTTAAATGCTGCAATTAAGCATTGCCATTATCTTTGCCGCCCATAATTACAGGCAATGAAGTTTTATAATTTTATTATTAAGTATCGTTTGGTTTTAAGCCTAACATTGGCGGTTGTTGGCATTTTGTTGAATGTAACAGGCACAGGTTTCTGGCCAACATTCCCATTGTATTTTATAAGTGCAATAGGCATATTCACTAACTTTTTTATCGGTCCATTACGGTTAATACAAGAGCCGATGGAAGCAGGAAGAGTTGAAGAAGTTGAAAAGATTTTGAACACTATTAAATTTCCTAATCTTTTATACAAGCCGATTCGTTCTACTTATTACACTATTAAAGGTAATATGGCCATGATGAAGCAGGACTTTGATGCTGCTGAAAAACATTTGAAAAAAAGCAGTGCATTAGGTGCACCAATGCCTGAAGCAGAAGGAGCCAATAAATTACAATTAGGAATGATGGCAATGCAGAAAGGAAATTTAAGAGAAGCAGAAGGCTATGTACGTGCAGCCATACGTGCAGGCATTCCTGATAAAGAAAGCGAAGCAGTTGCTTATTTAAGTATGTGCCAGATTTTTATGAATAAAAGAGAATTCAGGGCAGCAAAAGATTTCTTTAGAAAAGCAAAAGCATGCAAGCCTAAAACACAACAGGTTGTTGACCAGATTAAAGAATTGGAAAAATATATTTCAAGAATTCCGGGATAAAATAAAAAGCCTCACAGCTGTGGGGCTTTTTTATTATGTTTTGGATTGAAAAAAATATTTTTCAGAATAATAAACCCGAAAATTATCGGAATAATAAGGAACCCCATTCCAATCGAAAATTTATTTCCATTGTTGCGATAAATCAATATTAAGCTTGCAATGGCAAAACAAATATTGAATGTTCCTGAAAAGTTACAAATACTCATTAACTCATATTTCTCAAATGAATATGGAATTTTACAAAGTGCTATAATACCAGTTATAACAGCAAGTGAATATCCAAATAAAACCTCTAATAATACTGCCAGATTATTATATTCATTTTCGTTTTTAATTCCTATAATGAAAACATATCTCCAAAACAAAGTCCAGATTGCAGCAACAAGAGTAATAATTAGCTGTTTGTTTCTGGTCATGCTTATAATTTAAAAATTTAAAATAAATATACCATAGTATCTATAATAAAAAACACCCCGTAATGCGAGGTGTTGATATCTTAACTTCTGTTAATTTCTATTTTACCTATTCATACTCGCTAAGAACTCTTCATTGTCTTTAGTGCCACGCATACGTTTCAGCAATTCATTCATGGCTTCTTCGGTATTCATATCGTTGATGTATAAACGCAGAATATTCATACGTTGCAATACTTCTTTATCTAACAATAAATCATCTCTACGCGTTGAAGAGGAAACTAAATCTATGGCAGGGTAAATACGTTTGTTAGCCAATCTTCTGTCTAACTGTAATTCCATATTACCTGTTCCTTTAAATTCTTCAAAAATTACTTCATCCATTTTACTGCCTGTTTCAATTAAGGCTGTTGCTAAAATGGTTAAGCTGCCGCCATGTTCAATTTTACGTGCTGCACCAAAAAACTGTTTAGGTTTCTGCATAGCATTTGCTTCCACACCACCACTCAATACTTTACCACTGCTTGGTGCAACTGTATTGTGTGCACGAGCCAAGCGGGTAATACTATCTAATAAAATAATTACATCATGTCCGCATTCAACCAAACGTTTTGCTTTTTGTAATGCAATGGTGCTAACCTTTACATGCTTTTCTGCAGGTTCATCAAATGTACTTGCCAATACTTCTGCTTTAACGCTGCGTTCCATGTCAGTTACCTCTTCCGGTCTTTCATCAATCAACACCACCATTAAATAACATTCAGGGTGGTTAGCAGCAATAGCATTGGCAACTTCCTTCAATAACATTGTTTTACCCACTTTTGGTTGGGCAACAATTAATCCACGCTGGCCTTTACCTATCGGCGTAAACAAGTCCATTATACGTGTACTGTAATTACTGGGAGTAGTAAAGAGGTTTAATTTTTCGTAAGGGAATAACGGCGTTAAATAATCAAAAGGTACACGGTCTCTAACTTCTTCAGGCTTCTTTCCGTTAATGCTATCAACTTTTAATAAAGCGAAATATTTTTCACCTTCTTTCGGCGGGCGAACTGAACCATTAACTGTATCACCGGTTTTTAAACCGAATAACTTTATTTGAGAAGGAGAAACATACACATCATCAGGAGATGATAAATAATTATAATCTGATGAACGTAAAAAACCATAACCATCAGGCATCATTTCCAAAACACCTTCACCATTAATTATACCATCAAATTCAATATTAAAAACAGGCTCTTTTTTAAAGCTTCTTTGATATTGATTGTTGGAAGATGAAGACTCTTCAACAACAGATGCCGCTTCTTCTGTAACAGGCTCATTAACTGTTTCTGTAGCCTGTAACATTTGTTGTGCAAGGCTTGCTATACCTGCATCTTCATCGCTTGAAACAACAGGCTCAACTTCTTCAACTTTAGCTTTTTTTATTTTAGGCCTTGCTTTTTCTTTTTTAGGAGCTTCTGTTACAACTTCTGCCTCTTCGGTTCCTGTTGAAGTAGAAGTTTTTACAGTAATAGGTTTGCGGGTTCTTACTTTTTTAGTCTCTTTAGTTTCAGACGATTGTACAGCCTGACTATCTAAAATTTTATACACCAGCTCTTGTTTGTTTAGTTTTTTAGCATCTGCAATATTCAGTTGCTCGGCAATATCCAGCAACTCAGGCACCAGCATGTCGTTTAATTGTAGAATGTCGTACATAAGTGTGTTTAAGTGAGGGGAAAAAAGCTTTTGATAAGCTGATTAAATTTCTTGTAGTTGGTAATAAATTGAAATTGATTTTTTGAAACTTATTTCGGTTGTGATAACCTGAAAGATTTAGTTGATGAAGCAGCGGGGTTATAAAACTATACTGTATCAACCCGTTTCATTTGCAATGTTAGGTAGTTTTTTATTAATGAAACAAAAAATTATTAACATATCAAAATGCCGTTRAAACTCAGCCCTAATACATTATTATTTCCTGTACCCGCCTTATCCATTTATCATCAAATCCTTTGCATTCTTCTTTCTCCTGAAGGTTTCTCAGGCTTATATTTGCAGCCTTTATAACGTTCAAGGTTCAAAGTTTACTGTTTAAGATTAGCGTATATCAACTTTAAACTGTTAAACCCTCAAACTTTAAACTCCAAAATCATGTTTAACAACAGAACAAAAATTAAAACATTATTGCAGGGCAATTATGTTGGCGAGCAAGTAACAGTTATGGGTTGGGTACGTACTTTTCGTAACAACCAGTTTATAGCAATAAATGATGGCAGTACCAATAATAATTTACAGGTTGTTGTTGCATTAGGTTTATTGAACGATGAAACCTTGAAACGCATTACAACCGGTGCTTCTTTGAAAGTAAGCGGTGAAATAGTTGCTTCTTTAGGTAAGGGGCAAACCATAGAATTAAAAGCAGTAACAGTTGAAATTTTAGGTGATAGTGATGCTGAAAAATATCCATTGCAACCCAAAAAACATAGCCTTGAATTTTTACGTGAAATAGCCCATATGCGTTTCAGAACAAACACATTCGGTGCTGTCTTTCGTATAAGACATGCTTTGGCTTTTGCAGTTCATCAATTTTTTAATGAAAAAGGTTTTGTGTATTTGCACACACCAATCATTACTGCAAGCGATGCTGAGGGTGCAGGCGAAATGTTTAAAGTAACTACACTGCCGGTTGATGGTTCCGCTCCTAAAAAGGAAGATGGCTCAATTGATTTTGCAGAAGACTTTTTTGGTAAAGCTACCAACTTAACTGTAAGCGGGCAATTAGAAGGAGAATTAGGTGCTATGGCTTTCAGTGAAATTTACACATTCGGACCAACCTTCAGAGCAGAAAATTCAAACACTACAAGGCACCTGGCAGAGTTCTGGATGATTGAACCTGAAATGGCTTTTTGCGATATTGAAGACAATATGAACCTTGCTGAAGAATTCATTCAATATTTAATTCGTTATGCAATGAAGCATAATAAAGAAGATTTAGAATTTTTAGATGCCCGCCTTGCAGAAGAAGAAAAACAAAAGCCTCAGAATGAAAGGCAGGAATTTGGTTTGATTGAAAAATTAAAGTTTGTTACTGATAATAAATTTGAACGCATTACTTATACAGAAGCCATACAGATTTTATTAGATTCTCCACACTACAAAAAGAAAAAATTTAAGTACGATGTTAGTTGGGGAATTGATATGCAGAGTGAACATGAACGTTATTTGGTAGAAAAACATTTTAAAAAACCGGTTATTGTAACCGGTTATCCTGCTGCTATTAAAGCATTTTATATGCGTTTAAATGATGGTTGTGAAGCAGGTAAAGAAACCGTTGCTGCTATGGATATTTTAGCACCGGGTATCGGCGAAATTGTTGGTGGCAGCCAAAGAGAAGAACGCTATGATGTATTGGTTGAAAAAATGAATAAATTTCATATACCTGTTGAAGAAATGAGTTGGTATTTAGATACCCGCCGCTTTGGCTCTGTGCCCCACGCAGGCTTTGGTTTAGGCTTTGAAAGAATGGTGCAATTTGTAACAGGTATGACAAACATAAGAGATGTAATTCCTTTTGCAAGAACACCGAAGAATTGTGAGTTTTAATTCTTTTATAAAGTATTTGCAATAATTTTTTGAAATTAAAAGTGGCAGCCTATATTTGCAGCCCTTTATTGATGGTGCGGTAGCTCAGTCGGTAGAGCAAAGGACTGAAAATCCTTGTGTCGGCGGTTCGATCCCGCCCCACACCACTTTCAAGTCATAAAACCCACGCTTAAGCGTGGGTTTTATATTTCAGGGCTCGAAACGGTGTTTCGTTTCTTTTTAATTCTCTTTTCATTTAAGATTATTTCCCAATACTTTATTATCAAATCTGCAAGTCGTTATCCTCGTGCTTTGGTATACCTTAAAAATGATTTTTCAGTTTTATAACCGGATATAGTTGTTTATTGTTGCGGTGTACTGAGGTCTATATTATGTTCTTCTGACTTTTCTTTTTTTGTAGCTAATTTTCCGAATTTCCAAGTAAAATTTATTCCGATAGAACGATATGGAACACTACGTATGCTATTCGTTATAAATCCGGGCCCATAAAGATCTGTTTGCTGATCTACATATATGGCGAGAAAGTTATTGGCAGTTAATGCGATGCTACCATTCTTATTCCAAAACTGTTTTCTAATGGCTACACTATAAGATGTGAAAGATGGATAGAATCCTTGTGCCTCGCGGTGCGATGAGTTATAGTTTCCAAAAAATTCTGCCGATAGATTATCTGAAAATTTGTAAGCGGCATTCGCAGTAAAACGGTAGATGGTAGTGTTTGAATTATATCCGGAATCTACCTGATTGATAGTTTGCCTGTAGAATGTAATAATATTAGACCTGATACTGAGCTTTTCAGTTATATGCAGATCTAAGAAAAAATTGATACCCATATTTTCTTCAATCCCGATATTTTTTCGTGTTGTAACAGCAACATTAGTATACGTTGAATCTCCAACTTTAATAGACGGATAATAAACAATAAATGGTTGAATATCGCCATTACTTTGCCTGTAAAAAAGCGTTGCCATAAATGAACCTATTTTGCCCAAATCGTTGTTATAGGAAGCTTCATAGCGATCCCAAACTTCAGGTTTTAAAACAGGATTACCGGTAGTAATATTCTTAGGGTCACTGGCATTTATATAGGGATTTAAATCTGAATAATCAGGTCTGTTGATTCTTATAGTAAAACTCAATTTGATAGTTTGCTTTTCGTCAATCTTTTTCAAAAGGAAAATAGAAGGGATTAAAGTGTTATAGCCATTTTGTATGTTTTGTTTGGCATTTGCATAAAATGCATTTATCTGAGTACGTTCATATCGTCCGCCTAATCTTGCCTCAAACAATTTTCCAACAGGAAAATTCAGTTCGCTATAAATGGCATACACTTTTTGATGATAACCTAAATCATTAGAAAATGCTGCATTATATAAATAAGATTTTGTTTTTGCATCCCAAACCAAAGAATTGGGAGTACTGGAAATATCATATCCACTAAATTTTCCCCCTAAGCCTAAAGTTATTTTTTTTGTTAATGGCTGTGTATAATCAGTTTTTACTTCATATTCATTTTCTTTTGCGGGGTTATTATTTCTTGTCCCATAGATTAAAGAATCTATTGGTTGTAAATATTGATCGTTTCTGGCAATGGTTTGATTATTTCCAAAACTTCCGTCAGCTGCAATTTCAAGTGATTGTTCTTTATTATTAAAATTATGCTTATAATTTATACTTGGATCTACTGTGTATTGGCTGAATGAATTGGCTGCATCATTTATTGAATTAGTCTTTGAAATAATTGCTCCGGTTGCATCTTGAATTTGCTCAGTTTGATTTTTCAAACCATTAAACTTGTTCCCGAAATTGTGATAACCCATTGAGCCTGAAATACTGTTCTTATCATCAATACTCCAGTCAAATCCAATACCGCTTTGAAATCCATGCCTTGTAAAATCACTGTTTCCTGCTTGTTGTAAAATAGCTTTATTGTGTACGGAATCAGTGGAAATACGGCTAAAAGCTGAAGGCGTGGTGGTTACAATTCTTGCATTTCCATTTGCAAAAGCATTAAGTCCAAATTTTCCTTTCCTTGCATTAATATTAAGAGAACCGTTTTGTACAATTGTTCCAACTGTTAAAGAAACATTACCATTGGTTCCCTGTATTGTATTATGTTTTAAAATAATATTGATAATACCTCCTGTTCCCTGTGCATCATATTTTGCACCGGGATTGGTAATTACCTCAATACTCTTTATTTGATTAGCAGGAATAGCCTGCAGAACATCTGTAATATTACTTCCGAAAATTGTTGAAGGTTTACCATTAATCAGGAAAAGAATACTTGAATTCCCTTGCAATTCCACATTTCCGTCAACATCAACTGAAACCTGCGGAACTTTTTTAAGAATATCTGTAGCCACGCCTGTTTGTGATGTGATATCTTTTTCTGCATTGAAAACGACTTTATCAATTTTGTTTTCAATCAATTTAGCGGTAGCAGTTACCACAACAGCTTCTAAACTATTGATTTCTCTTTTAACAAAAATCTGTTTTAAATCAACTATTTGATTCTTAGAAGAGAGCGTAATATTTTTTAGCGTTATTTTCTTGAAGCCAACAAATGCGATGAGCATATCATAATTTCCGGAAGAAATTCTATTGAGTATAAAATTACCGGTTGAATCAGAAGTAGTTCCTGTTAGTGGAGCAGTTTTACCGGAACGGTATAAAGTGATTGTTGCATATTCAACGGGGCGATTACTAACTGAGTCTATTATCTTTCCAAAAATTTGCCCACCGTTTTTGTCATTATTTTTTGTTTGACTGTTTGATGTAAAAACTACCAATAAAAATGCAAAACAAATTATACTTCCTTTCATATTACCTGAACTGAGATTTTAAAAAATATAAAATTACTCTTCAATTCTGAGGAAATTCTAAAGATATGGGTAACACTTAGGGTTTTATTAGTTGCTCTAATAACCCAAAATTCTATGAAGCTAAAAGAAACGGGCAGATATGATTAAACGATAGAAAATTCCATTAAAAGAAGAATAGAAACACTTTTAAAAACCTTCTATTGTTTACTTGCAAAAAGCGGAGTAACAATTTTGGCAGCAACTTTTTTGCGGTAATTTTTAAACATGCTTTGCCATTGAATTTTTAATACACCAAAAACACCTTCTTTTAAAATACCCTTACTCATTTTGCTGTAACCAATCTTTCTGTCAATAAATGTAATGGGTATCTCTACTATTTTAAACCCAAGCTTCCATGCTGCAAATTTCATTTCTATCTGAAAAGCATAACCCACAAAATTGATAGCATCAAAATTGATTGTTTCCAAAACTCTTCTTGTATAACAAACAAAACCAGCAGTGGGGTCGTTTACAGGAATCCATGTTATTAATTTAGTATATAAAGCTCCTCCTCTGGAGTATAATTTTCTATCAATTGGCCAGTTTTCTGTTTTACCTCCACTTACATAACGGCTACCTACTGCAATATCTCCCAACCTGTCTTTACAGGCAGTATATAATCTTTCTAAATCAAATGGATTATGTGAAAAGTCTGCATCCATTTCAAACACATATTCATAACCGTTTGCCAATGCCCATTTAAACCCGTGAATATAAGCAGTACCCAAGCCCTGCTTACCTTTACGTTCTTCAAGATATAATTGATTAGGGTATTTTGGCATTAACTCTTTTACAATTTCAGCGGTACCATCAGGAGAATTATCATCAATAATAAGTACATGATAATTTTGATGAAGTGAAAACACAGCCTGCACAATTGCAGTTATATTATCCTTCTCATTGTAGGTTGGTATAATTACAAGTTTTTCCAATATAGGGGGTAGTTGGTATAATGAAGTTACAACTTTAAACCAATGTTTACTTTTTTCAATGTTATTTTCGGTAAAATATTCATATTAGCCTTTTTTTAACAGTGTTCTGTTAAGAATTTCTGTGAGCTTTTGTTTTGTGTTCATAGAAAAGTCTCCCTTCATCATCCAATCATAATATTGTGGTTCTTCTTTTAAAACCTGTGTTACAGGCTTTCCTTTATGCTTACCGAAATTAAATACTTCAACTCCATTCTCTCTTACAAACCTTCTTGCAAAATCTACAATATCATCTTCTCCTGTAAACTTTACAATACTTTGAACATTGTTACCTATTTGAGGATAACGCAACACCTGTGCCTCTAATACTTCCCAGGTGGCAGTTGCATCTGCTTCTGCAGAATGTGCACCATCTAACTGTTTATCACAATAAAATTTATAAGCAGCACTTAAAGTTCGCTGCTCCATCATATGAAATATCTTTTGCACATCTAAAGTTTTAATACCATCTGTACTAAACTCTAAACCTGCACGCAAGAATTCTTCAATTAACATAGGTAAATCAAACCGGTTGCTGTTATAACCGGCCAAATCACAATGTTGTAAAAATTGTTTTATTTCATTTGCAATTTGTTTAAAGGTCGGAGCATCTTTTACCATTTCATCTGTAATACCATGTACATCACTCGATGCCTTAGGAATGGGCATTTGCGGATTAATCAGTTTTCTTTTTACCTGTTTAGTTCCATCGGGTAAAATTTTTACAATAGCAATTTCTACAATCCTGTCTGTGCTGATGTTGATACCTGTTGTTTCTAAATCAATAAATGCAAGCGGGTTAGTAAGTTGTAAATTCATTCAATGGATTTTATGTGTGGGCGAAAGTAACACAGATTAAGCATCGTTGTGTCACTCACTTGTACGTTCTGTTCTTTATTCAACTTTTCTTCACCGCAAAGAATATAGTAAAAATAGTTAGGGAGATTCCATAAAAATATCAGCCTCATTTTTTATTAAAGTAAGATGTGAGGGTTAATTGCCTCTATACATATTCCCAAGTCCAGCGTTGGTTGGGTGTACCGCCTTGAGATTTTGGAAAAAGTTGCACCGGTACATAAGGTAAGCCCGAAGGAGCTTGATGGATATTTGATTTGTAAGCATCTCCTCCACTCCTTTCTTTCTGATCTTGATCTTCGATAGTTGGAGTTGCTTCTAAAAAGTAAATTATGTCGGTATCGTAATAATAATCACTACCTCCAAGATCGTAAGCAATCATATCATATTCGCCATCTGTAATATAAAAGTTATAGGCTCCTCCTGTTTTAGCTCCGCCGGGAGGGTTTCCTGGAGAGCGGTCATGGTCAATAGAAGTTTGATTGTTAATTGCATGTCCACAAACAATAAAAGAAGTTTCATCATACTCACCAGTATTTCCGTATGCTAAATAACATCCGGTTCCATAATGCCTGATAAAGAAAAAACCATCGCTAAATCCTCTTTCAAAAGTGAAATAAAAATCATGATTATTTAAATCTAATGGTGCAGCTATAACAGGGTAGCCAAAAATTTGCCTATTAAAAAGGCTTGTATCCAGGGCCAATGCTAAAGGCATGTTATTGGTATATTCCATTAAATATGGATAATAGTTTAATATCCTTACCGGTTTTCCGAATTCAGGGAGTGGGTAGATAGCCATAATTAAATATTTAAGTTTCTAAGATAACGATTTCGGTTATTGATTGATTATTTCTTTTGCAAAAGCAATCATATCCAAACCATCATAATTACCGCTACTCATTAATAACAAGTTAGTATTTGTATAATCCTGTTCATGTAAAAAATTGTTCAATGTTTCTTTATCATTCATTACCAATAAGCCTTCTTTTGCAAAACCTTCCATCACTTTTTCTTTGGGTAATAAAGGCATACGTTTTAATTCCAATGCATGTTTGCTGTAAAACACAACAGCCACATCAGCTTTATCCATTGCACCTTTATATTCAGTCATAAAATTTTCATTCAAACTGCTGAATGTATGCAGTTCTAAAATGGCAATTAATTTACTATCTGGGTATTGTTGTTTAACAGCATTAATGGTAGCAATTACTTTGCTTGGTGCATGTGCAAAATCTCTGTACACATTGGTAGTTTCATTGTTTGCTAATAACTCTAAACGTTTGGCTGCACCGGTAAAATTGCTGATAGCATTTACAAAATCATTGGCAGCAATGCCCAATTCTTTACAAACAAAATAAGCTGCATTTAAATTGAGCAAATTATGATTACCGAATACTTTTATTTCTTTTGTTACATCTTCAATGGTAATGGTTGTTTTACCGTTATGAATACTATGAACAGGCAAAGCATACGATTGATAACGAATATCATTTCGTTTATGTTGCTCAACCATTTCTTTCAATACAGCATCACTTTCATTATAAATTAAAATGCCGCCTTTTTCAATTTTATTAATGAAGATGACAAACTGTTCTTTATAGTTTTCGAATGTGGGGAAGATATTAATATGATCCCATGCAATACCTGTAATTACTGCAATATGCGGAAATAAAAAATGAAACTTTGGTTTGCGTTCAATAACACTTGCAGGGTATTCATCAGCTTCGCAAACAACAATAGGTGCATCAGTAATATTTACACTTTGTTCAAAACCTTCCAGCTTTGCACCAACTAAATAATCAAAGCTTTTTTGGCATTGCTTCAGCACATGCATTACCATACTGGTGGTGGTGGTTTTACCGTGACTGCCACCAATAGCAACACGGATTTTATCTAAACTCTCCTGATAAATATATTCAGGAAAGGAATAAATTTTCAGGCCTGATTCCTTTGCTTTTATTAATTCAGGATTATCCGCTTTAGCATGCATCCCTAAAATAATGGCATCAATATCTTTTGTAATGATTTCAGGTTGCCAACCTATTGCTTCTGGCAGTAACCCTTCTTTTTCTAAATTAGTTTTAGCAGGCTCAAAAATTTCATCGTCAGTCCCAGTAACCTGATAACCTTTTTTGTGCAATGCAATGGCTAACTGGTGCATTACACTTCCACCTATAGAAATAAAATGTACTCTCATGTTAAATCATGAATTTTTAAGACTGTTTTGGGGCAACATTTAATACCTAACCCCTATCTTCGTAAAAAGAGGTCGCAAAATACGTTGATTAAACAATTCACTTCTATGAAAAAAATAATTGCTGTTTTAGTTTTTGTTCTTGCGTTATGTGCAATACTACAATCTTGTGCACCCGCTCGTGGAAAAGGTTGCCCGACTACTAACCCACGTTATTTCAGACCATAATTCTCTTTAATTCTTTTTGTTTTATAATGGATTGGATTAAGCTTACACAAATGGAACAGTTGCAGGAAATTAAGCAACAATCTTTCGCACAACCGCAGGTAATTTTTAAACACAGTACCTGTTGCAGTATAAGTTCTGTTGCTTTAAACAGATTAGAAAGAACTGAAAAACCTGCCGGCATAGATTTCTACTACTTAGATTTAATTGCTAACAGAAACATTTCTAATGCTGTTGCCGAAACTTTTCAGGTTTATCATGAATCTCCTCAAATTTTATTGATTAAGAATGGTGAATGTATTTATGATGAAAGCCATTCAGGTATTAATATTGACGATATAGTACAAGAAGCATTTTCTGCTAATTAAGTTTAACTTTAGAAAAAATTATTGTATGATTATTACTGTTTTCGGTGCTACGGGAATGGTTGGCAAACATGTTGTGCAGCAAGCTTTAGCAAAAGAATTTACTGTAAAAGCATTTGGACGAAACGTAGAAATCTTTTTAGATGAAGCTAATAAAAACACCCATCTTATTGTCATTAAAGGTTATGTATTTGATAAAGATGAAGTGTATGAAGCTGTTAAAGGCTCAGATGCTGTAATATCTTTATTGGGCGGAAGTTTTGACGGAAAAGATAAAACACGCAGCCTTGGTATTAAAAACATAATTGCACAGATGGAAAAAGCTAATGTGCACAGAATTATTGCCTTAGGCGGAATGGGCATTTTAAATGCAGATAAATCAGGTAATTTATTATTGCATAGCCACTCTTATCCTGCTGAATATTTACCGGTTGGTTTAGAGCATGAAGAAGCTTATAACTATTTAAGACATTCTGCATTAAACTGGACGTTCATTTGTTCTCCTGATATTATTGATGCTGATGCAACAGGAAATTTTGTAACGAATAAAGATTTTTTGCCCGAACCGAATCATAATAAAATTAATGCAGGCGATTTAGCTTTTTTTATGCTGAAAGAATTACATGATAATGAATTTGTAAAACATCGTGTTGGAATAAGTAATTAATATTTTAGACTTTTATTATTGTCATTTCGAGGTTCGTACCGAGAAATCTCATTATTATTTAAGTAGATTTCTCGTTGGGCAATCCCGAAGTTTCGGGACAATCTCGAAATGACGAATATTTATACATCAGTACAAACCCAAGCCAGACAAAGGTTTTCGAATAGCTGATAATTCAATTGCATGGTTGCATATACTTTAGGATGCACGAAGCAAGCGTTAATTATTCCGGCATCGGTTAAAGCTGAAAAATTTAATTGAAGCATTGTTTTAAAATCAACTTCTCCCCAACCCCACCATTTAAACATAGCTTCTTTGCAAGACCATAATAATGTTGCAGTTTCGAATTTCGAGTTTCGGATTTTGAATTTTTCATATTCATCAGCACTTAAAAACTTTGGAGCTATCCTTAATACTTTTTCTTTGGGTATTTCAATATCAACACCTACTCTTTGGTTTTTGCTTACAATAGCTGCTGCATAATTACTACAATGGGAAATGGAGAAATGATATTGCTCATAAGGCAGGTATGGTTTTTTGGTATCGGCAATAAAAATTTCTTCATTAGGAAAATCAGGAAATAAAAATTTTAATAAGTACCTGCCTGCTAAATGTTGTAATCTTTTATGCGGATGTGTTATTATTCTTTGTAATGAAACGGTTTGTGTAAAAAAATCTTCCGGTTCAGTTATTTGCCAAACAGCGAGCTTTGTTGAGGGGTTAATATTTTGTTGATAAAACAAAGGCATTTGCGAATGTACGATGTACGATATAGGATTTACGATTTATATTGCGAAGTATTGCTGAAAATGAACAGAAAGTACAAGTGTGCGACGCAAGGAACGATGCTATGAAATATTTAAGCCGGTTACCAAAAAATCGTATATCGTACTTCTCAAATTGTATATTAAATGATTTTATCTGATAAACGAATTTTAGAAGAAATAGCAAAGGGTACTATTAAGTTAGAACCTTATAACCGTGAATGTTTAGGTAGTAATAGTTACGATGTGCATTTGGGTGGCACTTTGGCAACTTATAAAGATCATATGATTGATGCCAAAAAACACAACACGATTGAGTACTTTGAAATACCTGATGAAGGCTTTGTTTTATATCCGCATATATTTTATTTGGGTGTAACACTAGAATATACTGAAACACATGCCCATGTTCCTTTTCTGGAAGGCAAATCTTCTACAGGCCGTTTGGGGATTGATATTCATGCAACAGCAGGTAAAGGTGATGTTGGTTTTTGCGGTAACTGGACTTTAGAAATTTCAGTAAAACAACCGGTGAAAATTTATAAGGGAATGCCGATTGGTCAACTGATTTATTTTCCTGTTGATGGTGAAATTGAAGTGAAGTACAATCAAAAAGCGAATGCCAAATACAGCGGTCAACCTAACAGACCGATTGAAAGTATGATGTGGAAGAATAAGTTTTAATACATGATAAAAATCTTCACTACTTTAATCGCTCTTACTATTAGTGTCATTTCTTTTGGACAAAAATCAAGAACGTCAGACCAAATAAGGAATGATTTAAACTTGGCTAAGTTCTCTAAACCAATTAAGCTGATTAAAACAATATTTTTTTCCAACCCATCTATAAAAGATACAGTTATTTTAACAGTTGACACCGGATTAATCTATAAATCTAAAAGTCATATAACAATCAAAACTTTTGAGAATCGTACAGTTTTCTATGAAACTTTCAGTACAGTATTTTTTTCAAGAGGCGTTTTTTATCCCGATACAATTCCACAAGGTAATCAAGCTATTTATGATAAGTTTTTAGATAACTATATGAAATCTGTTAGTAAAACTAAGATTGAAAATTTTACTTTACTAAAAATCAATTCATTCTTAAATGATATAGTTGTTAATAAAAGTGAATTGAAAGAGTTTAAAGATATTGCTACAGACAAGCAACTTTATAATAGAGTAATGAATGATAAGAACAGTCTGGTAATTTGGCTACCAATTTTTGAAAGCGATGAAGGCGTTAGATATTTTACTTACTCTTCCACGAAAAAAGCTGCAATTAAATTCTTAGAAACTGATTAATAATAAAAGGGGCTGACTAAATTGTCAGCCCCTTTTATTCGAGATAAATTAGTCTTATCCATCTATCATTATCAATCAGGTATTACCAACTTATTATTATTCCTGTTTACATCTGCCATACGTTGTGTAGGGTCTATTTCAATACTCTTTAAATCTTTAATATCTCTACTAGTGGTAAAACTGTATTCAGGCACTACCCAACGCCATTCAGGTTCAACAATTCTTAATGTATTATCTTCTGCAGGTTTGCTGCCAAACATTAATTCTAGAGGAATGCTGTGTAATTCTTTACTGCCATCTTTAAATGTTAATAATACATCAACAGGCATTGGCATTTTACCGATACGTTTTAGTGTAATGGTAGTTTTATTATCTATAATATTAATATCGCCAACAGCATAATCAATTGTTTTAGTGCTGTTAACCCAATACTCTTTATACCATTGTAATGCAAGCCCGCTAACCTTTTCAGCCACTCTAACAAAATCATTTGCATTGGGATGTTTGAATTTCCATTGGTTATAATATTCATGCAAAGTTTTATCTCTCAAACTATCGCTGATGATATAACCCAACTGTGCCAAAAACACAGCACCTTTACTGTATGCAGCATTGCCATAAGCTAAATTGGTATTGTAATGGTCGCTATGCGTACTCATAGGTTCTTCCACACCGCTTTTGGCTAAAGCAAAATAACCCGCATAATTACCTGATTGTTTTAATGGCAAACTTGTTTTAGCTTTTTCAACCTGATTAGCAAGAAATTGTTTTACAGCAGCACTTGTATAAGGCGATTTTGGAGCCCATGTTTCATTATAATATTCACTCACCTCACTTTCAGCATAACTTGTAAAGCCTTCATCCATCCAGGGGAATAAACTTTCATTTGTTCCCATAATATGTTGGTACCAGCTATGCATCCACTCATGAAATACAGTACCTAAGCTTGCATTCTTAATTAATGTAGCCATGGCATATTCCATTCCGCCATCGCCGCCTTGTATAAAGGAATATTGAGGATAAGGATATTTACCAAATCTGCTTTCCATATAAGGCAATACTTTTTCAGCAGCCCATAATACATTGTTCCATGCACTGTCAGTTTTTAAATCTCCGGCTTTATAAAAACAATGCAATACTGTAGTACCCACTTTTTTTGAAATATGTTTGACATTGTTATCTGCCATCCAGACAAAGTCGTGAATATTTTCTCCTTTAAAATTCCATGTAATTGTAGAGGCAGTAATGGCAGGCACTTTAGTTCCCGGTGTTTCATAACCAAAACCAATACTGTTAGGGTTTTGTAATATGCCTGTTGCAGCAACCATGTAATTTTTATCAATATTAATCTTCACATCATAATCTCCCCAAACTCCGTAAAATTCTCTTGCTATATAAGGGTTTGCATTCCAGCCCTGATAATCATATTCCACTACTTTAGGATACCATTGACTCATACTGTAACGAATACCTTCTGCATTATCTCTTCCGCTTCTGCGAATTTGAACTGGCACCTGACTTTTAAAACTTAACTCAATTGAGTTAGTACTTTTTGGCAGTAATCCTTTACTTAACTGCACTTCCAAAATAGTTTCATGATACACTTTTTTTTGTGCAAGGCCATTCACTTTAATTTCCATTACACTATCATAACCGATTTCCGTTGGTGATAGTTTACTTATTCTGTCTCTCACACGTGCATCCCAATCCTGCACTTCTTCTCCCCTTCTGTTCGTAAAAATATTTTTACCTAATTCACGGCTGCGAACATCCATACTACTGTTTGGTTGAAATGCATTCCAATACAGGTGAATGAAAATTTTATGCAATGTATCAGGAGAATTATTAATGTATTCAATTTTCTCTGTTCCCTTGAATTGATTGTTTACCACATCCATCTTCACATCAATAGTGTATTTAATTCTTTGCTGCCAACGATCCGGTTGAGCGGTTGCAGATGACAGAAAGAAGATGACAGATGACAGTGAAAGAATAAAAATTTTTCTCATGTGTTTTTATTTTTTGTTACCAACAGTAGATAATTAATTAAGCCAGGTTGCGTCGCACTCTTTTACGCTTTGTTATTAATTGGGCAATTTAAGAAGCTGTTTTAATAATAAAGCAAAATATTGCAGGTTATTTTAACACTGCATTTTAAAAGTAAGACAGAGAGAAAATAGTAACTTTCTTTATCGCTGTGCAAACTCCTGTTAACTCAATAGTCAAAAAATAAACTTGCTAGCTTCTGAAATTAGTTTAATGATTTTAGTGACAGCTTATTATGGCTGTTTTATCATTTTGATTAAATGAAGGGCTTACAAAAGGAATTCCCAGATTCATTCCACGGAGAATTAACAGACAGGCTGTTAAGGCAATAAACACAGGCATTATTTTCTTTACTTTTCTTCTCGCATTAAAACTTATGGCTCGGCTTAACACCATTATGGAAAACATAAAAGGAAAAGTTCCTAATCCAAAAGCAAACATTAATAAAGCTCCGTAAGTAACAGAGCCTGTAGCTGCCGCTGAACCCATTGCCAGATAAACCAAGCCACATGGCAATAAACCGTTTAATAACCCAACTATAAAAAAATTAAAAGAGCGGTTTGTTTTTACAAGATAAAATGCCAATTGGCTCTGCACTTTTAAATGAATTAATTGAAGCATGCTGCTTTGAATATGTAAAACATTTTTCATCAATACAACTAATAAAATAACTGCACCTAAACCTATTGAAAACAGTTGCTGATAACCGATTAATACAAACTGATTCCCTATTAAACCGAATATTGCTCCTAACAATGCATATGTAGCAGCTCTGCCAATATTATACAAAGCAACTGCTGCAATTTTATCGGTAATTTTTTGTGTGTTTACAGGTAAGGATAAGGCTATCGGTCCGCACATACCAATGCAATGAAAACTGCCGATAAAACCAATGGCTAATCCTGTCAATATTATTGTAAACATTATTGAATGTTGATGTTTTGCTGATGATAATATGCTACACCATTATTAACCCAATCAATCTTAAGAAAGTAAGTGCCTTTAGCTAATTTATTTTTATTAATTGATTGAATACCGTTAACAGTATTCACAGCAATTGAAACATCATAACTGTTTTGCAGGGCATTTAAAAAAACAATCTTACCCTTTGTATTGTTACTAACAGCTTCTTTAGGAAATTGAATAACCAATTCTTCTTTATTATTTGTTATTACTAAATTCTCTGAGAGATTGGCAAGGTTTTTAGAAGCATCAATTTTTTCCTGAAACTTCAATTCACTTTCATAATATTTTTCATCAACCACTTCATTGGTTTGCTTCATGGCAACGTATACCATACTGCACATACCTGTTACGAATACAGTAATACCGATTAAAATTTTGTTTCCCCAATTCATAAAAATTGTTTTAGCGTTTGATAACCCCGTCAACGGTTTTACACCTTGACGGCGGTTTAATAAATTTTATACGACCAACCGCTTGCTGCGGTTTTAATATTTATATTACTAACCGCCTGCGGGGCTTGCAGCCGCCGCCGGGGTTATATAAAAGGTCCGAGAAATACAGTTGTAACCGTTTGAATCTTCTTTCCGTTTTTATAAATACCTACTTTAATATCAGTACTACGTTTGTGTATTTCTTTCCTGTTGATACAGATAAAAAATGTGAGCTCGTTAACGGATTCCTGCTTCAACATGGTTTCTTTCGTGTTAACCATTTTTACTTCACCCGCCAGGTCTTCTAATTTCATTTCGACATTAAATTCATTCCTTGTTTTGTTCAACACTTTTGCATCAAACAAATTACTTAAACTGTCATTTCCCACTTCCTGATACAATTGCCCTTTAACACGTGTTATATGTGTATCAACGTTTTTACGTGTTATAACCAATATGCTCATAACAATGGTAAGCACAGTAAGTAATGCCGTGTAAGCTTTCATTCTTCCATTGAAATGAAATTTCTTTTTTTGAGCAATTTCATTTTCAGATGCATACCGTATTAAACCTGTTGGCAGATGAATTCTCTTCATTACTTCATTACATGCATCAATACATGCTGTGCAACCAACACATTCAATTTGTACACCGTTTCTTATATCAATTCCTGTTGGGCAAACCTGTACACATTTAGTACAGTCAATACAATCACCAATTTTTCTTTCTGTTTGTTTATTCAGTTTGCCTCTCGGCTCGCCTCTGTTATAATCATAAGCAATCTGCATGGTGTCTTTGTCAAATAACACACCCTGCAACCTTCCGTAAGGGCAAATTGTGGTGCATACAATATCTCTTACAAAAGCATAAACAGCATAAAATAATAAAGTGAAGAAAACTAAACCAGTTAATAAAATAGTGTGTTCTTCAACCGGCTCTTTAATAATTTTTATTAATGAATCGAAACTGATGATGTAGGCTAAAAATGTATTAGCAATTAGAAAAGATAAAATCAAAAAAGCAATATGCTTTATTGTTTTTTTAATAGCCTGACCAGCCGTTAATTCGCCATTATTATTTTTCTTTTGTTGATTAGGGCTGCCTTCAATCCACCATTCAATTTTTCTGAAAACCATTTCCATAAAAACAGTTTGCGGGCAAACCCATCCGCAAAATAGCCTTCCATAAATAACAGTAAATAAAGCAATGAAAATGATGAATGTTATCATTGCCACTGCGAATATGAAAAAGTCCTGAGGCCAGAAAATATTACCGAAAACAATAAACTTTCCTTCAGGAAAATTCAACATAAAAAAAGGCATGCCATTTAATTGAATCAATGGCAGTGCAAAGAACACTAACAAATAAAAAAAGGATAAAGCTGAACGATATTGATAGAATTTCCCTTTAGGTTTAGCAGCATAAATCCATCTTCTTAAGCCATTCTTAGCTACAGAAGCAGCTCTGTCCCTGAATGTTACAACAACTTCCTGTTCACTTTCACCAACCATAATTATTTTGTTTTTGTGCTATCTGTTTTCTTAACAGTTGCTGTATTAGTTATTGCAGAATCTTTTTTAGCAATAGTTGAATCTTTTGTTTCAACATAAATTTCTCCCTGTGGCTCTTTACTACCGGCAGGTTTAGTACCATGCAGTGATTTAACATAGCTTGCTAACTGCTGAATTTGTAAAGGAGAAAAAGTGCTTTCCCAGCTTTGCATGCCTTTGTCTTTCCATCCGTATTTAATACTTTTAAAAACATCTTTAATTCCACCACCATGCAACCAATAATCATCAGTTAAATTCGGGCCAACACCACCCTGCCCTGCTTTACCATGGCAGGCAAAGCACGTAGTTTGAAACATTTCTTTACCGGCAGCAATACCATCTGCACCAAGCATTACAACATTATTTTCATCAACTAAATTCTTTTGTGTTTTAATATAAGCATCATGCTCTTTGGCGGCCTGTTCCATTTCAATGGCATATTCCTGTGCAGGCAAAGGAGCAGCATATGCAACATGATAACGATACAGATAAGTTGCTGCAAAGATTATGGAGAGAATGAAGGCAACTTTAAACCAAGGTGGTGTTACATTGTTTAATTCATGTATGCCATCATAACTATGCCCTGTATCAATACTTGCTTCTTCTTCAATAGGTTTAAACTGGTTAAGTTTATCCCATATTTTTTTGTAATTGATGTTAATGATTGGTTTTATTTCAACAGCAGTATCTGCATCTACTTCCGGCATCATAAAAAATCTTATCATCCAGTTTAAAAAGAAAATAACTGCCAGCTCAATTACAATTGTTATATATAAAAGCATTCTTAAACCGGAAGTATGCTCTGGTACAACTTCCACTTTATTAGTAACTAAATCGGGCGTTTGTGCCATAGTAGCAGTACTTACAAGCATAAAAGCTATAAACATTAAAGCCTTTGTTATATCAGAAGAAGAGTTGGGCTTTAAGAAATTTTTCTTGTAATACTTCATTGTAAACGTTACAGTATTAGCCAATGAAATAATTACTACTGCTAAAATACCGATGCATACTACCAGCATGGTGTCAACATCTAATACAAAATCTTTATTGGTGGCTTTTGTTGTTTCTTCTGCAAAGGCAAATATTGATAGCATTAATAAAACTAAAGTGGCAGAAAGTTTTTTTATAGTTTTCATATCAGAATATTAATTATTATCTAAAGGAAGAGACTCCATTTTTGAAATGGTTTCTTTACTTGTTTTAAAAACAATTATGGTAACTGCTACAAAAAAGGCTACGAAAAGCAGTAATGAAATCAAAGGGTAAATACTTACGCCTGTTATTTTTTCTAAATAGTGTGAAAATTTCATAGTTTAATTATTTGCTGTTACAGTTTTTGTTGAGTCAACAGTTTTAATGTCTTTACCAAGTCTTTGTAAATAAGCAATCAATGCAATGATTTCTTTTTTACTGTCTACTTCAATTTTATCTTTCTTAAGGTTAGCAGCAATGGCATTAGCTTGTTGTTGTAAGTCGTTGTTAGCTTTGCTTTCATAACCTTCTGCATAAGGTACGCCCAGCTTTCGCATTGCATGAATCTTTGAATTGGTGGTGCTTATTTCAATTGTATTATCAAATAACCAGGGATAACGTGGCATGATAGAACCCGGCGACATTGATGTTGGCTCTAACATGTGATTGAAGTGCCAGCTATCTGTATTCTTTCCACCTTCTCTTGCTAAGTCAGGCCCTGTTCTTTTACTTCCCCATTGGAAAGGATGGTCGTAAACAAATTCGCCTGCTTTTGAATACTCACCGTAACGTGCCACTTCATAACGGAAAGGACGAATCATTTGCGAATGACAGTTATAACAACCTTCGCGGATATAGATATCTCTTCCCTGTAACTCAAGCGGAGTGTAAGGTTTAACACTTGCAATGGTTGGTACGTTTGATTTTATCAGGAATGTTGGAATTAACTCAACCAATCCTCCGATACCTACAACAATTAAACTTAGTGTAAGCAACATGATTGGCTTTCTTTCAATAACTGCATGCCAGAAAGAACCTGCAGGAGATTTGTATTTTTTTTCTAATGCCGGTGCTTCTGCTGCTTCGCTTGCTACAAAACTTCCCTGTTTGGCTGTTTTAATTAAGTTATATACCATAACAAAAACACCACATAAATAAATAGTTCCGCCAATAGCTCTTAATACATAGAAAGGAACAACTGTTTGAACGATATCTATAAACTGATATTGCAACTGACCTGATGGTGTAAACGCTTTCATCATAAAATAACTTCTGAAAGCAGCCCAATACATAGGTATAGCGTATAAGATAATACCTAATGTTCCAATCCAGAAATGAACAGATGCTAATTTTTTAGAATATAATTGAGTATTAAATAATTTCGGGATTAACCAATACATCATTCCGAAAGTCATAAAACCATTCCAGCCCAATGCTCCAACATGAACGTGTGCAATTGTCCAATCACTATAATGAGAAATAGCATTTACATTTTTCAGCGAAAGCATAGGGCCTTCAAAAGTTGCCATACCATAACAGGTAACAGCAACAACAAAGAATTTCAGTACAGGATTTTCTCTTACTTTATCCCAAGCCCCTCTTAAAGTAAATAAACCGTTAATCATACCACCCCAGCTTGGTAATATCAACATAACAGAAAAGGCAGTTCCGAGTGATTGTGCCCAATCAGGCAATGCAGTATAAAGTAAGTGGTGCGGGCCTGCCCAGATATACAGAAATATTAAACTCCAGAAATGAACAATACTTAAACGATAAGAATAAATGGGACGTTCAGCAGCTTTTGGCAGGAAGTAATACATTAAACCTAAATAAGGTGTTGTAAGAAAAAAAGCAACAGCATTATGCCCGTACCACCACTGTACCAATGCATCTTGTACACCAGCATACCATGAATAACTTTTCATGAAACTTACCGGAATTTCAAAAGAGTTAACGATATGCAACATGGCTACTGTAACCCAAGATGCTATAAAAAACCAGATGGCAACATATAAATGCCGTTCTCTTCTGGTTAAGATTGTTCCGAACATATTAATACCAAACACAACCCAAACCAATGTAATAGCAATATCAATAGGCCATTCTAATTCTGCATACTCTTTACCTGTTGTAAAACCACTTACTAAGGTTACAGCAGCAGATACAATAATTAATTGCCAGCCCCAGAAATGAATTTTACTAAGCACGTTACTCCACATACTTGTTTTAAGTAAACGTGGCAAAGCATAATACACAGCAGTAAAAATGCCGTTTCCTACAAATGCAAAAATTACTGCATTGGTATGCAATGGTCTTAGCCTGCCGAATGTGGTAAATGAATAACCAAGGTTTAATACAGGAAATGCTAATTGAAATGCAATAAGAACACCTACTAACATGCCTACCGCACCCCACAAGAGTGTAGCAATGGCAAACATTTTGGGTATTTTATTGTCGTAACTGAATTTTTGTAATTGCATATTATATTGATGATTGATTAGTTTCAGAAGAAGGTTGGTTATTGTCGAAAAGAATACGATTTGGAGGGGAATAAGAATCATCATACTGACCGTCTTTTACACTCCATAAAAAAGCAGCCAGAAAACCACCTGCAATACAAAGGCTTATTAATGCTATGATGATAAAAACTTCCATGTTTAATTTGCTGTACAAAAATGAAAAAGTTGCTTTCAGCATTTAATGTTGTTCATCATTACTAAACATGATACTAATCATATAAAAAATAAAAAGCCCAACTCGTAATCAGTCGGGCATTGTTAACTGTAGGGGATATTGGATTAGGTAACAGATTAAATTGTTCATTTAATTCAGATACAAAACTGGTATAGCTACCTCATAATAAACATAGCCACAATCAAGAAGCAGTATGATAATAATCATAAAATAAAAAACCAACAGTAGAAACTGTCGGTTTTATCAACGCTTAAAACAGGGTTTTATCACCAGAATTACAGTTTGTATTTTTTTGCTATGATACTGCTCATTCCGTAAGTCAATAAAATAATACTTATAGAACTTAAGGGCATTAAAATAGCAGCCACTACAGGAGACAATGTACCCTGTAAGGCAAAAAACAAACCGATAAGATTATACAGAATTGACAGTATGAAGCTGCTGTACACAATCAGTTTGGTGGATTTTGCAAAGGATAAAAAATCCGGAAGTTTGGCAAAAACGCTTGCATCTAAAATAGCATCTGAAGCCGGTGTAAAATTGTTATTGTTTTCTGTAACCGCAATACCAACATTACTTTGTTTTAATGCTCCTGCATCATTCAAACCATCACCAATCATTAAAACATTGTAATTGTTTTTGCTTTGTAATTGTTTAATGTAAGCAAGTTTTTCATCGGGCTTCATATTAAACATTACTTTATTATTAAAACCTACTAAATGCAAAAGTTTTTGTTTTTCAGAATCATTATCGCCACTTATAACGGATATTGCAAATCTTCTTTTCAGGTTATACAAAACATTGCTTAAACCCATTCTGTAAGCATTAACAATTTCAAATACACCCACTACTTCATTATCTATTTTCACAAACAGTTTAGATGTGTTTTTATTAAAGCCATCTATTACCTTAACAAAATCTGCAGAGCCTAACATTATATGCTTTTCATTTACCCAACCTTCAATACCAAGCCCCACATGGTTTTTATAATTATGTACTTCATCAATAGTTTGTACATTCAAGTAATTAAACACTACTTTACTTAAAGGATGATTGGATTGAGAAAGTAAAGAAGCTACTTCAAATATTTCTTCATCGTTTAATGTTCTGCCATTCCACTCAATATTTACTTTCTTATTTTGAGTGAGTGTCCCTGTTTTATCGAATACAATATGATTAATAGCTGCTAAGTCTTCAATAACATCCGGGTGGCGGATATAGAATTTATTCCCGGTAAGAATTCTAACTGCATTACCATTGGTAAAAGTTGAAGCCAACAATAAAGCACATGGGCAGGCTACAATCAGTACTGTAGTTATAGTGTTCCACATTAATTTATATTCACCTTTTCTAAACCAATAAGCTGCGGCACTAAAGCAGAGTACAAATAATGCGAGGGTAAAATATTTGCTGATAATATCAATGTAAGGATGATGTGTTTTCTTGTTCTTGAAAACATCTTTATTCCATAAGCCGGTTAAATAACTTTGGGCAACATCTTTAATAACCAACAACTCTATCTTATCTCCCAACTGCTTTCCACCGGCATAAACAATTTCTCCGATTTCTTTTTGAACAGGTAAGCTTTCTCCTGTTACAAAGCTGTAATCAATAGCAGCTTTACCTTTTGAGAGAATAGCATCGGCAGGAATAATTTCATTATCATACACCTGAATAGTATCATCTTTTTTTATTTCACTGATTGGAACAGGAATAAATACATCATTGCGTTTTACATTAACTGCAACAGGAAAGAAAGAAGTAAAATCTCTATCGAATGAAATTGAACGATAGGTTCTCTGCTGTACCATTCTGCCTAACAGCATTAAGAAAACAATACCACTCATGCTATCGAAATATCCATTGCCACCTGAATAAAAAATTTCGTACAGACTTCTGCTGAAAGTAATAGCTATAGCCAATGCAATTGGTGCGTCAATATTCAAATAACCTTTTTGTAAACCTTGCCATGCAATGGTAAAAAAATCTGTTGCACAATAAAATATAACAGGCAATGATAATAACAATGTTATATACCTGAAAGTTAATGCTGTTGTGCCGCTGCTTAAAGAGAAATATTCAGGCAGGCTCATCATCATTATATTGGCGAAACAGAAACCTGCAATACCTAATTTGTATAAACTTTTTTTGTCTTGTTTATTCGCAGCATTATTATCAAGATTATGTAAACTGAGATGCGGTTCATAACCGATTGAAGTAAATGTTTCAACAACTGCTCTGAAATCAGTTTTGCTGTTATCGAAATTTATAAACGCTTCTTTATTTTGAAAATTCACTCTGCATGAAATGATACCGCTGTTAATGCTGTGTATATTTTCTAATAACCAAAGGCAACTGCTGCAATGCATTTGAGGCAGGTATAACATGCAATTGGTTTGCTTGCCATCTGTAAAACTGATGAGTTTGGTAACAATTGTTTCATCATCTAAAAAAGAAAATTTGTCTTTACGTATCTGTACTTTTTGTGTATTCCCCGGGTTATTATTCAGCTTGTAATAATTACATAAGCCTGTTTTGTTTAAAATACCATACACCATTTTACAACCTTCGCAACAGAAATAATGGTTATCCACTGCAATACGGGTATTATTACATTCATCACCGCAATGGTAACAATGCTGTTGAGCGATATTATTTTTAGTGAGTGAACTCATGTTGCATTTCTAAGTTTTGTTCAGCATTGGCTTTGGCAAAACAGGTGCAGCCTTTATTCCATTCAACTACCATTTTGTGCCACTTTTCTTTTTCTTCAAAAAACAAATACTCAAATGTGTAGATAACGGAATGTATAGGTGATTTTCTAAGCCTTAATGCTTCTGCATGAATAGCTGTTACAAGTTCTTTTATCAAAGCTTCTTTTTTATGAACGAATTGCTGTAATGCTGAAAGATTACCACAAGGTTTAAAATGAGGATAATGCTTGGTATTAAACACTTCCTGCACCACAGGAAATACAAATAGCAGTTCTGTGTTTTTTAATAAATCGAATTCAAAAGTGAGGGTGTGAAAATTCTTTATTAAAGCATCAGGAAGTGGCTCTCTTTGATGAAATTGTAAAACTTCATCAAACTCAGCTTCAATAAAGGGATATAACTTTTCTGCTAATTTTTCAATTACTTTTTTAGCTGAAGAAGAATGCGAACACATACATTAGCTATTTAACAACAAATGTGCTTAGTTATTAAAGCATTAAACCTGATAAATCAAAGTGAATGACATGATTAAAATCATGTTTCTGTAAGAAGTAATCAAATGAAACTAATCTTTGCCCTGCACAACAATTACAATTTCGCCTTTTACCTGTTTTGCTTTAAAGTATTCAGCAACTTCTTTTAATGAGCCACGTTTATTTTCTTCAAACATTTTAGTAAGCTCTCTTGTAACGCAGCATTGCCTTTCCTCTCCCAGGTAAGTAATTAACTCTTCTAAGGTTTTTACTAAACGCATCGGGCTTTCGTATAAAATGAAAGTTCTTTCTTCGGTTGCTAATTGTTTCAGTTTTGTTTGTCTGCCTTTTTTTAGAGGAAGAAAACCTTCAAAAACAAAACTGTTTGATGGTAACCCGCTGTTAACTAATGCAGGAACAAAAGCCGTTGCACCGGGTAAACATTCTACTTTAATATTTTGTTTAATACATTCCCGCACTAACAGAAAAGCAGGATCGCTGATGCCCGGTGTTCCTGCATCGGTAATTAAAGCAAAGCTTTTACCTGCCTGCATTTGCTGTGCTAAATGCTCAACAATTTTATGTTCGTTATGCTGATGGTAAGGTGATAAAGGTTTTTGAATCTGATAATGCTGCAACAGCTTAGATGATGTTCTGGTATCCTCACACAAAATAACATCTACACGCTGCAATATTTCTATTGCACGCAGTGTAATGTCTTTTAAATTACCGATAGGTGTGGGAACGAGGTAGAGCATGCCCCCTTGCCCCCTAAAGGGGGAATTAAACTCATTAGATAAGTTACTTAGTTGCTTATTCAATTGCTTATAATTTCCCTTTAGGGATTAAGGGCTTCAATTTCAAAAAATTCCATTACAGGATTGGCTAATAATTTTTTGGCTGCTTCTTCTGCAATGGCTTTTGCATCTGCTTCAGAGGCCGCATCAATCTGTAAAGTAATATGCTTGCCAACACGTACATCTTCAACTTTAATTCCTAAATTATTTAATCCGCTTAATACTGCTTTTCCTTGCGGATCTAATAAATCTTTTAAAGGCATTACTTTAATCTGAATATTGTATATCATAATTTATAATTTCTGATTTGAGGTAACTGATTTTTTATTGAAGACCAATGAAACAATTACATAAGTTACAAAACCTATCGGCACTGCCACCCACTGTAAAACAAATACACTGATTGATGAAACAACCACTACAATTATAAAAGGCATTAATTTCTTTATAGTTACTTCTTTAAACTTTAAAGCCAGCATTGGCAAAGTGGAGACCATTAAATAACTGATACTTAAAATAACTGCATACCAAAGCCATTTGTTTCTTAATAAAACTATCAACCAGGCTTTATCTGTAAACCAATACATTAACGGGAAGGAGGCAATCAATAAACCGGCAGCAGGTATCGGTACGCCTTTAAACCCTGTTGATTGTGTTGTATCAATATTAAACCTTGCTAACCTGTATGCACCCGCACATGGAAGAAGAAATGCCGGCATTAATAACAATTGATTAATTTCTAAGCCGTTAGTTTGCTGTGCATAAGCAACACGTAAAAATTCATAAGCAATCATTCCGGGAGCAACTCCAAAACTCACCACATCTGCCAGGCTATCTAATTGCTTACCCATATCTGATGAAGCTTTTAACAGCCTTGCTACAAAACCATCTAAGAAATCTATTACTGCTGCAATAGCAATAAAAATACTCGCCCAATAAATCTTTTGCGGTATTTCAACAATCTGTTCTCCATTTGCATCATTATTAATTGTTAGTCCTGTTTGAAGAATAACAACAATTGCCAAACAACCGAAAAATAAATTAAGCAGGGTAAATATGTTGGGAATCTGTTTCATTAATTTTTTTATTACACGAATATGATTTCGAATTACACTAATTACTTTTTTAATTCGCATAATTCGATTGAATCAGTGTCATCATTTCCTCATCAATTGTTCAATATCTTCAACTGTTATCGGAATATTTTTAAACAAATCAATATTACCGCTTTTAGTTATCCAAATATTGTTTTCAATTCTTACACCCATCTTTTCTTCTTCAATATAAATGCCCGGCTCAACGGTTAACAGCATACCTGCCTGCAAGGGTGCGGTTCTGGTTCCCAAATCATGCACATCAATGCCTAAATGATGCGATATACCATGATACAAATACTTTCTGTACGCTCTGTTTTCAGCATCTTCATTCTTAACATCACTCTTATTTAACAAACCAATTTTTATAAATTGCTTGGTGGCTTCCTCTCCTACTTTATCTGTATAATCAACTATGGTTATTCCCGGTTTTAATAAACCCTTCGCATAATTATGTAAATGCAAACAGGCATTATATACTTCTTTTTGCCTTTTGGTAAACTTACCGTTTACAGGCACTGTTCTGGTTAAATCAGCACAATAGTTTCCATACTCAGCACCAAAATCCATTAATATTAATTCACCATCATTACAAACACCATTGTTACTCACATAATGTAATGTTCTTGCATTATCACCGCTTGCAATAATACTTCCATATGCCGGGCCTGTAGCACGTTGACTTAAAAAACTATGATAAATTTCAGCTTCAATTTCATATTCCGTTACACCCGGTTTTATAAACTGCAATAATCTTCTGAAAGCAACTTCTGTAATATCAATAGCCTGCTGTACCACTTCAATTTCTTCTTTGGTTTTAATAGCCCTTAGCTCTTTCATCAACTTGGCTGCACGCAAATAATTGTGCAGCGGGTAACGGCTTTTCATTTCATCCACAAACCGGTAATCTCTGCTTCTTACGGCACTTGCCTTTCTGTCGTTCTCATTGGTATCTAAATAAATATTATCAGCTAAATGAATCCATGTTTGTAACAAAGCATCTACACTATCTAACCAGATAACGGTTTCAAAACCACTGATAGCTTTTGCTTCATCAGCTCTCAATCTTTTCCCATCCCATTTTTCTTTCAATTCATTAGGCCTTACCAATACCAATACTTCGCGAAATTTTTTATCCGGGTTATCAGGAAATAAAATCACCATACTGTCTTCCTGTTCAATGCCACTCAACCAAAACAAATCGCTGTTTTGTTTAAACTTATGCAAGGCATCACCGTTCATCGGCCATTCATCGTTACTGGTAAAAATGGCTATGCTGTTGGGCTGCATGGCTTTTATAAAACGCTTACGGTTATTAATAAAAATGTTGGCGTTTAATGGCAAATATTTCATGTATTATATTTGAGGTGTGCAAGATAAAGTTTTGTACCCAACTGATTGCTACTATTAAGCTGCCGTTGCGTCGCACACTTGTACGTTCTGTAATTCTATTCAGCAAATAAACAATCAATATGTCGTTACACTTAGGAAGAACCCATTTCGGTAATCCTGCCAATGCAGGCAATGTTTTAAGTAAAGAGCAAGCGTTTGAATTATTTAATAGTTGGGTTTTAAATCCTAAGCTTCAATTACACATGAAGCAGGTAGCCCATTTAATGAAATGCTGGGCTGCCGAAAAATTAAACGCCGATGAAGCCACACAATGGAAATGGGAAATGGCAGGTTTACTGCACGATGCAGATTGGGACCAATGGCCCGAGCAGCATTGCAAAAAAATAATTGAAGAATTAGAAACCAGCAATATTGACCCTGAAATCATCAGAGCCATTGCAAGTCATGGTCACACACATTTTGGTGTAGAACCCGAAACCGAAATGGATAAAATGTTGTATGCTTTCGATGAGTTATCCGGTTTAATTCATGCTTATTCATTAATGAGGCCAGGAGGATATGATGGCATGGATGTAAAAGGGGTAAACAAAAGATTAAAAGAAAAATCATTCGCAGCCAATGTTTCAAGAGATGACATTAATGATGCCTGCCAAAGAGCAGGCATTCAACTGAACGATTTAATAACTTTTATTGTTGCTAAACAGGCAAGTGTAAAATAATTTATGCGTTAGGCAACCAATAATAGGTGTTGAACGAATAGATTATTACAATTCTGCCCTCCGCATTTGATTAATGAGGAATTACATATCATTATCAGGGGCTGTATAAGCCTGAACAGACAAAGCCAGAAAGCTTTTTATACCCGTTATTATAGTTTTGCCGCCGCCATTTGTATGCGATATACCAATAGCCAGGATGATGCTGTTGAAATGGTAAATGATGGTTTCCTGAAAGTGTTTAAAGAACTCTACAATTTTAAACCAGTGTTTGAAAACGAAGAAATATCATTAAAAGGTTGGATGAAGCGGATTATGATCAATACAGCTATTGATTATTATCGTAAATACAATAAGAATCAATTGCAGATTGCCGGACATGAAGATGCTGCCAGTAATGTTGCTTATAAAGGTGAAACTTCTGTAGATAAACTGTCTTACGATGAGATTCTGGAGTTAGTACAACAGTTATCTCCTGCTTACAGAACCGTTTTTAATTTATATGTAATAGATGGACTAAGCCATGATGAAATTGCCGGACAATTAGGTATTTCGAACGGAACATCAAAATCAAACCTTGCCAAGGCCCGCATGAACCTACAAAAAATGTTAGAAAAAAGAAACAGCTTAGCAGTATAGCCTATGAGTGAGAATTTTGAACATATTGACCATTTATTAAGGAATGCTTCCGAAGCCAATAATCCGGCTTTTAATGAAGCAGCATGGGAAAAAATGAATACCATGCTTGATAAAGAGTTTGGTAAAAAGAAACGCCGCTTTGCCATTTTATGGTGGTTATTGCCTCTTGCTATCGTTAGCAGTATTGGATATTACTTACTGAACAATAAATCAGATACAATTACAGAAGGTATTGCTGTTGCTCAGCAACAAAAGGAGCATAGTAATAACGGCAATCAATCTGTAATAGCTAGCCCTGAGGATAAACAAAATATAATTAAAGAAAAATCAGGCAGTAACAGTACAGCCTCTATTCAAGATAATTCAACTCAACAGATAACTAACAAAACCATAACTGATAAAGATAATAATACAGTTGCACCTATTATCGGTTCAAATACTAATATCATTACAAATAATAAATTAAGTGTTCTTAAAAAACAGAAACAAAATGCTGTTCAGCCTAACAATGATAATGCAGTTGATATAAAAAATAAACAACAACCAATAACTGATAATTCTTTTACAGTAAATACCAATTCTGTTGCAGTAACTGATACTAAGAAAACTCAATCATCAAATATTAAAACAATTGATGCAGCACAGATAAAAGATACAGTTGAAACTGCAATAACTACTGTAAAGAAGAATGATATAGCACAAACAACAACTTCAATTTCATCAACAAAAACAAAAGAAAAAAATAAAGCCTTAAGTAAATGGTCAGTAAGTGCTTCTATGGCATTAGATGGCAGTTTTATAAGATTAAGTGAATTTGAAAAAGCCACTTTTGCTTACGGTGTTGGTATCAACTATCAGCTTAACAAAAGATGGATTATAGGTACAGGTTTTTATGCTGCCAGAAAAATTTATACTGCTCAAAGAACTGATTACGATTTTAGTAAAACAACACCACCTGCTTATTACAATTATATTGTTGGTATTGACGCTGATTGTTATGTATTTGATATTCCTGTTACAACCAGATATAATTTCAGCATTAAGCCAAAAACAAATTGGTACGTCGCTGCCGGTGTTTCTTCTGTAATAATGAAGACCGAAGATTATAATTCCGAAGCATATTATCCTACCTCAGGGCAAACATATTATCATCCCTGGTCAATAAGTAATCAAAATGCCAATCTGTTTTCTATGTTAAACCTCTCGGTAGGTTTTGAAAAACAAATTAGTAAACAATTACATATAGGAATTGAGCCCTATTATAAAATTCCTTTAACAGGCATCGGTCAAGGTTCAGTAAAATTATCATCATTGGGCGTACAACTAAACGGACGTTTTACATTCAATAAAAAGTAATAACCCTCAATCGTAGTGCGTTTGTGTTGGATTTGTGTAAGAGCTGCCTTTCCAGACAGCTCTTTTTTAAACAAATTAATAACAAAGACTTAATGTATATAGTACACATTATTAAATGGCAATTTTTAATTTTAATAAGAAACTGCTTCTGCACTAACCCTGTGACTAATTTGTTAAACATCCAAACCCCGTTCAGTCCAATATCCTGTTACCAAAATTTGAGGCAGTTTCTTTAATTCGATTGTTGCAGATTTTTAATTATGGGCAACCATCTACGTTCAATTTTCGTATATAATAATGAGCTTACTAAATAAAACTGCTTCATAAAATCATTCTCTTGATTGTCATTATTTTATTACAATATTCTGTAACATAACAGTTCTAATTTAAAAATACAATAACCATATCCCTGTTTTAAATCCAATATCGCAATAAATAACTTTTGTAAAAAAGTTATTTATTTTTATTATGTTTAATTTTGTATAATTGAATCGAAAGACTTTATCCAATTACTTTTGCCGAGGTAAATCCTCCCGAATTTTTTAACACCAATTCTTTACAAATACTTTAAGCAAAAATTTAAGTTTATTAGGGTTTAAATAGTTTTAAATAATTTCAATGAGATAGTATTTAGTTTTTAAAATATTGCCTCTTAAAGCAACCTGATAAAAGCAGTTTTCGTATTTAATAATAAAATGAATACTTCGAACCTTTAAATTTTTCTAATTACATTCAATATGTATAATTAAAGCAGTTTTTCAATAAGTATTAATCATTTTTATTCCCAATACTCTACTATTATAAATAAACAAAAACATAAAATATGGACAGACGAAAATTCTTAGGTAATCTAAGTTCACCCATTGTGGCAGCATGTGCAGCCTGCATATTTCAATCCTGTAGCAAGGGAGATAGTGGCGGAAGCACTAACCCAAGCACCGTCCCCGGCGGTACAAGTGGTGTAAACTTTATGATTGATTTGACAAACAATTTGACTTCTGTTGGTTCTTCAGTTGTAAACAGCGGCGTTATTGTGGTTAGATTGGCAACAGGTAACAGCGTATCATCATTTACTGCTGTGCAGGTTGCATGTACGCATCAAGGTACATCTATTAATTATGATACCAGTGCCGGAAATTTTTTATGCCCAAATCATGGAAGTCGTTTTTCTAATACAGGCAATGTAATAAATGGGCCCGCTACAACTGCATTAAAGCAATACAATATAACCATTTCGGGCAATACATTAACAATAACAGGATAACTTATGTTTCGTTTTGTATAATTGAATCGAAAGACTTTATTCCCAGCACTTTTTCTGAGATAAATCCTTCTGCATATTCAACACCAATTCTTTTACCCAACATTAATGCCCTTGCTTTTACAGACTCTAAAAATTGCGGAGAGGAAATATAGGTTTGCGGTTCATTATCAAGAGGTGTATTAAATTGGGTTGTATAACAAAGCACAGCTTCAATTTTCTTATGTATGTACTTTGAAATATCTATAACAAATGAGGGTTGAATAAACCTATCCTGTATATAATGAAAAACATAATTAGGTCTCCACTTCTGTTGCTGGTTGCCATTATCATCAACTGTTTCTATTTTTCGTAACCCCGAAAGAAAAGCAGCATCACTTACCAACTTAGCACTTCTTCCATGATCGGGGTGGCGGTCTTCAGGAGCATTGCATAAAACTATTTCGGGCTGGTATTTTCTTATTGCCTGAATTACTTTTCGCTGATGGGCTTCATCATTTTGAAAAAAACCATCAGTCATTGCTAAATTTTCACGCACTAAAACACCCATTACTTCAGCAGCATCTGTTGCTTCTTTTTTGCGTGTTTCAATAGTGCCTCTTGTTCCTAATTCACCTTGTGTTAAATCTATAATGCCAACCTTTTTTCCTTCCGCTATGGCTGCTATAATTGTTCCTGCACAACCTAATTCAATATCATCCGGATGAACACCAAAAGCCAATATATCTAATTTCATTTGTTGCTATTTATTTACAAACTTAACAAAACAAAAATTTCAGTTTTTATCAAACTGAAATTTCAATAAAGTAACAAACATATTATTTCTGTTTTTGCAATAATGCATCAAGAGACTTTTTACCTGCACCTTCAATTAAAAGAAATAAGCAGGTTAATGATTGAGCATAATCTGAACGAATTTCATGTAATACAGCCCAAATGCCAATTTTAGGAGGTGCAGGAGGCAATGGCAGCGGGCTGTTGCCTAAATAAAGAGAAATTTTTGTGGAAAGAATGGCAATTATCATTTCTACAATAAAGTAGAATGCAGTAATTCTGGTAAATAACCCAAACAGCAAAAATAAACCGCCGATAATTTCAGTAGTTGCAACAAAATTTGCTGTTAATTCCGGCATAGGAAAACCAAGTTTAGTAAACCTCCCCAACCCTTGGTTTATATAAACAAATTTCAATATTCCTTCCCAAAAAAATACCCCACCTGCCATTAGCCTAAGAATTAAAATGCTGGATTGATTGGTAACAGGAGGATTGCAAAACCATTGAATTGTTCTTTTCATTTTATAATTTTTAATGTTTTAATAAAACACAAAAGAATAAGTGAATAATACCACAGGCAAACATTTTACATTACCTATTGGTATTTCTTGATTAACGAAAGAAATCTGCTAATCAAGTTTTTTTAATAGTTCATGTAAAAGCTTAAAAAAGAAATTAAGGGCATAGTAACTTCATTTTCTTATGAATCGTTTTTTAAAAAGAAAGAAAATAATTCTTAAAGTTTTTTCATGGCTGCTCTTATACTCTTTTTGGGTAATGGTTTTTCAGAGAAGAACATTTGCAGTAACCAAAACTGCTACAATAGAATTTTGTTATTTAATTTTTGTTTCAGCTAATTATTATGTTACTGTTCTTTATACCATTCCTCAATTTTTTAATAATAAAAAATATGTTCAGGCAATAACATTGTTTATCTCCGGAATAGTTGTCACAGCATTATTAAGAGTTCCGCTGGCATCGTATTTAAACAAACATTATTTTCTTCCCTACCAAATACAACCCGGCTTTAGCGAATTATTCTCAAACTCTATCATTAATATTTTTATCTGGTCAATACTTATAGTTTCCTGCAAATTAATGTTCGACCGACTTCGCATGCAGGAGAAATTTGAGCTCATGCAAAAAGAAAAAGAAAGAGCAGAACTCGATTTTTTAAATGCTCAATTAAATCCTCATTTTTTATTTAATTCTCTTAACCTGATTTATGGAAGTATAGACAAACAGAATAATCTTGCCAGAAACATGTTGCTTACTTTTTCTGATATGCTTCGTTATCAATTATATGATTGCAGTAATGAAAAAGTAAGTATTGAAAAAGAAATGAGCTATATAACAAATTATGTAGCATTACAAAAAGCAAGAAAAAGCGAAACCCTTGAAGTAAACCTGCATATTGACACAACTGTAAAGCATTTCACTATCCATCCATTACTTTTTATTTCTTTTATTGAAAATGCATTTAAATATGTAAGCAGTAATACTGATGAGAGGAATTTTATTGATATCGCTTTTAGTTTACAGGATAATTTTCTTCATTTCAATTGTGTAAACAGTAAGGAAATACAGACAGAAGCCGGTTTTGAATATAAGGGTATCGGTATAACTAATATTAAAAGGCGATTATCTTTATTGTATCCTGATAACCATTTTTTAGATATAGAGGATAACGGAAACACATATAGGGTAACACTAAAACTAAAAGTAAATTGAAATTGAATTGCCTTATAATAGATGATGAACCTATTGCAAGAAAATTACTGCAGGAGTTTATTACTGATACTTCTTTTCTTAACTTAATGGGCAGTGCTGAAAACCCCTTACAAGCGTTACCACTTTTAAATGAATTGAACATTCACTTAATATTTCTTGATATTAACATGCCTAAAATGACAGGTTTGGAATTTTTAAAAACATCTTCTCAATTACCTCTCTGCATTTTAACAACTGCTTATACTGAGTATGCAGTTGAAAGTTTTGAATTGAATGTTTCAGACTATTTGGTTAAACCATTTTCTTATGAACGATTCTTAAAAGCATGTTTAAAAGCTAAAGATTATTATGAATTGAGAAATAATGAAACTTCAGGTTCAGAGCAGTCAGATTTCTTTTTTGTGAAATGCAATGGCAGAATTGAAAAAGTTAAATACGATGAATTGCTTTATGCAGAAGCCATGTTGAATTATGTAACCTTATACACTGAAAATGAAAAAATGATTGTTTACCTAACAATGAAGAACCTTGAAGAACAATTACCCAAAACAATGTTTTTAAAAATTCATAAGTCAACAATAATAAACATTCAGAAAATAAAGAATATTGAGGGAAATCAAATTACTATTAACAAATCAAAACTTACTATCAGTCAAAATCTTCATGATAGTGTTTTAAAATTTATTTTGAAAGATAAAATGCTTAAGCGATAGCCGTAAAACAAAATACCCAACCGAAAATTCCGATTGGGCATTGAGTTTATAGCTGTTGAAAATTTATTTCTTTTTTTCGTAGCGTTTTTTAAACTTATCAATACGGCCTGCCGTATCTACCAACATATTTTTACCTGTGTAAAAAGGGTGAGATGTGTTTGAAATCTCCAGTTTAATCACCGGATACTCTTTACCGTCTTCCCAAACAATTGTTTCTTTTGTGTTGGCAGTAGATTTACTTAAAAAACTGTCGCCGTTGCTCATATCTTTAAAAACAACGAGTCTGTAATTCTGAGGATGGATACCTTGTTTCATTCTTTTTATTTTTAAGGCTGCACGGATTTTGCCGTACAATTTTTTAATAATGGGCTGCGAAGATAAGGGATTTACTGGTTACAAGTTGCAGGTTTCCGGTTTTATTCCGGTTTCGGATTTATAATTTTTAAATTTTCTTCCTACGACTTCATATTCTCATATTGCAGCGGTATACCAAAGTTGCTGTTTCTGCAAAGGCTGATAACTTCCTGCAAATCATCTATTTTTTTGGCAGTAACGCGAATGATATTATCCATAATAGCAGGCTGCACTTTTAAACCACTGTCTTTAATAGCTTTTACAATTTTCTTGGCATCGTCCTGCTTTAAACCATTACGAACAGGAATTTCTTTTTTAACCACTTTACCGCTGGGGTAAGCATCTTTACTAAAATCAAAAGCATTACCATCAATACCCTGTTTTATACTGCGGCTGATGATAACATCTATCACCTGTTTCATTTTCATATCACTTTCAACTTCTACCTGCACGGTATATTCTTTTTTATTCAGTTCAATAGACACAGGAGAATCCCGAAAATCAAAACGGTTTTGAATTTCTTTCTTTACAGTATTAATGGCATTGTCTAATGTTTGTAAATCAACTTTACTGGCAATATCGAATGATGGCATAAGTTTATTTTAAAGGGTTATATGAGCATTTTCTTAAAAATTATTGCTCGCAGAAAACGTTGAGTGCAGAAAAGATTCCTCTGCGATTTCCGTGTATTCAGCGAGAAATTATTTAGCAATTGGTACAATACTTTCTTTTTTATTTACTGAAGTAATTATCAATCTCAAATTAGTGTCTTTTGTAAAATATTTAAAAATCCAGTTAATAAAAACCTGCAATCTGTTCTTAACGCCCACTAATAAAAACAAATGTATGCTCATCCAAACTACCCATGCAAATAATCCACCGAAATGAAATTTAGGTTTCGGTATATCAACCACTGCAAGGTTCTTTCCCACTGTTGCCATACTGCCTTTATCCTTGTATTCAAACTCTTTTAGTTGTTGATGACCTTGTTGTATTAACAGCAAATTAATTCCCAGATTTTTAGCCTGATTGATAGCCACATTTGCCACCTGTGGATGACCATTGGGGTATAAAGGTGTTTCCATATAACTTACATCGCCCAATGCATAAATATTATCTGTTCCTTCAACAACATTATACCTGTTTACTTTAATTCTGTTACCGCGAACAATAAGGCTTTTATCAATACCCTCAGGTACATTACCTTTTATACCTGCAGCCCATATAACTGTTCTGGCTTTTATTTCATTACCATTGCTTAATACAACCTGCTTACCATCATAACTGGTTACATGAACATCTAATGTAACTTTTACGCCCAGCTTTTCTAAATAGTGTTTTGATTGATGGCTGCTTGCCTCACTCATAGCTGCTAACGTTCGGGGAGAGCCTTCTATCAGATAAATATTCATTAAGCTGAAATCAAGTTCAGGATAATCTTTCGGTAATACATGATTCCGCATTTCAGCCAATGCACCGCTCACTTCCACACCTGTTGGCCCGCCACCTACCACAACAATGTTTAAAAACTGCTGCCTCAACAAAGCATCAGTTTGCAATAAAGCATTTTCAAAATTTTTTAATAAATGGTTTCTTAACTGCAATGCTTCCTGGGTGCTTTTCATAGGGTAGCATGCCTGCTGCAATTGTTCACTACCGAAAAAATTAGTACCTGCACCGGTAGCAATTACTAAATAATCATAACTAAACTCACCAATATCGGTTATAATTTTATTAGCAGCAGCTACCACTTCTTTTACTTCTGCCAAACGAAACCTGATATTCTTACTTCGCTGAAAAACTTTGCGTAAAGGGAAGGAAATATTACTGGCTTCTAAACTGGCAGTTGCCACCTGATAAAATAAAGGCTGAAACTGATGGTAATTATGCTTATCTAACAACAACACATCTATACCTTGCTTATTGTTTAAACTTCTTGCTAGTTTTAATCCCGCAAAGCCGCCACCGATAATGATTATTTTCATTGAATGTTATTAAAATAAATGATATAACCGCCGCCGAAGTTAATAACTATCGGCGGGGTGCGATGTTCCCCGTCAACGGTTTTAAACCTTGACGGCAGTTAACGGCACAAAAATAAAACCATATCCATCAAGCCTGTTTCGAGTATCGATAACAATTCAAACAATACTGCTTACATTCATTCCAAAAAATTGTCTTATGTCATTCAACCAAAACCGCAGAACATTTATTCGCAATACAAGCTTGGTAACACTTTCACTCAGCCTTCCCATAGAAAAAATACAGGCATTGGCTGCTCCATCAACCGATAAAGTACGGGTAGGCATGATTGGCGTTGGCTTACGCGGACAAGAACATGTACGCCTGATGGCTGCACGTGAAGATGTAACAATTATTGCCATGGCAGACCCTGATAAAACCATGATGGCAACCGCACAAAACATCATCGCCAAAGCAGGTAAAAACAAAGCAGTTGAATTTACCAACGGCAATCACGATTATAAAAACTTATTAGCCAGAAATGATATTGATGCCGTAATTATTGCAACGCCCTGGGAATGGCATATACCCCAAGCCATTGATGCGATGAGTGCAGGAAAAATTCCCGGTGTGGAAGTATGTGGTGCCATTCATTTACAGGATTGCTGGGATGTGGTGAATAAAAGTGAGCAAACAAAAATTCCTGTAATGATGCTTGAAAATGTTTGCTACCGCAGAGATGTAATGGCAGTGTTGAATATGGTTAGAAAAGGTATGTTTGGCGAACTGCTGCATTTACAGGGCGGCTATGAACATGATTTGCGTGGTGTAAAATTTAATGATGGCATTACCCCTTATAACAGCGGTGTTGAGTTTGGTGCGAAAGGTTACAGCGAAGCCAAATGGAGAACACAACATTCGGTTGACAGAAACGGAGAACTCTACCCTACACACGGTTTGGGACCTGTTGCCACCATGATTGATATTAACCGTGGTAACCGTTTAACCAAGCTGTCTTCTATCGCTACCAAAAGCAGAGGTTTGCATCGTTATATTGTTAATCACCCCAAAGGCGGTGCCAACCACCCCAATGCCAAAGTGCAATTTAAATTGGGCGATATTGTTACCACACAAATACAAACAGCCAATGGCGAAACCATTGTATTAACACACGATACTTCTTCTCCCCGCCCCTATAACTTAGGTTTCAGAGTGCAGGGAACCAACGGCATTTGGCAGGATACCCATGCAGGAGAATTTAATGCAGGTATGATTTATTTTGAAGACAAAAGCAAACCGCATACCTGGGAGAATACCGAGAAATACATGAAAGAACACGACCACCCTTTATGGAAAAAATATGAGCAACAGGCAGAAGGTGCAGGGCATGGCGGTATGGATTGGTTTGTTGACAATGCTTTTATTGAATGTATTAAACGCAAAGCTCCGTTTCCGTTAGATGTATATGATTTGGCAACCTGGTATGCCATAACACCCTTAAGTGAAAAATCTATTGCCGAAGGCGGCAGCTTACAAACCATACCCGATTTTACTAAGGGGCAATGGAAAAACAGGAAACCGATTTTTTGTGTGGGGCAGGAGGAGTATTAGCAGAGTTGAAAGGAAAGATAGCAGTAAAAGCGAAAAATAATAGTTTAGTTACCTTCGCCATCTTATCTTCATTAAATTGAGTATAGTAACATTAAATATCAACCGATTAAATCATCTTTTGACACTTTATGGAGTGACAAAGGGAGAGTTATTAAAAAGACTCAACGTTAAGCGAAAAAACCCTTTAGTCGAAACCGACATTTTTAATGAAGAAATAAAACTTAGTATTCTAAAAAAAATCGATTCAGTCTTCCATAAAGGTTTGTCCTTTTATATTGATCCAAAAGAACCAACACAATCAAGAGAAGAGAGTATTTTTTTTAGGAAGGATAATTTTAATGCAAAACTTAATCTCGGTGCTAAACAAATTGTAACAAAATTCGAGGAAGAAAAAATTTCTTTTTCTACTTTAGCAAAGCTGTCAGATTTCAAAATAAAAAGAAATATACCTGTATTTAAAATAACTGACAATCCTGAAACTGTTGCAACTGAAATACGAAAAACACTTTACCCTGAATTTACTTCTGACAAGAAGGAGTTTTTGAAAAATTTCATTTCAAAATTTGCTGAAAATAACATTCTTGTTTTCGAGTTTATTGAAACACATAATAAGAAAGAGAAAGCTAACATAAACGGATTTTATCTAACTCCTAATGTTATTGTTTTGAAGAGGAATCAAAAATCTTTTTCAAGAGAAATATTTACCCTTGCTCATGAACTTGGACACTATCTACTAAACGAAGAGGAAATTGATGATAATATAAGTGAAATTAATATTGAGTATGATAAACTCAATAAAATTGAAAGATGGTGCAACGATTTTGCTTACTTTTTTTTAGCTGAGCAATATTCTAAAGTAATAGAAAAATTAGACACAGCAAATAGTGATAATGATTATCATCATGATTCAATCAACGAAGTTTCAAAACATACCCATCTGAGTACAATTTCACTTTATACTCGCCTATTGTTAAGTAATAAAATTTCTCCGGTTAACTATAAACAAGTTACAGACGAAATACTTACAAGTATAAAAGATTGGGAAGAACGTGAAAAGGAGAGGCTTGAACGTGAAAGACAAAAAGCAATTGATGAAGGTAGAACCCCACAGGCATCTGCTCCCAAACCTATTATTTCACCATTGTATTTAAAGACACTTCAAAGTGCATTATATAACAATCTTATCAATGAAGCAGACTTTTGTAGGAAGTTAAATGTTAAACCCGAAAAAATAGGAAAGTATCTTACATGAATGCAATCATAGACACATCGTCATTATTGGCATTTGTAAGATATTACTTGCCTTTTGACAAAAGCGGAACATTTAAGAAGTTATTTCAAACAAAGTTTGAAAAGGGTGAAATAATTATCTTAATAAAGTTTATGAAGAATCAAAGTTCATTTCACAAGGTATTATTCTAAAAGAACTTGAGTTCATTAATGACAAGAAAAAACATATCAATACTAGTAGCTTAATTCCAAATAAAAAGTTTTTCAATTTACTAGAAAATCAGTTTTGCAACAAAGATATTGTTCGCTTAAAGGGTATCACTGAAGTTGAATTTGAACAAGAAAAGACTAGGTATTTGACAACTCCTGATGCAAATTTACTCTTATACTCTTTATCCATAAAAGATAATAGCCCAATTGTTGTAACTGAAGAAACCAAAACAGCAAACGACAATAAAATTTTCAAAAAAATCCCTGAAAATTGTAAGGAGATTGATATCGAATGCTGCTCTTTACCTAAACTACTAAAAGACCATTTTAAAATAGATATTAGCAGGCTAACGATGTAATCTGCACCAATGTTCGTTTTCTTAATCAACCACTCAACTAATTAACTTGTTGGCGAAGAATACAAAAATAAAATAGTGAATTCTATGCTTTGGCTCGTATCCCCACGAGCCATTATTATTCTGTTTGGAAAAAGTACAGTGGGTAATGAACTATCAACCCGACTTTTTGTTGAGGGTTTCTAATAAAATGGCTGCATCGTATTTGGGTATAACACCTTCTACATTAAGCAGAATAAAATCTAAATGATAACATGAGCAACATAAACTATGGTTTTGATGCACCGGGCATAATGCGTAACCTGATTGTTATTGGAGGGTTAACGGTTATAGCAGGACTTATAATTCCCCGGTTTTCTACAAGTATAATCCTGCATGTAATCAGTTATTTAATAGTATTTATTGGCAGTATTTTCTTTATTCTCGGCATTGCCATGTTAGCTTACGGGTTGAAAGGAAAATATCGAACAAGGGATTTAATGCTTTCAAAAATTAAATGGACAGGCAATGAAAATGTGCTTGATATTGGAACAGGGCAAGGGCTTTTAATGAATGGTGCTGCGAAATATTTAACAACGGGAAAATCGATAGGTATAGACATCTGGAGCAGCAAAGACCTGTCAGACAATTCAATATCCAGAACTTTAGCCAACGCAGAAAAGGAGGGCGTAAAAGATAGAATTGAAGTTAGGAATGAAGATGCGAGAAGCTTATCATTTGCAGATAACTCGTTCGATGTAATACTCTCATTACTCTGTATACATAATATTGAACCCAAAGCAGACCGGGAAAAAGCCTGTTATGAAATAGCAAGGGTGTTAAAACCCAACGGCACTGTTTTAATCGGCGACTACATTCCAACTACAGAATATGCCAAAGCTTTTGCCAAAGCAGGTTTACAAGTAAAAAGTTCAAAACCATATTTTACCACAGCTTATGCTTTGATGTGGATAGTAGAAGCAACCAAAACCGAATAATGAATATTTGCCCGAAATGTGAAAGGGAGCTACGAAACCCTAACCAATGGCACTATTGTGCTAAAGTGAATATCGGCGACCTTTTTAAAGGTAAAGATGAAGAGTTGGAGTTTGTTTTCGATAAATTATTATCTGAAATAATTGATTGGGAAAATGTAACCGTAAGTGCTACTAAAAACTGTATTGTGTTTGTACATAACAAAACTTTTTTAATAGTAAAACCTATGAAAACGCAGTTAGATTTAAAATTTTACAGTGAAAAGGAACACACCAATTTTCCAATTATCAAAAGCATACTTTGGAACAGCAAATTCGAAAACCATATTCGTGTTGCCAAATTAGAAGAACTGAATGAAAGAGTATTTGCATTCATAAAAAAATCGTATAAACTATCCTGATAATCCAAAACGTTGACTTAGAACAACACTTTTAAACCTGCAGCTCACCAGTTTTGCATTTCAAAAAAATTAAACAATGCAATTATATTACACTCAACATTAGCCTTTTTGCTTCTTTATAAAATAGACGAGAGTAAACTGAATAATTGCCGGGCAAGAATCTTTCCCGGCTTTTTGTTGTACTTAGCTAACAGAATTAATATTATCATTCTACTAATCAATACAATAATTTAGATTAATATTACCTGTATAAATTTCAAATGACCATTCAACAACAAATAAAAAACCATTTAGCCACGCAACCCGAAGCGAAGCAGGAGGAAGTAAAAGCTTTACAGCAATTAGTGTTGAAACTATCACCAAAAGCTAAAGTTTGGTTTGATAGCGGCATTGATGATAAAGGTAAGTTAGTTGCTAACCCGACAATCGGTTATGGATTATTTACCATACAATACGCAGATGGCAGAACAAAAGAATTTTTTCAAATAGGCATCAGTACAAATGCTACGGGCATTTCGGTGTATATAATGGGTTTAAAAGATAAAACTTATTTACCCGAAAATTATGCAGAGAAAATAGGCAAAGCAAAAGTTACAGGTTATTGTATAAGATTTAGAACATTAAAAGACATAAATCTTGCTGTATTGGAAGAAGCAATACAATATGGTTTGGAGCATTCAGGTAAAGCTTAATGTAATCAGGTAATATTTTTATTTATCGTTATAATGCCCCATTGCAGAGATAACCTCAACTATAACTGTGCTATCATTTACTGAATAAATTAGTCTGTGCTTTTGATTGATTCTTCGGGACCAATAACCTTTCAAATCATATTTTAATTGTTCTGGTTGGCCGGTTCCTGTGTATGGATGCTCTTTTAATTCTTGTAAGATTTTCTTTATTTTAATCTCAACAGTTTTATTGCCAAATTTTTTATGTTTTTGAATATCTTCTAACGCCTGCGGGGTTAAATAAACTATAAACTTTTCCATAGTTCATCTACATTTTTTAAAAGATAGCGTTTTTTATTGGCTGCTGCTGTTTTAACCATTTTTACAAACTCAGGATTATAAGGGCTTTTTGCTTCTATTATCTCCACTCCTTTTTTTTCATTAATACCAATTTTAATTAACTTCATAAGAGCCTTTCCATAATTGGTTTTCTCATTAATTTTTAGTGTAACTGTTGCCATAATACATATTTAATTAAATCAAAGATACAACCGATTGAAAGTTTTCCAACAACCTTATTTGATTCAATGCTCTATTATAATTATGCAATTCATATTTACAGCCGTAATACACATCATTATTTAAATAATCGGTTAAGAAACGCAATGCCTGCATATAAATCATGAATGCACATGCAAAATAAAAATAGTCTTGTTCAAAAGAAGATAATTCATTTTTCATTGTACTGAAATAGCCATCCTGTATAGCTTGTACAAAATCTTTACGGATGATTATTTTATCAAAATCAGTTACTTCTTCGCTGACAGGACAAACATAAGTCCGCAACATATCTCCCACATCACTAATAAAATAACCCGGCATAATTGTATCTAAATCAATTATACAAACACCTTTATTTGCTTCATCAAATAATACATTAGAAATTTTTGTATCGTGATGCGTTACTCTCAGTTTAGCTTCTTTATTATTGATGAATTCAGTCCATTTTTCAACAATATATTGTTGTGATTGTAGAAAAGCAATGGCTTCTTTGGCTTCGTTTATTCTTTTACTGTTACCGTGTTGTAATGCTTCTTTAAATTGATGATAACGCAAAGAGAGGTTATGAAAATCAGGCAATACAATATGCAATTCGGCTGTATTAAAATCATGCAATAAAGCAGTAAATTTTCCGAATTGATAAGCAGCTTCAAAAGCTTGTTGTTTGGTATTAACGGTTGTAAAAGTTTTTGTTCCATCTATAAAGGCAAAGGCCCTTAGCCACACTCCTGCTGACTCAATCAAAGTCTTTCCTGTTGTGGTTTGTATTAATGCAGGGAAAAGGTAATCAGCATGATTAGTTGAAATAAACTTTGTAACAGCTTTTATGTTTTCATCAATCAACTTCGGTTCTTTAAAAATTTGATTGTTGACGGCTTGCAAAACATACACGTTCTTTTCAGTAATAACTTTCCATGTGCCGTTAATTAAGCCACTGCCCAAGGGTTCATATAAAGCATGTTCACTCCAGCCATATGCAACACAAATCTTTCTGAATAATTGTTCATTCATAAAAGCAAAATACATTAAAGTTTATTCCTACTTTTAATTAGTTATGAAAGCGTAACGTCATTTCGAGGTTCATGCCGAGAAGTCTCATTTTAAACTTTACTGAGATTTCTCGTTGGGCGAGAACCCAATCTCGAAATGACTGGAGTATTAATGTTTACAAATACATCAACACATGCAACGAAGAAAATTCTTACAACTCAGTTCATTAAGTGTAGCAGGTTTATCTATCAAAAAAAATAATTTATCATTTACTGAAATAAGAAAGCCCATAGTAGTTGCTACATGGGATGCAGGTATTGCAGCCAATAAAGCAGCATGGAATGTTTTAAAGAATAACGGCAGAGCATTGGATGCCGTTGAACAGGGAGTAATGGTTACTGAAAGTTCTCAAAACTGTTGTGTAGGTTTAGGTGCCAACCCCGACAGAGATGGCTTTGTAACATTAGATGCAAGTATAATGGATGAAAATTTTAACTGCGGCAGTGTAGCTTTTTTAGAACGTATTAAACATCCTATATCCGTTGCCAGAAAAGTAATGGAAAAAACACCGCATGTTATGCTGGTAGGCAGCGGTGCACAACAGTTTGCGGTTGCCGAAGGCTTTACATTAGAAGAACAAAAGTTAAGCGATGATGCAAAAAAATCTTATGAGAACTGGTTGAAAAAAAATGAATATAAACCTGTTATAAATATTGAAAGAACAGAAGGTGGTCATGGCCCTTTTGCTCCTGCACAATTAGAAAACGGTGAATGGAATCATGACACCATTGGTATGATTGCATTAGATGTAAAAGGCAATTTAAGTGGCAGTTGTACAACAAGCGGTGCAGGTTTTAAAATGCGTGGAAGAGTTGGCGACAGCCCCATTATTGGTGCCGGTTTATTTGTTGATAATGAAGTAGGTGCTGCGGTTGCAACAGGGCAAGGTGAAGATGTTATTCGTATTGCAGGCTCTCATACTGTTGTTGAGTTAATGAGGCAAGGTTTACACCCTGAAGATGCTTGTAAAAAAACGGTTGAAAGAATTATTAAAGCAAAAGGCATTGAGAAATGCAAACAGATACAGGTTTGTTTTATTGCATTGAATAAAAAAGGCGAAGTGGGTGCTTATGCATTGCAGAAAGGTTTCAATTATTCTGTTTGTTACGCTGATGATTACAATAAATTATTAGACAGTAAATTCTTAATTTGATGCTTTTAGAAATTGCCGTATTTAATTACCGCTCTGCTGAAATAGCTGCCAAAGCAGGTGCAGACAGGCTTGAGCTTTGTATGCATTATGAAAGTGCTGGTATTACACCATCGTATGGTTTAATGAAAACAATTAAACAAAAAATTACTATCCCAGTATTCCCGATTATAAGACCCAGAAGCGGAAATTTTATTTACAGTGCTGCTGAGTTTGAAATTATGAAACATGATATTCAACTGGCAAAGCAATTAGGTTTTGAAGGTGTTGTTTTAGGCTTATTAAAAAAAGATAATACAGTAGATGTTGATAGAACCAGGCAATTAGTGACATTGGCAAGCCCCATGGAAGTTACTTTTCACAGAGCATTTGACAGAACACCCCATGCAGAAAATGCCTTAGAAGAAATTATTGATTGTGGCTGTAAAAGAATTTTAAGCAGTGGGCAGGCAGCAACAGCCATAGAAGGCAAAGCCTGTATAGGAAACTTAGTAAAGCTTGCAAAAAAAAGAATCATTATCGTTGCCGGTGGCGGAGTTAGAAGCAGTAATATTCAGGAGTTGAAAGTACATGCGAAGGCTAAAGAATTTCATTCATCGGCATTAACAAAAATGGAATTAACTGATGGGGAAGAAATAAAAAGAATAAAAGCTGTATTAAACAAATAATGGCTTACTACTCTTCACAAACAATATTGCATTCTTCTGCAGATGCAGTTTTTAAAGTATCAGTTGTATAACCTGTTCCTACTTTAATACCAAAGAATCTGTTTACATAAAATTTTTTCAGCACTAATTTTTTGTTCTTGCAGCAGGAAAAATCATTATTGGGCAAATAGTTTTTGCCGGATAACCCTGTAAGAAAACTTAATGCATACAATACGAAAAAGGCACAAACTGCAATCGTAAGGATTTTCATTTTGGACATTTCGTAAAAGTTTAAACTGTGAAGTTATTGCTCACATTCAATGTTGCAACCCTCTGCATCTACAGCACCAACAGATTCTTCTACATAACCTGCATCAGTTGAAATCCAGAATATTTTTTGTTCATAAAAATGATGCACATATAACTGTCCGTTTTTACAACAGGTATAATCTTTAGCAGCATTAAAATCTTTACCGAACATAGTATGTTGCGGACGAATAACTGTAAAGCTTAATAATGCAGATGCAGTAATACCTATAACTAAAGTTTGTTTTAAGGTTGAAAAAAGTTTCATGAATTGAGCTGTTTATTTATGCTGTAAAAGTGGTTGCCATAATTAAATTACGAAATCCCTTAATGTAGGGATGTATTTGTGGTAATGAAAAGTTGAGCGATAATAAAACGTACAAGTGCCTGCCTGCCGGTAGGAAGGTGCGATACTTCGGCTTCGCTCAGTACAGGCTACAGGGACGATGCTACGGTAAACAGAAGCCGGTAACAAAAACAATTCTTATTTATTTTACCCGCTTATCTTTACAGCAAACGATTTATTTCTGCTTATGATAGTGAATAGAAAGATTTTAACGTTAGATGAATTTACGTTGCAGCAATTACGTGCATTTCCTTCTGCAACAGGTGAATTAAGTAGTTTATTACGCGATATCGGTTTGGCTGCCAAACGTGTAAATGTTGAAGTAAACAAAGCAGGATTGGTTGATATTTTAGGCGATGCAGGCACAATAAATGTACAGGGAGAAGATGTAAAAAAGCTTGACATTTATGCCAATAATCAGTTTATGGGTGTATTACAACATGGTATTAGTTGTGCAGGTATTGGCAGTGAAGAATTAGATGAGGTTGTAGTTTTTGATGATGAAGTTAGTAACAACAGTAAATATGTTGTGTTATTCGACCCGTTGGATGGCAGCGGCAATATTGATGTAAATATTTCTATAGGTACCATATTCGGTGTTTATCGCCGTATCAGTAAAGTAGGCACACCTTGTACTGCTGCCGATTTTTTACAGGCAGGTAACAGGCAGGTAGCTGCCGGTTATATTGTTTACGGTTCATCAACCATGTTGGTATATGCAACTAAAAGAGGGGTTAATGGTTTTACATTAGACCAGGGCATTGGTGAATTCAGTTTAAGTCATCCTGATATTAAATGTCCGCCATCAGGAAGAATTTATTCTGTTAATCATGGTAACTTTTTTCAATATGAAAAAAGTGTTCAGCAATACATTAATGTGTGCCAAAAGAAAGATAAAACCAATGGTGGCCCTTATACACAACGTTATATAGGCAGTATGGTGGCAGATGTACACAGAAATTTATTAAAGGGTGGCATTTTTATGTATCCCGGTACTACAGGTAAACCGAAGGGTAAACTAAGATTGTTGTATGAATGCAATCCTTTCGCATTTATTGTTGAAGTGGCAGGTGGCAAAGCAACAGATGGTAAACAAAGAATTTTAGATATTGTACCAACTGAATTGCATCAACGTTCTCCTCTGTTTATAGGAAGTACTGATATGATGAATGAATTAGAAAGCTATTTGAAAGAAGCATAATATGAAGCATTTAATACTGATAATTATTCTTGGCTGTATAAGCTTTAGCGTAAAAGCACAATTAAGGCTTGAGCCAAAGCAAATGGTTTTCGTGCCTACACAAAAACCTAATTCAATTTATTATCATGATACTTTGTATCGTGGCAGTCAGGAATTTAAATACCTGTTCTATAAGACTTTAGACAAAGACCTAATTGCTTTATACGAAAAGCATCAAAGTAATAAAGTGTGGGGTAATATTTTTACTACTTTAGGTACATTAGCAACTACTGCAGGAATTATTATGGCAACCAACGGCAGCGATAAAACTGCTGGGTGGATAACTGCAGGTAGTGGTTTAGCTTGTACTATAACCGGCGGTTATTTAATATTAAAAGGGCAGGTTAACTTAGCTAAGGCAGTTAATTTATTTAATGACAGATATGCTAAAACCCAGGTAGGTATTGGCATTGGTAATAAACAGGCAGGTTTGGTAATAAATTTTTAGTTATGAGTAACGCTATCATATCAGTAAAAGATTTAAAGAAACAATACGGAACATTTGAAGCAGTAAAAGGCATTTCATTTGAAGTAATACAGGGTGAAATTTTTGGTTTATTAGGGCCGAATGGTGCAGGTAAATCAACCACTTTAGAAATTATTGAAACACTGAGGACCAAAACAAGCGGTGAAGTAATTGTTGATGGTTTTAATTTAGATACCAACCCTAATAACATAAAAAAAGTAATCGGTGTTCAGTTACAAACAAGCGGCTTTTATCCGGGCTTAACTTTAATTGAATTGATTAATTTATTCGCCGGGCTGTATAACCAATCAGTTAATGCTGCCGAATTGCTTGATAAAGTAAATCTGAGAGATAAAGCAAAAGCAAAATTTAAAGAATTAAGTGGCGGGCAAAAACAACGCTTCTCTATTGCAACAACGTTAATCAATAAACCTAAAATTATTTTTTTGGATGAACCTACAACAGGTTTAGATCCTCAGGCAAGAAGAAATTTATGGGAATTGATTAAAGATATTCGTAATGAAGGAACAACAGTTATTCTTACTACGCACTATATGGATGAAGCAGAAGTATTATGCGATAGAGTTGCGATAATTGATAGCGGAAAAATTATTGCAATTGCCAGTCCGGATAAATTAATTGATGATTTAGTTGCATCAGGTTTTGAAAGACCGAAAGAAGTTAAGAAAGCCAATCTGGAAGATGTGTTTATTCAATTAACAGGCAAATCAATCAGAGAAGAAATATAACAATTCTTATTACTAATTCCTAATTACAAATTACATGGACGCACGTTACCCCATCGGCAAATATGAACCTCAACCCTACTCCGAAGAGCAAAGAGATAAATGGTTATTAGATATAAAATTATTACCACAGGCAATTGAGTATGCAGTTCAGAATTTAGATGAACATCAATTAAACACTCCATACAGAGATGGAGGATGGACGGTGAAGCAATTAGTACATCATGTTGCAGATAGCCACATGAATGCATATATCCGCTTCAAGTTAGGTTTAACAGAAGATAACCCAACTATAAAACCTTATGAAGAAAAGAAATGGGCAGCTTTGCCTGATAATGATTTGGTGCCCATAAATATTTCCATAACATTATTGCATGCATTACACCAACGATGGTATGCAACTATAAAAGATTTAACTGAAGAAGATTATAAAAGAAATGTTGTTCACCCCGAACATGGCAGGCAAATGAGTTTATGGTTTCTGTTAGGAATGTATGCATGGCATAGCAAGCATCATACTGCACACATTGTTTCATTAAGAGAAAGGAATAACTGGTAATGGCTAAAGAATTAAGATGGACGATAAAAGAGTCTAAGCAACTGTTAAAAGATAAATGGGTTGATGTTAGAGCCGATGTTTGTGTAAGACCTGATGGCAGCATTATTGAGCCATTTTATGTATATGGCTTTCCCGATTATGCCACAGTTGTAGCTATTACAAAGGATGGTAAAGTAATTCTTGAGAGAATTTACAGGCATGGTTTAAACGTTGTGGCAACAGAACTTCCTGGCGGTTGTGTAGATAAAACGGATGCCACATTACATGATGCTATTGCAAGAGAATTGTTGGAAGAAACCGGTTACAGTTTTGACAGTATTGAATACTTGGGCAAAATTTCGCCTAATCCCACCACTAATACAAATGTTATGCATATGTTTCTGGCAACGGGTGGTGTTTTCTATCCTGATCAACCCTTAGATATAGATGAAGATGTAGAAGTTTTGTTAGTTGAGTTAGACGAGTTTGTTAATATGGTACAAAGGCAGGAGTTTATTCAGTCAATGCAACTATCTACTATCTTCTTTGCATTACAGAAATTAGGAAGAATTATTGTAAAGTAGTTTTATGGATGCAGATTACCGCTGGAAGCAATTATCATCAAAAATCGTATTTCAACAAAGCTGGTTTAAAACAAAAGTTGATACCTGCGAATTGCCTGATGGCAGGGTATTCGATTCTTATTTTACAGTTGAAGTACCCGATTGGGTTAATTGTATTATTATAACAGCAGATGAAAAACTTGTATTAATAAAGCAATACCGCTATCCTGTTAATAAAATAACATACGAATTGCCCGGCGGACTAATAGAAAAAGGTGAAGACCCTATGCAGGCTGCTCTGCGGGAAATGCAGGAAGAAACAGGATATAGCTCAAATAATATTGAATTAATATTAACTGTTGCTCCCAACCCTGCTTTACAAAACACAACCGCATATTTCTACTTAGTTACCAATGCTGTTAAGACAAAACAACAACAGTTTGATGAGTTTGAAGAAGTAGAAGTTGAACTTTTTGATAAGCTTGCAATACAAAAGCTACTTTCTTCAAACAGCATGCAGCATGGTGTACAAATCGGGGGTTTATATAAAGCATTGGAAAAAATCGGATGGATAAATTGGAGCTATTAATAAAATAAAAAAGCCTTCTTAACGGAAGGCTTTTTTATTGGAAAGCATACTATTTTAGTTTGCTTTTTTATTCATTTTGAAGGCAGGAGCGATAATAAACGCTACTAAAACTAAAAAACCTGCTATTACTTGTAAAGTGCTCATTTTATTTATTTTATTGTTTGAATTAATTTGATAGACAAAGCAAATAATTTTTTAAGCATAAATTGATAATCAAGCTTTTAACAAACTCGAAGAGGACACAAATAACAAAATATTATATTTAAACTCCTGGAAGCTTGGTTAATATAAAAAAGGGACAGATAGTTTAACTATCTGTCCCTTTTTGGGAAGTTGATATCAAAAATTTTAAATTCTGTATAGAAAATGTTCAGTTACAAAAGCAACCAATAATTTTTTTTGAATTAAAAAAATAGTTCAAAATTATTTACTTTAACATTTCATTAACAAATTACGTAGAGTTATTGCATAGGGTATGCCAAACTTCCATGCTCCAATAAATCTAATCCACCCTCTTCGATATCTTTTTCAACTCTTAATTTCCAAGGGTAAGGAAGCAACTTAATAACCCACATTAATACAAAAGCAACTACAAATGTTGCCACAGATATTGTAAGGTTACCAACAACTTGTTTTGTAAGCAAATCAGTGCCGCCATGATAGAATAAGCCTTTTAACGGGGCAGAATTATCGGCACCTGTTGGCCCGGTAACACCAAATTTACCTGATGCAAATAATCCCAAAGAAATTGTTCCCCAAATACCTGCAAATCCATGTACTGGTACTGCACCAATCGGGTCATCAATTCTTAAAAATTCCAACAAAAGTGTTCCTAAATAAACTACTAAACCTGCAATACCGCCTAATATTACTGCTCCTAAAGGGTCAACCCAATAACAAGGGCATGTAATAGCTACCAATCCTCCTAACACACCGTTACAGGTAAATCCTAAATCAAACTTTCCTTTAGTTTCACCAAACCACAATGCAAAATACATAGCTATTAACCCGCCTGAACATGCAGCCAAAGTTGTGTTAGTAGCAACTCTACCTATACCTTGCATATCAACAGCAGATAATGTACTTCCCGGATTAAAACCATACCATCCGAACCAAAGAATAAATGTACCTACTGCACCGAGTGTTAAGTTATGAGGAGACATTGGCCCACCTCCATCTCGTTTAAATATTCTGCCCAAACGTGGCCCTAATACTAAAGCACCTGCTAATGAAGCAATACCGCCAATTGTATGCACTACCGTTGAACCTGCAAAATCCCAAAAGCCATAAACTGCAAGAAATCCACCCGGGCCCCAGGCCCAATGTCCGATGATAGGATATATAAATCCGGTAATTCCTATAGAATATAAAATATCGCCTCTGAAGCTTGTACGGCCAATCATAGCACCGGAAACAATTGTTGAGCAAGTATCAGCAAATGCATATTGAAAAATCCAATGTGCAATTACAGGAATACCTGTTGTTAAATAAGTGCCGGCAGCTAATGGAGAACCCGCCTTAATAGCATCGGCAGTTGCCTGAGGATTGGGGTCGCCCACTAAAAAGAAACCGTGTGTTCCAATAAAAGCATTGCCTTCTCCAAACATAAAAGCATAGCCCACAGCCCAGAATAATAATCCGCAGAGGCAGGTATCAAAAATACACTCCATTAAAACATTTACTGTTTCACGCTGGCGTGCAAAACCTGCTTCTAACATTACAAAACCTGCTTGCATTCCAAATACCAAAAAAGCTGCAACCAGTGTCCAGATTGTATTGGCTGTACTAATCAGTAAAGTGTCATGCGTTACAGGTGCAGTTTGTGCATTTGCCTTTGTTGCAATCATCCCGGGTAAAAAATAAATAATTCCCAACAGGATTAGCATTCCTACAATTTTTCCAAGGAAAAATTGCAGGCCCAATTGCCATTTTTCTTTACTTGTGAGCGGTATTGCAGTTACAGCAATATGCCTGTTCCGATCAAGTTTACGAAATGAATTTAAGGTTGCTGAAAACATAAGGAGGTTGGTTTAATTGTTTACAATAAAATCGTATTTATACTTGCTGGTTGGTTATATAATTTTATTAGTTAAAATTTATAAGTAGCTGCTAAAACAAAACTTGCTGCACTTTTAGTAGCTGTTCCGTCACTTTTAAAGAACACTTTATCTTTTGCATTATCAAGTCTCAACTCCGGAATGATTGTCAGGTTATCAATTTTAAAGTTGGCAGATAATGTGGGAACAAATACTTCAGTACCTAAACCTGCAACAGCTTTTGTATCACTCATTAATTCTCCTCTTAATGTTAATCCAAAAACACTTGTTGGGTCATAATTCAAATACAAAGCATTACTTGTCCAGCTATTAGATTTTGCACCTGCTGCTTTTGATTTACGGGTTTGAATAGTTCCATCATAAACAACAGAAAACTTGCTGCTTAAAGTAGCATTAATTACTGCATCAAATTGGCTTAAGCTACATTGATCAGCGGCTAACGGTGCTGTGTTATTAGTACCGCCCTGATAGTTTATATAAATCTTAACCTTATCGTTTTTAGTTGCAGTACTGAATTGTGCAATAAAAAACTTACCTGATGAAGTTGTTGTTGAATTATCTGTAGGGTTAGCAACACCTACCATTAAAGCAGATTTACCTCCTAAGGAGATGTCTGCTTTTAAACCTGTATGAAAAAATGGTCCGTAAGAAAAACCATAACTCATACTGTAGTTTCTATTGGCATACGCATCAACCAATTCCCAGCCAACATGTGTAGCCCATTTACCAATCGTAAATTTAAGAGCACTGCTTGGTGCATAAGATAAATAAGCCTGTTTTACCACAGCCAGGGAGCCGCCGTCATTATAAGAAAATTCTGCTGCTCTTCTGCCATAGCCTAAATCTAAGGTTGCTTCAACTTTACCAATGGTGTGATCAACCTTAATTGACGCCATACCCAATTCGAAAGAATTTTTTGAATTAGTGAAACTTGTTTTGTTGTTTAAGTCACCATTTTTTGCATCTGCAAAATCGTATCTGTAATACGCATCAGCAGAAAATGTGAAAGTGGTTGTTGACTTTTTTGTTGAATCTTGTGCGTTTGCACCTACTACGCCTAATAATGTTAAGGCGATGGTTACATTGAGTTTTCTCTTAAGCATTTGCCATTTTGTTTTTTGGTTTAATGATATATCACGGTAATTAATCAATGACCAGTTGACTAATAAGTGATAAGGGTTTGTTTTGGCCGATTAAGAAGTTCTTCTAATGACAAGAATCGTTTTCAGAGAAAAACATTAACAAAATAAATATATTTAGTTAACTTGTGCAAAATAGTAAAAATGAAAGCGTAAATCAAAATAAAAAATACATTTCTTTATTTTTAATTTGTTTGAGTAAAAATGTACAAGCTGCAATAAGATTGATTTACAGACAATTAAGCCGAATTTCTTCCCGCATTAATAATTCCGAAAGAACAACGCATTATTAATTTTTCGTAAGAATTTTGTTGAGGAGATTGAAAAACCTTCTCTTCTGCTTTACGAATTTGCGTTAATGCATACTGTTGAATAGTAACCAATGGTAGTACAATTCTCTCTCTCATTTGAATAGACAGATGCTCAACAGGGTAATCTTTCATTAACTCAGTACTTCCTGTAAGCCTTTGCAGATAAAGCTTTGTGAGTTCATATTCAGAAAAAAGGCGATGCCATACTTCGCCATAAATTTTGTGTTCACCTAAAAATGCTGTAGCAGGGAAAAAGCATTTTTGCATAGCCATTTCACAATTATCAATCATTGTTTTAAAGAACAATGAATTTTTATAAAGGCTTTGTAATTGAGCAAACTTACCTTGTTTTTCTAACTCACGCAAAGCAGTACCAACACCATAATAACCGGTAACATTTTGCTTTAACTGGCTCCATGCACCAACAAAAGGAATGGCACGTAAATCTGTTAATTCAAGCTTTTTGCCGCTTCCACGTTTAGTAGGTCTGCTTCCGATATTTGTTTCCGCATAAAACCTCAAGGGACTTGCATGAATTAAATATTCCAGAAAATACGGATGCTCTTTTAATGATTTATAAGCGTGATAACTTATTTCTGAAAGTAATTGCAGCAACTCTTCTTCCTCATTTTTTAAAGTAGGCTTACTTTCTTCTTTTAAAGTATTATTACCTAAGCCTGCATTTAATAATTGTTCAATATTAAATTGAGCTGAATCTACCGTTCCGAAATTTGAGCTGACTGTTTGCCCTTGTATTGTTAATTGTATTTCTTTTCTGGAAATATCGTTACCCATGGATGCATAAAACTGATGTGTTTTACCACCACCTCTTGCAGGTGGGCCGCCTCTACCATCAAAAAACACAACGTCTATTTCATATTGCTTTGATATGGCTGTTAAAGCTTGTTTGGCTTTAAATATACTCCAGTTTGCCATTAAATAGCCGCCATCTTTTGTTCCGTCTGAAAAACCCAACATGATGGTTTGCTTGTTACCACGACGTTTTAAATGCTCGCTGTAAACTTTATTTTCATACAATTCTTTCATTACAGCTTCTGCATTCTGCAAGTCTTCAATCATTTCAAAAAGCGGAACGATATCAACATTAATTTCTTCTTTCTCCCATCCACTTAATAAAAACAATCCGAATACTTCAATAACATTTAATGCAGATTCATTGTGACTTATAATATAACGATTACAACCAGCTTCGCCGCTTAACTGATGAATTTCTTTGATAGACTGTATTGATTCAATTACATCCTTTTGTATAGGGTCTGTAATTACAGACAAATCTATTTTTTCATTCACTGAAATAAGTGCCTTTACTTTTTCCGGCGTAGATAATTGAGTATAATTCTTTGGAAGCAAATTGGTTTTAGATACAATCGTTTCAATCAGTTTTGTATGTACACCACTATCCTGCCTGATATCTAATGTTGCAAAATGCAAACCGAATAGTTCAATTTTATTAATTAAATCTTCAACTAATGAAACAAATAAACTACTGTGCTCATATACCAACTGATGCCTGATATTAGTAAGTGTTTTAATAATATCGGCAACTGAAAGCATTCTTGCATCTGCATCATAAAGATTGCTGTGTAATTGCTTTTCTAAAGTAGCTATTGCAACATCAACTCCTTTAAAAGTTAATCTTCGTTTTAAGTTTCTTACATCTTTATAATAACATTTAACAATGCTTCTGTTTAATGCTTTGGCCACCTGTAAAGTAGTTAATGCATTCACAAATGGGTTCCCATCTCTATCACCACCGGGCCAGAAACCCATTTTAATAATAGGTTTACCATTGGGTGCATCAGGAAAAGATGTTTTAATAAATGAATTGATTTTACCTGCTGCTTTATAAAAAATATTTTCTAAATACCAAACTAAACTTACTGCTTCATCAAATGGAGTTGGCTTTTCATGTTGAAAGAATGGCGTTCTGCCTAACTGTTGCAGGTAAGTATAAATTTCATTTTCATTATTACCATTAATGGCACTCGATAAATCGTGAATAATACCTAATACAGCACCGCGATAAAATTGTGTAGGATGTGCAGTTAATACTAATTGAATTGAAAAATCATTAAGGTTTTGAATAAGTTTTTCTTCTGTATGTTTTTGCCCTACTTCTAAAGCTAAATGCTTTAAGGTTCCTGTTCCACCCATATCATTTACTTCTTTAAAAGCAGCATCTTCTAATGCATCAAATAAAACAACTTGTCTTTCTATATATTGAACAAAACGAAAAAGCATATCAATCTTTTCCTGTTCTGTTTTTAAGTTGGTTTGCTGAACAAAGAATTCATCAATAATTTCCGAAGGGCTTTTTTTCTTCTTATATCCTTCTTCACAATTCAATAAAAGCATTGAAACTAATATGCCTGTTTTTTCTATTCTATGAAAAGGCAAAGAAGTAAACAAACTGTTATACAGTTGAAATTTAATTCCAATTAAGTTTTTAAACGTCTGTAATGCAGGCGTAGCAGGCATTTCATTATTGTTTTGAAAATGAATAAAGAGGCAGGCAACAGTTAGCGGATGGAAAAATAAATAATTTTATTCGTTTCATTACAAATCAATACCCTACCTTAGCAGCATAGTAATGAAAAAGCAAACAATTATAACAAACTTCTTCTCTGTAGCTGCAACAGCTACAACAATTACTATTACAATTACCCTGTAAAGGGTAAATAATCATCATATCATCCAATCGGGTATTTAAGCCCCAATCCTGAAAAGGGAATGAAATCATTATCAACCATTTTCTCAATTATTAATTTAGCATGAAAGTTTTAAAGTTCGGTGGCTCTTCTGTAGCTAATGCCGAAAACATACAAAAAGTTGCCTCTATTTTACAAAATACTTCTTACAAAAAAATAGTTGTTATTGTTTCTGCATTAGGCGGTGTTACAGACCAATTATTACAAGCAGGTTCTTTAGCAGCAGATGGCAATGAAAGTTACAAAGACATTTTATTAGGCATTGAAAAAAGGCATATTGAAACCGTAAAAACTTTGCTACCCATTACTGCACAAAGCAGTTGTTTAAGTAAAGTAAAACAACAGTTTAATGAATTGGAAGATATATGTGAAGGTGTATTTCGTTTGAATGAATTATCAAAACGCACACAAGATAAAATTGTAAGTTTTGGCGAATTACTTTCATCATTAATTATCTCCAACTTCCTGCAATCTCAAAACATAAGCAATGAATGGTTAGACAGCCGACTACTCATCAAAACCAATAACAGTTTTGGTGCTGCTGCAGTTGACTTTGTTAAAACGAATTATTTAATTGAAGAAAAGATTAAAGCATCATCTCAAAACATATTCCTTGCTCCGGGCTTTATTGCAAGCAATCCAGATAATCAAACAACAACTTTAGGAAGAGGTGGTAGTGATTATACTGCAGCCATTTTTGCCAACGCCGTTAATGCAAATGATTTAGAAATATGGACAGATGTTACCGGTATGATGACAGCAGACCCACGCTGGGTAAGCAATGCAAAAACCATAAAAAATATTTCTTATCAGGAAGCGATGGAGCTTTCGCATTTCGGGGCTAAAGTTATTTACCCTCCTACCATTCAACCTGCTATGCAAAAGAACATTCCGATATGGATTAAAAACACTTTTGCACCAACTGAATACGGAACGTTAATAGAACAAAATGTGCAACACGATAATGATGTTGTTACCGGCATATCAAGCATCAATCAAGTTGCTTTACTAAGTTTAGAAGGAAGCGGAATGGTTGGTATTCCGGGCTTTAGCAAACGTTTGTTTGAAGCATTAGCCAATGAAAAAGTGAATGTTATTTTAATTACACAAAGCAGCAGTGAACATTCTATTTGTGTTGCAGTAAATGTAAATGATTATGAAAAAGCAAAGCAGGCAACAGATAATGCATTTGATTATGAGTTGAAGACAGGTTTATTAGAACCATTAAAAGTTGAAACAGATTTAAGCATTATTGCTTTGGTTGGTGATAAAATGAAAAGCCATCAAGGTATTGCAGGGCGTATGTTTGCTGCATTAGGAAGAAACGGTATTAATATTCGTGCCATTGCACAAGGTTCTTCTGAAAGGAACATTTCTGCCGTTATTGCCAATGCCGATGTTAAGAAAGCAGTGAATGTTTTGCATGAAGCATTCTTCGAATCTGCATATAAACAATTAAACTTATTTATTGTTGGTGCCGGAAATGTGGGTAGCAAACTGATAGACCAAATCAATCAACAACAATCTTATCTATTGCATCATTTAAACTTACAGGTTCGTGTTACAGGTATTGCTAACAGTAAAAAAATGTTGTTTGTTGATAACGGCAATGATATTGATTTAAACAAATGGAAAGAATTTTTACAAGATGGAGATGTAATGCAACTTTCTTCTTTTGTTGAAACTATCATTAATAAAAATTTACGTAATAGTGTATTGGTTGATGTTACTGCCAATGCAGAGGTAGCAGGTGTTTATAATCAACTACTGGCAAAGAGTGTTTCAGTTGTTGCCTGTAATAAAATAGCTGCTTCAAGTGCCTACAATAATTACAAACAATTAAAAAGTTTATCAAAAGAATACGATGCACGTTTCTTATTCGAAACCAATGTAGGTGCAGGTTTGCCTGTTATCGGTACATTAAACGATTTAGTAAAGAGCGGAGACAAAGTAAATAAAATACAAGCTGTACTTTCCGGTACATTAAACTTTGTTTTTAATAATTACGATGGAACAAAATTGTTTGCAGAAGTGGTTAAGCAGGCACAGGATGAAGGCTATACAGAACCTGACCCGCGTTTAGATTTAGGCGGAACTGATGTGATGCGTAAGATTATGATTTTAGCAAGAGAAGCAGGAGAAAAAATTGAAATGGAAAACATTGCTAACAATGGCTTCTTACCCGCTGAGTGTTTTGATGGAAGTGTTGATGATTTTTATAAAAGCATGGCAAAACACGAAGCTCATTTTAAAAAATTATATGATGAAGCAGCAGCTAAAAATTGTAAATTAAAATTTGTGGCAAGTTTTGAGAACGGTAAAGCTGTTGTTGGTTTGCAACACATTCCTGCACAATCAGATTTTTATCATTTATACGGAAAGGATAATATTGTATTGTTTTATACCACCCGTTATCCTGAACAACCTTTAGTAGTTAAAGGAGCAGGTGCAGGTGCCGATGTTACCGCAAGCGGTGTATTTGCAGATATTATGAGAGTTGTAGCCTCCTAAATCCTCCAAAGGAGGACTTTAAAACGTCTTACTAAATTATGATGCTATTAAAAAAATATTATGATGCTTCTGTTTCTCCCCTTATGGGGGAGTTAGAGGGGGCTGTAACTATTATGAGCCCTGCTACAGTTGCAAATGTTGTTTGCGGTTTTGATGTATTAGGTTTTGCCATAAATAATCCTAACGATGAATTAACATTAAGTATCAGCAATAAAGTGGGTGTTGAAATTATTAATGAGGATGATTTTAATTTACCAACCAAAGCAGAAGATAATGTTTGCGGTGCTGCCTTATTAGCATTATTAGGAGAAACCCCTGAAATAAAAGGCTTTACACTTATCAGCAAAAAGCATATTAAGCCCGGCAGTGGTATCGGCAGCAGTGCTGCAAGTGCCGCCGGTGCTGTGTTTGCAGCTAATGAATTATTAAATAAAAGATTTACTAAACAAGATTTAGTTCGCTTTGCTATGAACGGCGAAAAAGTGGCAAGTGGTGTTAAACATGCCGATAATATTGCTCCTGCTATTTATGGTGGTGTTACATTAATTCGTTCTATTCATCCAATAGATATTATTAAAGTTAATGCTCCTGAATTACATGTTACAGTTGTTCATCCGCAGATTGAAGTAAGAACTGCTGATGCGAGGCAAATTCTTAAACAGAACGTATTATTAAAAGATGCCATAAAACAATGGGGGAATATTGCAGGCCTGGTTGCAGGTTTTATTCATCATGATTATGACTTAATAGGCAGAAGTTTAGAAGATGTAATTATAGAACCGGTAAGAAGTATTTTAATTCCCGGTTTTGATGAAGTAAAAACAAAATGTAAAGAAGCAGGTGCATTAGGTGGTGGTATTAGTGGTAGTGGCCCATCAATTTTCATGTTAAGTCGAAATGCAGCTACAGCAAGTATTGTAGAAAATGTAATGAAAGAGGTGTACAATAAAATTGGTGTAGATTTTCAAACGCATGTAACTACTATTAATCAGGAAGGTTGTAAAGTTGTAAATAGTGAGAAGTAATCATCGAAAGTGAAAATGCAATTTTTAATTATTAATTCTTAATTATTCAATGCTTTATTATAGTCTCAATCATCAATCACCAAAAGTTAATTTTGCTGAGGCTGCTGTTAAAGGTCAGGCTCCTGATAAAGGTTTATACTTTCCTGAATACATTCCAACATTACCAAAAGGCTTTATTGAGAACATTAAAACTTATTCAAAAGAAGCAATCGGTTTTACTATAATGCAGCCCTATGTTGGTGAAAATATTGATAAGAATGAATTACAACGCATAGTTACTGAAACCATCAACTTCAAGTTTCCTTTAGTACGTATTACTGAAAACATTGCTTCATTAGAATTATTTCATGGGCCTACATTGGCTTTTAAAGATGTTGGTGCAAGATTTATGAGCCGTTGCTTGGGTTACTTCAACAGAAATAATAAAAAAGAAGTTACTGTTTTAGTTGCCACAAGCGGCGATACAGGCGGTGCTGTTGCCAATGGTTTTTTAGGTGTAGAAGGTGTGAATGTGGTTATCTTATATCCATCAAAAAAAGTTAGTCCTGTTCAGGAATTGCAGCTAACAACATTAGGCAAAAACATTACTGCATTAGAAGTAAACGGAACATTTGATGATTGCCAGGCAATGGTGAAACAAGCTTTTGCAGATACTGATTTGAATAACAAATTATCATTAACATCCGCCAATTCTATTAATGTTGCCCGATGGTTACCGCAACAGTTGTATTATTTCTTTGCCTATCAGCAATGGCAACAAAATGAAGCCCCGATTATTTGCGTACCAAGCGGCAACTTCGGTAATATTTGTGCGGGAATAGTAGCACATATTTCAGGGTTACCTGTTAAACATTTTATTGCTGCCTGCAATGCCAATGATGTTGTACCGAATTATTTACAGACAGAGCAATACACTCCAAAACCTGCAGTAGCAACTATTTCCAACGCTATGGATGTTGGCAATCCGAGCAACTTTATCCGTATTATGCAGTTGTTTAATAATCAATTCAATGCATTGAAAAATAAATTAAGCAGTGTTAGTATTGATGATGCAACTACTAAAACAACCATTGAAACAGTTTATAAAAATTATCAATATATTTTAGACCCGCATGGAGCAGTTGCTTATAAAGCGTTAGAAGATTATTTAAAGAATGATGTTGGTCAGCGACCAACATCGGCATCAGGTTTTATTTTAGAAACAGCACACCCTGTCAAATTTCCTGAAACTGTAGAAGAAGTTATCCATCAAAAAATTGCAATACCTGAGAGTGTGCAATATTTATTTAATTTAGAAAAGAAGAGTATTACCATGCAACCAAAGTTTGAAGATTTGAAAGAATGGTTGATGAGGAGATGATTAAGAAGGTTTAGACAGAAATTATAAAAGCCTGAAAGATTACTTTCAGGCTTTATTATTTTGTCGAATAATGATTTGAACGTACCCGCCTACCGGCAGGCAGGCAAGTGTGCGATACTTCGACTTCGCTCAGTACAGGCTACACAAAAGTTTAATTATTATTCTAAAGTTTAGTACATACAACTACTTCGCAATTTTATCTTGCCAGTATAGCATACCGCCTGTTAAATTAGCTACATTACTAAAACCCAATTGCTCTAAAATCATGCAGGCCTGTCCGCTGCGGTTACCACTACGGCAATAAATAATTACTTCTTCATTACGCAAATCTTCTATTTCATCAATCTGCATTACCCGAATATTGCCTAATGGCAGCAAAGTACCGCCAATATTGAACTCTGCGTTCTCATCAGGTTCGCGAACATCTAATAAATTTAATTTTTCACCTGCATCTAATCTTGCTTTTACTTCTTCGGCTGTTATTGTTTTCATGTAGTTCTATTTATTGCTTTTTTAATGGTCACATGGAATTCGCATAAATATTTTCTATAAATAGATTTTGTTTATGCTCATTTCATAAGTAGTCTTTTAATGTGTTAAGGTATCTTTTACAGGTGCAACAGTGCTTAGATACAAATCAATTAATTGCCCGGGTTTTATTTTATTTAAAGTTTTGGTATTGTTTTCTGTTTCAATGTAAACCGGCGGGTTTTGTTTTACTATAAATGCATTGGCACTATCTGTTACACCATTCACTAAAACAACTGAACCGATATTTATGTTTAATGTTTGCAATTGGCCTTTTGCCTGCTCGTAAGTTAAACCAACCAAATCCGGCACTAATAATTCGCCACTACCCTCTCCGCTTCCTAATACAAAACTGATGGTACTTCCCAATGGCAGTTTGGCTCCGGCTTTTATCGGTTGATTGTTATATAATTGCTCTAACACGGCATTACGGGCAATATCAGGACGATAAGAAGTATCGCCGACTTTTAAACCTAAAGTCACTAAATACATTTCTGCACTTCTGTAAGAGAAGCCCACAAGGTTGGGCATTTCAACCTGTGGCGGTACTGCACGATTGATAGTTAAGAAAATTTTTCTTCCGGCTTTAACCAATGCATCTGCTTCGGGAGATTGGCGTACTACTGATAATGCTCCTACCGACATATCATAAACAGAATCTGTAACTTCAACAGTAAAACCTGCATTCATTAATGTAAGCTTTGCTGCATCAATATTCTGTGCTAAAACAGAAGGTACTTTCTGATACTTACCATGCCCGGTTATAGAGCTTAATAAGCCAAAAAAGATTAAGATTAATAAAATAGCAATTACTATTCCTGCCAATATATTAACCCATAATGGTTTTGATGTTATAAATTTAAACACTAATTAAAAGTTTCTGGTTTCAAGATACAAGTTACTTGTTGTTACAAGCTGTAAAGCAACTATTGAACTTTCGTTGCGTTGCACACTTGTACGTTCTGTTCACTATGCTACAAACACTCTTCTATCACGGCTGTATAAAAATCTTTCAAAGTCCAACCCTTAGCAACCACCTGTTGCGGTACTACACTTGCTGCACTTTGCCCCGGTACTGTGTTTACTTCCAGCATAAAAGGTGCGTTGTGTTTTTCGCTGTAAATAAAATCTATTCTTACAATACCTCTGCAGTTTAATACTTCGTATACGCTTTTGGCAGCTGCTTCTAATTGCTGCAACATTTCATCTGCTATTTGTGCAGGTGTTACTTCTTCACTTTTACCCTGATACTTTGCTTCAAAATCAAAAAATTCTTTATGTGTTTTTATTTCGGTAATGGGCAATACAGTGATGGCTCCTTTATTTTTAAAAACGCCAATGGTAAATTCTCTGCCTTTAATAAACTCTTCTACCAATACCTGATTATCTTCTTTAAAAGCCTTATCTAATGCAGCCTTCAGCTCGGTTGCTTCATTCACTTTACTCATACCAATGCTGCTGCCGCCGTTATTGGGTTTAACAAAAACAGGCAATTGTAGTTGTTGCAGAATTGCTTGGGGTGTAACAGGTGTATGCTTAAACAAATGCATGCTTTTAGCTACATTAATGCCACCAAAAGCAGCTACTGCAACAGTATATCTTTTATTAAATGTAAGAGCAGATGTTGCTGCATCGCAACTTGTGTAAGGCAAACCCAACATATCAAAATAGCCTTGCAATTTGCCGTCTTCTCCAGGCGTACCATGAATGCAAAGTAATATGGCATCAAATTTTATTTTACTACCATTTATAGTAATAGTAAAATCTTCCCGATTTACAGCAGACTTCTCTCCTGCTTCATTTTCGTACCACCAACCGTTCGGGTTAATATCAATTTTATAAACATCAAATTTTTCTCTGTCAACATTATTACCAACTGTAACAGCACTCTTATAACTAATTTCTGCTTCGCCGCTGTAACCTCCTGTAACTAAAGCAATCTTTTTCTTCATTGAAATAAAATTAATACTCGCCAAATATAATTATGATACACGATTTAAGATGTTTGACGGAAGATTTATGATTTATTTTATTTGAAAGAAATGAATCGGAAATCATAGTTAATAAAAAAGGTGAAGAAAGTTTTTCCTTCACCTCAAATTGACGGGAAATATCACCCGCCGTTACTGATGTTGTCTTGTAGGGCAACAATTATTAAAATATAAACCTACAAAACTTGTTTGGTATGTGCAAGCGTTTTATGAATTAAAGTTTAGCACATTAAATATGCAACTTTGCTTTCTTTTCCAATAAACCTTCTACAGTTTCTACATACATTTCATCGGGTACACAGCAATCTACCGGGCAAACAGAAGCACATTGTGGCTCTTCATGAAAACCTTGACATTCAGTACATTTATTTGGAACAATATAGTATGTATCTGTAGCAAGTGGAGCATTACGTTGGTCGGCATCAATGCTGCTTCCATCCATTAAAGTAACAATTCCTTTAACAGTAGTTCCATCGGCAATAGCCCATTCAACACCACCTTCATAAATAGCATTATTAGGACATTCGGGTTCGCATGCACCGCAATTAATACATTCGTCAGTAATTTTTATAGCCATACGTTTAATTTTGGTTTTTAATTAATAATCAAAAGTAAATTTAAAAGCAATATAAAACATGAATTTGCAGCAAAGAACTGATTTATTAATAAAGTTGAAAACTTTTATTGAAGATGAAAATAATGAACAATGGAAAGAAGCTAAACAACAGGCAACTTTAATGAATCCGTGGTTTATTCCTGAATTTTTAGAAACAGCAATAAAACAAATAGCCGATAATTTTTTAGACGGAAATAAATTAAACCAATGGGCTGCTTCTTATAACATTCCAGAAGAAAACACAAGCCCTGCAACTATTGGTATTGTAATGGCGGGAAATATTCCATTGGTTGGCTTTCACGATTTTTTATGTGGCTTTATTACGGGGCATCAATTATTAATCAAGTTATCTTCTCAGGATGAAGTTTTATTAAAAGTTATTGTTAATAAATTGATTGAATGGAATGATGAGGTTAAAGAACTTGTTCAATTTGCTGCAACACTAAAAAACTGCGATGCATATATTGCTACGGGAAGCAATAACAGCAGCAGGTATTTTGAATATTATTTTGCAAAGTATCCGCATATTATTCGTCGCAACCGCACCTCTGTAGCAGTTTTAGAAGGAAATGAAACAAAAGAAGCATTACAAAATTTAGCAACAGATATTCAATTGTATTTTGGTTTGGGTTGCAGAAATGTAACTAAGTTGTATGTACCACGGCAGTACGATTTTATGAAGCTGTTAGATGCTTTAAAAACTTATGATCATTTAATTGAGTTTCATAAATACAAGCACAACTTTGATTATCAATTGGCTTTATTAATTATGAATAACAAGCAATACATGAACAATGGTTCTATTGTTATTTCTGAAAATGCTTCTATATTTTCTGCTATCAGCCATTTGCATTATGAATATTATGATAATAAAGAAGTATTGATTGAACAGCTTTTTGCTAATAACGATATACAATGTATTGTTGGAAAAGACTTTATTCCATTCGGTAAAGCACAAGAGCCAGCATTAACAGATTATGCCGATGGTGTAGATACCATAAAGTTTTTATTGGGTTTATAATATAACCGCCGACGAGGTTTTTAACCGTCGTCGGGGTTTGCTAACCTCGTCAACAGTTGTATACTTTGACGGCGGGGTATCTCAACCCCGTAAGCAGTTCTCAACTCTGACGGCGGTTTGATTGGTTGAATAAGTTGCATAAAGAACAAACAGTACAAGTGTGCGACGCAACAGGCGATGCCCAAAGTTTCCACAGCTTGTTCAATAAAAAATAACTACGCTTACTAAAACTTATTTTTGCTGCATGACTGAAAAAATTTTGATTCTTGATTTCGGAAGCCAATACACTCAATTAATTGCCCGTGCTGTAAGAGAAGCCAATGTTTACTGTGAAATCATTCCTTATCATAAGAAATTTGAAATTGATAACTCCATAAAAGGAATTATTCTCAGTGGTTCTCCTTTTAGTGTAAATGAAGAAAAAGCTCCGGTAGTTGATATTGCAGCAATGATTAAGGAAGTGCCCGTTTTAGGAGTTTGCTACGGTGCACAATTAACAGCCAAAGTTTTTGGCGGAAGGGTTGATAAAAGCAATAAACGTGAGTACGGAAGAGCCAAATTAGCTATTAAACAAAATGATATTTTATTTGATGGCGTAAGTGATGGTTCTCAGGTTTGGATGAGCCACAGCGATTCTATAACTGAATTGCCCGAAGGCTTTGAATTATTGGCTGTTACAGAAAGTATTCCGGTGGCAGCGTTTAAGAAGCAGTCGGGAAGTCGGCAAGACGGGAAGTCAGATTTTCCTCTTTACGGCATTCAGTTTCATGCAGAAGTATATCATTCAACAGAAGGAAAACATATTATAAAAAATTTCTTGATAAACGTTTGCGGTTGCCAACAAAACTGGACGCCTGCCAATTTTGTTTATGAAACAGTTGAAGCATTAAAACAAACCATTGGTAATAAGAAAGTGATTATGGCTTTAAGCGGTGGCGTTGATAGTACCGTTGCTGCAACACTTATCAGTAAAGCTATCGGTAAGAATTTATTTGGCATTTTTGTAGATAACGGCGTTTTGCGTAAGCATGAATTTGAACAGGTCTTAGAAACTTATAAAGTATTAGACCTGAATGTTAAAGGCGTTGATGCCAAACAGGTTTTCTATAGCAAGTTAGCAGGCAAAACAGACCCTGAAGAAAAAAGAAAGATTATCGGGAAAACATTCATTGAAATATTTGATGAAGAATCGCACCAATTAGAAGGCATTGAAATATTGGGGCAAGGAACTATTTATCCTGATGTTATTGAAAGTGTTAGTGTACATGGTCCTTCACAAACCATTAAATCGCATCACAATGTTGGTGGCTTGCCTGATACTATGAAATTGGAACTGATTGAGCCTTTACGTTTTTTATTTAAAGATGAGGTAAGAAAAGTAGGTTTAGAATTAGGCATTCCACATGAATTATTATTCCGTCATCCGTTTCCCGGTCCGGGATTAGCCATACGGATTTTAGGAGATATTACAGAAGAAAAAGTTACCCTGCTTCAAAATGCAGATGCTATTTACACCAATGCATTAAAGCAATTTAACTTGTATGAAAAAGTTTGGCAGGCAGGTACCATTTTATTGCCTGTAAAAAGTGTTGGCGTTATGGGCGATGAAAGAACTTATGAATTTACAGTTGCTCTACGTGCCGTAACAAGTGTTGATGGTATGACAGCAGATTGGGCTCATTTACCTTATGAATTTTTAGCCCATGTTTCTAATGAAATTATTAATAATGTAAGAGGAATAAACCGTGTGGTATATGATATTAGCAGTAAACCCCCTGCTACAATTGAGTGGGAATAAGGCTTTGCCACAAATGCACGAATTACTTCCTTAAATATAATTCGTGTAATTCGATTTAATTAGTGTCATAAAATGTAGCTTTATATTTCATGCAACGATTTACTTCCATATTGGTTATTGTTTTGCTCCTTTCACTTTTATCGTTCCATGTTAAAGCTCAAACAATAATTAATAAAATAGCCGTCTTTGCTCCCTTATATATTGACAGTGCTTTTGATGGTAACAATTATAAGTTAGGCAATAATAATTTACCTAAGAATATGTTACCCGGTTTGGAGTTTTATAATGGTGTAACAATGGCGGTTGATTCATTAAAAGCAGAAGGCTATTCTTTCGAAATAAATATTTACGATACTAAAAGCAGCAAAGAAAATTTAAGCAGCATCTTGTTAAAGGATGAGATGAAAAACGTTGGTTTAATTATTGCTTCCTTCACTAATCGAAGTGAACTTAAAACTTTAACTGACTATGCCGCTATCTACAAAATTCCGCTCATATCTGCTACTTATCCTAATGATGGTGGCGTTTCCGATAATCCTTATTTTATTCTCCTTAATTCAACTTTGCGTACGCATTGTAAGGAGTTGTATAAGTATGTTCAACGCAACTATGCAACCGGCAACATAGTTTATTTTAACCGCAAAGGAGCTGTTGAAAACCTTATGCAGAGCGTATTTGCAGATATGGCCAGAACTACACCCGCCGTTCCTTTAAAAATAAAAAGCATTGAGCTTACAGATAGTTTTTCTGTAAAACAGATTGCAGATTATTTAGACAGTACCAAACATAACACCATTATTTGCGGCACCATAGATGAAGCATTCGGACTAAGATTAATTAAAGCTATAAACAACTTAAAAACTTATAACTCAACCATTATAGGCACACCCACCTGGGATGTTTTAAGAATACCTGAAGATGCTACTGTTGAAACTGTTTATTCCACGCCATTTTATTATCCTAAAACATTTTCGTTATACAATTCTATATCGTTAAAATACAAAGCAGCATTTAACCAGCATGCAACTGATATGATGCTGAAAGGTTACGAATCTGTATATTATTTTACCCATTTGTACATACTATACGGCAGCGGATTAATGATGAATCATTTATCAGAAAAGAAATTCAAACTATTCAACGAATTCAATATACTGCCCAATAAAAACAGTAAGAACACTATAGATTATTACGAAAACAATAAACTCTACTTCATTAAAAAAGTAGGTAATACCATTAAACAAGTGAATTGATTTTGGGTAGTCAGCTTTTCAGTTATTAATTAAGCTTTTGTTGCGTCGCACACTTGTACTGAAGAATATTATTAACTTACTAATCAAAAAAATTTAGTATCTAAATAATGCAACTCAAAAATATTTTGACAAAGTATAATTTTTCTCAACGTATTAATGTGGCTAAAACAACATTAGAAGAAATCGAAAATCAAATTTTAGTTTCACTTCCCGAGGATTACAAATTTTATCTTGAAAATTTTGATGGCTTTTTTGGTTCAATAGGGCTTGAATTTGTTAACCTGTGGGGCTGTGATGAAATACTGGAAAGAAATAATAGTTACGGCATAATTAATAAGCTACCAATGACATTGGGTATTGGTGATAATGCAAGTAGTGAATTTATTGCTATAGAATTTTATAATCTAAAAGTTAATAGAATTATTCTCTCTCCACTCATTGATTTAGATAAGCAATATCATCTTACAATTGGTGATTCATTCACTGATTTTTTAACCAGATTAGATAATAATGAAAGTTGGTTCTCTTAATCAGCACTATATCAATTGCCACCAAAAACTTTCTTTAATAAATCAGTTGTGCGGGCAACAGGGTTTGTACGAATTTGTTGCTCTTCCAAAGCCAATTGATAAAAAATACCACTCAACGCTTTTTCTGTAACATAAGCTGCTAAATCAGTATTTATCTTTTTTACAAAAGGAACTTTATTGTAAGTAGTCGTTAATGTATTCCAGTATTTTGTGGCATCTGTCTTTGCCATTGATTGTTCAATAACAGGCCTGAAAGCATTCGTTAATTGTACTGTAGTTTTTTCACGCAAGTATTTGGTAGCTGCACTATCGCCGCCTTTTAATAACCCGGCTGCATCTGTTATACTCATTTGTTTAATGACACTGATAAAAATAGGAGCAGCAGTTTTAGCTGCATCTTCAGCAGCACGGTTCATACTTAAAACAGCATCATCAACCTGTTTATCAAAACCTAATGCACGTAATTTATCTCCTGCTTTCTGGGCTTCGGGTGGTAATAAAATTTTTACTGCTGCGTTTTTAAAAAATCCATCTGTTGCAGACAATTGTGCAGTACCACGTTCAACACCTTTTTGTAAAGCTTCTTTCAACGCATTACCAATTTCATCTCCGTTTAATGAAGCTGCTGTTGTGTTATCATTAGATTTTGAAATTGTTCTTGAAAAAACATTTTTCAGGCTTTGAGCATTCAATTGAAATACGCCTAATAACAATATTGCACTAAAAATTATTTTCATGGGTATCTAAATTTTAAACGAAACTATGCGAGAAAATGATAAAGAAATGCGAAAGATTTAGCTTAACAATAATTCACATTCTGCCAATAATTTTTCGCTGTTTATTGCGGCGGTACCAACTTCTTCACAAACTAATCCGCCGGCAATATTGGCTATTTCTGCTGCTAATTCAATTTGTTTGGTTGCTGCATATACCAGAGAAGCAACAGCAATAACTGTATCCCCTGCACCGCTTACATCTGCAATGTTTCTTACATGTGTCGGAATAATTTTATTGGCTAATGAAGATTGATAAAACATACCATACTCTGAAAGCGTAATTAAAGAAATTTCATGTTGTAATTTTTCTTTTAAGCCTGTATGTATTTGTTGCAGATTTTCTTTGCTCACTTCTTCTAATAAAACATTCAAACCTGCTTTTACTTCTTTTAAATTGGGTTTAAAAATATCAACGCCTTTAAATGCAAAGAAGTTTTTCTTTTTCGGGTCAACCGTTGTTAAAACATCATATTGTTTGCACAATGCTATAACTGAAGAGATAATTTTATCGGTCAACACACCTTTATTATAATCTTCAAAAATTAAGACATCGGGTTTGTTTGTTTTGAAAAGCGTTTCTATTTTTTCAATTAAACTTTGTTCGTCTTTTGCAGAAATGTCTTTTGTTATTTCTGCGTCTAAACGCATCATTTGCTGATTACGACTGATGATACGTGTTTTGTTTGTAGTGATTCTTTCAGAAGAAGTTAATAATAATGCTGTTTGAACATTATCTTTTTCAAACATAGAAGTCAATTGTTTGCCATCTTCATCATTACCGATAACGGAAATAATTGAAGTATCAGCACCTAAGGCAACAAGATTTAATGCTACATTTCCGGCACCGCCTATTCTGTATTCTTTCTTATCTAAACTAACAACAGGCACAGGAGCTTCAGGAGAAATTCTTTCAACATGACCCCATAAATATGTATCAAGCATAACATCACCTAAAACAACAACTTTGATGTTCTTAAATTGCTCAAACAACGCTTTAAAATTCATATTATGCTTCTTTTCTTCGGGCTGCAAAATACAATGGAATACCAATTAAAACAATGATTAAACCGGGCCAAGTGTATTGAGGTTTATAAGCAACCAACAAAGCACAAAAGCTTAAGCCCATTGTTACATACAGAGCGGGTAACACAGGATAACCAAATGCTTTATAAGGTCTTTCTGCATCAGGCATTTTTTTACGGAGAATAAATATGCCGATAATAGTTAATACATAAAATATTACCACGACAAAAGAAATCATATCCAATAAATCACCATACTTACCGCTTAAACATAAAATAGCTGCAACAACACATTGAGCCCACAACGCCCATTGTGGTACGCCATTTTTATTTAAAGTTCCTGCCTGTTTAAAAAATAAGCCGTCTTTCGACATGGTGTAATAAACTCTTGCTCCTGCCAGTATCAATCCATTGTTACAACCAAACGTTGAAACCATTATTAATACTGCTATCAGCGTTGTACCAAACGAAGGAAATATTTGGTTGGCAGCAACAACTGCTACTCTATCGTCTTTTGCAAATGCAATTTCATTTAGTGGTAAAACATTCAGGTACATTAAATTGGCTGAAACATAAATAACGGTAACTATCAATGTTCCTAAAAACAAACTCAACCCGATATTGCGTTTAGGGTTTTTCATTTCACCGGCAATAAAAGTTACATTGTTCCATGCATCACTGCTAAAAATTGAACCGACCATGCTCGCAGCAATAGCACCTAATAAAGCACTGCCTGCAATACCCTTCCATAAAGTTGGTTGTAAGGCACCATTAGCATCTTTTTGTCCGAAATCCTGCATGGCAGTAAAGCCTGTTTTCCAGTTTTCAACCCAATAACTCTGCTTCACTAAAACAAATCCAAAAACAATTAAACCCAGTAATGCCAATAATTTGGCAGAAGTAAATAATGTTTGAATAAATTTTCCTTCCTTAACTCCTCTTGAGTTGATGTATGTAAGTAAAACAATAATGACTATGGCAACAATTTGACCTGAATAAATCTTCAAGAAAACAAAATCATGTAATAAATAATTGTTCCCTAATTCAGGAACCAGATAAGCCAGAAACTTTGAAAAGGCAACACCAACAGCAGCGATAGTACCTGTTTGAATGACTGCAAAAAAACTCCATCCATATAAAAAACCGACTAAGGGATTATATGCTTCTTTTAAATATACATACTGGCCTCCCGCTTTGGGAAACATTGCACTCAGCTCTCCATAACTTAATGCAGCAGTCAATGTCATAAACCCTGTAATTAACCACACTGCAATTAACCAACCCGCACTACCAACGTTTCTGGTAATATCTGCACTTACAATAAAAATTCCTGAGCCAATCATACTGCCTGCAACAATCATGGTTGCATCTGTAAGGCTTAAAGTAGGTTTAAAAGATGAAGCATTGGTTTCAGCCATAATAGTTTTGGTTAAAAATTATGCAATAAAAAATCCTGCTGAATTCAGCAGGATTGTAAGATAATGGAAATAAGTTCACTAATTATTTTTTCTTAGGATACAATGTATTAAGCCCCTTAATTAAGTCAGCCGTTACATTGTAAACAGAATCTTTATAATAAAACAAATCTGCAGAGCTTGACAAAATATAGGCGAAGCCTTTGTCTTTATTATAATTTTTCAAATAATCTTCAATCTTCTTTTTTATATCCTGAAGCTTATGTGTTGTTTCGTCTGCCATTTCCTGCTCCATCGATTGTTTTTTAGCTTTCAAACTCTTATCCATATCAACCAACTCCTGTTGTTTTTTAGCTAAATCTGCCTGAGAAAGGCTTGCCCCTGTTCTTTGAAAATCCTGATATTTTTTAGCGAACTCATTTTCAGCAATAGATAACTCTCTTGCCATACTTTGGTCTTTTGCTAATAAAGAACTTCTTACTTCTTTATAGTATTCAAATTGATTTTGCAAAGTATCCATTTCAAAATAAGCTACTTTAAAGCCTCCGCTGTTAGTTGAATTTACAGCACCTTGAGTTGCAGTTGCAACAGGCTTTTTAGAAGAAAAATGTAAATAAAATAAAACGGCAACGGCAGCAAGCAAAACAATATTTAAACCCAGTGTAAAATTTTTCATTCAACGTTATTTAATTATCAAAAGTAAAACTGCAATATAAAATAGAAGTGTTAAGAATAATGATACCGGCATATGTTTTTCATAGCTTCTTTTGTTGCGTCGCACACTTGTACGTTCAATTCTTCGGGCATCTTAAAAAAAAGCAGGAAGTATATTTCAACCTCCTGCTTATATTGATAAATAACCCAATCGTTCAACAATTAATGAAGCAATTATTCATCATCATCAAAACTCATTGCTTCACGTGTTGCAGAAAGCACTTCATATTCTTCTTTGCTTCCTACAATCATGTTTTCAAAATCACGTTGTCCTGTACCAGCAGGAATTAAGTGGCCGGTAATAACATTCTCTTTCAATCCAAGCATGTTATCTAATTTACCATTAATAGCTGCTGTACTTAATACCTTAGTTGTTTCCTGGAACGATGCAGCACTAATCCAGCTTTGTACACCCAAAGATGCTTTGGTAATACCTAATAACACCGGAGTAGCTGTGGCAGGTTTTGCATCACGTACTTCAACTAATTTTTTATCTGAACGACGTAAAATTGAATTCTCTTCTCTTAATTCACGAAGTGTTACAATCTGTCCGGCTCTCATTCTGCTGCTTTCGCCTGCATCAGTAACTACTTTCTTATCAAAGATTCTGTCATTCTCTTCAATAAAATCAAATCTATCTTCCAAATCTTCTTCTAAGAATTTAGTATCTCCTGCATCAACAATTTCCACTTTTTTCATCATTTGACGAACAATTACTTCAATATGTTTATCGTTGATTTTCACACCTTGTAAGCGATATACTTCCTGAATTTCATTAACCACATATTCCTGTACTGCAAATGGCCCTTTGATGTTTAAAATATCGTAAGGAGCAATTTGACCATCAGATAACGGAGCACCTGCTTTTACAAAGTCTCCATCCTGTACAAGAATCTGGCGGGATAATGGAACCAAGTATTTCTTCACCATGCCATCCTTACTTTCAACTGCAATTTCACGGTTACCGCGTTTTACATTACCAAAGCTAACCACACCATCAATTTCACATACAATAGCAGGGTTTGCAGGGTTACGTGCTTCAAACAACTCAGTTACACGAGGAAGACCTCCCGTAATATCTCTTGCCTTACCTAAAATACGTGGAATTTTCACCAACACCTGACCGGCTTTAACTTCATCACCTTCTTCAACTGAAATGTGAGAACCTACCGGTAAGTTGTACTGTTTCAAGTCTTTACCTTCAACAATAACCGTTGGTATTTTTGTTTTATCTTTTGTTTCAATAACTACTTTTTCACGGTGACCTGTTTGATCATCAGCTTCATCGCGGTAAGTAATACCTTCAATTACACTCTCAAATTTAATAGTACCGTTTTGCTCTGCTACAATTACGTTATTGAATGGATCCCAGGTACAAATCATATCTCCCTTTTTAACCTGCTGACCATCTTTTACCAATAAAGTAGAACCATAAGGAACGTTATTAGTAATTAATAAACGATCGTTTTTCACATCCATAATTCTCACTTCACCTGTACGACCGATTACAATTTGTGTTTTCTCGCCTTCGTTATTTACAGCAGCAACAGAACGTAAACCGTCAAACTGAATAGTACCATCAAATTTTGCCGCTAAGCCGTTTTCAATATTTGCACTACCGGCAACACCACCCACGTGGAAAGTACGCAAGGTTAATTGTGTACCGGGCTCACCGATTGATTGTGCAGCAATGATACCAACAGCATCTCCTTTTTGAGTAATATATCCTGTAGCTAAGTTTTTACCATAACATTTTACACAAACGCCACGTTTAGCCTCGCAGGTTAATACCGAACGGATTTCGACACTTTCGATACCGCTCTCCTCAATTTCTTTAGCAATATCAGATGTAATTTCTTCACCTGCTTTAACAATTAATTTATCAGTTACAGGATGAATTACATCATGAATAGTTGTTCTGCCTTCAATTCTATCGCTTAACGGTTCAATAATATCTTCATTATCTTTTAATGCACCTGTAGCAATACCGCGAAGTGTACCGCAATCTTCTTCAGAAATTACAACGTCTTGGGCTACGTCAACCAAACGACGGGTCAAGTAACCGGCATCAGCTGTTTTCAAGGCTGTATCTGCCAAACCTTTACGTGCACCATGCGTAGAGATAAAGTAATCCAATACGTTCAAACCACCTTTAAAGTTTGATAGAATCGGGTTTTCAATAACCTCACTTCCTGAACTACCGCTTTTTCTTGGTTTAGCCATCAATCCTCTGATACCCACTAACTGTTTAACCTGTGTTTTAGAACCACGGGCCCCGGAATCAAGCATCATATAAACAGAGTTAAAGCCTTGTTTATCTGTTGCCATTTCACGGATAAGTGTTTCTGTAATTCTCATATCCACTTTACCCCAAATATCAATTACCTGATTATAACGCTCATTATTGGTAATTAATCCCATATTATAGCTTTCCCAAACTTCTTCAACCTCATTCTTTGCATTTTCCAACATCTCGTTTCTTACTTCAGGAACAATTAAATCATTCACACTAAAACTCAACCCACCACGGAAAGCCATACGGAAACCTAATTGCTTAATATCATCTAAGAACTTAGCAGTTTTAGGAACATTGGTAATTTTAATAATATCACCAATAATTTCTCTTAAACTTTTCTTGGTTAATAAAGCATTAATATAACCCACTTCAGCAGGCACATGTTGGTTAAATAATACACGCCCAACAGTTGTATCAATTAATTTCTTAACTAATTCTCCGTTTACGCGAACATTGGTTTTCACCTTAATAGCTGCATGTAAATCAACAACGCCCTCGTTGTAAGCAATAATTACTTCTTCAAGGCTGTAGAATATTTTGCCTTCTCCTTTTACCTTTTCAGTTTCAGTTGATTTTTTGCCTTTGGTAATGTAATACAATCCCAACACCATGTCTTGTGAAGGAAGTGTAATCGGCGTACCGTTTTGAGGGTTTAGAATGTTGTGAGAAGACAACATTAATAATTGTGCTTCTAAAATAGCAGCACTGCTTAACGGAACGTGAACCGCCATCTGATCACCATCGAAATCGGCGTTGAACGCAGAAGTAACCAATGGGTGTAATTGAATGGCTTTACCTTCCACCAATCTTGGTTGGAATGCCTGAATAGATAAACGGTGCAATGTCGGGGCACGGTTTAACATTACAGGATGACCTTTCAATATATTTTCAAGAATATCCCAGATTACATTTTCTTTTCTGTCAACCAATTTCTTGGCACTCTTAACAGTTTTTACAATGCCTCTTTCAATTAATTTACGAATGATAAACGGCTTGAATAATTCAGCAGCCATATCTTTTGGTAAACCGCACTCATGCATTTTCAATTCCGGTCCTACTACGATTACAGAACGACCTGAGTAGTCAACACGTTTACCCAATAAATTCTGACGGAAACGACCTTGTTTACCTTTTAATACATCTGAAAGCGATTTTAATGCACGTCCGCCTTCAGCTTTAACAGCGTTTGATTTACGGGAGTTATCGAATAATGAATCGATAGCCTCCTGCAACATACGTTTTTCGTTACGTAAGATTACTTCTGGGGCTTTAATCTCCAATAATCTTTTTAAACGATTGTTACGAATAATTACACGACGATATAAATCGTTCAAATCAGATGAAGCGAAACGTCCGCCATCCAAAGGAACCAATGGTCTTAATTCAGGTGGAATAACGGGTATATATTGCATAACCATCCATTCAGGACGGTTAGAAATTCTGTTTGAAGAATCGCGGAAAGCTTCAACAACACTTAAACGTTTTAAAGCGTCAGCCTTACGTTGTTGTGAAGTTTCTGTTGCAGCAGCATTACGTAATTGGTAACTCAATTCATCCAAATCCAATCTTTCCAATAAAGCCTGGATGGCTTCGGCTCCCATTTTAGCCACAAATTTTTGCGGGTCTTCATCCGGAAGGAATTGATTATCTTTCGGTAAATTATCTAAAATATCTAAGTACTCTTCTTCAGTTAATAAATCTCCTGCACTTAAACTTTCTTTTACACCACCTTGTATTACCACATAACGCTCGTAGTAAACAATACTTTCTAATTTTTTAGAGCTAACACCCAACAGATAACCGATTTTGTTAGGCAAACTTTTAAAATACCAAATGTGAACAACAGGTACAACTAATTTAATGTGTCCCATTCTTTCACGGCGTACTTTCTTTTCAGTTACTTCCACACCGCAACGGTCGCACACAATGCCTTTGTAACGGATACGTTTGTATTTACCGCAAGCACATTCATAATCTTTTACAGGTCCAAAAATTCTTTCGCAAAACAAACCATCCCTTTCAGGTTTGTAAGTACGGTAGTTAATGGTTTCAGGCTTTAGAACCTCGCCGAAACTTCTCTCTAAAATAGAATCAGGAGAAGCAAGGCTGATTGTGATTTGAGAAAACGTAGATTTTGTTTTGTTGTAATCTCTTTTAATTGCCATAGCTTAAAAGTGAAATTTTATATTTTGAAGATGTTCTCTTTTAATACTTTTTAAGCTTCCATTGCATTGAACCTTCTTAAGGGCAGAAGATTGTTAAACACTTGTACGTTCTTGATAACTAAATCAAGACAAGCAGCAGTCTAACCTAAACAGTAAAATAAATGGGATACAATACTCCAAAATTGTTAAGGCGGCAAAGGTAAGGGTAGTGATTGAAATGGAAAAATGGAAAATTGGAATAAAACTTCTCAAAAAATTTCAACTCATCCGATTCACAAAACAATAAAAATTTGATTTTCAAATTGCTATAAAGTCGATAAGTTAAAGTATACCGGTTCATGCTTTTCTAATTTATTAAAGACAAAAACTAAGCTTCCATTTTTTACTTAATACAATACTTTATTAAAAATTAAATGTGTTTTATTTTTAGATTTCTATAATTTTTTTACATTTATTTGTACCAGCTAAACACATCTGAGATTTTTTAATCTGAAAAAGCAAATTCATGAGTACAACCACGTTAAAAAACATTTCCCCTTTTCTAATTCTGGCAATTGTTGCCATAGCAGCACTTTTTGTGCCGACAGCTTTACCAACTTTTGATGAAACCAAATACAATACGGCAGATATTGCCTGGATTTTGGTTGCAACAGCTTTAGTTTTTTTGATGACACCGGGACTTGCCTTTTTTTATGGCGGTATGGTACACAGAAAAAACATTTTATCAACTATGATGAAAAGTGTTGTAGCAGCCGGTGTTGTTGGCGTTTTATGGATTATTGTAGGCTATAGCCTTTGTTTTGGAGAATCAGTAAAAGGTGTAATAGGCAATCCATTTACTCACTTTATGTACAAAGGAGTAACAACCGGTGCTCCCTGGGTGGCAGCCGGAACAATTCCGAAATCGTTATTTTCTGTGTTCCAGCTAATGTTTGCTATTATTACTCCCGGCTTAGTAGTGGGAGCAATTGCTGAACGTATAAGATTTACGGCTTATGTGTTGTTTACAGTTTTATTCAGTTTGTTAATTTATGCACCTTTAGCACACTGGAGCTGGCATCCTGATGGTTTTCTCGCCAAAATGGGAGCTTTAGATTTTGCAGGCGGAACAGTAGTACATATTTCAGCAGGCTGTGCAGCCTTAGCAGGAGCATTAGTTTTAAAACCGAGAAAAGCTCATGGTACTGAACATGTTCCTTCAAACATTCCATATATTTTAATCGGTACAGGCTTATTATGGTTTGGATGGTTTGGTTTTAATGCAGGTTCCGCTTTAGCTTCTAATTCATTAGCAGTATCAGCGTTTTCAACTACCAATACTGCAGCCGCCGCTGCCGGTTTATCCTGGATGTTTTTTGATGTTTTAAGAGGTAAAAAACCTTCTGTAATCGGCTTCTGCGTTGGTGCAGTTGTTGGTTTAGTAGCCATTACGCCGGGGGCAGGTTTTGTAGCAGTACCACAAAGCATTTTTATAGGTGTATTAGCTTCTGTAATTTCTAATATAGCTGTTCAGATTAAATCAAAAACAAGCCTTGATGATACATTAGATGTGTTTCCTTGTCATGGAATCGGCGGAATGGTAGGTATGCTGTTAACAGGCGTTTTTGCAACAAAAGCAATTAACGCTGCCGGCAATAACGGTTTAGCTTATGGTAATGCATCGTTTTTCTTTACTCAATTTAAAGCAATGCTTATTGTAGTTGTTTACAGCTTTACGGTTTCATTCTTGATATTCAAATTAATTAACATTATTGTACCTGTAAGAGTAAGTAAGGAAGAAGAAGAAGAAGGTTTGGATTCTTCTCAACATAATGAAAAATACATACAGGGAACTTTATTGGTTTCAAGTCCTGAAGGTTTGAAAGAAAAAGAACTTGTTTAATATAATCTCCGATAAGGAGGAAGGTTAAGAAAGGAAGCTTCTGCTTCCTTTCTTGCTTTTACTTCATTTGTAACTCAGCAGTTATTTTAAAAGCAACTTTCAAACGACTCATACTATAAAAATTAATGCAAAAACATAATACCTGCTTGGTATATTATCCGTAATTAGTTAACTATCTTCTTCTACCCTCTTCAAAACGTCTTCTTCTTACTTCCTGAACAGGTACTTTATCAATTTTACTTTGCAGCCATGCAATAATATCTAAGTACATAAAAGAACGGCCTTCTAAAGGATTACCTTCTAAGGCTTCTAATTTTTCCTTCAACGTTTTAAATGCTGGAATTAATTTATTGGGCGACAATGAAAATGATTTTCTGATGAATTTAAATACTGCTTCTTCTGCAGTACTTAAATTATTCATTTTAGCCATAAAGCGATAAACAGACTTTATTAAATATTCTAATAACTGATAGTTACCTAACTCGTAATGTGCAATTAAATGCAGCAATCTTGCATAACATTGTAAATCTGTTCTTAAATCAACTTTCCAGTTAATTATCTTATTCAGATAATCAATTGACTTTTCGTTATCACCACTGCCAAAATAGAGACAGGCAATTTTATAATAGAAAACCAATACCCTATGCCTGTCTAAATGAAGTTTATATTCTTTTAATTTTTCTTCTATGTATGCAACAAGCTTCAAGCCCTCACTGAAAGTACCTTCTAAAAAATGCTTATTAATCTTGGCAATATGCAGATATACAAACGTTTGAATATGGGCATTCGTGTTCATTTTACCGTTAAAAGATTCTGCAAAATCTTCAAACACTTTTAATGCCTCGTTGAATTTTTCATAATTATTCAAATTGAAATGTGCACTTATTAAATTATGCAAGCCACGTATGTATTGAACAGCCTCAACAGCTTTCATTAAAGGCAATTCTTCAAATAAATCAACCCATTTTTGGGTATAACGATAATACATTAATAAATCCTGCCTTATAAATCCGTACCAGCAATAAGATTGATACAGATACAACTTCTCATAAAAGCTTAATTCATTTAAGTTATAAACAGGCAGGTTGGTATCGAAGAATATTTTAATAGCATGCTCATCTTTACTGTCTCTTGCATGGCCGTGTTTTATGTACCAACCATACAATTGCAAGGCAAGGTTTGATAGTTTTGAAATAAGAGACAATTGCCCGTTAATCAAATCAGATTCTTTACTTAATTCTTCCGCTCTGTTTTCCATGCTGCGTGTTATATGCATGGCTTCAATCTTCTTTTCAAAAATTACAGCCTGTAACTGATACGTTATTTGCTGATGGTTCTTAGCCGTTTCTTTCAACTTATCCAACACTTTTAAACTTTGTAAATACAAGCCTTTATTGTATAGAATTCTTACAAAGTCTAATTGTTCATGCAATTGAATATCTACATTATTTTTATCTTCCACCAAACGCAGACTCGATAAAATTTGTTTGTACAAATAAGCTTTCATATTAGAAAGCTGCTGCTTTAAAATGCTTTTATTCTTTTTCAATAACAATGCTTCATCATACTCATCCATTTTATCTAAAGCATCAAACAGCTGCACAATTTTTAAATCTTCATTACCCGAATGTGGCTTTACATACAATTTAAAATTGCGTTTTTCACCCTTATCAAGCGATTTTATTAACTGAAAAAGTATATCTGTACTGCGGTTAGGCATCGTAATTTGTTTATTGCAAAACCCTTACTCACAAAGAGTTTTACATATTTCAATACTCATTATACAGCGTAAAGCAAACCTTTTTTTGATGAAAAAAGCAAGGCATCAAAAAGTAAATTCGTCTGCTTTGTTGTGTTTTGTTTAAAAAAGCATTGACTTCAAAAGTAATTATCTAACTATTTATCAGATCAATTTTTTGCTATGGCCAACAATAAAGTTGACATCTTTGATACCACACTGAGAGACGGGGAACAAGTTCCCGGTTGTAAATTAAACACTAAAGAAAAGATTGAACTGGCTTTGCAATTAGAAGCCTTAGGCGTTGATATTATTGAAGCAGGTTTTCCTATTTCCTCTCCGGGAGATTTTGAAAGCGTAAACGAAATTTCTAAAATAATTAAGAATGCCAGTGTTTGCGGTTTAAGTCGTGCAGTTCAGAAAGATATTGAAACTGCTGCCGAAGCTTTGAAGTATGCAACACGCCCACGTATTCATACCGGTATCGGTACTTCAGACATCCATATAAAAGGCAAATTCAATTCTAACAGAGAAGATATTTTACAACGTGCTGTTCAATGCGTAAAATGGGCAAGGAATTTTGTTGATGATGTGGAGTTTTATGCTGAAGATGCAGGCAGAACAGATAACGATTATTTAGCAAGAGTTGTTGAAGCGGTTATTGATGCCGGTGCTACAGTAGTTAATATTCCCGATACAACAGGCTATTGTTTACCGCACCAATACGGAGAAAAGATTGCTTACTTAATTAATAACGTTCCCAATGTTGATAAAGCAAAACTTTCCTGCCATTGCCATAACGATTTAGGATTGGCAACTGCCAACTCTATTGCAGGTGTTATTGCAGGTGCCAGACAAATTGAATGTACTATTAACGGTTTGGGTGAAAGAGCAGGTAATACTTCATTGGAAGAAGTAGTAATGGTTTTACAGCAACATAAAGATTTAGGGTTTTATACCAATGTAAACACAAAGCAACTAAACCCGATGAGCCGTTTAGTAAGCGATACAATGCGTATGCCTGTGCAGCCCAATAAAGCAATTGTAGGTGCCAATGCTTTCTCGCATTCTTCAGGTATTCATCAGGATGGATTTTTAAAGAGTGCTATTACTTATGAAATTATTGACCCTGTTGAGGTGGGTGCAGATACCAGTAAAATTGTGTTGACTGCTCGCAGCGGAAGAAGTGCCTTAGCATTTCGTTTGAAAAATTTAGGTTATGAATTTAACAGAAATGCTGTTGATGCTTTGTATGAAAAGTTTTTACAGGTAGCTGATGAAAAGAAAGAAGTAATGGATGAAGACTTGCATGTAATGGCACAACAATTTGAAGCAGTAACTGTATAAATGCTCAACAATCAATGTTCAATAATCAATAAACAAAACTGAACATTGAATATTGATTATTGTCTATTGAAAATTAAAGAAATCATGAGTGTACAAAATAAAAGCGGACTTACCTTATTCGATAAAATCTGGGAAAAACACATTGTTCAAAAAATTGAAGATGGTCCTTCAGTTTTATATATTGATACACATTTTATTCATGAAGTAACTTCTCCGCAAGCCTTTACAGGTTTGAATAAGAGAGGTATTAAAGTGTTTCGTCCAAAGCAGGTTGTTGCAACTGCAGATCATAATGTACCAACCTTAAATCAACACCTTCCTATTAAAGAAGAGCTATCGCGTTTACAGGTTGAAGCATTAATAAAAAACTGTGCAGAGCATGGCATTGAGTTGTATGGTTTAGGTCATCCTTATCAGGGTATCGTACATGTTATCGGTCCTGAATTGGGTGTAACACAACCGGGTATGACAATGGTTTGCGGCGATAGCCACACTTCTACACATGGTGCATTCGGTTCCATTGCATTCGGTATCGGCACCAGCGAAGTTGAAATGGTTTTGGCAACACAATGTTTATTGCAAAGCAAACCAAAACTGATGCGTATAAATGTAGAAGGTGAATTAAACAAAGGGGTTGTTTCAAAAGATATTATTCTTTATATCATTTCATTAATATCTGCAAGCGGTGCAACAGGCTACGCGGTTGAGTTTGCAGGCAGTGCCATTCGTTCATTAAGTATGGAAGCAAGAATGACTATTTGCAATATGAGCATTGAAATGGGTGCACGTTGCGGATTGATTGCACCTGATGAAACAACATTCAACTATGTAAACGGAAGACAATTTGCCCCTAAAGGTGAAGAGTGGAATAAAAAATTAGCTGAATGGAAAACACTATTTACAGATGCTGATGCGGTTTTTGATAAAGAAATTCATATCAATGCAAAAGACATTGAACCGATGATTACTTACGGAACCAATCCGGGTATGGGCATTGGTGTTACTAAAAATATTCCTGCATTGAATGAAGTTGATGCAAAAGAAAAACCTTACTACGAAAAGAGTTTACAATACATGGGCTTAGAAGCCGGTAGTTTAATGAAGGGCAAAAAAGTAGATTATGTTTTTATAGGTAGTTGCACCAACAGTCGCATAGAAGATTTAAGAATGGTGGCAGATTTTGTAAAAGGAAAAAAGAAAGCAGATGGCGTTGAAGTATGGATTGTACCGGGCAGCAAACAGGTAGAAGCTCAGGCACAAAAAGAAGGTATTGATAAAGTATTGGCAGATGCTGGTTTTATGTTACGTCAACCCGGTTGCAGTGCCTGTTTGGGAATGAATGAAGATAAAATTCCGGCAGGTAAATATTGCATTAGCACAAGTAACAGAAATTTTGAAGGAAGACAAGGTCCTAATGCACGCACATTCCTTGCAAGCCCTTTAACAGCAGCAGTTGCAGCTATTACAGGAGAAGTTGGAGATGTTAGAGAATATCTTAATTAAGAATTAAGAATTAAAAATTAATAATGAACAATGAAGAAATTATGAACCCAACTGCAATGCAACTATTCAACATCGTTGCGTCGCACTCTTATACGTTCTGTTCTTCATTCGGCATATAAAATTCAACATTCAAAATAATTTACAATGAGTGTTATCATTAACGCAGAAGACGAAAAGAAAAAAAGTTTAACTACTGCAAAATTTCAAAGTGAAAGAAAGGTAATTCAATCTGCTGCCGTGCCTATTGAACTGGAGAATATTGATACAGATCAGATTATTCCTGCACGTTTTTTAAAAGCAACTACAAGAGATGGCTTTGGTAAAAACTTATTTCGTGATTGGCGTTTTGAAAATGACGATGAAAATAAACCTGTAAAAGATTTTGCATTAAACAATAAAATTTATTCAGGTAAAATTTTAGTTGCCGGTAAAAATTTCGGTTGTGGCTCTTCTCGCGAACATGCTGCATGGGCTATAAAAGATTATGGTTTTGATGCAGTGGTAAGCAGCTTCTTCGCAGACATTTTTAAGAACAATGCTTTAAATAATTTTCTATTACCGGTTCAGATAAGCGATGAATTTCTACAAAAAATTTTCAAAGCTATTAAAGAAGATACCAACGCTGAAATAGAAATAAACTTAGAAGCACAATACATCAAAATATTGGCAACAGGCGAACAGGAAGGCTTTGAAATAAACAAGTATAAAAAGACTTGTTTATTAAACGGCTATGATGATATTGATTATTTATTAAACATAAAAGATAAAATAGAAGCTTTCGAAAAAGCAACAGCATAATGCAAACACCCACCATCATATTACAAAATGTTTGTGTTACTCAATACGCAAAAAATGTATTGAACAATATTTCATTTATGCTTCAGTCAAATGAACATTTGGAAATTGTTGGTGAAAGCGGCAGTGGTAAAACTGTTTTGGCTAAAGCAATAGCAGGGCAATTATTCTCTAAAGGAAATGTGCAGATTAATTATCAGAATAACATGCAAGCCAAAGTAGTGTTTGTTGAATACACAGAGACTTATAAAAACTTATCTAACGTTTCAGATTTTTATTATCAGCAACGTTTTAATAGTTGCGATGCAGAAGATGCATTAACTGTAAAAGATGAATTAGAAAAAATACAGGCTAATGAATTGCAGGTAAATAATTTATTAGAGCAATTCAATCTACTACATCGTATTAATGCCCCGTTAATCCAACTATCCAACGGAGAACAAAAAAAATTACAACTCGTAAAAGCTTTATTACAAGAACCACAAATTTTAATTCTTGATAAAGCTTTTACGGGGTTAGATAGTAACAGCAGAAAAAAATTAGAATTACTATTAAATGATTTAGCAAAAGAAGGAACAACCATTATTTTAATAACAGATGAAAACAATATTCCTTCTTTCATTACACATATTGCAGAGCTGAATAAAGGGGAATTAATTCAATTCTCACAAAAAGAAAATTTTAAAAACCATACTACAAAAAATATTGCTTTTAATACAGGAGAAATTCCTGCAAAGCAGCAACAGCAATCGTTTCAGGCGATCATTAGCATGAAGAATGTTGCTGTAAAATATGGCAACAAAACAATTCTTGAAAATATAAATTGGCAAATAAAACAAGGTGAACGTTGGCTACTGAAAGGTCATAATGGTGCAGGTAAATCAACCTTACTAAGTTTAATTACAGGCGATAATCCTCAGGCTTATTCCAATGAAATCTATTTGTTTGATAAAAAACGGGGCAGCGGCGAAAGCATTTGGGATGTAAAAAGAAAAGTAGGTTATGTTTCTCCCGAACTGCATAAATATTTTGATAAAGCAATTACAATAGAACAAACTGTTGCATCGGGTTTCTTTGATACCATGGGTTTATACCAAAGCCTTAATAAAGAGCAGAAACAAATATTAGAGCAGTGGATAGCATTCTTTGGGTTTTCTCCAATTCGTTACCTAAGCCTGTCTGCTGTTTCCACCGGAGAACAACGATTGGCATTGCTTGCAAGAGCTTTTGTAAAGAGTCCGCCATTGCTTGTTTTAGATGAGCCTTGCCAGCATTTAGATGAACAGCATACACAACAGGTTATTCAATTGGTTGATGCTATCTGTTCTCAAACAAACACCACTTTAATATATGTAAGCCATTATGCTGATGAAGTGCCATCATCAATTACGAACGTGTTTGAATTGACTAACGGCTTACAAAACATTTATAAAAAAGAAGAAATAAAAGCAGCATAACTATATGAAAAAAAATATTGCAGTAATTAATGGAGATGGTATCGGCCCTGAAGTAACAGCACAATCTATTCGTGTATTGAATGCTGTTGCAGAAAGGTTTAATCATGAGTTTAATTATACTTATTGTTTAATGGGTGCTTGTGCTATTGATGAAACAGGTAATCCCCTACCCGATGAAACCATTGAAGTTTGCTTAAACAGCGATGCTATTTTATTTGGTGCAATCGGTCATCCTAAATATGATAATGATCCAACTGCTAAAGTTCGCCCCGAACAAGGTTTATTAAAACTAAGAAAGTCATTACAACTATACGGTAACTTAAGACCTATTAATACTTATCCCGCTTTAGAACATTTATCCCCTTTAAAAGCAAAACAATTAGAGAATGTTGACTTTATCATCTTTCGTGAATTAACAGGCGGTATTTATTTCGGCAAAAAAGAGTTGAATGATGATAAAACAAAAGCTTTAGATGAATGCACTTATACCAAAGAAGAAATAGAACGCATTGCACATTTAGCTTTTCATTTTGCAAGCAAACCTGAACGCAGGCAAAAACTAACATTGGTAGATAAAGCCAATGTATTAGAAACATCCCGTTTATGGAGAAAAGTAGTACAGGAAATTGCACTGCAATACCCTGATGTAAAAGTTGATTACATGTTTGTTGATAATGCAGCTATGCAAATCATTATCAATCCGCAGCAATTCGATGTAATCCTTACTGAGAACATGTTTGGAGACATCATCAGCGATGAAGCAAGTGTATTAAGCGGTTCGTTGGGTTTATTACCTTCTGCATCTGTTGGTGTTTGTACCACATTGTTCGAGCCTATTCATGGTTCTTATCCGCAGGCAGCAGGAAAAGATATTGCCAATCCTTTAGGCTCCATTTTATCAGCAGCATTAATGTTAGAATATTTAGGAATGAATGAAGAAGCTAAGCTGGTTAAAGCTGCCTGCAACTGGACATTGCAAAACAAATTTGTAACTAAAGATATAGACCCGATTAATTTCTATTTCACATCAACCATTGGTGAGTTAATAACAGATTTTGTGTTGGGTAAAATAACAGGTGATGTAAATCAGGAAAATATTCAGTTGAGAAAATCAACTATAATATAAACTGAAAGCCTAACGCAAAAAGCTTAGTGCCTTCAGCTTTAAGCATTAAGCGTTAAGCCTTAAGAAAGTTCTTTGCAGTTTAAACACGTAGTGCTACATTTGTTTACACAACACTTCTAATGTTAGTAAACAAGTTTAATAAGGCAATCATCAACAACATCGCAATAATTATTGTGATTGTCATTATTATTCCTGCACTGCACGGAGGTGTAAGTATCATGTAAAAAGTTAATTTGTTATAACATGAAACCCGCCTCCAAAAAGGCGGGTTTTTTATTTGTTATGAACCCAACTTTAGAACATGAATGAAACATTCGTTGCGTCGCACTCTTGTACGTTCTGTTCAATATGGAACAAAGAGTTGAAGTGTGCGACGCAACAAAAGCTTAATAGTATTACAAAAGCTAAGTACAAAAAAATAAAATGGCAGAACTTAACAAGTACAGTAAAACCTTAACGCAGGATGAAACACAACCGGCTGCACAAGCTATGTTGTATGGCATTGGTTTAACGGAAGATGATTTAAAGAAAGCACAGGTTGGTATTGCAAGCATGGGTTACGATGGTAACACCTGTAATATGCATTTAAACGATTTAGCAAAAATTGTAAAGCAAGGTGTTTGGGAAAATGATTTGGTAGGATTGATTTTTAATACCATCGGCATCAGTGACGGTATAAGCAACGGTACTGATGGTATGCGTTACAGCTTGGTAAGCCGGGATTTAATTGCAGATAGTATTGAAAGTGTATGCGGTGGTTTTTATTACGATGGCTTAATTGCCTTGCCCGGTTGCGATAAAAATATGCCCGGTGCAATTATGGCAATGGGTCGTTTAAATCGTCCTTCAATTATGGTATATGGTGGCACCATTGCTCCTGGTCATTATAAAGGAGAAGAACTCAATATTATTTCATCATTTGAGGCTTTGGGTAAAAAATTAGCAGGCACTATTACACCTGAAGATTTTAAAGAAGTGATTAAGCATAGTTGTCCCGGTGCCGGTGCTTGCGGCGGTATGTACACAGCTAACACTATGGCTGCTGCTATTGAAGCCATGGGTATGAGTTTGCCTTATTCCTCATCAAGCCCAGCCGTTAGTGAAGAAAAAAGAAATGAATGTTTAGATGCCGGAAAAGCTATTAAAGTTTTATTGGAAAAAGATATTAAGCCACGAGACATAATGACCAAACAAGCATTTGAAAATGCGATTGTTTTAATTATGATTTTGGGTGGAAGCACTAACGCTGTATTACATTTAATTGCAATGGCTAAAAGTGTAGGTGTTGATGTTAGCTTAAGTGACTTTCAACGCATCAGTGATAAAACCCCTGTGCTGTCTGACTTTAAGCCGAGTGGCAAATTTTTATGGCAGGATTTACCTCAGCATGGCGGTGTTCCCGCAGTAATGAAATATTTATTAAACAAAGGTTTATTGCATGGTAATTGTTTAACTGTAACAGGAAAAACAGTTGCAGAAAATTTATCAAGTGTTGAACCTATCAATTTTGAAACACAAAAAGTAATTTATCCTTTAGAGCAGCCTTTAAAAGCAACAGGTCATTTACAAATATTATATGGCAACCTTGCTGAGAAAGGAAGTGTTGCAAAAATATCGGGCAAGGAAGGTGAACGTTTTGAAGGACCCGCCAGAGTATTTGATGGCGAGAAAGATTTGGTGGCGGGTATTGCCAATGGCAGAGTTAAAAAAGGTGATGTTGTTGTGATAAGATATGAAGGCCCTAAAGGTGCACCGGGTATGCCTGAAATGCTAAAGCCGACAAGTGCTATTACAGGTGCAGGTTTAGGTAAAGATGTTGCCTTAATTACTGATGGCAGATTCAGTGGTGGTTCACATGGTTTTGTAGTAGGGCATATTACTCCCGAAGCATTTGATGGTGGAACAATAGCATTGGTTGAAGACGATGATATCATTGAATTAGATGCAACCAATAATACCATTACTTTAAAAGTACCTGATGAAATAATTGCACAACGTAAAGCCAATTGGAAACAACCTGATTTAAAAGTAAAAAGTGGCGTATTATATAAGTATGCAAAATTGGTAAAAGATGCGAGTGAAGGTTGTGTAACTGATGAAAATTAGCAAGTACAATAAATACGTTCAATATTTAAAATACAACATTCAAAATATTAAGAGATGCAAGTAGAAGAATTAGTAGAAGAAAAAACGGCAACTAAAAGAACTGAAAACATTTCCGGTTCTGTTGCTGTATTAGAAGCATTGATTGCTGAAAATGTACAAACCATTTTCGGTTATCCCGGTGGTGCTATTATGCCCATTTACGATGCATTGTATGATTATAACGATAAATTAGAACACATATTAGTCCGCCATGAACAAGGTGCTATTCATGCTGCACAAGGCTTTGCACGTACATCCGGTAAAGTGGGTGTAGTGTTTGCAACAAGTGGTCCCGGTGCAACTAATTTAGTTACAGGTTTAGCTGATGCCATGATTGATTCCACCCCTCTTGTTTGTATAACAGGTCAGGTATTTGCACATTTATTAGGTACTGATGCTTTTCAGGAAACAGATGTGATTAATATAACAACTCCTGTAACTAAATGGAATTATCAGGTAACAGATGCTAATGAAATTCCGCATGTATTGGCTAAAGCATTTCATATTGCAGGTACGGGAAGACCGGGCCCTGTTTTAATTGATATTACAAAAAACGCCCAATTACAAAAGTTCGATTACAGCGGTTATATCAAATGCAATCATATCAGAAGCTATCGCCCAAAACCAATTGTTCGCAAAGAGTATATTGAACAGGCTGCTGCAATAATCAATAATGCTAAAAAGCCATTTGTAATTTTTGGGCAGGGTGTTATTCTCGGTAAAGCAGAGAAAGAATTTAAAAGATTTATTGAGAAAGGAGGTTTACCTGCTGCATGGACTATCATGGGCATGAGTGCCATACCAACAGATCATCCTTTAGGTGTTGGCATGTTAGGTATGCATGGTAATTATGGCCCGAATGTATTAACCAACGAATGCGATGCATTAATTGCAGTGGGTATGCGTTTCGATGACCGTGTTACAGGCCGTTTAGATAAATATGCCAAACAAGCTCAGATTATTCATTTAGATATAGACCCTGCTGAAATTGATAAGAATGTAAAAACAACTGTTCCTGTTTGGGGAGATTGTAAAGAAACCTTACCGCTGTTAACACAGTTAATTGAAGAAAAACAACATACTGAATGGTTGAACAAATTCAAAGCATATTCACAAAAAGAAATGGATATTGTTATTCAACATGAATTGAACCCGTCAAGTGATGTTATGACAATGGGTGAAGTAATCAACACCATTAACGAATTAACGAATGGAGATGCCATTATAGTTACAGACGTTGGTCAGCATCAAATGGTAGCCTGTCGTTATGCTAAAATGAACCATTCAAAAAGTAATATTACCAGTGGTGGTTTGGGAACAATGGGCTTTGCATTGCCCGCAGCCATCGGTGCAAAATATGGCGACCCGCAACGTACTGTAATTGCTGTAATTGGTGATGGCGGAGTACAAATGACAATTCAGGAATTGGGCACGATCATGCAATTCAACGTAGATGTAAAAATTTTAATATTAAACAATGAGTTTTTGGGAATGGTTCGCCAATGGCAACAACTCTTCCACGAAAAAAGATACTCATTCGTAAATATCACATCGCCAAATTTTGTGCAGGTAGCTAAAGGTTATGGCATAGCAGGTAACAGCATTAATAAAAGAGCAGATTTAAAAAATGCTTTGCAAACCATGTTGCAACACAATGGCAGTTATTTATTGGAAGTAATGGTAGGTAAAGAAAACAATGTATTTCCAATGGTTCCGCAGGGAAGAGGTGTTGCAGAAATTGTGTTGAGTAAAGAAGAAATTTAATTACCCCGTCAGCCGTTGCAAATGCTGACGGCGGTTAAAACTAAAAAACAAATGAAACAAGAATATACCATAACAGTTTATACAGAAAACCAGGTTGGTTTGGTAAATCGTATAGCTATTATTTTTTCGAGAAGAAAAATAAATATCGAAAGCTTAAACACTTCACCAACAGAAAGTGAAAATGTGCATCGTTTTACCATTGTTGTTATTGAAACAGAAGACGTGGTTAAAAAGCTATGCAGACAAATTGAAAAACAGGTAGAAGTTTTAAAAGCCTATTATAACACCAACGATGAAATTGTTTGGCAGGAAATGGGCCTGTTTAAAGTACCTACTGATGTTATTGCAGCTAAAGTAAAAGTAGAAAGGTTATTGCATGAATATGGTGCAAGGGCTATTGCTATAAGAAAAGATTACATCGTTTTTGAAACAACCGGCCACAGCGAAGAAATAGAAAGATTAATTAAAGCATTAGAGCCTTACGGTTTAATTGAATTTGTTCGCAGTGCAAGAATAGCCATCATTAAAAGCAGTAAAGGTTTTCATGAAAAATTAATTGAATATGAAAAACAAACTGCTGACGCTTTAGTAGAGAATGAATATTTAGATAAACAGGAAGAAGTGTTTACAATGTAGCCCCCAACCCCTAAAGGGGAGCTATTAACATAAAAACAAATCAAACATTCCATAACCCCCCTTCAGGGGATGGGGGAAAAAACTAACAAAATGGCAAAATTAAATTTCGGTGGCGTTGAAGAAAACGTTGTAACCCGTGAAGAGTTTCCTTTGGCAAAAGCTCAGGAAGTATTAAAGAATGAAACAGTGGCTGTAATAGGTTATGGTGTACAAGGCCCCGGACAAGCTCTTAACCAACGTGATAACGGTATTAATGTAATTGTTGGTCAACGTAAAAATTCTAAAACATGGGATAAAGCCATTGCAGATGGTTTTGTACCCGGCGAAACTTTATTTGAAATTGAAGAAGCATTACAACGCGGTACTATTATTTGTTATTTATTAAGTGATGCTGCACAAATTGCTTTATGGCCCACAGTTCAAAAACATTTAACACCGGGTAAGGCATTATATTTTTCTCATGGCTTCGGTATAACATTTAATGAGCAAACAGGCATTATTCCTCCTGCAGATGTTGATGTATTCTTAGTGGCACCAAAAGGTAGTGGTACATCTTTAAGAAGAATGTTTTTACAAGGCAGAGGTTTAAACAGTTCTTATGCAATTTATCAGGATGCAACAGGCAAAGCACAGGAAAGAGTAATTGCATTAGGTATTGCAGTTGGTAGCGGCTATTTATTTGAAACGAATTTCAAGAAAGAAGTATACAGCGATTTAACAGGTGAGCGTGGTACATTAATGGGTGCTATTCAGGGAATCTTTGCTGCACAATACCAGGTATTGCGTGATGCAGGTCACACCCCTTCTGAAGCCTTCAATGAAACAGTGGAAGAGTTAACACAATCATTAATGCCATTGGTTGCAGAAAACGGTATGGATTGGATGTATGCCAACTGTTCTACAACTGCACAACGTGGTGCATTGGATTGGTGGAAGAAATTCCGTGATGCAACTGCACCTGTATTTAAAGAATTATATGAAAGTGTTGCTGCAGGCAAAGAATCTCAACGTTCTATCGATTCAAATTCACAAGTTGATTATCGTGAAAAATTAGATGCAGAATTAAAAGAATTACGCGAAAGCGAAATGTGGCAGGCAGGTAAAACAGTAAGAAGTTTAAGACCTGAAAATCAAAAAGTATAATGGTTATCAGCTAAGAAACCTCCAAAGGTTTTTTCATAGCAATTAAATAACCGAATACAGGTATAAAGGCAACCATTAATAGTTTTTCAAAACTGTAATTATGAACGTTACCAAATACAGCTTTAATAACGTACCGAAGTATAAGAAAACCGTGAAGTGACATTAAGTATGTATAAAGTATTTGATTGTCCATAACAAGATGTTTTAGTAAATATAAATAAGATTTTATAAAATGCAAAGTGCTACGGCAATATATCAGTTAGACTTCAATACTGCAAAACAGCGGATACAAAACGTTGCATTGCGTACACCCTTGCAGTTAAATCTTCATTTAAGTAAAAAATACAATTGCAAGATTTACTTAAAACGTGAAGATTTACAGGTGGTACGTTCTTATAAGTTGCGTGGTGCTTATAACATGATGAGCAGTTTATCTGCAGAGCAACTGCAACGTGGTGTGGTTTGTGCCAGTGCGGGTAATCATGCACAAGGCTTTGCATACAGCTGTAAGCAACTAAATGTAAAAGGTGTTGTGTTTATGCCAAGTGTTACACCTAAACAAAAAATCAATCAAACAAAAATGTTTGGTGAAGCAAATGTTGAAGTAAAACTGATTGGCGATACGTTTGATGATTGTGCCATAGCTGCTAAAAAATTCACAGAAGAAAACAATATGATTTTCATTCCTCCCTTTGATGATTGCAGAATCATTGAAGGGCAGGGTACTGTGGGCGTTGAAATTTTAGAAGATTTTTTTTCTCCCCTTTCGGGTGAGTCAGAGGGGGCTATTGATTATTTATTTATTCCCGTTGGTGGAGGTGGTTTAGCTTCGGGTGTTGGTAATTATTTTAAAACCTTTTCACCCCAAACAAAAATTATTGGTTTAGAACCGGAAGGTGCTCCTGCTATGTATGCATCTTTCAAAGCCGGTTACCCTGTTACATTAGAAAAAATTGACAGGTTTGTTGATGGGGCTGCGGTAAAAAGAATAGGCGATATAACTTTTTCTATCTGTAAAGATGTATTGCAGGAAGTGCATTTAGTACCCGAAGGAAAAGTATGCACTACCATTTTAAAACTATATAATGAAAATGCAATTGTAGTAGAACCCGCAGGAGCATTAAGCATTGCTGCATTAGATGATTATGCAGAAGATATTAAAGGCAAAACAGTTGTATGCATTGTTAGCGGCAGCAACAACGATATTGACCGTATGCCTGAAATAAAAGAACGCAGTTTACAATACGAAGGATTAAAACATTATTTCCTGGTTCGTTTTGTGCAACGCCCGGGTGCATTAAGAGAGTTTTTAAATGATGTATTAGGGCCGAATGATGATATTACCCGTTTTGAATACATGCAGAAAACAAACAAAGAAGCAGGACCTGCATTGGTTGGCATTGAGTTGCAAAAGAAAGATGATTACGTGCATTTAATTGAAAGAATGAAAAGCAAAGGCATTGATTTTTCTGAGATTAATAAAGATGATACACTGTTCGGGTATTTAATTTGAATACCCTACTGATAAAATAGAATATTAAAGCAGTTATTAAGCAGGCAACTGAAAACAAATTGTATTTTAGCAACGCTTGCCTAAAACTGAAAAGTTTTTTAAATTTTTTTATACTCCATACTATGGCAAGTACAACAGGTTTATACAATCCCGCCTTTGAGCATGATGCATGCGGTATTGGTTTTGTTGCCAACATTAAAGGCAACAAATCTCATCAAAACATTTCCGATGCATTAACCGTGTTAGAAAACATGGAGCACCGAGGTGCATGTGGTTGTGAAAATAATACCGGCGATGGTGCAGGTATTATGATTCAAACACCGCATGAATTTTTCTTTGATGAATGTGTGAAGTTAGGCGTACATCTTCCTGCATTTGGTAAGTATGGTGTGGGTGTTTTATTCTTTCCTAAAGACATTCGTTTGAAAGAAGAGTGCAGAGATATTTTTAACCGTGCTGCTGAAAAGTTAGGTCTTGAAATTCTCGCATACCGTAAAGTGCCTGTAAACCCTTTTGATATTGGCCCAACAGCATTAAGTGTAGAGCCTGAAATGGAACAGGTATTCATTGCCTGCCCCGATCATATCAACAATGCAGAAGCTCTCGAAAGAAAGTTATTTGTACTTCGCAACTATGCAAGCCACACCATCAACAACACAGTAAAAAAAGATAATATAGGTTTTTATGTTGCATCACTATCTTATAAAACAGTTGTGTATAAAGGGCAGTTAACTTCTCTTCAGGTTCGGCATTATTTTCCTGATTTACAAAATAAAAGATTGGTTAGTGCATTCGGTTTAGTGCATTCCCGTTTTGCAACCAACACCTTCCCTTCATGGAAATTAGCACAACCATTCCGCTACATTGCACATAATGGTGAAATAAATACTTTACAAGGCAACTTAAACTGGTTAAAAACAAGTGAGAAAGGTTTCACTTCCCCATACTTCACCAAAGAAGAAATGGATATGTTATTGCCCATCATTTTTGAAGGGCAAAGTGATAGTGCCTGTTTAGATAATATGATTGAATTGCTTACACTTTGCGGAAGAAGCTTACCGCATGTAATGATGATGTTGATACCCGAAGCATGGGATGGCAACGAAGCAATGGAACCTGTTAAAAAAGCATTTTATGAATTTCATGCAGCATTCATGGAGCCTTGGGATGGCCCCGCTTCTATTTCATTTACAGATGGAAAAATTATCGGTGCAACATTAGACAGAAACGGCCTTCGTCCTTCCCGTTATTGTGTTACAAAAGATGACAGAGTAATTATGGCAAGTGAAACAGGTGCCTTACCTGTTGACCAATCTTTAGTAATTGAAAAAGGAAGATTACAGCCGGGTAAAATGTTTGTGGTGGATATGGAACAGGGAAGAATCATCAGCGATGAAGAACTGAAACAAAACATCTGCTCACAAAAACCTTATGGTGAGTGGTTGAATAAATATAAAATCCGTTTAGAAGAATTGCCTGAGCCAAGAGTAATGTTTACACATTTAGAACATGATCAGGTATTCAAATATCAAAAAGCCTTTGGTTATTCAACAGAAGATTTAGAAACCATTATTGCCCCGATGGCTTTAGATAGTAAAGAACCCATCGGCAGTATGGGTACTGATACGCCATTGGCTGTATTGAGTGAACAACCGCAACATTTATCTGCTTACTTCAAACAATTATTTGCACAGGTAACCAATCCGCCCATTGACCCGATAAGAGAAAGATTGGTAATGAGTCTGGCAACTTTTGCAGGCGGTACGGGAAACCTTTTAATGGAAGACCCGTTAGATTGTCATAATGTAGCTTTAAAACATCCGATACTCAACAATCATGAATTAGAAAAAATAAGAAGTATTGATACAGGCATCTTTCAGGCGAAAACATTACAAATGTATTTCCGTGCAGATGGTAATGCGGGTTCGATGCAAAAGGGTTTGGACAGACTTTGCCGTTATGCAGTTGATGCGGTAGAAGATGGTTTTGAAGTATTGATATTAACAGACAGAGCTATTGACAGCGACCATGCTCCTATCCCTTCTTTATTAGCCTGTGCTGCTGTACATCATCATTTAATAAGGAAAGGTTATCGTGGCCAGGTAGGTATTATTGTTGAAGCTGGTGATGTTTGGGAAGTACATCATTTTGCCTGTTTAATCGGTTTTGGTGCAACTGCCATCAATCCATATTTAGCATTATCAACTATCAGAGACTTAAAATTAACAGGCAAATTACAAACAGACTTGGAAGCTGATTATTTAAAGAAAAATTATATAAAAGCAGTATGTGAAGGCTTGTTGAAAGTATTCTCTAAAATGGGCATCTCTACTTTACAATCATATCAAGGTGCACAGATTTTCGAAATTGTAGGTTTGAACAAAACTGTGGTAGATAAGTATTTCACGGGAGCAACCTCACGTATTGAAGGAATGGGCTTAGATGAAATTGCGAGAGAAGCTTTAGCCAAACATCAGTTTGCATTCAGTAAAACAGAAGTACCTGTTGAAAGATTAATGGTAGGCGGCGTTTATCAATGGAAACGCAAAGGTGAGTTTCATTTATTCAATCCAACCACTATTCACTTGTTGCAATATGCCACCAAGATGAATGATTACAACACATTCAAAAAATATTCAAAAGTTGTAAACGAACAAAGTGAAAAAGCCTGCACATTAAGAAGCTTATTTCAATTTAAACGCAACAGACCTTCAATTACGATTGATGAAGTTGAACCCGCAGAAAACATATATAGAAGATTTGCCACTGGTGCAATGAGCTTCGGTTCTATATCACATGAAGCCCATAGTACTTTAGCTATTGCCATGAACCGTTTGGGCGGAAAAAGTAATACAGGTGAGGGTGGTGAAGATGAAATGCGTTATGAAAGATTAGCCAACGGCGATAGCATGCGTAGTGCTATTAAACAGGTTGCTTCTGCCCGTTTTGGTGTAACCAGTTTATACTTAACTGAAGCAGATGAATTACAGATAAAAATGGCACAAGGTGCTAAGCCGGGTGAAGGCGGGCAATTACCGGGACATAAAGTAGATGAATGGATAGGAAAAGTTCGTCACTCAACACCGGGTGTTGGTTTAATTTCTCCGCCACCGCATCACGATATTTATTCTATTGAAGATTTGGCTCAATTAATCTTCGATTTAAAAAATGCCAACCGCAATGCACGCATTAATGTGAAGTTAGTTTCTAAAGCAGGTGTGGGTACCATTGCGGCAGGTGTAACCAAAGCAAAAGCAGATGTAGTATTGATTGCAGGGCATGATGGTGGAACAGGTGCCTCTCCTATTTCATCTATAAAGCATACGGGTTTACCATGGGAATTAGGTTTGGCAGAGGCTCATCAAACATTGGTAAAAAATAAATTAAGAAGCCGTGTGGTGGTGCAGGCAGATGGACAAATGAAAACAGGTAGAGATATTGCCATTGCTGCTTTATTAGGTGCAGAAGAATGGGGTGTGGCAACAGCAGCATTGGTGGTAGAAGGTTGCATTATGATGCGTAAATGTCATTTGAATACCTGCCCTGTGGGTGTGGCAACACAAGATCCTGAATTAAGAAAAAGATTTACCGGCGATGCAGACCATGTAGTGAACTTCTTCAAATTCATGGTGCAGGAATTAAGAGAAATAATGGCTGAGCTGGGCTTTAAAACAGTTAATGAAATGATTGGCCAGGTGGATTGTTTGGAAAGAAGAGAAAACGTTACACATTGGAAATATTCCAAATTAGACTTATCTCCTATCTTGTACAAAGAGCCTGCAGAAGAATATGTTGGCTTATACAACAACGAAGCTCAAGACCACGGATTGGCAGATGTATTAGATTGGCAATTATTAAAAGCTGCAAAACCTGCTTTGGAAAAAGGCGAAAAAGTAACGGCTTCATTCCCCATTAAAAATACTGACAGAACAGTTGGTACTATCTTATCAAATGAGTTAACCAAAATATACAGAAGTGCAGGTTTACCTGATGATACCATTCACTTTAAATTCAAAGGCACTGCAGGACAAAGCTTTGGTGCCTTCAATAACAAAGGCATTACATTAGAATTAGAAGGCGATGCCAATGATTACTTTGGTAAAGGCTTAAGCGGTGCAAGGTTAATTGTATATCCTGCTAAAGAAGCAAGCTTTGTTCCTGAAAAAAACAGCATCATCGGTAACGTAGCATTCTATGGTGCCACCAGCGGTGAAGCATTTATTAGAGGTAAAGCAGGTGAACGTTTTGCCGTACGTAATAGTGGTGCAAACGCAGTGGTAGAAGGCGTTGGAGACCATGGGTGCGAATACATGACAGGTGGCAGAGTTGTTATTTTGGGTGGCACAGGAAGAAACTTTGCAGCAGGTATGAGTGGCGGTATTGCTTATGTGTATGATGTAAATGAAAAGCTGAAAGAAAAATGCAACCCTGAAATGATTGATCTTGATGCCATTGATGATAATGAAAGTGCAGAAGAATTAAGAAGCATGATTGAAAAGCATTATCAAAACACAGGAAGCACTGTTGCTAAATTTATTCTGGAAGACTTCGATAATCAATTGAAGAATTTTATTAAAGTATTCCCGAAAGATTATAAAAAAGTATTGCAAAGCAAGAATGAAAAGTCAAAAGTGAAAAATTAAAAGCAAATCATTCTTCATTATTAATTATTAATTCTTAATTATATTATGGGCAAACCAACCGGATTTTTAGAATTTACAAGAGAGTCTCCTGCCAAAAAAAAGGTGGCAGAACGGTTACAACACTACAATGAATTTGTTGAACGTTTCTCTGAAAGCAAATTAAATGAACAGGCTGCACGTTGTATGAACTGCGGTGTTCCGTTTTGCCATAGCGGCTGCCCGTTGGGTAATGTAATACCTGAGTTTAACGATGCAGTGTATGATAAGAATTGGGAAGAAGCTTACAGCATTCTTACCTCAACCAATAACTTTCCTGAGTTTACAGGAAGAATTTGTCCCGCACCTTGCGAGAGTGCCTGTGTGTTAGGCATTAATCAACCGCCTGTTGCTATTGAAGAAATTGAAAAACATATTATTGAAATAGCTTTTGATAAAGGCTTTGTAAAAGCCCGCAAACCCAATGTACGCACCGGAAAAAAGGTTGCTGTTATCGGTAGCGGACCCAGTGGTTTAGCTGCTGCTGCACAGTTAAACTATGCAGGCCATTTGGTTACCGTATTTGAAAGAGATGATGCTGCAGGTGGTTTATTGCGTTATGGTATTCCTGATTTTAAATTAGAAAAAAAGATAATAGACAGGCGTATTGCTGTAATGGAAGAAGAAGGTGTTACGTTCAGGTATCATGCCAATGTTGGCGTTAACATTAGTATTAACGATTTACTGCGTGAATACAATGCTATTGTATTGGCAGGCGGTTCTACTGCACCGCGTAATTTAAACATACCGGGCAGAGAATTGAAAGGTGTTTATTTTGCGATGGAATTTTTAAAGCAAAACAATAAACGGGTGGCCGGAAAAGACGGTTTATTATATGCCAATATTGAAAGCAATATTTTAGACCATGAAGTAAAAGCTACCGGTAAAAATGTAGTGGTAATTGGTGGTGGTGATACAGGAAGTGATTGTGTGGGAACGAGCAACAGGCACGGTGCTGCAACCGTAACACAGTTTGAGTTAATGCCTAAACCTGCTGAAAGCCGTACATCGTTGATGCCTTGGCCTACTTACCCGATGATTTTAAAAACAACTACTTCTCATGAAGAAGGTTGTGAGCGTGAATGGGCTGTTGCCACCAAAGCATTTGTGGGTGATGATAACGGCAATTTAAAAGCCCTGAAGATTGTAAACTTAGAATGGAAAATAGTAGATGGCCGCCCCGCCAACTTTGTGGAAGTAGCAGGCAGTGAAAGAGAAATACCTTGTGAGTTAGCTTTATTGGCAATGGGTTTTGTACACCCACAACATGTTGGTTTATTGAATGAATTAGGTGTTGAATTAGATGAACGCGGTAATGTAAAAGCCACTGAAAAAGCATACCAGACAAGCATACCGAAAGTATTTACTGCCGGTGATATGCGTAGAGGACAAAGCTTGGTTGTTTGGGCTATAAGTGAAGGAAGAGAATGTGCCAGAAAAGTAGATGAATTTTTAATGGGGCATTCTGTTTTAGAAACGAAAGACAGCAGCTTGTTGCATGAATTGGTAGCAGGATAATTATTACATACTATTTATATGGAAACCGCAATGCCTTTAGCATTGCGGTTTTTTGTTGCTGAAACATTTATCTATAAAATATGATTTTTATATTAGCACAACATTATGTTGACAGTTCTTTAAAGTATATTTATCATTTACTATCACATTTATGACTAAAAAAAATAAATTTAAAAAAAACAAACAGGTACCTCTAACTAACCAACAGGAGAAAAAACAAATTCACAAGTTAAAAAAAGAAGTTAATATAGGAGCTCCAGATGCAGAAACTGACCATCAATTATCATCTGTATTTGTTGATAACGGCTCTCTTGATGCCCTAATAAACGTTACAAACCCAAAATGTATAATAATAGGTAGAACAGGTACAGGTAAATCAGCCTTAATAAAAAAAAATAATCGAAATAGAACCTTATGTCAAGACTATTGACCCTGATAGAATGTCTCTAACATTCCTTTCTAACTCTACAATACTAAATTATTTGCGTTCTGAAAATGTAAATCTCAATTTCTTTTATAAACTTCTATGGAAGCATGTATTTATAGTTGAAATAATAAAGCTTTTTATTACTGAAAGTGAAACAAAAAAAACAGGGTTTTTCCAGAGGTTATGGGAGTCTGTAACTACTGGGAGTAAAAGTGATGAAGCGAAGAAGAGAGCAATTGACTATGCCAGAACTTGGTCTGACGAATTTTGGTTAAAAACAGAATATAGAATAAAATCAATAGAATCAGACTTGGAAACAAAAATTGCAAATGAACTTGGTATTGAATTTAAAGCTGTAAAAATTGGAGGTGAAATAAGTAGTTCTACTTCAGAAAAGACGATTTTTGACGTTAAAACAAAAGCTGAAACTATTATAAGTCAGTTACAAGCCAATGACCTAACTACTTTACTTGATTTACTTAGCGAACATATATTTAATGGCATACAACGAAAATTTTATATTGTTATTGATGACCTAGATAAAGAATGGGTATCTCGGCAAGTTGTTTATGATCTTATTGCGTCGATGATTGAAGTAATTAAAGAATTTCAAACTAAATTTAAGGGTGTAAAAATTATAATTTCTTTAAGGGAAAACTTACAAATGAAAGTCTTTAGCGGTACATCTCACAGAGGGGGTCAAAGAGAAAAGTTTTCACCATTATTCTTAGATTTAAATTGGAAGGAAAAAGAACTTCGAATGATGATTGACTTACGTATCCAAAACTCTACAAATAAAGAACTTAAACTGGACAAAATATTTGATAAGAAACCATCAGAAAATTTCATTTTTAGTTATATAGTTGAACGTACTTTTTTAAGACCACGAGATATTATTTCATTCTTTAATAGAATTTTTGATATGACTATCGAAAAGAGTTTAATACAACTAAACCTAGTGAAACAAGCTGAAATCAAATACTCAATAGAAAGATTAAATGCTATTGAAGATGAGTGGAGTGAGAATTATGGGGAAATTACCAAGATCACGTCTTTTTTTCATAATATGTATGATGGTTTCAACTTAAGAAATATTAAAGAAGACGGTTTCGCGGAGTTACTAGTTGAAATAGATTTTATAAATTATTTTAAAGGCGACTTATATGATTCATGTCAAAAATGGAAAACTGCTAAAAGTGATAATCTAAACTTTAGAGTCTTTTTGAGTGAGATACTAGAAATCCTCTACAGAATTGGTATTATTGGGGTTAAAAGAAAACCAACAACGCCAGTTGAATATTATTATAATGAACTTTCCCCCTGTAATAAATCCGACTTTTTAGGAGACATTAAAATCTACATCCACAAAGCATTCCATTCTGTTTTAAGAATTAACACTAGACCTTATGAATAATCAATTTGATATTGTTCCCACCTTAGTTCGTGTCCCACGAGCCACATTATTAATTTACTACAATCAATTGTTTGTAAGCAATTTCTATGGTTTCAGTGGCAAACTCATTTCCCAAGTACGCCGAATTTTGACAGCAAGGCAAACAGAAACTCTCTAACAAATTGAGCTATGACATATACTGTTAAGTCACTAATTATTACGCTACTTTTCTTTGCATTTTCCGTGAACGCAGTCGGACAACTCACTCCTTTAATTAAGAATCATACTGAAAAGGAAGTTTTAAAATCATTTCAGCAAAAAGGAAATTTGAGACAGAATATTGAGAACAACTATAAATTATCAGAATCAAAAAATGGTGATACCTTGATTCTCAAAATAAATGGAAAGGAAATTATTGTAATTAGCCTCACATTCAATTTAACTGACGGGTATTGCGATTTTCAAAGAATTGACTTTTCTTGCGATAGTTGTACAATAGACCATCTAAATGAAATATTAACGTCACGAAAAATAGGTTGGAAAAAAATTAGCACCGATATTTATTTATCAAAATGGAAATTACAAACTAAAATGGAGATACTGCGGACTAGTAATATTTGCAGTACAATAATTTATCGCTATTTTAATAAAGTTAAATCTGAATACAAAAGAGAATACAGAGAATTAAGCTTTTAAAAAGAATAGGCTTCCTCACTCCACCGATGTTGCTATTCCATTCCCCTCCGCCGATGTTGGTGTTCTTCACCAACATCGTTTAACATAATAAAACGTTGTTGGTCGAAAGACACAACAACGGCGAATAATATTTACATATGCATCATCGTAACAATCTTCGCTTCAATCTCCGCCGATGTTGCGTGTTTTTCACCAACATCGTTTAGTATATTCAATTAATGAATTATCCAATACATTATCCTGCTTTCTCCGCCGATATTGGTGTTCTTCACCAACATCGTTTAACACAATAAAACATTGTTGGTCGAAAGACACAACAACGGCGAATAATATTTGCATATGCATCATCGTAACAAGCTTCGTTTCAATCTCCGCCGATGTTGTGTGTTCTACGCCGATGTTGGTGTTCTTCACCAACAGCATTTAACGCCATAAAACGTTGTTGGTCGAAAGACACAACAACGGCGAATAAAATTTTACATATTCATCATCGCAATAATCTTCGCTTCGCTCTCTGCCGATGTTGCGTGTTCTTCACCAACATCGTTTAATAAATTCGCCAATACAATTTAGTATATTCGGTTAATGAATTTTCCTGTACATTATCCAGTATTTTTTACAGCAACAATTTCAGAATGGAAGCATCTATTAGCAGAAAACAAATTCAAGGATATTTTTACAAATAGTTTAGCATTTTTAGTTAAAGAAAACAAAGTAAGTGTTTATGGCTTTGTAATAATGAGCAACCATATCCATATTATATGGAGAGTAATGAATGATTTTAATCCCGTTGTTATTCAACATTCATTTATGAAATACACCGCTCAAATGATGATTAAAGATTTAAGAAATAATAATCCTGAATTGTTGCAACAATTTTTTGTGAATGCAAAAGATAGAAAGTACCAAATTTGGGAAAGAAATTCATTAAGCATTGAAATACACAGCAATGATGTGCTATTGCAAAAACTAAATTATTTGCACAACAATCCTGTAAAAGCAGGTTTATGTTTAATGCCTGAAGAATATCATTATTCATCAGCTTCATTATATAGTGACAACAAAATCAAATGGGATTTCTTAGAAAGATGGAAATAATGAGTTCGATGTTGGTGAAAACACACAACATCGGCGAAGATTGCAGCCAAAACTAAAGTCAATCAAATGAATAACAATAATAATCAAAGAATATTCAAAACAGCTGTGGCAAGTGTGTACCCGCATTATATTGCTAAAGCAGAAAAGAAAGGGAGAACAAAAGAGGAAGTAGATGAAATTATTTGTTGGTTAACTGGCTATAGCAATCAAGCTTTGCAAAAGCTATTAGTCAATAAAACAGACTTTGAAACTTTTTTTGCTAATGCTCCGCAAATCAATCCGAATGTATCAAAAATTACCGGTGTTATTTGCGGTTACCGTGTTGAAGACATAGAAGATAAACTGATGCAACAAATACGCTATTTGGATAAGCTTATTGATGAATTAGCAAAAGGTAAAGCCATGGAAAAGATTTTGAGAAAGTAATTATCATGCAAACGTCATTTTGAGATTGTCCCGAAATTTCGGGATCGCCCAACGAGAAATCTTATAATGATAAATGAAACAGATTTCTCGGCAGGAACCTCGAAATAACTATAATTTTTACAACTCTAAATAATATCAGAAAGTAATACAAACATCATTTCAGTTTATTGCTTTTAATACCGTCAAGTTTTACTTTTAGCGTATGCTTCCTGTTCAATTCTTTACCCAAAGACTTTCATTAAGCTTAATTACGAGTAATGATTATTCATTTATAAAAGAGATAGTTAATACAAAAGGTTGGTTAGCATTTATAGGCAACAGAAATATTAATACCGATGAAGATGCTGTTGCATACATTAATAAATTGAATAATACTGCCAATCTGTTTTACTGGGTAATTAAATTAAAACATACTGATACTGCTATCGGCATTGTATCATTTATGCTCAGAAATTATTTACCATATTATGATATTGGCTTTGCGTTACTGCCGGATTATGAAAACCAAGGTTATGCTTATGAAGCTGCCAAAACAATTTTAGATTTTGTACTAACATTACCGCAACATAAAATTGTATTAGCTACTACGCTGCCGCATAATATCAATTCACAAAAATTACTGAACAAGTTGGGTTTACAATATGCATATTCTATTAAAAGAGAAGAAACAGCATTATCGGTTTATAGTATTACCAAATAAAATAAACCCCTACACAACATAAGCTGAATAAGGGTTTTAAGTGTATAGATTGAATGTTGGGTATAAACCCAATCTCTCAATGTTTTATTTAATAGAAGAATTGTTCAGAAATAATTTTACCATCTTTCACAGTATAAAAACCAATCTCTTCCATATTTGTTCTTTCGCCGCCTTTGGGTGTAAAATCCATCGTCATATAACAGGTAAAATAATTACCTGCCACAACAGGTTTTTCGCAGGTACCGCCATGCATTGCTTCAATAGTTTCATTCCATTTCTTTCCTTTCTCATGTATCTGTTCCATTCCAACGGCTTTGGGCCAATCAGAGCCCGGTGCTTCTTCACTTGAAAAATCCTGGCTGCATAATTCAGTATAAATTTTATCGAATGCCCCTACCTGCATATACTCGTAAAATTTTTCTGCAATTTCTTTCGTTGTCATAGTTGCTATTTGTTGGTGAAACGTAAATGTAAAAATTGTGACTAAGAAAACTTAAACTGAGCATTACTAATTTATAAACGGCAAATTTCCTTTAAAACCTTTCAACCGGTACACATAAAAATACCTTACTGCTTTGCCTCCACGCATTTGATTAATTACAACAGGCTCCTGAACAGATGTAAATAAGTTACCATACATTTCTTTAACATTAAAAGGCAGATTACTCGGTACAATACAATAAGCATCATCACCTTGTTGTAAGGCTTTTCTTTCTTTATTCAACCATGCAAACTCATGTAAGTCTTCTAACTTACCCAAACCGATTACCTGTTGGTGCGATTGTTTGGCTACATACATTTCAATATGTGCAGCGGGAAACCATTTTGCTACTACAATAGGTGTTCTGCCTCGCATTAAGCCTGCGTGTAAATCTTCCTCAACCAAAGCTGCATATTGTTTACCAAAATCTTTCCAACCGCTTATATCTAACGTAGGGCAATACTCTCCGTAATTTTCTTTGTCTTTACTACCTAAATTAAAAGGAGCAAGATTAGCCAATACTGCCCCTGCAATTAATACAACTATAATTAATCCGCCTGCAAATTTTATTGCTGTTGGAATAATACGATTTGATTTTTCACTCAGATAAATTCCGGTTAATAACATTAAGGGAATAAATGCAGGGCCACTCCAGTGTGGCAAGGTGGGATTGAATAATGATACACCCCAAAACACTAATAACATGGGTACGCTCATGCAAAGCAGCCATAATGTTTTATTAAATGAAAACTTTTCTTTGTGTTTAATACAAAAGATAATACTAATGATTAACAACACATACACAACAGGATTTTGATATAACAACTCTCCTATTATCTCCTGAATAAATGCATCGAACTGTATAGTGTGATGTGTTACTCTTTCTGAATGAAAAGTATAAGTAATGAATTTGTTTTGAATGTTCCAATAAACAATAGGAAATAAACAAATAATAGTTATTAATCCGCCTAAGTATAAAAAAGGATGGGTAAATATTTTTCGTTGTTTAAGTAAAATGAATAAGCCAAAGCCAACCCATAAAAACAATGCATGTACTTTACTTAAAGTAGCCAAGCCAATGGTTAAGCCGAGTAATAAAAACAATATTTTCTTATTCGTCGTTTCGAAGGTTCCTGCCTGAGAAATCTCATCTTTAATAAAGAGATTTCTCCTATCGTCGAAATGACGTTCATTATTTTTAGCATCAAACAAAATACAACTTATCAAATACAGAGAAGCAGTCCAGAAAGGCATTTGGGGGCTATCAGGTAAAATAAACATTCCTGCAATAATACCTGTATAAACAGAGCAGTTATAAAGCAAGGTAGCATACCAACCTGCTTTTTCATTGTGCAATCGCTTTCCTGTAAGAAATATAAAATAAGATGAAACAGCACAACCTATAATAGCACCTAATCGCATGCCTACATCACTAACCCAATGCAGATTTAATGTTGTTAAGCGGATTAATAAACCAACCATCGGCGGATGATCAAAATAACTCCAATCTGGTCTTATCGCATAAGTGTAATAATACACTTCATCATTGCCTAACTCAACAAATGCAGCAATAATTATTTTGAATAAAGCAGTAAAAAAAATTAAGTAGAGTAGTTTCTTTGAGTAGTTTTCTTTCATTACACGAACTTTTTCAATTACACGAATTTCAATTGAAGTTGATTAGTGTAATTCGCTATAATTAGTGTTTTTTACTATCAACCAACCATCTCACAGCCATTTCATATCCTTTCAATCCTAAACCGAAAATACTGCCTACACTCTTTCCTGAAACATGAGATAATTTCCTAAAATCTTCTCTTGCATGAACGTTAGAAATATGCACTTCTATAACAGGTGTTTTAATAGCAGCAATAGCATCACCAATAGCAACAGAAGTATGTGTGTATGCAGCAGGGTTGATTACAATGCCATCAAACTCATAGCCTACCCGTTGCAACTCATTTACCAACTCACCTTCTATATTTGATTGATAGTAAGTGAATGATACTTCAGGAAACATTTGTTGTAATGTTTCGATATAAGTTTCAAAAGATTGATTACCGTAAATATCTGTTTCTCTTTTGCCTAACAGATTAAGGTTAGGCCCATTAATGATGGCTATCTTCATAACACGAATTACCTTATTTTTTTTGATAAGTAATCACTCAGCATTAAGTTTAAATTTATTTCTCACAGAACATTCCGAAATCGCAGAAAGTTTTTGTGTATTTAGCGTTTTCTGCGAGCAGAGATTTTATAATTGAATTTTGAACAATTGGTTTATAACTAATAAACAAAAAAGCATTTGATTGTTCAAATGCTTTGCGATATTAATTGATTGGATTGATTGATTAATTAATTCTTACTCATCATTCCCACAAAATCATCAAATAAATAACGGCTGTCGTGCGGGCCCGGTGTAGCTTCCGGATGATATTGTACACTAAAGGCCGGTTTATTTTTTAACCGGATACCTTCAATACTTTCATCATTCAAATTAACATGTGTTATTTCAACATCTGCACTTTGTTTAATTGACTCAGGGTCTACACCAAAACCATGATTTTGCGTTGTGATTTCACACCTGCCTGTAATAATATTTTTTACAGGGTGGTTTAAACCTCTGTGTCCGTGGTGCATTTTAAAAGTGGAAATACCGTTTGCCAATGCCAATAACTGATGGCCTAAACAAATACCGAATAAAGGCTTTTCTTCTTTCAGAATATCTTTAATAGTTGCTACTGCATAAGGCATGGCAGCAGGGTCTCCGGGGCCATTTGAAATAAAATATCCATTAGGATTAAATTCTTTCAACTTGCTTAAAGGTGTTTTAGCAGGATACACTTTAACATGCACACCACGTTCAACCAAACAATTCAGAATATTTTTCTTTACGCCAAAATCTAATACAGCCACTTTTAATGCAGCATTGCTATCGCCTAATTCATACTCTTTTTCTGTGCTTATAGTGCTTGATAGTTCCAAACCATCCATATTCGGGCATTTAGCCAACTCTTTCTTCAATTCTTCAATATCTGTTATTTCTGTTGATATTATACAATTCATGGCACCTTGTGTACGCACATGAGCAACCAATGTTCTTGTATCAACACCTTCAATAGCTATAATATTATTGGCAATTAAATACTCATTCAAAGAACCTTTAGCTTGAATACGACTGAATTGTTCTTCTAAGTTTCTTCCTATTAACCCTTTAATTTTTACTGATTCACTTTCTACATCAGTTTCTTTTACACCATAATTACCAATGTGTACGTTATTCATAATAATTACCTGACCTGTGTAACTCGGGTCCGTAAAAACTTCCTGATAACCCGTCATTCCCGTATTAAAACATATTTCACCGGAAGTTGTTCCTGTTTTACCAAATGATTGTCCGTAAAAAACATGTCCGTCTGCTAATAATAAAATGGCTTGTTTAGTTGTATTGGGCATTGAATTAAAACTTTTTTATTTCGGTTGCAAAATAAAAAAGGCAAGGTTATTAAACCCTGCCTTTTATTGATAAACTTTTCAACATTATAAAAATTATTCTGCTGATTTTTCTTCTGTTGCAGGTGTTTCTTCAACCACTGTAGCTTCCTCTACTACAGGTGCAGCAGCTTCTGTAGCTTTTTTACGGCCACCGGCACGGCGTGTTTTCTTAGCCGGTTCAGCAGCTTTAGCAACGCTTTTACCATAGATTTCATTGAAATCTACCAATTCAATCATTGCTTTTTCGCCATTATCACCCGGGCGAATACCTAACTTAATAATTCTTGTATAACCACCGGGGCGGCTTGCAATTTTAGGAGCTACTACTGTAAATAATTCTTTTACAGCAGCTTTGTTTTGCAAATGAGCAAATACCATTCTGTGTTGATGGCTTATTTGTTCTTTGCTTTCTCCCTTTTTAGTTTTAGTTAATAAAGGTTCAACATAAGTACGTAATGCCTTAGCTTTTGCCAAAGTAGTTACAATACGTTTGTGAGTAATTAATTGAGAAGCTAAGTTGCTTAATAAGGCTTCTCTGTGTGCCTTTTTACGGCCAAGATTGTTGATTTTATCTCCGTGACGCATGACTGTTTGTTTTAAGCTTATACCGTGTCAGGAATTATAAGCTGTTATAAATAGTGTAAGGTTTAAAGTTTAAAAGTTTTGCAACCTTAAACCTTAAACCTTAAACCTGTTAACTAATTATCTAAATTGTCTAAACCTAATTTTTGCAAATCCATTCCAAAGCTCAAACCTCTTTCGTGCAATACCTGTTCAATTTCACTTAAAGATTTCTGACCGAAGTTTCTGAACTTCATCAAATCTTCCTGTTCGTATTGAACCAATTCACTCAAGCTGTTAATCTTGGCAGCTTTCAAGCAGTTGAATGCACGTACAGAAAGATCTAAATCTTCTAAAGGCGTTTTCAATACTTTACGTAATTGAAGCACTTGTTCATCAACAACATCATCTTTCTTTTCTTCCTTATTATCGAAAGTAATGTTCTCGTCAGTAATAATCATCAAGTGTTGAATCAATATACGGGAAGCTTGTTTAACTGCATCTTCAGGGTGAATAGTACCATCTGTAGCAACATCTAAAATCAATTTTTCAAAGTCTGTTCTTTGTTCTACACGATAGTTTTCAATTGAATATTTCACATTCTTAATCGGCGTGTGAATAGAATCAATTGAAATATAACCGAATGGTGCTTCCTTTAATTTGTTATCTTCTGCAGGAACGTAACCACGTCCTTTAGCAATAGTTAATTCAATATCTAATTTAGCAGAGCTGTCCATTGTACAGATAACTAAATCACTGTTCATTACTTCAAAGTTTTGAGAGGCAGTGCCAATCATACCCGCAGTAAATTCATTGCGACCTTTAATAGATAATGAAATTTTTTCATTCGTTACATCATGTTCTACATTTTTCTTAAAACGTACTTGTTTTAAGTTTAAGATAATTTCTGTAACGTCTTCTGTAATGCCTTTAATGGTTGCAAATTCATGGTCTACGCCATCAATTTTAATACCTGTAATAGCATAACCCTCAAGGCTGCTTAATAAAACCCTGCGTAATGCATTACCTATTGTTAAACCATAACCCGGCTCTAACGGGCGGAATTCAAACTGACCTTCAAAATCTGTAGCTTTTTGTAAAACGATTTTATCTGGTTTCTGAAAGTTTAAAATTGCCATTGTATGTTCCGTATTTTGTTTTTAAAATTTTTGTTACCGGCTGTTGTGCTTTTGGCATCAACTGTTGCGTCGCACACTTGTACTTTCTGCACTATATGCAGCAATTATTATTTAGAGTACAACTCTACAATCAATTGTTCCTTGATATTTTCAGGAACGCTCTCTCTTTCAGGGTAAGTAATGAAAGTTCCTTTTTTCTCGTTTTCATTCCAGTCAATCCAGGAAAATTTAGGATTCTTTCCACGTACTTTACTTAAAACAGAAGTACTGTTTACACTTTTAGGAGCATAACCGATAATATCGCCTGCTTTTAATTGAAAAGAGGGTACGTTTACTACTTCACCATTAACAGTAATATGTTTGTGGCTAACTAATTGGCGGGCTTCAGGGCGGCTTGCTACCAAACCTAAACGATAAACTGTGTTATCTAAGCGGGCTTCTAATAATTTAATTAAGTTTTCACCGGTAACACCTTTCATACGTCCGGCTTCTTCAAATGTTTTGCGGAACTGGCGTTCTAATACACCGTAAGTGTATTTTGCTTTTTGTTTTTCTTTCAACTGCAAAGCGTATTCACCCAAAGTTTTACGCTTTTTAGCTGCACCATGTTGGCCGGGAGGATTGCTGTTTTTATCCAACCATTTGCCATTGCCTAAAATAGGCTCACCGAACTTGCGGGAAATTTTGGTCTTAGGACCTGTGTAACGTGCCATAGTTTTTTTTCATTTCGATTTTTTTAGCATTCGTTGCGTCAATCGGTGAAAAATCGTAAAAAATTAATTGAGCAACCTTTTGTAAATGAAAACCTTACCATGTAAGATTTAAGAACTACGATATACGGTTTTTGATAAAACAAATCTCAAATCGTATATAAAATCGTATATAAATTTATACTCTTCTTGCTTTAGGCGGGCGACATCCGTTATGAGGCAAAGGAGTAATATCTTTAATAGAAGTAACTTCAATACCGTTTTGTGCAATTGAACGGATAGCACCTTCTCTACCTGCACCCGGTCCTTTTACATAAACATCTACTCTTTTTAACCCTGCTTCCTGTGCAACTTTAGCTGCATCTGCTGCTGCCATTTGAGCTGCATAAGGGGTGTTCTTTTTAGAACCACGAAAACCCATTTTACCTGCAGAAGACCAGGAAATAACCTGACCTTGTTTGTTAGTAAATGCAACAATTAAATTGTTGAAGGTTGCATTAATGTGTACGTCGCCAGCTGCATCAACTTTTACGATGCGTTTCTTAGCAGCTGCTTTTGCACTGTTTTGTGCTTTTACTGGTTTTGCCATTTTAATTTTTTTGAGGTAATCTTCTAAAATTTACTGCCTCCTTTCAGGCTCTTAAAGCCCGATTATCCGGCAGTTTTATAAAAAACAAAATTCGAATTTCGAAATTCGAATTTTGAAATCTATCAATATTATTTTTTAGGTGCTTTCTTTTTACCGGCAACAGTTTTACGTTTACCCTTTCTGGTACGGCTGTTGGTTTTGGTACGCTGACCACGAACAGGTAAACCTTTTCTGTGGCGTAATCCACGGTAGCAAGCAATATCTAATAAACGCTTAATGTTCATTTGAGTTTCGCTGCGTAACGCACCTTCCACTTTAATTTCAGCGTTAATGATATTACGGATTGCAGTTTGCTCATCATCATTCCACTGGCTAACCTTTTTATCAAAGTCAATACCAGCTTCAGTTAAAATGCGTTGAGCAGTAGAACGGCCAATTCCATAGATATAAGTAAGGCCAATTTCTCCTCTTTTGTTTTTTGGTAAGTCTATACCGGCAATACGAGCCATAGTTATGTATTTCTAATTTTAATTTCTAAATATTATTAACCCTGACGTTGTTTAAAACGAGGATTCTTTTTGTTAATAACGTAAAGCTTTCCGCCACGTTTAACAATTTTACAGTCTGCACTGCGTTTTTTGATAGATGCTCTAACTTTCATTGTATCTTATTTATATCTGAAATTGATTCTTCCTCTTGTTAAATCGTATGGACTCATCTCCACTCCTACTTTATCTCCCGGTAAAATTCTTATGTAATTCATTCTCATTTTACCTGATATTGTTGCCAATATTTCATGCCCGTTTTCCAGCTTCACCCTGAACATAGCATTGCTTAATGCTTCAAGAATAACTCCGTCCTGTTTAATCAGTTGTTGTTTAGGCATATTTTTTTTCGGGCTGCAAAGATATTAGAATGCAGTTGAAATATGAAAATTTTGTGGAAAAAATATTAGTTTAAGGGGAATAACTACTGAAACGCTTTGCCAATAAGCATTACAGGAATTTTGCCGTATAGCTTTCCTTTACTTTTTTAAGGTTTGAGGGCACTCCTGCAAATACTAAATTTCCTCCGGCATCGCCTGCTTCAACTCCCAAGTCAATTACCCAATCGGCACTTTTAATAACATCTGTATTGTGTTCAATAATAATTATTGAATGCCCTTGTTCAATTAAAGCATTAAAAGAAGCCAACAGTTTTTTTATATCGTGAAAATGAAGACCTGTTGTTGGCTCATCAAAAATGAAAAGTATTTGGCCATGCCCTTTACCCTTACCCAGAAAACTCGCCAGCTTAACACGCTGGGCTTCCCCGCCCGAAAGTGTATCTGATGACTGACCCAATTTTACATATCCCAAACCAACATCCTGCAAAGGCTGAATCGCTTTTACCAGGTTTTTTTCATCTTTAAAAAATTCAATGGCTTCATCAACACTCATTTCCAATACATCATAAATGCTTTTGTTTTTGTATTGTACTTCCAATACTTCTTCTTTAAATCTCTTTCCGCCACAAACTTCACAGGTTAAATGCACGTCTGCCAAAAATTGCATTTCAACAATTTGTTCGCCTTCCCCTTTACAAGCATCGCATCTTCCCCCATCAACATTAAAAGAAAAATGTTTTGGCTGAAAGCCTCTGATTTTTGAAAGCGGTTGTTTAGCGTATAAATCCCTTATTTCATCATAAGCTTTTATATAAGTGATAGGATTACTTCTTGAAGATTTGCCGATCGGGTTTTGATCTACCAATTCAATTTGAGAAATGAAATCAATATCACCTGTTATAGCTTTATGAAGACCTACTTTATCTGCAAACTCTCCTTTTATTTTCTGTAAAGCGGGATATAAAATCTGCTTTACTAAAGTTGTTTTACCACTACCGCTAACACCGCTGACAACACATAGAACATTCAAAGGAAACTCAACGGTTATATTTTTTAAATTGTTCTGCTTTGCACCTTCAACTTTAATACTCGTTTTCCATTTACGGATTTGTTTAGGAGCTTCAATTTTCAATTCACCACTTAAATATTTTCCTGTTAAACTTTTTTTGTTGGTAATAATTTCATCATAGTTACCTTCTGCAATTACTTCACCACCTAAATGAGAAGCCAATGGGCCCATGTCAATAATATGGTCTGCTTCCCGCATCATCATTTCATCATGTTCAACAACTACTACTGTATTTCCTAAATCACGCAGGTTTTTTAAAACAGATATTAGTTTTTCTGTATCTCTCGAATGAAGCCCGATGGAAGGTTCATCTAAAATGTATAAAGAATTAGTAAGGTTAGAACCCAAGCTGCGTGTAAGTTGTATGCGTTGACTTTCTCCGCCGCTTAAAGAATTGGCCAACCGATTTAAAGTAAGATAACCTAAACCAACATCAATTAAAGTTTGTAAACGTTGATGTATTTCAATTAAAATTCTTTTGGCAACTTGGGTATCATGTTCACTTAACTGCAACTCATTAAACCATTGTTTTAAATCTTTGGTTTGTATCTCGCAAAGCTCGCCGATATGTTTTCCCGCAACTTTTACATATAATGCTTCTTTGCGTAAACGATAACCTTGGCAAACGGGGCAGGTTGTTCTTCCTCTGTAACGACTTAACAAAACACGGTACTGAACTTTATATAAATTAGATTCAACCTCTTTAAAGAAATCATCAATACCATAAGCGTTGCCAACACCTTTCCATAATTGATTGTATTGTTCTTTAGTTAAATCAACAATAGCTTTATGAACAGGAAACCCTTTTGCGTTTTTTATAAACTGTTCTTTCCACCAAACCAACTTCTCTCCTTTCCATGGAGCAATCGCTCCATCATAAACACTTAATCTTTTATCGGGAATAACTAAGTCTTCATCAATACCTAATACCTGACTGAAACCTTCGCAAGTCGGACAGGCACCGAAAGGATTATTGAATGAAAATAAATTGGGAACAGGCTCTTCAAACTGAATGCCATCTAATTCAAATTTATTACTGAAATGCAGCAAGCCTTTCCCTTCAACATCAATATACATTTCTCCTTCACCTTCATAAAAGGCAGTGCCTATTGAATCGCTTAATCTATGCAAATCATCTTCGTCAAATGTTTTGGTAATAATTCTATCTATAAGGATGTAGGAATTAGAAGACAGCAATAATGAGTTTAATGCTGTTGTATTTAATTCGAGCAATTCTTCAATTCTTTTCATATCTCCTGCCTTCTCTTTTCTATCTTCTATCAAATACATTCTGCTAAAACCTTTCTGCATTAATATATTCAGTTCTTCATTGGTATCTCTTTTAGCATGTTGCTTAAATTTTACTACTATGAAAACTTTCAAATTTTTCTGCAACGCTTTAATAGCATTCAATACATCAGCAACATCATCTTTCTTAACTTCTCTTCCGCTTACAGGTGAAATGGTTTTACCTGCTCTTGCAAATAATAAACGCAGGTAATCATAAATCTCTGTCATGCTACCCACTGTGCTTCTCGGTGTACGCGTTATAACTTTTTGTTCAATGGCAATAGCGGGACATAGACCTTTTATATAATCAACATCAGGCTTTACCATTCTTGCCATAAACTGTCTTGCATAAGCACTCAGGCTTTCTGCATAACGGCGTTGCCCTTCTGCAAATAGAGTATCAATTGTTAAGGAAGATTTTCCACTACCGCTAACACCTGTAACAACAATAAATTTATTTCTAGGAAAACTTACAGTTACATTTTTTAAATTATGTGTTCTTGCTCCATGAATAAAAATATCAGAAGAATTTACCATAGGTTCATCCGTATGCTTCGAAATATTTTTTTTTCTTGTAACTACTGTTTCTTTGCTTGCCATATCTAAACAAATAAACAGAATATTTGGCTGAATGTTGAGATAAAAATGTGAATAACAGAACTTCTCAATTTTAATTATTCACAAAGAGCAATAAAATCTTACAGGAAAAAAATTGTTACTATTTTAACATCGGAATTGAAATAAACTAATAAAATTTCGATTTCAAAAAAGTATCCAACTATCCTATCCTTTTTTAAACAAAGTTTTAAAAAACCGTTACTGCTATGAATCCGCTAAACCAAGCGTTGGATACGGACTTAATCCGTGCATTTCAAAGTGGCAATCAATTGGCACTTGAAATTTTAATTAACCGTTATAAAGACAAGATTTTTTCGTCTATCTTCTTTTTGGTAAAAGATAAACATCTTGCTGAAGATTTATTTCAGGATGCTTTTATTAAAATGATTGATTTTCTGCGTAGCAATCGTTATAACGAAGAAGGTAAGTTTATACAATGGGCATTAAGGATTGCTCATAATTTATGTGTTGACTATTTCAGAAAAATAAAACGCACTAAAGTTATTACTACTGAAAAAGATGAAATATTTGAAGCATTTACAAATGCTTCTGATAGTGCTGATAGTTTTATAACGAAGGGACAAACCAACAGTAAAATTCATAAAATGATTGAACTGTTGCCTGAAGAACAAAGAGAAGTAATTGTATTAAGACATTTTGCTGATATGAGTTTTAAAGAAATTGCAGAAGCTACCAATACCAGTATTAATACAGCTTTGGGAAGAATGCGTTATGCATTAATTAATTTAAGAAAGATGATGTTGGAAAATCAATTAGCATTATAAATTTTTTCGTTAAGGAAGTTGGAAGGATGCTAACCCGTTAAATAAAAAGGCTCACAATTGTGAGCCTTTTTATTTAATTGATATGTTTATTATTTACCACTTAATTTTTGCATTGGGTTTGCACCTGTTGCAGGGTTTCTTCTGTTTGTTGTTCCTGCTTTAAACAATTGAAATTTAGTTGGTTCATCAACTTTTGGCCAACTGTTATTGGTTTCATCAATATCGGCTGTTTCACGCATCGGATCTAACTTAATACTTGTAGCTTTCTTTTGTGTCATAAAAACTTTCACCACTTTATTTTCATTTTTACGCCAGATTTGAGCCGGTATTCTTTCATCCTGATAAGTTCCGTCTTCAAAATTAAAACGAACAATTATAGGCATTACTAAACCGCCTTTATTGCTGAAAGAGATTTCATACAAATGTGTATTGGCATATTTTGTTTTATCATCTTCACCGGCAGGCTCGCCGAAAGCCATTGAAGGTATTGTAGTTTTTACTGTTGAATCATAAGCAATAATACCTCTGTCATACTTCCAATAAAAATCTCTTAATGTGGTATCGGCATCTGTTAAGAAAGTTATCTTTTTATCTTCTCTGTTTATGATTTTTGAGATATCATCAAAAGCAGGAACAATAGGTTTATCAAGGCTTCTGGTAACAGGCGGTCTTCCTGCTCCGTTTGCACCGGCCATTGGAGTATTATCAGTATTAACAACCACATGCTTTACAGAATCAATGGCAATATCACAGGCATCTGTACTGTAGAACCATCCACGCCAAAACCAATCTAAATCTTCGCCACTTGCATCTTCCATTGTTCTGAATAAATCTGCGGGTGTTGGATGTTTGAATGCCCAACGACGGGCATATTCTTTAAATGAATAATCAAATAAATCGCGACCGATAATTGTTTCACGAAGAATATTTAATCCTGTTGCCGGTTTTGAATATGCATTTGGCCCAAACTGAATAATGTTTTCACTATTAGTCATTATGGGTTCTAATTGATCTTTTGGCAACTTCATATAATCAGCAATAGTCCAAGCTGGTCCGCGACGGGTAGGGAATTTATTATCATATAATTCTTCCGTTAAATATTCAACAAAAGTGTTTAAACCTTCATCCATCCAGGTCCATTGTCTTTCATCGCTGTTTACAATCATCGGGAAGAAGTTATGCCCCACTTCGTGAATAATAACACCTAACATTCCATTCTTAACGCTTTCACTGTAAGTGCCGTCTTTCTCAGTTCTGCCGTAATTAAAACAAATCATCGGGTACTCCATACCATTGCTTGCTTCAATACTTTGAGCAACAGGATATGGATAAGGAATAGAAAATTTAGAATAAGAACGAACAGTATGTGCAACAACTTTGGTTGAGAACTTACGATACAAGCCATAAGCTTCTTTACCGTAAGCACTCATACACATTATTTTTTTTCCTTCTACATAAGTTGGCATGGCATCCCAGATAAATTTACGGGAACTGCCCCATGCAAAATCACGCACATTACTTGCAGCAAACACCCATGTTTTTGTTGCAGTGCTTTTTTCAACTTCACGCTTTTTAGCTTCTTCCAATGTAACAATCTCCACAGGCTCTTTAGCAGTTTTAGCAGTTGCCCAACGTTGCTGTTGTGCAGGTGTTAAAACCTGTGCATAATTCTGGCACTCTCCTGTTGCCATAACAACATGGTCTGCAGGAACTGTCATTTGTACTTTAAAATTCCCGAAAGTCAGAGCAAACTCACCGGTTCCTGTAAATTGATGGTTTTGCCAGCCCTGAAAATCGCTGTACACACAAAGGCGTGGATACCATTGCGTCATAGTAAACAAATAATTACCATCTTCAGGAAAATATTCATAGCCACCACGACCGCCCATAACAAGCCTGTCGCTTATTTTATAGTTCCAGTCAATATTAAAAATAAATTGCATGCCCGGTTTTAAAGGTGCAGGCAATTCAACACGCATCATGGTTTTATTAACGGTGTATTGTAAAGCTTTACCTGTTGCATCTGTTATTTTAGTAATATTATCACCGTATCCGTTATCAACTTTTGCATTAGCCATTGCTTCTAATTGCTGCACACTCATTTGCCTTCCTAACTGAGCAGAATTTTGATAACCCGAATTTTTTAAAGTGTTATGTTCATTCTCATCTAACTGCAACCATAAATAAGTTAATACATCAGGAGAATTGTTGTAATAGGTAAGCGTTTCACTACCTGTTAACTTTAAATTTTTTTCATCTAAAGTGGCTTTAATGTTGTAATCGCAACGTTGCTGCCAATACTTTGGGCCCGGTGCACCACTTGCAGTTCTGTATTCGTTGGGCGTTGGAAGAATGGTACCCAATTGCTCAAACTTGTTGCCGTGATTACTTCCGGGATTGTTTTGAATGTTTTGCGATTGTGCATTAAAAGCAGCAATCAACAAAACAAAAGTTAATAGCTTTCTCATTGTGTAGTTTTTGTTTATCACGAATGTTGATGTATGAAATTAAAAGGCAATCTTGTTAATGCCATTTCCAGTGCTAAGCCAAATATAGCACCACTAATGAATAAAATGTACTCTCTTCTATTAATCTTTATAATATTCAAGCAAATAAGGCCGATAACAAGTATGGCAAAAACAAAACAAATTTGTGCCGCTTCAATGCCAAAATTAGCAGCCAGCAACTGTACAACCACACCACTTCCGTTACCAATTAAGCTTTTTAAATCGTTGCTGAAACCAAGCCCATGCACTAATCCGAAGAATAAAGCAAAAAAATAAATGGCAGGGAATTTAGCATTGAACGAAAATTTTTTTACAAACAAATTACTAAAGGCGGTAATAATAATAGTTACCGGAATTAAAAACTCAACCCAGCTTTTTGAAACGTGCAACACATTAAAAACAACCAAAGCCAACGTAACAGTATGCCCTATTGTAAAAGCTGTTATCAGTACCAATAATTTTTTCCAATCAGCAAATTGATAGCGTAAGCTTAATGCAATCATAAAAAGAATATGATCTAATGCACCCCAATTGGCAATATGTTTAAAACCTATTTGAAAATATATACTAATGCTGTCCATGCTGCTAAAAATAGGAAATTAATAATGACATTTGTAATCATCAAAAAAATGTGTTGAATGAATATGCTATTGCAATATTTAATTACGTCTTTCATTTCAATTATCCATCCTTTTTTTGTTTCTGTGATTGATGTTAACCACAACGCTAAAGAAAAATCTTTAGAAATTAGTGTACGCATTTTTACAGATGATTTAGAAACTGTATTAAAAAATCAAACGCATACTTCAGTAGATTTAACCAAGGCAACCGATAAAGCCAAAAACGATAAACTGATTGCTGAATATATTCATAATAAAATGCAATTTAAAATTGATGGCAAAGCTATCCAGTTAAATTATATCGGTTATGAAATTCAATCAGAAAGCAGTTGGTGTTATTTTGAAGTTATTAACATCCCATCGTTTAAAAAGTTAGATGTGAATTGCAATTTGTTATACGAATGGCAAGCACAGCAGATGAATATTTTTCATGTAAAAGAAAACGGTGTAGAAAAAAGTTACAAATTAGATAACCCTAAAACACAAGCTGTATTTGATTTCTAACTAATCCTATATTCTTCCTTAATTTTTCTTAATTAAAAAATAAGTTTGTTTCTTCAGCATTATTTCTATTTTGCAGTACAACGCATTTTATGGCAAAAGATAAAAAACAAGCTGCACTTGGCTTTATATTCATCACCTTATTAATTGATATTACAGGGTTTGGTATTATTATTCCGGTTGTTCCAAAATTAATAATGCAACTAAAACATTGCGACATCAGCGAAGCATCACGCTATGGTGGTGTTTTATTATTTGCTTATGCAGTAATGCAATTTTTTTTTGCTCCTGTTATTGGAAACCTTAGTGATAAATATGGAAGAAGACCAGTATTATTATTTTCATTAGCCGGTTTTGCAATTGATTATACTTTAACAGGGTTTGCTCCATCAATTTATTGGTTGTTTGCAGGAAGGTTAATAGCAGGTATTACCGGAGCAAGTTTTACAACTGCCTCAGCTTATATAGCAGACGTCAGCACTCCTGAAAAGAAAGCTCAAAACTTTGGAATGGTTGGTGTTGCTTTTGGTATTGGCTTTATTATTGGTCCTGCGGTAGGTGGCTTTTTAGGCAAATGGGGCATCCGCATTCCTTTTTTTGCTGCTGCTATACTGGCTGGTGTAAACTGGTTGTATGGTCTAATTGTTTTACCTGAATCTTTACCTAAAGAAAACAGGAGAGCATTCAGTTGGAAGAAAGCTAATCCGGTTGGTTCTTTATTAATGTTTAAGAAACATCCCGTTATTTATGGTTTAATTGCATCCATTACATTATTATACATTGCATCACATGCTGTTCAATCCTCATGGAGTTATTATGGTATTGAAAAATTTCATTGGGATGAAAAGATGATCGGAATATCACTAACAGTTGTTGGTGTTTGTGTTGCCTTAGTACAAGGTGGTTTAATAAGAATCATTATTCCCAAATTAGGGCAGGAAAAAAGTGTGTATGTAGGATTGGCATTATACTCAACCGGTTTTATTTTATTCGGTTTGGCAACACAAAGCTGGATGATGTTTGCATTTACGTTGGTGTATTGTTTTGGAGGAATAACAATGCCTGCTTTACAGGGAATAATTTCAAACAATGTTCCTAAAAATGAACAGGGAGAATTGCAAGGAGCATTAACAGGTTTGATGAGTGCAAGTACCTTGGTAGGACCTTTATTAATGACAAATGTTTTCTCTTATTTCACAGCAAAAAATGCTCCTTTGTATTTACCAGGTGCTTCTATGTTTTTAGCTGCTTTATTAACTTTAATAAGTACCGTATTGGCTTACAGGTCTTTGCACAGCCATAAAGAAATCGTTAATCCTGTGCAACAGGAAGCATAAACGAATAGTGAATAAAACAGAAAAGCCACGTTTGAGCGTGGCTTTCTTATTAGTTTTTATAATAAAATTTATTAGCTTAATTTTTCAACCTGCATATAATTTAATTCTACAGGTGTTGAACGGCCGAATATTCTTACAGTAACTTTCAATTTCTTTTTCTCATCATTCACTTCTTCAATAACACCGTTAAAGTCATTAAATGGTCCTTCAATAATTTTAATGGTTTCACCAACAATAAATGGCTCATTCATGGTAATGCCCTGGTCATTCATTTCATCAACTTTACCAAGCATTTTATTTACTTCACTTTTACGCAATGAAATAATATTTCCTTTTGAACCTTTACCATCAGTTAAGAAGTGCATGATATTACTAATATTACTGATATGCTGAATAATATCATCAGTTAGTTTTCCATCAGCCACCTCCAACATTACATAACCCGGAAAATAGTTTTTTTCACGCATTACTTTTTTACCGTTCTGTACCTTGTACACTTTTTCCATTGGTAAAAAAACCTGCTTAATTATATTAACCCAACCGCTACGTGCAATGTCTTTATCTAAATATTCTTTTACACTTCTTTCTTTTCCGCTAACCACACGCAATACATACCATTTCGTTTCGGGTTGAGGAGCAGCATTTACAGCATCTACAACTTCAGGGGCAATATTCATGTTGACTACTTAAATAATGAATAAATCAATTTTAAAATCTGGTTACTTCCAAAATCCATTAACCAAACCATCGCTGTAATAATAAGAGTAGCTACTAAAACAATAACAGTGCTTTGCTGTAACTGCATCCATGTAGGCCAAGATACTTTTTCTACCAACTCATGGTAGCTCTCTTTAAAGTAAGTTGAAATTTTGTTCATCAATTCTCAATTTGAAATTTACAGTTTAAATTTCTTCGCACGGGCACTAGGATTCGAACCCAGATCAAAGGTTTTGGAGACCCGTATGCTACCGTTGCACCATGCCCGTAGAAAGCTAAAAGCTATTCCGTTTAACCGGAACAGCTTTTAGTTTATAAAGCAAACATAAGCAATTACTCTTTTGTTTGCGGAAAAGCCTTCGGCTTATTTTAAAATTTCTGTAACCTGACCGGCACCTACTGTTCTACCACCTTCACGAATAGCGAATTTTAAACCTTTCTCCATCGCAATCGGTTGAATCAATTTAACAGTCAAGTTAATGTTATCACCAGGCATTACCATTTCTGTTCCTGCAGGTAATTCTACTTCACCAGTTACGTCTGTAGTACGGAAATAGAATTGAGGGCGATATTTATTAAAGAATGGAGTATGACGACCACCTTCTTCTTTACTCAACACATAAACTTCACCTTTGAAATCTGTATGCGGAGTAATTGATTTTGGAGCACATAATACCATACCGCGGCGAATTTGAGATTTTTCAATACCACGTAATAATAAACCTGCATTATCACCGGCTTCACCTTGGTCTAATAGTTTTTTAAACATTTCAACACCAGTTACAGTTGAACTTAAAGGAGCTTCCATTAAACCTACAATTTCAATGGCTTCACCCACTTTAATACGACCTCTTTCAATACGACCTGTAGCAACAGTACCACGACCAGTGATTGAGAATACGTCTTCAACGCTCATCAAGAACGGTTGATCTACCGGACGTGGAGGCAATGGAATATATGTATCAACAGCATCCATTAATTCTTCAACTTTAGCTACCCATTTTGCATCACCGGCTAATGCCAATGAAGCAGAGCCTTGAATAATTGGTGTGTTGTCACCATCAAAACCGTAAGAACTTAATAACTCACGAATTTCCATTTCAACTAATTCCAATAACTCAGGGTCTTCAACCAAGTCAACTTTGTTCATGAAAACAACAATACGAGGTACACCTACCTGACGGGCAAGAAGGATGTGCTCTTTAGTTTGTGGCATAGGGCCATCTGTAGCAGCAACTACTAAAATAGCACCGTCCATTTGAGCAGCACCTGTAATCATGTTTTTTACATAGTCAGCGTGACCCGGACAGTCAACGTGAGCATAGTGACGGTTTGCTGTTTGGTATTCTACGTGAGCAGTGTTGATGGTAATACCACGCTCTTTTTCTTCAGGAGCACCATCAATTTCATCATACTTTTTTGCTGTAGCTAAACCTTTTTTTGATAAAATGTCGGTTATAGCTGCAGTTAATGTTGTTTTACCATGGTCAACGTGGCCAATGGTACCAACGTTTACGTGAGGTTTCTCCCTCTTAAAGGTCTCTTTAGACATCTTTACTAGTTTTTAAATTGTGTGTGTTATAATTATGTCCATAGAACATTGTCCATAGACCATAGTTTTAAATTTTTGTACTAAGCTGCAGTATTTCTCCAAAGAAGTCCTTCGGACAATTAAGCTACTGTTGCGTCGCACACTTCAACGTTCTAAGTAAAACTCAACAAAGAACATTTGAGCCGTTGGAGGGAATTGAACCCTCGACCTCTTCCTTACCAAGGAAGTGCTCTACCACTGAGCCACAACGGCAAAACTCAGTTTCGAGTTTCCTGTTTCAGGCTTTATATTCAGTTTATAAAAAACTTACATATTAAAACCTATCAACTCCAAACTTATGAGCGGAAGACGAGGCTCGAACTCGCCACCTATAGCTTGGAAGGCTATCGCTCTACCAAATGAGCTACTTCCGCTTAAAACTCATCAAAGAACGTGGGCAGTGAAGGATTCGAACCTCCGTACTCGTAAGAGAACAGATTTACAGTCTGTCGCCTTTAACCACTCGGCCAACTACCCAAACCAAAAATGAAAAGAGCCGAGAAAGGGAATCGAACCCACGACCTGCTGATTACAAATCAGCTGCTCTACCAGCTGAGCTATCTCGGCTTATTATCTTATGTAAAGAACCTTTTTTTTTGGGATGGCAAAGGTAATGGAAAACTGTTTCCAACAAAATTCTTCAAAAGAAAAATTTAAGTTGTTTTTCAACAATGTTAATTAGTATGCTAAAACGCTGTAACGGCAAGGCTTTCAGAAGAAAAGATTTTTTGAAATAAAATAAAAAAGTCTCGCTTTTTTGGCAAGACTTAATGTTTTTCAGGCAGCTAACTTTTCTTTTTTACGTTTTATTTGAGTAACAACAGATTCAAAAGCATTGTCAAAAGATTCTTCAAAGGATTTAGAGGATGCTTTCACAAAAAACTCATGCCGTGGAATGTGTACTTTAATTTCAGCAACCTTATCCTTAATGGTATGCACTACATTATCTAATTTCAGAAATACATCAACCTTTACAATCCGGTCGTGAAAGGTATTCAGTTTCTCTAATTTTCTTTGCACATAGTCAATCAATTTAAGGTCTGCGTCAAAATGTACGCACTGAATGTTTAGGTTCATACAACTCACGTTTTAAAAGTGAAAAAATAGAAATATGTAAAAGAGCTTTTGGTATAATTTCCAACAATTAATCGGTTTATAAATTTAAAGCATTTGTTCTGAAAAAAGAATAAAAAACTACATTTTTTACTTAAAATTATTTACGCTTTCGGGTGTGCTTTTTTAAATACTTCTTTCAGCTTTTCAATTGAATTATGTGTGTACACCTGCGTCGCAGCTAAACTGCTGTGGCCCAATAATTCTTTAACAGCATTAAGGTCTGCACCGTTATTCATTAAATGTGTGGCAAATGTGTGACGAAGCACATGGGGGCTTTTTTTGGCTACTGTTACATGCTTCAACCTATGATTTATAAACGAGTAAACTTTTCGGGGGTTTAGCAGTTTTCCTGATATTGTTACAAAAACATTGGGCACATCTATGGTTATGTTTTTCCGCTTTTCTGCTACATGTTGCTCTAATAAATCAATTAATTCTTTTGCTACCGGAATAATTCTTTCTTTATTCCCCTTACCGGTAACTTTTATATGCAGGTTAGATTTATCTATTTGATTTTCTTTCAGATTAATTAACTCACTTAAACGCATACCTGTTGCGTAAAAAAGTTGCAGTATTAATTTTTCTGTTTTGCCATTCCAATCGTCAGTAAAATTTTCCCTGGCCAATAAATCTTTCATCTGTGTTTCTTCAACAAAAGATGGTAAGCGTTTATTTAATTTAGGTGAAACTATTGTTGTCATTGGTGTTTGAACAACAGCTCCTGTTTTCAATTGATATTTAAAGAAAGATCTTAAAGCTGATATTTTTCGCCTGATAGATTTAGCAACCAATTCATCTTCTTTCAACTCTCCCAGCCAGCTTCTTATTAATGCAGGTTTTATTGTTTGTACAGCAGGTGCATCATATTGACTGATGAGATACGCAAAAAATTGTTCTAAATCTGTTTGGTAAGATATTAATGTGTGTTTTGAATATTTTTTTTCAAACTTCAGGTAGTTTAAGAAAACCTGTAATTGAGGGTATGTTTGAAATATATCCATAAAAAAGTAGCCACAAGTTACTACCAGGACTACTTAAAATATTAATTGGGAATAATTATTAACTATCCTTCAATTTTTCCACTTGCCAATTGTTGCTTGTAAATTGCTTTTAAAACCTGACCACGACGTACAACACTTGGTTTGGTGAAAGTTTGACGCTCTCTTAACTGTAACAACACTTTGCTTTTTTCAAACTTTTTTTTGTACTTCTTTAAAGCCTTGTCAATGTTTTCGCAATCTTTTGAATCGATGATTAGCATAATAATTATACCTCCTTTGATGAATAAATGGCTGCAAAGATAATAGCATGCGTGAAATTTCCAAATATCAAATTAAACCCTGTTGATTTTAAACTAAATTGCAGGCATGTTTACAGGCATTATTGAAACGTTAGGAACCGTAAAGAAAGTAATAACCATCGGCACTAATAAAACCTTCTGGATTGCATCTGATATTACCAATGAATTAAAGGTTGACCAAAGCCTTGCCCATAACGGTGTTTGCCTAACAGTAGAAAAAATTGAAAATGGTTTGTATTGTGTTACAGCTATTGAAGAAACTTTAAACAAAACCAACTTAGGCAGTTGGCAGGAAAATGATTTGGTTAATCTGGAAAGATGTATGTTGATGAATGGTAGACTTGATGGCCATATTGTGCAGGGACATGTTGATGCAACCGCAACCTGTATTGATAAAAAAACTTTAGCCGGCAGTTGGGAATTTGTTTTTGAGTTTGATAAAAAATTTGCTCACTTAATTATTGAAAAAGGTTCTGTAACCGTAAACGGAACAAGCCTCACTTGCTTTAATGTTACTGATAACAATTTTACAGTTGCGATTATTCCTTACACATTTGAACATACGAATATTAAAACTGTTGAAGCCGGAAGTATTGTGAATATTGAGTTTGATATGATTGGTAAATACATCAGCAGAATTTCTGCTGTAAAAAAAGATGCATAAATAACCGAACGTACAAGTGAGTGACACAACAGGCGATGCCATGAAATACTTTTGCCTGCTAACTAAGCCTTCTTTACATTATTCAACGATTGTTGCTTTTGTTTATCACTCAAATTGCTTTTGAGTTTTGTTTTGCTTACCTGATAACTTATAGTTAACCTGAAATTTTGTGTATTGGTACTGCTGTAGCTTTCAATAATAAAGTTGGGTGCAGTAGTATAACCTGTGTATTTTAATAAACCAAACGGGTCAATAGCTGTAATGCCTACAATCAATTGCTTTTTAAAGAATTTTCGCTGTGCACTTAATGTGATATTTACATTGCTTCTTGTTCTCCCTTGTGGATTAGCGAAACTGCTGTAACGGTTATTGGCTTCTATAACAGTTACATTATCGGGTGAGTATGTGCAGTTAACTGCCGTGTAGTAAGTACCGCCATCAATGTATCTGTACAGTTGTTTTACTTTATCGCTATAGCTGTTATAATTCATTCCGCCACTAAGGTTGATACGAATTTTTTTACTTACCGCTACTCCCATCCAGGTATTGGCATGATATTCTTCCTGGTCTGAAATATTCTGATAGGTAGTTTGCGTTTTACCGCTATCAATTAAAGTACGAATAGAACTGAATACTTCTTTTATTTTTCCATAACCAACAGATACACCCAAGTTGAATTTATTTTCATTGTAAGAAAAACTGCCATCATAATTATCGGTTAATGCAGGAGCGATATAAGGGTTACCGAAACGAACATTATACGGGTCGCTGTAATCTATACTGGGGTTGAGTTCTACAATACCGGGTCTTCGTATAGATTCTCTGAAAACCAAGGTACTGCTAAGTTGTTTGTTAAACTGTTTTCTTAGTGTAAAGCTTGGTAATAAACGCCAGTAGCCATTGCTTACATTGTTAGCATTACCTTTTATGAATTGAAAAGAAGTATGTGTGTATTCGGCTTGTACATTACCGATTAATCTTATATCTTTCGGCAATATCCAGATTAATCCACCACGTACTGTAAAGATGGTTTGACGAAATAAGAAATCATTACTCAACAGGTTATTAATAATAAAAGTTGAATCACTTTTTCTTAAGTAAGAAGTATTTAAAACGTTGTGATAACTATTGGCTGAAATAGTTGTGCCACCTGTAAATATGATGCTGGCAGTATCATTCAAATGCTTATTGTAATCTGCTCTTGCATATAAGGAATGAGAATAATTATCTGTGTATTGATTTTGCGTTGAATCAATACCCGAAGGAAGAAAATCTGCCAATAAATATTGCTGATAAAAATCTCTCAGGTTATCATTCTTACCAATATTATAACTTGCTGTAACCTGCAAACGCTCAACAGGTTTTATTCCTTTCCATAAATAAGAGCCGGAGAAACCATGACTATAACCATCTCCATCATTGGCATTTTGTCTTGTACTTGCCTTATAAGTTTTTTTATTACTATCTAAATTTTGATAGAGTACATTACCACTATTCGAAAAAAAGTTGTAATAATTCTGATAAACCAAACTTATATTATTGCGTTTATTAAACTCATAATCTGCCTGCACTCTTCCTCCGGGCCTGTGGTTGATACTTTGTGAAGTTGCATCTGTATAGAAATAATTGGTTGAATCGATATGATGAATCGTATCGTGATAAAAATTCTGTCTGCGTGAATAAGAGTTGCCGATATACTTTGCAACATTATAACCTGCATAACCATTTATATTCAGCTTTGCATTGCGATAACTATAACTTCCGCTTAAGCCTGCCTCTCCCCTTGTACCGGCTGTTGCTGTAATTTTTTTATAGGTACCAATCCTTCCTTTTTTGGTTACAATATTTATAACACCTCCTGAGTAGGTGGCATATTCAGGCGGAGGATTCTGCATTATCTCAACCTTTTCAACCACATTAGCAGGAAGACTTTCCAATAAATCCTGCAGGTTCTGTCCGCTTACATTGGTAGGTTTTTCATCCATTAAGATCAAAGGTTCTTTACCAGCTAATTTAATACTGCCATCGGGGTCTATTGTAATTAACGGCATGTTCTTCATCATCTCAAAAGTGCTGGCACCATTGGCTAAAGGGCTTTCGCCAACATTATAAACAATCTTATCATCTTTATTTTCAATTAAAGGTTTCTCTGAATAAACAACTACTTCATTTAAATTATTAGCCGAGTTTTTCAAGCTGATATCACCTAATACAAAATCATTTTTTTCTTCGCGTAAGTAAATACTGTCTATACTATATTCTGCAAAATTGATGGCCCTAACAGTTAGCTTATAATAACCGTAAGGCAATTTATTAAAATCGAATGCACCGAGGTTATTAGTTATTCTGGTGAATTTTAAAGCTGAATCGCTGTTTTTTTGAAGCAGTATAACAGTTGCATCGCCAACGGGTTTTCCTTTATCATCTAACACATTACCGGCAACAGTACCTGTGCTTTTAACCGATGTTGATTGACAAAATACAAATAGAGGTATTATTAAAAAAATGGTTGCTGCTAATCTTCTCATACTAATCCTGCAAAATAACGCATTAATGTTGACGCATAGACTTGTAAAGAAGTTGAATGTTTATTTTTGCCGAAAAGAAATTTATGCTCACCGTTTACGGTATTCCCAATTGCGATGTAACTGCCAAAACTTTACAATGGTTAGATAAAAATAAAATGGCTTACCAATTTCATAATTATAAAACAGAAGGTATCAGCAAAACAATATTGGAAGATTGGTGCCAACAAAAAGACTGGACACTATTATTTAATAAACGGAGCACTACCTGGAAAACTTTAGATACAGCTACGCAAGCCCAAATAACCAATGCAGCAGCAGCCATTAAAATTATGTTGGAACATAACAGCATTATTAAACGCCCTGTTATAACTGATAACAAAATTATTGTGGCTGTTGGGTTTGATGAGCAAGTGTTGAGTGGATTGAAATAGTTAAACCACAGAGGCACAGAGATACAGAGGAATAAAATGTTTTTCAAAGATGTTGGTGTTCTTCACCAACATCGTTTAATTTAAGTCAAGAACGTTGTTGGTCGAAAGACACAACAACGGTAAATAAATATATTGCTCAAAAAGATTCTTCAGTACAAGTGTGCGACGCAACAGAAGTTTAATTAATATTCAAAAGCTCAGTTCACAAACAATTTACTTTATCAACTCTTTCAATTTCTGTTCTAATTCTTCGCCGCGTAAATTTCTGGCAATAATTTTTCCATCGGGGCTAATGAGCATGTTCTGCGGTATGCTTTCAATATGATATAACTGTGCTACTTCGTTTTGCCAGTATTTTAAATCGCTTACATGTGTCCATGTCAGTTTATCATCGTTAATGGCTTTTAACCAACTTGCCTTATCCTGATCAAGCGATACACCTAAGATGGTAAAATTTTTATCTTTATAAGTGTTGTACACATTTACCACATTCGGGTTTTCCTTTCTGCATGGTCCGCACCAGCTTGCCCAAAAATCTACCAACACATATTTGCCTTTGAAAGATGATAACCGTACAGCTTTGTTGGCAGTATCCTGTTGTACAAAGTCTATTGCATTAGTACCAACTGCACCAATACGTGCATCTGCCAATGTTTGTGCAATTAATTTTCCGTAAGTGCTTTGTTGTGCAGCAGGAGTAAGCATTTTAAACCTTGCTTCTAATTCATCAGCACTGCCGAATAACGGGTTAACAGCAAATAATACAAACGCACTAACAGGGGATGCAGGCTTTTGTTTTACCGTTAATTGAACCTGCTCTAATACTTTATTCCTGGTGGCTTCAAAAACTCTTATCAGTGAATCTCTTTGTACAGAAGGATTCTTGGCATTGTTTATTTTAGTAGCGGTGTTTTGTAATTTATCTTTTAACGGATTAAACTGCGTTAAGTAAGCATTGTATTCATTGTTTAATAAAGAGCCTGTTGCTGTTGCTTTTTTAATGTTGAAAGATTCTCCGCTGATGGTTATGTTTTCATTGTGCATGAATAACTCAACAGTTTCTTTATAACCGATAAAGCCTAACTGATAAAAATCAGCTCCATCTAATTTACCTGTTAATGTAAAATTTCCTTTGCGGGCATAAGTTTGTGCAATGGTTTTACCATCAATACCTCTGTTTATAAAAACGAGTGTACTGTCTTTCAGGCCTTTTATATTTCCGGAAACAGTATAACTGTTTTGAGCAAAAGCAATAGTTGGGAACAACAGAGCAAATAATATCTTCTTCATACTTTATTATTTTATTACACGTTCAATTACACGAATGATATTTTATTTTAATTCGTGTTATCTTTTTATTTAGAGTGACGTTGTTGTAAAATGTTTGTTACGTTTTGCAATTTATAGCCTTTAGCGTTAAGTAAAACCAAATAGTGAAACAATAAATCGGCAGCTTCATTTAAAAATAAATCTTCATTATTGTCTTTGGCTTCAATTACCAATTCAACAGCTTCTTCACCCACTTTCTGGGCCACTTTATTAATGCCTTTTGAAAGTAGTTTGGCAACATAACTTTCATCAGGCGATGCTTGTTTGCGTAAGTTGATAATATCTTCTAAATACATTAAAAAATTATCGTTGTGGTTTTTCTCACTCCAGCAGGTATCGGCACCTGTATGGCAAACGGGACCAACCGGATTTGCCTTAATTAATAAGGTATCATTATCGCAATCAACCGCTATGGTTTTTAATAGTAAAAAGTTACCGCTCTCCTCACCTTTCGTCCACAAACGGTTTTTACTTCTGCTGTAAAAAGTAACCTTACCGGTTTGTTCAGTTGTATGCAAAGCCGCTTCATTCATAAAGCCTAACATCAAAACTTTATTGGTAGTAAAGTCCTGCACAATAGCAGGCACTAAACCATCACTATATTTTTTAAAATCAACTTTCATTTTTTATACCGCGAATTTTATCGAATTACAAGAATTATTTGGGTTACAAACTTAGGATTATTAATTAAGCTTCTGTTGCGTCGCACTCTTGTGCGTTCCGTTCTTTATTCATCTTTTAATTAACCACAGAGGTCACAAAGGTTTACACAGAGGTCACAGCGTTTTCTTTGTGTTCTTTGTGCAGCACTCCGTGTACTTTGTGGTTAAGCTGATAACTTTAAACATGTGATTAGCTTTACAGATGAATATACATGAGTTTTTTAGCTTCCTTTTTCAACTTCATCTTTCAGTTCTTTGTTATTCTTTTCCCGCAGTATTTGCAATAGTTCTTCTTGTTTATCTCTATACCTCGCTCTGTTATTACTTCTTCTGTTTTTATTACTCTTATTTAAAGAAAAAAATAAATACAATACAACAATTGCCAAAATAAATATTAACCACATAGTTTTTAAATTTTAATTTTTACCACGGAGGTCACAAAGGGTTACACAAAGTTCACGGAGTTTTATTTATGTTCTTTGTGCAGCACTTAGATTACTTTGTGGTTAAACTACATTCTCATTGCTATATGTTGTTCTTTCAAATATTGCTTCAAATCAGGAATAGCTATTTCTTTAAAATGAAAAATGCTTGCTGCCAAAGCTGCATCTGCATTTGCTTGTTGAAACACATCTACAAAATGCTGCATGGTTCCGCCGCCGCCGCTTGCAATAACAGGTACAGCAAGGTTTTCAGCCAATTGCTTAGTTATATCTAATGCAAAACCCTGTTTGGTTCCATCATTATTCATACTGGTTAATAATATTTCGCCTGCACCTAAATCGACTGCTTGCTTTGCCCAACCAAAGCATTTTATTTCAGTCTTTGTTCTGCCGCCATTCAGGTACACATACCATTCACCGTCTTCTTCTTTTTTTGTATCAATGGCTAATACCACACACTGACTACCGAATTCTTTCGCTAAATCATTCACTAACTGCGGATTTTTAAAAGCAGATGTGTTCACGGAAATTTTATCTGCCCCATTTTGCAATAACACACTTACATCTTCCACACTGCTGATGCCTCCGCCAACAGTAAACGGAATATTAATGTTATGAGCAATTTTATTAACCAGTTCACTCAATGTTTTTCGTTTTTCAACAGTTGCAGTAATATCTAAAAACACCAATTCATCTGCACCTTGTTTGGCATACATGGCACCTAACTCAACAGGGTCGCCGGCATCGCGAAGATTTACAAAATTGGTTCCCTTAACGGTTCTGCCGTCTTTAATATCTAAACAGGGTATGATGCGTTTAGTCAACATAAAACTTAATTAATTATTCAACTTACTTAATTCATTCAACTCAATTCTTCCTTCATAAATTGCTTTACCTACAATGGCTGCTTTACATCCGATTGTTTTTAATGCTTCTAAATCCTGTATAGAACTTACGCCGCCGCTGGCAATAAAATATAATTCAGGAAATTGTTGAATGATGTTTTTATAAAGGTCAATTGACGGACCTTCTAATTTTCCGTCTTTGCTTACATCTGTACAAAATAGCTGCTGAACACCTTTACCCCTATAGTTTTGAATAAAATCATAAACCCATATATCTGTTGTTTCTAACCAACCACCGACAGCAATTTTTTCATTCTTAACATCTGCCCCTAATAAAAATTTATCTGCACCAAACTGTACTAACCATTTTACAAATTCTGTTTCTTTTTTAACAGCCATACTACCAACAGTTGCCAATGCTGCACCGCTTTCAAAAACAATGGTAACATCCTTATCAGTTTTAATACCACCGCCAAAATCTATAATCAGTTTTGTTTTGGCTGCAATGGTTTCTAATACTTTCCAATTGGTTACTTTACCTGCTTTAGCTCCGTCCAAATCAACTAAATGTAATCGTTGCAAGCCTGCATCTTCAAATTGTTTAGCAACTTCTAAAGGATGTTCATTATAAATTTTCTTTTGAGCATAATCTCCTTCAGTAAGCCGAACACATTTACCTTCTATTATGTCTATTGCGGGAATGATAAAGCCCCCAGCCCCTGAAGGGGAGTTTGTTATTTGCACAATATTATTTTTTGAAACTATTATTTTTTGTTGGATGAAATTTATTACTCTTTCCGGCTCGAACAAAACTTGCTGATTCGTAAAACGAATAAAGTTAATACCTAAACTTTCTAAATGTTTTTGCCTTTCAATATCATTCTGTTTTACTTTCTCATTTTGATGAATATTTCCATCAATTTCAATTGCTAATTTAATTGAATGAGCATAAAAGTCTAATACATAAATTGATGCCGGATGCTGCCTTCTAAATTTTATTCCCAGCTCATTTTGTCTTAAATAATTCCACAATAAATCTTCTGCTTGTGTAGGATTATTTCTTAACTCTTCAGCTTTCTTAAAAATTAATGGGTTAGCATTATAAAACATACTTTCTTTCATAGGGAGGTTTTATAAGTCCCTTTAGGGATTTAGGGCAATAAAGTTCTTTAAAATTCTTTCTCCGGCATCAGCACTTTTTTCAGGGTGAAATTGTACACCGTAAAAATTATTTTTATGTAAAGCAGAACTAAACTTAACCCCATAGAATGTTGTTGCTGCTGTCTCTTCGCATAATTCGGCATAATAAGAATGAACAAAATAACAATAGGGTTCATAATTAAAGCCTGAAAACAATGGCTGAGTTATATCCTGAACTTTATTCCAACCGATTTGAGGAATTTTAAGGTTTTGGTTATCCAATGCAAAACGTTTCACATTTGCTTCAAATATTCCCAAACACTCGGTATCGTTTTCTTCTGAATGTTTGCATAGTAACTGCATACCCAAACAGATGCCCAATACAGGCTGTGTGAGATTTTTAATTACAACATCCAATCCTCTTTCTTTTAAATAATTCATGGCTGTGCTTGCTTCGCCTACACCGGGAAATATTACTTTATCTGCCGATTGAATTTGCTGCACATCGTCTGTTACAATGGCTTCAACACCTATTCTTTCTAAAGCGTAAAGCACACTTTGAATATTGCCGGCATTGTATTTTATAATTGTGAGAACCACGATTGATAAGATTAATTGATTATCAGGATAAAATGCCCTGCAAAAAATTTTTAGTTGTTTCTTCTATATTAACCGTCCCTTCTAATGCTTTGATATAGGCTGTTCCTATAATAGCACCATTGGCATGTTTACAGGCAGCATTAAAAGTTGCTTTATCTTTTATACCAAAACCCACCAATACCGGATTTTTTAAATGGTAAGATTGCAATCTTTGTAAATAAGTTTCAACAGCATTAAAGTCTTTATCTTTTCCTGTTGTGGCAGATGAACTTACTGCATACAAAAAACCAGAGCTTAAAGCATCTAATTTGCTGACTCTTTGTGCTGAAGTTTCGGGGGTAACCAAAAAGATAAAATCTAATCCATATTTTTTTATAATGGCTCCGTACTCGGTTTCAAATTCGTACTCCGGTAAATCAGGAAGTATTAAACCATCAATACCAACAGCGGCTGCATCTGCACAGAATTTTTCAAAGCCATATTGTAAAACAGGATTCATATAACCCATTAAAACAACTGCGGCCTCCCCAACCCCTCCGAAGGAAGGACTTTGACGAAAACCTTTTAGTTGTTCAAATAAAGTTTTAATAGTCATACCATTGCTTAAAGCCTTACCACTGCTGAGTTGTATTGTTTCACCATCTGCTAAAGGGTCGCTATAGGGCATACCCAATTCAATAATATCTGCACCGTTTTTTGCCAATGCATTCATAATGGTTAAGGTGCTGTCTAAAGCCGGATAACCTGCCGTGCAATACACATTAAGTACACGATTACTTTTTTGCTGAAATATTTGTTGTAACCTACTCATTTAAAATATTCAATTTTCAATAAACAATAATCAATCTGCAAAAAAAGTTGCTTATTGAGTATGGATTATTATATTTCTTATTTGTTGATAAAAGTTATAAAAGTACAAGTGTGCGACGCAAGGGGCGATGGTATGAAATACAAAAGCTAAGTACATAAAGTTAACCTACCTGTCCGGCAGGCAGGCTTCTGTTATCTATCTCCTTCATATAAGTTGCCATGTCTTTATCACCTCTGCCACTTAAACATAATACTACTACATCGTTTGTTTTAAACTTGAGTTGATGCAGAGCTGCGAATGCATGTGCAGTTTCCAATGCAGGAATGATACCTTCTAACTGTGCCAATTGAAAAGCTGCGTCTAATGCTTCTTTATCTGTTGCACTTAAAAACTTACCTCTGCCGCTATCGAATAAATGGGCATGCAAAGGGCCGATACCCGGATAATCCAATCCCGCTGAAATGCTGTGTGGCTCTACAACCTGTCCATCATCAGTCTGCATCACAATACTTTTGCTACCGTGCAATACACCGGGTTTACCAAGTTGCGTTGTAGCAGCACTGAAACCGCTATTAACACCATGACCGCCTGCTTCAACAGCTATTAACTGTACAGATAATTCATCTAAAAAATGATAGAATGCTCCTGCTGCATTGCTGCCGCCGCCCACACAAGCAACCACATGTGTTGGCAATTCTTTATCTGTTATTGCATTTAATTGTTTACGAATTTCCTGGCTGATAACACTTTGAAAACGTGCAACCATATCTGGATAAGGGTGCGGGCCCACCACACTACCGATGATATAATGTGTATCGTTGGGATTATTAATCCAATCTCTTATGGCTTCGTTGGTAGCATCTTTTAAAGTTTTACTTCCGCTTTTGGCAGGAATTACTTTAGCACCTAACATTCTCATTCTGGCAACATTGGGTGCCTGCCTTTCAATGTCTTTTTCACCCATATACACAATGCACTCCACTCCTTTCAATGCACAAACTGTTGCTGTTGCTACACCATGCTGGCCGGCTCCTGTTTCTGCAATAATTCTTTTTTTACCTAACCGTTCTGCCAATAAAATCTGACCGATTGTATTGTTGATTTTATGAGCACCGGTATGGCATAAATCTTCTCTTTTAAGATAGATATTGGTATTGTGCAGTTTGCTTAATCTTTCTGCAAAATACAAGGGCGTTGGTCTGCCTACATAATCTTTTAACAACTGCTGAAACGCCTGCTGAAAGCCTGCTTCATACATAATGTTGATGTAATTTTTTTGCAGTTCTTCAACATTTCTGTGCAGCATTTCAGGAATATAAGCTCCGCCGAAATTTCCATAATAACCAAAGATGTTCGGTTGTTTGTAAGTGCCTTTATTGTTAGGCGTCATCACATTAATCATTGTTCACTTGTTTAATCTATTCTCGTATCGTTCAATTAAAAATTATCTACTTAAAATTATTAATCCTCTGTTTTCATCAACACCAATCACTTTCCCGTTTATATCGTATGCAATACCAAATGGTCCGAAACGATATACAGTAAAATTGCTGTTGTATTGAATATTCACATCGCCTACTTTTTCCATTACACCTTCATAATTGTAGGTAATATAGGTGTTGCCTATTTTATTTATTCTGCCATCAAAAGCATAACTTACTTCAACCCCGGCAATATTGACAAGGCTTGTTTTATTATAAGTTACATTTAAACCCATTACCTGCATATTTTTCCCGTCAGGTAATCCTTTAAATATTCTGCCGTTATTTATCAATCCGTAATCTTTTACAGTTCCTCTTTCATCAACATTTAAATAGAAACTATTGTTCGAAAAGCTTACACTATAATGCCCTGTTGATGTTAAATAAAAATGATAGCCTGTATTCTGATAAGAACTATTGTACGATTGATAATAGTTAGTAGCGTTGCTTTGTTGAGATTGATTATTTTGACTTACATTCTGCAATGCCTGCTGTTGTTCATTTGCACGTTTAATAGAATCGTAAATGTATGATTGCCTGATGCTGTCTTCAACAAATTTTTTATAGATAGAATCCGGTGAAAGTGGCTCCACTACTGTTTTTGGTAAGATTGCACCCTGTGTCAAATACTGCGATTTATAATTGGCTTTAGCATTAGGAACAGTATATTTTGCGTAAGGATCAACATAAGTTGAAGCATCATTCATCGTTTGTACCGATGTATTCTTTTCTTCTACAGGCGGCAATGAATACATATTTAAATAATTGCTGCCGCTGTATTGTTTTAAATCTACCGTTGTTGGCCTGATAGGAACTGTTGTTCTTTCAAAATCATAAGCGGAGGTATTAGCAACAACAGTTGAAGTTTTATTTTCTTTTTTTGTAATGGGCTCTATATTTTTTTCTTCAGGTTTTGAAGGAATAATGAGATTGTTTTTTTTATCAGGTAATAAGGTGCCTTTTATCTGTTTGGATAATAAATCTGTACTAACCGTTTCAACCTCGGTTCCTGTTTTAATTTTTGTGGTATCAACAAAAACACCTGGGTTATTGGCAGCGGGTTTTTCTTTAAACTCAAATTTTTTAAAGGGAATATTTGAAACAGTTGATTGAATTGCCTGTGTGGGTTCTGCTATTGCTGTAATGCCCGGAGCAACTTCAAAGGCTTTCTTTTTTGTTGGTGTTAATATACCCGTTATTTGCTGTGCAGGTACATTGGCTTTTACAAGAGGCGGTGCTTTTTGTTTTACTTTAGGAAGATAAACCGAACTGTCGATAGTTGTTTTAGCAGTCGCCGTTTTAGTTGAATCGAAAATAAATTTCACCTGCTTAGGTGGTGCATCTTCCCGCTTTGAAATACTTACCTGTACCGGTTTGGGGGCTTCTTCAAATTTCTTTTCCTGCGGTTGCGATTTGCCGGGTAATATTTCTGTTGATTTCTTTTTTGAAGCTTTTATTGTGCCGGTTATTTCTTCAGCGGGTAAGTCTGTTTTTACTATTGGCTTTGCAACAGTTTTGGTTTTAGGAAGATAAACTGAACTGTCAACCGTTGTTTTGGCGACTGCACTCTTAGTACTATCGAAAATAAATTTTACCTGTTTAGGTAGTGCATTTTCCTGCTTTGAAATATTTACCTGTACCGGTTTGGGGGGCTCTTCAAATTTCTTTTCCTGCGGTTGCGATTTGCCGGGTAATATTTCTGTTGATTTGTTTTTTGAAGCTTTTATAATGCCGGTTATTTCTTCACCGGGTAAGTCTGTTTTTATTGTTGGCTTTACAACAGCTTTGGTTTTAGGAAGATAAACTGAACTATCAACCGTTGTTTTAGCAACTACACTCTTGGTACTATCAAAAATAAATTTTACCTGCTTAGGTGTAGTATTGGTTGGCTGATTGGTGCGTACACTATCAGTTGCAGGTTTTATTGGTTCAATCTGTTGAGGAATTACTTTCTTTTCAATTTCCTGCGGTTTACCCGGAGCAATTTCAAATGATTTTTTCTTTCCGCTTACAATGGCACCTTTTATTTCTGTTGCGGGTAGTTCAGCTTTAACAACAGGTTTAACTTGCTGTTTTTTTTGATGAAGATATATTGAACTATCCACTGATGCAGCAGGTTTATTGCTTTTACTTTTAATTAAATATTCGCCGTAATTTTTATAAAACTCAGTCTTTTCTTTACTTATAGGCGTAGTGTCATTAGCCTGTTGTGCAACAGCAGCAACAGTTAATAAAACCATACCTGATAAGAGAAATAGCTTCATTTTATATGTTCTTAACATTATTAACGAATTTTTCGACCGAATTAATATCTTTTATGCCGGGAGAAATTTCAAACTTGCTGTTAATATCTACCGAAAACAGGTCTTTTGCAACAATATCTTTCGAAAAAGCCTGCAATTGTTCTACATCTGAAGGTTGAATGCCTCCGCTTAAAAAAAAGGGCTTACCGATATTTAACCCTTTCAAAACATCCCAATTAAATTTCTTCCCTGTTCCTCCATAGCCTGCTCCTTCTGTATCAAACAAAAACATATCAACTACATCAATATAATCTTTAATCTTCCACATTATATTGTCGCCTTCACTTAACCGAAAAGCTTTAATAGTGGTTATATAATCTGATATTTTTTCGCATTGTTTGGGCGTTTCATCTCCATGTAATTGCACTAAATACAAACCGCAATCATCCACCGTTTTTAAGATCTCTTCTTCATGCTCATTTACAAATACACCAACCTTATTTATTTTACCTCTTACCTTTTTTATGCTTGATGCAGGCATGTGTCTGAATACATAACGCGGACTTTTGGGATAGAAAATAAATCCGCAAAACTCAACACCAATATCATTTAGTTGTTGCACTTGTTCGATATCCGTCATACCACAAACTTTGGTTCTCATGCCAATTTTTGTTTTAGTTCTTTAACGAAACCGGCAAATGCAATCGCAGGGTTTTGTTCTTTCATAAAGTTTTCACCAATTAGGAATCCTTTAAAACCCGCTTGCTGTAAAGTTACTATTGTATCAGTATTACTAATACCACTTTCTGCAATGGCTAATTTATCGGCAGGTATACTATGAATTAACTGCAATGAAGTATTAATATCAACCTCAAAAGTTTTCAGGTTTCTGTTATTTACGCCAACCAAATCAACCTCATCGCAAATATGTTGTAACTCTTCTTCATTATGAATTTCTAATAACACTTCTAAGCCAAGGTTTTTGGCAACAGTTGCCAACTCTTTTACTTGTTTAGGTGAAAGACAAGCAGCGATTAACAGAATAACTGATGCCCCATAAGCTTTTGCTTCAATGATTTGATATTCATCAATCATAAAATCTTTACGCAATAAAGGCACTTTATTAATGGTTGCCGCTACTAAATCGTTCAGGTTTCCACCAAAGAAATCTTCATCCGTTAATACTGAAATACCAGAGGCAGCTGCTGCATAAGCCACAGTAACTTCTTCAACCGTTGAATGATTATTAATAATGCCTTTGCTGGGAGATTTACGTTTGTATTCAGCAATAATGCCTGTTCTGTTCGTATCTGACAAAAATTGTTTTAACGATAAAGTTTCAGCAGCAAAAAATTTAGTTTGCTCTAATTCTTTAACAGCAATCTGTTGCTTGCGTTCTGCAACTTCAATTTTCTTTTTAGCTACTATGGTATCTAAAATATTCATTATTGCAATGCGATTAATTTTTGTAATGATTGATAAGCCTTACCGCTTTCTAAACTTTCTACTGCTGCATGATAAGCCTCATCATAATTTTTATAAGAGCCTGTACAATTCAATGCCATTGCAGCATTAGCTAAAACAACAGCATTTTGTGCCCAGGTTCCTTTGCCTTCAATGATAGATTTAAAAATTTTTGCAGCTTCTTCAACAGTGTTCCCTCCATGAATATCTGTTGCGGCTACCATTCTTTTACCCAATTGTTCAGGTGTTTTTATTTGTTCTCCTTCATTCGTAATTACTTTGGTATCGTTGGTTAATGAAATCTCATCGTAACCGTCTAATGAATGAATGATAGTAAATGAACGATTGGTTTGCTGCAATAGATAATTATAAATTCTTGCCATTTCTAAATTATATACACCAACCAATTGATATGCAGGAGAAGCCGGATTAACCATCGGACCTAACATATTAAAAAAAGTTCTTACGCCTAAATTTTTTCTTATAGGCCCTACAGTTTTTAATGCCGGATGAAACAGTGGTGCATGCAAGAAACAGATATTGGCTTCTTCAATTTCATTTTTTAATTGTGTTGCATCATTTTTAAACTGATAACCTAATTGCTCCATTACATTACTTGCACCACTTACACTTGATGCTCCGTAGTTGCCATGCTTGGCAACTTTTTGTCCCGCACCAGCCACAATAAAACAACTTAATGTTGAAATATTGAAAGTGTCTTTTCCATCGCCACCGGTACCAACAATATCCATTGTTTTATAATTACCTAAATCAGCTTTTACACATAACTCTAATAGTGCATCTCTAAAACCCTGCAATTCTTCAATGGTAATGGTTCGCATTAAGAACACAGTAACAAAAGAAGTAATCTCATGTTCATTGTACAAGCCTTTGCTTATATTTAATAAAGTTTCATAAGCCTGTTGCTTGCTTAATGTTTTGTGTTCGAATAAATATTGTAATATCTTTTTCATAAGCCCCAACCCCTAAAGGAATTATTCTATTTTGTTATAAATATTTTGTTATCAACTTCCGTATTTCATAGCGTCACCTGTTGCGTCACATCCCGAAACTTCGGGATACTTTCTATTTGCTATTTAGCTTTTATTTTACCACAGAGTTAACAGAGTCTTTCACAGAGAAAGCAGAGTTTTCTTTGTGTACTCTGTGCAATACTCGGTGTTCTCTGTGGTTTATTGCTTTAACCAGTTTCTCATAATCGCTTCACCGCTTGGTGTTAATACACTTTCAGGGTGAAACTGCACCCCCTGTACATCATAGGTTGTATGTTGCAATGCCATGATAAAACCGTTATCATCTTCTGCTGTTATTTCCAATTCTGCAGGAAAATTAGTTTTATCAACTACCCAGCTATGGTAACGACCTACTTCAAAATTTTCAGGTAATTCATCAAACAAAAAACTTTTGGGTTTTGAGTTTTCACTTTTCACTTTTATCGGCGTTGCTACCCCATGATACACTGTTGAGAGATTTGTTAATGTTCCACCGAAAGCTTCGCCAATAGCCTGATGCCCCAAACACACACCCAGTATAGATTTAGCGGAAGCATATTCTTTTATCAATGGTAACAACAAACCTGCTTCACCGGGAATACCGGGACCGGGAGATAAAATAATTTTATCGTATTGCTTAACAGCTTCCAATGCAATTTCATCGTTACGAAACACATCCACTTTTTCATGTGTTATCTTTTCAACAAGATGAACTAAGTTGTATGTGAACGAATCGTAATTATCAAAAACCAAGATTTTCATAAGCCCCTAACCCCTAAAGGGGGATTTTTATTTTATTAATTAATAATACTTAAGCCTTTATAAAGTCTCCCTTCAGGGAGATTCAGAGGGCTACAGCCAAATTGATTGCTTTCTTCAACGCACCGAGTTTATTATTCACTTCCTGTAATTCACTTTCAGGCTTACTTGCTGCAACCACACCTGCACCTGCCTGATAAAACAATGTATTGTGCTTACTTAAAAAAGTTCTTATCATAATGGCGTGATTACAAGTGCCGTCAAAACCCATAAAGCCCAATGCACCGCCATAATAACTGCGTTGTGTAGGCTCCAATTCATCAATCAACTGCATGGCTTTAAATTTCGGAGCTCCGCTCAAAGTGCCTGCAGGAAAGGTTTTTGCCACTAATAAAAATGGGTTGCTGTTTACTCTGACTTTTGCAATTACTTCACTCACCAAATGAATAACATGACTGTAATAATGCACCTGTTTATAATAATTCACTTTTACATCATCACATACTCTGCTTAAATCGTTTCTTGCTAAATCAACCAACATTACATGCTCTGCATTTTCTTTTGCATCTTCTAATAAACGTTTGGTTTCTCTTTCATCAATTTCATCATCACCAGTTCTTTTATAGGTTCCGGCAATAGGATGAACTACTGCTTTACCGTTTTTAATAATCAACTGACTTTCCGGTGAGGAGCCCATTAATTTATAATCGCCATAATCGAAGAAGAATAAATAAGGTGAAGGGTTAATGCTTCTCAATGCTCTGTACACATTAAATTCATCGCCGGTAAAACTTTGCTGAAATCTACGACTAAGAACAATCTGAAACACATCTCCTCTATAACAACTTTGTATACCCTTCTTCACTATTTCCATATAATCATCATCACTCATGTTGCTTGTTTCACTTCCTTTTATAGCGAAAGGAAAAGCAGGCACATCTTTACTTTTAATTAAACTTTCTACCATCTGTACTTCACTTGGCAACCCATTAATAACGTTCTCGCATAAAAACAATTCATCTTTAAAATGATTGATGGCAATAACATATTGATACAAACGATAACGCATTAAGGGAATAGCGGCCTCCCCCAACTCCTCCGAAAGAGGGGCTTTAAAATCTTTCAGCTTTACAGTATCAAAAAACTGAACAGCATCATAGGTTGCATAACCGTATAAGCCTTGTGCAAAAGCCGCTTCCTTACTGGGTTCTGCAGGTTTTACGATTTCAAATCTGTTCATAAAGTCCCACAATAACTGCGGTACTTCGTTTACATTCTTAATGTCTACCTTTTCTGGTTTTTCATTCGGCAGTTTAAATTCAATGCTTTTTGTATTGGTAATTTCAATACCGGCAATGGCATTAATGCAAATAAAACTGTAACTGTTTTCTGCTGCGTGATTATCGGTACTTTCTAATAAAATCGTATCTCTGAAACGGTCTCTCAAACGCAGGTAAATACCAACAGGCGTAAACACATCTGCCAGCATTTTTTTTGTTTTAGTTTCTATACTTATTTTTTTCATTACACGAATTATTGCTGATTACGCGAATTTATTTTTGGTTATCAACTATATTGCTGCTATTAAGCTTTTGTTGTGTCACTCACTTGTACGTTCTGTTCTTTATTCAACTTTGTCTGAACCATGATTAATTAGATTTTAATGATTTGTATGATTCATCATTCTTATCCATTCAATCAAAAAAATCCAGGTTCAGACAGCAAACAAAAAACCCCAACAATACTGTCGGGGCTTTAATATAGCTTAATCATACTGGCAATGCCATTACAATCCCCGACTGAGGTTTGCATGCCACCACCAAATATTGATTGATGTTTTTTTCATTGCTGAGCAAATATAGTGGCGAGTTTTTGAAATGACCAAAAAAATTATAAATGCATATTAAAAGCTTCTTTAGGAATATTTTCAGAAACCTTAATTTGAAACTCGCTCACTCCTAGTGAAAGAAATTTTTTTATTGCTTTTTTATAATCAACCTTAGTAATGTTTGGGTGTGCAATAATCTCAATTTTATTCAAAATTGATTGTTTAAGTTTAATTCTAAAGAATTCAATATCAAAACACTTTTCATTTCCCAATAATATTAATCTTAACTCATTTTCATAACTATAAACATTCTGTTTAATAAATTGAGGAAAAACTTTTTCTCCCTTATCTAATAAATCATCATGCTGATGTAAACTCAAGTAAGCAACCTTTCCATAAAATGCTTGGATTAAAGCGTCGCTTTGATAAGTAATTAATGTCTCTTTTAATAATTCTAATAAATCTTTCAATTTCAACTTAATCACAAAACTATTAAAGCTTTGTTTCCATCTCCACATTGCTAAAGATTCATAGTGTTTCTTATTTTCTGTTAAATACCAACATGATGAATATGCAACTTTTTGCCATTTATCGACTTCCTCTTTCAACTTATTTTTAAGTTTATCAAAATCTTTTTTAAAATCATTGAATGCTTCTTCACTTTGATCTAACTTTATTCTTTGTGCAGTTAGAAAATATGATTTTATCGATAATGGTAATCCTTCGAACTTATCCTCAAATAAATCAAGTCGTGAAAAGTGTATTGAATTGCTTTCTAAAAAATCAATAGTAAATTCTAAGCTTAGATAACGCCAAGCGTAGGCGTCTTCTGAAATTATTGACCCGTCGTTACAATAATATTCTAGTATCATTACAACACTCCTTTCGTACTTGGTAAATAGTTATTCAACGGGTCTCGTTTAACCGCCATTTTTATTGCTTTCGCAAAAGCTTTAAAAATAGCTTCAATTTTATGATGTTCATTATCTCCTTTACATTCAATATTCAGATTGCATTTGGCAGCATCACTGAAAGATTTAAAAAAGTGGAAAAACATTTCAGTAGGCATATCTCCTACTTTTTCACGTTTAAATTCAGCATTCCAAACCAACCAGTTTCTTCCGCCGAAATCAATTAATACTTTGGCTTCTGCTTCATCCATCGGTAAGGCAAAACCATAACGTTCCATTCCTCTTTTATCAGCTAATGCTTTTGCAAAGGCTTCACCTAAAGCAATGCCGGTATCTTCTATAGTATGGTGTTCGTCAATATGTAAATCACCTTGGGTTTCAATAGTTATATCCATTTTACCATGACGGGCAATTTGTTCCAGCATATGATTGAAGAAACCTAAACCTGTATGAATATCAGCTTTACCGCTTCCATCTACATTCAGTTCAACTTTTATTTTAGTTTCATTAGTGTTACGTTCATGTGTAACTTTTCGTAAGCTTAATTTTAAGAAAGTATAAATCTCTTCCCAACTTAAAGTAGTTAAGGCTACCGTTTCATTTAATTCATTTATTGAATCTTTTACTTCTGCACCGCCTAAGTTTTCATCTTCTTTTAACCAGATGGCCTTGCAACCTAAATTCTTGGCTAATTGTACATCAGTAATTCTATCACCAATAACAAATGAGTTTTTTATATCATATTGATCATTGTTCAGATACTCAGTTAACATGCCGATACCGGGTTTACGTGTAGGCAGGTTTTCTTCAGGAAAACTTTTATCAATAAGTACGTTTGAGAAATGAATGCCTTCGCTTGCTAAACTCTGCATAATAAAGTTTTGTACCGGCCAGAAAGTTTCTTCAGGGAATGATGCAGTACCCAAACCATCCTGATTTGTAACCATTACCAATTCATAGTCCAATTCTTTGGCAATACGTACCATATATTGAAACATGAATGGATAAAACTCTAATTTCTCAAAGCTATCTATTTGATATGTGGGTGGCTTTTCTTTTATTAAAGTGCCGTCTCGGTCTATAAATAAAATATGTTTCATTTTAAGAAATCAGGAGTTTGTAGCCGGAAATAAAGCGACACTGCTATTGTTTTTTATTAATGGTATTATTGCTTACAGATTTTGCTGCAGGCTTTGCCGGCGTTCTTACCGCCGCTACTTCTGCAACACTTACTGCACCTGCTTTATTGCCAAAACTATTTCGTACATACGTTAATACATCAGCAATTTGCTGATTGCTTAAATCTGCATGCGGTGCCATTGCGTTGCTGTAATATTCATCATCAATAGGTATTCTATCGTTCATGCCTTTTAGTACAATACTTATCATTTTCTTTTTATCGTTCATGTATTCCGCGACTGTTAATGGGGGATTCATTTTAGGAACGCCACTACCATCGGCCATATGGCAGCTTAAACATACTTTATTGTACACTACTTTACCACGTTTTATTGAGTCTTGCAAAGTATTGGTTTGTGCAAACAGGTAAATACTTGTTGCAGTAAAAAAACTGATATAGCTTATTTTTTTCATTGATGAATAGAATTACTGAACGTAAAAGTGTGCGACGCCTGCCTACCGGACAGGCAGGCAACAGGAGCTGAATACTTGTTCTGTTGCTTGGTACACAGTTTTATTTATTGTATGAAATTTTATAAATAGTTCCTTTGCTGTCATCGCTTACATATAATGAGCCATCAGGGCCTTGTGCTAAACCACATGGACGATGCTCTGCACCTCTTGGTGAAATGGTAGCACCTGCAAAACCATTGGCAAACACTTCCCACTTACCATTAGGCTTGCCGTTTTTAAACGGAACAAAGGCTACATAATAACCTTCCTGCGGTTCTGGTGCACGGTTCCAACTGCCATGAAACGCAATGAAGGCACCATTTTTATATTTATCAGGAAATTGTTTTGCTGAATAGAATTGCAAACCATTAGGTGCTAAGTGGCCGGGAAAAGCAACGGCAGGTGTAAGATATTCATCTGTACTTTTTTTACCATCACCACCATATTCCGGTGCAATAATTTTTTTATTTACCAAATGATCGTAATAAATGTATGGCCAACCTGCATTATCGCCTTTTTTAATTTCATACATGCACTCACTAGGCAATTCTGCACTTTGTTTGGTATCGTACATTTCAGGAAATAAATCGTGCAATTGATCACGACCATGTTGCATTACAAACAAAGAATTAGTAGCTGTATTCCAATCTAAACCAACAACATTGCGTAAACCTGTTGCATAGCGAATACCATCTTTATATGTTTGATTTAATTGATCTGCTTTAAACATCCAAATGCCACCGGCAGAATCTAAAATAGGACATGGCTTCATTGATGGCGAACCTTTTTTTCTATCTTCTACCTGACAAGCATTAGAGTAAGCACCAATGTTTACATAAATATTGTTATTATTATCTAAAGCAATGGATTTGGTTTCATGCTCATGTCTGTCTAACAAACCGGTAATAATTTTTTCCGGATTAGCAGTATCTATTACTTCTTCTTTATCATTCAATTTATATCTGAAAACTTCTGTGTTAGATGAAGCATATAAATAACCGTTTTTAATGGCAATACCAGTACCTATATATTTGCCGAAAGAACTTACCAATTCAAGTTTACCATCTGCACTTTGCTTAAAATACAAAATGCCTTTTCCTTTGTAAAGCTTACCCAGCTTAGCATACAAGCCTCCTGTTTTTGTTAATGTGATATGCCTTACTGAACCGTACCCTTCTGCTACAACGGTTGCGGTAAAACCAGCAGGTAATGTTAAGCCGGCATTGTCGTTATTTTTTTTGTTTCTGGAAGGATGTGTTTCTCCTGCAAACAATTGATAGGAGCTCAATAACAGTAACCCTGTAATTAAGTATTTCATATTAGTGGTTTATTTTTAAAATGGAGTAACAAGTTATTTGTTAATTTGTTTACTGAATATAGCTTGCCAAAGCATCAACCAATAAAGTATTTTCTTTTTCTGTACCCACAGTAATTCTTAAACAATCTTCGCACAATTTTACATTACTTCTGTCACGTACCACAATTCCCCTTGTTAATAAGAACTCATACACTTTTCTGGCCTCTTTTATTTTTACGAGTATAAAATTAGCGTCTGAGGGATATACTTTTTCAACAATCGGTATCTGCAATATAACATCGGTTAAGGCATTACGCATATCAACCAGTTCTTTAATCATATCATTTACCTGCCCTACTTCTTCTAGAGCTTTTAAAACCAAATCCTGTGTTGCCTGATTAATGTTATATGGCGGTTTTACTTTGTTTAGCACTTCAATAATTTCTTTGGAAGCGAAAGCCATTCCCAAACGTAAAGCAGCCAAACCCCAGGCTTTACTTAATGTTTGCAATATCACCAGGTTGGGATATTCATTTAATTCCTGTACAAAAGATTTTTGTTTGGCAAAGTTGATATATGCTTCATCAATTACAACCAATCCGTTGAAATTATTCAGCAATGCTTCAATATCTGTTCGGTTAATGGAATTACCTGTCGGATTATTGGGCGAACATATCCAAATAATTTTAGTATTTGCATCAACAAGATTTTCCAAATGAATTAAATCTAATTGAAAGTCTTCTGTTAACGGAGCTTTCTTTATAATAACATCATTAATGTTGGCACTTACTTCATACATGCCGTAAGTAGGCGGGCAAATAATAACATTATCCTTTTTCGGCTCACAGAAAGAACGGAATAACACATCAATACATTCATCGCTTCCGTTACCTAAAAAAATATTGGTGGGTTCTACTTTTTTGATAGCAGCTAAAGCTTCTTTTACTTTCCATTGTAACGGATCGGGATAACGGTTATACCATTTGGTTAACGGCGAACCCAAACTGTTTTCGTTAGCATCTAAATACACTGATGCTTCACCTTTAAATTCATCCCGTGCTGATGAATAGGGCTTTAATGTTTTGATATTTTCTCTAAGAAGATTATTAATGTTGAACATGATATTTTATTTAGCCACAAAGTATACCGAGTAATTCACAGAGTACACAAAGCTTTATTCAATTTCGTATGTGCTTTCTATTTTCGATTTTTCACTTTTCATTTTTCACTTCTCACTCTCACCGCCTTTTGATGTGCATCCAATCCTTCTGCTGCTGCCATTACTTCAACTGTCTGTGCAATATGCTGTAAGCCTTGCTGTGTCAACTTTTGGTAAGTTATCTTCTTTACAAAACTATCAACACTAACACCACTATAAGCTTTTGCAAATCCATTGGTTGGTAAGGTGTGATTGGTTCCGCTGGCATAATCGCCTACACTTTCAGGTGAATAATTACCAATAAATACAGAGCCTGCATTGATAATTTTTTCGGCAACGGTTTCTGCATTATTACAGGAAATAATTAAATGCTCGGCAGCATATTCATTCACTAAATCAATAGCTTCCTCTATGTTGTTTACAATAATTGCTTTACTGTTTGCTAACGCTTTTACTGCAATTTCTTTTCGTGATAATTCTTTGAGTTGTTTTTCAATTTCATCATTAACTTTATTTACCATTTCTTCAGAAAATGCAACTAACAAAACCTGACTGTCTGCACCATGTTCAGCCTGACTTAGTAAATCTGCTGCAACAAAAGCAGCATTACAACTTTCGTCAGCCATAACACAAACTTCACTGGGGCCGGCAGGCATATCAATAGCAATACCTTCCTGTTGTATTAAAGTTTTTGCACAAGTAACATATTGATTACCGGGACCAAAAATTTTATACACCTGCGGAATTGTTTCAGTGCCATAAGCCAAAGCTGCAATGGCTTGCACACCGCCAACTTTATATAATTTAGTAATACCAACTAATTGTGCTGCATAAATAATAGCGGGATGCAGTTTACCTTCTTTGTTGGGAGGAGAGCATAAAATAATTTCTTTACAACCTGCAATACCTGCAGGAATACCCAGCATTAAAACTGTTGAAAATAAAGGAGCAGAACCACCCGGAATATAAATACCTACTTTTTCTATACCAATACTTTTACGCCAGCATTGAATGCCGGGCATGGTTTCAATAGTTTCGGGAGTTGCAATTTGTTTGCTGTGAAACAATTTAATATTAACGGCAGCAGTTTGAATAGCTTGCTTTAATTCATTACTTAATAATGTTGCAGCTTCATTAATTTCCTGTTCAGATACCTCTAATGCATTAATATTAACACCATCAAAATCCTGCGTATATTTTTTTACAGCAGCATCTCCGTTTTGCTTTACATCTGCTAAAACAGTTTGTACTTTTTGTATAAGTGATGATGCATCAAATGTTGGTCGTTGTAATAAAGCCTTCCAATCTTTTCTATCAGGAAAAAAATAGGTTTTCATGTTCACCTTACTATTTTTATTACACAAATTTTATCGAATTACACAAATTGTATTTGCTATTGTTATTCTATTTATTCATTTAAATCAGCGTAATTCATTTTACAGAATCATTTTTTCAATCGGTACAACCAAAATGCCTTGTGCACCGTTTGCTTTTAATTGTTCAATGATATCCCAGAAATCACTTTCGCTGATTACGCTGTGCACACTGCTCCATCCTTCTGTTGCCAAAGGCAGTACAGTGGGGCTTTTCATACCGGGTAATAATGAAATAATTTGCTCTAATCTGTCATTAGGTGCATTCAGCAAAACATATTTATTCTTCTTTGCTTTTTTTACTGATTGAATTCGGAATAATAATTTATTAAGCAGTTGCTGTTTTGCTTCACTTAAATTTTTATTCTCAATTAAAACCGCCTGAGATTGTAAAATGGTTTCTGTTTCTTTTAAACCATTCATAAACAAGGTTGAACCGCTGCTAACCAAATCGCACACAGCATCTGCCAAACCTATACCCGGTGCTATTTCTACGCTGCCACTTATTTCATGAATTTCTGCAGTAACATTATTTTCATTCAAAAATTTCTGCAATAAAACCGGGTAAGAAGTAGCAATTTTTTTCCCGTTTAAGAATGATGCATCGGTATAATCATCGCTTCTTTTAACACCGATACTTAACCTGCATTTACCAAAACCTAATTGCTCTACAACTTCTGCTTTTTTATTTTTTTCATACAATACATTTTCGCCAACAAAACCAATATCTGCAACTGCATCTTCTACATATTGCGGAATATCATCATCTCTTAAAAAGAAAATTTCTAAAGGAAAGTTATCTGCTTCGGTTTTTAAACGGTCTTTTACATTGCGTAAATCTATACCGCAGTCTTTTAACAATTTGATGGAGTCTTCTGACAATCTTCCGCTTTTTTGAATAGCGAGTTTTAGTTTTTCCCCAACCCCTAACGGGGCGTTTAATTGGTTGCTCATATTTCTTATTGTTGCTTTATGTTATGCAGTATCCCGAAATTTCGGGATGCGACGTTATTAAATAACATTTTGCTACTGCCTGTTAACAAATAAAAAAGGCTCACTCTTTTTTGAGTAAGCCCATTGTTATGTTTAAGCACATACAAAACACCAATAGCTTACCCGATGAGTAAGTAATGATGATGTGTATGAACTATTGTTATCATGCCGCAAAAGTAAAGGCTGCGATGTTTATGAGCAAAATTTTTTAAAAAGAATTAAATGCTTTCAGCAGATTGCTTAATTTTCAACCCTATGCGATACATTTTATTACTTGCCTTTACACTTTCAACTTCTTTTTTAAAAGCCCAACAATGGAAATTGGTTTGGAGCGATGAATTTAATTATAAAGGGTTACCCGATTCAACTAAATGGGGCTATGATGTTGGTGGAAATGGGTGGGGTAACCATGAAAAAGAGTTTTATACCAATCGTACATTAAAAAATGCAAGAGTTGAAAAAGGCAACTTAGTTATTGAAGCCATAAAAGAAAAATATAATAACTTGGATTATACTTCTGCCCGTTTAACAACAAAAGGAAAATTTGATTGGTTATATGGAAAAATTGAAGTGAAAGCAAAACTGCCAAAAGGTTTAGGAACATGGCCTGCGATATGGATGTTGAATTCCCGCTCACCATTGAAATGGCCTGATGATGGTGAGATTGATATTATGGAGCATGTTGGTTATGATGAAGGAAATATTCATGCATCTATTCATTGTAAAAAATACTACCACGTTATCGGCACACAAAAAACAGCCATCACAAAAGTTGATGATTGTACTACTGTATTTCATATTTATTCAATGGAATGGAATGCAGACAGCATCTGCATTTCAGTTGATAACAAGAAATATTTTTCATTTATTAATGAACATAAAGGAAAAGAGTATTGGCCTTTTGATGAGCCTTTTCATTTATTGTTAAACATTGCTGTTGGCGGAGATTGGGGCGGACAAAAAGGAATTGATGACAGTATATTTCCGCAACAAATGTTAATTGACTATGTACGCATTTACCAAAAGAAATAAAACACACACTATGAGAAAAGTAAAACAACTTTTAGCTATTGTACTGCTGTTTACAACGGCATTTACAAAAGCTCAGGATGCAGTTGGCTATCAAACGCCGCCAAAAGAAATTGCTGATTTATTATTAGCCAAACCTACACCCGGCGTAAGTGTTGACAGTAAAGCAGAATGGATGATTTTAAGTGAAAGAAATTCTTACCCTACAGTTGAAGAATTAGGGCAACCTGAAATTAAAACAGCCGGGCTTCGTTTAAATCCGAATAATTTTTCAACAAGTAGAAATGCATACATCAATAATTTTTATTTAAAGAATATTAAGAGTGGAAAAGAATTTAAATTAATTGGTTTACCTGCCAATTTATTAGCTCAGCATTTAAGCTGGAACCCATCTGAAACAAAGTTTGCTTTTACCAACACAACAGGCAACAGGGTTGATTTATACGTTGTGGATATTGCTACACAAAAAGTTACCAAGTGGAATAAAGAAGCCGTAAACAATGTGTTGAACACACCTTATGTGTGGTTAGATGATAATACTATTTTATATAAAGCAGCAAGTAATTTCGGTAAAGTTTTTCCTAAAAAACCGATTACACCTAAAGGGCCTACTATTCAACAAAGTTTAGGTAAAGTAGCACCTGCAGCTACATATCAGGATTTAATAAAATCTCCTTATGATGAAGCTGCGTTTGAGTTTTTAGCAACCAGTCAACTAATTCAAAATAAAAACGGAGTTGAAACTAAGATAGGAGCAACAAACGTTTTGCTTTCTTTTCAATTATCTCCCGATAAAAAATATTTGTTAACGAGAACCCTTCGTAAACCATATTCTTATTTAGTTACCGCCAATGAGTTTGCATCAACTGTAGCTATTACAGACTTAACAGGAAAGGTTGTAAAAGTATTAGCTGAATTGCCTTCTGCTGAAGGAAGACCCAGTGGTTATGATAATACACAAAATGTTGCCCGAGCATTCGATTGGCGTGATGATGAGCCTGCAACTATTACATGGGCAATGCCATTAGATAGCGGTTTGATTAAAAAACAAGTTCCTCATCATGATGCTGTATATGCTTTATCATCTCCGTTTACAGGCGAGCCAAAAGAATTATTTAAAACTGTAATGCGTTATCAAGGCACACAATGGGGCGATGCCAGTATTGCTTTGGTAAGAGAAATATCAAGAACCAAACAATTAAACAGAGTAAGCAGATACAATACTTCAACCAATACATTAGAGTTGTTATATGAAAGAAGTGCTAATGATGCTTATAACAATCCCGGTGTTCCTGTTACAACAAAAAATAAATTCGGAAGAGATGTAATTGCAGTTATTGATAATAAATTATTAATGAACAATACTGTAGGCTCCTCTCCGAAAGGTGATATGCCTTTCTTGGCAAAGTTTGATTTAGCAACCAAGCAAAATGAAATTATCTGGCGTTGTGCCGAAGGCAAATATGAATCTGTGGTTGATGTATTAAATCCAACCAAGCTTTCTTTATTGGTTAGAAAAGAATCGCAGACAGAAGTGCCGAATTATTATCTGGCTGATTTAATGTTGAAGATTGCAGACAGACCTATTACGAATTTTACCAATCCTTATCCGGCATTAGAAGGTGTAAGCAAACAAAAAGTTTTTTACAAACGTGCTGATGGTGTTGATTTAACTGGCGATTTGTATTTGCCGAAAGGATATAATAAAGATAAAGACGGCCCTTTGCCATTGTTAATCTGGGCTTATCCGAGAGAGTTTAACAGTGCAGCCGATGCAGCCCAGATAAGAGGTTCACAATATCGTTTTACAACTATCAGTTGGGCTTCACCGATATTTTATGTAACACAAGGTTATGCAGTATTGGATAATGCAGAGATGCCGATTGTTGCTACCAGTGCAGATAAAAAACCGAATGATGATTTTGTACATCAATTACAATTAAATGCAGAAGCAGCTATTAATAAATTAAGTGAAATGGGTGTGGGTGATAAGAATCGTGTAGCTGTTGGCGGGCATAGTTATGGTGCATTTATGACTGCTAATTTATTAGCCCATACTAATTTATTTAAAGCAGGTATTGCCAGAAGCGGTGCCTACAACAGAACCCTTACTCCGTTTGGTTTTCAGAATGAAGACAGAACTTACTGGCAGGCTCCGCAATTGTATTATGAAATGAGTCCGTTCAGTTATGCCGATAAAATAAAAACACCCATTCTTTTAATACATGGTGAAATGGATGATAACACAGGTACCTTTCCTATAAACAGTGAAAGATTATTTGCAGCTATAAAAGGCAATGGCGGCACTGTTCGTTTTGTTTACTTACCTTATGAAGCACATAGCTACAGAGGTAAAGAAAACTTATTACATATGTTATGGGAACAAAATGAATGGTTGAATAAGTATGTAAAGAATGCGAAATAAAAAATACTGATTCTGATTATTAAGATAAACTCCTGCTAATAAATCCAGCGGGAGTTTTTATTTAAAACCTTACCATTCTCGGGCATTTGATTGATTTATCTCCTCCACCCCAAACACCGCTTTTAATTAACGAAACTTCATAAGCTCCTTGTGTAGCATTATAAGTTCCTAAAGAAGATATTGTTGCATCATAATTGAAAGTAATTTTATAATCACTCAATTGATAGCCTATAACAGGAATAACAGCATCTTTATTACGATAGTATAAACCCAATATCAGTTGGCTGTTGCCGTCTCCGCTTAAATTTCTGTTAGCATTAAAACCTAAAACTGTTTCAAGAGATGTACTCATTGAGCTTACATAAATATTGGGATTTACAATCCACAGATTACCCAATTTAATCTGAGCATTTAAAAAGAAATTCAATCTCGGTTCAACAATTGCTTTGGCAACAGAAGCTGCAAAAAAACTTTCAGAGGGCCTGTTTAAATGATAAGCAGCAGCACCTGCATTAATGTATAAGTTATCTGAAATGAATGCAGCATAATTCAACCCGATCTGTAAATCAGTATAATAAACTGAAGTGTAGTTAAACGGTTCGTTATTCGGTACCGTTATATCAAAGAATTTTCCGTTCCATTGTCCGTCAAAAGTAAGTTTAGATACATCTATTCTTTTATTAATCAACCCGAAACCCGCACCAATACTTAATAATCCATTATCATTTATTACCTGATGATATGCTGCTGAAACAAAAGCCCTGTTGGCAGTTAATGTTCCGCCACCGGCTTCATCTTTTAATAATACTCCGCCAATTCCTACCCAACCATTATCAAATCTGTTATTAAATAATTGTCCATCCGCCCAAAAACTCATTGTTTTATAAGCATTACCAACATTAGCCCATTGATTGCGATAATTACCACCTACTCTGTAATCATAATCGGGCATAAAGCCTGTGTTGGCAGGGTTTACCAATAATGGTGCATTAAAGTATTGAGAGAAATGCAAATCCTGAGCACTTGCATTCAAACAAATAAATACAGAAAATAAAATAATAATATGTTTTACAAATCCTTTCATCAGCGTAATAAAGTTATATCACCTCTGCGGGTATATTTTGTTCCATCTGTCATTTCTAATTCCAATGTATAATGGTAAACATCCTGTGCCTGCACAATGCCTTTATATTTTCCATCCCATCCGCTATATTTAGAACCGCTTGTAAAAACCAATTCGCCCCAACGGTTATAAATTTTCCAATCCATTTTGGCAATACCATAACCTCGTACATAAATTTTATCATTCACTCCATCACCATTCGGAGAGAAAGCGTTCGGTACATCAAATAAAGGATTAACTAATGCAGAAACCAATTGACATAAAGTATCTGTACAACCTGCACTATTAGTAACAACCAAGCAAGCTTTATAAGTTGCTGTTGCTTCATAAAAATGGCTTACAGGTGTTAACGTTGATGTTGTTGTAAGTGTATTGCCATCACCAAATGAAAAGTCGTACTTAATACCTCCGGTTGAGTTATTGGTAAAATCTATTGCTGTGTTTACTAACGGTGGTTGCGGACTTACACTAAAACTTGCCGTAGGCTTACCAGAAACGGTTATGGTAAATGTTGTTGTATCTGTTTTGTTACAGGTTGTTGAATCATTGGCAACTAATCTTACAATATAAGTTCCTGTTGCGTTATATAAATGTGATGGACTTGATTGTGTTGATGAGGAGCCATCACCAAAATCCCATGTAAATGATATACCCCCACTTGATGTATTAGTAAAATTAGCGGTATAAGGTAAACACCCTTTTGCTGGTGTTGTAAAACTTGCTTTTACATTGGCTGCTATTCGTAATGTATCCATTAAGTAATCTGAGAAGTTGCAAAAGTTAGTATCGAGCAAAAACAGTTGTACCATATATGTTCCCTGTGAGGGGAATGCATGATTGAAAACTGATTCATTTTTTAATAAGTATTTTTTTGGGGAACCATCGCCAAAATCAACAACAAAACTTGAGTCTTTAAACTGCTTTAATGAATTTACTAAAAATGAATTATTGGTAAACTGATAAGTTAAAGAAGTACATGGCGGCACTTTTTGCTGGTTTAAAACAAGATGAACTGAATCGCTTCCTATTCTGATTTTTACATAAGAAGTATCACGGATATTACAACTGTTAGAATCTATTGAAGTAAGAGCAACTTTGTATGTACCCAATACATTAAACACATGGGTAACTTTTGATGCTGTTGTGGTATCTGCTTTAGTTCCGTCATTATAATTCCAGATATAAGATTTACCCTGTGCAATAGAATCAATAAAATCTACAGTTAATGGCAAACAACCTGATGTATCTCTTGTTGAACCTTCAATTTTAGATTTAATGGCAGACTCTAAACCCGCAAGATTAAATGCAATTTTTATAGCTGCCATATTGCAACCACCACCACCTGTACCTAATGCCTGATTATTAGGCGACCATACGCCGGGTGTTGTAGGAAAAACAGCTTCCCCATTACAATTGGCACATATTGCCTGATAAATAATTCCGTTTTTATCAAACCTGCTGGTGCCACCATCAACATGGTCGGGATAAGCACCCCCATTCTGCCCGAAGAAACTTCCGTACAGTTGCGATTGAGCATTTTTAGCTAATACAAAAAAATAAAAATCACTTCCATCAGTTGTTTTTTGAATAGCATCACTTGTTATTGTTAAACCTCTTGTATCTCCTGCATCATAACGCTGACCTGTATTGCCTAAACCGCCCCAACCTGAAACATAAGCCTGCTCACATCTGTCAATTAAGAAAGCCGTAGGTGAAATATTCGGCTGATTGCTACCTGATGTTCCGAATACCGTTGAATAAACCCATGCAGATAAATCCTGTTGCAGTTTAGCTATAAATTGTTTTCCGCCGCTTTGACTGAAAGGTGAATTTACAACAGGCCATGATGAGCTTGTTGTTGTACCCATGATGTAGGGGTAATTGAATTTATCGAACTGAATGCCGTAAATTAAATCTATACCCGATGTTCCGAAATAGCCTGTTTGAATTAATTGAGAGCCATCGTTACTTATGATGCTTACAAAACCATCAACACCACCTTGATTGGTTTGAAATAAACTTGAACCTTTATTCCCAGGAAAATCCGTGCTGGCAGTACCTCCGGCAACATATACATTATTTGTTAATGGATTTATTGAAAGCACAAAGGCAGCATCATCATCACTGCCTCCTAAATAAGAACAAGCCAAGAGACTTGATAAGTCTGCATTCAGTTTAATAAAAACACCATCCTGTTTTCTTATGTTAGAAGAAGCAGCTCCACCATTTGTTTTTTGAAATGCATTAGCGGTAACAGGAAAATCAATTGATTGTGTACAGGAAGCAACATAAACATTATTATTTCCATCAACAATAACTTCACTTCTTCCATCATCGCCATAATATCTTCTTGTTGCTATAGAAGCAGAACCGCTTGTAGAAGATTCTTTATCCTGAATATTTACACCATCATCTGCAGAGCCACCTATAATTACAGAACCAACCAATGCTGTTCCGGTGCTGTTTAATTTAGTAACAACAATATTCCAACCACCGGTTGAACCAAATACATTTTGTGTTCTCGGATAATCAGAAGATTGACTTCTACCGGCAATAACCAAATTACCTGCCCCATCCACAACAAGGCTTTGAGGTTGGTCTCCTCCGCCCGCACCTCCAATATAAGTTGCATAAATTCTGTTAGCACCGCTCGGGTCTAACTTTATGATGGCCATGTCTGCATTGTATGTACCTGAACCGCCTTTGAATGATGTTTGAAATGCACCATTACTAACGGGAAAACCTCTGCCAAAGACTATTCCGCCTAAATAAAAATTTCCGGCATTATCATAAGTGGCAGTATAACCCCAATTATCTGATTTACTTCCACTGAAAGTTGAAAAAACTAACTGTGGGTCTATTACTAAAACAGCATTTTTATCAGGTTGTGTTTTGAATTTAAAACGAACAATATTTCCTCTTACATCAAATTCGCAATTAGCTTCCTGTCTGCCCTTATTGTTTGATAAATAAGAAATAGGTGCCATCTCTTTTACCTCATCAACACTTGTTTTAATGGAAAGAACACCCTTATTAACCTTAATATCGTCTGCACCGTCAAAATACAAAGCAATATTATTGGCATTACCTCCGGGATTAACAATAAAATCATACTTTAAAGAACCATTACTTGTATAATAACGAACATCAATATTTGGATAAACATTTTTGTATGTTATTGCCTGATAAATTTTACAATTACTCGCCCACTTGCTTTTATCATCACCAATAAAATAGTTGTTATATGTTTTTAAAGCTTTTTCTGCAACAGTTGTTGGGTTGGGATTGGCATTTAACAATTTCACTTCATATACATGACCTTTAATAGTGCTGTTATCATTGGTTTTAGAAAGATTAGTTTGCTGTTCTGAAGAAAGAAATTTTGTTGAATGAGATGAAATGAATGCTGTTGAATTAGCATCGTACAAAAGCATTCTGTAACCACCATCGGGCTTTAAAGCAAAAGCACCATTTGTCATTTCACCTTTAAAAGAAATATTTTTATCCCACTGTCCTTTGTTTTCTACAAATTCTATATACGACTGAGCAAATAATGGCATTGGCAGCAGGCAAAACAATAATCTTACTAAAAAATTAATTCCTTTCATTAAGGGGTAATATTCAACAATAAAAATTACGATAATTCTTACACTATCAGTTTCGCATCAGGATATTTTACTCCAATTAGTTTTTCCTTTTTGTTGTTGTAAGAAGATTTTTAATTGCAAATTTTTTGCCATACTCAAATCTATATCTTCATTCAACAGTTTTTCAGCTTCATATTTTGCTAACTCGAGTAATTGTTTATCATTTACGATGCTTGCCAGCTTAAAGTTCAATGCACCGCTTTGTCTGGTACCTTCAATATCTCCCGGTCCTCGTAATTCCAAATCTTTTTCAGCTATTTTAAAACCATCGTTGGTAGCACACATTACAGAGATACGTTCTTTCGCATCAACGCTTACTTTACTGCCTGTTAAGAGGATGCAAAAACTTTTTTCGCTTCCCCTTCCCACCCTTCCACGTAATTGATGCAATTGAGATAAACCAAACTTTTCAGCACTTTCAATAACCATTACACTTGCATTAGGCACATTCACTCCTACTTCTATAACAGTTGTACTAACCATAATGTTTGTTTCGCCTTTTACAAAACGTTGCATATTGGTTTCTTTCTGTTCTGCAGGCATTTTTCCATGCACCATACTTATTAAATATTGGGGTTCGGGAAAATAGCTTTTAACCTGCTCATAACCCTGCATTAAATCTTCATAACTCAACTTTTCGCTTTCTTCAATTAACGGATAAATAATATAAGCCTGCCTGCCTTTGGCAATTTCAGCTTTAATAAACTCCATTACTTTATAACGCTGTGTTTCGTAACGGTGAACAGTGGTAATAGGTTGCCGCCCCGGTGGTAATTCATCCATTACGCTGTAATCTAAATCTCCGTAAGCAGTCATTGCTAAGGTGCGTGGAATGGGTGTTGCCGTCATAACCAATACATGTGGCGGAACAGCAGCTTTCTTCCATAAAGCAGCACGTTGGGCTACTCCGAAACGGTGTTGTTCATCAACTATTACCAATCCTAAATTTTTAAACTGCACCACTTCTTCAATTATGGCATGTGTTCCCACCACAAAGTGAATGGTATCATCCAATAAACCTTGCAAAATTTCTTTGCGTTCTTTTGTTTTGGTACTGCCTGTTAATAACCTTATTTCAATATCCATTCCCTTTACCAAACTGCTCAGGCTCTGAAAGTGTTGCTGAGCCAATATTTCAGTAGGTGCCATTAAACAACTTTGGTAATTATTATCCGCAGCCAATAACATGCATAATAAAGCCACAATGGTTTTGCCGCTGCCAACATCACCTTGCAATAAACGGTTCATTTGATGCCCCTTGGCAGTATCTGTTCTTATTTCTTTCAATACCCTTTTCTGGGCATTGGTTAATTGAAAAGGTAAATGATGGTTATAAAATGTATTGAAATAGTTACCCACTTTTTCAAACACAACACCTCTGCTGGTTGCATGGCGTTGTAATCTTACCAAGTTTAACCTTACCTGTGCAATAAATAATTCTTCAAATTTTAAACGTTTAATGGCTGCATCATTTTCATTATTGTTTGAAGGAAAATGTACAGCTTTAAACGCAGCATATCGAGGCATTAATTGTAAATGATGTATAATATCATCCGGCAAATTTTCTTCAATATCTTTTGCCTGCAATTGTGTTAATAAAGCATAAGTAAGTTTGGCTATCTGTCTGCCACCCAAACCTTTGGCTTTTAGTTTTTCTGTTGATGGATAAACCGGTTCTAAAAATGCTTTGCCTTCACTTTTTTCGTTGGTAAAAACTTCTATTTCCGGATGCACCATTTGTGGTTTTCCATTAAAGAAACTTGTTTTACCAAACAGCAGATAAGTTGTTCCTTCAACCAAAGATTTTTTTACCCAATTAATTCCCTGAAACCAAACTAATTCCAATACACCCGTTTTATCCTGAACATAAGCTATCAAGCGTTTTCCGCGTTTCTCCCCAACTAATTCTATACTTGCTAATTTGCCTGCAACCTGTATGTAATCTGTTTGCTGATTGATTTCACTGATAAATGAAATTTTGGTTTTATCTACATGCCTGTTAGGGAAATGATTCAGTAAATCATTAAACGTAAAAATGCCGAGTTCTTTTTTTAATAAATCTCCCCGCAAGGGTCCAACGCCTTTTAAGTATTCAATGGGAGAAGCTAATATGTTAGAATGATGAGTAATGAATGATGAATTATGAATTACAAATGTAGATGTATGATGTATGATTTTTTGATGTATGATTTACAATCTTGATTATTCAATTTTCAATTCCCCATTTTCTGTTTTCCACCTGTCTATTCACTATCCTTTCCCCTATCTTCGCCGCATGGCTAAAGAAGTTGTTTTAAGCGGTATAAGACCTACGGGATTTTTGCATTTGGGAAACTATTTTGGTGCTATGCGAAACTATGTTCGTATGCAGCATGAATATAATTGCTACTTCTTTGTTGCTAACTGGCATTCACTTACTACACACCCCGATACAACAGCATTAAAGCAGGCTGTAAACAGAGTAGTAGCAGAAAATATTGCCTGTGGTTTAGACCCTGAAAGTGTTGCTTTATATGTACAAAGCGATGTACCCGAAATTGCAGAGTTGTATTTGTACATAAACATGTTGGCATATAAAGGTGAATTGGAAAAAACTGCTTCCTTTAAAGAAAAGGTTCGCTCTCATCCTGAAAATGTTAATGCAGGTTTATTAACGTATCCTGTTTTAATGGCATCCGATATTTTAATTCATCGTGCTGTGAAAGTGCCTGTAGGTAAAGATCAGGAGCAACATTTAGAAATGGCGAGAAATTTCGTTCAGCGTTTTAATTATCGCTATGGCAATGTTTTTCCCGAACCTTATGCTTTTAATTATGGCGGAGAATTGATTAAGATTTTAGGATTAGATGGTAATGGAAAAATGAGCAAAAGTGAAAATCAATTGGCTACCTTGTATTTGGCTGATGATGATGATACCATCAGAAAAAAAATAATGAAAGCCAAAACAGACGGCGGTCCTGCTGAAACTAATGCTGTTAAGCCGGATTATATTGAGAACCTTTTTACTTTAATGAAATTAGTAAGTACCGCAGATGTTGTTCAAAAATTTGAAGACGATTTTAATAATAGCTCAACAGGAAATATTGTTATAAGATACGGTGATATGAAAAAGCAATTGGCTGAAGATATGATTGCTTTTATAAAACCGATAAGAGAAAAAGCTGCCGACCTTCAAAACGATGAAGCATTACTTGCGAAAATAATTAAACAAGGTGCAGACAAAGCAAGAGCCAGTGCCAATGAAACTATCCAGTTGGTTAGAAAAGCTGTTTTGGGCTGATTGTTGTGTGCAGAAAAATATCAACTAAACTTATTGATTGGTTAAACGATAAATATTACATTCACGTTCTTTCTTAAATCTACTTCATAAAACTGTATATAACTCAGCAATGGCTAAACCAAAGAAACCAAAACATGTAGCAGTAGCGGGCAATATAGGTGCCGGTAAAACCACATTAACAGAAATGCTGGCAAAGCATTATAAGTGGATTCCGCAGTTTGAAGATGTTGACCATAACCCTTATCTGATGGACTTTTACGAGGATATGCCACGCTGGAGTTTCAACTTACAGATATATTTTTTAAACAGCCGGTTAAATCAGTTACTCGATATTCAAAGAGGTACTGAAACCATTATACAGGACAGAACTATTTATGAAGATGCCAACATTTTTGCTCCTAACCTGCACGACATGGGCTTAATGGGTAAACGCGATTTTGAAAACTATTACAGCTTTTTTCAAACATTAAAAACAATGGTGCAACCACCGGATTTGTTGATTTATCTGAAGGCTTCTGTACCAACATTGGTAGCACAAATTCAAAAACGTGGAAGGGAATATGAAGAAAATATCCGTTTGGATTATTTAAAGAAGTTGAATGAATATTATAATAAGTGGATTGACAGTTATAAAGAAGGCCCGTTGTTAATTATTGATTGCGACAAAAATAAATTCGGCGAAAACGAAGAGCACTTGGGAGACATTATTAATAAAGTAGATGGAATGTTGTTCGGGTTGTTTTAAATAACTCAATAAAAAATTGAAGAGCATAACAGCAATGTTGTGCTTTTTTCATTTGTTATATTCCCTCGCTCCAAACAATAAACTTCCTATCCTAACCATATTGCTTCCTTCTTCAACAGCTATTATGTAATCGCCACTCATACCCATAGAAAGAATTTCTAATTTCGTATTTCGTATTTCTAATTTGCTAAACATTGATTTTAATTTCTTAAACTCACCTCTTACTTTGTTTGTATCATCACTAAAGCTTGCCATGCCCATTAAACCACAGACATTTACGTTTTTCAATCCATCTAATTCGTGTAATTGGTTTTCTAATTCGTGTAATCCAAAACCAAATTTTGTCTCCTCTTCTGCAATATGCACCTGCAGCAAACAATTAATTATTCTGTTATTTTTTACTGCCTGTTTATTAATCTCTTTTAATAAACTAATACTGTCAACACCATGAATTAAATGAACAAAAGATGCAATATATTTTACTTTATTACTTTGCAGATGACCGATAAAATGCCAGCGAATGTCTTTTGGTAATTGAGCTTCTTTTTCTACCAATTCCTGCACATAATTTTCGCCAAAATCTCTTTGTCCTGAATTGTATAAAGCCTGTATATCTGCAACAGGTTTTGTTTTACTAACAGCTACAAGTATTGTATTTGTTTGCTTTAATTCTTTTATGATTGATTGATATGCTTCTACATTAACTGACATACTGCAAAAATAAAATGTGCAGATGACATTAATCACCTGCACATTGCCCTTCCTGATTAAACTTTATTTCAAAATATTTCTGCTGATAACAATACGCTGTACCTCACTCGTACCTTCATAAATCTGTGTAATTTTGGCATCACGCATTAATCGTTCTACATGGTATTCTTTTACGAAACCATAGCCACCATGTATCTGCACAGCCTCAACAGTAACCCACATCGCTGTTTCACTTGCAAACACTTTAGCCATAGATGATGATAAATCGTAATTCAATCCGTTATCTTTTTCCCATGCAGCTTTTAAGCATAGTAATCTGGCAGCTTCAATACGTGTAGCCATGTCTGCCAACTTAAATTGTATGGCTTGATGTTGTGCAATTTCTTTACCGAATGCTTTTCTTTCTTTTGAATACTTTAATGCCAATTCATACGCACCGCTTGCAATACCTAATGCCTGAGATGCAATACCAATGCGGCCTCCGGCCAATGTTTTCATAGCAAAAGTAAAACCAAAGCCATCTGCACCCACCCTATTTTCTTTCGGTACTTTAACATCAGTAAACATTATAGTATGCGTATCACTACCACGAATACCGAGTTTATTTTCTTTGGCTGCAACAGTTACACCGGGCCAATGTTTTTCAACAATTAAAGTATTAATGCCTTTCGGGCCTTTACTGGCATCTGTTTGAGCCATTACCAAATAAACGGATGCACTGGAACCATTGGTAATCCAGTTCTTTGTTCCGTTCAGTAAATAATAATCACCTTTATCTTCTGCTGTTGTTCTTTGACTTGTTGCATCGCTGCCTGCTTCAGGTTCGCTTAATAAAAAAGCTCCGAGATATAATTCACCATCTTTTTTGCCTTGTGCAATCGGCGTAAGATATTTTTGTTTTTGTTCCTCTGTCCCGAATTCCTGCAAACCATAACAAACCAAACTATTGTTTACACTCATACAAACACTGGTACTGGCATCAATTTTACTTATTTCTTCCATCGCCAATACATAGCTTATGGTATCTAAACCGGCACCACCATATTCAGGTTTAACCATCATACCCATAAAACCCAAATCAGCTAATTTTTCCGCTTGTTCTTTAGGAAATTTCTGATGTTCATCTCTTTCAATAACGCCGGGCAAACATTCATTCACAGCAAAATCTTTGGCTGCCTGTTTTACTGCTAATTGTTCTTCGCTAAACTGCAAATGCATAATAAAAATTTGTGAGCGAAAATAAGCTAACAACCGTTAGTTAACAATAATGAAGTATTATTTTTTTGTGCTTAGCTGCAGAATAAACATTAAGCTTTGGTTGCGTCGCACACTTCAGCGTTCGTATCGCTACTCATCATAAATACTTCCTGTACAGATTATTCAATACATTCTTATCAGCATCATTCAAATACTTAGTACTGTCTTGCATAAAATGGCGTTTAAATCCACGAATGGCAGCGGTAGTATCTTTTACATCATAACCAATAATTCTTAACGCAATTACTGTATTAAAGTTAGCAGGTACTGTATCTCTTACATCATCATACCATAAGCCAAAACCCTTGTCTGCCAAAGTTTTCCAGGGAAAACGCCAGTTAGGGTCATTCTTTCTGGTTGGTGCAATATCACCATGACCGATAAAGTTAGCTGTTGGTATGCCGTAATCTTTTTTCAATCTTCCCAATAAACTAATCAAACTGTTTATCTGCAAACTGTCAAAAGGTTCAAAGCCATTATTATCTAATTCAATACCAATTGATGCCGAGTTAACATCTAACTGATTGCCCCAACGGCTTACACCTGCATGCCATGCCCGCATATAATCATTCAGCATATGATGTATGGTTCCGTCTTTACAAATAACATAATGAGCACTAACCTTAGAAGCTACCGTGGTAAAGGTTTTCAATGTTTGCTCGCAACTGTTTTGTGCCGTGTGATGTATAATTACATAACTCGGTTTACGCAAGTTAAAATTGGTTGTACCAACAAAATAAGCGGGTTGTTTTATAGAGTCTGTTGTATCTGTAGTTGGCCTTAACAATAATTCTTTAGCAAATGCTTTTGCCTGTTGTTTATAAGATTTATTGGTTTCAGCATAAGGTTTCGGGGAGCATGCATAAATAAAAATTATTATGCCCAATAATGCAGTTAATTGCTTCATGGTGTGTTTGTTTGGGAATATGCAATATAAGTTAAAAGCTTTTGTTATCAACTTGTGCATTTCATGGCTTCAACTGTTGCGTCGCACACTTCAACATTATCATTTCAATGAAAAAGCCTCCAAATTTGGAGGCTTTAAATAAAAACATCAACCGTTTATTTTATACCGAAAGCTTTTTTCACTTTCGCTACATAATCTAATTTTTCCCAGGTAAATAATTCAACTTTTACTTTCTTCACTTTACCATCAGGAGATTTAAATGTTTTTTCAACTACTTCATTCTTTCTTCCCATATGTCCATACGCAGCAGTTTCGCTGTATATCGGTGTACGTAATTTCAAACGTTGCTCAATAAAGTATGGACGCATATCAAACACACTTTCTACAATCTTTCCTATTTCACCATCAGTTAAATTAACTTTTGCTGTACCGAATGTATTTACATTGATAGAAGTTGGTTGAGCAACACCGATAGCATAAGAAACCTGTACCAATACTTCGCTTGCAACACCTGCTGCCACTAAGTTTTTAGCAATATGGCGGGTTGCATAAGCAGCACTTCTATCTACTTTACTTGGGTCTTTACCACTAAAAGCACCACCACCATGAGCACCCTTACCACCATAAGTATCAACAATAATTTTTCTTCCTGTTAAACCTGTATCGCCATGCGGGCCGCCGATTACAAACTTACCTGTTGGGTTAATATGGTATTTAATATTGTTATTGAAAAGCTTCGCATATTTTTTATACTTGGCTTTTACTCTCGGAATTAAAATGTCAACAATATCTTTTTTAATTTTAGCCAACATTTTTTCTTCTGTATCAAAATCGTCATGTTGAGTTGATACAACAATGGCATCAATTCTTACAGGCACATTGTTATCATCATACTCTAATGTTACCTGAGATTTTGCATCGGGACGCAAATATTTTATTTGTTTATTTTCTCTTCTTAATGCTGCTAACTCAATTAAAATTTTATGAGCTAAATCTAAAGCCAAGGGCATGTAATCATCTGTTTCATTGGTCGCGTAACCGAACATCATACCTTGGTCACCCGCACCTTGTTCTTCTTTTTTCTTTCTGTCAACACCTTGGTTAATATCAGCTGATTGTTCGTGGATAGCAGATAAAATACCGCAACTGTTTGCTTCAAACATATATTCACTCTTAGTGTAACCTATTTTACGAATTACACCGCGGGCAATTTCCTGAACATCTAAATAAGCTTTTGATTTCACTTCACCTGCAAGCACTACCTGACCTGTTGTTACTAAAGTTTCGCAAGCCACTTTTGATTGTGGGTCGAATGCTAAAAAGTTATCAATTAACGCATCTGAAATCTGGTCCGCAACTTTATCGGGATGACCTTCAGAAACACTTTCAGAAGTAAATAAATAAGGCATGATTAATTTAATTTGAATTTAATGGCAGCAAATATAACAGTTCATTGCTTATAAAAAACAAACAACCCTACTGAATTAGTAGGGTTGTGAATTTATTTAGAAATACTGTTGTATAACTCTATGTATTCGCTCAGGTCTGTATCCCATCCACTGAACGGTAACACTTTCTTACCGCGTACTTTGCTAAACTCTTCAACTAATTTCTTGTCTGGTTTTTCAGCACCAAAAGTAATAGCATCTGCATACGTAGCACCACCTTTAAACATAGCAGTGTTATTAACATCTTTAAACACTTCTAAATCTTTAGAAGTAACATTGGCATTAATAACTGCCCTTTTCAAAAAGTCTGCTCCCAGTTTTTCTTTAAAAGTGTTTTCACCAATTGTAAAAATTACTTTGCTGTTACCAAAAACAGGCTCACGTTTATAAGCAGTTTTAATGTAACATGGAATCAGTCCGCTCATCCACCCACTGCAATGAATGATATCGGGGGCCCAACCGAATTTCTTTACTGTTTCCAAAGCTCCTTTAGCAAAGAAAATAGAACGTAGTCCGTTATCATCAAACCACTTTTCATCTTCATCATGAAAAATAAATTTCCTTTTAAAGAAGTCTTCATTCTCTAAAAAATAAACCTGCAACCTTGCATTGGGCAATGAAGCTACTTTAATCTGTAAAGGATAATCGTCATTATCAACGGAAACATTAATACCACTTAATCTTACTACTTCATGCAATCTGTGGCGGCGTTCATTAATAACTCCAAAACGAGGCATTATGCAACGAACTTCTAAACCACTATCGTTACTTTTTATTGCCAACTTGTTTACCATTTCGGCAAACTCGGTTAATTCCAGGTAGGGCGACATTTCGGTGGCAATGAATAAAATTCTTTTCTTTGACATCAGTTATAGCCGGGTTTTTTACGACAAAAGAGTTGCGAAGGTAAATAAATTAAGCCGAAAATCAATTCAAACTCAAACCCCAACTGAAATTTAGAGATGATTTTATATAAAAAAACTAACGACCTAAGCCGGAAAATAGCACAATTAAAGAATGAAAAAAGCTTTACAATCGGCTTTGTTCCAACAATGGGAGCTTTACACAACGGCCATATTTCTTTGATTGAAAAAAGTAAGCTGGAAGCTGATATTACAGTTTGCAGCATTTTTGTAAATCCTACACAATTCAATGACAGTAAAGACTTTGAGAAGTACCCTGTAACTATTGAAGAAGATATTTATCAATTAGAAACTGCAGGATGCGATATATTATTTTTACCCAGTGTTGATGAAATATATCCGCATGGTTTAGCTTTAAAAAAAGTGTATGCATTGGGTGAACTGGAAAATATTTTAGAAGGAAAATTCAGACCCAATCATTTTCAGGGCGTTTGCCAAGTGGTCGAAAAACTGCTTGAAATTGTTCAACCCCATCAAATATTCATGGGTCAAAAAGATTATCAACAATGTATGGTTGTAAAAAAATTATTACAGCTTATTGATAATACAACAACGCAACTCATTCTTTCAGCAACACAGCGTGAGCAGTCCGGCCTGGCCATGAGCAGCAGAAATATAAGGCTGAGTAATGAAGCAAAGTATAAAGCAACTGCCATTTTTCAATCGCTTCAATTCATAAAAAACAATATCAACAATACTTCTCTTCAACAATTAACAGAACAGGCAAAAGAAAATCTTATCAATACAGGTTTTGAGAAGATTGATTATATAAGCATTTGCAATGCCGAAGATTTAAGTGAACTAAAAAATTATCACCCTTCTACAAAAACAGTTGTATTAATTGCAGCTTTTATTGAAGGAGTAAGATTAATTGACAATATTGTTTTTTAATGAAACATTGTATGCTTTTATAATTACAAGTTTTGTACTGTAAATTGCGTTACCTTATTTAAGCATGAAAAAAACATTATCAGCTGCCATAAAATATATTTTCTTCCTTGGATTAGGAGTTTTTTTGGTATGGTGGAGTTTACATCAAATACCGGATGCTAAGTGGGATGAATTTATACATGCCCTTACCAATGCAAGGTTTTGGTTGATTGCTCCTGTGTTTTTAATTCTTACTGCAAGTCATATTTTAAGAGCATTACGTTGGAAAATTTTAATGCAGCCAATGGGTTATAATCCAACAGGCAGGAATACTTTTTTTGCAGTAATGATTGGCTATCTGGCAAACCTTGCCATACCAAGGCTGGGTGAAGTTTTAAAATGTACAATTCTTGCCCGTTATGAAAAAGTGCCCGCAGAAAAATTAGTAGGGACTATTGTTGCAGAAAGAGCTTTTGATGTTATTTCTCTCGCAACAGTTTTCATTATTTCATTTGTATTGCAATATGATATTGTTGGCGAATATGCAAGAGAAGTAATAACAGAATTATTTAAAACAAAAACAGGCAACTTTTCAACCTACAAAATAATTATAGCAATTGTTGTTGTTGCCGTAATTGTCGTTGCATTAAAAATTTGGTTTAAACAGTTTGCCCATTTAAAAATTGTTATTGCTGTTAAAAAAATTCTGAGAGGTATTTGGGAAGGATTAAGCAGTATTAAAAATGTGCAACAAAAAGGATTGTTTATTTTTTACTCGGCAAGTATCTGGGCTTTATATATCGGCGGAACATGGGTTGGCTTATATGCCACACAAGGTACAGCAGGCTTGGGTTTGAAGGATGCTGTAACTGCTTTGGCATTTGCAAGTATCGGTATGATAGTAACTCCGGGTGGTATTGGTGCCTATGCTTATTTTATGGCAAAAGTTTTAGAAAAAAGCGATATTCCATTTACATTAGGTTATGCAAACGGAACCTTGCAATGGTTTGCACAATTTGCCATTGTTACCATTGTTGGCTTTACCTGTTTAATACTATTGCCAATACTTAATAAAGAAAAAAAGATTACCAATGAAACAAGTACAAGCCATTAATAAAAAAATTTATTCTTTAACAGAATTAAAACATGTAGTCATTGCATGGAAAACTATTGGCAAAACAGTTGCCTTTACCAACGGTTGTTTTGATATTTTACATGAAGGGCATATTTTTTCTTTATCGCAGGCAGCTAAAGAAGCTGATTATTTAATTGTGGCATTAAATACAGACAGCAGTGTAAAAAGATTAAAAGGTGAAGAAAGACCGATTAATAATGAACACAGCCGCAGTTTATTAATAGCAAGCCTAATAATGGTTGATGCCGTTGTGTTGTTTGATGAAGATACGCCGCTAAATGTTATATCAACCCTATTACCCGATGTATTGGTTAAAGGCGGTGATTATACAGTTGAACAGATTGTTGGCTCTAAAGAGGTGATAGCTAATGGCGGCAGGGTTGTTATTAATCCGATTATAGAAGGTTTTTCAACAACGGGGATAATTAATCATATCAAGCAATCATACTCATAAATCATAATCTTATTAATGAAAAAAGCGATACTATTTGTTTCCTTCTTTTTAGTGATTTCAGCATACACCAATGCACAATTGGCTGTTACGAAAATGTTTGGAAAAAATGCTGATAAAGTTAATTTAGGTTATGGAGGTTTTGTGGGGCTTACTATACCTATCGGTAATTCCGAAAATAAAAGTATCAAACTAGAAATTGTTGACTTTTCTATATTTCCGCTAAAGAAACAATTGGTTTCTGATACTATTGAGATTGGTTATGTTTCTATTAAAGCAGGATATAAATATGTTTTCAGTGAAACAAAAACAGGCTTTTATGTAGAACCGCAAATCGGTTGGTGTAAAGTTTTTACAGAATCAACAAAAACATACGGTGATAATTTACCAAGTTCTAAAGAAGGAATTGCACTTGCATTTGAAGCCGGATACAGCCTTGAAGTTGGACAAAGAGGCAATAGTTTTGACTTTGGTTTGAAGTATGAAACAGATATTGCAGGTAAATATTTCACAATAAGTTCTTTAGGCTTAAAAGTAGCCTACAACTTTCATCTTTTTAAAAGTAGATAGTAGTCAATAGAGTATTACAAAAAACGGCTTGCATATTTGCAAACCGTTTTTTATAAATAAAAATAATTACAGGATTATTTCAACTGCATATCACTAACAATACCTTTTATCTTTCCTTGCAGTTCTGCAAATTGAGTATCAAACTCTTCTTTATTTTTTAATTTTGTTTTTACGCTGAAATAGAATTTAATCTTTGGCTCTGTACCACTTGGGCGTGCAGAAATTTTGCTGCCATCTTCTGTTACAAATTGCAATACATTGCTTTTCGGTAAATCGATTGTCCAGCTATCACCGCTTTCAAAGTCTTTCCCAACCTGCTTTTCATAATCTAATATTTCAACTACCTTGCTACCGTTAATGGTTGCTGGTGGTGTTTTTCTGAAGCCTTCCATCATATCGGCAATTTCTTTCTGTCCGTTCATTCCTTTCTTGGTAATGCTTATTAATTCTTCGTAATAAAAACCATACTGCACATACATTTCAATCAACTTATCAAATAAAGAACTGCCATTTGCTTTTTCATAAGCAGCCATTTCGCATAATAAGGCAACTGCACTTACTGCATCTTTATCACGTACTTTATCACCAATCATTAAACCAAAACTTTCTTCACCGCCAACTATATAATTTTCTTCATTTTCTTTTTCAGCAATTAAAGAAGCAATCCATTTAAAGCCTGTTAATACATTATAACAATTAACATCATTTTCTTTGGCAACTTCATTAATCATTTCAGTAGTAACGATTGTTGAAATAACCATATCGTTCGGCTTGGCAATACCTTTCTTTTTTCTTGCTTCAATCATGTAGGCAAAAGCCAATACCGCTGTTTGGTTTCCGTTCATTAAAACCCATTCACCTTTATGATTTTTTACACCCACCCCTACTCTGTCTGCATCAGGGTCTGTTCCTAATAAAATATCAGCCTCCAATTCCTGAGCTTTCTTTAAGCCAATGCTCATGGTTTCTTTTTCTTCCGGATTCGGATAAGCCACTGTAGGAAAATTTCCATCGGGTGTTGCCTGTTCTTCAACTACATGCACATTGGTAAAACCGAATGCCTGCAATACTTTCGGCACTAAGGTGATACCCGTACCATGTATTGGTGTATAAACAATTTTTAAATCATGTTGCTTGGCAATTACTTCCGGGTAAACACTCAAACTCTTCACCATTTCAATGTATTGTTCATCCATTTCTTTACCCATAATAGTAATGTTGGCTTCGCCACCTGTCCATTTCACATCATCAACACTTGATATAGCTTCAACCTCTTTAATTACATTTTTATCGTGCGGCGGAACTAACTGTGCACCATCATCCCAATAAGCTTTATAACCATTGTATTCTTTAGGATTATGAGATGCAGTACAAACAACACCACCTTTACAACCCAATGTTCTTATAGCAAAACTTAATTCAGGCGTTGGTCTTAATGCTTCAAACAAATACACTTTAATGTCATTGGCAGCAAAAACATTGGCAGTTGTTTCAGCAAAAAATCTGCTGTTATTTCTGCTATCATGACCGATAGCTACTTTTATTTCACCATCAAAACTTTTCTTTAAATAATTAGCAAAACCTTGTGTTGCCATACCCACTGTATATTTATTCATACGGTTGGTACCAACACCCATAATGCCACGCAAACCACCTGTACCGAATTCAAGGTTGCGGTAAAAACTATCTTCTAATTCTGCAGGGTTTTCTTTTTGCAGTTTCTCAATAGCATCTTTTGTGGCAGCATCGTAATTGCCGTTAAGCCATGTGTTTACATTTTCTAAGGCTGTAGCATTCATGTGGTTTGTTTTAAAAGTTTGATGATTGGATATTTTTAACGTGAATGGAGAAACGTGAGTAGTGAAATATTCATAGTTTAAATTCATGCCTCACGATTCACTTCTCACAAAAACTATTCTCCCAAAAACTGTGTTTGGTCAGGCAGTGTTACCGAAATTTCACCGCTTCCCTCCTGCAACACACATTGGCAACCTAATCGTGAATTTATTCTCGGACTGATGGCTCTGTCAATAAAATCTTCTTCTCTGTCACTCAATTCTTCTAAGTAATCCATTCCCTGTTCAACATATAAATGGCAGGTACTGCAGGCACATACAGCACCGCAGTTATGATGCAGCTCAATACCGTTATCTAATAATATTTCTAAAAGACTATCTCCAGGCTTTATATCAGTTAAAGTTACCGGCTCTTTTCCCTTCTGTTCAAATTTAACGTTGATGTTGTACATAATATTTTTTGTTCGGCGGCAAAAATATTTCAATTCAAACTATAACACTAAGATTTATTGAATGAAATATTTAGTAGAAAAAGAGTTGGTGTTTTAAAAAATTCCTTTAGGTTTGTGCAAACGTTTGCAAACGAACGTTAGTTAAATTAGTTTATTTCGGTTGCTTGCTCATAAATAAATCCTGCACGGTTTGCCCTGCGGGATTTCTTGTTTTAAAAAAGTTTAAAGGTTCAAAAGTTTAAGGTTTAAAGTTTCCACCCAATTCCTAATTCCCATTTTCCAATTCCTACTTTCCACTTGCTGCTTTCAACTTTATGATATTCTCACTTATCATTTTATACAACTCATGTTGAGATGGATATTTTTCCAACAATGACAAATGCTTATTAACGGTTGCCATATCTCCTCTTACTGCAGGACCTGTAAATACTTCTGATGGATGATAATGCTGCAATCTGTTGGCAGTTTCTTCAATTAAGCTTTGTATTAAACTGAAATCTAAATGCTCTGCTTTACAAAAGTTGGCACTTTGCAAATACATAAAGTTGGTAAAGTTGCAGGCAAATACACAGGCAACATGCAGTTTCACTCTTGCTTCATCATTACCTCTTGCTGTTTTATTGCTGATAGCTAAAGCCAATGCTTCAATCTTTTGAATGGTTGTTTCATTATTACCATCAATTAAAAAAGGAATGGGTGTTTCATCGCTCATTACTTTTCTTAAACTCTGTACAGGATATAAAACACCATATTCATTGCTCGTCTTCAAAACATCTATACTTACAGAGCCTGCTGTATGTATAATCAATTTGTTATTAAAGTTTATATGCGGTGATATTTCAACTAATGCTTTATCGCTTACACATATAATATATACGTCTGCATTTTTTGATAGTTGCTCAATATTATTTATCGGTTTAGCATTTACTAAATTGCATAACTCAACAGCATTGGCTTCCGTTCTGCTGTACACTTCATGAATGGTAAATCCATTTTTATAAAATCGTTTAGCTAACACAGTAGCCACATTACCTGAACCGATAAAACTTAGCAACATATCTTTGATTTAATGATGAAGTTAAAATTTAAGCAAAAAATTGCTGTTGGCTTTTACAAAACTAAGTTTAAAGCCTATGCGTTGGTAAGCAAAGAAAAAGCAGTGGAGAAAGTATTTGAATTATTCTGCACGCCTTACAGCGGTAAACCTAAACGCAAAGCTCCGCCTGCATTTCATAAGGCTGAAAAAGTGAGTGTTGTTGTAAACGGATTAACTGTAAGAGGCTGGAATTGGAAACCTTCAAACTCAACCGGCAAAAAAATTTTAATAGTGCATGGGTTTGACAGTTGCAGCTATAAGTTTGAAAAATATGTTTTGTTGTTACAGCAAAGCGGTTTTGAAGTATTGGCTTTTGATGCTCCGGGTCATGGTATTAGTGATGGTAAATTTTTAAATGTACTGCTCTACAAACAAACACTATTAGCCATTAATGAAAAGTATGGCAGCTTTTACGGCATCATGGCTCATTCAGTCGGGGGATTGGCTGCCTCTGTTGCCGCTGAAGAATTACAAACATTAAACAAGATAGTTTTAATTGCACCGGCTACTGAAACAAAAACAGCTACTGAAAACTTTATTGACTTTTTGCAATTGGGTGCAGCAATGACAAACGACTTGCTTGCATACATTGAAAAATTTGCCAACAAACCCATTTCTTATTTTTCTGTTACAAGGGCAGTTGAAAATATTAAAGCCGAAATTTTTTGGCTGCACGATGAAGATGATATTATTTGCCCTATAAAGGATGTACAGCCGGCTATCGCCAAACACTTACCCCACCTGCATTTCAGCATAAGTAAAGGATTAGGCCATAATAAAATTTACAGAGACAACAGCGTCGCTAAAAGCATTGTTACCTTTTTTGAAAATTAGTTAAGATTTTTTTCTGTTTAAATGTTTCTTCTAATATTGCATCGAAGGAAATACGAAAATTGAAGGTCGAAAATCGAAAAGCAGGTAAGTATATGGCAAAGAATTTATTGATTGTTGAGTCTCCGGCAAAAGCGAAAACCATTGAAAAAATCTTAGGTAAAGATTTTGAAGTGAAAAGCTCTTTTGGGCATATACGCGATTTGGAAAAAGATGAAATGGGTATTGATATATCCAACAAATTTCAACCGCGTTATATTGTTCCCGCAGATAAAGCAAAAGTGGTGAGCGATTTAAGAAAAGCTGCTAAAGGAAAAGAAGTCTGGTTAGCATCGGATGAGGACCGTGAAGGAGAAAGCATCAGCTGGCATTTGGCTGAAGTATTGGGTTTAGACCCCCGCACAACCAAACGTATCGTGTTTCATGAAATTACTGCACCTGCTATTAAAAGGGCTGTTGAAACTCCGAGGAATATTGATATGAACTTAGTGAACGCTCAACAGGCAAGACGTGTGTTAGACAGAATTGTAGGTTTTGAGTTAAGCCCGGTATTATGGCGGAAAATAGGCATGCAGCGTGGCTTAAGTGCAGGCCGTGTACAGAGTGTAGCGGTAAGATTAATTGTAGAAAGAGAAAGAGAAATCAATCAGTTTATTGCCGAAAGCACTTATAAAATTGAAGCTGTTTTTACTGCGAAAGACATTAATAATAAAGAGGTAAACTTTAAAGCAGAAGGCCCTGAAAAATTAGCAACACTTCCGCAGGCACAGGCTTTTTTAGAGAGTTGTAAAAATGCTGTTTATACAGTTAAAGATATTCAGGTAAAACCTGCCAAACGCACACCGGCACCGCCTTTTACCACATCTACCTTGCAGCAGGAAGCCTCCAGAAAATTAGGTTACGGTGTAAGTAAAACTATGTTACTGGCTCAGAAATTATACGAAAGCGGTTACATTACTTACATGCGTACTGATAGTGTTAACCTGAGTGACTTAGCCAGAAGAGATATACAGGATCAGGTAACCAATAGCTATGGTGAAAAATATTTTCAATACAGAAAATATAAAAATAAAAATGAGAGTGCTCAGGAAGCTCACGAAGCTATTCGCCCAACTTACATGAGCAACAGAACAGTTGATGATATTGATACTAAAAAATTATATGAATTAATCTGGCGTAGAACCATTGCCAGCCAGATGAGTGATGCTGAATTTGAAAAAACAATTGCCAAAATTAATATCAGTACCAATAAAGAAGAATTAACTGCAACCGGTGAGGTATTAAAGTTTGATGGCTTTTTAAAAGTGTATTTTGAAGGTAAAGATGATGAAGACGAAGAAGATACTGAAGGCATGTTGCCACCGTTAACTGTTAATCAAACCTTAGATTTTAAAGAATTAACTGCAACAGAAAAATTCAGCAGACCGGCACCGCGTTATACCGAAGCATCATTGGTTAAGAAGTTAGAAGATTTAGGTATCGGTCGCCCTTCTACTTACGCTCCTACTATTTCAACCATTATTAAAAGAAATTATGTAGAGAAGCGTGACAAAGAAGGTATTAAGCGGGATGTAAATATTTTAAAACTCACTTCAGCACAAAATATTACTAAACAGATTATTCAGGAAAATACGGGTGCAGAGAAAGGAAAATTATTCCCTACCGATTTAGGCAATGTTGTTACAGATTTTCTGAAACAACATTTTGATAAGGTAATGGATTACAGTTTTACTGCATATATTGAACAGGAGTTTGATGAAATTGCTGATGGTAAAATGCAGTGGACGAATATGATTGGCGAGTTCTACAATCCTTTTCATACCAATATTGAACATACTTTAGAAAATGCTGAACGTGCCAAAGGTGAACGTGAATTAGGCATTGATGAAGCAACAGGCAAGAAAGTGGTTGCACGAATGGGAAGATATGGGCCGATGGTACAAATTGGTGATGCCAATGATGAAGAAAAACCTCGCTTTGCAAAATTGAAACCAACGCAAAGTATTGAAACCATTACGTTTGAAGAGGCAATGGATTTATTTAAGTTACCCAGAGTTATTGGTGAATATGAAGGTTTAGAGTTAAGTGTAAATGTGGGAAGATTCGGGCCGTACATAAAATTAGGCGAGCAGTTTATCTCCATTCCCCGCGGTGAAGATTTGTATGAAATGGAATTAGACAGAGCTATTGCATTGATTAATGAAAAAGAAAAAGCCGATGCTCCCGTTGCTGAATATGAAGGTAAGCCAGTAACAAAAGGCAAAGGGCGTTTCGGGCCTTTTATTAAGTGGAATGATTTGTTTATTAATGTACCGAGGCGTTATAATTTTGATAACTTAAGCAATAATGATATTAAAGAATTAATTGAAGCGAAGGTTGATAAAGAAGCTAACCGATTTATACAACAATGGCCTGCTGAAAAAATTGCTATTGAAAATGGAAGATGGGGGCCGTTTATACGTTTCGGTAAACTAATGCTGAAACTAACCAAGAAAGCTGACGGCACTAAATATACAGCCGAAGAATTAGCAACAGTAAGCATTGATGAAGTAAAGAGAATGATTACAGAGCAGGTTCCAACTGCCTTTGAAAAGAAAACAAAAGCTGCGAAGCAAGCAGCTAAAAAGAAATAAAAAAATCCCGCAGGTGTTGCGGGATTTTTTGTTTTGATTGAGTAAAGAAATTCTTGTTTTTCAATTGTTGAGTTTTGTATATTTAAAAAAGTAAGTTTTACTGAAATAAACAACCCATAAGCAATATAGTGTATATTTATAAATTGGCTGTAATTTTATGAAGACCCTACAAACGATAACGACTTTATTGATTTGTTTTACCTCATTCGGACAGGGGAAAATTTTTTATAATGTACTTAAAGCAGATGGAGATAGCACTTTCTGGTTTAAATATCAAACAACAATTGCTCAAAAACTTAAACTACCTCTTTTAGATACTTCTACAAAGACTGAATATTTCCGCATCTGGACAAACAAACAAGCTATAGACCTTTGGCAAGAAAAAGATGGTGAATTTAAAAGTATGCTTACTACTTGGACAGATGAATACCCCCCATATAATGAAGAACCAACAAATCGAACATTCATAAAGACAAAACAGATAAGCGGAGATTCTTTGCTGATGCTGAGAGAGCTTTTGATATCAAATGATATTTTGTTTTTACCCACTGATGATTCAATCAAAGGATGGCAAAAAGGTGTTGACGGTAATACATACATTATTGAGCATTCTAAGAAAGACAGCTATTCATTTAAGAGCTATTGGACACCAAAGGCACAGGACTCTTTGAAAGAGGCTATTCTAGTACAAACTTTTGTCGATAGTGTCTTGAATCTTACAAATGCACAAACATTTTGGAAGGAGTTTTCAAAGGAAATACCATTTGAAAGCTATTACAATGGCGGGCCAAGTGTTACAAWTAGAATTCTGACCGAGAAACAACGGAAAGAATACAAGAAGGAACGACAAAACTACCGCCAACAGCAGATTCCAAAAACCAAGGTTGGAAAACAATAACTTTCCGCCGCTGTTGGTGTTCTTCACCAACGGCATTCAAATAAAGTAAAATCGTTGTTGGTCGAAAGACACAACATCGGCAGGTAATATTAAAGTGTTTACTATTCCTTCCAACAATATCTCTCGCAGAGGACACTGCAAACAGCACATAACTGCCTTCCTTCCCAGCAATGTCTCTCGCAGAGGACATTGCGTTCATCAATAACTTTGTTATACATCAATCGAAAAGTAAAAAATAACAAAATAAAAAATGAACAAAATAGCAATCATTACAGGAGTAAGCCGGGAAATGGGACTTGGCTATGAAACAGCCAGACAACTCAAAGAACTTGGCTTTAAAGTCATCATTACTGCAAGAGACTTTGATAAAGTTTCAAATCTTGCCGAACAACTTAAAGTAATGGCAAAACAATTGGACGTTACAAACGACCATTCAGTAAACAATTTGGCGAAAGAAGTTGAAAATGAATTTGGCAAATTAGATGTGCTTGTAAATAATGCAGGAGCATTTTTTGACCAAGGCGGAGAACCGCTTTCAACCGATTTGCAATTTGTAAAAGACGCTTTTGATACCAATCTTTTAGGTGCATGGAGAATGATTAAAGCATTTCACCACTTACTTGAAAAAAGTGACAGCCCGAGAATTGTAAATGTTTCAAGCGGTGCAGGTTCGTTTGGTGACCCGGTATTCGGGCTTGCACATCATTTCAGTAAAGTACCTGTTTATGGAATTACAAAACTTGCTTTAAATGGGTTGACAGTAAAAGTGGCTACACAATTGAAAGGAAGCAAAATCAAAATAAATTCGGTTGACCCCGGTTTCACCGCAACCTATCCGGGTACGGAAAATTATGGAGCAAGACCGGTAAGTGAAGGAGCAAAAAGTATTATTTGGGCAATAACAATTCCGGACGATGGACCAAGCGGTGAATTTTTTAGAGATGGACAAACATTAAGTTGGTAGGTAATGGCAGTTCACAATAACATAAAAACTTATTACGCTCCCGCAGGTGTTGCGGGATTTTTTATTTTCAGCAACACATAACCGCCGACGAGATAGAAGCCGTCGTCGGGGTTTGCAACCCTGTCAACGGCTCTAAGCCTTTGCAACGGTTACTCATAAAAAACAATTATCTTTCTAAAAAACCTTCATCATGCCGATAAAAAATCTCTTTGCAGTATGCTTAGTTGCCATATGCTCCGCATTCAATCTTAAACCTGATACTTCAAAAAATCCTGTTGTTCATTTTGAAGTGGGTTGTAAAGATTTAGCTGCCACTACTAAATTTTATACAGAAACATTTGGCTGGAGCCCAACCCCTGCAACGCTTTCATCCAACTTAAACACCAATTCAACTGAAGGTATTCAGGGGCATATTGTTGCCTTGGGGCATGAGCCGAATAACTATGTTACTTTTTATATTCAGGTAGCGGATATTAAAACTACGCTTACTAAAATAGAAGCAGCGGGCGGTAAAAAAATTATTGGCCCACTACCGCTACCCAACGGAAAACAATTTGCCTGGTTTAAAGACAATGAAGGAAATATGATTGGTTTAACTACGCCATAAAATAAATTATTACAACCGCCGACGAGGTTAAAACCGTCGTCGGGGTTTGTTACCCTGTCAACGGCTCTAAGCCTTGACTGCGGTTTGGTTGAGATATTAAAACTGTTTCATCAGTTTATTGCCAACAGCACATTGCAAACAAAGTTTTTTATTGCAATAATTATTTTTTAAATGGATGAGTGCCTGAGAATCTAATGCTGATTGATTTTCAATTTTTTGATTTTCGAATGCAGCAGTAATGGTATTATGTTCCGGTGATAACTGCATTAACCATTGTAATGYTTTTTKTTTATACTTCTCATCTTTAGTGTACAAGCCATAAGCAAATAAAATAGGAATAAAAGTATTAATGATAATATTATCAATCATTTCACTTCCCAATTGCTTTTGCCTTAAAGCTGTTGGTTTATCAAACACATAATGATAAAGCCAGTAATCATTAGCCTCAACAGTTAATAGTGTTTTTATTTCTTTTAAACTATCAGTTTCTTTTACTACTGAAAACAAATGTGTTGACTGCTGAATAAACTTTGCTAATTGAGCTAAACGTATAGTTGGAAAATTAGCCGGCCTCATTCTTAAAAAATAAGGTGTTTGCACTGTTGATTGCAGTTGGTATTTCTTTTGTAAAAACTGATATTCTTTTTTCAGCATTATTGGATATACTTCTTCAAAATCTTCATTCAATAAATTAACTGTTCCCAATAAAATAGCTTCTAACTGGTTAATCTGTTGTTTATGTTTTGCCAGCACATTTACAGAAATATATTTTGCCATTTGCATAAATATTTCTGCATTTACTTTCAATCCGAAATTATAAGCAAGCATCCACCAGAAAACTTCTTCCCAATGGTGGTTGCTTTCTTCAAACAACGACAAAACTTTTTTAGCTTTTACCTCCATTCTTTCAATTGCTAATCTTTCTTTCCATTTTATCCATTCAAATTCATTCAATACAATTAATAAATTATTGCATGGAATAGCAGCTTGCGAGTTCATTAATTCTTCATATCGTTTCAATAAAACTTTAGCAACACGTTCCTGCAAGCAAAGGGTTGGAACATGAGGTATGGCTTTATCGTTTTGCCAAACAACATGCAGAATAATATTGTTATAATTAGAATCGAGATTGTGATTGTGTTTATACCAATCAGATGACAAGCAGTGCAGCTCTATATTTCCTGCCAATACAATATCATTCACTATAACCTTTGCCTGCAAAAAATCGGGACCTTGATTATGATTAAGCTGACCTTGATAGATGATTTGTAAAGTTTCACCGTTTTCAGTAAACAAATCACTCTTATTAAAGTACTGAAACTGCCAGATGAATTGTAGTAATTTTTCCGTCATAAAAGTAGTTTATGAAGGAGGTAGTATTATAAGCGACAAGTGAAAATAAGAAAATAAAATTGATAAGAACAACAACAAATATTAAAACCTACAAATTTTATAGATAAATCTCTATAAACTATGTAGTGTTTGTACTACTTTACTTACGGGCAAGCCCATTACATTATAAAAATCGCCTTTAATTTGCTTTATACCCACAACACCAATCCATTCCTGTATAGCATAAGCACCGGCTTTATCGTAGGGTTTGTACTTTTCTACATAAAATTCAATCTGCTCTTGTGTTAATGTATAAAATTCAACTGCTGTTGTATCTGCAAAGGCAATTTCTTTCTCTTCATGCAATATTACAACACCTGTTATAACTGTATGTGTGTTTCCTGAAAGAGATGATAAAATGGTAATAGCTTCTTCTTTACTATTCGGCTTACCTATAATTGTATTATTTAAAACAACAACTGTATCTGCTGCAACAATAGTTTGATTGTTATGTGCTAATTTATTTTTTATAGCCAATGCTTTTTGCCTTGCAATAAAAACAGGAACTTCTTCAATAGCTAAATCAGCAGAAAAGCTTTCATCAGCTTCGCTTACCATCACTTCAAAATCAATTTCAGCCCATTCTAATAATTGTTTTCTACGGGGAGATTGTGAAGCCAGTATTATTTTTTTCAACTGAAATAAATTTAAAAATAGAAGAATAACATACTTACAATTCCTGTAAACATAACCAATTTAATAACGCTGCTTAATGAGTGAAACTGTTGGGGTGAGTATGCTGCAAACAATTGCCTGAAAATATATACCAAGGGGGCAATAATAAGAATAACAGAATAAAAAATACTAATCCACCAACCGAAGGTAACAGCATATAATTGCAGTATAACCAATGCAGCAATTAATACAATTAACCAAACAGCTACAAAAACTTTAGCAGCATTAACGCCCCAAACTATCGGCATGGTTGTACAGCCGTATCTCCTGTCCCCTTCCATATCTTCCATGTCTTTTACCACTTCTCTTACCAAAGAAATTACAAAAGCAAAACAGGTATATAAAATACCCAACCGCATAATTTTTCTTAAAGCAAAAAAATCTGTTGAAGAAACATGTATAAATACGCTGAACTCAATTAAGCTTACTACCATAATAAGCCATGCCGATAATGCAGAAACCAAAATATTACCAACTAAAAACTTTTTCTTTAAACTTACTGAATACAAAAACAATAAAACAACACAACTAAGGTTGGCAAAAGCAATCCACAAAATTCTGGTTTTGTATGAAATATAAATACCAATAATTATGCTTGCAACACTTAGTAATAAATGCCAGAAAATAATCCATCTTCTGCTGATGTATTTTTCTACAATTACTTTTTCAGGCTTATTTATTTTATCAATATTCAAGTCGAAATAATCATTAATAATATTACCGCCTGCAGCTCCTAATAAACTGCTGAAAGTAAGCAGTGCCAGCATGCCGTTTGATAATATCGGTTTTAAACCCGCAGCATGTAAAGCGGGGACTGCAATACAATAGAAAAACATAACCTGTGTTAATGCTATAAAAACAAGGTTAGGCCAGCGGATAATTTTTAAAAAGGCTGCTGTTAGTTTCAAACAAAAAATATAAAGTGATGCAATGGATTATTTCCGATTGTCTCTCCATTCATAAACCCAACTGCTTTGTATCATTTCTAAATGACCTTCATTGCTTTGTTCGCGTGTACCAACAAAGCCGGGTAATTGCAAAACCCATTCTAATAAATCTGTAAAACGTACACGGTAAATTTTTGATTCGGTAAACTCATCGCCAAACTTTTCATACAGCTTCAATGCTATATCTTCATAATCATTCCAATGTATAGGAGGTTCAAAAGTTGCCATGTTATTGTTTTGTTATGCAAAATAGTTGCAGCAAAAGCAAATAACCAAATTTTAATAGTTAAGTTATATAGGCATTAGAAATTTATATTTGATAGAAATAAAGTTTTATGCAGCGTTTAAACAAACCATTTTTATTAATAGTTGCACTGCTTGAATGGTTTGCTGTATCAACACAGTTCTACTTTACAATCAGCAACAGGTTACAACCTTTAACAGAAACGCTGATTCGCTTTTTCAGCTACTTTACTATTCTTACCAATTTAATGATTGCTATTTATTGCAGCGTTCTTTTATTAAAGCCATTAAGTAAAACAGGTTTATTTTTTTCACAACAAAAAAATACGACTGCTGTTACTGTTTATATTGTTATTGTAGAAATAATATACAATACTGTTTTGCGAGGCTTGTGGAAACCCGAAGGTTTATTAAGATTGGTTGATGAATTATTGCATTTAATTATTCCGGCTTTATTTTTTGTTTATTGGTTAGCATTTACAAAGAAAAACTTCTTGAAGTGGAAAGATGCTTTTGCATGGTTATTATACCCGCTTATTTATGTTATTTATATTTTAATACGTGGAAATTTTTCAGGGTTTTATCCTTATCCGTTTATTGACATGGATAAATTAGGTGTTGCTAAAACATTAGTAAATGCAGGCTTTGTTACCTTATTGTTTCTATTGATTTCGGTAATGTTTATTGGCTTGGGTAAACTGATTAATAGGTTAACAAAATGAAAATTTTATTAACTGCAATATGCTTTTTGTTAATGCAGAAAAATTTTGCACAGGATAGTTCATATGCTAAGCCAAACAAACAAAGAGTAATTATTTTAGGAGTAACGAATGCAGCAGTTACAACAGGCACTATGGCTGCCTTGTATAATATTTGGTATAAAGATTACCGCTCTTCCCCTTTTCATTTTTTTAATGATAATGATGAATGGCTGCAAATGGATAAAGCCGGGCATGTTTGGAGTGCTTATAACATCAGCCGGTTAACTGGCGAAAGTTTTAAATGGGCTGGTTATACTAATAAAAAAAGTTATTGGTTAGGTGCTGTAAGCGGTGTAGCATACATGAGTATTATTGAAGTATTAGATGGCTTTTCAAAAGAATGGGGTTTTAGCTGGGGAGATTATGTAGCCAATATAACGGGCAGCAGCCTGTATCTTTTTCAGCAATTAAAATGGAAGGAGCAACGCATTCAAATGAAATTTTCTTCTCACATAAACGATTACAGTGTTTATGGTTTAAACAACAGAGCTGACAGTATTTTCAGAAGAAATTTTTTTACCAGAACACTAAAAGATTATAATGCTCAAACCTATTGGTTAAGTATTAATGTTAAATCATTTTTTAAGCAAACTAAATTACCTGCCTGGTTTAATGTTGCTTTAGGTTATGGTGCCGGTGGCATGTTTGCGGGCAGCAGTAATTTAGTGCGGGATGATTACGGCAATATTATTTTTAACAGAAGCGATATACCCCGTTACCGCCAATTTTATATAGCTCCTGATATAGACTTTACTAAAATAAAAACGCACAGTAAGTTTTTAAAAGGAACTTTTTTTGTGTTGAATGCTTTTAAATTTCCAACACCTGCTTTGGCATTATCGCAAGGTTGTTTGCAATGGAAGTGGATGGTGTTTTGATGGTTGCTTCGATTAAACAACTTACCAATAAAGCTGTGTATATTTATGAGTTGTGTGGCAAGCATACCAATCCCCTATCAAGAGAATTATTTATGATACCGTATTAAATGTAGCAAATGAAGCGACTTTATTATTTAGATAATCTTATGATATTTTTATCTGTTTTGGTAATCCTCCATCACGTTAGTATTGGTTATGGCACAATGGGTGGTTGGAGCTATGTTACACCTGAAAAACTAACCGGCACAATTCAAATTTCACTTTCCGCCTTAACCGGACTCGAAGCATCATTTTCAATGAGCCTTTTCTTTTTTATCTCTGCTTTCTTAACAATCCCTTCATTGGAGAAAAAAGGAGTACCCAAATTTTTAAAAGCAAGATTAATTCGACTGATGATACCGTTGTTATTTGTAATGATTATTCTTGCCCCGAGTATTTTATATTATGTTGCAATACATAATAGAACAACTCAATTGTCATGGCTTAGTTATGTATTACAACAAAACAGTAAACCCTTTACTTCTCATGTGTGGTTTATTCTGGTGTTGATAATTTTTGAGTTAGTATATATCTGCTACTGGAAATTTATAAAACCTAATTTTTCTATTTCAAAATGTTTATCAGATAACATCCCCACGCATTTCAATATATTCACTGTTATTGTTTTGTGCAGTGGTCTTACAATTTTAGTACGACAATTTTTCCCACTTGGGCAAAATTTTATCGGCATAGATTTTTCCAATATCACTCCTTACATATTCATGTATGCGATAGGAATATTAGTTTACAGAAAACATTGGCTTGATGAGCTTTCAAGAAAAGTGGCAATAATATGGTTTCCCATCTCACTTATTTCAGCTACCTATTTTTGCCTGATTATTTATTTTCTTATAAAGCAGCCAACTCAAATTCATAGATTTAAAGAATTTAGTTGGGAATCTGTTTCTCTTTCATTTGCCCAAATCTTTGTGTGCATTGGTTTCTCCGGTTTTTTTCTCTATCTCTTTAAGAAAAAAATCAACTTCAAAAACTTTATATTATCACTCATGAGAGAAAATAGATACGGCGTTTATATTTTTCATTCTGCAGTTGTAGTTGGTGTTACAATTATGCTGGAATTTTTAACACTTAACCCGATTATCAAATATATTATCGCCTGCATTTTAAGTATTGTATTTTCTTACTTGCTTGTTGGGCTGATTCGTAAAATTCCTTTAGTTCAGCGAATAATTTGACTATTTAAAATAAGGCAGGATGGTACAAAAGGGTTACCGTAATAATTATCGAAAGTTTGTTTGCAATGGAAGTGGTTGGTGTTTTGATATATATGCTTCGTGAGGACATTATGCAAGGCTATTTATTGCTGTAATTCATGTCCCCACGAATTATTATGAGACACTAATAAAAATTTTATTAAGAAAATGAATACAAAAATAAACAACTTATAAAATTAAGTTGCGTATTTTTATGAATCGTAGGTAACTCTGCCACCGACAGTTTTTTATTAATCAAAACGAAATAATTTCACCATGAATGATTTTATTTGCGATGACAATAATAGGTATAAACAAAAGTTTAATTTTCTACCTGACGACCAAGGGGGTGCAGGCAGGCATAGATGTGCAGGTTCTGCATATGAAGCAGGCTATCAGGCTGGTTCGCAAAGACAAGAAAATTTAATACTTGACTTAGACGAATTGCCCGAAAGTCAAGCTGGTACTGTAAGACACAAAAGTCCACATGCTGCTTATGCCCAAGGCTATTATGACGGAGTAGTAGCATCTTATAAATAATCTCTAAAGTGACTTATTTTTGAAGCATGCCTAAAAAACTTGTAGAAAAAGAAGAAGAAGTTTTAAGTGTTGCTGAAGACCTATTCCAACCTTATAATTTAAAAGCCAAACCGTTTCTCAAATGGGCAGGCGGCAAAGGACAACTTTTGACAAAATTCAAAGAATTATACCCACAAAAACTTATTGACAAAAAAATTAAAAATTATTACGAACCTTTTTTGGGTAGTGGTGCTGTATTCTTTGACATAGCACAGAATTATGAAATTGAGAATGCTTTCTTATATGACATTAACGAAGAGTTGATACTTACTTATAAAGTGATTCAAAAAGATGTATCTAAACTTATTGACTTTTTGTATCGTTACCAAAGAATATATAATCGCCTTGACAAAAAACAAAGAGATGAATATTTTTACGAACAGAGGACTAACTATAATCTGCAACGATTTAATACCGATTACGAAAAGTATTCAGAACAATGGATAGCAAGGGCAGCCCAATTAATTTTTCTAAATCGCACTTGCTTTAATGGACTTTATCGTGTTAATTCAAAAGGAGGATTTAATACTCCTGTAGGTGTCTATGAAAATCCTAACATTTGTGATGAACATAATTTATTATGTGTTTCTAAAATTTTAGAGTTAGCAACAATTAAAAAAGCCGATTTTAAACAAGTAAAAAGAGATCTTAAAAGCAATGCATTTGTTTATTTTGATCCCCCCTATAGACCAATAAGCAAAACAGCAAACTTCACTGCATACAGCAAGCACGACTTTGCTGATAAAGAACAAACTGATTTAAGTTTATTATTTTCACACATTCACTCAAAAGGTGAATTTGTTATGCTTAGTAATTCTGACCCAAAAAATTATGACCCATCAGACAATTACTTTGATAATCTTTATAAAGATTTCAATCTAATTAGAGTACCTGCAAAAAGAATGATAAACTCTGATGCATCAAAAAGAGGATGCATCAATGAAATTGTTGTTATCAACTATCCAATTAAATTATGCAAAAAGGAACAAAAGGAAATATTACAGGCAACCAGCTTGAAGTAGCAGTTAAAACTGTATTAACAGGCAAAGGGTTTCAGATAGTAAACTATAGGGTTTGGGAAAAAGACCCAAATAAATATAGCAAAGAATTGCTTCTTGAAAATGTTCCTTTCACTACTATTTACGAACACAAAGGCAATACTGAATTTCTCTTACTTTCAGATAAATATAAACTACATATTCGTATTGAATGTAAATGGCAACAAGTTGCAGGTTCTGTTGACGAAAAACTTCCTTACTTATATCTTAATAGTATTGAAGCAATGCCTGAAAAAACGATCATAATATTAATTGACGGTGCAGGTTGGAAACTTGGTTCAATAAAGTGGTTAAGGGATGCTGTTAAAAACAAAAAATATACAACTACACAAAACAAAGACAAGAAGATTCACGTCTTCAGTTTGACAGAGTTCTTTACTTGGGCTAATAACACATTTGTATAACTGAAAAGCCCATGCCTAAAACATTAGATTCTTTGCTCCACTACTAAACATGGTAATAATCATCAGCATACTGCTATCGGCTATGATTCAGCTTGACTTAATTCTAATATGCCTTTTTTATTACTTTCACTTTAACTTTTTCAAATCGACAGCAGTTTCATGCTAGACATTTGATAAATACAAATGCTATATAAAGCCCTTGAAAATTAATATAAGAAGCTGCGTAAGTCGATTAATGAAAGTATTTTGATTTCGGCTCTCTATCTGTTAAAAATCTTAGCCTACAACCTCCCCGTCCTCGAATTAAAAACAGTTAACGCAATCAGTTCATCATGTCTTGCATTTAATGAACGGAAGTAAACAAAAATCTGATAATCATTTTCTGTTTCCCAATAATTGCCATCGGTTAATGTGGCTTCTGCTTTAGCAGTTTTATCAAAGCCTTTGGTAACATAAGTATAACTGTAATAGCCCTGCTTTAAATACAACTCTTTTTCATACACACCTTTATCGGCATTGTACTCCATTTTGCTTGCTTCGTTAATTTCATTGCCCGTTAATTCGCCTAACAAATACACATCTTTATCGGCATAAGCCCTGTTGTTAGGTGGTACATAGGTAAAATGCACTTTACCATATTCTGTTTGCCACCATTGGTTTATATTTTCTGTTGTACTGATATCATGATAACCGTTTAAATCTTTCATGTATAAATAACGCTGCTGTAAGCGGTTGATATCCGGTTTTAAAAACACTTCATTGGGTTGAATAATTTTATCTATCCGTTCGCTCTGAAAACGAAAGCTTCTTAAATCTGCCCATCGGTATTCATTGCCGCCGGCAAAAATTAAATCGTTCTCACTATCATATTCCAACACATTACCTCGTATAAATGTGGGCTGCACATTTATATAAGCATTGTCTTTTCTGTTATTTTGCGTAACCAATAATTTCATTTGCTGCTGCACATTAAACACTTCTCTGTCGGGCAAAACAATTTTCAGTTTTAGTTTTTGATGTGTTGCATATTTTTCCGAATCAAAAGTTTGAGCAATGGCAGCAGCCACCACCGCTTTATTTTCAACTACATAAAAACGTTTGGTAAAAGCCAACTGATTGATATCTCCATTCAAAAAAACTTTCAGTAAATAATTACCGCTTTTAGCGGGAACACAAGTCTTTTCGGGCAATTGAGCCTGATAGTGTACGTATTTTGTTTGAGCAATAGAAGCGTTTCTGTATTGTGTTATTCTTTGTGTTTGATAGCCTTTTATATAATCAAACGGGCTAACATCTGCAGGCTGCCAATCTGCATTACACAAAACAAAACTGTAATAATAATTCTTGGCATAACCATCTACATCATCAAAATGTAATTCTATGATATCTTCAGAATTTAATTGTAAAACAGGTAAGCTTTCCTGATTATTTTGTTGAAACAGTTTAACTGTTTTAATGTTCGGAGCGTATACTGCATCTGCATTTTGCTGTGCATAGCTTACATGCATGAACAATAATAAAAAACAGAAAAGTTTTATTCTTTTATTCAGCGTCATACTATAAACATACAAAACTTAGTTATAGCATAAATTAATAACACTAAAAATTACATGCTATTTTAACCACAGCGTTTACGGAGTTAAGCACAGAGAAAACAGAGTGTACTTTTTAACCTCTGTGCAAACCCTCTCTTTACTCTGTGGTTCATTCAATAACTAAAAAAATCATAATCATACTGCAAATGCTTTTGCCACATTCAACACATACATTTAGTTTTGGCGTAACTACTTTACTTGAATACAACCTGGTACATAGCAAACAGAATTGCGTTTAATAAACAGAAAACTTTTTCAAGATTTATTATTCGTTTATCAGTTGCAGCCACTGCCATTAGTGTGGCGGCAATGATTGTTACTATTTGTTTTGTAAATGGTTTTCAAAAAGCAGTATCTGAAAAAGTTTTTAATTTCTGGGGTAATATTCGTGTGCAGCATCTGGCATTAGATAAAGCTTTAATTGCAGAAGAAGCAGTAATTGAAAGAAGTGATACGGTTGAGAATATTATTAAAAGCAATACTTCTGTTGCACATATTCAACCATTTGCTACCAAGAGTGCGGTAATAAAAAAAGAACAGCAAATTGAAGGCGTTTTATTGAAAGGTATTGATACTACTTATGATAGCATTGCCATTAAAAAATTTATAGTTGCAGGAAGATGGCTTCATTTTACAGATAGCAGCTACAGTAAGGAAATAATTTTATCGCAAGCCATTGCTAATGAGTTGAATTTAAAACTAAACGATACTGCTACATTGTTTTTTATTTCGCCCAATAACCAAAGCACTTACAGAAAAGTATTGATTGCAGGTATTTATAAAACAGGTATTGAAGAGTACGATAAATTGTTTGCTATAACAGATTTAAAATTGTTACAAAGGGTGGGCAATCTGCAACCCAATGAAATTGGTGGTTATGAAATAACGTTGAAACAGCATAATAATGGAGAAGATACTATTGTAAGCAGGCAATTAAATGAAGCATTACCAACTGTTTGGGGAAGTAAGAGTATAAGAGAAGTGTATCCTAATATTTTTGATTGGCTGGGAATTTTAGATAATAACAGAACGATTATTTTTATTGTTATGGGTATTGTTGCTGTTATTAATTTAATTACCTGTTTGTTAATTTTAGTTTTAGAAAGAACCAGAATGATTGGTGTTTTAAAATCTGTTGGTATGACGGATAATTCACTGCAACAATTGTTTCTTTATTATTCAGGTTTTATTGCTTTAAAAGGCACTGCCATCGGCACTTTTATTGGTTTAGGCATTTGCATTTTACAACAGGACACAAGCTTTATAACTTTAGATGAAGCCAACTATTATATTGCTGTGGCACCGGTACAGATAATCTGGTGGCAGGTTGGTTTAATTGTTTCGGCAACTGTTGTTATTTGTGTACTATCATTAATACTGCCTGCATTATTAGTAACCACCATTAAGCCTGTTAAAGCCATTCAATTCAGGTAAGATGAGAAAGTAAAATGCCCGTTGCTACTGCTGCATTTAATGATTCTGCTCCGCCTTTTTTAGGTATGGTAATTTTTTCTTGTATGAAGGGAAGCAACTCATCATTAATTCCTTTTCCTTCATTGCCGATTAATAATAATGCTTCTTTAAGTTTGGATTGTTCATACAAACTCTTTCCGTTTAAAACTGCACCAAAAACAGGTATTGTTTTATTTTCCTTTAAAAATTCAACTAAGTTTTTATACCAAATCTTCACTCTTGTAAAAGAACCCATTGTGCTTTGAATAACTTTCGGGTTATACAATTCAACAGTATTATTGCTGCAAATAATTTGTTCTACACCAAACCAATCGCACAATCTTATAATTGTTCCGAAATTGCCCGGGTCTTGAATATCATCTAAAACAACGGTGCATTTATTTTTTAAAACCGGCTCAACTGTTTGTTCAGCTTGCTTTACAATTAATACAACTTCATTAGGCGTTTGTAGCTGGCTAATCTGGCTTAACTCTTTTTCATTTATTGCAACAGCATTTACTGTATTATTTTTATTAATCCATTCAGGTAAGGCATAAATTTTTTCAATAATATATTTACTGGCTGAAATTTCTTCTGCCAGCTTAGGTCCTTCAGCAATAAATAAACCGGTTTCTTTTCTTTGCTTTTTGTGGCATAAAGATTGAATATATTTGACCTCGTTCCTGCTTAACATTGTATATGCGTTTTATTCAGCCCTTTAAAAAAATTTATTCACTACTATTTCTCTTAACATTTTGTGCCTGTGGTACAATTATAAAAAACTATCCTGTAAATAAACCATTTGTTTTTAAGAATGAAGTCAACGTTCAGGGCTCTTTTTCAAAAGATGATAAAAAGAAAATTGAAACAAGTTTACAAGGTTACTTTGATGACAGCTTAAATGCCCGTTATGTAAATGAAATAAAAGTAAATATCCCGGTTTTCAGGCAGGTATTAAATAACCCCCCGGTTTTTGACTCTGTAAATATTTTTCGTACAGAAAAGTTTATGAATGCCTACCTGAATTCCTTAGGTTATTATTATGCAACGTTTCCGTCCTATAATGTGAAGCTTGACACTATAAAGACAAAAACAAGAAATGTTCTTTCATTGCGAAAGTTTTGGCCACGTTTTATTAAAAAAATCACCCCGCAACAAATCCGCACATCAATTACTATTAATGTTAACGCCGGAAAGAATGTAATTATTGATACTGTTGGCTATGTTATGTTAGATAGCAATATTCAGCGATTAGCTGTGTCTTCTGCCGATAAAAGTGATTTTAAAAAAGAGGGCAATTATTCTAAACAGGCAATAAGTAATGAATTAGACAGGTTATCATCTGTTTACAGAGACAGTGGTTATTATAAATTGACAAGAGAAGATTTTATTGCTGAAGTTGATACTATAAACAAGGCATTACTAAAGCTTACTTTTAATTTAGCTGAACAAACAATGTTAATAAACGAAGCGGCTGTTGACAGAAAAGAAAACCCGCGATGGAAAGTGTTGTTTAAGCAAAAGCCTTTCTTTGATTCAAGTAAAATATCAAAATACTACATTAACAAAACATATTTCTACCCCGAAACAAAGCCTTATGATATTCCTGATAGCTTAATTAGTCATAATAATTTGAAGGAAAGAATCAACAGAGGTAATTCAAAAGATTTAATCATAAGAGACAGTATCGGCAAGTTCAGGTTAAGACCCATGAGGGATAATGCTTTTTTAAGAAAAGACAGTTTATATCAGGAAACCTTATTTTATAAATCTATTAATAACCTTAGCCGTATCGGTGCATGGCAACAGGTTGATGCCCGCATAAAAGAAGTTGGTAAAGACTCTTTAAACATTCATGTGTTTTTAGTACCGGCTCTTAAACAAAGTTTTGAAACCAATCTGGAAGGGAGCCGTAATACCGGAGACATTACTTCGGGCAATACTTTAGGGTTAGCTTTAAACTTTACTTACAGAAATAAAAACGTTTGGAAGCAAGCCATACAATCTGCTACCAGCCTGCGTTTGGGAACTGAGTTAAATATAGGAGGTGCCAACAATGTAAACTCAGATGTATTACAAACTTTACAGGCAAGTTTATTACAGAACTATGCTTTTCCGCGATTAATTATGCCTCCTTTGTTTAACAGGAAACTATCAAAATTAGATAATAAGAGAACTGTTTTATCTGCCGGTGCTGCTTATACAGACCGAAGAGATATTTACAGGCTTCGCTCTGCAACTTTTGGTTTTGGTTATGAAGCCACTTCTAAAAGCGGCAAATGGGGTTTTAGTTTTAAACCGTTAAATGTTGAATTATATGGTGTTGATACATTAAGAGGTTTTGATAGTTTAATTGATAAAAATCCCTTCTTAAAAAATTCTTTCAGAGATGGCTTGGTGATAGGAAATTTTAATGGGCAAATAACATTTACCAATCAAAGTAAACTCAACAGCATTTTTGCACGGTTGGGTTTTGAAGAATCCGGTTTGCTTGTTTCGGCATTAACAAAAGCTACTGATAGGTTATTTATTTACAACAAAGTAGAAGGAGAATTAAAATATCAACATAGATATAAAAAATCTTCATTGGCAGCCAGAGCTTTTACAGGTGCAGTTTTTCCGCAAAAAGGCCAATCAGTTCCCGTATTTAAAGAATATTATTTAGGTGGGCCAAACAGTATGCGGGCATGGGGTTTAAGGCAATTGGGTTTGGGCTCTTCTATTTTAAGTGATACAAGTAAATCTCAATATACAGACCGCTTTGGAGACCTTGCAATAGAAATGAATATTGAATATCGTTTCCCTCTTTTCAATACTTCTTCATTTAAGATATCCAGTGCATTATTTGCAGATGCAGGTAATATATGGTCTTTAAAACCTAATGCAGCTAACCCAAATGGAAACATAGATATCAGTAGATTAGAAAAAGATATTGCCTTGGGTATCGGAACAGGTCTTCGGCTCGATTTCAATTATTTTTTAATACGTATAGACGCTGCTTATAAAGTTAAAGACCCTGCAAGGCAATACGGCAGCGGCTGGATGAAAGATTTTAAATGGATAGAAACCAGAAGCAATGGTGTTGAAGTAAGAAACTACGCCATTCAGTTAGGTATTAACCTTCCGTTCTGATTATTATTTACTATATCTTATACAGGCTTTATTAATAGCTTGATATGATGCATTTTTTCATCATACTTAATTAATCGGTACATTCTTTTATTTCATCTGCAATACAGCATTCTAACATTTCTTTAATACACATTGGCCTGCTTATTGGCTTCTTTCTGCAAATCATAACCATACAGTATAAGCAACAATTCTACCTAATCCCTTTAATCACCAATTAAAACTAAAGGTTATGATGTATATTAAAAGGTCAGTTGCTTTTGCAGCGTGTTTATTCATTACAATAACAACAGCTTTTTCGCAGGAAACATTTAAGCCAACGTATGAAGTTGGTATTGCAGCAGGTACTTTTATTTATCAGGGAGATTTAACTCCATCTTACTTGGGTTCTTATAAAGTATTGCAACCGAATATTACTATTTACGGAAGCAGATCAATCAGCCCTACATTGGCTGTTCGTGTAAATATTGCTTCGGGTAAAATGAGTGCCAATGAAGGAGACTACAATACACCCTCATGGAGGCAGCAACGTAATTTCAGTTTCAGCACTTCATTAACAGAAGTTTCAGGTTTATTAATTTGGAATCCATTTCGAAAAAATGAAGATATGATAAATAGTAAGTTTCAGATTTATGCCATGGCTGGTGCCGGCATTGCATTTTTAGATGGAAGCAGAAACTGGCATAATATGACTACCGCTTATGTTGATCAAAACCCCGCAGTTTTAACTGCATTAGGATATGATACAGTACATTCTATGAATAAACCAATTGTTGTACTACCAATTGGTGCAGGTATTAAATATGCTCTCGGAAATAATTTCTCAATTTTTGGAGAAGCATTGTATAGAATAACTTTTAGTGATTATATAGATGGCTTTAGTTACGCAGCCAATCCAAAAAATAAAGATGCTTATTATTCTTTATCAGTAGGCATAAGTTACACGTTCAACAGAAGCAGGGTTAGTTGCCCTAAAGATGTAAGATAGTTTTAATGGTGATGAAGGGCAGAAAGGTTGCTTTATTATAAGCGGCCTTTCTTTTTTATGCTTACTTTAGTTCTTTAACCAACACACTTATGAAAAAAAAGATTGCTTTTATTATTTGCCTCTTAGTTGTTATGTATAGTAATGCTCAGGAAATTAATATTATTCCGCAACCGACCACAGCATCTTTTCCCATTAAGGGAGAATTTGTATTATCTGCTTCTACTGTTATAGTAGCAAATAAAAGTGAACAAAACTCAATAAACTTTCTGAATGATTACCTACAAAAATTTTATGGTTTTAAGTTAAAAACTGCAGTAAAAGCAACAAACAATTTCATCAGTTTTACAACACCTGTTTTTATTCGCAAACCCGATAATGAAGAAGCTTATACACTAAACATTAACTCATTATCAATAAAAATTCAAGGCAATTCTAATGCTGCTACTTTTTATGGTATGCAATCATTGTTGCAGCTACTTCCCGTAACTGCTAATTCCAAATTGCCAATAACCTGTATTTTCATAGAAGATGCTCCCCGCTTTGCTTACAGAGGAATGCATTTGGATGTTAGCCGTCACTTCTTTTCTGTTGATTACATAAAAAAATACATTGATTTTATTGCTCTCCATAAAATGAATACGTTTCATTGGCATTTAACAGATGATCAGGGTTGGAGAATAGAAATTAAAAAATATCCTAAACTAACAACAGTGGGTGGTTTCAGAAACGGAACTATTATCGGTCGTTATCCGGGAACAGGAAACGATGGCATTTATTATGGCGGCTATTACACACAAGAGCAAATAAAAGAGGTTGTAAAATATGCTACCGAAAGATTTATAACTGTTGTTCCTGAAATTGAAATGCCGGGGCATTCTTCAGCAGCTATTGCTGCCTATCCGCAATTAAGTTGCTTTCCCGATGAAGCTACCAAACATCCCGCCAAATGTGCATGGAGCGGCGATAGTACAGGTAAAAAAATACAACAAACATGGGGCGTATTTGAAGATGTGTATGCACCAACAGAGTACACTTTTAATTTTTTGCAGGACGTATTAAATGAAGTAATGCAATTGTTTCCATCTAAGTACATTCATATTGGGGGTGATGAATGCCCCAAAGAAAGTTGGAAACGTTCAGCATTTTGTCAGCAATTAATTAAAGAAAAAGGTTTAAAAGATGAGCATGAGTTGCAGAGTTATTTCATTCAACGAATAGAAAAATATTTGAATACGAAAGGAAGACAGATTATCGGTTGGGATGAAATTTTAGAAGGCGGCCTTGCACCTAATGCAACTGTTATGAGCTGGCGTGGAGAAAAAGGCGGTATTGATGCTGCACAGCAAAAACATACAGTGATAATGACGCCCGGCGGTTGGTGTTATTTCGATCATGCACAAACACAAAAAGAAGATAGTGTAACCATTGGCGGTTTCACCAGTTTAGAAAAAGTGTACAGCTATGACCCTGTTCCAAAAGAATTATCAGAAGAAAATAAAAAATATGTGTTGGGTGCTCAGGGCAATGTTTGGACGGAATATATTGGCAATACTTCAAAATTAGAATACATGATTTTTCCAAGAATCAGTGCTTTAAGCGAAGTTTTATGGACACCTGTTGACAAAAAAAATGAAGCTGATTTTAAAAGAAGAATGGAAGCTCAAATGCAGCGTTACAAACTTTGGAACATTAATTATTTTGGAAAGAAATAGCGTTCATTCAAAAATAACCTGCAAATTCCTGCAATAATTTATCTTCGTACTGCAAAAAACAGCAATATGGCATTATCTAAATTATCGGTTGACCTCTCAGACAGCTTTGAAAAAATTCCCGTTAAAATTTTTGATACACCCAGAGAAGGTTCCGTTTATGCAGCAAAAGAAATTGCTTCACTCATTAAAGAAAAGCAACAGAAGGGGCAGGATTGTGTATTAGGTTTGGCTACAGGCTCCACTCCTATTACTTTATATGCAGAATTGGTAAGAATGCATAAAGAAGAAGGTTTAAGCTTTAAAAATGTTATCACTTTCAATTTAGATGAATATTATCCTTTACAAAAAGAAGCCTTGCAGAGTTACTGGAGTTTTATGCACAGGCATTTATTTAACCATGTAGATATTGAACCATCAAACATTCATATTCCCAACGGTCAGTGGCCGAAAGAAGAAATAAAAAAGTATTGCCAGAAATATGAACAAATGATTGAAGCCGTTGGTGGCATTGATTTACAGGTACTTGGTATTGGTAATAACGGGCATATTGGTTTTAACGAACCGGGCAGCAGTATTTATTCAAAAACAAGATTGGTAAGTTTAGAAAACAGTACAAGAATTGCCAATTCATTTGAGTTTCAAAACATTTCTCAAGTGCCTCGAATGGCCATAACAATGGGCATCAGCACCATTTTAAAAGCCAAAAGAATTGTATTAATGGCTTGGGGAATGAAAGCCCCCATTATTGCAAAAAGTGTGGAAGGTTTTGTAACAGAACAAATACCTGCAAGCATATTACAACAGCATAATGATTGCACTTTTATAGTTGATAAAAATGCTGTCACAGAGTTAACAAGAATAAAATCTCCGTGGTTAACCGGCGAAGTAGAATGGGATGCCAAAACCATTAAACGTGCCGTAACACATATGGCTTTAAAAACGAATAAGCCGGTATTAAGTTTAACAACCTTGGATTATAACGAAAACGGTTTGGGAGATTTATTGGTTGAAAAAGGAGAAGCTTATGAAATAAACTTACAGGTTTATTATATGCTTCGCGATAGTATAACCGGTTGGCCAGGTGGTAAGCCGAATGCAGTTATTCCCAACCATCCTGAAAGAAGCACACCGCACCCAAAAAAATGTGTCATTTTTTCGCCGCACCCTGATGATGATATTATCAGCATGGGTGGAACTTTCATGCGTTTACACGACCAGGGACATGATGTTCATGTGGCTTATCAAACAAGCGGCAACATAGCTGTTACCGATGAATTTGTTACCCGTTTTTTAGATTTTGCGGTAGGTTTTGAAGATATGTTTGGTATTGATAATCAAAAAAGCGAAAGCATTTTGACTGAAGCAAGAAACTTCCTTTCAACCAAAAAATTAAATGATGTTGATACGGCGGAAATAAGAGCTATCAAGGGTTTGATAAGAAGATGCGAAGCCAAAGCAACTTGTCGTTATGTTGGTTTGAAAGATGAAAACGCTCATTTTCTAAACCTTCCTTTTTATGAAACAGGGGCTATTCAGAAAAAGCCAATGGGCGAAGAAGATATTCGGATAACAATGGAATTTTTAAACAAAGTACAACCGCAACAGATTTATTGTGCAGGAGATTTGGCAGACCCGCATGGCACACATAAAGTTTGTCTGGATGTTATTTTTGAAAGTATGAAACGCTTAAAAGCCAATGGAGAAAAATGGGTGAATGATTGCTGGGTATGGTTATACAAAGGTGCCTGGCAGGAATGGGATATTGCTGATATTGAAATGGCAATACCAATGAGCCCCGACCAGGTAATGAAAAAACGTTTCGGCATTTTTATACATCAATCACAAAAAGATATGGTTCCTTTTCAGGGAACCGATAACAGAGAATTCTGGCAGCGTGCAGAAGACAGAAATGCCAATACCGCTAACTTGTATGCCAATCTTGGTTTAACAAAATATGCAGCAATGGAGGCTTTTGTAAGATGGCATTATTAATTTTTTCTCGCTGAAAACACAGATAATGCAGAAAAAATATTTGTAACAATTTCTGTTATGTTGATTTTGCTGTGAAATCTTATCATTGTAGCTAAATGAAGCAATCAACCTCAACACTTTGGAAAGAAGCCTGGCAACAAAAACAATTCAATATCAAGTTATTGGCAGGCTTTGCTGTTTTAATTGGTATTCTTTCATTATATCCGTTATTCTTTCAACATATTGAAAATAGAGAAGGCATTATATTAAACGATTGGTTACTTAAAAAAATGAAGCCTCAGGATTTATCACTTTTTGTTTTTATACCTATTTGGTTAATAACTGCATTAACTATTTTCAGATGCATTACTAACCCCCAACTGCTTTTACTGTTTTTATGGTGCTATACTTTATTAAGCATTTTACGAATTATTACAATCAGCTTGGTGCCTTTAAACCCACCACAGGGCTTAATTCCGTTAATTGACCCGTTGACAAATATTTTTTACGGAGGCAAGTTTATAAGCAAAGATTTATTTTACTCTGGGCATACTGCTACACTTTTTTTAATGAGCTTATGCCTGCAAAAACAATCTGAAAAAATATTGGCTCTTATTGCTTCAATTGCAGTGGCTGTAATGGTTTTAATACAGCATGTTCATTATAGTATTGATGTGCTGGCTGCATTTCCTTTTGCTTATCTGGTTTTTCTGGCGGGGAAGAAGATTGCAAACTAATTGCTGCCATAAAAAACAAAAGTACAAGTGCCTGCCCGCCGGTAGGCAGGTGTGACGCTCCGAAGGAGTCCTTTGGACAAGGAACGATGCCATGAAAAGCGAATGTTAGTTTCATACATTTTATTCCCCACTTCTTTTAATTTTTAATTTTCCACCACCCTTTTGCTATTTTCCATTTTCTACTTACCGTTTTCTACTTTCCACTATATTTGCCCCTCAAAATTTTAGCAAGTGCCTACTAAATTTTCTAAAGAAACATACATGTATTGGTATGAGTTAATGCAACTCATTCGCCAGTTTGAATTAAAGGCTGAAGAAATGTATAAAATGGCAGGTAAAATCCGCGGTTTCTTCCACGCTTATGTTGGTCAGGAAGCTATTGCTGCGGGTTGTATGACTGCTACACAACATGAAGACCCCTTCATCACAGCTTATAGAGATCATGGCTTGGCATTGGCAAAAGGAACCACTCCCAATTCCTGTATGGCAGAATTGTATGGTAAAGCAACAGGTTGTGCCAAAGGCAAAGGAGGCAGTATGCACTTCTTTGATGTAAAGAATCATTTCTTTGGAGGGCATGGCATTGTGGGTGCTCAAATTGGTACAGGTACCGGTTTGGCTTTTGCTGAACAGTATAAAAATACCGGTAATGTAGTATTATGTTTTTTTGGAGATGGTGCTGCAAGGCAGGGTATTTTACATGAAAGCTTTAACCTGGCTATGTTGTGGAAGTTGCCAGTAATCTACATCTGCGAAAACAATAACTATGCAATGGGTACTTCTGTTGAGCGTACCTCAAATGTGCAGGATATTTACAAATTAGCTGATGCTTATGAAATGCCGGCAGATAAAGTTGATGGCATGACTGCCGAGGCTGTGCATGAAGCTGTTGCCCGTGCTGTAAAACGTGCAAGAGAAGGCGGCGGACCAACTTTATTGGAAATGAAAACTTATCGCTACAAAGGGCATTCTATCAGCGACCCTCAAAAATATCGTACCAAAGAAGAGGTTGATGAATACAAACAGCAAGACCCGCTTGGTAAAGTAACACATACCATTCTTGAAAATAAATTTGCTACACAGGCGGAATTAGATGCTATTGATGCAAGAATAAATACTGTAGTTGAAGAGAGTGTAAAATTTGCAGAAGAAAGCCCTTGGCCTGCTGATGATGAAGTATTGAAAGATGTATATGTAGGTGATAATTTTGAATTTGACGTTGATTAATAAAAATAAAACAATCCTAAAAAATGAGTGAACATAAACAAGATATAAATGTGGTTGAGAAAGATGCGTTGTTACAGGCTCAAAGCATTTGGCAGAAAAATCAAAAAACAATTCTGACAGTTGTAACTGTTATTGTAGTTGTTGTTGGTGGTTGGTTTGGCTATCAAAAATTTATTCTTGCCCCTAAAGAAGAAAAAGCTCAGGAAGCAATGTTTAAAGCAGAAGAATACTTCAGAAAAGATTCTTTTAATCTTGCTTTAAATGGCGATGGTATTGCCAAAGGTTTTTTATACATTCAAAAAAATTATAGCGGTACCAAATCTGCTAATCTTTCTAAGTTTTATGCAGGTGTTAGCTATTTAAAAACAGGAGAATTTCAAAAAGCGGTTGATCAGTTAAAAGATTTTTCAACTTCTGCAAAACAAATACAATCTTCTGCTTATGGTGCATTGGCAGATGCTTATAGTGAGTTAAAGAAAAACGATGACGCTATTGAATACTATAAAAAAGCAGGAAATAATTTTACAGAAGATGAATTTGCTTCTGCTGAATATTTATTTCGTGCAGCATCATTAAGTAAAGTAATCGGTAAAACACAACAGGCTTTAGAATTGTATAAAACTATTAAAGAAAAATTTCCTAAAGCAGATAACGGCAGAAGTGATAAATACATTTATCAATTAAACATTGAAAAAAACGATTTCAGTATAAACTAATGGCTACTCAGGGAAATATCTCATTATACAAAGGCATCCCGAATTTGAAGGATGCCTTTGTAATTATTATTAAAACAGAATGGAATGCAGCTATTGTAAATAAGTTAGAAGCGGGCTGCAAAAAAGTGTTCAAAGCAAATAATATTAAACACCAAACCTTTACCGTTCCGGGTGCCGTTGAAATTCCGTTTGCAGTTAAGCAACATTATACACACAGCAATACCATGCCCGACGCCTATATAGTTTTAGGCACTGTAATTAAAGGTGATACGCCACACTTCGATTATGTTTGTCAAAGCATTACCAATGGTGTAACAGAATTAAACTTAGCTTTAGATGTTCCTGTTATTTTTGGTGTATTAACTGTAAATACAGAAGCACAGGCAATAGAAAGAATTGGCGGTAAACATGGCCATAAGGGCGAAGAAGCAGCGGTTACCGCTTTGAAAATGATAGCACTGAATAAAAAATTTATTTCAAAAAAATAATTTATTTCCCTCCTTTGGAGGGATTGAGGGAGGCATATATGAACGTACAGATTTTCATTCCCTGTTTTGTTGATCAGTTGTATCCAACTGTTGCATTTAATATGGTTAAAGTATTGGAAAAAGTAGGTTGCCATGTTGATTATAATGCCAACCAAACCTGTTGCGGTCAACCTGCTTTTAATGCAGGCTTTTGGGGAGAAGCCAAAGATGTTTGTACAAAATTTTTAAAAGATTTTACTGATGCAGAATATGTAGTAGCACCAAGTGCAAGCTGTGTAGGCTTTGTACGCAACTACTACCCTACTTTATTTGATAATTCATCTGTACACAATGATGTTAAAAGTTTAGGTGAAAGAACATTTGAGTTGAGCGAGTTTGTAACCAAAGTAATGAATATTGATGATGTTGGTGCAACATTGAATGGTAAAGCAACCTATCATGATAGTTGTGCTGCTTTACGTGAATGTAAATTGAAAGAGGAGCCACGACGTTTGTTAAGTAAAGTAAAAGGGTTAGAATTAATTGAAATGAATGATAACGAAACCTGTTGCGGTTTCGGTGGTACTTTCGCTGTAAAGTTTGAGCCGATAAGCATTGCCATGGGCGAACAGAAAATTACCAATGCAGATGCAACGGGTGCTGATTATTTAATAAGTACCGATATGAGTTGTTTGATGCATATAGATGGCTGTATAAAAAATCATGGAAAGAATATGCAAGTGATGCATTTAGCAGATGTATTGGCGAGTGGCTGGTAAAACTTATCAAATATCAATAAAGTAAGTTTGTGTAATGAAAGAAATAATTTTCATTTTTTTAAGTGCAATAACTGTTACCTCTTGTAATAACATCAATTCACCAAATACTATACTAAAGAAAGCAGATATTGATACAACCATTTTAGACATAAGCAAATTAGGCTCTGACACTAATAATTCTTTAGTTAATAAAGTTGATACATTCAATTATATTAATATTCCTTATTGGGATTCAACGATGGGTCGGTTCGACTCAGCATATATTGATACATTTACTGTGGATGGGAATCAATTTAGATTCATCAACCCTTATGGGGACACTATTCCTAAATTAGATAAGTTGGTTTATCTTGAAAAAAGAGTTTACGGCAAATGGATTTATACAGGTCTTGCTCTTGGTACTATGAATCATGTTTATGATTTTCATCATTCAAGAGACGTTAATGGTGATGGCTATATTGATATTACACAAGATTTGAAATGGGATCAGATTGTTTATTTTTATAATCCCCAAACACATACATATCCAAGCAATTCGAGTTGGCATATTGACTCCGACGATTACATAAACTCAAACTGGGTTCTCATAGATACTTCAAAGAAAATATTTTGTGATTTTTTTGAAGGAAAAGGAAGATGTGGGAGTATTCATTCAACACTTTATACATTTAACGGAACAGTTAAAAAAAATTTATATGACTTGGAATTGTATAATTGCTCAACTGAAGATGGTAATCTTATAACAAAACTAGTTTTAAGCGAACTTGTTGAACGAAAGTATTATGACCATCATTTGATGTTTGAGAAAGACTCAATAATATCTTCAAAAGATATCCCTCTTAAAAAACCTATTGATACAGATAAGGAGTATGATGAAAAAATCGGTTACTTTGATTATGTTAATTTTTGGAAACAACGCTATAAAGAGCTTATTAAGTAATAAAAAGTTTATCTGAATTAAAATATAACATTCAACATATTGCTATGAATTATTGGTTAGTAAAATCAGAGCCATTTAAATACAGTTGGGAACAGTTTGAAAAAGATGGCCAGACTTTTTGGGATGGTGTTCGCAATTATGCTGCACGCAATAATTTAAAAGCTATGAAAAAAGGTGATTTGGTTTTATGGTACCATAGCAATGAAGGCTTAGAAATTGTTGGCGTTGCAAAAGTTGTTAAAGAGGCTTATCAAGACCCAACAACAGAAGAAGATGCATGGGTGGTAGTTGATTTAAAACCTTATAAAAAATTAAACAAGCCCGTTGGTTTAGCAACAATAAAAACTGATAAACGCTTACAGCAAATGGATTTGGTAAGATTAGGAAGATTGTCCGTTCAAACAGTAAAACCTGAAGAATGGGATATTATTGCGGAGCTTTCAGAAACAAAATTATAACTACTTTATTACCCTATCATTCAAGTAGACTATATTTGCAGCATTAAAACACACTAATGCTGAAAAGAATTCTTATAGTTGCAGTATTATTTATTGCAATTAAAGCAAACGCACAAAATGCTGCATTATATCAACAGGAAATAGATAACTGGCATAACAAACGCATTGAAAATTTAAAGAAAGAAAACGGTTGGTTAAACCTTGTGGGATTACATTGGTTGCAACAGGGTAAAAACAGTTTCGGTTCAGGCAGTAATGTTCAGATAAAATTCCCGCCCAATAGTATTACAGAAAACGCAGGTTGGTTTGAATTAAAAGGAACTACCGTAATACTGCATACAAATAACGATACAAAAATTGCTGTGAATGGTGTTGTTAAGAATGATGTGATTGTGTTCAGTGCAGATTCAACCAAACCGATTGTTTGCACTTACGGAACTTTAAAATGGACCGTTATTAAACGTGATGATAAAATCGGCATTCGATTAAGAGACCTGAACAGCCCGCTGGTAAAGGATTTCAAAGGCATAGACCGTTTTACTGTTGACAGTAGTTTTAAAGTAAAAGCATATTTACAAAAGCCTTCAACTAATAAATCTTCCATCTTTATTACTAATATCATCGGGCAAACCAATGCTCAAAATTCTCCCGGCAAATTAATCTTTACACTAAATAACAAAGCGTATTCATTAGATGCATTGGAAGAAGAAGGTCAGTTGTTTATTGTTTTCGGCGATGCAACAAGCGGTAAAGAAACTTACCCTGCCGGCAGATTTGTTTATGCTGCCATGCCTGATGCAAACGGTAATACTGTAATAGATTTTAATAAAGCTTATAATCCTCCCTGTGCTTTTACGCCTTATGCAACTTGCCCGTTACCACCTAAGCAAAATATTTTGCCGGTTGCAATAACGGCAGGAGAAAAAAATTTCGGTCACCATTAGATAAAATAATATGAAAAAAATCACATTCATTATTGCTTTTCTTGTTTTAGTAATTTATAGCAATGCACAAAAAACAAATGAATATTTTACTGTAGAAAATTATTACAAAGTAAAATGGGGCTATGCAGATGAGTTTATTCATTTATGGTCAATAAACCATTATCCATTGTTAAAGAAAGCTATAGAGAAAGGAGATATCATCAGCGTTACCCCTTCCAAACCTAAATTACACAGTGGTGAAGACACCAGATGGGATTTTAGAGTAACCATTGTGTTTAAGAATGCAGCATTGGCTTTTGATGAAAACTTAACAGTACCCTACAAAAAAGAACTATATCCCAACTTAGATAAACTGGTGAAAGATGAACAACACCGTTTTGAATTATTGATTGCTCATTGGGATATTGAAACAACCAATATCGCCATACCTTAATGGGAAATATTAGTCATCATTTTATTCGTATTTCGAAAATCAGCTAATTCATTAATCTATCACTTTTGTAGAAAATAAATTTTATGCTTCCATTTGCTATTTATCACGAACATCCCGATTGGTTTAAACCATTGTTTGCAGCATTAGAAAAAAGAGGAATTGCATACGAAAGAATTAATCCTGCACAGCATTATTTTGCGATAGAAGATACTGTTAGAAAATATGCTCTTTTCTTCAACAGAATGAGTCCTTCGGCATATTTAAGAAATAATGAGCAAGGCATATTTTATACGCTGAACTTATTAAAACATATCGAGCTTTCCGGCCTTATTACTATCAATGGTTATAAAGCCTTTACCTACGAAACATCTAAGGCTTTACAATTAGTTTTACTGCAATCTCTGGGTTTGCCTTATCCGGCAGCCCGTGTGGTAAATCATACTTCGCAATTAATAGATGCAGCTAAAGACTTACGCTTTCCCATCGTGCTGAAAGCCAATATCGGCGGTAGCGGAGCAGGTATTACTAAATATAATTCTATTGAATCTTTGCAGGAAGATATTAATAATGGCAACATTGAATTTGGTATTGATAAAACTGCCTTATTGCAGGAATATATTCCTGCCAGAGGTGGATATATTACCAGAGTGGAAACCTTAGGTGGTAAATTCTTGTATGCCATAAAAGTGCATACCACAGGAGAAAGTTTTAACCTTTGCCCTGCTGATATATGCCAGACAACCAATGGCAAAGAATTAGTAAGAAATGCCTGTGCCATAGATGCACCTAAAAACGGTTTAAAAGTAGAAGCTTATACGCCACCGCAACACGTTATTGATGCAGTTGAATTAATAGTAGCCAAAACAGGTATTGACGTTGGTGGTATTGAATATATTATTGACGACAGAGACGGTAAAATCTTATACTACGACATTAATGCACTTTCCAACTTTGTTGCCGATGCCGTAAATGTAATTGGCTTTAATCCTCATGAAAAATTAGTTGATTTTTTAGAACAAAAAGTATATGCCTCTAAAAAGGAGGCTGTGAGCATACCACATAGTTTTTAAAATATGATTATATGAAATTTGGATATTGGTTGCCGGTATTCGGTGGTTGGCTTCGTAATGTAGAGGACGAACAAATGAGTACCGACTGGAATTATATAAAAAGATTGGCCGTAAGAAGTGAAGAATTAGGGTATGCAGTTTCTTTAATTGCAGAACTGAATTTAAACGATATTAAAGGTGTACACGCCCCCTCTTTAGATGCCTGGAGTACAGCAGCAGCATTAGCAGCCGTAACCCATTCTATCGAGTTAATGGTTGCTGTTCGCCCAACTTTTCACAATCCTGCTTTATTAGCTAAACAGGCAGCCAATATAGACCATATCAGCAATGGCAGAATTTCTTTAAATGTTGTATCGAGTTGGTGGAAAGATGAAGCAGAAAAATACGGTGTTCATTTTGAACAGCATGATGACAGGTATGCAAGAACTGCGGAGTGGTTAACTATTTTAAATAACATATGGCAACAAGATCATTATTCTTTTCATGGAAAATATTATCAGGTAAAAGATAATGTATTACAACCCAAACCTGTTTCGCAACCCAGACCGTTATTATATGCAGGCGGAGAATCAGAAGCAGCAAAAGAATTAATTGCCACTACCTGCGATGGTTATGTGATGCATGGCGATAATCCTGAAACAATCGGTAAAAGAATCAATGATCTTCGTGAAAGAAGAGAAAGGAAAAATTTACCGCCTATGAAATTTGGTGTTGCTGCATATACCATTATCCGCGATTCAGAAAACGAAGTAAAAAAAGAATTAGAAAGAATTACCAACGTACAGGCAGGCTCTGCCGGCTACAACAATTACCAGCAATGGCTTTCAGGAACACAGTTGGAGCAAAGAGTTTCTCTGGAAGATTATTCTGTTTCAAACCGCGGATTAAGAACAGGTTTAACAGGAACACCTGCACAAGTGCAAGACACTATTGAAGCATTTGAAAAAGTTGGTGTTGATTTCTTTTTATTGCAATGCTCTCCTCAATTAGAAGAAATGGAAAGATTTGCTGAACATATTATTCAGCCATCACTCATTAATGCATAATTTATTTTAACATTTATAAAAGGTTACTTTTTCTTGGTTTGAAGTATTTAATACTTTGCAGGCCTGCACATTTTTAAACAATTAAAAAATGCTGCAAAATGAAAAAGCAAACAACCGTTGCACTTTTAGTTGCAACAGCCCTTATCGTTTTTATTTCATATAAATGGTTTCAATCAAACAATCCGCAACAACCAACAATTATTGGTAAATGGAAAGTGGATTCTGTTTATCCCACCGGAAAAGACACAAGTTTAAGCTTCTTTAGTTATACACTATTTAAGAAGGATAGTATGACTGTACAATTCAATAAAGACAGCAGTTTCAATGATTTTGACAGTAATGATACATCCATTAAAAAGTATTATGTAAAAGAAAACGCTTTATACGTTAAAGCAGATTCATTATATAAGCCTTATCAAATTAAATCATTCACAGACTCCTCTTTTTCAATTTTAAGTAAGGATAGTACAATGTTTATTTTAAAAAGACTATAGCATAATACGCTAACGATTCGCTTGCTTATGAAATAATTCTTTTGGTATTTTTATTCCATGGAAAAGAAGGAGAACAATCACTCCAAAAAACATGTCGTAGTATTATCCGGTGCAGGCATCAGTGCAGAAAGCGGTTTAAAAACTTTTCGTGACAGTGACGGTTTATGGGAAGGCTATAATGTGTATGAAGTAGCTACACCAAGTGGGTTTGCAGCTAATCCGCAGTTGGTTCTTGACTTTTATAACATGCGTAGAAAAGATGTTGCTAAAGCCAATCCTAATAAAGCACATATTGGTATAGCAGAATTGGAAAAAGATTTTGATGTAACTATCATCACACAAAATATTGACGATTTACATGAACGTGCGGGAAGCAGTAACATTATTCATTTACACGGACAGATTTTTCAAATGCGAAATGTATTGAGCGATAAAATTATTTATGAGATAAGAGATGATATTAATGTTGGAGACGTTGACGAAAACGGCATTCAGTTAAGACCGCATATTGTTTGGTTTGAAGAACCAGTACCCATGATTGAAAAAGCTGCAAGTGTTGTAATGACTGCCGATATTTTTGTAGTGATAGGCACATCATTACAAGTATATCCTGCTGCAGGTTTAATTAACTATGCTCCGTCTTATGCACAGAAATTCATTATCGATAAAAAAATTCCATCAACTAATATTCATGATATTATTGCCATTGAAGCAAGTGCAGGTGAAGGGGTAGAAATGTTAAAGCAGTATTTATATTAAATATTTATCAATCGTCATTTCGAGATTGGGTTCATGCCCAACGAGAAATCTTTTATTATAGATTAGATTTCTCAGGCAGGAACCTTCGAAATGACAACGCCTCTTAAACTGCATTACCAAAAAATAAATAACACAACAAAACAGAAGTTATTATGCCAACCAAATCTGCTAATAACATGGTACCTATTGAATAACGAGTGTTTTTAATACCAACAGCACCAAAGTAAACAGCCACCACATAAAAAGTGGTATCTGATGAACCTTGTAATATGCAGCATAATTTTCCTGCAAAAGAATCGGGGCCATAAGCTTTCATTGTATCAAACATCATTCCTCTTGCACCGCTGCCGCTTAACGGTTTCATTAAGGCTGTAGGCAAGCCGTCAACAAATCTGGTATCAAAACCTAAAAAGCCAAACAAACTTCTCATACCGGAAAGTAATACTTCAAAACTGCCGCTGGTTCTTAATAAACTTATCGCAACCAATATTCCCACTACATAAGGAATAATTTTAATACTTGTTTCAAAGCCACCTTTAGCTCCATCAACAAACGCATCAAATATGTCAATCTTTTTATACAGAGCACCCCCAATAACAATAGCAGCAAAAATCCAGAGAATTAAACCATTGCTTAATAAGCCGGAAAAGGTTTTCATGGCATCGGGCGATAATGAATGCAAGTACACAACCAATAAAGCAATTAATGCACTCGCTCCGCCAATCCATGCCAACACAACGGGTTGAAAAATTTTTATTTTTTGTCTGAACGAAACAATAAATAATGCAGCAATTGTTGCTGCAAACGTTGCTATCATACAGGGAATAAAAATATCAGTAGGGCTTGCTGCTTTTACTGATGCCCTTGCTGCGATAACAGTAACAGGCACCAAGGTTAACCCTGAAGCATGCAAACAGAGAAACATGATCTGTGCATTAGATGCTTTGGTTTTATCGGGATTGAGTTCCTGCATACTTTCCATCGCTTTTATACCGAAAGGTGTGGCAGCATTATCAAGGTTTAACAAATTGGCAGAGAAATTCATAATCATATGCCCCATGGCAGGATGACCTTTAGGAATTTCAGGAAATAGTTTTGAAAAGAAAGGCCCAACTATTCTTGATAAAAATCTAATACCTCCTGCCCTTTCTGCAATGCTCATAAAACCCATAAACAAAGCCATGATGCCGATAAGACCCAAACAGATTTCAACAGAGCTTTTACAGGTTGCAATAACACCATCAGCTGATTGTGAAAAGTAACTGACGTATTTACCTTGTGTGGTTTTAGTATAAACAGTATCGCCGCTTTTATATTCTTTTTGTTGAGCAATTTTTGCAAGAATAGTTGTTGATAATGAGGTACTGTCAATTGTTTTTGTATAAGCAGTATCCCCTTGTTTGCCGACAACCATATGGCTGTACACTTCTTTACCACTATTAAAAAAAAGCATTTTAGCAGTAGCAACAACAATAGCAATTAGTATAAAAGCACTCCAGATTCTGCTTAAAGCCATGAGTTTTTATTGATTGATTTTTGAACAACTGAATAAGGGTTGAAAATAAGCAAATCCTTTTTACACTCAAACCTTACTTTTGCAGCCGTAAAAAAGCTTAATAAAGAACAGAACGTATCCCGAAATTTCGGATGCGGTGCCTGCTTACCGACAGGCAGATAACAGCAGCTTAATAAAGTAATGCTGTTAAGTACACGATAAAATTAAAACATACTATGAGTTTAAAAGCCGGAATTGTAGGGTTGCCCAATGTTGGTAAATCAACTTTATTTAATGCTGTAAGTAACAGTGCCAAAGCACAGGCAAGTAATTATAGATTCTGTACCATTGAACCGAATACTGGTTTGGTAGATGTGCCTGATGAACGTTTGAATAAGTTGGCTGAATTAGTGAAGCCTGATAGAATTGTACCTACACAATTGGAAATTGTTGATATAGCAGGTTTGGTAAAAGGTGCCAGTAAAGGCGAAGGTTTGGGTAATAAATTTTTAGGAAATATTCGTGAGGTGGATGCTATTATTCATGTAATACGTTGTTTTGAAGATGAAAATGTATTGCGTGATGAAGGAGCGATTAATCCTTTAGGTGATAAAGACATTATTGATACAGAATTGCAGTTGAAAGATTTGGAAAGTGTTGAAAAGAAATTGCTGCGTGCAGAAAAAATGGCTAAGACAGACCCGAAAGCAAAAGTTGAATCAGAGATTTTAAAACGTTGCATGGCTCATTTAGAAGCAGGTAAAAACATAAGAAGTCTTGATTTAAGTAAGGAAGAAAAAACAGCCATTGCTGATTTGTTTTTATTAACCGATAAATCTGTTTTGTATGTTGCCAATGTTGATGAAGCAAGCATGCATACAGGCAATAAATATTCTGATGCATTAATTGCCGGTATAAAAGATGAAGGTGCTGAAGTAATTGTAATGTGTAACAATATTGAAGCACAGATTGCGGAGTTAGAAAATGCAGATGATAAGCAGATGTTTATGGAAGAATATAAAATGACGCAACCTGCTTTGAACAGAATGATTAAAAGCACGTACAAATTATTGCAGTTAGAAACTTATTTTACTGCCGGTGTGCAGGAAGTTAGAGCATGGACTATTCACCATGGTTGGAAAGCTCCGCAGGCTGCAGGTGTAATTCATACAGACTTTGAAAAAGGTTTTATTAAAGCAGAAGTTATTTCTTATGAAGACTATATAAAGTATGGCAGTGAAGCTGCTGCGAGAGATAACGGCCGTTTAAGAATTGAAGGAAAGGAATATGTAGTGAAAGATGGCGATGTAATGCACTTTAGATTTAATGTGTAATTTGTAACAAACAATTTTATGAAGAAAATATTGCCTTTGATTTTTGTTGTTGCTTTAGCTGCCTGCGGCGGTAATCAACAGCAAGAAACTATAACAGAAACGCCTTCTATTCCTGCTATTGCTTATACCATTACTAATGTTTATCCGCATAGCACCAATGCTTTTACTGAAGGTTTAGAATTACAAAATGGTTTTTTGTATGAAAGCACAGGAGAATACGGAAAAAGTTTTTTAGCAAAAGTTGATATAAAAACGGGTAACGCTGTTCAAAGAAAAGATTTAACAAAAGAATACTTTGGCGAAGGTTTAACTATTTTGAATGGAAAGATTTATCAGCTTACTTATAAAGAGAATAAGTGTTTTGTTTATGATGCTAAAACATTTAAGCTGTTAAATACCTTTACTTATGAAGGGCAAGGTTGGGGAATGACAAATAACGGCAAAGAAATTATTATGGATAGTGGCAGCAATATTCTTTTTTATCGCAACCCCGAAACATTTGCAGTAACTAAAACAGTTCCTGTTGCGGGTGTGCCGACAAGCAATGGAGAAGTTTTTATAAATGAGCTGGAATACGTTAAAGGTTTTATTTATGCCAACACATGGACACAGGATTTTGATAAGATTGTAAAGATTGATGCCAATACAGGTAAAGTTGTTGGGTTACTTGATTTTACCGGTGTTTTGGAAAGATATGCTACACCTGCCGAGACTACTAAAAGAGATGTATTAAACGGCATTGCTTACGACAGCACAAAAAATATTTTTTACTTAACAGGAAAGAACTGGCCGAAAATGTTTGAAGTAAAATTGAATTAAGCTTGCTTCTTTATTACGTAAATAACAGAACTGCAATTCTTACTATTACCAATTGTTTTTAGATTCGAGATAAAACCATTCCATACTGCTTTCAGTAAATTTCCTTTACCGTTTTTATATTGCTCACTCAGCATACTTACATAAAAACTATCGAACCACATTGGCTTGAAAGCATTTACTGTAAGGCCTTTTGCAGCCATTAATAACTCGATACTTTTGGGTGAGAAATGATATAAATGTCTTGGTACATCATAAGCAGCCCAATATTGATGATACAGTTCAGCATCATAACTTGTATAGTTGGGTACCGCAATAACAAGGATTCCGTTTGGTTGTAATATTTTGTAAAAGGTTTCAATGTATTGATGCAAATCGTGTACATGTTCTAATACATGCCACATGGTTATTACATCAAAGCTTTTATTGTTTTGTTTGAATAAGTTTTCAGGGGATTGTAATTGCAATTGATATTTATCTGCTGCTACTTTTCTTGCTGTATCATCAGGCTCAAGGCCGGTAACAGCCCAGCCTGCTTGTTGCATGGTATTTGAAAAAGCACCGGTACCTGCACCTACATCTAACAAAGCTCCCTTTTGCAAACCGCTTTCTGCAATAATTAATTGCTTTTTTGTTTGCAGCGTTCTGTTACGAATAAGATGATATAACTTGTTTATTAAACCTTCCTGTGTATCTGAATGTGAAACATAAGCAGTTGATTGATAATATGAACCAATATTAACTGTATCAGGAATATTTTGCGTGAAGCGTAAAGTACAATTATTACAATGCCATATTTCAAATATTTGATTGCTTACCGTATAATCTTTTGCCCGTAAGACTTTGCTGATATTGGAGGATTGACAGGAAGGACAGTTAGTATAATTAATTAGCGACATTGTAAACAAGTTGAATAGCGTTATGAACGTACAAGTGTGCGACGCAACGACACCTGGTAAATAATTTGAAGTTGATTACACATTAAAATTAAATGTAATAATATAATAACGCACCTAAACCCAATATTGCCAGCACTATCGCATAAACCCACCAGTAATCTTCCTTTTCTCTGGTAGTAATTTTTTCTTCTTCGGGTGCACCTTCCTGTTTTAAAATTCTGCTGTCTCCCGGGTCATATAAATCAACCAGATTGGCTTCTGCAACAACCGAATGTTGTAAATGTATGTTGTTAAGCAAGGGTTGTTTACTGTAATTATATTCAGGAACAAAATAAATTGCTTCATCGTAAGACCGCTTTAAGGTTCCTAACCCAGGCAATATTGCCCCGCCATTTAAAGCCCCTTCTTTTACTGTTTGAGCAAACTCATTGAACTTATTGATTGCCTCAACCTCATTAACTTTTAATTCTTTAGATAAGTAGAAAAAGAAAGTTTTATCAGCGTTAGCAGTTGATTGATTTTCAAACCTAAATTCCTGTTTTGGTGCAGTAATGGTTTGTGTAACATAATCCATTTTTGCAGGAATATCTTCAATCACAAAACTACCAACACCCGGCACTGATGCCTTATGGTTAAGAAGTAAATATTTATAGAAAATATCGTACATGGGGCTTTATAGCAAATTAACGAAACGAATATACAACTCCTGCTAAAAAGTTAAAGCCTAAAACTTCGTATTGGTTCCAGCGTTGGTATTTATTATTGAAAACATTGTTCATCTGCAGCCATAAATTCAATCTTTTGGCAATGGTATATTCTGCCCCTGCGTTGAAATCAATAGCAGCAGAAAGCTTGTCGGATGCCAATGTTTTGGGGTTTCTGTAATAAGAGCCATTCCAGAAAAATAGGTCTCCTTTCACAGCAAAATCCTTAGTTATTTTATAACGCAAGGTGCCGTTGACTTCTAAAGGAAGAATGCCCCAGGCTTTATTGTATTGCTGTTGTTGTGTATAATTAATATAATTTAAAGAAGCTGTTGCAAAGAATTTTTCCTGCCAGGTATAACCGATTTCTCCATGCAGTTTAATGCCTTTTAATTCAGGCTCAAATAATGTAATAAATGTTTGTGTGTTATTGGTGGTTGTATCGTTTGCCAATAAAGCAAGATTATTCACTTTTAATAAACTGAATTTTGCATTGTAGGTAAAATGGCTGCCTGCACTACCTTTCAAGCCAATATATTGTTCAGTTATTTTAGTATTGAACAAATTACCGGGCTGAGCAATAAATGGATTGTATTCACTTAAAGAACGATAAGTATTTTTATTAAATGAACCAATCCAGCCGATTTCAGCAATCAACGTTTTTTCTTCATTCACCTTTATTGCTGCTGTAAAATTCGGTAATAAAGAGAACGAGCTGTTATCCCAACTTGGCTGTATGCCTGCATTTAATTGAAAGTTGGGTGTTTTAAACTGAAAGGTCGGGTTTAAATAAAATAGGTTATTGTTTACATTGGTATACGGTAATGCAATGGTCGGTTGATTAAGTTTTGTAAGATCAGCCGTTGCAGATAAGTCAAACGCAAATAGTTTACCAAAAGATTTATTGATGGGTGCTTTAATTAATAAGCTGAATTCGTTGGCATTTCTGTTATCAGTAAAGTTGGAGGCACTTATTTCAGGATGATAAGTAATGCCGTATTCATTCATTCCTTTACTGTGAAAGGCAACACTTGCACCAAGTGTATTAAACTGTTGCTGTAATTGATCTTTAGTAAAACTACCTGTTGTTATGCCGTATTTATATTGATTGCTGTTATAATAAAATGCTTTAGCGATCACTTCATTTCTTGCTGATACATTAAAATTGGCATTTGCTTCTATGTTAGCTTTATTATAATCCTGAAAAGGAAGATTACCGTTTGATGCTATGTATTTAGCATGAAGATTTACACTTGTTGTTTTAGGATTACCGAATGCTGCCGCTGCTTCTATATGCGGGGAAGCATAATTACCATAACCTACTTTAATGTATTGGTCGTTATCCCAAACCGTTGCACTATCCGGTTCATAAGCAATGGCTTTAATAGGCACAGGCTGATAGCTGAAAAATAAATTCTGCGATGGTATATTATAAGTAACAGCAATTTTAGATGAATCTAAAACGGGTGTGGCTGCTGTAAAATTTATTTTAGCAGCATTTTTTAAGGATGGTTTAAATGCAGAAGTAACCGTAACCACTCTTGGTGTTGAAGTATCCTTCGGTTCTTCATTTTGTTTTTCCGCTAACCGAATGGTTGCACCCATCGGGTTTGCTGCATTCGTTTGTTCATTTCTGGTATTAGCAACAGTTCTTCTTGAAGAAGTTCTTTTACTTTTCTTTTTGGAAGATAATTTCTTAGTATTTGAAGTGCCTGCTTTTTTCTTTTTAGTTAATTGTTGTGCATCAACCATTACAATAGGGATGCAGGCGATAAAAAACACCCATATTATTTTTTGTACAATTTTCATTGTAAATACTTTATTGTTGTTCAACTTTTTCTGTTTTTGCTTTTTCTGCTATAACAATGGCTAACTTATCAGTTGCCTCTTTCTTTAATGCTGTATCCGTTGCATTTTCAGCAACGCTTTTATAAGTAGCTTCTGCATTAAATAAATCTTTCTGTTTAAAATAAATATCACCTAACAGAATATAACTCTTCGTTACCCATACATCATAAGAACCATATTTCTTAATTGTTTCAAAGCCTGCTTTCTCTGCATCGGCTAATTTGTTTTGCTGAAATAATATTTCTGCAATATGATATTGAGCTTCTGCACTGAATTCTGATTGGCCTAAAGTAGTTACCTGCTTATAAGAAAGAAGAGCATTATCTGATAAACTATCTAACTGATAGCTTTTACCCAATATCATATTCGCCATCATTTTATCATCTGTTGCAATGGCTTTCTCTTTTAATAAATCCTGTGCATTATCCATTGCATCTTTCCATTGCTGTAATTTGTATTGACAACGCAATAATCCACGCATGGCTTCTAATTTATTTTCCTGCTGTGTTGCTATTGATTTTAATTGAGCAAAATATTTAGCAGCATTACCATTATCCTTCAAATCGAAATAATAAATTCTTGCACTTTGCAGCGTACTACGTTCTGCGTATTTATTCGGTGCTTTTGCTGCCACCGCATTATAATAAGGTAATGCAGCATTAAAATCTTTTTTAGTGATAAAAATTTCGGCTACAAAATAGTTTGCTTCTATTGCATACTTACCATCGGCAAAAGATTTCAGATATTCAGTAAACCCTGTTTGAGCCCCTGCATAATCTTTAGCTTCATAACGCAGCATAGCAGAGCGGTAGGTAAGTGAATCCTGCTCATTGTAAGCAACAGGCTTTCCGTTTTGTTTCATAAAAGCAATAAACTCTCCGGGTTTTTGTTGCTCTATAAAAATGTTTCTGATGTATTCAATAGCTTCATCACTTTCACCTGAGTTGGGATATTTGGCAACTAACTGTGTAAAGTTTTTTAAAGCATCATCATTCTTATCTAAATTAAAATAGGCAACACCCAATTTTAAATAAGCTTTTGGAAAAAAGGCGGTTGCCGCTTTATCATTCAATATTTGTTGTAATGGTGGAATAGCATTGTCAAAATTTTCATTTGCTAAATAAGTATTGGCAATTTCCATATTTGCATCAGCAACTAAAGTGGAATTCGGAAACTGCTTAACCATGCTTTGTAATAAGTTTATTTTATCATTACTCTTATTATAAGCACCTGCAATAATTGCTTTCTGAAACAATGCATAATCTGAGCCCTTTGTGTTTAATGCAATTACATTTTCATACATTACTAATGCCTGCTTATAATTTTTATTCATGAAATAGCAATCAGCTGCACGTACATAGGCATCCTGCTCTAATGCGGTGGCAGCGGTAGATACAGAAGATGATACCTGTTGAAAATAAGTAAGTGAGTTAATGTATTGCTCTTTCTTTAATAAACAATAAGCTAAATTATACTTAGCATTAGCTGCATTTACTTCACCATTTGTTTGCGGACTTTTTAAATAATTTACCAGATAATTTACAGCATCTTCCAACCTGTTATTTCTATAAGCAATTTCCCCTTTCCAGAAATAAGCTAATTGAATTTGCTTTTCATTAAACGGAACTGAAATAAGCTTTGTAAGCAATACGTCTGCTTTATCTAATTGCTGGTCATTAATCATTTCAACAGCTCTGCCATAAAGAATTTTAGGATAAATTTTCTTCGCAGTCTCCGTCTTCACATCTAAACTTTCAAACAAACTCAATGCATCTTTATAATTACTGGTGTTGGCCAAAACACTTATAGTTAATTCTTTTGCTTCTAACAAATAAGTTGATTTCGGATAAGTTGAAATAAAGTTTTGTAAAGATTTTAAAGCAATATCTGTAAAGCCCAATTCATAACTCAACTTGGCATAATTAAAAGAAGAAACTTCTTTTTGTGTATCGTTGCTGTTATTAGTAGCACAGAATAAAAAAGCATTTCTGGCACTCGGCTTATCCCCTGTTTTTAAATAAGCATCCGCTAATAAATACATACTGTTTTGGGCCAAGGAATCTTCTTTACCGCCTAATTGTTTAAAGCCTGCAATACTTTCTTTCCAATTACCTGCAGCATAATAACAATAGCTCAGTTCATATAAATCTTCACGTTTTACTTTATCTGTTTTAGCAACATATTCTTTTAAGTATGGAAGAGCATGGGCATATTCTTTCTTATCAAACCATAAGTGACCTGCTAACTGTTTTAGCTGCAAATCATAATATTGATTGCCTTGTTTTATTTTATTTTCAGCATAAGAAAGTGCTTTTTCTTTATCGCCTGTGAAGTAATAAATCTCAGCAATATAAAAAGGAACGATATTATTGTATGTGGGGCTGGTTTCCGCTACAGTAAAGGCTTTGAGAGCCTCAGAATAATCTTTTTGATAAAAAACGATAAAACCATAGTAGTAGTTGGCATCAACATAATTTGTATTATTCTTCAATTGTCTTACAGCATCTAATAAAGGTTTCGCTTCATTAAACTGCTGCATAGTAAAAAGAATATAACCTTTATGAAATTTCAAATCAGCAACTTCATCGTTGCTTAAATTTTCTATACTGCTTTTGTTATAGTAAGTTAAAGCATCGGGCAAATCTTTTTTTCGGAAATAATATTCACCTAAATAGAAACCTAACAATTGTATTCTTGGAATATTATTATCTAAATTAATATAATCAACAGCTAAAGATGCAGCAGCACTATCATCTAATTGCAAACCGCAAAGAATGTAATAATACTTAGCCTCTGATTGAATTGTTGCAGGAAAATTTCCATTTACAGGATGATAATAAATATCCTTAAACAAAGGATAGGCTAAACTGTAATACTGTTGCTGATAATAATCCTTCGCCTGTTTAAAAACTGCATCAGGGTCGTTATTAATTTTTGTTGACTGTGCAAAGCTGTTGATAATAAATAACAAACCTGCCACAGTACAAATAAGCGGTGCTCTGTATTTCATAGAGTAGAAATGGGGCATTGGAAACAAAGATTGTATTTAACTTCTTAATGAAAAGTAAAAAGCATTTTAAAGGTAACAAGCACTTAATAAGCAAATGCTGTTCCATATTTTTTGTGGATAAAGAATACGCCTATATAACTTTACCAACAGAAATAGAATAACATGTTTGAAACATCAACACAGGTAAGGGTTCGGTATGCCGAAACAGATCAAATGAATGTGGTGTATCACGGAAATTATGCTCAATATTTTGAAGTGGCAAGAGCAGAAAGCATACGCAGCTTGGGTTTTACTTATAAAGACATGGAGGCATCAGGTATTATAATGCCTATTATTGAATTGCACTGTAAATATTTACGCCCTGCACATTACGATGATTTATTAACTGTGAAAACGCAGTTAAAAGAGTTGCCTGCAGACCATAGAGTTGAGTTTCATCATGAAGTTTATAATGAAAGCGGCAAACTGTTAACAATAGGCAAAGTTGTTTTATACTTTTTAAATGCTGTTACAAAAGAAAAAGCAACAATGCCTAAAGAATTATTAGATAAAATTCAACCTTACTTCAACTAAGCCCTGTTATAATCTGGTCGCCAGTTTACAATAGCCTGTTTAATTTGTTTGTTGCTTAAATGTTCTGCCACTGCTCTTGCTGTTAAAGCAGCCAATTCATCATCGCTTGCAAAACGCAAAGCAATAATCTGCCCCATTCTTAATGATGCTGGTAAAGGTTTTCCTGTGATAATATAATGTCTGAAGTTTTCTTCAGCACGTATAGCTCTGTCCTGTGCTCTTAATGCAAAAATTCTGCTATATGCCCAAACAAATGCAACTACAATTGATAGTGCCACTAATAAAGAAGCCGAATATAAATTTTCTTTACTGCTGTGTACTACATTTACTATTGAACCGATTATTACAGCCAACAATAATGCCGGCGTAACAAAATGATAAAAAGGAACGTAACGCGAATGGTTTTGAAAGTTTTGTTGTAACATGATTTAGGTTTTAAGTTGTTAAGTTATTTTAATTCGTCTAATACTTTAAAAATCTTTTTAACCGTTTCTGCAGCACTTCCGTTGAAATTATTTACAATTACAGCAACAGTGTATTCAGTTTTATCTTTTGCTGTATGATAGCCTGCAAAACTTCTTGCTCCGCCTACACTTCCGCTCTTCAACTTCATGCCGTTGTATTCAGGCAAAGCATTATAAAAAGAAGTAAACCATATTTGTTGCTTAGCGTATTGCAAAGCAGCAACCAATGCATTCGTGGTTACTCTGTTCTGCGGAGATAATCCGCTTCCATCCAATATATGTAATGCAGATTTTTCAATGCCTCTCTCCTGCCAATATTTTTTAACGACATTAATTCCCGAATCAAGATTCCCGAAGCCTGTTTTCTCTAATGCAATAGTTCTTACAAAAGTTTCTCCGTAAAAGTTTACGCTTCTTTTTAAGAAATAATAATTAATACTATCTAATACAGGAGAATAATATGTGTAGACGATGGTTGAAGGTTTTGGCAATGAAGTTTTATTGTTTTGATATGCTTCTGATAATTTAATTTGATTGATGGAGATATTATTCAGTTGAAATTGTTTGTTTAAAATTGATTGTATTTGTAACGATGGAAAAGGTATTGAACCTGAAATACGAAAAGGCTTTTGTTGTGCAGGAATAGTGCCTTCTGCAAATGCAGTTGTTGCATAAGGCGATGAATAAACAGATGCATTATCGCCGCTGCCCGCCTTACCTGTTTTAATAAAATTTTTTAATGTGTAGTTACTCAGTTCTGGTTCTGTTTTTATTATTTCAACACTATCGCCCTCATTCATGCCCGGTTGCATTACCAAATCAAATTGGTTTTCATTCCAGTTTAATGCCCAGGTTCCTGCACCGTAATAATTACCCATATCATCCCAAATCCATCCACCCGGCATTGGGTTCCATTCAAACTTTGTATTATCTAAAAAACAATTACCGTTTATTTTTTTAATGCCTGCATTTTTTATGGCATTCATCCATTTATTCAACACAACAGAATCTTTTGTTTCTGCGTAACGCCAGCTTGCTAATGTTGGGTCGCCATAGCCGGTTATAATAAGGTTACCGTTTAATGTGCCGTTCATAATCTTTCCATCGTAAGCTATCTCTGTTTTAAAGCGATAATCTTTTCCTAATAAATCTAAAGCAGCAATACTTGTAAAAATTTTCTGGCAACTGGCTGGAGCTAATCCTGTTTCTTCATTCAATGCATAAACAACTTCGTTTGTTTTTGTATTAACAACATATAAGGATGCAATAGCATGTTTTATTTGTTCATCTTTCAAAAAAGCTTTCATTGCAACCTCTAATCTGTCATGCACATTTTGTGCTTTAACAAATGAAGCACTTAGCAAACAAAATAAAACTTTAAATGTTTTCATTCTACCACTGTTATTTTGCATAAAAGTAACTGATAAGTTTTCAATATTAATTATGAGCAGTAATACCGTTAGTGCATCTATTATTACCATTGGTGATGAATTATTAATCGGTCAGGTTATAGATACCAACAGTGCTTTTATTGCACAGGAATTAAATAAAATAGGGGTACCCGTTAAACGCCGTATTGCAGTTGGCGATGTGTGGGATGATATATGGAATGCTTTAGATGAAGAGAGCAAATACTCGAATATTATTTTAATAACAGGCGGACTTGGCCCGACAGCAGATGATATTACCAAACCCTTGCTGTGTAAGTATTTCGGCGGAAAGTTAGTAATGGATGAAGCAACACTGCAGCATGTTACTTATTTATTTGAACACGTTTTTAAAAGACCGATGCCCTTATTGGAAAGAAATAAAAAACAAGCCGAAGTACCCGATGTTTGCACTGTTTTAAAAAATGAAAAAGGTACTGCACCGGGAATGCTGTTTGAAAAAGATGGTAAATTATTTTTCTCAATGCCGGGTGTTCCGCATGAAATGAAATGGCTGATGCAAAAACATGTTTTGCAGATTATTACCCAAAAATTTCAAACCGCTTTTATTGAACACAGAACATTGTTAACTGCAGGTGTTGGTGAATCTTTTCTGGCAGAAAAATTAGTTTCTTTTGAAGCAAACTTACCATCAAATATTAAGTTGGCTTATTTGCCCAATTACGGAATGGTAAGATTAAGATTAACAGCCATAGGAAATAATAAAGAAGCCATTCAATCAGCTATTAATCAATCTTTCACTTCTTTAAAAAGTTATGTGAAAGATGCAATGGTTATAGATGAAGATTTACCAATGGAAGCTGTGGTGGGCAAACTATTAAAAGAAAAAAACAAAACAGTAGCTACCGCTGAAAGTTGTACAGGTGGTTATATTGCTCATTTGTTAACCACTATTGCAGGCTCATCAGATTATTATGAAGGAAGTGTAATAAGCTATTCATATAAAGTAAAAGAAGATAGTTTACATGTACCAAATGCAACGCTTACCAAATACGGAGCAGTTAGTGAAGAAACCGTAAAAGCAATGGTACAGAATGTTATCAGTTTAATGAAAACAGATTATGGTGTTGCTGTAAGCGGTATTATGGGGCCCGGTGGCGAAACACCCGATAAACCTGTTGGCACTGTTTGGGTAGCTGTTGCAGATAAAAAGAAAATTGTTACACGAAAGTTTCATTTCAGGTTTGACAGAAAAAAGAATATTGAATTAACTGCCGTTAATGCATTAAATTTATTACGTCAATTAATTGTGGATAACCATTGAATAACTTTCAACATCTAAAAATTATTTTTGAATAACTGTTTGTTGATGCTTGCTACGCAGCTAAATAATTTCTCGTTGATTCAGAGCAGGTTTTGAAGATACTGATTACTTCATTTTTTGAAATTTAACCCGCTTGTTTACTGTGTGCAAAACAATAACAAATAATGGAAAAAGTTAGCAAGGAAATTTACCTAAAACTAGACACTTAAGTATGGCAATAGTTGATTTGGTTATGCCTAAAATGGGCGAAAGCATAATGGAAGCCACTGTGTTACGTTGGCACAAAAAAGTTGGCGATACCGTTAAGCTTGATGAAACTGTTTTAGAAATAGCCACTGATAAGGTTGACAGCGAAGTTCCTTCAACTGCCAACGGTGTTATTACAGAAATTCTTTTTAAAGAAAACGATGTAGTACCAGTTGGTGCCGTTATTGCAAAAATTGAAGCTGTAAGTGCTACGTTTACTCCTGCACCGCAACAACAGCCCGTTTATAATCCGCCGCCACCTCCTGCTCAGCAACCGGTTATTGCACCGCAGGAACAGGAACATATTCCTTTTACACCGCAACCTGCTTATGTTCCGCAGCCTGCTGCTTCAGGTAATAATAAATTCTTTTCACCTTTGGTTTTAAACATAGCCAACAGTGAAGGTTTAAGTTTAAGTGAGTTGGAAAGAATACCCGGTACAGGTGCTGATGGAAGGGTTTCTAAGAAAGATATTTTACAATATATAGCAGATAAAAAAGCCGGTAAGGTTACTGCATTTGTTGCACCACAGCCACAACCTGTTTTTTATCAACCTGCACCGCAACCACAGGCAACACAATATGTTGCTCCTGTTGTTCAACCCGCTCCTGTTGTTGAAACATATAAACATACAGAACAAGTTGAAGAGCCTGCTCCGCCACCACCACCTTCTTTTATTCAACAACCGGTTATTGAGCAACAGACTTATGTTGCACCGCAACCCGAGCCTGTTTTACAACAACAAACTGTAATAAGTCAGCCGCAAATAGTTGAGCCAACACCACAACCACAACAAGTGTATGTTGCTCCTCAACCTGTTGATGCTCCTGTTCAGCAAACAGTTATAACGCAACCGCAGCAGCCACCTGTACAAGTTGAGTTTCCACAACCGCAACCTGTTTATATTGCTCCGCAACCGCCTGCAGAACCTGTTGCAAAACCACAAGCTGCCGAGCCTGTTTACATTGCTCCGCCGATTATTGATGCACCAAAACCAAGTGTGGAAATAATTGAGATGGACAGAATGCGTAAACTGATTGCACAACACATGGTTAACAGTAAGCAAACCAGTGCACATGTAACCAGTTTTGCCGAAGCAGATGTAACCAATATGGTTGTATGGCGTGAAAAGAAGAAAGAAGATTTTGAAAAACGTACCGGTACTAAAATAACTTTCACTCCTATGTTTATTGAGTGTTTGGTGAAAGTTATGAAGCGTTACCCGATTATTAACAGTTCTGTAGAAGGTGATAAAATAGCTATAAAGAATTATTTTAATATCGGAATGGCAACTGCTTTACCGAATAATAACCTGATTGTACCTGTTATTAAACATGCAGAACAAATGGGTTTGGTAAACTTAGCTAAATCTGTAAACGCTTTAGCAGCCAATGCACGTAACGGTAAATTAAAACCCGATGATACACAAGGCGGAACATTTACCTTAACCAATGTAGGCTCATTCGGTAGTTTAATGGGTACGCCGATTATTAACCAACCGCAGGTAGCTATTTTAGCTGTTGGTGCTATTAAGAAACGCCCTGTGGTTGTAGAAACAGATAAGGGAGATTTTATCGGTATACGCCACATGATGTATTTATCATTAAGTTACGACCATAGAATTATTGATGGTAGTGTGGGTGCCAGTTTCTTAACAGAAGTAGCCAAAGAATTTGAGAATTGGAATGTAAACAGGGAATTGAAATTGGTAGTACAGGAACAATATGTGGATTAATATTTGATAAATATAAACTCGCTTAAGCCACTCCGGAAGGGTGGCTTTTTCATTGTTGCTACTTTTGAACCGCCACCAAACTGACAGAAAAGTAGGGAGCTTTTCGGAGCCATCGGCAGCGACAAAGCGTCGATAAAGCAGCGATAAAGTACCCTAAGCAGCAATAGGTGAAAATTGCCATTTTAGCAGGTGGTTGAAGTGGGTATGGAAGCTTTTAAAACCAGTCAGAAAGATGACACTCTTTTCCCAATTGTTACACTTGCGTTTTTTTAATTGTTGCGTTTCGTATATCTACAAAACGCAAGTTTTATTAAAAAATAGTTGCTGAAAATAAATGACTTATAATTAGAGTTGCGTATATTTAAAAGTTGCCTGAAATGCTATGGCGACAGTGCTAACTTTAAACTGACTAGCATTTCATCAACCATTTTTGACACCAATGACAACAACTGACATCACTATTGAAGCCACCACAGAAAATAATTTTATTAAAAAGCCCCCTCAAAAATTTTATGTCATCGCACAAAACAAACTTTTATTTTTTATCGACACACAACCACCTCCGAAAAAAATGAAAGAGTGTTTTCGCCTACGTTTTTACAAATCCGACAAAGAAGAATTATATCTTTAACGATACAACATAAATGAAAATGGAATTAGAAATATTAAATACAAAAACTATTGAGCATAGGACTTGGTATTTATGTCGAGGAAATCTGCTTACCTATTTGAATAGCTTAAAATCAAATTTTTATGACTTTGCAATTCAGCGGAGAATAGTAAAGAATCAATACCTTGATTATTTATATCAAACTATCAAGTCAGGCGACCCAATTCCAATGATAACACTGACTTACAAGCAACCAGTGATGAAAATCAAATCGGCTGGCATTACGGAAATTGATATGGAGCAAGTTGAGATTTTAGACGGACTTCAAAGAACTTTTCGTTTGTGGGCTTATAAAATTCTCTCTGAAACATATAATGGTGAAAAGGATAAAGCCATTATAGATTTTGCAAAAAAACTAAAAGAGGAAAACGATTTGTTTTTTGAATCAGGGGTCCTTTCCACAACCTTAATAAGATCTTTAATTGAAAAGGACGAAATAAAAAATATCAAAGATTCCTTTTCAAAGTTTGACATTTATTTTATCGTTTGGTCAGGGCTACAAGAAAAGGAAGTAATTGAAAAAATGCTTGTGCTTAATGCAGGTCAAAAAGCAGTTTCAAAAACACATCAATATGAACTCCTGTTTCTACATTTTTATGATGAGTTAATTAGTAAGCAAAAGCAAATCAAATTGCATCGTGAAAAGGAGAAGTCGGCGAGTGATGTAAAGAAGGGTAATCGTGAAGTTGGTGAATTTATGTTTTCGTCCGTGATTGTTGGCTTACAGTCCTTCATTGAAATGAAACCACTTAGAATTTCAACAGATGACTTAATTGGTTTAGAGCCGGAAGTTGATACAGAACCGGACATTTATGAAGCTGTTTTTAGTTCTGACTTTATCAAAACTTACATTGACCAACTCTATAATATTGATTTAGCAGTAAGCGAAAAGGATTCGCAAAAAGGCAAAGAATGGTTCGTTAAAGACACAACTCTTAGTGGAGTTTTTGCGGCAGTCGGAAAGCATATTAAGATTGAAAAGAGTTGGACAAAGAAGGAACTCTCTGAATTTGCTAACAAAGGTTTTACAACTCTTCGTGACAGAATATTGGAGAAGGGTTTTGACCTTTCAGAGTTTACTGCCGAATACAATTCACTTTCAAGTCGTCAAGTAAACATTGGAAATTTCATTCGCAAGGTGATAATGAACTATACCTACGAATTGATTCAGGGAAATAGTCCCGTATGGAAAGTGATTTTTGAAGAATCAAAAGAAAAGAGATAGCCATGACAGGAAAAGAAATGTTATCTCAATTCATTGTTTCACTGAATGACTATCTTGGATTTAGTGACGAAACGGTTTTAGAGAATGTAATTATTGATGAGGATTTAAAAGCGGCATTGACACGATTAAAATCTTTAACACCACCGCCCAACTTCGTTAAACTAATTGATTCTTTGGATACAATCATTAACAGCAACAAAGACAATTTTCTTTCTGAAACCTATAGTGTTACAGGTTCAATAGAAATAGTCGATTTTTCAATTGCAAGTCTTGAAAAAAAGAATCGTGCCTTTGCATACTCAGACAATGACTTTGGATATTTTTCAACAAAATCGTTGATACAATCTGGAAGTATTGTAGATATATCATTGCCGCATTACGCCATGCTTTGGAAGCAAATTCAAGAATTCTTGGAACGTTGTTATTCAAATGCGGACACTCCGAGAATAACTCTTTTTCTTGATTGCATCCGAAACAATAATTTTAATTTAGGTTTTACAATTAACAAGCAATTATCTCCGTTTAGTGCTGACAGACATTACTCATATATTTATTTATGCTTTCTCAATAACTCCAAATCAATTGACCTACCCATCGATATAATTTATTCAACTCCTCAATTAAATAATAAACTTTCATTGGATAGTTCAAAAATCTATGAACAATTTTTTGATATCTATGATGTATTAAATGAACTAAATCAAGCACCAGATATTCTATCAAGATTCCTGAAACTCTATCATATACTTGAATATTTTGTTTATAGAGTTTACTTGGTTGACCTCACAACAAGAGTAGGAACAAATAAGTTTTTTGTTCGTGAATTTGCAATATCAGCAGAATCCATGAAGGGAAAAGAGAAGTCAACCTTTATTGACAACTTCCAAATAATTTTCAATGCAAATCGAGCAGCGATAAAATTAGAATTGGATCCTGTTTCAACACATGATGCAAAGACATTTTTGAGAGATAAAGGTATTGTCAAAGGTTTTGACACATCTAACTTTGAAAGGGTGGCAGCACTTGTATATGGCTTGAGATGTAGCATTGTTCATAACAAGGAAAGTGAATATCATTTGACAATTACAAATTCCGAAGATTATAAGGACATAATTCCATTGATAAAGCAACTAATCAAGACACTTGAGTTTTTAGTTATCAAAAAAATTGCTGACAACGACGATTCAATTAAGTATCCTAAACAACAAATGAGTTTATACTAAATTGAAAACCAACACACAAAAAATACTCTCTTAAAAAACGCACAAGCCAACGCCGTAAGCATTTTTTAAGAGAGTATTTTCCTACATAGCAAAGTCTCCTCTAAGGGGCATTGCTATGCACGCCACCAAAACTTTAACTTCTTTCATAGCAATGTCTCCTGTAAGGGACATTGCGTATTGATACCATTGAAAATACAATATCTCCAATTAGTATATTGTTATAAAAAATATTGGTGAAGCACACACAACATTGGCTTACGCTAAGTAGCATTTTTTTCACAATCATTCTATCATGCTTCTATTTTTAACATTATGTGAATAAACAATAGTTTGTTTCAACCCATCTATTCAGTAAATTGAAACATCTAAATTCATTATATGAAAACGTTGTCACAAACATGGTTTGCAGATGGTTATATAGATTTTGAATTAAAGAAATATACCCTACTCGCCTACCTGCAGGAAGTAAATAAGTACTTTACCGCTAACAAATTATATCCGCAATTAGCAGATGTAATTTTTCACTATAACAATATCATTGCCTTCAGAGAAAATAAAAAATATTTGCAGGAGCATTTTCCTAAAAAGCTTACGGGTGTTCAATTACAGCAATTACAGGTATTGTACGAAAACATGATTGAAGATGATGATTTAATGGCAGAACTGGAAGATATTATTAACTACTCGGCTTCAACCATGCAAAGAACCATTACCAGCGGCAGCGAGATTTATGAGTTTGTAGAAAACAAATTAACCATTGAACCCGTTGGTATTATGCCTTTGGAAAATAATGAAGGTTATTTCTTTTTATGCGAAGGCAAAACAAAAAATACCTGGGTATATCAATACCGTTTAAGCATGTTTGAAAAGCATGATGCCAAATACAGAAGTATTAAAACAGAGTTTATAGATGTTTGGCAACGCAGTTATGCCAATACTTATCAAAACATAAAAGCTGCCTTGCTGAAAAACAAAACCGAATTGCCCAACCCGGCTGTATATGCCGTAGAAACAGACATGAGTTTTCCCATAGAAGAAACTTTGTTGCCTGTTGCTAAAAGATGTTTAGTAAGGTATATTACTACTTATAGTGCATAGCTGCATAATGAACAGAACGTATCCCGAAACTTCGGGATGCGATACTTCGACTTCGCTCAGTACAGGCTACACAAGCGATACTATAAAATACAAAAGCCGGTTACACAAAACTATCCACAATATAATTTTAGCTTACATTCACTTTTGCTAATAATTATCTTTACAGGCTAAATTTTTACTGTACAGGCTACACAAGCGATACTATAAAATACAAAAGCCGGTTACACAAAACTATCCACAATATAATTTTAGCTTACATTCACTTTTGCTAATAATTATCTTTACAGGCTAAATTTTTACTATGCTTAAAGTTGGTGTTTTCGGTGTAGGCCACCTGGGAAAATTTCACCTGAATAACTGGAAAGAAATTGAAGAGGTAAAGCTGGTTGGTTTTTTTGACCCGAATAACGATAATGCCAAACAGGTTAGTGCAGATTATGGTTTGAAGCGTTTTATGGATGAAGAAAAATTAATAGACTCTTGCGATATTATTGATGTGGTTGTACCTACGGATAAGCATTTTGAAATATGTATGCAGGCTGTTCGTAAAGGTAAACATGTATTTGTAGAAAAGCCACTAACACATACCATTGATGAAGCCAAGCAATTGGTAAACATGGTTAGAGAAGCGAATGTAAAATTTCAGGTTGGTCATGTTGAAAGGTTTAATCCCGCTTTTTTAGCTATTAAAGGCATGCCTTTAAACCCGATGTTTATTGAGGTGCACAGGTTGGCTCAGTTTAATCCACGTGGTACAGAAGTGAGTGTGATATTGGATTTAATGATTCATGATATTGATATTATTTTAAGCTTAGTGAAGAGTGATGTAAAACATATTTATGCAAGCGGTGTTGCCGTAATGACTGATACACCTGATATTGCCAACGTAAGAATTGAATTTAATAATGGTTGTGTGGCTAACCTTACCAGCAGCAGAATAAGCATGAAGAAAATGCGTAAAGTAAGGTTGTTTCAGAAAGATGCTTATATAGGTTTAGATTTTTTAGAAAAGAAAACAGAAATTATTAAGCTGAAAGAAGACAGCGATACCAATGTTTTTGAATTTGATTTAGAAACACCGACTGGTAAAAAAACGTTGGCAGTAGCATCTCCCGTAATACCACAAGCCAATGCCATAAAATTAGAATTACAAAGCTTTGTTGATGCTATTAATAACAACACCACACCTGTTGTTAGTGAAATTGATGGCTTATTGGCAATGCAGGTGGCACATCAAATTATTGCGAAAATTAACAAGACTAATATTGCTGAGTGAAATGGAATTGCTAATGACTGAGGAACCATTGCATGTATCTGTAAGCAGACTTTTTATTAAAAGAGTTATCAATTTATTGTTAGCCTTAGTATTGGTAATCATTCTTTTACCGCTATTGATACTTATAGCAATTATTACTAAATTAAGTTCTAAAGGAAGCATTATTTACCAACAGGAAAGGATAGGTTTACAAGGCAAGCCTTTTACTATTTATAAGTTCAGAAGCATGCATGTTGATGCAGAAAAAAACGGGCCTTTACTTTCTGATAAAAATGATTTAAGAATTACTGTCTGGGGTAAGTTTATGCGGAAATTTAAGATTGATGAATTACCACAACTGTTGAATATTATTAAGGGTAACATGAATTTTGTAGGGCCAAGACCGGAAAGAAAATACTTTATTAATTTAATTGAAGCTGAAGGAATTAATTACAACAACCTTTTAAAATTGAAGCCGGGCTTAACTTCTGCAGGTATGGTTAATTATGGTTATGCTTCAACTATTGAACAAATGATAGAAAGAATGCAGTTTGATATTCAATATGCAGAAAACAATTCTGCTTTGAAAGATTGCAAAATAATACTGCAAACAATAGCCATAGTTTTTACCGGAAAAGGCAAATAATATGCAACCCTTTTCAGCACAAATAATTCCGCTTGAAAAAGTAAATCGTACTAAGTGGGATACTATTGTGGCTGTAAATGATAACGGTTTAATATACTCCTCGTTCACTTATTTAAACTTGATATGCACTAACTGCTTAGCTCTTGTTATTAATGATTATGAAGCAATATTGCCATTACCTGTAAAAAGAAAATTCGGTTTACGGTATTTATATATTCCTCCGTTTGTTCAGCAATCAGGCCTGATTGGAAAAGCAGATAATCAGCATTTAATACTTCAACACATAAAGCAATGTTTTAAATACGGAGATATTTTTTTCAACTACCAAAATGATTTTGTTGAAACTGAAACGGGAGTTACAAGAAGGAATAATTTTATTATTGATTTAAATACCGATTATACAAGCATAAAAAAAAATTACCATTCTTCTGTTAACTACAGTTTACATAAAGCTGAAAAAGCAGGCTGTGCCTATATTTCATCAAATAATATTGAAGAAGCCATAGCTTTATATCAATCTTACAATGAAAAGAATTTAACGCATGTAACCGATAAAGACTTTTTCAACTTACTTAATTTATGTAACACTTTATCGCAACAAGATAAAGTGCTGATTAGAAAAGTAATTAATCATAAAAATGAATTACTAAGTCTTGCTCTGCTTTTAAAAGACAATAAGCGATACTATAACCTTATTAATTATACTTCGCCACAAGGCAGACAAACAGATGCGAATTATTTTTTGTACGATAATCTGTTTAAAGAATTAGCTCATCAAAACAGGTTATTTGATTTTGAAGGAAGTAATATAGAAGGAATCAAAAATTTTTATGAAAAATTCGGAGCCCAAAATCAACCTTATTTTCATTGGCATTTTAATAATTTACCGTTTCCGCTAAAATTAATTAAGCATTAGTAAGCTTTCTTTCATCCAGAATTTTTTCAGCAATTATCAAATCGATAGGTCGGGTAATTTTTATGTTATCGTATTCACCTTCAATTAAAAAAATTTCATTACCGGCTGCTTCCACTACTGATGCTTCGTCTGTAAAGCTTTCATTGTAGGGCAATTTAAATGCAGCCAATAAAGGGAAAGATTTGAATACCTGCGGTGTTTGAATAATTCTTACATTATTTCTATCTGCAACTTTATTTTTTCCATTAACAATAATTCTGATACTATCGGTTGCAGCTACAGCGGGTACCGCATTACCGTTTTTCTCTGCTTGCTCATAACAACGTTTAATTAAATCCGCAGTCAATAAGCATCGCACCGCATCATGTACAAAAACAATACTTTGTTTCTCTACATATTGCAAACCATTTTGTACAGAATGAAAACGGGTACTGCCTCCTTCAGTGACAACTATATCCGTATTAAATTCTTTAATGATGTCCTCTCCTTTTTCAAGGTGTTCTTTGGGTAACACCAACACAATTGTGATATCGTTATAAGCATCTGTAAAAGCTTTAATACTATGCCACAACAGCGGTTTACCTTTTAACAATAAAAATTGTTTAGGTAATTCGCTACCCATTCTTGAGCCTGAACCACCCGCAACAATTACGGCAATTTTCTTAAGCTTATTCGTCATTTAAAGCGAAGATAATTGCATTTACATAACATTAACTTTACCTCAACACATAATCATAGTTCAAAACAATTGTTATTCTATCTTTGAAAAAAACTACTTTATGAAAAAGATTGCCCTTATAATTTTTGGTATTACTACCATAGCTGTTGCCTGTAATAATAACGAACAGCCTAAACATGAAAAGAAAGATTCAGCTGCTATGCAAAGTGATGTGCCTCAATCAATAGACATCCGCATTGTTGATAATACAAAGGACCCGGCCTGTGGAATGCCTTTAACAGCAGGCATTGGCGATACAGTAAGTTATAATGGAAAGAAGTTTGGTTTTTGCTCTAAAGAATGCAAAGAACAGTTTTTAAAAAATCCTGCACAACTTGTTTCAGCTGCAGCATTGAAAAAATAGTTTTAAGCTTGTTAACTAAAAAAGCCTCATAATAATGAGGCTTTTTTGTTTTATCAGTGTTGTAAAATGCTAACCTAAAATACAATTTAATAATTGGTAAATGGGCTGAGTGTTCTTGCTATTGCTCCGCTTGAAACATCTTGTCTTCCTCTGAAAACTAAACTGTAATAACGCTTTTGATCGGGTAAGAACCCATTCAGCTGATATAACAGATTTGTTGTTCCCGCTTCTCTTACATATAAGGTATCGTTCAATTTTGAAGTATAAGGAATAAAAGTACCGATAGTTGCCGGAGATACATTTGAGAAAATGGTTGTGTTCATCACTTTAGAAAACACATCAATATTTTTTGTAGCACCTCTTGCTAAGTTTACTATTCTAACTCTGGCAGCTGTATCAACAACCGCTGGCATTACATCTTGCACTAAAGCATACTTTATTGTAGTAGTAGTATCATAAGTAAAAATACTGTAATAAGATCCCGGATCGAAAGAAGCACTAACAATTAAAGGGGCTTGTGTAGTTGTAGGTAAAGTATCTTTAATAAAAACTACATTAGAACCTGCATTAACTACAAAATATGAATTGGAAGAAGGAGCAGTTCCTCCAAAAGCTATTGCTGCACCTGTTAAGGGTGTTAATGCTGAATTATAAACATAGTTTCTTGTTGCACCTACAGTAGCACTTACTACTTTAACATAAGCTGCATTAGCAGTACCGGGATACAAACTATAGTCTGCTTTATTTTGAATGTCTTTATTACAAGCTAGTACAGTAATAACTGCCAGTAAGCAAAAAACAGTTTTAAAATATGTTGTATTCATTATTGTGAATTTTAAATTGATTATTTTTTTGAAAACCAACATTCTGTTGTATGATAATTGGCTACCTGAGCTCCTGATCCATCTAAAACACCAACCAATTTAAGAGATGGGATGTTATATAGAAACTCAGAATTATATCTTGGCCTAGCCACATAAACAGGTTTACCACCGTTATTTGTAAATAAACTGGCTCCGGGAGGTATTGTAAAATCAGCATACACTTGCTTACTTGTAGCAGGATCGATGTCAGTGTAGTGATATCTACGCATATCGGTCCATGTTTCATGAATACCCCAACCATAAAGAGCAATATACTTCTGCAACATTATCATAGACAGTGTTAAACTGCTTGGGCTTGCAGGTACAATTTGTGTGTTAGCTAAATAGGCATCTCTGGCAGCAGTAGTTAACAAATTAGCAGAAGGAATATTGGTTGAATATGAGTTCATCAACATATCAAAATTTAAGCTGATTGCATTTTTATATGCACCTAATGCTGAAGCTGCATTACCTTTTCTTAAATATGCTTCTGCTAAAAGAAATTGCATTTCTGATGCCGTCATAATAGGGAATTCTGCTGCATTTCTGAATAAATACCTGCAGTTATTTTCGTTTGCCGGGCTGGTTGTCACTGAATAAATACCACCCCAAAAATTATTAGGTTTATCATTTGTAGCACTAATTTCTGCACCACCATTCCAGGGAATAATTCCTTTATAAGTGCCATTGGGATTTGGCTGCAATAAATAAGGAGCTCTCGGGTCTAAAGTACTCGTCGGGAAAGTACTGTTTGCACCGTTCAATAAGTTTGCTATGTAGGCTCCTTGTCTTATAGAACCCACATTGCCTCTGAATATACCAAGATAACTGTACGCACCCGACTGTGCCCCACTTGCCATGAATTTACAGGTAGCATTATCCGCATTTGCAGTCATGGCTAACTGGGTATATTTAATAACTGAATCCGGTTTATAATCTGCTTTATTACTTAAATAGGCATAAGACCTTGCTAAAATTCCATAAACAAATTTTTTCCACTTATTTACATCTCCATTATAAAAATATTGATCGCCGACAGCCAGATTAGCCTGACTAACAGCTCCATCTGTTCTGCTTAAATTGGTTAATGCATTTAAGCAGGCTGCACGGCATGAATCGTAAGCAAGAGATTCCGGATCATAATCGAATTGCTGGCGACTTTGATCGAATGCTTCTTTTACTACGATAGCATCTCCATATTCATTGCCAAGAGATAACCAACCCCAGGCTCTGATAGCTTGGGCTACGCCAACATAATCCCATTTACCATCTCTTGAAGCCCATGTAATAACCTTATTCAAATTCTGACCTTGACCATAGTAAAATGCACCCCATAATGAACCTAAGTTATCACTCGTACCTACAGTTCCACCCATCGCATCATAGTTTGATTGGTTTGCTGAGGTTAATGAAATAGGTGATGAGGAAGTTGAATAGGTACCCCAGAATTGAATGTACCTGCCAATTAAAAGCATATCTCCACCTAAGCCGTAACTACTGCCGGCTGCTGAACCACTTCCTAAAAAGTTACCGATTAAACTTGGTAAAATGGTTTCTACCGGTTCTTCAACCAATGCATTGGGATTAGCATAAGCTTCATCCAATTTTTTCTGGCAAGAGCTGAACATTATAAATAATGCAGAGCAAATGTAGAATGTGATTTTATTAAAATATTTTTTCATTTTTTCAAAGTTTTAATTTGTTTTAAAAGGAAGCTCTCAAACCAATGTTTACGCCTATTGGTGTTGGCAGATTGCCATAATCAAATCCAAACCCACCAATACCCTTTGATAAAGCTGTATTACCATTAGTTGCAGGATCTGCACCCAAATAGTTAGTAAGTAAGATTAAATCGCTACCTGTAACAAATAAGGACAATGATTTAATTGATTTAATATTTCTCAATGATTTTTGAGGAAGTGTATAATTTAATGTAACATCTCTTAACCTTAGCCAGTTTACATTTTTTTGTATAAACTCTTCTTCAGGCATTGAAGTATAATATGTTTGAGCATAATAAGGAGTAATTGAAATAGTATTTACTGTAGGATTTGCAGAGTTCTGTAACCCATCATTCAATACACCTTTTATAACTCGTGGTACCAATCTGTTACCTGTTCTGGCACTTTTACCAACACTTGTTAAGTATTGTTCAGTTGCATTATAAATATCACCGCCAACTTTTAAATCCCATAAAAAGCTAAGGTTCCAGTTTTTATATCTGATAATATTGTTAGTACCTAATGTAAACGCCGGCGTTCTATCGCCTCTTACTAAGAAGTTTGCATCAATAACGGGTATACCGGTAGTTGGATTAATTAAAATATCTCCGCGAGTATTTCTTGCATAACCATATCCTGTAATAGTACCTGTAGAGCCACCTCTTATTAAACCACCTCTTGCATTACCGTATAACCATGTGTCAGCTATATAATATTCATAAGCTATAGCATCAGGTAAAGCAAGCACTGAACTCCACATGTGGTTAAAGTTGAACCTTACAGTCCAGTCCATATTCTTATTTCTTACCGGAACAACATCTAAACTTAACTCAATACCCTGGTTTCTGGTAGTCGCAGCATTTTGAGTATTTAATATAAAGCCCGTTGCATAACTGGCTCTGAACCCTTCGCTAATCTGGTCATAAGCCAATGTATTATAATATGCTGCATCTATTGAAATTCTATTATTCCACAACTTCAATTCAGCTCCTATTTCATAAGTCTTTTGTTTTTCAGGTCTCAGATTCGGATTGTTATTATAGAAGCCATAAGAATAAGCCTGTTGAGGGGCACTGGCATAGTTCTGTACAAATACTGATTGATTTAGGTATGGGTCCGGAAGCCTTGCAGTACTTGCAAGTGATGTTCTCAATTTTGCATAATTTAAGAAGCTGCTTTTTAAGCTTGGGAACATATCAGTTAATATAATGCTTAAGCTTCCTGCAGGATAGTTGTAATTTCTGTTATCTGCTGAAAATACTGATGCAGATTCAAACCTGTGTGTATAAGTAAAGAAAATAAAGTTTTTGAAACCGATGGAGGCCTCAGCAAAATAAGCTTGTTGTCTTATAATTGCTAAGTTAGGATCACCAAATTGGTTTCTTAATAATCTTGATCTGTTAGCTACCGTTGTATAGCCACTATCTGTTCTGTTCCATAAAGAATCTGTGAATTTAGTTCCATAAATAGCGAACATTTCTCTACGATAATCCTGCCACATAGTACCAACCATTGCTCTTAAAGAGAAATTATTAATTTTCTTCGTCGCAGTGGCTGTTATAGTATGGTTATACCCCTTATAGGTAACCCAATAGTTATCCAAAGCACCTCCTGTTGAAGGTGTTAACACAGCAGATTCAGGATGTTGGAAAATATAACCTGAGGTTTTGAAAAAATCATATCCAAATCTTCCTGCAATGGTTAACCAACTGGTAGGTTTAATGTTAATACCGAAATTAGCCACCCAACGATTGGTAATATCCTGACTATGATTTTTATTAGCATTGAATAATGGATTATCCACTCCTTCACCGCTTGTACCTATAGTATATAATTGTTTTCTGTGGCCGGTAGAGTCAAGATAATTTCTGATGTCGTTATTATTCGGCCAATTCAATAATGTTAAGAAATATCCGCCGGCTCCTCTAAGCGGTCTGTCATTAATGGAGTTTGTAAATGAGATAGACGGAGTAAAATCTATCCATTTATTGAGTTTAGTAAAATTGGTAACTTTTAAAGAAAATCTTTGGAATGTGTTTCTTGGAATAATACCATCCTGATTAAAATATGTTCCTGATACTCTATAACTGCTTTTAGCACCACCAAAATCTGCTGAAAGATTATGAGTTTGTGTAAAGCCAGTTTTAAAGAAGTTTTTCATATTATCATAAAACTGGGTTCCTGCCGGCCAGGCCGGTCCGAAATAATTGAATGAATTAGATGACACACCGTTAGCTCCCGGACCATAATCATTATTTAATGCAGGTAACTTATTAATTTTTTGAAAGCGGAAACTGTTATCATAAACAAATGCCGGCTTTTGGCCTTTAGCTAATTTCGGTTTCTTGGTTGTAATTACAATGGCACCTGAACTGGCCTGACTTCCGTATAAAGCAGTTGCTTCCGGACCTTTTAATACCGTAACACTTTCAATATCATTAGGGTTTATATCGGCAATTCTGTTCTGATAATCATTAGTCCTGTTAGGGCGGTCAGATGCCAAACCTAAAGCAGAACCTCCGTTAGAGGTTTCATCCATGGTTGAATTATCTAATATAATACCATCTACCACAAAAATCGGTTGATTGCCTAATGATAAAGAATTGAAACCTCGCAATACAATTTGCGAAGAAGCTCCTGCCACTCCATTTGTTGGAGTAATAGTTAAACCGGCAACTCTTCCCTGCAAACCATTAACAAAATTTTCTCTTTGGGTTTGTTGTATTTCTTTACCCGATACCTGTTGATTAGAATATCCCAACTCTCTCGGTTTTCTTTTTTGATCCATTGCAACAACCACTTCTTCTAATTCCGCTATCTGTGTCAATAAAGCTATATTCAGCTTTTGACCAGTAACAACAACTTTTCTGGTTTCATAACCTACAACAGAAATTTGTAATGTTTGGCCGGGAGAAGCTTTAATGGTAAAATTACCTGCATCATTAGTTTTCGCAACAGTTGTGGTTCCTATCACTTTAATTGTTGCATCGGCAAGAGGAGTCTTTTTTTCGTCTGTAACAGTACCCGATACAGTCTGTGCCTGAGCAAGAACTGAAAGACAACAAAGCAACAATGTTGTCAAAAGCCCCATCATCATGGAGGAGAGTTTTCTCATAACTGGTATTTTGGTTAAGGTAAAAATCAATCTGTTTCAACTTTTAAGCTACTTTCAAATTAATACTTGCAAAAAACCGCAAAACATTAATTATTTTTCACTTAAGCTTAACAGAACGACATAGTTACGAAGAAAAAAGTAAAAAAAGGTTTTTCACTTAAACTTTTTTGCCGATTTCTAAAAGAAAAAAGCTGCATTTTCTTGCAGCTTTTTTAAAAATTATATGTCTCATTATTATAAAACGGTAATTCCTGCTTTTAAGTAGGGTTTAAGCAATTCATTTTCAGGTCTTAATTCAGTTATTAAAGTATCAATCTGATTTAAAGTACAAACCTGCAAACGTTGTTCAGTATTCAGTTTTTCAGAAATAGCAAGAGATATTGTTTTTTGTGCAGCTTTCATCATAGCTCTTTTCACTTCAATCACATCCCATTCCAAGTCGGTAATACCTTTTTCTACATCAATACTATTCGTTCCCAAAAAGCATAAATCGGCTTTTATTTCATTTAGTTTTTGTACTACCTCCCCACCTACTGCAATTTGTGCTGCTTTTGAAAGTTTATTCCCTATAAATATTACTTCGCTGTTAGGATGATTTAATAACTCCAACGCAGTAGGCACACTTACCGTAATAAAAGTTGCAGCTAAATCATCAGGTAAAGCTTTTATTAATTCTATAATAGTTGTTCCGCCTGAAAGCAAAACAAACATGCCATCCTGAATTAATTCAGCAGCTTTTTGTGCAATTATCTTTTTTTCAGGTTGCTGATAAATTGTATTTTTCTGCAATGTGAAATGAAAAGATTTTGATAATGCACCGCCGTGAACTTTAGTAAGTATGCCTTCTTCATGCAATTCCTGTAAATCTCTTCTTACAGTATCTTCAGAAACAGTAAGTTGCTCGCATAAATCGGACGACAATACTTTATTATGAATATTGATTTGCTGAATAATGTATGCTTGTCTTTCTTTTTTTAACATAGCTGTTTAAATAATATAGCAAATTAAGGGAATTTCAAAACAACAAATTGCTATTCAATTTATACGATATTCGCACCAATACATGATTACGCCGCAAACCATAGAACAAATTAAAAGCAGGATTGACATTATTGATGTTATCGGCGAATATGTAAAACTAAAAAAACGCGGAGCCAATTACTTGGGCAACTGCCCTTTTCATAATGAAAAAACACCTTCATTTACTGTTTCTCCGGCTAAAGAAATTTATAAATGTTTTGGTTGCGGAAAAAGTGGCAACACCATCACTTTTTTAATGGAACATGATAAATTGAGTTATGTTGAAGCATTAAAATGGTTAGCAAACAGGTATGGAATTGAAATAGAAGAAACAGAAGTATCGCCCGAGCAAAAGCAAGCTGCACTTACTTCTGAGAGTTTATACGTGATAAATAATTTTGCTCAGAAATTTTTTGAAGACAAATTATTTAATTCAGAAGAAGGTAAGCATGTTGGTTTGAGTTATTTAAAAGAACGAGGCTTCAGAGAGCATATCATTAATAAATTTCAAATAGGCTATAATCCATCTGCAAGAGATGAGTTGAGCAAAGCCTTAGCACAAAACCAATTCAATAAAGAATTACTTACCAAAACCGGTTTGGTTGTTGTACGTAATGAAAATGAGCTGGTTGATAATTACCGCAACCGCATCATCTTCCCTATTCATAATAATTCAGGAAAAATAATTGGCTTTGGTGCAAGAGTTATCGGCAAGGCAGATAAAGCACCCAAGTACATTAATACCCCTGAAAACGAATTGTATAATAAGAGCAAAGTATTGTACGGCAGCTATTTTGCGAGAATGGCTATTGATAAAGCCAATGAATGTTTATTGGTGGAAGGTTATACAGATGTCATCAGTTTACATCAGGCTGGTATTGAAAATGTGGTAGCCAGCGGCGGAACAAGTTTAACAACTGAGCAGCTTCGTATTATAAAAAAATATACTAATAACCTTACTATTATTTATGATGGTGATAGTGCCGGTGTTAAAGCTGCTTTGCGTGGATTGGATATGGCTATTGAAGAAGGCCTGAATGTGAAGTTGGTATTGATTCCTGATAATGAAGACCCTGATAGTTATGTAAATAAAGTTGGCACAACTGCTTTCAACGAATTTATTGCTGCCAATAAAAAAGACTTCATCATATTTCAATTGGAAATAATGATGAAAGATGCCGGCGGTGATATCAACAAGAAAAGTGAAGTTGCTAATGCTATTGCTGCTACATTAAGTAAAATATCTGAACCAAAAGATTTAATAAAAAGAAGAGAGTATACTAAAAGATGTGCTGAGATTTTGAATATCGCTGAAGTTGATTTAACAAACTTAATTAACTATCATATTAAAGATAGAATTATTAAAGAGAATAAGCTCCCGAAGGTTAATGAGTCAGAGTTTTTCAAAGATTCCCTGAATACAAAGAATGAAAATATTTTTGAAACCTCAATTAATGTTTTATTAGATTCTAACTTTCAAGAAAGAGAAATAGTTCGTCTCTTAATAGAGTATGGCGATTTAAATTGGGATCAAGAAAAAAAGATTCATGAAATAATATTTGAAACACTAAATCAATTTCATTTATCAAACGAAGACCTTAAAAAAATTGTGGAACAGTATGAAGAGGAGTTGAACAATAATTTAATTGTAACCAAAAATTTCTTTATTTATATTGATGACAAGTCCTTACAAAATTTAGTAATAGGGCTATTATATTTTCCATTTGAACTTTCATTTAATTGGAGTAAAAAAATTGAAGGATTGAAAGTGCAATTAGTAAAAGACGAGAAAGAAGCAGTTAGCGAGGGAATAAAATGGTATCAAGCAAAAAAATTAAGAGCAATGTTATTGGAAGTTGAGCTTGATATTCAAAAGCATTCACACGATGAAAAACTGTATCTAAAGAATATCGAAGTACATATGAAACTAAAAGAAGTAGAGAAGGATGTACTGAAAAATCCTAAAACTGTAATATTTTATTAATCACTTAAATATTTCTTTCGGTTCATTAATTACTGTTATTCTTTCCCGCCAGTCTTCATATAAAAAACCATTGGCTTTCATGGTATCTAAATGTGCTAATAAATTATTGTAATAGCCATCTGTATTGAGTATAAAAATTTTCTTCTCATGAATTTTTAAAGTATTCCATGTTATCATTTCAAACAATTCATCTAATGTGCCGTTCCCACCCGGCAATATGATAGCAGCTTCTCCCAATTCATACAATAGCTTTTTTCTTACATGCATATCTTCAACAACTTTTAATTCAGTTATGCCTTTGTGTTGCTGCTCCCACTCTACCAACACTTCGGGTATTATTCCAATTACATTACCACCATTTTCCATACAAGCATCGGCTACTGCACCCATCATGCCGACTTTACCGCCACCATATACTAATGTTATGGAATGCTTTGCCAGCAAGCCCCCCAAGTCAATTGCCTGTTGTATAAATAAAGGATTAGTGCCCGATTTACTTCCGCAAAAAACAGTAACGCTTGAAAACATAGCAGTTAATTTTCAAGCAAATTAAAAGAGAGTTGTTAAGTTGTTGTAAGGAAATTATCACCATTCAATGAAGATGAAAATCGTCATTCCGAGATTGGGTTCTCGCCCAACGAGGAATCTCCTGAAAATTGCAGGATTAGATTTCTCATGCAGAAACATTCGAAATGACATTATATACAATCTACTTCAATATCAACTCCAACTCAGCCCTTCTGTTTTCTGCTCTGCCGATAGAAGTTTCATTAGATGAAACAGGTTTGTGTTTTCCGTATGCACCTGTTTTTATTCGGGAAGCATTGATGCCTTTTTCAATAAAATATTTTCTTACAACTTCTGCCCTGCTTCTTGATAAACGATTGTTATAACTATCATCGCCACGGCTATCTGTATGTCCGCTTATTCTTAAATCGTATTCAGCAAATTGATTTAATAAAACAACCACATCATCTAATACCGGATAAGATGTTTTAAGTATAACTGCACTGTTCGTTTCAAAGTTGATATTATGCATTGCATAATCCATTCTTCTTTTTACTTCCTCTTTTATTTCAGGGCAACCGTAATTACTTACCGGACCAGGCACCGTCGGGCATTTATCATCCTGATCCGGTAAACCATCACCATCTGTATCAATAATTACTGGCTGCTGTTGTTGTACTATTATTGGCTGTGTTTGCGGCTGAGCCTGTGTTTGAGGTTGCTGTACTTGTGGAGTTGTATACGTTGTTGTAACCGTTGTGGCAACAGGTTGTGTTACTGTTACAGGGCATCCAAAATAATCTACTTTAATACCCCTGCCTGTATTAGGGCATTTATCCCTGCTGTCAAAAACACCATCACCATCACTATCTTTTTCAGCTTCGGGGCAACCATGTCTGTCAACCTTAGTTCCTATCGGTGTGTTAGGGCATTCATCCCTGTTATCATAAACACCATCGTGATCACTATCAATTTTATTGGCTTTCTTAAAAGTAAGAACCAATGCTGCACTATGTTGTAAATAAATATCGTAGTTATTACCGGCAACCAATCCATCCCAACTATCATCTAAAGGCATGTTTAAAATATTGGATAGTTGTATGCTGATAGTATTATTTATTTTGAAGTTAATACCAATACCACCTTGCAGGTGAGGCCTCCATGCAGTTAAATAAGATGGATTGGCAATAACACCGGGATTACCCGTAAAAGGATGTGAATCAATAAAAGAAGCACCTGCTCCTGCAATTAAATAAGGTTGAAAAAAAGATTGTTCTCTTAAAATGTAATTATTGTTGAATTTATATTTCAATTGAAGGCTTAGGTTATAAATATCTGCATCAAAGCCTCTGGAATAATCTTTCAATTGATACCTTACTCTATCATAACTGAATGATTGCAGCAAATTAAATGATGGGCTTAAACGTTCTTGAAAAAAAATTCCGCCGCCTGCCTGCGGAAATAAAAATTGATAGAAATTGAATTGATTAGGATTTAAATCTCCCGAATATTCGTTCACATTTCCCTGTATACCAATAGAAAAATTCTGAGCATTCAATGGCAATGAAAACACTGCAAGTGCTATACTTAAGCTTATTATTAAACGCTTTGCTTTCATTGATTGAAGTAAATAAATTTTGTGTGAAATTAACGATGTACCTGTTCACAGCCTGTCCCTTAACAAAGGGATAGCAAAAAGCAGATATAGTTTTATGTATTAACCCGCTTATTTTTGTTAGATGAGTCCACTACTTCTTTTCAGTTTTGTAATTGCTTACTTTTTAATACTGTTAGCTGTTGCATGGTACACCGGTAAAAATGCCAATAACGATTCTTTTTTTATAGGTAATAAAAACAGTAACTGGATGTTGGTTGCCTTCGGTATGATTGGCACATCATTAAGCGGTGTAACCTTTGTAAGTGTACCGGGAGGTGTGGGAGATTTTGCAGGCAATAGTTTTAAAGGCTTTGCTTATTTACAGGTTGCTATTGGTTATTTAATTGGTTATACCACTATTGCTTTTGTATTGCTGCCATTGTATTACAAGCTTAACCTAACTTCTATTTACCATTATTTACAGCAACGTTTTGGAGTAGTTGCTTATAAAACAGGAGCTTTGTTTTTTATCATCAGCCGTGTGGTGGGTGCAACAGCCAGATTATACTTAGTGATTAACGTATTACAGTTTTTTATTTTAGATAAAATGGGTGTTCCGTTTGTGGTAACTGCTGCTGTTATTTTATTAATGATATTACTGTACACTTTTGAAGGGGGTGTTAAAACCATTGTGTATACGGATACCTTACAAACATCTTTAATGATATTGGGATTGGTTGTTTGCGTTGTTTACATTCTCAATCACTTACATCTTGGTACAGGCGAAGCATTAAGCAAAATGAGAGAAGTAGGTTACTTAAATATTTTTAATACCGATGTAAACAGTAAAGGTTTCTTTTTAAAACAAATTATCGGCGGAGCTTTTATAACCATTGCTATGACGGGGCTTGACCAGGAAATGATGCAGAAAAACATTAGTGTTAAACGCCTGGGCGATTCGCAGAAAAATGTAATCACTTTAGCTATTGTATTATTTGCTGTATTGTTTTTGTTTTTATTGTTAGGCGGTTTATTGTATTTATTTGTTACCAATAATGGTGCATCATATTCCTTAAATGCTATTACTAATAAACATGAATTAGTAAGCAACGGCATAAATATTATCGGCGACAAAATGTTCCCTTCTGTTGCATTAAATTATTTACCTACAGGTATCGGTATTATTTTCATTATTGCTTTAATTTCTGCTTTATTCCCGAGTGCAGATGGTGCATTAACTGCATTAACTTCTTCTTTCTGCATAGACATTTTAGGCCTAAGAGAAAGAACAGATTGGGATGAAAAGAAAAAGAAAAGAACTAGGCTTACTGTGCATTTAACCTTTGCAATTATTTTTCTTATCTGCATTATGGTGTTTTATAAATTGAATGATAACAGCATTATTGATAAAATATTAGACCTTGCCGGTTATACATACGGCCCGCTGTTAGGCTTGTTTGCATTTGGTATTTTTACTAAAAGGCAATTACCGAATTCAATAATTATAACGCTGATAAGTATTGTTGCTCCTGTACTTTCTTACATACTAAGTATTAATGCCAAAACATGGTTTAACGGTTACCAGATTGGTATTGAACTGTTAATCATCAATGGCTTATTAACTTTTATCGGTTTGCTTTTCATTTCAAAACCAAAAGCAAAGGCATAGCTTTGCAGCATGGAATTAATTAATGCCTTGGTTGAAGACTATGCAGCAAACATAACTTCAGCCGATAACGAATTATTACAGCAAATTCAGCAACACACTTTAGCAGCTCATCCTCATGCACATATGCTCAGCAGCCCCGTGCAGGGAAAAATTTTAACCTTCTTAAGCACTATACTTCAACCAAAATACGTTTTAGAAATAGGAACATTTACCGGCTACAGTGCATTGTGTTTAGCAGAAGGGCTTACAAACGACGGAGAATTGCACACGATAGAATTAAGAGAAGAAGATGCACAAACGGCTCAGAAAAATTTTAGCTTTTCGCCTCATCGTCAAAAGTTACATTTGCACACCGGAAATGCATTGGAAATTATACCTGTATTGAATTATAAGTGGGACTTGGTTTTTATAGATGCAGATAAAACAGGCTATATTGATTATTATGAAATGGTATTACCAAGGCTAAGTGAAAGAGGGATTATTATAGCTGATAATGTTTTGTTTCACGGACAGGTTTTTGAAGAACCCATTAAAAATAAAAATGCCAAAGCCATTGTTGAATTCAATAACCACGTAAAAGAAGATTCAAGAACAGAACAGGTTTTATTAACTGCGAGAGATGGCCTTTTGTTGATTAAAAAGAAAAAATAAAAATGAAGAAAACACTTTTAATAATTGCTTGCTTTGTTACTTTAACTGCCATAGCCCAAAAAGAAAAAGGCTACGCATACATTACTGCTTATAAAGATATTGCCATTGCAGAAATGCAGAGAACCGGCGTTCCTGCTGCTATAACATTGGCTCAGGGCATATTGGAATCTAAATTTGGTGAAAGCGATTTGTGTAAGAAAAGCAATAACCATTTTGGTATAAAATGTAAAACAGAATGGACGGGTGAAAAAGTATATCACGATGATGATGTGAAGCATGAATGTTTCAGGGTATATCCTGATGCTGCTGCTTCTTTTAAAGACCATTCGGATTTTTTAAAGAACAGACCTTATTATACTTCCTTATTTACATTATCGCCAACAGATGTTGAAGGCTGGTGTTTCGGTTTAAAAAAAGCAGGTTATGCAACTGAAAGAGATTATCCTGAAAAGTTACTTAAAGTAATCAGCGATTATAATCTTAATCAATACACTTTAATTGCATTACAACAGAAAAACAGCGATAACAATGTTGCAGTAAGCAATCAATCAAATGCTTTGCCGGCAACAGTTAGCAATGATGCACAAAAAGAAGATACGATTATATTAACTGGAACATCTCATAATAATCATACAGCAATCGAAACTTATCCTGATGGTGTATTCACCATCAATCATACTAAAGTTGTATATGCAAAAGCAGGTACATCGTTATTGCTTATTGCCAACCAGTACGATTTAGATTTAAGCAAACTATTATCCTTCAATGAAATGCCTGAAACATCTGTTTTAGAAAATGATAATTTAATTTTTTTAGAAAAGAAAATGAAGAAGGGTGCAACAGATTTTCATATAGTGGCAGCTAATGAATCACTGCATGATATTTGCCAGAAAGAAGGTGTACAGTTAGAAAGTGTTTTACAGTACAATAATCTGCAAAAAAATATGCAGCCTATTGCAGGAGAAAAAATATATTTGAGGAGTGTTGCCCCTGCAACCCCTAAAATAACATTAGCCAACGCACCTAAATAATGCAGCACTATGCAATCCATTCAAGTATTAGATAAAACATTTGTGCCTTTTATTTCAGAAGCAACTATTTCAAATAAAATAAAAGAATTAGCTGCCACTTTAAATAAAGATTACGAAGGCAAAAACCCGATGTTTGTGGCTATTCTGAATGGTTCTTTTATGTTTGCATCAGACCTTTTTAAAGAACTTACCATTAATGCCGAAATCTGTTTTATAAAATTAGCCTCTTACAAAGGCACTCAATCTACAGGCCATATAGTTACTTCAATCGGCTTAGATGCTAATTTAACAGGAAGGCATGTAATAGTGTTAGAAGATATTATTGATACAGGTAAAACCCTGCATGAGTTTTTACCTCAACTGCATAATCAACAACCGGAAACTTTGAAAGTAGCAGTATTGCTGCATAAGCCCGATGCTACCGAATACCATTTCCCTATTGATTATTGCTGTTTTTCAATACCCAACAAATTTGTGTTAGGCTATGGTTTAGATTATGATGGCTTTGGCAGAAATATTAAAGAAATCTACCAACTGCACCAATAACTTTGCAGTACCGCCAACACAATGCTGTACGCCGGAAAATGAAACCCTTGCAAGTGAAAAGTTGCTTGCCCCTTATATTAATACTTGTTTCTTTCTCAACTGCACATAGCCAGTATTATTTGCGTGGCGAAGTGAAAGATGAAAAAGGAAGACCCTTAGAAGGTGCCAAAATTTATTTAGCTTCTAAAGGCACGTATGTTTTTTACTCAGGCATGAACGGTATGTTCGGCCTGCCTTCTCCCACTCCGTTTGATTCTGTTACCATTTATTATGATGGTTATGAAGTTTTCAATAAAAGGCTTGATACCCGTTTGTACCAAACATTAGTATTAAAAATGTTAGCTGCTACAGCCAATAAAATGAAAAATAAATTGGCTTCATTAACCAAAAACTTGGCAGCAGAAAATACTTCTATGTTTGAGGCCATGGGCGAAAGCTACAGCAGTTTGATTGAAAATAAATTTATTAATGCAGTTACTTACCCTGAAACGGGCTTCTCATTAAATGTTGACCGTGCTTCTTATGCTAACATCCGCAGATTTATAAATAACCGGTTAAAAGTACCAACCGATGCAGTAAGAATTGAAGAAATGCTTAATTACTTTAACCTGCATCCTTCCAAGCCATACAAAGACGATAATAAATTTCATTGTACTACAACAATTGGTAATTGCCCGTGGAATAACAATAATAAATTATTTTATATAAATATCACGGCACCTAAAATTAATTTAGACAGTGTACCACCTTCTAATCTTGTTTTTTTAATTGATGTGTCCGGCTCAATGGATAAGCCCAACCGCTTACCGCTATTACAGGCAGCATTTAATTTATTGGTGCAGAATGTAAGACCTGTTGATAAAATAAGTATTGTTACTTACGGCGGCCGTGTACATGTGGCATTAACACCAACCACCGGCGATAATAAAGCCAAGATAAAAGATGTAATAGACTCTTTATATGCTGATGGTGATACACCCGGAGAAAACGCCATAAGAACTGCTTATGATATAGCCAAACAGGCTTTTATTCAAAATGGTAACAACAGAATAATTTTAGCAACAGACGGCGATTTTAATGTAGGCCAAACAAGTGAAAAAGATTTGGAAGACTTAGTTGCTTTTCAACGGCAGAGCAATATTTACTTAACCTGTTTGGGTGTTGGTATGGGCAATTATAAAGATAGTAAGTTAGAAGCATTGGCTAAAAAAGGCAATGGCAACTTCGCTTATTTAGATGATATTAAAGAAGCTGAAAAAGTACTGGTTACAGAGTTTACCAAAACTGTTTTTGCTGTTGCCAACGATGCATATCTGAATGTAACATTCAATCCATCTGTAGTAAAGCAATACCGCTTAATTGGTTTTGATAATAAGAAAGAAGCAGTAAACGATAGTACCAGCGAATTAGAAGGTGGCGAAGTGGGCAGCGGCCATAGCTTAATGGCCATGTTTGAAATTGAACTTACCAAAAAAGAAAGTGATACCATACAACCCTTAGCCAGATTGAATTTACAATACAAACCCCGTAAAGCTAATTTTTTAACCAACCAGAAATGGGATGCACTTTATAATGAATTACCTGACGATGCAGAAGGTAATTATATACGCTTTGCCAATGCCGTTGTTATGTTCGGTGAGTTATTAAAACAATCGAAGTTTGCAAAAACATACAACTTTGAAGATGTTATAAAAATTGCTCAGCAAAATGTTGATATTACAGACCGCTTACAAACGGAATTCATATCGCTTGTTCAAAAAGCGAATATGATTTATAATAATAGAAGAAAGAAAGGTTAAACAAACTACTACTTCCCGTAATTTTATTTTACAAATATTCGCTAATAGTATTGACTTAGAGAAATGTGTAAAGTATATAACTCTATTGGTTCTCTCACTACAATAAAATCTCATTTATATAAGCATGGTATTAATGAATTTAATTCTTTGAGTGAAATAATCACCTTTCAAAAAAATTATTATAACTATCAAAAACAAATCATTTCAAATCATGAACAGTTAATAGAACAAGAGAAAGACATTCTTAGCTTAGAAATTCTTCAATTAGAAACTAATATTAAAAACGAAAGAAAAATTCTTGAGGACAAAGAACAAAAGGAGATTAATCAGTTAAAGCAAGAATTAATCAATCTTAATCTTTCCACATCAAGGAGTTTTATTCGAAAATTTATTTATTATTTGAAAGAATTGTCTTTAAAAAAGAAAATTAAACTAAAGGAACTCGAATTCGATTCCAATGTTACATATTCAATTCAAGAGCTAACCCAAAAGTATTTAGAGAAAATCAATCGGTATAATTATATTACTTTTCATTTTAAAGATGCAGTAAATGAAATTTGCTTAACTCCTTTAAAAGAATTAGAAAGAAAAAAAACTTTGATTGACGAAATAAATACTTCTATTTATGGAGCATTTGGAGAACAGAAAGTTGTAAAAGAATTAAAGCAATTGTCAGATGAGTATTTTTTGATAAATGACTTTAATCTTTTTTTCCCTACTCCTATTTATAATCGTAATGAAAATGATTATATTAAATCAATTCAAATAGACCATATTCTTATAAGTACTGCAGGTATTTTTCTTATAGAAACAAAAAACTGGAGTGAAGAATCATTAAATAATCTCAATCTCCGTTCACCTGTTCAACAAATTAAAAGAGCAAATTTTGCTCTTTTTAAAATCATAAATGAAGAGATAGAAAAATATCCATTAAATCTAAAAAGACATCATTGGGGAGATAGAAAAATCCCATTAAGAAACTTAATTGTCTTAACCAACATAAAACCTAAAGAAGAATTTCAATATGTAAAAACTTTGACCTTAAATGAGCTTACTAATTATATAAAATATTTTAAGCCTCTTTTTTCTAATGAAGAAGTAGAAAAATTAGCAGATTTTTTATTATTACTTAATGATAAAAATTAATCTCTAATTAAACACTTCCTTCACTTTATCAAAAAAGCTTTTATTGTTTTTATCGGGTTGCGGTTTAAAGTTGGGACTGTTGGCTAATTTTTCCAGCATATCTTTTTCGTCAGAACTTACCTGTTGCGGCGTCCATACATTTACATGAATTAATTGGTCGCCACGGTTATAACCCTGTACTTCAGGAAAGCCTTTTCCTTTCAATCTGAAAATTTTACCGCTTTGTGTACCCGCAGGTATTTTAATTTTTGCCCTTCCATCAATGGTTGGTACTTCTGCATTGGTGCCGAATACTGCATCAGCAAAGCTAATGTGTAAATCGAAAGCCACATTCAAACCATCACGATGCAATTCTGCATGTTTTTCTTCTTCAATCTGAATAATCAAATCTCCGGGCATGCCACCTCTTTCACCTGCATTGCCCTTTCCGCTCATGCTTAACTGCATGCCTTCCTGCACACCCGCAGGTATATCAATTGAAATCGTTTCTTCACCAAATACTCTTCCTTCACCTTTGCAGGAAGTACATTTTGCAGTAACAGTAGTACCTTCTCCATTACAGGTGGGACAGGTTGTTACGGTTTGCATCTGACCTAAGAAAGTGCTTTGCACTTTTCTAACCTGTCCGCTGCCGCCGCAGGTATTACAGGTTTGTACGCTGCCTTTATCTTTTGCACCGCTACCGCCACAGGTATTACAAAGAATTTGCTTTTTAACTTTTACGCTTTTAGTTACACCCTTGGCGATTTCTTCATAATTCAATTTTAGTTTGATACGAAGATTACTACCACGCTGGCCTCTGGCTCTTCCACCGCCACCGCTGCTTCTTCTGCCACCGCCAAAGAAACTACCGAACATATCATCTCCGAAAATATCTCCGAAATTGCTGAAGATATCTTCCATATTGGTTGCATGAAAGCCGCCACCACCGCCCGTTCCGGGAGCAAATGCCTGATGACCGAACCTATCATACTTAGCTTTTTTATCAGCATCACTTAATACTTCATAAGCTTCTGCAGCTTCTTTAAATTTTTCTTCTGCTGCTTTATCACCGGGGTTACGGTCGGGGTGATATTGCATAGCTACTTTACGGTATGCTTTCTTAATCTCATCAGCCGATGCAGATTTACTAACGCCTAATATTTCGTAATAATCTCTTTTGCTCATAATTTGATAATTCGGTAATTCGATAATTCGGCAATAAAAGGCATTGGCAAATTTTCAAATTAACTAATTGACGAATTGTTTTTATTTTCCCACCACTACTTTAGCAAAACGAATTAACTTATCGTTTAAATAATAGCCTTTTTGTACTTCATCTAACACTTTACCTTTTAATTCTTCGGTTGGTGCAGGTATTTCAGTAATGGCTTCATGTTTTTCAACATCAAAATCTGCGTTAATACTTTCCATAGCTTTTACACCTTTGCTTTGCATAGAAGAACGGATTTTATTAAACACCAACTGAATACCTTCTTTCTGTACAGCTATATCAGCGGTACTGTTTAATTGTTTTTCAGCTCTATCTACATCATCCAACACATCTAATAAAGAAACCACTACATCTTTACCGGCAGTTTGTATTAATTCCAAACGTTCTTTAGCGGTTCTTCTTTTAAAATTATCAAACTCTGCTGCTAAGCGTAAATATTTATCCTTTTGTTCCTGTAATGCTGCCTGTAGTTTTTCAAGTTCATTTTCTTCTGCCACAGGTTCATTCAAATGTGTAGTCCCTGCTGCATTTTCGTCAGCATTAATCATTGTATCTGTCTCGTTTTGCTGCAATTCTTTTTCTTCCATAATCATTTTAATAGTTGCTATAGTTGCTCAATTTTTTTGCCACGCAAAGAAAAGGGAAAAAATGGCAGAGAGAACAATGTACGATTTATGATATACGGTGTACGGTTTCAACCTTCTCATTCTCTATATTCATTGTTCATTATTAATTCTTCCGCATCTTTGCCCGTTATGATTAAAGTGCATTTAAAAAGAAAAATTGCCAACAGAATTTTTAACGGTCACCCCTGGGTTTTTAAAAATGAAGTAGAAAAAATAGAAGGTGATGCCTATCCCGGAGATATTGCTGATATTTTTTATAATGACGGGAGATTTTGCGGAAGAGGTTATATAAATCCCCAATCGCAGATTATTGCAAGATTACTTACCCGTAAGAAAGAAGACATTAATGAGCAATTTTTTTATAACAGAATTGCCAAAGCATGGGACTACCGAAAGAAAATTGGTTATACAGAAAACTGCCGTTTAATTTTTGGCGAAGCCGATGAAATGCCTGCTTTAATTATTGATAAGTTTAATGATTACTTTGTTATTCAAACATTGGCATACGGAATGGATGTTTGGAAACCCGCTATTGTAAAGGCTTTACAGCAGATATTCAGCCCTAAAGGTATCTATGAACGCAATGATGTACCTGTAAGAGAATTGGAAGGATTGCAACAGCAGAAAGGATTTTTATCAGCCTCGTTCGATACCAATATTGTTATTAATGAAAATGGTTTGCGTTTTAATGTTGATATAGAAAACGGGCAAAAAACAGGTTACTTTTTAGACCAGCAGGATAACCGCAGAGCCATACAACATATTGTAAAAGATGCTGATGTATTGGGTGCTTTTACGTACACAGGAACATTTGAAATTCATGCAGCTTATTACGGAGCCAAATCTGTGTTGGGTTTAGATATCAGCGAAAATGCAGTGGCTCAAGCCAATAAAAATGCAGCACTAAACGGTTTGGAAAAAATTGTACACTTTGAAGCTGTAAATGCTTTTGATGTTTTGAAAAAATGGGGTAAAGAAGGAAGACAATATGATGTGGTAATGCTTGACCCGCCTGCATTTACCAAGAGCAGAGAAAGTATTCAGAAAGCCATAACAGGTTATAAAGAAATTAATTTGCGTGGCATGCAGTTAATTAAAAACGGAGGGTTTTTAGTTACCAGCAGTTGCACCAATTTAGTTCAACCTGATATGTTTTTACATACCATTGAATTGGCTGCCAAAGATGCCAGAAAAAAAATTAAACAGGTAGTGTTTAATGCACAAGCCAGCGACCATCCGATTATCTGGGGAATGGAAAATACCAATTACTTAAAATTTTTAATTGTTGAAGTGAGCGATAAGTGAGGAAATGACTATTTATAGTGTTTAATATTCAGGATAAATTTCAAAAATATTTTGCAGAGATTTGATTGCTTTATTACATTCTATGTTAAAAAGATAAATTACTATAATATAAATGAAAATAGCAAATAAAATATTACTAAGATTTTTGTGACTTTCAAAAAATATTAATGTTATAGAAATCCATATAAAAAAAGCTGATACAAAATAATTAATCCTCATTTTTAAGATAATACTTGTTGTTGATTGCCTATTAATTAGTTTGCCTTGAATAATCGGAATAAATGAATTTCTTCCTCTTAAAATTGGCCTAATTTTAAAAGAATTGTCTCTTAGCTTTCCAACGAATAATTTAGTAGAAAAGTTATAATTATCAAAACGTAAACCTTGATACAACTCAATATTACTATCTAACTTCTCAAGTAAATTAATGCTTGAAAGCTTTGAACTAAATTGATACCTTCTAAATGGTAATAAATTCATTTCGGATTAAATATTAAATTATAAATGAATCAGACATTAAACACTTAACCCATCTTCACTCTCGGGTCTACAACACCATACAAAACATCGGCTGCAATATTCACCAGGATAAAGAAAGTGGCTGTTATTAAAACACTTCCCATCACCACCGGAAAGTCTAATTTCTCTAAAGCATCAACAGTAATTTTTCCAATGCCGTTCCAACCGAAAATATATTCTACAAAAAAAGCTCCTGCTAACAATTCTGCAAACCAACCTGTAATAGCTGTTATTACCGGGTTTAAAGCATTTCGCAAAGCATGTTTAAATACAACCTGTATTTTACTTAATCCTTTTGCATAGGCTGTTCTTATATAATCCATACTTAACACATCTAACATGGCACTGCGGGTTAATTGTGTTATAATAGCTAATGGCCTGATGCCTAATGTTAATGCAGGCAATATCAGGTTTTTTAATTGCAAGGCTTTACCGTTGATGGAATCAATATCATATAAACTGCCGGTCATTTGTAAGCCTGTGTAATTGCTCAATACAAATCCAAACAAGTAAGCCAGAATAATTCCCATAAAAAATGAAGGGGCTGAAATGCCTAATATACTTGTAAATACAGCAGAAGTATCCATCCATGTATTTTGTTTTACTGCTGCCAATACGCCTAATAAAATACCGATAACTGTAGCAAACAACATGGCAGCCAATGCTAACACAATGGTATTTGGTAAAGCATCCAACAATACTTCACCTACATTTTTTTTGGTTTGATAAGAACGACGTAAGTAAGGAATTTTAAATGCTAATTTATTTTCACCTCCAATAAAAAAACCTTTGAGTTGTTTATTTTTTATTTCTTCTGTCGAATGAATAGCAACTGGACTAACATCGTTCAGATAGTTTATAAACTGTTTCCATTTAGGTTGGTCTAATGCTAATTCTTTGCGGATATTCTGCATTGTTTTCGCATCACCTGATTGTCCTAACACTAAACGAGCGGGGTCTCCAAAACCCTGAAACAGAAAGAACACCAATAATACTACACCTGCTAATACTAACAGCCCGTATATTATTTTTTTGGTGATGCTTTTGAACAAGAAAAATGTTTAATGTTTAAGGTTTAAAGTTTGTAGTTGATAAAAGTTGAAGGATTTTATCTTCATCAACATAACTAATCTTATCAATAATCTTATCTCCTTTCATAAACAGATAAGTAGGATTCACCCTGGCGGCGGTTTTTATTACAGTAACATCACACTTTAAAACAGTAAACGAATTGCTGAATAGTTTATCTGCATCATTATCTGCTGTTACAATAAATAAAGGAATCTGTTTTGCTTTAATTGTGTCAAAAATTGTATTGCTGAATACATTTTTATCCTTCGGTAATTCTTTAGCAAACAATAAAATATAAGGTTGTGTTTGTGCAAATAAGGCTGTTGTTGTATCTGTATTACTCAATGTTTTTAAAGTAAAATCAACAATTTTCGGTGTTGCATTTCCTTTTCTTATCAGCTTGGTTGTACGGTTTACATATTCATAAGTGCTGTCAAAATCATTTGGAAAATGATTGGCATCAAATTCAACTAACTGATTATTTTTTTTGTATTGATATACAATTTCAAAACTATCCGAAACAGCACCTGCAGGTACTTTCATTTGTTCCAGAATACTGTTGCCTTTTTTGTAAGGCAAGCAATCAACTAAAGGTAAGTGCCGGAAAACATACCACTGCAAAAAGAAAGAAAGCAATACTGTTGCCGCTACACTTATTAAGCCGAAACCTTTTCCCGTCAATGGTTTCATAATACTATGCTTCCATGTCAATAAAACAATCATTACCAATAAAGCAATGTCTTTTACAAAAGTTTGTATAGGTGTTAACGGAATACAATCTCCAAAGCAACCGCAATTGGTAATCTTTCCGCTAAACAAAACATAACTGGTAAGAAAGGTGAAGAAGACTATTAATGCCAATAAAAATCTGGTAGTAAATTTTAACTGCCAGCCTATTAATAACGCAATGCCTGCGGTAATTTCCAATACATTCATCCCGAATGATAACACAATTGAAACATAATATGGCATTAAAGGAAAATGCCATGCTTCAAAAAACTCTTCCATTTTATAAGCCAAACCCATAGGGTCGTTGGCTTTTACCAAGCCAGAGAATATGAAGAGAATTCCAACTATAATCCTTATGATGTTAATCAATACTTTCATAGCGTAAGTTTCATTCTTTCTCGGCAATCAATATCAAAGCAAATACAGCGTAGTTAATAATATCAACATAATTTGCATCAATACCTTCGCTGATTAATGTTTTACCATCATTCGCCAATATTTGTTTTATACGCAACAACTTTACTAAAATTAAATCAGCAAAACTTTCCTGGCTCATTTCTCTCCATGCTTCGCCATAATCATGGTTCTTATCCAACATTGTTGCTTTTGCAAAAGCAACCTGTTTATTATATAATTCCGTTGCAGTTTCAACAGATAAATCTTCTACCTGCGGATTATTTATTTGTAATTGAATTAAACCAATCACACCGTAATTCACGATACCTATAAACTCACTTTTAATATCATCTCCTACCCTTTGCACCTGCTTATCCTGTATTGTTCTTATGCGTAAGGCTTTAATAAAAATCTGGTCAACAACACTTATTGTTCGCAGTACTCTCCACGATGTACCGTAATCTTTTGTCTTCTTCAAAAAAATATCAATACACTGTTTAACGGCTTCGTCGTATTGAACATCAGTTTTATTCATTTTATGTACTCAGCTTTTAGTATTTCTCCAAAGGAGTCCTTAGGACAATTTAGCATCGTTGCATCGCACCTGCCTACGGGCAGGCAGGCACTTCAACTTTCGGTCAATAATTTAACAAGTTAATGCCACTTATCTTTGATGCTGTTGCAATATAAAATAAAACCATGTTCACCCTTAACTGTACTGGCAGATTGTTAATAATTGACCACCCCCTTGTAATGGGCATAATTAATACCACACCCGATTCTTTTTATGCCAGCAGCAGAAAAACCAATACAGACAAGGCATTGCAGGAAGCAGCAAAAATGCTGAAAGAAGGTGCAGGAATATTAGATATAGGCGGGCAAAGCACCAGACCGGGAAGTAAACAGATTAGTGCCGAAGAAGAATTGCAAAGAGTATTGCCTATTATTGAAGCCATACACAAAACATTTCCTGAGACATTTATTTCAATAGACACGTATTACAGTAGTGTTGCCAAAGCAGCAGTGAATGCAGGGGCATGTATCGTGAACGATGTGAGTGGCGGTTTGCATGACGAAAAAATGCTTAACACTGTTGCAACATTAAAAGTGCCTTACATCTGTATGCATATGAAAGGTAAACAAACTGATATGCAGGTGAATCCCGTGTATAAAAATGTAACGAAAGAAGTATTAGATTTTTTTATTGAACGAACAGCAGCCTGTAAAACAGCAGGCATACTTGATGTAATAATTGATGTTGGCTTTGGCTTTGGTAAAACCATTGCACATAATTTCCAACTGCTGAAAGAATTAAATGTTTTTAAAATGCTCGGTAAGCCAATACTGGCAGGGCTTTCAAGAAAAAGTACGATTTATAAAACATTAGGCATAACAGCCGATGAAGCATTAAATGGTACAACTGTTTTAAATACGATTGCTTTATTAAACGGAGCAACTATTTTAAGAGTGCATGATGTAAAAGAAGCGGTGGAAGCAGTGCAATTGATTGAAGCAATGAAAAAATAACATTGAATATGAGTGATATAGGAGGAAGCATTTTCATACTTAACAGCATTACAAGTGATATGTTAAGAAGGAGTAAGGTTATTAAGGGTCTCACAAAAGACCTTAATAATGCAAATACAGAAGATGAAAAAGATATGATTTTAGGAATTTGGAAAGCTTTGTATTTCTCAGATATTATTGATATTAAATCATTTCAAGATGAATACAATGATTATTTCGGGGTCAGAACAGAAATCAAATACAAGAAAAGAGTTTTAAAACTAAAGCAAATTCTAAAACCATTGATGACGAAAGTAAGTTTATGGAGGGATATTGAAAAAGCTCGAAACATTGCGGCACATAATAAGAGAATACAAAAAAATAGCTATCTATCAGTTTTTTCTGACAATTCTATTTATAATTGGAATATCCCAACTGGTCATGCTGAGCTATTTTTTATTTCAAGCTTATTAAACATAATTTCCTCTGTTATCAAAATTGAATTTTGGGACGAATATGAAGCTTATTCTAAGCAATTACATAACAATGAATATCAAAGTCGTAAGCAAATTAATATGACTTTACAAACCGCAAAAGCAGAATTACATATTTTATGTGAAGCTTTAAACAAGGATTTAGAAAAAGAAGGTAAACCTTATAAATTAAATATCTCAACAGAAATAGATAATCTGTTTGGTAGTTAATCTAATTACAAGCTATTTCAGCATCCCCTTTATTTCATTCAGCTTCATCAAAGCCTCTACAGGTGTTAATCTGTTGATATCTATTTCAGTTAATAGTTTTCGTATATCATCAAATGTTTGAGAATGAGCATCAAAAATAGACAATTGTATTTTAGATGACTGGCTACCGATGACAGATGACAGATTTTTTACAGTTGATTTTTTTCTATCATCTGTCATCTCTTTTCTGTCATCTTCCAATAACTTTAATATTTCATTAGCCCTTTCAATTAAAGCAGGAGGCATTCCCGCCATTTTTGCTACATGAATACCAAAGCTGTGCGTACTTCCGCCACGTGCTAACTTTCGTAAGAAAATTATCTTATTACCTACCTCTTTATTTGTTACATGGTAATTTTTTACACCGGGCAATTGTTCTTCCAACTCATTCAATTCATGATAATGCGTTGCAAATAATGTTTTGGGTTTATGTGAAGATGCATGCAAATATTCTACAATACTCCATGCAATAGAAATACCATCATAGGTGGAAGTACCTCTACCGATTTCATCTAATAATATCAAACTTCTCTCAGAAATATTATTGATGATAGAAGCCGTTTCATTCATCTCCACCATAAAGGTACTTTCACCGCCACTTAAATTGTCGCTGGCTCCTACCCTTGTAAAAATTTTATCTGTTAAAGGAATCTTCGCAAATGCAGACGGAACAAAGCTTCCCATATGTGCCATTAAAGTTATTAATGCTGTTTGTCGCAATATGGCACTCTTACCACTCATATTGGGACCGGTTAGAATAATAATCTGTTGTTCTTCATTCAACACAATATCATTGGCAATATATGTTTCTCCGACAGGTAAGTTTCTTTCTATAACAGGGTGGCGACTTTCTTTCAATTCTAACTGCAAACCATTATGTAATTCAGGTTTTTTATAATTAAAACGCAAAGCGTTTTCTGCAAAGCAGCACAGGCAATCTAAGACTGCGATGATACTTCCATTGGCTTGTAATGCAGCGATATAATCCTGTAAAGCAATCAGGAGATTATTATACATTTCCAATTCAATCGCTAAAATTTTTTCTTCTGAACCTGTAATTTTTTCTTCGTATTCTTTTAACTCAGGAGTAATATATCTTTCAGCATTAGCCAATGTTTGCTTGCGTATCCATTCAGCAGGTACTTTACTTTTATGCACATTGGTTACTTCTAAATAATAACCGAACACATTATTAAAACTTATCTTCAACGAAGGAATACCTGTTGCTTCACTTTCTCTTTGCTGAATATTAATTAAATATTCTTTACCGCCACTTGCTATATTTCTTAATTTATCTAACTCTTGGTTAACACCTTGCTTAATAAAATTACCTTTATTAGCAGCAACAGGTGGTGTTTCAATAATTTCATTCAGAATTTTATCAAGAATAAAACTGCAATTATTTAATCCATCACTTAACCTTCTTAAATAAGTATTAGCAACAGTTGCACAAATATTTTTAATTACAGCAACCTGCTGTAAGCCTTTTGCCAACTGCATTACTTCACGTGGATTAATTTTTTTCATTGGTATTTTACTTACCAACCTTTCAATATCTCCACACTGTTTAATGGCATTGTTTATTGAATGCCTTGTATCTGTTTCTTTAATTAAAAACTCTACTGCATCTAAGCGTTCATTAATTTTAATAATATCTTTCAAAGGCAATACTGTCCAGCGTTTCAACAGTCTTGCCCCCATAGGTGAAATAGTATTATCCAATACACTTAACAAAGTTTTTCCTTCACTGTAACTACCGATTCCTAATTCCAGATTCCTGATGGTAAATCTATCCATCCATAAAAAATCATCTTTTTCAATTCTTTGAATGGTGGCAATATGTTGCAGGTTAGGATGCTCTGTTTCTTTAAGATAATACAACACTGCACCGGCTGCCACAATAGCCACATGCATAGCTTCAATACCAAAACCTTTGAGTGAATGTGTTTGAAAATGTTTAAGCAAACTTTCTGTTGCAAACGCTTCTTCAAACAACCAACTATCTAACGTGTAGGTATAAAATTTTGTTCCGAATAATTCTTTGAATTGTTTTTGATGGCTTCGCTGAAAAATAACTTCAGCAGGTTTTAAACTTTGTAATAATTTATCAATGTATTCTGCATTGCCTTCAGCAACAAAAAATTCGCCGGTACTGATGTCTAAAAATGCTATACCGAAAGTTGTATCCGTAAAATGAACGGCTGCTAAAAAATTATTGCTGTTATGTTCTAATAACTTATCGTTGGTAGCAACACCAGGCGTAACCAATTCCGTAACGCCACGTTTTACTACACCTTTCGCTTCTTTGGGGTTTTCTAATTGATCGCAAATAGCAACTCTGTGACCTGCCTTTACCAATTTATGCAAATAAGTATCTAACGCATGATGTGGAAAACCGGCAAGTTCCATGCTTGCTGCATCTCCGCTGTTTCTTTTGGTAAGAGTTATGCCTAAAATGGCTGAAGCTTTAATGGCATCTTCTCCAAAGGTTTCATAAAAATCTCCTACCCTGAATAATAAAATAGCATCAGGATATTTTTGTTTAATAGCCTTATGCTGCTGCATCATAGGAGAAGCGGAACCTGCTTTTGCCATAACAACAAATATAGTGGTTGGGTTATTATTTATTTAATGGAATTGATTTGTCTGAAAGCAGCTTTTAATTTTTACTATGTTACCAACTTATGTTTTTCATAGCATCGTTCCTTACGTCGCACTCTTGTACTGTAATGCAATGGGCATCTTTCAGGTTAAAAGCCATTAAAAAGACCTATAAGGTTTATAAAAATAAATTTTACTGTTTGAAAATCAACAAATTAAGTTTATAATTTTTTTCTACTTACATATTTACTTACAAATCATCTAATAGATTACTATGTAAAATAACAATTACTACCTTAATTGCATAAACTGATTAAATTGACTACCTTAACCCGAAGCAAACTGACCACCCGTTTTGCTGGCAAAGATTATTCAGTTCGTGTATTTTAGCTGTTAATAATTTTACAATTTGTTTTTATTAAAGATTTGTAACAAATTTAACTAATACGTTCATTATTAATTACTCGTTTTTTTCATAAGGATTCTCTTTTTATTTCTAATCGATTGGCATTGTGGATAATTCTGTCAAAGATTGTATTAGCAATAGTTTGTTCACTAATAATATCATACTACTTGTTTACCGGTACTTGTGATTTGTTGAGGATGCGACCTTTTCAGTTTCTTTCTTCAATAAGTTCCATAAGAGCTACTCTGGGCTGTCCGTCAAAAGGCTTGAATCCAAAGTTGTAAATCTTCTTCGCTTTGTTTGTACTTAAAACCATAATCTAAAATTACCTCAAAACAACATTTGCCTAACATATTACAAACTGTTGAAATATATTCTAAAGTTTCGCAACCAAAAATTGTTTGAATATGGTGTCCCGAACAATTTTATTAATAAATGGAAGCCTCCCCTTTATCATTAAAGGCGTTTCCTTATTACGATAGGAACAAACAAATGATAACCAATTGTTGAGAACAAAAATTTTGACTGATTTAATTCTTTATCGATTCGTAAGTTAAGGCTTTGGCTGTAATATTAAAAGATATTTCTATACTAATGTCCGTTAGTAATACGAATATCGAATGCAGTATTTTAATTTTAAAAAGTGTTGTTCGATGTTTGTGAAAACTCTGCTTTATAACTACATCTTGTAAAGACATAGGATTTTAAAAGTTAAACAGAATTTTAAATTTTAAGGGCAAGCCCTCTATTTTTTGAAATAGTAACAAAATATTTTGTAATGTAAAAAATATTAATGTATATTTAATTCTCCTTACTTATAAACCCCTAGAAATATTGTGTTATATATACAGCTAATCTAATTACTGACTGCTGTATTATTTTATTGGAAAAAATTAATTATGAAAGTATGACATTATTAATACATACCCCTCCTTCTGTTTGATTAACTTTAACTCTTGCACCAAGATTAAGATTTTAAAAGTCATAGTCTATAACTATATAAATATGAAACAAATCAATACCAAGATGATACTCATATCCTTCTCGATAATGGCATTTATAGCTTGCAATAAGGATACTACAATTTTAAATCAAAAAAGTGCAGATTATTTTCCGAACAAGGTTGGCAATTACTGGATTTATGAAGTAAATGATACAAGTCAAATTAATTATCATCAGGGATACCCAAGAACATATGATGTAAAAGTTTCAATAATAAGTGAAAAAGTTATGGTAGACGGCAATTATGCGACTGTTTGGACATATCAATTTCCTTGGGGTGTAGATACAAACTTTATAAGGCTTGTAGGTGACACCATCAAAGTTTATGATACAAGCTATTCATCAAATATCAGAGATTTGGAATTTCCAAGAAAGCTTTTTATTCTACCTTTTATAAATGGAGCAAGCTGGAAAGGGAAACTACTTTGGATTGATACATTTAATGTTTCAAAAAATTATAACCTTTCAAACGGCTTTTTGAATTTTGATAGTTCATTTAACATCTACCATTACTATTACGGGTCGCAAGATTTAAGACAATATGATAATTATTGGTTTGAACCAAATATTGGTTTTGTAAAAATATATTATAAACATTTTTATGGAGCTCCATGGGAATATTATACTTGGAATCTAAAAAATTACTACTTAAAATAAAATTTAAATACTCATGAAATTGAAATTATTATGTTTACTCTTATTGTGTTTTTCCCTAATTAAATTTAGTTATTCGCAGAAAACACGACCTGTTCTTGCACCTGGAGTAACAGCACCGATTGGTACGAATAATAATAATTCAGTACCATTCGGTTTAGCAAGTTGTGATTATAATGATGTTCGGGTTTTCCCTTCACAAAACCCACAATCAGAAATACATATTAGTATTAATAAAGTTAATCCTAACGTTATGCTACTTTCTTCTAATACTTTTCCAAATTCTTTTTCAGGTGTGGGTGTATGGTGGAGTACTAATGCTGGTGCAACCTGGGCAGGTAATGATTACATGCCTAATAATGCACAAGGTAGAGCAGACCCTTCCACCGCTTTCGATGCTAATGGAAATGGCTATGTAGCTGTATTATCCTCCCCAGGAGGAAACCCATTTGATGATCCAAATGGATATGCAATTCAACAAACAATAAATAATGGCACAACTTGGCAAACACAAAGATTAGGAGTTACAAATATTGATTGTGATAAGGATATGATAGCTGCGGATGACGTTTCTAATAGTCCTTTTGCAAATAATTTATATGCTGTATGGACTAATTTTGGAATTAGCGGAGGAGCAATTCAATTTAATAGCTCCTCAAATGGAGGAGTTAGTTTTTCAACTCCTATTACGTTGAATAACAATTGGGGTCAAGGTGCAAATGTTCAAACTGGACCTAATGGGGAAATATATGTTTGTTGGGCAGATTATACTAATGGCAATTTTCCAGAGCAGGGTTTAGGCTTCACATCTTCAACTAATGGTGGAGGCTCATTTACAACTTCGAGAGTTGCATTCAATTATACAGGTATCAGGGTTGGTAATAATGGAAATGATAATTTCGGAGGAACAAGAGTAAATAGTTTTCCTTCAATGACTGTGGATAAAAGTAGTGGAACAAGGAGAGGAAGAATTTACGTTACTTATGCAGAAAATATTAATGGCGTTTCTGTTATTAGAATTAGATCTTCCGATAATCAGGGAATTAGTTGGAGTAATGCAAATACAATTAGTATTGGCACTGCAAGACAAAGCTGGTTTCCATGGATTAGTTGCGATGCCACAGACGGTAATATTTATATTGTTTATTATAGTTTAGACCAGCCAAGTGGTTTTCAAACAAATACATACGTAGCTGCTTCTTCAGATGGTGGTTTGACCTTCGTTAATCAAAAAGTAAGTGATGTTTCTCACATTAATTCTGCAATTCAAGAATTTGGAGGCGGTTATGCAGGTGATTATATTGGTATTACAGCACACGCCGGCAATGCATATGCAGCATGGATAATAGAACAGGGCAATGGCAAAATTATGTGTCGAAGGTAAAAGTGTTAGATTTAAATATCTCCGGTGCAAGTGCTATTTGTAATAATGCAGAAACTTATACTCTTATTGGAAATGTACCGAATAATGCATCAATTTCATGGTCAGCAACTCCTACAAATCTCGTAAATATTTCTTCAACAGGTAGTACAGCTATTATTAACAAATTAGGTGAAGGAGTTATAACATTAACCGCTACTATTAATAATGCTTGCGGGACTAACAATATTCTCATTCAAAAAATGAATATAATATTAGGCACTCCAACACAATACGGTTCAATTCAAAACTTAAACAATCCCAATCAAACTAACTATTGTATAAATAGTCAAGATGTAACATTCACATTTATACCAAGTTCTTCGAATAGTACTGTAACTGATTATTACTGGGGTTATTATAATAGCTCATCGGGCAATAGTAATAGCCCTATACAATCTGCCCATAGCTGGGATTTTTATGCAACTATTTTAAGCAGTTTAAGCCCGGGTACCTATACAGTTTTTGCGAGACCGGAAAATACTTGCGGTGCAGGTAATATAAACTTAAGCTATATAACGCTTTCGAATGATGGCTGTAATGGTGAATTCAGTAATAAACAAAAAGCAGTTTTAGAAGCTGAGAAGATTACTAAAATATCCGCTTTCCCCAATCCCGCCAAAACCAACATTACTATTACAGTTCCAACAGATAGTATAAATTTATCACGCACTATTATTAATGTTACTGATGCAATGGGCAGAACTATAAAAACAATTACTACTGTTAATGAAACAAATACTATATCTGTTAGTACATGGGCAAATGGGAATTATTTTATTACCATAACAGATGGCAAAAAAAGGTTTATTAAAAAGGTAATAAAGCAATAAAAGTTTAGCCAAGTTTATTTAAAAGAGGGGCTATATATGCTCCTCTTTTATTTTATAATTTAATATTTAATGTATATATATTATTAATTGGTACTTGCTATTGAGAAATCACTGTTTATTACAAGAAGCTCCGCCGGAAATATAAGTGTAAGTATTTCCATTGTGTTCATACTTTTTTTTGAAAAGATTGATAACCAGTGCAGATAAAGCAATTTCTTTTATCTTTTGGGTTGAAAATTATAACCCAATCTTACATTCTGATTATAAAATGCACTCAGGCTTCTTGAATCTAATTGAGCATTATCCATATATTGCTTGTTTACATATTTTCCTATGAAGGAAAGTTCTACATTTTTAGCCTGTAGAATATTGACTATAATACCACTTATTGACTTGGGTAAAATGAAATATCTGCATTGGAAAGCTTTACTCCATTTTGTAAACAATTATACAGTTATCAATATACTCAGTAAACTCTTTTAATTTATTCTGGTTTAAAGTAATGTTGGCATTGGGATTTAACTAAAAATATCGTCGCCTTTTAACTCAATTTCTAAACGATAGCTATTAGGCATATTGGTTCTGATGTAAGAACTAATATCACTAATTTGTCCAGTAAAGTTTATAAAAACAATTGTAAGTGTTTACAAATCAATTACTTAAGTTAATAAACATTTTCTACTTACAATCCATTTAATAACTTACCTTATAAAATAAACAAATCACTACATTAATTATAAAAGCTACCTAATTGGTAGCTTTATTGGGTATATCAATAAAGGTAATTTAATCAAATATAGAAAAGATAGTTGATTTAAAAAATTACAGTAGTACCATTTTCATTTTATTGAAATTATAAAAACTCGAACAAATTAATCTTTCAAATGAATGAAAATTTTACAAAAATATTAATATATGATTTGATTGCTTTAACTAATGAAGAAGCCAGTCTAAAAGCAAGTGCCTTTCTTTTAGAACGAACAATGTTGGCGGCTTTGGTAGTCATACGAATCAACAAAGCCGGTGCTGCGGGAGATTGTGAAGTGATGAAAGGAAGGCTCTTGCTGTGCATTGCTGCAAGCGGCTGATATGAATGAACTGATATGCAGTGGAAGATAGTGGAGAGAATGCAGCGTAGCGGAATGAACGGAAGACTGGAACGGAATGAAGTGAAATGAATAAAGCGGCTTAAAGCAATCGGCTATTTACTAATTGGATACTTGGTGAAAGGCTTTATAAAAAGTGGTCAGGTATTAATTACTCCAAGCTAATCATTTGCTCAATTTCCTATACTACTGTTCATAGTAAGCCATTTCCGGGAGAGACAGCTCGGTCAGTTTCAACCTCAAACAAAAAAATAAATAGGTGGCGATGGTGATTTGCTAATTTTTTTAGTATTCTTGTGCTATGATAGCCATAGCAGACTGTAATAGCTTTTATGCTTCATGCGAAAAACTCTTTCGCCCGGACTTAATAGGCAAGCCTGTTGTCGTATTAAGCAATAATGATGGCTGTATTGTTTCAAGGACTGATGAAGCAAAAAAATTGGGTATAGATATGGCAGTGCCTTATTTCCAATGTAAGGACATTATGCTGCAACATGGGGTAATCGTATTTTCAAGCAATTACAATTTGTATGGCGACATGAGTTATAGAGTAATGGAAACGTTCCGTCAATTCATGGGTGCCGATAATGTTGAAGTCTATAGTGTAGATGAAGCGTTTATCAATTTCAATGTAGTTCCTGAAAATCAATACAGAGATGCTGCACTCTCATTAAAGCAAACAGCCGAACAATGGACAGGTATTCCGGTTTGTGTAGGTGTAGGTCAAAACAAATTATTAAGTAAGGTTGCCAATAAGCTCGCTAAAAAAGATAAGAAGGTAAGTAAAGGGGTATTTGTTATAGCTACGCAAGAAGACGTTTACAATGCTCTTAATACATTTCCTGTGGGTGATTTATGGGGTATTGGCAGACGTTATGCAGATAAATTAAGCGGATTGGGAATTGATACGGCCTGGAAGCTCAGAAACATGCCTTTAGCTTGGTGTAAAAAGAATTTAGGGGGTGTGGTTGGTGAGAGATTATTAAGACAATTACATGGCGAAGAAATGGGTGAAATGCAGCCACCCAGAGAAACAAAGAAAATGATACTAACATCCAGAATGTTCGGCAGGGCAGTTACTGCAATAAAAGAAATAGAGGAAGCTATTTCGACATACACTTCAAGAGCAGCAGAGAAGCTAAGAAGGCAAAACGGTGCTGCAGGTGAAATCAATATCTTCTTAGTGTATGAAAGCCGTATTAATGGGGAGTATGCAACAAGAAATATCGGTAACTATTTTCTACTACCGAATGCAACCTCTAACACCATAGACTTATCGAAAATTGCTGTTACACTTGTTCGTCAAATTTTTAAGCCGGGCTTGAAATATAAAAAGGGGGGCGTGATGCTTTCACGTATTGTTGATGATGCAGGTATTCAGGCTAATTTGTTTGCTCCTTCCTTAAACATGAACAGGTCATTGATGTTGGCAATGGATAATATTAATTTCTCACAAGGTGCAGATACCATCGTGTTAGCAAGTGCGGGCAATAGTAAAACATGGAAGATGAGGCAGGAATTAAGAAGCCCTAAATACACATGCCGTTGGGAAGAATTACCTTTAGCTAAATAAACAGCTTATGTGCAATTTCATGGGACATATTGTTTCAAAAGTGCAGTATATCAAACTGAAGCAAATAGAAAAAGACTTAGGAACCTTAGCAGCATTAAAGGAATTGAAAATAATGAAAGATGGGTTCAGGTATGAAAAGTCTGCTATCATAAAAGCAAATAAAGAAAGGAACGAAATTATCGTTGAAGCGGCACATTGGGAGTTTATTCCGAATTGGATAAAGAGTATGGAAGAAATGAAGGAGCAGCGTAAAAAGGGAATCCCTTTTTTAAATGCCAAATCTGAAAACCTGTTTCTGAATGATAAAGGTAAACCTGCTATGTGGGCAAATGCTGCAATGAACAGCAGATGCTTGGTAATAGCTACGCATTTTTACGAATGGAGACATTATAAATCTGAAGGAGCAAAAAAACCAATTGCCTATCCTTATGTCATTCACAAACCTAACTATGAACAGTTTTACATGGCCGGTATTTATAATAACTGGACTGATAAAGAAACAGGTGAGAATATGGACACATTTGCAATAGTAACCACCAAAGCAAATTCTTTAATGCAGCAAATCCATAATACAAAGAACAGGATGCCCACTATATTAAATGAAGAACTTGCTTATCGATGGTTATTTGAAAATCTGACTAAAGAGGATATTTTTAAAATCGCATCCTATCAACTACCTTCTACTGAATTGGTTGCACATACGATTAGCAAGGAATTTAAAATACTCGAAAACCCATTAGATGAATTTATTTACGATGAACTGCCTTTATTAGAAGCTGTATGATTGAATGGAATTTAAATATTAATTACAATGGCAGGAATTATACTTTAAAAGCAACTGTCGAATATCTGAGTAATCAGATAATTAGAATCAGAGTACAAGGCAGCAAAACCGCATTATTGTTAGAAAACAATTATCCTTTTACTAAACTTTCTACCAAGAAGGGGATAGTATGGAAAATTCGAGAAGGGATGATGAATAAAGCATATAGCAATACAGCAAGGCTGTTGGCTGATATATTCGAAGAATTAGAAAAGAAAATGAAAACTGAATTATAACCGATAAAACAAAACTTATGTATCAATATGAATTCGGGGAAGTAGCTTGGCTTAAAACAAGTATTAAAAACGGATTACCAAATGTTGCTGTTGAGGTGTTAGAGATTTTCGACAATTTGGTATCTGTGCATAAAACAAATGAAACGATTGATAAAAGCTTTATGGTGTTGAATGAGGAATTAATTAATCATGCTGAAGTAACTAAAATGATAGATAAAGCATAAAAGTCTCGCCTATTTTACGAATAATAATGTATTTGAATGACTAATATGTAATTGCAGTAATTTGAATTCATTAACTATTCCTGTAAATGTTAATTTCTCTAAACCTTATTATTTTTATAGTTAACCATTTAAAAAATTTATCCAACTTCTAAATGGTCAACTTTTAGCTGAGTTTACAACTTTAAATGTTTTGTTGTCTAAAATGATTAAATAAACTCTGTCAGTTTTACTAAGTGTAAACAATTTTTTATATCCTTTTTTATCACTTCAATTGAATTGACTTTGCATTCTTTAGTAAAAGATAGGATACAATCTCTACATTCTTAAGCACCCACAAAGTAGAGCCGTATATAAAGACATCAATAATTTCAATTAAGTCCAAGGTCATATGAAATACAAAATGCTTTTTAGTAATTATATTTTTCATTTTAGTCTTCGTTAGTTTCTTTGTTTTTACTGTGAGTAAAAAAGTCGGATAGTGAACTGCTTTTAAAAAGCAAACCAATTATCAAACTTAATACTGGAATTACAACTTCTGCTTTCGGAATAAAAAGTGCCGAAAGAACTAACGCTATCACACAAAGACTGATTAACGAACCTTTGTAAATTTTCTCTTTAGTGTCGAGTTTGTTAATTACAACGAGTTCTTATTTATCGATTTCAGTTTGTTTGTCAACAGTATATTTTTGCGTTTCAGCAGACATTTTTGAATACTCAATTAACATCTGCCCACCCTTGTCGAATAAAGTTTCTATGAACTTGTCTTGTGGATTTGTTTGAACAATAATTTGTTGTTTTTGTCGAGACTCCTCCAATTCTTTCTTTGTCAATTCAAGTTGGCTCATTAACTCTTTAATTTGTTCTGGTGTTAACTTATCTTCCATCATGTTTTATTTTTAAAATAACTATTAATATTTTGTGGCTTACTACAGTGAGGGAAATTCTTGCAATACTGTTTTTATCAAGTAAAACTTTTCGAATTTCATAAAGTTCGTTTTAGTTGCTTTTCTTCTTCTGTACTCAAGATTGTCAAGTTTTATTTTAAGTTAAAGATAAAAACTGTCGGCTATATAGGCTTATAAGCTTTTTCATTTTTATACAGTTGATTAGTGTAATAGAAAATAAAATATATTTATAAATATTTTTGCTGTCTTACCATACATTTATTTTGAAACCTGCATTAAATAAAAATCCGTCTGTAGGTGCCCATATTTCTTTAAACTGCGGATTTTGCAAGGTTCCGGTATAAATGCTTTCGTATCGTGTTTGTCTGGTGTCAGTAAAGTTTTCTGCATTTGCAAATAAACTGATGTGTTTGAAATTGTATTGTGCAGAAATTCCCATAACCCAATAGTCAGGTCGTGTTTGTCCGTTGCTTAATGTTTGCTGTCCAGTATAAAAACATTCGTAGCCAATGCGAAGTTTGTTTTCAATTTCATAAGTGAGTGTCAAATAAATTCTGTTTTTCGCTGTCAGCGGATTAATTGTTTCGGTGTTGAAATGTCGCACTGCATCAATGTATGTATAACCACAATACAAAGCAATGTCATCGTATTTTAATTTGATATTAGTTTCGAAACCTTTGCTGTCAAGGTACCCGTTTGCATTTTGAAATTCGTGATTTCCATTTGACAAAACTGTGTCGCTTAATACAAGTGGCTTGTTTAACCGAGTGTAGAAAAACATTTGATTGATGGAGAAAATTAGTTTGTCAAAAAATGCTGTGCGATAATTGAAGTCAAAATTTCCACCGATTGAATTTTCAGATTTTACTTTGTTTAAGTCCAACGGTTGAATATTACGGAAACCCTTTTCCTCTGCTTCTTCCGAAAATATGGTCGGTGTTTTATACCCTAATCCGCCTCCAATTCGTGATGAAAGTTTTGGAGTGATTTTATACAACAATGAAATTCTTGGCAGCAGAAAAAAATCTTTCTGACTTGTTACATCTGTTCTTAACCCGCTTTCTAAGATTAGTTTATCGCTTGCTTTGAAATTGTTTTGTACGAATGCACCGCTAACAATTAAATCACTGTTAAGCGGAAAAACACTTGTATTGGTTTGTTTAAAATTATCTGTCCAGAGATTACCTCCGAAAATCCATTCCGATTTTTTGTAAGTGGACAAATAAGAGAGTTCAGAAAAACTTGAAACTTGTTTGCCAGCGAAAAGATAATCAGGTTTTGTGATGCTGCGGTCAAAATATCCAACACTGTTTTTAAAAATAAGAACTGATTTATTGGCAAATGTTTTTTCAAATTTTAGTTGTGATGAAACACGATTAGAAATATTTTTTTCAAAGTAAGAATGTATACTATCGGCTTTTTCGTTAATCAATTTTATATCACCTCCTAAACGATTTTCAAAACTTGAATTGATGCCAAGTGAAACCTTTGAAGTTTTGTTGATGTAATAAAATATTCGTGGATTGAAAGTGTATCGTGAAATTTTCGGAATATCGGAAAGCCCGTCATTGTTAGCATCATAAGCTGCTTGTAAATTTTGTGAAGCAAAAATTGTAACACCAAACTTTTTAAATTTTTGGGAATAAAATCCGCTGATGTCAGAAGCTTTGCTCAAATTTCCATTGACAAGAAATGTCAATTCTTTTTTCTCAGTCGGAACTTTTGTAACAAAATTAATTAGTCCTGCTATTGCACCGCCTCCATAAAGTGTGGACGATGCACCTTTGATTATTTCCACTCTTTTCAAGTCAAGCGGTGGAATTTGAATCAAACTTAGTCCACTTGAAAAGCCTGAATATAAGGGAAGTCCGTCTTTAAGAAGTTGCGTATATTTCCCGTCAAGTCCTTGTATGCGTATGCTTGCATTGGCAGATGTTGCGGATGTTTGTTGCGTTTGTATACCTGTACTTTCCGTCAAAATCATTTTTGCATTGGCAGGTTGCATAGTGTTTTTTTCTTCCAACTCTCCCGAAACAATTGTTTCAATTCGAGTAGGGATGTCTGAAATTGTTCTGCTGCTTCGTGTTGCCGAAACAACTACTTCTTCAACTTCTTTTGCTTCGCTTTCCATTGCGATAATTTTCCTTAATGTGTCTGCAATAGGAAAATTAAAAGCTTCTTTGAATTGCTTGTAGCCGATGCAACTGAAAACAATTATTTGCTTTCCGTTGGGAATATTTTTGATTTCAATTATTCCGGTGATGTCTGCACTGCTTCCGTTGGTTGAGCCTTGCAGCACAGCAGTTGAACCTACAAGTGGTTCGTTTGTTTTGGCATCAATTATTTGTGCCTTGAAAATATTTTGTGAGTAAGCGTTTGAAATGCTGAACGCTAAAAAAAGCAATAAAATTATTTTTTGCATTTGATTTAATATTTAAGTCGAACAATAACGATTTGTAAAGTCAACTAAATTTTAAATCAGCAGTGAACGGTTTTTTAGAAAAAGTTTTTGCTCAAAAGTTTTATCTGCCTTGTCTGTAAAATGAGTTTGGCAAAACTTTGTCGTTGGAGTTTGTAAATCAAAATTGGTTTCGGGTAATAAAGCAAAGTTGGTTTGATGCTCTACTTTGATTATTGTCTGTGAAGCAACATCTTCAGAATGAATGTAAGTGTCATACTCGTCATTGAATGTATTTGAAAAGTAGTCGTTGTTAATTTCCAATGCCGACTGTAAATAACTGACGAATACAAATACAAGGAGAATATATTTTAAAATGACTTTCATTCAGTTTGTAAAGATAAAAGCTCTGTTAGTGTTTTTTGTGAGGTCGGGCAAATTTTATTTAGCGAAGGGTTGGCATTTGTCTAATCGTTTTTTGCACTGTCAGTTGATGTCTGCACTGTCGCCTTAGAGTTGCCTCTAACGTTTAGGGCTTGGCGATGGTTTTGTTACTGCGTTTCGTCACGTTTGAACTAAAGCTAATATAGTGATTTTGTTGATTGTGATTTTAAATGTTGAGAACCATTCGGTCGAGCCTGTGATGAGAGGAAAATTGAGTTACAAATGTTGATACTTAATTCGTCTGCCTCGCTAATGCCAAACATTTTTTTAAGCACAATTTTTAAGCTCTTCATCAATTATTAAATATTCAGTTCGGATTTTTGTTAACGAACTCTCTTTTATGAATTTCCATTTAGCGATGTGACTGTCAACCCTAAATGCACCAGTAAAGTCAGAATAAAAATGTAGTCTGTTACGTTTTTTATTTATGTCTTTTAAATGATGCACCAAGTTTTTATCCAGCTTTAAAATTTCTTGATAATTGTCATTCAAAGTATGTGAAAAATTTATGGTAGAATAGTTTTGCGTCAGCCCATTAAGTTTTGCTTCTTTTCTAATCCAATCAATACTTGTATAGTTGTGGTTGTAGAATTCGTCAAGTGTTATAGGAATACCATCTGCTTGTTTTTTATAAAGTTTTTTGTCATAACGATGGTCAATTTTGTGAATTAGAAATCCATTTTTAAGAAGTAATGCTTTATTCATAGTCTCAAAAGCTACAACAATTTTAATATAGTCAATTAGCTTTTCATAATAAGATGCAGCCCAATAAATTTCTAACTTATCTTCTTGTCGATTAGAGTTTAATTGCCTACAGTACTCGTCAAAATGCTTAAAAATATAAACACTATTAATTACTCTGTCAGCGTTAGCTAAAAGTCCCCACATTGTATTTGTCCACCTATAGCTTGTTTTATAGTTGTAGTAAAGTTCAATTTCATTATCAATATCAAATCGAGGTGTTTTCATAAAATTATGCCTAACGTTCACTCATTTGCGTTGTGAGGTATTTGAAAATATGATTTGTATTAATTGTTTTGTTGATTAAAGATAAAATGTTATTGATTATTCTGTCTCACCGCATTAACGGAAAATGCTTGTGTTTTACGAACTTATCAACACTTTGAATTAACTTTCAAAAAGAGTCCAAGTTAGATTTACTTGCTCTTCGGTTTTAGATTTCTCTATCTTTTGAATAATTGATTTTCTATGTGCAGCACCACACATAAAAATAGCCGAACCGAAATGATTATTTTTACAATAGGAATATATATTACTAATCATTGGGTTTTCGTAAGCGTTAATGTCTGCTTTAACTATTTTGTCAATCTCGCTATCATTTAAAATCCGACTTTCCAAAACTCGCATTTCTTCTTGAAGATTTATACATTCTTGACTATTGAGAAATTTAAATCCATACTCCTCTGCCAAAGAATTGAATTTGTCAATCAATTGTTGTAGTTCCTTATTTTGACAGACTATTTTGATTTTACTATTAAAAACATCGGATAGCCCACTTTCACAAACGGGAACATATTCGAAAGAGTTATTGAGATTATATTTCTGAATTGCAGATATTTCCAATTTATTATGATACACACCATATATCGAAAACAAATAATTTTCATATGCTGAATAAGTTTTGTCTACGGCTTCTAAAAAAATAACCTTCGGACTTAGTTTTTCGATAATCTTGTAAAGTTGGTCGGCATTACACTTTCCTATTTCCTTATGAATCGTGCTAATAAAAGTGATTTGATTCATTTAGTATTTTAATTTATATTAATTGAAGTAAATAATCGGCCGCAAATTTCGCTCAACAAACACGCATTTGCGTTGTTACGGTATTTGAAAATATTTTGTTTAATTAATTGTTTTTTAATTAAAAATAAAATATTCATTGTTTATTCTGTCGCACCGCAATAACGCAGATGCTCTTGTTGGCGGAAGTTTTTCTAAGTTGTAACGATATCAATTTCGTTAATAATTAACTCTGCCCTTTTTTCTAAAAAGTCATTATAGTTATTATTTGTGTATAGTTCTTTTGTTAAAGGTATTAAATTTGACTTTAAAATTGTGGTAAAGTCCGTATGTGGAATCACATTAAAAAAATAATCTGAAGGGCTTTTCTTAGATATTTTCTTATTACTGTCAGCAGGAAGAAAACAGAAATTAACTAAACTAAATATCTTTTGGTGCGGGAATCCTTGATTTTTTAAAAATGCATTTGGAAAAATATGATGATACTGTTTTCTGTTATACTTTGAAAGAGATAAGGAAATGTCAACTTTAATATTTTTTACCAAGTCTAAAGGGTTTTGTTGAGCCATTAGCAATAAAAAAGCTCTTGTCAAAGGATTTGCTTTTGAAAATTTAGTTGCGATTAACTCTGCTTTTGTTACAGTATATCTAACTTTATTAACTTCTATAAAGTTATTTTTTCTTATCTCTAAAATCCTTTGTATATCGAAATTCATTTTTTCTGTAGTTTGACCAGTAGAGTATCTATTTGAAAATGAAATTTTCCAAAACCATTTTTTGAGTTCTTTCAACTGATTAGAATCTGGGGTATCATCTATACCAAAAAATTTAACTAGACCAACAATTAATTGCTGAGCGGGCAGAAAGTCAATATGAGAACATTTTAGTTCGGTTGCTAAGAAATCAATTGACTTCCTTAGACTTTCACAAAATCTATCCCAATTGTTTCTAACATGTTCGCCTGTAAGTTCAGTAATAGCTTTTGTTGTAGTATCATTTTGAATAAATCCTGAAATAGCTTGAAGCAAAATATTTTGAGTTAAATCACCAAAATTTTTCTCTTCAAGTTCTTCTTGAAGCTCATTCATTGATTCCAATAAATGAAAATCATCTGTCCAAGTCCAGGCAGTCATTAAGTCGAGGGTTGTTAGTTTTGTGCCCGTATTATTAATCCTTTCAAAAATTATCCCAACTTCTGATTTTTCCCTATTTTTAATTGTTACTACTGGAATCTCATAGTTTATAAATTTAGAGTAAAGTTCCTTTGCGTCATTTTGGTATTGTAAATCAAGTTCTAATACGGAATCAAAGAATTTTGTCGCATTAAGAAAATATCTAAGATAAATTGAATCTTTCAATAAAATATCAATTTCATTTTTAGGTAAAAAAGTCTTTTTTGAAAAACTATAATATATTTCGAATAAATCAAGATTGGGATTGTAACTGGATGACGAAACATCTTGCTCTGTTTTGTCACTGAATGTTGCATAGATTGATGAAACTCTTTGTTGACCGTCTAAAACATAGTTAACGGGATATTCATCTGGATTTTCGGGTATGCTGTATCCTGCTATATTCCTTGTGTGTTTTAACTTGTCGGATGTACTCCAAAGTAAAATACTACCAATTGGGTAGTTTTTGACAATACTGTCTAGTAAATCTAATATTTGTGTTTGCTTCCAAACATAGGCTCTTTGAAATGCAGGTATTCTTATATCTCCTGCATTAATTCGATTAATGATTTTGTCTATCTTTTCTGGATTGGTTGAAAGTTCAGGTGCTCTCATATTATCTTTTTTCTTTTTTGCATTTCACTTTAAAATTACCACCAACGAACAAGGCTTGGCGTTTGGTAGTGGTATTCCGCGTTCCGTCTGCCAATAGCTGTTGCTGATGTTTATTGTTTGTGATGTTAAAAACCATAGCTCAAATGCTTACCGTCTGCTGAAACAAAAGTAAAATAAAGAACAAATGATGAAATGCGTACAGTCGCCCCACCATAACGCCAAACCCCATGTTGCAAGCAGTTTTTTACGGTTCGCTTGAAAATTGCTGTCCTTTGATTTCTTTGCACAACCCTTTTTTGAGTAAGCTGATTGTCTGCTCAATAGTTCCATTGTCTTGATATAATGTGTCTTTAATGAAACCATTGTCAACTTTAGTCAAAAAAATACGATTTCCCATTTTCCCGTTTTCCAGTAATCGTTTCTCATACCAAATTACTCCTTTTGTATTGTCTAAAACTTGACCATAAAAAGCCCTTGAAATATAAGTCAAGCTATCTGTTTCATAGTCCCTTTCAGTGCCAGGATATTGATAGCGATTTTGTCCATAATCAACTGTAAGCTGACCATCGCTAGGTGAGTGAATATAAATTGAAATATTTGCATCGCATTCATTGCAGTCTCGTCCTGAAAATATTAAAAATGGTGCTTTGTTTTGCAAATTGATTTGTCCGATATATTGTAGTTCATATAAGTGCGTGTCGAACGATTTTGAATTTTTGAAAAGCAGTTTAGTACTGTCAACCTTATCAAATATCCAATTGTCTGATACGTTGGTTACTTGATTTAATGTGTCGACAATTTTTTTGTCTGTGTCTTTAGAACGATTATCAATACTGCACGCAGAAAGAAAGAAAAGTCCTGAAATTATTAATAAAAGTTTTGTCATTTTAAAATTGCTTGCAACGTTGGAGGCTTGCCGTAGGGCTGGAATTGATGCTGTGTCCGCCCTGCAACTGAAGCCGATTGAAAAACTGATGTTGAAGTTAACAACTAAAACCAAATAGAATTCGGTCAAGCCCGATATTAGCTGATAGTAGTACAACTGCTGATTGTTACTATGTCCGCCAGCCTTGCGGCAAACCTTTTGTTGCCTGCTGCCCTGTCTGCAAGAACTTTAATAGTCTTCTGATAATTCATTTGTTTCTAAATCAAAATGTCTATACGAAATAGGCAAATCAAATTTGTTACGAATGTGGTTAAGATAATTAATTACATTTTCGTTTGGCTTCTCGTCAGCAACGATAATCAATTTGTCTGCCTTTTCAGTGTCAGGGAAATAGGCATATTCTAAAATTTGTCCAAGAGCTTTTCTTATGCTTTGTTTAGGGTTATCTGTTTTGAGTTCAAAGTAATGCCAAGTGTCCTGTTTTGTTCTTGCTTTTATATCTACTCTGCCTTTTTCAATGTACACTTTTTTGTAGTCGTATTTGCCTGAATTTTTAAGCAATTCAAAAATAGCATTTTGCATTTGGTCGTGATATGGGTCGTACTCACAATCACTATTGAAAACTTTTTTTCGTTTGTTTGTATTTCGTTTGTTTCCTTCCGATTCATCTTCTTCGTTTTCAGTGCCAATTGCGATTTCTGATTTTCGAGGAAGTAGTTTGTAGCGATTTGTTGTGATATTTATATCGTTATCTGCTACTTCTAATAACTCATCTGGTTGAAAAACATTTTTAAATTTGAACCGAATATTAAAAAATATTTCAGGTTCTGTTTGATTGAACTTGTCATAATTAGCACCAACTCTTTCTACGTCAGCCCTCATTTGTTCAACCCAACCATTTGCCTTGTAAGTTCTGTAAATTCTGACCGATTCTTCTCTTGTAATACATTCAACATTTTTTATTTCGCCAATATAATATTGTTTATTTAGGTTGTTAATTGTAATTAGTGAGATGTCGTAAATTTCATTATCGTGTTTGTCGGATTTTAAGAACAATGGTTGAAGAAAAGCATAATGATAGCCGTCTATAATTTTTGATTTGTCGAACAGCCATTCTTCGTGTCCATAACCTGTGTCTGCTTCGTATGCTTCTGTGGAAACTGATTTACCTTGTGAGCCAGATGGGAATTTCCAGTTTTCTGTGTTCCAGCAAATTCTCGACAGTTTATTTTTAGTGCCAAATTCAATTTGTTTCTCTCTTAATGTAATAACTTTTTTGATGTAAGAATTGAAAAATGTTTGGTCAAGCAAATCAATTCCTTTAGGTTTTTCTTTCTTAATTAAAGAGTCAATTTGTGGCTTTACATTTTGAATGAAGTCATTCAGATTTGTAGTGTAATCTTTGTCTGCATAATGTTTATGCCATTTATTTTTGGAGCCGTCTCTTTTAAAACCACCAACTTTTGTAATTAGTTTTTGTAAGAATGCTGCTTTTGAGGTTGAATCTTGAGCGGAAAGTTCGATATAAGACTGTCCATTATGTAAAACCACAAAACCTATGTTATGAATCTTCTCTTTCCAGTCTGTGCCGTTCCAAAATGAAAGATGCAAATAATATTCATTTCCAATAAACCAATATCCTTTTTCAAGTCGGTTCTGATTATTAATTTTTCTGGGAACAAAAAATAAATTGGGTTCATCTTTTCTTAGTCGTAAAAGATGGTCAAGTATTTTTTCGTGAATTCGTATGATTTTTTCCATATAGTGAAGTGTCTGTTAGGGTTGCAGGCAACGTTCACGCATTTGCGTTGTGGCGGAATTTGGAATTATATCCTGTCAAAATATTGTTGCCGTTGAAACTTGCACTTTGCTCAGCACTTGCTGTCTGTCCGCCGACTTAACGCAAATGCTTTGTTGTACGCAAAAAAGGTAATTATATTTTATAGTCATAAAATGTTAACTAAAATAAAAACAGTCAATAGTAATTGTCAAATTTATCGTCCAGAAATTTTTAAGTGTTTAGCTACTTTATTTTCTAAGTCTTTGAACAATTTGTTATAAAGTTCATTTTTTTTCTCGGTCATTTGTTTACGAGAAAAATTTCCTGTCACTTGTCCTTGCACTTCAATTTTAGTCTGCTCATGAACAAGATTTAGTGTCAAAGTTCTTTCGTCAATATTTCTTTGCTGTCGAGCATTTTTTCTATGGACAAAAGTCGATGTCCCTCCGTAAGAATAAACGTCGCTTCTCTTTAATGTCCAATTAGTTGTCATTCTTTAAAATTGCGTACAACGAGCAGGTATTGCCGATGTTGGAGAAATAGAATTCCGTCCGCCCGGAACAGCTGCCTGGCTTTTTGATAAAGTTAAATATTAAGAACTAAAGCTGGGCTTTATTCGTCGAGCCCCGAACCGCAGTACAATAGAATTACCGCTGTTGATTGTTCCAATGTCAAGCCCCACTATTGGCAATACCAATGTTAGCTGCTGCACTTCTTTGTCGTCAAGTTATTTTCTTCAATTAATTTGTCTTTTATCAATTTCATTACCTCATCCACAGTTTTATAAATTGTTTCATTAGAATAATTAAGTTCAGTTAATTCTTGAAGTATTTTCTCTTTGTCAGTTGCAGGAATTCTATAACGAAGCAAATATTTTTTATAATAAGCTTCATCTTCTAATGGTGTCAGTGTTTGTGAAAGACTTCTTATGAAGAATTCTCCTTGTTGCCTAACCATATTTCTTTGAGGCTCATTTTTTTCGTAGTTGTTACTCCAATGAATGGGAATATTTATGAATAAATCTTTATCTGCTTGAAATGGTTTAATATTGGAAAGGTTCTCTGTCTGATTGTAAATATTAAATTCATCTGGCACAAAGAAAATCCATAAATCACCATCGTTATTTTTACAGGATTTATCTGAAACGGCAAAATATAAGGCGACTTCGCTGCAAAGTGTCCAATCCATAAGTCGTGTAGGGATTCCTAAATGTTGAGCTTGTGTCAGCCAATACCAATCTTGGTCAAAACCATTTGAGTTTTGATGGATATAAAAATATTCTTTCTTATCAGCTTCTTCTGTTTTTAGTTTAAGGTCACTAATTATTTTCTGTTCAGCTTTTTCTAAAGGGTCTATTTCAGAGAAGAACCTTGAAATATAAGATAGCAATTTATAGCAAGAACAACCGTGTCCTCTATAATATTGAAAAGCCCCTGAAAGTTTAATACTACAGGTTGCTGCTTCTTTTGAAATTCTATGCAAGTCTGCTAAAGATTTTATTTCACCGCTATACTCCATTATAATTTTTTATTGTCGGTTTTAAGTTCTTTCCGTGCTTTTTCATTAAGCTCATAATAAATATAGGGGAAAGCACTACAATGCAACTCATTTTTTAATGGGTCAACTCTTTGTTCGCCAATATTAGCAACAAAACTGTTTGTTGATTCAACATAACCATTTTCCGGATTATAAATTCCATTAAAATTCATTCCGGAGAAAAATGTTACGGTATAATATTCTGTTTCCCATTTGTAGGTAATTGCAAAAGTGCTATTATCTGTTTTTCTTGAAAGAGTATTACCATCTATTACATAAAAGCTGTTGAATGCTGAGGTGTCAATACTTTTTGGTTCACCATATTTGTCAATATACATTTTCTTTACCTTTTCAATTACTGCATTATTTACCTCTTGTCTAACATACTTTTCCGTAATAGTACTTTTATATCTTTCTGCGTCAGCCCATAACCACGGTTCAACAGTGTGGCATAACAAAACTATCAGTGCAAAAATAATTTTTTGTTCCTTCAAGAGTAACTGGTGTTATTAATCCTAAATGCTCAACAGAATTCTTCGCATTTCTGTATTCGCTGAAATTGAAGAGATTTGTATAGTATGATGAGTAATAGTTATTGTCGTCTAACAAGTCGTTAAACTTCATCATAAGGATTCGATTGAAAAATCTTTTATGCGGAATTTGCAGGCTGTCAAACTGCTTATTATAATTAGTACTTGTCCCTCCTAAAGTGATGTTTTCAATAACTGTTAGTTTCTCTTTAGGAATTCCTCTGTCGCATGAAGCTATGAACAAAAGGCAAATAGGTAGAAGAAGGCAACTTCTCATAAGGTTTATGTTTTGATATTTTCCAAATATGTTGGGTGTGTCCAATAGTGTAGCAGCTAACGACCGAGGCTTGCCGCAGTGCTGGCATTTATGTTCGTCCGCCCACGACTGAAGCCCAGTTTTATTTTTAGCTGAAGTTACAACAATCGCTTAATAGAATTATGTCCGCCGGAGCCGAAGGTGATTAATGATTTGCCGATGATTGTTATTGTGTCCGCCAGCATTGCGGCAAACCTAATGTTGGTGGCAGTTTTATTTTTTACGTCTGAATAAATTTTTAAAATAAGGCTTCAATGATTTACTATTTTCAATTTCTGAAAAACCAATTGAATAATTACAAGAATTTATAAGTCTTTTATTGGCAAAACTTTTATTATGTGCATTTTCATAATCAAAATAAAAAAGCAATACTCTCTTTCCTTGTTTCATTAAAGCTCTTACAAGTGGAATAAAATCACCGTCACCAGTTAGTAATACTGCTATATCAATTTTGTCATCTAATGCAACCTGTAAAACTTCCAAAGCCATTTTCACATCAACACCTTTTTCTGCTTGGTCATGATTATTATGTGTAAATTTCAATTCAACGCCTGCATCAATTAAATCAATATGTCTGTTCCTGTCCATCTCAAGGTGTTTAACCTCTGTTTGATTGGTATGCTTCAATCCTTGAAACCATGAAGCGTATACAACTTTATATGAATTGTATCCTTGTTCTTTCTCAGATACTATTGTCTCAATTAGTTCATGTAAAGGCTCGAATACAATCCAGCCTTTGTCTGGGAATGTATTATAGTGAAGTTGTGCGTAGGTAAAATAACTGCCGTCATAAAATACACCGATTCTTGATAAATCTCCATTTGTCATGCTTATATTTTTGATTGTCTTGAAGGTCTTTAAAAAATTGCCACCAACACATTAATTGTCGCAATAGTTATAGTAAACTAATTTTTTTAAGTAATTGATAATCAGCATGTGCAGACCCGTAAAAAAATATATCCAGCTTCATTTTAGTTTCGCCAATCCAAATGATTGTATTAACTATTATACGGCTTAGCCAACCTCGATTACATTTTGGATTTACTAACACTAATATAATACTTTTCTAATTACACAAAAAAAATAAATAATATAAGTAATGTTCAAAGTAGCAAACTCTTAATCAATGTCGCCTTTCAAAATACTCATCCAATGATTAGTCCTTTCTTTTAAGTCTCTCAACTTATCTGCCCACATTTCTTCTTCTTCGGTTTCCTGTGGTTCATAGTAGTATAAGGTATATTCCTTTCCATCTGCTTTTACTTTGACATAACTGTCCATACCTTGTTTCTTTCTTTTCAACTTGCCCATTTCGATGATATTGGATTGATACACGGCAAACTCTCCGTCTTTGCCTTTAAAGAGTATTAAGGGATTACCGGGAATCGTGATTTCATGTAATTGCATAAAATGATTTTATAGAGTGATGTATTAATAAATTTATTATTTCTTGCTTATCAAATTACTTATTTGTTTTCATTCTTTGGAGTTCTTGTCAAAATCTGAAGAATTCATATTGCCCCCACCACCTGACTTCTAATTGTTGATTACTGTTACGGAATATTTCGATGGTTAATGCTTTACCTAAAATCCTTAATATATCTTTTTCAGTAATGGCATTTCCTTCCCGTTTACGATATAATTTCATTTTTTGCAGGAAATCAATCAGCTTAATTTTATCTAATTCAACCTGACAAAATGAGAAGCATTTATACCTTGCCTCATAAGGGAATCTAAACCTAACAGTGCAATGTATTACTTCTTTGTTGTCAGTAAATACCGGTGATATACTATTTATAGTTACTGAATGATTGCCTTCGGTTAATTGTTCTTTCATTGGGTATGGTTTGATTGATTGTTTACAGATAGGTTTGTCAATTTTTTGTTTTGATTGATTTTTCTTTTACTTATACCCTAATTATCCGTAATGGCTTTTTGTACAACTTTAGTATCGGTGATTCCTCTCGGAGCAACAAGAGATACAGCTACATCTATGGTTTTTCCCTGCATAGCAGCATTATTCAGAACGATAGGGATTAAATAGTAATCATTGATTATCCAACTGCTTTGATTACTGTTTGGCATGGTGATTAACTCAAATAAGGCAGGTTTGCTTCTTGTAAATGATGTATCTCCATAAACTATCTTACCGCCATTTAAAAACCGGTCTATGTATACGGTGCAGGTTGAAGCACCAATCATGGCAGTATAGGTATTGGTTCTGTTTGCTCCTGTTTGTTGCTGAACAATGGATTTAGTGTATAAGGTATTACCTGTAGCATTGTCTTTTAAGTTGACTGTGATATTACTGGTATCTACACCTATACTGCATTCCTGAAAAAAGAGAAAGAGGGTATCATTGAGTTGGTATTGTTTGGCAGGCAGGTTAAACTGATTGTCTTTGTTGAATAAAATAGCTGTGCCTTATATAATATCTGAATTATTAATAGTACCGCCGATAGTAGTAAGAGAGCCGTATATATTATCAGCAGCAATGGTCTCCCAAATAAATAACTTGGCATAGGGACTTGTTGGAACAGGTGCTGTTGCTGTTTGCTTTTGGCATGCGATGACTGTAATAGCGAAGATGATAATGGCTGCAAAAGTTTTTACATTTTTCATGGGTTTTAAGTTTAATGGTTTTTTGGTTGTTTAATGATTGATGATTGATTGATTTTTTGAGTGATTGTTTGTATTGATTATTTATTTTGTCACTGTTTGTGTTTTGTCATTTGTGTTATCATTTTATTTCCTTTTCTATTGCTTTATTTTATATCTTTTCTGTTCTTTTTTGTCTTTTTCTTTTTTAAAAATGGCAGCCGGTTTTAATCCGACTGCCTGCCTTGTTAAAGGCTGTCCCCGGAATCCATTATCCCGATTGCTCACCCTTCCAGGGTTAGCATAAGGACAGTTTTTACTGTCTGCTGACTATTACCAAAAAATCAGCAGCAGTTGTATGTATGGGTAGATAGGCTTTGGCTGTAACACAGCCTTGTTTAGTGGGGTAATAACATAACAAAGGCGGTGCAGGTGGATGTCCGTATCAGAGGTACTGGTATACCCGTAGTACAAGACAAACCAAGCCCGCATCGCCCTTGAATAGAAGTAAGTATATACCAAGATAGTACATACCTGATATCAGGTGTGCAGGCTTTAGCTTGCATGATTCTCGTACTACTAAAAATTACCAGTTTTCTGATACAAGAATGTTTTTAGCTAAAGCTCTAAAATCATTTTTATTTTGAACTGTTAGATAACAGTTCTGCTAATCAAATGTGCAACTTTTCAGTGAATTATCAAACGTTTTATTAAAAAAAATTATAATGGTATAATTTTTACCACCAAACGCTTTCTCTATTGTTACCTTTCGGTTCTCTACTGTTACCTTTTGAATTTTCTTTGGTTATTACCGTATTGATAGGTGTATTGTTTGGCTTTTTCCGTATCAACCTTTAAAAGTTGTTCAGGTGCTTTTCTTTCAATTTTAAACTCCATTGGTAAAAAGGGGAAAACAATTGAGAATGCGAATTCTGCCATTTTACCAACGGCTTCTACGGTAAATCTGTTATGCGGATCTTTGGGTAGTAAGTCTTTTTGCAGAATCATTAATAATTCATGCCAAAACAAATGCGATTGTAACTGCTCAAGCATTGCCTGATTATAGCTATCATCTTTTTCGATTAGGTTACTAATCGTAAAGTCTATACCTAAAATGCTTGCCGGTATTCTTATGACTGCTCCATTGGCTGTTTTCTTCTGATAATAGCCCCCATATATTTTGCCATCTTTATATAGCAGTATGAGTTCTATTCGATGAGTTTGCAGATTTTGTTTGAACGCTTTTAATTGCACTTGATTATAGCCGTGTTTAGAGGATAACATAGCAGTTAGTATTTGGTGGAGGGCTATGTATTTATCCTGTTTGCTGAATGCTCTGTTTTTTATTTTATTATCCTGTCGGTTAAGGCTCTTAACAGTTGCAGTTTCTTCATCCGGGTTTTCATTAAAACAGTGTTGTAATATTAAATTGAACAGCAACTTTTCATTTATTGCTGCTATTGCTAATGGTTCAGATGTTGTTGATATTACTGTCAATTCTGCTTGATTATTGGCTTCGACTGGTACTGTATTTCTATCTGATTGCTGTATCTGTTGCTTGTTAATCGCAAAAGCTTCGTGCAATGCTTCTTTGGTTAGCGTTGCATCTATACTGCTTCCTCTGTATTTGGTTATCTTTCCTTCAGCATTGGTTATCGCATAATTGATTTCCTTACCTCTTTCATATACATCAATATCTTGTTTTTCTAAGATGCTTCGGTAACTTGCTATATCTATAGCATTTTGTTTAGCAGTAAGCAGTATTTGTTTTAATTGCTCTTTGTTATTTTTCGATTTACTTTCTTTTTTTGCTTCCTGTTTGTTTTTGCTTTCTAATATGGCTGCTTTTTGATGGATAGTTCTCTCAATTGATGCTTTGCAGATTGCTAATGCTATATCGGGGTATTTAGTATCAATAGCTAACCTGTGTATTTGGTTGCTATTGGGTTCTATAAGTGTATAGCTGATGATGTTATTACTATGTTCGGCAATAATATTTTCCTGATGCAATCTGAAAGCAAAATCCCGCATATCTGTTGACAAATGTTTGGCTGCTAATACAGTTTCAATAATATGCTTTTCAACTTGCATTGGCTTTATCTGCTGCCGCTCTTTGTTTTGTTGTAGTTTGTTAATTATTTGGTTACCCGTTAAACCTGCATCAATGGTTCGGCCTTTAAAACTGTATTGCTTTTCATTTTCTATCGCTTGGGTTAAGCAGAAAATAAATTCTTCGGGGTTATTAACATTCGCTCTGATGGATACATTCATTTTTGCCAACATAGCATATAGCTCGTTTTTATCCGTAGTTATCAGCAATGCATCTTTTATCGCACTATAGATTTGTATTTTTTGCCTGTCGGCAATATTACCAAAATGATGCAGGTTAATATTTTCTAAATGCTTCTTATTACCGACTTTTCTTAGTCCATGCTTTTCTTCCATCGTTCTGGAGAATAAAATATCTCTCCGGTTAATATCTGCATGGCTGAGTAGCTTGCCGTTATCCATTACCCTGTTAGCCATGATATGTATCTGTGCATGGTTGGGTGTATCATCATGCCTGACTGCGAAGAATTGAGTATCATATAATTGATTGGCTTCTGCATACTCGTTGATAACTTCCTGCATCATTTGTTCGTTAACAATATCTTCCGGTGCAAAGGATATTTTCGTATGCCATACGTATTTACCGTTACTTCTGCTATCTTCATAGCTTGCTGCCTGTGCATTCAGTTCTTCAATCATCATTTCTTTGTCCGCTGTAAGTTTATGACAATACAATAGCTGCCCTCTGCTGACAGCTATCGTATGTTGATTGCTGACAATTTCTTTTAGATCTTCTTCTTTTTCTTTGGCTCCGGTGAGATAGTTCACCAAGCCTCTAAAATTACTTCCGAGATTAGTTTTGGTTATCATAGGAGACAGTTGTTTTAAGTGTTCTGTTGTATTGCTGAATTATGGTTGCGATGTCTCGGATTAATAAGTCTAACTCTACATGACTGACTTGATGATAATGATACTTTGGTACGAGGTTATTCAGCAGATTACCTGTCTGTATCACTTTGGTTATTAGTTGCTGTTGTTCCTTTGTAATTACAACAATTGGCGTAGTTGGCTTGAATAATAAGTGCCTGATGAGTCTTGATTTTTTCCAACCTGTTTGTTCGCATAGTGCAAGTAATTCTTTTTGTTCTTCTGCATTGATGCGGAAAACGCAATTGATGCTTTTATTGGGTGTTTCCTTTTGCTTGAATTTTTTCATTGGATATTTTTTGAATGATAAATGATGAATGATAAAAGGTGGTCGGGATTATTATTAGTGTTGATTCCTAAAAACTTTCTTGCTGAATTCATAAGTTTTACAGCAGCTATTTATTAACAGGTTTATGATTTTATATAAAAGCCTGTATTATTATGCTTATCTCTATTATGCTATAGTTTACTCTAACAATCTCTACATAAGTCTATTTAATTCTATAGCTCAGGCGGGGGTCGAGGGGGTGTCCCCTTCGCAAGTATCTCATGTTTGCAATGCAAACGTAGTACTTGCTCCCACCTTCTGTACATCCAACTAAAGGGATATAAATTAAACTTCATTAATCTTGAATTTTTAATTCATACTATTTTAAATGGATTCACTTTTCTTTAAAAAGACTTATTTAATTCTAACTCACTTTATTTTGATTGATTTTTCCTTTTGCTTAAATTGCATTATTATAAATCCTAACCTATGAACCCTATATTTTTAAAGGAACAACTGCTAAAAAATAAATCAGGTATTTATTCTGAATTAGTTAAAAAGTTTTATGAGCCTGATATATCCCCATCTATGCTCCAGAGTTGGATAGCCAATGAATTAAAAGTTGAGGAAAATTTAATTAATATAAAATCCCTAACATCCGCTATCAACAGATACCGGAAAAAAAATAATTTACTTCAACAAAATCAGAATTATATTAATAATACACACAAACAACAGTCAGTATCTGATACATTAACAAATAAATCGGTAAGTCATTATCCCGACAATCTCACAAATTCAAAAAGTGAAAAGAAACAACCTGAACCGGTCGAATTTAAATTTTCAAATCCTAATGATAGTCAATGGGGTAAAAAAACAGGTATTCAGGAGCTTTGATGCTTCAATACTAAGTTTTAAACCTATCCATTACATATAAGTTAATATTATAAAGTCTATAAATTCAAATAGTTAAATTTATTCCTCTGTTTTTTTTGTCCTTGTCCTGCTATTTTTCTTTGATTTTACATCCCTGATTGCTTCTGTGTTATCGGAATTGGGTTTTACAGAAGTAGGTTGATTATCGTATTCTGTTAAATAAATCCATAAAAAAACAATTATCAATAAGGTTAGAGCAAGACCCCATTTTCCGAAGCCAAACCAAAAAGCCTGGCTTTTAGGGAACTTATCAGAGGCCATTAAGCTTTTGGGGTGGCTATTAATCTTTTTAACTGCCCCGTCAATATTGTTATTCGATTCATCAATCTTTGTCTGGATGGATTTATTCATTTTTTGAAATTCCAGTTTTATTGTCTCCAAAAATGAATCCTGTTGCTGACGCATACCTTTTAATACTTCGTTTAAATGTTCAGTTTGCTTTGCAAAAGCAGCGGCTTGTTCAGTTTGTAGTACATGAAGAATTTCCAGACTGGTTTCATCTAAATCAAATCCATACTTCAATTGAATCCTTGAGGCTTTTGATTTTAAATCGATTTTTTTGTGTTCACCTTCTTGCATAAAATATTATACCCGCATTAAGGATTTATAGGCGATTTATTTCTTTCTTAATTTTTAATTGCTCGACAAATTCATACGCTTCTATACCAAGACCTTCTTCAATTTTTTTGAAAATTCTTTTATGTGGGGAAGTAGTTAAATCAAAATCTGCAAAGAGCTTAACCGATTGAATGGTATTACTGTTTTTGCCAGCATATTCCCTTATTTCATCTATTAATTCCGGATGATTATCAAAAGTTGATTCATTTAAATAAATATTTACTTCAATTTGTGCATTTACTCCGGCTATAATTTTTTGTAAATAATTCGTACACTCAACATAAGCATTCCCGGAAATAACAATAATAAATACAAACCTCGCATTTAATTGATGTTCTAATTCTTTAAACTCCTCTATTGAAAAATCTTTAGTAAACAATAAAGGGAATTCGCTGCTTTCGGGGGCACCGAAATCTATATAAAAATCGATATACTCTTTGTTGGCTAACGAAAGCAAATTCTCGAATAATAATTGTCTGTCGATTTTCCCTCTACTATCCAATAAGTTCAGTAAAGCAAATCTTGCAGGTGTTTTACCCTGTAAAAATTTCAATTGTTTTTTGGAAGAACTTGCCGAGCTATCCGCATCCAAAAAATATACATCGCTTGTATGTTGATTTTTAAGTGCAATTAAGTAGGTAAGCAAAGACTTGCCCACACCTCCCTTTGATTGGAGTAGGAAATAAAAGTTTTTCATTAGTGTATAGATTATAGGTTTATATTGTTTAGTTGCTTTTTTAAGCGAGGTAAATCTTCATTTAGAAATTTCTGTTTGTCTATAAAAACTCTGCCACGACTAATAAATTGTGTGGAATTAATCAGACCCAACTTTCTGTATTTGATTATAGTTTGAACTGAAAATTCGAGTAAAGAAGCTAACTGTTGTTGGGAATAAAATAATTCTTCTGATGGATGATTTTTCATGTTTACGGATTTGAAAATGAAATTAGGGGGGAATTATAAATGTCAAGTTTAAACATTACTATTTAACAAAACATTCACATATTTCGATTTTTACAGATTCAAGTTCTAACTTGAACTGGTGCAAAAATGCTTTTGTCTCAAAATCCTCAATATCTATTTGATTTTCTTCTAATTCTTTCAAAAAAAGTGAAAACGGTACTTTCAAATACCACATTGGTACTGTTATATAATAACTGTATACAAAAGAATCAAAGTGTTTTCTTACTATTTGCTGGAAAATATCTCTGATGTTATTCAGTTTAGTCATCTTTTCTTCTATCGCTTGCCTTTTCTCAGGTGTAAAACTTTGAAAGTAACTAAGTATGTTATAGTCAAAAAAATTAAATTTATTATTATCTTTTATCAACTCCCATATCAACCAAAATTCAGGATATAAAATACTTCCTGCGAAAGCAATCCTGCAAAGTGTGCGATCAAATAAATCATAGATATTCCGCATACCAAGTTGATGTGCTTCTCCAAAATTTGCCATCGTGAAATCCTTAGCATCAATAGTTTCCGATAACTGCATGATTGCTTCAATTGCCTGCATTTCTCTTACCAGTACATCATGTAACGCATATCTTTCAAAGCTGGGTTTAAATATGCTCTGTACATATTCAAACTCATGTACAGGGAAATAATGGTCATAAGGCATATAAAGTTCTTTAGTCCATCCATAACGGAATAATTTATAATACAAACTAATCTTACTATTGACTTTTTTGTTTTTGATTACTTCGAACATCAGGGATTGATAATCATGTAAATTTGTTGCTGTACCAAAGGGCCTCTTTATTATTTTGGCTCTTTTGTTTAAAAAATATCTAATGGAGAAATTAGAAAATTTATGTTTAATCATTCTTTTTGGCGTTTTGAAATGCAGATATACAGTATTCTCCTTTAAAAATCAGTTCACTGCATTAACATTACTGAAAAAAGATTGTAAGTTTTTTACTGCATCTATCCTTTGTGATTTTATATACTTTCTAAAACTCAGTTCTGATTGATGCCCGGTGATGGCCATGATTGTTTGAACCGGTAATCCTCTTACATACAGATTAGTAGCGAAATTTCTTCTGGCAGTATGCGGTGTAATCATTTTATATTTTGGCTTTACAATCATCGTTTTTTGTCCGCCTTTTGTTTTACTGTAAGCTATTTCATCACATAACCCTGCTTCTGAACAGATAGTTTTTAAAAGGTTGCTGTAAACATATATCGGGAAGTTATTGGGAAGTCTGCCGTTATTTTTTTCTAAAATCGTTTTTGCAGTAGGGTGTAAAGGTATTTCTACAATCTCATTGGTCTTTTCTGTTCTTATAATAATACTATTGTTGCGTATATGTTCTTTACTGATAGTAAATAAATCACCCACTCTTACCCCTATCCAACTATTGACAATAAATAAGTCTCTTACATTTTCCTTAATCTCATCTGCTGAAAAATCGTGTTCATAGAGCATACCCAACTCTTTTTCTGACAGACTGATTGAAAAGCTTTCTTCAATAGGCTTCCTGAATCTTTTGCTATTAAAAATTAAATTAGTATGCAACCCTTCACCCTCGGAATAGCCTAATAAGAACTTGATATTTTTAATATACTTTCCGATATTGTTAGTTGCATAATTTTTTTCTTCCTGACAGAAGATTAAAAATAGATTATAAAATTTCAAATCGATACTTTCAAAATCAATTTGTTTCTTATAAATTTTAATTTGAAACTCTTTTAAAAGATTTAATGTGGCAAGATACTGGTCTCTTGTACCTTTTGATTTGGGAGCTTCTTTTGCATACTCGTCAATGAAAGATAAAAATGTACCACCTTCTCCATGAAGGAGGTTTCTCATATTATTTTTTTGTTCGCTGATGTTATTCTTCAATAATTTCTTCAGCTTAACTAAAACTTCGGTTTCCTTTCGGTCAACTAAATCTTTTAATATCGCAATTGCATTATTGGCAAAACTCAATAATTCATTGTTGAAATCTAAAGATGCTGCATTAATTCCTTTTGCACACTGTTTTACCGGATTCCAATTTTCAGATTTTATAATTTTACCGGTACTGATTGCTATACGTGTACCACAATAAGAAAGGAACAATAAAACTGCCGCCCGTCCATCTTTATTTTTTTTACTACTTAAATAAAATCTCGGTTTCATAAAAGGTCAATTAATTTTACTTACATTTACTTACACTATTCTAAAAACTTACTTACATCGAATATAAGCAGTTTTAATCAAATTCTTATGAAACTATTGATATTATTGACTTTTATTTAAAACAAGTTTAAGTAAGTTAAAAAGAATTAAACTTTAAAAAGTCCTATAAGGTTTTTGAAACCTCATAGGTCTTAAATCAGGAATTTTAATAGAATAATATAATTACTTAAAAGCCGCCTCTCAAACCTTGCACGGGTTTAGTTATAGTTTTTCTTGGCAATTTAGCATCACGTTGTGCAGCATCATATACAAATGCAGCAACAATAGTAGCAATCTGTTTTAAATCATCTTCACTTAAATGGTCGTACACATCCATATTACTATGGTGTGTTCTGTTGTTATATTCCATTTCATCCTGAATAAACTGAAAACCCGGTAAGCCAATACCGTCAAACGATTGATGGTCTGTACCACCCGTATTACTGATAGTTACTGCACCATTGGTTATATCTTTTAAAGGTGCAAACCATTGTTTAAAAATATCTCTGCAGGCTTCATTGCCCTGTAAATAAATACCGCGAATTTTTCCCGTACCGTTATCTATATTAAAATAAGAAGAAAATTTTTCGTGAGCAGGTAACAATTTATAACCGCTTGCTTCGCTGGTATCAGCATAACCAAATGTTTTTTTAACATAGCCTCGGGAGCCTAATAAACCTTCTTCTTCACCACTCCACAAACCGATTCGTATAGTTCTTCTCGGCTGAATGCCTAATGTTTTTAATACCCTCAGAGCTTCCATCATAACACTGCAACCTGCTGCATTATCTGTTGCTCCGGTACCTGTATGCCAGCTATCTAAGTGTCCGCCAATCATCACCACTTCATCTTTTAACAATGGGTCTGTACCCGGAATTTCTGCAATAACATTATACCCTTGCAAATCTTTAGTTAGAAATTTTGTCTTCACATCAACATCAAATTTAACAGGTGTTCCAGCTTTAGCTAAACGTAGAATACTGTTATAATCTTCAATACCCAACATTATGTCTAAGAAATTTTCAGGGTCTGTTCCTTTATAACCACCGCCACCTTGTGTAAACAAAGTTCCATCATGATTTTTTGCTCCTACACTTAAAATAGCAACAGCACCTTCTTTTACTGCCATTTCTTTTAAGATAGCCAATGTACGCTGAGTACCGCCAAAGCCGCCACCACGGCGTTGTTGAGTCTCTCTGAATCTTCTCACAGCAGCAGTATCGTTCGGATTTGGTGGTTGAAATCCGCCACGGCCTCCGCCCGGCTTTGTCATTTCCATAGTATCTAATTCAGCATCCGTATATCTTGAAGCATCTGCTTTAAAACTTAATTTGTATGCAACCGGTGCATCCATAATTAAAATTTTACCTTTCAGTTTACCTTTATATTTTTCTAATTCAGTTGAATCTTTTACCGTAATTACCAATACTTCTGCGGTCTTCATTCCGTTTGTTCCGGCACACCATGCTTTAGGGTAAGCAGTTAATGGTTTATAATAAGGGGCTATAATGGCCAGATAACTTTTTTCTAAATCCCAACCTTTACCAAATTCACCCCAAGGATCAATAGCTGCATTTTTCAATCCCCAACCGGCTAAAGTTTCTTTAGCATAATTCGCTGCACGAAAAAAACCGGAAGAGTTGGTAAGCCTGTTACCGCTGCCATCTGTTAAGTGATAGGCAATGTCCATTACTTTAGAATGGTTCATACCTTCCTCTTTAATTTTCTGCATCATGGCAACATCCACTTTTTCAGTTTGTGCCTGCAATAAAAAAGGAATAGCAATTACTGAACTCAAAATAAATTTTCTCATTGTGTTTTGGTTTTGTATGTGTTGAAAGATAAAAAAAGAATAAGGGAGAACAAATAAAATCGGTTAAATGATTTTTGAATAAGCTCAACAGCCATCTACCTTTGCAACATGCGAAAACTGAGCATGGATGAATTAGGTCGTAAATCGGTAGATGAATTTAAAGAGGCTGCTAAAACACCCGTTGTGGTGGTGTTAGATAATATTCGCAGTATGCATAATGTGGGCAGTGTATTCAGAACAAGTGATGCCTTTTTAATTGAAGCTATTTGTCTATGTGGCTTTACACCCCAACCTCCGCACAGAGATATTAATAAAACTGCATTAGGAGCAACAGAAACAGTTGACTGGTTTTATTTTGATACCACGAAAGATGCTGTTATAGCATTAAAACAAAAAGGATACAGTTTATTTGCAGTTGAACAAACAGATAATAGTATTTCGTTAGAAAAATTTACTGCCAACAATTATCAGCCATTGGCTGTTGTTTTCGGGAATGAAGTAGAAGGTGTAGATAGTGAAGTAATTGCTATATGTGATGGTTGTATAGAAATACCTCAGGAAGGAATGAAACATTCGTTAAACATTTCTGTGGCTGCGGGTATTGTATTATGGAAATTATTTGAAGCAAGATTATTAAATGCTGAAGGCTAAAAGCTTAATGCTTAAAGCACTTTGCAAGTATTAGACATTAAGTATTAAACATGAGTACCGTAAAAAATTATTTAAGTTTAGTAAAATTCTCTCATACCATTTTTGCCATGCCTTTTGCATTAATTGGGTTTTGTTTGGGAATGCGATTTCCTTATTGGGGAAAAGGTCAATGGAATCTTAACAAGACTATTGGCTGGGATTATGATGTTACAAATTTCTTATTTTGGATGCCTATATTAAAATTCATTCTCGTTCTCATCTGCATGGTTTCAGCACGCAGTGCAGCAATGGCTTTCAACAGATATTTAGACAGAAGCTTTGATGCTAAGAATCCGAGGACGGCTATCAGAGAAATTCCTAAAGGTATTATATCAGCTAACAGTGCTTTACGTTTTGTAATACTGTCATCTGTCATCTTCATTCTGTCATCTTATTGTATTAACAGTATTTGTTTTTATTTATCGCCTGTAGCCTTATTTGTCATTTTATTTTATAGTTATACCAAACGCTTTACAGCTTTATGCCATTTGGTGTTGGGTGTTGGTTTATCATTGGCTCCCATCGGTGCTTATTTAGCAGTTACCGGCAAGTTTGATGTATTACCATTATTATTTTCATTCGCTGTTATTTTTTGGGTAAGCGGTTTTGATATTATTTATGCGTTACAGGATGAAGCATTTGATAAAGAAAACAAGTTGCATTCTATTCCCGCAGCATTGGGAAAAGCAAAAGCTTTAAGGGTTTCAGAGCTATTGCATGTTTTAAGTGCAGCCTGTGTTGTTTATGCAGGCTACTACGGAAGTTTTCATTGGTTGTATTGGGTGGGGATTGTTGTGTTTATCGGAATGCTATTATACCAACATTCTATTGTTAAACCCGATGACTTAAGTAAAGTGAATATTGCATTTATGACAGCCAATGGTATTGCCAGCGTTGTATTTGCAGTGTTGGTTATTGCTGATTTATTTTTAAAATGACCATAGACCACAGACAATAGTCCATAGAAAATGGCTATTAATTACAGTGGACTTTCGACTATCGACTATGAGCAGAATACTTTGTATAGATTTTGGCGGAAAAAGAACTGGCTTAGCTGTTACAGATCCTTTGCAGATTATTGCCACTGCATTGATAACTGTTGAAACAAAGGAGTTAATTAATTTCTTAAAAAAATATTTTTCATCTGAAGAAGTTGAATTGATTTTAATCGGTGAACCATTAAATTTAGATGATACGCCAACACATGCAACTACTTTAGTTGAACAAGCTATTAAACAATTGCAGAAAAATTTTCCTTCTATTCCTATAAAAAAAATTGATGAACGCTATACCTCTAAAATGGCAAGCAGGGCAATGGTTGAAATGGGCATGAAGAAAAAGCAAAGGCAACAAAAAGGCAATGTTGATCAAATTGCTGCTACCATTATGTTGCAGGAGTATTTGCAAAACCGCTGATGATTGTTTACACTTCTTTTAATTTTCAACAATTACATTTGCAGTTTAATGAACAATAAATGATTTACCCGATTGTAGCTTACGGAACAGAAATTTTAAGAAAGAAGGCAAAAGATATTACCGCTGATTATCCCAACCTGAAAGAAATTATTGATAATATGTGGGAAACGATGTATTCCAGTAATGGCGTAGGTTTGGCAGCACCGCAGGTAAATAAAAGTATACGCTTATTTATTATTGACAGTGCTCAGATTTTTGAAAATATTGAAGAGGAAGACAAAGGGAAATATGCTGATGAGCCGGGTACCAAAAAAATATTTATTAATCCGCAAATAGTTGAATTAAATGGTGAAGAATGGCCCTATAATGAAGGATGTTTAAGTATTCCGAAAATAAGAGAAGATGTTTTTCGCCCGCAAAATGTAACTGTTGAATATTTAGACGAAAACTTTGTTCAACATAAAGAAACTTTTAACGGCATTACAGGAAGAATTATTCAACATGAGTATGACCATATTGAAGGAAAATTATTTATTGATTATTTAAAGCCTCTAAAAAAGAAAATGCTGCAAGGAAAATTGTCAGACATTTCAAAAGGTAAAACAAAGGTTGATTATAAAATGTCTTTCCCTAAATGATAAGACAACTCATTATTTCAGTTTTTCTTTTTTTATTACCTGTCATTCTTTTTTCACAGGTAACTTCTTCATACGATAAAAAAAAAGATACTGTTATTAATGAGGGTAATACCAAACTAACCTTACCTACATTGTTAGTAAAAAATAATTTCGATTATAAAAAAGTATTACAGCAAATCAAAGAAGACAGCAGCTTTTACAAAGCTTTCCGCAACCTTCGTATTTTAAATTACACTTCATATAACGATATAAAAATGTTGAATAAAGATGGAAGCATAAAGGCTTCTTTATTCAGCAAAACAGAACAACAGAGAAAAAATAATTGCAGAACAATGCAGGTGCTGGAAGAAAAAACAACAGGAGATTTTTACGACAGCAAGCATAACTATAATTACCTGACTGCAGAACTGTATGCTGCTTTATTTTTCACAAAAGAATCTGTTTGCGGTGAAACAAATATTGTAAAAGGAAAAAGCATTTCAACTAATAACACAGGCGGTATTAGTAAACATAAAGAACAGTTGAAAATGTTATTCTTCAACCCCGGAAAAAAAATTCCCGGTATTCCTTTTATTGGAGATAAATTAGATTTGTATGATGAACATGCGAAGAAAGTTTATGACTATCGTTTAGATATTGAAGAATACAACGGAATACTTTGCTATGTATTTTCTATTACCCCAAAAGAAGACTTAAGCAACAGTAAAAAAGATGATGTAATTGTTGACGCAATGATTACAAAGTTTGATATGCAAACAATGGAAGTTTTATACAGGAATTACTCATTAAGCTATAAAGCCGGTGTTTATGATTTTGATGTAAGCATGGAGGTTGAAATGCAAAGAGTTGGCGATTTAATTGTACCGAGAATACTACGCTACAAAGGCAATTGGGATGTTATTTTCAAGAAGAGAGAAAGAGCCATTTTTACTGCTACCCTATTTAATTATAAAAAAGAAGAACAATAAAATTATTGTTCTTCTATCCTGTTAAACACATAATAAATGGTTTCTCAAAGGTTATCTAAATAACTTTGAATATCATTCAATGTTTTTTTATCCGGAGTAATTTTAAAGTAATTAACAGAACCTGTTGTTACTTCTTTAATACCTAAATAAAATTGATTATCAATCAACGAAATTGTTACTATGGTTGCGTTGGCACCTTTAGGAACTTTATTGCAATAAAATATTTTGTTCACATTATCAGCTGTCATTCTTATAACTGTTTTGGTATCTTTTAAAACAGTATATGCAATGGTGTTTTTATTTGTAAAATTTAACGCCGAAAAAGAAATATTGACAGAAGATGTGCCTGCTGTTGTATCAATATATCTTAATCCGCCAATCCATCTTGTTACATTACTTGAAATCTCATATCCTTTAACTGAAGTTGAACTTCCTGCCTGAAAAGTTTGATTGATTCTTCCGTTAATACTTGGCAACCAATTAATTAATGTATCATTATTCCTCACACCAATTCCTTCGTAAAAACTCATCTTATTGGTAGCTGCGGCATCAGTCCATGCAATAGAATAATTAACCCCTTGTGGCATGAATATTTCCTGACCATAAGTATTCATCAACTTTACATAAAAACAGCATGATGCTTCTAAAGGCTTATCAATATTTTTAGTGTGAGATAACGCTCTTATAAAATCTCCTTTCTTACTTAACACACCAACTGCAATTTTTACTGAGCTTGGGTTTCCTAAACCTGTTGCACCGCATATTGGCGGAATACTTACAACAACATCACCATTACCTTTCAGCTTCATTACAGTACCGGATGAACAGGAAAAAGAATCAACATAAAAAGGGATGGTATTTAATGTGTTACTAATTGTATCACATATTGCAGAATAAGCTCCGGTTGTTACCCATACTGTATCATTTAATTGCTGACCCGTATAAGCATGAAACTCATCACTCACTTCTTTTTTACAGGAAGCAATTGCAATAATCAGAGTTAATATAGTAATTGCTTTTTTCATTCTATCACTTAGATATGCTCTTATAAATTATCGTTGCCTGCGATTATTTAATTTAATTCTTGCACCAAATGAAATACCTACAGTATTAAACTTTTGCGTATATCCAACTGAGCTTGATATGCCTGATAAATCATACCTCAAATAAGGTTCAGCAAACACATCAAGATTATCATTAATTTTTCTTGTAATACTTGCACTTGCTAATAAACTAATGCCGGCTGCTTTTTTGTAAACGCCTGCATCTTTATTACTTATTGAAATAACGTTATTTGATGTATCAATTGTTTGCCCTTCATACCAGGATGAAAGATTTACAATAGCTCCGCCATTCAATCCTACTCTCCACTTATCTCCATCTCTTCCAAACTCATAACCAACACTTAACGGCAATTCTATTCTTCTGTAATGATTAATATTTTTTTGAATGCGATAACCGATTTCTGTTACAGAAGTTGTATCGCTGATTGTTGTATCGCCTTGCGGACGAGTAATTGTTCTGCTTACAATAACTGTTGTTGTTTTGCGTTCGTTTTCTGTTCTTAAAGCAAACCGCTCATTAATTTGAGAATACTGCAAACCTGCTTTTAATAAAAGCCTGTCATTAATTCTTTTGGTTATTCTTAAACCCGCAGTATAACCCATCAACATTTTTTCACTGCTATCTTTTTTCTGAAGGTAAGTGGAACTTAAACCATAAGAAAGAACAGACTTCATTGTATAGTCGGCAGAACCGTAAACTTCTATAAACCAATCAGCATAAGAACCATTAGGGCAACCGATAATATTTACACCGGCTGATTTATTATTCATTAAACTGCGAATTGCATATAGTGATTGCAAATTTTCCAACTTCAATAAGTCGTTTGGCAAAATTCTTTTCTTGTTCAGTTCATCATTATTATCAGTAGCAGTATTGTTTAATAAATCGGATTTATTTACAGATTCATTTTTATTATCTGATGTATTGTTTGCACCAATCGTTGTAAAAGAATTATTAGAAATATTGCCGTAATTTTTTGAGTTTGTTTTACTGCTTCCCTTTAAGTTGAAAGCAAAGTTTTTATTTATTGAAGATGTTGAACGACTATCAACTGAAGGAGCTATGACTTGATTGTTTTGTGGTGATTGAAGTTGATTGTTGTTATCACTGTTATTATCAGTTGATTGATTCCGGTTGATAGTTATATCATTATTATTCTGAGGAGAATTTTTATCAGTAGCTGATGAATTACCGGAAGAATTATTGTTTGAAGAGTTTTGCTTTGGTTGCTTATTAAATGATTTACTTGCCTCTTCTACACCTGCATCAATTTTATTATTCTTATTTATTGAAACATACACTGCACCTGCAAATAAAGCAAGCAAACAAGCAGCAGCAACCCATCTAAATCTTTCATTAAATAACCACCAAACAATTCGCCTTTTTCTGTCTTCATCCTCTTCAATTTTTTCCCACACTTCTTCGCTTACAGGAGATTCATAGTTTTCTAATTGTTCTTTTACATGAGCATCAACAGTTCTCTCGTTGGTAATTTTATCAAACAAACCTGCGGGCACTGCAGATGCATAATTTTCTAAGCGATGTTTAATAAAACTATCAACTGTTAAATTATCTGTGACCTTATCAAATAAGGCAGGAGAAACAACAGAGCTATGATTGGTGAGTTTATTTTTTACTGCATTGTCTAAATTTACTTCGGTAATAATTTTATCAAACAAACCATCAGGCACAGGCGATGTGTGCTTTAATAATTTGTCGTTAAAAATATTATCAAGTAAATGTTCACTCATTACACTGCAATTTTTTGAAGTTCCACAATTTGCTGTTGCAGCATTTTTCTTGCTTTCACTAACTGGCTTCTGCTGGTACTGGGTTGAATGCTTAACATGTTAGCAATTTCTTCATGGCTGTATCCTTCAATTACATTCATGTTAAATACAATGCGGTATCCATCGGGCAAATTACTTATCAGTTTCATTAAATCTTCTTCACCTAAACTTGTATATGCACTTGCTTCCAATGCAGGGCCGCTGTATTCTTTTATTTCGCTGAAATATAATTTTTTCTTTTGCAGTTGTTTTAAGCAAACATTTACAACTATACGTCGCATCCAACCTTCGAATGAACCTTCAAATTTAAACTGATGAATGTTATTGAAAATGCGAACAAATCCATCCTGCAACATATCTTCAGCTTCCATCGCATCATTGGCGTAGCGTAGGCATACGGTCATAAATTTGCCCGCATATTGGTCAAACAACATACGCTGGCAAAGAGGGTTTTGCTTTATACAACCTTTTATTAGTTCTTGTTCTGTCAAAACTATAGCAGGTTTACGGTTTGTAATTGAAAGATGCCTGTTGTTTAAAAAGTGATGCTTTTAACAATTAAAAATACAAAAAAGCCTTCCCAACATTGGCAAGGCAGCTAACTTTCAGGAAGTTTTAAGAATTTTCGGGAAGTTTAGAGTTGCAAAAATTCATGATGGATCAAGTCTACCACATCAATCAAGCTCTTTTTTTCTTCATAAGCCCTCAACTGTTTATCTGCACCGGTTCCGTTTTCCAAAATATTTTTTACATAATCTATCGCATGACGGCTGCCTAATTCATCAACAACATCATCTACAAATTCTAAAAGTTCATTAATTAATTGTTTGGCAGATACTTCTGTTTCTTTACCAAAATCAATCAAGCTACCGTCGATACCATAGCGACTGGCTCTCCATTTATTCTCGTTAAGTAAAGCACGTTGATACATAATGAAATTCATATTCTTGCTGCGAAGCTTGTATAACTTGGCACATATGGCCTGAAATAATGCAGCAATAGCAACGGTTTCCTGAATTTTCATCGGCACGTCACAAATACGGAATTCTACAGTATTGAAGAAAGGATGAACACGTAAATCCCACCAGATTTTCTTGGCATTATCAATACAGTTTGTTTTGATAAGCAGGTTTACATAGTTCTCATAAGCTTCTATGCTTTCAAAAAAATCAGGAATACCGGTACGTGGAAATTTATCGAACACTTTTGTTCTGAAAGATTTATAGCCGGTTGACCTTCCTTCCCAAAAAGGGGAATTGGTGCTTAAAGCATAAACATGCGGAAGAAAATATCTCGCACTATTGGCAATATGAATAGCCATTTTGCGGTCTTCCATACCTACGTGTACATGTAACCCAAAAATTAAATTACTCCTTGCCGCTTCCTGCAGTTCGTTTACTATTTGATGATAGCGAACATGGTCTGTAATTAATTGATTATCCCAATGGCTGAAGGGATGTGTTCCGCTGGCACCAACCCATAAACCTAAATCGCCTGCCACCTGTGCAATATTACCACGAAGGCTTGCTACATCTTTAAAAGCTTCATCAACATCTTTACAAATATCTGTTCCTACTTCAACCACAGCCTGATGCATTTCAGCCTTTACTTTATCACCCAAAATCTTTTGCCCTTCTACAACTATTTTTTGTTCATGACTTTTCAGTTCACGGGTAGTTGGGTCTAACACCATGTACTCTTCTTCAACGCCGATTGTAAAGTGGTTAAAATTTATCATAAGCCCCTAACCCCTGAAGGGGAGATTTTATGTTTAGAAAATATGTTATATGAAATTCAATTACCAAAACCCTTTTTAGGGATTTAGGATTAATATAATTTCTTCTTTCCGCTGCTTTTTTTAATGTATTCACCCCAGGTTAAATTGTCTTTTTTTGCATCATGTTCTAATGCTTTTTCAATAGCAAAATTGGCTGCTGTTTCTACTACCCATGCAAAGTTTTCTTCACCAACACTTTTAATATCTGCATCCGGTGCGGGGTTACAGAAATCAATGGCATAAGGTACTCCATCGCGTAGAGCTAATTCAACTGTATTAAAATCATATCCCAAATATTGATTAATGCGTAACACAATTTCTTCCATCTGTTGTAATCTTTCTTTGGTTGGGGTAAACCCTGCTACATAACGTAAATGATGCGGATTGCGAGGCTCATAAGGCATAATACGAACATATTTTCCGCCAATGCAATAACAACGGTAATATTCTTCAAACACAATTTCTTCCTGCAATAGCATAACTAACTGGCCTGTTTCTTTATGCTTCTCAAAAAAATCATCCATACTTTCTAATTTATATACATTCTTCCAACCACCGCCTGCAAAAGGTTTCATGTATGCAGGAAAGCCAACATATTTAAAAATGCCATCCCAATCTAACGGATAAGCAAGGTTGGCAAAAGAACCTTCTGAGGTATCGTCAGGCAAATCATGCGAGGGTAGAATAACTGTTTTAGGAACGGGCACATCAATTTTAGTTGCCAAACAATTATTAAAAAACTTTTCATCGGCACTCCACCAGAAAGGATTATTAATTACAGCGGTACCACATAAAGCCGCATTTTTTAAATACGCTCTGTAAAAAGGAACATCCTGACTTATTCTATCAATAATCACTGCATAATCACTCGCTTCTCCTTGCATTACCTTGTCAATTTTTACAGGTTCAGCAATAATGCCTTCAATATTTTTACTATTTACTCTTTCTACAAATGCTTCAGGAAAACTCCTTTCCTTTCCGTGCAGTATGCCTATTTTCTTCATAGCAGGTAAGTTTAAATAATTTGTGTGTGTTTTGATTTTTCTAATTTAGTACAATTCTTTCTAAAAAAAGTTTTAACCAATTTATTTCTTATAAACATACTATTAAAAAACAATAAAGCTTGTTTAGCTTTATTTCTTTTATTTTGAAGTTATGGCTGAAACAAAAGAAAGTGTAAAAGGTTTTATAACTATTGAGCAAAGTATTATCGCATCTCAATACCTGGAAAGGGAAGTTACTATTGATGCTTATATTCCTGAGAATCTTCATCAACCTGAACAAATAAGCTTATTATTAATTAATGATGGTCAGGATTTACCTAAAATGCCCTTTGATGAAATATTAAACGCTTTAATTAGCCGTAATGAAATTGAACCACTATTTTGTATAGGTATTCATTGCGGTGCTGAACGAAAAAGAGAATACGGCACCGCTTACAGTGCAGATTATAAAGGCAGGGGCGATAAAGCAGGTTTATACACCAAATTTATTTTTGACGAATTAATGCCATTCATCAGAAAAAAATACCATGCCCCTTCTTTTAAAGAAAAAGCATTTGCAGGTTTTTCTTTAGGCGGATTGAGTGCATTGGATATAGTTTGGAACCATGCCAGCGAATTTACCAAAGCAGGCATTTTCAGTGGCAGCCTGTGGTGGAGAAGAAAAAGTTATGAGGATAATTATGATGATGAAACAGACAGATTAATGCACCTGCAAATACGTAACGGTACCTTTTACCCATGGTTACAATTTTTTATTGAATGCGGTACTTTAGATGAAACTGCCGATAGAAATAAAAATGGTGTAATTGACAGTATTGACGATGCGTTAGATTTAATTGTTGAATTAAAAGCCAAAGGTTATACCGGTAATCATATTCAATACATTGAGTTAGAGAAAGGTAAACATGATGTGTCTACTTGGGCAAAAGCCTTTCCTGACTTTCTGAAGTGGGGATGGGGGAAAAGGAAATAATTATAGCTATGGACTACTATATGGTTTTGCAAATTAAATATGTTGCATGAAATTTCTCAGGAAGAAAACTAAAAAAGAAATATTCAAATCCTTAATTGCATTTGATAAAGTTATTTTGAAATTATTTCCTTACTAATTATATAATCCATCATTGCTTCTTCATTTTTAAAACTATTTTTATCAAAGTGCTGATTATACCTATGATTAATAAACCTGAGAAAATATTTTCTAGGATTAAGGCTACCAAAAGTTTTTTTATCATTATTAATTGTGCTTTTTCTTTGGGTTTTTGAGTTATACAAAATAACTTTTGAATATTCACCTCTTCCACCGTAGAAAAAACCTTCGTAAATACCAATACTATCTTTTTCTTTTAGTACTAACCAAGGATGACCATAATATAGACTTTTATAATGAATTAGTTTTGCTGAATCAATTAAACTATGAACTACAATTTCTTGAATACTATCTTTATTTACAAAAACAATATCCCGTTCAGAGTATTTATAAAAGGGCATTAATAAAATGTACTTATAGCTAAGTTCATAGTTTATTTTTATAAATCCGGATATTGAATCATGATTTTTTAATAGAATAGAGCCTTTCATAGGAGTCATTTTAAAATAATCTTGAGGCCTCCTAATGTGGTAAGTTTTATCATACCGCCAGTTTAGAGTCTGTGCTTTTACAGATATAAAAAAACAGTTAAAGCAGAGAAATAAAAATAATTTGTTATTGATAATGAATCTCATGGCTTAAGACAGCACTATGGTTTGTAAGCAATCATTGACATCCGAAATATATACTTATTCAACTCAAAAAATCTCATTGAATAAATATTCAACCATTAAATTTCAGACAAAATATTGTATTGATTGCTGATTTAACAAATTACTTAGCATTTATTAATTCAAATGCTTTTGTAATTGCAGGTAAAATAAAGAATAAGGCAAAAAAAAGTCAGTAGTTATTCTACTGACTTTTTTCTTCTTGAAGTTACTTTAACATGTTTTATTAAAACTTCTTCGTCAACAACAGTGGTTACTAAACTTTTTTCAAAATTATCTTCACTCTTGTTATTTACTTTTTTTAAAGGGGTTGCAGTGGCTTCTACAGCGTTTTTTTGAAAACGCATAGCACTCCAAACATGGTCTAAAGCTACCAAATCTGTACCCTCATAGTATTTTTCGGTTAAAACTTCCCAGCTGCAATCGCGGCTTAAATCACTAACTATTTTGCTGGTTTCTTTAGGGTAAGCTACCCATAATTTACTTCTGTCGTGCAAAGCAGGTAATACCTCTTTCATAACATTAACCAATTGATTTTGGCTTACCGCAAACACCAAAGCAAAATCAACCTTTCTGGTTTTTAATAAAGGGGTAACATTTTTTGCGTAAGAAAGTTTTGCAAACTGTTTTTCAATTGAAGAAGGAAGACCTTGTATTAAAAGGTTTTTCTCGTCTTGTAAATTTAATTTCTCCAACAAACTCAAATTAGACATGCCTTAAAAGAAATTTAGTTGACGTAAATGAGTTTGCAAAGTTAACGTAATGTAACCGAATCTGCAAGGTATTTGCAATTATTTTAGTGAGAATTGCTATTATTATAGTAATTAATAGCATTCGGCATTAATTCCTGCAGCTTTTTTATGCGGTTTTCGTCCGTTGGATGGTCACTCAGGAATTCCGGCGGTCTCTGACTGCTTGCTGACAGAGCTGCCATCCGCTGCCAAAAAGGAATGGCCTCCTGAGGGTTATAGCCTGCCATTGCAGCGAATATTAATCCAAACTTATCAGCTTCATATTCCTGTGTTCTTGAATTGGGTAATATTCCTACCGTTTGTGAACCGATAGGATAAACCTGATTAAAAATGTTTACAGTTTCAGGGTTATTACTAAATGCTACATTTCCAGCAATTTGTATTCCCTGAGCAGCCATTTGCCTGCTCATTCTTTCTGCTCCATGCCCTGCAACAGCATGTGTAATTTCATGCCCTAACACAATTGCCAAAGCAGTTTCATTTTGTGTTACTTTTAATAATCCGGTATACACAACAACCTTTCCGCCAGGCATACACCATGCATTTATATCATTATTTTCAACCAAATTAAACTCCCATTGATAATCTTTTAAATTGTTGGCAATATTTTGAGATGCATAATATTGCTGAATAGCTTTGGCTATTCTGTTACCAACACGTTTAACCATTTCTGAATTAACGTTATTAACGGGCACAACTTTATTTGCATCTAAAAAACTTTTATACTGGGTAAGTGCTAATGATTGCATTTCACTTTCCGGTACTAAGGTAAGTTGCTTTCTGCCTGTTATTTTATTAGTAGTACAACTAACAAGTAATACAATAAAAGCCGCAATTACCGGTTTTGTCCGCATAAATTAATTATTAATTATAAAAATGGAGAAAATGAATACAAATATTAAATTATAGTTGCCTTCTGCGTTGCCTTCTTCTGTCTCTGTATTTTAGAATAGGCACTTTACTTTCTGTTCCGCGAAGAATTCTGCCTATATTTTTTTGATGCGTAAAAACAATTAATAAAGCAACAATTACAGCAAATATTCTGTATAAAGTTTCTTTTTCATTGAAAATGAACAGAATAAGTACCATAAATGCTACACCTGCCAAAATAGAACTTAAAGAAACGAAGCGAGTTAAATACAAAACCAACAGAAAAACGCCTACACAAGTTACTGCCACTATTGGTTGCATTGCCAAAGCCATTCCGAATAAAGTGGCTACACCCTTACCCCCCTTAAAGTTTGCCCAAAGCGGGAAAATATGCCCTAAAACCGAAGCCAAACCTAACGCAATCATAAAATTGGTGCGATGTAATTCGTTATAAGCATAATGTTCTATAAAGATATAAAGAGAAGTAGCAATAACACCTTTAAGCATATCTACTACCATTACAAAAGTTCCCCATTTACTTCCAAGAACTCTGTAAGTATTCGTAGCACCGGCATTACCACTGCCGTAATCGCGAATATCAATATCAAAAAAATATTTACTTACCCAAACAGATGTAGGAATTGAACCAATACAATAGGCAAGTATTATTAAAATTACTTCTTCCATTGGAGGTAATTGAAATTGGGTGCAAAACAAAGATAAGGTTTCAGCCTAAAATTTACAATTTCTTAATAGCCTATTTCAGATTATTTTTTTGAAAATTTCATAGCTACCCAGCCATTTTTTTCTTCGGTTTGCACATGCCGTAAATTATGTTGTTCGGCTTCAGCAAGAATATCGGTTTCATCTTCTTTTAATAATCCACTTAGAAGTAAAAGACCGTTATTTAATAAGCTGCTGACTAAATAATTGAAATTTCCAAGAATGATATTTTTATTAATATTCGCCAGAATAATATCAAAACTTTTATTGGATTCAAAACTCTCAACTTTCTGAATGTCAATATTTTTACAATTATTATTAGTTGAATTTTCAGTGGCATTTTCAATACACCAATCATCATTGTCTGTGGCCCAAATTGACAATGCTCCTAATTTAGAAGCCAGAATTGCCAACACACCCGTTCCTGTTCCAAAGTCAGCTACCGATTTTTCCTGAAAATCAACGCCTTTCATTAACTCAATCATCATATAAGTTGTAGCATGATGCCCTGTTCCGAAACTCATTTTGGGTGTTATGAGAATTTCGTGCTCAACAAAACTTATAGGTTGATGGAAAGATGCCCTGATGCCAACAAACTCATTTACGATTACTGGTTGAAAATTAGATTCCCACAATTCGTTCCAATTTTTATTCTCTACAATTGATTTTGAATAAGTTAGGCTTAATTTATTTAAAATTAATTTTAATTTAGCTTCCTCAAAAAGAGCTTCTCGTATAAATCCTTTTAAATTTTCATCATCTTGTTCAAAAGACTCAAAATCAATATTTTCCAATTCAGCGATTAACATTTCCTGAATGGAGACATCACTAACGGGAATAGTTATTTCTATATAATTCATACCATAAAATTAAACCCCCGATTGTATTTCGGGGGTTTAGCTATTAGTTATTATTTTCCTGTTTAGGCTCCTCACTTTGCTGCTGAGGAGGTTTATTGTTTTCAGGTCTTGGCATTAAAGCTTTACGGCTTAATTTGAATTTGCCTGTTCTTGGGTCTAATCCAATCAGTTTCACTTTTACCTTATCTCCTTCTTTAAATATACCATCCATAGTTTCTAAACGTTTCCAGCTTATTTCGCTTATATGCAATAAACCTTCTTTTTTAGGCAGGAACTCAACAAAAGCCCCGAATTCTTTAATTCCTCTTACTGTTGCTTCATAAACAGCTCCTACTTCAGGAACTGCAACAATTCCTTTAACCCAGGCAACAGCTTTATCCAAACCTTCTTTTGCAGGAGAGAAAATGCTCACTTCGCCATAATTACCAACCTCTTCAATATTAATAGTTGTTCCTGTTTCTCTTTGAATTTCCTGAATTACTTTTCCTTGTGGCCCGATTACTGCACCGATGAATTCTTTATCAATAATCAATTTCTCCATTCTCGGTGTATGCGGTTTCACTTCAGGTCTTGCAGCAGCAATACATTCGTACATTGCATTTAAAATATGTAAACGACCTTTTCTTGCCTGTTCTAATGCTTCACGCATTACTTCCATGCTTAAGCCGTCTATTTTAATATCCATCTGCACACCGCAAATACCATCTTTCGTACCGGTAACTTTAAAGTCCATATCACCTAAATGATCTTCATCACCTAAAATATCGGTTAAGATTGCGTATTTATTGTCTGAAGAACGGGTAATTAAACCCATAGCTACACCACTAACATGTTTAGGAACAGGAACACCGGCATCCATTAACGCTAATGAACCTGCACAAACAGTAGCCATTGAAGAAGAACCGTTTGATTCTAAAATATCACTCACCACACGTACAGTGTAAGCATAATCATTACCCGGTAACATTTGCTTTAAAGAACGCATTGCTAAATTACCATGCCCCACTTCTCTTCTACCCGGGCCTCTCATCGGTTTAACTTCACCAGTAGAGAAAGGAGGGAAATTATAATGAAGAATAAATTTGCTGTAATCTGAAGCTGCGGCACTTTCAATTAATAACTCATCTAAAGGGGTGCCTAAGGTAACAGTTGTAAGTGATTGAGTTTCACCTCTTGTAAATAAAGCTGAACCATGCGGTGTCGGAAGAATATCGGTTTCCATTGCCAAAGGGCGAACCTGATCTAATTGTCTTCCATCTAATCTGGTACGATCATCCAAAATCATATTACGAACCACTTCCCATTGCAAATCATCGAAGTATTTTTTTGCAAGCGATTTGGTTTTGTCTTCCACTGCTTCACCTAAGCTTGCTACCAATTCATCTTTCAAAATACCAAAAGCTTCTCCACGCTGCTCTTTACTGCTCGCACTTTTTGAAATCTGATACATTTTATCTGTGCAGAACTCCTCAACTTTCTTTTTCAACTCTTCATTCTGCTCAGGTTTTTTATAGTCTCTTTTAGAAGTGATACCTTTTTTATCTCTCAACTCTTGCTGTGCTTTAATTTGAACCCGAATAGCATCATGAGCAATCTGTAAAGCCTGCACTAAGTCTTCTTCACTGCATTCCTGGCTTTCACCTTCCACCATCATCAGGTTTTTTTCGGTAGCTCCTATAATAAAATCCATATCAGCTGTAGCCAACTGAGTACGGGAAGGATTTACAACAAAGTTGCCGTCAATTCTTGCAACACGTACTTCTGAAATAATTTCTTTAACAGGAACATCAGACACTGCTAAGGCAGCAGATGCTGCCAAACATGCCAAAGCATCAGGCATTACTTCTTTATCAGAAGAAATTAAGGTAACTAACACCTGAACATCGCATAAATAGTCTTCAGGAAATAAGGGGCGTAAAGCACGGTCTATTAAACGACTGATTAAAACTTCGTAATCGCTTAATCTTCCTTCCCTTTTAAAGAAAGAGCCGGGAATACGACCTGCTGATGCAAATTTCTCCTGATAATCTACCGTGAGCGGAAAAAATGATTGTCCGTCTTTAGGTTCTTTATTGGCAACAACAGTAGCTAATAATACGCAATTGCCTTGTCTTACAGTTACTGCACCATCAGCCTGACGGGCAAGTTTTCCTGTTTCTATAACTACTTCAGTGCCATCAGGCAACTGAAAAGTTGATTGTATTGGTTGTGATAACATTGGTTCAAATAGATTTTGAAGGTTAATTAAAATGGCATTTGACATGCCTTACATGAACGGGCATAAATAAAACATTCCCAACATCTGCGGAGAAGTTGGGAATAATGTATAAGTTGAAATTTATCAACCGAAAACAAAATACCTGTAACTCCGCCAATGGCGGATGGCGATTTTATTTTCTTAGCCCTAATTTTTCAATTAAAGCACGGTAGCCGCTAAGATTAGTTTTTTGCAGATAGTTTAATAAGCGTTTACGCTGACCCACTAATTGCATTAAACCGCGGTGAGTTGAAAAATCTTTTTTGTTTTGTTGTAAATGGCCGCTAATGTGTGCAATGCGTTCTGTAAGCAAAGCTATTTGTCCTTCAATAGAACCGGTATTGGCAGCTTTACCACCAAATTCAGCAAAAATTGTTGCTTTTTTTTCTTTTGTAATTGGCATCTCAGTTTCTTTTTAAGAGCGTCTAAATATTTTGTCTTCTTTAATTGTGGCGGCGAAATTAGGAGTTTTCTCTGAATTTTTAGGAAAATGCCATGAAGAATTTTATGCCGATATATTTGCTTAAAGCAATTAAATACTTGAAAAGCATTGTTTTTACCGTTACTAACGATTTAACTTATGACCGGCGAATGCACAGAATTTGTAATTCGTTAGCTGCAGCAGGTTATGAAGTGCTACTCATTGGGCGAAAAAAAACAGATTCAAAAACTATTTCTGAAAATTCATTCAATCAAAAAAGATTAGGCTGCATTTTTCAAAAAGGCATTTTGTTTTATGCTGAATATAATCTGAAGTTATTTTTTGCACTACTACAAATAAAAGCCGATTGTTTCTGTGCTATTGACCTTGATACTATTTTGCCCGTTTTATTTGCATCTTCTTTAAAAAACAAAAAAAGAGTTTATGATGCACATGAACTCTTTACAGAACAAAAAGAAATTATAACAAGACCATTCATACACAGCATCTGGAGCGGGATTGCAAAATTCTCAATACCTAAATTTAAAAATGGCTATACTGTAAATGATTTTATAAAAAATTATTTACAGCAGCAATACAAAGTAAATTATGCGATAGTCAGAAACCTTCCGCTACCCTGTAAACTAACTTCAAATAATAAAAGAGAGAAAATTATATTATATCAAGGTGCTGTAAATGAAGGCAGGTGTTTTGAAACACTTATTCCTGCCATGCAGTTTGTTGAAGCTAAATTGATTATTTGCGGCGAAGGTAATTTTTTCGACCAAACAAAACAATTAATTAAAACCTGTAATGTTGAAGATAAAATTGAATTGAAAGGTTGGGTTACACCTGATGACTTAGTAAATATTACTGCAAAAGCTACTATTGGTTTAACATTATTTGAAGCAACAGGGCTAAATCAATATCAATCGTTAGCAAATAGGTTTTTTGATTATATAATAGCGGCTAAGCCACAAGTGTGTGTAAACTTTCCTCAGTATAAAAAAATAAACGAAGCATTTAATATTGCTTATCTTATTACTGACAGTTCAATTAATACAATTGCCAATGCTTTGAATGAACTGTTAACAAATGATGAACTCTATAATACATTACAAACCAACTGCATAAAGGCAAGAGAAGAATTAAATTGGTTGACAGAAGAACCTAAATTATTAGCATTTTGGAAAAACATCTTCATATAGTTTGCTTTACATTGCCCTACCCCGTTAATTATGGCGGTGTATTTGATTTGTTTCATAAGCTTGAGGCTTTAAGCAATCGGGGTATTAAAATTCATTTGCACTGCTTTTTATATAACAATGCTAAGCCAACTAAAGTATTAAAGGCATTTTGCGAATCTGTTCATTATTATAAAAGAAGTAAAAGCCTGCTAAACTTTTTTTCGCCATTGCCGTTTATTGTTGCGGGACGAAGAAATAAGACGCTGCTGAACAATTTATTGAAAGATGATTATCCCATTTTAATAGAAGGTATTCAATGTACTTATTTGCTAAACGATAACCGTTTTACGAATAGAATTAAATCTGTACGGATACATAATATAGAATCCACCTATTATACAGAGTTAGTAGAGTATACACGTAGTTTTTGGGAAAAAATATACTATAAAAGCGAAGCGATAAAGTTGAAGCATTATGAAAAAGCAATTCAAAAAAAAGCTGATTGCTTTATGTGTGTCTCGCCAAAAGATGCAGTTGAATTAACAAGAAAAGGCTTTTTAAATGTTGATTATCTACCTGTTTTTGTTCCAACAGAATGGTATAATGAAAAGGAATTAACTACTACAGAAAAGTATTGTTTATACCAAGGCGATTTAAGTGTTTCAACCAATACAAAAATTGCTGAAGAATTAATACTGAATGTTTTCAGCAAACTAAACATTCAATTTATTATAGCAGGTAAAAACCCTCCTGAAAAATTAGTAAAATTATCTTCAACATATAAAAATATAAAAGTTATAATATCCCCTTCCAATAATGAAATGCAGCAATTAATAGCAAATGCTCATATTAACATCTTGCCTTCGCAAAATACAACAGGGGTTAAGCTGAAACTATTAAATGCTTTATTCAACGGTAAGTTTTGTATAACTGACAAAGAATCTGCTAAAGCAACTCAACTATATAACATTTGCTCAATAGCAAACACTACAGAAGAAATTGTAGAAGCCGTAAAAATGCTAAATGAAAAAACTATTTCAGATAGTGAGATAAGAGAAAGAAAAGAAATTCTGAAACGTAACTACAACAATGAAGAATCTGCAAGGCAGATTATTAAACTTATTTGGAAGGAGAATTAAACCAAAGTTGCATTAAGAAAGTTTCTGCTTTGCAGGAGTTGATAAACTTTAGTATTTGCAGAGAAGTCTATAGTTGCATTTAAATGATTGTAATGATGCATATCTGTTCCAACAAAATCTATCATGTCTTCTTCCAATAATTTTTTTGCTATCTTCTTTACATCTTTACCATAATAATCAGTTAGGGATAATAAATTCAGTTGAAGCAAACAACCACGATCTTTTATATCAATGTATTTATTAAAATTGGTATGCAGATAAGAATATCTTTCAGGATGTGCCAATATGGGTTGAAAATTCCTAAGTTTCAAGTTGAATATTGATTCTTCAAGATAAGGCGATGCAGCCACATAGCTCATTTCAATTAAAACATAGTTATTACCAAAGCTTAAAACTTCATCACCATTTTTTGCTAAAGCTGCAAACTCATTATCAATCATATATTCAGCAGCAGCTTCTATTTTTATATCAATATTATTATCTGTCAATATTTTTTTTACATCTTGCAGTCTTGGTAGAATAGTTGCAGGCGAATTAGGATGTACTCCACTTAAAATATGCGGCGTACAGATTAGTTTTACATACCCTAACAACTGCATTTTTTTTACAAACTCAATAGTTTGTTCCGGTAATTGCAAACCATCATCTAAACCATACAGCAAATGATTGTGCATATCTGCACCTAAAAAAGAAAAATCTGTTTTTGCTTTATTTTTTTTAAGGAAAGAAAACATGAATTAACTTCTGCTTAAGGCTGAGTATAAAGTACCTGCGAGCCTTTCTTCATCAATAGATTCGTAAATAGAGTTATTACTGATGTATTCAGGAACAATTTTTTTCATTTGTTTAACCACTCCTACATCTTCATTCTTTAAAGCCAAATCAATTAAAAAATTGATGTTACTGTCAATTGTATCAAAGTCGTATTCAATTACTTTGGCAATAAGAATTTTTTTATTATGTGTTGGAATCACTTCTTCTTCTTTGTTCAATAATTCTTCAAATAATTTTTCTCCGGGTCTTAATCCAGTAAACTTCAACTCAATATCTTTTCCAGGAATCAGCCCTGTAAGCTGAATCATTTTTTTAGCGAGGTCTAAAATCTTTACGGGTTCGCCCATATCAAATAAAAATATTTCACCACCATTACCCATTGTCATTGCTTCTAATACTAATGAGCATGCTTCCGGTATCGTCATGAAATAACGAATGATATCAGGGTGTGTAACCGTTACCGGCCCTCCATTGGCAATCTGTTCTTTAAACCTTGGTATTACAGAACCATTAGAACCTAATACATTACCAAATCTTGTTGTAATGAACTTGGTACGTTTAGGCTTACCGACCATTTGAATAATACGATTATTAACAACAGGGGATATTTCTCTGTTATAAAAAGATTGACAATAAATTTCAGCAATACGTTTAGAGGCACCCATTACATTGGTAGGATTGATTGCTTTATCTGTTGATACAAACAAGAATTTCTCAACGCCATACAATTCCGCAGCATTAGCCAACACTTTAGTGCCTAAAACATTGTTTCTTATTGCTTCAGACGGATGGTTTTCCATCATAGGTACATGCTTATAGGCAGCAGCATGAAACACGACCTGGGGCTTGTATTTATTAAATAAATTATCAATACTTATTTCGTCTTTAATATCGCCCAAATAAACTCTTAATGCATTACCTAATTTATATTGCTGCTGAATTTCATATTCAATCTGATACAATCCGCTTTCTGTTTGATCGCAGATAATTAATAAAGCAGGATAGACTGCTGCCAACTGTCTTGCCAATTCACTACCGATAGAACCTGCAGCTCCTGTAATTAAAATACGTTTATCTCTTAAATGATCAATTACATGCTGATTATGCAGGTTAATTGGTGGCCTGCCCAATAACTCTTCAATCTTAACTTCACGCAGTTGTTTTAAATTCAAATGCCCATGAATCCAGTCCTTCATAGGCGGAATATTCATAACCTTAATATGGTTTTGAATACAAAAATCAATTACTTTATTTTTTTCTTCTAATTCAAAATCAATCTTCGCAAAGAACAATGTTTTAATATCCCAATCTAAAAAAACATGTTTTGCCTGACTGAAGGGATATACTTTAATACCATCAATTGTTTTACCGATAACGCTTTTATCATCATCAATGAAAGCTACCACACTATATTCATTATTAGAAGCTTGTTCAATTGTTTTTTTTAGTGTAGAGCCATTTTCCTGTGCTCCGTAAATAATTACCTGAGTTAATTTTTTATTGGTATCGTCTGTTTTCTTGTAAATGAATTTTATTAATAAACGATAGCCATATATAGTAAAAGCAGCTATAAAAAAATAAACTACTAAAACAGTAATAGGTGTTATTTGTTCAAGCCGAAGCAGCAGTAGAAAACTATTAATGATTAACAGGATGAAGAAAGAATAAAAAATAGCTGCTATGCTTCTGTAAGCTTCCTGAAAACCTGAATAACGTATAATACCCTGATAGGTTAAAAAAAGATGGAACAAGGCAGAGTTGATGATTAAAACCAGTAAAACATTTCTTAAAATATCTGTAATTGCTAACCCACTGAAATCGAAATTAAATCGTAAAGCAAAAGCAAATAAAATAGCAAAAACAGAAATCAGTAAATCGACTGAAAAAACAGCCCATTTTGGTGCGATACTTTTTTTAATTAGACATGCTCTGAGTTTTTTCACGAGAAGTTAGGATCTGTTGTTTTGGTTATTACTTGTAGTAAAAATACTAAAACTGTAGTTATTGTACTATGATTAGCAATTTTATAATGTTGAATGCTATTTAAAGATACCGATAAAGGTGTACCAGATGATGGTAAAATATGCTTTTAAAGAGGGGTTATTGATAAAAACAGTATTCAGCCTTATTTTTTCAGGCATTATATGCCGGATATAAAATTCTTCAGGGTGTTTTGCTTTAGCCAATAACTCATTTTCATTTCTGTATTTAATAGAGGCATAATCTGTTATACCAGGTACAACATTTAACACCCGCATTTGCTCAACCGAATAATAGTTTACATAATGTCTTAATTCAGGCCGTGGACCAACAATACTCATATCGCCTTTGATAACATTAATCAGTTGAGGTAACTCATCTAACTTAAACTTACGTAAATAATAACCCACGGTTGTAATCCTTTTATCCCTTCCTCCTACTGTAAGTAACCCCTTATTATGGGCATTAATGTACATTGTTCTGAATTTATACAACTGAAAATCTGTATTGTTTTTTCCAACCCTTGTTTGTTTAAAAACGATAGGGCCTTTTGATGTGAGCTTTATTAATAAACAGATAAGCAGAAAAAAAGGAGACAGTACTAATAAAGCCAGCACAGAAAAAAATAAGTCAAAAAAACGTAACATATTATTGAATAATACTTAGAACACTTGCAATAACATTATCGGTAATATATTGGCATTGTTCAAGGGTTAGTTGCGGATAAATGGGCAATGAAATTTCGCAGGAATAATTTTTATATGCCTGGGGATAATCTTCAATATGATAACCTGCACTCTTAAAAACAGTGAGCATAGGCATCGGAATAAAGTGAACATTGACAGCCACACCTGTTGCAGCAATGGTATCAATTATCGCATCTCTTTGTTGTTCTGAAATGTTTTTAATTCTTAAGGGATATAAATGATAGCTGCTTGAAGTATTCTCTTTTGTATATGGTGGAAGCCAAGCCCAGCTTTGTTTTTCAAATACTTCGCCATAAAAATCAAACACTCTTTTTCTTTCTGCCAATAAGCTGTTGTATTCCCTTATTTGAGCTAAACCAATGGCTGCACAAACATCTGGCATATTCATTTTAAAACCGGGATAAACGATATCGTACTTCCAACCGCCGGCCTGGCTTTTAGTTAGTGCATCTTTGTTTTGTCCGTTTAAACTCCACAAGCGTAAGGTTTTATATACGGCTGCATTATCAAAAGGCTCAGGTAAATTAATACAGATGGCTCCGCCTTCGGCGGTAGTTAAATTTTTTACTGCGTGAAAAGAAAAAACTGAAATATCAGTTAAGCAACCTGTCGGTTTATTATTATATACTGCTCCGAAAGAATGTGCAGCGTCGCTCATTACTAAAATTCTGCCGAGCTTTTGCTGTTGCTCTCCTTTTGCTATGAATTTACTTTTAATGTGCGGTTGATTTACTAAAGCATTGATAGCATTATAATCGCAAGGCCAGCCTGCAAAATCAACTGGCACAATGGCTTTTGTTTTTTCTGTTATAGCTGCTTCAATTTTTTCTACACTAATATTGAAGTCTTCATTAACATCAACCATTACAACTTTAGCACCTATATGCATAGCTGCTAATGCTGTTGCACAATAAGTATAGGCGGGCACAATTACTTCATCGCCGCGGGTAAGACCGTACCAATGCAGTACCAACATCATGGCACTGGTGGCAGAATTAACACACAGTACATTGCTTACATTACTGTATGCCGCTACTGCTTCTTCTAATGCTTTTGTTTTAGGACCTGTTGTAATCCAACCGCTACGCAATGCAGATAAAACTTCCTGCTCTACTGCTTCATTAATATATGGTGGTGAAAATGGTATTTTCATGTTAGTTGAATAAATTTATAAAAGTACAAGTGTGCGATACTTCGACTTCGCTCAGTACAGGCTACAGGAACGATGCCATGAAAAGATGTAGCTGGTAACAAAATCATTTCTTCCGTTTTAATAAACCATTCAATGTGCCCCAGCCGTAGCTGAAATGAAAGCCGAAAAAAATAAATGGTAACAATATTTTCTGCGGGTCATTATCATATTTCAAAGATTGAACTGTGGCTAATAATCCTGCTAATAAGTGCATCACGATTACAATACCAAAGCCTTGCCAGCAATAGGTTGTATGCAATAAAATAAATTCAGCCAAACCTAAAACAGGCAACCCCACTAATGCCAATACAAAAAAGAAAGGAATAAAATGATGCAGCCGCATACTGCGACGATGCACATAAAAACTTTTGGCATTCCAAAAGCCGCCTTTGTAAGCATACTTCATTAATTTATCTAAATTAGCTGGCGGACGATAATAACATTTTGTTTTCCAGGTGCAGTATAATTTATGTCCCGCATCAATTAAACGTTGGTTCATATCATTGTCCTGATTCCTATCCATTGTTTCATTATAACCACTCAAATCTATTAATGCCTGCTTTTTAAAAACCGGGAAGTTTACCGAATGTGTATCGCCTTCTTTCATCATTCTGAATGAATTGCCTGATACACCAAAACTGCTTAACATAACCCATTCACAAATTCTTGCTTGTAAATTATTGAAAGCTGCTTTGGTAATTACTCTGCCCGAAACACCTGTTGCATTATGTGCAATTAAATCATCATAACAAGCCTGTAAATAGTTATCATCATATTCGCTATGAGCACCCAATATGGCTATGTATTCTCCTTTAGCTTCTTTCATTCCGATATTAAAAGCGAAAGGCGTTTTACGATTTAGATTATCAATTAAGCGAACATTTTTATGTTTTATTGCAAACTGTTTTACAATGGTTCTGGTGCCATCTGTACTCATACCATCGCAAATTAAAATTTCTAATTCGAATGAATGATATTGCTGGCGAAGAAAACTCTCTAATGTTGTTTCAATATATTTTTCTTCGTTGTATGTAGGACAAATTATACTAAGTATCATTTGGAATAGAATGCTTTAATCTGATGAGCAACATAATTAATCTGCTCTTGTGTTATCTCAGGGAATACAGGCAGAGAAAGAATTTCATCTTTATATTGATTACTTACAGGGAAATCTTCAGGTTGATGTTGTAAGTATTGATATGCTTCCATAAAAGGCAAAGGAGTTGGATAATGAATAGCCGTTTCAATACCAACTTCTTTTAAATGTTTGGCCAATGCATCTCTTTCTTTGGCTCGTATAACATACAGATGATAGGTATGTTTTGAATTGGGGCGAACAACAGGTGTAACAATTTCTTCAATATCGTTTAATGCTTCATTATATAAAGCTGCTGCTGCAATGCGTTGCTTTGTCCATTTTATTAAGTGGGGTAATTTGGCCGAAAGAACGGCAGCCTGTAAACCATCTAATCTTGAATTAATACCTTCAATTTTATGTTGATGTTTTATTAACGCACCATGCCTTGCATACATTTTACACTTTTCTGCCAATGCATCATCATTGGTTATAATGCAACCTGCATCGCCGTAAGCTCCTAAGTTTTTGCCGGGGTAAAAACTGAAGGATGCGGCAATACCTGTTAAGCCGGCTCTTATGCCATTGTATTCACTTAAATGAGATTGGGCACAGTCTTCAATTAAAAAGAGATTATGTTTTTTACAAATACTTTCTATAACATCAATCGCACAGATTTGCCCTTGTAAATGCACAGGTATAATGGCTTTGGTATTGGCTGTAATTTTTGCTTCAATTAATGTTTCATCTATGGAATAATAGTCTTTATGAATATCAATAAATACAGGTATTGCACCGGTTTGAGAAATGGTTTCACTGCTGCTTATCCAACTGTTAGCTACAGTTATTACTTCATCGCCTTTACTGATGCCTAACATTTTCATAATGATGTATAAACTATCTGTGCCGTTGGCACAACTGATGCAATGTTTAACACCATATAATTCCTGAAAATCTTTTTCAAACTGGTTCACATATTTACCACCGATAAAAGCCGTTTCGGTAATAACGTTTTCTATGGCTGTATCAATGGCAGGTTTGATTGATTGATACTGGGCTTTTAAATCAACAAAAGGAACATTCATATAAAGTGAAAAGTGAAAGGTGAAAAGCAAAAATAACCATTACAAATTCGATTACCGGCTGCCATAAAATACTTTAGTACAAGTGTGCGACGCAAGGAACGATGCCATGAAATAAAAAAGTTGGTAACAAAAACTATTTTATTTCTCTAATAAACTTCGCAGGATTGCCTGCATAAATACCGGGCTTGGTTATACTTTTTGTAACCACCGCACCCGCACCAATTACAACATGGTCGCATATTTCAACGGGCAATATGGTTGCATTGCTGCCGATAGAAACATGATTACCAATCTTGGTTTGCTTCCATAAGCTTTTATCACCGCCTGCAGGGCCTCCATTGCTGAACAAATCATTAATAAACATTACACCATGACCAATAAAACAATTGTTACCGATAGTTACCAACTCGCAGATAAAACTGTGTGATTGAATTCTGCTATTATCTCCAACTACAACATCTTTTTGTATTTCAACAAATGGCCCGATAAAACAATTATTACCGATAGTGCATTCATACAAATTACATGGTTCAACCAGTTTTACATTCTCACCAAATACAACATCACGAATGGAAGCAGTAAATATTTTAGGTTGATGAGCCATTATTTATTTTTTACTGACTGATAAATTTTATTGATGATTTCAACGGTCTTTAACCCTTCAAAAGCATTGGTAGTAATAGATGCATTGTTTTGCAATACATCAATCAGGTTTTGATACACTTTATCATGATTACTCATACTGCCAACATAGTTGCCGTAATTGTTGGCTGTATTGCCTTGCGGTAAATTTTTAAATTCAAAACCTTCTATGTTTTGATATTCTAATTCGTTCAGGTATTGTCCACCAATTTTTACTGTACCCTTTTCTGCAAATATGGTTAGTGAGCCTTCCATATTTTTTTTGTAACTGTTAACTGTATAATTAATCGTACCGATTGCTCCATTATAAAACTCAAGGGCAACCACGCCTGTATCTTCAAACTCAATAATATTTTTATGAGCAAAGTTACCCATAATGGCATACGCATCTTTTACATCGCCGATTATCCAATATAATAAATCGATAAAGTGACTGAATTGTGTAAACAATGTACCACCATCTAAATCTTTTGTTCCTTTCCAACTGTTCTCATAGTAATCATTATTTCTGTTCCAGAAACAACTTAGCTGAATACTGTAAATTTTTCCTAAGATGCCTTTATCAATAGCTTCTTTAACAGCAGCAACAGGAGGATTAAAACGATTTTGTTTAATAGCAAATAAGCGTTTATTGGCCTTTTCCGCAGCTTTAATCATTTCACCGCAATCATAAACAGTTAATGCCATCGGCTTTTCAACCAACACATGAAAGCCATGATGCAATGCAGTTATAGCATGTTGTGCATGTAAGCCGTTTGGTGAACAGATTGAACAAATATCAACAGATTTTTCTGCAGCTAACATTGTTTTTGCATCGGTATAAGCGACGGCATGATATTTATCGGCAAGAGCAGTTGCTTTATCTTTTACCACATCACAAACAGCTACCAACTCACCAAACTTATTAATATGCTCTGCATGACGTTGTGCAATTCTTCCGCAACCGATAATTGCAAATTTTACTTTTTGCATTTATGAAAATTAAAGTTCGTATAATTTAGATTTTTTCAAAAGTAATAAACCAAATAACTATAGGTACTTATTTCAATCCTAAAAAGTGTTTAATTACTTTCCTTCTGTAATTACCATACAAGTAACTTTTAATTAAGATAGGTTTTGTTTTTCTGATAAAATTTAAAGCTTTTAATTTTTTGCTCCACTCAAAAAAGCCTGATTCAGTTAATACTTTCCATTCCTTATTAGCATAATAGCCTTTCCAGTTTTCTTCTCCTCTTTTAGCTGCTGCAATTAATATAGGATCTGTTAAATTTTTTGCATGTTTATGAAGAATATTTAAAACTGTATTCACCATATAATGGGCATCACCGCTCATATTTTCATCATGTTTTCTATATGCAGCAAGCAAATGTGTATGATGCATAATCGGATATTTTGCCGCTACACCAAGATAAGAATCGTAATCATCACATCCTCTTAAATCGGGTGCAAAAGGATAAAAATCTAATGCCCATTTTCTGTACATAACAGTAGCGTGCATTCCTATATAATTAAACTCCAATAATTTTTCAAAATGATTTTCTTCAACTTTATTTTGTTGAATGCTTGTTGTTTCGCCAATTGCGTTTACACTTATATGCCCCCCCGAAACAAAAGCGATTTCTTTATTATTGTTTAAATATGCTGCATTAGTAGCAATAGCATTCTCTAATAACCAATCGTCTGCATCTAAAAATAAAAGATATTCACCACTGCTTATTTCAATACCTGTATTCCTTCCTTTTGCCAATCCTTGATTTTGTTTGTAATGATATTTTATTGAAGGAAATTGTTTTACAACATTTGAAGTATCATCAGTTGAACCATCATCAACTACTACTATTTCTATATTTGGATAATCTTGCTTTAAAACACTGTTAATAGCAACAGGTAAATATTTTGCATGATTATAAGTACAGATAATAACACTTACAAGAGGAAGCATATTTTTTAGCTTTTAAAATTGGAATTTTTCTTTTTCTTTTATTACAATCTGCTTGGCTAAACGCTGCACTTGCCAACCTGTTTTCATACGTACGTATGCATTGCGAATTTCTTTTAGCATATACACAAAACGCCATGAAAAATGTGGTGGATAATCTTTATAAGCTTGTTTAGTAAATAACCTGTAGGCTGCTTCTTCATTAGCTCTTTTATTTATTAGCTGTTGCCTGCTCATGGCTTTGTTATATTGATAAAACAAAGGAATATTAATCTTCAACTCGTAACCTGCTTTTATAACTTCAAACGACCATACTTTATCTTCTGAATAAAAAAGCTTTTCATTAAAAGGTATTTGCTGCCATACAGATTTACGTATGGCTGAACAATTATTAATTATACCATTTGCCCACACTTTTAATAAACTATCGTTTACAAACTGACTGTTTATAATAGTTTCCCCTTTTAAAAAAGAGTTACGTATAATATCATTGTTGGTAACCGGTACAAACTTTAATCCTGCGATTCTTTCATCAGAAAATAAAGAGGGAATACGCTCTAAAAAATTTTGACTTAATAAAGAAACATGAGAGCTAAGACTTAGTACAAATTCTCCTGAACAGTTTTCAATTCCTATATTCAAAGCCTTGCCATAACTGAATTCACTTCTTGCAAGTGTAATTATTTTGCAGCAGTACTGCTTTGCAATGGCTACTGAATTATCGTTGCTTTCATTATCAACTACAACTATTTCATATGGGAAGCTGACTATCTGAAATCTTAATGCTTTAAGACAGAGTTCCATCTCTTTTGCCTGATTAAGATTGCGTATTAAAACAGATAAAAACATATTATTCTGTATTGTATAACTTAATTTTTAGCAAGAAACATGCTTTCCCATTTATGCAGTACCGCTTCTTCGCCAAATTGTTTAGAAGTATGCAACGCATTGGCTATCAATTGTTGGCTGTTAACTCTGTTTTCAATCAGGTCTTCTATTTTAGAAGCCATTGCTTCTGCATCATTATAATTTACTAATAAAGCATTTTCATTATCATTAACTAAAAAAGGAATACCGCCCGAGTTAACAGATACAACAGGTAAACCCATACAAAACATTTCAATAAAACTTACAGGAGCGTTATCAATTTTGTTGGTACAAATATAAATATCATACAACGCTGCTATTTCATTTTTTTGTTGATTGCTTACATAACCTGGGTAAGTAATTGAACTATCCACATTTAATTCTTTAGCCAATATTTGTGTTGCATTTAATAAACCATCGTCTCTTCCTGCCATCATCATTATTGCTTCAGGATATTTTTTTTTTATGATTGAAAGCACTTTTACAGCCATTAACGGGTTATAAGCATCTTCAAAAGTCCGCATCCAGAAAAGGTTCGGGCGAATTTGTTTTTTTTCGTGAAACTGATAGTCGTTCAGGTTTACAACATTCTCAATTAACAATGCGTGAATGTTGTATTGCTTTAAATGATGAATAATAAAATTAGAAGGGCAAACAACTTTATCTGATTTTCTTATTACCCTTAAATAACCACCAGGTTTGGTTTTCATTCGTTCGGGAATAGAACCACCATGAATAATTAAAATCGTTTGCTTACCAAGCAACTTCAATAAATAAATGGAAATAGTTGCCCATAATAAACTTGCGGTTCCCCCGTATAATGGCACTATACTTGTTTGATAATCTCCTGCTTTTAAAATAATAGTTAGAAATGTATCAATAAACCTTTTGACTTTACCGGGATAGAAAGATGTTTTAATAATTGAATAATCATGTTTTGCAAAAAGCTCCGCTAACTGATCTGCAGCGGTACGCATTATTAAATGCTTATTCTTTTCATTTAAAAATAAACCTACTATAAGCAGCTTAGGTTTATGCATTGACTGAATAGTTTTTTTGCATTACATAAGTATTGCCTAATTCTTCTACAATTTGCCAATCGAATTTTTTATAAGCATTTATAGCCCTTGTATTGTTTTGCTTAACACTTAGTTTAGCAAAACTGCATTGGTATTGCTTTGCTTTTTCATCAAAGTATTGCATCAGCTCATTTAATATGCCTTTACCGCGATAGTCTGTATGAACTCCTATTACTACCAACCCGGTATGTGGTGCAAATGTTGAAACTGTATGAGTATTAACAACAGTTGTAGCATTTGCATTTCTAAAAATTTTCCTTTTAATATTTCGCCAAAGGAAAGGATACATTCTTCTCACTTCTTCATTAAAAATTAACCAGGGCTTTTTCATTATACCTTTAACAGCTTCATTAAATGCAAACTGAAACATTCCGCTGGCACTGCCGTCTCCTATCTTTTGCGGAACAAAACCACCGCAGTAACCAACAACTTTGTTATTCATTTCAATATGAAATAAAAAGCGTTTATCATTTGCTAAAAACCATTGCAATGTTTTTTTAATATACGCTTTGCCAAGCTTTACTGTAAGCGATTGAGGAAAGCAATTGCTATAACAATCAATTATAGCATTAAGCTGTTCTGACTTTGTTTCCTGTACTATTGCCTGAAAGTTTTGTAGTGGAATACAATTTTTGAACTGCTGAATTAACCGCAGGGTTTGCTATTGCCAATATTAATAATAATGGTTGAATAGAAATTTTTAAACCGTTATGTACTAATATTAAACTGAAGAGTAACAAAAAATAAAAGGAAAATTCTTTAGGCGGGCCTTTTCTTTTAAAAATATCAACCAATAAAGTAATAAAGAAACCCCAATACGTTATCATTCCAAAAATACCATGTTCTGCAATGGCTCTTACAAACTCATTATGTGCGGTTGATTCTTTAAAGAAATATTTTCTTGTAACAATTTCTGTATCAAAGTTGCTTGTGCCAACACCAATAATCGGCTCATCTAAAAATATTTTAAATGCAGCTTCAACTAAAACATCTCTGTTAGAAGACCCTTTCTTTTCATAACGTTTACTTATTGCTCCATCTGTTTGCCCGATAACAATATAATATACCAATGCCCCAATAGGTATTAAAAAAATTACCCTTGCGTAACTTTTTAAATTGGCTTTATTAAAGTAGATATATGCTGCCATTACAATTCCCACAAAATATAAACCACCACGAGAAAAAGTAAGTATCATTATAGAGGCAACGATGATGAATAAAATAATATTCAGTAACCGGTATTTTGCTTCTTGCGGATTTAAAAATGAAAATAACAACAGTAATGAAGTAAAACCTAAGTAACCGCTTAACTGTACCGGAGCCAAACCATTACTACTACCAAAATTGCTTTCAGTATTATACTCAATACCTCCCTGCAAATGAGCTACCAGTACTATTCCTGTTAAATAAACGCCAGCGATTTTAAGATATGTCAACAGCCTGTGAATGAGCATGGGTGATAATCTGTTAAACGATGCCCAGGTAGCAACAACCACTAAACAAAGGCTTTGAGTAATAATTGGTTTGAGTAATACCGGATCATTGGGATTCATACCGTTTAAGATTTCCAGTATACCAAATAAAACTATGAAAATAAATGACTTTGTATGTGCTTTATTTGTTCTTATATTTTTGATTAGCAGAATGCCGAATACAATCATAAACATGTACTGTACAGCCAGGTATGGAAATGATTTTACAAAACCACGCATGTAAGCTTCATGATAACATGCAAAAGGTAATACTGCAAAAAGTTTATCAAACTTTTCCCTGATACCTGTATAAACACAATACACTAATAACAGGCTTGCAATAACAGTTTGAACTTGTGCAGGAATTATTTTATACCCTGCTACAATACCCAAAGGCAATGCTAAGCCATATTTAATGTATAGCCATTTATAAGCAGGGATTTTAAAATTTTTAGTTACGGCAGCCATTCAATTTTATTTCCTTCTTTAAGCATTGCATTAGCCCTGCTTAAACTTCTTCTGAATTGTATTGTAAGCAAAGGCAATTTAAACGCCGTTAGTAAAACACTTTTTAATAACATTTTACCACTGCGTTTATTTTTATAAGAAGTGTTCGAAAGCAGTATACCTAAATAAACTGCGTTTCTGTAATAGGCTTCAGGGTAATATTTTTTATAGAGATAAACAACGCTTGGTAATGGTTTCGGGGCGAATAATTTCTTTGGGCGAAAACCATCCCAGTGGCCAATTTCCCGCAACCCGCCTGCATTTGCTTTTAAATGTAACCTCTTGGCATAAGGATTAGAAATGCTTTTAAAGCCATTCGTATAAGCTCTTATCCCAAACTCACTGTCGCCCATACTTTGCTTGTTAAACTGTAAATCAAACAAACCGATTGATTTAAATACTGAACGTTTAACCATTGCATTACCACTATCAAATTGGTCTGCCCATCGAAAGTGATTATAACTATTTGAAACCTTACCGCCAATGGTAGAAATAGAAACGCCGGCAGAAATATCGCATTTAAAAAAATCAATACACTTTAAATGATGTTCAATCCAATCTTCATCAATTCTTGAATCATCATCATAAAATAATAAATAATCTGCTTTACTTTCTTTGATAGCTCTGTTGCGGGCAGTCCATAATTCTTTTGCTTGCTGATGAATAATATTCAGCTTCAAATCATACCCTTCATAAAACTGAGCATTGAAGTTTTCACTTTGATCAACAACAGTTACTTCGAAATTTTTGTACGATTGCTTTTCTAAATCTTCCAATACATTTTTCAAATATTCATACCTGTTTAATGTGGGAATAACAACAGTGACAAATGGCTGAGATTGAATTAATGTTGATTGAAAACTATGGTAAGCACTCCAATTATACAGTCCATTGTATAAATCAGTTTGTTTAATCCTTTTTCCTTTATTAAAAGCAATGATTTCCTGAAATGGATTTTTGAATGAAAGTAATCTTACAACCAAAGCAAATAAAGACCATTTGCTGCCCCAATACTTAGTTATAAAACGATACTCATCTGTTAAAGAAACAGTTGACATTTTATTTATTTCTTCAACCACTTGCTTATCTCCTTTTAACAGGAAACCATTATGCCAGGCCCTGTAACCAATATCTTTATTACGGGCAGCTTCTGTTTCAAAACTATTGTCAGCATTGAATTGTATGCCATCGGGCAGCGGTAATAATGCAGGATGATAAGTTGCTGTTGGTATTATTCCATCAGCCCTTGGCAATGTATTAAAATACCATGCAGGCTGTGTATATTTAATAAATTGAAAAGCCACTACAGAACAGATGAATAATATTTATAAAATGTTTTTGCCTGCTTTTCCAGCGTAAATTTTTCTACTATTTTTTGCCTTGCTGCTTTTCCTATACTTTGTGCTAGAGTTGCATCATTAATAAGCAGTAACAATTTTTCTGCTATTGCTTCATGATTATATAAATCGACAATAAAACCATCAATACCATTTTCAATAACTTCTGCAACGCCGCCGCAATTGGTTGTAACAACAGGAATTTCTTTACTCATTGCTTCCAATACAACATTCGGTATACCTTCTGAATGACTGGTAAGCATTAAAGCATCAGCATTGTTTAAAATTTCATTTACTTCTTCGTGTGAGCGTTTACCTAATAGTTGTACCTCCTCCTGTATTTGCAGGTTATGAATGTGAAACTGCACTTCTTCTAATTGAGGTCCATCCCCTACTATTTTCCAAATAACATTTACACCTTTTACTGCTAAATGTTTTATTGCTAATAAACCAATCAAATGCCCTTTAATAAAAGATAGTCTTCCAATAGAAACAATGGTAAAAATATTACTACCTTTTTTGTTTTCTGTCGGTTTAAAAACGCCTATATCAACAGCCGGAGTGTTTACAAAAAGTTTGCTTTTATCTGCACAGAAAGGTTCAACTGTTTGTTTCATTTTTTCTGATACACAGTGCACCAGATCTACTTTTCTGAATAACCTTGTTAATAGCCTTTGTCTTTCTTCATCTGCAAGCAACTTAACGTTCTCTGCCGTGCCCCGACAACTTACTGCTTTAGCACCTTTTAATTGATTAATGACAGGGAGAAAGAAAAGTCCTAATCCTGAAAATTCAAAATGAATAACATCATATTTTATCTTATTAATAAACCATGCTAAGTAAGTGTGCTTGTATTTTTTCTTGAAGGTTTGAGGTACAAAGGAAAAAGATTTAAAAAGTAAAGCAGGGCTTACAACAAAGTTTCTTACTATAGAAAGTACACTTGCTGAAAGATTAATTCTGCTTACGCTGATATTGTTCTTAACTAAATCATAAGAACCGAATATGGCTCTGGTTTCTTTCGTTTTTTTAAAACAAACAACATGAACTTTATGTCCTAATGCTGCTAAAGAAAGTACTTTGTTAATAATAAAAGTTTCACTTACTGTTGGAAAAGTTTCTACAACAATACAAATACGCATGGTTAGTTTTTAAAGGTATTTCTGTGGGTTGAATCCCATTTTATTAATGAGTAAACTGCCCATAAAATCCAACTGTTGTCCTGCTGTGCTGATACATGTTGCTGCCACATTTCTTCAATAGATTTTTTATTGAAGAAAGAAGCCAGATGAGCAGGCATATTTAAAATGGTTTGGGCTATTTCATTTTTCAATTCGTTTCTCATCCATTTTGCTAATGGAATAGTAAACCCTTTCTTTGGCGTGAAAACCAGGTCTGCATTGGTTTTAGAGGCAAGTAATTGCTTCAGATTATATTTTCCTGTTCCTTCTTTTATACATTCAGTGTAATTGCAAGCTGCACTGTAATCTAACATATCATTATCTAATAAAGGCACCCTTACCTCTAAACTATGGTACATACTTGCTCTGTCAACCTTTAATAAAATTCTTTGCAAATGCAAATCAGTTTCTAATTTTCTGGTTTTAGCCATTATAACAGATGCATCTTGCAAGTCGGTTTTCTTCGCTTCAATAGTATTCAGAAAAAATGGTTTTTCAGCTTCAACATTCATCATATCATTCAACCAAACTTCTGCTCCGTTAATAAATAAAGATTTATAATAGTAGTCTAAATAATCAGCTGATAATAAATGTCTCCTGCGTATAGTTCTTTGTTTTGCTTTTGTAAGTTTTTCTTTTATGAATGAAAGATTACGCCATAGTAAATTATGTTCAAAAGGTTTAGCTGCATTAATAATCTTTTGATTACGTGGATAGCCCCAAAATAATTCATCTCCACCATCACCGCTTAGGGCAACAGTTACATGTCTTTTGGTTACTTCGCTTAATAATAATGTTGGCAAAGAAGAATAATCTGCAAATGGCTCTGAATAAGCTTTGAAATTGGCATCTAACATATTCAACACATCTTTCTCTTCTATTAAAGTGCTGCGATGTGTTGTTTGAAAAATATCTGCAAAAGCCTGTGCAGCTTCACTTTCGTCCATTACTTTATCATTCACACCAATTGTAAATGATTGAATATGCTGTTGCTTTTCTACCGCATAAGAGGTAACCAATGTGCTATCTGTTCCGCCACTCATAAATGTTCCAACAGGAACATCGCTTACTAATTGTTGTTCAACACTTTGTTTTATTACATCGCCTAATAATGGTTTACCTGTATCTTTTATTATTGCAGGATATTGATAATACTCATGAATAGCTAAACTCCTGCCCTGTTCCATTTCTGCATAATGACCGTGCGGAAATAACATAGTGTTTTGAATAATGCCACTTTTTTCGGGCACATAGCCAAGGTTAAGATAAGTTGCGATAACGGTAGCATCTAAACTATTGTTACTGCAATAAGGATGATTGATAATATGATTGTATTGCGAACTGTAAACGATACCATCCTCACTCCAACCGATGTATAAAGGTTTAATACCAACCCTGTCTCTTGCTAACAAGAGTTTCTTTGTTTGCTTATCATAAAATGCAAAGGCAAACATGCCATTCAGTTTCTGTAATAAATCTTTTGCTTTCCATTTTATTAAAGCATATAATAATACTTCTGTATCGGATGTTGATTGAAAATGAATACCATCTTTCAGCAGCTCTTCTTCAAAAATTTGCTGATTATAAATTTCGCCGTTAAATGACAAAACATAACGACCACACTGTGAATGCATCGGCTGACTGCCATGCGTTGATAAATCTCTGATTGATAATCTTACAAAGCCGGTATGGTATGTATCATCATTCCAGTTACCATTTGAATCAGGTCCTCTTCTGTGCATATCATGCAAAGCCCAATGAATAAAGAGTTGATGATTGGCTTTATCTGAATGATGTTGAAGTACACCTACAATGCCACACATTAGGCTGCTTTACTTTTAAATTTTTGAATTGCCTGTAAATAAGTATTACGATACTTTTCAGTAATTACATCCCAGGTATAATTAGTTAACATTTTAGCATACCCATTATTACCTAATTCGTTTCTCAATGCTGCATCATTTGCTAATTGTAAAATATTGGCTGCAAAATTTGCTGCGTTAAATGGAATTGAAAGCAAACCGTTTTGTTTATCATCAATTACACATCGTACAGAACCTACATTACTTGCCACAACCGGTTTTTTACAAGCCCATGCTTCAATAAAAACAATACCGAAAGATTCGCTTGCAGATGCAGATGCAAACACATCTATGGCATGATACAGATTTGTTTTTTCTGTTTCTGAAATATTGGAAAGCAGTTGTACGTATTCAACTCCGGCAATCAATTCTTTTAGCTGAGGTGTATACCATGAATCTGCCCCTGCAATTACCAATTTTATTTTATTGTTTTGCTTTCTTGCAGTAGTAACTGCTTCAATCAACACATCAATATTTTTTAATGGCTCTTGCCTTCCAACAAAACCTATTAATATTTCATCATCTGCTATAGTCAATTGCTTTCTTGTTACAACTCTGTTATTATTCATAAAATCATTCGGCTCAACACCACAGCCCGCAACAACTATATTACTTTCATGAATGCCCTCTTCTATTAATCTTTCTTTTTCAAACAAAGTATTGGCTATATAAAACTCACTTGCAGCAATTGCTTTTAGTGTTTTCGCTCGAATTACTTTCTCGTTTTTATTTTCAGTAAAATGAATAGCTCCCATAAAAACAAAAGGCTTGCTGTTGATGCCTTTTCTTTCTAAAGGATAGTACATGAAATTATATGCTGATGATGAACCGCAAACAACATCTGCTTCTATACTTTGTAATCTGTTGTGTAATGATGAAGAAACAGGGCCGTATAGTTTTTCCTGCCAACTTTCAGGATGCTTTTTAAATAATCTATTGCTTAACTTAACCAATGTTCTTAATAGCGGAAGGTGTTTTCTCTCAAACTCAAATCTTTCAATCTTAACACCGTTATGTATTTCTGTTGCCTGTTCAATTTTTTTATAATTCTTTTTTTCGGGACCGTAATATGAATCAACAGTTAATACTGTTACTTCATCATTATAATTCTTTACTAATCTTTCAGAAATATTTTGAAAAAGCCATTGTGTTCCTCCTTTCGACGGATAATAATTCAACACTACATGAACTATCTTCATTTCGCTAACTCTGCTTTTAATACATCCAACACTCGTTCTCTGTTTTTACCATCATCATAAGTAGTAATGGCTAACACAATATCTCTGCACTTCTGAATATAATTTTCGGGATGCTTTAATGCATCATTCACATAATTAATTAATTCCTTTCTGCTCTTAGCTACGCTTAAACCATTTGTATTCATTATCGGCAAATAATACTCCTGATAATAATAAGTGAGAATAGGATAGCGACTGTTCGGATAAACTTCATCATAACCCGGGCCAATCTGCGGTTTTTGATAAGCACTGCCATCAACAGTCATAGTTGAGCTTGTGTTTACATGTACATCGGTATAGTACAATGTTGAACAAAGCTTGGCAATATCCTTATCACTCACATTTGCATAAGTTAATTTTTTTGTACCATTCCATGATGAATCGAAATAAATATGCTTCGGATTTTTAACGGCATCCTTCCATCTTTCTACTCTATCTATCGGATGGCATCGAAATAAAATAAGCGGATTACCTTCTATTAAACCTTCACTTATGGCATCATCAATATGTTGTAAGAACTGTGGTTCCTGCGGAAATAAAGAAACAGGTCCACCTGCAAACAAAATTATTTTTTTATCTGTATCAGGTAAGCCAACCAACTGCAACCATTCCTCCCTTGGCATTATATATTCAGGCTTATGATAAAAATCAAACTGCGGAGCACCCACCACATGTACATTATTATTATTCAATGCCATGGCTTCTGTATAAATTCTTTTTACTTCATTAGCATTGTATTTATTCCAAACCATGTAGCAACTGTAATTAACCGTAAGCCAACCGCGTTTAATAACATTATCGAACGATAAAATAGAAGTTATCATTTGCTTACCTAAGCTATCAGCAGCACGTAAAAAAGTATCTTCCTGCGGATGAAAGGGAGTTACTGTAAATACGCTATCAATATTTAATTCCTTAACCAAAGCAATCATTTCATTGTAATTGGTATCAGTTACTAAATACTTTTTATCAAGCTCAATTAATTTATCTTTTGCATTGGTTAGTTTAAATAGCCAATAATTATAATATTCTCTTAACCTGCTGATGATAATTTTTTTAACCGGCTTAAATTTTTCTATGTAACGAGGCTCAACTTTATAGGTGGGGCTTTTTAATTTATACAACCTGAACCAATAATCTAACTTTATACGGGTATCAATATAATTGCTTCCCCTAACAGATTCAGGAATTACATGCACTTCGAAGTTTTTGTTTTTCAGTTCTTCAATTAAATCGTCCTGTTGCCAGAAAATACAAATAACAGGCTCACAAAAATTTCGCATTAAATCAATCATTCCTGTTCTAACCAGATAACGAATGGCAAAACTGAAACTAATGGTAACGGCTACTCTTTTTTTCATGATGGTTTTGAACTGAGCTATACGCTACAAATTAAGCTGCGGTTGCGTCGCACTCTTGTGCGTTCTTATCGCTATTGAACTTTTATTAACCGCAAAGACAGAGAGACGCAAAGAATTATATTTTGTAATAAGTAATAAAATCTGTTATGATGCTATGAAAAACAAGTGTACAAGAGTGCGGTACTTCGGCTTCGCTCAGTACAGGCTACAGGAACGATGCCATAAAATACTAATGACGGCTTCATAAAATTTTAATCAACATGCCATGTATGATACACCAATAAACCATCCCGCATAGAACTCACAATTTTTCCGGTGCCATAAAAATCTCCTTTCTCAACATCTATACTCAGTACATTTTCAATTTCATCGGTAATTTCAAAATCATACTTCATTGTAATATCAATACTGTATCTGCCTTGCATTAAAGGTAATTTGGGTATATGACATGTTACAAAGCCCTCATCTCTCAACTTCATTACACCATAATAGGCAATGCGGGTAAGCAAGTTCATTATTTCCTGCTGCAAACTATTTCTTACTATAATGTTTATAACAGGGTTAACGGGCTTTTCCTGGCATTTATAAAACACTTTAATAAACAAATCCATTCCGCTTTCCAACACTGAAACTTCTTCGCCTTTCCTATTTAAAAACTCAATACCTTGTAAAGTAAATTTTCCGCTGCCGCTTCTTAAAGATGTATCAATTGTTTTTTCTGAAGCATTTAATACGTTGGCATTTCTTAAATAATAATCAACCACATCATTCGGATTTCCTTCTTTAACTATTGTTCCTTTTTGTAATAATAATGCACGGGTACATAAGTTTTTTATAGCCGCCATATCGTGACTTACAAACAAAACTGTTCTTCCTTCTTTACTTGCCACAGATTGCATTTTACCCAAACACTTACTTTGAAATTCTGCGTCGCCAACTGCTAATACCTCATCAATAATTAAAATTTCAGGGTCTAAATGTGCAGCCACTGCAAAAGCCAAACGCACTTTCATACCGCTGCTGTAACGCTTTACGGGTGTTTCCATAAATTGTTCAATACCGGAAAAATCAACTATTTCATTATAGCGTTGATCTATTTCTTTTTTGGTTAAACCCAGAATGGTACCGTTGAGATAAATATTTTCTTTACCGCTTAAATCTGGATTAAAACCTGTACCAACTTCTAATAAACTGGCAACCTTACCCGTAATTTCTATTCTGCCTTCCGTTGGTTGCGTAATGCGTGATAATAATTTTAAGAGGGTACTTTTTCCTGCACCGTTTTTTCCTATAATGCCCAATACTTCACCTTCCTTAACATCAAATGAAATATTTCTGTTAGCCCAGAAAATATCTTCGTCATTGCTGTTGCCAAACTTTCTGAGATTGGTAATATTTTTAAAATTGGTTAAAGGCTTTTTTATTGCTTTTGTAAGAGCAGCAAACAGCGTTTCGCTTTTTTGTTCTTTTAAACCAATGCGATATGCTTTGCCTAAACCTTCAACTTTTATAACGGTATTGTTCATATTAAATTCTGCTCAATAATCATTTCAATAAATTCCCGCACAGCACCATCACCACCTTTTTTTTCTAAATGAATAATGCCGGGTAATGCTTTTACTTTAGGTAAAGCATTAGCAGGGCAAGCTGCCAAACCCACAGCCTGTAAGAGTTCTATGCAATTAATATCATCACCCACATAAGCCACTTCTTTGATAGAAATATTTTCTTTCTCACAAATTTCTAATGCTGCACTTAGTTTACCGCCATCTCTTTTTCCTTGATAGAGATAATCTATTTTCAGCTTCGCTGCTCTTCGTTCAACAATTTTTGTGTTTTCGGTTGTAATAATTCCCCGTTTAATTCCTCTTTCTTTCAATAACATTAAACCCATTCCATCATGCGTATTGAACTTTTTAAATTCATCACCGCTTTCAGTATAATACATACCTGCATCGGTTAATACACCATCAACATCTGTTAAGAATAATTTTATTTTTACCATGCTGTCCATCCTCCGTCAACCATTAAAACAGAACCTGTCATATAACTGCTGCCATCAGATGCGAGGAATAAAAAAGGAGCATCTAATTCTTCTCTGTTACACATTCTGCCTAATGGGCTCATTTTAGAAAAGTTATGTAAGAATGCTTCATCATGATCATTGAAAATTCCATGCGGTACAATTGCATTACAACGTATACCATCTTTTGAATAGAAAGTAGCAATGTATCTTGTAAAGTTAGGAATGAATGATTTGGAAGCGATATAATCTATAGGTTTAAAGTTTTTAATGCCTTCACCAAAATCATATAAGTTTTGATTAGGCGATACTATTGAGTAAGTTGAAGCAACATTGATGATATTTCCTGAACCTTGCTGCAACATTTGTTTACAGGCGGCTTGCGTCATGATAACTGTTCCTGTTAAGTTTACATCAACAGATTTTCTTAATAAATCAACGGGATAGTTTTCAAACCTGCTTTGGTTTACTTTACTCATACCACTCTTATCAAACTTGGCATCAATAGCTGCATTATTAATTAACACATCTAACTTACCAAAAGCTGAAACTGTTGCTGCCACAGCATTTGCTGCACTTGCTTCATTGGTAATATCTAATTCAATTACTAAAAAGTTTTCTTTACCAAAACTTTCAAACTCATTCTGAATAGCAGAAATTGCAGCTAAATTTACATCTGCCAAAACAACTTTAGCCCCCTGTTGTAAAAAAGCTTTACTTATTTGTTTGCCTATTAGACCAAAAGCTCCGGTAAGCAATATTACTTTATTTTTTACCGAAACAGGATGATTACTCATGTGTACAGATTTTTGTAATGTTATATGCGTTGATGAGTTGCTGCTTTGAAAATTCGTAATGTTCATTCACATTAATTCTGTCAAAAAAATCTTCTTGTTGTGCAATGAATAAACTGTTTCTGTCAAAGCCTTCTATAACTTCTTTCTTTATGTTCTTACCATCATTAATTGTTAGGGTGCTTGCATAATAGTCTATATCAATAACGGCTTCATCGAGAATTATTTTATACCACCGTTGTGCTGCACGCTGGCAAAAATTGGCATGCACATGAGCTGTTGATTTGTTTTCGTAAGCTATATTCAAATCAAACAGACTTTCTGTTTCTACTTCTAAAGAAGAAGCATAATTTTTTAATGATTGAACCAATTTTATATCGGCACCGCTTAACCAATTAGCAATATCAATATCGTGGCTTAATGTTAATGCCGGCCCGCCGCCTAACTCAACTTTGGCTGCATAAGAATCTTTATAATCTTCCCAAGGATGCCAGTTGGGCAAATATTCGCCCCAGTAAGTTTGAGTATTTATCAACTTGCCATAAGTTTCAGTATTAATCAACTCTTTTACCTTTTGCAGTAAAGGATGATAACGTAACATATAACCAACCTGCAACAAAGTATTTTTTTCTTTAATGAGTGAAAGGAAAGATTCCGTATTGAATAATAGATGTGATAATGGCTTTTCAACCAATACATGCCAACCGTTCTGAAGGCAACTATAAACCTGCGGTAAGTGTTGCGATGTTGGTGTGCAGATGATAGCTGCGAAAATATCTAAGGCTAATAAAGCATCCCATTCTGTTATAACGGTAACTTTTGCATCGGCGATATCTCTGAAAGCTGCATTACGCTGGCGATAAACAATAATATTGTGAAAGCCTTGCTGCCAAAGGTTTCTGATATGCCTCTCACCGATTGAACCTGCACCGATTACTAAAATGTTTTTTTCTTTCACGATGGAAATTTAATACAATCGTATTCTTGTATTACTGCTGCAGCTTTATCAAAACTTGTTATATCATCAATATCAACAGCTAAATAATTCGGAACAATATGCGGTAATATATTGATACCACTCATCTTTTTTTCTTCGGTAATTACACTTGTTTTAATCACATCTAAAGTACCGATTTGCCAATATACTTTTGGTAATTGCTGGCGTGGCATATTATAAGGTTCATCCATTCCATCAACATTTAATAAAGGTTTCATTGGCTGCGATTCATCTGCAATCTTCCACATTTTATATGGAGTTACAGGTGCTTCTGTAACAATGCGTAAAGAATGTGCATTGGGATAGTTCAACATTTTCTGAATGCACTCATCAATCATTCCGTTTGACCGAACCGGAGATGTTGGACGTAATTGAACGAGATAATCAGGAACATAATTTTGATTTTCTTTCAACCAACTTAATGCATGTGTAAACACTTCAAAGTCTGTACTTAAATCCTGTGCAAATGCTGCAGGACGTATAAAAGGAATTTCAGCTCCGTATTCTTTTGCAACATTGGCAATTGTTTCGTCATCAGTTGAAACAATGGTTCTTGTTATTAATGCAGATTGCTTAGCAGCTAACACACTGTAAGCAATTAAAGGATGATTTAATAAGTGTCTTATATTCTTTCCCGGTAAGCCTTTGCTGCCGCCACGTGCAGGTATAATCGCTAAAATTTCCAACGCTATACTTTTCTGTATTTTAATTTGTTACGTTGCTCAGCTTCTATCGTTAATATTTCACTGCTTTTATAATGCAATGCATCATAACTGTGTTGTAAGTCTCTTACTAATTTTTGTAAGCCCGGCATTTCTAAAGAAGCTGCATGATCTGTTCCTTTCCATGTTCTGTCTTTTGTAAAATGCCTTTCAATCCATGTTGCACCTAAAGTATAAGCCACTAAATCTATTGCAATACCTAAATGATGACCTGAGAAACCAACCTCTTTAACACGCCCTGCAAACTTATCTTTCAATCGTACAATTTCCATTAAACAAACATCTTTAAACGGAACAGGATAACCGGATGTACAACTGTAAATAATCAATCTGTCTTTGGCACTATCCGTTTCTTCAAAAAATTCAACAACAGTATCTTCTTCTGCCTGGGTTGTCATTCCGAAAGAAACATGAATATCTCCTTTATAATCATCTCTCAATAATTTCAATAACTCGAAATTGTTATTACATGCCGATGGTACTTTTATAAAATGAGGATTCAATTCAATAATTTCTTTGGCAGAAATAACATCCCATACAGATGTTGTGTATTGAATATTGATTGACTCAGCATAAGCCTTTAGCTCTGCATGTTGTTCTAAAGAAAATTCTAAAAATTCTCTGTGTGCCCCATAAGTAGCTCCGTAAGAATTATATGGCACAGGGTGAGGAGCATTGTATTGTTCTTCAGTTAATAAAGCTTTATTATTTCTTTTCTGAAATTTAGCATACTCTGCACCGCAACCTTTTGCAAGGAAAATTAACTCTTTAGCAATTTCAAAATCGCCCATATGGTTACAGCCGATTTCGGCTATTACTTTTGCTTTTTTATATTCGATTTTCATAAGGAAAATTTATAATTAATTATTGCCTACGCAATATCGGCAAAATATTTTTCCATTTTTTTAAAGTACCATAATCCTGATAAACAGATTATAATACTGCTGGTAAAACTTATCGCAACGGCTTCGAAAGGAAATGCGTTATTAACTGCAAAACTTGCACGAAATCCTTCAATTACACCAACCATTGGGTAAGCACAATAACCATGATAAAAGCCGGTACCAAATTTTTCTAAAATTTTTGAAGCAGGAAAAGCTACCGGTGCTACATACATTAACAACGGCAACATAAAAGATAACGCAAACTTGAAATCTCTATACTGAATGCTTAATGCAGAAAACCAAAAGCCAAAGCCTGCAGCAGTAATAATAAGTAACAATAAAGGTATAATTATGAAAAGAACATTTATTGAAGGTTGATACTTATAAATGAACAATAAAACTACAGCAATTAAAAGTGAAATAGAAAGGTCAACTAACTTAGAAAAAACAGGCACTAAAGGAAAAATTATTCTTGGAAAATAAACTTTTGTAAGAATAGCATTCGCATTTATCAAACTGCTTCCTGCAGCATTTAATGAGTTTGAAAAATATGTCCATGGTATAACTGCCAAACATGAAAAAATAGGATAGGGCATTCCGTCAATATCCGGTTTTACACCAACTAAATTTCCAAATATTACACTAAAAACCAATACCTGAAACAATGGACTGATAATAGCCCAAGTAAAACCTAAAACAGTTTGTTTATACAAAACTGTCACATCTCTTAACACCATAAAGTATAATAAATCTTTATAGCGTAATAATTCTTTGAAATCGAACACTTTTATTTTTGTGTTTGATTCAACAACTATTTTCTGCTTACTGTGCATTATTAATTAATTGGTTCTTTAGTAAAGTAATCAGTTTTACTGTTCTTTCATTACGCATGTTAAACAATAAGTGATTAGGAGAATCGTACAATTGATTAGCCTCATATAAAAAGGTATCAGGATTATCATCAACCCAATTCATATCTTTTAAATTTTCATGTATTTTAAAAGCATATTCATCAGACGCTAATTTTTTTGCGTATACCGGATAACCGATAAGGCACTTAGCCTCTTTAGATTTACAATAATTTGAGAACTCAATTAATAGTTTTATAAAATCATCATTAATGGTTTGATTGTATTTCAAATTATAATCATCATCCTTATTGTTCATAAACTTTTCACTTAAAGATGGTAAATTTTTATGCCCTTCATAATCTCCCCATTTATTATAATCTAATCTACCATTTGAAACCTTTGAATTTTTATCAGCCGTTAAAATTGTATAATTATCTTTTAAGAGATTTCCAACAAAAACAGGCAACCTGATCCATTGTTTTGCATTAAGCAGTTTAAGATAATAAGGGTTAATTATACTTAACTGATACATACTTTCATCTCCTAAAAAATTTATTTTACCGTAGGCATCGTATTCCGGTGTAATGATAATAACATCATTTTTTTTTATATACGGCTTTACCATTTCAAAATAAAACTGCATACCAACCTTTGCATTAATGCTCATATCGACAACAGGCATATGAAATGAATCTTCAATCAATTGCGAATTTGTATTGTAACAAACATTTGACCCTCCTACCAAAAGAATTTTTGGTGTAGCTAAACTTTCTAATCGTTTTTGCTTATCTATTATACAACCTCGTCCCCTCATTTTTAATTTTGGTTCTACTATAGCAGAACTAATTAATAACACCAAAATTGTAAAAAAGAAGAATACAATTGAAAAACGTATAAGTTTTGTAAGGAATTTTATCATTAAAATTGAAAATAAATAAAGCTCTGTTGCTGATAAAAATTAGCCAATACAAACACCCCTAAAATTAAATAAAAGAGATAACGAACAGATGGCAGCTTATTAACAAAACCATTTAAAGTATTTTCATCATTTCTGCCAATAAAGTCTACCAACAGCAGAAATATAATAAGTAAAAAAGCAGTTGTTTTACCCGGGATTTGTATGCTGCTTTTATAAAACATTCTCTGCAAATAGCTAAATGCCTCATTCACTGAGTTTGCTCTGAAAAAAATCCATGCTATTGTTACTAACAAAAAAGTACCTAAAATATTTATTCCATTTGTAAAATACAGATATATACCAGAAACCTGCTTTTTACTTTTTAAATAAATTGTTGGCAAATAATAGTTGGCGTGTAATAAACCCCAATAAATAAAAGTAGCATTGGCACCATGCCATAAACCGCTTACTAAAAAAACAATTAAAATATTAATTGCAGTTTTATTATCAGATATTTTAGAACCGCCAAGTGGTATAAATAAATAATCTCTAAACCATGTTGAAAGTGAAATATGCCAGCGTTGCCAGAATTCTCTAATATTCTTTGAGAAATACGGGTAATTAAAATTCACCATTAAGTCAAAGCCTAATAATTTCGCCACTCCCCTTGCGATGTCTGTATATCCGCTAAAATCACAATAAATCTGAAAGGCAAAATAAAAAGCACCTACAAATAAAATAAAGCCTTTGTAGTGTGTGTAGTTATTAAAAATATCGTTTACATAAAAAGCACAGGTATCTGCTATTACAACCTTTTTAAAATAACCCCATAAGATTAATTTCATACCATCTGTAGCTTGGGTATAATTGAAATTTCTTTTGGCAAAAAATTTTGGTAAAAATTGAGTTGCTTTTTCAATTGGTCCTGCAATTAACTGAGGAAAGAAACTAATATATGCTGCATAAGCTATAAAATCTGTTGTCGCTTCCATTTTTCTTCTATAAACCTGAATGGTATAACTTAAAGATTGAAAAGTATAAAATGAAATACCTACAGGCAGAATAACATTGAGTGTAACAAAATCTACTTTTAATCCGAACAGGCTAAACAAGCCTTGTAATGATGATGCGAAGAAATTATAATATTTAAATACTACTAATAAGCCGATGTTAAATACTAAAGATGAACAAATAAGCCATTTTCTCGCTGCTTCTTTTGCGGTAATTTGAAGCAAATAACCTACTGTAAAATCTGTAACTAAACTTAACAGTAATAACAGTAAAAACTTCCAATTCCACCAACCGTAAAACACAAAACCCGTTACAGCAAGAAATGCATTTTGGAGCTTAATTGATTGATTGAATACAAACCAATACAATAAAAAAACAATTGGGAAAAAGACTAAAAAGGTAAAGGAATTAAAAAGCATTTACTAAAGTGGCATTAAATATTCTGCCGGAAATTCAACCACCATTACTTGCCCTAAAGATTGTAATTGAACATACACTTTTTTCTTTCCTCCACGAAGTACCGTTCCGTCATTATCCATAAAGACACCATGTGTAATACGTACTTTGGTATTTTCTTTAAAACCTTCGGTTGAAATAACTTCAATTTTTGCATCTTCTTCAGAAAGATATTTTTTAATCATTTCAACTTCTTCATTTCTTATAACCGCAGGCTTACCGAGATAATAAACAAAGTTTAATACACCATCTGTGGTTAACACTTTTAACCGTTCTTCTTCATTGATATGTACAAAAACGTACGATTTAAACAGCGGATCTTCAATAATTTTCTTTCTATCACTCCACTGCCTTTGTACTTTTTGTAAAGGGCACCAACTGTTTATTCCTTTTCTCAGTAAAACACTATCTACTTTTTTTTCCCAACGTGGTTTGGTATAAACTGCAAACCATTTCCTTTCATTTTTATTATCACTGTTCATTACACATTTCCTGTTTATTATTTCAAAGATACAGCTTCGCCATGTCACTCACAAGCAAAGCAAACGAGAGTTTATCAATTCACAAATTTGAACTCTTTATGATTTAAAAACTGCTTTAAACCTTGCTACTAAGTTTCGCTTTTTTTCAGATATATATTTACTATAGCTATAGCCAAAACCAAAGCTAAAGCCATAGCTACCGTCTTTTTTAATTCCGTTAATAACAAGCCCCATATTTCTGAACTTATTATCCCTGTTTAACTTCTCAATATAAGGTAATATTGCTTTCAAAGTAAACCTGTGTCTGATAGTAAACAAAGTTAAATCAGCATACTTTTCCAACAATAATGCATCTGTTACCAAGCCAAAAGGAGCCGTATCAATAATGATGTAATCGTAATGCACTTTTAAATAATCAAAGAGTGTTGCGGTTCTGGTGTTTAGTAATAATTCTGCAGGATTTGGAGGAACTGGCCCCGAAGTAATGATAGCGGTATTATTCATTTCTTCTACAGTTTGCAGCACATCACTTAATTGTACATCGTAAGACGATAAGTAATTAGACAAACCCGTATCGTTACTAACATTTAATGCTTTACTGAAATTCGGATTTCGCAAATCAAATTCAAGAATAACCGTTTTGGCTCCTGTAACAGATAAAGCATTTGCCAGGTTAAGTGATACAAAACTTTTTCCTTCGCCACTCATAAAAGAAGAAAGCATTATGGTTTTAACCTGTTTATTAGGGGCAGCAAAATATAAGTTGGTTCTTAATAACCTGAACTGTTCTGCTATGGGGCTTTTGCTTCTTATATCAATCAGGTGCGGTTTCTTTTTCTTTACATAAGAAAGCTCTCCTACAATGGGTAAAGTAGTGGCAGCTTCAATTTCTTTCTTTTCTGCAACTTTATTATTTAAAAAGTCTTTTAATAATACAATGCCTATCGGCACAATAAGTCCTATCAAATAGGCTAATAGTTTTATTTGCTTACGGTTAGGTGTAACTGAACCTAAATCTGTAGCATAATCTATAACTCTTGTATTATTTATGTTTGAAGCAAGTAATAGTTGTGCTTCTTCTTTCTTTTTTAATAAGTATACATACAATTCTTCTTTTACACTTGCCAACCTTTTTAAGCCTAATAATATTCTTTCTTTTTCAGGTAGTGTGCCTATTCTGTTTTCGATTGAGTTATAACTTGATTCTAAATCTGTAACTGTTTGTGCAAATGCTTTTTTAAGCAGTTTGATGTTACGGAGAATATTATCGCGTATATCAAATATCTGTTTGGTTTTATCTAAAAGATGCGGGTCAGAAGGAGCACTTCTCTTTTCTAAATCCTGCTTTTCAACTACAAGGTTATTATGCTGAAGAATTAATGTTTGTAAAGACTGCTCTCCAATACCCATTGTAGAAGGAATAATTTCATTGTTACCTTTAAAATTACTCATGAAATTTTCAAGAGCGTCTAACACTTTATATTGAGTATATTCTTTAATTCTTTGCCCATCAATATTTACAGCCTCATTTTGAAAAATACCACCCTGAATGGCAATGTCTGTAATGCGGTTATTCTTTTTAAACTCTTCTGCAATAGCTTCAATTTTCTGAAGCTCTTTATTAACAGAATCAATTCTGTCACTTAAAAATTTTACAGTCCGATAAGTAACAATATTCTTATCAGCTAAATCTGCATCATTAAAAATGGTAATTAAAGTATTTAAAATTTCAATAGCTCTATCAGGCAATTGGTCTACCATTGAAATTTCAACAATACCACCACCTTTGTCATTCGTTAAATCAGCCTTTAAAGAATTGCGTAAATAACCTGCTTCGGTATGCCTTGTATTAAAATCTAACAAGAAAGGGTCTGAAGCAGTTTTTACTGAAGGGTTTCTTTCCAGTACTAATTTGCCGTAATCCACTTCTAAAGTATCTCCCCATTTTAAAGATTTATTGATATCTTTTCCATTAATGGTATAACCATTTCTGGAAAGTTTCAGCTGATAAGAGCTTGGATTAAAGTCGGGATTAATTTTTAATACTTTAAACGTAAAAGGAATATCAGAGCCATATAATTGACTTTTAGTAACCCTGCCCTGTTGCCGTACATGGATATTTAATTTTAAAGAATCTACAACACGTTCTAATAAAGTATAAGATTTAAAAATGTCAATCTGATTAAGAATATCATTTACAGACTGAACAACTCCTAACTCTTTTAAAACATTATAATCTACGTTGGTTTCTGTTTCTTTCTTAACCAATACATAAGCTGCTACTTTATACTCTGTTGGTGTATAACGCAAGTATAATCTTACAGTTATTGTGGCTATCAACAAACCTATAATTACCCAAGGCAATGTTCCCACAACCTTATAGGCAATCTTCTTTATATCTAAAGGATTACCTGCCGATGCGGGTTGAATGGGTGCTGCTTCCTGTTCTTGTATGCCTAAAGGATAACTCATTAAAATTTTGAAGATTATTTACTGAATATCGCAATAGAAGCAATGGTACTGCTTAAAATACCTACTATTAATGCTACTCTTGTATATGCATCCGTAACCTGTCTGTAACGTGTATTGGTTTCAACATATATCACATCATTTCTTTTTAAATAATAGAAAGGAGAACTCAATACTTTTTTTGTAGAAAAATCAAGGAACCCTATTTGTCTTATACCGGCACTATCTCTTATTACTTTCACATTGTTTCGCTGTGATAGATAAGTCATATCGCCTGCATAACCTAAGGCCTCCAGAATAGAAACTTTTTCGTTCGGAATGGAATAAGAGCCGGGAGTTCTTACTTCACCTAAAACGGTAAACCTGAAATTTACCAAACGAACATTTACAATAGGTTCAGTTAAATACGGAATCAGCATTTTAGAAAGCTTCTCTGCTAATTGGTCGGTAGTTAAGCCTTCCACTTTCATTTTACCTAATAAAAAAAAGTTTATTTCTCCATTCACATCAACTAAATACTGAGGTACTACTCCCTGACCATTGGTATAGCCACCACTTTTAAGATTAAAGTCCGCAGCGGTTTGATCGTTTCTGCCGGATATTTTTAACTCGATAATATCATCACGTTGAATGGTGTATGCTGTGCTTTGCAAAGTATCTAAATGAAGTATTGCAGAATCTTTAGGCAAATCGTTGAAATACCTGAATTTTTTTGTACTTGTACATGATGATGTTATAAGCAATATGGCAATACAAATTTGTACAGCAGCTGATTTATGCCGTTGGGTAATGTTGAACATAATGGTTAGTAATTAAGGCTCTATTATCAAAGTTAGATTAAAACACTTGCCTTAAAAGAAGTTGAGCAGCCATGTGGCTGCTCAATTAAGAATATGTAGAGAACTTGTGGAAAAGCAAAGTGGTTATTTAGCTGCTGTTTGCACTTGTGCATGTGCCATATCGCTTACAATTTTTGCAGTTTGATTTAAGTATAAATCTGTTTTTAAATTTTTTAACCAAGCTATATAACGTTCTCCTTTAATTTTATCAGGATTGTTGTAAAATTTATCTTTATCTGCAGCCATTACTTCAATATTCATATCTTCTTTTAGTTTAATTAAACCGTTTAATTGGTCTGCAGTTGCTTTTATTTCTTTTTGATGTTGTTTATATTTTTCAATATTTAAACTAACAGGAGCTTCGGCATTTTTACTAATCCATTTTGTATTCTGATCTATTGCTTGGAAAACTTTATCAGAAGATAGTTTTGTTGTTTCGTCTTTTGAAACTGCATCTAAATCAACACCACCGTTCCATTTTGAAAAAGGAGCTTTCTGAATTTCATCCCAAGGCAAAGCGGAGGTATTGTCTTTTTCACGGAACTTTTGATACTCATAAATATCAGGTAATACTATATCAGGAGCAACACCTTTCAATTGCGTTGAACCTCCATTAGCTCTGTAGAATTTCTGAAAGGTTAATTTTACTGCTCCGTATTCTGTTCTGCCGGAATAAAAATCAACCGGCTTACCTAATGAAACGTTCTTTTGCACCGTTCCTTTTCCATAAGTTGAAGTGCTGCCTACAATAACACCTCTCTTATAATCCTGAATGGCAGCCGCAAAAATTTCGCTGGCACTTGCACTGCCTTCATTTACCATTACTGCCAGCGGTCCATCATAAATAATTTTATTATCTCTTGCTTCTAGTACCTGCGGTTTATCGTCTCTTCCTTTTACCTGTACAACAGGACCTTTACCAACAAACATTCCCACCATTTGCACCACTTCATACAAGCCACCGCCACCATTAAACCGAAGGTCTAATACTATACCGCTTACTTTTTCTGCTTTCAATTTTTCAACTTCTTTGGCAACATCTTCAGAGCATCTGTGGCCATTAATGTTTTCATAGTTAAAATAAAAATCAGGTAAGTATATATAACCTATTTTATCATTCCCGTTATTTACAATTACGCTTCTTGCAAAACCTTCATCCTGCACAATTTCATCACGTTTTAAGGCAATAACTTTTACAGTTCCATCTTGTTTCTTTACTGTAAGTTTTACAATAGTTCCTTTATCTCCGCGAATTAATTTTACAGCATCTGTAACATCATAACCTGCTATATCAACGGGTGCATCATTACCTTGAGCTACTTTTAAAATAATATCGTTAGCTATCAATTCTCCGCTTTTCCAGGCCGGGCCTCCTGTTAATATAGTAGCAATTTTTATTATGCCATCCTGCTCCTGTAATTGAGCTCCTATACCAAAAAAACTTCCATTTAGTGTTTCATCGAAAGCACGTTTTTCAACAGGAGCAAAATAATCCGTATGAGGATCCATTAAATTAGTAATAACGTTTATATAAGAATTAAAACGCTCATCTTCGGTAAACTTAGCTTTAATTCTTCCGTATAACTTATTATTTGCTTTAAGCACTAATTCTCTTGCTTCTTTTTCAAGCTGTGCATTGGTTTTAGATTTAATACTATCAACAGTACTTTTATCTCTTTGCTCCATTAAATCTACATAACGCTCTAAAGTCATATACTTTAAACGCTTTCTCCATCTGTCTTTTCTTTCCGCATCTGTTGCAGGATAAGTAAGTTTTGAAGCATCTGTAACCAATGTTTCATCTGTTGTAAAATCAAATGGCTTTGCCAATACGCTTTTATAGATGGCTATAGCTTCATCAATACGTTTATCATATATAGGGTTTACTGACGGTGCAAATTTGATATCGGCACCATGAATTTCGTCGTCTAAGGTTAATTCATATTTTCTTAAAGACTCAATATCAGATTTCAGAAAAATTGCTTTATCTCCATCTAATTCTTCTAAATATTTTTTAAATACTTCTTTAGAAAACGAATCATCAATTTTTTTAGGACTGTAATGCTGCTTTTCTAAAAGGTTACCAATTTCAGATAATAACTTTTGCTTTTGAGTGATGTTGATATTATCACCGTTGTGATTATTTGTAAAAGCAAAGAATAAGCTACCGAAAACCACAATAGCTACCACTATAATTCCTTTAGGACTCTTCATAAATTGTACAATTTTTTGCATAAAACGTTTTCAAAAATAGGTTAATCGTGCTGCACTTTCATCAACCCATTGTATCTTAACAATGGTTTTTGATAAACGGGTAAATAACAATTTTAAACTTTCGATTGGCTTCAATATTGTTTTACCTTATTTTTGCTGCCCGATAAAACGGAGGGCATAGCTCAGTTGGTTAGAGCGACAGTTTGTGGCACTGTAGGTCGTGGGTTCGAAACCCATTGCTCTCCCTGCAAAACCTTCTCAACTTTTGAGAAGGTTTTTTGTTAAACGGTAACCATTTATGACTTTACTGATTAATTACCTCATTTAACCGATAAGCAAATGTTTATTGACGAAACCTGAACGAAATTTGCCCATTTAAAAAAATAAAATACCGTTTATATAATTATTCAACACTTCAGAGCATACTGATAGTCGAATTTAGCATAATTAATAATACACATTACATGAGAAAAATTTTATCGATTCTTACGCTTTTAGTTATTACAGCAAATATTTTAATTGCTCAAATGCCAATGGGTGGCGGAGCAAGAGGCGGGGCAGGAAGAGGCGGAGCTAATGCAACAATCGGTCACTTTTACGGAAAAATTGTTGATTCTAAATCTAATAAAGGCGTTCCGGGTGCAACTGTTGTTTTAACAGGTAATAAGTTTGATACTGTTACCAAACAAATGAAACAAGGTGTAACAATTAAAACTGTTATTTCACAAAATAATGGCGATTTCAGTTTAGAAAACCTACCTCTCTTCGGCAATTTCAAATTAAAAATTTCTGCTATCGGTTATAAAGCAATTGAAAAGCAGGTAAGCTTTGATATCAAAATGCCTCAGGGCGGTGCAAACAACAGCGATGCTATGAGCCAGGTTTTAAGTGCAGCTGATAAAGACCTGGGAAATATTAAGATTGAATCTGAAGCTACAGATTTAGGCACTGTAACTGTTACTGCCACTAAACCTCAATTAGAATTAGGTATTGACAGAAAGGTTTTTAATGTAGATAAAAACTTAACAAGCACAGGACAAACAGCAACGGAAGTAATGAAAAGCATACCTTCTGTAAGTGTTGATATTGATGGAAATGTAACCCTAAGAAATGCAACACCAACCATTTTTGTTGATGGCAGACCAACAACCATGACACTTGATCAAATTCCAGCAGATATTATTGATAAAGTTGAAATTATTACCAACCCCTCTGCTAAATATGATGCCAGTGGTGGTAATGCAGGTATACTAAATATTGTTTTGAAGAAAAATAAAAAAGTTGGCTATAACGGCGGTTTACGTGCAGGTATAGACTCAAGAGCAAAAGTTAATTTAGGTGGTGATATTAATTTAAGACAACAAAAAACAAATTTATTTTTAAGCGGAAACTTTAACCAACGTAAATCGTTAACAACAAGTATTACTAACTATAATAACGCAGCAACGTCAACAACACCGGCAAGCTTGGTTTATAATAACAGCGATGGAGTAAGCAACGGTTATTTTGGCTTTTTAAGAGGTGGTTTTGATTATTTCTTAGATAACAGAAATACTATTTCAGTTACCGGAAACTATGTAAGAGGCTCTTTTGATAACGACCAGCCACAAACAACCGATTCAATTGTTAGCGGTAGCTTTCTTTCACACACCAACACTTATTCTACCAGTTCTTCTGTATTTAAAAATTATGGCGGTCAATTAAGTTTCAGACACAATTTTGAAAAGAATGGCCATGATATTACTGCTGATATTAACTATAACAATAGTAATAATAACAGTAACTCAAATACAGACAGATACAGTTACATCCCTTATTCTTTTACATTAAGAGGCTTCCCAAATAATCCTTTTTTACAACAAAGTCTTACTAATGGTAGTGGAAACTTCTTTACAGCTCAGATTGATTATGAAAATCCAATTTCTGAGACTTCAAAATTTGAAGCAGGTACAAGAGCACAAATCAGAAATAACGCCAATACAAATAACCTATACAAATACGATTCAACTTCTAAAACATATTTACAGTCGGTTTCATCCAGCAGTAATTATAAATTTACAGATGCTGTTTATGCTGCTTACAGTACTTATACTTTCAAAGCCAATAAATTTAATTTTCAATTAGGCTTAAGAGCAGAAAGTTCAAGCTATACAGGAACATTAGTTAGAAGTACAGGTGATACATCATTTAATGTAAAATATCCATTAAGTTTATTTCCAAGTGTTTTCATAACCTATAAATTGACTGATAAGCAGGATTTACAATTTAACTATTCAAGAAGAGTTAACAGGCCTAATTTCTTTCAGTTAACTCCATTCCCTGATTATTCTACAGCACCGGTTTATGTAAGTATTGGTAATGCAGGTTTAAGACCTGAGTTTACATATTCATTTGAAATGAATTACAATTATTCATACGCTAAAAATTCAAACTTATTAATAAGTACATACTTTAAATATAATACAGACTTAATTACAAGGTATGTTTATAACGGTAAGAGCGATCTTTATGGCGATATACTTTATTATTCATATATTAATGCCAGCAGCGGTTACAGCTATGGTTTAGAAATAACAGACAAAATGCCTGTAACAAAATGGTGGGATGTTACAGCTAACGTAAACTTCTTTAACTCTCAATTAAATGTAACTATTCCGGGTCAGGCAACAAGCATCAGTAACTCATTATTAAGCATGTTCTCTAAAATGAATAACAACATTAAATTGGGTAAAGGCTTTAGCTTACAGATTTCAAGCGAGTGGCGTAGCAAAACTTTATTACCACAAAGTGGTGGCAGTGGTGGCATGGGTGGCCGTGGCGGTGGAATGGGTGGAATGTTTGGTGGTGGCCAGCAAACTTTAGCCCAAGGCTATATTCTACCAAGAAACTTTGATGCTGATGTTGCTATAAAGAAAGATTGGACATGGAAGAACGGGCAAAGCGGATCATTAACATTAAGTATGAATGATATTTTCAAAACAAGCCAAAGAAGTTATTCTGAAGCATTAAACTTTACGCAATACTCTGAAAGATTCAGAGACCCTCAGGTGCTTAGACTAAACTTCAGTTACCGTTTTGGTAAGTTTGATGCAAACTTATTTAAACGTAAAAACACTAAGGCAGAACAAGGTGTAGATATGGGTGGAATAAATCAGCAATAAAAAACTTATCGTTATAATTTTTAAGCCTCGCTATAGCGGGGCTTTATTTTTAAAGTACTTTTGTTAAATGATGTTTAAAAAATATTTCATCGGTTTTTTGTTTTTGCTTTGCATAAGCTGTGATGACAATAAAAAATATACCTCAGCAGAAAACGCTTTAGATGCGGGCAGAGAATTTATTGATGGCTGTTTAAAAGGAGATTTTGATAAAGCAGCTTTCTACTTACTGCACAACTCAACTAACGATGCCATTTTTTCGAAATTGAAAGAAGAATATCAACAAAAAAGCAGTGCTGAAAAAAAGCAATTAAAAGATGCTTCCATTACCATTTTAAATGTTGAAGAAGTTAGTACCGATGAAACTATTATTTCTTACAGCAATTCATTCAACAATACAACCAGAGTTTTAAAAGTGATACATAGCAATAACAATTGGTTGGTTGATGTAAATTATACCGTTAAAGGAAACTTATGATTGCAAAAAATATTTTATTAGTTGCTTTAGGCGGAATGTTAGGAAGTGTTGGCAGATATGTTTGTTCTTTACTTATAAAACATCAATCATTTCCATTTGCAACTTTAACTGTAAATATTGTTGGATGTTTTATTATTGGTTCTGTAATGGCCATTGCTTCGAAGTATAACAGTTTTGGAGATTGGCGGCTCTTTTTAGCAACAGGTATTTGCGGTGGTTTTACAACTTTTTCAGCATTTTCATGGGAATGTATAAGCATGTTGCAACAGGAAAAATATTTACATGCAATTGTATATGTACTCGTAAGTTTGCTGGCAGGATTTACTGCAACATTATCGGGTTATTGGTTAATTAAACAAGCATAAGATGCAAACAACAGTCCTTCATCCTTGGCATGGTGTAGCTTATGGAGAAAATGCACCAAGAATAGTAAATGCTATTATTGAAATTCCGCAAGGCAGCCGATGCAAATATGAAATTGATAAAGCAAGCGGACTGCTTAAATTAGACAGAATCATTTATTCATCCTTCCATTATCCGGTAAACTATGGTTTTATTCCCCAGACATACGGAGATGATAAGGACCCTTTAGATATTTTAGTAATAAGCTCTTTATCTGTTGTACCGTTAACTTTAATGGAAGCCAAAGTAATTGGTGTAATGCAAATGATTGACGGTGGCGATGCTGACGATAAAATTATTGCTGTAGCCACTAATGACCCTGGTGTTAATCATTACAATAATATTGAAGAGTTGCCTAAACATTTCTTTGATGAATTACGCCACTTTTTTGAAGAATATAAACGTTTGGAAAATAAAACTGTTGTGGTAGAAGATTTTGGAGATAAAACCAAAGCCTTAAAAATAGTTGAGACAGCAATAGCTACTTATATAACCAACTTTATAAAAAATTAAATTGAAAAAAATGTCACTAACCATGTTATTGCTCCTGATAGTTATCGGGCTTGCCTCGGGCATGTTAAGTGGTATGGTTGGTGTTGGTGGCGGTTTAATTATTGTACCCGCATTAATTTTCTTTTTAGCATTCTCGCAAAAAGAAGCACAGGGTACTTCTTTAGGCATATTGTTATTGCCTGTTGGAATATTAGGTGTTTTGCAATACTACAAGCAAGGTTATGTAGATATTAAAGTAGTATTGCTGGTATCATTAGGATTTGTTTTAGGTAATTATTTCGGAAGCAAGTTAGCATTATCATTACCGGAAGAAAAACTGAAAAAAATCTTTGCCATTTTCTTAATTGTTATTGCAGTAAAAATTTTGTTTATTGATAAATATTCAAAGGAAAATAAAAGGCAAACAACAGATAAGGAACAAACTAACAATACACATTAAATAATTAAACTGCTCCCCTATCTTTGCGGCAACAAAACGAACTATTAATGGAAACTAAAAAATCAACTACCAAATACTGGATTTACTGCTTTGCATGGCTTGCATTACTGATTTTTATGTTGGCTACACCTGCTTACAGACAATGGTTTTGGTTGGCTTTACCAGGTACAACAACCTACTTTGCTTTAGCAATGGATATTATGTAAAAGCAATCTGAAAAATTTTGTAAGTCCTGCTCTAAAAAAGCAGGACTTATTTTTTGATATTACTTTTCATCAGGAACATCTTCCAATTGAAAGAAAATTGGTAAGCCTCTCTCTTTGGCAACACGCACATCTTCATCTGCACCTTTCGATTCGCCTTCCAATCTCAATACCGCATCACATTTTGCAAGAATTCTATGAGCTATCGGATATTGAATTTCATTCCATGCATCATCACCCGGTTTTGTTGAACCTGCTAATTTTATTAATGGTAAAGCAAACCATTCGCCAATTACAGGAATATGCCCTTTTCTGAAAAGCGGTAAAGCAACAGATTCTAATTTTTCCAAATTCTTTTTCATTAAAGAAGTATCATCATTGGTACCGCTTCTGTACGGGCCGGCAATAAGTATCATCATTGTTTTAATTTTCAGCAAAGAAAACTATGGTATGAATAAAAAAAATTAAGGTAGATTAATAAATAACCTCACAGTTTATTTTTCCTGATTACACTCAAAAATTCAGGTGTAATACCTAAGTAAGATGCTAATTGTTTTTGAGTTATTTCATTTACAATCAGCGGATATTTTGCCAGAAACTTATCATATTTTTCTTCAGCACTTAACGTTAAGTTGTCTATTACTCTAAGCTGCTCTCTTGTATATGCATTCTGCATTAAAACCCTGAACCATTTTTCAAATTTGGGATACTTCAGCAATAAATTATCAAGGCTTTTTTTGTGTATCTGCAATACAACACTATCCTGCAATGCTTCAATAAACATTATGGCAGGTTTATCATTAAGAAAACAAAACATATCTGTAATCCACCAATTCTGCAAAGCAAACATTATAGTTGATTCTTTACCCTGCTTATCTAAACAATAAGAACGTAATGCACCTTTATAAACAAAGTAAAAGTAATGACATGGTTGCCCTTCATGTAATAACATTTCCTTTTTGTCAACAGCTTTCTCTGAAAATAAAGACAGCAAATAAGCCTCCTCTTCAGCGTTAAGGTTTACATGCTTCTGAATATTTTTTAAAAGGTTAGCAAAAGGCATTACTGCATTATTTGTATCGTTTAATAATACGTAGTTTATGTGTTCTTTCTCCCGTTTCAACATTAATAATTCCTGCATTATCAATATTATCAACTCTTACCCTTCCTGCAGAGTGAATGATTGTTTCACTATTTAAAAGAATACCAACATGCGTTATTCTTCCTTCATCATTATCAAAAAAAGCTAAATCACCACATTTAACCTCTTGTAAAAAACCGATACTTTCACCTTGTTCTGCCTGCTGATAAGCATCTCGTCTTAAAAAAATATTAACCATTTTAAATACCTGTTGTGTAAACCCGCTGCAATCAATTCCTAATACAGATTTGCCACCCCATAAATAAGGTGTATTTAAAAATTGAAAGCTGATTGCCTTAATGTTTTCTTCGTTAAAAACAATTGTTGCTGTATCAACTGTTTTTTGAGATGGATATTGAATGGTGAAGTGTTTTGCAGATATGGGCTTATCAAACCATGGCGTAGCAAGGCTTACACGGCAAGGTTTATCATTTACAATAACTTCGCCAATTGCTTGATTTATAAAAATACTTGTTGCAGGTAAGTCATCCGTTAACTCTGTTAATTGACTTTTCTGGCACCATCCTTCATAATTGTCATACAAACATTTTACTCTTATAAAATCTTTTGTTTCTTCTAAAAATGCTGCTGCTTCGCCTAATAATAATTGAGAAACTATTTCAGCTGTATGAGATGCTTCTTTTCTCATATGGCTAACCGTAGTAATACAAACAAATTTCTTCATCAAAAAAAATTTGAAGCAAAATATGTATTTATATTGTTGTCGCATCTAATTGTAAAGCTTATTTACCAACTGTGCAGCCAAAACAATATGAACATATCAATGATAATGAATTGCTTGAACGTTTTTACGTTGATAAAAACAGTGAATGGATTGGTATCTTACTGCAACGCTATACCTTATTGCTTTTGGGTACCTGCATGAAATATTTAAAAAATCAGGAAGAAGCAAAAGATGCAGTACAACAGATTTTTTTGAAAGTATTGGGCGAGTTACCGAAGTATAAAGTAGATTATTTTAAAAGCTGGCTGTACATGGTTGCAAGAAACTATTGCCTGATGAAACTGCGTGATAAAAATATTTTTATTGAACCGGAAGATGTTGCTGTTGATAATAACAATTACAAAGACGAGTTATTAGAAAAAGATAAAACGCTGAATATTTTAGAAGCCTCTTTACCTGAATTAAACCATGAGCAAAAAACCTGTGTAACTTTATTTTATTTAGAGAAGAGAACCTACAATGAAATAGCAGCTATTACAGGCTACACTTTAATGCAGGTTAAAAGCCATATTCAAAACGGGAAGAGGAATTTAAAAATGATTGTTGAGCGAAAACTTAAAAATAATTAATGAGCAATTTGCAAAACATATTGAATGATGGTGATGAACTGAATGAAGAAGATTTGCTTAAATATTTGAATGGTAATTTATCATCTGAAGAAAAAAATGCTGTTGAACAAAAAATGGCTAATTCATCTTTTGCAGATGATGCTTTGGAAGGCTTGCAACAATTTAAAAGCAAGAAAGATATTAATACTTATGTAGCTGAATTAAATGAACAACTACACAAACAAACATCTGCCCCAAAAAAAAGAAAAATAAAACGCCGCTTAAAGAATATGCAGGGTATTGAAATAACTGTTGTTATTGTTATTCTGCTATGCCTGTTAGGATATTTTGTTGTGAAGAATTATCTGCAACACAGGCAACCTTCAAAGCCTTCAACAGAGCAGAAGCAATAGCTTACTGTCTGCATAATCTGCTGATAATATTTTCGTATTGCGGATACAAGGCAATTAATTCATTTGCTTTTGCCAGTTCAAAATCTGCAAAATCAAAACCCGGGGCAACAGTGCAACCAACAAAGCTAAATAAAGCATTCTCAGCGGGCTCACTTGCAAACCAACAATTAGCAGGAACAACAAACTGAAATGCTTCTCCATTCAGCAAATCATTCCCTAATCTTATTGTTTCTAATATTCCATCATTATTAATAACATGAACTAATAAAGTTTGTCCAGCATAAAAATGCCAGCACTCATCGCTTTTAATTTTATGAAAAGCTGAAAAGTTACTTTGTTCCAACAAAAAATAAATAGCTGTTGAGTAATTTCTGTTTCCTGAAAAACTTGCCGGCAAAGCATTCTGTTGAATTGTATCATCAGAGCGGTAAGTTTCTTTATAATAGCCACCTTCAGGATGAGGCAGTAACTGTAGTTTATTTATTAATAGCTGTGCTGTTAACATTACTTGTTATTGATAGCTGTTATAAAATACTTTCCTTTCATTTCATTAAACCAAACAGCACCATCGGCAATCATGGCTCCTTTGGCATTTCTGGATATTCTGTCTAAGCGTTGCTGTGCTATTTTCTTTTGCAAACTATCAGTAAAAATTTTATTGTAATTGGCTTTAAAGTCGGTTGCGTTATTAATATTCTTTAACGGAAATTTTATATGTGCAGCAATACTATCAATCATGCTTTTTTTAACCCAGGTTTTTACATCGTCTACAAAAATTTTAAAGGTTACTGAGTTTTTAAAACCTGCTTCCCACCAGGCACTGGGTATGGTACCATCATCAAAAACAGAATCCTGTGCATTAACAGCATCAACAAAAGCATTTACTTCAGCAATTGAATCAGGTACTTTTTCCTGCTGAATTTTTGTTGTATCAATTTCCTGTTTAAAATCTATTTCGCTTTTATTATTACTGTTGCACGCAATGAATACTATAATTGCACTGATAAAAAAAAGTTGTTTCATAATAATACTGATTATCACTTTACGCAAATTAAAAGCTATTTCATGTCAGTATATTTCTTTCGCAAAATTCTTTTAGCCATTATAAGTTTAAAATCGAGATAAATTTTTATACATCCAAAGGAGCTTGAGTCATAGTTTTAAAATTACAATGTTACCGCATAATTGATTGTAAAGAGATGATTTAAATTGTGATGGGATATTGAGTACTCAATCACAATATTTTTTTACATTCATTGCATGAAAAATATTCTACTCGCTTGTATAGCTGCTATCATTTGTTTTGTTGCTGTTGGTCAAACATCTTTTATTGGTATAAATAAAGCTGTTGATCCATTTCATTATGAAATTGTAAAAACAAAAGTCTTCAGTAAAGCTTCTGTGGCTTCTGCACATCCATTAGCAAGTATGGTTGGTGCTGAAATTATGAAGCAAGGGGGCAATGCTTTTGATGCAGCTATTGCAGTTCAACTAACATTGGCTGTTGTTTATTCTAATGCTGGCAACATTGGAGGCGGTGGTTTTTTAGTAGGAAGAAAAACAAACGGGCAAACCATTGCTATTGATTACAGAGAAGAAGCACCCGGCCAAGCAACTAGAGATATGTATTTGGATAAAAATGGTAATGCCATTACCAACTTATCTGTTAATGGTCATTTAGCAAGCGGCGTTCCCGGAACTATTGCTGGCTTATTTGAAACATATAAATATGCAAAACTTCCTTTCAAACAATTAATTCAACCCGCTATTGATATTGCAGAATTTGGTTATGTAATTACAGAACGTGAAGCCAATAGTTTAAATGCTAACAAAGAAGCATTCATTAAAAATTCAACTCAAATTACTGCTTTGGTTAAAGATGCAAAATGGAAAGCAGGCGATACATTAATTCAAAAAGATTTAGCAGAAACCCTAAAACGTATCAGAGACAACGGACAAAAAGGTTTTTATGAAGGAAAGACTGCAGAATTAATTGTTGAAGAAATGAAACGAGGTAATGGCATAATTTCTTTAGATGATTTAAAAAGTTATAAAGCCAAAACAAGAACAGCTTTACAATTTAAGTATAAAGGTTATGATATTATCGGCATGCCTCCGCCAAGCAGTGGCGGAATTATTATCTGGCAAATGATGAAGATGATTGAAGATAAACCTGTTGCTTCTTATGGCTTTAATTCTACCAAAGCAGTGCAATTAATGATTGAAACGGAAAGAAGAGCTTATGCAGACAGAGCTGAACATTTAGGTGACCCTGATTATTATAAAGTGCCTTTAAAAACTATGATCAGTGATGCTTACATAAAAAACAGAATGAAAGATTATGACAGTACGAAAGCATCTGTAAGTAAAAATATCACTGCCGGTATTATTAAAGAACATGATGAAACAACGCATTTAAGTATTATAGATAAAGATGGGAATATGGTTTCTGTTACTACTACTTTAAATGGTGGTTATGGCAGTAAAACAGTAGTTGGTGGTGCAGGATTTTTATTAAATAATGAAATGGATGATTTTAGTGTAAAGCCGGGCGTTGCCAATATGTACGGTGCTGTTGGCGGAGAAGCCAATTCCATTCAACCGGGAAAAAGAATGTTAAGTTCTATGACGCCGACATTGGTATTAAAAAATAATCAACCCTATATTGTTTGCGGAACACCCGGCGGTACTACTATACCGACTTCTGTTTATCAAACATTGGTAAATATGCTTGAATTTAATATGAGTCCTGCCGATGCCATTAACAGTCCTAAATTTCACCACCAATGGTTGCCGGATATTGTTAGAGTAGAAAAAGATTTTAATCCCGCTGTAAGAAAAGAATTAACTGCAATGGGTTATAACATCGTTGAAGCCAATGGCTGGTGCAGGTTAGAAGTAATTAAACTATTACCCAAGAATGCTTCGGCTACGCTTAGGGTTGAAGTTGCAGCAGATAAACGCGGTGATGATAGTGTTGCGGGATATTGAGAAAATGTATGATGTACGATGTTTGATGTTCGGTTTGAACAAAACCGCTGACAGTCTTTGAAAGAGTTGTCAGCGGTTTTATATTTATTACTAATTCTTAATTATTCATTCTTAATTAAAAAAATCACTTCTTATCAAAAGTATTTTTACCGCAGGTTAACCATTGTAAATATTCTTTTGCATCGGGAGTATAGCCGACTGGGACATTTACTAATTGCTGCTCATTATTCAGTATAACATACAAGGGTTGTGTAACCTGATTAAAATTTTCTGATTGAAAAGTTGCCCATTTATCACCAACAGAAATAATATCTTTTTGTGATTTATCTTTAGTAGTGTAGTTAATAATTCTTTGTTCAACAGGCAGTTTTGCTTTGTCATCAACATACAAACTCACCAAAATAAAATTCTCTTTAATGTAGCTGTAAACTTCAGGTTGTGTCCAAACGTTTTCTTCCATCTTTCTGCAATTCACACAAGCCCATCCTGTAAAGTCAATCAACAAAGGTTTATGTTGCTCTTTTGCTAATTGCAAAGCTTTATCATAATCATTTATAACATTCGCTTCCAAGCCTTTTCCATGAACATTTTCTTTACCATAAATACTATAACTCAATGGCGGCGGAAATCCACTCAGTAATTGAAGATTAGCATATTTCGTTTGTGTAACACCGGGTATTAAATACAACGTAAATAATACAGCAATAACACCAACAGCTTTTCTTCCCCCTCCAATCTTCATTCCTTTATAATCGTGTGGTAAACGAATAATACCGAATAAATACAAAGCAAGCAATGCTGAAGTAATTATCCATACAGCAAAGAAAATTTCACGTTTTAAAATACCCCAATGCATTACTAAATCTGCATTTGATAAAAATTTGAATGCTAATCCTACTTCAACAAATGCTAAAAATTTCTTAACAGTATCTAACCATCCACCGCTTTTAGGTAATGATTGTAACCAATTAGGAAAAACAGCAAACAACCCGAAAGGCAATGCCAATGCCAATCCAAAGCCCGCAAGCCCCGCTGTTAACTGCCATGCTCCCCCACTTAATGAACCAACTAATAAAGAACCTAAAATAGGGCCTGTACAAGAGAAGGAAACAATAGCTAATGTTAATGCCATAAAGAAAATGCCACCAATACTTCCTAAGCCACTTTTGGTATCGGCTTTGGTTGCAATATTGCTTGGAAGGGTAATTTCAAAGAAGCCGAAAAATGAAATAGAAAAAATTATAAAGATGATAAAGAAAATAATATTTAACCACGGGCTGGTTGAAATATTATTAAAAATTTCAGGTTGCACATTTCCTAAAATATGAAAAGGTAAACTTGCCAATACGTAAATTAAGAAAATAAAAAAGCCATACAAACTACCGTTTTTTATAGCCTGTTTTCTGTTGGAAGAGCGTTTAGTAAAAAATGAAACCGTTACCGGTATCATAGGAAATACACACGGCGTTAGCAATGCGATAAATCCTCCTAATAATCCTAATAAAAAAACAGTAATAAAATTTTTGTTATCTGTTGAAGACTTTGCTCCGCAGGTGTTTAAAGGTTGATTAATATTAATTGAGCTTAGTTTTATAGTGCCAACGCTTTCCTTCCCTCCTTCTAATGCAACAGTTACTGTATCTTCTGACTGATGAAACTCTGAGCCTTTGGCTAATGAAGCAGTAACAATAACTTTTACAGAAGAAGGTATTACTTTTTTGATAAGAATTGATTGCGTTGCAGTAATGCTATCTGTAAAAACATCAACCTGCTTTTCAAAAATTTTATCCATTATTTTTTTGGGTGATGATGAAAATGAAACTGTTTTTAATGCACTGATATTTTCATTATTGAAATTGAATTGAATAGTTTGTAACCCTTCTACAGATGAATTGATTCCGTACAAATACCAACCTTTTGTAATACTTGCTTTCGCCTGCAATGAGTAAATACTATCATTAACTTTTTTTGCGGTAAGTGTAAAGCGTACAATGCTGTCTGTTTGTGCATTTGCAACAGAAAATGCAAGCACAAACAACAATAGAGAAACAATTCTTTTCATTAATAAAGATTATTGCAATTGCAAATCAAAAGTTTTTTTAACAGGCGGTAAACATTGTTCATCATCGCAAACCATGTATTCAACAGTTCCCCCAAAGTTCGTTTTTGCATTGCCTTTTACAACAACTGTTTGCGTAAATGTTACAGCATTAGAATAGAATAAAACATCAGTTTTAAAATTCTTATCATAAATTTTTTCCAGCTTACCTGTTTCTGTTGTTTTACCATCAACTTGTACTAAAGGGTTTGCTTTAAAGGTAAACTTGGTAGCCACAGGGCCACCTGCTCCTGTATTTTGAGAATAGATATGCCAAGGTTTATCAACAGTTGCAGTTGCAGTTATTACATACACTCCAGTTGCTTTTTTCTTTGCTTCAAACTTCCAGCTAACAGGGTTTTGCATTTGTGCAGACACATTCAAACTGCAAAATGAAAAAGCAAGAGCGAAAAGTGAAATAATAATAGAATTTCTAAGCTTCATAATTATATTTTAATTAAAACCTAAGTATTCAAATACTTTAATACCATCAATATTGTTTAATGATTTTGATGTTGCCCTTTCAGGGTGAGGCATCATACCAAAAACATTACCTGCTTTATTACGAATGCCTGCAATATTCCTTACAGCTCCGTTAGGGTTTGACGAATCATTCACACTTCCGCTTTCATCACAATAATGAAAAATAATCTGATTATTTTTTTCCAGTTCATCTAATAAATTGTCCTTCGCAAAATATCTTCCATCACCATGAGCAACAGGAATTTTTAATGCCCCTGTAACATCATTTTTCATAAAAACATTTTTGCAAACAAATTGTTGATGAGCATTTTGCAATAACACACCCGGCAATAAACCACTTTCACACAAAATTTGAAAACCATTGCAAACGCCTAATACTTTTCCACCTTTATTGGCAAATTCAATTACACTTTGCATCATAGGGCTGAAACGAGCTATAGCTCCGCATCTTAAATAATCGCCGTAAGAAAAGCCACCGGGCAAAACAATACAATCATCCGTAGAAAAAGTGCTTAAATCTTTTTCTTTATGCCAAAGCATAATTACTTCTTTGTTTAAATCGTTTTGCAATGCATCCTGCATATCTCTATCGCAATTAGAACCCGGAAAAACAACAACACCAAATTTCATTATTGAAAATATTAGATGGTAAAGTTACTGCCTGCACCAATAAAAGCTTGTTATAATTGCTAACTCATACTCCAATTATTGTGGATAATGGCTGCAACCGCTAAGAAAAATAATAAATTGGGAAATAATAATTTTTTAGGATATAAATAAGCATTGGCAATAAAAGCAGACAATGGTATGATTAACATTTCAACAGCATACATGGCTGTATTGGTAAAAATAAAAGGGATTGGAAGCATTAAAAGTAACATTACTACTAATACACTCCAGTTTTTGCGAATTTGTATAATCACTCTATTACTTGCATTGCTGTAATAAACCAGGCCTGCTAATAATGAAATGAAAATGGTTGAAATCGTAAAAACCACCCAAAAATCTTTGTACTGAAATTTTGGTAAGCCCAAATGAAGTTTAGGTAAAAACTGAGTAACTAAATTCCATTTATCTGTTAAAAATAAAATTGAAAATAAGATATACAAGGGCGTAATTACGCCCATTAAAAGAACTATCCATTCTGCTATTCTGAACGGCCTTACAATAATTAAAGCAAACAGTATAACTACAATAAGAATAGCAGTAGGATGATAACAGATAACAGAGAAACCTGCAATTAAGCCGGTATTAAAAAGTAATACTTTAGGTGCAGGGCTATTATAAAGTTTGAATAATTGAATAAGAATCCAGATTAAAAAAGTATTGGCTATAAAAGCAGGTGTAATACTGCACCATTCAGGAAAAAGGCCACTTACAACTACATAAGCCATAGCTGTTGTAAAGTTGCCGTTATGAAACATTTTATTTTCATTCAAAACCATATTTAATCTTATTGCCTGCAGCAATAAAATGCCCATATAAACCAACCAAAGAAAAACAGAAGGTAATGGCTGAATGTATTGTTTTAATAGAAAAGAAATTAATCCGTCTTCTCCTGTAACAACTATAGCCGGAGCTATAAAAAAATGTGTATGCACCAACAATGCCAACACAATTAATATAAAGACCGAAGAGAAAGATGTATTTCTGAATAAAGTAACCACTGAAAAATTTTTAGAAATCTATTTTAGCAAAGCAAACATAAGTACGGTACATGCATGGAACAATTAATTGTTTGCTGCCTATTTGTTTTGCCTGCCTTGGCATAAAATCATATCCCTTATCGAGATTTTTATAAGTAGGCTTACGGAATAATTGCCCTTCAGGAGAAAAAGACTGATCTGTAAGCAACCAGTTTCTCTTTTCAAGTATGTTAAACAAAACATGTACTTCACTGCCAACATTCATTAAACCGTAACTGATGTAATTATCTCCGTTATCATCAAACTGAGATTTACGTATTACATTACTCCATTCCATTTTGGCTTTATCATCAAAAGAAAGAATAGCAATATTATCAGCATAATATCTTACCACATTATTAAAAGAATTACTTCTGTACCAAGGATAATTATAGTAAGAATAAGGTGAGCCGTAATAGTAGTAACTGCCGGGGTTCCAATAAGGTGAACCATATAAATAATCCCACCTGTTATAGTTGTTACCTCTTGATGAAGTATATACCGATTCTGCAATTACAACAAAACCGCCATCCTGTTTCATAATAATATTTCTAAGAAAGAAATCATTAAAGGCAGTTTTTACACTTGCGTCACTTCTTGCTTCATTTCTTAAATCTTCATTGAAAATAATATTACCTGTAAGTAATTCCTTTTCTTGCTGTTTATCCCATATGTATGCAAACAATCCATCAACATTTCCTCTTCTTTGTTTACTAAAAAAGGAAGTAACTAAGTAATGTTTGTTCGTATTATCAACCTTTATCTTAATATCATCTAAATAAAGGTTATTCAGTTTAACATCATCTAATTTTAAGTTATCTGAAAATGCTTTTTTAGTTATTAAAGCTACTTTATTAATATTATCATTCTGAGTTGTACCTGATTCTTTAATAAAAGCTATATCCCCATCATTATCTACTGCAAATTCTGTTAAAAAATCATTCCTGTCGGGCATTGCAACGGTCAACCTGCTTTTATGCAATAAGGTCAATTGCTTATCAAAAAGAAGTGTAGTAACAATATGTTCCTTATCGCTTTTAGAATTGATTTTGAATAGTAATATTTTTTGCTTGTCTTCACTAATAGTAAAAGAATAAATCTTACCTGAGCTAAAGCCTGCCTGTGTTGTATCTAATTGCATCGGCTCACCTATTTTATTTCCTTTACCATCAATCTTTGATGCCATGCAATAAGTAACCCCTCTTTTCTGGTATTGGTATATGATATAAAAAAAGTCGGGGTATTGAATAAAGTCTTCACTTAAAAGTGTTTCATTTATATAGTCTAACCTCACTTTGCTTATCTGTTGCATATTATTATCATATGCAACTACAAAATGCAAATCCCTATAGCTTTTGTAAACGATAATGTTTCCTGCAACTTTACCTACAATTTCAAAGTTGATATTACGACTTTCATCTCTGTCCGGTTCTGAATAAATAACAGTCTGTGCCATTACTGCCGGTAAAAGCCCTATTGCTAATACTGCCGATAAAATTATTTTCTTCATTAAAAACTATTTAAGCTGTTCAAAGGTAAGTTATAGATAAACCTTATACTACTTCACCAAAAAAACATTCAGCAAAAATTAACTCAATAAAATTTGGAACGTGACTTTTAATTTAATATACCTTTGTTATTGTAACAGAACAGCAACCAAAACCAGCAATCAACAACCTCTTTCAAGTGGGCAAGCATACCAATAAAATTACAGCCGCAGGCTTAGTAATTGCTTTAGGAATTATTTACGGAGATATAGGCACTTCTCCGCTTTATGTTCTAAACGAAATCATTACCAACAGGGTTATTAATGAAGAACTTATTCTGGGTTCCTTATCTTGTATTATCTGGACTTTAACACTTCAAACAACCGTTAAATACGTTATTCTTACTTTAAATGCAGATAACAAAGGCGAAGGTGGCATATTCAGTTTATATGCCTTGGTAAGAAGAAGAAGAAAATGGTTAGTGATACCTGCCATGTTAGGCGGGGCAGCCCTTTTAGCTGATGGAATTATCACTCCACCAATCTCAGTAGCATCTGCTGTTGAAGGTTTAAAACAAATGCCTCAACTGGGTATACAGGAAGGAAGTTCTACTATCATAATCATTGTTATCGGCATTATTACATTGCTGTTTTTTGTACAACAATTCGGCACTGCCTCAATAGGTAAGTTGTTCGGACCGATAATGGGTTTGTGGTTTATAATGCTAGCTGTATTAGGCATTTCTCACCTTACAGATGACTTGGGTATTTTTAAAGCCTTATCTCCTACTTATGCCATTGAACTTTTGGTTAAATACCCTAAAGGCTTCTGGCTATTAGGTTCTGTATTCTTATGTACAACTGGTGCTGAAGCATTGTATAGCGATTTGGGGCATTGCGGAAAAGATAACATTCGCATTTCATGGATTTTTGTAAAAGCATGTTTAATACTAAACTACTTAGGACAAGGTGCATGGTTATTAGCCCATCATAATGGTGAAACTATTGGTGAAGCTCAGTTTTCACAAGGCTTCCATACCTTTTTTTACTTAATGCCTCAATGGTTTAAGTTAGCTGGAATTATTATTGCTACAGTTGCCGCTATTATTGCCAGCCAGGCATTAATAAGCGGTTCATTTACATTAATTGCAGAAGCTATAAAATTAAATTTATGGCCTAAATTAAAAGTAGTTTACCCTACCGAAGAAAAAGGTCAATTATATATTCCCGGTATTAACTGGTTATTATATTTCGGTTGCGTTGGCATAACATTATACTTTCAGAAATCAACTAATATGGGTGCTGCGTATGGTTTAGCCATAACCATGTGTATGATAAGCACTTCTATTTTATTTGCGAATTATTTAGTAAGCCACCGTGTAAAATCGGGACTAATCTATTTATATCTCGTAGTTTATTTCACTATTGAGATTAGTTTCTTAATTGCCAACTTAGAAAAATTTCCACACGGTGGTTTTGTAACATTAATTGCCGGTGGAGGATTATTTGTAATAATGTACGTATGGTTCAGGAGCAGAAAAATTAAAAACAGATACGTTGAATTTGTAAGGCTTCGTCAATACATTCCCTTATTAAAAGAATTAAGTGAAGACACTACTATTGCCAAGTATGCAACGCATTTAGTGTATATGACGAGTGCTAATAACCCTAAAGAAATTGAACACAAAATCATTTATTCTATCTTAAACAGAAAACCTAAAAGAGCAGATATTTATTGGTTTGTACATGTTGATGTATTAGATGAACCTTATACCTGTGAATACACGGTCGACCATGTTATGACTGATGATATTATTCGTGTAGAATTCAGGCTGGGCTTTAGAGTTGAGCAACGCATTAATTTAATGTTCAGAAAAGTAGTACAGGATTTAGTGGCGAATAAAGAAGTTGATATTACCAGCCGTTATGAAAGTTTGGAGAAGAATAATATTGTAGGTGACTTTCAGTTTGTGGTAATGGAAAAATTCTTAAGCTCAGATAATGAATTACCATTTTTTGAAAGATTAGTAATGAAATTATATTTCTGGTTAAAAGAAATCAGCTTAAGTGAGGAAAGAGGTTTTGGTTTAGACCCAAGCTACGTAACCATTGAAAAATATCCGCTGATAGTATCGCCGGTATCTAATATTAATTTAAGAAGAGTAGGATAAACTTATCAGCCAACAAATGAAACAGGCTATTTAATCTCTTGAAGTTTAACCTGCTTTCGGGTAATATTTAACTCATGTATTACACCAACTTTTAAAGCATAGTTCTCTTTTTCATGGCTCACAGGAAAATCAAAACAAACCGGATAATTATATTCACTAATGTGTTCATCTAAAACTGCATAAACATTTTTACCGAAAGGCACAATGGTATCTTTCATTTCAGTAAAACCACCAATAATAAGCCCCGCAAGGTTTTGCAGCATGCCGGCTCTTTTTAACTGAATAAACATTCTGTCAACATTATAAACATACTCGCCAACATCTTCAATAAATAAAATTTTATTTTTTGTTTGAAATGATGATTTAGTGCCGATTAAATGAACAATCAAACTCAAATTACCGCCAACCAATTCACCCTTTACTTTTCCTGTTTTATTGAATGGATGAGCAGCACAACTATATTTTGAACTAACACCTTTTAATGCTTTTTGTAGAGATTGAACATATTCGTTTTTAAATCCTTCTTCATTAAAAGCTCCTGCCATGGGTGCATGTAATGATGCAATTTTAAATTGATTGTAAACATCAGCATGCAAAACAGTTATATCGCTAAAACCAATTAACCATTTTGGTTTTTTCTTGAACTTAGCGAAGTTGATTTTATCAATAATTCTGCTCATTCCGTAGCCGCCTCTTGCACATAAAACAGCTTTAATATTATCATCATCTAACATAGTTTGCAAATCATGCAAACGTTCTTCATCTGTTCCGGCAAAATAGTTTTGTTGTATACCACCAACTGTTTTTCCAACTTTTACCTGATAACCCCATTGTTGTAAAACTTCCATACAGGTTTGTACTTTTTCATAAGCCATAAACCCGCTTGGGCAAACCAATCCGATGCAATCACCTTTTTTGAGATAGGGTGGAATTTTAATCATAAAGCAATATTAGTAAAGCTTCATGTTCTATCTCTTATTTTTGCACTCTTTCTGCTGAATAGTGATATGAACGTACAAGTGAGTGACACAACAGCAGTTGATTAGTATTACTACTGTTAAGTACAACAAATGAAACAACCGAAAAGATATTTAATTACTTCTGCTCTGCCTTATGCCAATGGCTTAAAACACATTGGGCATTTGGCGGGTGCTTATATTCCTGCAGATATTTATGTGCGTTATTTAAAGGCTCAAAAACGTGATGTGGTATTTGTTTGCGGAAGTGATGAACATGGTACTGCCATTCCTATTCAGGCAATGAAAGAAGGCACTACTGCACAGGCTATTATTGATAAATATCATCCGATTATTGAGCAGAATTTTAAAGACTTGGGTATTCATTTTGATATCTATCATAGAACATCTTCTCCTTTACATCACGAAACTGCACAGGAATTCTTTACTGCATTGAATGATAAAGGTGATTTGGAAATAAAAGATAGTGAACAGTATTATGATGAAGAAGCCAAAACATTTTTAGCTGACAGATTTATAAAGGGAACATGCCCCAATTGCGGCAATGAAAATGCTTATGGCGATCAATGCGAAAGATGCGGTAAAAGTTTAAGTCCCGAAGAATTAATTAATCCTGTTTCAACATTAAGCGGTAAAGCACCAATAAAAAAAGCCACCAAACATTGGTATTTGCCTTTAAATAAGCATGAAGATTTTTTACGTGAATGGGTATTGAATGAACATGCAGCCGATTGGAGAAGCAATGTGGTAGGACAGGTGAAAAGCTGGATTGATGCAGGTTTACAGCCACGTGCCGTAACAAGAGATTTGGATTGGGGAGTGAGAGTGCCGACCTCCCTAAATCCCTCCGAAGGAGGGACTTCAGACCCTGATGATGCAGAGACCGATTATAAATATCAAACAGCCGACCCAACTACTTACGGCTTGTTAAAAGAGTTTGTAAAAGACCTTAAAAGTAAACCCACCGACGCAGAAATTGCTTTATGGGAATTACTGAGAGGAAAAAAATTAGAAGGTTATAAATTCAGAAGGCAGCATATTATAGGAAATTTTATTGCAGATTTTGTTTGCCTGAAGCATAAGCTAATCATTGAAGTTGATGGAACCATTCATCAATTACCGGAAAATCAAGTCAGTGACGCAGAAAGAACAACCGAGTTACATAAACTTGGTTTTGAAGTAATTCGTTTTACTAATAATGATGTATTATTTGAAACGGAAAAAGTAATAGCTACTATCTCTCAAAAATTAAGCGAACTTACTATTCATCAAGATGTTCCAAATAACCCTCCTTTGGAGGGCAGGGAGGCTAAGGTTCTCTATGTTTGGTTTGATGCACCTATCGGTTATATTTCTGCAACTAAGCAATGGGCTTTAGATAATGAAAAAGACTGGAAGCCTTATTGGTATAATGAGGACACGCAATTAGTACACTTTATAGGAAAAGATAATATTGTTTTTCATGCGATTATTTTTCCGGTTATGTTGAAGTTGCATGGCAATATTTTGCCATCATTTGTTACAAGTAATGAATTCATGAATCTGGAAGGTGATAAAATGAGCACCAGCCGTGGATGGAGTATTGAAATGGATGAATACATAAATGACTGGATTAAACAAGATAAAGGCGGCGAAAATATGGCCGATGTATTGCGTTATTATTTAACTGCCATTGCTCCTGAAAGTAAAGACAGTGAGTTTACATGGAAGGGTTTTCAGGATGCCAACAACTCAGAATTAGTAAGCGTTTTCGGTAATTATGTAAACAGAACTTTTGTATTGATGCACAAATTATGTGGCGGAAAAGTTCCTGTATTTCATAATGATTTAATTGATGATGATGACAAGCAACTGATTACAGATATTCATAATACTAAACTAAAAGTTGAAACTTTATTAGAAAATTTCAAATTCAGAGATGCACAGTTTGAAGTAATTGATTTAGCAAGAAAGGGCAATCAATATTTACAAAAGAAAGAGCCGTGGAAAAAAGTTCCAAGTCCCAAATTACAAGTTGCAGGTAATCAGGAACCTGAAACCGGTAACCAGCAACTGATTGACAATTGTTTGCATTTGTGTTTGCAGCTAACAGCCAACTTAGCCATTTTAATCAATCCTTTCTTACCCTTTACTGCAAAGAAAATGTTGCACATGATGAAAGTGGTTGATAAAATGTTAGAGTGGCAGAATGCAGGCAGCGTAAAGCTTTTAAGCGTTGGCTACAGTTTGCGTGAACCGCAACTACTATTTAGAAAAATTGAAAATGAGGAAATAGAAAAACAATTGGAAAAGTTGAAAACAAAGGCCTCCCTAAATCCCTCCAAAGGAGGGACTTCAGAGGCCCAATCAATACAAACAAATCCAATTAATAAACCTGTTTCAGAGAACCCTCCTTCGGAGGGCAGGGAGGCTTTGAAACCTGAAATAGTGTTTGATGATTTTGCAAAAATTGATTTAAGAATAGGAACCATTATTGCAGCAGAAAAAGTTGAAAAGGCTGATAAGCTTTTAAAACTTTCTGTTGATTTGGGTTTTGAAACAAGAACCATTGTAAGCGGTATTGCCTTGCATTTTAAACCTGAGGATATTGTAGGTAAACAGGTAACTGTTGTTTGCAATTTAGCTCCGCGTAAAATGCGTGGCATTGAAAGTAACGGAATGATTTTAATGGCAGAAGATAAAAGCGGCAAACTGCATTTCGTAAATCCTGATAATAAGATTGATGAAGGAAGCGGAGTGAGTTAATAAAAGAAAAATGGAAAATAGAAAATAGGAAATGGAAAATAATATTACGACTACCCTACTTTCTATTTTCTACTTTCCATTTCCCACTTCCATTACACTTTTTCAAAACTCACACATTCCTTTAACTCTTTGTCTGTATAGGCTAAATTGTATTGCTTTAAAACATCGTCTGGCACACCATTCCAACGGTTAGGTGTATTACCCGCATAACCCAAATCTTTCACACCAATTTCAGAAGTATAAAAACCGGTAGCCACTAAGTTTCTAAGTAGGCTGAAAAAGCTAACACCCTGCTGCATATTCGGTTTTACTTTCCCTTTTTTTACAACATTACCTTTATCATCTTTATACTCTATTTCAGGCCAAGCAATATCATCAACCATTGCCAATTGTTGTTTACTATCACATTCAACAAAGCTTTTTTCATAACGCTTTATACATTGCAAATCCAGCCAACGCAAACCACCACGTAAAGGAGTTTGCAATTCTGTTTTTTCTTTAACTATATAGCCGATAAACTCGTGCACTTTAGCATCAGAAGCACTACCGCTAATATCATCTTTGGGTATAATAATATCCTGTAAAACTTTAATGGTTTTCATTTCATGCTCTGTAAAAAAATCAGGTTCAGCAGCAATTTTATCATAAGCTGCTTTTTCTTCTTTCATTCTGTCAAGCCCAGCAAAAGCATCTGCTGTGGCTTCAGGCGTTTTTTTATCAGATGGTTTACAGGCATCAACTAATATACCCGATGCAGCAGCACCGATTACTAATGTTTTAATGGATTTTCTTCTGTCCATAGTATTTTTATTTTTTGGTACTAAGCTTTAGAATTACTATTTAACTGCTGTTGCGTCGCACACTTGTACGGCAACAAATATGGCAACTATAAATTCTGTTTCTTCATTTCATCAATAATGTATTCACTTGCTCTCATTGATAATGCAAGAATTGTCCATGTTATATTCTTATCTGCCTGACTAACAAACTGACCACCATCTACACAAAACAAATTCTTACAATCATGTGCCTGACTATACTTATTTAATGCAGATTTTTTGGCATCATTACCCATTCTTACCGTTCCCGCTTCATGAATAATTTTTCCGGGAGTTTCCAAACCATAATTATTGCTTGCATCATCATCGCCACCCCAGGTAATAATGGCTCCCATATTATGCATAATCTCTTTAAAAGTTTCTTTCATGTGTTTTGCCTGATTAATTTCATGCTCACTCCATTTTACATTAAACTTTAAAACAGGTATGCCGTATTTATCAACCACATTAGGGTCAATAGCACAATAATTACTTTCTAATGCAATAGCTTCTCCTCTGCCAGCCATACCAACTCCTGCACCATAAAAGAATCTGTAATCTTCTTTTAAAGAGGCTCCGTAACCGCCCGGTTGTTTGCTTTTTCCATGAATAACATATTTTCCGTTTTGGTTTTCTATACCCCAGCCAAAACCATAGGAAGGCTGGCTCATACCACCCCAATATTCAATATGGTACCCTCTTGGAAAATCTAATTTTTTATTATCTAACCACCACGGACTGTAAATATGCATGCCTCCTACTCCATCTTCATTATAACGTTTTCTGTCAAACAAGGCAGGCAATACACCACCTAACGCAGCCCCTGTACTGTCATGTAAATATTTACCAACCACATTACTGCTGTTTGCCAAACCGTTTGGATGCCGCTGCGATTTTGAATTGAGCAATAACCTTGCACTCTCACAGGCACTCGCAGCAACAATAACTGTTTTACCCATTACCTGATATTCCATCATATCATCCTTATTAACGTAAGATACTCCTGTTGTCAGGCCTTCATCATTCGTTAATACTTCTCTTGCCATTGCATTAGGAATAATATCAACATTACCTGTTTTTAATGCAGGATATATTAAAACATTTGTTGATGAGAAATCAGCTTTCCAGTAACTGCAGTTTCTGTTACATTGTCCGCAGAACTGGCAAGAGCCTCTGTCATTATTAATCGGTTTGGTAAGAATAGATAATCTGGAAGGAATTACTCTTACACCTGCTGTAGTTGCAGCATTCTTGATAAACAACTCATGCAATCTTGGTTTTGGCGGAGGAAGAAAAAAACCATCAGGGTCATTTTCCAATCCTTCATTCGTTCCGAAAACGCCGATGAGTTTATCAACCCTGTCATAGAAAGGTTTTATATCGTCATAACTTATAGGCCAATCATCCCCCAAACCATCAATACTTCTTCTTTTAAAATCTTTGGGACCGAAACGTAAAGAAATCCTGCCCCAGTGGTTGGTTCTTCCACCCAACATTCTTGCACGCCACCAATCCCATTGTGTGCCTTTTTCTTTGGTATAAGGTTCGCCGTCAATCTCCCAGCCCCAATAACAGGCATCAAAATCTCCAAATGGTCTGTGTTTGGTAGAAGCCCCACGGCGTGGACTTTCCCAAGGATTTTTTAGTTGCGTAACATTTTTTTGCGGGTCGTACATGGCACCTGCTTCTATAATGCAAACTTTTAAACCTGCGTTAGCTAAAATGTAGGCAGCCATACCACCACCTGCACCTGAACCCACAATTACTGCATCGTATTTCTTTGACTGTTTTTTAATATTGAATTCGCCCATGGCAAGAATGTTATTTTAGAACTATGAATGTAAGTTGTTTGAATTAATTGAGTGAAAAAATTTCTCCGAAACAGTTGAATAAAAAATAGTTGCATAGCTAACTATTTTTTATTTAGTTTTGATTCTCGCGGAAAACGCTAAAAACGCAGAAATTGGATTTAGAAAATTTATCATATAAAATAAGGAGTGCAATTTTTGAAGTTTTTAAAGAATTAGGACCGGGATTATTAGAAAGTGTTTATGAAATAGCTTTATTGAAAGAGTTAGTATTACTTGGCATTCAAGCGAAAAGCCAGGTTGTAGTTCCTGTGTTTTATAAAGGAGAATATCTAGAATCAGGTTTTAGAATTGATATACTTGTAGAAAATAAAATTATTATTGAAATAAAGTCTATCAAGGAATTAGAAGATGTACATAAAAAACAATTGTTAACTTATTTAAAGTTAAGTGAACTGCAATTGGGTTTTCTTGTAAATTTCAATACTAACCTTATACAAGATAAAGTTTCATTATTCAGAATTGTAAATAATTATCAGCAGTAGTTTTCGCGATTTCAGCGTTTTCTGCGAGAAAATAAAACCATATGAAAAGAACCATTAAAAAAGTAGCTGTATTAGGTAGTGGTGTTATGGGCAGCAGAATTGCCTGCCACTTTGCCGGCATTGGATTGAAAGTTTTATTGTTAGATATAGCCTCCCCCAACCCCTCCGAAGGAGGGGAATTAAAACCTGCTTTGAAAAATAAAATAGTAAATGATGCTTTGGCTGCTGCTTTAAAAAGTAACCCCAGCCCGGTATTTACCAAAGATGTGGTGAAGCATATTACTACCGGCAACTTTGATGATAATATGAAAGATATTGCTTCATGCGATTGGATTATTGAAGTGGTGGTTGAAAGATTAGACATCAAACAACAGGTTTATGAAAAGATAGAACAATATCGTAAAGCAGGAACGCTGATAACATCTAATACATCGGGCATTCCAATCCATTTATTATCGCAGGGAAGAAGTGAAGACTTTAAAAAACATTTCTGCGGCACCCACTTCTTTAATCCACCACGTTATTTAAGATTATTAGAAATTATTCCAACGCCTGATACAGATAAAGAAGTTGTTGACTTTTTAATGCATTACGGTGACTTGTATTTAGGAAAAACAACAGTTTTATGTAAAGATACTCCTGCATTTATAGCCAACAGAATTGGCGTATTCAGCATTATGAGTATTTTTCATATAATGGAAGAATTAAGTTTGAATATTGATGAAGTTGATGCATTAACAGGACCAATTATAGGCAGGCCAAAATCTGCTACTTTCAGAACAGCTGATGTTGTTGGTATTGATACATTAGTAAAAGTTGCCAAAGGCGTTGCCGATAACTGCCCTGCTGATGAAGCAAAAAATATTTTCGATATTCCTTCCTGGTTAGAAAAAATTGTTGCCAATAATTGGTTGGGAGATAAAACAGGGCAAGGCTTCTTTAAAAAAGTAAAAAGTGAAAGCGGAAAAGAAATACTCACTTTGAATTTGCAAACAATGGAATATGCTGCCAGAGTAAAACCAAAATTTGCAACATTAGAAACTGCCAAGCCTATTGAAGATTTAAAAACCCGCATTAAAGCATTAAGTGCAGGAACAGATAAGGCTGGAGAATTTTATCGATCATTCCATTATTCTTTATTTTCATATATCAGTCATCGCATTCCCGAAATAAGTGATGAAGTTTATCGAGTTGATGATGCCATGAAAGCGGGTTTCGGTTGGGAAATTGGTGCTTTTGAAACATGGGATGTTTTAGGGGTTGCAAAAACTGTCGAAGCAATGAAAGCTGCCGGTTATGCAGTTGCCGGTTGGGTTGAAGCAATGTTGGCTTCAGGTGCAACTTCATTCTATAAAGTGGAAGGAGGAAAAAAATTATTTTATGATGTTGCTGCTAAAAGCTATCTGCCACTACCCGGCGGAGATGCATTTATCGTACTAAGTAATAACGCTGATAAATTAGTATGGAAAAATTCAGCATGTAAATTATATGATATCGGCGATGGTGTTGCAGGTTTGGAATGGAGTACTAAAATGAACAGCATTGGTGGAGAAGTATTGGAAGGCATTAATAAATCTATTGCCATTGCTGAAGAAAAATATAAAGGTTTGGTTATTGCCAACGATGGTGCCAATTTTAGTGCAGGTGCTAACGTGGGAATGATTTTTATGTTAGCTATAGAACAGGAATATGATGAGTTGGATATGGCTATCAGAATGTTTCAAAATACTATGATGCGTTTGCGTTATTCATCGGTACCGGTTGTTACAGCACCGCATGGATTAACATTGGGTGGTGGTTGTGAAATGAATTTACATGCAGATAAAGTTTGTGCTGCTGCAGAAACATATATCGGTTTGGTTGAATTAGGCGTAGGCTTAATTCCCGGCGGTGGCGGTACTAAAGAATTTGTTTTAAGAGCCAGTGATGAATTGCATAAAGATGAACCTGAAACCAATACTTTAAAAGACAGATTCTTTGCTATCGCTACAGCAAAAGTGGCAACATCAGCACACGAAGGTTTTGAAATGGGCATTCTTCGTAAAGGCCATGATGAAGTGGTAATGAATTTGGGAAGAAGAATAAGTGAAGCCAAAAAAAGCGTTATTGAATTATATGATGCAGGCTATATAATGCCGCAGCAAAGAACAGATATTAAAGTCTTAGGCAAATTAGGTTTAGGTGCCATGCTTGCAGGAATTAATGGTATGCAGAGAGCTAATTATGCAACAGAACACGATGCTAAAGTTGCCCGTAAATTAGCTTATGTAATGTGCGGCGGAGATTTAAGTGAGCCTCAAAATGTATCAGAACAATATCTATTAGATTTAGAAAGAGAAGCATTTTTAAGTTTATGTGGTGAAAAGAAAACTTTAGAAAGAATTCAAAGCGTACTAAAAAGCGGAAAACCTTTGAGAAATTAATTTTTTTTACTATTTTGCCAACAGCACAAACGCTTATAAAGCAACATGAGAAGGGCGTCAGGATTTTTCCTGACGCTTTTTATTTACATGATACTATTGTAAAAATCAATTGCATGTATTACTTTGTTCTTTCACCAAAATGCTTATTATGAAAAAAATCATCTCGCTGTTACTTTTAACAACAATCATCATTTCTTCCTGTAAACAAGAAGAAAAAAAAGAAACTAATGATAAAAAAGAAACTACTGCATCTGTTACGCTTCCGTACCCGATTTTGTATTCATCTGAATTTGAAATCGGCGATAAAAAATTTGCCAAGCTTGTTTTAGATATATGGAAAGATTACGATAATAACACTATTAAAAATTCAGCGGCTTTGTTTGCAGATACAACCCGATTTTATGATGCAAGCGGCAGAATGGTTAAAGGGAAAGACTCAATAATATCAATAATAGATACATACAGAAACAGTATTGCATCTGTAAAAGAAGATGTTTCGGCCATTGTTGTTTTAAAACCTAAAGGCAAAGATGAAACCTGGGTGTGCGTTTGGGGTAAAGAAGTAGATGCTATGAAAGATGGTAAAAAAGATTCAGTCTTTTTACAGGAAAGCTGGATGTTTAATAAAGATGAAAAAGTGGCTAACATTTATCAATATGCAACTAAGCCAAAATAAATTTAGGTTTAGTTAATAAAAATATTTTGCCAAAGCATCGATTTAAGTCGGTGCTTTTTTATTTACATTTATTGCAATGAAAAACAGTTCTATTCTTTACCTCCTCTTATTAATAACCATTTCATCTTTTGCACAAAAAGATTATTCAGGCGTTTACGGAAGCACTTCAAAAGAAAAAAGTAAGTATTTAACTGTAATGAAAATTGATTCAACACATTACAAATTCTGGGCAATAGCTTCCGGTAAAAACTATGCAAATAATCTTGATGGCATCATAGAATTAAAAGCCGATTCTATTCAATATGATTACACAGAAAGCTCTAAAGTTTGTCCTATACATTTTAAATTTTCTCCTACTTATGCGGTAGTATATCCTGAAGCTAATGCAGCATGCAGCTTTGGTTTCGGAAGAAATATTTTCGCCACTTACCTGTTCATTAAAAAACAAAAAATAAAATCAACAGCGTTTACAGACGAATATGTTGATTTTAAAACTTATAGAGTAACAGCAAAAAAATTGAATATCTATGCTGATATTGCTGCCAACAATATAAAAAGCTCCTACTTTATGAAAGGAATAAAATTAATAAGCCCAACCACAAATCAATCCACTCAAGACATGGTGTACATCGAATTTCTGGCGTACACCGGAGATTTTATTTATGGTTGGGTTAAAAAAAGCGATGTAAAACTTATTAAATAAGCAACTGAAGCATCTATCGGTTTCTCAAAAAACTTTACTATCTCTTAAAATATCGCTCATCAGTACATTATTACACATAAAACAGTATAGTAAATCAATAGACAATAGTTTTTTATTTTTGTCGCCAGCTTTATAGCAGCTATTAAGCTACTGTTGCGTCGCACACTTGTACGTTTTGTACTTTATTCAACAAATATGCGATGCTTATTAAATTATGAATAACAGAATTTATTTTGATAATGCAGCTACTACACCTTTAGATACAGCAGTATTAGAAGCGATGATGCCTTATTTAACTAATCACTTCGGCAATCCCTCTTCTATTTACAGCTATGGCAGAGAAAGCAGATTAGCTATTGAGAATGCAAGAAAAAAAGTAGCCAAAATTTTAAATGCACATCCCGCAGAAATATTCTTTACCAGTGGCGGAACAGAAAGCAGTAATACCGCTATTACAGCAGCAGTAAGAGATTTGGATTGTAAGCATATCATCACTTCGTCCATAGAACATCATGCTACATTACATACAGTTGAGCATTTACATTGTAATGATGGTATTGAGATAAGTTATGTAAAACTGTTACCAAACGGGCATATCGATTTGCAGGACTTAGAAAATATTCTTGCGTTAAGCAAAGAGAAATGTTTGGTTAGTTTAATGCATGCTAATAATGAAATTGGCAATATTTTAAACATTCATGCTGTTGGTAATATCTGTAAAAAATACAACGCTGTTTTTCACAGCGATACAGTACAAACAGTTGGCCATTTTCCATTCGATTTAAGAAATACACCTATTCATTTTATTACAGGTGCTGCACATAAATTTCATGGCCCAAAAGGTGTTGGCATATTATACATTAATGAGAATGTAAAAATTAAACCATTTATTAATGGTGGCTCTCAGGAAAGGAATATGAGAGCAGGTACAGAAAACATTTACGGTATAGTTGGTTTTGCAAAAGCATTAGAAATTGCCACAGAGAATTATGAAAAAGAAAGCTCTCATATTAAAAGCTTAAAGCTATATATGAAAGAAGCTTTAGAAAAAAATATAGCCGGTGTTGGTTTTAACGGAGATGTTACAGGCAATAGTTTATACACTGTTTTAAACGTTAGCTTTCCTAAAACAGAAAAAAGTGAAATGCTTTTATTCAACTTAGATATCAACCATATTTGTGCAAGTGGCGGTAGTGCCTGTACAAGTGGTGCAGATGCAGGCAGCCACGTTATAAGAGCTATCAATAATAATCCCAATCAGGTAGCGGTAAGGTTTTCATTCAGTAAGCAAAACACAAAAGATGAAGTGGATATTGTGGTTGAAAAATTAAAAGCATTGATTTAAGTTTTCTTTCACAATCAATTGGCATTAATTATGCTTTATAGTAAATGAAAATATTTTACTATGAAGAAAATACTACCCTTTATTACCGTTAGCATTATTTGCTTGTTTGCATTTTCATCCTGCACTAAAACAGTTCAGGCTCCTTCTCAAACATATGCCGTAACAGGTACTATCAGACCCGGTGACTGGAAAGCCTCAGGCAGTGGCTATTTTGTTTCACTAAATGTACCTGATGTAACCAATAGTGTTTTAAATGATGGTGGCGTTGTAACCTATATTTCATTTGATAACGGTAATACTTATGAAGCATTACCTGAAGTTGTAAACGGTGTTGCTTATGGTACTTACTACAGTTATAGTACTGTAAATATTGATTTGTATTCTGCAACGGGTTCCGGTTCTATTACTGCACCTTCCACAACTATATTAGTGAAAATTCTGATTACTGTTCCATAAATAGTTATTTCTTACAACAATAAAAGGCCTTCACATTAAAAATGTGGGGGCTTTTTTATTTTAGAATGCCATCAAATTAGGATTAATAAAAAAATAAAGCTGAAAATATTTTAATTATTGAAAAATAAGAATACATTTATCCTTAAACCTAAACCATTCATCATGAAAAAAATCATCACGCTTCTTATTTTGGGTATTTGTATTTATGCATGCAAAAGTTCTAATAAAAGTGATGCTTCTTCTACCTTATTTAATTATGAAGTAACAATTGACAAAGACCTTACAAACTTGCCTGCCTTACAATCATTTTGTTTCGGAACCACTACTTCAGATTCCGGTAAGTATTGGTTAATGTTTGGTGGAAGAACTAATGGCTTTCATGGCTTTGGGGGGCAGGAAAACTTTCCTGTAAAAAAAGCGAATACGTATATGTATGTATTTAATACTAAAACCAATAGTTTAGACAGTATAGATGTAAGCTATTTACCAAAAGATTTAAGAGAGCAATACATATCAACCAATATGCAAAACAGACAAGTTGACTCGTTCCTTTATGTTTGCGGGGGTTATGGTGCTAAGAAGGTACTCCTTGATACATTATGGGTAACGCATAACATTATTTCGAGAATCAATATTAATCAAATTGTAAAAGCCATCTTAGCAAAAGATAGTATCGGTATACGCAAGGCTATTGCTTATGATAAAAATGATTTCCTAAAAGCTACAGGTGGAGAATTATATAAAATGCCTGATGGAAAATTTTATTTATTAGTAGGTCATAACTTTAAAGGCAGGTACGCTGATACAAATAAACTTTCACTTAATTATGCCGTTCAGACATATTTAGATGCAGTACATGTGTTTTCATTAATAGAAACTCCTACAAGCGTTACATTGGATACTAAATCTTTCCAAACAATTACAGATGGATTAGTTGATACACTAACGCAATTCAGAAGAAGAGATTTGAATATAGTTCCTTCAGTATTACCAAATGGTAAATATGGTATTACAATCTATGGCGGCGTATTTACTTATGCATCTGGACGCCCTGGTTTTAGCGGTGGCAACCCTTTTAGAAATCCAATTTACATTTACCCGGACTCTTCAAATCCATATAAAATCGATTCAAAGTTCAGACAACTTTGGAATGTTTACTCCGCTCCTAACTTCACTATGTTTGATTCATTAAATAACGGAATGTTAACAACAATATTTGGGGGGTTAGGTGATACGCTTGCTTCGAATATTGGACCGAGTAATAATTTACCAAATGGCCCGGATAGTGCAGCATTTACAAAATTTATTACGACGTTATTTTATAACAATACATCAGGTAATACTACTCCAATTTTTAGTCAAAACCCTATGCCTCATTATGTCGGAGCAGAAGGAGTTTTTATACAGGCAAGTAATTTACCAATTTATAAAAACAATAGTTTGGGAATCGTAAATTATGATCAAATTCCTGTAGGCAAAACATTTGTGGGATATATTTATGGAGGTATTCATTCAGACAGTACTCAGTGGAATAATGTGGTTACAAAAGATACCATTAATAATACTATCCTCCCTTTAAATATAACTTATCCATCAAACAAGGTTTATAAAGTTTATTTAACAAAAGCAGCTACAGACAAAAAATAAATGACAATCACATTTATTAATAAAGAAAGCCCTCATGCGGGGCTTTTTTATTCTCTCCAATAATTTCCCCATAACGCAACTGCTCAAAAACTGCATCTGCCTGTAAAAAATTTATTTTTGCTTTTTGAAATTGAAAGCATAATGAGCAGTAAAGGGAAAGTTTTAGTGGCAATGAGTGGCGGTATCGACAGTACCGTTACGGCTCTCATGTTGCATCATGAGGGATACGAAGTCGTGGGCATTACCATGAAAACATGGGATTATGCCAGCAGCGGAAGCAGTAGCAAAGAAACAGGTTGCTGTAACTTAGATTCATTTAACGACGCTAGGCAGGCTGCCGTACAAAATGGTTTTCCACATTTTATTTTAGATATACGCGAAGAGTTCGGTGATTTTGTAATTGAAAATTTTGTAGAAGAATATTTAGCAGGCAGAACACCTAACCCATGTGTAATGTGCAACACACATATTAAGTGGCGGGCACTGTTAAAACGTGCTGATGCTATGAACTGCGATTTTATTGCAACGGGTCACTATGCAAGTATTCGTAAGCATGATAACGGAAGATATGTTGTAAGTAAAGGTTTAGACGAAACAAAAGATCAGAGTTATGTTTTATGGGGCTTGCAACAGGATTTATTAAGCAGAACTATTTTGCCTTTGGGTAAATATCATAAGAAAGATATCAGGCAAATGGCTGTTGATATGGGTTATCCTGAATTAGCCAAAAAGAGTGAGAGCTATGAAATTTGTTTTGTACCTGATAATGATTACAGAGGCTTTTTAAAAAGACGTGTAGATGGCCTGGAAGAAAAAGTTGATGGTGGTTGGTTTATTGATAAAGCAGGTAAAAAATTAGGCAAGCATAAAGGTTATCCGTTTTATACAGTCGGGCAACGCAAAGGTTTAGAAATTGCTTTGGGTAAGCCTGTGTATGTAACGGCTATCCATCCTGATGATAATGCAGTTGTGTTGGGCGAAGAAGAAGACTTACAACAGAATGATATGTATGTAAGTAAAATGAATTGGATTAAATACGATGGTATTACCGATGGTATGGAAGTAATGGCTAAAATTCGTTATAAAGACAAAGGTGCTTTATGCAATTTGTATAATGATGATAAAGGCATACGTGCAAGATTCTATGAAACTGTAAAAAGTATTGCACCGGGGCAAAGTGCTGTTTTTTATGAAGATGATGATGTAATTGGCGGCGGTGTTATTCAGAGAGGGGAATTGAAGTTTTCCTAAATAAAGCAGCAAACATCGTATCTGCTTTTTTATCATAGCCTTTTAGAAGTTCCATTTTGACTAATTCCAAATGGAATTCTTCTTGTATAAACTCAACCACTGCTTCATTCTCTTGTTTAAATACAGAGCAGGTGATGTATAAAAAATATCCATTCTCCTGTAACAGTTTTATAGCATTACTTACAATTTGCTTTTGCAAGTTTGCGTAGTAGCTTATTTTTTCTTTTTTAAAGCAAAGCAATTGTTCCGGCGTTCTGCCCCAGGTACCGCTGCCACTGCAGGGTGCATCACAGATGATTAAATCGAATTTCGAATTTCGAATTTCGAATGTCGAATTTGAAATATCAGCAATGAAAGAATTATATTTTTTTATCCCTGCTTTAGCAAAACGCCTTTGCAGATTTTGAAGAATAGAAGGTCTTACATCACTTACAGTTAAATCAATATTTCCTAAAATATCTTTGGCTAAAATTGATTTACCGCCGCTGGCTGCACAACAATCCCAAACTTTGAATGACTGATGAAAGATAACAGATGATAACAATTCTTGAACTCTTTGAGATGAATAATCCTGTACTACAGCTTCTTCATCAATAATAATTAATTCATCAACTTTTGTAGTGTTGGCTAATGCAATACAATTGTTTGCTGTTTGCTGAAGCGAAATGTTGGCTTCTGTTAATTTATTTATTACCTGTTTCTCTTTGCCTGGTCGTATTCTTAAAAATAAATCAGGTTGAATAAGATGAGATTGAGCAAAATTCTTTGCTTCAATATCATTACTTAATTCATCAATAAAAGGGAAAATATTATCAGTAGAAAAATTTTGAAATTGAGTTTCAATAAAATTCAATCGTCCATGCAAACTCTTAACCCAATTGGTTTTCCAGGCTTCAGAAAATAAATCATTCCACTCATTTCTTATTTCATCATTACATAGAAATAGAGCAGCTTTTATATGTTCTTCAAATGAAATATCGGTAATACCATTACCTAAACGATAATAACTAAAACACAAATTGGAGATTTGTTTTCTATCCTTACTACCGAATTTTTTATTGGCTGAAAAATAGTTTTTTAAATAAGCAGACAAAGGCATGTCGCCTTGATATTGCTCAATAATTTTTTTGGCAGATTGTATATGCTGATGAATAAAACTCATACAGCAAAATAAAGCTAAGTTCTTATTTCTGTATTTTATTTATAGAAGTAAGTATAAGTAGCTGTGCTTGGGTAAACCGGCGTGCTGCCTGTTGCTGAAAATGCTATAGTAGCTGGATAATTAGCAGCATTATAAGTATAAGAATAAGTGGCACTGCTTGTTGTTGTACTTGAAGAAACAAAAACAGAATTAAAACTGGTTATATTATTTTTTGTTACGCCTGTTTCTTGTCCTAAATAAATCATTTCATTACCGAAATCTAATGGATTGCTCTTAGTATCATAGTTAAAAGTAAAATCACCGGTTACACTTGTAGTTCCGGTAATAACAACATGTATAGCACTTGTATTTCCATTACTATCATAAGTATAGGTTATTGTAGAGTATTGACTATATGGAGAAAGTCCATCAATTTGAGAATAAGATTTATATCCTGTAATCGTATTTCCATTATAAGCAAAAACAATGCTATCTCTATAAATTACGCCCCCTCCCACATCCTGTTTTGCCACTTCATAATCACAATTATTTGAACCTGTAGGATAATGTAAAACATGCAACACGCCTGAGCTTGCAGGAGTAGAATTTGTTATTGTTTGTTGTGTAAACTGTGCAATATTACCGTTGCTATTTCTTGTTATAACATAATTAATTGTTTTTGTATTTGTATAAGTTGGTCTTATTGTTTTCGAATTGAAAGACATTGCAGACAATTTATTATTGCTATCATAACTGTAATTATCCACTTCAACTGTATCAGTTCCTGAAACACCCACAATTTTAACAACTAAAGCTCCTGTAGCATTTCCACTATTACTACCTCCACCACCTGTTGTTGGTGGTGTATAAGTATAACCGGGAATAGTATATGATTTTTGACAAGAAGTAAATATCAGCGTTGAAAAAATAATTAATAAAAAAGCGTACAATTGTTTCATAAGCAAAATTGTACGCTGAAAATAAGTGGTTATTTTATAATAAACAAAAAGCCTTAATTATAATTCTAATAAAGTTTTTACCGGGTCTTTACCTATCAATAGCAAAGCAGGGTTTTCCAATAATTCCTTTACTCTAACTAAGAAGCTTACACTCTCTCTTCCATCAATAATTCTGTGGTCGTAGCTTAATGCTAAGTACATCATTGGTCTTACTTCTACCTTACCATTTATGGCCATCGGCCTCTCCTGAATTTTGTGCATACCTAATATGGCACTTTGCGGAATATTTATTATCGGCGTACTCATTAAGCTTCCGAATACACCACCGTTTGTTATAGTAAATGTTCCGCCGGTTAATTCATCTGCTGTTAACTTACTGTCTCTTGCTCTGGCTGCCAATTCAACTACTTTCTTTTCAATATCAGCCATGCTAAGGCTTTCCACATTTCGTATCACAGGTACTGTTAAACCTCTTGGTGTACTTACTGCAATAGAAATATCTGCATAATCATGATATACCAATTCATCTCCGTCAATGTATGCATTTACTGTTGGCCATTCACTTAAAGCAATCGCACAGGCTTTTGCAAAGAAACTCATGAAGCCTAAGTTTACACCATGTGCTTCTTTAAATTTATCCTTATGTGTTTTTCTCGCTTCCATTATAGCAGTCATGTCAACCTCATTAAAAGTGGTTAACATTGCTGTGGTATTTTTTGCCTCAACCAATCTTCTGCTGATGGTTTTACGCAGGTTACTCATTTTTTCATTACGCACATTTCTGCTGAATAATGCTGCACCGGCAAAAGCTTTTTTACCCGGATTAGATAAAGCATCCAACACGTCATTCTTTAAAATTTTTCCGCCAAAACCACTTGCTTCAATTTTATTTACATCAACTTTTTTATCTGCGATAATGGCACTCGCAACGGGTGTTGCTTTAACGCCCCCATCCCCTGAAGAGGTGTTATTAGATGGTTCAGCAGGCTTTGCTACTTGTGTGCTTTTTTTATCTTCTATCTTCTCGCTACTAACTTCTTTTTTTTCACTTGCAGGTTTCGCAGCGGTTTCATCAATCTGTGCCAATAAACTTCCAATGGCTATAGTATCTCCTTCATTAGCCAATTGTTTTAATGCACCTGCCTGTTCAGCATTTACTTCAAAAGTTGCTTTTTCACTTTCTAATTCTGCAATCACTTCATCACGTTCAACATAACTGCCTTCTTTTTTTACCCATTTTAAAAGTGTTACTTCACTTATAGATTCGCCAACTGATGGCACTTTAATGTCAATCATAAAATATTATAAATAATTCTTTGTAATCGTCTTTTGTTTTTCATGGCATCATCGTTGCGTCGCACTCTTGTACGTTCTCTTCACTATTCATCAAATACTAAAAGCAGTATTTAAAATTTCAGCCTGTTCCTGTGCATGCACTTTTGAATAGCCAGTAGCCGTTGCTGCACTTGCATTCCTGCTTATAATTCCGAAATTGATATTTTTCAGATTCATCTTTAAAAAACTTGCAGCACCCATATTTAAAGGTTCTTCCTGTACCCAGAACCAGGTTGCTTTATTATATTTTTTATATAAAGCTTCCAATTGATTTTGAGGCAACGGATATAACTGTTCAACTCTTATTATTGCTATATCTTTTCTGTTTTCTTTTTGCTGCTTTTCAATTAATTCAAAAGCAATTTTTCCTGTACAGAATAATACTTTCTTTACAGTATTGGCGTCTTCAATCAGTGCATCATCTAATACTTCTTTAAAGCCGCCTTCTGCAAACTCATGAATATAACTGTAGCTTCCTGCATAACGTAAATATGCTTTCGGTGAAAAGTTAATCATCGGCTTACGGAAAGGCCACGCCACTTGTCTTCTTAGTGCATGAAACAAATTAGCAGCAGTTGTAATATTAGTTATCACCAAATTCAATTCGGCACACATTTGTAAATAACGTTCCATTCTTGCACTGCTATGCTCAGGACCCTGCCCTTCATAGCCATGTGGCAATAACATAACAATACCGTTCATGCGTTGCCATTTCTGTTCACCGGCACTGATAAATTGGTCAATTACAGTTTGGGCACCATTGCTGAAATCTCCAAACTGTGCTTCCCATAATACCAAAGAATCAGGATTGGCTAAAGCATAACCGTATTCAAAACCAAGCACTGCATATTCACTCAACAAAGAATTATAAATACGAAATTTTTGTTGGCCTTCCTGCAAATCTTTTAAACGGTTATATCCTTTATTGGTTACTTCATCTCTTAAAACAGCATGCCTGTGGCTGAATGTACCGCGTTTAACATCCTGTCCGCTCATTCTTACTACTTTTCCTTCCGTAACTATTGATGCGTAAGCTAATAATTCGGCGGTAGCCCAATCTATTTTTTGTTCAGTTTCTAATAATTTAATTTTATCCTGCAATAGTTTTTCAATCTTTTTTAAAGGATGAAACTCTGCAGGCCATGTCATAATACCTTTAAATAAAGTTCTTAACCTTTCTTCTGAAACAGCCGTTTCAGGAGACTTCAGAAAATCTTCTGCGGTTGCTTTTCTTAACTTTTTCCAGGATAATTCAGGTGCCTGATAATTATAAGGCAACGGATTTTGTTTTACTTCATCTAACCTTTCCTGCAAATCTGCCCAGAATTTTTTCTCCATTTCTTTCGCTAAATCCTGTGCATCTGCCTCTCCGTGTTCTATTAAATATTTTGTGTATACTTCTCTCGGGTTAGGATGTTTATCAATTAAAGCATACAACTGAGGTTGCGTGTATTTGGGGTCATCACCTTCATTATGACCATGACGGCGATAACAAACCATATCAATAAAAATATCGCTGTTAAATTCCTGACGGTACTGTGTTGCAATCTCAGCACATTTAACTACTGCTTCTGCATCATCTCCGTTAACGTGTAATACCGGAGCCTGAATCATTGCAGCGGCTGAAGTACAATAATCACTGCTTCGTGCATCATCAAAATCTGTTGTAAAACCAATTTGATTATTGATTACAAAATGAATAGTTCCGCCGGTATAATAACCTTTCAGATTACTCATTTGTAAAATTTCATACACAATGCCTTGCCCTGCTACAGAAGCATCGCCATGAATCAGTATCGGAAGAATTTTGTCGTAATTACTGTCGTATAAAACATCGGCTTTACTTCTTGAAAAACCAAGAACAACCGGGTCAACCGCTTCTAAGTGTGAAGGGTTGGGCATTAATTTTAAATGAACGTTCTTACCATCGTGTGTTGTTACTTCACTGCCATAACCCATGTGGTATTTAACATCGCCACTACCCATAGTTTGGTCAACTTTAGCAGTTCCTTCAAACTCACTGAATATTTGCTCATAAGTTTTTCCCATTATGTTGGCTAACACATTCAATCTTCCTCTGTGTGCCATTCCTATTACCACTTCTTCAACGCTGTTATTGGCTGCTGTACCAATAATAGCATCTAAAGCAGCAATAGTTGTTTCTCCACCTTCTAATGAAAAACGTTTTTGACCGATGTATTTTGTGTGCAAAAATTTTTCGAACATTACCCCCTGATTCAACTTCTCTAAAATTCTTTTCTTTTTATCCAACGGCAAAGGTTCATGTACATTTCTTTCCATTGCCTGAACAAGCCAATCAACCTTCTTCTGATCACTCACGTATTTATATTCTATACCAATATTGCTGGCATAAGATTTTTTAAGTTGAGCGAGAATATTACGAAGTGTTGTTTTACCTAAACCTAATAAATTACCTGCATTAAACTCTTCATCTAAATCAGCTTCTGTAAAACCGAAGAATTCTAAATTTAAATTAGCATGTCGGTCTTTTCTTTCGCGGATTGGATTTGTTGTTGCAATTAGATGCCCCTTATTTCTATAGCCCAGAATCATTCTGTAAACACTTATTTCCTTTTGCCAATTGAACGAAGTTTGGCTTGTTGAAACAGCAGAGCTACTCTGAACGGTAGTTTTATTGCTGCCATTGCTTACAGCAAAATCAAAGCCTTCAAAGAACTTTTTTAAATCGGGGTCAACAGAAGCCGGATTGGCTGCAAACTCTTTATACAAATTTTCTATAAAAGAGGGGTGCGAATTGGTGATGTAAGAAAAATCCTTCATGATGGAATTTAATAACCTGTATGTAAATGGTTCGCAAATATCGTATTTTGAGAACAGAAAAAAACCCCTAATTCATAGAAAATGAATTGTTTTATAACAAATTTTGAAAGAAATTTTTCTATTTAGCATCATACCATTACTTTTGCCGTCCGAAAAAAATTAATAATGGCAAACCATTCAGCTACTAAAAAAGATACCAGACAAGCCGCTAAACGCAGAGACAGAAATAAATATTACGGAAAAACAACCCGTAATGCAATACGTGATTTAAAAGCTACTTCAGAAAAGGCTGCTTATGATGAGAAATTGCCTGAAGTTGCTTCTATGATTGATAAGCTGGCTAAACGTGGTGTTATTCATAAAAACAAAGCTGCTAATTTGAAAAGCAAATTGGCTAAGAAAAAAGCTTAATAAAATATTTAATCAGAAATTTTACAATCCCGCTCTACAGCGGGATTTTTTATTTTTTATTAATGTTGAATACAACACAAAACCTGTTTACATCGGGTTCTGATGGATTATAAGTTAGCTCCCCCCTATGCATATTGATTATTCGTTTAGCAATTGACAGGCCTAAACCAAAGCCTTTTATCTTAACTGCATTGCTGCTTCGGAAGAATGGCTGCATTAAATGCTGAATATCTTCTTCAGGAATTAAGTTGCCATTGTTTTCAAAATTAATACGTATTTCACGCCCCGTATTTTCAAAGTTGATGTATACTCTTTTATTAAAAGAATAGATAACAGCATTCTTTATTAAGTTGGTAAACGCAGCTTTTAACAATGCATCATTTATTGGCAGCAACAATTGCTTTTCATCGGTTGGATATTCTTTGAATGAAAAGGAAATATGTGCAGGCGGATATATTTTTTTAGCTGTTGCAATGGCATCAAATATTACTTCATCAACTCTTAGCAACGGAAGAAAAGTAAATGCTTCAAGCTTTTCATACTGTGATAATAATAGCAATGAATTGGTTAATTCAATTAAGGATAGTTGTTCTTCTTTTAATGAATTGAGTATTTGTTTAAACTCTTCAGGATTAATGTTTTTATTTAATGTTGCTTCTGTTTGTGAAAGCATGGTTGTTAAAGGTGTTCTTAACTCATGCGAAGCATTATGCACAAAACTTCTTTGAATTTCAAAAGCATTATTTAACCTGTCGAGCATTTCATTAAAAAACTTTGTTATTGCATATAATTCATCTTTTGACTTTTTTTCAGGCAGCCTGTCATTTAAGTTTAGTTCTGTTGTTTTTTGCATTTGTTTACTTAATTCAGCCAGCGGCTTAAAAGCCTGTTTTACAAAAAAGAAAGAAAATATTGCACTTGTGGAAACCGCACCCAAAAAAACAAAAAATAAAATCCATTTTAAATTCTCCATTTTTATAAATCCAATCACATCTACACCGGAAGAAATAATATAGTATTTTGTATCGGGTATGTAAGAACAAACAAACTGCCTGCTGGCTTCCTGAAAACGGTATTCACCTTTTTCTTTTATGAAAGACAGAAAAGGTTTATCATTTCTGTAATGCATCGTATCAGGCAGTTTATCAATAAGGCCTCCTGACGAATCTAAAATGGCAATACATTCATCATAAAGGGTATTATTACGAAGACCTTGTATTATTTTTAAAGCTACTGCATGTCTTTTATCAGGAAAACGATTGGTAAATACATATAACTCAGAGCCTTCTATTTTAACCCGTTCATAAAAATCATTTTCCCGGTAATTTGCATAGAGTAAATAAATAGTTACACATGAAATAGAAAGAATAATGCCTACAAAAACAGTAAACACCAAGGCAAATCTTAATTTAAAATTCATGTAACTTATTTAATGAAATAACCGAAACCCGCTTTCGTTTGTATTAATTTTTCATCGAAAGGTTTATCAATTTTGTTGCGGAGAAAGCTAATGTATACTTCAATAGTGTTGGTACCGGTGTCAAAATTCAAATCCCATACTTTACCCATAATTTCCTGCTTTGAAATTACTTTGCCCTGATTTTTTGCCAGCAATGCCAATAACGAAAATTCTTTTGCAGTTAATGGAATGGTTATTCCGCTACGTTCAACTGTTTTTGTTTTAAAGTTGATTGATAAATCATGAATATTCAAGATATTATCATCACTTAAAGAAGTCCTTTTCAAAGCAGCTTTAATTCTCGCCATCAATTCATCAAAATGAAAAGGCTTAACTATATAATCATCTGCACCTAATTTAAAAGCATCAACTTTGTCTTGTATTTCACCTAAGGCTGTTAGCATTATCAGAGAAATATTAGCATCTTCATTTCTGAGAATTTTACATAACTCCATTCCGCTTTTGCCCGGTAAATTAATATCTAATAAGGCTAAAGAATAATTGTGCTTTGTAAAAAGCTCCAATGCTTTTAAGCCATCACCAACTGCATCAACGGTATAACCAACAAATTCAAGCTCGTCTTTAATAACCGTTGCCAGTTTAATTTCATCTTCCGCCAATAAAATTCTGAATTGATTTTCCATTTGTTATATTGCCTTATCAATATCAATATTAATGAAAAAATTTACTACTTTATTTTTTATTGTTTTTGTATCGCTGAATATAAATGCACAATCTTTTCAAACTGTATTCGAAAAGTCTGATGGAAAGCAGTCTGCTACTTATTTTGAATGCATTGCCTTTTACAAAAAATTAGCCGCTGTTAACAGCATAATTACTATAAAAAATTTTGGATTAACAGATGCCGGCTATCCGTTAGAACTGGTTTTAGTAAGCAGTGATAAAAGCTTTAATCCGCAGCAATGGCAACAGAAATTAGTAGTGTTGGTAAATAACGGCATTCACCCCGGAGAGCCCGATGGTATTGATGCCAGCATGTTATTGATTAGAGATATTGCTACAAAAAAGATTGCACTTCCTTCTAATATTGTATTGGCAATAATTCCTGTTTATAACATCGGTGGCAGTTTAAACAGAACAGCTTTTTCGCGTGTAAATCAAAACGGGCCTGAAGCGTATGGTTTCAGAGGCAATGCCCAGAATTTAGATTTAAACAGAGATTTTATTAAATGCGATAGTAAAAATGCCAAAGCTTTTACTACAATTTTTCATTGGCTGAATCCCGATATTTTTATAGATAATCATGTTAGTGATGGTGCAGATTATCAACATACTATGACAATGCTTACCACTCAGCATAATAAATTAGGTGGCGAAGTAGGCAAATATTTACATGATGTTTTTGAGCCTTCTTTATATAAAAGCATGCAACAAAAGAAATGGATGATGTGCCCTTATGTAAATTTTGAAATGGGTAACCCTGATAAAGGTTGGGATGCTTTTTACGATGCTCCGAGGTACAGCAGTGGCTATGCTGCTTTATTTCAAACTATTGCATTTGTACCCGAAACACATATGCTGAAACCTTTTGCAGACAGGGTTAAAAGTACTTATGCTTTTATGCAATCTGTTATTGAAGAAGGAAGTAAACAGGCAACCACTATTAAACAAAAAAGAAAAGAAAGTATCAATGCGGTAAAACAACAAACAAGTTTTGCGGTACAATGGAAAGTTGACAGCTCAAAAATTGATACCATAAATTTTATGGGTTATGAAACAGGTAAAAAAATAAGTGATGTTACCGGCATGAACAGGCTGTTTTACGACCATAATAAACCGTTTACCAAGCCTGTAAAATTTTATAATTACTTTATTGGAACTAAGGTAGTTACTAAACCTAAAGCATACATTATTCCGCAGGGTTGGTGGGCTGTAATTGACTTATTGAAATTGAATAATGTGCATCTGCAACAACTGAAAAATGATTCTGTAATTGAAGTCACAGCTTATCATATTGATAATTATAAAACAAGCCAAAGAGCTTACGAAAAACATTATACACACAGCGATGTAGCCGTTAGCACTAACCAACAAAAAATAAAATTTTTAAAAGGGGATTATATTATTTATACAGGGCAAAATGCTGATAGATTTTTAGTTGAAACTTTAGAACTGGAAGCTTACGACAGTTATTTTGTATGGAACTTTTTTGATGCAGTGTTACAACAAAAAGAAGGTTACAGCAACTACCGTTGGGAAGATGTTGCGGGTGTTTATTTACAACAACACCCCGAATTAAAAGAGAAGCTGGAAGCTAAAAAGAAAGCTGATACCAGCTTTGCCAACAATGCTAATGCACAGTTAGACTTTATTTATAAGAACTCGCCTTACTATGAACCTGCACATTTAAGATACCCGGTGTATAGATTGAATTAAAAATAGAATTTAATTTTCAGTAATCCTCTTAATATTTCCACTGCCTGCAATATGCTGGTCAATTGTTGGGTTGCCTTTATAAAATACATCCCCACTGCCTGCAATATGTATTTCTAATTTATTGGCTGCATCAACTTTTGCATACCCGCTACCCGCAATATGCACTTCTGCATTTTCAGATTTTAGGTTTTCAGCCCTATAATTACCATTACCTGCAATCTCTGCCTCCTGAGTTTTTGTTTCACCACTAATAATGATATCGCCGTTACCTGCAATACTGCTTTTTACTTTTGGTGCATTTACCTCTAAGCTTGCATTACCACTACCTGCAATACCTACTTCTAAATAATCGCCACCTGTAAATTTGGTTTTACCAATAACATTGCCACTGCCTGCTAACTTAACAGCTTCTAACTTATCTGTTGAAACAGTAACTTTTATTTGATTGGCTGTTGATAAATGATAGCCCTCTTTGGTTTTAATAACCAACCAGCCATCTTCATTATAAGTTTCGATATAGGGTAAAAGATTATCGTCTGCCTCAATTTTTAATGAAGTACTACTGCCTTGAGAAAGCTCTACATCGTAACTGCCTGCCAACTTAATTTTTTGTGCAGAAGAAATATTCCTGCTTTCGGTACGAGGGTTTCCATTGCCTTTTATAGGTTTGCCTATAAACTGACAGGAAGCGAAAAATGCAGTAAGAATAACTGTTAGTGTTAGTAGCTTTTTCATGTGATGGCTTGTTTGTTGCAAAATACGCATTTTTTAGTGCTGATTGAAAATGTATGTGTAGACGCGATAAACTAAAAATACCGCCTCACTGTCAGGTTTTATATGCAGCTTCGTCATTAAGCACAATAGTGGAAAAGTCAATTATGTACTAAAGCACTATGCGTTTTACATTTGGTATTATTATTGGCTGCATAGTGAACAGAAAGTACAAGTGTGCGACGCAACAGAAGCTTAATTAATAATTAATTGCTAAGTACACAATTAATAATAAAAATTAAATAATAAAAAATGGCTTTAGAATTTACAGACGCAAATTTTGAAACAAGTGTTTTAAAAAGCGACAAACTTACTGTGGTTGATTTTTGGGCTGAGTGGTGCGGACCATGCCGTGCAATAGGCCCTGTTATTGAAGAATTAAGTAAAGAATATGCAGGTAAAGTAAACGTTGGTAAAGTAAATGTTGACAATAACCCCAGCGTAAGTACGAATTACGGTATTACTTCTATTCCCGCTATCTTATTTATTAAAGATGGTAAAATAGTTGATAAACAAATTGGTGCAGTACCTAAGAATGTGTTAGACAAAAAAATTCAGGCACACTTATAATTGAATTGATACCCTTTGTTAAAAAAGTTCCTGCTAAGTTTTAGTCGGAACTTTTTTATGCTTTGAACACAGCCACTACTCTTTTTAAAAGGTTTTTCATTTTCATTGAAGTAGATATAACAGGCTCGGGTAAAAGCCCGCCGTATGGTTGCCCCATTCTTAAATAATGTTTGGTGAATGTACCTGCTGTCATTCCCCATTTTAAAATGTATCTGTAATAAGCTTTATGCTTTTTAAATCTTCCGGTAGATTTTGAACCGAAATGATATACTCTGCTTTTGGCAACACCTTTAAAAATGCGAACACCTGCATGCCATAACTTCATAGCAACATCAGGATCTGAATAATGAGCAGGAGAAAATTCTACACTGTATCCGCCGATTAAATCCCAAAGGCTTACATGCATTACACTCGGGCTCCAACTGCCTGCCTGCCAATCTTCTTTTTCAAGAGAAGCATATTCTTTAAGCAATAATTCTTTGTTGAAAGATTGAATATCTGTACCGTAATCTTTATGAATAATGCAAGGGTTACCTGCATAAGGTTCAATACCTGTTCCGTTTAAGAAAAACATGTTATGGCCTATTTCTTTTATGGCATCCATTAAATACTTATCCCAATCCGGTAACACATACATATCGTCATTCAAATAAACCATATACGCTGTTTTAACCAATTGGCGGGATGCATTTAAAGCATAACACAATCCGATATTATTGTTGCTGTACGTATAATCAACATCAGGTTGTTGTTTTACCCAATCTAAAGAACCATCTTTCCCTTCATTAATATGAACTATGATTTGATGTTTGTAAAATGAATGTTGGCGAATACTTTCAACTGCATTGATTAAATAAGGTAAATTATTCCAGGAAGGTATTAATACTGAGAACTGCAGGTTATCTTCTTTTATTCTATTTATAAACTGAATGTTTTCAATCATGGCTCAAAAATGAGATAAATTTTGCAGATTGATGCCGATTGGCTTTTAGCTTCTATCTTAGCTTTTTTCAGATGGCTAAAAACTAATATTATGCGTTGCAGGTTTTGCAGTAAAACAATTGATACTACTTTAATAGACTTAGGGCATACGGCTGTTTCTAATGCTTTTTTAAAAGCAGATGATTTAAACAAAGCTGAAGTTACTTATCCTTTAAAAGTATTGGTTTGCGATAATTGTTTTTTGGTACAGGTTGATGAATTTCAAAAAAGCAATGAAATTTTTACCGAAGATTATGTTTATTTTTCTTCTGTAAGTGAAGGCTGGTTAAAGCATGCAAAAGCTTATGTAGCAAAGGTTACAGAGCGTTTTAATTTAAATGAACGATCTTTAGTTACAGAAATTGCCAGTAACGATGGCTATTTACTACAATATTTTAAAGAAAGAAATATTCCCTGTTTAGGAATAGAACCAACTAATAGTACAGCACAATTATCTATTGCTAAAGGCATTGAAAATGTAATTGATTTTTTCGGAGAAGATTTAGCTGTTCGTTTAAAAAAAGAAGGCAGACAAAGTGATTTGATTTTAGGGAATAATGTGTTGGCCCATGTACCGGGTTTGAATGATTTTGTAAGAGGTTTAAAAGTATTATTAAAACCAACCGGTATTATGACTTTTGAGTTTCCGCACTTTATGAAATTAATTGAGAAGAAAGAGTTTGATACCATTTACCATGAACACTTCTCTTATTTTTCTTTCTACTTTATTTGTAATCTATTTAAGTTTCATGGTTTTGAAGTATTTGATGTTGAACAGTTAGAAACTCATGGTGGTTCTTTACGTGTTTACATTAAACATAAAGAAAATGAAAAGCAGGTTGTTGAAAATACTGTTACAACCTTATTAAATGAAGAATTAAAAGCAGGTGTAAACAAAATAGATTTCTATAAAGGCTTTCATGAAAAAGCGGTTGATATAAAAAATAAATTCCTGCTTTACATTTTAGCAGAAAAACAAAAAGGCAAAAAGATTATTGCTTTTGGTGCTGCTGCTAAAGGCAACACTTTTTTAAATTACTGCGGAATAAAAAGTGATACTATTGAATGCGTTATTGATGATACACCTTATAAACAAAATAAGTTTTTACCGCAAAGCCATATTCCTGTTGTATCCCGCGACTATCTTAAAAATAATAAGCCGGATATTATTGTTATTCTTCCATGGAATTTTAAAAATGAGATTATTGAGAAGTTAAGCTTTACTAAAGAGTGGGGTTGCCAATTAGTTACTTATATCCCAGAGTTAGAAATTAACTAAGTGTAAAAGCTATTTGAATCTTTCAACTAATGTTTTGATTGTTTGAGAAACATTTTGTTAACTTCATAGCTTTACTAAACAACTGCTATATGGGTATTAAGTTTCGCCTTACGCTGATGAGTTTTCTTCAATTTTTTGTTTGGGGTGCATGGCTAATAACAGTAGGAAATTACTGGTTCGGAACGAAACAATGGAGCGGAGCTACTTTCGGTGAAGTCTTTTCTACGCTTGGTATGTCCTCTATCATTATGCCTGCAATTGTTGGCATCATTGCAGACAAGTTTATGAATGCAGAACGGTTATATGGTATTTTACATATTCTTGGCGGACTTGCATTATTTTATCTTCCGCTGGCTGAAAACCCTACCGCATTTTACTGGACGGTTTTTGCAGCTATGCTTTGCTACATGCCCACTATTGCACTATCAAATTCTGTTGCTTATTCTATTTTAAAAAGCAATAATTACGATGTTGTAAAAGTGTTTCCGCCAATTAGAGTTTGGGGTACAATTGGTTTTATTGCAGCTATGTGGTTAACAAATTTATCAGGCAATAAGGCTTCTGCAAACATGTTTTATATTGCCGCAGCATCTGCCATAGTATTAGGTATTTATTCATTCACCTTACCTAAATGCCCTCCTCAAAAATTAATTTCAGCTAATGCTACAACAGCAGAAAAATTAGGGTTAAATGCTTTTAAATTATTCGGTACTTATAAAATGGCTTTGTTTTTTATTTTCTCAATGTTCTTGGGTGCAGCATTACAATTAACCAATATGTATGGCGACGTATTTCTTTCTGAGTTTGCAAAGAATCCGCTTTATACAAATTCATTCATGGTTAAGTATTCAACCATCATTATGTCTATTTCTCAAATGAGTGAGACATTGTTTATTCTCGCAATTCCTTTTTTCTTAAAAAGATTCGGAATAAAAAATGTGATGCTTATTTCAATGCTGGCTTGGGTTTTACGCTTTGGCTTATTTGCTTACGGCAACCCCGCAGAAGGTTTATGGATGATAATTTTATCATGCATTGTTTATGGAATGGCATTCGACTTTTTTAATATCTCCGGTTCTTTATTTGTTGAAACAAATACTGATTCATCTATTCGTTCAAGTGCACAGGGTTTATTTATGATGATGACGAATGGCTTTGGTGCATTTTTCGGCGGATTGGTAAGTGGTATTGTGATAGACAGATTCTTTACACATGATGGCGAAAGAAGTTGGCAAGGTATATGGCTTTCATTTGCAGGGTATGCTTTAGTAATTGCCATTTTGTTTGCATTTATGTTTAAACACAAACATAACCCGAGAGAAGTAGCAACGGTAAGTCATTAAGCCATTTACCTGTTCGGTAATAAATGATACCTGTTTCTTTATTAATTGAGGAATATCATTCAGCAAATCTTTGTACGCAACTTATCTTTGCATTCAAATTTGTTGAATATGCAAGGAACAGCTCAGGTGCAATCTATCATTTCAAATACTTCAGATAAAGAACTTCAGTTAATAGGCGAAAAAGTAATCAACCATCAACGCATCAGCTTTGATGATGGCGTTTATCTTTTTGAGAAAGCTTCTCTCCCGTTTGTTGGTGCATTAGCCAATTTTGTTCGTGAACAAAAGCATGGTAATAAAACTTATTTCAACAGAAACTTTCATATTGAACCTACCAACGTTTGTGTGTTTGATTGTAAGTTTTGCTCATACTCACGTTTATATGCTCATAAAGAAGAAGGTTGGGAATTAAGTATTGATGACATGTTGAACATTGTAAAAAAATATGATGGCCAACCGGTTACAGAAGTACATATTGTTGGTGGCGTTCACCCGAAAATGAACTTGTATTTTTTTGTGGATTTATTAAAAGCTATTCATGCACACAGACCTGATTTACATTTAAAAGGTTTTACCGCTGTTGAGTTAGATTATATGTTCCGCAAAGCAAAAGTTAGTGTTGATGAAGGCATGAAAATTTTAAAAGATGCGGGCTTACAATCATTACCGGGCGGTGGTGCTGAAATATTTCATCCTGAAATCCGCCAACAGATTTGTGAAGATAAGGTTGATGCAGATGGTTGGTTAAACATTCATAAAGCAGCTCATAAAGCAGGTATGCATAGCAATGCAACTATGTTATTTGGGCATATTGAAAAATACCGTCACAGAGTTGACCATATGGAAAGATTGAGGCAATTGCAGGATGAAACAGGTGGCTTTAATACATTTATTCCTTTGAAGTTCAGAAACAAAGACAATGATATGAGCCATGTTGCAGAAAGCTCTGTTGCAGAAGATATGAGATTGTATTCCATTGCCCGTTTATATATGGATAATTTCCCTCATTTAAAAGCCTATTGGCCTATGTTGGGCAGACAGAATGCTCAGTTAAGTTTAAGCTTTGGTGTGAATGATTTGGATGGAACGATTGATGATACTACCAAAATTTACAGCATGGCAGGCAGTGAAGAACAAACGCCAAGTATGAATACTGAACAGTTGGTTACGCTTATTAAGCAGGTAAAACGCCAACCTGTTGAACGCGATACTTTGTACAATGAAATTAAAGATTACAGTAATTTTATTTGGAGTGAAGAAATAAACGCATCGTTAAATTAAGCAATATAAGCTCCTGTAATTTCATCGCCTTCCACTTCCACAATAATATTATCCTGTAAAGTGGTGGCTACAGATAAACCTACAAAATCAGGTTTTACAGGAAAGAGTTTGTGCATTCTTTCAACCAATACCAATGTTTGTATCCGCTTAGGATGAAATGCCAGCAAGGGTTTCAGAGCATACAACAAAGTCTTTCCGCTATTGGCAACATCATCAACCAATAAAATATTTTTATCGTTAAAGTCTAACTGTTTGCTTAAAACAATATCAACAGGTTTGGTTTTATCAAGTGTTATATTAATCGTTTCAACAGGTACAGAAATATATTGTTGAATCAGTAAACTTATTTTATCTGCTATTACCATTCCGCTGTTGCGGATACCGATAATAATTAAAGATGCATCATCACCTTGCAAATGTTCTGCAACTTCTAAAGCCAATCTTTCAATTTTATAAGTTGCTTGTGCAGTATCTAAAAGATAGTTTTTTTGTACCATAGCTCAAAGTAAAAACAAAGCTTGCAATTGTAACCAACAATTTAAAACTTTAATGTTATGGCTTACCTTAGCGGCATAACTGAAACATATGCAATACCTGCCTCAAATTGCTTTTATAATACTTACTGCCGTTGCCGTTTATTTATTCAGCAAAAAAGCCCGAGAAATAAAAAGAAATATTTTATTAGGAAGAGAGGAAGACCTGACTGATAATAGAAATTTACGTTGGAAAAATGTTTTATTACTGGCTTTCGGGCAAAAGAAAATGTTTAAAAACCCATTGGTTGCCGTAATGCACTTTTTTGTATATGCAGGTTTCATTATCATTAATATCGAAGTGTTGGAAATTGTATTAGACGGTATTTTAGGCACACATAGATTGTTTGCAAAACCATTAGGAATTTTTTACACTTTCTTAATTAATGCTTTTGAAGTATTAGCTGTTTTGGTAATTATTTTTTGTGTAATTTTTTTAATAAGAAGAAATATTATTAAGCTGAAACGCTTTATCAGTAAGGATTTAGAAGGATGGCCGAGAAGTGATGCTAATTATATACTGATTACCGAAATTATTTTAATGTTTTTGTTTTTAAAATTGAACGCCTGCGATACAATGTTGCAAAGCAGAGGTTACGGGCATTACGGAGAAACATTAACAGGTAATTTTATTATTTCGTCTAATTATCATTTCATCTTACAAAATTTCAGCAACGAAACTTTGGTTTGGTTTGAAAGAACCTGTTGGTGGTTGCATATTGCGGGCATCTTTATCTTCTTAAATTATTTGCCATACAGCAAGCATCTGCATATTCTATTAGCTTTTCCAAATGCTTATTATGCACGTTTAGAACCGCAGGGCAAAATGAAAAATATGCCTGATATACAGAAAGAGGTTTTATACGCTATGCAGCCTGAATTAGCACCAACCGAGCCTACGGCAGAGCATAAAAAATTCGGGGCAAAAGATGTATTTGATTTAAGCTGGAAAAATTTATTAGATGCTTACAGCTGCACAGAATGCGGAAGATGTACTGCTGCCTGTCCGGCAAATATTACCGGCAAGCTGTTAAGTCCACGTGCTATTATGATGAAAACGAGAGACAGATTAGAAGAAGTTGGAAAGAACATTAACACCAATAAAATTTTTACAGACGATAATAAATCTTTATTGAACGATTATATTGCTGTTGAAGAATTAAGAGCCTGTACAACCTGTAATGCCTGCGTAGAAGCTTGTCCCGTGAGCATTTCGCCATTAGATATTATAGCACAGCTTCGCAGATATTTAATTATGGAAGAAAGCAATGCACCGCAGGAATGGAATGGTATGTTCAGCAGCATTGAAAATAATTTTGCTCCCTGGAAATTCTCACCTGATGAAAGAGATAAATGGGTAAGTGAAGTTTAGTATAAAAAAGGTAAATTTGAATATGAGCAGTTTAATAATCAATATTCCGGATGATATTAGAGAAGTTGTTGCTTCAGAAGCGGAGCAGCAAGGGCTTTCTTTACAAGCTTATATTGAAAAAATTTTACAGGTAAAAGCCTTTTCTTCTGTTTTAAATAAATTAAGAAGTAAAACTACTCCGGCTATTCAGGAAAATAATATTCAAGATGAAAATGCTTTGATGAGTTATTTAAAAAAATGAAGATTATTTTAGACACAAATGTTTATATATCTGCTTTAGTTTTCAATAAAAAAGTTCAAGAATTCTTAGAGATAGTTTTAGAATTGCATGAAGTTTATATTTCACCTTTCATTTTAAATGAACTTGAAGAAAAATTAGCAACAAAGTTCTCTTTTACAAAAGAAGACATCAGTCACTTATCAGAGCATTTAAAAGCTATTGTAAAATTAGTTGAACCAACAGGTGAGCTTTCCTCAAGCAGCAGAGATATAGATGATAATAACATTTTACATCTTGCAGATTTTATACAAGCAAGTGTAATAATTACCGGCGATAAAGACTTACTTTCCTTAAAAAAATTCAACAATACCCAAATCAGTACATTATCAGAATTCCATTCACTCTAAACCACTTTCTCAAACAACATTCTCCATAGTTGTGCAAGGCCGGCTATAAAAAATATAATACCCATTATTTTATTCATGGTTTTGGTACTTGCATTCATTTTAGTAATTAAATAATTACCACCATACATATACAAAGCCAAACCACTGATTGTTCCAATACCGCTGCCCAATGTAAACAGGTTAAACTCAGTTGTGCTGCTGTTTAATAAATTCAAATCCATCACGTAGCTGCTCCATATAAACCAGAAAGGTATTTGTGCAGGGTTTAATGCACTCATAGTAATACCGAGAAAGAAACGGTTTAACTTATTATTCAGCAATAAAGCCTTTTTATCTTCTTTCTGTTTAGCGGCACTAATAAAACTCGCTATACCCAAGCCTAAAAAAAATACAACTGTCAGCCAACCCAACACCATAAAAAACAACCTGTGCTGCAAAATCCAATCTACGCCTTTCAATACCAATCGTAAGTAAATAATTTCTACCAAAGCCACGCCAATACTGTATTTCCAGGCATTTTTAAAACTTTCGCTTACGGCAATTTGTGTGGAAGTAATACTCATGGTACCCAACGGCAACTGACCGAGAAAACTTACTACCCAACCCAAAAAAACAACAAAAATTAAATGAAGCATAACTGCAATAATAATTGAATTTAACTTTCACATTTCTCCTTTCTCATTTTCACTTCTTCTAATGCACCAACACATGTGTTTGTTTAATAACACCCATTACAAACACACTTTGTACATGACCTATGTTTTCACTCTGGCTTAATTTATTTACATGAAAATCATAATAGGCATCCATATTCTCGGCAACTACTTTCAGCATAAAATCAAATTCACCCGAAATATTATAACACTCCACCACTTCATTCAATTCATGAATTTTCTTAATGAATTTGCTACCCGCATTTTTATCATGCTGCCTTAACGATACATAACAAATAACCATCAACCCTTTCTTCACTTTATTATGGTCAACCAACGTTGCATACTGTTTAATTACACCTGCCTGTTCCATTCTTTTAATTCTTTCATGCACCGGCGTGGTACTTAAATGCACTTTATCGGCAATTTCTTTTACAGTTGCTTTAGCATTGTACTGCAATACTTTTAGGATAAGCATATCCGTAGTATCCAGCTCTAATTGGTTGATAGTGGTTTGTTCTTTTTTAACTGCTTTTGCCATAGTAAACTATTCATTTATTCTACAAAATACTTCAAATTTCAATACTTATCCTAAATAATTTAAACTTTACTGCTATTTTATTCTGCCATTCTATATTTGCATTTCAAAATAAACATACATCTATGTCAACACTTACTAAGACTATTGACTTTACACTTCCTTACAAAGTTGCCGATATGAGTTTGGCTGCTTGGGGTAGAAAAGAAATCCGTTTGGCTGAAGCAGAAATGCCGGGTTTAATGGCCATTAGAGAAGAATATGCTGCTGCTCAACCATTAAAAGGAGCACGTATTGCAGGTTGCTTACACATGACTATTCAAACTGCTGTATTAATTGAAACCTTGGTTGCTTTAGGTGCAGAAGTTAAATGGAGCTCTTGCAACATTTTCTCAACGCAAGATCAGGCTGCTGCTGCTATTGCTGCTGCAGGTATTGGTGTATTTGCATGGAAAGGACAAACTTTAGAAGAAGCTGATTGGTGTATTGAACAAACTTTATTCTTTGGCGGTGCTGACAGACCATTAAATATGATTTTAGATGACGGTGGCGATTTAACTAATATGGTATTCGATAAATATCCTGAGTTAATTGCTCACATTAAAGGCTTAAGTGAAGAAACTACAACAGGTGTACACCGTTTATACGAAAGAATGGCAAAAGGTACTTTACCTGTTCCTGCTATTAATGTAAACGATTCTGTTACCAAATCTAAGTTCGATAACAAATACGGTTGTAAAGAAAGTTTAGTAGATGCTATCCGTCGTGCAACAGATGTAATGTTAGCCGGAAAAGTTGCTGTGGTTGGTTCTTACGGCGATGTGGGTAAAGGTAGTGCTGCTTCATTAGCAGGTGCAGGTTGCCGTGTTATTGTTACAGAAATCGATCCTATCTGTGCTTTACAAGCTGCCATGGATGGTTTTGAAGTAAAGAAAATGATTGATGCAGTTAAAGAAGCTGATATTATTGTTACAGCAAGCGGTTGCCGCGATTTGATTACTGAAAAACATTTCAGAGCAATGAAAGACAAAGCTATTGTTTGTAACATCGGCCACTTTGATATTGAAATTGATATGGCCTGGTTAAATGAAAACTACGGTCATACAAAAGATACTATCAAACCTCAGGTTGATATTTATAACATTGAAGGTAAAGATGTAATCATTTTAGCTGAAGGCCGTTTAGTAAACTTAGGTTGTGCTACAGGTCACCCAAGCTTTGTGATGAGTAACTCATTCACTAACCAAACATTGGCACAGATTGAATTGTGGACTAACACAGACAAATACGAAAACAAAGTGTATGTGTTACCTAAACATTTAGATGAGAAAGTTGCCCGTTTACACCTTGCAAAAATTGGTGTTGAGTTAGATGAATTAACTGCTGAACAGGCTGCTTATTTAGGTATTCCGCAAAATGGACCATTCAAAGCAGAACACTACAGATATTAATACTTGTTATGCTGAAAATATTTCAGCAACCTGAATAAATAAAACCCCGTTTCAATTAATTGAGGCGGGGTTTTTGTTTAACGATTTTCAAGCAGTAAACATCTTATCTTCCGCACCAAATAAAATGATATTGCTTCACCTATCTAAACATATAGCCATTTCTCTATCTGTGTTATTATGTTTAACAACAGTGAACAGTAATGCACAGGATAAAAAGCCTGAAGAAGACAGCTTCTTCCTTGCCAAAAAAAAAGGTTGGCTCGGCAAATTAGGTAAAGCTGTTTCTACCAACCCCGATAACTATACAGATGCAGAAGCCCCCGGCATTATTAAAAACTCAACACCTTACCTGTTATATAACGGAGCCATTATAAGAAAAGTAAGCGTTAAACAAATCGGCTTCGGAGAATCTATTAACGATACTACTTTTCACAATAAAAATATTCTCATCAAAGTAGCCGATGCACTGCATGCAACAACCAGAGAAAAAACCATTCGCAATAATTTATTTTTCCGGGAAGGAGATTCTTTATTCCCCAATTTAATTGCCGATAACGGCAGGTATTTACGTGAATTACCTTTTTTGCAGGATGCCAGAATTTTAGTAAAAGAAATTCCCGATAACTATGATTCAGTTGATTTAATTGTTTTATATAAAGACCTATTTTCTTTAAGCGGAAATGTGCAGGCAGATGGTAATGCGTTGTTTTTACAGGCACAGGATGATAACCTATCAGGCAGTGGAGACAGATTGCAGCTATCAAGTTTTATAGACCCTTTGCGAAGGCCTGCTTTTGGTTATGGTGCAGAATATTTAAAAAGAAATATCAACGGCACATTCATCAATTTTACGGCAGGCTATCAAAACTTAAACAGTGCATTTAATAACGGTTTAAGGTATGAAACCGCCACCTACGCCAGGTTCGATTTACCATTGGTTAGTCCTTATTATTTATGGACAGGTGCTTTAGAAATGTCATCCCGCTTTACCAATAATTATTATCTCATAGATTCGCTCTACAACTCAGATTTTAAGTATGGCAATTATGCATACGATGCATGGGTTGGTTACAATGTAACAGGTAAAGAATTTTTACATGAAACATCTTTACGAAAGCCTAAAGAATTCATTGCTTTAAGAGCCAGTAAAATAAATTTTACTGATGAACCCGAAATTTATAAAACTAATTATAACTATCAGTATGCAGATATAACAAGTATTTTAGGTTCATTCACCATGTTTAAGCAGGAATATTACAGAACAAGTTATATATATGGTTTTGGAAGAAATGAAGACGTACCTGAAGGTTATAATGCATCATTGATTACCGGTTGGACAGATAAGCAAAATTATCAACGGCCTTATGTGGGGATAGACTTACAAAAAAACTTTTTTAATAAAAGGCAATGCTATTTGAATTATATAGCCAGAGCGGGAGGATATTTCAGGCAAGGTGGTTTTGAAGACATCGGGTTATTAGTTAGTGTAGAAGCCTTCGACAGATTAAAAAACTTTAATCACCGTTGGTATCAAAGAAATTTTTTCAGCTTAAGTTATACGCAGCAGCTTAATACTTTTTTAAATGAGCCGTTAAGAGTAAACAGTAATTACGGCATTCCTTCTTACGATAATATTCTTACACTATATGCCACTGCAAGAGCAACTGTAAACTATGAATTTGTTTTGTACAGCCGTTGGAAGTTGTTAGGCTTTGGTTTTGCACCTTTTGCAGGTACCAGCCTTAGTTATGTAAAACCTAAAGGAGAACCATTTTTTAACAGTAACCTGTACAGCTCTTTCAGTGCGGGTTTCAGAACAAGAAATGAAGCATTAATTTTCGGTACGATAGAGTTCAGGTGCAGCTATTATCCTGTTACGGTAAATAATATGGCTCCCTGGAATTTAATCATCTCAACAGACCTGCGTTTTAAATACAACAGCCAGTTTATTAAACGCCCTGATTTTATTTCTTTGAATTAAAGAGGATGTGATAAGTTATTAAACCACAGAGTTTTTGGAGTTCGGCAGAGAGTAATGTAAGAGCATTGTGTAACTCTGTGCAAACCTCTGTTACCTCTGTGGTTTAAAAATTATTGCCTGAAGATTTTTTAATGAAGAAATATTTTTATATCTAAGAATCATTCATCCTAAAAATTACATTTATGCAGGGAGAAAAAAGCCTGCTAAAAAAGCAGCAATATCTGTTGTTAAAAAAGCGGGTAAATTAATGGTGGGAAGAAACCGTAATGAGATTTAATCAGTGATGCAAATAAGTCAACACCGCCTTCACCAACGTATTAGTACTCGTTAAAATAACCAATACACCAACAGCTATCAGCATTTTTTTCATGGGCAATTTACCTGCTAATCTTGCTGCAATAGGTGCTGCAATAACACCTCCTAATATCAGTCCTGCCACATCAAAGAGAGGGATATGTTTCAACAGTATAAAAAATGTTACAGAGCTTGATAACACCACAAAAAATTCAGCCAGACAAACAGAGCCTATTACATAACGCGGGCTTTTACGTTTGCTTATTAATGTACTCGTAACCAATGCTCCCCAACCACCGCCTGCAAATGCATCCATAAAACCGCCGGCACTTGCCAGCCAACCTGCACCTTTTACTTTGTCTTGTATTAATTTTTTCTTGAATGCTTTTTTAATAATGTAATAACCTAAATAAATAGTGTACACAGACAACGGAATACGAACAATGGTTGAATATTCTTTAGCTACTGTAGCCAAAGCAGCACCGATAACTGCACCAATAACACCGGGTATAACCAATGCTCTGAATAATTTTTTATTAATGTTACCAAAACGATGATGGCTATAACCCGATACACCGCTTGAGAATACACGGGCTGAATGTACACGGCTGCTTACCACAGCAGGGTTAATACCTATTGCCAATAAAAATGTTGTTGAGATAGTACCGTAGCCCATGCCCAAGGAGCCGTCCGCCATTTGAGCTAAGAAGCCTGTCAACAACATTAACAGAAAAGATTTTGTATCAATATATTGAGGGATACTTTTAATGCCATTTAAAATAGTAGAAAAAGGGATATATGAAAAGAGGGTGTGGCCAATTATCATAAACGCAAAGGCGAATAAAATAAACTTTACAACCTCCTGCCACTTTATGGTTTTATCCTGTTTGTCAGCAGGTAATATTTCCTGTTTGGCTGCTAATACTTTGGTAATATCGTTCAGCTTATTTACTTTATCTGTAAAATCTCCGTTTAAACTTTTGCGGATAGTTTGCATATTATCCAGCACTTCTTCTAATTCATCAGGTAATGTTTCGTTTAGTGTTTCTTTAATACGCTTAGCGATGGTGGGGCTTTTACCATTGGTAGATATGGCAATTTTTAAGCTGCCTTTATTTACAACAGAGCCCAGATAAAAATCGCAGAGTTCGGGCTTATCTGCTGCATTAATTAAAATGCCTTTTACGTTGGCAGCTTCCCGTATTTCGGTTGCTACAGCAATATCGTTAACTGCCGCAATTACAATATCAACAGCATCTAAATCTGTTGCTTCAAATTTTTTTTGTTTGATGATACTATCGGGAAACTGAGCAGCTAAGTTTTTTACTGCTTCACTTACTTCTATGGCAACAATGGTAATTTTTGTTTCTGGAGAGTTATTTAAAACTGCTGTTAGTTTTTCTTCTGCAACAAAGCCACCGCCAACAATTAGCAGTCGCAGATTTTCTAACTTTAAAAAAACAGGAAAAAGCGTATTGGTTGGTTTCAACTATAAATTTATTATCCTACAAATTTAGTAGATTAAAGCTTATAATACTTTATAAATTAACTATGGGTATTTACTTGCGAATTTCTATTACCGGTAATACATTTTTTCCTGCTTTTAATTCTTCATTAGCTTTAGTAACTAATGTATCTCCTGGTTTGATATCACCGAAAATTTCTTGTTTATCATTTAAAATAAAACCATTTCTAACATCAACCCATTGTGTTGTTTTATTTGAAATTTTAATAACAAATTTTTTTTCTAAACTTGTTACTACGGCTGAAACAGGAACAATTACAGATAACCCTGAACGACTAAATTTTAGTTTTACGTCGGCATAACTGCCGGCTTTCAATTCATGTTTATGATTTGGGATTTCAAACTCCCACTGTTCACTTCTTGTAGCATTATCAATGGTTCCCGCAGTTCTTACTAAAGTTGCTTTAAATTTTTTATCAGGAAGTGAGCGGGTTGTTAGTTCTGCTGTTTTATCAATCAACAAAGCATTTACATACACTTCAGGCACAGCAACGCTTACACGCAAAACGGTACTATTTTCTATTTCAAATAAAGGTTGCTCATTAACGTTACCTACAAAAGAACCTACATTAATATTTCGCTTAGTAATAATTCCATTATAAGGTGCAATAATGGCTAAATAGTTACCTACTTGTTTATAAGATGCTGAGGCAAACTGTGCAGCTTTATAAGCAGCCTCATCTGATAACATTTGATTTTTACTTTTTTCTAATTCGGACGGAGCCACTACCCCATCTGCTTTTGAAGCATTTAATAGCCTGTTATAATAATCTTTAGAAGATTGATATTGTGCAGATGCCGATTTTTCTTTGGCCTCCAATTCCTGGATGCGGGTATTAATTTCAGGTGCATCAATTAATGCCAACACTTGCCCTTTAGTTACTTTGGAGCCAATATCAACTTTGATAGTTTTGATATACCCCTGCACTTTAGCTCTTACCTGAACAATTTCATTGGGCAATAGTTCTGCCGGTAATACAATAGTTTTTTGTGCAGTATCTGCCGTTGCAATAAAAGCTTTGATGCTATCAGGCTTAGCTTGTTCTTTTTTTACAACCACAGTTTCATGTTGATTGCAAGCCACACAAAATAACAATAGCATTATAAATGCCACACATTGAATAAATACGTTACTAATTATTTTATTACATTTTATCATAATAAATTGAATTTTCATCATCAGGATCTAATGATACGTGCGTACTTTTTTCTTTACCTCTTATCCAATTATATAGTGCCGGTACAATTAATAAACTTGTAAATAAACTAACTATCAAACCACCAATTACAGCAATTGCTAAAGGTGCTGTCTGTTTACCTGATTCGCTAAAACCAATTGCCATAGGCAACATACCGGCAATCATTGCAATGGTTGTCATTATAATGGGCCTAACTCTGTTTGATGCAGCTAAAGCTCCAACTAAAAAATTATTATCCTGCTGCTTATGTATTTGCTCGGCCGTATTAATTAACAAAATAGCATTGGCAACTGCTACACCAACAGACATAATAATACCCATAAAAGATTGAATATTCAAAGTATTTCCGGTAAACAGTAACAACGTTGTTGAGCCTGCTAAAACGCCAGGCAACACTGATAAAACAATCACTGATAATTTGAAAGATTGAAAATAAGCTGCCAGCATTAAACCAATTACCAATACAGCAATTAATAAACCGATTGATAGTTCATCGGTAATTTGTGAAAGTGTATCTGATTGACCTCTAACATATACTTTAACACCTGTTGGTAAATTACCTAATGCTTTAATATGTTTATTTACTTCGTTTAAAGCATTTCCTAAATCTATATCATGAATATTGGCTGTAATAGTAATAAAACGCTGCTGATTAATTCTATCATACTCACCCACTGTATTGGTTTTCTTTAAATCGGCAATATCTCTCAGGTGTATGATATTTTTATCAGTTCCGGCCACCGGTAATTCATCTAATTGTTCTGCATTGGTAACAGCCATTTGCGGATATTCTACTTGCACCTGATAGGCTGTTCCTCCTGCCTTATCTAACCAATAAACAGGTTGTGTTAAACGGCTTGATGAAGTTGCTTCCAACACAGATTTACCTACCTGCTCAACAGTGCTGTTCATTTGCCCTAATCTTACTCTATCATAATTAATTTGTAATGCCGGATAATCTAACGGTTGTGCAATTTGTATATCTCTAAAAAAATGTATACTCTTAAAGCTTTCTGTAAGTTTATTCGCAATCTCTTTGCTTTGAGCTAAATTTTTTCCCTGCACCACTACCTCAACGGGTGTATTGGTTCCGCTACTCATTACCTGATCAACTAAATCTGCAGGCTCGAATGTTAATGCTATGGAAGGAATAGTTGCAGGTACTACTGTTCTTAATTGTTCTTTGAGTGCTTCAATATTAATATGAGCTGATTCTTTAAAATTTATTTTAATAACTGCTTCATGTTGGCCGCTGGTAAATAAAAAAATGGGGGTAATGGCATACGATTGACCATGTAAACCCACATAAGCAGACGTAATGGCAATATTATTTTTACCAACCAAACTATCAATTAATGCTAATGTTTTTTTAGTAGCATCTTCTGTTCTTTCTAACCTCGTGCCTGCGGGCATGCGTAGCCTTAGTTGCATGAGTCCGGCATCTGATTTAGGAAATATTTCAGTTCCTGTTTTTTGATAATTAAAAAAAGTAATGCATAATAAGATAATAATTACTACCGGGATAATCAATATTCTATTCTTATTACTGAATGAATTGATAATTGTTGTTAATTTCTTTTTTACATGTACAAGATGATCTTTTGAGTGTTGCTGATTTGAATATCGCATCCACCAATTAGACAAAACCGGAACTAATGTTTGGGAAAGTAAGAAAGAAGCAATCATTGCAAAACCCACCGCTAATGATAAAGGCAGAAACATTGATTTGGCTACACCCGACATAAACAGAGAGGGCACAAACACCGCCAGAATACTTAATAAAATCAATAGTTTAGGTACAGCTATTTCCATACAAGCATCTGCAATTGCTCTGGCTTTTGTTTTACCCATTTCCAGATGATGGTGAATGTTTTCAACTGTTACTGTTGATTCGTCTACTAAAATACCGATTGCTAAAGCCAAGCCACCGAGCGTCATTATATTAATAGTTTGTCCGCTTACATACAAAGCAATTACCGCCGTTAATAAGGCTAATGGTATATTGATAATAATAATCAATGCAGTTCGAACATCTCTTAAAAATATAAATACAACCAAGCCTGTTAGTAAGGCACCGAGCAAACCTTCAATCAAAACACTTTTTAAAGAATTTACCACATAGCCTGATTGATCAAATTCATAAGAAACTTTAATATCATCAGGTATAGCTGCCTGCATATCAGGTAAAGCATTTTTTACGGCTTGCACAACATTCCATGTGGAAGCATCGGCACGTTTAGTAACAGGAATATACACAGAACGTTTACCATTAATTAATGCGTAACCTGCCACTATATCTGCACCATTATTCACAGTAGCAACATCTCTTACAAAAACAACAGTACCATTTACATTTTTAACAGCTACATTTTCTAATTCTTTAAAATCATCTACCACACTGTTTGATGGTGTAATTAAAGATTTATCATTTTCTCTAATATTTCCTGCGGGAAGTATTGCATTGTTTTTTGCGATAGCAGCCACCAATTCATCGGCTGTAAGGTTATAGCTTCTCAATCTTTCAGGGTCTGCCTTGATAATTACTGTTCTTTGGTTACCGCCTAAAGGTGGCGGAGCTGATACACCGGGCAGGGCAGCAAACATGGGTCTTACTTTAAACAATGCTAAGTCCTGAATTTCATTAGAACTTTTTGTTTCGCTGCTGAAAACCAGTTGACCAACAGGAACAGAACCTGCATCATATCGCATTACAAATGGCGGTAAAGTACCAGGTGGCATAAACGAACGGGCTCTGTTTACATAAGCAATCACTTCTGCCATAGCTGCTGCCATATTCGTTCCTTCATGAAATTGCAATTTCACTAAACATAAGCCTTGTATAGATTTACTTTCAACAGCTTTAATGCCTGCGATGTATAAAAAATGATATTCGTAATAAGAAGTAATGTATCCTTCAACTTGTTGAGGAGATAAACCTCCGTAAGTTTGTGCTACATAAATGGTGGGTGCATTGATAGCCGGAAAAATATCAATGGATGATTTTTTTATAACGATTACCGCAAATATGATAACTGCTAATACTGCAACAATGATACTTATAGGTTTACGAAGTGCAAATTGTATCAGCTTAAACATAAAATTTACTTAATAGCATTTAGAAACAAGTTTTCATTACCTGAAACAGCAGCTTGCAAAAGCAAGGTTTTCCAGGCATCCCAATAATATTTTTTAATATCTAACTCAGCTTTTAATAAATTGTATTGTGCCTGTATCACTTCCGTATAGTTTACCAAACCGTTACTGTACCTTATTTTCATGGCATTAAAAGCATAATTAGCTGCTGCTAATTGCTTTTGGGCTTCGTTAGCAATAACTAAACTATTGGCAAACATGGTATTATTAATACGTTGCTGTGTAGTTAATGCCAATTGAGTTTCAACAATTTTTGCAGTGGCAGATTTAGAAAGTAAATTTTGTTGTGCTATCTGCCTTTTTACTTCACCGTATTTCATAATAGGAAAAACCAATTGTACACCGGCACCATAGTTTAATTTATTTATGGCAAACCCGTCAAAAGTTTTTATAGTGCCATCAGTTTCAAATCCTGAACCTCTTGCAAACGTAGTTCCCCAAATATTTAACTTAGGTAAATAAGATTTTTTGAGTGCTGATTCTTTGGAAAGACTAATGTTTAAAGCACTTTGGAATGATTGTACCAAAGGGTTAGTACTAAAAACAGTGTCAGTTGATATTGTTTGTACAGGTAATTGATGAATAAAAGCCGTATCAGTAGGCATTGGCAAATTATTACTAACAAGCAATGATGCTAACTTGATTTGATAAATTTGTAACTGTTGTTTAGCTAACAATAAATCAATTTTTGCTTTTGCTAATTCCGATAGAAATAATGCTGTATCTACTCCGGGTTTAATTCCACTTTTAGTTAATATAAAACTTTGTTGCAGGTTGGCCTCTGTTCTGGCAATATTAAATTCATTTACACTCACAATATCCTTAACAAATAATATATCCAAATAATTGCTGATAATTGAAATTTTATGTTGAAATAAAGCTTGCTGATAATCTGCTTTTTTAAATTGCAACTCTGCTTCTGCAACGTTTACCTGTGCTGTTTTTTCTTTAAATACATCTGCCTGCCAATTCAATAGTAAACTTGCTGCTGTACCAACAGCGGGAGTATAATTATTTACTAAAGAAGGAGGTCCGGTAACCGGTAAGATATTACCCGGATAAAACATACCTGTTAAGTTATTAGCTGTACCTACACCTGCCTGATAAGCAGCATCAATAGCAGGTTGTTTATTGTATTTAATAACATTGACATTTTGTGCAGCAGCTTTTGCTTCTAATTGTTTGGACTGTAAAAGCGGGTATCGCTGTTCCGCCATCTGTAAAGCACTGCGAATAGTTATCAGCGTATCTGTTTGATTTTCTTTGATGTATTGAACAGAAGCAAAAAGTCTGTTACTTAAAAATAGAAAGAGTAAAAATGGAACTAAAAAATATCGCATGTCTAATCCTAAAAAATAAAAGTAAGAAATCGATAACACAGTAGTATTATCAATTTCTTACTTTTTGAATTATTTATTTATACCGATTTGAAAGTTTATTTACCGATTTTACCCGCATCAAAAATTAAAGTTGCATAATAAAAACCACCGATTGCAGGCCCGCCGATGTATTGTGTGTGATAAGTGTTTAACAAATTAGTACCGCCGATTTTTATAGTTGTATTTGCTTTTACAAAGCGATAATTTACTTGTGCATCAATGGTACTGTAAGCGTTTACAATGCCATTTGCTAATGGGCTGTTCCAGTAAAATGCATCCTGCCAATGCCATACAATATTAAAACCTGTGTTCTTAAAAATTTCTCTGTTGCCGAAAGAAATATTGCTTATCCATTGCGGTGTGTTAAATGCAGGAGTGAATGCATCTGAATTATTAACATCCTGCAATGCAGCGTAGCTAAGGTTTGCACCAATATTGTATGCTTTATAAAAGTTATAATTTAAACCGATATCAAAGCCTTGGTTGCTTACTTTACTTTTTGAGTTAGTCCACATTTTATATTTCTTTACAGCAGTACCACCTGTGTATGCAAAGTATGCAGTACTGTCATTAGGGCCACCTGTTTGCCCTATAGTTCCTCTTATAGGTTGTGTAACATCTAACTGCCCGATAAAATTATCATACACATTAAAATAATAATCCACATCAACAAATAATTTATTATCGAACAAAACACCTTTATAACCTACTTCAATTGAATTTAAATGTTCCGGTTGAATGTAGGTATAGGTACTTTGAACTAATAGATTTTTATTAGCTGCTATGGCTGCATCTTTGGTTGAACCTGATGAAATAGCGGCATTTACTGCATTTTTAAAACTTGTTACAGATGAATTGAGATAAGAATTTTCAAATACATGTAATGGTGCTGCCGTTATGGGTAAGCCCCCTAACCTTCTTACGCCACCATTGTTTACAAAAGCAAACCCTTCAAACAAGGTAGGAAAACGATACCCGTTTTGATAAGATGCCCTTATATTATGCAGTTGCGTTGGTGAATAAACCAATGCTATTCTCGGATTGAATTTAGGATCGAAATATTCTGTTTTATCAACCCTTGCAGAAGCTACTACTTTCAATTGGTCTGAGAATAATTTTTTTGATGCCTGTACAAATGCTCCGTAATTATAATAGAAGAAATTATCATTTGCTTTTGATGCATCTACCAATACATCTGGGTTAATATATTCATTACCGTCAGGCGTCACGATATATTTTCTGTAATGCCCGCCTGCCAATAGCTGTATGCTTTTATCTTTTAACAAACTACTGAAATCATATTGACCTTCCACATGGTAAAAAGCAGATTTTAACAGCAACTGTGCACCAACAGTATCCCAGTTATTGGTATGAATAATTCTATCTCTTACTGCAGCAAATGCAGCAGTGCCGGGAACATATCTTCCGTTATCTGCACTGGCTCTTGCAGCCGCATGCGATGCTGCTATGTTGCCGCCATTGGTTGTATAAGCTGCATTGTAAGCTGTTGTATAATCATTCCACCACTGCGGAGATTTTTTAAATGCCATATCTATGTTTTCTGCCAATGGTCTGAAATTGAATGAACCGTTATCTCCGGTATTTTCTATGGTGTAATATGCTTTTACAAAAAAGTTATTGTCCTTCAATTCAACAGCATGTTGTTGTATTTGTTCACCATCTAAATGAATACGGTTACCTCTTTGATAATTGTTTGTAACGTTTCCGATTCTGTAAGTATAAGAAGCCTGTAAACTTGAAGTAAATTTATAATGTAACGATACATCTACCTTTGAATTTTTTACAGCATAATCTGTTAAGTCTTTTTCTAAATAGCCTGTTCTGCTTACATCATAGGCTTTACCTTGCAGTGTTAATGTTTTTAAATCGCTGTTGTATTCATCACCATAACGGTTAATTAAATCTGCTCCTGGGTTTAAAGTATAACCAACACCTAAAGCCGTATTGGTTTTATTGCCTGCAGTATAATATTGGTCTGTTGTATCGTTGGCAATCCAATCTGTTCCCTGTGAATAAGATGCATTTATTTTAAAAGCAAACTTACCGTAAGCTTTTGCATAACGAATAGCATATTCCTGATACAACGATGGTGAAATATCTTTTCCGTCAATATGGTTTACACCTTGTTTTAAATAAATACTTAATCCCTGGTATTGAAATGGATTTTTTGTTTTCAAATTCGAAATACCGTTTACTGCGTTTAATCCATAAACTGCAGAAGCTGCACCGGGTATCAATTCTACGCTTTCTATGTCTAATTCAGTCGGGCCGACTGCATTGGCAACAGGTGCACCGATGCCAGGAGAAATATTATCTATACCATCAACCATTTGTAAAAAGCGACTATTCGTTGTTCCTGCAAAGCCACGTGTATTGGGTACTTTATAACCAATACTTAATGTAGTCATTTGCACACCTTTTAAATTTTCCAACGCATCAAAGAATGTTGGTGCAGGGCTTTCTTTAATAGCCCTGATATCTAACTTCTCAATAGTAACAGGAGATTTTAAAATATTCTCTGCCCTGCGTGATGCACTAACTACCACCTGCCCTGCTAACTGATTTTGTGCATATAATGATAAGGTAACACTTGATGAATTGTCTGTTACAACAAATTCCTGTGTTTTAAAACCTACGTATGATACGATTAAGGTTATGGGGAATTTCTGAAATACTTTGATGGAAAAACTACCGTCTTCTTTTGCAGCAGTAGCCACATTTGTTCCTTTAATTTTAATAGTGGCACCCGCTAAAGGTTGCGAATGAGAAGTATCGAAAATTTTTCCTGAAATAATATAAGCACCTTGTGCATTTGTTTTTATTACAATAGAAAAAAGTAGAATGGTAATTAAATACAGTTTTGATTTCATTAGTCGAGTATTTTAGTAGAATAATAATGTAAAAAAAATTCTTTCGGTGATTAAAATATTAGTCCACGTAGGGACAAGTCATTTTTACATTATCATAGCTAAAGAAAGAAACAGCTTTACTAAAAGCCAGTTGCAGTATGGCTTTTATTGATTGTTTTGGTTGAAATAATAATTGCTTGCTCATAATTTGTGAGCAAAATAAAGGATGTTTAATTATCCTACCAAAATTATAGACTAATATTTTTTTGAAAACTTTTCCTGTTAATGCTTTTTAAATTGTTGAAAACAAACGCAGTATTGATTTTCCTTGCAAATAAATCCTATAAAAATGGTGGACTTTTATTAAACACCATTACATTTGCATTAGCATACTAAATTAATAGGCTAATAAAATTATCATGCAAAGTTTTCGTACAGAGTTAGAAAACCCATTGGTTGAAAAAGATATCATTGAGTTAGAAAAAAAGATAAGAGCATTCAGAGCAGGTACTATTCCCGAAGAAAAATTCCGCAGTTTACGTTTGGCGAGAGGTGTTTACGGTCAACGTCAGCAAGGTGTTCAGATGGTTCGTATTAAATTGCCATATGGTAAAATGACTTTTGCACAATGGAAAAGAATTGCGGCAGTTTCAGATGAATATTCAACAGGTAATTTGCATTTAACTACAAGGCAGGATGTGCAAATTCATTTTGTAAGTTTAGACAGAACACCTGAATTATGGAGTGAGTTGGAAAAAGACAGCATTACTATTCGCGAAGCTTGCGGTAATACTGTTAGAAACGTTACCGCATCTGATATGGCAGGAATAGACCCTGAAGAACCTTTTGATGTTACACCTTATGCTCATGCCATATTTGAATATTTTTTACGCAAACCTTTCTGTCAGGAAATGGGTCGTAAAATTAAAATAGCCATATCAAGCAGTGAGCGGGATACTGCATTAATTTTTATGCACGATATTGGTGCAATACCTCGTTTTAAAGAAATAAACGGCAAATCAGTAAGAGGGTTTAAAGTTGTTGTGGGCGGCGGTTTGGGGGCTCAGCCTCATTTAGCAGTTACTACACATGAATTTTTAGAAGAAGATTTATTTATACCATATATAGAAACTGTTTTACGTGTATTTGACAGACATGGTGAAAGAAACAGCAGGCATAAAGCGAGAATTAAATTTTTAATTCAGCAAATTGGTATTGATGCCTTTAATGAATTGGTTGCAGCAGAACAAAAAGCTGTTACCAATAAAACTTACAAAATTAATACAGCCTCTTTTGAAGCTATTGATTTACCAACTGCTATTGCTACTCCATCATTCGAAATAAAAAATCAATTCAATTTTGAAGTATGGAAAAAAACAAATGTACTTCCGCAAAAGCAGGCAGGTTATCATGTTGTGTACATCAGAGTCCCCAACGGTAATATCAGTTCTTCTGTAAGCAGAAATTTAATTGAAAAATTACAGGGCTTTGTTGCTAATGATATTCGTGTAACTATCAATCAAGGTTTGCAATTAAGATATGTTAAACCTGAACACTTAGCTTATGTATATAGTGTATTAGAAGCAGAAGGCTTTGCTGCAGCGGGTTTCGGAAGTTTAGCAGATATTACAGCATGCCCGGGAACAGATACCTGTAACTTAGGCATTTCAAGCAGTACCGGTATCAGTAAAGCATTATCTGAAGTTATTGAAGAGGAATATCCTGAATACTTATACAATAAAGAGATAGCCATTAAAATAAGTGGATGTATGAATTCTTGTGGACAGCATGGCATGGCTAATATTGGTTTTCACGGAAGTTCTATTAAAGCTAAAGGACAGGTATTACCTGCCTTACAAGTATTAATCGGTGGTGGCGTTTTAGGAAGCGGTAATGGAAGAATTGCAGATAAAGTAATTCGTATACCAAGTAAAAGAGGACCTGATGCTTTGCGTTCTATTTTAGATGATTATAAAACCAATGCACAAACAGCAGAAAGTTTTTATAATTATAACCAACGTGTTGGTGAGAAATATTATTACAATTTATTAAAGCCTTTAGCAGACTTAGAAACCTTACAGGCAGAGGATTTTATTGATTGGGGACAAGCAGATAAATTCTCTACAGCTATTGGCATTGGTGAATGTGCGGGTGTAATGATTGATTTGGTTGCTACCTTAATTTTAGAAGCAGAAGAAAAAATAGAAGCTGCTGAAATAAGTATTAAAAATAAAGCCTGGGCTGATAGTATTTATCAATCTTATGCTGCTTTTATTCATGCAGCGAAAGCATTGTTATTGCAACAGTCTGTTCATTGCAATACACAATCAGGTATATTGAAAGACTTTGATGTTCACTTTACTGATAAAGGATTGTACAGTTTAACAGACAGCTTTAAAGAAACAGTTTTACAAATTAATCAGGAAGAGCCTTCTGAAACATTTGCAGCAACTTACTTTGAGCAGGCTAAACAATTTATTGCTTATGCCACTCAATTAAGAGAGCAATTATTAGCTGCTGATAAAGAAGTGGCTGCTGTATAAAATGATACACTTATTGGGTCGGTTCAAACATAGAGACAAAGGCTTTCATTAATTTGAAAGCCTTTTTATTGTCAACTCAATTGAATTAATTATGCTCTTGCTTCTTTCTTGTTTGCTGCACTTTGGTTTATACCGATTTTAGCAACAGGCTTAAAATAATATTCATTGCTGTTGCTGTTTTGTAACCACGCAAATTGGCTATGCAGATTAACAACTCTACCGATAATAATTAATGAAGGAGATAAGAATTTTTTGCCCGCCAATGTATCCTGATAGGTATCAAAACCGGTAATATGTACTTTTTGAAAAGGCGTTGTTGCCTGTTCTATCACTGCTATTTTTTTATCTGTGTTGATATGATATTTATTAAGCTTTTCTACCACTAACGGCAATGTTTCCGAACTCATATAAAACACCAATGTATCTTCTGTTGCTGCTAATTCTCTCCAGTAATTTTCAGTAACAATATCAGATTTATAATACGTCAATAACCTTACTGCAGTTGAATAACCTCTTGCAGTTAAAGGTATGCCTGCATGTGCTGCTGCACCTAAAGCTGCTGTAACACCCGGAATTATTTCATAAGCAATTTCATTGGCAACCAATACTTCCAACTCATCTAAAATATTAGAAAAAATAGAAACATCTCCACCTTTCAAACGAACTATCAGCTTATCTTTCAAAGCATATTCAACCAATAATTGATTGATTGTTTCCTGCGGTGTGGATGCACCTAACCTGCATTGCTTACCCACATATACCACTTCCGTTTCAGGCTTAACATAAGCTCTTAAAATATCATCGCTTACTAATCTGTCTGTTAAAACAACATCAGCCTGTTGCAAATATTTTGCAGCTTTTACAGTAATCAAATCAGGGTCTCCGCAACCTGCACCAGCTAATATCACTTTACCTCGCATGACATGAATTTTATTGAATTATACGAATTATTTTCTATTCATCGAACCTTTTACTATTCACCTTTCACATTATATTATTGAATCATACAAGCCCCGACAGTTACATAACTTGTTTCATCAATTAATATTACTCCGCCGTTTGTTCTTAATTGTTTGTAGCTGTCAAATGCAATGGGTGATGCGGTTTTAATAGTTGCTTTTACAACATCGTTTAATTGTACTTCCTCAGGTGAAGGCAATTGTTGTAAAGTATTTACATCAATTTTATATTCCACTTCACGAATAACAGATTTAACCGTTTTACTACCTATCTGTAATAAATATTTATTGCCTTGCTTTAATGGCTTTTTGTCCATCCAGTTTAACAATACTTCTATTTCCTGTTCTACTTTAGGTTGATTATTTTCCAACACAATCATATCACCCCTGCTTATATCAATATCATCTGCTAAATGCAATACAATACTTTGCGGAGCGAAAGCTTCTGCTACTTCTTTACCACCTGTTTCAATTGCTTTAATGGTGCTGTGCAAACCACTTGGCAGTACAACAACCTTATCTCCTTTTTTATAAATACCGCTGGTTATTCTTCCTGCATAACCTCTGTAATCATGCAATTCATCAACCTGCGGGCGAATAACATACTGCACCTGAAAGCGAGGGTGCGTAAGGTTTATATCGTTTTGAACTTCTACATTTTCTAATAAATGCAATAAACTTTCTCCTTCATACCAGGGAAAGTTGACAGATGTTTCTACTATGTTATCTCCATTCAATGCACTGATGGGGATATAAGTAACATTTTTTAATCCTAAAGATTTAGCAACTTCTGCATAATCAATAACAATATTATTGTAAACATCCTGCGAATAGTTTACCAAATCCATTTTATTAATGGCAACTATAATATGAGGAATATTTAATAAAGAAGCAATAATTGAATGACGGCGGGTTTGTTCAACAACACCTTGTCTTGCATCAATCAACACAATAATTAAATCGCTGTTGCTGGCACCGGTAACCATGTTGCGTGTATATTGAATATGGCCCGGAGCATCTGCAATAATGAACTTACGTTTGGGTGTAGAAAAATATTTATAAGCAACATCAATAGTAATGCCTTGTTCACGTTCTGCACGCAAACCATCGGTTAGCAATGCTAAATCAATTTCACCTTCTTCTCGGTTTTTAGTTTGTTTTTCAATAGCTTCTAATTGGTCGATCATTATACTTTTACTATCATATAATAATCTGCCGATTAATGTACTCTTGCCATCATCAACACTACCTGCTGTTATAAAACGTAGTATATCCATAAGCCCCTCCAAACCTCCCCGAAGGGGAGGATTTTGATTATTGAGTTTCAAAAAATATTTACTATAAAATACTTGCCTTTATAAAGTCCCTCCTTTGGAGGGATTTAAGGAGGCTTTAAAAGTATCCATTCTTCTTTCTGTCTTCCATGGCTGCTTCACTTACTTTATCATCAATTCTTGTTTCGCCGCGTTCACTTGTTTTGGTGGCAATTATTTCATTAATAATATCGTTAATGTTTGAAGCATTAGATTCAACTGCTGCTGTACAAGTCATGTCGCCAACAGTTCTGTAACGCACTTTCTTTACGCTTACTTTATCTGTTTCTTCTAATTGAATAAACTTACTTGTTGCTACTAATTGCCCCTGATATTCCAATACTTCTCTATCATGAGCAAAATAGATGGAAGGCAAATCGATATTTTCTTTTCGTATATAATTCCATACATCCAATTCAGTCCAGTTGCTTATTGGAAATACACGTACGTTTTCTCCTTTATGAATTTTGCCGTTATAAATATTCCATAATTCGGGGCGTTGCAGTTTAGGGTTCCATTGACCGAATTCATCTCTTACAGAAAAAATTCTTTCTTTGGCTCTTGCTTTTTCTTCATCGCGTCTTGCACCGCCGATACAACAATCAAAACCAAACTCTTCAATGGTATCTAATAAAGTATAAGTCTGTAAAGCATTACGGCTTGCAAACTTTCCTTTGGGTTCTGTTAAGCCTTTTGCTTTAATAGTATCTTCTACATTTCTTACAATTAATTTCTCTCCTATTTCATTTGCCAACCAATCTCTGAAATCCAATGCTTCCTTAAAGTTGTGACCTGTATCAATATGTACTAACGGGAAAGGAAATTTACCGGGACGAAAAGCCTTCAATGCTAAATGCACCAATGTAATAGAATCTTTACCACCACTAAACAACAATGCAGGTTTTTCAAACTGGCCTGCCACTTCACGAAAGATGTGAATGGATTCGCTTTCTAATTGTTCTAAATAATCGAGACTATATTTATTACTCATGCTTTATTTTTTAATTGAATGCTTAACGCTTAAGGCATAAGGCTTTAAGCATTTTGCATTAAGCTTGTTTCTCATGCAACCCGCATTCTTTTTTATTGGCGTCTTCCCACCACCAACGCCCTGCTCTGAAATCTTCTCCTGCTTTGATGGCTCTGGTACAAGGGGCACAACCGATACTTACAAAACCTTTATCGTGCAAAGAATTGTAAGGTATATTATTTTGGTGAACGAATTGTATTGTTTCTGCCGTATTCCAATGCAGCAAGGGGTTGTATTTAATTAACTGATTACCTTCATCCCATTCCAAAATTTGCAAATCCTGTCTTGCCGGTGAATGTTCTGCTCGTAAACCTGTAACCCAAATGGTATTTCCTTTTAAAGCATTTTTTAGTGGAACAACTTTTCTGATATGACAACATTCTTTTCTGTTCTCAATACTTTCATAAAAACTGTTCGGGCCTCTTTGTGAAACCAACTCCTGTAAAGCAATAGCATCCGGATAATAAGCTTCTATTTTAGTATTATAAAATTCGTTGGTTCTGCTCCATACAGAATAGGTTTCAGAAAATAATCTGCCTGTATCTAAAGTGAAAATTTTTATCGGCAAATTGTTATTGACTATTTCGTGTGTTATAATCTGGTCTTCATAGCTAAAGCTGGTTGAGAAAGTAACCTGACACGGAAAAAAATCTGCTAACAATGCCAAAGCATTTTTAATAGAAAGATTACTGATGTTGGCTTGTAAAGTTGGTAATTTATTTTGTAAGGATGCGTTCATAATTGATAAAGCGTAATGGAAGATAATAATTGAACAGAAAAATCAGCAACACTTTGGTTGCGTACAACGCATCGGCTTTATCATTTTTCGTGTACTCATTCAGAACTCTACTTGTTTAGTAGGCAAATATAGTCTATAAAACAAATGGACAAGTAAAAATTATTCAGGTATTGAAATACAAGCGTTTGTTAGTTTAGAAAAGAATAAAGTATTAAATTCAGCTGCAATTTGGTTTGATGCTGCATAAAACGAACAAGTATGAAAAGAGTTTTCATTTTTTTTATTTTCTTATCATCATTAAAAGCAAATAGTCAAGAAGATTTAAGAAAAATTTCTGATAGTATTTATGCTGAAGGTTTACGACTTTATAAATCGGAGATGGCATCTTGGTATGGAACAGATATTTTTTTAGCCAAGTATTCAAACAGGCAAAATGTTGGTGGTTATTTTTCTTATTCAGATGGAAATTTTGCTAAGTGTATTTTTTTCTCAAAGGAAACCTATCCAAAAGTAATTGGCACTATTTCTTTTGATTCATCTTATAAAATTGCTAACGCATTTTTAGATTTAAATGAAAGAGCTTTTTCAACTTACGAAAAAGATTTGTATAGTATTCGAAGTGCTACTTTAAAAATAATAAGCAGAGATACCTTATTAAAGCAGTATGAAAATACAAGCCTTAATATAATTCCATTGATAGTAAATGACGAAAGAAAGGTTTATATATTAACAGGTACTAATGAAAATGGGGTTGTCATTTTTGGCAATGACTATTTACTTTCGTTTGACCAGAGTAATAATTTTATTGCCAAGAAAAGGCTACATGCTAATATTATTTCTATTCATGTTGGAAATGTGAAAGGCGATTCTACTGTAGGTACAATGCATTCTCATTTGCCACAAACAGGAGACTTTATAACAGCAACTGATATCTGTACACTTATGCTTTACGAAAAGTTTACAGCTTGGAATCAACACTACGTTATATCGAAAAAATATATTTCGATATGGGATTGCAAGAAAAATATTTTAGCAATTATTACTAGAGAGGCATGGGATAAAATCAATAAGTAATTGATAGTTTAAAACAGCAATAAGCTCCTACCCAAACCGCTCAACCTTAAAAGGTTTTATATCCATTGAAGTTGGTTTTTGATTGACTATTTCTTCTACTAATTTTCCGGTACCTGCTCCCAAACTCAAGCCCAGCATCGAATGTCCGGTAGCAATGGTTACATTATTCCACTTATCGGTCTTACCAATGTATGGCAAACCATCGGCACTGCATGGTCTGTAACCGTACCAAATTTTATCTTCTGTAGGAAAAGGAATATCAAACTCAGGATAAAATCTCTTCACTGCATTTAATAAACCAAGCACCCTGTTTAAACGTGGCGGTGTATTGGTTGGTGTAATTTCCATAGTACCACCGAAACGTGTTTTATTGCCATCCATTGGTGTTAAAGCTGCTCTTCCTTCTAACAAAACAGCAGGATAGTTAATCTTATACTTTGCATCTTCTGTTGTTACAGAATAACCTCTGCCCGGCATTAAAGGAATTTTTATGTTGAGTTTATTTACTAACGACCTGCTCCATGAACCTGTTGCAATAACAACCGCATCTGTGGTGTATTTATTTTTATCAGTTATAACACCTGTAATATTCTTTGCATTTGTTTCAAAGCCTGTTACTTCTTCATTATTTATAATTGTAACGTCGGCATTTTTTAAGTGTGTAATTAATTGCTGCATTAATTTATTGGGATATAAATGAGCATCACATTTAAAGTGTATCGCACCCAATGCATTGATTTTTGTTTGCGGTTCTAAGGCTTGCAATGCTTCTGCATTTAATAATAAAGTATCTGATAACCCTAATTCATGTGCTTTTTCAACAGTATGTTTTGCATGCTCATATCCTTTTTCTGTTTGAAAAATTTCAAGCAAACCTTTCTGTTCATAAGCAAAAGCAAACTGCGGTTGCTTAATCCATTCTTCATACAACTGTTTACTCAACAATGCAATATCTCTTAAAGGAACAGCTGCTGCTGCTACTTTTTCAGTTGTCGCACTTTTCATAAACTTCCATCCCCAATCAATCAAAGCCTTATCTACTCTGGGTTTTACATAAAACGGGCTTGTTGAATTAAACATCCATTTCAATCCCTGCTTTACAATGCCGGGTGTTGCCAAGGGAATAAAATGACTGGGACATACATAACCTGCATTACCGTAAGAGCAATTATTACTCATATCAGTTTTATCAATAACAGTTACATTATTACCGCTTTGCTGCAAATAATAAGCACTGCTTAAACCTATTATACCGCCACCAATAATTACAAAATTCGCCATTACAATTTTTATTTTTTATTATTCCATTTTTGTTCCAACATCTTCATAAAATAACCACCTACAACACTTCTTGCCTGAAAGCCTACTTGCTTACCATTTGTTGTTTCATGCCAATCGCTCAATGGTACACGTGTTGGCGTTTCTAAAAGATAATCATACACAGGATTTATCAATGCCTGAAAATCTTTTTGATTACTTGCTAAAGTGGCTGTCCAAACAATCCAATCACTTTTAGTATAAGTTTTCCTGCTATCTAAAGGCAAACCATACTTGTTTTGTTTAGTTAAATAAAATTTTATTTCTTTTTCATAAACAGATTTTGGAAAAATATTCAAACCAAGTAGCTTATCCCACACTAAATTATACTTCTGGCTCCAGGTATTTTTTTTATCGAAAGTAAGAGCATAATGGTCGCCATCATTTGCCATTTGCTGCCATCTGCTGGCCATTGCAATAGCAGTGTCTTTTAATTGTTTTGCTTTATCATTTAAATGTAAAACATTTGCCATTTGAGCATATGCCGCAATACCGACTATTGCTTTAACAGAAAGATTTGTATTTCTTGCGAGGTGACCGGCAAAATCATCTGTACATAATTGATTTAAAGGGTCAAAACCATCTTTCAATAAAAATTCTACCCATTGGCTTAATACTTTCCAATGTTTTTGTGCAAATTCATAGTTGCCTTCTGCTTTACAAATAGCTGCTGAAAGTATAATCATATTTCCTGCTTCTTCAACAGGCATATCTTCTCCATAAGTTTGTCCGTTTGCAATGGGATAGGTTCCCAAATCATGTGCTGCAAAGGGTTTTGTCCATATACCGCTTTCACTGTAATACATTATTGGTTCAACCATTCCTTTTAATAAAGAAGGGTTATAAATTAGTGTAAGCGGTGCAGATGGATAAGTTACATCAACCGTCCATATTGAACCATTACTAAAGTTTTCTTTTTGTGGAAATAAGATTTCATTGTTCTCTCCTCTAACCAATTTATGTGCAGCCAAAGATTCTCGGTAAGCAGCAATGCATAACTCAGCATATTTTTCTCCACCTGCTGCTAATGCTTTTGTATACAAGTCATCATCAAACTTATCGCAGATAGTTTTCACTCTTTGTTTATCTGCAAAAGCCTTTACCAATAAGCTTTGCATATCAGTATAGTTTTTCTTCCACCATGCCTGTAAATTTTTATTAAAGTATTGAATGGAATACAAATCATCATACCCCAACAAAATAGTTTTAGTTACTGCATTGTTTTTTACTGTACCGAAATCAATTGCTGTTTCACTCATTGCTGATGAAGTAAAGCCGTTGATTGCAGGAGTAATGCTTTGTTTGGTGTTATTACCTTTTTCAACTGCTATATAAGAATAGCCCCAGTTAATTCTAACATCATCACCTTTTTTTTGTAATACAGGTTGCTTAACGGTTCCTGTTTTTATGAATGAAATATTTTGTGCTGAACCGATTTCTTTGTTTACTGCTTCACCGGCATTGTTCTTTGCAATGGCATCTGCTGAAAGCAATACCAATTTTACTTTGCTTTCTTTTGTTGATTGAATCTGAAAATTAATATAGGTAACAGGTCTTGATAATAAATCTAAATCTGATGCAATTAAAGGTGAAGTAAAATTTAGTTTTAATGCTACATCGCCGCATTTAAATTCATAATTGGTTTGTGTGGCAGTAATATTTTTCTGAATCTGAACAGCATTATTCATTTTTTCAACGGGTAATTTATCATATAAGCCAACATCTATAATACCCGGACCACCTGTGTTTTCGCAATGAACGGCTAATATGTTTTTTCCTGCAACCAATTTTTGTTGAATACTATTGTTTAAGGCAACTTCTTTATTTGCCGAACAGCAGGTAGCAGTATAAATTTTTTCTCCGTTTAAATACACTTCAACATTATCATCATACTTTAATTTTAATAAAAGTTCATGCACACTTGTTGATGCAACAGTAAACGCTCTTCTTATCCATATATCTTTTGAGTTCCATTCTGTTTGCGGGCCTGTTGTTGTTGAACCGAATATTCCTTTTCCTGTTCTCCAGCTATTATCATCATAATTAATATTTGTCCAATCAACAGATGGTTTTATTTCTGTGTATTTACTAACGTAAGGAGAAACATCACTATCAGGAAGTAATGCTTCCAATTTATTTTCAGTATTACCCAAAAACTTATACCATACACCATTTACACTTAACATGGCTACTAAAGAGTTGTTGGTACCTGTCCAGTGTTTTGTTGTTGATTCATTCACATTATCAGAAGTGCTCCAGATACTGAAATAAGGATCATGCACCGCTAAAGGATAGGCAGGCATTTGTTTTAATTGTGCAAAGCCCTTAACAGATAAGAGGAGTAAAAAAATAAACAGCTTTTTTTTCATGGCAAAATTTTATTCATGTTAACGTTTGTACTTTTTTATACGGCAATCATAAATTTATTATCATTCCTTCTTCTGAAACATTAAATCCCTGTTTAATAACTTCCATTTTTTCTTCAGATGTTTTTAATAACAATGGATTAGTATGATTGAAATGAATGAAATAAACTTTCTTTTTATCGGGGTTTGATAAAGTACTGAATTTTTTAATACTCTCTTCTACAAAAGGATGAGGTACTTCGTTGATATTTCTTCCGGGCAGTTCTCCGTCTTTATAAAAGGTACCATCTATAAAAGTAATATCAACAGTCTTAATTAAGTCTGTAATACTTCTGTTCCATTTCTCCCATTTATCAATATCGGGTATAAACAATACTTTTTTTGTTTGACTTTGGATAATAAAGCCAACTGTTTCAGAAAATTCATCTCTATGCGGAACTTTTACCGGCATTACTTTAAAATGTTTGTTTAAAGTAATCATACTATCATTTTGCAAAAGCTTCAATTCAATATTATTCAAACTAATTAATTGATTCCAAGGGGCATTAGATTCTATAAATATTTTCATTTTAGGCATTACATAAACAGGAATTGCTTTTGCATTGATTGCTTCTCTGCCTAAGTATATTAAACCTGTATAATGCCCGATATGTGCATGTGTTAAGAAGACGCCTGTCGGTAAAAATTGATTTTTATTTTTTAATGATGCTTGTAATTGATGTAATTGTTCTGTTATATCGGGTGTTGCATCAAATAACCAGTATTCATTTGTTTCATTATCAACCAATGCTAAAGATGAAACATGTTTTTTTGTTTCCTTTCCATTCCAATATTTTTTGCAGCACTCTTTTGTACAGCCGATTTGAGGATAGCCAGCATCCTGTGCAATACCTAATACCTGTATAAACTGTTTTTCTGTTTGACTGATATTTTCTTTTATATGAAATGAAAACATCAAACAACAAATTGCAATAAAAAGAATACCGATAAGAAATTTCATTTTTATATTACTTGAAACCCGTAAGCATAAGGGTCATCATCTTTATCAATTGAAATAATATTATAGCCATACACTCTTGCCCAGCCTTCAATACTTGGTTTAATTGCAGGCTTTCCATCAATTATTAATGTTTCTTCAATTCTTCCCGTAAATGTTGAGCCGATTATACTTTCATGCACAAATAAATCTCCTTGCTTCAATTTTCCTTTAGCATACCATTGAGCCATACGTGCTGAAGTGCCCGTGCCACAAGGGCTACGGTCAATTGCTTTGTCTCCGTAAAATACTGCATTACGTGCAGTTGAGTTTTTATCTAACACGGCTCCTGTCCATAACACATGTGTACAGGTATGAATAGTCGGGTTTTCAGGATGTACAAACTCATACCTGGCATTTATATTTTTTCGCAGCTCTCTTGCCCATGCAATTAATTTATCGGCACTGTAATGCTCAATGCCTTTAAAGTTTTTCTGCACATCAACAATAGCATAAAAATTACCACCATAAGCAACATCAATAACCAACTCACCCAATTCAGGACAATCAGCAGTTAGTGCTGTTGAATGAAGAAATGATGGAACATTCGTAAGTTTTACAGATGATACTTTTTTCTTATCAATTTCTCCTTCATCACTTTTCTCCTTTCGTATTTCACTCTTATATTCAATCATTACCAAACCCGCCGGAGCTTCCATTCTTATCACACCTTCCTGTTTCGGTTGTATTAATCCTTCTTCAATGGCAATGGTAATAGTACCGATTGTACCATGACCGCACATAGGTAAACAGCCACTTGTTTCTATAAATAATACAGCAACATCATTCTCAGGGTTATGCGGAGGATATAAAATACTTCCGCTCATCATATCATGCCCTCTTGGTTCAAACATTAAACCCTTTCTTATCCAATCGTATTCTTTTAAAAAATGCTGGCGTTTTTCACTCATATCATTTCCATACAACACAGGCCCACCCTTCTTTACAAGCCTTACAGGGTTACCGCAGGTATGTGCATCTATGCAATGAAAAATATGTTTCATTAAAAATTACAATTGAATAGAAAGATAATCAGGTAATACAGGCCTTGTTGCAATACCATCTTCAATAATTTTAAGAATACGTTCTCTTTCTTCACCAACCAATGTTAAACGGGGGGCACGAACATTTTCGCTACCGATACCTGTTTTGCTTTCTGCCAGTTTTATATATTGCACTAATTTTGAATGTAAATCCAACTCAAGCAATGGCAAAAACCATCTGTGAATTTTTCTTGCTTCCTCATATCTGCCCACTTTAACCAATCTGTAAATAGCAACTGTTTCAGCAGGAAAAGCACAAACCAAACCTGCTACCCAACCATCTGCACCCATCACCATTTCTTCCATTGCCAAAGTATCTACACCGCATAAAATTTTAAATCTGTCGCCGAAAGCATTAATGAGCTTTGTAACATTGGTAACTTCTCTTGTTGATTCTTTTATGGCATTGATATTTTTATAGGAAACTAATTCAGCAAACATTTCAATGGTTACATCAATCTTATAATCAACAGGGTTGTTATAAATCATGATTGGTAAATCTGTGGATGCAGCAACAGTTTGAAAATAGGTAACTGTTTCTCTGTGATCACTTTTATAACGCATCGGCGGTAATAACATAAGACCTTCTGCTCCCCATTTTTTGGCATTCTCAGCCAACTGTACGGCAACTTTCGTAGAGCCTTCTGCAATATTTAAAATCACCGGAATTTTACCATCAATTTTTTCAATAGCAAACCTTACCAAGTTTTCTTTTTCGGCATGAGTTAATACACTTGCTTCTCCTAAAGAACCGCCTAATATAATGCCATCAATACCGGCAGCCAATTGTGCCTGTAAGTTTTTTTCAAACAATGGCAGGTCTAACTGGTCTTTATCAGTAAATTTTGTAGTAAGTGCAGGAAAAACTCCTTTCCATGTAAATGACATATCTGATTGTGTTTGCCATAAAGAAACACAATAATAATTAAAGGAGCAGAAAAAACTGAAGGTGTTATTTAAGAAAAGAAAAAACTCTTTTAATAAGAGATTTAGCGGTATTGTTGGGCATTATAACAGGCACATCAACCAAAAAGTCTATTTGTGTAACAGGTGTCCAATCCGGTAAGCCTTTAAACCAAGCCATGTCTGTACTTTTAACGCCGCGACGTTTTAAAGTTTCTACGCTGTAAGGGCCTGTGATAATTTTGTTACGTTTCAACAGATATACCATTTCCATTTTGTTCACAGTTGGGTTGTATACGAAAATACATATTATTTTAAAATACTTACTGCTTTTATTATCACATTATCCTCATTGTTTTTTATAAGGTAATAGGCTTCCATTCCCCAGTTTAATTCGCCGATCATTGATTTTAATAAATTAGTTAAAGACTGCCTGTTTATGTTTTTTAAATTGATATCAGGGGATGCAATCATAGCTTCCAGTTCTTTCCAATCGTTATCTGAAAAATTGTATTGACTGTTAAATTCTTTTATAGAAGTTGCTGCCAGATAATTTTTATTTTTTTTATACCATTTGATTGAAAAAACTGCACATGCATTTTTAAAAGATGGTTTAAAAAAAGCAGCGGGATAAACAATTGTATCAAACGGAACCATAATATCCGGTGTTATACCGCCACCGCCATAAACTGTATGCCCGGCAGGTGTTTTATAAGCAGGCCCTTTAGGTTGTGCAGTATCAGGTTTATCAATTTCAATGTCGTGAAAACGATTAATAATTTCCATTGCATAATCATCTTTCTTTTTATTGTATGGCTTTTGAATATTTCTGCCCAAAGGAGTAAAATATTTAGCAACAGTTAATCTTACCGCACCACCATTACTTAAAGGAAATTGTTGTTGCACCAACCCTTTACCAAAACTTCTTCTGCCAATAATAGTTGCCCTGTCCCAGTCCTGTAAAGCACCGCTTAATACTTCGCTTGCAGAAGCTGATAATTCATCAATTAAAACAACCATTTTATTTTTTTCAAACAAACCTTCTTTACGGCATCTGTATTCAGCCTTATCGCTATGCAAACCTTCTGTATAAACAATTAATTTGTCTTCATCTAAAAACTCATCTGCAATATTTACTGCCTGTTGCAAGAGACCACCACCATTTCCCCGCAAATCAAGAATTAATTTCTTCATTCCGTTTGCCTGCAATTTCTCTAAGCTTTGCATAAACTCTTCATAAGTTCTGTCTGCAAATTTTACAAGGTGTACATAAGCAATGGAACTGTCAATCATATAAGCAGCATCAACAGTATGCACAGGAATACTTCCTCTGGTAATTATTATTTTTTTAATTTGATTATCTCTTACAAGTGTAACTTTTACCTGCGAGCCAACCGGGCCTCTTAAGTATCTTCTTAATTCATTCCACCTTAACCTTTTTCCTGTTAATTGATTGGTATCGGCAGTAGCAATTAATTGATCACCGATTTGTAAGCCTGCTTTTTCAGACGGGCCTCCGGCAATAACTCTTGTAATACTTACTGTATCATTTATAATTTGATACTCAACACCAATGCCTTCAAAATTGGCAGCTAAATCTTCATTAGAAATAGCCACATCTACCGGTGGAATATAAGCCGAGTGAGGGTCTAACTGTTCTAATACTGCATCAATAGCTGTTGCATTTAATGTATCAAAATTTACAGCATCGGTGTATTTACTTTTTACTAAATCCAATACTTCCTGTACCGTATTTCTTTTATTAGCTTTAAAAAAACCATTACCACCTGTTTCTTCTTTTAATTTATAACCTATTAGCATTCCTGCTATCATTACCAACGCAAATAAAACCGGCAATGCAATCTGTAATTTTTTACTTCCCATGTTATTTACCTACTTTGTACCTTAATTCGTGAAACGCAAATATCAACAATATAGTTTAAGCTATACTTTTTTGTTTAAGTGTTTTGATAAAAGGTAAAATAACAGCAGATTATAAAATTTATTAATGATGAAACTGATTGCAGACAGCGGAGCCACCAAATGTGAATGGAGCCTGCTTAGTAATGGAAAGAAGAAAAGAATTGCTACACAAGGCATCAGCCCGTATTTTCTTAATAGTGCAGAAATTATTGAGCTGTTACAAAAAGAATTATTACCTAAACTGGGTAAAGATGTTTTTATACAAGAAGTACATTATTACGGCACGGGTTTAAGTAATGCCAATAACATAAAAATTATAAAAGCTGCTTTAAAAAAATTATTTCCTGAAGCAATTATTGAAACAAATACAGATTTACTGGCCGCTGCAAGGGCATTATGCGGTAAGCAAAAAGGGATTGCCTGTATTTTAGGCACGGGTTCTAACTCATGTTATTATAACGGTAAAAAGATTGTTAGTAATAGTCCTGGTATTGGATATGTTTTGGGAGATGAAGGAAGCGGTGCTTATCTTGGTAAGAAAGTAGTTCAATACTATTTATACAACACTTTTGATGAGGATTTAAATAACAGGTTCGAAAAGAAATTTAATACCACTTCTATTGAAATTTTAGAGCATGTTTATAAGCAACCTTTAGCCAACAGATACTTAGCATCATTCGCTATTTTTCTGGCTGAAAACCGCGGCCACTTTATGATTGAAAATATTATTGAAGATGGCCTTAATGATTTTTTCTTTACACATTTATGTAAATACAGAGAAAGCTGGTTATTACCAATCAATTTTATAGGCAGTGTTGCATTTGGTTTTAAAGATGTATTGAAAGACCTTTGCCACAGTTACGAATTTGAATTAGGAACAATATTGCAAAAGCCAATGGATGGCTTAATAAAATATCATTCATAATATAGCATGGAAAAAATTATAAGAGTTACAGAACAGCCATCAAACTACAGACACTTAGAAAAAATGAGTGTTGAAGAAATTTTAATAAATATTAATAAAGAAGATAAGTTAGTACCTGCTGCCGTAGAAAAAGCAATACCGCAAATTGAAAAATTGGCATCTGCAATAAGCGATAAAATGTTGGCAGGCGGAAGACTGTTTTACATTGGTGCAGGTACCAGCGGAAGATTAGCCATTGTTGATGCAAGTGAATGCCCTCCTACTTATGGTGTGCCTTATGGTTTGGTAATCGGCATTATAGCAGGTGGCGAAAAAGCAATTACACAGGCAGTAGAATTTGCTGAGGATAATAAAGAACAGGGTTGGGCAGATTTACAGAAACATTTTGTAAGCGATAAAGATGTTGTTGTGGGTGTTGCTGCAAGTGGTACTACGCCCTATGTTATCGGTGCTTTAGAAGAATGCAGAAAAAGAGGCATCACAACAGGTAGTATTTCATGCAATCCTGATTCTCCTGTTAGCCATGCAGCAGATTATCCTGTTGAAGTTATTGTAGGACCCGAATTTGTTACAGGAAGTACAAGAATGAAAAGCGGTACTGCACAAAAATTGGTTTTAAACATGTTGAGTACTTCTGCAATGATTCAATTAGGGCGTGTAGATGATAACAAAATGGTGAACATGCAGTTAACTAATATTAAATTGGTTGACAGAGGCGTAAAAATGGTAATGGAAAAATTGCAGTTGAATAATTATGAGACTGCAAAAGATTTATTGGTAAAACACGGCAGCGTAAAGAAAGCTGTTGATGCGGTTAAACTGAATGGCCATGCATGAGATAGAGCCCTTCTATAATTGGCGTCATATTTATATTTCAGAAGAAGACAAATTATCTCCCTTTTACGGAAGAGAATACAGTGAGTTTGAGTTTTCACAAACAATTTATAACTATTATATACACCCTCAGTGGGATGAGTTCGGCAGTAAAACATTATACTTAAAAGTAATTTATACAGACTATGAATTACACTTTTGCATTATTGAATTAATCGGAGAATGGAATGATGCTATAGAGAATGATATTATGTATTTAAAGCGTGAAGTAATTGATAAATTTGAAGAACACGGTATCAGCAAGTTTATTCTTATTACAGAAAATGTTTTAAACTTTCACAGCAGCGATAAAGAATATTATGAAGAATGGTATGAAGAAACAACTGATAACAACGGTTGGGTTGTTGCTTTAAATATGCCTGAACAGACACAGTACGATTTTAAAAAGAAAAAACTGCATTACTTAATTGAATTAATGGAAATAAGTGAATGGAGAACTTACAAACCGTATCATCTGTTTAAAAAAATTGATGACCAATTAATGAAAAGGTTAAGCTGAGCTTAGTCTTTAGGAGTTTGCGTAAACCTTGCCAGTTTTATTAAAAGGTTTCTTAATGAAAACATTTTAAGCCCCTCTTTACCATCGGGGATATCTAATCTTTTAGTCAACTCATTTACTTTATTTTCTAAGGTTCTGGGAGATTGAGATAAAATAGCACCCATTTCTCTGTAACTTAAATTACCCGCATTTAATGCAATAATTTCCTTTTCAATTCTACTGAAATCAAAACGCTCAATTAACTTTTTTTCTTCTCTTCTTTTAAGCATTAGTTCATCTCTTCCAGGTCCTTGATAATTAATACGTTCATCAATATATATTTTATTGGCAGCCACCTGCACCAATGCTGTTTTTAATATTACTTCAAAAGATTTGCCCTTTCCGAATAAACTATGCCTGAATACGTAGCCTACACAGCCACATGCAAGCATATCCTGAATAACAGCTTCCTCCCCATGACTTGAAACTGCAATTATTTTTATTCCCGGAAAATATTCATTCACATAGTCTGATGCAGTAACGCCATCCATTTTTTTCATTTCAACATCCATCAATATAATATCAGGCAGGTCTTTGCATTTATAGCAAAAATCAATGAGTTTATACCCATCATCAAAACTTTCAATATGTTCAAAGCCTTTAAGAGAGCTAATAACATCTATATTAGTTTTCCTGTGCTTTTCCTTATCGTCTACTACTACAACTGAAATCATATGCCTCGAGGGTGTGAGATTAGCATGCAATATAATTTACACAGTTATATGGAAAATACACATTTAAAAATAGAGGGCTTGCCCGTGATTTTTGTAAATGGTTTTGTTACAAATTTGTATTGTCCTTGAAAACTAATTGAGTATTAACAAAAAGATCAAACCCCGCATTTCTGTGGGGTTTCTCATTTTAATAACAACCTTACCAATCAAAGCATCAACCAAATCGGTTCTTAAAGTTTGGGAGCAGCAGCCAAAATTTCGGCATCTACCGCACCGGCATATTTTTTAAAGTTTTCTACAAATTGATGTGCTAAATTTTTAGCTGCCATGTCATAATCTTGTCTATCTGCCCAAGTATATCTCGGGTGTAATATGTTTAAAGGCACATTAGGGCATTGTTTAGGAATCATCATGCCAAACACCTGATGTGCTTCATAGGCTACATTATTTAATGCCCCGTTTAATGCTGCAGTTATCATGGCTCTTGTATAACTTAACTTCATACGTTTACCCACACCATAACCACCACCGCTCCAGCCTGTATTAATCATCCAGACATTTACGTTATTTTCTTTCATCTTCTCTCCTAACATTTTTGCATAATAACCCGGGTGCAAGGGAAGAAAGGGAGCCCCGAAACATGCACTGAACGTAGCTTTCGGCTCTGTAACACCCGCTTCCGTTCCTGCTACTCTTGCAGTGTAACCACTTATAAATTGATACATTGCCTGACCCGGTGTAAGTTTACTTATAGGAGGCAATACCCCGTAAGCATCGCAGGTTAAAAAGAAAATATTTTTAGGTAAGCTGCTAATGCTTGGTTCTAAAGCATTACTTATATAATCTAATGGATAACTTACTCTGGTATTTTCAGTAATGGTTTTGTTGGTAAAATCAATTGCATTATCTCCATCAAAAAAGACTACATTTTCTACCAAGGCTCCGGGGCGGATTGCATGATAAATTTCAGGTTCTTTTTCTTCACTTAAATCTATCAGCTTGGCATAACAGCCTCCTTCAAAATTAAAGATTTCAGTATCGGTCCAGCCATGTTCATCATCACCAATTAATTTTCTGTTCGGGTCTGCACTTAAAGTAGTTTTACCGGTTCCGCTTAACCCAAAAAATACTGCTACATCTCCTTCTTCGCCCATATTGGCACTGCAATGCATGCTTAATACATTTTTATCGTGCGGTAGCAAATAGTTCAACACGGTAAAAATGCCTTTCTTCATTTCACCTGTATAGCCTGTTCCACCAATCAATATTGTTTTATGTTTGAAGGATATAATGGCGAAATTGTGTTGCCTTGTTCCATCTACAGCAGGGTTAGCTTTAAAGCCCGGTGCCTGAATAATATGCCAATCTGCATTAAAATCTTCTAACGCTTCTTCATGCGGACGAAGAAACATATTATATGCAAACAAGTTACCTGAAGGTTGTTCATTAATTACGCGAATATTTAACCGATATTTTTCAGCAGCACAGGCATACGCATCTCTTACCCATAACTCATTTTTACTACCTAAATAAGCAATCATTTTTTCTTTTAATTGAAAAAAATATTTTTCTTCAATTGGTAGATTGAAGTTGTTCCAGTTAACAGTATTAGCAGTTATTTCATCTTTAACTGTAAACTTATCTTGCGGGCTTCTTCCTGTAAACTCTCCCGTCTTGATACACAATGCTCCGGTATCGTTTAAAACACCTTCTTTTCTTTGTAAACTTTGTGCTACTAAATCTTCAGGCGATAATTGATAATGAATTTCGTTTAATTTTTGAAAGCCAAATTCAATCAGTTTTTCAACAGGAGGATGCATTAATAATGTTGTGTTAGGCATATGCTTACAATCGTTAGTTAGTTTACAAAGGTAGCGGCATAAACGAAACTAACAAACGTTAGTGTATGTTTTACATCTTTAAATTAATCTTAAAAGGCAGCTAATCTCTCCGCTTCAACCTTTACTTTTACGTTAAAATATAATTGAATAATGAAGGCAATAGCCACACCACAGGTATTAACCTTAAAAGACTTGGAAACATTAAAACAGATTGTGGGAGAACAATATGTTTTCGCAGATGAAGAAGCCCTAAATCATTATGGCCATGATGAAACTGAACATCTTTTATTTTTACCGAATGCAGTTGTAAAACCCGGCACTACCGAGGAAGTAAGTGCTATTTTAAAATATTGCAATGAGTATAAAATTCCGGTTACACCACGTGGTGGCGGTACAGGTTTAAGCGGTGGTGCTTTACCGCAATTAGGCGGTGTTTTATTAAGCACTGAACGTTTTAATAAAATTTTAGAAATAGATGAACGCAACTTGCAGGTTACTACAGAACCCGGTGTAATTACAGAAGTTTTGCAGAATTCAGTTAAAGAAAGAGGCTTGTTTTATCCGCCCGACCCAAGCAGCAAAGGCAGTTGTTTTATTGGCGGCAATATTGCTGAAAACAGCGGCGGCCCTAAAGCAGTAAAATACGGTGTTGTTAAAGATTATGTGTTAAACTTAGAAGTGGTATTACCTACCGGTGAAATTATATGGACAGGCAGTAACGTATTAAAAAATTCTACAGGTTACAATCTTACTCAATTAGTGGTAGGAAGTGAAGGCACATTAGGTATAGTAACAAAAATTGTGTTGAAATTAATTCCGCTTCCTAAGTACGATTTATTAATGCTGGTTCCGTTCTCCAACTTAGAAAAAGCCAGCGAAGCCGTGAGTGCTATATTCCGTGCAGGTTTTACGCCAAGTGCATTAGAATTGGTTGAAATAGATGCTTTGAAAATTGTAAGTAAGATGGTTGACAGCCACGCAGTACCTGTTAATGATGATATTGCTGCACATTTAGTAATTGAAGTTGATGGAAACAATATAGACGTGTTAATGAGTGAAATGGAAGCCATTAGTGAATTATTAATGCAATACGATGCCGGTGAAGTTTTCTTTGCAGATGATGCGAACCAAAAAGCTGAATTATGGAAGTTAAGAAGGCGTGTTGCTGAAGCTGTAAAAAGCAGCGGTTATACCATTGAAGAAGATACTGTTGTACCAAGAGCAGAGCTTCCTAAATTAATTAAAGGTGTTAAAGAATTAGGTAAACAATATGGTTTTCATGCAGTGTGTTATGGTCATGCAGGTGATGGTAATTTACATATCCGTATCAATCATCCGACTATTAAAAACAGTCACGGTAATGAAGAAATGACGAATGCACTAAAAGCATTATTCAACTTAGTAAAAAGTTTAGGCGGAACTATTAGTGGGGAACATGGCATTGGCTTAATTCAAAAGCCATATATGGATATTGTTTTTAAAGAAGCTAATTTAAGATTGATGCGTTCCATCAAACAATCATTCGATCCGAATAATATTTTAAACGCAGGTAAAATTTTTGATTTGAATTAACAGTTAGCTGCTTTTATTTATTGTTGCTTTGGCATCTTTTAATAATCTTATTTAAATTACTGTATGAAAAAAATAATCTTACTTGCTGTCAGTTCAATTGCTGTCAGTTTTATTTCAGCACAAAGAAATGTACCTCCTACATATAAAGAGCCTACACCTATAAAAAAAGGCTTTGATATAAACCGCATGTTTGTTGGCGGAAGCCTTGCTTTGGGTTTCAGCAATTACAGCTTTAATATAGGCGGCACTCCTGAAGTCGGTTATTCATTAACTAATTGGTTAGATGCCGGTTTGGCAATTAATCTTAATTATACTTCAATGCGTGCAGACCCTTTTTACAATAATAATGTTAGACAAAGAAGCTTTAATTATGGCGGAGGGCCATTTGTAAGAGTTTATCCGATTCCTTTTTTATTCCTGCAAGGTCAATTAGAAACCAATTGGATTAAGTATAATTTTTTAAACATGAATAATAATCAATCATCTTCATTAACTACTAACGCAAATAGTTTCTTAGCGGGTGTTGGTTATACTCAAAGAATTGTTGGACAAAGTAGTTTTTATACAGCTATATTAATTGATTTGAATACGGATATTTATTCTCCTTACAGAGATTATAACAATCAAGCTTTACCAATTTTCAGAGCAGGATTTAATTTTTATCTGCATGAAAAAAGGAAATAATTCTTAAACATTGTTGAAATAAAAAAGCCGCTTCAAAATTTTGAAGCGGCTTTTGTTTACTTACTATCAATTAATTGAATAAGTATTTAAAACCAAACTGCATTTGCCAACGGCTACCAATGCTTGTGCTATTGCTGAAACTGTTAACTACAGGAACTTGGTTTGTGGCATCTAAATAAGGAAATGAGAAAGAAGGTGTTTTACCATCTGCACTTAACCCTTCATAAGTCAAGAAGTTACTTTTGGTTGGTACTTTCAATAAACCCCAATCTTTGTTTAATAAATTTCCAACGTTCAAAATATCCCAAGAGAATCTCAATGTATGTCTTGTTTTGCCGGTTTTAATTGAAATATCCTCAGTTATATTTAAATCCAATTTTTTGAAGAAAGGAAAAACTACTGCATTCGCATCTGCTACCTGTCCTCTATGGCTGTTCAAATATTTATCCTGGCTGATAAAATTGTTTAACTGAGCCCAGATTTGATTGGCAGTACGTGGGTCTGAACTTGTACCTGTACCTAAACCACCGGAACCTACTTTAACCAAGTTAATTTCGCTTTGATTGCGTGGAATATAAATCAAGTCGTTAATATTACCATCGTTATTAAAATCATTGCTATACATGTAAGATGTAACACCATTTGGTGCAGCTTCATAAAATGCCCCGAAAGTTGTTGAAAAATATTTAGCGTATGAAAGTTTATAAGATGCAAAAGCTACAATTCTGTGCGGTTGATACCAGCTTGCATTAGCTAAGTTTGGTGTATTAGGATCGCCTTTAACTGCACGGCCACTCCATAAACCACCGGCAGTGCTACCCGCTTCAGCAGTATTTTGGCTTTGAGCATAAGTATAAGCTACACTAAAGAAGAAGTCTTTATATGTTTTTTGTACTCTTCCCGTTAAAGTATAGCTGTAACCTTTAGTTGTATTTTTCATTAAGATAGCAGTAGTAAGGTTTGGGTTAGTAACAGATGCACCACCTGCACCATAAAATACTGCTCTGTTAGAACCTGGTGCTGTAGCATAACGTACACGTTGGTCTGCACCAACAGTAGCATTGCTTGCTGCTCCACCATTCATTACAGTTGCCTGAGTAATATTTTCATTTAAGTTAATGTTTGAGTAGTACACTGCATTAATATCTCTTGTATGCGTTCCTTCAACAGTTACAACCCAATCGCCTTTAAATTTCTTATCAATTGCTAAACTGCTTTTTAATACTGTAGGATTTTTAAAGTTATTATCTGTTACGTTAATACCATAGCTTGTATTAGCAGCTCCTGCTGTTGGTCTGTATGCATCGGGGTTGGCATTGAAAGGTACGCCTGATGTAAGAATTTTTGCACCGAATTGCACACCATTGTTACTTGCCTGATTACTAATCCATACAAATGGAGGTGGACCAGCAAAAATACCTGAACCACCACGAACCTGTAAGGTTTTATCACCAAAAACATCGTAGTTGAAACCAATTCTCGGAGAAAATAATGCCGTTGTTTTTGCCAATTTACCTACATCATATTTATTGCCGTCAGGGAAGGTTAATGCAGCGAAATATGGGTTTTGATCTAAGTTCCCTTTGTAAGCAGAGATGTCAACACGTAAACCATAAGTAACAGTTAACTTATTATTTACTCTGTATTTATCTTGTGCAAAAAAACCGTATTCATTCACGCCAATAGCTGCGAAAGGAAAAGAACCATCTGGCAACGCAGAATATTGTACCGCATATCTTGCAGCAGAAGTACCGTTATTTACACTGTTATAAAAATCTGTAAGAGAGTTAAACTGGTAGATACCCTGATAAGCCGGAGCAAATCCGTTTTTATACTTTCTGAAATAATTTTGTGTACCGAAAATTAATTCATGCTTACCTACATAGTGCGTAACAATATCAGAAATCTGGTAAGCATCTGTATTTAATAAGTTATTATAAGTAAACGGCTCATACCCAAAAGTTGTATAAATATTATTACCGCTTAAAATATCAACTAATGGAAATGTTTGAGAACTACCCTGAGAAGTACGGAAATCTCTTAAACGTGTATAACCCGCCTGAAACTTATTAACCCATTTGTTGCTGAAACGAGTGTTTAATTCAGCGATAAAAATGTCGAAGTTGTTATTGATTCTGTAACCACTTCCCTGAAACGGCATAGAGAAATTACCCGGTTGACCACCTGAAATAAATCCTGTAAAACCATTTCTGCTGGTACTTGCGAACTGATCAGCAAAAGATTTAAGATAGTTATACTTTAATGTTAAAGTATTTTTCGGGTTAATGTTCCAATCAATCTTAGCTGTTAACTTATTGCTTTCTGTTTTTTGAGTATAACCCTGAAACTGACCCGGGTCGTAATTGAATTTCGTTTTCAAGAAATTAGCCAACTGAGTTAATGTATCAGCATTTGCAGCAGATACACTACCAGCAGCTACCGGATGTGTTGCATCTGAAGCAATAAAGCTGGTCGCCGGTAATTCCTGTCTTACCTGTTCATAACTTACAAAGAAGAATAATTTATTTTGAATAATGGCACCACCTAAAGTTGCACCTTTTAAATTATAGGTAAGTGGTGTTTTTGCAAGTTCAACATTACCAACTTTATAACCCTGACTATTTTCATTCTTAAAATATGTATAAACAGAGCCTTTAAACTGATTGGTGCCGCTGCGGGTAACACTGTTAATACCAGCACCTGAGAAACCACCTTGTCTAACATCGTATGGAGCAACGTTTACCTGAATTTGCTCAATAGCATCTATACTGATGGGTTGTGAACTTGTCTGACCGCCTAATGTTCCTGACAACCCGAATGAGTTGTTGAAATTAGCTCCGTCAACTGTAACGTTATTATACTGATTGCTTCTTCCACCAAAACTTAAACCATTTGCAGTAGGCTCTAATTTGGTAAAGTCTTGCAATGAACGGTTAATAGTTGGTAATCTTTCGATTTGTGTTCTGTTTACTACTTCCTGGCTACCTGTTCTGTTGTTATTAAAAACCCTGTCTTGTCTTGTTCCTGTAACAACAACTTCTTTTAAATCATTTGTTTTAGGAGTGATAGAGAAGTCAGCTTTAAACTCTTGACCTAAGGCTAAAAAAACGTTCTCTTGTTTTTCTTCTTTATACCCTAAAAAAGAAACAGTGATAACATAAGGACCGCCAACTTTTAAGTTAGGTAAATTGTAACGCCCGTCTTTACGTGAAGTAGTTACATACTTAGTACCTGTTGGTAAGTGAATGGCTGTAATAATAGCACCTGTTACTGTGCTTTTGCCATCTGTAACCGTACCCTGAATGTCTGATGTGGTTTCCTGTGCAAAAACACTGAAACTAAACATTAACAAAACAAGGACTGATAGTAGTTTTTTGCTCATAATGTGTTTAAGTTTTGAATGTGCAAAGTTGCCTGTCTAAGTCTTTTTAGCGGTAACTCTTATATTATGCTTGTATTAAAAAATGAGATGCTTCTTTTTTAGCAAACAAAAGCAGCTCGTTAAAATAAAAAAGCCGCTTCAAAATTTTGGAGCGGCTTTTATTTACTTAGTATTCTTAAATTAATTAAATAAATATCTAATACCAAACTGCATTTGCCAACGTGAACCTATACCTGAACTATTAGTAAAAGGTGCATCAAATGGTGTAGTACCTGTTAAGTAAGGGAATGAGAATGCCGGTGTTGCAGTATTACCTGGAGTTGTACCCAAACCTTCATATTTTAAGAAGTTGGTTACAGTTGTTGTTTGAGTAATTCCCCAATTTCTATTAAAGAAGTTGCCGGCATTAATCAAATCAACTGAAAACTGAAGTGTATGTATATCTTTTCCTGAGCCGAAATAAATATTTTGTGTAATATTCAAATCGAATTTATTATAATATGGAAGAACTACAGCATTTCTTTCAGCGTATTCACCTCTATGTTTTTTTAAGTAAGGAGAATTATTAATAAATGCATCCAACTGGCTCCAGATTTGAGCAGGTGTTCTCGGGTCGGAAGATGCTCCTGTTCCGTTACCACCAGAACCAACTTTTACTAAATTAATTTCACTTGCATTTCTTGGTATATAAATTAAATCATTACCTGCGTTACCATCTCCATTTAAATCTCCATTATAAACGTATGAAGCTGTACCATTATTTGCAATTTCAAAGAATCCACCAATTGAAGTTGAAAAATGTTTAGCATAGTTAAATTTATAAGAAGCATAAGCTGTTACACGATGTGGCTGGTTGTATGAAGCGTAACCAACATTTGCAGCGTTAGGGTCTTGTGTACTAACGGCTACAGCACTCCATAAAGAAGAAGCAGTACTTCCACCTTCAGCAGCGTTCATAGCCATGCTGTAAGTATAAGATAATGAACCCGTAAAGTTCTTTACAGTTTTTTGAATTCTTACAGTAGCATAACCACTAAAACCTAATGAGTTATTATTCATTAAAATAGCATTACCGATGTTAGGATTTGCTAAGGATGCACCGCTGTAATAATATTTATTACTTGTAGAAACAGTAGTTAAGAAACGGGTTCTATGATCTGGACCATTGTTCAATGCATATCCATTACTTTCATTTAAATTAATATTTGCATAGTTTACAGCGTTAATATCTCTGTTATAAGCAGCTTCTACAGTTAGTATCCAGTTACCCGCAAATCTCTTATCTAAAGCCAAATTTCCTTTTAACACCGTAGGATATTTGAAATTTGATGCAGTTATAGCAGCACTGTATGATGTATTGGCACTTGCACCGGATGGTCTGTAAGCATTCGGATCTTGGTTAAATACAACACCTGTTTTTGTAAAAGAACCAAATTGAATACCGTTATTACTTGCCTGATTACTTAACCATACAAATGGCGGAGGACCTAAGAAAACACCAACACCACCACGTAATTGAAGGCTTTTATCTCCCAAGATATCCCAGTTAAAACCAACTCTTGGAGAGAAGATAGGAACATTTTTAGGAGCTTGTCCAATATTATAAGTTGCACCATCTTTGAATGTTAATGCATCAAAATATGGGTTGTCTGTAAATGCCTGTTTATAAATTGTATAATCTAATCTTACTCCATAAGTTAAAGTAAAATCTTTTGTCATACGCCATTTATCCTGTGCAAAAAAGCCCAATTCTGTAGAACCTGCATATGCCCAAGGAAATTCGCCATTAGGCAAAGCAGAATATTGAAGATAATAAGTACCGGTATTTGCTGTACCATTATTTACACTATTATAAAATTCAGTTAAAGAGTTAAACTGATAGCTTCCCTGATATCCCGGAGCAAAAGCGTTTTGATATTTTCTGTAATAATCTTGTGTACCTAAAGTAATCTCATGGGCTCCTTTATACAATGTAAAAATGTCTGAGAATTGATAAACATCCGTATTAAGTACGTTGTTGTATGTAAATGGTTCGTATCCAAAAGTTGTATAAATATTACCATTATACAAAATATCAACCAATGGGAACGTAGAAGAACTGGAATGTGGAGCACGAAAATCTCTTAAAGCGGTGTACCCAACTTGCAATTTGTTAGAAGCTTTATTGCTAAAACGCGTATTTAATTCCGCAATAAAGATATTAAAATTATTATTTATAACATAACCGCTTCCGAAAAAAGGCATTGAGTTAGTACCAGGCTGACCACCGGTTTTAGTACTTACAGCTCCTACACTACCACCTGGTCTGCTGGTGCTCGCAAATTGGTCAGCACTTGATTTCAGGTAGTTGTATTTTATCGTTAAAGTATTATGAGTATTGATATTCCAATCTAATTTAGCAGTTAGCTTATCACTGTTAGTATTAAAATTATAACCTGTAAAAGCACCCGGATCATAATTAAATTTACTTTTTAAGAAATTAGCAATTGCTGTTAATGTATCTGCGTTTGCAATTGATACGTTACCGCCCGGTGTATGGCTTGCATCAGAAGGTACAATACTTGTTGCAGGTAAAGATTGTCTTACTTGTTCTGCACTTACATAGAAGAATAATTTATTCTTTACAAATGCACCACCTAAAGAAAACCCCTTAATTGTATAAGTTAAGTCTGTTTTAGGAGCATCAACATCACCTACGTGGTAACCTTGTGTATTTTGGTTTTTGAAATAAGTATAAACCGTTCCTTTGAACTGATTGGTACCACTTTTAGTTACAGTATTAATACCTGTACCTGAAAAACCACCTTGTCTTACATCGTAAGGAGAAACATTCACCTGAATCTGGTCAATTGCTTCTAAACTGATTGGTTGAGAGTTTGTTTGACCACCTAAAACAGAAGATAAACCGAATGAGTTGTTGAAGTTAGCTCCATCTACTGTCATGTTATTATATTGGTTACTTCTACCACCAATATTTAATCCGTTAGCGGTGGGCTCTAATTTTACGAAATCCTGAATAGAACGATTAATTGTTGGTAACTGTTCAATCTGAGTTCTGGTAATCACTTCCTGCGTACCATTACGACTTGTACTAAAAATCTTATCCTGTCTTTTAGTAGTGTTTACAACAACATCTTTTAAAACTGTTGCTGTTTCAATCAATTTAAAGTCAGCTTTAAACTCCTGACCTAAACTTAGGAATACATTTTCAATTTTTTCTTCCTTGTACCCAACAAAAGAAACAGTAATAACATACGGGCCGCCAACTTTTACGTTAGCTAAGTTAAACCTACCATCTTTACGGGTACTGGTTACGTATTTCGTACCAGTTGGTTGATGAATTGCTGTAACATTTGCACCTGCAATACCGGCTTTGCCATCTGTTGTTACAATACCTTGAATATCAGATGTAGTTTCCTGTGCCTTGATTGCACTGATACTTGCTATCAACAAACATAAAATAGTTAATAGTCTTTTACTCATATGCGTGTTTGGTTTTAAAAATTCAAAATTACGGTTGAGCAAAAAATCATCTCTTTACTGCAACTCTACAGAATTAAAATGCAAATAAAGTAAATTATCTAATTGAAATTGCAACATTCTATTAACATTTACTTTCCTCATAATCAATAACTCTCCAAACCCTCTTTTCGAAAAAGAAAATCATTTTGAAGCAATTTTATACTCCTTTGCTGCGGCAACTATCTTTGCAGCCGAATTTATTTTTATGCTCCATACTATTAAAGAAGGAATTGAGGATATACGCAACGGTAAAATGATTATTGTAGTTGATGATGAAGACCGTGAAAATGAAGGCGATTTAATTATAGCCTCTGAATTTGCCACGCCAGAAGTAATTAATTTTATGAGCAAAGAGGCCCGTGGTTTAATCTGTGTAGCTTTAACAGAAGAACGTTGCAGGGAATTGGATTTACAATCTATGGTTCAATCAAATACTTCCCGGCACGAAACTGCATTTACCGTTTCGGTAGATTTAATTAGTGCTGAAACAACAACAGGTATTTCAGCTCCGGATCGTTCTAAAACTGTTTTAGCATTAATCAACCCCCATACAAAACCTGAAGACTTAGGAAGGCCGGGGCATATTTTTCCATTGAAAGCAAAAAATGGAGGTGTTTTAAGAAGAGCGGGTCACACAGAAGCATCAATAGATTTACCAAGATTGGCAGGACTTTATCCATCAGGGGTTTTGGTGGAAGTAATGAATGAGGATGGAACTATGGCAAGACTTCCGCAATTGGTTGAGATTGCAAAAAAATTCAATCTTAAAGTTATCTCTATAAAAGATTTAATTGAATACCGTTTAAAAGAAGATAGCTTAATTGAAGAAGTTGTTCGTGTTGAAATGCCAACTAAATACGGTGTCTTTAAATTAGTTGCCTTTAAAGAAAAAATGACGGGTGGAGAACATTTAGCATTAATTAAAGGGGAATGGAAAAACGACGAATCTGTTTTAACAAGAGTGCACAGCAGTTGTTTTACAGGAGATATTTTAGGAAGTTTCCGTTGCGATTGTGGCGAGCAGTTACACAAAGCAATGCAAATGGTACAGGCAGAAGGTAAAGGTGTAATATTATATATGAATCAGGAAGGACGTGGTATCGGCTTAATGAATAAATTAAAAGCATACAAATTGCAGGAAGAAGGTTTAGATACTGTTGAAGCTAATATTCATTTAGGTTTTGGAATGGATGAAAGAGATTACGGTGTGGGTGCACAAATGTTAAGGCATCTGGGTGTTACCAAATTGAAATTAATGAGTAACAACCCCCGCAAACGTGCAGCATTAAAGGGTTATGGCTTAGAAATAGTTGAAATAGTGCCTATTGAAATTAAACCCAACCCTTTCAATGAAAAATATTTACAAACCAAGCGGGATAAATTAGGTCACGAAATTTTGAAAGATTAAACTACAATTCAAACGCTATAACTTTTTTATTCTGAATAAGAAACTCATTCAGCTTTTCATGATTATTTCTTTTCGTTTCAATCTTATAATTAATAATTAACTCTCTGTTGTTTTTTACAACTTTATAGCGAACAAAATAAATGTTCATGTTTTGCATTGCGGTTTCTAATTCATCTACTGAATAGTCTTCAGCATTAATGTGAATTACATACAATTTGTTTTGATGCACATTATCTAACCACTCTTCTAACTTAGATAAAACAACCAATGTTGTTAATACCAAAGCAACAACTATTAATGCTAAGCCATAATATCCAAACCCAATGGTCATGCCTATTGCAGCGGATATCCAAATAGTTGCTGCAGAAGTAATTCCCCTTATACTGATACCTTCTTTAAAAATTACACCGGCACCAATAAAGCCAATACCTGTAACAATATTAGATGCTATTCTATCGCTATTAGTAACAAATGTAGAAGATAGTATACTAAATAAACAAGAGCCAACGCTGATTAAAATCATAGTACGTAAACCCGCCGGTTTACTCCTGAATTCTCTTTCAAATCCAAGTAAAGCACCTGCTGCAAATGCAAATAAAATTTTATAAATATGTTCAGCTTCAAAACTCATTAATCCAAATTAAAACTTTCATGTAAATGCGGAACAATTACTTCTTTAATTTTTTTCTTTTGCAATCTTTTTTGAAACTCTAACTGCACTTCTTCTTCGCCATGTACAATAAAAATTGTCTTTATCAGTTCAGGGTTTTGGCAGGCAAGAAACTGGCATAAATCATCATAGTCTCCATGTGCACTCATGCTTCTCATACTTCCCACTTCTGCAATTACTTTATACTGTTCACCAAAAATTCTAACCTCTTTCGCACCATTCATTAATCTTCCTCCTAAAGATAATGGCTCGCAATAACCAACCATTAAAATAGTATTTCGTTTATCGCCGATATTATTAGCAATATGGTGTTTAATTCTGCCTGCATCTGCCATACCGCTTGCAGAAATAATTATCATGGGTTGATGATTATCATTTATGGCTTTACTTTCATCAACAGATTTTATAAAAGTTAATCCTGCGAAGTCAAAAGGGTCATTATCAACTTTTATTAATTGTCTCAATGCTTTATTAAAACCTTCCGGATGAGATTTTACAACCTGTGTGGCTTCTAAACTTAACGGGCTATCAACAAACACAGGCACTTTAGGTAATTTGTTTTGAAGCGATAATTCATTTAAAAAATATAATAATTCCTGCGTTCTTCCAACGCTGAAAGATGGAATAACCAACTTACCTTTTTTCTCAACACAAGTTTTATTAATCCATTGTTCTAAAATGCTTACAGTATTCGCAACATCTTCATGCAATTTATCTCCGTAAGTACTTTCAATTAAAATATAATCTGCCTGAGGAAATACATCAGGTGAACGAAGTATCACATCATTATATCTTCCAACATCGCCGCTAAAACTTAATGCAGTTGTTTTGCCATCTTCCTTCAAACGCAAGTGTATTGCGGCACTACCGATAATATGCCCTGCATCAGTAAACATTACTTCGGCTTCATTATTAATGGTATGCCATTGATTGTAAGAAACAGTTTCCATTAACGGAATAACATTCTGTGCATCTTCAATTGAATACAAAGGTTCTATAAATGGCAGCCCTTGTTTAGCCCTTTTTTTATTAATGAATTTAATATCGTCTCTTTGAATGGTTGCAGAATCTTCTAACAATATTTCAGTTAAATCTTTTGTTGCAGGGGTACAAAATATTTTCCCTTTAAACCCCTGATTAACCAATCTGGGAATTAAACCGGAATGGTCAATATGTGCATGAGATAAAACTAAATAATTAACCTTACTTGCTTCAAAGCCAAATTGAAGATTTAAGTTATCTGTATCTTTTCCCAAACCCTGAAACATACCACAATCCAATAAAATCTGTGTACCGCTTTTTAATGTAATTAAGTGCTTAGAACCTGTTACTGTTCTTGCTGCACCATGAAAAGTAATCTTCATAAAGCCCTCCTGTTTTAACTTATTAATTTAATACTTACTATTTATAACTTCTTAGCTTTAAAACTCCATGTAATTTTAAACACAGCCACAATTTCATTCATTTCATTTGTACCTGTTGAAATGCATTGAATTGTTTGCCCCTCTCCCGTTGCTATGGCATCATCAATTGTGTTTTTAATACTATTACCATCATTACAGGTAAAAACAATTTTGCCGATTGCCTTCTTATAAAACTCGGCTTCTAATTTTACCACTAACATGCTTATACCGGGTTTTCTTTTAGAAATCTGTCCGAAACCTAAAAGTCCTGTACTCATTTCACCAGCCATGCTTAATGCAGCAAAGTATAAAGAGCCGAAAGGATTTTGATTTAGCCATTTGTGTTTTACAGAAACAACAGCTTTGCTTTCATTCAACTCAATAACTTTTAACCCTGCCATAAATGCCATTGGCAACTTAGAAAGCAGAAACAGTTTGTATTTAAAAGGATTGGCTATTTGCTGAGCGAATATGGAGAAGTTATTTTGCAATCGAATATTTTTATAAAAGTAATGCTATACCGTTTAAGTTATTTAATTCTTTTTGTGACGATTGATACTGACTTTCATAAAATAATTTATTAAAATTTCATCTGAATAAATATCTTCATCGCAAACATTTTCTTATGATTAAAAAAATATTGGCGTTTGCTTGCGTATGTGCTTCTTTAAACACTGTAAATGCACAAAGCAAAGACACACTACCCAAATCTAAGTACGACCCCCATGTACTTTTTTCTCCATTGTTTTATAAAACATTCGGCAATGAATATCGCGGTGCAAATGGTGAACCGGGACCTGCTTATTGGCAAAACAAAGCAGACTATAGTATTACTGCCAATTTAAACGAAGAAACACATGAAGTGAAGGGAACAGTTACTATTACTTATAAAAATAATAGCCCTTTTGCATTGCCTTATATATGGTTGCAATTGGACGAAAATTTATACGATTTAAGTTCTCGCGGTCAGGCTAAAATGCCTGCAACCGGAAGAAGCCGTTACGGCGATGCTAAAAGTGTTTTTCAAGGCGGTTATAAAATTCAATCTGTAAAAATTATTACTGCCAACGGAAGTAAAGAAGCTAACTATTTAATTAACGATACCCGTATGCAGATAAAACCTACAGAAATTGTTGCAGCTAAAGGGGGCGTTTTAAAAGTTAAGATTGAATATTCTTATATCGTTCCGGTGGAAGGAAGTGACAGAACAGGAATTTTAAAAACTAAAAACGGAGAAATATTTGCCATTGCACAATGGTATCCGCGTTTATGTGTGTTTGATGATTTACAGGGTTGGAATACCTTACCTTACTTGGGTGCCAGTGAATTTTATTTAGAGTATGGCGATTTTGATGTAAGCCTTACTGTACCTGCCTCTCACATAGTTGTTGCTTCAGGAGAATTATTAAATCCGCAGGAAGTTTTAACTGCTACACAATTGAAGAGATTTAATGAAGCGAAGACAAGCGATAAAACTGTTATGATCAGAACTGAAGAAGAAGTTACAGACCCCGCTTCACGCCCCAAAACGCCAACCTGTACCTGGAAATACAAAATAACCAATGCGAGAGATTTCTCTTGGGCATCATCAAAAAGTTTTATTTGGGATGCTGCTAAAATGAATTTACCAAGCGGCAAAAAAGCATTGGCAATGAGTGTTTATCCTGTTGAAAGTGCCGGCCCGAATGCCTGGGGCAGAGCCACAGAATATACCAAAGGAAGTATTGAAAATTACAGCAAACGTTGGTTCGAATTTCCTTATCCATGTGCATCAAATGTGGCAAGCAATATTGGTGGTATGGAATATCCGGGCATAGTTTTCTGCAGCTCAAGAAGTACCAAGGGTGGTTTGTTTGGCGTTACTGGCCATGAATTCGGTCATACCTGGTTTCCAATGATTGTGGGAAGTAATGAAAGAAGATATGGCTGGATGGATGAAGGCTTCAACACATTCATCAATACATTGGCTTCTTACGATTTTAATAACGGTGAGTACAAAGAAAGAAAAACAGATTACCATGCAATGTCTAAGTATCTGTTCAATCCTGCATCAGAAGGTATCATGAATACCCCCGATGCCATGAAAGAAGGTAATATCGGTATTAATTTATACGCTAAACCGGGCTATGGTTTAACATTGTTAAGAACACAAATATTAGACAGTGTTCGTTTTGATTATGCTTTCAGAAAATATATTAATGACTGGAAATATAAACATCCAAGCCCCTGGGATTTCTTCCGCAGTATAGAAAACAGTGCTGGAGAAGATTTGAATTGGTTCTGGCAGGCATTTTTTGTAGATAATTATAAATTAGACCAAGCTGTAAGTAAAGTTGAGTATGTAGATAATGATGCTAAAAACGGAGCATTAATTACTATTGAAAATTTAGAGCAAATGGCAATGCCTGTAATTGTTGAATACACCACAGCCAGCGGTAAAACTGAAAGAAAAAAATTGCCTGTAGAAATCTGGCAAAGCACTTCTTCATGGAAATTCAGAGTTAATACAACAGAAGAATTAACTAAAGTTGTAATAGACCCTGACCATGTTTTTCCTGATTATAATGATGCCAACAACACATGGAAAGCAAACTAAAAATTTGATATAATCTGTAAAGCCTCGCTCAATACGGGGCTTTTGTTTTACTAATAAAAAACGTGGAAACAGTACAAGCAGAAATTTTGAAATTCAGAAAAAAGAATAAATCTTTATCGCATGAAAAAAATTATCAGTTACTTATCCGTTTCAGTATTACTCTGCTTCAGTTTTATTAATGCATTTGCTTATAAGCCAACACAACAATGGTATGAGTTAAAAATCTATCATTGCAATAAGAATGAACAATTAACAGTAGTTCATCAGTTTTTAAAAGAAAGTTTTCTTCCGCTTTTACACAACAAAGGATATAAAAACATCGGTGTATTTACTGCTATTGATGCAGATACAGCAGTTGATAAAAAGATTGTAGTTTTTATTCCATTAAAAAACATAGAAGAAGTTGCTGCAATTGATAAAATCTTTTATGAAACTTCATTTATCAATCAGCAAAGCAATTATTTAACGGCAGCATACAATCAGGCAGTTTATCAACGCATAGAAACAGTGGTATTAAAGGCTTTTCGTTTTATGCAAACAATGCAGTTACCCAATTTAACATCGCCTAAAGCCGAAAGGGTTTATGAATTAAGAAGCTATGAAGGAGCTACTGAAAAGTTATATAACAAAAAAGTGGAAATGTTTAATGAAGGAGGTGAAATAAATATTTTTTCTCATTTAAATTTTAATGCGGTTTTTTATGCTGAAGTTATTGCAGGCAGCCATATGCCTAATTTAATGTACATGACTACCCACAATAACAAAGCAGAAAGAGATGAGCATTGGAAAAACTTTGGTGCAGATACTACATGGAAAAGAATTTCAAATCTGCCTGAATACAAGAATACAGTTTCACATTCCGACATTCTTTTTCTTCGCCCAACGGAATATTCAGACTTTTAATCCGCAGTATTTTTTTCTGCTTTCAATGCTTTTACATTACCATTATAACTAATGGCTTGCCTGTTATTAAAGGTAACCTGTAAAGTAGCATTACCATTATCAAACACAGTTAATATCATTGTATTTACATCTGTGTTAGCAGTTTTGGCAGGCACAATTTTTATTTCGGTGGCATTACCTTTTTTTGTTGGTTTTGCATCGTAGGAAAAATCAGTAGCGGTAAAATCTAAAGGCCCTGTAGTAGAGCCGATATTAACTGAATAAGCTCTGCCGAAATAAGGTAATGAACAAATAATTTTATCCTTGGTAATTTTCAAATCATAATACGAATCAATCATTCTGGAACTACCACTTTGCGGAAGCATGGTTTGAGCCACAAAGCAAAATCTACGTTCACTCAACATATCTTTTACACTTAACTCTTCTTTTTGTTTTTGTGCAAATGAAATTGTTGTAACCACAACACAAAAAAGGAAAAAAATCTTTTTCATAATTAAGCTTTTCGTTTATAAAGTTATTAGATGCTTACAGCAAAAACTTTACATAAAGTTGGTACGGGTATGTTAATTTTAAATAAAAACCGGTGGTTCTGATATATTACCGTACATTCGCGTCGTTATTGAGTTTTTTAGCACTTTGTAAGTGAATGATTTTTTCTGCTAAGCAATTTTTCTGCCCATAGTTAGTCTTCTTTACCTTCTGCTTTTGCCTCAAATTTTTTAATTAAAAGTGTTTTTTAAGCATGAACATTTATGTTTCTAACTTAAGCTTCAACGTACAGGATGATGACTTAAGAGGTTTTTTTGAAGATTACGGTACCGTAACTTCAGCTAAAGTAATTATCGACAAACTTACTAACCGCAGCCGTGGTTTTGGTTTTGTTGAAATGAGTGATGACGCAGCAGCTAAAAAAGCTATTGCTGAATTAAATGGTGGTATGGTTGAAGGCCGTACTATTAATGTTATGGAAGCTAAACCACGTGAAGAAAGACCTTCTTTCAACAAGAAGCGTTCTTTCAGCCATAACGATAACAATCGTTGGTAATTTCATTGGTTTATCAAATAAAAAACGCTTCAAAAATTTGAAGCGTTTTTTATTTGTATCATTCAATCTTTTAAACCTATTTCTTAGATTTTACTTTCTTTAAAGCTTCATCAATTGCTTTACTTAAATTTTCAACTGTTGCTTTGCCGTTTACTCTTTCGCCGTTAACAAAAAAAGCAGGTATTTCTGTAACACCTAATTTTTTACCGTATTGAATGTCATCGTGTACATGCCAGCCATAAGTTGAATCAACCAATTCTTCCAATAATTGCTTTCTTGTTACACCGGCATCTCGGGCATGCAATTTTAAGCTGGTAGTGCCCAAATTAAACCTGTTGGCAAATAAAGCATTGTGCATTTCCCAGAATTTGCCATCCTGTGCTGCTGCAATAGCAGCTTCCCCTGCTTTTTGGCTGCGTTGATGAATTTTTGTTAAAGGAAAATGGCGGAAATTAAATCTTATCTTACCATCATACTTTTCTAACAATTGTTTTACTACTTCATTGGCTTTTGCACAATCTTCATTTTCGTACTCGCCAAATTCCATTAATGTAACAGCCGCCTTTTTATCGCCTACAAACACATCTTTAGGTTCTATAATTTCAACGGTTTCTTTACCAAATGCCATAACTTAATTTTAAATATCTTATTTCTTAGTGTGCAAACATAATGGTATTCTGCATTCTGCAATTATGATTAAGGAAAACTGTGACTAAAACCTGCATTTCCTGCTTAATCATTCCTGAAAACCACCACATTATCAAATACATCTACCAATACCGGTTTGTTTTTTTCAATATCGCCTGCCAATATTTTTTTACTTAGTTGGTTGATGATTTCTTTTTGAATCAGCCTTTTTAAAGGTCTTGCTCCAAAAGTGGGGTCGTAACCGTTTTCAACCAAGAAATCAAGCAAATAATCACTGAATTTCAACTCAATACCGCTCTGTAATACTAAGTCGTGTAAGTTTTTGAGTTGAATTTTAATGATGCCTTTGATTTCATTTTTCAATAAAGGTTGAAACATAATTATTTCATCTACCCTATTTAAAAATTCAGGACGAATTGTTTGACGAAGCAAATTCATTACTTCTACTTTAGCTTTCTCTGCCACTTCATCAATATCTTTTTCATTCACCTTTTCAAATGCTTCCTGAATTAAATGGCTGCCGATATTGCTCGTCATAATAATAATGGTATTTTTAAAATTTACCACTCTCCCTTTATTATCTGTCAGTCTACCATCATCTAAAACCTGCAACAATACATTCCATACATCTGGATGGGCTTTTTCAATTTCATCTAATAACACAACAGAATAAGGCTTTCTTCTAACAGCTTCAGTTAATTGTCCGCCCTCATCATAACCCACATAACCCGGAGGAGCACCCACTAATCTACTTACAGTATGTTTTTCCTGATATTCACTCATATCAATCCTCGTCATCATGCTTTCATCATCAAATAGAAACTCTGCTAATGCCTTTGCTAATTCTGTTTTACCAACACCGGTTGTTCCTAAGAATATAAATGAACCGATGGGCTTTTTAGGATCTTGCAAACCTGCTCTGCTTCTTCTTATCGCATCTGCAACAGCACTGATGGCTTCATTTTGACCAACTACTCTTTCATGCAAATGCTCTTCAAGGTTTAATAATTTTTCTTTATCGCTCTGCAACATTTTTGTTACCGGAATACCTGTGGCTTTGGCCACATTTTCTGCAATATCTTCTGCATCAACTTCTTCTTTCATTAAACGCTTATCACTTAAAGTTGCAAGCTGTGAACTGAAAGATTCAATAACTTTTTCCTGTTCTTTAATTCTGCCGTAGCGTATTTCGGCAACCTTACCAAAATCGCCATTACGTTCTGCCTGCTCTGCTTCTAATTTTAAATTTTCAATGGAAGCTTTGGCAGATTGAATTTTTTCAACCAATTCTTTTTCTTCTTTCCATTTAGCTTTTAAGGTATCTCTTTCAACACTAAGGTTACTGATAGTGATATTTAACTCCTTCAGTTTATCATCATCATTCTCACGTTTAATAGCTTCTCTTTCAATTTCTAATTGACGAATCTGACGTTCTAAAGAATCCAACTCTTCCGGCATTGAATTCATTTCTAATCTAAGCTTGGCTGCACTTTCATCAATTAAATCAATAGCTTTATCGGGCAGAAATCTATCGGTTATATAACGATGTGATAATTCAACCGCAGCGATGATGGCTTCATCTTTTATACGAACATGATGGTGTGTTTCATATCTGTCTTTCAATCCACGTAAAATTGAAATAGCATCTTCAACAGTAGGTTCATCAATCATTACTTTTTGAAAGCGACGTTCTAATGCTTTGTCTTTCTCAAAATATTTTTGATACTCATTTAATGTTGTTGCTCCTATTGCTCTTAACTCACCACGAGCCAAAGCGGGTTTTAAAATATTGGCTGCATCCATAGCACCTTCGCCGCCGCCGGCACCAACCAGTGTATGAATTTCATCAATAAATAAAATGATTTCTCCATCACTTTCACTTACTTCTTTTACAACTGCTTTTAAACGCTCTTCAAATTCACCTTTATATTTTGCACCGGCAATCAATTGCCCCATATCCAATGCATAAATAATTTTTGATTTTAAGTTTTCAGGAACATCGCCGTTTACGACACGCATTGCTAAACCTTCTGCAATAGCTGTTTTACCAACACCGGGCTCACCAACCAATATGGGATTATTTTTTGAACGGCGTGAAAGTATATGTAAGGTTCTTCTTATTTCTTCATCTCTGCCAATAACAGGATCTAACTTTCCGTTACGGGCCATTTCATTTAAGTTTCTTGCATACTTCTGCAATGAATTATATTGCTGAGATTGTGTTTGAGATTTTATAGAATCACCCTTACGTAAATCTTTAATTGCTGCTACTAAACCTTTCTCAGTTAAGCCCGCATCTTTTAAAGTTTTACCTGCATCATCATTAACTGATAATAAGCCCAACAATAAATGTTCTACACTTACAAATTCATCATTAAATTGTTTCAATGAAGCATTAGCTTTCAACAAAGCATTATTTAAATCTCTGCTTATGGTTTGTGCAGGTTCTGTGCCGCTTACCTTAGGCAGCTTTTTAATAGTTTCGTTAATCTTGCTTTCAACAAAGGCAACATTAACATTGTTCTTTTTTAATAAGTATTCAACAGGGCTATCTTCATCTTTCAACAACACTTTTAGTAAGTGATTAGTTTCAATATTAGGATTACTATTATTGAAAGCTTCCTGTTGAGCAGCCTGAATAGTTTCCTGTGCTTTTATTGTATAGTTATTTAAGTTCATGATGCCCTCCAACTCCCTAAAGGGAGAGTTTAAAATTTATTAATTAAAATTGCTAATCAATCAAAATACTCATGATTAACACAGTTTCTATATTGTCAAAAATTATTCTTTTCCCTTTCAGGGGATTAAGGGGTGCAAATATGTCCTTAAAATTAAGCCCAACCTGTATCAAAGTCAGTTCTGTATTCATTTTCCTGCTATTCTTTCAGTCTGTTTTTGCTCAATACGATTTTAGTGAAGTTGATAAAAAGTTTGAGCAGTATAAAAAAGAATTAGGTAATAATGTAGTGGCATTGGTTTATAAAGATGGTAAATTGGTGTATGATAAACATTGGGGTGATATGGACAAGAAAACGATTGCACCTATTGCCAGTTGCAGCAAATGGTTAACTGCAGCTGTTGTTATGACTTTAGTTGATGAAGGAAGAATTTCTTTAGACGATAAAGTTGCCAAATACATTCCTGATTTTGCAAAATACAGTAAAGGCTATATTACCATAAGACATTGCTTGAGCCATCAAACAGGTATAGAGCAGGAACAAGCAAGTGTTATGAATATTCTTTCAAGAAAAAAATTCAACACACTTGAAGAAGAAGTGAATGATTTTATGAGCAGGAAAGATATTGCTTTTAATGCCGGTACCGGTTTTTGGTATGGCAACGCAGGCTTGAATATTGCAGGAAGGATTTGTGAAATTGTTACCAAGAAAAACTTTCAGCAACTAATGCTGGAAAGATTATTCAGGCCATTAGGTATGAGAGGTACTACTTTTCAGAATGATAATTTTAATCTGGCTCCTAACCCCAGTGGTGGTGCTAAAAGCAGTGCCGATGAATACATGAATTTTTTAACAATGATTTTAAATAAAGGCATGTTTAACGGTAAAAGAATTTTAAGTGAAGCCTCAATAAACGAAATGCAGAAAGAACAGATTACTTTAGATATGGTTAAGTACACACCGGCAGCAGGTAAGGGTTATACTTATGGCTTAGGCGAATGGATTATGGAAAAAGATGCAGCCGGAAACTCAACAGTAGTAGCTTCTCCGGGGTTATTCGGCACCTGGCCTTTTATTGATAAATGCAGAGGGTATGCCTGCATCATTTTTGTAAAAACATTATTAGGCGGCGAACAAAAAAGAAATATTTATTTAGATATTAAAGCAAGTATTGATGCTGTAATACCATCAAACTGTAAAAACTAATATAATGGATATAACAGGTTATATAATTATTGCCGGCAAATCAATCGTAATTTATTTATTCATTATTGCTGCTATAAGAATATTCGGTAAAAAAGAACTGGCACAGTTATCTGTAATTGACTTGGTGTTTATACTTTTAATAAGTAACAGTGTACAAAATGCAATGGTTGGAACAGACAGCAGCTTAGCAGGGGGCATTGTTGCAGCCTTAGGTTTATTTATTTGTAATTACATTTTTAAACTGCTGTTGAGACGCTCTGAAAAGTTCAGTAAAATTGTGCAGGGAGAAAAAATTATATTGGTTGTTGGCGGAAAATTAGATGAGGTTGCATTAAAGAAATCGATGCTGACCAAAGAAGAAATAGAAATGGCTGTACGTGAGCATGGTGTTGATACTATTGCAGATGCCGACCTTGTTATTTTAGAAGTAGATGGTAATATAACTGTACTATCCAATGATTATGAACATAAGTCTGTAAGAAAAAGAAAGAAGCCACAATTGCAACATAACCCTTAATTACTCATTCTTTACCAATACTACTCTGCTGTTATCCGCTTTTGCCATTTCTTCATAAAATTTAGCAAATGCTTCATAGGCACTTGCAGGATAATAACCACTATTTATTTCACATAAACGATATAAAATAATAGTATTGCTACCCACTTTTACCACACTACTGAATTTTCCGAATTGATTAGTAATATTAATTTCTTTAGGTAATGCTTCAACGGTATAGCCATCAGGAATTTTGATGTTGATAGTATCTATGTCTCTGTAAGCATAAGTAATTTCTATGTCAAACTTTCTTGGTTTATCTCCGGGTAATTTTCTTTCTCTGTCAACAAAATTGGGGGTGATAAATAATCTTTTGCCTGTAATTGAAGCATAATTCGGGGCAGTAATTTTTAAATATTCATCAATGACCGGAATAGCTCCTTTTGTTTCTTTATAATCGTTCTTTTCAACTTTATAAGTAGGCAAATTAATTCTTGAGTTGAGGTATTTGTCTTTTTCTTCTTTGGTGGCACCGTATAAAAGTCCATGCGTTTGCTCCTGTTGAAAGCCTGTAAACTTAGTATTAATATCCATGATTATATTTCCGTTGATATCAACAACTGCATCAATTTTTCTTACCATGAGATTATCTGTTGCTCTGTAGGATGGTGTACTTACAATATGTCCTCCATCATCAGCAATTAATAATGCTTTTCTATTGCCCGTTGATGTACCCATATACCCTGCACTAACTGTTTGACTGGTACATTCTAACCAAATACTATCCTTACCATTAGGTACACATGCTACAACATGATTAAAGTAATCAGTTGGAAAATCTTCAATAACACTTTTAGTAAATTTTGATGCTTTAACTAAAACATAATGTGCAGGAATACCCGCTTCTTTTAATAATGAAACCATATAATTACTCAACGCTTTACAATCTCCATACTTCTTTTCTGCTACATATTTTGCCTCAAAAGGTTGCATACCACCAATACCCAACTGGATACCCACATAGTGTGTATTTGATTGCATGTATTCATATAAAACTTTTACTTTCTCCTGTGCACTTTTAATGTTATTAGTTAATCGATGTACGTCAGCTTTTATATTGTCAGGTAATACATCTCTACCTTTATTTAATTCAATAAAAAAGTTTCCAAGATTTTGCCAAGACTTCATATTACCCTTATAACCTGCATATTCAAAATCAATAGGTGCATAATACACTGCTGTTTGTACTTCACGTATTGCAGGTTGATAAATTTCAGACTCTGAAGCTTTAATATTTTTTACCTGCCATATGTAGACTTTATTCTTATTCTCTTCAATTACAGGCTGACCATTATAATTAAACTGCTTATATCTTAATTGATAATCGGCAGGTGTTTCAATGGTGAGCTTACAAAACTCTACAGACATTTCCTCATCATCTAAAGGGTACCAGGGCTGAAAAGCAAAGATTCCGTCATATCCAACTTCATCTTCATATTCAACTGTATAAGGGTAAGTTTTATAATAGAATGAAAAATGTTTGATTCTGGCGTCTGTTATTAAGCTTTCCCCATCGTTTAATGCTGCATCTGAAATATCTTTTTTCTTAATACTTTTCAATACCTTACCTGCTGCATCAAACAACTTTCCTGAAATATCAGAAAGAGAATGAAATTTATCATAATAATTACCGTAACGAGCAAAATAATCTCCTGCTTCATCTAAAACTGTATAGGCAACTTTATGCGTAATAACTGCTTTATCAATTCCTTTAATCTTCACATAAGTTTCATCATAACGTTTAACACAATGAGCATTCTACTTTAATGAATCGGGTATTAAAGCCACATTATAATTCTGGGAAAAAATTTTAAACGGAAGAATAAAAAGAAAAATCAAAACCCATTTCATAAATATTATTTTATTTTTTTAAACACAATTTGCTCTGATTGTTTTTTAATGATAAATGCGTAGAAATCTCTTATCGAATCATAGTCTTCGGGCAAAAAAATTGTTTTGTTAATTTTTAATTTGGCTCTGATGCTAATATTTTCATTATCAGACGAAACAATATACTCAAATAACCCATCTGCTTCATTAAGTTTAACTCTAACAGATGCAGGCAATTCATCAATTTTAAAACCATCCGGAATTTCAATTTTTGTAGTTGAAAGCACATCTGTTTTAAAATCAAATTCAATTGGAAATTTTCTTTTCTGAGCAATAAATGGGTTTTTCTCTACTAATGAAACTGCATTACAATTAACGTATAAGATGTTATTTTCAATTTCATTAACTGGAAAGCTTAAATCAGCAGTAAACTTAATTGGATAATCAAAATTGGTAAGTGAATCGTAATGCATTTGTTCAAGCTTAACATTATTTTCCAAGAGCATTTCATTCTTCGTATCAAATATCGAAACACCCTTTAAAAGATTTTTTTGTCTAAACTTTAATGATTCGTAATAACCCAAATTAATTTCAGTATAGCCACTGAAACTATCAACAGCATTCATTTTCTTTAGTGAAACAAAAATTGATTTTTTCTCAACTATGCTGTCCGGCAAGAAATATACATCACCACTATCTTTATCGCTGATTATTCTTGCATGACCATTAAAACATTTTAAGGGTAGTTTCCCAAAACCAAGTTTTGGGTCTGTAGCATCTAAATAGTATTTTTCTCCATTTAGTTCAACTTTACAAATAACATAATTAAACTCTTCAATATTAGGATACTGAGTGGAATGATTACCAAATTTTTTTGTACTTAGTATTACAGGTTCTGCATTAATATCTTTTTGCCTAAGTAAGGCAATTAATAACAGATTTATTTCTTCTTCGGTTACCTCTTTTCTTTTATTAATATCATACAATTCTTCAGCAAGGAAAATATCATTATCACTATAAACTTTAAAGTTATTTTGTAAGTATTGATAAATAGCTTTTGCACATTCAAGACTGTTATCAGCATTTTTACAAACTCTTTCGGAGGTTTTATATAAATTAGAATTAGCTTCTTTGTTTAAAACAACCCCGAATCTCTTCGATTTTAGTAGTAAATTAGTTATAGACGACCAATCCTTTTTTGTATTGATAATATCTTCCCCATTAGAAATTTGATACACAACAAAAGATAATTTATCGATGTAATCATTAGGTTTTGCAACATACTGCTCGTTTTCAAATGAAGTTATATTTTTCATACTCCATTTATAAGTTGTAAAGCCCTCTTTATACATTCTATCATAAATTATTAATGAGTCGTTATGATTGAATGAAGTAAATTGTTCTAAAGAGTCTACACCTCTTCTTATAACAAGATAATTTATAAAAGGTGGAGTGGTTAACTGAAAATTACTTTGTAAACATGGGTAAGTCAAATCTTGAAAATGCCATTCAGGGAGATTAGAAATATTAGTTGTGTAATATTCGGTTTCATATTCAATTATTGAACCCTCTCTTAAATTAGGAAATGCAAATGAAATTTTTTCTGATAATAAACTGTTTTTTTGAGTGTATAAATCAGCTTTATTAATCTGAGTTTTCTCAATATTTCCATTTACATAATTATAAGTTGCTGCCTTTATACTGTCAAGATTATCTTTACTATTGCCTGGATTAATATAAATAAAACTGAGTTTAGATAATTTATCAACTTCACTCTTTTGCAATATTCTTATTCTGATATGTTTCTGAATTTTAATTAATAAGTGAAACCCATAGCTATTACCAACAAATGAAATTTTACCTGAACTGTATAAAATAACGGCTTTAGTATCTGAGTTTATTATAGGAAAGTTATTAACAAAGTCGTTGCTATTTACATCTCCAAATTTTCTTTCCGTTAAATCCTGGCAATTCATTACAGATGCAAAAAAAAGTGACACTATAGTTATCGAAAAGGATTTAAGCATTATTTTCTATTTTACTTTTTTAAACACAATTTGCTCGGCCTCCTTTTTTATGATAAAAGCATAAAAATCCCTTAAGGTTGCATAATCTTCCGGCGAATATGTTGCTTTATTCAAAATTAATCTGCTCATTAATTGAATGTTTTCTCCCTCTGCTCTTATAATGTATTCAAACATACCTTCATTGTCGTTCAGCTTTACTCTGGTTGATTTCGGAAGCTCATCAACTTTATAGCCCTTAGGTATTTCCATGTTTAAAATATAATTTTCTCTTTGTACATAAGGAAATTCAACAGGGTAGTTCCGTTCTACAGATTTAAACGGATTATTTCTTGTTGCTTCTGTCAACATAGGAGAAAAATAAATAATATCCTCATCACCTAAATCCATTTTCATTTCATACTTAATACTAATAGGGTCATCCAATGAGTTTAAGGAGTCAAGTGTAGTATTGTTTAAAGTAACTGTAAACGGATATGCTTTTTTTATTTCGGCAAAAATTTCATCTGGTTTAATTTTTTTTATTTTATCTCTCACTTCAAAACTTTCATTATAGCCAAGTGTTGAAGTAACAGAAGCTTCCGGCTTTCCCGCATCATTATTAGTAATAAAAACACTTGTAGTTTTTTGTTCTATTAAAGAATCAGGAACTAATGGTACTAATAAAGGCGATGATTTATCTATTAACCTGGCACTTCCGTTATAACAGTCTTCTGTAAGTTTACCAAAACCCAATTTATTTTGAGAAGCATCTAATAAATAACTTTTATCATCAATTTTTACATTACACAAAACATAGTTATACTGGTTCATTAAAGGCATTGCTTCATCAACAAAACCATTGTCTCTGGTGCTTAAAATAGCAGGTAAAGCTTCAAAACCTGCATTCTTCAACATAGCGGTTAAAAGAATATTAATGTCGGCAACATTACCTGTTTTAGATTGGTATGTTTTTTTTAGGGGAGAAGAAAGTGCTGTAGCGTCATAGTCTGTACAGGTAAACTTATCTCTTATATACTCGTAAATTTTTTTTGCAGCTTCAACTCCGGAAGTAGTGCCGGTAATTTTTTGAATATCATCATTCAACCACCTATTATCTTGTGTAAGTTCTAAACCAAAATTTTCATCTTTCATTAAATCATTCACTTTATCATACCAACCTTTCATTATTTGTTGTGTGCGGCAAGATTCACAAAACTTAATATTTATTAACTGAAACTGAACTCTGGTTAAATAATTTTTGTAAGAAGAAACAAAGCCTTCAGTTTTAAATGCAGGTACGTCTTTAATAGCCCATAAATGCCATACTGCGTCTCCTGAAAAATGATAATAATCACTGCTGCTAACTCCGTTAGACTCTACAACTGAGTATGTCTTAAAGATTGTTTTACTACTATCAATTGCAAATTGCTGCTGAATACCCTTCATTAATTTTGCATAGTTAAACATTGGAGGTATAGTAACCTGATATTCGCTCCACAGAATAGGATATTTCCCTTGAAAATTCCACCCACGCATGTACTCTCTAAAATATATAAAAGGGGACTTGATTGTATATGTATATTCAACAATACTACCTTCTTTTAAATTGGGGAAAGTAAATTTCTTAGTAACCCTTATTTTATCGTTTTTCTCTGTAAGAATAGCAGATTTATCAAGTTTTGTTATGGCAATTTGGCCATTCTCAAGATTATAAGTAGCCGCCTCAAAATCTTCAAATTTCTCTTCTTCAGGAACCAGTAATCCTTTAAAAATTGTTTCTTTAATGGTACCTAAGTCAAAAGCATTTTTATTTCTGATTAATAATTTTACATGTTTTTTAAAAATTAAAGTAAAATATCCATTATTGTTTCCATCAATATTTGTAGAGCCTATATCAAAAAGGTAAACCGCGGGGTCATCATCTTTAACAACGGGAGAGTTAACTGTAAAATCCGACGGTTTAATATCTCCAAACTTTACTTCTTTATTTTTTTGTGCGAAAGAATACATTTGTGTTGTCAGCAAAACCAATGCAGCTAATAATAGTTTTCTCATGTTACCGGGTTTAGTGCACTGAAAATAAATATTTATAACATTCAACAATAAATTTTTTACATAAAATTGTCATTATCTTTTTCATACTCCTCTATAGTTAAAAAAACTGCTGCTCAATTAGGATTTACTTATTGCGGTATTGCCAAAGCTGAACAATTAAATGATGATGCCAGAAGGCTTGAGAATTGGTTGCAGCAAGGTTTACATGGTAAAATGCAGTACATGGAAAACCATTTTGACCTGCGTATTAATCCTGAAAAATTAGTACCCGGTGCAAAAAGTGTTATTACAGTAATGCAGAATTATTATCCTTTTCAAAAGCAGAAAAAAGATACACCGCATATTGCCAAATACGCTTTCGGAAAAGATTATCATTTGGTAATAAAAGATAAACTGCATGAGCTTTTGTTTGAATTGAATAAAAATATTGGCGAAATAAACGGAAGGGGCTTTGTTGATAGTGCTCCTGTTTTAGAGAGAACATGGGCTGTAAAAAGCGGCTTAGGCTGGATTGGTAAGAACGGCAATTTAATAACCAAACAGAGTGGTTCATTTTATTTTATTGCAACATTAATTGTTGATGTTGAATTGGCTTATGATGAACCTTATACTAAAGATTATTGCGGTTCTTGCACAAAGTGTATTGATAATTGCCCGACGGATGCTATTCTTCCTGATAAAGTTATTGATGGCAGTAAATGCATTTCTTATTTTACCATTGAATTGAAAGATGCTTTATTGCCAGACACACTGAAACATAAGTTTAATAACTGGATGTTTGGTTGCGATGTTTGTCAGGATGTTTGCCCATGGAACAGATTCAGTAAACCTAACACCGAAATCAACTTCACTCCTATTCCGGAAATTTTAAATTTATCTACTAAAGAATGGCAGGCAATGAGTGAAGAAACTTTTAAAAATATCTTTAAGTATTCGCCATTAAAAAGAACAAAATATGCAGGCATACAACGTAATTTAAAATTTATTCAACAACAATGATTCAGTTTGCAACCATCATAAAAAAGTTTGCTAAGCAAGGTGAGAAAACAGGCTGGACATACATTGAAATACCCGAAGCCATTGCACAACAAATAAAACCGAATAATAAAAAAAGTTTCAGAGTAAAAGGTAAACTTGATTCATTCTCAATAAAAGGTATTGCCTTATTACCAATGGGTGAAGGCAGTTTTATTATGGCATTAAATGCCGAAATGCGAAAAGGAATTAAAAAGAAACAAGGCGATGAAATTAAAGTGCAATTAGAAGAAGATAAAAAAGGGTATGAATTGAATTCTGAATTTATTGACTGTTTAAAAGATGAACCTAAAGCCTATACTTTCTTTAAAACATTAACACAGGGACATCAAAACTATTTCAGCAAATGGATTGAAAGTGCCAAAACAGTTGAAACGAAAAGCAAGAGGATTGCAATGGCTGTTAATGCTTTAGCAAAACAATGGGGCTACCCTGAAATGATAAGAGCACAAACTGCAGACAATAAAAAATTAAAAGGGCTGTAACATTTACTTTTGTTACATGAGTTTAGTTGAAAGAGATAAAAAAGTTATCTGGCATCCATTCACCCAACAAAAAAATATGCTTTCTCCTGTTCCCATCACTAAAGGAAAAGATACTTTATTGTTTGATGAAAATGGTAATACCTATATTGATGCTATTAGCAGTTGGTGGGTTAACCTGCATGGCCATGCAAATACTTATATTGCTGAAAAGCTGTACCAGCAAGCATTACAGCTTGAACAGGTAATTTTTGCAGGCTTTACACATGAACCTGCTGTTAACTTAGCTGAGCGATTATTAGCTATTCTTCCCGGAAATTTTTCTAAAATATTCTATAGTGATAATGGCAGTACGTCAACCGAAGTTGCATTAAAAATGGCCATTCAATATTGGTGGAATAAGAGAGAAGTGGAAAATGGAAAATGGAAAATAGAAAGTAAAGCAAGGAATAACTCGCAACTCACTACTCACCATTCACGTACTAAAATACTTGCTTTCAACAATAGTTATCATGGTGATACTTTTGGAGCAATGAGTGTTAGTGATAGAAGTGTTTTTACTTTAGCTTTTCATAATTTGTTGTTTGAAGTAATTTTTATAGATACACCTACAAAAGAAAATATTCAGCAAATACAATCTGTTATTCAACAACACAAGAATGAAATTGCTGCTTTTATTTACGAACCTTTAGTACAGGGAGCAGGCGGTATTAAAATGTATGATGCAGATTTATTAAACACTATTCTTTCAACACTTAAACAACATAATATCATTTGCATTGCTGATGAAGTGATGACAGGCTTCGGGAGAACAGGAAAATTATTTGCAAGCGAATATGTTGATGTTAAGCCTGATATAATTTGTTTAAGCAAAGGTTTAACTGGTGGCACAATGGCTTTAGGAGTTACAGCTTGTACATCAGAAATTTATAATGCTTATGTAACTGATGATAAATTAAAAACTTTTTTTCACGGCCATTCATTTACTGCGAATCCATTAGCCTGTACAACAGCATTGGCAAGTTTAGATTTATTATTGAAAGATGACTGTTTGCAGAAAATAAAGTGGATAGCAGAACAGCATAAAAAATTCATACATCAACTCACTATCAACCATTCACTACTCACTATTAAAAACCTGAGAATACTCGGAACAATATTGGCATTTGAAATTGTAAGTGGTAAAGATGAATACCTCAATAGCATCTCAACCACAATTACACAGCAAGCCATGCAGATGGGTATTTACATTCGTCCTTTAGGTAATACAGTTTATATAATGCCACCCTACTGCATAACAGAAGATGAGTTAGATAAAGTGTATAGAGTAATTTTAAATATTATTCAGCAAAGTGAACAATAACATTCAGCAACTATACAATATTGCTTCTAAAGAAGAACGCATTATCATCGGTTTAATGAGTGGTACTTCATTAGACGGATTAGACATTGCTTTGTGCAAATTTTCAGGAAGCGGTTTTGAAACGCATATTGAATTACTTCAATTTGAAACAGTACCTTATAGCCATCAATTCAAACAAGCAATACAATCTGTGTTCAGCAAGAAACAAGTTGATTTAGAAAAACTTTGTTTATTGAATAGTTGGATTGCAGAACAACATGCCGGTATGATTAATAGTTTTCTTTCAACGCATAACATTAATAATAATGATGTTGATATAATTGCAAGTCATGGTCAAACTATTTATCACGCACCAAAAAGTTTACATCAACAATCAGTATTCGGTAATGGCACTTTACAAATTGGTGATGGCGACCACTTAGCTGTTAAAACAGGCATTATAACTATCAGTGATTTCAGGCAAAAGCATATTGCAGCGGGCGGCGAAGGTGCACCTTTAGCAATGTATGGAGATTATTTATTATTCAGTAATAAGGCTGAAACCCGCATCATGCTTAATATTGGCGGTATTGCTAATTTTACTTTTTTACCAACTAATTCAGATGCAGATAAGATTTTCAGCACAGATACCGGCCCGGGCAATACTTTAATGGATGCTTACGTTCAAAAACATTTTGAAGACAAGTTTTATGATGAAGATTCTTTAATTGCCAAACTAGGAACTGTTAATATGGCTTTATTAAATGCTTTATTGAACAATAATTTTTTTGACAAGCCTTTTCCAAAAACGACAGGACCGGAGTTATTCAACTTAGCTTATGTTACTGCTGCACAAACAAAAGCAGGTGTAACATCCATCAATCATTATGATATGATGGCAACATTAAACATGTTTACTGCAACAACTATTGCTAACGCCATTAAACATGCAATTGGTAATGAGCAATTTGTTTTATATGCAAGCGGCGGCGGTAAACACAATGTTTTATTAATGCAAAACATTCATCAACAATTAAGCAATTGCACAATAAAAGATATTAATGAATTAGGCATTAACCCTGATGCTAAAGAAGCCATACTGTTTGCTATTCTTGCTAATGAAACTATTTGTGGGGGTAAAGTAAATTATGGCAGCCACATGCCTTCAGTAAATATGGGCAAAATAAGTTTTCCCTGTTAATAAGCTATAACGCAAGTGCAGCGATGGTTTTAGCAGCTATGTATCCTGTTGTCCATGCATTTTGAAAGTTGAAACCGCCCGTAATTCCATCTACATCTAATACTTCACCGGCAAAAAATAAATGCGGAATAATTTTACTTTGCATAGTGTTTACATCAACTTCACTTAATGTAATACCACCGCATGTTACAAACTCTTCTTTAAAAGTTGTTTTACCTTTTACCTGAAACACTTGTGCAGTAAGGATTTGAATGAGTTTGTTTTGTTGTGCTGTTGTTATATCACTCCATCTTACTTCTTCATTAACATTACTTTCTTTTAATAAATATTGCCACAAACGGTTAGGCAATTGAAATGGGTTTTTAGCAATTATTTTTTGCGAAGCGAATTGCTGTCTTAGTAATTGCCACTCATTTCTTAACGTTTGTTCATTAAAAGAAGAAAGCCAGTTAACATTGATAGAAAAGTCATAATTCATACCCGCTAATTCTCTCGCAGCAAATGCAGATAATTTCAGTATTGCGGGGCCACTCATTCCCCAATGTGTAATCAGTACAGGCCCTTCACTTGATAATTTAGTTCCGTTAATTTTTACTGTTGCTTTATCAACACTTACGCCCATTAACTCAGTAACCGTGCTATTAGGGATATTAAAAGTAAATAAGGATGGTAAAGGTTCGGCAATAGTATGTTTCAACTCCAGTAACCAATTAAACATGGTTGATTTATGATAACCGCCTGTTGCAATGCAAAGAAAATCCGAATCAATAAATTCTAAATTTGAGAATAATAATTTGAATTGCTTCGCTTCTGTTATTTCAATTCGTTCAACATTTCTATTCAGCAAAATTTCAACATTATACTTATTTGCTTCTCTCATTAAACATTCAATAATCGTTTCAGAAGAATTAGTTACAGGAAACATTCTGCCATCACTTTCAGTTTTAAGTTCAACATTTCTTTCTTTAAACCATTCAATGGTATGTGTAGTATTAAACCAATGAAAAGCTTTCTTTAAAAATTGCTGTCCTCTCGGATATTTCTTTACCAACTCCTGCAAATCAAAGCAGGCATGGGTTACATTGCATCTGCCACCGCCACTTACTCTTACCTTACTTAATACTTTATTATGCTTCTCAACAATAATAACTTTTAAATTAGGGTTCATTTTTGCTGCATTCACTGCACAAAAAAAACCGGCTGCACCACCGCCAATAACAACTAAAGTTTTTTGTTCGCTCACTACTTAAAATTAAAAAAGTCAAAACATACATTTTGACTTTTCAGTTATTCGTTTGTACAACTAATAATTCGTATTCAAATTAGGGTTTGCTTTTTCTGCAGCTTCAATAATACTGTAATCAGATAGTATCAAAGCCTTATCCTTCTTTACACAAACATCATGTTCAAAATGTACAGAAGGCTTACCATCTCTGGTTCTTACTGTCCAGCCATCATCATCGGTATATACATCTTTTGTTCCCATATTAATCATGGGTTCAATAGCCAATACTAAATTCTCTTTCAATTTTGTTCCTGTACCGCGTTTGCCAAAGTTGGGTACCTGAGGGTCTTCATGCAAACTTCTACCCAAACCATGACCAACTAATTCTCTTACAACACCATAGCCGTTTTTACGTTCAGTATGTTCCTGAATAGCAAATGCAATGTCTCCAACCCTGTTATTAACCGTTGCTTTTTCAATGCCTTTATATAAACTTTCTTTGGTTACTCTAACCAATCTTTTCACTTCATCACTTACTTCACCCAAAATAAAAGTATATGCATGATCTCCATGCCAACCGTTCAAAATAACGCCCATATCAATAGAAACAATATCTCCTTCTTTCAATGCAATATTATTTGGAAAGCCATGCACAATTACATCATTTACACTTGCACAAACATTATGAGGATAGCCTCTGTAATTAAAAAAAGACGGAATTGCTTTATGATCTCTCACAAACTTTGCACACAAAGTATCTATATACATAGTAGTTATACCGGGCTTTAATTCTTTAGCAACTTCAGCTAAGGTTTTACTTACTAAAGTGGCTGCTTCTTTCATTAAAGCAACTTCTGCTTCTGTTTTACAAATCATCATACCGTTTGGTCTTCGCATTCATTAAAAAAATTATGTTGTCAGCTGCAAATCCTTTTGCAGCTTGGGTTGCGTCGCACTCTTCTACGCTTTGTTCTCTATTCATCAAATTAAAAAACCTGCCAATACAGGCAGGTTTGTAATATGCACTTATGCAAAAATTAAATAGTACTCGATGGCATAGTTGTTTGTCTTCCTTGCACTCTTCCACTGCTCATTAAGCCATCGTATTGACGCATTAATAAATAAGTTTCAATCTGCTGTAAAGTATCTAAAATTACACCAACCATAATTAATAAGCTTGTTCCGCCAAAGAATGTACTAAAACCTTGTGATACGCCTAACTTTTGAGCAAAGCCCGGCATAATACCTACTATTGCTAAAAGAATAGCACCGGGTAAAGTAATTCTATCCATAATCGCTCCAATATAATCTGCAGTTGGCTGACCGGGTTTAACACCGGGGATAAATCCGTTATTACGTTTTAAATCTTCTCCAATTTGTTTAGGATTAAAAATTAAAGCAGTATATAAGAATGTAAAACCGATTACCATTACAGAATAAATCAACATATACCAACCATTGCTATGGTCGTTAAAAATTCTGGCAATACCGCCTTTGGCAGAGTCAGAAACATTAGTAAAAGAAACTAAGGTTGGTAAAAACATAATTGCCTGAGCAAAGATGATGGGCATTACACCCGCACTGTTTACTTTAACAGGAAGGAATTGTCTTGCACCACCAAATTGTCTGTTACCGATAATTTGTTTGGCATAGTTAACAGGTATTTTTCTAACGCCTTGTACTAAAATTATCAACCCTAAAATAATAGCAACTAAAACAGCAATTTCAATTAAAAAGATAATTAAACCGCCGCCGCTTTTTTGTTGTTTAATATTAAACTCCTGAACTAAGCTTTGTGGCAAACGTGCCAGAATACCAACCATGATAATGATTGATGTACCATTACCCAAACCTTTATCCTGTATTCTTTCACCCAACCACATTACAAATAATGTTCCTGCAGATAATGTTACAATTGTAGTAAAAGTAAATAAACCGGTATCTAACATAATAGCCTGAGCATAACCACCCTGCGGGTTAGTTAAATAAGCTATATAAGCTGAAGCCTGAAATGCAGTTACTATAACAGTCAGATAACGTGTCCATTGATTAATTTTCTTTCTGCCGCTCTCACCTTCTTTTTGAATTTTTTGTAATTGAGGAACTAAAATAGTCATCAATTGCATAAAGATAGAAGCAGAGATATAAGGCATAATACCTAACGCAAAAATGGATGCCTGTGTAAAAGCACCACCTGCAAATGTGTTGAATAAGCCTAATAAACCTTTATCAGATGAATTAAGTTTATTGGTATCTAATAAATTAGGGTTAATGCCCGGCAATGTAATATGAGAGCCGAATCTGTAAACTAAAACTAAAATAAGTGTTACGGTAATTTTAGCACGCAACTCGTCTATAGCCCAAATATTTTTTAAAGTCTGAATTAGTTTTTTCACTGATTATTCTTTGAAAAAGTTAATGCCATTAAACCAAAAAGGTGCATCGTTGATGCACCGTGCAATATAGCAGAATTTATTTAATTACTTCAACACTGCCGCCGGCTGCTTCAATAGCAGCTTTAGCTTTATCGCTTACAGCATTTACTTTAAAAGTTAGTTTAGATTTTAATTCTCCGGTAGCTAATATTTTTACTTTAGCTGTACGGTTAATTAATCCATTGATATATAGGTTCTCAAGAGAAAATTCACTGAAAGCATATTTCTCCTGTAATTGTTCAATTTGTCCTAAGTTAAAAACTACATATTCAACTCTTCCCGGATTTTTAAACCCACGTTTTGGAATACGGCGTTGAATAGGCATCTGACCACCTTCATGTGCATTTTTACGTTGATAACCTGCACGGCTCTGGCTACCTTTATTACCTTTTGTAGATGTACCACCTTTACCGCTTGCTTCACCGCGACCTAATCTTTTTTCTTTGTGTGTAGAACCTTCTGCAGGTTTTAATGTGTGTAGTTTCATTGTTACTATTTGATTTTGTACTTACGGGGAAATCGCCCCTCGCATTTAAAAATTATTACGCTAATTCTTCAACTTTTATTAAATGGTTTACTTTATTAACCATTCCTAAAATTTGCGGAGTAGCTTCTACTTCTCTTGAAGAATTTGTTTTATTTAAACCCAATGCCTGTAACGTTAATTTTTGACGTTGAGGTCTGTCAATCGGGCTTTTTACTAAAGTTATTTTTATCTTCTTCATTGTTATGAATTTGAAATTTGAAATTTGAAATTTCAAATTGAATTAACCGTTAAATACTTTACTTAATTTAATGCTGCGTGTTTTAGCAACCTGTACAGGTTCTCTTAAAGAAGTTAAAGCTTTAATAGTTGCTTTTACCACGTTATGAGGGTTTGCAGAACCTAAACTTTTTGCTAATACGTCTGTAATACCTGCACTTTCTAAAACGGCACGCATGCTGCCACCTGCAATTACACCGGCTCCATGAGCAGCAGGTTTAATTAAAACCTTTGCAGCACCGGCTTTTGATAATTGCTCGTGAGGAATTGTTCCATGCATTACTGGTACTTTTACCAAGTTCTTTTTTGCATCTTCAATACCTTTAGTAATAGCTTCCTGTACTTCTTTTGCTTTACCAAGACCTTGACCAACAACACCGTTTTCATTACCAACAACAACTAATGCTGAAAACGAAAAAGTACGTCCACCTTTTGTAGTTTTAACTACACGGTTAATGGCAACTACCTTTTCTTTTAATTCAACATCGCCACCAGCTTTAATTTTTTCAACTACTTTAGACATTATCTAAGAATTAATAAGTTTTAATTAGAATTGTAAACCGCCCTCTCTCGCACCTTCTGCTACTGCTTTTACACGACCATGATAGATATAACCATTACGATCAAAAATTACTGTTGATAATCCTAATGCTTTTGCTTTTTCAGCAACTGCACTTCCCACTAATTTTGATTGTTCTACTTTGGTAACTTTCTGTGCTGCAATTGCTTTATCTTTAGATGAAGCTGAGGCAAGTGTTACGCCGGAAATATCATCAATAATTTGAGCATATATTTCTGCATTACTTCTGAAAACAGATAATCTTGGTTTTGCAGAAGTACCGCTGATTTTTTTACGAATGCGGTATTTTATTTTTTGCCTTTGTTGAGACTTTGTGTTCATTATTTATTATTTACAACTTCCGATTCTGCCGGAAATTAATTTTACTAATCTTATTTACCTGCTGCTTTACCTGCTTTTCTTCTTAATACCTCTTCAGTGTATTTAACACCTTTTCCTTTGTATGGTTCAGGTTTACGCAGGCTTCTTAATTTAGCTGCAACCTGACCTAATAATTGCTTATCTGTACCTTCTAAAGTAATTAATGGATTTTTACCTTTTTCAGTAGCAGTAGCCACTTTTAATTCTTTAGGAACCTCGAAAATAATGTTATGAGAATAACCTAATGATAAGTCTAATAAGTTACCTGTATTAGCAGCTTTAAAACCCACACCCACTAATTCTAATTCTTTTTTATATCCTTCAGTAACACCTTTAACCAAATTAGCAATCAATGCTCTGTACAAACCGTGCATTGCTCTGTGACGGATTTGATCTGTTGGACGGCTGATTAAAACTGTATTATCTTTTACCTCAACAGTAATATCTCTGTCAATAGCCTGCTTTAATTCTCCTTTCGCACCTTTTACAGTAATTACATTATCGCTTCCCACTGTTACTGTAACACCACTTGGAATAGTAACCGGTTGTTTTCCTATACGTGACATAGTCGATTTAAAATTTGTTTTTTTTGAATACTGATTTGTGTTCAGCCACGACTAAGAGGCTTAATTATCTGAATCAGTTAATATTATGATATGTAGCAAAGAACTTCACCACCAACGTTCTGTGCTTTTGCTTGCTTATCTGTTAATACACCTTTTGATGTACTTACAATTGCAATACCTAAACCGTTGATTACTCTTTTCAATTCTGCCGGTTTAGCATATTGACGAAGACCTGGACGGCTTACTCTTTCTAAAGAACGTATAGCAGGTTGTTTAGTAGCAGCATCGTATTTCAATGCTATTTTAATAACACCTTGTTTGCTGTCGTCTTCAAATTTGTATTTCAAAATATAACCTTGTTCGTACAAAATTTCAGTAATCCTTTTCTTTAAGTTAGATGCAGGAATTTCTACAATTCTGTGTCCGGCCATTTGTGCATTACGAAGTCTTGTTAAGAAATCTGCTATAGGATCAGTTACCATTTTTTTATAATTAAAATCAGTTCTAAATATTGTTTCTATGCATCCCGACACGTCGGGAAGTTATAGTTGGAAAATTACCAGCTTGCTTTTTTAACACCCGGTATTTTACCATTAAGGGCCATATCGCGGAACATAACCCTTGAAAGACCGAAGAATCTCATATAACCTTTAGGTCTTCCTGTTAATTGGCAACGGTTTTTTAAACGTACCGGTGACGCATTTTTGGGAAGCTTGTCTAAAGCTGCATAATTACCTTCAGCTTTTAATGCTGCTCTTTTTTCAGCAAAATGCTCAACCAATGCTTCACGTTTCGCCTGGCGGGCAACTATTGATTTTTTTGCCATGCTATTTTAATTAATTGTTTTTAATGTTTTTAAAAGGCATTCCCAACTCTTTCAACAACTCATAAGCTTCTTCATTGCTTTGTGCAGTTGTAACGAAAGTGATATCCATACCTGTGATTTTTGATACTTTGTCAATATCAATTTCAGGGAAGATAATTTGCTCGGTAACACCTAATGTATAGTTTCCGCGACCATCAAAAGCTTTATCACTGATACCTTTAAAATCACGTACACGGGGTAAAGCAACACTTACCAATCTGTCTAAAAACTCATACATCATATCTCCACGCAAAGTAACTTTCGCACCAATGGGCATTCCTTTACGTAGTTTAAAGTTTGAGATATCTTTTTTACTTAATGTTGGTACAGCTTTCTGACCTGTAATCTGCTCTAATTCGCCAATAGCAACATCAATTAATTTTTTATCGTTTACTGCTCCGTTTACTCCACGGTTGATGCAGATTTTTTCTAATTTAGGAGCTTGCATTACACTCTTGTATGCAAACTTTTTTAAAAGTGCAGGTACAACTTCTTTTTTGTACTTATCTGCCAACCTTGGTGAATATTTTGCTGTACTCATAGTTTATAAATTGTGTTCCATTACCAACGGAACATGCTTATTACTTAATTACTTCTCCCGATTTTTTAGATACACGTACCAACTTACCGTTTTCTCTTGTACGTTTTACTTTAGTGGCAGCACTAGCTTTTGCATCCCATAACATTACATTTGAAATATTAATAGGAGCTTCAACTTTTACAATACCGCCTTTTGTATTTTGAGCAGAAGGTTTAGTGTGTTTGGTTACAATATTTACACCTTCAACTACTACTCTCCCTTTGTCAACAATTACCTCTAAAACTTTGCGAGGTTTTTTTAAATCTTTATCATCACCGGCAATAACTACTACGTTATCTCCTTTTTTAATGTTGAATTTGGGTTTAAATCTGTTACTCATTTTATTTTGCTTAAAGCTTAATGCTAAACGCCAACCGCTTAGCTCAAATATTTTTATTATAATGCTTTCAGCATACAGCTTACAGCATTTAACTTACTAAAGAACTTCAGGAGCTAATGAAATAATTTTCATGTATCCTTTATCACGCAATTCTCTCGCAACAGGTCCGAAAATACGTGTACCTCTTGGCTCATCTGCGTTGTTTAATAACACAACAGCGTTATCATCAAAACGGATGTATGAACCATCTTTACGACGTAGTTTATTTGTTGTACGTACAATAACTGCTTTAGAAACTGTACCTTTTTTAATACCACCCGCCGGTATAGCATCTTTCACGGTTACCACTATTTTATCACCAATCTTTGCATAATCCTGTCCACTGTTTCCTAATACTTTAATGCAAAGTACTTCTTTGGCACCGCTGTTATCAGCTACATTTAACCTGCTTTCTTGCTGAATCATCTTTTTAAAATTTGAAATTTGAAATTTCAGATTTGATATTTAGAATTCCGGTAAGAATTACAAATCGCAAATCTCAAATTAGAAATAATTATTTTGCTTTTTCTACTACTTCTACCAACCTCCAACGCTTTGTTTTGCTTAACGGGCGAGTTTCCATAATCTTTACAACGTCGCCTATTCCGCACTCACTTTTTTCATCGTGAGCATGAAACTTCGTAGTTTTCTTTACGAATTTTCCGTAGATAGGGTGTTTAACTTTTCTTTCAACAGCAACAGTAATTGTTTTAGCCATTTTGTCACTGGTTACAACACCAATCCTTGTTTTACGCAAATTTCTTTCAACCATTTTTTTCAATTTGAAACTTGATGAGTTGATATTATCGCTTCATCAAATTTGGTTTATGCCAATGTTCTTTTTTTTAATTCCGTTTGTAAACGGGCAATATCTTTTCTTACACCACGAATTGTCATTGGGTTTTCCAATGGAGAAATTGCGTGTGCAAATTCAAGCTTTTTCAAGCGAAGTTGATCTTCCTGAATACGAGCTTTCAGGTCGTTCTCGTTCATATCTTTCAGGCTTTTATTAAAATCGAATTTCTTGTTTGCCATAACTGTTGTTTAGTAAGTTTATGCCTGTAAATCTCTTCTTACAATGAATTTTGTTTTGATTGGTAGTTTTTGAGATGCAAGGTGCATTGCCTCTTTAGCTGTTTCTTCAGAAACACCATCACATTCAAAAATAATACGACCCGGTTCTACTACTGCAGCCCAAAACTCAGGGTTACCTTTACCTTTACCCATTCTCACTTCTAATGGTTTACGGGTAATAATTTTATCGGGGAAAACACGAATCCAAACATTTCCTTCACGTTTCATTGCACGTGTCATTGCCTGACGGGCAGCTTCAATTTGTCTGTTTGTTAACCAGATTGGTTCCATTGCTTTAATAGCATAAGACCCGAATGAAATTGAAGTACCGCGTTTTGCTACTTCACGTATGCGGCCTTTCTGTTGCTTTCTATGTTTACTTCTTTTAGGTTGTAACATTTCTGTAAATTGAAAATTTTAAAATTATCTTCTTCCCCCGCCTCTGCGATCATCTCTTCCACCACCACGGCGGTCATCTCTTCTGTCTCCACCTCTTTCTCTTCTATCGTTGCCACCTTCGTTTTTACTTACAAAGTTTGGATTCAACTCACGTTTACCTAAAACCTCACCTTTACAAATCCATACTTTAATACCGATTTTTCCGTAAACTGTTTGTGCAAATACGTTTGCATAATCAATATCCATACGGAAAGTATGTAAAGGCACACGACCTTGTTTAAATTCTTCGCTACGTGCAATTTCTGCTCCACCTAAACGTCCGCTCAATTTAACTTTTATCCCTTCTGCACCCATACGAAGTGTAGAAGCAATTGCCATTTTGGTAGCACGTTTAAAGTTGATACGGTTTTCAATCTGGCGTGCAATGGTATCACCAACAATTGTTGCATCTAATTCAGGGCGACGGATTTCCAAGATGTTAATCTGAACATCGTCCTTACCTGTTAACTTTTTCAACTCTTCTTTTACACGGTCAACCTCGCCACCGCCTTTACCGATAATGATGCCGGGCTTAGAAGTGTGAATGGTAACAATTAGCTTACCTAACGTACGCTCGATAACAATTTTTGAAATACCGCCTTTGTTAATACGTGCGTTTAAATAAGTACGAATTTTATTGTCTTCAATTAGTTTATCAGCAAAGTCGTTTTTGCTGCCGAACCAGTTACTGTCCCATCCGCGGATGATACCTAACCTGTTACCAATTGGATTTGCTTTCTGACCCATATTATGGTTTCAATTAATTTTTAGAATCTACAATTAATGTTACGTGATTGCTGCGTTTTCTAACTCTGTATCCGCGACCTTGTGGTGCCGGACGCATACGTTTTAAAACTCTGCCACCATCTACAAAAACAGTTTTAACAACAAGACTGCTGTCTGCAGCACTTGCACCGTTGTTTTTTTGCTCCCAGTTGCTTATTGCACTTTTCAACAATTTAGCTAAAGGAACAGCATTGTGTTGCGGGTGAAACTCAAGAATAGCTAAAGCTTTCTCTACTTCCATTCCACGTATAACATCGGCCAGTAAACGCATTTTGCGAGGCCCTGTTGGATAGTTATTTAATTTAGCTACTGCTTCCATTTGTATTTAATTTGAAATTTGAAATTTGAAATTTCAAATAAGATTATTGTTTACTGCCTGAATGTCCTTTAAAGTTTCTTGTTGGTGCAAACTCACCTAATTTATGACCTACCATAAATTCCGTTACATAAACAGGAATGAATTTGTTACCGTTATGCACTGCAAAAGTGTGTCCTACAAAATCAGGAGTGATAGTGCTTCTTCTGCTCCATGTTTTAACAACACCTTTTTTTGCTTTTCCTTCATTTATTGCCAAAACTTTTTCTTCTAAGTTATGATCAACGTAAGGTCCTTTTTTAATCGAACGAGCCATGTTTATTTTATTGGTTGTTTATTTTTCCTTTACAGGAATATTTTAACAATGATTAATTACTTAGTTAATTTTTTACCATCACGGCGTTGAATTATTAATTTATCGCTGCCTTTTCCTTTGGTTCTTGTTTTTTCACCTTTGGCATATTTACCTGTACGAGAACGTGGATGACCTCCTGAAGCTCTACCTTCACCTCCACCCATAGGATGGTCAACCGGGTTCATAGCAACACCTCTGTTACGAGGGCGAATACCTTTCCAACGGTTAACACCTGCTTTACCGGCTGTTTCCAGATTATGATCACTGTTTGAAACAACACCAATTGTTGCGTAGCAATTAATTAAGATTTTTCTTAACTCACCACTTGGCATCTTTAAAACAGCGTATTTTTCTTCTTTGTTGGATAATTGAGCAGAAGCACCGGCACTTCTAACTAATTTACCACCTTGACCGGGTTGCATTTCAATGTTATGAATCATAGTACCTAAAGGCATGTTCTTCATTTGAAGAGCATTACCGATTTCAGGTGCAACCTCATCTCCACTGATAACTTTAGCACCAACCTGTAAACCTTGCGGAGCTAAAATGTATCTCTTTTCTCCATCAGCATAGTTTAATAATGCAATGAATGCAGAACGGTTTGGATCGTATTCAATTGAAGCTACAGTTGCTTCAACATTATATTTATTACGTTTGAAATCGATAATACGGTAATGCTTTTTATGACCACCACCAATATAACGCATTGCTCTACGGCCTTGAGCATTACGACCACCTGTTTTTTTGTATGGTTCCAACAAACTCTTTTCAGGAGTTGATGTTGTAATTTCAGCATACGCATTTCCAATTCTCCAGCGTGTGCCGGCTGTCATTGGTTTGTATTTCTTTAATGCCATCTCTTTAATTTTTTATGAGCGAAATTTTCAGCTTCGCCTGCTATAGTTAAATGTTTGCGTATAAATCAATCGTTTCACCTTCAGCTACTGTAACAAAAGCTTTTTTATAAGAAGGTTTTGCACCCTGAATAAAGCCTGCTTTTGTGTAGCGGGTTTTATTTTTACCCGGGGCTACAGCAGTATTAACATCTGTTACAGTTACACCGTAAAATTCTTCTACTGCTTTTTTAATTTCTAATTTGTTAGCTTTTTTGTTTACACGAAAAGCATAACGACGCAATTTCTCCTGTTGAGCATTTGCCTTTTCAGTTAAAATCGGTTTTATTAATACTTCTGTAAGTTTCATTTTATATTAAGTTGAAACGTTTTTAATTTTTTGCTTATGCTGCTTCGTTTTCAGCGAAAATTTTTGCTGCATTTTCTGTAATTACCAATACATCTGCATTCATAATGTCGTAAGTATTGATATCTGCTAATAAAGTGCTGGCAACATTCGGAATGTTACGGGTGCTTAAGTAAACATTATCATTGTAGTTATCAATAATTAATAATGTTTTCTTATCGGCAACATTCAAACTCTTCATTGCGTTAGCAACTTCTTTAGTTTTAGGAGCCGCCAATGCTAAATCTTCAACCACAACAATTGCAGCATCTTTTGCTTTATGGCTAAGAGCAGAAATTTTAGCTAAGTCTTTTACTTTACGGTTTAATTTGAAATCATAACCGTGAGGTTTAGGTCCGAAAATAGTACCACCACCTTTGTATAAAGGGTTACGAATGTTTCCTTTACGGGAGCCACCTGTACCTTTTTGTTTGTGAAGTTTACGGCTTGCACCATGTACTTCTGCACGAGTTTTTACTTTATGTGTACCTTGACGTTGAGCCGCTAAATATTGTTTAACAGCTAAATAAATAACATGGTCATTAGGTTCAATTCCGAAAATTTCTTCCGGTAATTCAACTGCTCTGCCAGTTTTTTCGCCCTTTATATTTAATACATCTACTTGCATCTTCTTTCAATTAAGTTGTGATTACTTCTGAATTAAAACAATTGAACCGTTATGTCCGGGAACTGAACCACTAATAAGGATATAGTTTTTTTCAGGGAAAATTTTTACTACTTTCAAACCTTTCAATTTCACTCTGTCACCACCCATTCTTCCTGCCATTCTCATTCCTTTAAATACACGGCTGGCATCAGAAGAGTTACCGATAGAACCCGGTGCTCTCTGACGATCGTGCTGACCGTGAGATGCTTCACCCACACCACTAAAGCCATGGCGTTTTACAACACCCTGAAAACCTTTACCTTTTGTGGTACCCACAACTTCAACAGTTTCGCCTTCAGCAAAAATGTCAACAGTAACAGTTTCGCCTAATGCTTTTTCAATTGAATAATTACGAAATTCTTTGGTGAATTTTTTAGGAGCAGTATTTGCTTTGGCGTAGTGATTTAGTTCAGCTTTTACAGAATGCTTTTCTTTTTTATCGCCAAAAGCTAATTGAAGTGCAGTGTAACCATCAGTTTCCTGAGTTTTAACCTGAGTTACAACATTGGGACCAGCTTCAATAATTGTACAAGCAGTTTGCTTGCCATCGGCTGCGAAGATGCTGGTCATCCCGATTTTTTTTCCAATAATACCTTTCATCGTTTTTGCGGTTTATGCCCGCCTGAGGTATGAGGACATGAAGCAGATGAATTCGCTTCATTCAATCCTTTTGTTTCTGCCGACCTTTTCTATTGTTTCTCAAAATTTTGAGAGAAGAAGTACCGGTAGTAAACAAACCTCGAAGGGCCTGTTTATATGTTTTTCCATGTTTTGTATGATTTCTGAATCTGAGAATCGTCCATCATCATGGAGTTTTAAAATATTTATATCAGAGCTGCTTTTTCTTAGTAAGATTGGCAGATGACTTAAGAACTTTTGCTTACGCTTTAATTTCAACTTCAACACCAGAAGGCAAATCTAATTTGCTTAACGCATCTACGGTACGTGAAGAAGAAGTGTAGATATCCAATAAACGTTTGTGCGTACATAATTGGAATTGTTCACGACTCTTTTTGTTTACGTGTGGTGAACGAAGAACAGTGAAAATTCTTTTTCTTGTAGGAAGCGGAATTGGCCCTGTAACTACGGCACCTGTGCTGCGAACAGTTTTTACGATTTTCTCAGCAGACTTATCTACTAAGTTGTGATCGTAAGACTGTAATTTTATTCTGATTCGTTGAGACATATTCAAGACCCAATTTTTACGTTGGGGTTGCAAAGGTAGGGGGATGCAATTTACTGTGCAAGAAATTTTGAAACTTTTTTAAAGAATTTCACTGCTTTTTCTCAAACCAATTTTTCAGCAATTAAGTTTTGAATGATTTGAGGCTTTCCGGAAGCAGTTGAAGGAATAATGGACACCTCTGAAAACCTTACAGGAAAAGCTTCTTTGGCCCTTTCGTATATTTTGTTTGTTACTCTTTCCAATGCAGAACTCTTGAAAGTAGCAGAAGGAATAAATTCTATTTCAATTTCAGTTTTTACTTTTTGAATAACTCTGAATTGTTTTATTTCATCAAAATGCTCAAATATGCCGGTAAAAAAATGAACGATTAAAGCCCTGCCTGAAGGAGTATGAACAATATCAGTATCTCTTCCTATAATTTTTTCAAGCATTGGAAAAGCCCTTCCACAGTTACATTTTTCGGCTTCATTTGCTTTAATAGCCAAATCGCCTAAATAATATCTGATTAACGGAAAACTAACAGCATCTAATCTTGTTACCACCACGTAACCTATTTCACCGGGTTTAACTTCATTTCCGTTTTTATCTAATAGTTCAACATAAGTTTGCGGCGTTAACTGATGATAGTTACCATATTTACAGGTTGCACTAATTACAAAACCTTCCGTAGTGCCATATAGCTCAGTTATAACAGGGTTGCCGAAAGCTTTTGCAATATTTTTTTTATAATGTTCGAATAATTTATCGCCCCAGGAAATTACTCCTTTAAAATTCAAATGAATAATACCCGCCTGCAATGCGGTTTCGGCATAAACATTTAATGAAGATGCATATCCGCCAAAGTACGCACAGCCTTTGCTTTTAGCAATTTGCAGGTCTTTAATTATTTGCTCATTGTTTAAGTTGTAAGCATTTACATAATGTGTATTAAATAAAAAATCTTTTACTGATTTTACTACACCTCGGTTAGGCGTAATGCCTGTTTGCAGAAAAGGCTTTCCTAATTTATACCCGCTCCACTCCCATAATGATGTTTGTGCTGCCTGATAATTTCTGTTTTCATTCAACGTCATAAACACTTCTCCCTGAATACCTGAAGAACCGCTGCTTTTTTCACTCACCATTTTAGTTTTATCATAAATAAGCAATTCATGCAAATTTTCTTTCATTAAGCTTTTGTACATGATGGGAAATTGCTTAACATCTTCAAAAGGATTATCAGTTAAATGAATATTTTGTTTTTGATAGAAAGGAATTGTTTGCGTTGAATGTAATAATAAAGCCTTTAGTCTTTGCTTTTGCAACTCATGCAATTCATCGGCATCCATTTTACCTACAACGTTTCTCCAATAATCTAAATCCTTTATAAATGTGGTTCCGGAAAAAAAATCAGCAATAGGTAATAGTAGTTTTTCTATGAAGAAATTATTGAACATGGTTGTAAAATACAGTTTCGTTTACAAACAAAAAAACCTGTTCATTTTCAGAACAGGTTTTATATACATGATAGATTTTAATGATTAATCTTCAACTTTTACTTTTCCTTTATTCTTTGCAATTACTTCTTCTGCAATATTATTTGGTGCAGGATTGTAATTAGAGAATTCCATAGTAGAAGTAGCACGACCTGAAGATAATGAACGTAATTGAGTTACATAACCAAACATTTCACTCAACGGAACTTTAGCCTTAATTACCTGTAAGTTAGCACGGCTATCCATTCCTTCTAACATACCGCGACGACGGTTAAGGTCACCTGTAACATCCCCCATGTATTGATCCGGCGTTAATACTTCCACTTTCATAATTGGTTCCAATAAAACAGGTTTTGCTTTACGACCGGCTTCACGGAATGCACTTCTTGCACAAAGCTCAAAGCTCATTGCATCAGAATCCACATCATGGTAGCTACCGTCAAATACACGAATTTTCATATCTCTAACAGGGTAACCCGCTAAAACACCCGTTGTCATTGAGGTTTCAAAACCTTTAATAATGGCAGGAACAAACTCTTTAGGAATAGAACCTCCAAATAAATCGTTTACAAACTGGAAGTGTTTACCCTCGTTCTCTTTTAACCATTCTTCATCAGCAGGACCTAAATCAAATTGTATATCAGCGAATTTACCACGACCACCGGATTGTTTTTTCAATACTTCACGGTGTGTAACAACAGTTCCAAAAGCTTCTTTATAAGCCACCTGAGGTGCACCCTGATTTACTTCAACTTTAAATTCACGACGCATACGGTCAATGATAATTTCTAAGTGAAGCTCACCCATGCCTCTTAAAATTGTTTGACCTGTATCTTCATCAGTATTTACACGTAAAGTTGGGTCTTCTTCTACCAATTTAGCAATGGCCATACCCATTTTATCAACGTCTGCCTGAGTTTTAGGTTCAACTGCAATAGCAATTACCGGCTCAGGAATAAACATATTTTCTAAAGTGATAGGATGTTTTTCATCACATAAAGTATCTCCGGTTTTAATTTCTTTAAAACCTACTGCTGCTGCAATATCACCTGCTTCAATAAAATCAATCGGGTTTTGCTTGTTAGCAAACATTTTCATAATACGGCTGATACGTTCTTTTTTACCGCTTCTAACATTCAGTACATATGAACCCGCATCTAAGTGGCCGCTATAACAACGGAAGAAAGCCAAACGACCAACAAACGGGTCAGTCATAATTTTGAAAGCCAAAGCAGCAAAAGGTTCTTTAGGGTCTGCTTTTCTTACTTCTTCTTTACCGGAATCAGGGTTAATACCTTTTGTATCTTCAATATCAACAGGGCTTGGTAAGTAACGACAAACAGCATCTAATGCAGTTTGTACGCCTTTGTTTTTGAAAGAAGAACCACACATCATCGGTACAATGCTTAAATCAATACAAGCTTTACGTATTGCTTCGTGCATTTCATCTTCGGTAATGCTGTTAGGGTCTTCAAAAAATTTCTCCATTAGGGTATCATCATATTCAGCAACTGCTTCTACTAATTTAGCTCTCCACTCCTCTGCTTCTTCAACCAAATCTGCAGGAATATCAATTTCATCAAAAGTCATTCCTTCAGTTTCCATGTGCCAGATTATTCCTTTCATTTTAATCAAATCAACCACACCTTTAAAATTATCTTCAGCACCAATAGGTAATTGTAAAGGCACAGCATTAGCACCTAACATGTCTTTTACCTGTTTAACAACCATTAAAAAGTCTGCACCGCTTCTATCCATTTTATTTACGAAACCGATACGTGGTACTTTATAACGGTTAGCCTGACGCCAAACTGTTTCAGACTGAGGTTCTACACCATCAACAGCACTAAATAAAGCAATCAAACCATCTAATACACGCATACTACGCTCTACTTCAACCGTAAAGTCAACGTGTCCCGGAGTATCAATAATATTAAAATAATAGCTTTTTGTTTCAGGGGTTGCCTTACCTAATACGGTAGGAAAATTCCATTTACAGCTTACGGCTGCAGAAGTAATAGTAATACCTCTTTCTTTTTCCTGCTCCATCCAGTCTGTAGTAGCAGCACCATCATGCACTTCACCAATTTTATGAATCATACCGGTGTAGCGAAGAATACGCTCGGTAGTGGTGGTTTTTCCTGCATCAATATGTGCAGCAATACCAAAGTTGCGTTGAAATTTTAAGTCGGCCATGACGCTTTATTTGTTGTTTTTATTTTTTGTTATTTGGCTGAAAAGCAAGTGGCAGCTTAGGTTGCGTCGCACACTTGTACGCTTTATACATTTCTCAGCTTTTTTTAGGCGGCAAAGGTAAGGGTTTACAGCATTGTAAGCGATATGAAGAAATATTTAATTCTTAATGTGGAAAGTTTCTAATTAATTGATAAGATAATTAAAAAAGCCCCGCATTTTGCAGGGCTTTAACTATATAAATTCTGAGATTAAACTTTAAAGTGAGAGAACGCTTTATTAGCTTCTGCCATACGGTGTGTATCTTCTTTCTTTTTAAAAGCAGCACCTTCACCTTTACTAGCTGCAATAATTTCATTAGCTAATTTATCAGCCATTGTTTTTCCGTTTCTTTCACGGCTGTAACGCACCAACCATTTCATGCTTAAAGAAATTTTTCTGTCTGCACGTACTTCTGAAGGAATCTGAAAAGTAGCACCACCAATTCTACGGCTCCTTACTTCTACCGCCGGAGTTACATTTTGCAATGCTTTCTTCCAGATTTCATAACCATCTTCATTGGTAATTTTACTTACCTTATCAAGAGCATCGTAAAAAATAGTAATGGCTGTACTTTTTTTACCATCCCACATTAAGTTGTTTACAAAACGGGTAACTAATTTGTCATTGTACTTACCATCAGGAGCTAACGGTAATTTCTTGGCTTGTGCTTTACGCATGTTGTTTAATTTTTAAAAAACTGTTGTAGCTGAATTTCTTCAAGTATTAAAACTTTACTCAGTACAGGTTATAATTAAGGAAAATTATTTCTTAGCTTTTTCTTTCTTGGTACCGTATTTAGAACGGCTTTTCTTACGGTCTTTAACGCCCGCAGTATCTAAACTACCACGAACAATATGGTAACGTACACCCGGTAAATCTTTCACACGACCACCACGTATTAATACGATACTGTGTTCCTGTAAGTTATGACCTTCTCCGGGAATATAAGCAATAACCTCAACTTTATTGGTTAAACGAACTTTAGCAACTTTACGCAAAGCTGAGTTCGGTTTTTTGGGAGTTGTTGTATATACTCTGGTACATACACCACGGCGTTGAGGACAAGCATCTAACGCTCTTGATTTACTTTTAGCCCTGATGATTTCGCGGCCTTTTCTTACTAATTGCTGAATTGTAGGCATTCTGCTTCTTTAATTTTTTGGGACGGCAAAGGTAATGGGATGAATATAATTATCCAAAATAAAAATCCCGAATTTCAAAATGTTTTAAAACTCGGGGTTTTGTGTTGATAAATTTTCTTTGTTAGATTCTCTCCAACCAATTAAATCGGTCATCTGATCTGCCGTATCTTATATTATTTAATTGCCCTTTTACTTTTGGTGCAACAGTCCATGCATCAAACTTCATTGCAAAATCTTTGTAACGTAGTTCTTTAATAGGTGCAATAGTAGCGGCAGTTCCTGTACCGAATACTTCTTTCAAAGAACCTTTTTTATAAGCTTCTATTACTTCATCAATATTAATTTTTCTTTCTTCTACCTGTAAACCCATTTCTTCTAATAATGTTAGAACACTTGCCCGGGTTACACCTTCCAGAATAGTTCCTTCATCTAAAGATGGCGTTACAGCAGTATTATTAATTACAAATACTACATTCATCATTCCCACTTCCTGCAACCATTTATGTTCAAAAGCATCTGTCCATAAAACCTGATCGTAGCCTAACTTCTGTGCTTCTTTAGCTGCCATCATACTTCCACCGTAGTTGCCTGCATTTTTTGAAAAGCCAACACCACCGGGTGCTGCACGGGTATATTTTTCTTCTACATAAATTTTCATCGGTTCTGCATAGTAAGGACCTGTAGGACTTAAAAGAATTAAAAATTTATAAGTTAATGATGGTTTAACGCCTAAAACAGGATCTGTTGCAAACATGAACGGACGGATATATAATGAATGTTCTGCTTTTGCAGGAATCCAGTTTTTATCTAATTCAATTAATTGCTTCATGCCGTCAATAAAAATTTCTTCAGGCACTTCCGGCATACACATTCTTTCAGCAGATTTATTAAAACGCTTCCAATTATCGTAGGGGCGGAAAATAAATGCATCACCGTTTTCGAACTTATATGCTTTGATTCCTTCAAAAATTGATTGACCGTAATGCAAAGCAGCCAACGATGGCTCTAACAACAAAGGTTGATAAGGTTTAATTTCAACATTCTTCCACTCTCCGTTTTCATAATCGGCTTCTAACATATGGTCTGTAAAAAATTTTCCGAAAGGAATATTTTCCAAACTCAAATCATTTAATTTACTGCGTTCTACTTTGGTTACATTAAAATCTACTGTTGTTTCCATAACACTATATTTGATGCAAATAAACAGAAAAAACAAAAACTAACAACTGTTAATATTTGAATGGAAGAAGGTTTACAAAATATTATACTACCCAATGCTGCCATTGTTGACTTATACAATAAGCATTTAGTGGTTATTGAAGGCGTTGAAAAGGTTGAAAAAAAAGTTGCCAAACAACCTGCAGCCAAGCAAAATAATGAGTTGATTTTTTTAGGAGATAATAAGAAAAATATTGCCATTGCAGTAAATGATGAAACGGCAACTTATTTACGAGATGAATGGTTACAATTATTAACCAATATGCTAACTGCCTGCAAGTTGAATATTGGTGATGTTGCTATTATTAATATGCATAAACAACCAACCGATTTTATTCAACTAAAAGAAAAAATAAATCCATCTTTTTGTTTGTTATTTGGTGTAAAAACCAATGCATTGGATTTGCCCTTTGTTATGCCCGATTATCAGATTCAGAAACACAATAATTGCAGTTTTATAACAGCCCCTTCTTTTGCTGCAATGGAAGGCAATTCTCAGGAAGCCAAAATTGAAAAAAGTAAACTCTGGGTTTGTTTAAAACAACTCTTCAATATATAACATGCTTACATTAATTTTTGCTACCAACAACCAACATAAGGTTGATGAAATAAAATCTGTATTGGGAAACAGTTTTGAAATAATTACTTTACAAGAGGCAGGTATTGATATTGATATACCTGAACCTTATGATACACTGCAGGAAAATGCATCAACTAAATCTGCAACCATTCATACATTAACTAACAAAAATTGTTTTAGCGAAGACACAGGTTTAGAAGTGGATGCATTAAACGGTGAGCCCGGTGTTAAGAGTGCACGTTATGCCGGTGATGTAAAAAACTTTCAGGCAAATATTGATAAGTTATTATTGAATTTAGAAGGGAAAGAAAACAGAACAGCACAATTCAGAACTGTGATTTCTTTGATATTAAATAATGAAGAGCATTTTTTTGAAGGCGTTTGCAAAGGTAAAATTATAACCGAACAAAAAGGTCTAAGTGGCTTTGGTTACGACCCGGTTTTTATTCCTGATGGAAGTAATAAAACTTTTGCTGAAATGACAATGGAAGAAAAAAATGAATTCAGCCACAGAAGAAAAGCAACAGATAAATTGATTGAGTTTTTGAAAGAATATAATATCACGAATTAATACCAATTACACGAATTCATTAAAAAATAATGAAACAAAAATTCGTGTAATTCGAAATAATTTGTGTAATAAAAAAATAACCAATGGATAGAGTAAAAATAAATCTTCCCGATACATTTTCATTTTCGACCAATCTCACTGTTCGCATAACAGATTTGAATTATGGCGGTCATGTTGGCAACGATTCTTTTTTGTCATTAATACATGAAGCAAGGCTTCAGTTTCTCAATCATTTTGGTTATAGTGAAATGAATGTGGAGGGTAATGGAATAATTATGGCAGATGCTTCCATTGAATTTAAACATGAATTGAGTTACGGCGATACAATTAAAATTTCTGTAGCAGCTACCAATTTTGATAAATTAGGTTTTGATATTTTTTATTTACTTGAAAAAGTTACCGCCGATAAAGTAGTTATTGCTGGCAAAGCCAAAACAGGAATGATGTGTTTTGATTATAACAATAAAAAAAGAGTAGCAGTGCCTGATGCTGTTGTACAAAAATTATCAAACTAAGGGTATAGCAAGTATTTTGTTCTCATTTTTTTATAGTTAGCTAAACCCGGCTCCCAGCTTGCACGAATTTCATCAGCAGATTTACCAGCTTTTATTTGTTCTTTAAAATCAGCATTTCCTGCCAGAAAATCTATATTGCCCATTTCTTTACTTTGTGTTCTGTCGAAGAATTTTTCTTTTAAGGGGTAAGCATTATATAGCTCAATCATCCATTCAATATTTATTCTTTTTGTTTTTTTAAGCTTAGTAACATCGTAGTTTCTTAAATCTAATCCATAACAAACTTCATTCATGTATAAAGGTGTTTCACTCATTCCTTTTATGCTTACCGGCGTAAAAGAAAAACTGTATTTATCTTTTAATAAGGGGCTTCCTAAAACAGTGAATGGAAAATATGTTCCTCTTCCATGGTTTAATGCCACCCCTTCAAACAAACAGGTTGAAGGATATAACAGTATACTTTGTTGGGTATTTAAGTTTGGTGAAGGTTTTATCGGCACCACATAATCCATATCATGATTGTAATTTTTTATGGTAACAATTTTCAATTTGCATTGCATATTATTCGGCAACCAACCTTCTCCATTAATCATTTGTGCAAATTCCGCAACCGTCATTCCATGTGCAATAGGAATGGGAAACTGACCGAGACCTGATTTATACTTCATGTCCAGAACAGGTCCATCAATTAAATAACCATTAGGGTTGGGCCTGTCTAAAATCAATAATTCTTTATTATTTTCAGCACATGCTTCCATTACATTTCTAAGTACATTAATGTAAGTATAAAAGCGGCAGCCAACATCCTGAACATCGTAAATCATTACATCTACATCCTGCAAATCTTCTGTTGAGGGCTTTCTTTTTTTGCCATATAAAGAAATGATTTTAATACCTGTAGCACTATCCACTTCATCACCAACAGTTACACCTGCACTGGCTTTACCTCTAAAGCCATGCTCGGGGCCAAATACTTTTACAAAGTTGATTCCGCGTTTCATTAAACTATCAACTAAATGTTGCTTACCAATAACAGTAGTGGGGTTAGCGAGAATGCCAACACGCTTACCTTTTAAATAATCAAAATATTTTTCAGTTTGCTCTGCACCGGTTACTATATTTTCTTTTGTATAGCTATCAAAATGACTTTCAGTATTCTTCTTCAATAAGCTATTTACAGAAAATATGGTAAGCAAAAATGAAGCAGCAATTAATTTCATAGTAGAGAATTAAGCATTAAAAATAGGTGATTGACAGGTTGTTATTGAAAAACTCTTTTGCTTAATTAGTTTTCCTTTAACCACAGACTAAAAGAGTTGTCATACAGTGTTTAAACAGGTACATCCGGTTTCTCGCCTGTTATCAAACTCCATAACGCTACAGTAAAACAATCAGTATTTAAAAAATTTCAACTTAAAAAATCCAAACTTCATCATCCATCGTAACTGTATGCAAACAAAATCATTAAAACAAAAACTCAGTTATGAAAAAAATTATTATCCTGTTTGCAAGTGCATTCATTATCAATGCATCTATGGCACAAAAAATGGAAAAAACCGTTGAAGTTGGCGGTGCTCCAATGTATCCTTCAAAAAACATTATTGAAAACGCTGTTAACTCTAAAGACCATACTACTTTAGTTGCAGCAGTTAAAGCAGCCGGCTTAGTTGAAACATTACAAGGTGCCGGACCATTTACTGTATTTGCACCAACTAATGCAGCATTCGATAAATTACCAAAAGGCACTGTTGAAACTTTGGTAAAGCCTGAAAACAAAGCAACACTTACTAAAATTTTAACTTACCACGTAGTTGCAGGAAAATTAGATGCAAAAGCTATTGCAGAAAAAATTAAAGCAGGCGGTGGTACAGCAGAACTAACAACAGTACAAGGCGAAACATTAAAAGCCAGTATGAAAGGTAGCAAATTAGTTTTAACAGATGCTAAGGGTGGTACAGCTACTGTAACTATTAAAAATGTATACCAAAGCAATGGTGTAATACATGTTATTGATACTGTTTTAATGCCTTAAATAAATTCTGATTCATCCAATATCCAAGCTTATTGAACGGTTGTTGTAATGTTGCAACAACCGTTTTGTTTTTGTACTTTGTGTAAAATTTTTATTAACCAGGCTTTTGAATAACTATTAAACTTCTGTTGCGTCGCACTCTTGTACTGCAACAAGTAATGCTTCAAAAAAAACAAATTGCTTATGCCCGCTAAAATTATTCATAAACATAAGTTAGCCACACGCTGGATGCATTGGATAAACTTTCCGGCATTAACAATTATGATTTGGAGCGGAATGCTTATCTATTGGGCAAATGATGTGTATGAAATAAAAATCGGCGGTTACACAATTATTAAATTCTTTCCTGATTGGTTTTATAAATTCTTTCATATTCCTTACAAATTAGCAGAAGGTATGGGCTTTCATTTTGCTTTTATGTGGTTGTTTATGATTAATGGATTGTTTTATATTATTTACACTTTTGCTTCGGGCGAATGGAAATATTTATTACCCGATAAGAAAAGTTTTAAAGAAAGCTGGTTAGTTGTACTGCATGATTTAGGTATTCGTAAACAAGCCCCTGAACAATTAAAATATAACGCTGCTCAACGCATTGCGTATTCTGCTATAATTATTATGGGTATTGGTTCTGTAATTACAGGCTTTGCTATTTACAAGCCTGTTCAAGTAAGTTGGTTAACTGCAATTTGCGGTGGTTACGAGGCTGCACGTGCAGAGCATTTTATTTTAACAGTGGGTTATGTGCTGTTTTTCTTAATTCATGTTATACAGGTTATTAAAGCAGGTTGGAATAATTTCAGAGCAATGATTGCCGGCTTCGAAATAATTAAAGAAAAAGAAAATCACAACTAATTAAATTTAATACTATGCAGGAAGTAATTGTTGATGATAAAAAATTAAAATCTTACAAACAAAAGAGTTTGTTTGCTTTCAGCGTATTTTTTATAATGATTATTATAGCAATTATCAGTTGGCGTTGGTTAATTAATCAACCTGTAAAAGCAGATGTATTGAGTGTAAATAAAGAAGGTTTTAATGCTAAAGAATCTAACGGTATTCAACAGCCAATAAGAAATGTGTTAAGTGTAAATGAAAAAATCTTCAGCTCCATTTTTAATAAACAGAAATTAGTAAAAGAATATCCAAAAAATATGGCGGTAAAAACGCCGAGAGTTAATGGTGATGTGGGTTTAGATGAGGATTTTTTTGATGCTGCAACATGGAAATTACAGGTAGTAAAAACAACCGGTGATACTTTATTTGTTTCTTTAGATGATATTAAAAAATTGCCTAAAATAGATGTAGTTTATAATTTTAAATGTATTGAAGGCTGGAGCCAGATAACATGGTGGAGCGGTGTACGTTTCAGTGATTTTTTACAACATTATAATTTAACCAACGAAGCTCAACTAAAATATGTTGGCATGAAAACGCCTGATGAAGAATATTATGTTGGCATTGATATGCCGAGTGCTATTCAGGCACAAACTATTCTTTGTTATGAAATGAATGGAAAGCCTTTACCAATGAATCAAGGCTATCCGTTAAGATTAATTATTCCGGTTAAATATGGCGTTAAACACATTAAGAGAATCGGTACTATTTCCTTCGCTAATAATAAACCGGCAGATTATTGGGCAGAGCGTGGTTATGATTACTATACCGGGCATTAGTAATTTTTGTTTTACTTCTTTCTACAAAAAACATATCTTGTTTGCACAACAACGCTTATGCAAACAACTGCTACACTTAAACAACGCATTAACAGTATTGATTTATTGCGTGGTATTGTAATGATTATTATGGCTTTAGACCATGTTAGAGATTTCTTTCATATTCATGCCATGGATGATGACCCTACTAATCTGCAAACAACAAGTCCTGCTTTATTTTTTACCAGGTTTATTACACATTACTGTGCCCCGACATTTGTATTTCTTTCAGGTACTTCTATCTTTCTGCAAAGCCAACGAAAAACAAAAAAAGAGTTATCTATATTCCTTTTAACAAGAGGTTTATGGTTAATGTTTTTAGAAATTGTGGTTATTAATTTTTTATTCAGCTTTAATCCGTTGTACAATTTTATTGGGTTACAGGTTATATGGGTTACAGGTTTATCAATGGTTATAATGAGTGTATTAATTTTTCTTCCTTTAGAAATAATTTTCGTTTTAGGATTAATAATTATTTTAGGCCATAATTATTTAGACCGTTTTAATTACGATATAAGTAAACCAATACCATTTGCCTGGTCTTTGTTACATCAGACCTCCTTCAGAATGTATGCACCCAACAGATTTTTCGGAGTGTTGTATCCATTAATACCATGGCCCGCTGTAATGATGTTGGGTTATTGTTTAGGCAAATGGTTTACAAAAGACTATGATGCAGTAAAGAGAAGAAAACAACTAATTACCATCGGCTCTGTTGCAGTTGTAGTTTTTATTGCCTTACGCTATTCAAACAAATACGGCGATGCTGCATTATGGAGTGAACAAAGCAGAGGTACAGTGTATACCATTATTTCATTTTTTAATGTAACAAAATATCCGCCATCATTATTGTATCTCTGCATTACATTAGGCCCGGCATTAATCGTTTTATCCTTAATTGAAAAAGTACAAGGCAGTTTTACAGACGCTGTTACAGTTTATGGAAGGGTACCTATGTTTTATTACCTCTGCCATTTCTTTTTAATACACTTGCTCTGTGTAATTTTCTTTTATGCAAGCGGGCATCATAACAATGAAATCAAAGACCCAAAACTTACCTCTCTGTTTTTATTTCGTTTGCAACATTGGGGCTATCCTTTATGGGTTGTATATGTTATATGGATTAGTATTGTGGTATTTCTTTATCCTTTCTGTAAAAGATATAGTGAATATAAAGCCACACATAAAAAATGGTGGTTAAGTTATCTGTAAACAAAATAGCCATCAAAAAATTTGATGGCTATTTTATTATAATCTTAAGAAAAACTATTTCTTTATATACATTACTTCTTTAACCAACTTCACTGTTCTTTCAACATCAGGAATAGCTAATGCAGCTAAATTGGGTGCATAGTGCATTGGTGCATCTGCACTGGTAATTCTTCTGATAGGTGCATCTAAATAATCAAACCCTTCTTTCTGAATACGGTAAGTAATTTCAGAGCTAACACTTGCAAAAGGCCACTGCTCTTCAACAATAACCAAACGGTTTGTTTTCTTAACACTGTCTAAAATAGTTCTCCAGTCCAAAGGTTTAATGGTTCTTAAATCAACCACTTCTGCACTAATACCTTCTTTCTCTAATTCTGTTGCTGCATTCAAAGCAACTTTCATCATTTTATTATAAGAAACAATTGTTACATCTCTTCCGGCTCTTTTTACATCAGCCTTGCCTAATGGTATGTAATATTCCTCATCAGGAACATCGCTTTTATCTCCATACATCAATTCGCTTTCCATAAACATTACCGGGTCTTGTTCATAACGAATTGCCTGTTTCAATAAACCTTTCGCATCATAACCATTACTTGGAGAAACTACTTTAATACCTGGGATATTAGCATAATAACTTTCAAAAGCTGTAGAGTGTTGTGCACCTAATTGCCCTGCACTTCCATTACCGCCACGAAACACAATCGGGCAACTGATTTGGCCACCACTCATTGCCAGCATTTTACTTGCAGTATTTAAAATCTGGTCTAATGCCAATACAGCAAAATTCCATGTCATAAACTCAACAATCGGCTTTAACCCATTTTGAGCAGCACCAACACCAACTGCGGTAAAACCTAATTCAGCAATAGGTGTATCAATTACGCGTTTGGGGCCAAATTCAGCCAACATACCCTGGCTTACCTTATAAGCACCATTATATTCTGCAACCTCTTCGCCCATTAAAAAAACTTTATCATCTCTCCTCATCTCCTCGCTCATTGCCTCACGTAATGCTTCTCTAAATGCAATTGACCTCATAGTTATCTGGTAATTTTATTGAGGGGCAAAAATATAAGATTATGTTGTACAAAACGAAGCGATTTTTTGGGTAACAAACTTTTTGTTCTTTAATAAACACCTGTTGCGTCGCACACTTGTACGTTCGGTTCCACACTCGACTTAAATAATAAACCCCTACAATTGCAGGGGTTTATTAACTTACTAATCTTAGTTACTTTTAGAATATATTATAACCAAAAGCTACATAGTATAATCCGCCAACTTGTGCGTTACCAAAGCCATTGATATAATATTTATTAAGCAGGTTGGTTGCACCAAACTTAATCTGAGAGCTGATTTTAGGGAATTTATATGTTGCCTGGGCATCTATAGTTCCAAATGCTGGTACATTACCTACAACAAAACTTCCTTCATACCAGAAGCTTTCCTGCCATTTGTAAACCACATTAAAACCAATTCTTTTTTGATATAAGAAACCTGTATTACCAAATGAAAGGTTTACACGGGTTTTAGGCGTATTGAAGTAAGAAACAAAGTTCGGGTCACTTGGCTGGTCTGTAATTTTATCTCCGTAAATATTAGCACCAACCATAAAATTATTTGGTAATAAATAATCTACAGAAGCACCCCAACCACTTGTTTTAACTGTACCGCTTGCATTTTGTGCTACGCTGAAACCGGTATTAGCTTTACCTGTAACAGAATTTGGAGCAACCTGCAAACCATTTACCCTTGTAATAAAATTATCATAAGTAGCCATGTATGCATACACATCAAATAATAATCTCTTTCCAAATAACCCTTTATAACCAACTTCATAAGAAGAAGAGTTTTCAGCTTTTAAAGGATTGAATTTTATTTGAGCACCTGTTGCACTGTAAACCGGGTTAGTATTTAAACCATAGTAATCAATCATTTTTTGAACACCACCACTTAATATGGTACCGCCTCCAACTACTAAACCAATCCATTGGTCTTGCGTAGAACCGAAACGATATGCCTGTTGATATGATAAACGGATGTTATGGTCTTGTGCTAATTTAACAACGGCAGAAGCTCTTGGTGTAAAACGGCCATCGAAATTGGTGCTTTTATCATAACGTCCTGAAACACTCAATTTCAACACATCACTAAATAATTTTTGAGATAATTGAGCATAAGCACCTTCTTCATTAATCAGAATTTTTCCCGGGTTAATGGTAGTTTGGTCTGCAAATAAAGTTCCTTGAGAATCTAACCAATATCTTTTCCAGTTACCACCAATCAATAAATCTGTTCCTTTAGGAAGTTTTAATGAATTAGTTAAATTCCACTGACCTTCTAAAACATACAAACTTGTTTTATCTAAGAACAATGCACCGCCTTTAGAAATAGGTGTTTGTACAATTTGCTGGAATAAAGGATTATTATAAATAGGGCCTGTTGGTCTGCCTGCATCTGCTACAGCTCTTGCCTGTTGATGGGCTGCTGTAGAACTCAAACCCGCAGCAAGATAGCTGCTGTAAGCTGTTGCATAAATAGGATACCATGTTGTACTTGGTTTCCATGCTTCGTTAAAGTAACGGGCTGCAATAGTTACGTTATAAGAATCACCTGAGTTTTCTTTTGTCATCCAGGCTCTTACAAACCAATCACTTCCTTTTACTTCTAATTTATATTGACCCATTTTTAAATTCTTCAGAGAATATCTATCGCTACCGGTATAAACTGTGTTACCTGTTCCCCAGTAACCTGTTAAAGAAGCTTCCACTTTTGAAGATAATTTGTAATATAAACCACCTGATAATTTTACGTTAACGGTATTAGGGTCAACCACGTCTTTTTCAGCATAACCTGTACGGCTAACATTTTGGCCGGCAAAATAATTTTTAGAAGCACTTGAGCCATACAAAATAGGAGCATAACTTGCCAACGGAGCTAACGGCCCAACAAACAATGACTGATATTGTTGCAAAGTATAAAGAGAAGCTGCTCCATCTAAAGTTGGCAATAAAGTAGGGCCACCCGCTGCTGCGGCTGCAGCTCTTACAGCGGCTGCAACATTTGATAAACCACTGGTTGTTTCATCTCCGTATACATTCACACCATCATAGTTAGGGTCAGAGTTTCTGTCACCTGTTGTAACATAACCGAAAGGTTTGCCTGTGGCAGGAGGTACAGGTCTGGCATAGTTACCCTGATTATTTGCCAACCACTCTTTTGCCTGCATAAATTCTGCACCTATTTTAAATGCAAATTTTTCAGATATTTTTTTGCCCCAACGTAAACTCCAGTCTGTATAAAGATTTGCAGGGCGTTGGTAACTATCAATATGGTTAACACCTTGTTTTACCTGAAAACTTAAACCTTGGTATTTAAAAGGGCTTTTACTGTTTATTAATAAAGTACCATTCATACCGCCCGGTCCGTATAATGCAGAAGACGCACCTGATAGCAATTCCATATTATCAACGTCTAATTCTGTTAAACCGATTACACTACCAACCGCAAAATTTAAACCCGGTGCCTGATTATCCATACCATCAACAATCTGATTTAAACGTAAATTACCGCTGCTGTTAAAACCACGGGTACTGATGCTTTTAAAAGCAAAACCGGCAGTGGTAACATCCACACCTTTTAAGTTGGCAAGAATATCGTAATAATTTGTTGCAGGAGAGTTACGAATAGTTGTTGAACTTACTCTTTCAACAGAAACGGGAGATTCTAAAATTCTTTCAGGAACACGAGATGCAGCTACCACAATTTCATCTCCCAAAGCATAAGAAATATCTAAGTCTACATTCAATTCGCTTCCTGTAAAAGTTACTTCTTTGGTTTTAAAACCCACTGAAGAAACAACTAATGTAAAAGGAGCTTTTTGTGTGGTTGTAAATTTAAAATTACCGTGTTCATCTGTATAGGCTCCTGCTGTTCCACTTTTTACGGTAACAGATACAGCAGCAACAGATTCATTTGATTTGCTGTTTTTAACTGAACCGCTTACTACGGTTTGTGCAGAGAGGGAAAAACTACATAAAAGTAAGAATACTGATAAGCACGTAAGGCTGGTTAGTTTTCTCATAATGGCATTTTTAGTTGAAATTGTTCAGCAAAATAGTGATTGTTAGCTTGTTGTAAAAATTTTATTTCTGCACAAAAAGAAAAACTGTTTATAAAAAACGTAGATAAATCAGATTTACTTTGAAGATTGCTGTGTTATTTTTGAAAATGCAAATTTTTAATTTTCCCAATCAGCTTAATTTTTACAAAGGCAAAGTAAGAGATGTTTATTATCTGCCGAATGATATATTGGTAATGGTAGCAAGTAACCGTATTTCAGCTTTTGATGTTATTTTACCAAAACCCATTCCGTTTAAAGGGCAGGTATTGAATCAAATAGCGGCTTATATGTTGAATGCCACCAAAGATATTTGCCCTAATTGGCTATTAAGTTCTCCTGCTCCTAATGTTTCCATCGGTAAAAAATGTGAGCCTTTCAAGATTGAAATGGTTGTAAGAGGCAATTTAACAGGCCATGCCTGGCGTACTTATGCAAGTGGGGCAAGGGTTTTATGCGGAGTAATCATGCCTGATGATCTGAGAGAAAATGATTATTTCCCTACACCTGTTATTACACCAAGTACCAAAGCAAGCGAAGGGCATGATGAAGATATAAGCAAAGAAGAGATTATAAAACAGGGTTTGGCAACTGCTGAAGAATGGACAGTTTTAGAAAAATATGCTTTACAATTATTTGAAAGAGGTAAGCAAATTGCTGCCGAGCAGGGTTTAATTTTAGTTGATACCAAATATGAGTTCGGAAAAATTGGCGATACTATTTATTTGATGGATGAAATTCATACACCGGATTCTTCCAGATATTTTTATGCCGATGGCTTTGAAGAAAGGCAAACCAAAGGAGAAAGACAACAACAATTGAGTAAAGAATTTGTGCGTGAATGGTTAATTGCCAACAATTTTATGGGTAAAGAAGGGCAAACTGTTCCTGAGATGAGTGAAACATGGATTGATACCATTTCTAAAAGATATATTGAGCTTTACGAAAAAGTAATAGGCGAAAAATTTGTTCCTCAGGAATTGAGTGATGAAGCAACTTATTCAAATATTATAAACGCTTTAAATAAATTATAAAGCGAACAATTTTTAATAAAAAAGCCAGCTTCTTTCAGCGGGCTTTTTTATTAAGCTTTTTAAGTTTATTTCTTTTCTAATGTTGGATATTTAATACCTAATTGTTCAAGGTAAGTACTGTATTTAGCAGGGTCATAATAATATTTTTTCATTTCAGGTCGGTACTTATCCATCGTTTCCTTATTTAAGTATGTTGGGGCAGGATCTTCTTTGCTTAAAAATGGTTTGTATTGCTCGTCTTTGGTTTGTACATTTTTAAAATAATCTTTCGCATCTGCAACAATTTTAGGATTGGTAAAAATGTCTATTAATGTTAAAGCAGTTGCCTTAGCTCCGGCCAAAGTTCCTTTATGTGCAATAGGTGTAGCCATTGCAATGGCATTGCCCCAATGATGCCCCTTTAATCCGGGAATATTGGCAGGATAATGTAACACAACAGTTGGTATATTCCAGCTAATGTCTGCAATATCATCGCTGCCACCACCCCATGAAAAGGGAACTGAACCTTTAGTGCTATCTATATTTTTTTTCAACCCATCAATAGCCTTGCCCATTTGATCTTTCTTTGGTGCATCCATTAACTTTTGAGTGGCTCTTGCCAGCTGTTGATCTTCTTCACTCCATACCGGCATACCCACTCTTTTTATATTAGGATAAAATGCTTCAGCAATAGATTTATTAAAATGACCTGGCCACGCAGTACCTAAAATCTGATAAGTCATTTTTGTATCTGTCATCATTGCTGCACCGTTAGCCATCTTAACACCGGACTCATACATACTTTTTATATCATCATAATTTCTTTCTCTGAAATAATACCAAACACTTGCTTTTGAAGGAACAACATTCGGTTGATCTCCGCCATCTGTAATTACATAATGGCTGCGTTGTGTTGGTTTCAAATGCTCTCTTTTAAAGTTCCAACCAACATCCATTAATTCAACCGCATCTAATGCACTCTTACCACGCCAGGGAGCTCCTGCAGCATGAGCAGCATCTCCTTCAAAAGAAAATTTTACAGATACTAAACCGTTATCACCCAAGTCTCCGTAATCACAGCCAAAATCGCTGCTGACATGTGTAAAAATGCAGGCATCAACATTTTTAAAATAGCCATCTCTAACATACCATGCTTTGCTGCCTAACAATTCTTCGGCAACACCCGGCCATATAACCAATGTTCCGAGAATATTATTTTTTTGCATTAATTCTTTAACAGCAATGGCAGCATATATAACAACTGCCTGTCCGCTATTATGCCCTTCGCCATGCCCCGGAGCACCTTCCACAATTGGCTCTTTATAAGCAACGCCGGGTTTTTGAGATGCTTTGGGAATACAATCAATATCGCTACCCAAAGCAATTACCGGGCTGCCGCTTCCCCACTTTGCCATCCAGGCAGTGGGAATATTGGCTATTCCTTTTTCAACGGTAAACCCGTTTTTAGAAAGTATATCGGTTAAATATTTTGAAGTTTCAAATTCCTGAAAACCAAGTTCACCAAAACTAAAAATCATATCCACCATTTCCTGTACGGCTTTTTGCTGATTGCCAACAGAAACTAATGCTTCGCTTTTTAGTTTTTCAATAAAAAGAGAATCAAATTTTTTTTGTGCTGATGCGAGTGATGCTGTTATAATAAAAACCAGCATTAAAAAGGCTTTACGGTTGGTTGGTCTCATGTTGCAGATGTTTTTCTTATTATGCGGTAAAATAAACAAATGCTTTTAAACAACCAAATAAGATACTTGTTATTAGATATGTACACAGGCTTTCCACTATTGAATGGTTTCATTTTTCTTTAGTTTATTAGCTTGTACATTTGCGGCAGTTTTTTAAAGTTCAACAACGAACAAAGCGTTGAAGAGTGCGATACTTCGGCTTCGCTCAGTACAGGCTTCACAAAAGCATCTTACTTATTCAGCAGCTTGGTTCATTATAAATATTACAACATGAGTTTATTTGAGCATCAACACACAGAATTTCAGAGAAGACACATTGGCCCTAATGAAGCAGACACTAAAAAAATGTTGCAAACTATAGGGGTTGGCAGTTTAGAGGAATTGATTGATAAAACAGTTCCCAAGGCTATTCGTTTGCAAAACAATTTAAATCTGCCCGGTGCACAAAGCGAAGCAGAATATTTGAATGAGTTGAAGACTGTTGCAGCTAAAAACAAATTATATAAAACTTATATTGGTCAAGGTTATTACAATACCATAACCCCGAGTGTTATTCTCAGAAATATTTTTGAAAACCCGGGTTGGTACACACAATACACCCCTTATCAGGCAGAAATTTCTCAGGGGCGTTTAGAAAGCTTATTAAACTATCAAACAATGGTTGGTGATTTAACGGGATTGCCTTTGGCTAACGCTTCTTTATTAGACGAAGCTACTGCTGCTGCCGAAGCAATGGCAATGTTATTTCATCATGGTGATAGCGATAAAAAGAAAAAGTTTTTTGTTGATGAAGCTGTTTTTCCGCAAACAAAAGATTTATTAATTACCCGTGCAACACCCATAAATATTGATTTGGTTTTTGGTGATTATAAAACTGCATTAATAGATGAAAGCTATTTTGGTGCTATTGTTCAATACCCGAATGATAACGGCAGTATTGAAGATTATAAAAGTTTTATTAATGCTATTCATTCTGTGAATGGATATGTTGTTATGGCTACAGATTTGCTGGCATTAACCTTATTGACTTCTCCGGGAGAATTAGGTGCTGATGTTGCAGTTGGCTCTGCACAACGTTTTGGTGTTCCTTTAGGTTATGGTGGTCCGCATGCTGCTTTCTTTGCAACGAAAGATGAGTTTAAAAGAGGTATGCCCGGAAGAATTATCGGCATAAGCATAGATGCACAAAACAACCGTGCATTACGTATGGCTTTGCAAACACGTGAGCAACATATTAAACGTGAAAAAGCCACTTCAAACATTTGTACAGCTCAGGCTTTATTGGCTAACATGGCTGCTATGTATGCAGTATATCATGGCCCTGAAGGATTGAAAAATATTGCTAAACGGGTATCAACATTAGCCAATGTTTTAAGTGATAGTTTAACTGCTTTGGGTTTTGAGAATGCAAACAATTACTTCTTTGATACAATAAAAATTAAAGCTGATGTTGCAACAGTAAAAGCTATTGCAGAAAAGCATGAAATTAACTTCAGATACTTTAATAACGAATACATCGGTATTTCAATTGATGAAACTACCACTCAAAAAGATGTGTTAGATATTGTATATGTATTTGCTGAAAGTTTAGGAAAGAATGAAGCTGAAATAGAATTTAACAGCGATGATATTTTAACCAACATACCATCTTTTGCAACAAGAACATCATTGTTTTTAACGCATCCTGTTTTTAATACACATCACAGCGAAAGCCAGATGATGCGTTATATTAAACAATTAGAAAATAAAGACTTATCGTTAAACACCAGCATGATTACTTTAGGAAGTTGTACCATGAAGTTGAATGCTGCCAGTGAAATGATACCTGTTAGCTGGCCTGAGTTTTCTCAACTGCATCCTTTCGTTCCGAAAGAACAGGCAGAAGGCTATCAACACATTATTAACCAATTAGAAAAATACCTATGTGAGATTACAGGTTTTGATGCATGCAGTTTGCAACCCAACAGTGGTGCACAAGGTGAGTATGCAGGTTTATTAACTATTATGGCTTATCATAAAGCTAATAATAATGCTCATAGGAATGTGGTGTTAATTCCTATTTCTGCTCATGGTACAAACCCTGCAAGTGCAGTAATGGCGGGCATGAAAGTAGTGGTTGTAAAAAGTAATGAAGACGGAACCATTAATATTGAAGATTTAAGAGCTAAAGCTGAACAATATAAAGATACTTTGGGTGCTTTAATGGTTACTTACCCGAGTACTTATGGTGTGTTTGAAGAAGGTATTGTTGATATATGTAATATTATTCATGAATTTGGCGGGCAGGTTTATATGGATGGTGCTAATATGAATGCACAGGTTGGCTTAACATCTCCTGCCAATATTGGTGCAGATGTTTGCCATTTAAACCTGCATAAAACATTTGCTATTCCTCATGGTGGTGGTGGCCCGGGTATGGGACCGATTTGTGTGAAAGAACATTTGGCAGCACACTTACCTAAGCATGTGCAAAATGCCGAAAGCTTAACGCAAAACGCTTTAAGCCTTCAGCTTTCAGCTTTTGGCTCTAATGCGGTTTCCGCCGCTCCTTACGGTTCTGCTTCTATCCTGTTAATCAGTTATGGTTATATAAGAATGCTGGGTTACGATGGTGTTACAATGGCAACAGAATATGCAATTGTAAATGCCAACTACATGAAGGCAAGATTAGAAAAATACTATTCTATTTTATTTACAGGAAGTAATGGCTATGCTGCACATGAATTTATTGTTGATTTACGTCCGTTTAAAACAAGTGCGGGTATTGAAGCAGAAGATGTTGCTAAACGTTTAATTGATTATGGCTTTCATGCACCAACCATGAGTTTTCCGGTTGCAGGAACTATTATGATTGAGCCTACTGAAAGTGAAGACAAAGCTGAATTAGACAGATTCTGCGATGCACTGATTGCTATTTACGAAGAAATAAAAGCTGTTGAAGAAGGCAAAGCAGATAAAGTTGATAATGCTTTAAAAAATGCACCGCATACCCAAAAAGTTGTTTGTGCAGATGAATGGAATCATACATACACAAGAAAAGAAGCTGCTTTTCCTTTGCCTTATGTTACACAAAATAAATTCTGGCCAAGTGTTGCAAGGGTAAACAATACTTATGGCGACAGAAACTTAGTTTGCAGTTGCGAACCGATTGAAAGTTATATGGAAGTAGAATCTAAGTAAAATAAATTGATAGTTATATAAGAAGCCCTGTTACAAAACGTAGCGGGGCTTTTGTTTTAAATAAATTATATTCGGAACAAATTCATTCAGCATGAAAAAAATATTTTCCCTTATTCTCCTTGTATTATCGCTTTCACTACAAGCACAAACAGACACATTTACAGTTTATAAAAAAACAAGTGTAATGATACCCATGAGAGATGGTGTGAAATTATATACTGTTATTCTTGCCCCTAATAATCATACAGTTTCACTTCCCTTTTTAATACAAAGAACGCCCTATGGTGCAAATATCCCCGTCCAAGATGGTGCAACTATTAATCTTACTAAAACAAGCTTAGAAAAAATAGGTAAAGGCGGATATATTTTTATTCTGCAAGATATACGCGGGAAGTACAAAAGTGAAGGCACTATGCAAATTCATCAACCTATCATTCACTTGCAGGAAAAGAAAGCAGTAGATGAAAGCACAGATACTTATGATACTGTTGATTGGCTGATAAAAAATATTAATAACAATAATAATAAAGCCGGCATTTTTGGTGTATCTTATCCCGGATGGTTGGCTTTGGTGGGTGCTATTGACCCGCATCCTGCATTAAAAGCATCTTCTGAACAAGCTTGTATGGGTGATTTATTTTTAGGTGATGATTTTCATCACAATGGTGCATTCAGATTAAGTTATGGAATGGAATACAGTTATGAAGTTGAACATGATAAAACTACCGACAGCGATTTCCCTTTTCCGCAATATGATTTGTTTGATTGGTATTTAAAGTTAGGCTCACTAAAAAATGTTAATGATGTTTATTTTAAGAAAACAATTCCCACCTGGAACAACTTTACAAAACATCCTGATTACGATACATTCTGGCAAAAGAATTCTCCCTTAAATTATGTTCGTGGTGCAGAAATTCCACAATTACATGTTGGTGGATATTTTGATCAGGAAGATATGAATGGCCCGCAATTGATGTATCAGTTCATGGAAAAAAATGATACGGCACATAAAAATTTCATTGTACTCGGTCCGTGGAATCATGGTCAATGGAGCAGAGCAAAAGCAGACAGCTTGGGGAAAATTTCTTTTGAAAGTAATACAGCAGAATGGTTTCAAAATTTACAAAAGCAATGGTTTGATTATTGGTTGAAAGGAATCGGCGATGGTAATTTTAAAGAAGCAAATTGTTTTCAAACAGGCAGCAACAAATGGAAAACATACGAAACATGGCCACCGAAAAATGCAAGCATTACTAAACTTTACGTACAGGCAAATAATAAAGCCTCTTTTACAAAACCCAATACAGATAAGGGTTCTGTAAGCTATGTTAGCGACCCGGCCAAACCCGTTCCTTACAGAACACAACCCATTGAAGCAACCTACGGACAAGGAAGCAGATGGTATTCCTGGCATGTAGAAGACCAACGCTTTGTTACTTCAAGACCTGATGTAATCAGCTTTACAACCGATTCTTTAACCGAAGAACTTACTGTAACAGGAAAAATAACTGCTCATGTTTTTGCAAGTACAACAGGAACTGATGCAGATTTTGTAGTGAAATTAATTGATGTGTATCCTGCATTTGATAAAAAAAGTTTAGCAATGAGTGGTTATGAATTACCTCTTGCCATGGAAGTGTTCAGAGCAAGATTCAGAAAAAGTTTTGAAAAGCCTGAACCATTCGTTCCAAATAAACCGGAAGAAATTGTGATTGATTTACATCAGATCAATCATACTTTTTTAAAAGGACATCATTTAATGATTCAGATTCAAAGTACGTGGTTTCCTATTATTGACAGAAATCCACAAAAATTTATCCCGAATATTTTTGAAGCTAAAGAATCAGATTTTATTAAAGCAACACATACTATTTATTGTAATAAAAATTTAGCAACTTATATAGAGTTACCGGTAGTAAAGTAATTTCTGAACAACCAAAAAATCATGAAAAATTTATTTCGCATCCTTATCATAATCATTGTAGTTGTAGGAATTATTGTTGTTGCAAGAACATTGATGCAAAAGCCCTGGCAGCATCATAAAGCAGAAGCACTCGTTCCATTACCGGATTCTGCCATCAGTCATTTCAGCAAAGGCATTCAGATTGCAACTATTTCTCCTGAAGACACTACACATATTGATACCCTTCATTTCAATGCATTCAGATTTTTTTTAGAACAATCTTATCCGCTCATTCATCAAAAACTTAACAGAACAATTATATCTAATTACAGTTATGTTTTTGAATGGAAGGGAACAGATACATCTTTACAACCCATTATTTTAATGGGGCATTATGATGTGGTTCCGGTAGAGCAGAGTGCTATGAAACTCTGGACTGCCAAGCCTTTTGGCGGAGAAGTAAAAAACGGTGCCATTTGGGGAAGGGGAAGTATTGATGATAAGCTAAGTGTAATTTCTATTTTAGAAGCAACAGAGAATTTATTGAAACAAGGTTACACACCAAAGAGAACTGTTTTATTATGTTTCGGGCATAATGAAGAATCAACTGGTACAGGAGCCATTGCCATAGTTCGGTATTTACAATCAAAAAATATCAGAGCACAAATGGTGGTGGATGAAGGCGGAGAAATTTCTACCAATAAAATAAAGGGCGTTCAACGCCCGGTTGCATTTATTGGTGTTGCAGAAAAAGGTTATCTGACAGTTGAATTAACTGTAGAAAAAAAAGGAGGGCATTCTTCAATTCCCGATAAAGAAACATCTGTAGATATTTTAGTGAGAGCCTTATATAAGCTTAGATTGCAACATATGCCGGATACCTTCACACCCAGTGTTGAAGAATTTTTAAGCAGAACAAGCGGATCATCAACAGATTTCTTAAATAAAATGGCTTTAAGCAACCGTTGGTTATTTGGAAGTACGGTGAAAAAAATTATGAATGAAAGTGCAGAAGGAGCAGCCATGTTACATACCACTATTGTTCCTACTATGCTTGAAAGTGGCGTAAGAGAAAACGTAGTGCCAACCAATGCTAAAGCTATTGTGAACAGCAGGATACTGACAGGTGAAACCACGAAGGATGTAATTAATTTTATGAAAAAAGTAATTGACGATGAAAGAGTGAAAATTAAAATATCCGGCGATTTTAATACGGAGCCTTCGGCTGCAACACCTTTTACTTCCGATGCATTCAAAAGAATTGAAAATGCTGTTTATAAGATTGAAGATGATGTAATACCGGTTCCTTTTTTAATGTTAGGAGCAACGGATAGCAGGGTGTATAGAGCAATAAGTGATGGTGTGGTAAATTTTACACCTGTAGTTGATAGCAAGGGCTATCATGGTATTGATGAAAGATTGCCGATAAAAGATTATCAAAAAGCTATTTCTTTTTATACATTGATTTTAAAAGAAGCACAACAATAAAAACTAAATTCTAATTTGTTTTTAAACCTAATGCTTTGATATAAGAAGTGTTGGGCTTTATAAATTCAAACTTGCTGTTGAGTGTATAATCAAATAATGCTTGTTTAACAATATTGATATCTGAAGGTTTGAATTTTCTTATCTGTTCAAAATTATTTCTGTTGCTGTTTGCAAAATCAATAATAAGTTGATAATTTTTTGGTCTGTCGAATTGCACAATACCTCTTGAATCATCCATTTTTTTATACGGCCAATAATGCCAACCAATATTATTTTTCTCTAACACTTTTCTGAAAGTCTCAATCCACACATCATCGTTCTCTCCTGTTTCACCGCAGTAAATAGGTACATTATATTTATTACGAAAATCAATGTAAGATTGAATTACATCAACAGTTGCTGCAGTCCAGTATTTATGAAACTGATACACCAAATTATTATCAAAAGGTTTACCAAAAGCATTAAAATTAGATGCCCATTGTGCTCCCTCTAAAAAAATAATATGATTCTTATCCTTCGTTCTGATAGCTGCTTTAATCTTCTTTAATAAAGGTTCCAACAACGGGTTCAATTTTGCAGTATCCATAAAATGCGGAATTGGTTCATTGAATAAATCATAACCCAGCACCGTTGCATTGTTTTTATAATGTTCTGCAATACTCATCCAAATAGAACAAATTTGTTCTTGATAATCTTTGTTTTCATAAATAAAAGGATAACCGTAACTGTCATCAATATTATCGCCGGTTTGTCCGCCGGGGGCAGCATGCATATCTAAAATAACGAATATATTTTCAGCAGTACACCATTTGATAACAGAGTCCATCAAAGTAAACCCACGCAGAGAGTTGCTTTCTCCAAGATATTCTTCATTAGTAAATAATTTATAATGAAAAGGAATACGAATGGAATTCATTCCCAAAAAATGTAAATACTGAATATCTTTTCGTGTAACATAATTCGATAAATGTTCTTTCCAGAATTTTTTTGCTGCGGCAGGTCCAATCAGTTCGCTGATAACTTCATTAATCAATCTTGGTGAATTAGCCTCGCTAAATTTAAACATATAGCCTTCAGGTAATAACCAATTGCCAAGATTGGTACCTCTCATTAAAAAAGGTTTCCCATCAACGCCAATAATCTCTTTACCTTTTACAGATATAAATTTTTGTGCATACAAATAGTTGAATGTACAAATTATAACAATTAAAATTTTACACAGTGATTTCATAATAGTGAGTTGAATGTGAAATTACATAAATATCACCTTACCCATTTCTCCCCATACTTTTATTAATTCAACAATAGTTTGCACTGCTAATTGCATATCCTTCACACCAATCCATTCATGTTTACTATGTATAGCCTGCATACCTGTAAACAAATTAGGACAGGGCAAGCCCATAAAACTTAATCGGCTGCCATCGGTACCGCCACGTATCGGTTTATTAACAGGTATTAAACCAATTCTTTTATAAGCTTCTTCAGCATAAGCAACAACCTGCGGATGATGAACCAACACTTCTTTCATGTTTCTGTATTGTTCTTTTACTTCTAAGGAAAAAGAACAGGCAGGATAATTTTTCATGATACGTTCAACTATTTCTTCCAATACATTTTCATGATGCTCTAATTGTGCTGTATTAAAATCTCTGATTATAAATTCAATAGTAGCTTTTTCAGCCACACCTTCTATATGCACTGGATGAATAAATCCTTCTCTTTTTTCAGTTGCCTCGGGACTTAATGCTTTTGGTAATGCTGCTAGGATTTCTCCTGCAATCTTTAGGGCATTTACTAATTTGTTCTTAGCATAACCGGGGTGAGCTATAACCCCGTTAATCGTTATTGTAACAGCATCTGCACTAAAAGTTTCATCTTCTAAAGTGCCTGCTTCACCTCCATCTAATGTGTATGCATAAGCAGCTCCTAATTTCTGTAAATCAAGTTTGGCTGTACCTCTTCCCACTTCTTCGTCAAGAGTAAATAAAATTTTTATATCACCATGTTTAATTGATGGGTTTTGTATTAAATAATTTGCCATATCCATTATAATGGCAACACCCGCTTTATCATCTGCTCCCAATAAGGTTGTACCGCTTGCAGTAATAATATCATGCCCGATATGTTCTTTTAAGTAAGGGTATTTTTCAATCGAAATAATTTGCGTGGCATCATCAGGCAATACAATATCACTACCGTTATAATTCTTATGCAACAATGGTTTTACATTAGTTCCGCTGCAATCAGGTGCGGTATCTACATGGCTGCAAAAACAAATAACAGGTACTTTTTTTTCAGTATTTGACGGAATGGTTGCATATACATAACCGAATTCATCTACATGAGCATCTTCAATACCCATCTCCTTTAATTCACGCACTAAAACATTCGATAAATCTTTTTGTTTTTCTGTTGAAGGAAAGGTTTCACTTTGCGGATTACTCTGTGTATCAATCTGCACATAACGCGTAAAACGTTCGGCTACTGTATAATGATAATTCATCTTTCAAAGAAACGGAAAAATTAGTGTCAGGTAGTTATGTATATAAGGTATGTAAGGTTTATAAAGTAATTCCACTGAAAAAAGTCTATCTGATTTAAACACACTTTTACTGTATATACCTTATCTACTTTATAAACTTTAAAGACAACTATTGTAAATATTAAAAGCAGTTACTATTTTGAACATTAATTAAAACATACACCATGAAAAAAATTTTAATCGGCGGGCTTGTAGGCGGTTTATTAATCTTTATCTGGCAAACATTATCATGGACAGTTTTACAACTGCATCAGCCCGCACAACAGTATCATCCTAAGCAAGACAGTATAATGGCTTTCTTAAATACAACTATCGGAAAGGAAGGAGGGTATATTATGCCAACACTCCCGCAAGGCTCAACAATGGATGATATGAATAAGTTTGGCGAAAAAGTGATGCATAAACCCTGGGCTCAAATTCAATACCATAAAGATTATAAGGTTGATATGAAAGCAATGGGAATGAATATGCTGCGTGGCTTTTTAGCAAATATTGTGATGATATGTTTATTAGTTTGGATTTTCAGTAAAATGGGCAGACAAAGTTTCTTCACAACGTTTTTAGCCACTTTATTTATTGGTATTATTGTTTTTACCAATCAACCTTATACTACACATATCTGGTATGAACTGTTCGATATAAAAGCACATTTAATTGACGCTCTTGCAAGCTGGGGTTTATGCGGACTATGGCTTGGATGGTGGGTGAATAAGAAGTAGATTAAGTATAAAAAGTAAATAGAGTTTCTAAGATGGAGGATTTTCTTCGAAGAAAAAGCCCATCGAGTTAGGAATACACTTTAATTTTATATACTTAGCTTAATTAATCACATCATAAAAAAAACAACATGAAAAAAACGATTTTACACTTCTTCTTTTTTGTTGCATTGTTTCTGTTAGTGTCATCAAACATTATTGCACAGAAAAAATATTCAGGAAGCAAACATACTACAAGCCATGGAGGAAGTTATACCGGCGGAAAAGGCAGCTCACACAAAGGTGGGCATTATAAAAATGTTAATACAAATAACCATTATGGCAGGCACAAAAAGTAACCTAATAATAAGCTCACTGAAAATTCAGTGAGCTTATTGTTAATTATTCATTTTAATTCTTAATTATTATGGCATAATAATCATGCTCTTTGCTTCAATATCAACCATTTCAATATCAAAAATTAAATCTTTACCCGCTAAAGAATGGTTGGCATCTAATACAACCACATCATCTTTCACTTCAATAATAGTTACAGGAATAATACCACCTTGTCCGTTATTCATATTCAGTTGCATACCCACTTCAGGCACTAAATCTGCCGGAAATCTTTCTTTCGGAAAATCAAAAATCATTTCTTCATTAGCCTCACCATAAGCTTCAGCAGCAACAATCTGAATTGTTTTTTTATCGCCTACACTCATTCCTTCAACACCTTTATCAAAGCCCGGAATCATCATACCTGCACCTACTTCAAACTCAAGTGGTTCGCGGCCTGCAGATGAATCGAATGTTGTGCCGTCTGTTAACTTTCCGTGATAATGTACTTTTACTTTATCACCTTTTTTTGCTTGTTGCATTGTAAATTGTTATTAATTGAATATTATGTTACCGGCTGCAGCACTACTATTATGCTTCTTTTGTCCAAAAGACTCCTTTGGAGCGTCGCACCTTTGTACGGTTGGTAATACTATGCAGCAGGGCAACAAAGTACCTTTATTTAAAGCATATCGGCAATTTAATTTTTATGATACAAAAAACCGCCGTCAAGGCTTAAAGCCGTTGACGGGGTTATCTTTCACCCCGCCGACAGTTATCAACTTCGATGGCGGTTTAGATAAACTTTATAACCAGTAAGTTTGCTTTATGAATTATAAAGACATTAGAATTGTTTTTATGGGCACACCTGAATTTGCAGTAGCAAGTTTAGATGCTTTGGTAAGTGCAGGATGTAATATTGTTGGTGTTGTTACTGCACCCGATAAACCTGCCGGGCGTGGAATGAAGCTGAATGAAAGTGCTGTAAAAAAATATGCTGTTGAAAAAAATTTATACTTACTGCAACCTGAAAAATTAAAGAACGACCATTTTTTACAGGAGTTAAAAGCTTTAAAAGCCGACTTACAGATTGTAGTGGCATTCAGAATGTTGCCCGAACTTGTGTGGAGCATGCCACCAATGGGTACTGTTAATTTACATGGTTCTTTACTACCGCAATATCGTGGTGCTGCACCCATTAACTGGGCGGTAATTAACGGAGAAAAAGAAACAGGTGTTACCACTTTTAAATTGCAGCATGCAATTGATACAGGCAATATTTTATTACAAAAAAGTTTTGCCATTGGTGAAGATGAAACTGCCGGAGAAGTACATGATACCATGAAAATAATAGGTGCAAAAGTTTTGGTTGAAACAGTAAAAGGTTTAGCAGCAGGTAGTTTAAAAGAAACGGCTCAGGAAGAATTCGAAATTCGAAATTCGAAATTCGAAGTTTTACATCATGCCCCAAAAATATTTACTGAAACCTGTAAAATAGATTGGCATAAATCTGCCGGAGAGATTCATAATTTAATAAGAGGCCTCTCCCCTTTTCCTGCTGCTTTTACTTTTCTGAATGATAAAATGTTGAAAGTATATAAAAGCAAAAAAGAAATAACGCAACACAATTATGAAGCAGGTAAAGTTTTCAGTGATAATAAAACATACCTGAAATTCAGTTGCAGCAATGGTTTTATTCATTTATTAGAATTACAGTTAGAAGGAAAAAGGAAAATGTTAGTAGAAGATTTTTTAAGGGGGAATAAAATATAATCTAATGTTTAACTACCTTAAACACATCAAATAGATAAACTTTAAAAGTAATTTAATGAAAAGAGTGATTGTTGCATTTTTACTGTTAAGCGGATTAATTGCAAAAACTCATGCTCAGCTACCTATTCCCAAAGTTGTTAGCGGTAGAGTTGTTCGGATTGAAAATTTTCAATCCCGATATATTACTGCAAGAAACATTGATATCTGGTTACCCGAAGGATATGATGACAAAGCTAAATATGCCGTGTTGTATATGCAGGATGGTCAAATGTTATTTGATGCCTCTCTAACATGGAACAAACAAGCCTGGAAGGTTGATTCAATTGCATCTGATTTATTAACAACAAACAAGGTAAAAAAATTTATTGTTGTGGGTATCTGGAATGGTGATGCCACAAGACATCCCGATTATTTTCCGCAGCAACCTTTTGAAGAACTAACAAAAGCAGAAAAAGATACCGTTACTGCTCAACTGCAAAGAGCAGGAAGAACCAAACAACTGTTTCAACCCAAATCTGATAATTATCTGAAATTTTTAGTACAGGAAGTAAAGCCTTTTATTGATAAACATTATGCTGTGTATAAAGACAGAGCCAATACATTTATTGCAGGAAGCAGCATGGGTGGACTCATTTCTATGTATGCTATTTGTGAGTATCCGAAAGTATTTGGTGGTGCTGCCTGTTTATCTACACATTGGGCAGGTACTTTTACTTTAAACAATAATCCTGTTCCTGATGCATTTATTAAGTATGTAAGTAAAAAAATTCCTGATGCAAAAAATCATCGTATCTATTTTGATTGCGGCGACAAAACTTTAGATGCTTTGTATCCGCCTATACAACAAAGGGTTGATAGTATTATGAAAGTGAAAGGTTATTCAGACAAGCAATGGATTACTAAATATTTTCCCGGAGAAGACCATAGCGAAAAAGCGTGGAGTAAAAGGTTAGCTATCCCCTTAACATTTTTATTGAAGACTAATTAATGGATGATGTTTCGTACTACTTTGGTTTGTGTCTTCACGAACCATATATTTTTAAATCGTGAAGACATGAATTATAGTTATAGTATTAACTAACAGATTTTTCAGGTAAGAAGCTTTTGAAATGACGTTCTTGATTGATTTTGTTGCATTTTATTCATCAGTACAAGTGTGCGACGCAACAGTTGATGCCATAAAAAACAAAAGCTGGTTTCACACTAATAATTCACAATAACATCAAACTTATCTGCAACACCTAAAGCTGAAGTGGCTGCATTACTTAAACGCAGCAGTAAACCGTTATCTTCTTTTATATCGGGCAATGCACCCAACACTTTGGCATAAATGGTTTTGTTATTGCTTGATACACGAACAATGGTACCTGCATCAACCTTATTCATTAGTACATAAAACTTTTTATCAGCCCAACCACTGGCACTTTTAAAAGTTGCTGCTGTACCTGTTGCTTCCTGTCCGTTTTTCTTATATTCATTTTTAAAATATCCTTCTTTTGGTGCATTCGTTACCGGTGCTGTTTGCTCTTCGACAGGTGCAGTTGGTTTAGGTTTTTCTTCCGTAACTTTTACAGTTGGTTTTGTTTCAACTGCAGGTTCTGTAATAGTTGCTTTAGGTTGGTTCGGGTCATTATCAGGTCTGCCGGGTTTTACAATTACTTCGGGCGGAAGTGTTTGTGCAGCAGGTTTTTCAGGCTGTGTGCCTACAATTAAAACCTGCCCTGTTTTAATATTATCATCTTTTAAGTTATTCCATTTTTTTAACTGCGAAACATATACATGATTCTTTTTAGCAATACCGTATAATGTTTCTTTAGGTTGCACTTTATAAGTTACGCTATTCTCAGGTTTTACTGCTACTTCAGGAACAGTTTCCTGTGTTATCACATTAACTTTTACGGTATGATGTGTAGTATCTTTAACAGCTACATCATTACTCTTTATAGGAATTTTTACCTGCTGGCCTAACTTTAAAATACTTTTGCTGTTCATACCGTTTAAACGCATAATATCTCCAACAGTTGTATTGTATTTTTTTGCAAGAGCAGATAATGTTTCACCATTTTTTATAGTATGAACCATATAATCGCCTGTTTGTGCATTAACAACAAATACAAAACAGATTGACATGGCCAACGACAGCAAATATTTTGTACACTTCATAAGGGTAAATTCATTGTAGTAAAATTACTGTTTTAAAATTCTCCATTCATTCGGATAATAATTATTAATCCGATTGGGTAAAACTTTTATAAAGCCTAAGGGTAATCCACAATAAGCAACCAAATGCCAGCCTTTTTCTGATGTTACGGAGAAATCTTGTCTGCGTAAATACTGTAAAGCTTGTTCTTTATCCAAGTCAATAACAGCAAGGGTTTCAGAAGATAATATACTAACAGCCAATTCATGTGAGGGAATAAAATCTTTACCTTTTACTGAACCAATTGCTATTCCTGCTTTTTTAATGAATAAATGTTTTGCAAGTGTTTGTATATCGTTCAGCCATTTGCTTTCTATGGCTCTTATAGTTTCATTTTGTTTGAAGAATGTATAAGCTGAAGACAATTGAATGAATGATTGCAAAACTTCTATTTCATTTTTTGAAGTAGTAACTAATTGCTGTGTTTTTATTTTATTGGCATCTGTATCACCATCATTCTTTTTAAATGCAGCAATAAAAAAGCCTTCACCCTTTACTAAGTATGGCCAGAAACGATAGCCATAAGCATGATGTTTAACTGATTGAGTTTCTGTAATATTCCATTCAGCTTGTAATTGTATTTGAATATTTGTTACATTAAAGTTATCACAAATCCAATCTGCAATAGCTTCATCTTCTTCTGTACTGTAAGAACAGGTTGAGTAAATTAAGATACCACCCTGCTTTAAACAATTGAATGTATCGGCTATAATCCTTTGCTGACGCTGACTGCAGAGCTGCACATTATTTTCGCTCCATTCATCAATGGCTTCTTCATCTTTTCTGAATAAACCACTGCCACTGCATGGAGCATCTATAACTATAGCATCAAAATAATTTTCTAATGATTGAAATTGTTTGGGGTCATTGTTTGTAACAACAACATTCGGTAAACCCCATTTAGTTATATTCTCGTTTAAGATGTTAGCACGTTGCTTAATTACTTCATTGCTTACAACTAATCCATCTTTAAAATAAGTTGCCAACAAGGTACTTTTACCACCGGGAGCAGCACAAACATCGAATACTTTTTTATCTGCTGTATCTGTAATTGTTTGTTGTAATACTTGCCATAAAAACATGCTGCTTGCTTCCTGCACATAATAAGCCCCTGCATGAAATAAGGGGTCTAAAGTAAATGATGGACGCTCTGGTAAATAATATCCATTTTCACACCAACCGATATTTTCATACTGATTGAAAGCTGATTTTTCAATAGTTGTTTTAAACGGGTTTATTCTGATGGAAGTTATCGTTTCACCGCTTTCATGCAAAGCTTCAAAAGCCTTGCTGTTAAAGCCTTTAGTGTTATGCAGGGATTGTATGAGTTGTTCAGGAATTTTCAAACCGGCGTAATTTAAAAACGGATATTGAAATGTTGTTTTGCTTTAAAATCTTTTCTTAATATAACTATGCCTATAAAAAACAAATCGATAGTTGCAGTTACATTTTCATGTTGCTGAACATATTGCCAGGCATCTTCCATTTCTTTACTCCAATGAATATCATCTAAAATAATAATAGTTTGTTCGTGAGATTTTGCAAGTAACAGATTGAAGTAATTAACTGTTGGTTGATATTGATGATTGCCATCAATAAAAGCTAAGTCTATATTATTAATGCTTTCAAGCAATTTTGGTAAAGTATCATCAAAATTTCCTGATAGCTGCTGAATATTTTTTAATTGAAGTATTGCAAAATTTTCAGCGGCAATAGATGCAATAGCTGATGAACCTTCCATTGTAAAAACATGGGCATTTGTATTTGCAGATGCCAGATAAGAAGTAGTAATACCTAATGAGGTGCCCAATTCAATAACCGTTTTACACTGATAATAATTTACAATTCTGAATAAAAGTTTACTGAATTTTTCAGGTTTTAAAGAAGAAGAAGCAATATCTCTTACAGTTCTTTCATTGGTTTTATTTTTCTTTGAACCGGCACCAAAATCTTCAACTGTAATTTTTCTGTTATTACTCAACAATTGCCTTCTTATATTTTCAATTTGCTTATATGCATAAAACTCCCTGTTATCATTTAATACATTCACAATAAAGTCAAACACAAACGGAGAATGCATTCCATGCCCTTTACCATTAGAAGAAGTAAGGTAATAGTGTAAGAATTTACAAACTGTTTTTACAGGACTATACATTCGTTTGTCGTTGGGAAGGTAATCTTTTTAGAAGCCAAAGTAAAGCATAAACAGCAATGAATAATGAGGCGTAATTGAGAAATTTAAAAATTGAAATTTCAGGTTGTTCATTGCCTAAACTATACCAAAAACATACTAATAAAACAGTGGTTAATATTTTATTAGCCGACAGCTTATTAAACAAAAAAATAACGGGTAGTAACAATTCAATAATTAAAAACACAGTTTGTTTACCTAAATAAAAACTATCTAACCAATTATATTTTGAATTTGAAAAATGCAATTGCTGAAATGCTTCATATAATTCCCACGAAGTTTTTAAGAAAATGAAAGTGTTTAATAAAATTAAAATATTCATTACAGCTAAAACATTCTTAAATACTAATTGATAATTGTTTTTAAAAAGAGAAATTAATAAAACAACAAGAGCAAAATATTTATAATAATCAGCAATAAAAATCATGGCTTTTATTTTCGCTTCCAGATTTGAAAGCTGTACGCATACGCATGTTTGTTATCAACTGAATGTCCTTCATTAAAATTAATTTGCCATTTATCAGTATCAATTTCAGGGAAAAAAGCATCTCCATCTACTATTGCCTGAACTCTTGTAATATAGAGTAGGTCTGCACTATCAATAGTTTGTTTATATAATTCACCGCCACCAATTACAAACAGTTCTTTATAATTATGAGATTGTGCAATAAACTTCGCATCACTAAAAGAATTTACAACAACTGTATTTGTTGCCTTGAAATCTTTGTTTCTTGTAATTACAATATTCAATCTCCCTGGCAACGCTTTGCTGTTTAATGCTTCAAAGGTTTTTCTTCCCATAACAATGGGCATTGCCCATGTTTTGTTTTTAAAAAACTTCATATCGTTTGGTAAATTCCATAACAATTTATTGTCTTTACCAATTACATTATTTGTTGAAACTGCTGCAATAAGAGAAATTATCATAGAAGTATTACACTGCTACCGCAGCTTTTATTGATGGATGGCTTTGATAATTTTCAAGCTGAAAATCTTCGTATTGAAAAGAAAAAATATCCTTTACGTCAGGGTTGATATGCATAGTTGGTAAAGGATAAGGCATTCTTGTTAGTTGCAACTCTGCCTGCTGAATATGATTGCTGTATAAATGCACATCGCCAAAACTGTGTACAAAATCACCGGGTTCTAAATCACAAACCTGAGCGATCATTAATGTAAGCAAAGCATAAGAAGCAATGTTGAACGGGACTCCTAAAAAAACATCTGCACTGCGTTGGTATAACTGGCAGCTCAACTTATTTTCAGCTACATAAAATTGAAACAATGTGTGGCAGGGCATTAATGCCATTTTGGGCAAATCGGCTACATTCCAGGCACTAACAATTAATCTTCTGCTATCCGGATTTTTTTTAATCTGATTAACCACATCTGTAATCTGATCAATCTCTACTTTATCAGCCCCTTCCCAACTACGCCATTGCTTACCGTAAACAGGACCGAGATTGCCATTGTCATCAGCCCATTCATCCCAAATTCTAACACCGTTTTCTTTTAAGTATCCAATATTGGTATCACCCTTCAAAAACCAGAGTAACTCGTAAATAATACTTTTTACGTGCAATTTTTTTGTAGTTACAAGAGGAAATCCATCTTTTAAATTAAACCGCATTTGATAGCCAAAACAACTTATAGTACCTGTTCCAGTTCTGTCTGTTTTAGTTACACCATTATCTAAAATATGTTGTAATAACTGTAGGTATTGCTGCATACCATGCAAGATAAACCAAACTTATAAACTGCGAAAAAAACAGAAAAAACTGTGAGCAAACTGTGGAGATTATTGCTTTGCATGATTAAGTACCATCCAGTACATTCCTATATCTATAACTGCTTTAGAGAAAGATTCAAAATTTACCGGCTTAACAATATAGCTGTTTACACCAAAACGATAGGCTTCACTAACATCAACATCTTCTTTAGAGGAAGTAAGAACTACTACAGGTATCGTTTTAGTTTCTTCATTGCTTTTTATTTCCTGCAAGATTTCTAAACCGCTTACCTTGGGCAGCTTTAGATCTAATAGAATAAGTTTAGGGTGTGAAAAATCTTTTCTATGTTTATATACACCTCTTGAAAAAATAAAATCTAACGCTTCTACTCCGTCATCAATATGCCTTAGGTTATTAGCCAGATTGTTTTTCTTAAGATTTCTGATAACTAATTCAGCTTCGTCATGGTTATCTTCTACTAACAAAATTTCAATGGGAACGCTGTTCATAACAAAGTGTTTTTTATTTAAAAATAGCTTTGCACTAAAACCCACCCGGTTCTATCAGCAAGATATGTTTTTTTTATAACATAAATTAAATTATTTTTAATTTTTGGTTGAAGGATACTTTGGCTGAAGTATAAAATTACTTTTATTTTATCGAACTTACTGCAATGAAACAAACTCAGAATACATTAATTTATATTTTGGAAGATGATGAATGGTATGCCAATATGCTTGAGTATTACCTTTTACTTAACCCGGATAATATTGTAAAGAAGTTTTTTACTGCCAAAGACCTCTTAACGCAAATACATAACAAGCCTGATGTAATTACATTGGATTATTCATTAGGGGATGCTAACGGAAATGAAGTGCTTAAAAAAATTAAAGAATTTGATGCAGATATTGAAGTAATTATTGTTTCAGGGCAGGATGATATAAATACTGCTGTTAAACTTATTAAAGAAGGTGCTTTTGATTATATTGTTAAGAATGATGAAACAAAAGAGAGGCTTTGGAGTGTATTAACGCATCTCTCAAAAATTAAGCAGCTTAAAAAACAAGTTGAAGTTTTAAAAAAAGAGATTAAGAAAAATTACGATTTTTCTAAAGTAATTATCGGACAAAGTGATGCAATAAAAAAAATTTATCAGTTAATTGAAAAAGCTTCAGAAACAAATATTACTGTTTCAGTTACCGGCGAAACCGGTACCGGTAAAGAAGTTGTTGCAAAAGCTATTCATTATAATTCTGCAAGGCAAAAACAACCTTTTGTTGCTATTAATGTTGCTGCCATTCCGAAAGAATTATTAGAGAGTGAATTATTCGGGCATGAAAAAGGAGCATTTACGGGTGCTGCAGAAAAAAGAATCGGGCGTTTTGAAGAAGCTGATAAAGGCACTCTTTTTCTTGATGAAATAGGAGAATTGGAAATAAGTCTGCAAGCTAAACTGCTAAGGGTTTTACAAGAAAAACAAATCAACAGAGTTGGCGGAAACACAGTAATTCCTATTGATGTTAGAATAATTGTTGCCACACATAAAAATTTATTACAGGAAGTAGAAAATAAAACTTTCAGAGAAGATTTATATTACCGATTATTGGGGTTAAATATTCATCTTCCGCCACTAAGAGAAAGAGGTAAAGATGTTCTTATTCTGGCTAACCATTTTATTAAACTTTTTACTGAAGAAAATAATATGCAGCCCAAACAACTTTCTGAAAATGCTCAGGAAAAATTGTTATCCTACCCTTTTCCGGGTAATATTCGTGAGTTGAAATCGATTATAGAACTTGCTGTTGTTTTAAGTAATGATATTATTGAAGAAAATGATTTGCAGATAAATTCTAACGCAACACTCAATGCTCTCTTAAATTACGAAATAACTTTAAAAGAATTTAACTTAAGAGTAGTGCAGCATTTCTTAAATAAATATGATAATGATGTTGTTTTAGTTGCTAAAAAGTTAGATATTGGTAAATCAACTATTTACAATCTTATCAAAGAACACAAAATTTCTATTAGCTGATAATGGCTAACGAATTAAAAGTTTACGACTTAACATCTTTGAAAGAAGCATGTAGCAACAACTATTTATTCCTCCATAAAATGGTTGGTATTTTTTTGGATTCTACGCCCAAAGATTTAAAGCATTTAGAAAACGCAATAATAAAAAGGGACTGGAAGAATATTGCATTTTGGTCGCATAAAATGAAAGCCGGAATAAACGGTATGAATATTTCTGGGTTAAAGGAGACCATTAAAAAAATTGAAGATTTAAGCAATACTTCGCAAACAGAAGATACACTTATTGAAATTCACCAACTATTCAAACAAATAAATGAAGTGTTACAAATTAGTTTTGAGCAGTTGAAAGAAGAATTTGCAATTTAACTTTCCATCTTTTAAAATAGTTTTCCAATTCTTGGAAAACAGTAGTTATCAGCAGCAACTAATTTTCGTTGATTATCAGCATCTTAATTAAAAAACTCTCTTTGGTATCTTATTCGTACTTAGCATTTCCAAACTTTAAAGCAGCTCCGTTTTAAAATCCAAAATACTAATGAAAACTTTAATACCCAAACCCCGTAGACTATATAAGTACTAAGCATTGGTTTCCAATATCCTGAATCCTTCACCTTATAAGTCTTAGTACTTTTTAGTCTTAATTAAAAACCGATTTATGAAAGTAATAGTAGCAGACGATCATGATTTTATGAGATACGGACTGTGTATTTCTCTACAAAACAATTTTGAAAAAATTGAAATTGACGAAGCCACTGACGGCAATGAACTGATTGAAAAAATACGTAACACCCAATATGATATTATTCTTACAGATTTATACATGCCTGGCTTAAGTGGTATTGATTTAGTAAAAAATATTATAGAAATAGTTGGCAAAACACCTGTATTAATTATTAGCAGTTCTGAACCATCATTAATTGCAACAAGAGTAATTAAAGCAGGTGCTTGGGGCTATATAAGTAAATCTTTGAGTAGAGAAGAATTGTACAGAGCTATAAGCACCCTGCTAAATGGTAAAAAATATATTACAACTGAGGTTGCACTTCTTTTAGCAGATTCAATAGATAACCATTGTGAAATTGATGCTCATAAAAAGCTTTCTGACAGAGAGTTTGAAGTATTTAAATTATTTGCAAAAGGGATGAGCGTTTCTGATATAAGCCACTCTATTTCTTTAAACGTCGCTACAGTTAACACTTACAGAATTCGAATTTTAAAGAAGCTGCATTTACATAAAACCAATGAAATAATCAAATATGCTTTTGATATGCGTGTAACGTAAATAAGTAAAAATTTGTAGTACTATTTAATTTATTAAGTAAAATTTTAAACATTTATCATTAGAAAAAATCCTACAATAAATTTATAGCCGTTATAAAACAAGCTACTAAACTGTTGCTTTATAAATGTTCCACAAAAAAATTATAAAAATTACTTTTGAAATAAGATAATTTTTAAAAATATATTAAGGTTGGCTTAAAAAACACCTACCTTACACACTTAAAATATCCAAAATCCTACAAATGAGAGCAAACAACAGTAATAGTACTGCATGGCTTGTAGCAATTATTTTGCTTCTTTCAGGCTCTGTTGCTTTTCTGCTGATAGGCGAAATATCTTACTCTCAAAACAGTTTTGTTATTCAATCAACCCAAATTACAAGGTTAGCATATACTATACTGGCTACTGTAATTCTAACTACAATGCTTACCTTATTCATCTATAAAAGAAAAAGAAAACAAAGAATAGAGTTTCAAAGAGTATTAAAACAATATCATGATATTTTCATGCAATCTCGTGATGCTTTTATTTCTACAGATTTTAATTTAAACGTTATTAGTTGGAACAAAGGTGCAGAGCAGATGTATGGCTATACAGAAAAAGAAGCTATAGGCAATAAACTTTTTAATCTTATCAAATCTGATGTTACAGATAATAAAAAATATGAAGTATGGGTGCAATTAAAACAAAATGGTTTTTGGAAGGATATTATTAAACAACATACCACCCATAAAAAAAGTATTACCGCTCTAATTTCAATTGCTGCAATTAAAGATGATAAAACCAAATTAATAACAGGTTTTACAGGAATATGTACAGACATTACTTTTCAGAAAAAGGCGGAAGAAAGAATCGGTCAATTGGCATTAATGGTAGAATCTTCTAATGACGCTATTATTGTTTTTAATGAAGACTTAGAAATAACCAACTGGAATAAAGGTGCTGAGCGTTTATATGGCTATACCGCAGAAGAAAGTGAAGGAAAAATTATTCCGGAATTTCTGGCAAAACAAACTTCATCAAAGTTTTTAGCAGATACACTTAAAAATTTAACAATTGGTGGTTATTGGAAGAGTGAAGACCTGCACTTTAAAAAAAACGGGCAGCCTTTAAATGTATTTGTTTCCTTCTCTCCTTTTAAATGGGAAAATAATCAGAATATTTATGTTGGAATTATAACTGATATTACCGAGCAAAAAGAAGTTGAAAAAAAACTGCTTGATTTTAATAAAGCATTAGAAGAAAAAGTAGAAGAAAAAACTGCAGAAATGCGTGAAATTTTCGACAGAGTAGATTGGGGGTTCTGTGCTTTTAATGTAAATGATGAATATATTTTTATCAATCCAAAAGCTTCTGAATTATTACATAAAAAGAAAGAAGAGGTTTTAGGAAAAAACGGATGGTCTGTTTTTCCCAACGTTGAAAATGAATTCAGAAATGCTTATTACAAGTCTATTCAAACTCAAAAAACTCAATACTGCGAATTTTTTTCAAAAAGCTTAAATATTTGGATTGCTTCTTATTTTTTTCCTTCAGAAACTGGCGTTTCTATTTACTTCAGAGATATTACTTATAATCGCCGAAACCAAACGGCGTAAAATTCAAATCCAAAGGTCATAAAATCGCTGGTAAAAAACAAGTCTTAAACAACTTTCAATACATATATTCGCACGGCGAGTTAAACAATACTGATTTCCCCCATTTGAGTGTATTCGGACTTTAACAAAATAAAGCCCGGACTACCATTCAAATGGGGTTTTGTTTGACTCGCAATCACATAACCGTCCGGGCCCATTTAAATAGGCTCGTTCCCAATAAAAAAGCCTGCTTGTATCAAATACAGCAGGCTTTAATTTTAAGATAAAGCTTAATTAAATGGTTTTTAAATCGTAATTAGCTGTTAACACTTCAATCTTCTTTCTGTTTTTCAATGGGCCTGCACTTACAATCTGTTCAATAGTAATAGTATGCCAATTGTTTTCAGAAGTGTACTTAGTAAGTAAATCACTTGGATAGCTGCTTAATAAAAACTTTCCTTTAATAGTGCTTACAAGTTTTAGTAACGCTTCAAAATCATCGGCTGTATAACCATCATAATGACCCATATCGGCATTGTGATAAGGCGGGTCAATATAATGGAAGGATTCTACAGTATCTCTGCTATTAATCACATATAACGCATCTGCACATTCTAATTGTACATTTTGCAATCGTATTGCCAATTCTTCTGTAAACTCAGCTTTCTTATTAGTAATTTTTAAAGGCAGTGTGCTTTTACTTCTATCCATTCCCCAACTACCGTCAACAACACTGCTAAAACTTTGAGTTGCTAAAACCCATACTGCCCATGCCCGTCTTACTTCATCAAACATGTGCGGTTTATTGTAAATAATATGTGCTTCGTCGTGCTGCTCTCTGCTGTGCAATGTTACACGTACTAAACTTTGTAATTCATGGAAACGATTTTGACAAACTTTATAGAAATTAATCAACTCCCTATTTGTATCGTTCAACACTTCAACATTGCTTTTCTCTTTACTAAAAAAAATTGCTGCACCGCCCAAAAACGGTTCACAGTAAAGATTATGTTCAGGAATTAAAGGAAGAATGCTACTTACTAAACGTTGCTTGCCACCATAGTAGCTGATTGGTGTTCTTAACTGTACTTTCTGTTTCATAAATGGTCTTGCTCGTTCCCATTTATGGTTAACAATTAATGTTTAAAATTCAATTTATCTAAGAAATTAGTGTCCTTTTTAGCTAAAGCATTAATACTATCGCAATAGCGTTTGTATTTTATTTTTTCTGCTTTAGTTAGCTTCTGCCCTTCGTACACATATAACGTGCAGGAAGAAAAAAAGATTAATAAAATTGGTAGAAACTTTTTCATAATAATTGTAATTGAAGTTTATTAATAACAGCATTTGTAATAACACTATCATCACTGTTCCATTGACTAACAACATCGTTTCCGAAGGTTATTACATCACTTTTTACATGATTGTTTAAATCATCCAATAATGTGAATCCTACTTGTACCATTTGCCCATTTCGAGGGTATGATGTAACAGACCAGTCTAATTGTGAAGCAGTACCGTTATCAAATGCCTTTGGTTGAATTTTAATGAATGACATATTTTATAAAATTTTAATTGTTTGCAATTATTATCCAGTTAGAACCATTACTCTTTACACGCACATATTTGTATTGTGCCGATAAAGAATAAGTTGTGCTTCCGTCTATTGTTTGGCTGCTTGTTGTTGCAACTGTACTTGTTGTATTTGCTGTTAGTTTAATTGTATATTCTCTTCCGGTTATACCAATGGCAGTTGGTAATGTAATTGTTACAGAAGAAGCGGTTACTTCAACTGTTTCATCATTAATCGTTAAAGTATAATTAGCAGCTTTACTAACATAACCTGTTGCGAAAGAAGTCGTGTGGAGCTGCGAGGTTGGTGAAGTAACATTAATACCTGTGTTATCGTTCATTACAACACCGTTATTAGTTACATTGATTTTATTGATGCCATTTTGGGTAATATTTACAACTAATCCTTCAACTTTTGTTTGACCCTGATTATCTCCCACATTTAATAAGTATTTTTCAGAAGCATTAACGCCGTCAGAAATTGCGATGGGGTACACAGTTCCAAGCGTTGCAGAAGTAGGTACTTTACCATTACCTAAACCTGCCCAACTACCTGCATTTAATGTTCCTGAAACATTATTGATTAAATCTGTTAGGTTTGTTCCACTTCCTTCATCGAGTTGATATAACCTCTTCAATGTTGCAGTCGTTGAAGGCATGTTATAAGTACCTGCGGCACTATTATAAATATTTCCAACTTCAGTAGAAGTTAATTGCCCATTCCAAAAAGCAATTTGGTCAATATAACCACGAAATTGTTGGTCGTATTGATTGTTATAACCTAAATAAATATAGCTTACTGAATTAGTTGTAGAAATAGTTTGAGAAGTTAAAGGTGTACCATTTAAGTAAAGTTGAACAGTACTACCATTCACTACACCTGCAAGATGATACCAAGTATTTGCAGAAATGGTAGAAAGGTTTCCACTTGTTGACCCAGCCATTCTAAGGTTTAAGGCATTATTACTTAGCATCACTCCGAAGGTTCCATTATCAGTGTTGCCTGAATAAGTTGAATAACCAAACCCTATAATACCATCGTTGTACGGGTTGTTGCTTAAAAATGATGTTGGTTTAAACCATAGACTAAAAGAAAAGCTATTGCTACTTATGTTTAACCCTGTTGTGGGAATTTGCAAACGTGGTGAACCATTCACACAATTACCGGGCCCACCTTGCCCTAAAACTTGGTTTGATATTTTTAAAGCATTATTTGCAGTAGTTCTTTGAATTGTTGCACTATTGCCATCTTGTGTTTGCCATGTTTGAGTTGGCACAGTCATTTTAATAACAACTGAACTATCGTGTTGATGAATTCCTGTCCATTCGTATTTAGCAGTAGTATCAATTCGTTGTTTATTTAATGTACCTGAAGTTATATTGGTAGCATTAGTTACAGATGCCTGTAAACTATTCAACCATACACGATAAGGGTTCAATGCACTCGCAGTATCAGTATATTTCATTAAATAAGTAAGCCAACCCTGAGCCAACCATTTTCCGGTTGTATCAGTTATATTTAGCTTTAGCCCAATGTTTGATGTGTTAGTAGCAATATTTGTTGTGTTGGTTGCTATGTTTGCCGTATTGGTATTTATCTGCGTTCTGTAAGCTGCAAAAGCTGCTGCTGTATCTGTGTATTTCATAATTGCTGACAACCACCCTAAAGCAATCCATTTATTCAAAGTATCTGCAAGATTATATTTAGCATTTAAACCTGTATTAACCGCAGCCGTTGTGGGATAAGTAACATTATCATTCGGGCTTAATGATGTTGATTTATTGACAACATTTTCAGGAATAAAACCTAAAGCAGGTTGATAGCCGTATAAATCAGTGTATCTTTTTATAAAAGTATAAGGCTTTTGGATAGCAATATTTCCATTTGTTTTTATGACAGCAATACCACTGTCATTTACTCCACCATAACTCGCATTTGTTGCAAAAAAGTTGCCGTAAATCTGATTACCTCTTATACCACGATAATTAAAATAAATATCTGTGCCATCATCGGTAACTGTGCTGTTTTGTAATTGACCACTTGAATTAAAAATTGGGAAGTAGGTATTACTTCCTGAGCCTTGCAAATACCTTAAATCGCTTTGAGTTTTATTGTAGTAATTGCTCAAATCAACTGAACCCAATTTAAAAGGCATCCAATTACTGTAATTTAAAGAGAATGATTTTAAAAGTAATTTATAACAGCTATCAGTATTGGCAACATATACAACCATTCCTATTCGTTGCCTGTCATAAGTTATGCTATCACGTTCAGTTATACGTGTTACTTCTCTCCAACCACCACGTAAATAAATAGCATCTAACTGTGCAAACGTACCACCACCTGCAGGTACAATCTCTGCAAGATGCTGCTCTTGTGCATTGGCAATAAAAGAAACCAACACAGAAAATAAAATGATGAAAAATTTATTGATATTGAACATATATTGAAGTATTTGAATAGTTATTGTTTGAAGTGTACACGTAATAATTCTGCGTATAGCCCGAAGCATTGGTAACACTTACTGTTGTTTGAGTAAAGGCACTGATAACCTGATTACCTGCACCATCTTTAATACTTGTTAATGCACCGAAAGAAGTAGGATAAGCATAATACACATAGTAATAACCACTATTAGGGAGTGTAACTGTTGGTGAATATGCTTTAGTTGCACTTAAAAAGCTACTTCCGCCTGCTGTTGCTAATATGGTAGAAGCATTGGGAGATGATGAAGCACTGTAACCATAATAATTGGACGGGTAAAAATTAAAACTAACCGATGATGTATAAGTTTTACCATCATGTGCATAAGCCGTTATATAAAATGCTGTGGGTGTATTCCACGTAACATTTACACTTTGTGTTCCAGATACAGTCTGTCCCGGTGCGGGTGGTGTATATGTTTGATTTATGCCCGCTACTTTAATACTATCAATATTAGCAGTAGGTGCTAAGTTCGTTCCTGCTGCCAACCTTGTTACACTCCAACTTAAATTAGATGAAAAAGTACCCGAAGAATGTAATTCATAATTACCTCCACCGCTTAGTGAGCCTGTTGGATTTTGCGTTTGAATACGAACATATCTTGCATCAGCAACACTCGTATCTAAACCACTGCTCGAAGCAGCAACTTTGTCAGCATAATCTTTGGCAGCTTTTTCAGTAATAAGCATAGTATCACGCTTATTAGCTGTTGTAGTGTCTTTGCTTATGCCTGTTACACGAGTGCCATTTAGTTTAATACTTCTTTTTGCAGTAAGGCTGTCAATTTGTGTTTGACTAAAACAGCCATGCACACTCATAATAATGGCTAATACTACTGTAGCAACTTTTAATGTAATGGCTGCTATTATTTTAATAGTTTCTTTTTTCATAGTAAATAAATAATTGGTATTGTGTCCGGTTGTATACCGTTGAAATAAATGCGTGTTGCATTTAAAAAAGGTTTAAAGCCTTGGTAAATTAAAAATCCGTTTGGTGAACTGTCACCTTCAATTTCAAAAACATCATTAACATTAAGAGCAGTACCCACACCTGCTGAAATAATAGTTGGAGCTATAAACCACGTTATCAATAAAATACTTCCTGCTGGCATATCATAATGAGAAACACCTGATGGAAGTACAATTTTATTTGAAGCAACTTTATCTGCTTTATTATTTAAAATGTCTTGCAAACCTTGTACTTTGTTCAGCGGTAAAGTGTCTTCATCCTTATGAAATAAAGTATCAAACACATCTTTGAATTGTGTAGCAAGCGGTTTCTTGCCAGTTCCAAACCAATTGTACCAAGTGTTTCTACTACTCATATTATTAACCTATAAATCTTATAAACATTACTACTTTATAAGGTGGTAAAATATTTAGCGGTGTGCCGTTTCCTAAATTGGCAGTTTTTAATGTTGGACCCGGTTCAATATTTTCTGGGTCATGTCCTGTTGTTAAATAAGGCCCAATACCACCGCCGTCACCATTGGTTGCTTCTTTAGGAACAGGAACATCAATTTGTACAGCAGGCAAATTAGCTTGAGCAATAGTTTTGGTTTTACTACCGCCAGTAATAGTTGTATCAATAAAATCTGCATCGGTATTATCCATCACTACAGGAAACTTACCTTTCCATTCTGCATCTGGTACAGCTTGCCAACCATCAGGTATTTCAGCAGCAGGTCTTCCCCAAAACATCCAACTACCATAAACTGTGGTGCCGGGATTATTAGGGTCATCATAACCCAACAAAGGCTTTAACATTTTTTCAATCTTATCTACTCTTTGCAGCAATCCGTTGTTTGGGTCATTACGTTTAAAGTTTGCCCATAAATAAGGATTCAAACTACCGCTTACACCAAACGTTGCTATTCTGTTTTTTACAACATTAATAGGTACAATACTTTGTGTTGCGTCATCAAAAAAGTTTAAAGGTGTATCAGTTTCAATTATTACAACTTCTGCACCTAATGCTCCACCAATAAAATTTAATCGCTCACCATTAATACAAACAACGCCATCACTAACGTTTCCGCCAACTACATTGCAGCCCTTTAATATGTAAAGATTTCCACCAAGCAAACTAACATCCTGCACATCAAAAACTTCCTGTTGTACAGTTAGTAAAGTGTTCTCATCTAACGGAAAGCCCTTACCGGGTATCGGTGTAAAGTCAATAGTCTTCATATTCTTGCTGTTTTAAACCTTTTGCCATCCAATTTGTATTTTTTTACTAATGCGTTTAACTCTAATACATCATCAGCACTTAAAACAATCGCATTCGGAATCCAAACAATAAAATCAATACCAGTGTCATTATAATCATCGCTGCCATATATGTATTTTGGCAAAAAGAGAGGTTTATTTTCAATCGTTCCGTATATATAAATCCTATCCTTATTAAATCCATCACTATTATAAATTCTTCGCTGTATAGGGTCAAACCTGTCATTTAATACATTCTCAATACTGTATCGTTGCCCATTATGTTCTAATTCATAGTTCTTCTGTGTTGCATAAATTATAAATTTTTGATACAATTGTTTACTGGCACTTAACAAGGTTTTTAAGTAGGAAACACGTTTAGGTGTTCTTAAAAAACTTGGCAGCAGTTGCAGCAAAAATTTATCATAATCTATACTAAACATATTGCCTGTAATTAATTATTAAATCAGCATCATTTACTACGAAAAAGCCTGCATCTGCAACTATCTTTTCATCAATATTTACAAATGGATATAACCCGTATTTGCTTTGTGATAACTTAATAGTACACAGTTTAACACCCGTAACTTGTTGTAAAGCATCCTGCAATTTTGTATTACTATACTCTCCGTTATAGTCAAGATTATTCAGATAATTTATAATACCATCTTTAACAGGCGTTGCTGAAGAACCGTCTATTCTGCTACCATCACTTTTTATAACAAGGCTGTCATACCATATATCAATAGTCAATTTCAAATTATCAGCGGCGTGACTTTCTTTTAAAATTTTAACGCCATCAAACTTTAATTTATCTATATAAACAGAAAAAGCAGCTAACTCACCATCATTTAATTGAATTGGTTTATTGTCTAATTGTTTAGCAACTTTCATTCTTAATTTACCGTCACTTGTTTCAGTTACACTGCAATATTTTATAATCTTGCTATCATCAATTTGAGCCTGTGTAAGGTTGCTGTTATCATACTTACCATCGCTTGTTAAATTGTAACCATATTGAAAATTTAAAGCAAGCTGTCTGTACCATTCACGTTTACCAACTGTTTGATTGGCGATTTTATCATCAACTGATAAAGCAAAAGCATCCCACATTTTTTCATTAACCCATTGAAATACTGAAACAACATAGAAATACAGCTTCCACATAGCAACCCTGCTTACGCTATTAAGTGCATTCAATTCTGCATGATTAGCTTTTTCTATCAAAAGGCTGTTATATATTTCATCTATTGTTCTTGCCATAACTAACTTATTATAAAGTCATTTTCAATAAACCAATAATCAATTCCGTCTAATAAAATAGGCAGTTGCGAGTCAGGAACATTATTTGCACTCGCAGGTTTTATGCCTTTTAATCTATCTACAACAGTTGCATTAATAACACTTGGTTTTAAATAATCTTTTTTAGCAATAAGCGTACTTTCCAAAGCATACACATCATTTAAAACCGCTGCATCAAATAAAGCTTCTATGCTACCACCTTCTGCAACAGCTAAATCAATTAAAGCCTGTTCTGCTAAAGCCGAAACAAAATGGTTAATAAAACCTGTTGTGTTTTTTCTAAAAGCTTTGCTTTGTTTAACATCAATGTCTGGCAAAACAAAAAAGCCACTTGCAGGTATGCTCTCTAATTCATTAACACCATTAGCAACTGCTAAATCAAAAAGAACTTCAACACTTCCATATTTAAGTGCCGCTATTTCAACTAAGCTTATATCTCCGCTAACTTGTATATTTTGCATAATATGCTAAGTCGCCAGTTTCTTCGTCATAGCTTATCTTCTGCACCGGGCAACCATCGGCTTTAAACTTTTCTCTTATATCATTCAACATGCCGTCAATATCATCATCCAATAAAAATCTTTCTAACCCAACAGTTCCATCAGGAACGTTTTTAAAAGAACCTGGCAATGCTCTAAGAATATGCCCTTGCCCTTGCTCATCACTTACATCAACAACAAAATCTCCATTAGCAATAAGCATGTCATCATTTGTATCGTTAATAAAATCATTCATCTTATTGAATTTTTGCAGCACCAGTTACATTTCCGTTTGGTGCAATTAAACCTAATGCAGGAACTACACCATAAGTTGTAAAATGATTTATAATAGCATCACTATCGGCTTTCAATGCAGCTAACCTTGCGTCCTCAATAGTGTCATAATTTTGCAACAATTCATCATTTGTTTTATTAGCAAATGGAAGCATTGCATTATACCTTGCTTGTGCTAATAAGTCTTTATTTAAACTCATTTTAAAATATTATTAAGCTTCATTTTCGCTTCTGTTAATTTTAAGTAATTAGGGTTTTTACCATACAAAACCATTATCTCACTAACAGCATCAATTATTAAAGTCAATACATCTATCAAACTATCTTCTCCTTTGCTTATCGAAATGCCTTCTGCATTAACTTTCAATAAGGTATTATCAATATTTACAACTACTTCATCAATATCGCTAACCATCACTATAAAATATTCCTCATCATTTATTTTCTCAACTAACACATTACTGTTTTCTGTAGGATATATTTTAAAACCTTTTGCGTTTTCATTCACGGTTGCCCTTAATCTTACTTCTCCAATTTCCAATTCATCAAATTCAACATCACATACATCATTATTTTTATCAACGCTTTTAACAACAGCAGGAAAGATTTTATCTCCTTTATCTGTAAGCATTTTAATTGCTTCTGCTAATTCTCTTGCCTGCTTCATAATACAATGTCTATTTCAGGGTATCTACGCCCACCATGTACTCCAAACTTTGTTACAACAGTTCCTGTATAATGATTCCCCTGCCTGTCTTTAAATTGGTTATCCTGCAAATTCGCAATGTCTCCCGGCTCTATGTATGGAAAGATGAAGGTTTCAAACTTTCCTTTATAACCTGTAGCTCCATACATCGCAATCTCAGCTTCTGCTCTTGCTTTCAATTCTTCTTTTGTTTTATTACCCGGCACATAAATTTTCAATTCTTCGCCAAGTGTATCTCCAAAAACAAATTTTCTTACCAAGCCGTTAGGCAAATGATTAATTACTTCAACCTTATAAGTAGTATCACCTTTAATTTGATACTTCAGGTTTTCTATATTAATCGTGTTTTTATTTAATACATACTTTACTGTTTTTCTTTTTCTTCCATACAATAATCCACAGTAAAGTGTTTTAACGCCATTATCATTAAACAGATAACTATGCATTAAATATTTATCTGCCAAATTTTGTAATACTTCAATCCCGTTAGCACCATTAATTAACATATTTGTTATAGTTACTTTCGGAATATACTTATAAAGAGCAAAGCGGATTTTAAATCTTCTATACAATTCATCCATTAAATAATTCAACACATCTTTAATGTCGTTTTTTTTAAAGCTTTTTTTAAGTCTTAGTTTTCGCAACAAATACATCTCGTCTTCTAATTCAAGTTCAAGCGGTTGCTTTGGGTTTATTCTTTTAATGAAGCCGGTAAACTCAACATTATTTTTTCCATCATATCCAAAAGCAATACTTATAGTGTCTCCTTCCTTTATCTTATCAATTATTTTAATCCTTTTTAAAACGTCATAGTCACTATTTTTAATCATCACACTTAGCGGTAATGAAAGCTTAGCTGTTTGTACAATTTGATGAACACTTTTTTTAATTTCAACTTCTTCAAAGCCATTAATTTTATAAGCATCCGCAAAAATTACTTCGCCTGTTGTTGTACCTAAATACATACTTATAAAATTTCAAGTTCAAAATCAATATTGCTGCTTCCGCTAAACTGTATCACTTCAACATTTTCAGTTCCTCTGCTATCAAGTACGTCTATCTTTTTTATTAAAAAATTGTCTTTGGGTTGCAGAAACATATTAGTGCTTATACACTTTAATGTTGTTAAGTCCTGTTCTTTAAAAAGATTAGCCATAGTTTCAAAATCCTGTTCAGGCCAGTTACCATCATAACCTATTAAAGTGCTAATGATAGTTATATCGTAAGGGCGTATAAATACTTTTTCAAACACAGTTCCGCTTTCAATTACATCTGTTTCAATCAACAATTTTTCGCCACTTATTAAAACAATACTGTTCGGTATTAAATAACCATTTATAGTACAAGGCAAAAACTCGTATTTGCCTAAAACAGTATCAGTATATTCTTTTATTGTTCCATTATCGCCAATAAGAACTTCGTTAGGAAATTGAACATCGTATTTACCCGCAATCATACTCGGCCTTCCCTGTTTTGGTTTTTGAGGAAACGGAATACCTTTAGCTCCATACACCTGCTGCAACACATTGAAAACTGATAAGCCGTTTACAATAGGTCTATCAATCGCATCGTTTATATTAAATACACTACTCATTATTCAATTTTCCGTTTACACTATTAAGTGCCATTAATACATGTTCAACTATTTCATCCGCTGCCTCTTTAGCACCACTTGTAAGGTTTGTTGTTTTAATAGTCAATGTTTCAACCAACTTAGTAATGTTAATGGTTACTACTTTGGGCCCTCCACCTGTAATATTGCTTGCCATAGTATGCAAGCCTTTAGTTTTTCCACCTGTAGTACCGGTATCGCCCATACTCTTGCTTACCGGGTTCATCAATTGTTTTAATTTTTCAAGGTTGTTACCGTTAGTATCTCGTAACAAATTATACGTGTGATTACCACCTTCATTAAAATCAGTAATGTTTTTTGCTATTTCTAAAAAGCTTTTTTTATCGGCATTTCTGCCTTTAAATAATTCATCTTGCTTTTTGGTATCGAAGTATATTTTATTTGCTTCTTCTAAGGTGTATTGCTTTTCATCTTTATAATTTTTAGCTTTTGCAATTCCAAGTCCAATTTCAGAAGAAGACATTTTATTCTTTGCATCACTTAGCATGTATTCAAGCTTTGCAATACCACTGCTGCTAAGCTTATTGCCAAAACTTCCGGTTACGAAATTGATTCCTGCATCACCGGAGAAAAGATTAGCTTTCTCCCATCTTGTTCCTAATGCTTTAACGGCATTTATATCTCCACTTTTTGCAGCATTTAATAAGGCTGTATAGTGTGCTACATCTTTTGCATTTTCCTGATATTCTTTGTTATAAGTTCCGATTAATTCTTTATTACTTGCTAAGTTTATCCGTTTATCATATTCCTTATTTATATCTTTTAAAGTGTCAAGAAGCTTGTTATTATCTATACACTCTTTATCAATGTTGGCAAATAAATCAGGGTACTTGTCTATTAAAGTCTGCATTAAAGAAGTACGTGTGCTATCACTTTCATTCAAATTAGTAATTGCATGAACCAAGCCGTTTATTTCACCTTTTTCTGCATTTAATTGCTCACTTGCACTTTTACTTAAATCTAAAAAATTGAGAGTTTTATTCGCAACAGTCATTAATCCTTCTGCTAAAGGCATTAATGCATTACCAGCTTGTATTTTAAAATTTTCCCATTGACCTTCTAATATCTTAAGCCTACCAAAACTTGTGTCAGCAATCTTATCCATCATGCCATCAAACTTGCCCCCTTTACTGGTAGCAATTTCAAAAGCTTTGGCAACCATGCTACTGGTTACATTGCCTTTCTCCATTTCCTGCTTTAAATCACCAACAGTTTTCTTAGCAGTAAATCCAAACTCTTTCCAATGCTCACTCATTGTTTGCAAAGGGTTAAAGCCTGCATTGATATACTGCAACAAATCCTGACCCATTAATCTTCCTGCTGCCTGTGTTTGAGAAAAGGCAACGGTTAAAGCTTCAAAGCGTTGACTGTCGCCCATTGCAATGTCACCTAACTCTTTTACAATTGGCATTACTTTGTTTGCGGCAATACCAAAACCCATTAATGTTTGCCCAGCTTTAAATACTTCAGGCCCAAGTATCGTGTCTTGCTGTAACTTGTTTAAATCATCTGCTAATTTTCCACCTTGCTTTCTGTCGCCAGTTAACACTTCATAGCTTTTCTTAGTAGCTTCGAAATGCATAGCACTTTCAATGCTCGACTTTCCGAAAGAAAGTACACTGGCAATACTTGCAACCCCTAATAATTTTTTACCGAGACCACCCAGTAAACCGCCATTCAAAGAACTATTCCCTTTTCCATTTATTCCATCAACCTTGCGTTCTATCTTATCAATTTGTTCATAGGCTTTTTTAAATTCACCTGCAAGCTTTCCGCTAAACTCGTTTACTCTTTTAAGGTTATCTGCCAACTCTTTAGTGCTTTGGGTCATTCTTTTGTTATGTCCTAAAGCTTCATTAGTGTTTGCACTTAATTTCTTAAAAACTTTTCCGCTTGAATCGCCAACTAATTTTAATTTATCATTGAGTTTGTTAGTTTCATTTCCGCTTGCCTGCATTCGATTAATAAAATAATCCAATACACTCAGGCTCTTACCTGCATTAACATCTATATTATAACTAACACTCATGTATAAAAAAAGCCGTTATTATAAACGGCTCTGTAATTGTTGTATTTTTTCTTTTTCCCGTATAATTTCTAAATACGCTACATGTTTCGCAAACTCCTCATCACTTAATTGGTACGGGTCAATTTTATAATAATACTTTATCAGATAATGTAAATATTCAAGCGAGCCAACTTGTACGTTTTTTTTAGCCGCTATTATAGCGGCGACAACTCCCCCTCAATAATCTCAATTAAACCTCCCAACCATTTGCTTAAGCCATAGAAATATTTGTCATCCTCAATAATGCTTTTATCCCCATCAATAAAACAGGCTTTTGCAATTACTTCGTCGCTTTTTATAGCACTTTTTTTAGCTACAGATGTAGATGCATCAACTGTAGCTCTGTCCGGTCTTTTAAAAAAAGCTACTTTGCCATCTTTTGCTTTATAGGCAAACACATTATTATCACCATATTTGGCTTTTAACGCATCAACTTTTTCTTTAAGCTCTGGGTTATTTTTTAAGAAACTCATGGGTGTGTATTAGTGTTATTTAAAAATTAATAGTTGTATTGAATATCTAAAGCAAGAAAAGGCATCTTAATCATCATATCGCTATCACCTTGCTTCATTCCTTTAGCTGCTTCCGTAAATTCAAGTTGAATAATTCTATCCTTCACCAAATCGGTTCCTTGCAAATAGTGAACCTGCAAGTCGAGAACTATATCTGTAATTTTGACATTCGGCTTTAGTGCTTGTGCAGAACGTATCATTGCCTCAAATTCACTTTGCCCAATAGTTATACTTCCTGTTGGTTCTTCATTGCTTCCGCCAATACCTTTTGGCTTTTTACCACGACCATACAAATGTTTTTTGCTAACTTTTACATCGTACTCAATTTCAAGTACACGTTCAAGTGTTCTACCCAATGTGGTTACAGTAATGTCACCCCATTCGTATTCAACACCATTTACCTTTAAGCCCATAACAAAAGTTTTTGTTGCGAGGAGTGGATTCGAACCACTGACCTGTTGGTTATGAGCCAACCGAGCTGACCACTGCTCTACCTCACGTTATAAATTTTTTTAAATAGTTCTTGCGTAGCTTATACTTACATTAATAATTTTAGCTTGCCCTTTTCTTACAATCTGTAACGACAAATCAACTTGATCATTTGCTATATCACTATTTACATCAACCGTACATTTAACACCATCAATCTCCTTTACTTTAGTTGGCGTGGTACGCATCATTTCTGCTTTAATTGCACTTTCTATATCACTTTCCCAATCGCTTGCAACACCAGTTTCAATCTTCCCTGTATCAGGGTTAGTATCAACATCATCATTTAACTTTAAAATGATTCTTTTAAAAGCAATACGTTTTGCTTTATTGATTACCCTGTTCCAACTTATAGAAGTAAAGTCACCCGAAGAAGCTGTTAATGTTGGGTCATCGCTGAAATAATATCCAGCGTAGTCTCCAATTTTACGTAACACTATATAACCCTTGTCGTGTACGTTTGGCATTACATCAATATTATCAGGGTCAATAACAGAAGTGCCGTCTGGTAAAAAACCACCATCTGAAACAGCACCATCGGCAACACGTGCAATATTTCTATGCACCTGCCTGTTAGCAATAATCCCTGCTAACATCCCCATACTTACAATTTGATTATTAGTTTTACAAGCAAGGCTAATAGCAGTATAATCGTAAGCCAATGTGTTTCTGTTAGAAAGGTTTGCCAATGTTGCTTTTGATGCACCGATACCCGGTAATACAGCAACAAAAGGAGTGTTTGCATCATCGTATTGTTTAGCCATTGCATTAACATTTGCAACAGCCGCCCAAACATCAGAATCTAAACCATTTGTTATTACTTGGTTATAGCCGTTAGGCAATGTTTTATTTACAATGAAAATCACACCACGTCCTGTAACACTATCCAATAACTTTTTGCCTATTTGTAAATTTTTGTTACATATATCAGCCAAAGTAGTTGCAGAATTTACCAACATAAAGTTTAATTCAGCACCTTCCCCTGCTTTATCGTAAAAGTCAGTTATTTCAGCAAGTGCCAAAGCATTGGTATCAGCAGTAATTTTATAAGTATCTAAAGCAGATGAGCCAAAAACTTGATAAGGTGTTCCCAATTGTACGCCATTTACAACTGCTACACCGCTTAATAGAAAGCAAACAACAGCATCTTCACTTGGCTGTACTCTTTTTAATTGACCGTTCTGCCTTGGTATGTTTACTGAAGGAAATGACATCTTAAAAAAATTAAAAGTTTAAATTCTTGTACCGAATGCTTAGGCTTTTAAAACCTTTACATTTTTATTTTCATCCAATAATTTCTGATGGTTAATTGCATCAGTTTTATTCGCATCTAAAAAGAATTGTCCATCACTTGTCATGTGAAACACTTTTTCATCAGGATAATGCTTTTTATATGATGCAAGCCTTTCAGCAGTTTCTTTATCCAAATCTTCAGTTTTTTCACTGCCTACTTCAATTTCAATCACATCGCCTTCTTTAAGATTTTCGTTAGGAAATCTTTTCATTTCAATATCTTCTGCTGTTACTGTGTGTGTAGTTTTCACGGTAAGTATTTTTTTATTAAAAAATAAATTGCTATTAAAATCAATAAAAACACGATTACTCCAAACCAAATCCATCCATTATTATTAGTTGTTTTAGATGAATCGTTTTTTGTAACACTATCATCTCGGCTTAAATGTGTTGAATCATACTTGCCACGCTTTTCATTTTCAGCCTTTACCTCTGTATAAACTTGTTTTACGGGTTTTGAAACTGCATTTATACGGGCTTTAAACCCACCTTTAACGGTTATTATCCCTACTTTTATTTTAATTCCTGAACTCTCAAGACTGTCTTCTTTTACATCACCGGGTATATCATCATCACCAAAAAACAAAATGCCTTTTAAACTGTCTCCACTAATAGTTTCAGTATGCTTAATATCAATCTTATCATAGCTGCTTGTATCAATAGAAACAGAAGCACTATCTTTTTTATGTGTTTCTATTGTTTTATTGGCTATAACTTTTCTATTACAGCTAACAATAGTTACTAAGGTTAATATGATAATAAACAAACGCATTAATGCAAGCCGCCACCAGCTTTTGTATCTTTTTGAAAAAAAGTTAAGAAGTCTAAAACCTTACCAAGAACACCACCAATTTTTACACTGGCAGGAGTTGGTATTTTCTTAAGAATAAACTGAACGGCAGGTAATACAACAACTAAACATTCAATCATTGTAGTAACCCATGAAGGAATTATTTTACTTATTGTATTAAATAATTCACTTAATACATCGCTGCCACCTGATACAACTGCATTAGCAGTATCTTGTGCATGCATCAAAAAAGGAAGCCCTAAAATTGCAATGGCAGTAAAGCCAATAAAAAACAAAAGCTTTTTCATATTATTATTTTTTAATTTTTCGTTTAATAAAAACCACAGCTTCAGCACCCAGCTTTCCCAATACTCCGCATATAAGTGCAGTTACGCCTGCTTCAAAAATTCTTTGTGCTGCATCAACGTTTAACTGCAATTGCAGTAAGTATTTCGCAAAGCCCCCAAACATGCCTGTTACAAAGCCAATCCAAGTGTTATTATGTTGCACGCTTCGTTCCATTTTTATATTAGACTTATGGGGCAAAGCAGAGCGGTTGCCCTTAACCGCTCATTGCCCTTGCCAGAGTAACACCCCATTAGTTGAATAATTATTGAATAATTGCACTTAAATGCTTGTTGCGTAAAGGCATTGCCAATCCACGCATTTGATAGTTGAAAATGTCACCTTTATAATCAGGGTGTTTTAATATGCTGAAGAACTCAAAAGTTCCTTGTGCCTTCATAATTTCATTGCTTAAGCAGAACAACGAAGCCCTTTTATGGATAGCAGAATTAAAACCTACACCATAAGCAGCTTTTGTTGCAACACCACCCGGTGCATTGGCAGGAGTAATGTAATATGGGTTTTTGCTATAAGTGTAAGTTTTAAAGCCATAGAAAACTTCACCCGGCTTTGCCATAATATTTTTATACAACACTTTGTCTTCTTTAGCAATTTTTGCCATATGAAAAGGATTATAAATAGCAACCCATTCATTGCCCTCGGCGTCCATATCAGAATATGTAGCCTGCATATCAATTACAGCGTCAATAAAGCTGTCATTAGCACCCAATTCTGTAATAAAATTGCTTTTTGTAGGGTCAGCAACACTTACGCCGTAAGCCCATGCAGCATCCATACCTAATTTTTTCAACAAGGCTTTTTGATGTTTCCCAACATAAATAGCACGTTGATCATAAGCCTGCTCAATAGCAATAGCATTTCTTACAACTGTACTGGTAGTATCGTAAGTTTTTAAAATAACTTGCAAAGGATTATCGGCAGCAACAGTATAAGGTATAGGCCACACAGCATTGTTAACCAACACATCAGGGTCTGCACCAACTTCTGCCAAGTTGATTGCATGATTGTCAACTAAAGAACTATAATCAACCGCTGCACTTAAAAAGTGATTATCAGGATAAAAATTTTGCAACACATCTGCCAACCAAACCTCTTGTGCCAATCCATCCCAAAAAACAAAACCTGTTTGCTGTTTTACTAAAGCCATAGAAACACCAACAGCATTTACAGCAACTGCACCAACAGCAGGATGTACACCTATAATTAACGCCAAAACAATTCCAACAATAATGTTGAACAATACCGCATTTAAAAATTTAAACTTTTTCATAATAGTTTTTTGTAATTCGTGTTTAAGTGTCAGGCGTGTTACTCTTTGGCGTTATTGGGTTAGTAAATTATTTGTCTGTATAGCGTAAGCCTTTGCCGTAATCGGCTGTAAGCCTTGCATATTTTTCAGGTTCTTCTTTTCTAATTCTTGCTAACTCTGTTGGATTTTTCCTTTGCAGATAATCAAAGCTGTTTTTACCTGTAAATTCTTCTTCATCGTTTTCTCCACCGGGTTTTAAACCCTTTTTCAGCAAAGCGGAAACCTTTACATCTTTTACAACCTTTGTATTTGCAACAGGCTTTTTACTTCCGTTCGGGTTTACAGTTCCTTCTTCAGTTGTATCATTAGCTTTTACACTATTGGCATATTTTAAAGCAACAGCAGGATTTGTTTTTTTCAACTCAACAAACATTTCTTTCTGTTCATCGGTTAAACCAACTTCTGCTTCTTGTAAAATTGTGTTTTGCAATTGCTCTGCATTAGAAGCTTTCAATTGCACTGTGCCTATAGCACTTAATATTTCTGCTTCGGTTGCAGTTTCAGGCAATCCGAGTTTTAAAGCAATTGCTTTCATATCATTTTCGATTTTAGTAGTTGTAGTAGGAATAAATAACACGGTGTTTGTACTGTTTAATTTCACAACAGCACCATCTTTTTTTAATGCAAGGGCTTTCTTGTTAGCAGGTAAAGCAGTTATACTAACCTCAAATAAATCACATTCGGTTAACCAAGGTTTTGTTTGACCATCCAATTTTGTTTTAAACTCATCCCATTTAATAGGGTCTGCACCAATGCTTGCACCTTTAATATCACCATTCTTTATTTTTCGTATATACTCTTGCTCTACTTCACTTGCACCTTCAATAACTAAATCAGCATAAAGTTTTACACCTTCAAGCCTGAAATTTTCCCAATGACCTAAAGGAAGTTCGTCGTTGTTATGTTCATAATAACATGGGCAGTTTTGTTTAGCATTATCTAAGCGTATGCCTGATGTTGCAACTGCAAAACCATAAGTGTTTACACTTTCATCGCTTATCAAAAATGTTTTACGAAATGCCATTCTGTTATTCGGTTTGACAGCACAAAAATGAAATACTTTTAAACTGTAAAAAAGTCGCAAATCCTTACTGCACCTATATTTGGACTTACTTAGTCCATTTAATACCTCACATAGAAATGGTTTTTTTAATGCCATATTTAATCATCGCAGTTTTGTGATGAAACAATAATTAAACTATGGGTAAGCGGAAAACAGATGAGTATAATACCGCATACGATTTATTCTGCAATACAGATATGCAACGCAAACAAATTGCTAAAGTGGCAAGTGTTAGCGAACAGCAATTAGGCAAATGGATAAAAGATGATGATTGGGAATTAGATAAAGAGGCAAAATCCGTAACTAAAGAAAAATTAGTTATAGGTCTTTATAAAGATATAGCTGAAATAAGAAAAACAGCAACATTAGAAAAACGCTCATTGCTACCAGTCGAATCAGACCAAATAGTTAAGCTTTCTAACAGTATTCAGGCAATAGGTAAAAAGTACAACCTATCAAATTATCATGGTGTATTAAAAGAATGTTTAATGTGGATGAACGAAAGCGATAATGAAAAGGCAAAGTTGTTTCATCCTATTATGTTAGAATTTTTAAAGCACAAATCGAACGAATTAAAAAATGCTTCTTAATAAAAACGATAATAAACTATTACGTGACTTTGAAGAATTAGGAGAGTTGATTAATGAAACTACACCTATTGACTTCTATGAAAGTGCTGGCGATAAACGTAAAAGAGTTCAACGTTTATTAGCCAACTATGAAGCTTTTTGTAATTATTACTTTCCTTTATACTGCTTTGCTCCCTTCGCAACATTTCATAAAAACATTCAGCAAGAAGTTTACAATAAGCCTAATAATATTTTTTTAGAGCAATGGAGCAGGGGCTTTGCAAAAAGCACACATTTCGGTTTATTCCTTCCCCTTTTTATAAAGTTTAATAACAAATTAAATGGCATTGCTGTAGGCAGTCTGAATGAAGACATGGCAAATGATAAGCTGTCTGATATTCAATCTAATCTGCAAAACAACAAAAGAATTATTAACGATTTCGGAGAACAGTTTAGTTATGGCAACTGGGAAGATGGAAGTTTTAAAACACGTGATGATGTTGGATTTTATGCTTTCGGTAAAAAACAAACACCAAGAGGCACACGTTTTAAATGGAAAAGACCTAACTACGGTTTAGTAGATGACTTGAATGACGCCAGACAATTAAAAAATGATGCCATTGCATTAGAAGATAAGAAATGGGTTTTAGAAGAATTAAAGCCTGCTTTATGGACACGGCAATGGTGGCTTGTAGTTGCACAAAATAAGTTTAACGATAATACTGTTACAGCATTATTAGAAACAGATGAAGCGATTAAAACAACTGTTCATCGTGTTGATATTATTAATGAAGATGGTAACAGCAACTGGAAAGAAAATCCTGATTTCTCAAATGAAAATATTAAAATATTATCTGAAGGTGAAGGTGCAGGTTTTACCCGTGAAAGAATGAATACTCCTTTTGAAGAAGGAACAACATTTAAAGCAGAGTGGTTAAACAATTGGGTTGACGCTTCTATGATTAAATACGATGGTGTATTAATAAACTACTGCGATCCATCTTATAAAGCAACAGATAAAAGCGATTATAAAGCTTGGGTGTTAATTGGCAAAACCGGCAAGTATTACGACATTATAAAATGTTGGCTTCGCAGAACCACAAGCAAGCACATGTGGGAATATGCATACAGATTAGATGATGACTTTGATACTTATACTATTAAACATGCTATGGAAGCAAACTTTATTCAGGATGAAGTTCATGGCAAAGAGTTAGACAGAGTTGCGGAAGAAAAGAAAAGGCAATTACGTTGTGCCTATGATTACAGAAATAAAGGAGACAAGTTTGAACGCATTGAAACAATGCAACCATTATTTGAACGTGGTTTAATACGCTTCAATATTAATGAGAAAGATAATCCTGATATGAAACTTCTTCGCACCCAAATTCTTTCTATTGAAAAGGGTAGTAAAATAAATGATGACGGGCCTGATGCATTAGAGGGTGCAATATGGATGGCAGACAAATACACAAAACCATCAAAGCCTCCACGAAGTGGCAGGTATAAAAAAAACAATTTAAGAGCAATTTAAAAATTTATATATGTCAGTATTATTCGCCAGTCAACGAACCATTGATAAATACCAAAAGTTGTGGGATTTAATGAGAATTGACCCCAAAAAAGTACAACAGATTATTAATGATGCAAAAACAATTATTAAATATCGCCGAAGGTTTGAAAACGTTACCAATGTTATAGGCAATAAAGTGCCTTGGTATTTTATTGGTATTATTTATATGCGTGAAGACGGTTGCACATTTAAAGGTCATATACATAATGGTAATAGTCTTAGAAAAAGAACTTACGATGTGCCTGCCGGAAGACCGTTAAAAAATCCTGCATCACCTTCAGGCTACACATTTGAAGAATCGGCAATTGATTTAATTCAATTGAAAGGTTGGGATAAAGTTCCTCAATGGTCTATGCCCGCATTGTTGTATTACTTAGAAGCAAACAATGGTTTTGGTTACAGAAGATTAAAACAATCTATTAATACACCTTATTTATGGAGTGGCACACAACATTATCAAAAAGGAAAATTTGATAGCGATGGTCATTACAATGACAAATTAATAGACGCACAAACTGGTGCAGCACCATTATTAAAATATTTAACCGATAAAACATTGGGTTTAGTTTAAACTTTTTGTTATGTACGTTCAAAAAAATGATTATAAAATACGTATCAACATTTCTTTATTGAATATGCTGTTACAAAATGCAGCAGTTGATGGTGTTACCGTAAATGATGTTTTAGCTGAAGCCAGCAAAATAGCAGAAGATGCTATTGCCTCCAGTGCAGGTGTGTTATATGACATAAGACCTGAATTTCAAAAACAGGGTGCAGACCGTAATTATTACATTCTATCATTAGCCATAAGCATTGCTTTATACAATATTTATCAAAATGCAGACGATAATGATATTCCTGAAAAAGTAATAAAGAATCATGATGATGCAATGAATGATTTGCAGGCTATCAGCAAAGGAAAGTCAACAATTGATTTACCGCCGAGACCAAACGACCCCGAACAGCAGCCCGACCCAAATGCACCTGCTTCAGAAACAACAACAATTCAAGGAAAAGGCTTGCGAAGATTCGGAAGTAATCCTAAAAGAAGTCACCTACCTTAAAAAATACCTCATTTAAACATTCTTATACACTTTTTATGCGTCCAATTAAAATATTCGGGTATTCTATCAATTTGGGCAAAAATGCCGTTAAAACGCAAAATAATGCCCCTGTTAACAATAAGCAAAGAAAACGTGCTTCAACTGTTATTAGAAAGCAATATAAACGGGAAGTAAGTTTTCAGATAAATGATATTAAAACAGCATTGGTTATGGCAACCAATCCGCTTAACCCTGACAGATTAAAGTTACATCAAATTTATAGATACGTATTGAGGGATGCGAGATTAAAAAGCCAAATAAGAGATGCAGTAATGAAAGTGTTAAGTGAACCTTGGATGCTTTATAACAAAAACACTTTAACCCCCAATGAGGAACTTAGTAAAAAGTACAGAAAGAAATGGATGAACGATGTAATTAAATACATAATTCATTCAGAAATGCATGGCTACTCTGTTTTAGAATTTGATAAAATTAATCCTGAAACAGGAGATATTGACGAAATAACATGCTTTGACCGTGAATATGTAAGCATAGAAAAACAAGCTATTCTTATTGAAGCTTCTGTTAATGGTTCATACTTAGAGTATAAAGATATAATGTGGGATATTGACTTAATTGAATTTTTCGATACAAGAACAGATTATGGTTTGTTACTCGAAGCCTCTTACAATGTTATTTGGAAATACTATGCACGAACAGACTGGAGCAGAGCAAGTGAAAAGTGGGGAATGCCCATGTTAAAAGTATTAGTAGACACAAACAGCGATAATGAATTAGACGAATACGAAGCAAGGGCTTCAAATTTTGGAGCAGACGGTTATTACATTGGTCAAACTGGTGATGAAGTTGATATAATGCAGCGAAGCGGTCAAAAAATGCACGACATTTATTTAGATAACATAAAGTTATGTAATGAAGAATTTACATTGCTTATAAATGGTCAGGTTGCTACCAGTACAGAAAAATCTTTTGTAGGAAGTAGCGAAGTGCAGGAAAGAAATTTTGAAGACCTTACATTAACACGTTTGCAAAACGTGTCTGATAATATAAACCTTAAGTTATTTCCTTACCTGCGTTACAAAGGTTTCACAGATATAACAGAAGATGTAACATTCGATTATCCTGCATTAGTGCGAGAAAGGGAAAAGAAAATAAAAGTCTTACCAACTTTAACACAAGCACCAAAGCCAATAAAAGAACCACAACCAAATCCAAGTAATGAAGAATAAGCATCAACATATTTGTTGCGATAAATCTGAAAGCTTTTTTCTTTCTGATAACAAGAAAAAGGAATTGGGTATTGATACTGATAAAATAACCGATAAGGTTATTAATCAGTTGCACGATAAAGGCAAGCTCACTACTGAACAAAAAAAGGAATTATTCAAAAGCATGTATAAACCTTTAAAGGAAGGTGTAAACGAAGGCTTTGGTAAAAACAGAATAGAATATGGCACACCTAACGCAGAATTTTTGAAACAACTGCAAACCAATACTGCCATTTTCAGCATATTCAAAAGCTATGCTTATCAAAAAGAATTGATTGGTGCATTAAAAGATGAACACGGAAATTTAAAAAGCAAAGAACAATTCAGGCAAGATGCATTAAAGATTGATAGCACTTACAATCAAAATCATTTAAACACACAATACGATACTGCTGTTCGTTCAGCACGTATGGCTGTTATTTGGAAAAGATGTGAACAGACAAAAGATTTATACCCTTCTGTTAAATATGTTCCTTCAAGAGCAGCACATCCCAGAGAAGACCATAAAAAATATTATGGTTTAATTTTTCATTTAAGCGACCCAATATTAAAAACAATATGGCCACCTAATGGCTGGAACTGCCAATGCGGAATGGAGCCAACAGATGAAGACCCTACAGCTTTACCACACGACTTACCTGAAATTGATGAAGCTTTTAGATTCAATCCCGGTATTACAGGAGAAGTATTTGACCTTAAGAATAACAGTTATATAGATTCTGTTCCTTTAAAAGAACAACCTGCTTTAATTAAAGAAGCTAAGAAATATGTAAACAAGGATTTTGTTTTAGATAACGAAGATGCTTTAACAGAAGATGCATATAAAAGCAAAAGCGGAGGAACTGTTGAAATAAACAGAATGGCTTACAATAACACTGACTTTAAAGAAGTGTACAGAGAAGCACGTAGCTTGGCAAATTTCGGTGAAAAGGTTACAATCCTTCCTGATACGAATGATACTGATATTCGTTCTAAATTTTTGCCTGAAAAAACCAAAGACGGCAAGAATCCTGATTATATAATCAACGACAAATTTATTGCTGATTTAAAAATTGTTTATGAAGCAACTAAACGAGCAGTACAAGGTGCAATTAGCAATTGCCATAAACAATGCAACAATATTGTTTTAAAGATTGATGAAAACAACGTTATTGTATCGGCAGACTTATTCAGATACATTAAAGGCAATATGAGCAGGAAAGAATATAAAGATTTTGAAAACTTATGGATATTCTTTAATGGAGAATGGAAGGTGTTTACAAGAACAGATATTTTAAAAGGTAAATGGTTTTAAATGCAAAAGCCACTTCGTAAAAAGTGGCTTTTGGGAGCAGTTGGCTCTGTTTCCGATGTGGCATGCCCATCTGCACCGCAAATATAACAACATGGCTGTAGATAACAAAAATATTAATGGTTTAGATGATGTAATTAGAAAGTTGCAGAATGCAAAAGACTATTTGCAAAATAAAGTTCCTACAGTTGTTGGTGTAGAAGCTGTAAAGCATTTTAAAAATAATTTTCAATTAGAAGGTTTTCTTAACAGGGTTTTGAAAAAGTGGGAAGCAAGAAAAATAAAAAGGCTTGGCAGTACAGATAATCAAAAAATATTATCAAAAAGCGGAGAACTGGCAGATAGTATTGATTTTAGAATTCAAGGAAATACAATAATTATTTATAGCGATAAAGTATATGCACAAATACACAATGAAGGTGGTAAGATTACTGTAACAGACAAAATGCGTAAATACTTTTGGGCTATGCATTATGAAGCAAAACAACAGAGCAATACAATTGCAGCAGAACAATATAAAGGAATGGCATTGGCTAAAATTATTGTTATGCCTAAAAGAAAATACATGGGCGATAGTGTTGTTTTAGATGAAGCAATTGTAAATAAAATAACACGAGACCTTGACAAAATATTAGCTGCCTGATTAAATAACCTTTAAAATATAATTAATGTTTACTTACCCGGTGTATAAAAAATTAAAACAGGTCATCAGTAATGTTGGGCCTGTCTTTTATTATCTTAATCAATACACAAGAAATAAAGATAAAACAAGCTACAAAGTTCCTGCTGTATATATTGAAATGCCAACTAATGCAAAAGTAGATAGCCTTAACAGAAAGATAAAAGTGCTATTAAAGCAACAAATAAAAATACACTATATCAGTTATGCACCTTTTAAAAGTGACAATGATAATACTATTCAGGATGCAGCTTTAGCACAACATACAGCACAATTAGCAGCAATACATACTTTAGTTGATAACCTGCAATTGAAGGATGGCGAAAAAGCTTTAACCAATCAGTTTATTTTAATAAATTCAAGTGAAAATAAATTTGAAGACATGTGCGTTTACAGCATTCTTACATATCAAACAGATATTTATCTACGCCGTTAAATATGCTGTACTGTATTTACGAATCGTTTTTACATCGGGAATTTTAGGGTCATCCTTTCTTAAAACTTTACTCACACTTGCAGGGCTTAACCAAACTTCCTCGGCTACAGTTTCTATAACAGCGATAAGGGTCCATTTCGGATTTTTTTTCCTGTGATAACGAAATCTTTGTTTTATATGCTCGTTACGTTTTTGTATGAATAAAGGATTGTGGGGCATAGCGAGAAGTTGCCAATATAATATTTTCAAGTTATACGTAAACAAAAAAGCCTATCCACACATGTGAATAGGCTTTTAAAACTAATAGAGCAACTTATTTTACAATATAAACATTACTACCTTTTAAATATAATCTGCTTCGGTTATTAAACATAATACTTTCAAATGGTTTTTCAATCAATTGATAGTTTGGGCAGGTAGAAGCTTGTTGTTTTAATAAATTATAAAACGCTACCCTAATTTTTGCATCTGCACAGTTAACAATAACTTTTTCAATTTCATCTTCACCGTTTATTTGTAATTCATTTCCTTTATCATCTGAAAAGGAATAGCCGTTATTGTTTTTTGTTTTATTGATAAACTTGCTATGTATTGCAATTTCTATTTTACTAACTATTGTATTTATACTGTCAACAGAATTGCCAATAAAAACCTTGCAGCTTTGTGCATTTACTTCAATACAAATTATAAGAATCAATAAAAATGTAACTACCTTTTTCATAATTATTTTTTTAAATTAAACAGAGATTTTTTTCATATAAAACCTGTACACTTTTTGAAAGGTACTAACTAAGGTAGGCAACTCTTTATAAGTATATGCATTTAATTCTTTTTTTAAATAAGATTGTTCAACACACCATTTATTCAATCTATCCATATCAACGCTGCCATCAGCATTCTCCCATTTAATCCGGTGACACATACTTAATATTTTACGCCTCATCACATTCGCTTGCTCTGCCGTATTGTCTAAAGTTTTCAGATAATTAATCAATGCCTGTGCTTCGTATATGGTAAGTTCTTTACTGCTTTCAGTTCTTCCATTGCTATAACCAAAGACTAAATTGGCTTTCTGTTTATACATATTAGTAGCACTTAACAGGCTGTGTAATTGTTTATTTTGATTGCTTGTAATGGTCATTTTAGTGCAGTTTATACCTTATAAAAAGGGTAATAAGTGGGTGTCTATTTGTATTCGTTATTGTACATTTCGTTTCTCAAATAGGTGTCAGGGTCTGCTTTACTTCGCCACTTGTTTTCTTTCAAATATTTGTCATAAGGCTCAATACCGTAATAAGATTTTACCTGTTCTGTTTTGCTCAATTTATTCCATATAGCTTCGGCACGTTTTTTATTAATCTTTTTATTGTACTTCAGCCAAAACATTTCAAATGTTATTTGCAGTTCATCTTCTACCACAGTAGTATCAGCACCGCACCATTTCCCTTCTAAAAACAATTCAATAAAGCAAGGCACAACAGCTTTAAACTGTTTAATAGTTTCTCCATGCATTATACACTGCGTTAAATCAATCTTTGAAAGTAAGCCTTGTGTGTTGTACAATACTTCTGCTGTTCCTTCAAACTTTGAACTATTGCTTATTAAGAATCTACGCATGACTATTTTTTAATTCATTCCAATAAATAATATCCCCATTAAAAGGAAGTTGATGGGTTTGATTCCACCAGTGCATCATAATTTCAAAGCTTTCAAATCCATCTGCTTTAGCTAATACCTCGCATTGCTTTTTAGAAACTTTAATATTATCAATTAATAAACTATCCTTTGTAATGGTAATATCTTTAGTGTCAGTGCAAATAGCTTCACCAATTTTAGTACACCATTTAGTCCTCATGCCGTAATACAGATAAACAGTATCACCGGGCTTTGCCTGTCCTTTTCTTTTCTTTCTAATAGTTTGTTTTTTCAATCCACTCTTTATAAGTGGAATAAATCTTTCTTTAAATGAATAAGCGGGCATAATTTATTTTTTTAAGTAAATATTAATCGTTCGTTTTCTCTAACTATTGTTGTTGTAAAAGGGAACTTATCGCTTGGCACTTGCTGTATCATATCCATTAAGTTTATTGAACCTGTAAATAATAATCGCTTGGTGCCATCAACTGTTATCTGCATGTCTAAGCGTTTACCATTCCCTTTCTCAAATTTTGATTGTTCAATTTTGTAAGCTTCAACTGTTATCTGTTTATTTAATACCCTGTCAATCTTAATCTTTTCTCCTTCAAAGTTTTTTGCTGTTGTTTTAATTCCGAATTCGCTAAAGCTGTGCATGTGGTTTTAATAATTTGTTTAATAGGTTAGTAGAATTACAATGCTTTGCCCAACCGTAATAGCTTGCTATACTGCCTGCATTAGGGTTATATTTTAGCATACGTGCAAAGCGTTGTTTAATTGATTTGCGTAATAATGTATGAGTATGGTAAAACTTGTAGCCAACAAAGTCAATGCCTCGTGCAGCAACAGGAAATACTTGCCAGTTTTCTTTTACTTGTAATGCAAGCCTTTTATGTAAGTATTGCTCAATCTCTTTAAATAAGCCATGCAAATAGGTTTTGTTGCTTGCCAGTATCACGATATCATCTGCATAGCGATAGTAGTATTTAACACGCTTTTCTTCTTTTATCCAATGGTCGAAATAAGTGAGGTAAAAATTTGCAAAGTATTGGCTTAAATAATTTCCAATGGGTAAACCTTCTGCACTATCAATAATTTCATCTAATAACCAAAGCAGGTTATTGTCTTTAAACTTTCTTCTTAATAATTGTTTTAAAATCTCATGGTTTATAGAAGGATAGAATTTTTTAATATCTAATTTCAGGCAGTAAGTTGTACCTGCAACATCATTTAGTGCGTGTTTAACGTTATTAGCCGCAGCATGGATGCCTTTGCCTTTTATACAGCTATATGTATCGGCGGTAAAGCAAGCCATGAAAACAGGCTCTAAAACGTTCATAACTGCATGGTGTGTAATCCGGTCAGGGAAGTATGGCAATCTGAACACTTCACGTTCTTTCGGCTCAAATACTTTAAATGTTGTGTATGGGCTTGTTTGGTAGGTTTTATTCAACAACATATCGTGCAGCTTCAACAGGTTGGCTTCTTTGTTTTTGTTGTGCAGAATAACACCGTATTGATTGCTCTTGCCTTTCTGTGCTTTTGCATCAGCAAGGCGTAAGTTTTCAATGCTGCAAATTTGTTCGTATATGTTGTTTATTCTTTTCATTCTGCTTTGCTTTTCAAAACACTTCTTCTCTACTAAAACAGGATACCAAAGTGTTTGAATGAGAAGTTTATTTTTTGCCGAGTGGCATGGTCTGCATAGCTATAAAAATTCAGCATAGGTGAACGCTGACATTCGAATTCGAATTCCAGTTATCGTAGTTGTTGTACGACAAGCTGAAACCTGAAGGAACAGCAGCGAAGGCAATGCACAACCGGGTTAGTTTACGTTAACAAATGATGGTCTTTGTGCAATTCAATAAACTGCTTGCCGAAGTATTTTGCCAAATCTCTGTTTGGGAAGCAAAGGCGAACGCCGACAATCGAATTCGAATTCCAGTAATCGTAGTTGAAGGACGACAAGCCGAAACCCGAAGGTTTATCTTCGCTTGCCTGCACACTAAATACAGGGAAATACTTGTATTTGTCAGTGTCGGTGTAATCAACATCTTTTCCTTCACGCAATGCATCTGCAATAACACTTAGTTTGTAATCTGCTATCAAACGCTTTTGATAACGTGGTGAAAGACCTTTTACTGTTGGCAGTTTAGTTGGGTCAATACCTAACTTTTCGCATGCCTCTTCAAAGCTTTTTACTTCGGGGATTAATGTATAATCCACGTCGTGCTGCTTACAAAGCTTTTTAAACTCAGCACTTTTTGTTGGCTGTTTTGTTTTTGTTGCCATGATGATTATTGTTTATTGATTAAAAATGTTGCATAGATGTCTGTAAACTTCTTACCTGCATCTATTGCTAATTCAGAAGATTTAAAGCAAAGGCGAACGCCGACAACCGAAAGCGAAAACCAGTCATCGTAGTAGTCGCACGACAAGCCGAAACCCGAAGGAACAATTTTAAAATATGGATAATACTTGTACTGGTTGGTATTCATACTGTCTAATACCTCACCTTCATTGTACACTTCAGCAATAAGCTTTAGTTTTCGGTAAGCACATTCGTCAGCAGTTTCACCGGGCATTTCTTCAAACTCTTCTTTCTTTCTGCCTGCTACTGCAAGCACATCAGAAAAGGTTTTAATGCGGTCTGTAATCTTAACAGGTGCATTAATAATGTTGCGTAATTCTTTGGCTTCATTTTCTAAAGAGGTAAGCCTTTTCAAAGCCTCGTTTTTGTTAATTGTTGTCATATTATTGATTGTTTATTTTTTTGAATGTCTTTCTATCGTGTTCTTTCAACTTCTTTTTAATAGTTGTTACATAATTGTTTAAAGCATTCATTCGTGTTCGATAAACTTTAGCAGCATATTCATTACCATTGCTTTGATGCATTTGCATTTTCTTGGCACTGATATTAGCCTGTTCTTTTGCAATACCTAATTGGTGTTTTAAATCTGCTATGTTCATACAAACAAATCTTTTTGTTCAACTGAATGTTTTTGTTCAACTTTAATAACACCTGCTGCAATTTGTAATTGGAGTAACCTATCAAAAGTTTGTTCTTTTTGTTTAGCAATTCGAAGCCTATATTGTGTACGTTCATGAAAATAGTTTTGCTGTGCTTCACGCATTTCAAAGCCTGCTCTTACTAAATCAATTTGTTCTTTAGGAAATTGCATACATTACTTTTTTATCATTATTGATAGTATTTCTTGCTGTGCTATTTTGTATGCTTTCGCAAATTCTTCTTCTGTTGCATCGCCGGAACACTCTGCATTAAATGCTTCTTCAATACTTATAGGATTTGTAGAAGATGTAATTGTATGGCTCAATCCTTTAAAACCTTTGCGAACAGTAATCATTCTGTTTCCGCTAACAATCATGTAAAAATTATGACCGTTAAAATCTTTTCTGTAAAATGTATTATTGTTGCTCATTTGTTTGAGTTTTAGATTCTTCATTAAATAATTGTGGTTGTGCTGAAGGACTTGTTTTTCTTGTTTTATTAATTCTATTTAAGTAACGTTGATGTCCTTCTTCCCAAATAATAATATCATCACCGCCTCCAAATCGACCCTGACAGTGTGCCTTAAATCCCTTTACATGAATACTTATGTCTACGTCGTATTGAATAAAATCTGCAACTCCGCCTTTAGGTTCATCACCTTGTGCATGACTGATAACAATAAATACTTTCTTTGGGAAGTCATTAATTAATTGTTTCCATTGGTCTTGCGTAAGCTTTATATGTTGTACACTATCAATGAAAACTATATTAGGGCTTTTTTTAATTTTAAGCCTATGATGCATTTCTTCAAACCGTTCTTTATGAGTAACGATTATCTTACCTTTTACATCCATCATTTGTTGCCTCCGAAACGCATCTTGCAAACTTTTACTATGGCCTTGCTCAAAGCTGTTATACAATACCTTACCGTATTTAGTTAGATATTTGGCGAACATGATGCAGAATTCTGTTTTACCATTTTTGGGCCTCCCATAAATAATAGCTTTAAAATTCTTTTCAGGTTTACCCATCGCAGCTAACCATGTACCTTCAAAATCAAATTCAATAAATTTCTTAGATAAGAATTCGGTTACTCCTAAGGCTCTTTTCATATTTAAACGGGGTTTGAATATTGTTTAATTAATGCTTCTTTTTGTTCTGGTGTTGAATTAGCATTTATATAAACAACTGTTTTTGCATTTACTCTAAAAGGCACTTTACCAATTGTTGGGTCTGCCAATATTTTAGGCTGTTTTTTACTTTTTTCAATTTGCTTTAAAAGCACACCTGTAAGTGTTATAGGCTTAGTATTGTTTACTTTTACTGAACCAACAGGATTTCTTAATCCCAACTTCCAAGCTTCACTTTTTACTTGATTAGCTGTACGTTTTAAAGCTTTGCCTATTTGAGCAGGTGTATGTGTTTTCCAACAATCTGTAAGTAATTTTCTTTCTTCGGGTGTCCACGCTTTCCATTCTTTCATATTAAAAATTTAAAGGCTTGAAAAATTGAGATTGATATTTCTGTAACTCCCGTCTTCCATTTTCTCCCACACTCGTTGATACATTTTAGTTTTATCAATATCTTGTGCCTCACGCATTAACTGGCAAGCTTTGCTATACTTAGCATTTTTTAATTTGTTTTCATATTTCAACAACTTAAAAATCATTTTGCTGTCAATAACGCCCTTGCTATTGCTAAATGCTTCCATTACTAATTCTCCAATAAATTCTTTATCAGCATTTAAGCTTTTACCTAAAAAATCTTTTAGAAGTTCATGTGCTTCTGCCATTAATGTTGGATTCCACTTTACTATATCATGCATATCAGCTTCAATTTTTAAAGACTTATTAAAACTGAACCATGTAATACTGCTTTCTCTTTTTTTGTCTTTAACTGATTTGCCTTTTAAATCATGTTCTGCTTTAATCATCATTCTGATTTCTGTAGTAGCTTCATTCATCAGTTCGTATAATTCTTGCAATATTTTTTCTACTGCTAATGCTTTTTTATAAATGTTCCCTGCTAATATTTCTTTCTTTTTATCCATAGCAGGAACAAATTTTAAGGGTACAGTTATTCCTGTTGCATCAACCCAAGATTGCTGTTTTGTAGTTTGAATACTTACCTGTGATTTCATCTTTTAATTTTTAATTGTTTATAATTGGTTTTATTTTTTACTTTCCTTTTGGGTATTGATTTCAATAAGCAATTGAACACATGAAACCCAACTATTGTTTTTAAAATGGTGAGCATATAAGTGTTTTATGTATATAATCGCAGAAAGGTTGCATAAATGAACGTGTATATAAATCTTCTTCGAATTGACCTGTGTATTCCTCAAACAATACCAATGCTTCCTGAGGTTCTATTTTCATGCTGTACTTTTTTTGCATTTGAAACATTTTTTTTGTAGCCCTTATCCATATACTTTCCAAAATGCTTTTGTAAACCATTCCCTGCACATCTAAAGCTTTATTTTGCTTCATTTGTTTGTACTCATTAATGCTTTTGTAGAGAAGACTTACAAACACAATCATTTGGTCATTATTAAGTTTCAATTTCATTAAGCTGCTTCTTTTTCAAAATATTCACGCATGTTTCTGAAATCATTAAGCAACATATCATGTCGCTCTGTTCCTGATGCAAACAAGTATTGATGAAGCTCTCTGTAGTAACCGTAACATTGCTTTGGTTTAGTTTCATACATCTTGTACAATTCGGCAATTATCCATTCATCATCTTCTTTAATCCAGTTGAAATTCCACCATTGCCAAAAGCTTATATTGTCAAGTAAAGCGTCGTAGTTAAGACCATTGTAATAGGCTTCTAAAAACGCTCGTGCAGTATCTATTTTAAAGTGTTTTAACTGTTGTTCTGATATTGAGCAGAGAAATAATACTTGCTTTAAATTGTACTCTGCTTGGGCTTTTAATAATTGAACATGGTTACTCATGGCAGTAATTTTTAAGATGCTTGTTTCATTTTTTTTATTTCAATTTTTACACGTGTTAAGCTTGCACCTGTCATTGCTTTATCTTTTGTAGCATTGCACTTAACTATTAATTTGTGCAGGTCTTCACTGTTTATTTTAGCAGCATTCGCTTTAATTATCATTGCAGCCTGATTATCTAAAAACTCTCTACGTTCATCTTTACCTTCAGGAACAATGCGTTGATACCTGCTCCCATATCTTCTGAACAATTCGGCATAACCAACTTTTTTATTTCCCATTGCTCTGTTCCATTTAGCTTCTAATCCATCTGCTCCAATCATATACCAACCACAATTACCTTCAGCAGCGTTCCACATTGCTTTTAATTCTAAAAATGCACTGTAGTCAACGTCGCCTGCTTCATCAAGTATTATTAATGGAGTATCAATTACTTTTAAATAATAAACCAAGTCTGCATATACTTCACTGTATTTACCAGTGTGGTCAACACCAAATTCACGGGCAATAAGCCTTACCAATTTTTGTTTACTCTTTACTTGGCTGCAATCAACGTAAACAACATTCCGATTGCTTCTTGCAAACTCTTTAGCAGCATGAGTTTTACCAACATCAGCCTTATCGCAATAAATACCGCTTGCACCTTCTTTTTTGCAGAATTGAAGTTGTTTTTCTATATAAGTAAACACCGGAGTTTTAGCAGTTATCCATTCAGGCTCATTACCAAATCTTATTTCAAAACGACGGGCAAGTGTTATCCATTTATGCTCTGCCATTATTCGTTCTGTTTCATTCTTTTTAAGCCTGTTGTAAATAGCAGGATTGATACCTAATGAATTTGCATATTTAGCATCGCTGCCGCTAAATAAACTGCGGTTATCAACTACTGCTTTTATGATTCTGTGTTTAATTTGTTCTGTAAGCATTACTTTTGTTTTTGAGTTAGTATTTATTGTTATCTCTGCCAGTGTTACCGCACTGGCATTTTTTATTTTATAGGTCTAAACAATAAGCCGCCTCTTTTTACATGAAGCTCTAATTGCGATAGCAAACTTTTATTAGCTATATCAGCATTGAGGTTGTTCCAATCTTCTAATGTTGGCTTATACCATTCATGTGTTGGAGTAAAATGTTGATGAACATTACCCATCATACTTATTGCCTTTTCGTTTTTACCTGTTGCTTCGCAAGTGGGACATTTAATAAACATGCTTGTAGCACCTTCATCTTTGCATACTGTAATTGTATGATGCAATGCCGGGCAGATGTATGCATTAATTTTTCTCATAATTATCTATTTGTTTTATAGTTATAAATCATTTAATGCTTTTTCATTCCAAAAGCTTTCATCAAAACTGTTATATGCAGGTAAATCATTTGAATCATCTATTTCAACAGTTTCAGCTTTAATATCTCTTATAACAGTTGGTTTAATAACAGCAAGTCTTTGTAATTCATTCGTTCTTTGCTTAACAATTGAATCAAATTTTGCTCTGTGTTCAGATTGCATTTTTCTATTAGCTTCATCACGTTCTGTTCTTTCGGCTTTACTTTCATTAAATGCTCCTTTATCGGTTGCTATACACAAAAAATCATCATTTTGATACAGGTATATTTCATCAATAACACCTTTCTTATCGGGTATTGCAAAGGCATTAACGGTAGTGTTATTTATTAGTTGATTAGCAGGTACGATAAACTTTTTATTAAAAACCTTTACTTCTGTTCTGTTAATAGTTGATGTTCTGCTTATGCCTATATATTTAGCTATTGCAGGTAGATATGGCTTTACCAATTGAGGGTTTTGATACTGCTCTAATACTTGCCATCTTGTTAGCCCGGTGTATTTATTTTGGTCTGGGTGTAATTGATTATTCCATTCGTTAATTATAGCTTCAATATTGGCAACAACTGAATCAAATGTGTATCTTGTAGACTTTTTATCAGTATTCAATCTATTAGCATCTTGTCTTGCAAAAGGTCTACCCTGAAAACCATCAATATTCTTTTCAAATTGATATTTTATTTGCCTGATAATATGCTCTGCTCTTTTTTGTTGCGGGTTTGCAGGGTTACAAAAAGTAACAAAAGGGAATAGATAATTATCCGTTAATAAATCAGGTACAAACAATCCGTTATCTTTTAATTTGCCTGTAAACGTGTTGCTTATATGATGCTCAACTTCAATTTCCGCAGGCATTCCCCAATTATTATTAACCATCAATCTAAACATGCTATTCATAGCATTTTTAAATAACTCTCTGTTCTTTCCGCTTCCTTCATCGTTGCTTCTGCTATAACTTCTTCCTACAATACATTGGCTGGCTACATCAGCAATTATATAAGTCCAAGCACGGCTTCCATCTTCCATTTTAAATGGAATACTTCTATCATCCATAGTAAGTTTACTAAATGCATAAGTAGGTGCAATTCGGCTGGCATAAGGAACATGACGATTATTGAATTCAAGCCTGCTAAGTCTTAGCTTATCAACTATTATCTTGTTCGCAGGTTCGTTTATAATACTCCAAACAGTTGTTTTACTTAATTCAATTAGTTCACCATTTTTATCTGTAAACATTGCAGCGTAAAGCAATTCACCACTTTCAATATCAACAATCTCTTTTTCACCACGCATAAATTGATTAAAGTCATCTAATACATCTTGTGCATAAGGTTTATTATCCTGAACATATAAGCTTAATATTAATCTTTCGAGTGTAGGTGTAACCTTAGCCCTGTTTTGATTTCCAACTTTACCACTCACTAAACCATCGTATTTACTTTCCTTCCATCTATTGTATTTATCGAACAATTTTCTACTGCTTATATCTAATCCACAGTCTTTTGCTTCCTTCATTTTTACAACTACTTCAAATAATTGGCTTAAACCAATTTTTACTTCCTTTTTCAGCCATTTCTTATTTGCATACGCATAGTCTATCATATTCATGATAGATGATTGCTTTACGTACTCACGTTTCAATTCATCCTTCAACGGTTTACCATTTGCTAATTCATATCTGTCAAAGAACTCAATAGCTTCTACATCAGGTTTAATCAATAATCTCAAGGGTTCAAGTGCTGCATATTGATATGGGTCTCCATAAATACCAATAACTAAGTTTTTATATAAATCAGGCAACGATTCAAACTCAATTAAAACTTGTCTACCATTTCCACCAACACCATGAAACTTTACTGTATTTCTAACACGCCAGTTTCTGTATGTTGAATAAGGTATAATACCATTGCCACTACCATCTTCCTTTTTAAATAATTCATCAAACTCCAAGCACAGTATTGTATGGTTATAATATTTCATTATAATGCAACCACTCTTTTTACTTCATTAATTAATTTGTTTGTTCCTTCCTCTAATAAAATCTCCGCCACAACAATTTTTTGGGCCTTCTCTCCATCTTTATTTCTATTCCCGTTGCGAACACTAAACACGGTGCTAACAGATGTTCCTGAAGCTTCAGCCACCCAATCAGCAGGAATCTTTGAAACTTTAGCAGCTTTCATTGTTGATTTTTTCTTGCTTTTTTTATGACTTTTCGTTTTTTTTTCTTTATTTTCAATCATTCTGTATAGTATTGCAACACAAAACAAATAGACTTTATTCTATTATCCAAATATAAAATAGACTATTTTTTAAATTGTGGATAAAATGTTAGACTAAAGTTTAACTATCAACATGAAAGCAATAAATAGAGCAATGAAGCTTATAAGGGATAAGGGTTTGAAACCTGCTCGTGTTGAACAGGATTTAGGGCTTTCTAACGGTTATTTTGCAACAATGGAAAAAAGACAAGGTAATATTGGTGGTGATATTGCTCCCAAAATAGCTGAATATTTAGACATTAGTCTAAATTTTTTACTTACTGGTGAAGAAGGAATAGTCGAAGAACAAAGAAGCGATTATCTTGTTGAAAGAAGAAAACTCAAACAAAATAAAAATACAATTCAAAATAAGAATCAATTAGAAGACGTACCTATTTACAACATCCCGATTGATGCCTCTTTTTTAGAACGATACAGGGAAGATAATGATCAATACGAACCTATTGGATATTTAAAAATTCCGAAACTTAGAAATTGTGATTTTGCAGCTATTGTTAGCGGAAATAGTATGTATCCATTAATGAAAAGCGGTAGTATAGCAGTTTGCAGAATTATTAAGGATTTTCAATATTTTGATGAAGGTGAGATGTATCTAATTTCTACTACTAACGGATTTGAAACAGTCAAGTATGTTCAAAGTGGTGATAATGATGATGAATTAAAATTGATACCACATAATGAAAAAATAAAACCTTCAGTAATTAAAAAAAGTATTGTCATCAGAATGTGTTTAGTAGAAGCTTGGCTGAATTTTAGATAATTTATTTGCAAAATTTAAGTACCTATCCCAGTTACAAAAGCTTAAATAATCTTCTTATCAACTCTTTTTGGGGTATTAATAAAAAAATATTTGAATACCCAACTGAATACCCAACCGAATACCCAACTTAAATTTAATTCCAAACGTCATATTTTATAATTACTTGTTTTAAAATTGATTTTAAAGCAGATTATTTACTCTTTAAATGTAAGAAAACCTTTATTACAAGCGGATTCTTAAGATTAAAGCATTATGTATCCATTATTCAACTAAAAGCCATTTAAATGCATAAAAATAGCCTCACCAATTAAAGTGAAGCTATACTATAATTAAACTATCATGACGTTTCAAAAAAACACAATTTTTGTTCAAAATCTTCTGAAAACTTTACTCTGTGTGCATTTTTCGCACTTTTTTTATTTTATTATTTTATGACCTTTTGTTTAAACCCCCTTATACTGAAAGAAAAAAAATGCAGGAAGACATGATAAATATTAATGCACAGCTTCGTACACTTTCTGCCCATCAGGAAAAAATAAGAGAAGAAGAAAGAAAAAGAGTTGCCGGAGAATTACATGATGAATTAGGCCAATTAATAACTTCTATTAAAATAGATGCTGAATGGCTAAATAAAAAAATAGGAGATGAAGAAATAGAACTTAAGAAAAAAACTCAGGATATTATTCAACTATCATCGGAAACCGCTAAAAAAGTAAGGCATTTAGCACAGGCATTAAGACCAAGTATTTTAGATGACATGGGTTTAATTCCTGCTCTTGAATGGCAATTTCATGATTTTAAAAGCAGAACGGGTATTGAAGCAGAATTTTATCACAGTGTAGATGGCATAAAGTTGAGTGAAGAAATTTCTACACATGTTTTCAGAATTGTTCAGGAATCATTAACCAATATTATAAGGCATTCAAAAGCAAAAAAAGTTATTTGTGATATGACGATCCATAACGGCAAATTATACTTGTTTATAAAAGATAATGGTGTTGGCTTCAATATCAGTGAAAAAAAGAACACTTTCGGATTATTAGGAATTAAAGAGAGAATAAAAATGGTGGGTGGTACATTTACAATAAACAGTGACTTAGGACAAGGCACAGAAAGCTCTCTCGAAATTCCAATATCTAACTAAATTAACTAACATGAAAATTATTATTGCTGACGATCATTTTGTTGTGAGAAAAGGATTGATTACGATTTTACAGGAATCATATCCGTTTGCAGAAATTACCGAAGCTTCAGATGCTGCAGAATTAATGAAACATTTAACTAAAAACAGTTTCGATGTAGTTATTACAGATTTATCAATGCCCGGTAAATCTGGAATTGAAATTGTAAAACAGGTAAAAGAAATTGCACCCAAAACACCTTTACTTGTTTTAAGCACACACCCTATTGAGCAATTTGCTGTAAGAGCTATTAAAGCAGGAGCCAGCAGTTATTTAAATAAAGAAAGTGCCTTTACAGATTTGGTAAATGCCGTTGAAACCTTATTAAAAGGAAAGAAATTTATTACGCCCGATGTAGCTGCACTATTAGCCGATGCTTATTCAGGAGACATAAAAGATAAAGAGTATGAATCTCTTTCAGACAGAGAATTCGAGGTTCTGAAATTAATAGCACAAGGGAAAACAGTTTCTGAAGCCGCAGAGTATTTATCGCTGAGTGTAAATACAGTAAGTACTTATCGTTCAAGAATTTTAGAAAAATTAAATCTTCATTCAACAGCAGATATTATAAAATATTCTCTGGAAAAAGGCATAGCCTGAATTATTACTACATAGCTAAGAATTTATACTTCAAAAAGAGGCCGAAAGTTTTAAATTAAACTATCGGCCTCTTTACTTTTTAAATCACCTCAAGACAACTCGTTATTTTAAAGTATTGCCCGAAACGTTAATTAATTCTATAAGGTTGTAGTAAAAAAATTACAACATATCCACGTTTCGTTTCATAATTATCATATTAATATCTATTCCTATTCATAAATAGTGTAACGAAATTTACATTATCAATTAATCGAAGTATAAGCAGAGATAATTGTAGAAATCCAATTCCTTATCTGGTAAAAAATCCAGGAGCTTTTAAAAAACATTTCCTATGAACTACCAATCTACACAAAAAGTTTGTTACTGTAGCAACAGACAGCAGGCAAACGGTTTACAAGCCCCGTTTTTTCCTTGTTTTTTAATTGTTACCAGCTCATTTTCAGCAGATAAGTTTTTATTAACTGAAGCAGCCTCTATGCACCAATAAGCATTGAGCTGCTTCAGTTTTTCTGTACCAAAAAATTGGTATTGACAGAGCTGTTTTTAATCATATTAAAATAAATTATAATATATAAATCCACTTCCTATGTTCCAGAAACTTTTAACCTTCGTTACAGCAGTTTTATTTACAGGCTGCGTTATAGCACAAAGAAATGCATTACCTGTTTACGGTATTACTTTATGCGGTGCTGAGTTTGGAGAAACCAATCTACCAGGCACTTTAGGTACACATTACACTTACCCTAACACTTCAGAAGTTGCATACTTTGCTGCTAAAGGTGCTAAAACTATACAACTGCCTTTTAAATGGGAAAGAATTCAAAGACAATTAAGTGGGCCTTTAGATGCTAAAGAGCTTTCTCTTATTACCAAATTTGTTGAAGACTGCGAGAGATACGGTGTAATGGTAACATTAGTAATGCAAAATTTTGCCCGTTATCAAATTAATGGTGTAGAATATGTAATCGGCAGCCCAAAGGTTACATTAGCCCACTACAAAGATGTATGGAACAAAATTGCTTCAGTTATGAAAAACAGAACCAACATTTTCGCTTATAGCATTATGAGCGAACCGCATGATATGGGCGGTTACAAATGGTTTAATGCTGCTCAATTTGCGATAAACGGCATCAGAGAGGTTGATAACAAAACAACCATTTTAGTTGATGGTGATAATTATTCAGGACCTGAAACCTGGGCTTTATATAATGATGATTTGAAATACTTGAAAGACCCTGCTAATAACATGATGTTTAATGCTCATTGCTATTTTGATGAGGATCGTTCTGGTCACTATGTAAGAAGTTATGAAAGCAGCGGTGCTGATGAATATACAGGAGTAAAAAGAGTTAAACCATTTGTTGATTGGTGCAGAGCAAACGGAAAAACCCCTTTTGTTGGTGAGTTTGGTGTTCCTAAAAATGATAAAAGATGGTTAACGGTATTAGATAACTTTTTAGATTTTCTTTCTGCAAACAATGTGGGTGGTTGTTATTGGGCTGCGGGTCCATGGTGGAAAAATTATCAATTATCTATTGAACCTGTAAGTAAAGCAGACCAACCTCAAATGTTTGTATATGCCAAATATTTAACAGCCAATAGTAATACTGCTGCTTTAAATAATGCTAAAACAAGCGTTGTTGTAAAATAAAAATACTCAATATCTTATCTATACTCAATCCTATTCAATCCTAATTTTATGAAAAACCTTCCTTTGATATCACTTTATTCGCTATTGCTGGTTTTAACAGCATGCTCAAAAAAAGTTGAGTTATTGCAGAATGACGTTACAACAAAAAAAGTACAGCCATCAGAAACAGTTGTAGCTTCATCAGTAGAAAGTTTAGGTTCTCCTTTTAAAAGCAGTAATGTATTAGTAAACATTAATCCTGCTAATCCTAACTTCACGCCATTAGTAACTTTTCATCCTAATACTAATTCAGGCAATGAGTTAATTATGATTGATAATGGTGAAACCAATAATGCTACCCCGTTACAGGCATTCAGATTTGTTTCTGTTAATTTAGATAACGGTAGTTACAAATTCATTTCAATTACAAATCCATCAGATAACAGCATAGTTACCAACTCTGTAGGCAGAGTGGTAAGGTATGTTTTTGGAAAAGACTTAAACCTTTATATAGTTACTGAAGGAAGCTATGGCGGCGGTGGTCATATAATTCAATACAATCCCAATACACAAAAGGCAATTGATTTAGGGAAACCGTTTTTGTTAGGTGGAAAATATTTAGATATTTATTCTATTAATGTTGGCAGCGATGGAATGTTATACGGTGGCTCTTTTGGCGGAAGCGGTGAAGTAATAACCTTTAGATACAACTACAAAACATTTACTGTTGATGCCAAACCTTTAGATAATACTTCGAGATATGTAAGCTATATAAGCGGCGATGCTAATTATACTTATGCAGCTTGCGGAGAGAATAACTGGTATTTATATGCCATTCCTAAAAATGGTGGGTCAGTAAAAACACTATTATCTTCTGAAGGTGCTTCTTACAGAATTGAAATGGTAACTTATACTGATGCTCCTTATGCAGCACTGCAATCTATGCATTATAAACTAAGTAATGGTACTGCTATAGCCTTAGGTACTAATAACACTCCGAAAACTGCACAAATATTATACACACCTTATCCTTTAAATAAAATAAACCAATTACAAATTCAATGGAATAATAGCAGCAATCAATTAAGTTATGTATTAAATGGTGTTGCGAAATCTATAACCGTTAACGAAATTTTATCTAATATCTATGCAACAGGTGCTGCTGCTTTTGTAAACAATACTTTATTTACCTGTTCTAATAATCTCTCTTCAATCGGGAAATTAAATATAGATGGTAGTTGGAATATTTTAGGAAGCATGGGATGCAATGTAAAAAGTATTGCTGCATCAAACAGAAACACTGTTTTATTTGGTGCTTACCCAAAAGGAAACTTATTTGAATATCAACCACAAGCAGCTTGGAACTTAAACACTGATGCAGTTGCCAATGGAATACTGATTCCTAACACAAGTAACCCTGCATTATTATCAAGGCAGCAAAATGCTGATGCAGCAGGCGTTTATGGTCCAATGTATATTAACTCAAATATGCAAACAAAAAATAATATAATAGTTACCGGAGGTGATAATGATAGAATAACCGCTTCTTCTGGCAGAGCATTGAGTGTAGGAACTTATAATAACGGAGTTGTAAAAAACTTTGCTCCGCAAGAATTTGCTAACTATCTATTTGCAGGTATGTGTTTAAGCAGCGATAGTAACAAAGTTTATGTAGCCGGCAATGCTTCAAACGGAAGTAATTCAACAGTTTTTGAATATAACCCTTCCACTAATTCTATAACAAAAAGAATTAGTCTACCTTTTGCAGATTTAGGCAATATCGCCTTATACAACAAAGACACTGTAGCCGGTTATTATAATGATGCTGTTTTCTTATTCAGTATTTCAACAGGAAAAGTTATCTGGCAAAATGTTTTAGGAAGCGGTCAAAGAATTTTTGCTCTCACTGTTACTCCTGATAAAAAAATAAGTATTATTCATATGTATTTGCAAGCCATTCATTTTAAAGTTATAAATTATACTTATGCAAACGGCAATGCTGTTGCTACTACTTTAGGAGAGATAACAGATTCTTATGGTGATGAAAATACAAAACCGGGATGGCTTACCTGCGGTTCTGTTACTGCAACTGGGTATAGCATTTATGTAAGCGGATTAAAAGAGTTATTCAGAATTAACGTTAGCAAAGCCAATTAAGCATTTAACGGTATTTGAAATTGTGAAAAAAATATTATTTTCACAATTCTCAAATTCAATCATGCTGCCGCTGAGCCAATATTCTACTGCAGTTGTTTTTCAACTGGATGAAAAGTTGCTGATTAAAAGTTGGTGGCCTGAGAAAAATAGCTTTACAAAAACATTTTCAACCGGTTTACTTAATAAAAAGTTCAGTTCGTTGATTGCTAAGCAGCAATCGCAACTGTTTGGCACGGCTGTTCAATCAAAACAATCTCCCCGAAATGCAAATGAGTTTTTGCTGAATATCGGTAATAATAATTTTAAGTGGTTTGAATTAAAATTTAAAAAGCAATCCAGGTTTACTATTGTTTCGGCAGTAAATATTCATCAGCAAAAAAAAGCGTTAGCAATAAAAGAAGCCGCCTTAAAAAACGATGTTAAGCATTATCAATCATTATTAGAACATTTGCCTATTGCTGCCACTTATAAAACATTAAACGGCTATTTCTATTTTATTAATAAGGCTTTCACTGAAACATTAGGTTTTACTTTAAAAGATATTCCTACTGTTGAAGATTGGATAATAAAATCTTGTAAAAGTGAAGCTGATGCTAAAATTGCGTTGAAGTATTGGAAAAAAGATTTTGCCATCTTGAAAAAAGGAGGCACTACAAAAAACAGGGTACTGCATGTTTATACAAAAAAGGGTGAAGAAAAGTTTATTGAATTAAATGCAGTGCTGCACAATAATTTAATACTTACTACTTATAACGACATAACAGAAAAACATAAAGAGGCTCGGTCAGTAATAAGAGAAAGAGAAACATTTCAGAAATTTATAGACAACCTTCCTTTTCCTTTTGTAAGCTGTACTGTAGATTATGAGCTAACCTATATAAACAAAAGATTTACAGAAGTTTTTGGATATACCTTCAATGAAATTAAACCATACAATGTTTGGTTTAAAAGATTCAAGTGGAATTACCCCGAACATGAATCAGATCATGATAAAGAGTTCTACGCCACTTTAGCATTTCATAAGCAAAATGCTCATTTGCCTATTCCTTTAATAAGAAGAGAAGTATATGCCAAAGATGATAGTATAAGATTAGTTGAAATACATTTCGGTTCTTTACACAACCAGATTTTTGGAATAGTAAACGATGTAACAGAGCAAACTAAAATTCAGCATCAACTAAAAGAAAGTCACGAACGTTTTAAACGTATTGCAGAAAATATCCCGCTACCTTTTATAGCTGCCAACTTAGACCTCTCAGTAAACTTTGCCAATAAAAGGTTTTATGAATTTACCGGTGTTAAACTGGAGGAAATAAAAACCTTTGATGATTGGTATAAATTTATCATTTTAGACGACCCTAAAGACAAAGAGAAAAATCTGAAAGCGTATTATGCATTATTAGCAGAACACAAATCTTCACCGGGTTTTACTGCACCCGTTTTACGAAGAAGGTTCAGAAATAAAAATGGAGAAATTAAAGACATTAACCTCAACTTCTCCATTTTCGAAAATCAGATTTTTTGCATTATTGAGGATATTACTGAACGGATTGTTGCTGAAGAAAAAATTAAAGAAAGCGAAAGATTATTCAAAGCATTAATAAACAACATTGCAGTACCCGTTGCCTGTTATGATGCCAATACCATGAAATGTGTTTTTATAAACAAACCATTTATTAAAACCTTAGGATATCAATTGCATGAAGTAAGGCATTTTGAAGAATGGTATTCAAAATTAGCTTATACAGATAAAGAAGTAAGGCATAAGGATAGTTTAATTTGGCAAAAAGCAGTAGAAGACAGAAGAAACAGACGCTCAACTGAAGTTGCTTTATTTGAACGACCAGTACGTTGTAAAGATGGTTCAATAAAACTGTTTGAAATTTCATTTACAGTAAATGAAAACTTAGTTTATGGTTTGTTTAAAGATATAACGCAACAAAAACAGGCAGAAGCATTATTAAAAGAAAGCGAACAACGATTCAGAACTTTAGCAGAAGATATGCCTATTGCTATCGGAAGCCACGATTTTAATGGCAAGGTTGTTTTCTTCAATAAACATTTCATTAAATCTACCGGCTATACTTATGAAGATTTACCAACTTTAAAAGATTGGTATAAAAAAACCCAACCCAACCCAACTATAAGAAAACAGTTTTATGAAAATTGGTTGCAGGTTATTAAAAATTACAGAGATGGAATTATAAAAGAACAACCTTATATAGAAGCATCTTCTATGTGCAAAAACGGAACGTTTAAAACATTTAATTATCTGTTCAGTATTGTAAATGATGTTGTATATATTATTTTGGTTGATATAACTGAATTAAGAAAAGCAGAAAATGAAATCTCTGCATCGCATAAACATTTAAGAGAGCTAACCAACCACTTGCAACAGGTACGTGAAGATGAAAGAAAATATATTGCAAGAGAAATTCATGATGAATTGGGGCAATTAATTACAGGTTTAAAGCTTGATATAAGTATTGCCAGAAAAAAAATTGAAAAAACAATGCCTGAAATGGCAGAGAAGCTGAATGAAACGATAGAATTAACTGATAGAATTGTAAAAACTGTAAGAAGAATTTCTACAGAATTACGTCCACCTATTTTAGACGATGTTGGTCTTGCTGCAGCCATAGAATGGGAAAGTAAAGAGTTTACCAAAAGAACAGGAATTAAATGTACTTTTTCAGATAAAAAGCAGGGAGTACAATTGGCTATTGATAAAAAATCAAACCTGTTCAGAATATTTCAGGAAAGTCTTACCAATGTTATGAGGCACTCAAATGCAACAGAAGTAAAAGTCTTATTAGAACTGAGAAAAGATAAAATGGCCTTATGTATAGAAGATAATGGCAAAGGTTTTGCAATTACTAAACAATCAAAAACGCTGGGGCTTTTAGGGATGAGAGAAAGATCTATTGCATTAGGCGGTATATACAATATTGAAAGCCAACCGGGTAAAGGCACTAAAATATGTGTTGAGATACCCATCTAATATTCTAAGATTATGAATATACTTATCGGAGACGATCATAGCATTTTAAGAAAAGGCATCAGAACAATATTAACTGAAGCATTTCCTTCAGCTAATATTGAAGAAGCTAATGATGGTGTTGAAATAATAAAAAAAGCAGTTTTGAAAAAATGGGATATCATCATCTCAGATATTTCTATGCCTCATAAATCCGGTTTAGAAGTTTTAAGAGAAATAAAGCACATCAGCCCTAAAACGCCCGTGCTTATTCTAAGCGTTCATTCTCCTGACCAGTATGCAGTAAGAACTTTAAAAGCAGGAGCTTCAGGTTATTTAACTAAAGAAAGTGCTCCTGAAGAATTAGTAAAAGTTGTAAAACATATTCTTGGTGGTCATAAATATATCAGTCCTGAAATTGCAGAAATTTTAGTTGATTATCATGCAGATGAAAATGAATTGGCTTTACATGAAACCCTCTCTAACCGTGAATTTGAAATATTAAAACTGATAGCTTCAGGTAAAACCATATCGGAAATTGCTGTTGTACTAACATTAAGTATTAATACAGTAAGTACTTATCGCTTCCGCATAATGGAGAAAATGAAAATGAAAACAAATGCCGAATTAACGAGGTATGCAGTAACGCATAATCTGGCATAAATTCTTCTTTTTGTAGTAATAAAAACCACTTTACAGATTAAATATTGTTACAAATGTTTGTAACCGTTAGCTATTTACCGCATAATTACGTAAACCTATTTTTACTTTAGTAAAAGTGGATAAGAATGGTGTAGTTAAACGGTTTTAAAATCCAATATCCTCGTTAATACAAGCGAGGTCTATATCCATGAAACCTGTTTTAAGCAGGCGTTATTGTTTAGTCAGTAATGAAAAAGTAAAGACCTTCTTGTTAAAGAAGGTTTTATTTTTGGAAAAAATAACCCTAAACCCACAGAAATTTCACTCTAATGAATGTGCTTTTATTAGATGATTCTGATATTGTTCTCGCAAGAATGTGCGAAGTATTAGCAGATGTTAGCTGCATTAAAGAAATTTATTCTACTAAAAATATTGATAACCTCTTCAGCATATTAGCTGTAAAAAAACCGGAAATAGTTTTAATTGATACCAGCCTGCCTGATAAAAGCGGTATTGATGTTTTAAGAAAAATAAAACAGATTTCTTCGATAGTTAAAATTATTCTTGTTACCAACTACCCTACAGAACACTACAAATTAATGTGCAAAGAAAATGGTGCAGATTATTTTATTGATAAGTCAACAGCATTTGAAACTATTCCGTCTATATTAGAAAAAGAATGTTCTGTTTTGGCTGATTAAATTAAGCTTTTCTTCTTGTTAATTCTTTTTTTATCAAAGTCAATTCTCTTCCTGTTTGCCCGCTAACACTGCTGTTTTCCTGTGCTCTACGCATTAAATAGGGAATAACATCTTTTATCGGGCCAAATGGTAAATATTTACTTACACTGCAATTAACTTTTGCTAAATTAAAAGTAATATTATCGCTCATTCCATACAATTGAGAGAAATGAATATGAGCATGATTAAGCGGAAGATTATTTTTCTCTAACAATTCAACTGCTTTCAAATTACTTTGTTCGTTATGTGTTGCAATTACAGATGCAATTTCATTAATGTTAGTTATTACATATTCAATAGCATCATTAAAATCTTTATCAGTTGCAGTTTTATCTTTTTGTATAGGCGAAGGATAACCACGTTGAGCAGCACGGTTACGTTCTTTTTCCATATAAGCTCCGCGAACCAATTTAACACCTAATATAAAATGATTTTGCCTTGCAATTCTGTGTGATAGTTTTAAAAAGTCGAGCCTGTCATGCCTGTATAACTGTATGGTATTATAAACAATTGCTTTTTCTTTATTGAAATGTTGCATCATTTCAATAGTAAGCCTGTCAATAGGGTCTTGAATCCAGCTTTCTTCTGCATCAATTAAAACACCGATATTTTTTTCTGTTGCTGCCTCACAAATTCTGTACATTCTTTCGCGTACTAAATCCCACTCATGCATTTCATCTTCATGGTCGTGTATACCACTTCTTAAACGCGGTGCTTCATCCAAAGTTTGTAATAAACCAAACCTTGCAATAGCGGTAACTTTTACACTGATGAAAGGAATATTTTTTTGTGAAGCTGCATAATTTATTACACGAATAAATTCTTCCGTAGCATGTTCAAAATCTTCTTCGCTTTGTTTGCCCTCAACACCATAATCTAAAATAACATCAACACCATAGTTGCCTAATAAATTACAAACTGTTGAAGTATCTTCTAAAGTTTCACCGCCAACAAATTGTTTGAAAATGGTACCCCGAACAATTTTATTAATAAATGGAAGCCTTCCTTTTATCAGTAACGGCGTTACCCTTGTTCCGATAGGAACAAACAAAGGATAACCCATTGTTGAGAACAAAAATTTTGATTGCTTTAACTCTTTATCAGATTTGTAAGCAAAGGCATTGGCTGTATTGTCGAAAGATATTTCCATACTAACGTCCGTTCGTAATGCGAATATCGGATGCAGTATTGTAATTAAAAAAAAAGCTTGTTAGTGGTATGTGAAAAAACCACCGCAGCAATATGCTCCGGTGGTTTTATAGTTGATTAATGAACTGAAAGTACAAGAGTGCGACGCAAGGAACGATGCCATGAAACCCTATTGCCGGCTACAATGTATGCTTACAACTTAATATTTGCTGTAAGCATATAATTGGTACTTGCCATTGGAAAATAGTTGTTATCTGTATAAGTTGCTCCACCGGAAATATAAGTATAAGTATATCCGTTGGGTTCGTATTTTCTGTTGAACAGATTGATAACCTGTGCAGATAAATTTATTTCTTTTATGAATTTCGGTTGAATGGTATAAGACAATCTTATGTTTTGATTGTAAAAAGAACCAAGGCTTCTTGCATCTAACTGCGAGTTATCCATGTATTGTTTGCTTACATATTTTCCTATTAAAGAAAGCTCAACATTTTTTACAGGTAAAATGTTTACCGTAATACCGCTTATAGTATTCGGAGAAAATGAAATATCTGTATTGGTATGTTTTACTGCATTCTGTAACCCATTATCATAATTATCAATATACTCAGTAAACTCTTTTACTTTATTCTGGCTTAAAGTAAGATTTGCATTTGCATTTAACCATTTTGTAAAAATATAACCACCTTGCAACTCTATACCTAATCTGTAACTGTTGGGTACGTTTGTTCTGGTGTAAAAGCCAACATCATTAATTTGTCCTGTTAAAACCAACTGGTCTTTATACAACATGTAGTAAATATTTGCACCAAAGCTGTAAACAGTATTCTTCTTTTCAAACCCTAATTCAAAATCGTGTAAATATTCTGCTTTGGGTTGGCTTGCCAAGCTTGCCTGAAAATCATCTCTGTTAGGTTCTTTACTACCTGCTGCATAACTGAAATATGCCTGTAAACCATTATTTGTATAAGTAATACCTGCTTTAGGATTTACAAAGTTGAAGCTGCGTGAAATGTTTAAGGTACTGTTGCCTTCAAAACCACTCATTCTATGATACACATGTTTGTATTGAAGGTCTACAAATGTTTGCCAGTGTGCATTTAAGTTGTGTTGCCATTTTATATACACATTCTGGTCTTCTTTTAAAGCAGGATAATTATAATATTGATAATTTTTATCTACTCCCCCGTTCTTTGCCCAAAGTATATTACCAAAATGTTTTCCATCATATCTATTCCACCCACCGCCAAAAGTTAATTCATCATTGGCACCTTTATATTGTAGTGAAAATATTTCTCCGAAGAAATAATTATCTAACCAACGGTCTCTTATTAAATCTGTTGTTTTAATAGTTGTACTTCCCACAACAACATTGGGTAGTCCATAATCGGCATAAGCCTGGGCAGCTTTATACTCTTCATAATAACCTCTGCCGTAGGTTAAAAATGCAGCGGTATTAAAATTCCATTTTTTATTTAAAGCAAGATTGTAAAAAAGTTGATAATGGTCTTGCTGATAATTATCTGTTTGATTATCGTAAGGTGTTCCGGGCTTTTCGGTACCGGCGGGATTATTGGTTCTGTCTGTTGCTAATAAATAATCCGGCACACCATACCATGCCTGATAAGTTTTTTCTTTTCCCGTAAAAATATTAAAACGCAATGATGAGTTTTTATTAATGTATGCTGCACTTAAGGCTAATGAACGCAAATCGCTTGACGCCCTGTCTATATAACCTGCACTAACAATTTTACTAACTCTTGCATCAACAGTAAAATGTCCATCAATCAAGCCTGTTCCTGCTTTTACTGTATTCTTCCAGGTATTGAAAGAACCATAGCTGTTGTTTAATTCAGCATAAGCTTTTTCATTAAATTCATTTGTACTTAAATTAATACTGGCACCAAACGCACCGGTACCGTTTGATGAAGTACCTACACCTCTTTGAATTTGAACTGAGTTTAATGAAGATGCAAAATCAGGTAGATCAACAAAATAAGTTCCCTGACTTTCTGCATCGTTATAAGGAATACCATTCAACGTTACATTAATTCTTGTAGCATCAATTCCACGTATATGTAAGTAAGTATAACCAACACCATTGCCGGCATCTGAACTTGCATAAACAGATGGAGTTTGATTGAATATCATCGGCAAGTCCTGCCCTGTATTATTCTTTTCAATCTCTGCTTTACTAAGGTTGGTTTTAGCAAATGGTGCCTTATTAGTAGCACGTAAAGCTTTAACTTCCAAAGGTTGCAAAAACAAAGCAATGACTTTTAGCTGAATGGTTATTGAAGATGTGTTTGCTTCAATGGCTACAGTTTGCACAGCATCACTAAAACCAATACTGCTTGTTTTAATTACATAATTTCCATTGGCAGGTTTGGTAATAATAACCTTTCCGTCATCATCTGCCACAAAAAATTGATTATTGATATTGACTGCTGCAGATGGCACAGCTTTTTGTGTGCCTTGTTCAATTACTTTAAGGGTAATTGTTTTTTTAGTTGATTGACTAAACAGCATTATTGAAGTGAATGCCAGCACCATTGTTCCCAAAAACTTTTTCATTGTTTCGGTTTAAAAAGTTAATAAATGGGAACAGGGAAACGCTTTGGAGAAAGAAATACAAACGCTGTACACCTTCCCTTCGCAGGAATTACCCTGTTCAGGTTCTACGGGTATTATCTCAGCCTTCTTATCGAAAGCACCCCGAGGAATTTTCGTTGCAAATGTATAAGCGATTTCTTATTAAGGTTGTAACTTTTTTTTTATTGCTACGTTCAACAACAAAACTAAAAAAAATGAAAAAAATATTTCTGTTAATAGTTGCTGCCGGTTTAGCAACTTTTTCATTCGCCCAGGACACAAAAAATCTTGTTTACGATGCGAATGCTCAACCAAGAAAAGTAGAAAGTTTTACCGGTATTGAAGTTTCTAATGCTATATCGCTTTATATATCGCAGGGTAAAGAAACCGCCGTTGCAGTAAGTATGGATGGAAATGATAATATTGACAAGATAAAAACAGTTGTGAAGAATGGCGTATTGAAAATTTATGTAGAAGGCGGTATGTGGAACAAATGGAATTGGGGCGATAAAAGAATTAAAGCTTATGTAACTGTTGCAGATATTAAAAGAATTGAAGCAAGCGGTGCCTGCAAAGTAACCGTTGCAGACAAATTAAAATCTGCCGATTTAAAAATTAATATTAGCGGAGCAAGTGTTTTTAAAGGTCAGTTAGATGTTACGGCTCTTTCTGTTGATGTGAGTGGGGCAAGCAATGCAACATTAAGTGGTAATGCTGCTACTATCAATATTGATGCAAGTGGTGCAAGTAGTTTAAAGGCTTATGATTTAGTGGCAAATGCCTGCAGTGCTGAAGCTTCAGGTGCATCAAGCATTCATGTAAATGTTACAAAAGAGTTTACTAAAGTTCAGGCAAGCGGTGCAAGCAGCATTCGTTATAAAGGAGATGCAGCAGTTAAAAATTTTGAAGCATCAGGGGCGTCATCCATTAAAAAAGATTCGAAATAAATAAAAATAATTTTGGGAGATAAACTTCCTACTGCTACTTTTGCCGCCCATTATATCGCGAGGTAGAGCAGCGGTAGCTCGTCGGGCTCATAACCCGAAGGTCAGAAGTTCGATCCTTCTCCTCGCAACTAACTAAGCCTCTTATGAGGCTTTTGTTTTTTAAACACATAGGCATATAGAAATTAAGTTTAAAACTTTTCTATATGCCTGTTGTGCCTATGTGGTTTATATTTATAAAAATGAAATCAGGCTTTGTAAACATATTCGGCAAACCTAACGCAGGTAAAAGCACTTTACTAAATGCTTTGCTGGGCGAAAAGCTGGCTATTGTTTCTCATAAAGTACAAACTACAAGACACAGAATAAAAGGTTTTTTAAATAAACCCGGAGAATACCAGATTGTTTTTTCTGATACCCCGGGAATTATTGAAACAACCAAATACAAACTGCACGAGAAAATGATGGATGCAGTTAAAAATGCTTTAGAAGATGCCGATATTGCTTTATTAATTGTTGATGTGAATGATGATTTGAACGAATGCAATGCCATATTTCAATCACTTAAGTTAAAAGTGCCTGCCATTTTGGTATTGAATAAAATTGATGAAGCCCAAAACGGTAAAATTGCTTTGGCTGAAAGTTTTTTTGCAGATAAGACTTACTACAAAAAAATAATTAAAGTATCTGCATTACAGAAACATCATTTACAGAAACTACTAAATGCCATTATAGAGTTATTACCGGAAGGTTTTCCTTTTTATAGTGAAGATGACTTAAGTGATTTGCCGACAAAGTTTTTTGTGAGTGAATTGATACGTGAAAAGGTATATGAATTGTTTGAAGATGAAATTCCTTACCATGTTGCAGTATTGGTAAACGAGTTTAAAGAAAAAGAAACCTTGGTAAAAATTCAAGCTGATATTGTAGTACAACGCGAAACACAAAAAGCAATTATTATTGGTGAGAAAGGAAAAATGGTAAAGCAAATAGGCATGTTGGCAAGGAAGGATATTGAACAATTCATCAATCAAAAAGTATTTTTAGAGTTGTTTGTAAAAGTGAAGCCGAAATGGCGGGAAAATGAATTGCAATTGAAAGAATATGGATATTAGTACTGTAAACTTTTATACCATGAAACTAATTATTTTATTATCAAGCTTTTTAGCAATCAGTTCTTTATCTGGTCAGCAGGTGCTGACAGTAAGTACCTGGGGCGAGTCCGGCGGCAATTATGGAAATATAAGATATTATGATGATGCATCAGCTTTAAATAAAAAGCAAACTGTTATGCTTGCCTATGCTGATATTACAGGTTCTCCTTTTTGGGATGACTCGTGGAATGAAGCAAGGTTGGTATTATCAACAGGAGTGCTTATAAAAGTTAAAAAAGCTAAATTAAATCTATATACTCAGCAAGTGCATTTTTTGGATGATAACAATACAGACATGATTTGTCAAAACAACAATATTCAAAAACTCATTTTCTTAAAAAATACAGATACTACACAGGTTTTGGCAGTATTTGAAGTTCATCCGGATGTATTGAAAAGTTCTGCGGATGTTGCTTTTTACAAAGCTCTTAACAAAGGTAATTTCAGGTTAGTTGAATTAGAAAAAGCTTTAATTAAAGATTCTGATTATAATCCGTTATTGGGAAAGAAAGAGAAAAGTTTTTACACAAAAAAATATTATGCATTGGCATCTAATGAAGCTATTTCTTCTTTGTCTTCTTTGAATCATGAGAATATTTTTGCTGTTATTAAATCGAATAGCGATGTAGATAACTGGCTTTATCAAAATAAAAACAAATTAAAAAAAGAGGCGGATGTTATCAGCTTTTTGAATTTTTATAACAAACAAAGCATTAAATAGAATAGAAGCGTAAAACGCTACTGAAACAAGATTATTATGGGTTACACAATAGCAATAGTAGGCAGACCGAATGTTGGCAAAAGCACTTTCTTTAACAGAATGCTTGAGCAGCGTAAAGCCATTGTTGATGATATAAGCGGTGTTACGAGAGACAGGCAGTATGGTGTTGCTGATTGGAATGGCAAAACATTCAATATTATTGATACGGGTGGTTTTGTTCCGCAAAGCGATGACATTTTTGAAACTGAAATCCGCAAACAGGTAAAAATTGCTATTGATGAGGCGAATGCCTTGGTTTTTATGGTTGATGTGGCAACTGGCATTACAGATTTAGATGAAAGCATGGCTGATTTATTAAGAAGAAGTGCTAAGCCTGTTTACCTGGTAGTAAATAAAGTTGATAATGGCGAAAGACAATTAGAAGCAACCGAATTTTATAGTTTAGGTTTTGAAACTATTTATCCTGTAAGCAGCATCAGCGGTAGCGGTACAGGTGAATTGTTAGATGCCATAACAGCCAATATAACTGAAGAAGATTTAGCAGTTATTGAAGAAGAGAATAAACTACCCAAGTTTGCCATTATCGGTCAACCTAATGTGGGCAAGTCCTCTTTATTAAATGCATTGATAGGCAAAGAAAGAACCATTGTTAGTGATATTGCCGGAACAACAAGAGATACTATTCATACGCATTACAATCTTTTCAATAAAGAATTTGTTTTAATTGACACGGCAGGTTTACGTAAAAAAGAAAAAGAGAAAGATGATTTAGAATTTTATTCAGTTATACGTGCCATCAGGGCCATGGATGAAGCAGATGTTTGTTTATTGGTATTAGATGCAGTTAAAGGTATAACTGCACAGGATGTAAGCATCTTCAGCCTGGCAGCAAGAAAAGGAAAAGGTATTGTTGTTTTAGTGAACAAATGGGATGTGATGGAAAAAAACACCAATACAGCCAGAGATTATGAAGCTGCCTTAAAAAGAAAAATTGCTCCGTTTACAGATGTGCCTATTTTATTTATTTCTGCAAAAGAAAAAACCAGAATTTTTAAAGTAATTGAAGTTGCTTTAGAAGTATATGATAATAAGAGTAAGAAAGTGAGTACTTCTAAATTAAATGAGGTAATGTTGAAGGCTGTTGAAGCTTACCATGCACCCGTTGTGAGAGGCCATTCTGTAAAAATTAAGTTTATTACACAATTACCTACACCTGTTCCCAGCTTTGCGTTTTTTACCAATTTTCCTGATGATATTAAGACTCCTTATAAAAACTACCTTGAAAATCAGCTGAGAATACATTTTAATTTTAAAGGAGTGCCTGTAAGAATCTTCTTCCGTAAAAAATAATCGGCAAAAAAGCAATGTTAAAATTTGCGTAAATAAAACAGCCGTATATCTTTGCGGCAATTTAAAAACTAAAAACAAGTACAATGAAAAAAGTATTGGCATTATTAGCTATCGCTGGTTTTGTAGCTTGCAATAGCGGCGAAACTAAAGCTCCGGCAGCAGATTCTTCTAAAATGGCGGCTGATTCTTCTAAAATGACAGCTGATTCTACTAAAAAAGATTCTACTAAAATGGCAGCTGATTCTACTAAAAAAGATTCTACTAAGAAAATGTAATTTCAAAGTACTTACACTTAGATATTACTTCTTGCAAGAAGGTCCCGCTGAAAAACTCAGCGGGATTTTTTATTTGAATCCTATTTCCAATGCTTCCAAACTTGTGGTAACAGGAAAGTAGCTTATTAGTTTTTCAATTACATCTTCTACAACAGCATCCGGGCAGCTTGCTCCGCTGGTAATTAAAATTTTTATCGGGGCTTTTTCAGGTAAAAAATTACTAATTAAGGCTGTTTCTTTTGTTCGCCAGTTACAATTAATAATTTCTGTTTTACTGATAATTTTTTCTGCCTTATCAATAAAATAAGTGGGCAGTTTTGCTTCACATAATTCTACTAAATGAGAAGTATTGCTGCTGTTATAACCACCCACTACAATTGCTAAGTCTGCAGTTGTTGCTAACATGCCTGCAACTGCAGTTTGATTATCGTTAGTAGCATAACAAAGCGTATCTCTGGTATCTGCAAATCTTTCACTAATGGTTACATCTGTTAATTGATAAAAATCTTTTACAGTTTGTTTTAAATAGTCAGCAATTTCCTGCGTATCTGTTGCTAATTGTGTTGTTTGATTTACAACACCGAAACGTTGCAGGTCTTTCGTTATATCAAACCCTGCTGAGTATCTTCCTTTAAACTTATGATAAAATTCAGCAGCCGGCTTATCTCCTGTTATGTATTTAGCCAATTCAATTGCTTCACTCATATCATTTACAATAACCGTAGCAGTATGTTGAGAAGCATGTGAGAAAGTTGCTCTTGTTTCTTCATGTTTTGGTTTGCCATGCACCAGAATGCTGTAACCTTTGGCTGCTATCTGCTCACTTCTGTTCCATACTTTTTCTACAAAGGGGCAGGTAGTATTATATTTCTCTACCTGAATGCCTTTGTCAGCAAGCATTTGCTCAATTTCTACGGTTGTACCAAAAGCAGGAATAATAACCACATCATCTTTCGTTAATGTTTCAAAAGGAATCAATTGTTTGCCATAAGTATCTTGTAAAAATTGCACTCCCCTTTCAATTAAATCTTTATTTACCTGCGGGTTATGAATCATTTCACTCAATAAAAAAATACGTTTGCCTTTATTGGCTTCAATCGTATTAAAAGCAATTTCAATAGCATTTTCAACACCATAACAAAAACCAAAATGCCTTGCTAAATAAATTTGTATACTGCCGAAATCGAGTAATGTGGGAGAATAGTCTTTCTTTAATTTATCATCCTGCTTACGCTTATTTTTTATTGAACTGATGAGTGAACTTCTGTAAATATTAGGAACATTAAATTGCTTCATTTGATTATTGAGTTGAACTTCTAATGTAATACAACAATTACAAATGTACGAAGTTCAGTTTTCGGCAACGTTTACGTAAAAAGCAAAACGTTTGCTTATAAATGTTTCTAATTTTATTTTCTAAAGTTTGTTGTACGATGAAGCGTTTCATTTTATTTATCTCTTTACTTTTTAGCTTGTCACTTTTTGCTCAGCAAAAAACTCTTGAAGAATATATAGCTGCTGCACCTTTTAAAATGCAGCCTGTTATCATCCCTTCTTTCAATAATAAAACTTTCAATATTACTGCTTATGGTGCTGTTGCAGATGGTAAAACCCTTTGTACACAAGCATTTGCACTTGCTGTAGATGCCTGTACTAAAGCAGGTGGGGGAACAGTAATTGTACCGGCAGGTATATGGTTAACAGGGCCGATTGAATTAAAAAGTAATGTTCATTTATCGGTTGAAAAAAATGCTTTAATTCAATTTACAAAAGACAGGACACAGTACCCCATTATCAAAGCAGGTAATTCAAGTACAAACTACACTCCTGCCTCTCCAATTTATGCTTATGATGCAAAAAATATTGCCATAATCGGAGAAGGTATCATTGATGGAGCCGGTGATAGCTGGCGGCCCGTTAAGAAAGAAAAAACAACCCCGCAGCAATGGAATGATTTAATAAGATCAGGTGGTGTGGTAAGTAATGACGGTAAAATATGGTGGCCAAGTATAGAAGCGATGAATGGCGAAGCATATATAAAGAATAATAAACCTAAAACACCTGAGGACTATTTACCTGCCAGAGATTTTTTAAGACCTTATATGGTTTATTTTGTTCACTGCGAAAACATTCTCTTAGAAAATATCACTTTAAGAAATTCTCCAAAATTTGTTGTCTATCCTAATCATTGTACCAACCTTACTATGAATAAAGTAACTGTGTTTAATGAATGGTGGGCACAAAACGGCGATGGCATAGATATCAGTGCATGTAAAAACGTAGCAATATATAAATGCAATGTAAATGCAGGAGACGATGGAATTTGCATGAAAAGTAGTGGTGGAAAGGATTACAACAAATCTGAGCTTGAAAATATTGTTATTGCAGGTTGTACTGTGTTAAGAGCACATGGTGGTTTTGTAATTGGCAGTAATACCGATGGCGGTATGAATAATATTTATGTAAGCGACTGCAATTTTATAGGAACAGATATTGGCATTCGTGTAAAAAGTAATGCAGGCAGAGGGGGCTTGGTACATAATATTTATGTTGAAAATATAACTATGAAAAATATTAAGAATGAAGCGATTTTATTCAGCAGTTATTATGAAGATGTACCTGCAGGCAAAGAAGCCAAAGATGTTGTTACAACAGCAAGAGACAAAGTACCTGAGTTTACCGGTTTTTATTTAAAAAATATTCAATGTGATGGTGCTAAGCAAGCAGTAAGTATCATCGGATTACCTGAAATGCAGGTGCATGATATAAACTTAGAAAATATAACTATTCAATCTAACAAAGGCTTTAATGCTACGGAAGCAAAAAATATTATTATGAAAAATGTTAGCATTAACAGCAGCAATCCTGTTTTTGCAGCTAATAAAAGCAGTAATATTTCTTTAAACGGAAAAGTAATTTTTTAAAAACTGATTAGTGTAACTATTTGCTCTAAGTACAGCTTATCTGTTTCATCAAATTCATTTAAAGCACTGCTGTCAACATCTAACACGGCAACCACTTCATTATTTTTTATTACCGGAACAACTATTTCACTTTTAGATAAACTGCTGCAGGCAATATGACCGGGAAATTGCTCCACATCAGGTACAATTAATGTTTCAGCTTTAGCCCAACTTGTTCCGCAAACACCTTTCCCTTTTCTGATACGTGTACAAGCAACTGGACCTTGAAAGGGACCTAATACTAATTCATCTTGTGTATTATCTAAAGATTTTTTTACTAAATAAAAGCCAATCCAGAACCAATTAAATTGTTCTTTTAAAGCACCGCAAACATTAGCCAGATTAGCAATTAAGTCTGTTTCTCCTTCTAACAAACCTTTTATCTGCGGAATTAAATTTCGATATTGTTCTTCTTTTGTTCCTTTAAAAATGTGTAAGTCTTCTGCCATAATGCGAAGATAGAGATTCAATAAAAAAGAAAACCTTGACGACTACGCCTTTGTTGGTCGCCTGACCAACAAATAAAAATGCCGGTCAGGCGACCGGCATCAGCAAAATTTCTCATTTCATTCGAAATGACAAGAAACTTACTTAGCTAACTTAGCTTGTAAAGCTTTATCTAATTCATCTAAAAACTCTTCAGTATATAAATAGTGTTCGCCGTGGTTTACTTTATTACCGTAAATACAAACAGCAAGGTCTTTAGTCATTTTACCGCTTTCAACTACTTCAATACAAACTTCTTCTAAAGCCTGGCAGAAATTAATTAGCTCCTGATTGCCATCTAACTTACCGCGGAATTCCAAACCTCTTGTCCATGCAAATATGGATGCAATCGGATTGGTAGAAGTTGGTTTACCTTTTTGATGTTCACGATAGTGGCGGGTAACTGTTCCGTGTGCAGCTTCTGCTTCCATTACTTTACCATCTGGTGTTACTAAAGTAGAAGTCATTAAACCTAAGCTACCGAAGCCTTGTGCAACGGTATCGCTTTGTACATCGCCGTCATAATTTTTACAAGCCCAAACAAAGTTGCCGTTCCATTTCAAAGCACTGGCAACCATATCGTCAATTAAACGATGTTCATACACAATACCTGCTGCTTCGAACTGAGCTTTAAATTCATGCTCATAAATTTCCTGAAAAATATCTTTAAATCTTCCGTCGTATTTTTTAAGAATAGTATTTTTTGTAGATAGGTATAAAGGCCATTTCTTTTGCAATGCAGTGTTAAAGCAGCTTCTTGCAAAACCTTTGATGCTTTCATCTGTATTGTACATAGCTAAAGCAACGCCATCACCTTTAAAATTAAACACTTCATGTTCAATTACTTTTCCATCTTCACCTTCAAATTTGATGGTTAGTTTGCCTTTGCCTTTGGTAACAAAATCTGTTGCACGGTATTGATCGCCAAATGCATGACGACCAATACAGATTGGAGCAGTCCAATTAGGTACCAAACGTGGTACATTTTTACAAACAATCGGTTCACGAAAAACAGTACCATCTAAAATGTTGCGGATAGTGCCGTTAGGACTCTTCCACATTTGTTTCAACTTAAATTCTTCTACCCTTTGTTCATCGGGTGTAATAGTAGCACATTTAATTCCAACACCATATTGTTTAATCGCATTGGCTGCATCAATAGTAACCTGGTCGTTGGTTGCATCTCTGTATTCCATTCCCAAGTCATAATATTTTATATCAACATCTAAATAAGGAAGAATCAATTTGTCTTTAATAAACTTCCAGATAATGCGGGTCATTTCATCTCCGTCTAACTCAACAACGGGATTGGCTACTTTAATTTTTGCTGCCATATTTTAATTTTAAGTGGTAAAAATGGATAGCAAATGTAAGGGTTTAAACAATTTATAAAGATTAGTGAACATATTGCTTAAATAATAAGAATCGATAGGTTTTACGGGAAATTTCCCATTTACAATTTCAAATAAAATAATGCATCTTGTGGCAATTAATCTTTTTGTTAACCTAAACTTTATTGTATGAGTAAAGCTTCTAAAAAAGTAGCTGCTGCAAAAGTGCCTTCAACATTAAAAGCAGTTGCAGACAGTATTGTACATGCTCACCGCACAGATTTTACCACTTTCGGCTTTGATTTACATGGCGGATTGGGCATTTGGTTTTATAAAGAACAGATGAAAAATTTCTTTGGGGCCGCAGCAGACAGTGTTGGCCTTTTTGAAGAAACTATTCAGAAAATTAAAGACCAAAAGCCAACTGCTCCACCAAAATCTGCCATTTGGGTAGTTGGATTTTACTGGGCAATAAAACCGGGTGCAGATGGAAAAAAGAAGATGAATTTTTATATTGTACCTACCATTTATGATGCTGCTAAAAATGAGGTATATGATTATTTTGATGAGAAATATTATAAATACTATCATGGCAAAACCAAAAAATTTGTAACGCATATGCTGAAACTGGAAGCAGCACCTGATGCCGGAAGCAGTAGTAGTGGAGATGGATTTGTATTTAATGACGGTAATACTATCCCTTAATATATTTTATGCTTTTAACTTATTTACCTACTTCAATCATAGAAATTATTGCTTTTATTATTTCACTAATCAGTCTTTCTGATAAAAGAGTGGGATGGTATAAAAATTTTATATGGTATTTAGCAATAGTTGTGATTATTGAAAATTTTGCATTGGCAATTGTGTTTTATTGGCATCAACCTAATAACTATTGGATATTCAATATTTTTCAGCCAATTCAGATAGGTTTTATAAGTTGGCTAATGTATAAAATAACAAAACCTTTTTTTAACAGCAAGTGGTTAATTGTATCACTTGCTGTTATTAGCCTTATTATATTTATTGCAGAAAATTATAACACCGGATTTCGCAATTATGCTAAAATTACCAAAACCTATTTTGCCATTTTTGCTGTTGTTGAGGCTTTATTGTTTTACTATTATTTTCTAAAACAGGAAAGCAATATTTCTATAACCCGTTATCCGCCATTCTGGATAATTACCGGTATCTTTTTTTTCTATTTTGTTTCAATAACCAGTAATTTGTTCTACGATACTTTATCTGCAATAAACAAAACAAAAACAAAACCAATCAGGTATACAATATTCTTAATACTGAATATTATATTGTATGGTTGTTGGTCTTACGCTTTTATATGGAAGAAAAAGACAGCTACATCGTTTACACAGTAATAGTTGCAAGCTGTATATTTTTTATTGTGGCTTTATTTATTTTTTTCTACATAAGGTTATTTATTGAAAGAAAAAAAAGATTTGCAGAAGAAAAAATAAATATGCAGCAGGCTTTCTCTCAAATGCTGTTACAATCTCAAATTGAAACACAGGAAGAAACCATTGCTCAATTAGGCAAAGAACTGCATGACAATGTGGGGCAATTATTAAGCAGCACTAAAATGCTATTAGGCATAACTGAAAGAGCCATTGATAATCCACCTGAAACTTTATTAACTGCCGAAGAAACTATATCAAAAGCCATTAATGAATTGCGTAACCTTTCAAAATCATTAAGTAAAGAATGGTTGCAACAATTTGATTTAATAGAAAATTTACAGGCAGAAATTATCCGTTTAAATTCTTCAAAAATTATCAATATCCATTTCAGCCATCCCGAAAAGTTAGTAATTGACAAAGACAGGCAGATGATTCTATTCCGCATACTGCAGGAAAGTATTCAAAACACATTAAAACATGCCGATGCAAAAAATATTTTTATAGATTTCTTATTTACAAAAAATTCATTGCAAATAGTTTTTAAAGATGATGGGAAAGGCTTTGATACAGCTGCTAAAGCTAACGGTATCGGCATAATGAATATAAAACACAGAATTAAACTGCTTAACGGTTCAATAGAATGGTTATCTTCATCCACCAATGGCACAATAATTAATATTGGCCTACCCCTCAATAAACCGAGCAATGAAGAAGGCAACCATAGGATTAGTTGATGACCATCAGCTTTTTTTAAAATCTTTAGTGCTGATGTTGGAAAGCTTTAAGAATTATGAAGTAGTTATTGAAGCTTTAAACGGAAAAGACTTACAGGAAAAATTAACTGCAAAAACTATTGTTCCTGATATTATGTTGATTGATGTTTCAATGCCTGTAATGAATGGTATTGAAACTGCACAATGGCTTTCAACCAATTATCCTGCAATGAAGTTGGTAGCTCTTAGTATGAATAATGATGAATATGCTGTAATAGCTATGCTGAAAGCAGGGTGCTGTGCTTACCTGTTGAAAGATGCACACCCGAATGAATTAGAAAACGCTTTAAAAGAAATTATTGAGAAAGGCTTTTATAACAGTGATGCCAGTAATATTAATTTCAGAAAACTATTAGCAAATCAGGTTAATGAGAAGCCTTTATTAAATGAGAAAGAAAAAGAATTTTTAGGCCTTGCCTGCAGTGATTTAACATACAAACAAATTGCAGGGTTAATGAAGGTGAGTGAAAGAGCTGTTGATAACTACCGTGAAAATTTATTTGAGAAACTGAATGTACAAAGCCGTGTAGGTATGGCTTTAGAAGCTATAAGAAAAGGGTTGGTTATTTTGTAATTTTTATTAAACATTAACTATCAACACGGGAATATTTAACTCATGTCTTACATCTTCAATGGTTTCACCAAATAAATAGTCTTTTAAACCTTTATGCCTGTGAGCTCCCATAATTAATAAATCCGCATCAGTATTTTTTACTATCCGAACAATTTCTTTAATACGCTTATTATAACCTAATTCGTATTCAGTATTAAAACCCAACCCGTTTAATTGCTGTGCGTATAGCTCAAGCCTTTGTAAATCCTTTCTTGTTTCATCATCATCACTTTCCTTTCCTAAATAGCCTGCAGAAACACTTTCAACAATATGCAATAAAATATAAGCAGCTTCTTTTTTTCCTTGGGCAACTGCATAAGCAATCAATTTTTCATCATTCTCGCTAAAGTCTAAAGCAACGGCTATTTTATTAACTGCTTTAATTGATAAATTATTTAAATGTGCAGGCTCATTATGCAATCTTGAATTACGCAAGCTGTTTCGTTTAGCAATAAGCGGTTGAAAAGTCATTACACTAAACAACCAAACAAACCCGATTGCCGCAACAGCAATAATTATTTTCCAGATTATATTTCCGTTTGATTGATATACTTCCATACATTGCTCTGCAACCATCTTCACATTTAAAAAAATTAATACAATGGCTACTAACCATGCAGCAATTTTAGTTAAAGGCTTTATTGCAAAAACACCCATTGTTTTTTTATCGCTTACAAAATGAATTAGCGGAATAACTGCAAAACCTAATTGAATACTTAATATAACCTGGCTTAAAACCAACAATGCATCAATTTTATCATCACCTAAAATTAAAATAGTAAGTATTGCGGGAATGATAGCTAATAAACGGGTAAGCAATCTTCTTAACCAGGGATTAATTCTTAATTTTAAATAACCTTCCATTACAATTTGTCCGGCTAATGTTCCTGTAACAGTGCTGCTTTGTCCTGCTGCTATTAATGCTATGGCAAATAACAAAGGAGCTAATTTACTGCCCAATAACGGACTTAATAAAGTATGTGCATCTTCAATTTTAGCAACATGTGTATTGCCGGATTTAAAGAAAACCGTAGCCGCTAAAACCAATATAGCTGCGTTTACAAAAAATGCTGCGTTTAATGCAATGGTACTATCTGCAATATTGTATTTAATTGCTTTTTTTATGCTTGCTTCATCTCCTTTTATTTTTCTTGTTTGCACCAATGCACTGTGCAAATACAAATTATGTGGCATAACGGTAGCACCAATTATTCCAACAGCAATATATAATGCATCATCATGTAAAAAAGATGGAACAAAACCTGTAATAACTTCATACATGGGTGGCTTTGCTAAAAAAATTTCAATTAAAAAACTTAATCCTATTATGGCAACTAATGCTATAATAAAAGCTTCTAATTTTCTTATACCGAAACGTTGCAGCCATAATAAAAGAAACGTGTCTAATACTGTTAAAGCAACACCCCAAATTAATGGTAAGCCTGTTAGTAAATGAATGCCCAAAGCCATTCCTAACACTTCTGCTAAATCGCAGGCGGCAATAGCAATTTCTGCTAATACATATAAACAAAAATTAATTAACGGAGGATACGCTTCTCGATTAGCTTGTGCTAAATCCTTTCTTCTTACGATACCCAATCTTGCACTTAAGCCTTGCAGCAATAAAGCCATCAGGTTACTCATTAATAAAACCCAGATTAATTGATAGCCGAATTTGGCACCGCCTTGTAAATCTGTTGCCCAATTACCGGGATCCATATACCCTACACTTACTAAATAAGCCGGCCCCATATAGGCCAATATTCTTCTGAAGCCTTTTCGCTTGGCAGATGTATCAACGGTTTCGTGTACATCGCTTAAAGATTGTTCTGTATGTTGTATAAATGATGATTGCATGCTTAGTTACACAAATTTAATTATCTGTTAAACGCAAGCAGCACCTTATCTGCAAAGAAGGCTTACTTTTATTGCCTAAATGCTGTTAATGAAAAAACTGCTTTGTATTATACTGATGATTTCTTTAATCGGTTGCGGTAAAAAGAAAACTTCTTTACACGGCGATGAAATTATTACAGGTAAAGATTTTATTGAAGCATTTACTGTATTACAATTGCCTTTTACTATTGCAGATACCAATATAGTTAAAGCTGCTGCAGATACTTCTACTATCAGCTTGCATGTGTTTAATCAATTTGTACCCGATACAACATTAAGTAAACTCATTCCTTCCATAAAAAAATCTACTATTACACCTATTGGGAAAATAAATAAGCAAAAGGAAATTTATTTGCTTGCTAACTTCACTCATAATAAAAAAACAACATTATGTGTTTTTGTTTTTAATGAGAAAAATAAATTTCTTACTGCAAAACAATTACTAAGCAATAGTAATGATGATGAATACCTTCATTTACTTTCTGTAAATAAAGAACCCACTTTTTTAATCAGCCGTGAAAAAACTGATGAGAATAAACAATTGCGTTTCAGCCGTACAGGTTGGGTATATAATAATAGCAGCAATAATTTTATTGTGGTAATTAATGATGGAAATGAAGACCCTAAGAAAACACAAGTTATAGACCCGATTGATACTTTACCAAGAAAAAATAAGTTGAGTGGCAATTATGTAAAGGATAGTAAAAATTTTATTTCTGTAAGAGACGGAAGAGATGCCAACACTTATCACTTCTTTATTCATTTTGAAAAGAAAGACGGCAATTGCACAGGAGAATTAAAGGGAACATTGCGTTTAAAAGATGCAACACATGGTGTTTACACAGAAGGCGGCGACCCATGTTCTGTTGACTTTAGTTTTGAAGAAAATACCATTGTTGTAAAAGAAAAAGGAAGTTGCGGCAACAGGCGTGGTATGGATTGTTTGTTTGATGATACTTACATAAAAAAGAAAGAAACAAAACCAAAAAAGAAAAAATAATCTACATTTACAACATAAGGTTGCACAACAAAGGTTTGCAACCTTTTTTATTTAGGTGTGTATAAAGTACACTTTAATTAAAAGCCATTATATTGCAACCATCATTTTATAACCAAACAACTCTTTATGAAGTTTAGAAGTTATTCGGTTCCTTATCCTGTTAATGAAAAGTATTCAAAAAAAGCTGCCTATTTCTCGATGGAGTTTGCAGTACATCAGCCATTAAAAATTTATAGCGGTGGCTTAGGTTTTTTATCAGGCTCACACTTACGCAGTGCTTATGAGTTAAAGCAAAACATGATTGGTATTGGCATTTTGTGGAAATATGGTTATTACGATCAAACCCGTAATCAAGACCAAACATTGCAACCTGCGTGGATGGAAAAAAATTATTCTTTCTTAGAAGATACAGGTATTAAATTTCAAATTTTAATTCATGATGCACCGGTTTGGGTAAAAGCATGGTATTTAAACCCCGAAACTTTTAACAGTGCACCCTTGTTTTTATTAAGTACAGATTTACCTGAGAACGATTATGTATCGCAAACAATTTGTCACCGTTTATACGATGCAAACGTTGCCACAAAAGTTGCACAGTTCATTTTATTAGGTGTTGGCGGAGCAAAATTGATTGATGAACTGGGCTTTAACCCTGATGTTTATCATTTGAACGAAGCACATGGTATTTCTGCTGCCTTTTATTTGTTGAATAAATTTAAAAGTGCAGAAAAAGTAAAAGAACATTTAGTATTTACAACGCATACGCCCGAAGAAGCAGGTAATGAGAAACATGATATTTATTTATGCCACAAAATGAGTTATTTCTGCGGGTTAAGTATTGATGAAGTAAGAAGGTTAACAGGTATTGAAGACGATCAGTTCAACCACTCATTAGCAGCATTGCGTTTTGCAAGAAAAGCAAATGGTGTTAGTGCTTTACATGGTGTTGTTAGCAGAGAAATGTGGAAGAAATATCAAGGTATTTGCGAAATAACTTCCATAACCAATGCTCAGAACTATACCTATTGGGCAGATGAGCCTTTATACAGGCATTTAGAGAATAATGATAACTGGGCAATAGACGATAGAAAATATTATTTAAAAAGAAGAGCTTTTGAAATTGTTGCAGACCAAACAGGTAAAATATTTAACCCCGATAAAGTATTAACCATTGTATGGGCAAGACGCTTTGCAGGTTATAAACGTGCAGATTTTCTTACAACAGACTTAGCAAGATTTGAAAAATTAATAAGCAACACCAAATACCCTGTTCAGATTATTTGGGCGGGAAAGCCCTACCCGGTTGATTATCCTGCTATTACCACCTTTAATAATCTGGTACACTTAAGTAAAAAATACAGCAATGTTGCCGTATTGGTTGGCTATGAATTATTCTTAAGCAGAAGATTAAAACAAGCTGCAGATATTTGGTTAAATAACCCCCGTGTGCCCAGAGAAGCCAGCGGAACAAGTGGTATGACCGCTGCAATGAACGGTGCTGTAAACTTTAGTACAGATGATGGTTGGATACCTGAATTCACCAAACATGGTGTTAACAGCTTTGTGGTACCTAAAGCAGATTATGTAAACATGACCACACATGACCAGGACGAATATGATTTGAATAAATTGTATGATATTTTAGAACATGAAATCATACCTACTTATTACGAAAATCCTGACAAATGGCGTGAAATAGTGAAGAACAGTATGAGAGATGTACGCCACCAATTCGATAGCAACCGCATGGCTGATGAATACTATGAGATTATGTATAAATAGTTTTTCTCAAAAAATTTCTCAAAATCCCTCACCCAAATGAGGGATTTTTATTGCAGGCAACAAACATATCATAGCTATTTTTGTTTTTTATATTCAATCATGCAAAACAAAATAGCAGTAGCCATTACCGGTGCAAGCGGTGCAGTGTATGCAAAGGTTTTATTAGATACTTTAATGAAGCTGCAAAACCAATGGCAGGAACTAAGTGTGGTAATGAGTAAGAATGCCAAAGAGGTTTGGCAAACTGAATTGGACAATGAAGATTACAAAAATTATCCCGTAAAATATTTTGATAAGCATGATTTCAATGCACCTTTTGCATCAGGCTCAGCACAGTACAATATTATGATTGTTGCCCCATGCAGCATGGGTACTTTAGGCAGAATTGCTTCGGGAATAAGTGATGATTTAATTACCCGTGCAGCCGATGTTATTTTAAAAGAAAGAAGAAAACTGATTTTAATGGTTAGAGAAACGCCTTATAATCTCATTCACATTAAAAACATGGAAACAGTTACGCTGGCAGGTGGCATCATTTGTCCCGCAACCCCTTCTTTTTACTCCAAACCTCAAACTATTGAAGCAATAGCAGCAACAGTAGTAAACAGAGTTATTGATTTGGCGGGATTAGAAAACAGTACTTATCGTTGGGGTAAATAAAAAAGCCCTTCCGTGGAAACGGAACGGCCTCTAACGATTGCTTGCCATATGAAAAATCTTTCAACTGAATAGCCTGCAAGCAAGTAGGCTGACAGTAATAATTATTTCTTCTTAGTAGTATCTTTCTTAGTTGTATCAACAACAGCTTTAGAAGAATCTTTCTTAGTTGTATCAACAGCAGTAGCAGTTGAATCTTTTTTAGTTGAATCAGCAGCAGGTGCTTTTGTTTCACCGCTGTTACAAGCTACGAAACCAGCGATAGCTAAAATTGCGAATACTTTTTTCATTGTTTAATTTTTTGTGAGTGATTTATGATTAATACCTCACCATTATAAAAGGTAACCCGGCAAAATGAAAAATTTTTAAAAAAATATTTTAGGCTTATTTTGGGTTACTTTTATTCCTATTCAAGTATTAAAAAGAAGCTGTGAAATCGGAGTTAAACGAACAAGCGTTATTAAAGGGATTGGCTGAGAATGACTCTAAAGCTATTGAAACCATCTATAAAGAAAATTTCAATACCATTCAGGCGTTCATTCTTAATAATAATGGCTCTTACGACGATGCAAGGGATATTTTTCAGGAAGCAATGATTGCTTTATACGAAAAAGTGCAGAGCAATTCATTCGTTCTAACTTCAAAAATCAATACCTATGTTTATTCCATTTGCAGGCGGTTATGGTTAAAACGTTTGCAGCAAATGGGGCGTTATTCTGGCAAGATTGAAAATTTGGAAGAAACCATTTCGGTAGATGAGGACATGGAAATTCATGAAAAAAGAAATGCCGAATTTGCTATAATGGACAGAGCATTAAACAGTTTGGGAGAGCCTTGTAAAAGTTTACTGGAAGGATATTATATTAAGAAGATGGACATGCAGGAATTATCAAAGGCATTCGGTTACACTAATGCTGATAATGCCAAGAACCAGAAGTATAAATGTTTAATGAGGCTAAAAAAATTGTTCTTTACGCAATATAATATTGGAGAATAACTAATCATGGAAGACATTGTTTTACTACAGGCTATTGAACGTTACTTAGACGGCTCTATGCTGCCTGCCGAAAAAGCGTATTTCGAAGAGTTGAGAAGAAACACTCCCGAAATAGACCAAATGGTGGTTGAACACAATATGTTCCTTCATCAAATGGATAGCTACACTAATACTCTTTCTCTTAAACACACTTTAAATGATGTGCACGCCAAATTATTAAGCTACGGCGAAATAAATGAAGGCGGTGAAGTTTCAACAAAGGGCAAGGTTGTTCGCATGTGGAACAGGTACCGCAAGGTAACTGCCATTGCTGCTTGTGTAGGTGGTGCTATTGCTTTAATGATTAGTGGTTTATTTGCTTATTTAAGTCCCGTTAATAACAGCCAGATTCAGGAGTTGAAAAGAGAAGTGGAATATGTAAAGAGCAAGAACAAAGTAACCGACGATAAATTAAATGAAGTTGTTTCTAAAATACCGAAAGGTGCAGTTGTTACAGGCGGCGGTTCCGGTTTTTTAATTGATAGTAAGGGCTATATTATAACCAATGCCCACGTTTTAAAAGGTTCTTCATTTGCCAATGTTACTAATGGCAACGGAGATGATTTTAAAGCTGTTATTGCTTTTAAAGATGAAAGCAAAGATTTAGCTATTTTAAAAATTGAAGATGAAGATTTCAAAATAAAAAGAAATCTTCCTTACGCCATTAAAAAAACAGGAGCAGAGTTAGGAGAAGAAATTTATACATTAGGTTACCCGCGTAACGATTTAACTTTTAACCAGGGCTTTCTAAGTACACAAACCGGTTTTAATGGTGATAGTTCTACTTATCAATTACAAATAAGTGCTAACCCCGGCAACAGCGGCGGACCTGTATTTAACAGCAATGGCGAAGTAGTAGGTATTTTAAGTACCAGAGAAAAACAATCTGAAGGTGTGGCTTTTGCTATTAAAAGTAAAAGTATTTACAAGTTTATTGAACAGTTGAAGAATACTGATAATGATACTTTGTATCAACACATTAAAATGCCATCTTCCTCTTCATTAAAAGGCATGAACAGAAAAGAACAGATTAAGAAAATGGAAGACTATATTTTCTTAGTACAGGCTTTCAACAAAAAATAAAATTAATTAGCAATATTTTTAAAAGCCTTTCCGACATTTCGGGAAGGCTTTTTAGTTTGATTAAATTTTGATTGAAGTTTTAATAATTTAATATCAATTGCGAGTACATTAAAATTAGATTGGCGAACTCGAATAAGAGTGATAATATTTTTTTACAGGTTCGTTATTGGTGATTATCAAATATTCAAGATTTTACGATTACCTTAGCAATTGCGACAATTAATGTGTTGTGTGCCATTAAAGACGAGACACTCCCATGACAACAAGCACTGACAGACATAGGCATTATAGACAATTTTCATCACCGACTCCAGACAGTCCATTCTATGACGGCTTCATAAAATATTATCAAGAGAGATTTCAAAATGACCCAAAAGCTCAGAAAGCATCGAAAGAAAAATATATACAAGCAGTTTCAATCATTAATACTCAATTAAAAAATGGTGCTGGACTACTTGTTGATAGCGAGTTTAGATATTTTCTAACCGAATTCAATGCAAGAAATTTTGAGTATGGATTTGCTTCACTTCCTTCTGCATTCAATATCCTTGAAGGTTTTTTTAATTGGCGAAAAGACCTTTTTCTTTTCCAAATGTTTCCAGAGGAAGATTATTTATTTTCAAGTTTTGACTTTATAGATTTCGTCACATCTGATAAGCATTCAAAATCACTCGAATATTTGAAAGATTCAATTGACGATGAAGTTATATACTCGTATAACTTGTTGAACGACCCGAAGGAATTGACTTTTAAATCCGACAACGAAAAGGAATTTATTTTTGCAGGTGTGTCAATGATTAAACGAAAAGATGAAATAGACTTATTTGTTGTTGCTGGCGAAAAATGTGATGTGGAAGAAGAATCGAAAAAGTTAGCAGCATTAGATAAATCTGACTTTGGAAGAAGCTATATAAAACCTGCTGAGGAAAGAAAACGTGAAGTTGTGCCACTTTTGAACTATCAGGACTATAGAAAGATATTTCTTTACTTGAGAGTTAATCTTGACACAAAAACTATTGATACAAGATATATACAAAAGGATGAGGGTAATAGTCTTCCGACAATAACAGACGATTACGATATGTTAGTTCGGTCTATGAAAGGCGAAAAAAAATACGATGAGTACATTAAAAATTCTATAAAAGAGATTAATGAATACGACCCGATTTTCGAAGTAGCCTATAACTGTCTATATCTTCCAGAATATTTCGACCAAAATGAAGATGACATTGTTGTAGAGGAACATCAGACTGACCTTTATCAAGAGAAGATAAGACCAAGCGTTTTTAAGAAAGATAAAAAGTTCTCTCCTGAACATTTCTTAAAAACAAAAGATGTTTGGACATTAGATAAAAACAATAAAGCAAAACCTACTAATCCTTTTTCTGCTGGCGAACTAAAGATTGAAACGAGCGGTTACTGGAAAAATCTTGATGTTGGTAAACAAGGCAAAGATAAAAAAGGGGAAGTCATTCATAACAAAACTTGGGTAGACCAAACATTGAGCTGGTATGAAACCGACAACCCAACAATCCACAACACTCAAATTACAACGTCTTCCAACAAATCTGGTTACATCTATATTTTACACAATCCTGGTCATCCGGTTAATCTTTTTAAGATTGGATTGACCACTAAGACAGTTGAAGAAAGAGCTAAACAGCTTTCCGGCACACCATCTGTTGACAAATTCTTAATTGCACATAGTTGGCTCGTTAATGATTGTGTAGTTGCAGAAAAACGAATACATGAAGCCCTTGACAAATTTCGTATTAACGAAAGACGGGAATTTTTTCAAATTGAATTCTCAGAAGCATTAAAAATAATTGAACCGATTATCGCAGATATAAATAAATAACGGTACACAACAAGTGCATTAGCAATATGGCGGGGCGACGAATATCTTCTTAGCTTTTTGTTCGCTAAACAGCTTTGGTTTCAGCAGACGAATAACGCCAAACAGCACAATAAGCAATGAGCTTTTGTATCTTTATTCAGCAGTGGTGCCCGGCAGACGGAACACAGAATACCGCCACATCGCCAATGCTTTAACGTTGGGCGTAATAAATTTCATTTTAAGATATGACAGAAAAATTTAATCAAATTGAAAACAAACTAATTAATTTGTTCAATGAATTTGTAAATGAAGTTGATGAGAAAAAAATTTATGGCGACCGATTATGGACAAAAGAGCTTAAGAAGAGAATTGCAAAACTTGGATTGGATGAAAAATATCAAGTTGCAACAAGTGGCTTTAAAGATACTTACGAACCAGAATGGTTATTTGATTTAACATGGTATTCAGAAGACGACTTCAAAAGACTAAAAAAATTACATTTGGTTGTTGAATCAGAATGGGACAGAAAATACTCTGGTATTAAATATGACTTTGAAAAATTATTAATTGCAAAAGCAGATCTAAAATTACTTATTTGCCAATCCTCACATGACAATTTAAATGAATTGTTTTTAAAATTCGAAGACGCAATAAATGCATTTTCAAATACAAAAGGCGACCGTTATTTATTTGCAGTTTTAGATAGTGACTCAGAAAGAAAATTTTATTTTAAAACACATTAATATTCTGAGTGTCAATTAAATTTTACGCCCAACAGAAGCAGTTGTGTTAATGCGAGAACGTTGTGCGTCATACTTGACATAAAAATCAAACTAAAATTATATGGCAATAAAAAATTCAAAAGAAGCCAATGATATTATTGACACATTAAATAGTGGTAACTTTTATTGCGAGTGCCCATGCGGATGTGGTGAAGAAATTAAATTAAAGGACACAGACTTATTTTATCTTGATAACTTCACATCAAGCGGAAAAGAAGCTCAAAAAAAATTGGTTGACCATTTAAAGCAACAACGTTTTGACTTAAAAGAGCGAGAGAAAAATATGTCGACTAAGCCACAAATAACAGCGAAAGCAGTTAATATCGGCTTTATTCTTGAAAGAATTGCTCCCACTTTCAAAACATTTAGGTTTGAACATAATGATTGTCGTTCTTTATTTGACCCAATTGATTATGTAATATTCGAAGGACTTCATAAAAAAGGTAAAGTTGAAAAAATAATATTCACAGACATTAAGACAGGTGCCGCAAGACTTAAGCCTAATCAGAAAGAAGTCAAAAACTTAATTGTAAATAAAAAACTAGAATTTAAATTTTATAAAAATGACAAATAATCAAATAATAAACTTCTTTCAACTTCAAAGACAAATTTTTGGTGTTTGCCCAAATACTGGGAAAGTGTTTCGTTTAAGTGATTGTCATATTTATTTAAAGAAAAAACCTGAGCCTGATTGGCTTCAGAAAATTGAAATTGAACAAATTAAAATTGACAACTTGAGTGAAAAACTTGACGCCAAAGAAAATGAAATTAGAGAAAAAGCAAGGGTTGCTGGAAGAAATGAAGCAAACAAAGCAGTAAAAAAAGTTGACAAAATTTTCACTCCATTAAAATTAAACCCTGATGATGCAAAAGTTATTTTTCAACCTGTTGACTTTGTTGTCTTTAATGGAATGAAAAATTCAGAACTCAAGAATATAATTCTGTTAGACAACTCAAAAACATCAAGCTCCGACAAAAAACTACAAGACAATATTCAAAATGTTGTTGCGAAAGGAAATTATGAATGGATAACTTTAAGAGTAGAAGAAAATGGGAATATAAAGGAAGAATAGTGTACGAACGCACAACAAAAAGCATTTGCATTAATGCGGTTTGACGACAATGCAGGCGATGAACTTTTTATCTTTATTGAACTAAACAATAAATTGAACAACATATTTTCAAATACCGCAACAACGCAAATGCGTGTGCGTTTTGCATCATATGAAAAACCATCGAAATATTTGACAAATCATAATAATGGCTTCATGTTGTTAAGAATAAAAATTTATTTAATAGTATTTTCTTTTTTCGTTTTGCCGCTTAGTTGTAGTAAATCGCAGTATACAAACGCTCCTGCAAATCCTTCTTATACAGACATGTTTACCATTGTTGATAATAAAATTTATAATTACAATAACCCTGTTCAATTAATCGGAGCAAACAGTTTTCACATATTTGGTGCAGGCGTCAGCGATTTGAACTCATGGCATTTGGACATAGCGAGAGAGTTTGTGGGCAATGTAAAAGAAGCAAAACTAACCGGCTATCCCTTTCAGGACAGTAACGGTTCTTACTTACATTCTTTGCAGGCAGTTGCAGACAGTAATCGTGCTAATAACAGAATAACTATTTTTTGCCCATTTCAGTGGAACGGTTTGACAACAACGGATTTTACAGGAAAAATGCCCCGACAAACATATTGGTGGAATGATTTTAAAACCAGGCTTCACGAATGGGCTATACAGTTTGCAAACCAGCCAGATGTATGGCTTGAAGTATGGAACGAACCTTACAGATATGACAGAGGCGATGGATATACAGACGAAATCTGGATGAACGACATGAATGAACTTGTAAATATTATACGGACTGCCGGAAACAAAAACGTGATACTAATTCCTTGTGCTGAACAGGGACAAGATGAAAGCGTATTACTCAATAAAGGGAGCGAGTTTTTAGCCGGCAAAACAAATATTTTGTTCGACGTTCACGCATATGAAAAATGGTTACTTGTTTCAAGCTCTTCAATGAGCAGTCGCTTAGAACAATTAAAGCAAAATAAACTTCCTGTCTTCTTTGGAGAAACAGCACCACTAAATGCAGGAGTTTTGATGAACCCTAAATTTTTTTTGGATAGTATTTACAACAGAGGTTTATCAGTTTGTGCCTGGGTTTGGAAATATGACAGTAATGATAAAGACGCATTATTAGACACACAGGGATTGCCTAATGACAATGGCAATAATTATTGGGGAACAACTTTTAAAAATGTAAGCCTACAAACACGGAAACCATAAATTGAAAACAAAGTCTTCACAACCACACGAACGCACAACAAAAGGTATCATGATTATATCAGACTGAATTATTTTTATCAGGAACCATCACTAATAACTCGAAAAAGTTCTGCTCCTGTTAATTCTTAAATCCCGCAACACACCTGATTTGGGACTGATGGTAAAATTGAAAGAACGGTACAACCCAATAGGCGTAACATTGATAGCCAATTGCCAGCAATGCATTTCTCTTGTAATAAACATGCTGAACTGTTGTAACTGGCCGCTGTTAAAATCAAAATAACCGGTGGCACCCATCTTCCATTTGGGTGTTAAACTGAAATCGCCATTAAAATTAGCACTTGAATAAATTACGTTACGATAAGTGTACAAACCTTTTGTATCTACCTGCAATTGCTTATTAAAAGTTAGTGAGTAAGATAAACTCAACGTCCACGGAATATCAAAATCTGTAAACTCTGCGGGATTGGCTCTCGCAAACTGCAGTTGGCGTTGCTGTTCATCAGGAGTCATAAAAGGGTCTATCGGAATATTCTTGTCCTTACCTTCCTTGCCATCTTTTGTTTTGCTTTTAAAAGATGTTGAGAAAGCAATATTTCCTCCCGTTATCGTTCCTAAATTATGTTTAGGCCCATTCCAGGCATATACATTTTTTCTGTACCCGAAACTATCTACCACATAAGGGTCAAGCACGGCACTGGCAGTAATATTTAATTTTTCAAACAAAGTACTTCTTGCATAAAAATTAAAAGTTGATAAATTAAAACTATCTGCAACCAAGTTATAAGAACCGCTGAAACCAAAGCCATCTAACAGTTTAATCTTCTTTGTTGCTTTGCCGGAAGTATCTTTCTTGTCTTTCGTTTTCATTTCAAGCAAATTATCTAAGCTGAAACTGATACCGCCGAATGTTCCTTCAGAAAAACCTCCGGGAATAACACCATCAAAAACAGAAAAACGGGCGGTATGCCCAACTTTATTAAAGGTATCTACCTGAGTAGTGTAAAAATATTTACTTGCAAAATCCGGCTTGTACGTTAAGCCGATGCTAGGCCTCATTTCATGGCGAATTTTGGTTTCTCCATGATTCAAATTAAACGTACCGAAAATTCTGGTACTTGCACCAATACCAAAACTCATTTGCCTTTGTGTATAGAACCCTTTTTGAATGGAGGTATCTAATTTATTTTTTGCTGAATCCCATGTTCTGTAAATCTTCTGCCCAAACCATCTTTCTTCGTAAGATACAGACGGACTAAGGGTTACAGGCCCTATTGCAGGAAGCGATATACTGATGGGAATGCTGTGTGTAGCCCCGTATTGAAACGTATCTAATAATCTTTTAAAGCTTACGCCTGCAGTATCGTAAAATGAAATTTGATTGGAGAAGTTTCCGCTATAACCTATACCGATATTCTCGTACCATTTAGGTGTACCCACTTTTTCTTTTTTCTGAAACGGATAGAATGTTACAACGCTGAATGTGGCTGTTGGAAAATTAAGGTTTACTAAGTGTGTGTTATTGTTTTGATTGTGATTAAGGTTTAAAGAAAGATTGGCTTTATTATTAAAATTTTTAGAATAGCTGATGGATGAACTTAATTGGTTTTGATAATTCTGATAAGGATTATTTAATAATGTTTGATTAAACTTGGTACTACCGAATTGAACATTAGCCCCGAAAGTGGTTCCGGGCCTTGCTCTTGTATCCTGATTATGGCTCCAGTTAATCATAAAACTTTTACTGGTGGTAAACTGGTCTTTAGCAATAGTTGCCCGGTTTAATGTTCGCGGGTTTTGCAAAGTAATGCTTAAGCTTCCCGTGTAATGGTATCGCTTAATGTATTTGGGTGCAACGTTTAAAGTCCACCCGCCATAGGAATATAAGTTAGCTCTGGTAGTAACATCCCAATTATCATTCACTACTTTATAATATCCTAATCCTTCCAAACCAAAACCAAAATCTTCACTAACAGTAAATGCCGGAACTAAAACTCCCGAATGCCTTCCCTGAACCAATGGGTAAATTCCGAAGGGAATACCAATAGGAATCGGCACACCTTCAAACTCAGGAGAAGCAGGCCCGCTTACTGCCAATTTATTTGTAATCATTTTTAGTTTTCTGGAACGTATGGCAAAGTGCGGTGTATCTAAATTACAGGTGGTAAACCTTGCTCTGTATGCATAAAAACTGTTTGAATCAATTTTCTTAACCACGGAAGCATTCACAAAAATTTCATCTTCCTTCATGTAAGTATTTTGTGTTAGCCCTTTCATGGTTTTGGTATTGAATGTTATGGTATCGCTTATAGCAGTTGTAGGGCCTTGTATCAGCTTAGGTTTACTTAAAGGGTTATTCGAAGTATCCAATCCTCCGTAAGCTTTGGCTATTTGCTTATCGGTATTGTATTCAATAGTGGCAGCTTCTAATTCAATATCTTTATACTTCACATCAGCCTTTCCGTATAACAAAAATTCTCTTGACTTCAACTTTAAAACACCTGAGTCCGAAGCTACATATTTTACCGGTGCATCTAATGAATCTTTGGATAGTAATAAAGTATCAATCTTGGCAACTTTTACAGAATCATTGTTGTTATTGGTGGTATCGGAGATATCTTTTTTTACTGGTGAATTAACATTTGGTTTCTTTGCAGGAATTGTATCTTGTACAAATATTTGCCTTTGTAGTATCTGTTTGTCAACCAAACCGGCTGCAAGCTGCCTCACAGAAATAAGCAGTAATACAATAGCGACTGTTATTTTAACGTTATTGGTAAAGTTTTTATGCATGTTTTGCTGTGGCAAAAATAGGTGATAGAAATAAAAACAGTATTTATAAGAAATGCTTTAACGAATTGATATGAAGTTGAAAAAAATTGTTGCGTTTGTTTTGTTAAGCTTTGGATTGATAAGTCTGCTTGCTTTTTCTGAGAAAGATCAAACGAACGAAATAAAAGCTCAAAAAACATTAAAAAGAATTGTAATAGACCCGGGGCATGGCGGTAACCCGAGACCAAAACAGGGAAATTATGGAGCATCCAGCAAATGGATTGATGAAAAAGATGCAGGCTTGGCAGTTGCTTTTAAACTGAAAAAAGTATTAGAAGAGTCTATGCCTGATGTTGAAGTTGTTTTAACAAGAACTACCGATATTTTTGATGATGTAAGAACAAAGGCTAAAAAAGCTAATGATGCAAGAGGCGATTTATTTATTTCATTACATTGTAACGATGTTAGTGCTATAGCTCACAAAGAAATAATTGATCACAAAACAGTAACCACAAAAAGGAAAGGCAAAAAAGTAACCAAAAAAGTTCCTGTTTATAAAACCTATTACACACCCAATCCTGCACATGGTACGGAAACATACATTTGGGGTATAGGTAAAAATGATGAGAAAGAAGAAGCTATCGGCGAAAGTAATTTTGTAGATAGTTCAATTATCAATTTCGACCCCAAAGACCCTGCACAACGTTTAGCCATATCACTTCGAACAGAAAAATATGCAGAACGCAGCCGTTTGTTGGCAGCAACAGTAGAAGAAGAATTTACCAAACAAGGCAGGGTAAGCCGCGGCGTAAAACAAAGAGATGAAAAAGGTATCTGGGTATTACAGGCTGTTGCTATGCCGGCCATTTTAGTTGAAATGGGTTTTTTAAGTTATCCTGAAGAAGCTCAATATATTAGTAGCGAAGATGGTCAACAGGAAATTGCTGAAGCCATCGGCAGAGCCGTTAAACGCTATAAATTTTCTTTAGATAATAAAATGAATAACGGTAAACCGCAGGCTAAAAAATAAGTACTGGCTATAACTACCTCCCACCCATTTAAGCCTCATTGCTTTAATCCCTTAGTTTTGCATTGTTCATTTGCTAATGAGCATAACTTAAAACAGGCAATAAAGAAGCAATGAAAATATCCAACGAAACTAAAGTAGGTGCATTAACTGCTATAGCTATTACACTTTTAATATTGGGTTTTAATTTTTTAAAAGGCAGAAGCGTTTTTAAAACGGGTAATTTTTTATATGCCAAGTACTCAGATGCTAAAGGTATAATGGTTTCTAATCCTGTTTATGCCAATGGCTATCAGATAGGCAGTGTATATGATATTGAGAATGAAGATGAGAACCTTAAAAATATTATCGTTACCATAAAACTGAAAAGTTATTATAATATTCCTGCAAATTCTGTAGCTTCTATTAATGGCAACCCTTTAGGTTCTCCAAGCATTGAAATTGCTTTGGGTAATGATACTAAGTTTCTGCAATCAGGCGATTCATTAAAAACAATAAACAATGCAGGTTTATTAAATGATGTAAAAGCAGCTTTATTACCTGTTACAGAACAGTTAAAACATACTATGCATAGTTTAGATACAGTATTACTGAACATTAATACCATTTTTGACCCCAATACAAAAAACAACCTGCAACAGGTTATTGCTAATTTGAATAAAACAACGGTTAGCTTAACTGCATCAAGTGTTTCTATTCAAAGCATGTTAGATAAGCAAAGCGGTTCTATTGCTCAATCTATGAACAACGTAAACAGTTTTACCAAAAATTTAGCTGACAATAACGATAAGATTACACATACATTAGACAATTTGCAAACCACCACCAATAATCTTTCTAAAACAGATATTCAGGGTTCTGTGGCAGAATTGAAAAAATCTGTGCAAACTTTAAATACTATTTTAGACAAGGTTAATACTAACAATGGTTCTTTAGGTTTGTTGATGAATGATAGGTCTTTATACAACAACTTAACCAATACAGTAAGAAGTGCTAACATTTTAATTGATGATTTAAAAACGCATCCTAAACGTTACGTAAATATTTCAGTATTCGGAAAGAAAGATAAATCAACACCACTAACTGCACCATTAAACGATTCGGCTAACAAAAAATAAAACATGGGCAGGTTTTTACTTTTTCTTTTTACCAATATTTTCTGCATATCATTAGTTGCTCAACGTGCAGCAACAGATACTGTTACGTCCGGTAAAATGCTTAACATTATAAGTTCAGAGAAATACATGTTGTTGGATAAAGATACATCGGGCAAGTTTGTGGCATTGGTTGGTCATGCTGTTGTACAACAAGGCAAAACTATTTTCAGTGCAGACAGCATTGTATTAAATGAAAAAGAGAATGTAATGGAAGCCTTCGGCAATGTATATATTAACGATGCCGATAGCGTAAAAACTTACGCTCAATATGTAAAATATTTAGGGAAAGAAAAAAAAGCTTTCTTGAATAAAAAAGTAAAACTGACTGATGGCAAAGGTGTTTTAACAACAGACAATCTGGAATACGATACACAGGTTAAAATAGGCAAATACTTTAACGGTGGAAAAGTAGTGAGCGGTAAAACAACCATCACAAGCAATGAAGGTTATTATTACGGGGAAACAAAAGATGTGTACTTTAAAAAGAAAGTTGTTTTAATAGACCCTGAAACAAAATTGTATACCGATACCTTGATGTACAACATCAATACAGAAATTTCAACATTTGTTTCTCCTACTAAAATCTATAACGGCAAAAGAACTATTCTAACTAAAGAAGGTAATTATGATTTGAAAAGGGAAAAAGGCAATTTCGGTTCAAGACCAACCATAGAAGACAGTACTTACACTTTTACAGCAGATAAAATGGCTTTTGATGACAGTACCGGTTTAGGTGAATTTGAAGGTAATGCAGTGTACAGAAGTAAAGACACTGTGGGTGGTTATGATATTATTGCCGGCAATATAAAAACCAACAGAAAAACGAATTCTTTATTAGCAACCAAAAAGCCGATTCTTTTTATTAAGCAAACCAATGATACTATTTATGTAAGTGCAGATACTTTATATTCTGCAAGACTATCAGATTTGCTGAAATACAGGCCTGTTGCGGCTATCAGAGATACGTCAAAAACAGAAACAGTTTTTATTACTGATACTGCTGCCATAAAAAAAGACAGCAGTACCAACCGTTTTTTTGAAGCTTATTATCATGTAAAAATATTTTCAGATTCTTTACAGGCTTTATGTGATAGTCTATTTTATTCATTACAGGATTCTGCCTTCCGCTTATTTAAAAACCCGGTTGCATGGGCACAGCAAAATCAAATAACAGGTGATACGATTTATTTATATGTGCAGAATAAAAAACCCGATCGTTTAAAAGTGTTTGAAAACGCAATGGCCATCAGTAAAGAAGCAGGAGGCTATTTTAACCAGGTACGTGGCAATAGTATTAATGGATTTTTTAAAGATGGAAAAATCAATTTCTTAAAAACAAAAGGCTCACCTGCTGATAATGTTTATTATGCCACTGATGATTATAAAAAACTGATCGGGGTGAACAGATCTTCCAGCGATGTTATTCATGTTTACTTTGAAGATGGTAAACCTGAGAAAGTGGTATTTATAAATAATTTACAGGGAACCATGTATCCTATGCAGCAAGCCAACCACGAAGAACTGAAAGTAAAAAAGTTTGTTTGGTTAGAAGATATCCGCCCGAAAAGTAAGTTTGAAATTTTAGCTAATTGAGTATAATCAACTTAAGTTTAAAAAATATGTTTACTTACGTTTTAAAAACTAAATGGCTGATATTTTTATTAATAGTTGTTCAAGCAAAATCTCAACAAAGTTCATTACCGCCAACAGAGTGGCAAGATTCTTTTTTTTGTAAAAATTATAGAGGCGTTTATACTTGTGTTCCAAGTTGTTATGGGAATATTGTAAAGAATAATGGAGATACAATACAAAATTCTTATATGCGAGTTTGGGGGAATAATACTTTAGTTTACAATTCTAAATATCCTAATTATCCTATCAATATTTCAAACTCGGATATTAAGTTCATATATACAACCCAAAAAGAGATATTCGGAAATAATAGAACTGAACTTGTTCACTTACCATACTTTAAGACTAATTGGTTATTTTGGAGAGTCATCAGAAGTAAAGATAATATTACTATATATGATTTAGTTTGTAAAAACACTTTTACTTCTTTATTTAGTTATAAAATGATTTTGAAAGTAAAAAATAAGTACATCATAAAATTATGCGGTTATCCGAAAGGCGTTTTAGGAACAATAGCTTATTTTCTTAGAAAAGATGATAATCAATACTCTCATGATATGTTATTGAAATTAATTCATTTGAGATACCATTTAAATCTATCCAAAAGTGACTTTAAAAATAATATTGATATAATAGATCTTATTTTAAGTAAAGAAAATGAAAAGCTAAATAAAATTAATTAAGGCCTAATATTTCTCACTAAAAATTTCAAATAGTAAACACAATATGTTTTTCAAGTGAAATATCGTTCATTATCTTTAAGCAGTAATGAAATTCTTTCGCAACAAAATAGTTAATCCATTATTAGAATTTATAAAAGACAGTCGAGCTATCGGCATTACGTTGTTATGCTGTACTGCTCTTTCATTAATCATCAGTAATATTTCCGGTATTGGTGTAAGCTATCAAACCTTTTGGCAGCAACACTTTGATGGAACAGCAAACCATCACACACATTTACTTTTCCTTTCCTTACCTAACTCACCGCTATTAATTATCAACGATTTTTTAATGGCAATATTTTTCTTTTTAGCAGGAATGGAAATAAAAAGAGAATTATTGGAAGGGGAATTATCTTCTTTTAAAAATTCTATATTACCCATTGTTGCTGCACTTGGTGGTATGCTGATGCCTGCCATATTGTATTTATTTTTCAATCATCATAATTCATCTACCAAAGGTTGGGCAATACCAACTGCAACAGATATTGCATTTACTTTAGGTATTGCTTCTTTATTGGGCAAACGTGTGCCGGTTTCATTAAAAATATTTTTAACTGCATTAGCTATCATAGATGATTTAGGAGCAATAGTAGTGATTGCTTTATTCTACGGAGGAACCATACAATTAATGTATACTATTGCCTGTTTAATTATTGCAGGGGTTTTTTTCTTGTTGAATAAATTCAAAATAAAAAACGCTCTGTTATATACAGTATCAGCATTGGTTTTGTGGTATTGCATGTTTAATAGTGGCATACATGCAACTGTTGCAGGTGTTGTGTTTGCATCTTTTATTCCTGCTGGGCAACTAAAAAAATTAGAGCATTATTTTCACTTGCCTGTTTACTTTATTATTATTCCTTTGTTTGCTTTAGCTAACAGTATTATTATTTTCTCAGATAATTCATTCAATAACATTTTTCATTCAACAGTAAGCTGGGGTGTTATTGCAGGCTTGTGTTTAGGTAAGCCTTTTGGTATTTTCTTAATTAGTTTTTTGGTAATAAAATTAAAATGGGCAAATATGCCCGACGAAACCAACAATATGCAATTACTCGGTGCAGGAATATTGGCGGGTATTGGTTTTACCATGAGTATTTTTATAACAACATTGGCCTTTACAACACAGACAGAGCAAGACATTGCAAAGACTGCTGTTTTTATTGCTTCCTTGATTGCAATGATTACAGGGTTTATTTGGTTGAGGGTTTTTTCACCGCAGAGCCGCAAAGAACGCTGAGATTCGCGGAGATTAATTGTTGAATATTCTTCTGAACGTACCCGCCTACCGGCAGGCAGGTAAGTGACACTTCGACTTCGCTCAGTACAGGCTACATAGGCGATGCCATCTGCACTAAGGCTGACTTCACAGAAAATTAGTAATTATTCATTCTTAATTATTAATTGCTTTCCTCCTTCTCCATCATCAAATAAGCTTTAATAAAGCCATCGAGCTCTCCATCTAAAACAGGTTGCACATTGCCCACTTCATACTCTGTTCTATGGTCTTTAATTAATTTATAAGGATGCAATACATAACTTCTTATCTGGCTACCCCACTCTATTTTTTTCTTGCTGCTGTTGGCAGCATTTTTAGCAGCTTCTCTTTTCTTTAATTCTTCTTCATACAAACGGCTCTTCAGCATTTGCATTGCTTTTTCTTTATTGCCTAACTGTGTTCTTTCAGTTTGACAAACCACCACAATACCTGTTGGGATATGTGTTAAAAAAACTTTTGTTTCTACCTTGTTTACATTTTGTCCGCCTGCACCACCACTTCTCGCAGTTTCCATTTTTATATCTGCATCTTTCAATTCAATATCAATAGTATCGTCAACCAACGGATAAACAAATACACTTGCAAAACTGGTATGCCTTCTGGCATTGCTATCGAAAGGGGAAATTCTAACCAACCTGTGTACGCCGCTTTCAGCTTTTAAAAAACCATAAGCGAATGCACCATCAAACTGCAGCGTAGCTGTTTTAATGCCGGCACCATCTCCTTCCTGATAATCTAATTCAGTTATTTTCCAACCCTGCTTATTGCCATACATGCTGTACATTCTTAACAGCATCTCAGCCCAATCCTGGCTTTCCGTTCCACCCGCACCGGAGTTAATTTGTAACACTGCAGGCAATTCATCTTCTGGTTGGTTGAGTGTACTCTTAAACTCTGCATCTTCGATTAAGTTAACAGCATTGTTATAAGCTTCCTGCGTTTCTTCTTCAGTAGCATCGCCGCTTTTAAAGAAATCAAATAATACGGCAAAGTCTTCCACAGCAGCCTCAACATTGGTATATAATTTCAACCAATATTCATTCACTTTAATTTCTTTCATTATTTGTGTGGCACGGGTGTTATCATCCCAAAAGCCCGCCGATAGCGAAAGTTGTTTATCCTGATCTACTTTTTGTATTCTGTTATCGTAGTCAAAGAAACCTCCTTAAAACAGCAACTCTGTCTCGGAGCGATTTGATTTGTTCAATTGTCATGCTGCAAAATAACAGGTAAAAACTATTGCAGACAAATAGAGATAAAACACAATATTCAGGGGCTGTAAACTTCAACACATTATGCCACTCTCGTTCCTGCTTTTCGCAGTAGTGCCTTGCAGGCAGCTACCTGCTTCAATCAGGCAGCCTTTCAGCGGTATAACATTATTCAACAAAACAGCCTCAACAATTTGTTGAGGCTGCTTATAAAGCTTATAAATTAGCTGCAATAATATTTACACCATTTCTTTGGTTAAATGCACTTTCGTCATTTGATAGTAATTGTTTTGCAATTCATGTACGGCATGTACATCGGGGTTATGCCTTCTGTCTTCTCTGTACCATATTTCAATAGTAGAAAAATTGTTCTCGGCAGGTATAACCATTCTGAAAGAGCCTTTCTTATATTTTACAGAGCCATTATCTAATTTTTCTTTGGTAAAGTTCAGTTTCATCATTTGTTCATCACTCAACGGAATACCATGAAGGTGTTGTGTATCAAACCAAAAAGCCTGTACATCTGTTTCTACTTCAACTTGTTTTTCATCTCCGTTTAAATTAATCACTTCACCCTCCTTCATTTTTCCATCATACTCACACATAATAAAATTTCCGATTTGAATGTTGTTGAATTTAATCATATAGCAATTTTTTTAGAGTGATAAGATACAAACTAAAATTTAAAAAAGGAAATGTATTTTATTATTATCCTAACAACATGCAGGCACATAGTACGCATGGAAAATGAAAAGGAATTTATGTGCCCTTTGTGCCTGCTTGCTTTAATGCCACAGATGCACGGATTAACTCGCATATTTTTTAACTACTTAAAATACAATTCTTGCATACGTAGCATTTACTACAAGTTAAGTGTTTTATCTTTCGGATATTTTACAGTATAAGTAAATCGGATTTTACGGTTCTCTCCCGCTGCCAGTGTTAATTGCCAGTTAAGTATGCCCAAATCTTTATTTACTTCTGCACCGCCGTTATCAATTAACTCTACTTCTATTTCTTTATTGGTGCTAAGCGGATATTGGTCTTTCAATAACAGGTTCACTGCATCTTTTTTATTGTTCTTAATTGTAATCTCGTAAGTAAATTTTTGAAGCTTGTTACTACCTAAAAATTTAACACTGCTGTAGTCTGTTATTTTATCACGTTTAATAACAACGCGTTTGTCTTTACCTAATGTTAAGTTTAAACTATCAGTTGTTGTATTTGGGTCTATGAATGATTTACCTACATAAGTGCCTTCCACGATAATATTTGCATCGCCCGGTAATAAATTCAGTTTTTCCCAATTAGGAACAGCAGCTAATAAGTAAGCGTCTTTATCTAATTTAGGTACACTATAGTTCTTATAAAATGCAGGTACATCAAGGGTTTGCAATGTTGCAGTTTGAGCTTTACCGTTGGTTGGAACATCGTAAGGCAAATCAATATCGAATGAAAGATTTAAAGTATTATCAGTAACTGAAACATAATCTTCTAAGCCATCTTTCAATGTAACAACAATGGCACCCGCTGAAGCCCTTGCTCCGTAAATGTTGGTTGCAGTCTTATCTTTCAATACTTCCATTTTTTTAATAGAAGAAGGATTAATTTTTTGAAATTCCTGTTCTTCCATTATAGAACCATTAACAACATAAATAGGTTTAGAAGGTTTATAATCCTCGTCTTTAACTTCACTTACAGAACCAGTAATATCTTTTTTCTTTTGCGTTCCATAACCAATAACCACTACTTCATCTAAAGATGCATCTCCTCTTACTTGCAGACCTGCAACTCTTCCTTGCAAAGCATTATTAACTGCTAAAGTTTTATTCATTGCATTAATCGGATTGATATAACCTAAGTACCAGCTTTGTACTGTTGGTGCATTACCCCACTGCGATGGAACAGAATTAGATAAGGATAACTTTACCTGTTTCCAATCAATTCCTGTTGTTTGAAAAATTTTAGCTCTATAAATTATTTTTAAAGGTGCTGTTACACTTTCCATCTTCACATCATAAAAAGGAATCCAGTAAGCATTAGGCGAAACATAAGAAACTACAAAATCATATTTACCTGCCATAGCCGCTGAAAATTGCATGGTTAGTCTGCCGGAAGTAATTATGTTTTTACTTTCCTCTTCAATAATCTGGTTTCTTATTTTACTATACAAAGCATCTAACTTCTTCTTCTTTTCATTAAATACGCTTAAATCGTTTTGTAATTCCAATTGCTTCATTTTATAATAATCCATCAGCTTAATTAATTCGGCTACACTTAAACCTGTTTGTGTTCCTTTAATATCTCTGTTGGCTTTTAGTACTTCCATTAAATCATTCGTATTCTTAATGGAAATAGTAATCTTATCTCTCTCTTTATCGATTACCTGCAAAGAATCATCTAACATTTTTTCCTTTACCGACTTCTCTGTTGAAACCATGTAATTATTTGAAAACTCAATACCCATCACAGTCACAGCGGAGGGTGATTTCAGTTGAATGCTGTTGATATCAATATTGCTGCTGATACCATCAACTAACAGTTCGTTATTCCCTTGTTTTAAAGTTGCAGAAAATTGATGTTGCAATTCTGCACCCGATTTATAAACTGTTACAGTTTTTAAAGAGGCAGCAACATTTTTATCATCAGATGCTTTTGTGTAAACAACAACAAAAGCGAGAGCGATGCTCAGAAAAAATTTTGTTCTCATTGGTAATCATTTATTTATTGATGCACCCTTTTTTATAATTACATAAAAAATAAAATGAAATTTTACCGGCTGAACATTTATCTTAATTTGAGCAAATAATCAGCAAAGAATATGGGTGCTGTGTTTTCACCGAAAAAAAATATAGATTCATTGGTTGCAGCTATACTTGGTTTTAGTTTGGTATTGCTGTTAACATATCATGGCGGTGTTGGTATTTCTCCCGATTCTATAATGTATACAGGCACTGCAAGAAATATTGTGGCAGGGAAAGGGCTATTAAATTTTGATAATACCCCGCTGATTATTTTTCCGGCAGGCTATCCAACATTTCTGAGTTGCATCATGTGGTTTACAGGAAAAGATATTATAGCTATTGCACCAATTACTAATGCGGTACTCTTTGCTGTAACCATTTATTTAAGCGGGATAATTATAGAAGGTTTTGTAATTATTGCTAAGGTCTATAAATGGTTTATACTGTTAGCTATTGCAATAAGCCCTTCTTTATTAGATATATTTTCTATGCTTTGGAGCGAAACACTATTTATTGTTTTGCTCTTGTTATTCATTCTTTCTTTAAAAAAATATTTAGCTAACAAAACCTTTACCAATATTTTATTAGTAAGCTCTATTACAGCACTGGCCTGTATTACAAGATATATTGGTGTAAGTATTGCCGCTACTGGTGGTATTTTTTTATTGCTGCAAAAAGATATTGCAGTAATAAAAAAGATAAAACATATTGTAGTTTTTTGTGTGGTTGGCAGTTTATTGGTTGCAATTAATTTAATAAGAAATAATAATTTAAGCGGAACATTAACAGGTGTAAGACAGAAAGGTGTAACACCTTTATCGGAAAACATTCAGCATTTTGGCGAGGTATTATGTAACTGGTTGCCACTACCCAAAGAGCATACTGTACTTTTAATAATTATTGCCCTTATATTTTTTGTTTGCATTGCTATAAGTTTTATTTACAGGTGGTTGAGTTATAAAAATTTTACTTCGTTTGAAAATATTACTGCCTGCTTTTTTACTGTTTACGTTTTCCTTATTGTTGGCTCTGCAACTATATCACGTTATGAAACATTAAATAACCGCTTCTTTGCTCCTGCTTTTATTTGTTGGTTATTAAGCAGTTCTTGCTTTATTCCTTCTATCTTTAAAACAGTAGTAAGTAAGTGGAAAATGTATGCTGCATATTCCATTATAATTATAGCGGGTATTGCGTTTCAGCTTAACAGCTATTTACAAACAAAAGATTTATACATTGAATATCATGATGAAGGTATTGGCGGCTATTCAGAAGATTTATGGCAAACATCAGCCACCATGCAATTCATTAAAAACAATAAACAATTATTCCAAACATCTGTTCCAACTTATTCCAATGCTTGTGAACCTGTTTATTACTTTACAGGTTTAATTGTTCATTCTTTACCTGAACAGATGCATATAAAACCTGTTACTGATTTTTATAAAGAAAAACAACAGTATCTAATCTGGCTAAAAGATTCCGGTAATCCGGATTTACTGAACATCAATGAAATCAGGCATCATAAAGATGTAAGTATTATAAAAGAATTAAACGACGGCGTTATTTATTTATGTAAGAACAAATAGTTGCATTATTCATCATAATCTAAAATCTTTCGGGCTTCACGCAAGCTAACAGGTTTTAAATCATGTTCATTAATAAAATCTTCCACCCACTCCGCATTTGTTTTTGAATATGCTCTCAACGCCCAACCGATTGCTTTCTGCACATGAAATTCTTCTGAAGCTAAATGTTTAATAATGTATTTTTTCAGCAACGCTGTATTTGTTTCATGTTTGAAATTTTTTTGAAAAACAATACTGCTGCGTTGTAGCCAAATATTATCACTACTGTTCCACTTTTCTGTATAAGGCTGAATATGCTGCGGAAATATTTTAAAGTAATCCGGTAATATGCTTGCGTCAATCTGGTCAACAGTATCCCACCAACTCTTGGTTGATAAACAAAAGTCAATCAACTCAATCGTTTTATCTGTCCATAATTTTTTATTCGCAATTATTAACTCAATCGCATAATATTGATATTCTCTCAAATCCAAAGCCCATGCTTCTTCAACAAGTTGCTGCAGTTCTTCATATTTTTTTAAGGAATGATTTCTGAAATGCGTTTTACAGATTTGCCTTCTCAATGGTGTTTTTATACCAAAAAAATTAAAATTCCCCATCATGTATTTATGAAAATCTTCCGCCTTTAAAGCATTTGCAGCTTTCTCAAAATCTTTGGTAATACTTATTAAATAAGGGTGCATAGGATAACAGGAATACTGGTGGTTTAAAAATTTTACACTAAAGCTATTTGCTTTTTTTGCTCGTTGCTTACTATTGCTGCTTCAATTATTTTCATCACATTAATGCCATCATCAACTGTTACAGGCATCGGTATATTTTCAGTTAATGATTTATAAACGCCATCGTAATAATCGTAGTAGTTACCTTTTTCCGTTGCTACATATTCTTTAACTGTGTTTGTGTGTAATAACCCTTTAGTCTCATCAGACTCAATTCCGTAGCCAATAACATCGGGATGTAAGCCTTGCTGTAATTGCGTTTCCTGCACATCTGCTCTCTGCTTAATAAAAGACCCTTCTGTTCCATGTATAATGTATGAAGGCAAAGCTTCTTTAATAATATAACCTGCTTTCAATGTAACTCTGCATGTAGGATAATATAATAATAACATGATACAATCATCTACTGCCGATATTTTTCTTGTTATTCTTATATCTGCAAATATTGCCTCAGGCATACCAAACAAACATAAAGCCTGGTCAATTAAATGCGGGCCTAAATCTTTTAAAATACCTGCCCCTCCGCTCGGAATTTCTTTATGCGTTTTAGGGCTAAGGGCTAAATTATACCTGTCAAAATGAATTTCAACTTCATTCAAATCGCCTAATACTTTTGAGTTGATAATTTTTTTTACAGTTTTAAAATCGCTGTCCCATCTTCTGTTTTGAAAAACTGAAATTTGTTTGTTTTGCTTTATAGCCAGAGCTTTCAAAGCTTCTGCTTCTGCAACAGTTGTGGTGAATGCTTTTTCAACAACAATATGCTTACCGGCCTGCAACGCTTTTTCAGCATATTCAAAATGTGTGTAGGTTGGTGTGTTTACGATTACTAATTCAACGGCATCGTCATTCAAAATTGCTTCTAAACTATTATAAGATTTTACTGACGGATAATTTTGCTGAATAGTCTTATTGCTTCGCTCCCATGAACCTAATAACTCAAAACCTTCATGTAAATGAATAAAAGGGGCATGAAAAACTCTGCCACTCATACCAAAAGAAAGCAATGCTGTATTAATTTTTTTCATAATTGTCAGGCTGCTAAAATAAGGGTTACAAATTAAAGCAATTACACTTTTAAACGCTAACAAAATTGCAATGTTGCTTTCATTTACATTTGCTGCCTATGCATTATGTTTCTGCCGAAGGGTTAACAAAGAGTTATGGAGTGGTTCCGCTATTTAATAATATTTCTTTTCATATAAATGAAGGAGATAAGATTGCTTTAATTGCACGCAATGGTGTTGGTAAATCAACCTTATTAAAAATTTTAAACGGTACTGAAACGCCCGATGGCGGCAAACTCTTTATTCATAAAGATGTTACAGTTGCTTTATTTGAACAAGACCCAAAGTTTAATGAAAGCAAAACTATATTAGAAAACATTTTTCACATTAGTCACCCTGTATTAAATGTTATTCGTGAATATGAGTTAGCAAGCGATGAAGAAGACGGAGAGAAATTAGCTGAGCTGTTTGGTAAGATGGATGATTTGAATGCATGGGATTTTGAAGTGAAAGTAAAACAGATTTTAAGCAAACTGAATATTCATCATTTACAACAACCCGTAAGCAGTTTAAGCGGTGGGCAACGTAAACGGGTTGCATTAGCTAAAACATTGATTGATATCGGGTTTGACCATAAGCATACTTTATTAATGATGGATGAGCCTACCAACCATTTAGATGTTGAAATGATTGAATGGTTAGAGAATTATTTGAATCAGGAAAATGTAACGCTATTATTAGTTACGCATGATCGATATTTTTTAGATGCCGTAAGTGAAGAAATATGGGAGTTGGAACGCAGCAACATGTATGTATATAAAGGTGATTATGAAAATTACATAGAGAAAAAAGCTGCCCGTATTGAAAGCGAACAGGCAAGTATTGATAAAGCTAAAAATGAATACCGCAAAGAATTAGAATGGATGCGGAAGCAACCTAAAGCAAGAACTACAAAAAGTAAAGCAAGGCAAGATAATTTTTATGATGTGGAAGCCAGAGCCAAACAAAAAATTGAAGATGCTCAGGTGCAATTACAGGTTAAAATGAGCAGGCTGGGCGGTAAGATTATTGAAATGAAAAAAGTGTATAAGAATTATGGAGACAATATAATTCTTAAAGACTTTGATTACAATTTCAGTAAGGGAGAACGTATTGGTATTATTGGAAAAAACGGTGTTGGTAAAAGTACTTTCTTAAACATTTTACAGCAATTAGAACCTGCTGATAGTGGTAAAATAAATATCGGCGATACCATTGTATTTGGCAATTTTTCTCAACAGGGTTTAGTGTTTAAAGAAAATGTTCGGGTAATAGAATATGTAAAAAATATTGCTGAAAATTTTCCATTGGCAAACGGCGGAAGTTTAAGTGCAGCTCAGTTTTTAGAGTTATTTCTCTTTACCCCTGAAAAGCAATATACTTTTTTAAATTCTTTAAGCGGTGGTGAGAAAAAGCGTTTACAATTATTATCTGTATTGTTTAAGAATCCAAATTTTTTAATTTTAGATGAGCCTACCAACGATTTAGACTTACCAACATTAGCTGTATTAGAAAACTTCTTAAGCGATTATCAGGGATGTGTGTTGATTGTTAGCCACGACAGATATTTTATGGATAGATTGGTTGACCATTTATTTGTTTTTGAAGGTGCAGGTGAAGTGAGAGACTTTCCGGGCAATTATACACAATACAGAATTTGGTCAAAAGAAAATGAAAAGAAAGACAATAAATGGCAGGCTTTAGAAGCAGGTAAAAGTAAAGGCAAATCAATTGAAGAAATTGCAGGTTTCAAGTTACCGGTTACCGGTAGCCAACAAACTGTCACCGGCAATAAGAAAGTTGGCTTTAAAGAGAAAAGAGAGTTTGAATTATTAGAAAAAGAAATACCTGCATTAGAAGCAGAGAAAATGCAGATAGAACAACAACTTGCTAATGCTGATATCAGTTACGAACAAATTACGCTACTAAGCAAACGTATTGGTGAAATAAGCCATGAATTAGCAGTAAAAGAAATGCGTTGGTTAGAGTTGAGTGAGATGATGTAATTATGATTGAGTATGTAGGGTATATAAGGTTTATAAAGATTTGATTACTGTAGATACTTATAAACCCTATATACTTTGCATACTTTATTTTCTTAAAAACTAATCAACTCCACATCAAAAATTAAAGTGCTGTTGGGGCCGATAACTGCACTAACCTGCCTTTCTCCATAACCTAAATGCGGTGGAATAAAGAAACGCCATTTGCTGCCTTGTGGCATTAATTGTAAACCTTCTGTCCAGCCTTTAATAACCATATTTAGCGGAAAACTTGCCGGTTTGCCGCGTTGTACGCTACTGTCAAACACAGTGCCGTCAATCATAGTGCCATGATAATGACATGTTACATTACTGGTAGCGGTTGGTTTAGGTCCGTTACCTTCCACTAAAATTTCATATTGTAAACCGCTCGGTAATTCGGTAATGCCCGGTTTTGTTTTGTTGGCTGCTAAAAAATCCTGTCCGGCTTTTAAGTTAGCTGCTGCTTTTTCATTTTTCATTTGTGCCAATTTATCTGCAATGCCCATGTAAAAATTTTTGCGAATGTAAGGGAATGCTGAATAAAGAATTGAACGTACAAGTGTGCGACGCAACGAAAGTTTAATTGAAATACAAAAGGCGACTACAAAAACTAATTACTTACTCTTCTACCCGGTAATACAGTTGTTTTTCGCATACTGTTATCAAACTCACTTTGCTTAACTTCTAACCTAACATCTGCAAGGCTTCCGCAGGTACCGCAGGAGGCACGGTAAATTAGTTTATTGTACAGTAAATCTGCAGTACCATCTTTCCAGTTGGTGCCGCTGCAAACATAATTTTCGGGGTAAGTACTTTGCCTGCTGTTAATAAATTTAAACCAGTTATTAGCACCGCCAAAGCTTACACGAAAGCCATCATAATCAACTGAATCTACCACACAAGGTGTATGCTGTTGTATAACTACTTCATCAATATTTTTCCCGTTGGAAAATTTAATAATACCATTAATAACTTCTGTTTTGCCTTGAACTAGGTTGCGGCTTAAGATAATTTGCTGATCAACATAAAACTGAACTTTTCTAACATCAATATTATTGGCTTTAAGAATATTGTATAGTTCTCTGGTGAAGGGGATATACACATCCGGTTCTTTTACATAAGGGATAACCGTATCTTTTTTTACGGCCGTTACCGCTTTTTGTACTTTATGGTGGCAGGAACTGATGCTTAATATTGTAAAAACCAGTATCAGTATAGCTATTAATTGTTTCATACAGATAAATTCTCGCCTAAAATAAATGATTTTCTTAAAATAGCTTTCCACTTAAATAAGGGAACACCTATTTCTAATTTGGAAAAACGTGTTTAATAAAAATTTATTGTAATACCTCAACAGTTCCGCTACCTTTAAGTTCTAAAAATTCTAAACGATGCAACTTTTAAATTATTGGTGGATATTAGTTATTCTTTTTGTTGTCTTCAGCGGGTTGGTTACCGTAACACAAGGTACTGTGGCTGTTATAACTATGTTTGGGAAATACCAACGCATATTAAGGCCGGGATTAAATTTTAAAATTCCTGTTTTGGAATCTGTTTACAAAACAATCAGTATTCAGAACCGTTCTGTGGAGCTGGAGTTTCAGGCGGTAACGGTTGACCAGGCTAATGTTTATTTTAAAAGCATGTTGCTGTATTCTGTTATGAATGCTGATGAAGAAACGGTTAAAAAAGTAGCTTTTAAATTTATCAGCGATAAAGATTTAATGCAGGCATTGATAAGAACGGTAGAAGGTTCTATCCGTGCATTTGTGGCCACAAAAAAACAAGCAGAAATTTTATTATTAAGAAGAGAAATTGTTGAGTTTGTAAAAGAACAGATTGACCATAGCTTAGAAGATTGGGGTTATCATTTACAAGACCTGCAAATAAATGATATCACTTTCGACCAACAGGTAATGGAAAGTATGAGCAAAGTGGTTGCCAGCAATAATTTGAAGGCTGCTGCCGAAAATGAAGGTCAGGCTTTATTAATTACTAAAACCAAGGCTGCAGAAGCAGAAGGTAATGCCATAAAAATTAGTGCCGAAGCTGAAAAAGAAGCAGCCCGTTTACGCGGACAAGGGGTGGCTTTATTTAGAGAAGAAGTGGCACGTGGTATGAGCCAGGCTGCAGAACAAATGAAACAAGCTAACTTAGATACCAACGTAATTTTATTCAGTATGTGGACAGAAGCCATTAAAAATTTTGCTGAATATGGCAAAGGCAATGTTATTTTCTTAGATGGCAGTAGTGAAGGAATGGATAAAACACTAAAACAGATTATGGGGATTATGAAGGCGGATAAAGAGGAGAAGTAATTGAGAAGATAGAATTTAGAAGAAAGGAGATAGAAGAAATTTTATCTCCTTTCTTAATGACTATATTTTAAATCGATGAAAGATTTTCCAATAAATCATAAAACAACTATAAACTATCATAAAGACCCAAAAAAGCAGCCTGTAAGTATTTGCTATCGATTGTCTTGAAGTCTTTGTCTTTATCCAAATTATAAAGTTTATCACTCCAAAAATAGAGGGTGATAAAAGCCACAAATAAGCATTAGTATCAGAGTATAAAAAACTGTCACTTCCTTCTCCGAAAAAAAGCATTGATACTACAGGGTATAAATAAAAAATCTGCATTCCGAGAAATAGTTCAACTACTAAAATAACAAAGAACCTAAGCCAATTAATATTCTTGAACATACAACTGATTATCAATAAAAATACAAAACTCAACTCTATTAATATTTTCTCCCCCCAATGTGCAAAAGCTTTCTTAAAAAACAATTCATTGGCAATTTTATTCACAGCAACATACTTGCTTTGTATTAACGCCTACTTTAGTTATACTCAAAATAAGAAAGCATGTTTCGTTTATTGCAGGTTACTACCAATACCGTTGTTGATACTTTACACAAAGCAACTACTGCTATTCCCGCTGCTCCTGAAAAAATTTCTATGTGGGATTTATTACAGAAAGGTGGTTTTATTATGTACCCTTTATACTTGCTATTAGTTGCTGCTATTTTTGTTTTTATTGAAAGGCTAATTGCCATAAGTAAAGCTTCTAAGATTGATGCGAGCTTTATGAATATTATCCGCGATAATATTATCAGCGGAAATGTAAGTGCAGCGAAGAGTTTAGCAAAAAACACCAACAATCCCGTTGCAAGAATTATAGAGAAAGGTATTCAACGCATTGGCAAACCCATTGATGCTATTGAAAAAAGTATGGAGAACGTTGGCAGATTGGAAATGTATAAAATGGAACGCAACCTTAATATACTTTCATTAATTGCAGGCATTGCACCTATGTTCGGTTTTTTAGGAACCATTGTTGGTATGGTGCAATTATTTTACGGCATTGCGTCAACCGGTGAATACACTTTAAATACCATCGCAGGTGGTATTTATACTAAAATGGTTACAAGTGCAACAGGTTTAATTATCGGTTTAATTGCGTATGTGGGTCATAATTTTTTAACAACGCAGATTGATAAGACCGCTAACAAAATGGAAAACGCAAGTGCAGAGTTTATAGATACTTTGCAGGAACCAACAAGATAAAGTTATAAGTTCAAAAGTTTAAGGTTTAAGGTTCCACCCAACTTTAAACATTAAACATTAAACTTTTAAACAAATTAAATGAACATCAGAAGTAAATTAAGAAAACATCCGGAAGTGCACACAGGTGCATTAAACGATATTCTGTTCATTCTTTTATTATTCTTCCTTATTGTATCAACATTGGCAAACCCGAACGTTATTAAGGTTTCTAACCCTAAAGCCAAGAGCGATACAAAAGCCAAACAAACTGTTGTTATTACGGTTGATAAAAACCAACAAATCTATATCGGTCAAAAAGCTGTTCCTTTTGAACAATTGGAAAATGATTTGAAAGAATTTTTGGCTAAAGAAACCGATAAGCCTTCTGTTGTAATTAATGGCGATAGTACTTCTCACTTAGGTACTACTATTAAAGTAATGCAGGTTATCAAAAAATTAGGTGCAACACCTGTTGTTGCTGTTGATAATAACGGAGCAAAATAAAAGCATGAAGAAGATAATTTTCATTTCAATAGCTTTATTATTTTTCTGCAAAACTTTTTCTCAACAAATAATAACAGACGATATAACAGAGGTTGTTGCCAATATAAAGTCATTGTATCTTAAAGAAGGTTATACAGTTGAGAAAACAATCATCCTTTCCAAACTAAAGCAGGGAAAAGATTCAGTAATTAAAATCAATTGTTATTCCGGTAAAAGAATTCTAATTGCTGCAGTATTTGATAAAAAGCCGGCTAACGATATTCCTGAAAGCAAATTCATCATTAATAAAAAAGGAAAAACTAAAACGTTTACACAAACATTTCCATTTCCTGAAATTCAATTCAATGCTGCCTTAAACGCTTATTATTCGCTACTGCAATTACAATTACCACCTGAAGCGAATGCACAAAACTGCTTCAGCGAATTAAAAGCAGTTAATACGCAAGGCAATAACACATTAGCATTTATAGTAATGATTAAATAGCCTGATGATTAAAAGGCTGTAACACCATTTCACTTACCACACCACTGGCAGGTTGCTGACATAAAAACCAAACAGCTTTGGCTGCTTCTTCTGCTACAATCATTTTATCACGCTGCACTCTTAAATCAATCGTATCCCAAAAAGCAGAATCAACACCACCTAAAAACAAGTTGGTAATACGTATATCAGTTCGTTTAACTTCTTCTCTTATACTTTGCATCATACCTACCAAACCATATTTACTGGCACTGTAAGCAGCTGCACCGGCCATAGGCACTTTGCCCAGCACACCGGGAATATTAATGATTAAGCCTTTTTTATTTTCTTTCATCGAAGGAAGAAAATTTTTCATCAATAAAAAAGGAGCATACAGATTATAATTCAGTGTTCGTAAAAATTCAATTTCCGATAAACTGTCCATTGATTTTATGATACCAATACCCGAAGCATTTACTAACACATCAACAGATGTGTAAACTTTAAAGTAAGCTTCTTTTAAAGCTGCTACCTGTTCAGGTACAGATAAATCGGCAGTATAAAAACAATTACTGTTTATATGCAGCTGGTTGGCAACTTCTGACAGTTTGTTTTCATTTCTTCCTGTTAAAAAAATATTGGCTCCGCCTTGCGATAACAACTTTGCCACTTTGCTTCCTATACCTCCTGTAGCTCCTGCTATCAGGATATTTTTTCCTTTCAATGTTTCCATAATTGATTAATTAAATAGTAAACAAAGGCAATCGCATTTTGTTGTATAAATAATGAATGCAGTAACACTTATTTTTCCGCATCAATTGTTTAAACAACATCCTTCAGTTGTAAAAGGAAGAACAATTTATCTTGTTGAAGAATGGTTGTTCTTTCATCAATATAATTTCCATCAGCAAAAAATAGTATTACACAGAGCCAGCATGCAGTTTTATAAAAACTATCTGGAGGAGCAAGGCTTTCAGGTAATATATATTGATGCATTGCAGGAAATCTGTGATATAAGAAAACTGATTGCACAATTAGCTGAACAGAATATTACTGCTGTTTATTATGCTGATGTTGCTGATAACTGGTTAGCAAAAAGAATTGAAGAAAGTTGCCGTAGCAATAACATTTTAATACATACTGATGATTCTCCAAACTTTTTAAATACAGTTACAGATTTAAAAAACTATACTGCGACTAAGAAAAATTATTTTCAGACTGATTTTTATATTCAACAACGTAAAAGCAGGAATATTTTAGTAGACAGCAAGCAACAACCTGTTGGCGGTAAATGGACTTTTGATACAGAAAACAGAGCTAAGTTTCCTAAGGATGAGGTGATACCAGCTTATACTTTTCCCGCAAAAAATGAATTTGTAAAGGAGGCTGAAAGTTATGTGCAGCAACACTTTCAACATCATTATGGTTTTGTGAATATTAATTACCCAACCACATTTGAAGAAGCAGAACAATGGCTGCAACAATTTATGCAGCAACGCTTCGGTAAGTTTGGTATTTATGAAGATGCCTTGGTAGCAAAAGAAAATTTCTTGTATCACAGTGTGCTTACGCCAATGTTGAATATTGGTTTATTAAATCCGCAACAGGTAATTGATGTAGCACTAACTACGGCTGCTCAACAAAAAACTCCGATTAATTCTTTAGAAGGTTTTGTAAGACAAATTATAGGTTGGAGAGAATTTATTAAAATGGTGTACACCTTAGAAGGAAGCAAACAAAGAACAAAAAATTATTGGGGCTTCACCAGAAAAATACCTGCTTCTTTTTATAATGGTACTACAGGTATTGAACCCGTTGATACTACTATCAAAAAAGTATTACAAACAGGTTATAACCATCATATTGAACGATTAATGGTATTAGGCAACTTTATGTTGCTGTGCGAATTTAATCCCGATGAAGTATGCCAATGGTTTATGGAAATGTATGTTGATAGTTACGATTGGGTTATGGTTCCTAATGTTTATGGTATGACACAATTTGCTGATGGTGGCTTAATGACTACAAAACCTTATATCAGCGGCAGCAACTACATTCTTAAAATGAGTGATTATACAAAAGGGAAATGGTGTGAAATATGGGATGCATTGTTCTGGCGTTTTATGCATGTACACAGAAATTTCTTTTTACAAAATCCAAGATTGGGAATGCTTATTAAAACCTTCGATAAAATGAGTGCAGATAAGCAACAACATCATTTACAAACAGCAGCAAATTTTTTGCTTCAATTAGATAAAGCATGAGCAGAAAGAAACCCTGGAACTTAGTAAGCCTTCCTGTGTATTCCATCAGCAGTAAAAATGCTGATGGCAATACCAACATGAATATTATAACTTATGCCAATGCAGTAAGTATGCAACCCAAACAATTTGTATGTGCTATTTATCATAACACACAAACTTTATTTAATGTTCAACTTAATGCTCATTTTGTATTACAGATTTTAGCTGAACAACAATACAGATTGATTGATTTATTGGGAAAGAAATCGGGTAAACAAATCAATAAAGCAGAGCGGTTACATAAAAGAAATTTGTTGATGGAATGGAAAGGTTTTGAAGTATTAAAAGATTGTGTTGCTGTAATGGAAATGAAAGTACAACCGCTGCAAATTCAGGCAGGGCAAGCATTACCTGACCATCAACTGTATTTATGTGATGTTATAAGCTATAAAAACTTAAATGAATCAAAGCCGCTTACATTGGATATTTTAAGAAATAAAAAACTAATACGAATATGAGTGAAAGAAAATTACATGCAGGAGATTCTTTATTTCCTGACATGCCAAATGTTGCTCCGAAATTTCCCACAGATTATAACAGTATACTCAACAGAATAAATAGTATTAATGCAGTACAATATGCCAAAACAAGAAATTTTATTAATGGTGCTGTCACTTATTTATCACCATACATTGCCCGTGATGTAGTGAGTTTATCTTTTATTAAAGAAAAAATTTTACAACGTTATTCATTTCATCAATCAGAGAAATTAATACAGGAATTGGCTTGGCGGGAATATTTTCAACGCATCTGGCAATACTATGGAGATAAGATTTTTACTGATGTAAAACAAAAGCAACCCGACTATATTCATCAACAAATACCTCAGGCTTTAATTAATGCACAAACAGGTATTAAGGGTATTGATGAAGGCATAGCATGCTTATACAGTAATGGTTATATGCACAACCATATTCGTATGTACACTGCTATGCTTACCTGCAATGTTGCCAAAAGTTATTGGCAGTTACCCTCGCAATGGATGTATTATTATTTGTTAGATGGCGATATTGCCAGTAACACTTTAAGCTGGCAATGGGTGGCAGCAAGCTTCAGCAGTAAAAAGTATTATGCCAATCAGGAGAACATTAATAAGTACACAGGAACCAATCAACTAAATACTTATTTAGATACAGATTATGATAGTCTAAGAATGATGGATGTTCCTACTGTATTACAAACAACCACAACTATATCATTACAAACCAATCTGCCAACTGTATCAGCTATTGAACTTGATAATACGTTACCAACATTTATCTATAACAGTTATAACATAGATCCGCTTTGGCATACCAATGAAAAAGGCAACAGGGTTTTGTTGTTAGAGCCATCTCACTTTTCAAAATTTCCGATAAGCGATAAAGTGCTTCAATTCATTATTCAATTGGCAAAAGATAATATACCCGGCATTCAGATTTTTGTTGGTGAATTTGATGCGTTACGGCAACAAGCAAAAGCTGCCATTCATTATAAAGAACATCCTTCCAATCAACATTATCAAGGCATAGAGGAAAGCAGAGACTGGATGTTTCCAAACGTAAAAGGTAACTTTAATAGTTTTTTTGCTTACTGGAAAAAATGTGAAAAGTATTTGTAGTTGTTTAAGTTTGCTGCATACAAAACAACAGCATGCATATTACTTCCATTGATATTTATAAGTATAGTATTCCCATGGTGCCTTTTACCATTGCAACAGGTACTATGCATTTTGCACAAAATCTTTTTATACGAATCCATACTAATGAAAATATTATTGGTGTTGGTGAATGTTCAGCATTTCCAATGATTGCAGGTGAAACACAAAACACTTGTTTTGAATTAGCAAAAGATTTTGCTCAATTATGGATTGGTAAAAACCCTTTAGATATTGAAGCCAGGATTAATGAACTGCATTTAATGATAGCAGGAAATTATACTGCTAAAAGTGCATTTGACTTAGCGTTGTATGATATTGCTGCAAAACAGGCTGGTAAACCATTATATGCTTTCTTAGGTGGTGACCAAAGAAGAATTGAAAGTGATTTAACAATAGGCATTGATACCCCCGAAAACATGGCAGCTACTGCTGTTGAGTTTATTAATAAAGCTGTGCATATGATTAAAGTGAAGTTGGGGAAAAATGCTAAAGAAGATGTTGAAAGAATAAAACAAATAAGAACTGCTGTCGGCGATAAAACTATTTTAAGAATTGATGCCAACCAAGGCTGGAGTTATGATGAGGCAGTGTTTGCATTAACTGAAATAGGCAAATACAATATTCAGTTTTGCGAGCAACCCATGCGTAAATACAATGATTACTTGTTGCCGCAATTATGCCAACTATCTCCTGTAAAAATTATGGCAGATGAAAGTGTATTTACGCATTACGATGCAGAAAGAATTATCAGAGAAAATGCTGCAGCATACATTAATATCAAATTTGCAAAAAGTGGCGGCATATATGAAGCAATAAAAATTAATAAGGTTGCGGAAGAAAATAATATTCCATGTATGATGGGTGGCATGTTAGAAAGCAGAGTTGCCTTAACAGCCAAAGTACATTTTGCAATGGCCAAACAGAATATTCAGTTTTATGATTTAGACACTTGCTTATTAGGCCATAAAGTTGACCCTGTAACCGGGGGTGTTCAATACAACGGTATGAAATTATTATTAGATACAACACCCGGTATTGGTGCAGATGTGCAGCAAGATTATTTAGATACTTTAGAAAAAGTCACCATTAATTAATATGCTATTGAATAGCATCTAATATTTTTTGTGCTTCTGCTTTATAAGCTGCATCATCCATTGTTCTGGTTGGTAATTTAATAGTACGTTGTAAAGTTTCTATTGCTTTGGCGGGGTTGTTATTGTCTCTATAAGCTTTAGCCAATGTTAAAGTATTCAACACGTAATAAGGTTCAATACTTTTACTTTTCTCTAAATATTTTATAGCATCATCTAAACTTGGTTCAGGCAAACCACCATACAAAGCTTTTACAGCAAGCTTTTTAGCCCAGTTTAAACTTATCATTTCATAATGCCATTTGCCTTCAATAAAATTAGCCATTGCATGATTGGGGTTTAGCTTCAAAGCTTTATCAGCGTTCAGTTTTATATCCCGAACATAAGTAACAATCTTTTTATTTTCTGTTTCAACTTCTGTCATTTTTCCGCTTGCCAATGCCATAGCATAATAACCGTCTGCATTAGTACTATCTGCTGTTAACATACGTTTTGCATAAGCCAAAGCAGATTCAAAGGTTAAACGTTTATCGTTCTTAATAGGTAGCCGCTCTCCTGTTGAGCAACTTAATTCTGTTGCTTTTAATAAAGCTTTAAGGTTATTAGGTTCATTTACTAAAATCTGTTTGTACTTAGCTAATGCTTCTGTTTCTTTAAATTGATTTTCTAAGTTCACAGCTTCTTTCATTAACTGTGCAGTTTCCTGTGCAAGCAATATAAATGGTGTAAAAAAAATAACAACTAATAATCTCAATTTCATGTTTTACTTTCTTTTCAGTGAATAATATATACCAACGCTTCCATTTAAATTATGAATGGGTGGATGTAATTTTTTGATAGCAATAAAAACCTCTTCTGCTAAACTGAATTGCTGCAAAATATTTTCAGCCAACTCCATTATAACAGTTTCTAATAATGGTGTAGCAACTTTCATTCTTTCTTCAACCAAACGAAAAATGGTTTCATAATTAATCGTGTGTTCAATTGATTGAATGATATTTTCTTTGGGATGATATTTTACTTCAACACTTACTTCAAAGTCATTTCCATTAGTTTTTTCTTCTTCGTATAAGCCGTGATATGCCCTGAAAATAATATTGTGTAAACAGATAGATAACATGCGGTAAAGATAAGTGATGGAGCAACTAAAACTAATTGAATACCACTTTGTTTAACATTCAGTATTTATCTTTAACAGGTATGCTTAAAAACACAGCAGGTTATTCAGTAATTAACCAATGGCTTAACAGTAAAGGGTTTCAGCCATTTGCATTTCAGGAAGAAACCTGGCAGCATATCATTAATAATAATAGCGGTTTAGTGAATGCCCCTACAGGTTGCGGTAAAACCTTCTCTGTTTTTTTGGGAGCACTCATTCAGTTTATTAACCAGCATCCTGCTGCTTATCAAAAAGAAAAAAATACAGGCTTACAATTATTATGGATAACCCCGTTACGAGCCCTGGCTAAAGATATTGGTCGTGCAATGGAAGAAGTAATTACAGAATTAAACATGCAATGGCGTGTTGGTATTCGTAATGGTGATACAGAAGTAAATGAAAGGCAAAAGCAAAAACGCAATATGCCTGAAGTATTAATTATTACTCCTGAAAGTTTGCATTTATTATTAGCACAAAAAGATTGCTCAACTGTATTTGAAAATTTAAAAATTATTGCTGTTGATGAATGGCATGAATTAATGGGCAGCAAACGTGGTGTGCAGGTTGAGTTAGCATTAAGCAGAATAATAAATATTGTAAATCAAAAATCAGAAATCAGAAATTCGAAATTATCTCTTTGGGGTATCAGTGCTACTATCGGTAATTTGGAAGAAGCTAAAGATGTGCTGTTGGCTCCATTAAAAGTATACTATCAACACAACTCCCTCTCCTTTGGAGAGGGTTGGGGTGAGGCTGTAAAAGCCAATCTGCAAAAGCAAACAGAAATCATTTCTGTTATACCAGATGAAATAGAAGATTACCCCTGGGCAGGGCATTTAGGTTTAAAGTTGGCTCACAAGATTATTCCCATTATAGAAGAAAGTAATACCACACTCATTTTTATTAATACAAGAGGTATGAGTGAAAGATGGTATCAAACATTATTAGATATTGCTCCGCAATTAGCAGGTGCCATTGCTTTGCATCATGGCAGTATTGAAAGAGAACTGCGTGAATGGATTGAAGAATCGCTTCATACAAAAAAATTAAAAGCCGTTGTTTGCACAGCGAGTTTAGATTTAGGTGTTGACTTTCGCCCTGTTGATACGGTTATTCAGGTGGGCTCTCCTAAGGGTGTATCAAGATTTTTACAACGTGCCGGAAGAAGCGGACACAGACCGGGCGATATAAGTAAAATTTATTTCCTTCCTACACATGCATTGGAGTTGGTTGAAGCAGCAGCGTTAAAAGAAGCAGCCCAACAACAACTTATTGAAAGCAAAGAACCTATGCTTTTATGTTTTGATGTATTAATTCAATATCTCTGTACACTCGCTGTGGGTGAGGGTTTTAAGCCAAATGAAATTTTTAAAGAAATAAAAAGTACTTATTGTTTTAATGATATTACAGAAGATGAATGGAGAGCATTATTGCATCATATTATTAATGGTGGCAATGCTTTAGAGCAATATGATGAATATAAAAAAGTAGAAGTAATTGATGGTATTTATAAAATTAAGAACAGAAGAATTGCGATGCGTCATCGTATGAACATCGGTACTATTGTCAGCGATGCCATGTTGAAAGTGAAATTATTGAATGGCAAATACATTGGTGTTATTGAAGAGTGGTTTATAAGCAGATTAGAAGTTGGTCAGGTTTTTACTTTGGCAGGAAGAAATGTTGAATTGATTGGTATAAAAGATATGGACGCACTTGTTAAGCCATCAACCAATAAAAAAACAATCGTACCAAGCTGGATGGGTGGCAGAATGAGCCTTACTGCTAATTTGGGTAAGGTGTTGAGAGAAACTTTTAATAAAGCAAATGATTTGGACAATGGACAATGGAAAATGGGAAATGGAGAGCTAAAAATCGGGTCACATCTCACGTCTCACGACTTACCACTCACCACTCACCATTCACCACTTATTGAATTACAGGCTCTGCATCATTTGTTTCAAATACAGAAAGAATTATCGCATATCCCGAATAATGACGAAGTTTTAATTGAACAGATAGAAAGTAAAGATGGCTATCATTTATTGGTTTATCCTTTTGAAGGAAGACAGGTACACGAAGCTATGAGTGCTATTCTCGCTTATCGTATTGCATTGATTACACCTATTACTTTTTCCATTGCCATGAACGATTATGGTTTTGAATTATTAAGTGATAAACCGATTCCTCTTGATGATACTAACGTGTATGATTTATTCACTACCGGAAATTTATTAGCAGATATTCAAAAAAGTATTAACCATGTTGAAATGGCGAAAAGAAAATTCAGAGATATTGCTGTTATCGGCGGATTAATTGCTCAGGGTTTTCATGGCGAAAAGAAGAAAGCAAAACATTTACAATCCTCTGCATCATTGCTGTTTAAAGTATTTGAAGAGTACGAACCCAATAATATTTTACTAAGACAGGCATACAGAGAAGTGTTAGATCAACAAATGGAGGAAGTTCGTTTACGCAATGCCTTAGACAGAATTTCGCAAAGTAAAATAATAATCACTTTCCCTGAAAAGCTTACTCCGCTCAGCTTTCCTATTATTGTAGACGGATTAAACCGTTTAAACTTATCATCAGAAAAATTAGAAGACAGAATTAAACGTATGCAACAAATTTCAGAAAAATAAAAAGCACCACTTTATAGTGATGCTTTTTCAGGAATTATTTTTCAGTTAAATGCTTTCGTTGAACTGCATATAAAATAATGAATAAAACAGGAATAATTATTCCAAGTAATCCAAGTCCTTTCGTCATAGCAGAACCCATAAAAATAAATCCACCAATAACCGGTAAAATTTCTCCTGCTGTATACAAATAGAAACCCTGCAATTTATATTTACGCATTTGCAAAGCACCAATTAAACATAAAACGCAACCGATAATAGTTACCGCAAGTATGGGAATTTTATTGGCTGCAACTAACTTTGCATTTTCTAATGCTTCGGGGCTAACAAGCTTTTTTGCAAAGTCGGGCATTGCATTGTACTTCTCTGTATCATTTAAAACAGTTTCAATATTAGTAACATTTTTATCTGCTGTTGCAAATTGCCAAAAGCCTCCGATAAAGCCTAAAGCACATCCGATAAAAGTTAAAATAGTCAACACATTTAAACCTGAAGGAAGTTTCTTTTCTTCCATTTCATCAAGCAATTCTGCCATAGTATTAGTTTTTGTTTGCGTAAATCTAAAAGGTTTACAGCAAACTTCATAGCAGTTACAAAAAATTATTATAAACAGTTTTACAATAGTTTTGGCACATGCACCAACCATTGGCTTTTCAATTATTGCAGCAACATTTCTGGCTTTCGCCCAACCGCTATATTTTTTGGGAAGAAGAAAAAGCCCTGATTGTTTCAGACCTGCATTTCGGTAAAACAGGCCATTTCCGTAAAAGCGGTATTGCTGTTCCGCAAAATATTTTTAAAGAAGATTTACAACGTTTAATGGATGGTATCAGTTTCTTCAAACCAGGGCAAATTATTGCTGTGGGCGATTTATTTCACAGCCATGCCAACAAAGAATTAGACTTATTTCTAAAATGGAGAAATGATTTCGCAGCTCTTCATTTTCATTTAATAAAAGGCAATCACGATATTCTGAAAGACGATTGGTATACTTCAGCCAACCTTACAATAACCAAAGATGTTTTACATATAGGCAGCTTCAACTTCGTACACGATATCAATCATCTCTCATCGCCGCAAACAAATAGCTACAGTTTTTCAGGCCATATACATCCCGGCATTTCATTAAAAGGTATCAGCAAACAAAGTCTGCATTTTCCTTGTTTCTATTTCAGCAGTCATTACGCTGTATTGCCCGCCTACAGCAGGTTTACAGGCAGTGTTAATATAAAAGCAAGTAAAAAAGATAATGTATTTGCTATTGTAAATAATGCAGTAATAAAAGTATCATGAATTATTTTTTGGTAACCGGCAACAGTATTTCATGGCATCACCTGTTGTGTCACTCACTTGTACGTTCTGTTTTCAAAGCAACAATTTAACAGCATGGTAAAAATTGCCTACAATACAATATATGCTCATCCCCTGCCCGAAGGCCATCGCTTTCCTATGTTAAAGTATGAGTTAATACCGGAGCAATTATTACATGAAGGCACTATAATACATAATAATTTATTTATACCTGCTGTTTGCAAAGAAGAAATTGTTTTGCTTACACATCAAAAAGAGTATGTAGATAAATTACTCAACCAAACACTTACAGCAAGCGAACAAAGAAAAATAGGTTTCCCACAATCGCCCGAGTTAACTAAAAGAGAATTCATCATCACACAAGGTACAATTGATTGCTGCCATTACGCTTTACAAAACGGTATTGCTTTAAATGTTGCCGGCGGAACACACCATGCTTTTGCAGACAGAGGTGAAGGCTTTTGTTTATTGAACGATTTTGCTGTGGCTTCCAATTATTTATTACATAACAATTTAGCTGAAAAAATTTTAATTATAGATTTAGATGTACATCAGGGGAACGGCACTGCCAAACTGTTTCAGCATAATAATAATGTGTTTACATTCAGTATGCATGGCGAGCATAATTATCCTTTTCACAAAGAAAAAAGTGATTGGGATATACCTTTAAAAGATGGAATTGATGATGCAACTTACCTTACCATTTTAAAAGAAACCTTACCAATATTAATTAAAGAAGTACAACCTGATTTTGCTTTTTATTTAAGTGGTGTAGATATTTTAGAGACAGATAAATTCGGTAAACTAAAAATAACTTTAGATGGTTGTAAACAAAGAGATGCATTTGTATTTGAACAATTGCAACAAAATAAAATTCCGGTTACAGTGGCAATGGGTGGCGGCTATTCACCCGATATAAAAATTATTGTTGAAGCACATTGCAACACTTTTCGTTTAGCTGTTGAAATGTATGCATAAATAAAAAAGCCATCTTTTGAAAAAGACAGCTTACTTACTAACCAACCGTACTCAATTATAGTGAAGACCTTAATTCAATTTCTTTTTTAAACTGCTAACCTGTTCCTGTAAATTATTTACCATACCTGCCAAAGAATTTACATCCCACCGTTGCACAGTATTGGCTTTTTGCAAAATGTAAACAGCTTTCCAAACTTCTAAAACATCCTCTGCATTTACATTATAAGGTTCATATTGCGGATTATCGCTTATTAAAGTAAGTTTAGCTTTAGCCCTGTTATTTTTCATGATGCGTTTGTAAACAATCCCTTCGCTTTTACTCAAAACAACATAGGTATTGCTGTTTTTTACTTCTTCTAAATCTTCCAGCTTCTCTCCTACAATTACACTACCGCTTGGTGTTGGCAACATGCTGTCTCCTAATATTTCAAATGCACGGTATTGCCCGGGTGCCAACATAGGTAACGTAAAAGTGTTTAACTCATCTAAAAAATCAGTATCGGCATAACCTGCTAAATAACCTGCTGCTGCTTTTACAGGCACAAACTGAATTTCTGCAGAACCGGAAGTAGCCATTTTTAATTTACGGCGTTGTTCAATGTAACTATTGCCTTTAGCAGCCGCTAAATCTTTTAATACCAATTCATCCAAGCTTAATTTAAAAATGCTGCAAACCTGCTCCATCGCTTCTAAACGTGGCTCTGCTCTTTCTTCTTCATAAGCCCCGATGAGTGAACGTTTAATGTTTAGTTTGTTGGCAAACTCTTCCTGTGTCCATCCACGCAGCTTGCGTAAGTAGCGGAAATTTTTACCTGCATAATTCATAGCTAATAAATTTAGGTGCAAAATACTAATTTTTTTAGTTTAACCAAATTTTTCTTTTATTTTTTGAAATAATTTTTAGCTGCTATGCAACCGCCGTTAAGGCTTTAAGCCGTTGACGGGTTCATCAACCCCGCCGACAGTTATCAACTTCGGCGGCGGTTAATGCTGCATGTTGAACAGAACGTACAAGTGAGTGACACAACCAAAGCTTAATAAACATTCTTAAGCTAAGTTCATTGTATTACTCAATGTGTTATTTTTACACATTAAATACTTGTCAATGAAAAAATTACTCGCTGCCGCAATTGTTATTACCATGTTGGCATCTTGCAACAATGCAGATCAAAAAACCACAACAGCATTAGATTCTACCAAACTCAATCATCATCCTGAATGGATTATTCAGGGAAATATTTATGAAGTAAATGTTCGTCAATATACTCCCGAAGGAACATTTGCTGCTTTCAGTAAACATTTGGAAAGGCTTAAGACAATGGGTGTGCAAACATTATGGTTTATGCCGATTAACCCGATATCTAAAACTGACAGAAAAGGAAGTTTAGGAAGTTATTATGCCGTGAGCGATTATACAGCTATTAACCCTGAGTACGGCAATATGAATGATTGGAAGGAATTAGTAAAACAGGCTCACAACTCAGGTTTTAAAGTAATTATAGATTGGGTGCCTAACCATACCGGTGCCGACCATTACTGGTTACAGAAACATCCTGATTTTTATGTGAAAGATAGTACAGGAAAAGCAATAATGGCTGCTGATTGGGCAGATACCAGAAAGTTAAATTATAAGAATGCTGAATTGGTTGATACCATGATTGCACAAATGAAATGGTGGATTGACAGTACTAATATTGACGGCTTCAGATGTGATGTTGCAAGTGATGTTCCTGATAATTTCTGGAAGAAATGTATTACTGTTTTAAAAAACACAAAAGATATTTTTATGTTGGCTGAAGGCGATAAACCTGAACTGCATAAAGATGGCTTTGATGCAACCTATAGCTGGACTGAATTCAGTATGATGAAAAAAATTGCTAAAGGAGAAAGAAAAGCAACTGCTTTAGACAGCACTTTACAAAGAGTGGATACTGCCTTTCCTGCTAATGCTTTCAGATTAACCTTTACAAGTAACCATGATGAAAACAGTTGGAATAAAGCTGATTATGAAACCATGCCCGGCAATGTTCACGCACCGTTTGCTGTTTTATCGCAAACGATTAATCATGGCATACCATTAATTTACAGCGGACAGGAAGAACCGTTTTTAAGAGCCATCAGATTTTTTGATAAAGACACCATAACATTTAATAAACTGCAAAGAGCTTCATTCTACACAACACTTTTAAAACAACATAATACCAATGAAGCATTTGCTGCGGATGCCGTTTTCAAAAAAATAAAAGTTGGTAATGAAGATGCTTTATATGCTTATACCAAAGAAAAAAATAGTAAGAAAATTTTAGTGATTTTGAATTTGAGTAACAAACAGCAGGATGTTACTATAACAGACAATAATTTATACGGGGAGCCTTTAAATGTATTTACAGGCAATAAAGAAAAATTAACTGCACAACCACAAAAGCTTGAACCCTGGGGTTATAAAGTATATGTGTATTAATTAAAAAGAAAAGGAGTCTTGTCAGACTCCTTTTTTTATTCTTTATCTTTTATGGTTGGCCAAACTACTTCAGCCTTTTTAATAAGCTCAGATTGATTCTTAGTCCAAATTTCCTTCACTTTAGTGTTATAATTAAAATATAGTTTGTTATCAACTATTGTCCACGTATCTGTTTGTGTGGGAGCTTTATGCCCCTGTGCAGTACCGTAGGCACAATAACCGCCAAACTGCGGTGCATATTTTCCAGGAGTTTGAGCAAAATCCGCTGCATTGGCTTTGTTTTCAAAAAACCATTTGGCATTATTCCAGTCAACTACAATAGAATCATAACCTTTTACAGCTTTGCCTGCTTTAAAAAAAGCCACTACATCAAAACCTCTTATTGCTTTTCCATCAACCGAAAATATTTCCGCTTTTTGTGAAAACCCTGAAATGCTTAACAAAAGCAGTAATGCAAATAATAACCTGTTTGTTTTCATAAATTATTTTTTGTTGGAAGACGAGAGCAAAAACAAATACTTACAGCTGATACCTAAAAGAAATTAGTTTCGCAGCATGAACAGGACAGCACTGATTAATCAAATAAAAACGAAAAAAAGTTTTTTATGTGTGGGATTGGATACAGATACCGCAAAAATTCCGAAGCATTTACAATCTAACCCTGATGCAGTTGTTGAGTTTAACAAAGCCATTATTGATGCTACGAAAGACTATTGTGTAGCTTATAAAATAAATACAGCTTTTTATGAAGCAATGGGTTTAAAGGGTTGGCAGGCAATGGAAGCAACCTGTAATTATATTCCGCAAACGCATTTTAAAATTGCCGATGCCAAGCGAGGCGATATCGGCAATACTTCTGCTCAATATGCCAAAACTTTTTTTCAAACATTTGCTTTTGATGCAGTAACAGTAGCACCTTATATGGGTGAAGACAGTGTAAAACCATTTTTAGAATATGACAATAAATTCACCATTGTATTGGGGTTAACAAGCAATGCAGGTGCAAATGATTTTCAAAAGTTGACGGTGGATACCAATAATCAACAAAAAAAATTATACGAAGTAGTGTTGGAAAAAATTGCCGGCTGGGGCAATGCAGATAATTTAATGTTTGTGGTGGGTGCTACACAGGCAAGCGATTTAAAAAATATAAGAACCATTATTCCTGATAATTTTTTATTGATACCTGGTGTTGGTACACAGGGCGGCAGTTTGGAAGAGGTAAGTAAAAACGGAATGAACGCAGATTGCGGTTTATTGGTAAATACCAGCAGGAATATAATTTATGCATCAGGAGATGAAAATTTTGCAGCAACTGCTGCTAAAGTTGCTAAAGATTATAATGTTGAGATGAGTGAATATTTGAAGGATGTTTTTTAATTATCGTAATTGTAAGATTAGCTCGTGCCCAACGTGGCAATCTCATGTAGTAAAGATTTCTCGGCACGAGCCTTCGAAATGACAAGTATGTTTTATTGTTGCAATAATAACAGAAAGTACAAGTGAGTGACACAACAGACGATGCTATGAAATACAAAAGTTGGCTACCTAATAAATAATTGCTTACTATGCAAAGAAGAAAATTTTTACAATCTGCTTCCATAGCAACATTCGCTACAAGCATTGCTCCTGTTGCATTTACAATGGATAACAAACAAAAATTTTTTCGTGCTGCATTTTTAAGTGATGTGCATGTTAAACCCACAACAATTGCAGAAGAAGGTATGCGTAAAGCATATAAAACGGCTAACAACTTAAACCCTAAAGCAGATTTTATTATTAATGGTGGTGATGCCATTATGGATGCTTTAAAAGCTACCAAAGAGAAAACACAATTACAATGGGATGTTTGGAATAAGGTTTTGCAAGCTGAAAATAAATTGCCTGTTTATAACTGCATCGGTAACCATGATATATGGGGCTGGCAAATGACAGAGCCTGAAATTGAAGCAGATGCTTTGTATGATAAAGCCTGGGTATTACAGCAACATAAAATGAGCAATCGATTTTACAGTTTTGAAAAACATAACTGGCATTTTATTGTGTTGGATAGTGTGCAGGAAAATAACGGGGGCTATATAGCCAGATTAGATGAACCGCAATTTGCCTGGTTGGAAAATGAATTGAAAACAATTGATGCTGCCAAACATATTTGTATTGTTTCTCATATACCGATTGTATCTTTTTGTTCGGCCATGTTTGCAGATAAGAATGAAGCCAATGGTGACTGGCGTATTTCAAGAGCTTTGCTGCATGTAGATAACAGAAGGATTATTGATTTATTCAAGCAATATAAAAATATTGTGTGCTGTTTAAGCGGACATATTCATTTGCAGGATAGCGTTGAGTATTTCGGCATTCAATATTATTGCAATGGTGCTGTTAGCGGCGATTGGTGGAGTGGACCTTTTAAAGGCTTTGCTCCTGCTTTTGCAGTATTTGATTTTTATGAGGATGGAACAGTTAAAAGAGAGATGATTAATTATTAGTTATCCCATTTCAATAATCGTATCAGCAACTTTCTCAGCCCAAACAGCCATAGCTTTTGCTGAATAATGCAGTTTATCAACTGCTAATAAACTTTCATCATTTTTTGCTTTTCGGGTATCTTCAGTGATATTAATAAATTTTGTTTGATATTGTTTTGCATAGCTTTCGCACACTGTATTAAAATTATCAATAGCTTTTGAAATGCCTTGTGTATCTCTGTTTGCGGCGAAAGGCGTTACGCCCCAATCCGGTATAGACAAGACAATTACATGTGCTGCATGGTTATTTACAAAGTGAATAGCTTTCTTTAACAAAAATTCAAAATCTGTTTTAAAATCTTCAACACTTAACCCTCTGTATTGATTGTTTACGCCTATCAACAATGTTACATAATCATACTGTTCATTGTATTGATGATGCAACAAATGTTCTGCTAATTCAAAGCTTGTCCAACCTGTTTTAGCAACAATTTCAGGAGCATAAAAATGCAATCCTTTCTTTCTTAGTAATTGAATGGTTTGGTACGGAAAGCTATCATGTAAAGGCACACTTTCTCCAATGGTGTAAGAATCGCCCAAACAAAGTAAAGTGTTATAATGTTGACTCATGTTTATATTTTATAGCACGAATCATGACGAATTACATGAATTGATTAAGTTTATTGATTTCATAATTCGTGTAATTCGATTCAATTCGAGTAATTAAAAATTGTTTTTTAATATCTCATAAAACTGAAATACATTTTCATAACTACAATACAAAGGTGCAGGTGCTACACGAATAACACCGGGTTCTCTGTAATCTACAACAATGCCATTCTCAATCATTTTATCATGAATGGCTTTGCCATGTTTTGTAAAGTATAAACATAGTTGTGCCCCTCTTTCATCTGCACTGGATGGTGTAATAATTTCAAATGATAAATTATTTAATTGCTTCAATAAAAATTCTAAGTATGCTGTTAACTGAATGCTCTTTTTTCTCAATTCATTCATATCGGCTTCATCAAAAATGGCTAAAGAAGCTTTTAAACTTACGGTATTTAAAACCTGTGCAGTACTTATATTCCAGCCACTGGCGTTGGTTTTGGGAATAAAGCCTTTCTCCATTTTAAAACGTATACTTTCTTCATTACCCCACCAACCTGCCAGTCTTGGCGTATTGATATCATTGGCATATTTTTCATGAACGTACAAACCACCCACACAACCCGGACCACCATTCAGGTATTTATAGTTACACCAGCAGGCAAAATCAACATTCCAATCGTGTAATTGCACAGGCACATTACCAGCCACATGTGCTAAATCAAAMCCCGCAACCGCCCCAACCTTATGTGCTGCTGCTGTAATGTTTTGCATATTGAAAAGCTGTCCTGTATAATAATTAATACCACCAAACATAACCACAGCTAATGTTTCAGCGTTCTGCTGAATTGCATTGATGATATCTTCTTCACGAAGAATTTTTTCGTTTTCTCTCGGAGCTATTTCAACAATACAGTCATCAGGATTTAAGCCAAAGTGTTTTACTAATGTTTCAACAGCATATTGATCGCTGGGAAATGCACCGGCTTCCATCATTATTTTATACCGTTGTTTGGTTGGCTTATAAAAACTTAATAACAGTAAATGAAGATTAACAGTTAAGGTATTCATTACTGTTACTTCATTTTCTTTGGCACCCACAATTTTTGCTAATGATGGCTTTATATATTCCTGATAATACAACCAGGGAGTTTTTGCTTTGCTGAAACCGGCGATGGCTAAGGTTTTCCAATCATTTAATTCCTGTTGAACAGCAGCTTCAACTGTTTTAGGTTGTAAGCCTAATGAGTTTCCGCAGAAATAAATAACATCTTTACCATTATGTTGAGGAAAATAGAATTGCTGTTTAAAATGAGCTAAGGTGTCGGCAGCATCTAAAGCTTGGGCTGTGTGCAAAGAAGTATCAAATTCAAAAGGCATTACAATGTGTTTTATGCAAAGTAATGTATTTCAAAAACTAAACCGCCGACAAGGTAAAAACCGTTGTCGGGGTTTGTGAAACCCTGTCAACGGCTCAAAGCCTTGACAGCGGTTATTGATAGTAATTAAATTGAATTATGATTCTTCTTATTTAATCAATGTAGCAATCTGTGTAGCCATTTCTTGTGTTACCGTTACACCATGTACTGCTAAAGCATGTGTTGCTGCCTGTTGCAAAACTTCTTCAGTTGTTGCCGCAGTTACAACTGCATCGCAGGTAAACCCTGCATCTGAACAATGTAATGTTTTCATGTTATTTTTTTTAATTATTAATAAGTAATGTTTCTATCACTTTCTGTTATCAGCTTCACTAATACATTGGGTAATGCAAAGCTTACCGGTTTATTGGCTATATCAGCATCTGTAATTCCTCTTGCTTTACTTGAATTTCCTGATAAATAAAAATGAACACCCGCTTTTACTAATGCATCATAATGTTCGCGTAGCTTGCCTGTTCCTAATCCAGTTAAATTATCCAATACATTATCTCTTATTAATTGTACAGCATCGCCTGCTAAAAAAAGTGTAACAGTATGCCCTTCTTCCACAGCAGTTTTTGCAACCAAAAATGCCAACGCTGCTTTTGTAGGGTTTTCGGGACCAACAGTTACATGAATTAATAATTTGGTTTTAGTTGCATTGTTTGTTGTTTGTGCCTCCATTGATTTATTGATTATAAGTGTTAGTAATACAATAGCTGTTAAGCTCTTAAAAGATTGCCTTAAATTTTTCATGTTATAATTTTTACAAGGCAAGAATAATACAGGCGGAAATGTAAAACGGTATCAAAAGATACAAAACAGCTTATTCAATAAAATATTGATAGGAAGCGTATAGCAGCAAAAAACTAAAAGATGTCTAAAGATTATTGTTTCAATTCAATCTGACCGCGTAATAATTTGATTTTCTTTTCCCGTTCAAATTGTTTCAGGATACGTGATATTACTACGCGTGTTGTTCCTAATTCTTTTGCAAGGTTTTGATGTGAGATGTTTAGAATCCTGCTTTCTTCAACAATACTCTTTCTTTTCAAATATTCTAATACCCTCACATTAATATGATCGAACACAACGCCTTCAAATGAATTAATTAACTCATCATATCGCTTACGGAACATTTGTAATACATACTGATTCCAAGAGGGGTACTGCAACTGCCATTTGGTAATTAAGTCCGAGGGGAAAATTAAAATCTCTGTATTATCCTCCATAACAATACCATGCGAAACACTTTTATTATTAAAGTAAGCAGCAGCTAAACTCATGGTACAGGTTTCGCCTTTTCGTACATAATACAAAGAAACTTCTCTGTCCTCTTTTTGCTGAAATACCCGTATAGCTCCGTTTAATACAATTGGTAAAAACCTTACCTGCTGGCCATTTCTAACAATTATATCTCCTTTTTTAAAACTCATTAATTGTGCATGTTGTAATAATTCGTCCTTAAATTCAGGTTCTTTAAAAAAAGAAATTTTCTTAAAAAATATTTCGCGATTATCCATAAAGCAATTAAAGTTTATGCGGGTTATGTTTTTTTACAATTTCCTTCTTATTTTCCGTTTCTTAAAACTAACACACTATGAGAAAGTATTTGCTTTTGCTTTCAATTATTATTTATTCAATCGCTGCCAATGCACAACAAACATTACAAAATAAAGCCAACTATCAGTTAGCTGCAAGATATTCTCCTAAAAAATTAGAGAAGTTGATTTTCAGTACCAATGTTGATGCTCATTGGCTGAAAAAATCTGACCGCTTTTGGTATATGTATGAAACTACAGAAGGAAAAAAGTGGTTTATTGTTGACCCCGTTAAAGGCGATAAAAAATTATTATTCGATAATGCGAAACTGGCTGCATTAATTACAGCAATTGTAAAAGATCCATTTGATGAACAGCATTTAGGTATTGACAGCTTACGTTTTGTACGCGATGAAAACTGGATTCAGTTTCAGGTAAAGAGTACAGAAGAAGTTGAAAAGAAAGATACTGCTGCCAAAAAAGGAGCACCACCTGTTAAAGAAAAAAAGACTTTTTATTTTGAATACAATTTAAACACCAATGAAATTGTTGAACTGAAAGATTTTAAACGCCCTGCACGAAAGCCACAGTGGGCAAGCGTTTCACCTGACAGTAACTATATTGTATTTGGTAAGAATTATAATTTATACTGGATGGATAAAGCCAATTATTTAAAGGCTTTAAAGAATGAAGATGACAGTACCATTGTTGAAAATCAACTAACAAAAGATGGTATAGAAAATTATAGTTACCACAGCGATGGCAACTTAAGCGGCAATGGAGAAAACAATGTTGACAAAGAAAAAAATAAGAATAAAAGAAAAGCTGTTTTTGCATTATGGAGCCCCGATGCTAAACATTTTTCTGTAACAAGGGTTGATAACAGAAAAGTAAAAGACCTTTGGGTGATTAACAGTATATCTGACCCGCGACCAACTTTAGAAACTTATAAATATTGGATGCCGGGAGAAAAAGAAGCACCTGTAGACCATGTTTATTTGTTTGATTTAACAAACCAATCATCAAAAGAATTGCCTGTTGCTCAATTTAAAGATCAAACAATTGCTACATGGGCTGCTCCACTAAAAAGTAACACAAGAGATGATGATTTTCGCCCTGTACAATGGTTGGGAACAAAAGATAAATTTTACTTTACACGTACCAGCAGAGATTTAAAAAAGATTGATGTTTGTGTAATTGATGTAAATACCAATACCGTAAAACCCTTGATAGAAGAGCGTTTCAACACTTATATAGAATTGAGAAGATTAGAATTAATTAATGAAGGAAAAGAATTTATTCATTGGAGTGAACGAGATGGCTGGGGACATTTTTATTTATACGATGAAAATGGAAAACTAAAAAATCAAATTACACAAGGTGCTTTTCACTGCGAAGAAATTTTAGGGGTTGATGAAAAGAAACGTGTACTCTATTTTACAGCCAACGCTGCCGAAAAAGGTGAAGACCCTTATTACTTACATGCTTACAAAATTAATTTTGATGGCACAGGCATGCGTTTATTAGATGCAGGAGATTTTGACCATGCCGTAAACATGAACGATGCCAACACTTTCTTTATAGATAATTTTTCAAGAGTAAATACAGTTCCTAAGTCCGTTTTATACAATAATGAAGGCAAGAAAATAATGGACTTAGAAACAGCAGATTTAAGTTCACTAATGGCAACAGGTTATAAGTTTCCTACACCTTTTAAAGTAAAAGCCGATGATGGTGTTACAGATTTATACGGCGTATTATATAAACCATTCGATTTTGATTCAACTAAAAAATATCCTGTTATAGAATATGTATATCCAGGTCCGCAAACGGAAGCTGTAAATAAATCTTTCAGTCGTGGTATGGATAGAACAGAACGTTTAGCACAATTAGGTTTCATTGTTGTTACAGTAGGCAACAGAGGCGGGCATCCTTCACGCAGTAAATGGTATCACAATTTCGGTTACGGCAATTTGCGTGATTATGGTTTGGCAGATAAAAAAGCAACAGCAGAACAATTGGCAGATAAATATCCTTTCATTGATATTAACCGTGTAGGTATTCACGGCCATAGCGGTGGCGGTTTTATGAGCAGTGCTGCGATGTTGGTTTATCCTGATTTCTTTAAAGCTGCTGTATCATCTTCAGGCAATCATGATAACAGCATTTACAACAGATGGTGGAGTGAAAAACATCATGGTGTAAAAGAAATCATCAGCGACAAAGGCGATACTACTTTTCAATACAGCATAGAAAAAAATCCTGACTTAGCTAAAAACCTAAAAGGTCATTTAATGTTGACCACGGGCGATATTGATAACAATGTACACCCTGCCAATACCATTCGTTTGGTTAATGCTTTAATAAAAGCCAATAAGCGTTTTGATTTGGTTTTATTACCCGGCCAACGCCACGGTTATGCAGATATGAATGAATATTTCTGGTGGAGAATGGCAGATTATTTCAGCAAATATTTAATGGGCGATAATACAGACCGACCTGTTGATTTAGAAGAAATGAACAGAGATACAGAACAAAGCAACAAAGCAGCCGGCGGAGCAAGAAGAACACCTGTTGAAGAAGATGATGATAATTAGTTTGTACTAAGCAGTTGTACAAAAATTAGCTACTGTTGCGTCGCACACTTGTACGTTCATAACATTATTCAGCAATAACATAAACGTCATTTCAATAAACGAAATGGCGTTTATTATTTAACCGATAAACAATATTCATGAACAAAAGCCTTCACTATATTTACCAACTTATAAACCTCCATAATATGAAAATGCTTAAAAAAATTGTACTCATTGCATCATTCATTTACATCCCTTATGCATCAATGGCTTGGGGATTATTAGGCCACCGTATTGTTGGTGAAATCGCCAATAGTTATTTATCTCCCAAAGCAAAAGCAGCCATCAAAGAAATATTAGGCGATGAATCTTTAGCCATGTGTGCTAACTGGGCAGACTTTATAAAATCAGACCCATCATATAACTATTTAAGTCCATGGCATTATGTAGATTTTAAAGCTGGTATGAGTTGTGAGGATGTAAAAAAATATTTGGCTATTGATACCGCAACAGATGCTTATACAAAAATTAATTTCTTGGTATCAGAATTAAAAAAGAAAAATGTAGCTAAAGAAAAGAAAGTAATGTACTTACGTTTATTGGTGCATATTGTGGGAGATATTCATCAGCCATTGCATACAGGCCACGAAGAAGACCAAGGTGGTAATAAAGTGTATGTACAATGGTTTGGGCAGAAAACAAATCTGCATTCCGTTTGGGATTCTAAGCTGATTGATGAACAGACATTAAGTTATACTGAATATACCAATGCCATTAATCATTCTACCGCTGCACAAAGGCAAGCATGGCAAAAAGAACCATTACAACAATGGATTTGCGATTCTCACATCCTGGCAGAAACATTATATGCAGAAATAAAAGAGCCTGAACAAAAATTAAGCTACCGTTACAACTTTGATCATTTAGCACAGTTAAACCAGCAATTATTAAAAGGCGGTGTGCATTTAGCAGGTTTGCTGAACAGCATTTTTATGTAGAGAATTTAATAGAACACTTGCTATGAGAGCTAAATCATTTGTTTTATTTCTAATCTTTTTTGTTGGTTGCTGCACCAATGTTAAAGTAACTAAGATGTACGAGCTATACTTTGATAAAGAAACTTATGATATGTTCAATGCTGGAGTTAATGCTTATCAAACACAACAATTCCAAAAATCAGATTCAATTCTTACATTAGTAATTAATAAGTCAAAGGATAAATTTTCAGCTTCAATGCCTGTTGAGTTCAACCCATATTTCTATAGAGCAAGTAATAATATTGAACTCAATAAATACCAAGAAGCATTAGATGATTTAAAGAAAGTTGTAAGTGATACAACAACAAATACAGATATTTTGGTCGTTAAAACTGAAGCATTTAAAATGCTAAAGCAATATGATTCTGCAATTATAATTTGTAATAAACTTTTAACACTAAAAATTGATAGTTCAATAGTTTTAAGTCAAAGAGGTATTTGCTATTATCAAAAGAAAGAGCTTGAAAAGGCTTGTGCTGATTTTACTTTATGTAAAAAACTTTCAAGTAAAGATTATTCATTTCTGAATAAGTTTATGAAAGATTGCCAATAAAGATTACAATTCGAATCAGCTAATTTCTGCTTTTAAATTCATTTTCACTCTTTGCAATAACTAATGTAGCAACGCCATTGCCGATTAAATTGGTAATGGCCCTTGCTTCGCTCATAAACTTATCAATTCCTAATAAAAAAGCCAATCCTTCCACAGGTATGGTATGAATAGCTGTTAAGGTAGATGCCAATACAACAAAGCCACTTCCTGTAACACCTGCTGCACCTTTACTGGTTAACATTAATATCAACAACATCATTAATAATTCACTAAAACTTAAATGCACATTATAAAGCTGTGCAATAAAAATAGCAGCCATAGAAAGGTAGATAGAAGTACCATCTAAGTTAAAAGAATAGCCGGTAGGTATTACCAAACCTACCACACTTTTACTGCAACCCATTTGTTCTAATTTCTGCATCATCATTGGTAGTGCAGGTTCTGAAGAAGAAGTGCCTAACACCAATAACAACTCTTCTGAAATATTTTTCAGGTAAGAAAAAATATTCAGCTTAAAATATTTCATTATTAAACCCAGCACAATAAAAACAAATACCGCCATTGTAAGGTACACACAGCCCATAAGTTTGGCTAACGGTACCAATGTTTTTAAACCAAACTTGCCGATGGTAAAAGCCATACCACCAAAAGCACCTAATGGTGCCAAGTACATTACATACTTTAACAACAGAAATACATATTTAGAAATTATTTGCAGGTAATTAAGTATGGTTTGCCTGTGTTTAGAATAACCAAGCAATACACCTGCTATAATAGCTGCAACCAAAACCTGCAGGGTTAAATTGGTTTTAAAAAATTGAAGCCAATCAAAATGTGATGCACCTGTTTTAGTGTATTTAGAAGCATCCTGCATGGCTAACCCTGTTCTGTCAATCTTTCCCGGCTCAATAACAAGTGCTACCAGAATGCCAATGGCTAATGCAGCAGTAGTAACAATTTCAAAATAAAGCAGTGATTTAAATCCTATCCTTCCAACCTTCTTTAAATTACCGATACCACCTATGCCTAACACAATGGTTAAAAAAATTATCGGTGTAATAAACAGCTTAATCAGGTCAATAAATTTTTTACCTAACCATTCTGTTTTTATGGCTGTTGCAGGATAATAATTTCCCAGCCATATACCTGCCAGTATAGCTACAAACACATAAAATGTAAGGTGACTAAACATTTTCTGCCACCACGGTTTCTTAGCATTACTTTTTTGTTGTTGCAATCAGTTTGGTATTTGCTTAAAAGTAATGGCGAAAACGCATACAACAAAAAACCTTTCAACAAAAGCTGAAAGGTTTTGATATATAAGAGCAGTAATTGTTATATAAACCGAACGTTACCAAAATTGCTCTGAATATTTATTTGAGTGCCTCCGCTTTTACCAATGCTGCCGGAATACTTGTGATTAGGGTTATAATAAAGTTTGTTTGAAGTATTGTCTTTCTTTTCTTCTGTTAGCGTAAATGCACTGCTGCTGCTTGCTCTGGCATTGTTGGTAATAATCGTATAATCAATAGAAGCATTTTTTTCTATTTCAAGATGCGTAGATGTATAACTGCATTTTAAATCGATTGATTTTACATTGGCATCAACCGATAAGTCTACACTATTACAATAGTCAAAATTGCCCTTAATACTTCCTTCAATTTTTTTAACATCAATTCTTGAGTACTTAAAAACAAATTTTGCATTGGCAGCGCTCTCAATATAAGCTTTACCAAATTCAACAGTTACAGATTTTGCATTGGCTAATTTTCCTGTTTCAAGGCTTCCGAATTTTGAAATCAAATCAACTTCACCTTTAAAGTCTTTAATAGTTAACGGCCCGAAACTATTGCTGGCAAACAGTTTAGCTGTAGCAGGCAAGTGAACAGTTACATCAACTCTTAATTGTTGATTACGCCCTTTTTTATCTGTTTTATCTTCATCCCATTTATCCATTATTGTTTTAAAAGAAATTTCATCTCCTTGTTTTTCATCAACAATATTTATTTTACTTAACATCATATCAGCATATTCTTTGGTATCTGTTCCCACAAAAATTTCGGCATCAACTTTTACTTCATTTTTATCCCAGGTATCAATAATCAGTTTACCGAATTTGTTTTCAATACTTACTTTTTCGTTGTTTAATGTATAAGATTTTGAATAAGTCTTGGTAGCAGTTTCGTCCCATTTATCTTTTGTAGTACTCGATTGTGCAAAAGCAAATAAATTGAAAGAGGCGGCAACAATAAGCTGCAGCAATCTGTTTATGTTTTGATTATACATTTTCATAAAAAATATTTTGTGGTGAAGATTTATAATAAGAGTTGCAGTTGGGGGAAAGGTTGGAATGTTTGTAAAATTTTTTCTCTAAAGGAATGATTGTTACATTCGTTCAGTTCAGTAATGAACAGCAAGTACAAGTGTGCGACGCAACCGAAGCTAAATTGCAGCAATACAGTTTAGTACAAAGAAGAAACAACATCGTACATCTAAAATCTTACATCGTATGGCTGCCAGAACAGATTTATTTCAAAGCCCTGATTATTACAATCTTGATGAATTATTGAGTGAAGAACATAAGCTTATTCGTGAGGCAGTACGTAATTATGTAAAGAAAGAAATTTCTCCCATCATTGAAGAGTATGCTCAACGTGCCGAGTTTCCGCAACACATTGTAAAGCAATTAGGCGAATTGGGTTGCTTTGGACCCACAGTACCTGAAACCTACGGTGGTGGCGGGTTAGACTATATCAGCTATGGATTAATGATGCAGGAATTAGAACGTGGAGATAGCGGTGTACGCAGCACTGCAAGCGTACAGGGCAGTTTAGTAATGTTTCCCATTTATGCTTATGGCAACGAAGAGCAACGCAACAAATATTTACCCAAATTAGCCAACGGAGAATGGTTGGGTTGTTTTGGATTAACAGAACCTAACCATGGCAGCGACCCAAGCTCTATGCTTACCAACATTAAACAGGATGGTGACCGTGTTATTTTAAACGGAGCTAAAATGTGGATAAGCAATGCACCTTTTGCACAGGTAGCTGTTGTTTGGGCTAAAGATGAAAACAATGAAATAAGAGGTGTAATTGTTGAACGCGGAATGGAAGGTTTTACCACACCCGTAACGCATGGTAAATGGAGCTTACGTGCCAGTGCTACCGGGGAATTGGTTTTTGATAATGTAAAAGTTCCGAGAGAAAATATTCTGCCCAATATTAAAGGATTAAAAGGTCCGTTAAGTTGTTTAACTAAAGCCCGTTATGGTATTGCCTGGGGTGCCATAGGTGCTGCTATGGATTGCTATGATACTGCTTTACGCTATGCCAAAGAAAGAATTCAGTTTGATAAACCGATTGCTTCATTTCAGTTACAACAAAAAAAATTAGCAGAAATGGTTACTGAAATTACAAAGGCTCAATTATTGGTTTGGCGTTTAGGTGTTTTAATGAATGAAGGTAAAGCAACACCGCAACAGGTTAGTATGGCCAAAAGAAACAGTTGTGAAATAGCCGCCAACATTGCACGTGATGCACGCCAGATATTGGGTGGCATGGGCATTACAGGCGAATACAGTATTATGAGGCATATGATGAATTTAGAAAGTGTTATTACTTACGAAGGCACACACGATATTCATTTATTAATAACAGGAATGGATATAACAGGGATTAATGCGTTTAAATAATCAATTCGATGATTCGACAATTCGATAATTAGCCAATTAATTACCGAATTGCCAAATTGACTAATTATGAAATTGTTTTTAATAGGAATGATGGGTAGCGGCAAAACTTATTGGGCACAACAATTGGCTGCTGCTTACAATATTGACTGGATAGATTTGGACAGCGAGATTGAAAAAGAAAACATGATGACGATTAAAGAAATCTTTGAAACAGAAGGTGAGGAAAATTTCAGGCTGAAAGAACAGAAAGCTTTACATGAATTGGCTCATCATAAAAATATCATTATTGCTACAGGTGGCGGAACACCTTGCTTTTATAATAATATGCAATGGATGAATGAACATGGCATAACTGTTTTTATTAATGAACCGATAAGTGTTTTAGCAGAAAGGTTAGCAAAAGAAAAAGCTCACAGACCATTAATAAAAAATTTGAACGATGATGAGTTAGAAAATTTTTTGGAAAGGAAATTAGCCGAAAGAATCGCATTTTATAATCAGGCGAAATTTACTATTAACAGTCAATCATTTTCAATTGACGATGCAGCCGGATTTTTAAGTAATGATATTGCTGATTAATGACTAACCGTACAAGTGTGCGACGCAACAGTTGATGCCATGAAAACAATAGACGGTAACAAAAAACTACTACTTGTACATAACTTGAAATAAGTATCTTGTAACTTTCAAATTTTGAACATTAAACTTTTAAAATTTCATGCATAAAGGATATTTACGTGTAACTGCTTTTTTGGGTGCTTTAAGTGTAACATTAGGTGCATTTGCTGCACATTATTTAAGAAGTATTTTAACAGATAAAGACATTATGGTTTTTGAAACAGGTGTACGCTATCAGCTGTATCATTCACTGGCATTGGGTTTGGTGGCAGTGTTGTATAAAGAGTTTCCTAATAAATTTATGCAGTGGGCAGGCATTTTATTTATTGCCGGCATTGTACTTTTCAGTGGGTCACTCTATTTACTAACCTATAAAAATGCAAATGCATTGCAGGGTTGGCAATGGGTTGGGCCTGTTACGCCATTAGGGGGTGTATTGTTTATTGCAGGCTGGCTTTATTTGGCATTGGGTATTAAGAATAAATATGAGAAGTAAAGTCGTGAAATGTGAATACTTTACTTTCAATCACAAAAATTAAATCCAACATCTTTCATCATAAATCCTGTATAGAAAGTTATCCACTATTAGTGCAGTGGGGCTGACATCTTCATTAAGTAATCCACATCGTTATTGCCAAAGCCTTATCTGTTGTAGTTTTCACGTAATTTTTAGTGATACTATGGCTAATAGACTGAAAAAGAAAACTCCGCCACCGCCAAGTGCCGAAGAACTGAACCCTGATAAAGAGGTTGATGTTACCGTTACTGAGGTAGTGAAAGATGAAAGAACAACCAAAATAGCAGGTGCAGTAAGTTTATTGTTTGCATTGTTTTTATTTATTGCTTTTACTTCTTATCTGTTTACCTGGCAGGAAGATCAGGATAAGGTTCATCAATTCGGAATAAAAATTTTTGCAGTAAACGATGTTAAAGTAAATAACCTGCTGGGTGTATTGGGTGCATTTATAGCACATATTTTTATTTACAAAGGTTTTGGTATTGCATCCTTCCTTTTATGCAGTTTCTTTTTTGTATTAGGCGTGAATTTAATGGTGGGTAAAAAAATATTTTCACTCATCAGAAACCTTCGCTATGTATTAGTTGGTTTGCTTGTAATAAGCGTTGCGGGTGCATTTGCAGGTAATGGCTCTGCTTTCAGTTGGGGTGGTGCAGCAGGCGAATTAATGAATGCCTGGTTAATAAAATGGATAGGTAATTTTGGCACCGGTGCTGTTTTATGCATAAGCATATTTGCATATATCATCTGGCGTTTCAATCCAACATTCAAATGGCCTGAAAGAAAAGTAAAACCTCTTGTTGCCAAAGAAGAGGTTTCAGAAAATGAAGCAATTAATGAAACCATTGAACATCCTGATAATGAAGCCAGATTATTTATTGATGATAACATTGAAGTTCCGGTAAGCAATAACAAATTAAAAAACGATGGTAAAACGGTAACTGTTGTAATGCCGGAAGCTAATGCACAGGATGAATTACCGCTGTTTGATGTGAAAGAATTAACAGAAGAACTTTTACAGGAAAATAATGAAGTATTGAATGAAACTCTGCCTTTAACCATTAATGAAAAATTAGGTGCACAAATCGCATCGGGTGCATTGGATTTAACAGTAGAGCAGACCATAGACAATAGGCCACAGACCACAGAAGCAATACATAGCGACACAACCTTAGAAATAAAACAAACAATTGAAGATGCTATAATTGAAAACGCAATAACTGACAAACCTGAAATTGAAACTGAGCCGGATAACACAGGTTTGGAAATAAGAAGTGATGAATTAGCCACTGTAAACTATGACCCTACATTAGATTTACGTAATTATAAATACCCGGAATTAACTTTATTGGAAACACATGGCAGTGAAAAAATTATTCACGACCCGACTGAATTGGAAACCAATAAAAATCAAATTATTGCTACGTTGAAAAACTATGATATAGCCATTCAGCGTATTGCTGCAACAGTTGGCCCAACAGTTACTTTATACGAAATAGTTCCAGCACCGGGTGTGCGTATTTCACGCATTAAAAATCTGGAGGATGATATTGCTCTAAGTCTTGCTGCTTTGGGTATTCGTATCATTGCCCCTATTCCCGGAAAAGGTACGGTAGGTATTGAAGTACCGAATGTTCGCAAGACTGTTGTCAGCATGAAAACATTACTCAGCAGCGATAAATTTCAAAACAATAATTATTCATTACCCATAGCTCTCGGTAAAAAAATTGACAACGAAAATTTCATTGTTGATTTAGCTGCCATGCCTCACCTGTTAATGGCAGGTGCAACAGGTCAGGGTAAATCTGTTGGGTTAAATGCAGTGCTGGTTTCACTATTGTATAAAAAACACCCATCGCAATTAAAATTTGTTTTGGTTGACCCGAAGAAAGTAGAGTTGAGTTTATATCGCATTATTGAAAAACATTTTTTAGCCAAGTTACCGGGTGAAGAAGAAAGCATTATTACCGATACCAAGAAAGTGGTACATACTTTAAATGCTTTGTGTATTGAAATGGATAACCGTTATGATTTGTTGAAAGAAGCCGGTTGCCGTAATATTCGCGAGTACAATGAAAAATTTACATCAAGAAAATTAAACCCTCAAAAAGGGCATCAATATTTACCGTTTATTGTTTTGGTTGTAGATGAGTTTGCAGATTTAATTATGACTGCAGGAAAAGAAGTTGAAATGCCCATTGCACGTTTAGCACAGTTGGCAAGAGCCATTGGTATACACTTAATTATCGCTACTCAACGCCCTTCAGTAAATATTATTACAGGTACTATTAAAGCCAACTTCCCCGCACGTATTGCCTTTAAAGTATCAAGTAAAATTGATAGCAGAACCATTTTAGATACAGGCGGTGCTGAACAATTAATCGGTAAAGGTGATATGCTTATTAGTTATAACGGTGAAGTAACGCGTTTACAATGTGCTTTTGTTGATACACCTGAAGTAGAACGTGTGGCCGAATTTATTGGTGAACAGAGAGGCTACCCCGATGCATTTTTATTGCCTGAATATGTGGATGAAAAAGAGATGGAAGGAAAAGATTTTGATGCGAGTGATAAAGACCCCTTGTTTGAAGATGCAGCTAAACTGATTGTTCAAAACCAGATTGGTTCCACTTCATTAATACAACGCAGAATGAAATTAGGTTATAACCGTGCAGGCAGATTGATGGATCAGTTAGAAAATGCAGGTATTGTTGGTCCTAATGTTGGCAGTAAGGCAAGAGAAGTACGTTTTAAGAGTGAAATGGAATTGAATGAATATTTAGATAGTATCAACTAAAGTATGACTCATTACCGATTTTAGAAACCCATTCATCTTAAACATTTCACAACCTTTAAAGTCTGAAAAGCTGATAACTTATATTTGCAGCCATAAATAGTTGAGATGAAGAAATTATACACATTGCTTTTTGCCATTGCAGTTTTAGGAAATGCTGTATTCGCTCAGAACGATGCCAATGCAAAAAAAATATTAGATGCGGTTAATGCAAAAATGAAAAGTTTTAAAGGTGTTACCGCCAGCTTCACATTAAAGTCAATAACAAAAAAAGGTAAATCAAACGGAACAAAAGCCGGCTCTGTAAGTTTTAAAGGACAGAAATATTTTTTAAAACAGGAAAAAACAGAAATCATTTGCGATGGTGTAAAAGTTTATAATTATGATGGGAACAATAATACCATCACCATTTCATCTGTTGCTGATGGTAACCAAACATTAAGCCCGCAAAACTTATTATCAAATTTTTACGATAAAGATTTTACTTACAAATTAGTTTCTTCTGCGGGTAATTATCATGAGATAGAATTGATTCCGGTTGATAAAAAGAAAAACTTTGATAATGTTCATGTATTTGTTGACAAAACAAAGAACATGATTACCAAAGCAAAAATTACAGACAAAGGCGGCAACATTATTGATTTTGCTTTAAGCAACTTAAATACATCTGCAAACATTCCTGAAAGCATATTTGTTTTTAATAAAAGCAAGTACCCTGCTGATGTTGATATTCTTGATTAATTAAATCTTTAAAATACGCATAAAGGCAATCTTAAACAGGTTGCCTTTTTTATTTGTTGCTAACTTTCTTACTTTTAGTTTATGAAGAAAATATTGCTGCCTTTATTATTGCTGCTATCGCTTATAACACAAGCCCAATACAATATTCGTTTGGTTGTAACATCGGTTGCCACTAAAACAAATGATGACATTTATGTAAGCGGAAGTTTTAATAACTGGAACCCCAAAGATGAGAACTATAAACTGAAACCTTTTGGCGGAAGCAGAAAAGGCGTGGTTATTAAAGATGTGGCTGCGGGCAATTATGCCTTTAAGTTTACACGTGGCAGTTTTCAGCAGGTAGAATGTATGGCAGATGGAAGAGATATTGCCGACCGTGTTATTGAAGTGAATAATGATGTTGTTTTAGAATGCACTATAGCAGGCTGGAAAGATGATTATCCTGATAAACCCAAACCTTTCACAGCGAGCCCGCAGGTAAGAATTATAGACACTGCCTTTAAAATACCGCAGTTAAACAGAACCAGAAGAATATGGATTTATTTGCCGAAAGGTTATGCTTCATCAACTAAAACTTATCCTGTTATATATATGCATGACGGGCAGAATTTATTTAATGAACAAACTGCACCTTTTGGTGAATGGGGCGTTGATGAATGCTTAGATACTTTACAAAAACAAACAGGCAAAGAATGTATTGTTGTGGGTATTGATAATGGCGGTGATAAACGTATGACCGAATACAACCCTTATGATAATGATAAATTCGGCAAAGGCGAGGGTAAGTTATATGTTGATTTTTTAGCAACTGTTTTAAAGCCCTATATTGATGCAAAATACAGAACAAAAAAAAGTGCTGAATTTACTTTTATAGCAGGAAGCAGTATGGGTGGCTTAATAAGTTTACAAGCTGTATTGCAGTACCCGCAAGTGTTTGGCGGTGCAGGTGTTTTTTCTCCTTCGTTGTGGATTGCCCCGCAACTGTTTACAGATGCAGCTAAAGTAAACTTAGGAACAGCTAACCCGAAATTATATTTCTATGCCGGCGGAAAAGAAAGTGCTACCATGGTGAGTGATATGCAGAAGATGATAGAGGTGCTAAAAAAACAACCCAACTATGTTATCAGAAGCTCGGTAAGCCCGCTGAATCAACACAATGAAAAAGCATGGAGAGAAGAGTTTCCTGCATTTTATAAATGGATTATGCAGTGATGGCTTTACCGCTGAGACGGAGAGGCGGAGAGTTTTCGCTGAGTAATGGAAGATATTTCTGGAGATTTGAAGTTTTCAGGCTATTATATATAAATAGATAATACAATAATAGTTATTGTGGATCAGTGACCAATTAAAGCACAGAAATTAAGTGTTTCATGCAAAAGATTATTTTAGTTTCAATATTGATTTTGCTTATTGGAGTTGTTATTGTTTATCAATGTAGATTTTTTTTAATTAAAAACGAATTAGTAGAGTTAAAAAAATCCAATCATTTAAAAGATGAGCAACTAATATCATTAAGGGTTCACTATGGAGAAAGTATTGCGAGAACAAATTGTTTTACGTGTCATGAATTCAATACAGCTACTGATAATTATCTTAAGGGGGTTATTCAACGAAAAGGTGAAAGCTATATCAGGCTTTTTATTACAAAACAAGATTCATTAGTAAATGCGAAAGACCATTATTCAATTCAATTAAAAAAAGATTATGGAGGGTTAAGTAATAGCCATAATTTCAAATTTACAGATACTGAATTATCGGCATTAATTGAATTTATGAAATAGCTTTCATTTCTTGCTAAATAAACAAAACATCCCAAAAAGTAAATTTTTCGGGATGTTTTGTTGAATGTTGTTCTGAACGTACAAGTGAGTGACACAACAGGCAATGCCACCTGTACGATAGCTGATAATAAAATCTTACATCACTTCGCTTAATACCAATGCTTTTATTTTATCCATCGGTATGCGTTCCTGTTTCATTGAATCTCTGTAACGTATAGTTACGGTATTATCTTCTTTTGTTTGATGGTCGATAGTTACACAGAACGGTGTACCAATGGCATCCTGCCTTCTGTAGCGTTTACCTATCGCATCTTTTTCTTCATAAAAACACTTGAAAGAATTTTTACATTCGTCCATTAGTGTTCTTGCTAATTCAGGTAACCCATCTTTTTTGGTTAATGGCAATATCGCCAATTTTACAGGAGCGAGTTTAGCAGGTAAATGCAATACCGTTCTGCTATCGTTAGTACCATCTTCTTTCGGAATTACTTCTTCTTCATAAGCATTAGAAAGAATTAAAAGGAACATTCTGTCTAAACCGATAGATGTTTCTATAACGTAGGGAATGTAATTGCCATAAGGCTTTCCGGTGGCAGGGTCAATATCTGCATCAAAATATTGCTGTTTCTTTTTGCTGTAGAGTTGGTGCTGACTTAAATCGAAATCGCTTCTGGAATGAATACCTTCTACTTCTTTAAAACCGATAGGAAATTCAAACTCAATATCGCAAGCTTCTTTAGCATAGTGTGCTAATTTAACATGATCGTGATAACGATATTTATTGGCATCAATGCCTAAACTTAAATGCCATTTTAATCTTTCTTCTTTCCAGAATTTATACCACTCTCCTTCTGTGCCGGGGCGAACAAAGAATTGCATTTCCATTTGTTCAAACTCACGCATACGAAAAATAAATTGTCTGGCTACAATTTCATTACGAAAAGCTTTACCGGTTTGTGCAATACCAAACGGAATTTTCATTCTGGCGGTTTTCTGCACATTCAAAAAGTTTACAAAAATACCTTGTGCTGTTTCAGGGCGTAGGTACACAATATTATCATCAGGATTATCAGAAGCTACTGCACCGAATTCTGTTTTAAACATTAAGTTGAATTGGCGGATGTCTGTCCAATTACAAGTGCCACTGATACTGCATTTGATGTTATTGATAACAATCAAATCTTTCAATGCAACAAAATCTTCTTTAGCCAATAAAGCTTCCATCTCAGCAATTAAAGCATCAGCTTTGTCTTTCTCTAATGTATCGGCATAAGCTTCAATCAAATGGTCAACACGATAACGCTTTTTACTGTCTTTATTATCAATCATCGGGTCGCTGAAGTTATCAACGTGTCCGCTTGCTTTCCAAGTAGTGGGATGCATAAAAATAGCAGCATCAATACCTACAATGTTTTCATGCAGTTGGGTCATACTCTTCCACCAATAATCACGAATATTTTTTTTCAACTCACTACCATACGGACCGTAATCGTACACGGCACTTAACCCATCGTAAATTTCACTGGAAGGAAACACAAAACCATATTCTTTTGCATGAGCAATAATTGCCTGAAAAATATTATCCTGTTGCGTACTCATAAGGCTGCAAATATAAGTCCCCCGCCCCTAAAGGGGGGTTAGTTTGTCGTTGTTTTTATGCCTTTCTGCATCACGTATATTTTTCTTTTCAAAGTTTTTTTGAAGAGCCGTTGTTAAATCAACACCAGTTTGATTGGCAAGGCATATTAACACCCACAATACATCGGCCATTTCATCGGCAATATCTTTTCCTTTATCGCTCTCTTTAAAGGACTGCTCCCCGTACTTTCTAACCATTAAGCGGGATAACTCCCCTACTTCTTCCATTAAAATACCTAAGTTGGTTAATTCATTAAAATAGCGAACACCAACTGTTTTAATCCAGTTGTCTATTTGTTGTTGTGCTTCTTGTATTGTCATATTATTTTATTACACGGATTATTCCGAATTACACGAATTATAAAATTACTCTTTGCCATTTAAGTGATTTCTCATCAAAGTTTATGATGATTCCCAATTTTGTGTTTGATACATTTAAATAGCTTAACGTTTGAGCAATATGAGCATCTATAATTACAGGCACGGATTTTATTTCGAGTATAAAAGAGTTAAACACCATAAAGTCTGCTATGTACGGGCTTTTCAACATCTTTCCTTTGTATTTTACTATAAATTTTTTCTCCCGCTCATAAGGAATATTTAAAGCCTGAAATTCTATTTCCATTGCATCTTTATAGTTTATCTCTTTTAGCCCTATACCTAATGCAGTATGAATTTCCATACAAATACCAATAATTTTAAACGATTCTTCTTTAAACAATATTTCACTCATAAAAATTAGTGTAATTCGATAAAATTCGTGTAAGTACTTATTCCCTGTTTTTCGAATCAATCCAAATGGTTACCGGTCCATCATTTAATAAACTCACTTTCATATCTGCACCAAAGATGCCGGTTTGTATTTTTTTGTTGGTGTCATTTTCTAACTGCTTAATCATTTTCTCATACATAGGTACGGCAAGCTCCGGCTTACTGGCTTTTATGTAAGAAGGTCTGTTTCCCTTTTTGGTAGCTGCATGTAATGTAAACTGACTGATTAATAAAATATCACCGTCAATATCTGTAACACTTTTATTCATCACATCATTTTCATCATTAAAAATTCTGATATTTACAATTTTATTGCTCAGCCAAACAACATCTTCATCTGTATCTGCATCTTCTATTCCAACTAAAACCAATAACCCATTTTTAATAGTACCCACTATTTGTTCATTCACCACAACAGAAGCATAAGTAACACGTTGTATAACAACACGCATGTTTTATAGTATTTTTATAAAATGAAGATAGATATTACACCCGAAATATTTTTTCAAACTGCAAGAAGCGGCGGCAAGGGTGGGCAGAATGTAAACAAAGTGGAAACAATGGTGGAAGGCAGATGGAATGTAGCTGCATCGGGCATTGCAAGTGATGAGCAAAAGAAAATAATTGCTGAAAAATTAGCTAATAAAATTACAGTTGAAGGTTTTTTATTGATAAAATCGCAGGAAAGCAGAACACAATTAGGCAATAAAGATTTGGTAATAAAAAAAATGAATGAGTTGGTGAATACTGCTTTAATAAAAAAGAAAAGCAGAATTGCTACCAAAGCATCAAAGGCATCTAAAGAAAAAAGAATAGAAGGCAAAAAAAGAAATGCTTTTAATAAAGAAGGCAGAAGAAAAATTAATCCGAAAGATTATTGATTTTTATAACACGAATTGTAGCGAATTACACAAATGAAGAAACTATTTTTTACAAGCTGCTTTTTACTTTTTTTATCAAGCTTACAAGCTCAACAAAAAATCACCTTACATTTTCACAATAAGGTGGGTGATAAAGATTTGCAATTATTTACTGAAACCTATACGAATAAATTTGGTGAATCTTTTACTGTTAACCGTTTTAAATATTATATCTCAAAAATTATTTTAATAGACAGCGACAGTAAGTATTATGCTTTTCCTTCAGACTATTTTCTGATTGATGAAGCCGATAGTTTATCTAAAACAATAACACTAACTACTGCAGCTAAAAAAATTAATGATATACAATTTTTGATTGGTATTGATAGCATCAAAAATGTAAGCGGTGTGCAAACCGGAGCATTAGACCCCATGAAAGGCATGTTCTGGACGTGGAATACTGGCTACGTTTTCGCTAAGCTGGAAGGGCAGAGTGATGCATCGCATGCTCCGCAGCATTTATTAAGCTATCATGTTGGCGGGTTTAAGCAAAATGAAAATGCTTTACGATTTGTACGCTTGAATATCGGTCAGAATGTTTCAACCAAAAACTTAATACTAAATATCAATGCCGACATTTTAAAATGGTTTGATAATACCTCAACTATTAAAATTGCTAACCAATCTGTTTGTCATCAACCCGGCAATTTTGCTATGCAATTAGCTGATAATTATGCAGGCATGTTTTCCATTCAACAATGAAAATCTTTTCTACCATATTCATTTTAATAGTCTTAATTTTTTCAGGCATTGCATGGACAAACAATTCATTCAAGCCAACACCTTTACAGTTTATTGTACCTAAAGGTTGGCCGCAAACCGTATATGATTTTAAAAACAACTCATTAACCAAAGAAGGTTTTGAATTAGGCAGAAAATTATTTTATGATGAACGTTTAAGTAAAGATTCAACCATTAGTTGTGCAAGCTGTCATCAACAGTTTGCAGCTTTTGCAACTTATGATCATAACCTTAGCCACGGCATTAATAATTCGCTTACAACCCGCAATGCACCTGCATTACAAAACTTAGCCTGGCAGAAAGATTTTATGTGGGATGGTGGCATTAACCATTTAGATATGCAACCCATAACACCCATTACGGCGGATAATGAAATGGGTGAAACATTGCAATCAGTTATCGTAAAATTGAATAGAAGCAAAGAATATAAGGCCATGTTTAAGGCTGCTTTTGGAGATGAAACTATCAACACGCAACGTTTAACCAAAGCAATCAGTCAATATGTTGTACTATTGGTTAGCAGCAACAGCAAGTACGATAAAGTAATGCGTGGCGAAGCAGCTTTTATTTTACCCGAACAATTGGGTTATGATATTTTTAAGCAGAAATGTATCAGTTGCCATAAAGAACCTTTTTTTACAGACTTCAGTTTCAGAAATAATGGTATTACAACAGATACCACTTTGAATGATTTTGGCAGAATGAAGATTACAAGAGATAAAAACGATTCATTAAAATTTAAAATACCGAGCCTTAGAAATGTTGCTGTTACTGCACCTTACGGCCACGACGGGCGTTTCTTTTCTTTAATGAATGTATTTGATCATTACAGAAAAAACATGAAAGTAATTAGTAACACAGATAGTTTATTGCAACATAAAATACCATTAAGTAATTTTGAAATCGGTCAATTAACTGCTTTTCTTTATACACTAACAGATTCATCTTTTTTAAGTAACAAAATGTTTGCACCGCCGGGTTATGATATTACTCCCAACTTTATTCATAATCATTAAAGAAGTTCTAAGCTTTACGTTATAAGTATTAAGTTGAACAATCTATACTTACATTAGCAGTTTATAATTATTCATTGAGTTGAGCAGCATTAAGAAATTAGCAGGACAAACCATGTATTACGGCCTCAGCAGTATTGCTGCAAGGTTTATTAATTACTTGCTAACGCCGTATTTGACTTTTAAATTTACTGAGGCTCAGTATGGCGAAATGAGTATTGTGTATGCATTCATTCCGTTTATGAATATCATTTTCACTTATGGAATGGAAACTTCTTTTTTCAGATTTTCAAGTAAAGCCGATAAAAATATTATTTACAGTACAACAAGTTTATCGCTCATATTTTCAACCATTATATTATCTGTTTTACTAATTGCTTTGCAACATCCGTTAGCAACACTTTTACAAATAACAGTTCATCCCGAATATTTAACCTTATCTGCAGCCATTATTGCATTAGATGCATTATCAACCATACCTTTTGCCAAACTCAGGCAAGATGGAAGGCCCATGAAGTTTGCAGCAATTAAAGTGGGTGGCATTTTAATAAATATTATCAGTATTTATTTTTTCTTAAGTCTTTGCCCCAATTGGTTAAAAGAAAACCCCGATCACTGGTGCGGTAAATTTTTTAAAGCAGATTGGGCTGTTGGTTATGCTTTATTGGCAAATCTTATACAAAACGCATTAACGCTGCTGTTCTTATCAAAAGAATTTGTAGGTTTTAAATGGAAGTTTGATGCAGCCTTATGGAAAGAAATAATTGTTTACTCATGGCCCTTAATTATTGCAGGCTTTGCCGGAATGATTAATGAAACATTTGATAGAATTATGTTAGGCTGGTGGGCTCCTGTTTCAACTGTTGAAGCAGCTAAAGCAGAGGTAGGTATTTATTCAGCATGCTATAAATTATCCATTTTAATAACCTTAGCAGTACAGGCATTCAGAATGGGTGCAGAGCCATTCTTTTTCAAACAATCAACAGAACAAAATGCACCAAGGGTATATGCACGTGTAATGAAGTTTTTTGTAATTACTATTTGCATAATGTTCTTAATGGTAGCCATGTATTTAGACGTTTGGAAGCAGTTTATCCGCAACCCTAAAATGTGGGTTGGTTTAGGTGTTGTACCCATTTTATTATTAGCTAATATGTTCTTAGGCATTTATTACAACTTAAGTATTTGGTATAAACTAAGCAACAAAACAAGAGCAGGAGCAACCATAACTGTTATAGGTGCAGCTATTACATTAATTATCAATTTTCTTTTCATTCCGCATTTCAGCTACATGGCTTGTGCCTGGGCAACATTTGCATGTTACGGTACTATGATGGTGGTAAGTTTTATATGGGGGCAAAAGCATTACCGTATTCCTTATGCCTGGAAGAAACTCGTAGCATACATGGTTATCGTAGTACTGCTATTTTTCATTCATAAAACGGCTGTTCATTTTTACAATCATTTAGTTTTCAGTTTGGTTTTCGCCACTGTATTACTTTCAATATTTATGTGGTTTATTTTTCAGGTAGAAAAGAAAGAGTTTAAAAAGCTGCCTGTTGTAGGAAAGTTTTTGTAGTCAACTTTTGTATTTCATAGCATCAACTGTTGCGTCGCACACTTTTACGTTCCTATCTTTATTCATCTGGCAACTTTATTCTATCTTACAGCGTATCAATTCAAAATCTAACAATTATGCAACGTCGTATTTTTCTTCGCAACTCTGCTATTACAGCGGGTTTAATGGCATTAACACCTAAAGAAATTTTTGCAGCATTACTGCAACAGCCTGCTTATAAAATAACCATGTTAAGAAATGATATCGGCATTTTTACAGAGCGTGGCGGTACTATTGCCTTCCTGTTAGATAAAAAAGGAATTGTGGTGGTTGATTCTCAATTTCCCGACCAAGCCACCCATTTAATTGATGAATTAAAAAAGAAAACAGAAAATCCGTTTCAGTTATTAATCAATACACATCATCACGGCGACCATACCGGCGGAAACATTGCCTTTAAAGGTTTAGTACCGCATGTTACAGGCCATGAAAATTGTTTGGTTAATTACAAACGTGTAGCTGCTGCACAAAAGAACGAAGACAAACAATTATTTCAGGATGTCACTTTTAAAGACACCTGGAAATACAAAGCAGGCAAAGAAAGAATTAAAGCCTATTATTTTGGTGCAGCCCATACCAACGGCGATGCTGTAATACATTTTGAGCATGCCAATATTGCCCATATGGGAGACTTAATGTTTAACAGAAGGCATCCGGTTATTGACAGAACAGCAGGTGCTTCTATTAAAAACTGGATTAATGTTTTAGATAAAACAACCGCCACTTTTAATAACGATACATTATTTGTTTTCGGTCATGCGTTAGTACCTGATAATGTTACCGGAAGTAAAGAAGATTTAAAATTGTTTAAAGATTATTTAGAAAAACTATTGGTATTTACAGAACAGGAAATTAAAGCTGGAAAAACAAAAGAAGAGTTCTTAAAAAATACAGCTATTCCAGGTGTTACAGAGTGGAAAGGTGATGGCATACAACGACCGTTAACAGCGGCTTACGAAGAATTAACTGCGAAGTAATTGTACAATGTCATTTCGAGATTGGGTTCTTGCCCAACGAGAAATCTCAATCCGGGTAATTAAAGAGATTTCTCGGCACGAACCTCGAAATGACGTTTAGTGAATCAGTTTTTCTAAAACATAATACACTATCGGGCAAAACTCACTGTTTTTTAAAGTGATGTTTTGCCTTTTTAATAATACATCTTCGTCGGTGTAAGGAAAGCGATGGCAATCACCCGGTCTTTGTTCATAGATACTGCAATAATTATCAGCCCCTAAAAAAGGGCATGGTGAAGACTTTACAACATAATCTCCATCCTTATCTAAACTCAAATAAGTATCAATAAAAACACTTTCTTTCATTTTTAAGTATTTACTTATTCGTTTGATGTCGGGTGTTTTAAAACGGGGAGAATAATTCTTGCAGCATGCTGCACAACTTAGGCAATCAACCTTTTCAAAAGCTTCTTCATGCAAGGCGGGTAATTGTTTCAGTACTTTATTTTTATCTGCTCTTTGCAAAAAACTTTTATATAGTTTCTGATGTTCTTTACTTTTTTGTTGCCAATTATGTAACGGTATATTTACCATATTGCTAAATTAATTAAGCAATACATTCAACCTATTTTCTTTTACTGTTATTTTGTTACATGCATTTAAGAGAGCAATGGCTTTTATTAATTTCAACGCCGTATTATCTTATCATCATTGGCATTGAAGTGTTATTGTCGCATCTGCAACATAAAAAATTATATACTGTTAAAGATACCGTTGCCAATGTTTATTTAATGATACTTAACAGCAGTATTGATTTATGCTTTAGAATAATTTATTTAGCTGTGTTTGAAATATGCTACCAACATAAATTAATTAACTGGCAAAATGTAGTGCTGTATTGGATTTGCTTAGTATTAGCTGAAGACTTTTTGTATTATTGGCTGCACAGGTTTGATCATGAAATACGATTTTTTTGGGCTACACATGTAACACATCATTCATCACAAAAAATGAATTTTACTGTTGGCTTTCGCTCTTCTGTTTTTCAACCTTTGTATCGCTTTATTTATTTTATTCCTTTAGCATTTGCAGGCTTTCAACCGCTTGATATTATTTTCATTTATTCGGCAACTCAAATCTGGGGCATTTTTGTTCATACAGAACTAATAAATAAAATGGGCATACTTGAGTACTTCATGGTTACACCTTCACACCACAGAGTACATCATGGAAGTAACCCCAAATACTTAGATAAAAACATGGGTATGTTTCTAATTATCTGGGATAAATTATTCGGAACGTTTCAGAAAGAATTAAGGGATGAAGAATATCAACCCATCAATTACGGCTTAACAAAAAATATCGAAAACCCTAATGCCGTCAATATTGTTTTTCATGAATGGAACGCTATTATTAAAGATGTTAAGCAACCGCATCTTTCTTTTAAGCAAAAAATAAAATACCTCTTTGGTCCACCGGGCTGGAGCCACGACGGAAGCAGAAAAACAAGTAATGAGTTAAGAAAGGAAGAAATCGAAAACTACATAAAATAGCTGCTACCAAAGCATTTCAGGGTACTCTCCTTCTGTAATAAGTTTATGCAAACTTTGTTTTACAACAGGTGCATCTTCTTTATAAGTAACGCCAAACCACTGTGCTGAAGTGGGTACTACTTTTACATTACCCATTTCACTATGAATAAAGTGATTGGTTACAAAAGGAATAAAAAATTCTGCCTTGGGGTCGTTACGGTTACGTTTTAAGAAATCGTAAAAAAGGGTTTCACATAAATCAATAACATTCTGATGAAAGCAGATATAATTCATACTGGTTAAACTGCTTTCGGATAACACATGCAAATCGCTTTCATCTTCATAAACAATTCTTCCATCTTCTAAACGATAAATTTTAGTACGTTCATTTATTTCAGTAAGGTTATTATCGGCATCTACATTGCATACACCACGGCTTACGCTTCCATATTCACTTAAAGTATTGGGCAAATGATAACCGATGATGCTGTAAGTTTTTTCATTGCATTCATGCTTCAAAAAATTATAGGCTTTCTCAAAAGCATCTTTGCCGTAAAAATCATCTGCATTAATTACAGCAAAAGGTTCATTTACTTTTCCTTTACAACACAAAACTGCATGACCTGTACCCCAAGGTTTTTTTCGGTCTGGATGAATATATTTCCCTTCAGTAAAAGAACTAAGGCTTTGATATACATAATCAACAGCAATTTTACCTTCTAATTTAGACTGAAATTTTTCTTTAAAACTTTCTGCAAACTCTTCACGAATAATAAAAACTACTTTGCCAAAACCTGCTCTTATAGCATCGTAAATAGAGTATTCCATTATTGTTTCACCATTTGGGCCAAAACCTTCCACTTGCTTCATTGAACCATACCTGCTGGCCATACCTGCGGCAAGAATCACTAATGTTGGTTGCATATTCACAGTTTAATTACACAATTAACTATTGCGAAACTATGGTTTATGCTTATTCTAACCAATATTTTTGCTTTTGTACGTATGATTGATTTACAATTTAATAACATATCGCTTCAGGAAATAGTATTATTAAATAATACTGAAAATATTTCTCTCAACATATTAAGATTAGATAATATTCACCCTATTATCAGTGGTAATAAATGGTTTAAACTTCAATATTATTTAAAAGAGGCTATAGCAGGTAAATTTTTAACAATAGCAACTTTTGGCGGAGCCTATTCTAACCATATTGTTGCAACAGCCGAAGCATGTACTAAAAATAATTTAGAATGTTTTGGAATAATACGTGGCGATGAACACCGGACTTCTCATACACTTGAACTTGCGAAAGCTTATGGCATGCAATTACTATTTGTAAACAGAAGCGATTTTAAAAATAAAGATGCTATTAAAGAAAAGTATAAACACCATAATTGGTATTGGATTAATGAAGGCGGATATGGATTAAAAGGAGCCGAAGGTGCAGCTGATATAATGCAATTTGTTCCTGTCGATACAACACATATAATTATTGCAACAGGCACCGGTACTACGTTTGCAGGCTTACTAAAAAATTTATTACCTCATCAAAAAGTAATGGGTATTAATGTTTTGAAAGGCAATATTTCTATTAACAATGAAATAAATAGTTTATTAACTGAAGAAGAGCAACACAAAAATTTTGAAATTATAAACGATTATCATTTTGGTGGTTACGCTAAACATCCAAAAGAATTGATTGAATTTATGAAACAGTTATGGTTACAATACAATTTACCAACTGACATTGTTTATACCTCAAAGATGATGTTTGCGATTTTTGACTTAATTAATAAAAATTATTTTCCAACAAACAGCAAAATAGTAGCTGTGCATTCAGGTGGTTTACAGGGTAATTTTTCATTACCGGTTAATACTTTACCATTTTAATAATACCGCAGTTTTTATATTTGCTGCCGATGAAAAAGCAAGCTGTTTTTATTTTAATTTTTGTTTTAATTGGATTTAGTTTAAGAGCACAGGACACTTTACCGAAATTTACAGTTAAAGAACTATCAAAAGGTAAAATATTGGTTAGCTGGATTAACCCTTTTGCTAATTGCAACCAATTAATGGTGCAACGTTCTTATGATAGTTTAAAGTTTTTTAAAAGTATTTATTCTGCTCAATCTCCCGACCTGCCACAAAATGGTTTTGTTGATAATGAAGCAGCACCGGGAGTAAAAACTTTTTACAGAATATTTTATGTTTTGGAAAGCGGCGAATATTTTTTTACAAAAGCAACTTCAACTACAGAATTTAAAAATATTAAGCCACAGGAACAAGCCAAGCCGGATATTTCGCAAGATGACAATGAAAATTCGAAAGCAAATAAATCAAAAGAGGATAAAGAAAAAAGCCCTTCCAATCCGCCTGTTGTAAAACCTGTTGAGAAAAAATATATTACTATTTACAAACTGAATAAGGATAGTGTTTTAAGAAAAATTGAAGTGCCATTTTATAAAAAGTTTAAAGACTCTATTGCTACGCAAACTAAAGACACATTATACTTTTTCAGTAATGATGAAGTAATATGGAAACCTTATGTACCAAAACCTGTTTGGAAACCTTCTGTTTATATTTTCAGTGATCAAACCACTTACATTATTGTACAATTACCGCAATACAAACAACATAAGTACCGCATAAAATTTTTTGAAGAAGATTGGAAAGAATTGTTTGAAATAAAACATGTGAATGAAGAAAAACTCATTTTAGATAAAACCAACTTTATACACTCCGGCTGGTTTAATTTTGAATTGTATGAAGATGATAAACTAAAAGAGAAAAACAAAGTGTATCTGGTAAAAGATTATTAATGAAATTACCAATAGCTGTCATTTCGAGGCTCGTGCCCAGAAATCCCTTAATCATTTTAAAGTGAGATTCCTCGTTGAGCAATAACTCAATCTCGGAATGACATTATTACTTCAACTCGCAATCAAAAACAATTTCAAAATTACGTTTTACTTTTTCTTTTACTTCCTGCATATCAATAGGTCTTCCTAATTCTTTTTGCAGCGAAGTAACCTGCTTATTCTGAATACCGCAAGGCACTATATAATTAAAATAATCCAGGTTGGTGTTTACATTAAAAGCAAAGCCATGCATCGTAATCCATCTGCTGCACTTAATACCCATTGCACAAATTTTTCTTTCTCTACCTGCAACATCTGGCTCTAACCAAACGCCTGTTTCCCCTTTGCTTCTATCGCCATGTAAGCCATACTCAGCAAGAGTTCTAATAATTACTTCTTCTAAGCTTCTTAAATACCAGCTTAAATCTGTTTTAAATTTATCAAGATCGAGGATGGGATAACCAACAATTTGTTCGGGACCGTGAAATGTAATATCTCCGCCACGGTTAATATGAAAAAATTCAATACCCTTTTCTTGTAAAGCCTCATCGTCAATTAATACATGTTCTTTCTTACCGCTCTTTCCCAAAGTGTAAACTGGATTATGTTCAACAAAAAACAAATGATTAACAGTTGCATTTCTGGTTGCTTCATTCATTTTTAAATCAACATTCTGTTTCAAAAAAACTTCCTGTAAATCCCACACTTCTTTGTATGAACGAAGTCCTAAATCTTTAAAGAAAACAGTTTGTTTCATCTGGCAAAAATACGAAGCTGAAAGGACAAGATGAGTGGTGAGTTTGTTGCCATGAAAATATGCAGTACAAGTGCCTGCCTGCCGGTAGGCAGGTGCGATACCTCGACTTTGCTCAGTACAAGCTATACGAACGATGCCATTTCCATAGGACTCCTTCGGAGAAAAACAAAAGACGGTTACATAAAATATTGCAGTATCGAATAGCAAACAGTATACATCGCACATAGCATTTACATTTGCAAGAATGAGTACTGATTTAGACATTGAACAAACGGAACAGCAGGAGGAAATGTATGAGCGACGCTCCTTTATTATTGATAAAGGGCAGGAACCGATGCGGGTTGATAAATGGCTGCAGATAAGATTGGAAGGTGCATCAAGAAATAAAATTCAGCAAAGCATTGAATCGGGCTTTCTTACTGTAAATGGCAAGTTGGTAAAAAGTAATTATAAAGTAAAACCTGCAGATGAATTGGTTCTGATGCTTTTTGTAAACCCTGAATACAGTGAGTTAAAGGTTGAAAATATTCCGTTAAACATTGTGTATGAAGATGCGGAAGTATTGGTGATTAATAAACCGCCAAACATGGTAGTACACCCCGGTGTGGGTAACCACAGCGGTACTTTATTAAACGGAGTGGCTTATCATTTACTGCAACAAAACCCAAACCTTAACGAAGATGAATTACCGCGTTATGGTTTAGTGCATCGCATAGATAAAAACACAACAGGTTTAATTGTATTGGCTAAAACTGCTGATGCGGCTGCACATTTGGCTAAACAATTTGCAGCTCATACTGTTAAAAGAAAATATCAGGCATTGGTTTGGGGAAATATTGAATCTGATGAAGGTACCATTAATGCCCACATAGCAAGACATCAGCAATACAGAAAAATGTTTACCACATACCCTGAAGGCGATATAGGTAAACATGCTATAACGCATTATAAAGTATTGGAGCGGTTTAATTATGTAACATTAGTAGAATGTGTGCTGGAAACAGGAAGAACACACCAGATAAGAGTACACATGAAATACATTGGCCATACCCTTTTTAATGACTGGGAATATGGTGGCGATAAAATTTTAAAAGGAACTATTTATACCAAATACAAACAGTTTGTTGATAATTGTTTTGATGTTTGCCCGCGTTGTGCCTTGCATGCTAAAACATTAGGTTTTATTCACCCGAAAACAAATAAAGAAATGTTGTTTGAAAGTGAATTACCGCAGGATATGCAACTGGTTATTGAAAAATGGCGTAGATATGTAATGAATAAAAACTTTGATTAAGATTGATTGATGATTGCTGTAGTAAAAAAAATACTGAAGAAACTGGTAAAGCTTTTTCCCGTTGCATTAACTAAAAACGAATACTATAACAGGCTTACCAAAACAATTATTCAACAACACTGCAAAAAAAACAGTGTGTGTGTAGATGCAGGCAGCCACAAAGGTGAAATATTACAAATGATGCTTGATGCTGCCCCTAACGGTATTCATTATGCATTTGAGCCTATTCAGGAACTGATTAATAAATACCTGAAACATTTTCAGTTTGAAGTAAATGTTTATGCTGTTGCCTTAAGTAATAACAGGGCATTAGAGCAGTTTAATCTTGTTAAAACCAATACAGCCTACAGCGGTCTTAGAAGAAGGTTTTACGACAGAAAAGAAAAAGATACAACCATTACTGTACAAACAGATTTATTAGACAATTTTATTCAGCCTGAACAAAAAATTGATTTAATAAAATTAGATATTGAAGGCGGTGAATTATGGGCATTACAAGGTGCCGTAAAAACCATTCAATCATCGCAACCGCTGATACTGTTTGAGTTTGGTAAGGCAGCAGTAGCATATGATTATGACGATAAAGCCATGTTTCAATTTATTAATGAAACAATTAACTACCGCATTTACACCTTACGAAACTGGTTAAACAAAAGCAATGCTTTAACCGAAAATGAATTTCACAATTATTATGAAAAGGGTAATGAGTATTTCTTTGTTGCCGCTCCTTTCAAACCCATCATTTAATAAGCATCTACTTATATTTGTTCACTCAAAAAAAAGGCTATGCAAAATAAGATTCGCAATAACTGGACTTTAGAAGAAGTTCATTCCATTTACAATACTCCCTTGTTAGAATTAATTCATACTGCTTCAAACATTCATCACGAATACAACGATACAGCCGAAGTGCAGGTATGTACTTTGTTAAGTATTAAAACAGGCGGTTGCAGTGAAGATTGTGCTTATTGTCCGCAGGCTGCCCGTTACAACACAGGTGTCAATGTACAGGCATTAATGCAAAAAGACGAAGTATTGGCTTATGCTCAAAAAGCTAAAGATGCGGGCAGCACAAGGTTTTGCATGGGTGCAGCATGGAGAGAAGTGAGAGATAACAGAGATTTTGACCGTGTATTGGATATGGTTAAAGGCGTGAATGAAATGGGTATGGAAGTTTGTTGCACATTGGGTATGCTTACAGAAACACAGGCTCAGAAATTAGCAGATGCCGGTTTATATGCATACAATCATAATTTAGATACAAGCCATGAACATTATTCTGAAATTATTACCACACGTACTTATGAAGACAGATTGAATACGTTGGATAATGTTCGCAAAGCAGGTGTAACGGTTTGCTGCGGTGGTATCATCGGCTTAGGAGAAACACATGAGGACAGAATTAAAATGTTGCATACTTTATCAACCATGCCAACACACCCTGAAAGTGTACCTATTAATGCATTGGTTGCTATTAAAGGAACACCGTTGGAAAACAACGCCAAAACAGATGTATGGGATATGGTTAGAATGATTGCCACAGCACGCATTTTAATGCCCGCAACAATGGTTCGTTTAAGTGCAGGCAGAACAGAAATGAGTGTGGCAGAACAGGCATTGTGTTTTATGGCAGGTGCTAATTCTATTTTTGCGGGAGATAAATTATTAACTACACCTAACCCGAGTTTTGAAGAAGACAATAATATGTTCAATCTGCTGGGATTAAAGCCCCGCAAAGCTTTCAAAGAAGAAAAACAATATTTGCGTGAAATGATTGAAGCATAACTTTAAACCTTAAACAACTTAAATATTCTAAATTTTTTTAAACAACATGCTATGAAAAAAATGATTGCTGCCTTGAGAAGTTTCTTAACTGCCCTTCTTATTTTAACCTGCTTCCAATTGTTTGCACAAAAAACAGATGAAGTTAAGTTAGTAGAAAAAACAAGTTATGATGGCATTTTAAACGGCATTTTAAAAGAAGGTTCAATTATTAAAACAGCAAGTTTTCATTACTATATTTTAGATGAAGATGTAAAATTAGCTGCAGGTATTAATAACCCTACTATTACAATTAATAAAGTTGGTAAGAAAAATCAAATGCTTATTCAGGGTATTGATAACCCTGTTAAATGCCACAGAGAATCTGATGTGGTAGATACACAGTTTAAAGGAAATTTCTCCGGTTGGACAGGCTCTACTTCATTTTCATTCATGAATGGTGAAACATGGGTACAGGATGAACCTGGCATTAAAAACTACAACATCTTTCAACCCAAAGTTTTAATCTATAGAACTTCAGATGGTTACAGAATGAAGATTGAAGGTGTTAATGAATTATTGTTGGTAAAGAAGAATAATTAACTTATTTGAAACATACGTTCTCGTCATTTCGAAGGTTCGTACCAAGAAATCCTATCTTCAATTGAGCAAGAGATTTCTCGTTGGGCAATCCTGAAACTTCGGGACAATCGGGAAATGCCGAGCAAAACTTACAGCCCATCTCCTTTCCAGTTAAAGTTTAAACTAAACTGGTGAAATAAATTCTTTTGATAAAATCCGGTTGCATAGCGTATATGCAACTTTTTTAATAATACACCGGCTCCTAAAGTAAAGCCATTCATACCATTGGCAATATTGTAAGCATTCAAATCGTAACGGCGTAAAAAATTATACCCTATTGTAGCTTCTAATTTTTCGTCAATAAAAATCTGCGTTGCAAAAACTAAATGAGAAAATATTTTCTGTAAAGTGAATTTGCTGCTTAAATAACTATCGTCTCCCTGCGATGCATTGAAGGCAGTATCGTTATAATAAATATTAAAAGCCTGTAAATGATGTGCTGTTAACGAAAACTGCAAGGGTGCTTTCAACAATCTTTTCGTTAATCCTATTTGCAAATCAAAAGGTAATTCTTCTTTATTGGCACCATCATATTTTTTTAATTGTGTACCGATATTTCTAAATACCACACTCGCCTGAAAAAATTTAGTGCTGTCGTAGTACGTTACACCCAAGTCCAAGGCTACACCGTTGCTTCTGTACTGACCGTAATTGCTTGAAACAAATTTTAATGTTGCACCATACCACCAACGTTCTAAATATTTTTTTGAAGCAGAAACCTGAATAACATAATCATTCGGTTTAAACTCTCCGTAAATATTCCCGCTTGCATCTGTTTGTGTAGTTGAGCCGTAATTAAAATAGTTAATGCCTAAAGCAATATTCATATCTGGTTTTTCAGCATACAAAGCGGTAGTTAAACTGTAGTTTTTAATACCCGCATAAAAACTATTAAAGGAGGCATTTACCTGTTGATGCATTTCTGTTCTTAACAATGCAGGGTTTTGAAAAACCATACCAACGTCTTTACTGATGTTTGAAATATTGATGCCACCTAAAGCAGAAGCCTGTGCTGTATTGGGTTGCGAAAGAAAATTAAAAACTGTATTGCCACCTAAGTTCTGAGCAATAACTTCCTTACTAACCATCAAGAAAAATAAAAAAATAATTTTCTTCATTCAGGAATGAAAGTAACTCATTTTATGAAATGCTATGATTCGAAAAGACTCGAATTAACTAAATAAAAAAGTTTGTGAGGACACAAACTTTAAATAAAATTTTCTCGCTGAAAACGCAGATAACACAGAACTACATCAAAGCTAACTCTAATACTTGCTGCATATTTTTTACATAATGAAACTGAATACCTTTAATAAAGCTGCTGTCTATTTCCTGCACATCTTTTTCATTCTGCCAACACATGATAATTTCTTTTAATCCTGCACGTTTTGCAGCCAATACTTTTTCTTTAATACCACCCACAGGCAATACTTGTCCGCGTAAAGTAATCTCACCTGTCATAGCTAAATAGGGTTTAACTTTTCTTCCTGTAAAAGCAGAAGTTAAAGCGGTAAGCATGGTAATACCCGCACTCGGACCATCTTTAGGCGTAGCTCCTTCAGGCACATGCACATGAATGGTTTTCTTACCGAAAGCATCATTTTCAATAGCATATTTTTTTGCATGTGTTTGCAAATAAGTTAGTGCAGTGGTAACACTCTCTTTCATTACATTACCTAAATTGCCTGTTAATTTCAATTCACCTTTACCATCACTTAAAGCCGTTTCAATAAATAAAATATCACCGCCAACATAAGTCCATGCAAGCCCCACAGCTACACCCGGCATATTGGCTGTTTTATAAATTTCATTGCTGTATCGTGGCTGACCTAATATTTTCACCACATCAGCATTTGTTAATGTTGGTTTTAATTTTCCTTTGGTTGCCACTTCTTTCGCCTGATAACGCATAATGGAAGCTAACTGTCTGTCCAACTCTCTTACGCCGCTTTCTCTTGTATAATTTTCAATGGTTTTTTCAATAACAGTATCTGCAATTTTAAAGTTGTTTTTTACCAAACCATGTGCTTCTTTTTGTTTGGGAATTAAATGTCTTTTAGCAATTTCAACTTTTTCTTCAATGGCATATCCGCTCAAATCAATTATCTCCAAACGGTCTTTAAGAGCGGGTTGTATGTTTTGAATATTATTCGCAGTTGCAATAAATAACACTTTGCTTAAATCATATTCCAGCTCTAAATAGTTATCATAAAAAGTATTGTTTTGTTCGGGGTCTAATACTTCCAATAAGGCAGAGGAAGGATCTCCGCGATGGTCGTTTCCTATCTTATCAATCTCATCTAAAATCATTACAGGGTTAGATGATTTTACTTTACGGATATTTTGTAAAACTCTTCCCGGCATAGCACCGATATAGGTTTTACGATGACCGCGTATTTCACTTTCATCATGCAAACCACCTAAACTAACACGTGTATATTTTCTACCAACAGCATGGGCTATACTTTTACCTAACGATGTTTTGCCAATACCCGGAGGACCAACAAAACAAAGTATCGGGCTTTTCATATCACCTTTTAATTTCAATACAGCCAGGTATTCTAAAATGCGTGTTTTAATTTTCTGCATACCGTAATGGTCTGCATCCAATACCTTCTTTGCATTCTTTAAATCGTAGTTATCTTCTGTAAATTCATTCCAGGGTAAATCCAATAATAAATCTGTATGATTGTAAACAACTGAATAATCTGGCGTTGAAGGATGCATTCTTTCCAGCTTGGCAATATTAGTATCAAACATTGCTTTAGCAGCTTCTGTAAACTTTTTGGTTTCAGCTTTCTTTTTCATTTCAGCCAACTCCTTGTCGTTGCTATCTCCTCCTAACTCATCTTTAATACTTTTTAATTGTTGTTGAAGAAAGTATTCACGTTGTTGTTTATCAATTTCAGTGCGGGTTTTATTGGTTACCTTATCTTTCAGTTCTGCAAACTGTAATTCTTTTTGTAATATCTGCACTAATTTTTCTGAACGAAACTTCACATCATTCGTTTCTAATAAACCTTGCTTTTCTTCTATAGTGCTGTTTAAATTACTGCTTACAAAATTTATTAAGAATGCAGGGCTTTCAATACTTTTTAAAATGATAGATGCTTCTGCAGGAAGGTTGGGCGAAAGCTGCACAATACGTGTAGCCAAGTCTTTTATTGAACTTACATAAGCATTAAAATCTTCATCTTTATCTTTTACTTCATCTTCTAAAATTTTAACTGCAGCTTTAAAGTACGGGTCTTCGCTAACTAATTGTGTTAATTCAAAACGTTTCTTTCCCTGAATAATTATGGTAGTACCGCCATCAGGCATTTTAATCAACTTCACAATTTTAGCAACAGTTCCAATGCTGCATAAGTCTTTAGCTTCAGGATCTTCAATATTGGTATCTTTTTGTGCTAATACACCAATTAATTTATCGCCTTTGTAAGCATCGTTTACAGCTTTTATACTTTTATCTCTGCCAACAGTTATCGGCAATACAACACCGGGAAATAAAACGGTATTTCTTAAAGGAAGAATAGGTAATGTATCGGGAATAATTGTTTTATCGTTCTCATCTTCATTTTCATTCAAAGGAATTATCGGCAAAAAATCCTGTTCATCTTCGCTTGAAAAAAATTTATTCGTGTTCATAAGTGTTCTTCAAAATTATTTTTATGCCATTACAGCAGTTGTGTTCTTATTAAATAAGTGGTGCAAAATAGTCAATATTGGTGCCATGAGGGTTTTAAAAGATTTATTTGTACAAATTGGCACAACCTAAATAAAAAACACCCTGCAATTGGCAGGGTGCTTTACTGGAATATCTACACAAATTTTATAATATTTTAAAACCAATACCCACCTGAATTTGCTGGCTTTTCCATTGTTCTTTATTATCTATATCGTTTAGGTTTGTTAAGCCGATATTGTAACGGCCATACACTCTTAAAGTGCCAAGGTTTAATTGCAAACCGGCAACCATAGAAAAATCGCCGCTTTTAAAAGCATCAGAACCGTTTTGAACAAAGCTTTTATCATTGTTCATTACAATACTGTATTGCGGGCCAACATGCAGCGTTAACAATTTGCCTGTATTAATTCTTAGTAAAAGCGGAATTGATAAGTAATTCAACTTAGCATCTTTATTAGGTGTTAAGTTTCCGTTATAAGTTGTAGTTGTAGTTTGAGATTGACTGAACAATACTTCGGGTTGAATACCTATTGATTTACTGAAATCTATTTCTGCAAAACCACCTAACTGATAACCTAAATTAAAACCATCTTTAAAAGACTGGCCGTTTATTTTAGTGGCATTCGCACCCACTTTAGCACCTAAATGAAAACCCTGCGAAAAACCTGTAACACTAAAACAGGTAATTAGAATTAAGGGAAGAATGAACTTTTTCATGCTGTAATTTTTTATATCAGTTTTCAATGATTATGCCAAACTTACTTTTGCTGCTTTCAATCAACTTTTTATAACATAAGCTGTTGTAAGTGGTATGAAAAATATTTTTTCAACTGAAGATACAGACCGCATTATTGAAATGGCTTGGGAAGACCGTACACCTTTTGAAGCCATTGAATTTCAATTTGGATTGAAGGAAAAAGAAGTGATTGAATTAATGCGGAAACAAATGAAACCTTCAAGCTTTACTATGTGGCGTAAACGCATGCAAACTAAAAAAACAAAACATGCATTTTTAAGAAGTGATGCGGTAACAAGGTTTAAATGTTCCAGACAAAAAACAATTTCACTCAATAAAATAAGTAAACGATAATTAAGCCAATTCTATCAAGGTTATTTCGGGTAAAATACCTACTCTGCCCGGATAACCGATAAAACCAAAACCCCTGTTTACATATAATTTCTGTTTGCCTTCTTCATATAAACCTGCCCATTGTTTATACATCCATTGTACAGGGCTCCATTTAAAATAAGGATTTTCTATACCGAATTGAAAGCCATGTGTATGGCCTGCCAGCATTAAATCTATATCGGCGTATTTGGTTCTAACTTCTGCATCCCAATGGCTGGGGTCGTGGCTCATTAAAATTTTGAAAGCATATTTTTCTGTACCGGGGTAAGCTTCATTCATTTTACCGTATTTAGGAAATCTTCCTTTAGCTCCCCAGTTTTCAATTCCTAATAAAGCAATGGCATCGTTGCCTTTAGTTAAAGCAACATGTTCATTCATCAATAAACGCCAATTCATGGCTGCATGCACCTGTTTTAATTGCTCTAAATTTTTTTGTTTTGCCTGCGGCGAAGGCCAGCTTGTATAATCTCCGTAATCATGGTTTCCCAAAGTGCTGTAAACGCCCATCGGTGCTTTTAGTTGATTGAATACATCAATGTAATCATTCATTTCTTCATGCCTGTCGTTTACCAAATCTCCTGTAAACAAAATCAAATCTGCATATTGTTGCATTATTAAATCAACGCCATGTTGTACTGCTGCTTTATTTTGAAAACTACCGCTATGTATGTCGCTGATATGAATAATTTTTAAACCTTTAAAGGCAGCAGGTAAATTATCAAAAGCCAGTTTTACTTTTCTTACCTGATAATTGTATTTATTACTGAAGCCATACAATAATGTTCCGAATAAGCCTGCACCAACACCTAAGCCCAACCAACTCATAAAAACAGAACGTGAAATATTACCCCCTTCATCAGCAAAATGAGCTCCTGTATTGGGAAAGACTTTACTGCCGATCCACATAAACAGCCTGCGTAAATCATCAATTAAAAAGAATAAAGAGCCTACTAATTTGGCAAAAAATAATCCTGCTATAATTGCAAAAACGTAGTTGCGAAAAATTTTTGAAGTTTGCAAAGCCTGAATGTATGGAAATGAAACAAGCATTACCAATGCAGCTACTGAAATTGCCCAATAAACAACAGTTACTGTTAACCTTGTTTTATCAGATGAGTTTTGCGATACAGATTTTACTGACTGAAACACATACCAATCAAGCAAAACCATAATTAAACCAATAATCAACCACGTGTTAGCATTACGCATATTCCATTTTTTAGCAAAGACGAACAACTTATTAAATTATTGTTGCCGGCAACAACTATAAACAAAAGTGGACGTATTTTGTTAATTATTCCAAACTTTAAAACTATGAAATTTACTTATTACGGTCACTCCTGTTTTTCAGTAGAGATTAAAGGAAAAGCCATTTTGTTTGACCCATTTATTACTTACAATGAATTGGCAAAAAATGTAAACATTGAAACAATTCCTGCAGATTATATTTTTATCAGTCATGGTCATCAAGACCATATTGCCGATGCAGTAAGCATAGCCAAAAGAACCGGTGCAACCTGTGTTGCCAATTTTGAAGTGGCAACCTGGTTAAATAAAAACGGAGTAGAAAAAACATTACCGCTGAATCAAGGCGGGCCGATAAATTTTGATTTTGGAACAGTAAGAGGTACTAATGCAGTACATTCATCAGGCTTACCCGATGGCTCTTATGGTGGTAATCCTTTAGGTTTTCTTTTTACCACCGAAGAAGGTAATTTTTATTTTGCGGGAGATACTGCATTAACCATGGATATGCAACTGATACCTGTTTGGGCAAATATTAATTTTGCTGTATTACCCATTGGCGGCCATTTTACAATGGATGCTGCTGATGCCTTAAAAGCAGCGGAATTCACAAAAACCAACACAGTTATTGGTGTTCATTACGACACATTCGGTTTTATTAAGATTGATAAGTCAGCCGTTACAGAATTATTTAAAGCTGAAGGTAAAAACATTTTACTACCTGCTATTGGCGAAACAATTACCATCAATTAGTATTTTCAAATTCATAAAAGCAATAAAAGCCGCCTTTGTAAGATAATGGCGGCTTTTGTTTTGGGGATAATTGTTTAAAAAATCTTGCCCCTTTATTATCTTCTTTGTTATGAAACATAATACTTTAGATTTGCAGACTTAGCTTAAGTTTTAATTTAAACCAATCAATCTCAGAACCCTAATTATGGCAAGAATTATTGGCGTAGCAAATCAAAAAGGCGGTGTAGGTAAAACAACAACGGCTATTAACGTAGCTGCAAGCCTTGCTGTGCTTGAGTTTAATACTTTATTGGTTGATGCAGACCCGCAGGCAAACAGTACTACAGGTACCGGTTTTGATTTACATAATATTACCAGCAGTTTGTACGATTGTATGGTAAATAATGCAAAAGCTGCCGATGTAATTTTAAAAAGTGAAATGCCTCACTTAGATGTTTTACCCAGCCATATAGATTTGGTAGGTGCAGAAATTGAAATGATTAATTATCCTAACAGAGAAAATGTAATGAAGAATCTGTTAGAGCCCATTAAACACAAATACGATTTTATTATTATAGACTGTTCTCCGTCTTTAGGTTTAACAACAGTCAATTCATTAGTTGCCAGCGATAGTGTTATTGTACCGGTGCAATGCGAATTCTTTGCTTTGGAAGGTTTAGGTAAATTATTAAATACAGTAAAAATTGTTCAGAACCGCTTAAACCCCGATTTACAAATTGAAGGTATTTTAATGACGATGTATGACGGGCGTTTACGTTTATGCAACCAGGTGGTAAGTGAAGTAAGAAGACATTTTGATGATATTGTTTTCTCAACCATTATTCATAGAAATACAAGATTAAGTGAAGCCCCGAGTGTTGGTAAACCTGCTATTTTATACGATGCAGAAAGTAAGGGTTCCATTAACTATTTAAACCTTGCCAAAGAAATTCTGCAAAAGAATGAAATGACGAAAATGACTAATGAAGAGAGAATTATTGAGTAAAAAGTTTAATTGTTCAAAGGTTTAAAAGTTTAAAGTCGATTAAGCTTTCTAATAACCCATTGAACTTTTAAACATTAAACTTTAAACTGAACATGACCACACCCAAACAAAATAAAGATGCAATTGGCAAAGGCTTAAGAAGCCTGCTAAAAAATATTGATGAAGATTTAAAAACAACTGCCGGTACTTTAAAGAATGAAGTTGTTGAGAAAACGGTTACTTCTATCAGAGTTAATATTGATGATATTCAGATTAACCCGAAACAACCGCGTAGAGATTTTGATGAATATGCATTGAGTGAGTTAGCAGCATCTATAAAAATGCATGATATCATTCAACCGTTAACAGTTTCGAAATTAGCTAACGGAAAATATCAATTAATTGCAGGCGAAAGAAGATTCAGAGCATCTAAATTGGCGGGATTAAAAGATGTGCCTGTTTATATTCGTCAGGCTAACGATGCTGAATTATTAGAGCTCGCTTTATTAGAAAATTTACAAAGAGAAAATCTTAATGCAATAGAAATAGGCTTAAGCTACAAGCGTATGATGGAAGAATTAAATTATACGCAGGAGCAGGTTGCAGAAAGAATGGGCAAAGAAAGAACAACAGTTACCAATTACATACGTTTACTTAAACTTCCACCCGATATTCAGTTGGCTGTTCGCAACGGCAACCTTTCAATGGGCCATGCAAGAGCATTGATAAATATTGATACGGTTGATAAGCAGTTATACGTGTACACTGAAATAAAAAGTAAACAACTAAGTGTAAGACAAACAGAAGACCTTGTTAGAAAACTATATAAAAACGGCGAAGGCAATGCAGTTAAATCTTCTCTAAAAAATGAATTACCCCCCGCCTACAAAAAAATAGAAGATACTTTAGCATCTCATTTCGGTACCAAAGTAAAATTGGTGCATAATAAAAAAGGTTATGGCTCTATTACAGTTGAGTATTTTTCTTTACAGGAATTTAATAAAATACTCGATCAGATGAATGTAACCATCAGTTAGTATTAATGAAGTTGATTTTTACCATACTCATTACATTATTTTTTTCTGTAATTATTGCAAAGGCTCAGGATGATAAGAAAAACTTATCATCAACTACTTTATTAACTACAACTGATTCAACTACAAAAAAGAAAATGATTGTTGTTGACACAGCTATAAAAAAGGGGACAACTATCAGTATTATTAGAAAACCTCACGACCCGCACAAAGCAACTATGCGTTCCTTAATACTACCGGGGCTTGGTCAGACATATAACCGTGAGTACTGGAAAATACCAATTGTGTACGGTGTTTTATCAATTCCGGTAATTACTTTTATTTTTAATAATAAGGAGTTTAAGAAAATAGATTTTGCATATAATGCATTGTTTAAAGCAACATACGGAAGCACCGGTTTGGGAAGTCCTACTTCAGCAGATTCATCGGATTTAAAAAATTATGTTGATAATGAAATTAAACCCGGCATTTTAGCCGGCAGAATTGATTTGGCAGCATTGCAAAATGCAAGAAATGCTTACAGAAAAAACAGAGATTATTCTGTGTTCTGGTTCTTAATTGCCTGGGGTATAAATGTCGCAGATGCTACTGTTTTCGGGCATTTAAAGAATTTCAATGTAAGCCCGGATTTAAGTATGAAACTAAGGCCAACCTTTGACCCTGTAACAAAAGTAGCCGGCGTTGGCTTGGTATTTAATTTCAGGAATGATACTAAGAAACTAAAAGAAGTAGTAAGATAATTTTATAATTAACAATGAATAATTGATAATGTAAGTTAATCTGCTCATCATAAGTTATTCATTATACTTTATTCACTATTCATTAAAAAAACATGAACATTGCATTAATAGGATACGGGAAAATGGGTAAAGCCATTGAAGCTATTGCTGTTGAAAAAGGCCACAACATTGTTTTAAAAATTGATTTACATAATGCTGAAGATTTTACAAAAGAGAATTTGTCTGAAGCAGATGTTGCCATTGAATTTACCAGTCCGCATAGTGCCTTTGATAATGTAATGAAGTGTTTATCTTTCAATATTCCGGTAGTTTGCGGTAGTACAGGTTGGTTAGATAAATGGTTAGAAGTAAAAAATTATTGCGAATCAACAAACGGTGCATTAGTTTATGCAAGTAATTACAGCATTGGTGTGAATTTATTTTTTGAGCTGAATACTTACTTAGCTAAACTGATGAATAAGCATAAAGAGTACGATGTTATAATGGAAGAAATTCATCATACGCAAAAAAAAGATGCACCAAGCGGTACCGCTATAACCCTTGCTGAGCAGGTATTACAAAATATTGATACAAAAGAAAAATGGGTTAATCACTTAAGCGAAAATCCATCAGACTTAACAATTATTTCAGAAAGAATTGACCCCGCACCCGGTACACATAAAATAAAATATCATTCAATTGTAGATGATATTGAAATTATCCATACGGCACATAGCCGAACAGGTTTTGCAAGCGGTGCTGTTTTAGCTGCCGAATTTTTAAAAGGTAAAAAAGGAATTTTTGGTATGAAAGAAGTATTGGGTTTATAATTTAAAAGCCAAACCTGCTTTTAATAATATTGAATTTGCATTGATTGATGGAGAGGAATTAGCAACCTGATAACCTGTGTAAGCTGCACCTATTTCAACTACACCTAAAAATTTAAAACCTGCTCCAACTTCATATAAAAAACTACTGCCACTGCTTGCTCCGGATGCATCAGAATTTTGAGAGGCAACGCCAACAGCCCCGTTCACAAATAATCCTAACAACAAATAATGACGAATACCTACTTTAAAAGGAACTACTTTATACTTATAAGATGTGCTTGAAAATGGATAATTAATGTACCCGGTAGATGCATATAACAGGTTTTTTCCTAATCCTATGCCTCCACCAACTTCAAAACCGGTACCGCCATTAACAGATTTACTAAAATCTCCCTGCGGATTGGCATAAGTAAAATTGCCGAATGCCAATACTTTAGGCAGCTTAATAATTTGTGCGTTCGTACTTACAGAAAACAATAACGTAATAACGGAAAGAGCCAAAAAATTAGTTACTTTGAGCATATTGACTATTTTTAATTTTAAAGAGTAGGCACAAAATAAGCTATGTTATCCAAAAAAACACAATATGCTTTTAAGGCTTTAATGTATTTAGCCGAAAAAGATAAAGATGGTCCTGTATTAATTGCAGAAATTTCAAAAAAGAAAAAAATTCCGCTGAAGTTCTTAGAAAATATTTTATTAGAATTAAAAAAAGCAGAAATATTAGACAGTAAAAAAGGTAAAGGCGGTGGTTACTTTTTTAGAGTAGCACCATCAAAAATTAAACTGGCAAAAATTATGCGTTTGGTTGATGGGCCGATTGCTTTGTTGCCTTGTGTAAGTTTAAATTTCTATGAACGATGTAAAAACTGTGATGAAAAATTCTGCGGATTGAATAAAGTGATGATTGAAGTAAGAGATTCATCGTTAGCTATTTTAGAAAACAAAACCGTTGCAGATATTGCCGGAAAAACTATTTAACCTAACCAATACCAATTTGTATGAAAAAAAACCTTATTACAAGTATTGTTACCTGCCTTTGTGTTATTAATTATTCATTCGCTCAGGTGGTAGATACTGCTGTTGTAAAAAAAACTAAAGTTTACGCATCGGGCAGAAACATTATTAAAACGAATCTGAGTTCATTGGCATTCAGTAATTATAGTTTTACATATGAAAGAGCTATTGGAAAGAAAGCATCAGTTTCATTAAACTATCGCTTTATGCCTAACGGAGATATGCCTTATCAAAGTCAGGTTAAAGAACTTATTAAAGATAACACTATTGACTTCGGTAATTTTAAAATAGGTGGTTATGCTTTAACTCCTGAATTCAGATTATACAGTCACAAAAACATGAGAGGTTTTTACATTGCTCTATATGGAAGATACTCAAGTTTTGATATGACTATTCCTATTAAATATACTTATACAACACCCGCTGGTAGTAACACAAAGTCTGCTTTATTTACAGGAAATGTTTCTGCAACAAGTGGTGGTTTTATGATTGGCACACAACATAATATTTTCAAAAATTGTGTAATTGATATATGGATTGTTGGTGCACATTTCGGCAACAGCTCATCAAAAGATTTAAAAGCCACTTTCAATCCTGCATTGTCCGGCACACCACCTGCACCGGGTTATAAAAGTGAACAACAAGCAATGCAGGATGCCATTAATGGTATTGATGCATCACCATTTAAAGTAACAGGTAAAGTTGATGCATCAGGTTCTTTTGCAACCTTAGATGCATCAGGCCCTTGGTTAGGCATCAGAGGTTTGGGCATTAATTTCGGAGTAAGATTTTAAATGTTTTATAGTAGGTCATTTCGAGGTTCGTGCCGAGAAATCTTATTTAAGTAGAAAAGAAGATTTCTCGTTGGGCATGAACCAATCTCGAAATGACAATCAAAACACTTCAACTATAACTTGTCTCCAAAGGAGCCCTTAGGACAATTCAACAAAAAAAGTCAATCATTAATGTGATTGACTTTTTATATTACTTACATATTTAAAAATACCTCTCATTAAACGTAGCATTCGCTGAATATATTTCAGCGTATTTAGCGATTTCTGCGAGAAAAAATTTTCGAATTACTTTGCATTGCTGTTTACTATTCAATATTCTGCAACATATCTTTTACCATTTTATCTAAATCATATTCGGGTTGCCATTGCCAGTCTTTGGCAGCCACACTATCATCAATACTTTGCGGCCAACTGTTGGCAATATTTTGCCTGTAATCAGGTTGGTAATAAATTTCAAATTCAGGAATATGTTTTTTAATAGATGCTGCAATTTCTTTCGGCGAAAAACTCATGGCTGAAATATTATAAGCCGTTCGTACAGAAATGGCTGCTGCAGGTGCTTCCATTAATTCAATAGTTGCCCTTATCGCATCGGGCATATACATCATCGGTAAATAAGTATCTTCCTGCAAAAAGCATTGATACTTTTTATGTTCCAACGCTTCATGAAAAATTTCAACAGCATAATCTGTTGTTCCGCCACCGGGTGCAGATTTATAGCTTATTAAACCGGGGTAGCGTAAACTTCTTACATCAACCCCATACCGTTGATGGTAATAATTGCACCAAAACTCTCCCGCATATTTGCTGATGCCGTAAACAGTTATCGGCTCAATAATAGTTTGTTGCGGGCAATGCTGTTTTGGGCTTGTTGGCCCGAATACGGCAATAGAGGAAGGCCAATACACTTTAGACAATTTTTCCTCTCTTGCTATGTCTAATACATTTAATAAGCCCTGCATATTCAAATGCCAGGCAAGGTTGGGGTTCTTCTCTCCCGTTGCAGAAAGAATGGCTGCTAATAAATATATCTGCGTAATATTTTGACGAATAACCTGCACATGCAGCATTTCTTTATTCATTACATCTAAGCTCACATAAGGTCCTGTGCCTTCTAATAAAGGGTTTTGCTCACGCAAATCGCTGGCAATCACATTATTGTTGCCGTAAATTTTTCTTAATGCCAATGTTAATTCTACACCAATCTGTCCGCTTGCACCAATTACTAAAATTTTTTCTTTTGCCATAATACTAACAATTGTTAGCACAAAGAAAAAGAAAAGCAATGTAAGTTCGCAGCAGAATTTTAATTCATCTTTACTAATTATAACTATTTATGCTACCAGATTACTTACAGGATTTATTCAAACAACAATCATACAACCCTGATAACTTTTTTTTAATTGCCGGACCATGCGTTGTAGAAAGCGAGGAATTGGTAATGGAAGTGGCAGATAAAGTTTCTTCAATCTGTAAACGGTTAGAAATACCTTATATTTTTAAAGCCAGCTACAGAAAAGCAAACAGAACAAGTGCATCATCTTTTACAGGATTGGGAGATAGTATCGGTTTGGATTTAATAAAGAAAGTTGGAACAACTTATCAATTGCCTACAACAAGCGATGTTCATGCACACGATGAATGTGCTGAAGCTGCCAAATATATTGATGTGTTACAAATACCTGCTTTCTTATGCAGGCAAACAGATTTATTAATTGCAGCAGCCGAAACCAACAAAGTTGTTAATGTAAAGAAAGGTCAGTTTTTAAGTGGAGAATCAATGCAATTTGCTGTTGATAAAATTAAAAAAGCAGGTAACGAAAAAATTATGCTGACTGAAAGAGGAACCACTTTCGGCTATCAGGATTTAGTGGTTGATTACAGGAATATTCCCATTATGAAAAAACATCATACACCTGTAATTATGGATTGTACACATGCTTTGCAGCAACCCAATCAAACAAGTGGTGTTACCGGTGGCAACCCACAAATGATTGGTACTATTGCCAAAGCGGCTATTGCCACAGGGGCAGATGGTTTGTTTATTGAAACGCATCCCAATCCTGCTGTTGCATTGAGTGATGGTGCTAATATGCTGCAATTAAATTTATTGGAAGGGTTGTTAGAACAGTTAGTGAAGTTGAGGAAAGCGGTAATTTGATGTATGATGTAACGATGTCTGATTTGTGTGACAGTAATAGTCAAATTCGAAATCAGCAATCATTCAATCAGACATCTTTACAAATACTTCAATGGATTTCTTCTGGCAGAAAAAATATACTCTTTCATCTTCATCCAGAAAGCCAGAATCATATAAATAATAACAGGAGAGCCGAACGTTAGAAACGAAATATAAATAAACCACATTCTGATTCTTGATGTGGCAATTCCCATTTTCTCACCAATAGCATTGCACACCCCGAATGCATGTAATTCCAAAAATTCACGTAATTTCTGCATAATCTTATGATTAAAATTTCATTGGGGATGTTGTAAAATTAGAAACATTCCCATTATAAAACACATTTTAAAAGCCTTTTGTTTTCACGTACATTCGCACCACGAAAATTTTTAGGTTAATTTTCAGAAATTGACCTTACTCATCAATATTATATCTTTCAAAATCTAAAAATTGAACTATGGCTTTTGACATTGAAATGATTAGAAAGGTTTATGCTGAAATACCTGCAAAAGTAGATGCAGCTAAACAAGCATTAGGCCGCCCCTTAACATTAGCAGAGAAAATTTTATTTGCACACCTGCATAGCGATATGAAGCTTGCCAATTTTGAACGTGGCAAAAGTTATGTTGATTTTGCACCTGATCGTGTTGCTATGCAGGATGCAACCGCTCAAATGGCTCTGTTACAATTCATGCAGGCGGGTCGCCCTAAAGTAGCAGTTCCTTCAACAGTGCATTGCGACCATTTAATTACTGCTAAAAACGGGGCTGCAGAAGATTTGGCTTTTGCTAATAATGAAAGTAAAGAAGTGTTTGATTTCTTAGCTTCTGTTTCAAATAAATACGGTATTGGTTTCTGGAAACCCGGTGCAGGTATTATTCACCAGGTGGTGTTGGAAAATTATGCTTTCCCCGGTGGAATGATGATTGGTACAGACTCTCACACTGTTAATGCAGGCGGTTTAGGCATGGTGGCTATTGGTGTTGGCGGTGCCGATGCCTGTGATGTTATGGCAGGCTTACCTTGGGAATTGAAATGGCCTAAATTAATTGGTGTTAAACTAACCGGTAAATTAAGCGGTTGGGCAGCACCTAAAGATGTTATTTTAAAAGTTGCAGGCATATTAACTGTAAAAGGCGGTACCGGAGCTATTGTTGAATATTTTGGTGAAGGTGCATCAAGCATGAGTTGTACAGGTAAAGGCACCATTTGTAATATGGGTGCTGAAATTGGTGCTACTACTTCTACTTTCGGTTACGATGAAAGCATGAGCCGTTATTTAAAAGCAACAGGCCGTGCAGATGTTGCTGCATTGGCTGATGGCATTAAAGAATATTTAACTGCGGATGCTGAAGTATATGCCAACCCTGAAAAATATTTTGACCAGTTAATTGAAATTAATTTAAGTGAATTAGAGCCGCATTTAAACGGACCGTTCACTCCGGATTTAGCTACACCTATTTCTAAAATGAAAGAAGCTTTGGAAGCCAATGGCTGGCCTAAAAAAGTTGAATGGGGTTTAATCGGTTCATGTACTAACTCTTCTTACGAAGATTTAAGTCGTGCTGCTTCTATTGCTAAACAAGCCGTTGCAAAAGGATTATCTACCAAGGCAGAATTCGGTATTAATCCGGGTTCTGAACAAGTACGTTATACCGCAAACAGAGATGGCTTATTAGGCACATTTACTGATTTACATGCAACGATATTTACCAATGCCTGCGGACCTTGTATTGGTATGTGGGATAGAATGGGTGCAGAGAAAAAAGAAAAAAACACCATCGTTCATTCATTCAACAGAAACTTTGCTAAACGTGCAGATGGTAACCCTAATACATATGCATTTGTTGCTTCTCCTGAAATTGTTGCAGCATTAGCCATTGCAGGAGATTTAGGTTTCAATCCATTGACTGATACATTGACCAATGAAAAAGGAGAACAGGTAAAATTAGATGCACCAAGCGGTGATGAATTACCGACAAAAGGTTTTGCTGTTGAAGATGCAGGTTATCAGGCTCCTGCTGCTGATGGCAGCAACGTTACTGTTAATGTTGCTCCCACTTCTAACCGTTTACAATTGTTAGATCCTTTTGCAGCTTGGGAAGGAACTGATTTAAAAGAATTGAAATTATTAATTAAAGCAAAAGGAAAATGTACTACTGACCATATTTCTATGGCCGGACCCTGGTTAAAATTCCGCGGGCATTTAGATAACATATCAAATAATTTATTAATTGGTGCTGTTAACTACTTTAATGAAAAAACAGACAATGTAAAAAATCAATTAACAGGTGAATACGGTCCTGTTCCTGCAACACAACGTGCTTATAAAGCTGCGGGTATTGGAAGTATTGTTGTGGGAGATGAAAACTATGGAGAAGGTTCATCTCGTGAACATGCAGCTATGGAGCCTCGTCATTTAGGTGTTCGTGTAGTACTTACCAAATCATTTGCCCGTATTCATGAAACCAACTTGAAAAAGCAAGGTATGTTGGCATTAACTTTTGCTAATAAAGAAGATTACGATAAAATTCAGGAAGATGACAGCATTGATGTAATCGGGTTAACAAGCTTTGCTCCGGGTAAACCATTAACATTGGTACTACATCATAAAGACGGCAGTAAAGATGAGATTATTGCTAACCATACTTACAACGAACAACAGATTGAATGGTTTAAAGCAGGTGCTGCTTTGAATATTATCCGCAGGCAGGTAGCAGGTAATTAATTATTCATTACTACTTATAAAAAAATCCTCAGTTAATAGCTGAGGATTTTTATTTTTATCTAAACAAACACCAGTGAACCGTAAAATAGTTTTAGGCATCTGCCTTCTTTTCTCAATTAAATCTTTCTCACAAAAAGATAGTATTGTTTTAAAAGATATTGAATGGGATAAGCATGCTCCTGCAGGAGTTATTGAATTATTCATTCCTTCAAACAACAGTTTGTTAGCAGGATTTATTTTAAAAGCTAACGGAATTGGTAAGCATCCAACACTATTGTTGTTGCACGGTTATCCAGGTAATGAGCGAAACTTAGATGTAGCACAGGTTGTACGAAGCAGAGGCTGGAATGTGATTTATTTTGATTACAGAGGTTCCTGGGGCAGCCAGGGAGAATTTTCTTTTAAAAATTGCGTAGAAGATGTTGTAAACGTTGTTGCATTCTGTAAAAAATATTCAGATTCATTAAAAATTGATACGAATAATATTTCCTTATTTGGTCACAGTATGGGTGGATGGGTAAGCCTGAAAGCGATTCAGCAAATATCATCCATTAAAAAAGCATTTATTCTATCTGCCTGGGATATTTTCAACCAGTATAAAAGACAATTAACAGGTGAAGAATTAAATGCATTTAATAAAAACTCAGATACTCTTGGAAAATATTTTGTATTACATGGCTCTTTAAAAAATAGGTTTCAGCCCGTAATAGAAAGAGATGAATTTTTTGATTTAGAAAAGAATTTATCTGCCTTAAGGGATAAGCAAATTGTTATGTTAGATGAACATGACAGGAACAAAAAAATAGCAGCAGCTATTCAGCAAGAAAAACCGAAATATTTTAAATACGAAGTTTGGCAAACGGATCATTCATTTACAAACAAACGAGTTTCTTTAATAAAAGAGGTATTACTGTTCTTAAATAAATAACAATTATAAAATGACATTGATTGCCATGTTACTTCCATGGTTATCTTTCTTTTTAAGAGGAAAGATTTTTACAGGCATTCTGTGTTTATTATTACAGATAACAATACTTGGATGGATACCGGCAGCAATATGGGCAGTAATTTCTTTACAAAATGCAAGAGCAGACAGAAGAACGAGAAAAATTATAAGAGCGATGAATAGTAGCAGATAATTTATATTACCAACATAAACAATCCGGATGAGTTCCTCCACTCATAACACCCAATAAACAAATGCCATTAAACTTACCGCCTGCTTTACCCTGTTGTTTACACCATTTATCGCACTCCTGATCGCATGTAGTTCCGGGATTAGTTACTGCTGTTCCGGTGCATGTACAAGTACAATCTGTTAATGCTACTGCCCATAAAGTTTGTGTAATAATGCCTACTATAAAATTATGAGGTTCTGCAGAAATCATAGAACCTAATGGTACACCTGAAAAACTACTCATTTGTAAATCAGGCAAACAAAGTGTTAAGGTTGACATTGCATTGAATGCAGTGGTAATATGTGCTGATATTGTTGATGCAGTAGCAGCGGGCATCGGAACGGGTTGACAAATACGGCTTGAAGCATGAGCTTGTGCTGCACCTAAATGTATTCCTCCAATAAAAAGTTGTTCTAAATTAAAACCTCTATCGCAATTAATACCTGCATTTCGAACTGCAACTTGCAATTCTTTAATAATTCCTTCTGATACCTGAGAGGCTTGTGTTCCTGTTAAACTACCAAGATTAGCACTAAAACTTGTAATTCTGTTTCTATCAAAAGCAATACATGGAAAAAGATTGAGTGTCGGCGTAACTATTGATAATGCAGCTCTTAAATCTGAAATTGTTCTTGCACTCATTGCACCCGGCTCATATACAGGGCGGGCCCAAGTAGTTCCCAAAGCAGTCATAGCATAAAAAAATGCTGATAATTCTTTTCTGCCAATTTTTATTGATGAAGAAGATGTGCTGCCACCTGAGCCAGAGCTAATTGCTGATGATGATGAATTAACCCATGTTTGATTATCCCACTTCAAACTTTTGCTTGCATCATCATAAATTGCATAAGTATTCCATCCGGTTGCATAAATACCGGTTGCACTATAAAAATATCCTTTAGATCTGCCATTAGGCATTATAAATTCAAGGTATTTCCCATTTTGAGAAATGGTAATCGATACTCCATTTACCATCCAAGTTCCTGCTATGTTTGGATAATTAATATTTGCTCTTGCCCATACCTGATTTGTCCATGTTAATGTATTACCATCAGCTGAAATATTCCCATAAGCCTTCCATTGTGCTGCATATATTTGATTAGAAGAGGTAAAAGTTGCAATCGAGTAAGTATTATTGAAAATAATTGTAATGTTTTGCTCATTCTGAATAATGTATGCCGGCGAACCGGTATTTCCATTTACATACCATGTTCCTGAAAGGTCTGCAGTGCTTTGTGCTTGGCTAAAACTAACTGAAAACAACGTAAGCAAGCAGCTTAATAAAACTGTTTTCATAAAGCAAATTTTGATGACTTTACAAAATACAAATAACTATTAAAAAAACAAATAGGCTAATCTCTTAAAAGTATTAAGCTAATTACTGCCCGATTCTAATGTTTTAATTTGTTCTAATAATCGTAAAGCTTGCTTTTGCGTTGTAATTGGTGTCGTATCTGCAGGTAAGTTATCAGTTTGAAAAGCTTTAGTATCGATATAACAAACAAAAAAAGGAATAAAAAATATAAAACCTTGTCAAGTGCAGATTTTATTAACGATTAATTTATGCTATTAAATTTTATTTGATAAATTTTTTAACGCACTTTCTATTTCATTATATAGAAAAATAAATCCGTTATCACGTATTTTTTCTGAGCTCACATTGGCACTCTTCAACACTTCAATACTCATTTCACCCAAAATAATTTTTAAAATAAATGCAGGAATATGAATGGGTATGAAAAATTTACCACGCATTATTTCAGCAAGTGTTAATGTTAACTTTTTATTTGATACAGGCTCTTGAGCCACTGCATTAAACACACCGTGTATATTATTTTCAATGGCGTATAAATACATATTACATAAATCATCCTCATGTATCCAGCTTATCATTTGCTTACCGCTTCCTAAAATACCTGCAATACCAAATTGCAAAGGCTTTTTAAATTCTTTCAAAGCCCCGCCATTATTGCTTAAAACAATGCCTGTTCTTAGTTTCACTAATCTAATACCCGATGCTTCAACGGGTTGAATACTTTCTTCCCAAAGCCTGCAGGTTTCTCCCAAAAAATCATGATTGGGTAAGTCGGTTTCAACGAACGGTTTTCTATCGGCTCTGTCCTCTCCGTACCAACCGATAGCACTGGCACTGATAACAGCTTTTACTTTATTAGGTAAGGTTTTTAAAGCTTTAACCAATAGTGCAGAGCTATGTACCCTGCTTTCTACAATTGCTTGTTTACGTTCTTCAGTCCACCTTTTATCTGCAACACCCTCTCCTGCCAAATGAATAATATAGTCTGCTTCCTCAATGGCTTCCTCATTAATTAAATCTGCACTTACATCCCACGCAGCATAAGAAAGATTTTTATAATGGCTATTATATTTTTCAGGATGACGGGTGAGAATAATTACAGTATAACCCTTATCCAATAATAAAGTTGTTAATCGTTTACCTATAGTACCTGTTCCTCCTGTAATTAAAACTGTTGCCATGCTACTTTTTTAATACAACAAAGTTTGTTTAAAAAGGTTAGTGTTGATGTTAAAAAAAGCTAATCAAATAAAACAATTGTATAGAAAGCTATTTATCTTTCACCCATAAACCCTGAACATGAAAATTGCTATTGTTGGAGGTGGAATAGCAGGCTTAAGTACTGCTAATGCTTTGAAGCTGGCAGGATTTCAGATTCATGTGTACGAACAAGCACCGGCTTTTACAGAAGTAGGTGCAGGCATTTTAATAGGTACGGGTGCCATGCAGATTTTAGAACAATGGAATTTAAAAAATATTTTTCTTGCACGTTCCATTCCCATTAAGCAAACTGTTATTACCAATACCTCTTTACAAAAAGTAGTTACTACGCCAACATCTTTAGTAGGTTATTCCATTCATCGTGCAGAACTTATTAATGTTTTAAAATCAACTTTAGCATCTGATGAGTATACCCTTAATGCAAGAATAGAAGATATTGAAGTGACTGAAGACAAAGTTTGTATTTCTTTAAATAACGAAAAATATTACTATGATTTTCTGGTAGCTGCCAATGGTATTAATTCTAATATCAGGAATCAATTTCTGCAACAAGTTAAACCAAGGCAGGTGCAACAGGTATGGTGGCGTGGCATAACCAAAACTAAACTGCCCGAAGCTTTAGAGAGTAAAATGTTTGAAATGTGGGGAATGAATAAACGCTTTGGTTTTATGCAAAAGCCCGATGGTGAATATTTCTGGTGGGCTATTTTATGGGAGAAAGAAGTGGCAGACAATCAATTCGATAGAACAGGGCTTGCAGAAAAGTTCAAACAATTTCATCCAGTAACACAACAACTGATAAGTAGCAGTACCACTTTTTTTGATACCACTATCAGAGATGTTAAAACGCATAATTATGCATGGCATACCAAGAGAATTGTTTTTGTAGGTGATGCCATACATGCCTGTACACCTGATATTGCACAAGGTGGCAGCCAGGCAATAGAAAGTGCTTATCAATTAGCTAAAAGCCTTCAACAATATAAAACTGACCTGAATAAAGCTTTTGAAGATTATGTGATTAAACGAAAAAAGAAAGCCGCTTTTATTAATGATACATCTTATCGTTTTGGCAGAATGGGGCATTATAAAGAACAATGGAAATACAACTTATTATTTACAACGCTACGATTACTACCCGGCTCATTCCTTAGAAACAAGATTAAAAAAATTAATGCTGTAGATTTATAGTGCTTACCATCTTATACAAGCAAACTAACCATGAGTAATATTGCCATAGCATACAACCAATGGGCTGAACAATACGATACCAATATAAATAAAACCAGAGACCTTGAAGCCGTTGCTTTACGCGAAACACTTAGCAGTGTTGCATTTGAGAATTGTTTAGAAATTGGTTGCGGTACCGGAAAAAACAGTGAATGTTTGATTACCAAGGCTAAACATGTTACTGCAGTTGATTTTTCTGAAGAAATGCTCGCAAAAGCTAAAGCTAAAATTACTGCTGAAAATATTTCTTTTATACAAGCTGATATTACACAAACCTGGACTTTTACTGATAAGCAGTTTGACTTAATTACATTCAGTTTGGTATTGGAACATATTGAAAACTTAGCACACATATTTAACGAGTGTAATAAGCATTTAAAAAATAACGGGCTTGTTTATATTGGTGAATTACACCCTATGAAACAATATGCGGGAAGCAAAGCAAGGTTTGAAACTGAAACCGGAACATCTGTTGTTGATTGTTACACTCATCATATATCTGAGTTTATCAATACTGCTAAACAAAAAGGTTTGTATTTACATGATTTAGCAGAATATTTTGATGAGGATAATAATGCGATGCCGAGAATTTTGAGGTTGATGTTTAGGAAAGTTTAATCTAATATTTTATATTTTTAAGAAATTTTAATTTCATACCTATTCAAAATTAATGAGAACAATAATTTCGCTATGCTTCTTACTTATTATTACAAATGTATTTGGACAAGTCAATTGCGATAGCTTATTCAATTTAGCTGATAAAAGCTACGAAGAAAAAGGAGCAAAAGAGGCAATTACTTTTTTTACTAAAATAATAACTTTAAAATGTCCTAATCTTTCGTTAGCATATAATAATAGAGGCTTTATGTTCAATGAAATAGAAGATTATAAAAGTGCTATTGCAGATTTTGAAAATGCAATAAAATTTGATTCTTTAAATCATGAAGCCTATGCAAATGAATCAACAAGTTATAACATGCTTGATAATTCATTAATGGCAACAATCTTAATTAATAAGGCAATTAAATTAGATACTAATAATTATCAGTATTACAAACTTCGTGGAGATATAAAATATTCTGAGGAGAAATTTGACTCTGCTATTATAAATTATAAAAAAAGTATTTCATTAAAGCGTGATTACTTGCAATTATATACATTGATTGCTCGCATCTATGAAGAAAAAAATAGAACTGCTATTAAAGAAGCAAATAATATTGATAGCTCTATAAAGAAAGATTTTAATCAGTTAACTTTTGCTAGTTCATTTTATAGAAACCGTGATAGTGCTGAAGCGATATTAACTTTATTAGTTGAAAGATTTCCGCAGAACAAATTATTGATTTTTAATAGAGCAGAGTTTTATAGACGTAATTTTCTTTACGATAAAGCAATTCCAGACTATCTGCAAGGTTTAAATGACAATAAAGAAAAAAATAAAAAGGAAGAGTCACTATCAAATCTTGCCAATTGCTATGATGGTATTGGTGATTATAATAATGCTATAAAATATTATACAGAGTCAATTAGAGTAAAGCCTAATGTTATAGCGTTTGCAAATCGTGGCCGTAGATATAAAAAACTTAATAATTTTAAACAAGCAATCTCTGATGAGGAAAATGCTATAAAACTTGACTCTACTTATGCTCAAGCATATTTAATTATTGGTAACTGTTATTTAGAAATGAAACAAAGAAAAAAAGCATTGGAATATTTCAAAAAGGGATTAGCTCAAAATCCTAAAGGAGAAATTAAAGACCTATTAGAAATGCAATTATCCAAGGTTGAATAAAAAATCCCGCTAATTAAAATCAGCGGGACTACATCTAAAAACACCCTTCGTTAAAAGTTAATCAGGTTTCTTACCTTCTAAAAAACTGTTTAAGGTTGAAATCTGTGTATTATTATTTTCATCTTTATCAACTGTGTATTTGCTGTAAAAATTTTCTACAGAAGTTAGCGTGTTACCAAATAATTCCATATTTCTTCTGATGTATGCAGGCACACTATCAAACTCTGCATTGTTATCTGCACTGTTTAAGTTGAAAGAAAGATTACGTAATTTTTGTAAACGTTCAGCAGCTTTACGGCGTTGATCTTCCAAGCCTTCGTCAGTTATGGCTTCCTGCGTAGTTACCGGTGCTTTTGTTTCTTCTGCTTTTTCTTTTATTTCAAACTGCATGGTTTCTTCTGTTGAAGCTTCCCAAACAAAAGTTGGTTTAGGTGCTTCAAATGCAGATACAGCAGGTGTTTCAGGTTTTACTTCTTCTTTAGTATCTTCCACATTTGAGGCATAAATATTGGAAGGCTTATTTAAGAAAGACGGAGCCTGTGCAACAACCGTTGGTGTTTCTGTAACAGTAAACTCAATTAATGGATTGATTGCTTCTTTTACTTCTTCTACCTTTTCTTCAGTTGTTGGTGTTGTTATTTCTTCCGGATGACTTAATTCAAAATGAACTATTTCAGTTTCTTTAGCATCTAACATAGCTTCTCTTTCAGCATCGTAAGAAGTATAGAAAGATTCATTCATTTCAAATAAAGAAATACTTTCTTCTTCCATTGTTAAATCACTTAACTGCGGTGCAAACGGGTCTTCATCAACAAACTCAAATGTTTGCTGTTGAAGAACAGGCTTAGCTTCCAGCTTGCTTTCTTCACCTTCTATGCCTAAAGTCATTACAATTTTTTCAGGCTTAGGTTCAGGCTTAACAACAGGTATTGGTTTTGCAAACGGATCTTTATGTTCAAAGCCTGTAGCTATTAATGTAATACCTATTTTACTTCCTAAAGTATTATCGTAACCCATACCTACAATTACATCAGTATGTTCACCTGCCTGTAAACGTAAGTAGCTGTTAATTACTTCCAACTCATCCATAGTACATTCATGCTCACCTTCAGCACTATTAATGTTTATTAAAATCCATCTTGCACCTTTAATATCGCTATCATTTAATAAAGGAGAGTTTAATGCTTCTTCAATAGCGGCCTGAGCTCTGTTTTCACCTTCTACTTCTGCTTTACCTAATATAGCTACACCGCCATTTTTCATAACTGTGCATACATCGGCAAAGTCAACAATTATGTGTCCTTTACTATTAATAATATCTGTAATACATTTAGCTGCAGTTGCTAATACATTATCTGCTTTACCAAATGCTTCTTTCATTTTCAGGTTGCCATATTGCATACGTAACTTATCGTTGCTTATCACTAACAATGTATCAACATAAGGCTTTAAAGCTTTAATACCTGCTTCTGCCTGTTGCATACGGCGTGGGCCTTCAAATGCAAACGGAGTGGTAACAATACCGACAGTTAACACACCCATTTCTTTACATAATTGAGCAACAATAGGTGCACCACCTGTGCCGGTACCACCACCCATTCCGGCAGTGATGAAAGCCATTTTAGTATTAACTTCTAAAATGCTTTTTATTTCCTGTAATGATTCTTCAGTAGCAGCTTTACCAACTTCGGGATTGGCACCTGCACCAAGGCCTTGTGTAAGATGTGGCCCTAACTGAATTTTGTTGGGAATGTTACTTTGTTCGATGGCTTTTGCGTCTGTGTTGCAAACAATGAAATCAACGCCATCAACACTTTGAGAGTGCATAAAATTTACAGCGTTGCTGCCACCACCTCCTACACCAATAACTTTGATGATAGAAGATTTCTGCTTCGGCAAATCGAAGTGAATCATAGTTGTACGGTTTAACGGTTAGTAAGTAGATGTATCCTTTGGTTTTAAACAGGGTTGGATTTTTATAAGTTTAAAGGTTTAAGTGTTTAAAAGTTTGCTTTGAATAACCTTTGTACTTTTAAACATTGAACACTTAAACTATTTTATTACCTGGTCTTCTTCTTCTTTGAATAAGTCAATTAAATTGTCTTTGAACTTATCCCAGAATTTCATTTTGTTGGCACGAACTTTAACATCAACACTTGCTGCTGGTTTTACTACTTCTGCTTTTTCTTCAACCGCTTTTTCAACAGTTAATGTTTTAGGAACAATTACTCTTTTAAACGTTTCAGTAAATTGTTTGTTTTTATGTTCGTAATCGCTGTAACCTTTTAAGATTAATCCTAAACAGGTTGCATACATCGGCTTCTTTAATTCTTCAATATGATTAGGTGCCAAATGCTCGTTTGGATAACCTATTCTTGCATTTAAGCCTGTTGCATATTCTGTTAACTGAATTAAGTGTTTTAGCTGAGAACCACCACCGGTAAGGATTACACCGCCATTTAAAGCACGGCTATCTAAACCGATTTGTTTTAAATGATAAGCAACAAAATCTAAAATTTCACTCATACGTGCCTGAATAATCTGTGCTAAGTTTTTAACGCTTATCTCTTTTGAAGGCATTCCTTTCAAACCAGGAATAGTTATAAAAGCATTTGCTTTTGCTTCATCTGCCAAAGCACTACCAAATTGTACTTTCATTGCTTCGGCCTGTTGTTTTAATACGCCTAAACCCATCCTTATATCATTGGTAATGTTTTCGCCACCGAAAGGAATTACTGCTGTATGTTTTAATATGCCTTCATAAAAAACAGCTAAATCACTCGTACCACCACCAATATCTAATATGGCTACACCTGCTTCCATATCAATCTCACTCATCACCGCAGATGCAGATGCTAATGGTTGCAACACCAAATCTTTTGTTTTTAATCCGCTTCTGTCAACAGCACGGTTAATATTTTTTATCGCATTTCTATCGCCTGTTATAATATGAAAATTAGCACCAACTTTTACACCGTTATAACCAACAGGGTCTTTAATATTTTGAATATTATCTACATGAAAATCCTGCGGAATAACATCGATAATCTGATCGCCTGCAGGTATAAAAGTTTTCTTTTGATTTTCTATTAACTGATCAACTTCCCAACGTTGAATTTCATTCTCAGGCTCTTGCCTAACCATATCGCCACGTGTTTGCAAGCTTTTAATATGATGACCTGCAATACCAACGTACACTTCATTTATTTCTAAGTCAGGATTACTATCGTAACAATTTTGTAATGCCTGATGAATAGCTTTAATAGTTTGATCAATATTCAATACCTGGCCATGCTGAACACCACTGCTGTTAGCTCTTCCGAAGCCAAGAATTTCTAATTTGCCATGTTCATTTTTTCTTCCGGCAATAGCAGCAATTTTGGTTGTACCAATATCCAATCCAACAATAATAGGTGCCTCATTCTGACTCATAGTATATTCTTTAACGTTATTCAGTTTCAGTTCTGCTTATTTAAAACTGCCTTTGGTTTGCCTGCACTCATAACAGGTTTACCCGAAACAGGCTTTATGGGTTTTCTGCTAACAGATAACGCAGTATTTGATTGTTTATTTTGTTGTGCTTTAAAATTTATTTTATTGTTTACTGTTTTTTTAACAGCCACAGCTTTTAATGAATCTGCCTTAATTATTTCGGCTGTTTTTACAGTAGCTGCTGAATCAATAGAATTTGTTTGTGCAGTAACACTTGAATCCTGTACTGCATTTTCTTTTCCCCTTCTTACCGCCACCACCTGATTATTGAACTGAACATTAATTTTACTGTAAGTATTAATACCGTTTTGCAGCCATGCCTGTTTATAAAAAGTATACAACCTATTAAATTTATCGTCAATATTTTCTGCATTACCTAATACAACAACATGATTACCTATTAACGGAACTAACTCAAATGTTGCCTGCGGTGTTATGTTTATCTGAGATACCTGAGCCATCCAGAAACTATCGGCATAAATATATTTACCTATATCAGTTAAGCCTTTTAACAAAACACTATCAGGGTTTGATAAAACAGGTTTGTTGGTTGGAAAGCCTGTAAACACAGGTACTCTGGCCGATAGCTTTTCACTCAAGGGTAAACGCAAAGCAGTACTGTCAACATAAAAAGATTGACCATCTTCAGTAAAAACTCTTGCTACCGGTTCTCTTTCTTCAATGTTTATATGCAATATTCTGTTATTATCAAAAAACAGGTTGGCATGTTTAATCCAAAGGTTTTTTTGTAATGCTGTTTCCAAAGCTTTTAAATCAACAGCACCCATTTTACGCTCTTTAATATTACCTGATGCATTAATTAAATCAATCACATCATCTTCATTAATAAACATTTCTTTTTCTGTACCTGTAATCTCAATTTTTATATCTGCACATAATTGTTCTTCTTTTTTTTGCATGGCTGCACCAAACAATACAATGGTGGCAACAGCCAATAAACTCCAAAGTATTGTTTTACCGATTTTTTTATAATTCGGTTTTGCTTTAGCTGCTTCTGGTAAAGCTTCTTCAGCAATTGGTTTACTATTTAATTTATTCTCAGCCATTTATTTTTTGTGTACTAAGCTTTGGTAGTGAGCTTGTCGAACTATAATTAAACTTTACTTGCGTCGTACTCTTGTGCGTTCAGCTCTTTATTCAACAATACTTTTTACTTTATTTACTAACACATCAATATCACCCGCACCTGCCATAACAATTAATTCAGGTTTTGTTCCTCTTATAAAATCTAACATAGCTTCTTTACCTAAAACCTGTTTATTACTTGCTTTCATTTTATTCAAAATCAATTCACTTGTTACCCCTGCTATCGGTAATTCTCTTGCCGGATAAATAGGTAAGAGAATTATTTCATCAGCCATATCTAAACTGGCTGCAAAGCCATCAGCTAAATCTTTTGTTCTGCTGAATAAATGCGGTTGAAACACCATTGTTATTTTTTGTTCACCATATAAACTTCTTACACCGCTTAATAATGCTTTTAACTCTTCGGGGTGGTGAGCATAATCATCAATCACCACATGCTTATCATTTTTTAAAGCATATTCAAATCTTCTTCTTACTCCTTTAAATGAAGCAACAGCAGCTTTTATTTTATCATCCTCTATTCCTAAATACTTAGCAACGGTTATGGCTGCAATACAATTTTCAATATTGTGTAAGCCACCCATATGTAGTACAACATCATTTAATAACCAATCTTTGCTTTTAACACCAAAATGATAAGAACCATTGATTACACTTGTTGTAGTTACATGAACATCTGCACCAACACCGGTGAATGATGAATACGATAATTGATTCTTATTTGCCAATTCATCCGTTCTGTGTAAACCATGTTTCTTAATCAACAAACCATCTGCTTTTACTTTTCCTGCAAACTGAATAAATGCATTCTCTACTTCTTCAGCGGTTCCGTAAATATCTAAATGGTCTGCATCCATTGCAGTGATGATGGCAACATCTGGCGATAACTTTAAAAAACTTCTGTCGTATTCATCTGCTTCAACAACTACAGTATTGTTTTCACTACTCCAGAAATTAGTATTATAATTGGCTGCAATGCCACCCAGAAAAGCATTACAGCCATAACCCGTATCTCTTAAAATATGAGCCACCATACTGGTTACAGTTGTTTTACCATGTGTACCTGCCACACACACATTAAACGATGCTTCCGTTATCCATTGTAATACATCACTGCGTTTTACAACTTCATATCCATTTTCTCTGTAATAATTTAACTCTTTATGTTCAGCAGGAATTGCAGGTGTATAAACAATAACACTGGCATGCTTATCAATCAACTCAATATTATCTTCATAATGCACCTTTATACCTTCTTGCTGTAATTGCTTGGTAAGTATGGTTTCCGTTTTATCGTAACCGCTTACAATAATATTTTTCGAATGGAAATAACGGGCCAATGCACTCATGCCAATGCCACCAATGCCAATGAAATAAACAGAATCCCCATGCCCTAAAGGGGTGTTATGAAATAATTTTGTTTTATTCGTAATATGTTTTTGTTCTTCAAACATTGTTATAACTCTATTTACACTTTCTACTTTATATACTTTACTTACTTAGCTCTTTTATTATTTCCAATGCTATTACAACATCTGCATTTGTTATTGCCAGTTTAGCAATATTATCCTGCAGTTTATGTTGCAGTGTTTCACTATGTATTAAATCAATGGTTACTTCAATTAATAATCTTTTAGCTTCATCATCTTTTACAATTAATGCAGCATTCTTTTTAACTAAATGCATAGCATTAGCAGTTTGATGATCTTCTGCTGCAAAAGGGAAAGGCACAAACACAACCGGTTTTTTAACCACACATAATTCTGTTACTGCCATTGCACCTGCCCTGCTTATTACTACATCTGCTGCTGCATAAGCAATTTCCATCCGTTCTATAAATTCACTAATCCAAATGTTTTTTTTGTTGGTAGCTAATGCCTTGTATTTAGCTGCATTGGTTTTACCGGTTTGCCAAATGAGTTGTATATTATTTTTTTCAAGAACGTCTAAATGTGTGGCAACCGCTTCATTAATACTTTTTGCTCCCAGGCTTCCGCCAACAACCAATACAGTTTTTAATGAAGCATCTAACCGTAATAACTCCATTGCTTCATTTCTTGTGATATTTGAATGAGCAATTGATTGTCTTACGGGATTACCCGTTATCATTATTTTTTCAGCTTTAAAGAATGCTTCCATTCCTTCACCTGCAACAAAAATTTTAGTAGCCCTTCTACTCAGTAACATATTACTCTTTCCAGCAAATGAATTGCTTTCATGAATAAATGTTTTAATGCCTCTTATCTGAGCAGAGCGTAATACAGGAAAACTTGAATAACCGCCAACACCAACAACAGCATCGGGTTTAAACTTTTTTAAAATGCTTCTTACCTGAATAAAACTTTCTAAGAGTTTTATGGGTAATGAAATATTTTTTATTAAAGAGCTTCTGTTAAACCCTGCAATTGTTAATCCAACAATTTTATAACCAGCCTGCGGAACTTTTTCCATTTCCATTTTACCCTTAGCACCAACAAATAAAATTTCAATGGAAGCGTCTTGCTGCTTCAACGCATTGGCAATGGCAATGGCCGGAAATATATGTCCACCAGTACCGCCACCTGCTATGATAATACGAAGCCCCCCCCGCCCCCTAAAGAGTGAGCCAGAAACATCTTTATTATTTTCAATATTATTCATTGCTCAATATTGTTATATCAGTACAAGTGTGCGACGCAACTACAGTTACATAGCAGCACTAACGTTGGGTACATTATTATTACTATTATTGTCAGCAGTATCTTCTTCAATAACTGCGGGAATTTTTCCTTCTGTTATTTCTACATTTCTTGCTACACTTAAAATAATGCCGATAGATGCACAGGTGAATAAGAATGAACTTCCGCCCATGCTTACCAATGGCAACGTAACACCCGTAACGGGAACAATATTTACATTAACAGCCATGTTAGCAACTGCCTGAATAGCTAACGTAAAGCTTAACCCTAATGCAAGAAAAGCACCGAATGCATAAGGGCATCTTCTGAAAATACTGATACACCGGAATAAGAATAAGAGATAAATAAAGATGATGAAGGCACCACCTAATAACCCATATTCTTCTATTATGATAGAATAAATAAAATCGTTATAAGCTTGCGGTAAAAAGTTTTTCTGTCTGCTGTTACCGGGACCTAACCCCATTAGCACACTACCATTGGCAATAGCAATTTTTGCCTGCTGAACCTGAAACGGTGCTTCTTTATCTTTTGCATATACAAAGTCTTGTACTCGTTTAACCCATGTACCAAACCTTCCAAATGAAATTGATTTTTCTGTTGAAACAGTTGCTGTTGTCGGCTTTTCCGGCTTACCATTATAAGTTAATACAGCAACGGATATAATTAATGCAATTGGAATTAATGCCACACCGATTAATAAAAAGATATGTTTTAAACTTACTCTGCCGATAAACATTAAGACTAATGATGTAGCACCGGTTAATAAAGCATTAGATAAATTAGCAGGCATAATTAATGCACAAATGATAAGTACAGGTATTACAGCCGGAATAAAACCCTTTTTAAAATCTTTAATTACTTCCTGCTTTTTACTTAACACTTTTGAGAGGTACATGAACAAAGCCAACTTAGCAAAGTCGCTGGTTTGGAATGTCATGTTAATAATCGGGAGTTTAATCCATCTGCTGCCTTCATTAATTTTTGCTCCGAAGAATAAGGTATAAATCAATAAAGGAATTGATATAAAAAACAATATAGTTGCCACTCTTGAATAAATGGTATAATTAATTCTGTGCAGGAAATAAATAATCAGCATTCCCATTACCATAAATGCCAATTGTTTAAAAAGATAAACCTCGTTATTTCCTTTATTCATTTTATAGGCAAGCGAACCGGTAGCACTGTAAACAACTAACACAGAAATTAAAGCCAATAAAATAACAATACCCCAAATGTATTTATCACCGGCTGTGCGTTTAAGCAGGCTGGCTCTTACCTCTTTTACAGATGGAATTTCGCTGAATAGAGTATCAAGCCCCCCCGCCCCTAAAGGAGTGCTTTGACGAACAGTATTATTTTTTACATTACACATCATTTCTCTAATTTGTTTTCATATTCCCCTTCAGGGGGTTAGGGGCTACAATTCTTTTACAGCTTCTTTAAATTGTTTACCGCGGTCTTCGTAGTTTTTAAATAAATCGAAGCTTGCACAGGCAGGGCTTAATAAAACAACATCTCCTTTGGCTGATAATTTAAAAGCAGTTTTAACACATTCTGCTGCAGAGCTTGTTTCAACTATTGTTGGTACAATATTTTTAAAGGCAGCAATAATTTTTTTGTTATCAATACCTAAACAAACAATGGCTTTTACTTTTTCTTTTACCAAATCTTCAATTAAAGTATAATCGTTGCCTTTATCAGTTCCGCCAAGAATTAACACTGTTGGCTTACTCATGCTTTCTAAAGCAAACCAGGTGCTGTTTACATTGGTTGCTTTACTATCATTAATAAATTCAACACCGCGAACGGTAGCAACAAATTCCATTCTGTGTTCAAGGCTTTGAAAGTCTTTCACAGCATCACGTATTTTTTCTTTTCTAATGCCAACTGTAGTGGCTGCAATGCAGGCTGCCATTGTGTTGTAGTTGTTGTGCTTACCTTTCAAGGCAAAATCGTAGATGCTCATGCTTACTCTTTCTTCCTGTATGCGAAGCATCATCTGATCGCCTTTAATGTAGCCGCCTTTTTTAATTTCATGTTTCATAGAGAATGGTAATGGGTTAGTATGAATGGTTAGTTGTTCTAATTTTTTTGTTATCACTTCATCATCATCACAATAAATAAAATAGTCAGCTGTTGTTTGGTTTTCAATGATTCTAAACTTGCTATTGATGTAGTTTTCAAATTGGTAATTGTATCTGTCCAAATGGTCTTCTGTTATATTCAATAACACGGCTACATCAGGTCTGAAAGTTTTTATATCATCCAATTGAAAAGAACTTATTTCGGCTACATACAACGCTTTAGGGTTTTCTGCTATTTGTTTGGCAATGCTGTAACCAATGTTTCCAACCAATGCACAATCCAACCCTGCTGTCTTACAGATATGATAAGTTAGAGCCGTTGTAGTGCTTTTACCATTGCTACCTGTAATGCCAATTATTTTACTATTGCCTTTAAACCTGTATGCCAATTCAAACTCACTTATTATTGTTATTCCTTTTTTACGAATTGCTTTCACCATTTCATTTTTTTCCGAAATGCCCGGGCTTTTCATTACTTCAGTTGCATTCAGAATATTTTCTTCCGAATGTTTTCCTTCTTCAAATGCAATTCCGTTATCAACTAATTCCTGTTTATACTTTTCTTTAATCACACCTCCATCACTCACAAAAACATCATATCCTTTTTGTTTCCCCAACAAGGCACAGCCTACGCCGCTTTCACCAGCACCAAGTATTACCAGCCTCCCCAAGCCCTCCGAAAAAGGGGCTTTAGAAACGTTCGTAATTTGATTTTGTTCAACAATCATTGCAGGCCAATTATTTTAAATATTCTTTGTTATCAACTTTTGTTCTTTGTTCAACTTCGTTGCGTCGCACACTTGTACATTCTATTCGTTTTGCATCAATCTTTTCCATCTAATCCTCCCCTTTCGGGGGAGTTAGAGGGGGCTTATCTAATCTTCAACGTCATAATACTTGCTACCACCAGCAATACAGTTATAATCCAGAACCGTAGTGAAATTTTATTTTCGTGAAAACCTTTTTTCTGATAATGATGATGTAACGGGCTCATTAAGAAAACTCTTCTTCCTTCACCGAATTTCTTCTTGGTGTATTTGAAGTAGCTTACCTGAATAATTACACTTAAATTTTCTACTAAGAATATTCCGCAGAAAATAGGAATCAATAATTCTTTACGAACAATAATGGCTAATGATGCAATAATGCCACCTAATGCCAGACTTCCTGTATCGCCCATGAAAACCTGTGCAGGATAAGCATTGTACCATAAGAACCCAACACAAGCTCCAACAAATGCAGCAACAAAAATGGATACCTCACCCAGATTAGGTATATACATTATGTTTAAATACTCAGCAAACAAATAGTTACCGCTTACATAAATAAACACACCGAGAGCAACACCGATAATGGCACTGACACCTGCTGCTAATCCATCTAAACCATCTGTAAGATTTGCACCGTTACTAACTGCAGTTATAATTAATGTAACAATGATGATGTATATAATCCATGTATATTTTTCTGCACCATTACCTATCCAACTAATCAACCTACTGTAATTAAACTCATGGTTTTTTACAAACGGAATAGTGGTAATTGGAGTTTTAACTTTTACAAAAGTTCTTTCTTCTCCATTGATATCATGAATAATTATGTTAGAATCTTTTGCAAGCCTTTCACCTTTTTGCAAAAATTGTCTTGGTTGATTGCTATAGACTTCTCTTTCAACAGTTACAGCATTGCTGAAGTAAAGTGTAACACCAATAATAATTCCCAAACCAACCTGACCAATAATTTTACTTATGCCTGCTAAGCCATCGCTATCTTTCTTTTTATATGCTTCGCCTTTTGCTTTGGCAGCCTGACGGGCTTTTATTTTAAAGTAATCATCTAAGAACCCGATAACTCCCAACCATACTGTACACAAAATCATTAAGCGTACATATACTTTATCAAGATTTGCAAATAATAGAGTTGGTATTAAAATACTTAAAAGAATTATTAAGCCACCCATAGTTGGTGTTCCTTTCTTTTGCATTTGCCCTTCTAAACCTAAGTCTCTAACACTTTCACCAATTTGTTTTTTCTGTAAATAAAGAATAATTTTTTTACCGAAAACTGTTGCTATAAGTAATGATAACAACACAGCCATTGCAATACGAAAAGTTTGGTATTGAAACAAGCCCGCACCACTGAAGTGATATTTTTGTTGTAACCAGGTGAATAAATGATATAGCATAATAATTAAGAATTAAGAATGAATAATTGGGCTTTTATGTATTATTAATTATTCATTGTTATTTGTTCAATCGTTCAAACATTTCTTTCAAAACTTCTTTGTCATCAAAAGGATATTTTATTCCATTGATGTCCTGATATTTCTCATGTCCCTTACCTGCTATTAAAATAATATCATCACTATTCGCTAAGCTCACAGCAGTTTTAATAGCTTCTTTTCTATCACTGATTGAAATGTATTTTTTCTTGGCAGCACTTGTTAATCCAACTTCCATATCAGCTAATATTTGCAGAGGGTTTTCAGTGCGTGGATTATCACTGGTGAGGATAACCTTATCGCTTAAATCACATGCAGCCTGTGCCATAACAGGACGTTTGGTTTTATCTCTATCACCTCCGCAACCAACAACTGTTATAATTTGTTCGTGGCCTTTACGCAGCTTACGAATGGTTACTAAAACATTTTCCAATGCATCGGGTGTATGAGCATAATCAACAATGCCGATAATTAATGTGCTGCTGATGATATAGTCAAATCTTCCTTCAGCTCCTGTTAATAAACTCAATGCAGTTAATACTTCATCATTCTTTTCTCCTAAACAAATTGCTGCACCATACACTGCTAATAAATTGTATGCATTAAACTCTCCTATTAATCTGAAGTGAACTTCTTTATCGTTCACTAACATTTGTAAACCTGTTAGTGCATTATCTAAAATTTTTCCTTTAAAATCTGCAATTGTTTTTAAGCTGTAATAATATTTTTTAGCATTAGTATTCTGCAACATCACTTCGCCACGCTTATCATCTTTGTTTGATATAGCGAATGCTGATGATGACAATGAATCGAAGAAAGATTTCTTTACCCTTATATACTCATCAAATGTTTTATGATAATCCAAATGATCATGTGTTATGTTGCTGAAAATGCCACCTGTAAATTGTAAACCAGTAACGCGATGCTGATGTATAGCATGGCTGCTTACTTCCATAAACACATGCGTGCAACCTTCATCTTTCATATGTTTTAATAAAGCATTCAAACTAACTGCATCAGGCGTTGTATGTGTTGCCGGAATTATTGCTTCATTAATTTGATTTTGCACTGTGCTTATCAAACCACATTTATATCCTAACTGCCTGAACAATTTGAATAATACAGTTGCAATAGTTGTTTTACCGTTTGTTCCTGTAACGCCAACTAATTTTATTTTAGTTGATGGTTCATCGTAAAAATTATTGGCAATAAAAGCAACAGCTTCATTACAATTGTTTACCAATAAATAGGTAACTTTTTCATTTATTATTGCAGGAAGTGTTTCACATACAATTGCAACAGCACCTGAACCAATAGCTTTTTCAATAAACTGATGACCATCTGATAAACTTCCTTTAATAGCAACAAACAAAGAGCCTTCACCAACTTTACGCGAATCAATCTGTACATCTTTTATCAATACAGCTGTACTGCCATGCACTTCTTTCAAATGCACTTTATACAATATGTCTTGCAGTGTACGCATTGATTAACTTTAGTTTAAATAAAGATTGATGACCTGACCCTTTGCAACGGGAATACCTGCTGCAATTGACTGTTCTGTTACCTTACCTTTTCCTTTAATATTTATTCTTAGGCCTAAATCATTCTCACAAATACTAACAGCATCTTTTAAACCCATACCTTTTAATGAGGGCATTTTATTAGTTTCAATATTCCTGTTATTAACTGTAACATTTCCTTTAGCAGCGGTTATATCTGTCCAATCATTTGCAGGTGTTGATGAATCTTTATACTTCACACTTAATGATTGCATTACCTGCTTTACATCTGTTTTGTAACCTGCATATCTGAAAATGCTGCTATCGGTTTTTGCATTGTTTGGTTTTGAATTATTCTGAATAACCCTTGTTGTATAAAGCCTGTCTGCAATTTCTTTAAATACCGGTCCGGCAACATCTGCACCATGCCTTTTAATTGCATGAGGTTTATTTTTAATAACTACCAAGCATGTATATTGGGGGTTTTCTGCAGGAAAATATCCTGCAAAAGATGATTGATAAATTTCATCTGCATAGCCCTTATTTCCATTGGCCACTAATGCTGTTCCTGTTTTACCTGCTACTTTATAAGGCGTATCTTTAAAAAGTTTTGCAGCCGTACCTTCAATACATACACCTTCTAAACATTCTTTCAATTGTTTTAATGTGGCATCGCTGCATATTTTATCTATTAGAACTTTTGGTTGCATTTCTTTAATCAACGTTCCCTGCTCAGTTACAGCTTTTACTAAAAACGGTTTCATCATAGTGCCGTTATTAGCAACGGCATTGTACATAGTTATTGTTTGCAATGGCGTTACAGCAATGTTGTAGCCAAAAGCCATCCATGGTAAAGTGGTAGCACTCCAGTATTTACTTCCCGGTTTATAAATGATTGAATTCCGTTCACCTGTTAAATCAATACCTGTTATGGTATCCATATGCACCTGATGCAGATGGCGGATAAATTGGTGAGGATTACTTCCATAATTAGCATAAGCCAATTTTGCCATACCCACATTACTACTTAATTCGAATGCCTGTTTAACGGTAACATCATATCTGCCATGTTGCTCACTGTCAAAAACAGTTTGGCCATTTATCTTCCATGTACCACCTTCTAAGTTTACTATATTATTTAAGGTTATCTTTTTATCTTCCAGCAAAGCAATCATTGTTGCCAGCTTAAATGTAGAGCCAGGTTCTGTTGGGTTGATGGCATAATTAAAATCTTCATGATAAGCACCATCACTTCCCTTACCCAAATTAGCTATGGCTTTTACTTTACCTGTTTTGGTTTCCATTACAATAGCACAACCATGCTCTGCTTCGTTTGCAACCATCATTTTCATTAAAGCATTCTCTGTTACTTCCTGAACAAACACATCTAATGTGGTAATAATATCTTTACCGTTTTCTGCTTCTGTTTCTAAAGCATCTTCAACGGGAATGCTTACACCGCCTGCAATATAGCGTACCAATCTGCTGCCGCTTCTTCCTTTCAATACACTATCATAAGCCATTTCTAATCCCACTTTAAAAGAATCTCTTGCTAAACCGATTGTTCTGAATGCCAAGTTCTGATAAGGGTTTAAGCGAATATCTTTCTGCTCAAACTTGAAACCGCTTTTATATTTTCCCTGCCTTACTAAAGGAAATTTATTTATTTCCTGATACGCTACATAAGTTATCTTTTTTCTTAATAAGAAATTTCTGTCTTTAGTATTATAACCTTCCTGTAAAATTTTTTTATACGTTGCTGCAGAATTGTCTTTAAATAAATTAGCCAAACACAAACTCAATGAATCAATATTTTCTTTAAAGCGTTTACCGTTCTTTTCTCTCAAACCATCAGCGGCAAAATCTATTAACACGTCAAACTGAGGAATACTGGTACTTAGCATTTGTCCATCTTCACTAAATATGGTTCCTCTCTCAGCATCAATTTCCTGTATACGTTCATGTAAACTATCGCTCATACTACGCCAATGGCTACCTTGCACTTGCTGTATGTATGCAGCTTTACCGATAATAAAAATGCCAACCACAGCTACTAAAATGTAGCTCAGGTAAACTCTCCATAATATGTCGCGTTTTACATCCATTATCTTTTTTCTAATTGCAATCTTTGAGGCATTTGTTTAGAAACTTTCAATCCCAATGGCTCTGCCTGTTTTACTATCTGTGCTTCTTCACTTTTATACATTACTTCACTCTTCAATGTTTTGTATTCATATTGAAGCTGCTTTACTTCATTCTCCGTTTTACTGATGTTTCTGATTGTTTTATCTGCAACGTGACCGTTAGCTATGTATAACACACCTAAAAAACACAGGAACAAAAAGAAGTTCATGTTGCCTGTAATCCATTGATAATTGAAAACTTTTTTCAACGGGTTTTTACTGTTGTTGGTATTTGCTGTTGGTACGGACATTTATATTTTGGTTATCAACTTTTTTGTTTTCATAGCATCGTTCCTTGCGTCGCACACTTATACGTTCTGTTCTTTATTCAGCATCGTGAAGCGTTAAACGTGAGTTGTGAAATACATCATCCAAAACTCACTTCTCCTTTTTCACTTTTCACCTTTCACTTTTTGCTTCTCACATTCTCTCCACTACTCTCAGTTTGGCACTTCTGCTTCTTGTATTACGTTTCAACTCTTCAGTATTTGCTGTTATTGGCTTCTTGGATATCGGGTTGAATATTTTTTCTTTTACATCTTGCACGAAAGGATTGTACGGCAACTCATCAAAACTACCCTCGCGAAAAAAGTTCTTTACTAACCTGTCTTCTATTGAATGAAAAGTAATAATGGCAGCTCTGCCACCTTTCTTTAACACAACAGGCAACTGTTGCAACATTTCTTTCAATGCTCCGGTTTCATCGTTTACTTCCATCCTTAATGCCTGAAATACCTGAGCCAGGTACTTATTAGGATTGCCTTTCACCACTGGTGCTATTAACGATTTGAATTGTTCTATTGTTTGCAATGGAACCTGTTTGCGGTATTGAACAATATGTTTTGCTAATGTTTTAGAATTGCTTACTTCTCCGTATTGCTCAAACATTTTGTGCAGCTGCTGTTCCGTGTAATTGGCTATAATGCTTGCTGCTGTTACTTCCTGCTGTACGTTCATTCTCATATCAAAAGGTCCATCAAATCTTATCGAGAAACCTCTTGAACCTTCATCAAACTGATGCGAGCTTACACCCAAGTCTGCCAATACACCATCAACTTCAGTTACACTATTCAACCGAAGAAATCTTTGCAGGTGGCGAAAATTGTGTGGCACAAAAACAATTCTTTTATCATCGGGTACATTTTTTTGTGCATCTGCATCCTGATCAAATGCAAATAATTTTCCATTTGTTCCCAGCTTTTCCAAAATGCCTTTACTATGCCCGCCGCCGCCAAAAGTGCAATCAACATAAACACCATTTGGTTGAATGTTCAATGCATCAATAGATTCTTGAAATAAAACAGGGATATGATAATCAGAAATTTCTGATTTGAAATTGCTGATTGCAGACTGCTGATTTGAATTGTTTTCATTCATAATTCATCAATCATAATTTTTCATTTCCCATCATTACTTCTTTTGCTAGATCGCTAAATGCATCTGGTGAAAAATCCTCAAAGAGCTGTTTGTACTTACCGGCATCCCAGATTTCGAAACGGTCTAAAGCAGCAGCCAACACCACATCTTTAGCCAAACCTGCATATTCTTTTAAAGAAGCGGGAAGCAACATTCTGCCTGCACTATCCAATTCTACCTCTGTTGCTCCGCCCAAAAACTGGCGGCGGAATTGCCTTACCTTCGGGTCGAAATCATTTAACTGGCTAATCTTGGCAATAATCAATTCCCAACTTTTTAATGGATATAGTGTGAGACATTTTTCGAAACCACGGCTTATGATGAAGCGGTTCTCTCCTTCCGGCAATTGTTTTTTCAAACCGCCGGGAATGAGAAAACGGCCCTTCGCATCAACCGTTGCTTCATATTCTCCGTGAAATCCATTCATTTGTGGGTAATTATTTCTTGATTTACCATTTATTGACACAAAATAACACTTTTTCCCACTTTTAATGCAAATTTCAGTCATTTGTATTTATCCACCTGTTATTAAATGGGCTAAAGTCAATACAGTATTGAGTTACGTGGATTTTAACAATTTTATTATGTGTTTTAAATGTGAATAGCTGTGGAAAACCAATAAAAGGCTTACCAGCATTGAATTTCATAACAATAAAACGAGAAAAATGGCAACTACAGGCTACTCAGGCACACCATTAATAAAGAAATTGGGCATTCAACAGGAAATGAAAATTGTATTGGTTAATGCACCTGAAAATTATTCTCAGCTTTTAGAAGCAGCTATTTCACAACAAATAACTACAAAATTTTCCGAAGCCGATTTTGTTCATTTGTTTGCAGTAAGTAAAAAAGATTTAACCAATCGGTTTACTGAAATTATTATGAAAGCAAAACCGAATTGTATTATCTGGATTTCATGGTATAAAAAATCAGCCAAACTTGAAACAGATATTACCGAAGATGTAATAAGAGCAATTGTTTTGCCAACAGGTTGGGTTGATGTAAAAGTTTGTGCAGTTAGTGATATTTGGAGCGGATTAAAAATTGTAAAGCGAAAGAAATGAACCCTAAAGAAATACGCATAGCAGATTTTACTTATGAACTACCTGATGAGCGAATTGCCAAATATCCTTTACAACCAAGAGATAGCAGTAAGTTATTAATTTATAAAGATGAAGCAATAGCAGAAACTGTTTTTAAATCTATTGCTGAACATTTACCTGAAAATACTTTCTTAATTTTTAATAACACCAAAGTTGTTGAAGCAAGAATATTATTTGAAAAAAATACAGGCAGCATTATTGAAATTTTTTGTTTGGAACCAAGTGAAGTTTATAGTGATATAACAACAGCAATGCTTCAACAACATAAAGTACAATGGAAATGTTTGGTTGGTGGTGCAAAAAAATGGAAAGAAAAATCGCTGATTAAAAAAGTTACTTATAATGAATCTGAGCTGATTTTGCGTGCAACAATTATTCAAAAATATAATGATTATTTTTTAATTGAATTTGAATGGGATAATACTTTATCATTTGCTGAAGTATTGCATGCAGCCGGGGTTATACCGCTTCCGCCATATTTAAACAGAAAGGCTGAAGCTGTTGATGCATCAACCTATCAAACTATTTATGCTAAACACGATGGTTCTGTTGCTGCACCCACTGCTGGCTTACATTTTACACAAGCTATTTTTAAATCTTTAGAACAAAAAAATATTTCAGTTAATAATATAACGTTGCATGTTGGTGCCGGAACTTTTATGCCTGTAAAATCTGAAACTTTACAAGGTCATGAAATGCATAGTGAGTTTATTGATGTTAGTATAAATTTCATTCAGCAATTATTAAAAGCCATTCAACAAAAACAAAAAATTGTTTGTGTAGGAACAACAAGCATAAGAACAGTTGAAACTTTGTATTGGATGGGAGTGAAAATAGAAAATGAAAAATGGAAAATAGAAAATGGGGAAATAGTTATTCAACAATGGGATGCTTATGAATTAAATAATTCTGTAACTATTGAAACTGCATTACAATCGTTAATTAATTGGATGCAGCAAAACAACAGACAGCAATTAATTACTAAAACACAAATTATTATTACACCTGCTTATCAATTAAAAATTGTTGATGGTATTATTACCAATTTTCATCAACCGCAATCAACACTGCTATTATTAATCAGTGCTTTTGTTGAAGATGATTGGAAGAAGATTTATAAATATGCTTTAGCAAATAATTTCCGCTTTTTAAGTTATGGAGATAGCAGTTTGTTATGGAAGAAAAGCTAATGCTGTATTAAAGGTATTTCTATAGTAAAAATACTTCCCTTACCTAAAGTGCTGTCTACATTAATTTTACCGTTGTGTGCATCAATTACAGATTTTACATAACTCATTCCTAAACCAAAACCTTTTACATTGTGCACATTGCCGGTATGGGCTCTGTAAAATTTTTCAAATACTCTTTTCACTGTTTCCTTACTCATACCAATTCCATTATCTTCTATACTGCAAATCCAGTATTTATTAGTTGACAGTGTTTTAATAATAATAGCAACGGCTTCATCTTCTTTAGAATACTTTATTGCATTATCAATTAAGTTAGAAATAAGATTGGTGAAATGAATTTCATCTGCATTTATCTCGTCATTTTCTGTATCAAACTGCAATTCAACTTTAGCCTCTTTTTGTTTTAGTTGTAAATCAAAATTGTCTAATACTTCTGTAATTACTGCATGAGCAGATATAGGTTTAAAGTTTAATTTCAATTCCTGTTTTTCAGACAAAGCAGCCTGCAGAATCGTTTCTACATGCTTATTCATTCTCTTGTTTTCTTCTTTAATTATACTACTGAAATATTCAAGCTTGGTTTTGTCTTGCTGTACTTTTTCATTACGTATAGCATCTATTGCTAAGGATATAGTTGCTAAAGGAGTTTTAAACTCATGCGTCATATTATTAATAAAATCACTTTTTATTTCACTGAGTTTCTTTTGATTTAATAGTGTTCTTACGGTAACATAAAAGGCTGCTATGATTATCAACATAAAAACACCTGCACCAACTAATACCCATGTTAATGATTCCAGCATTTGCTTTGTAAAATCTGTAACTGTTACTATTAAACTTTCACTTCCGCCTAAGCCTTCAAAAGCTGTTCCCGTATCAGGTATAATGGGCGTAACGAAGTTTTTATTTTTTACCGAATCATAAAATGCAATATGAAAATTATTACTTCGCATTTCATATTCATCATCTTTATCTACAATAGCAAATTCAAAATCAAACTGTTTTAAATCTGCATTATCAAAAGCGTCTCTTATTTTTTTATGAATATCATCTTTAGTAAAACGGTCTCTTATTAGTTGAGGCTTTATCAATCTTAAAAATTCAGACCCCAACCCTTGCCTTTTTGGTAATTTTAAACTGGGGCCACCGTAAGCTGCGTTACTTAATTGTTCTCCTAATTGCAAAGTAATTTTCTCTACTTTACCATATAGCTGTGCCCTTCTTAATGCTAATAAATTATTTAACCATGAATATTGCATGGTAATTAATCCTACCAGAGAAAGCGAAACCAATAAAATAATAAGTGGTAAAGTTTTCTTCATTGTTACAAATATAAATGGCTGCTTTTGCTGTAAAAATAAATCCACCGTTTTTTAACGCAGCGTTACAGGTTATTTGTTGCTCTTACCAAAAAAATGTACTTTGAAGTATGGAATTAATTAGTCCGGGTTTACTGTTAATCTCTGATCCATTTTTAAAGGATAAAAATTTTGTGCGTACAGTTGTTTTAATATGCGATCATCAAACTGATGGCAGTGTTGGTTTTGTTATCAATAAAAAATATGATTACCCAATCGGTTATTTAGTTAGTGGTTTAGAAGATTGTGATTTTCCTGTATATGTTGGCGGACCAGTTGAAACAGACTCTGTTCATTTCTTACATCAAAGACCGGATTTAATTGAAGGCGGTTTTGCGGTAACTAAAAATATTTATTGGGGTGGCAATTTTGAACAGGTAAAAATTTTGTTACAACAAAAATTACTTACACAAAAAGATATTCGCTTTTATATAGGTTACAGCGGTTGGGATGCAGAGCAGTTAGAAGCAGAAATAAAAGAAAAAAGCTGGATTACCAGAACAGCCACACAGCAATTAATATTCAGTAAAAATGTTGATACTATTTGGAAGCAGGCTCTGCAAGGGCTTGGCGGCGAATATGAGTTAATGATTAATTATCCTTTAGACCCACAGTATAATTAAATCTTCATCTCCTTCACATCATTACTTACAATTAATCTACCTAAAGTTTTTTGTTTTACTTCTTCAACAGAAACACCCGGTGCTGTTTCTAATAATAAAAAACCTTTATCTGTTATTTCTAATACGGCTAAATCTGTAACTACCTTTTTAACACATTTTACTCCTGTTAATGGTAATGTACATTCAGGTAATAATTTACTTTCACCTTTCGGATTAGTATGCATCATAGCGACAATAATATTTTTTGCACTGGCTACTAAATCCATTGCACCGCCCATTCCTTTCACCATTTTACCGGGAATTTTCCAGTTAGCAATATCACCGCTATCGCTTACTTCCATGGCACCAAGTACAGTTAAATCAATTTTTCCGGCACGTATCATTCCAAAACTTTCGGCACTGTCAAACAATGCTGCACCTTTAATCAAAGTCACTGTTTCTTTTCCTGCATTAATTAAATCTGCATCCACCTCTTCTTCAGTAGGGTATGGCCCCATTCCTAAAATACCATTCTCACTTTGAAAAATAACAGTCATATCAGCAGGCACAAAATTCGAAACCAATGTAGGAATACCGATTCCCAGGTTCACATACATACCATCCTGTAATTCTTGTGCAATGCGTTTCGCAATTCCGAATTTATCTAATGGCATAAAACAATTTTGGGTTTACGATGTATGATGTACGATGTACGATTTTTATGTAATCAACTTTTGTAATACTATTCAGCTTTCGTTGCGTCGCACACTTGTACATTTTGTGCTTTATTCAACATTATTAGTTATTCATTTTTCATTCTTAATTGCCACAGTTCTTCTTTCAATTCTTTTCTCATAATTGCTTCCTTCAAAAATTCTATGCACATAAATACCTGCAACATCAATTGCATCTGCATCAAGCTCTCCCGGCTCAACTAAATGTTCCACTTCTGCAATGGTTATGTTAGCAGCCTTCGCCATACTGGTAGAAAAATTTCTTGTTGCTTTTCTGAAAACAAGGTTACCCAATTTATCTCCCTTCCATGCTTTAACCATTGCAAAATCCGCATGCAGTGCGTATTCCATCAAATACATTTTATTATTAAAAGCTCTTACTTCTTTACCTTTTGCAATTTCAGTTCCGTAGCCTGCCGGTGTATAAAACGCAGGAATACCCATTGCTGCCATTTGTATTCTTGTTGCTAAGGTTCCTTGAGGAATTAAATCAACTTCTAATTCACCACTTAATAATTGTCTTTCAAACTCAGCGTTTTCGCCCACATAACTGCTCATCATTTTTTTAATCTGTTTGGTTTGTAATAACAAGCCCAAACCAAAATCATCAACACCTGCATTGTTTGAAATACAGGTAAGATTTTTAATTCCTTTCTTTACTAAAGCTGCAATACAATTTTCGGGAATACCATTTAAACCGAAACCACCTAACATAAGTGTAGCACCATCAGGAATATCTTTTATGGCTTCATCGGCATTGGCAAGCACTTTATTCATATGCTAAAATTTATTCTTCTTATACAGCCGGTCGTTTTCTTTTTGTTTCATTCTCTCTGCATAAGCAGTTACAGAATCTAACAATATTTTCATTTTATCAGGCCTTGTATCAAAATATTTATACGATGCATAAAATGCTTCTTTAGTTAAATGATGCTTCTTTAAAATTTCCTGATAAAACTGCACATTCAATTTCTTCCCTTTTTGTAAAGTATCTTTTACCACAATCATATTGCTTAGTTCTTCTGCACTCAACATTTCAAACATTACTACCTTCATGGTATCAACCGGCAATACATTCTGAGTATGGTTATAATTGCTTTTGCAGGCTACAGTAACAACTACAATTATTGCAAAAAAAAATCGCTTATTCATTTATTTTAATTCTTCTTTATATATCGCTGCACCTGCTGCATCTAATTTGCTTAATACTTCTAATGCTCTTGCTTTTATATCTAAGTCTGCTTTCTTAAAAATACCAATGAACTCCTGTGTTTTAGTTTGTGTCAGAAACTGAACAATCATTGTATTAGGTATTTCTTTATTAAAAGCCTGTAACTGAACTAAAGACTGCAAAATATTACTACGGGCTTCCTGTTCATTATCATACATTTTGTCTAAACCTGAACGGTAATAAGCGTATATCACATCATGAATAATATTGTTTCTGGTATTCACTAAATTTTCAGCTAACCAATAACGGTTACGTAAGCCATCAAAAGAACGCCATCCGTTAATACCGCTTCCTTCAGGAGCATTGTTAACAATATTCTGTGCTTTTTGATAATATGTTTCTCCACCTTTGGGTGAGAAAGAATCAAAATCCAGTCCGATAATTAAATACGCATAATACGCCAAACACGCTGGTAGATTGGCTTTCAGAGCATCTGTACCCTGCACTCTGTTATCATTAAATTCTATGGGTTGGTACTCAAGATATTTAAACAGTACGTCCGGATCTTGAAAATTTACAATTGCAGATTGATAAGATGCATTGTAAACCGGTCTTGCAGCCTGCACAATTAAAGTAGCTTTATAAGTATTTTGTTCAGAACCGTTTTCAATATTTAAAACAAAACTGCAATTAATTCTTTCATTTTGTTTGAATGATTGGTTCGTCCACTTTCTGCTGTTTAAAAAATCTGTTAACTGTGTTTGAAGCGTAATAAATATTTTCTTATCAACCGAAGTGTTTACTCTGCTTGCATTAATATTTACTTTAGCTTGTAACTCTTGTGCATGAACGTAATTATTCAAGCAGGCAAAACAAAGTACAGCTGTAATTTTTCTAAACATTTTTTTCAATAATGTATTGAGCAATATCTTCCGCTACCTGATTTTTTGATTTTAATTCAAAATTTCTTTCCTCGCCATCTTTACCTAAAATAGTTATTTTATTGGTATCGTAGCCAAAGCCTGCATTTTCATCAGTTAAAGAATTCAAAACAATACAATCGGCATTTTTATTTTTTAACTTTTGCATTGCGTTCTCCTTTACATTGTTTGTTTCTAATGCAAAACCAACAATAAACTGTTTCGTTTTTTGTTTACCTAATGCTGCAAGTATATCTGTTGTTTTTGTTAATGCTAATGCCCATTCATCTTCTTTCTTCTTTATCTTTTTATCAGCAATAACCGTTGCTGCATAATCTGCTACAGCAGCACTCATTATTAAAATATCAGCATTTGCAAAATGTTTTTCGGTTGCTTCAAACATTTGTTTTGCAGATTCGATATTAGTTACATTAATGCCTTTGTATTTAGGTTGAATATTTACAGGCCCGCAAATTAAGTGAACATCAGCACCATGCATATACAAACTCTCTGCTAATGCAATACCCATTTTACCTGTTGAATGATTAGTAATATATCTCACCGGGTCAATTGCTTCTCTTGTTGGGCCGGCAGTAATTACAACAGTTTTATTATTTAGTGTTTTTGCCCTGAAAAAGTTTTCAATTACATATGTAAAAATAGCTTCCGGCTCAGCCATTCTTCCATCGCCGAATAAACCGCTTGCTAATTCTCCTTTTTCAACATTAATTATTTTATTCCCGAAACTTTTTATGGTTTCAATATTTCTTTTTGTTGAAGGATGATGCCACATGTCTTCATCCATTGCCGGTGCAACAGCAACATGGCAAGTTGCGGATAAATAAACTGCCATTAACAGGTTATCGCAAATACCATTGGCCATTTTCGCAAGTGTGTTACAACTTAAGGGTGTGATCAGCATAATATCTGCCCATCTTCCTAAAGCCACATGATTAGCCCAATTATTATTGTTCGATAAATCAATTAACACTTCGCTTTTTGAAAGTGTTGATAATACTAAAGGAGAAACAAATTGCTGAGCAGAAGCCGTCATTACAATTTTTACTTCAGCATTGGCTTTAACTAATAATCTTGTCAATAAAATTATTTTATAAGCTGCTATGCTACCTGTTATACCAATTAATATTTTTTTACCTGCCAGCATTAAATAAATTTAAGTGCAAAAATAAAAAACGACAGTAATTACACTGTCGTTTTAAATTATGCTTTATAAGTTAATTAACGGAATAAATCATTATCATTATTTTTACGATAGTACACTTTGTTTTCCATAAACTCCTGTGTTGCTAAAATTGCCGGGTTAGGCATTTTCTCGTAAGCACGGGAAATTTCAATTTGTTCTTTGTTTTCATGAATTTCTTCCAAGCTGTCTGTATGGCTTGCAAATTCCTCTAATTTATTATGTAGCTCTTCTTTTAAAGAAATGTTGATTTGGTTTGCACGTTTTGCAATAATTGAAATAGATTCATACAAATTACCGGTGTGTGCTTTAATATCAACCAGATTTTTAGTTTCAACAACATTAGGAATGTTGGCACTTATTTGTCTTCTTAATTTGCTCATTTTTTAAATTTTTTCAAAAATTCTAATGATTGGTTTTTTATTTTAGAAACATCAACAAGATGTTTACTGTCTGAAAATCTTTCTGAGAAATCTGTGCAATCAGTTACTACTTTTTCATAACGCTCCTGTTGTTTTTCCAATACGCTTACTTCTGCGTATTTATAATAAGATTGTATAGATTTCCATTTGTATTCATCTCCTCTTTTAGAATCAGGATAATTTTCGTTTACAGTTGCATAAGCAATAGACGCTGCTTTATAAAAGCCCATATCAAGATATAACTGTGCACTCTTTGCGTCTTTTTCCTCAAGTTTTTCTCTGCATTGGTCAATAATTGTTGTAGCCTCTTTTATTCTTGTTGAATTTGGATGCGTATTAATAAAAGCCTGCATCATATTCAATGCCTTAGTAGTATTTGTTTGATCAAGATTAGCTACAGGCGATTGCTTAAAATAAGTATAAGCTCTCATGTAGTCACATTCTTCAGCATGTTTACTGCCCGGAAATGTTTCTGTGAACGTTTTAAAGTAGTTTTCGGCATTTGCATAATCTTTTTGATAATAATAGCAGTAAGCTACTTTATAAAACATTTCTTCATAACGCTCAGTGCCTTTTATATACGGAAACAAATCCTCATATAATTGTTGAGCAAAACTGTACTTTTTTTCAGTATAAAACTGTTCTGCCATTTTATACTTAAACTCGTAATCTTTACTGCGGATAATTTTGGAGAAACTCTTGCTCTTTGCAACCTTAACGGTTTTATGAGAGCATGCAGTAAATAAACAACAACAAATAATGAATGTAAATATTCTATTCATAAAAGCGGACAAAGGTAAAGATTTGCGGCAATTTATGAAGCGATTAATTGCAAGAGTTTTTAAGGGCGTTAATATTTATACAAAAAAGCCCCGCATAAGCGAGGCTGATATAGTTAATTGAAAGGATTATTTACCTTTTAAATTTGGGTGAGGGGCAGGAACTGTATTAGGACCTTCTTCAGTTGTTCCCTGCAAATCAATAGTATTAGCATCACCACTTCCACCATCATAGCTGAAAATAAATCTGCTTTCAGCAATACCTTGTTTTTCAACTAAGTATTTAATAACTGCATTAACTCTTTCCCAAGCTAATTGCTGAGCAGCTTTACTTGCAGCAGGGTGACCGATAACTTTTACTTTACAATCAGGATTTGCTTTGATTTTATCAGCAGCGGCATCTAATAATTTTTTTGAAGCTGCACTTAAAGTAGCACCGCTTTTAAATTGTACACTTGGCAAATCTGAAACATTGCAAACCGGTTTTGCTGGTTCAGCTGGTTTCCAATTAGCCAACATATCTTTAATTTCTTTGCAACATGCAGGCTCAGGGCATTTACCAACACCATCAGCATTTACAGGAAAACAACTTTGCGGAGTTAATAATTCTTTATCTCTATAATCAGGAACACCATCACCATCGGTATCTTTTGCACGACCGTGGCTATCTACAGGAGCACCTGCGGGTGTATTGGGTTCTAAATCAAATTGGTCTGTAATACCATCGCCATCAGCATCAGGTAAAACAACTTTTGGCAATTTCATGTGCTTAGGTGAGTTTAACTCATTGTAAGCATAATTATTAGGGTTAAGCCACCATAATGGCTGAACTCTGTTCTTTTTTGTTTGAGCAAAAGAGGCAACGCTGATAAAACTTACGAAGCCTAAGATTAACAAGTATTTTTTATTAAGCATATTTCAGTTTTTAATAGTTATAAATGTAGTTACTATTAGATATTATAGTACAATGTTTACATGTAAAGTTGATAAACTATAAATGTCTTTAGCGTTACCTGGAATAGCGTTACCATCTAAATAATCATTATAAAATAAAGGAACCACAAATTTTTGTTCAGCACCTAAACTTATTTTATTGCTTAATTTAAATGAAAAACCGGCACCTACATTATAAGCGTGCAATAATGACCAACCCTTACGACCATTAACTGTATTGCCGCCAAAAGTTCCTAATAAATTGGATTGCGGAAAGTATAGGATGTGGTATGAACCATCAGCCCTTATTGTTTGAACTTGGGTTGCTACAATTGTGTAACCACCTAACAAATACCAATCTGCTTTGGGGTTAGCTCTGTAATAGCTTAGTGCGTTTAATGAAGCAATAACATCAACACCCAACATATGTGTTAAAGATTTTGAAGCTACAGTATTATATTGATGAGGTATTGAAATAACTGCACCGGTATAAGATGGTCTCAACGATATAACGTGACCTATTGCTTTTCTCAAAGCTATACTACCTGTAATTCCACCGTTATACCCGCCTGTTAGAATTGATTTATCTCCAATAACCATACCGTTACCAACACTTAAGCTTAATTCCCAACTATTACGAGGTTTTGGAGGATAGGGAAATGAATTATTTAAGAATTCATTGTATTGAGGCATTTTTTTAGTTGGAACAACAGAACTGTCTCTCCAGTTCCATCCCCAATCTGTTGTTGTTTGAGCAGAGCTGCTTGATTGAAAAACAAATACAGCCAATGCCACTAACATAATTTTTTGCATTTTGCTTGCCATAGCTTTTATTTAAGGTTAATAGATTGCTAAAGATTTATCGAAAATTCGTGCCAAAAGTATTAACAAAACATTGAATCAACAACAAAAAATAATTTTTTTCAATACCTATTTGACAGAGAATTAACACTAAACGTTGCTTTTTATATTTTATTGCTTGCCATTTCTATTATTATATTGCAACAGTTTTATGAATGCAGCCAGCAATATTTTAGCCAAAGAATTAAAAGCGTTTGAACAACACTTTAGTGATGCTGTAAAAAGCCGTGTTTCTCTGCTTGATAGGATAATGAAATATATTGTTAAGCGAAAAGGAAAGCAACTTAGACCCATGTTTGTTTTGTTGAGTGCTAAATTGGGCGGGGAAGTAACCATTTCATCTTACAGAGCAGCTTCTTTAATAGAATTGGTACACACTACATCGTTGGTGCATGATGATGTAGTGGATGATGCCGAAGAACGAAGGGGCTTTTTTTCATTGAACGCTCTCTGGAAAAATAAAATTGCAGTTTTAGTTGGCGATTATTTACTGAGTAAGGGCTTACTTTTAGCAATAACCAATAAAGACTTTAAAGTATTACAAATACTGTCTGATGCTGTAAGGCAAATGAGCGAGGGTGAGTTACTGCAGTTAGAGAAATCCCGGAAACTGAATTTGAATGAAGATGTTTACTATGAAATAATTAAAGGCAAAACAGCCTCTCTGCTTGCTTCTTGTTGTGCAGCAGGGGCTACTACTACTTTTGACGATGATACTATTGTTGAAAAAATGAGATTGTTTGGTGAAAAAACAGGTATGGCTTTTCAGATTAAAGACGATTTGTTTGACTATGGCAATGCTAATATAGGTAAACCTACCGGTAATGATATTAAAGAAAAAAAGCTAACGCTTCCGTTAATTTATACTTTGAATAACTGCGATGCGGCTACAAAAAAGGAAATTATTTATATTGTAAAAAATAAGAATACTGATAAAGAAAAAGTTGCTTATGTAATTGACCAGGTTAAAAAAACCGGCGGTATTGATTATGCTACTAAAAAAATGTTTGCCTTTAGAGACGAAGCTTTACAAATATTGCACGAATTCCCAAAAACAGATGTGCGGGATGCTTTAGAAGAATTGGTAAGATATACCACAGACCGTAACTATTAATCCTTTATTTTCATTGCTGAATTTTTTGTTGCCGTATAAGTGTGCGACGCAACAATAGCTTAATGCTTAGTCAAAAGCTTAGTACCAAATAATCAATGCAAAAACGCTGGAACATACTAAAATCTGATAGGGAAACTGTAAAAGCATTACAAAATGCTTTGAAGATTAATGAAACAATTTGTAAAATTTTGGTTGAGCGTAAGATTGATGATTTTGAAAAAGCTAAAAATTATTTTCGCCCACAATTAACGCACCTGCACAGCCCCTGGTTGATGAAGGATATGCATAAAGCCGTTGAAAGGATTTCAAAAGCAATTGCAGGCAATGAAAAAATTTTAGTTTTTGGTGATTATGATGTTGACGGAACAACAAGCGTTGCCAGTATGTATCAGTTCTTGCGGAAGATTTTCCCCAATGTAGACTATTATATACCCCATAGATACAAAGAGGGTTATGGTGTAAGTAAATTAGGGATAGATTTTGCAAAAGAAAATGGCATATCACTTATTATTTCTTTAGACTGTGGAATTAAAAGTGTTGAACTGATTGCTTACGCTAAACAATTGGGAATTGATTTTATTGTTTGCGACCATCACTTACCTGATAATGAACTTCCCGATGCAGTTGCTATTTTAAATGCCAAACAAAAAGATTGTACTTATCCATACAAAGAATTATGCGGTTGTGGTGTAGGTTTTAAGTTAATGCAAGCCCTTGCAGAACATTATCAACTATCGGCAGAAAGTTATCTGCAATATTTAGATTTAGTTGCAACAGCTATTGCCGCAGATATTGTTCCTATTACCGGAGAAAACAGGGTATTGGCTTTTTACGGTTTAGAAAAAGTAAATACTAATCCCAATGCAGGCATAAAAGCACTGATGCATTTAGCAGCTTTACAAAAGCAAATAACAATCGGCAATTTAGTTTTTGTAATTGCACCCAGAGTTAATGCAGCAGGAAGAATGGATGATGCTAAAAAAGCTGTTCAATTATTTATTGAAGAGGATTTTGCTAAAGCATTGCACTATGCAGAAATGCTGCACAGCGATAACAGCGACAGAAAAGAAGCTGACAGCAATATTACTGAAGAAGCATTAGCCATAATTGAAGCAGATGCTGTACTTAGAAATAAAAAAACAACTGTTGTTTATCAAGAGCATTGGCATAAAGGTGTTGTAGGAATTGTAGCGAGCAGATTAATTGAAAAATATTATCGCCCCACAATTGTATTAACCAAGAGCGGTGATTATGTTGCAGGTAGTGCAAGAAGCGTTGCTGGTTTTAATTTATATGAAGCTGTACATGCCTGCCGGGAGCATTTATTGGGTTATGGCGGTCATTTTKCAGCAGCAGGAATGACTATGCAAAAAGAAAATGTAGAAGCTTTTGCTGATGCATTTGAAAAAGTGGTTAGCGAAACAATTGCACCCGAATTATTAATACCGGAAATAATAATTGATGCTGAAGTTTCTTTTACAGACCTTACTTTATCATTTTACAATATCATAATGCAAATGGAGCCCTTTGGCCCCGAAAATATGCGACCTTTATTTATTGCAAGGAAAGTTTATAACACCGGTTTCAGTAAAATTGTTAAAGAGCAGCATGTCCGTTTTTCATTAATACAACATAATAAAACATTAATTGGCATTGGTTTTAATATGGCAGCAAAATTTGATTTACTGCAAATGAACAAACCTATTGATGTTGTATTTACTTTAGACATGAATGAATGGAATGGTGAAAAGAGTCTTCAATTAAAAGTGATTGATTTTATATTGAGTGAATAAACTTAATATACAATTCCTAACCCTATAATTTATGGATAAAAAGAATTATTACATTCAAATTAACCAAGAAACTAAAGGCCCTTATGATTTGGATACTTTACAATTATTAAAACTGAATGGAAATACTTTAGTTTGGCATGAAGATGCTAAAACATGGGTGCTTGCTAAAAATCACCCTGATTTTTTTGAAATATTATCCTTAAAGAAAAATAAAAAAAAGAGTAAGACAGTTTTAATCGTTTTAGGTATTGTTACATTATTAGTAATATTATTTTTCACATATAAGGGTAAGAATAAACAATCAGTGTTGCCTTCATATAGTAATCAGGAGCTTTATCAGCAATTTTCAGGAGGGGTAGTTCTGATAAAAAATAAATTTATTTTCAGAGTTACTATTGGCGACAAAGTCTTCTTTTTCAATCATTTTGAATCAATTGATGACTTTACCTATGTAGATGGATTAACCGAAGATAGCTTGAAAGCAGTAAGAGCAGCTGAATATATAGAGGGTACCGGTTTTTTTATAAGCAAAGACGGCAAGATACTTACCAATAGACATGTTGCAGGTTTTGTACCCGCAAAAGAAGATTTATATGCTATTAAAGAAGCAGTTATTAAAGAACTCTCCGGTAGTATAAATAATGCTCATTTTAAAGATTCGCTACTACAATCTAAAAAACACAATGATTCTTTATTAGCTGTATTAAATAAAGACTCAGCTAATAATTTGGTTGCTATAACAGATTTGAAAGAAAAAATTGCAACACTTGAGAGTTTTTTAGAAGAAGATGGGGAATACGAAAAAACAACAATCGATTCAGCAGCTCTTGAAAATATTAAAATTAATAGCAACATAAGTGTGCAGAAAATAACATTGTCGCTTAAAGCCTATCTCCAGGGTTCATCAGGAACTAATAGTTCTGAATCAATTTTATGCAATACTATTGCCATAAGCGACTTTGAGCCAGTTGATTTAGCAATACTTCAAACGAAAACAAAGAATTTACCAGATACCAGTATCCACTTATTGAGCCTCAAAAGAATAAAACAAAATATCCCATCAACAATGAGTGAAAGATTAATTTTAATAGGATATAACAGAGGTAGTGAATTAGCTGAAACAACACAGGGATTACAAGCCCAATTAACAGAAGGTAAAGTAAGCCAAAACAATGATGCCTATAAGTTGATGTATACAATACCTACCATGCCTGGTTCCAGCGGCTCTCCTGTATTTGATGAAAAAGGAAACATTGTTTCTGTAAATTTTGCCGGAATTATTAATACACAAAGCTTTAACTACGGTATACAAACTAAACAAATTAAATATTTTCTCGAGTCTAACGGGTTGTAAGCCCCACAAAAAGTGAGGCTTTACATCATTAAAAAAATTATCTAAGCGACTACCGTCTTCTTTTCTTCCTGCATTAAAGAAACACTTCTGTTAATGAAGTTGGTTAAATCGGCACCTTTCAACAAACCTTGAGAAAGTAGTGCTAAATCAGCCAGATTTCTTATTTGTTTTTCTTTCTTTTCAACATCTGCTTCTTTTAATAAAGTTTGATAGATGCTATGGTTTCCATTAACGGTTAATGTTACTTCATCGGGCATGTTTGCATAAAAAGCCATCATACCGCCACCGGCAGCACCCATATCCTTCATTCTACGCATAAACTCCGGTCTTGTTGCTACTACCGGTGCAGCTTCTTTACTTAAACCTTTTACTTCAACAGTAATGTGTAAATCAGCTGCAGGGAATTCAAATAATTTCTTCAGTTCTTCGCTTTCGCTTTTGCTTAAAACGCTTTCGCTGCTTTCCTGTTTATCAATTAAATTATCAACTATATCTGCATCAACACGAACGAAAGAAGCATTCTCCCATTTCATCTCCATATTATTAATGAAAGCTGCATCTACTAAGGTTTCCATCTTAACAACAATATATCCTTTTGCTTGTGCTGCCTGAATATAGGCATCCTGCTGAACAGGATTGGTAGTGTAAATAATAACCTGCTTACCATCTTTATTTTTCTGTAAACTTTCAGTAGCAGTTTTATATTCTTCTAATGTATAAAACTTTGCTACAGCTTTTTCTTCTGTTGTTCCATCTTCTTTAGTAATGGTAATAGTTTCTTTTTTAGCAGCATCTTCCATTACTAAAAACTTATTAGCCTTTTCCAAAAACTTGTCATCCGTCATCATTCCGTACTTCACAAATAAGCCAAGGCTCTCCCATTTATTCTCAAACTCAGCTCTTTCATTACGAAAGATTTCTTCTAATTTATCTGCTACTTTTTTAGTAATGTGATTATTAATTTTCTTCACATTCGGATCGCCCTGTAAATAGCTTCTGCTAACATTCAACGGAATATCCGGACTATCAATTACACCATGCAGCAACATTAAAAATTCAGGAACAATATCTTTCACTTCATCTGTTACAAAAACCTGATTGCTGTATAACTGAATTTTATCTTTCTGAATTTCATAGCTCTGCTTAATTTTCGGGAAGTATAAAATTCCTGTTAAGTTGAACGGATAATCAACATTTAAGTGAATCCAGAACAGAGGTGTTTCGCTGAACGGATATAATTCTCGGTAAAATTTCTCGTAATCTTCTTTGGTTAATTCACTTGGTTTTTTAACCCAGATAGGATTGGTATTATTGATTGATTTTTCTTCTTCCTCTTTTTTCTTTTCTTCTGCAACATCAGTAAAGTAAATCGGTATCGGTAAAAACTTACAGAACTTTTCCAATACTGCTTTTATTCTGCCCGCTTCTAAAAATTCTTTACTGTCTTCATTAATATGCAGAATAATTTTTGTACCGCGTTGTTTCTTCTCTACTTCATACAATTCAAATTCAGGGCTGCCATCGCAACTCCAGTAAACCGTCGCTGCATCTGCATTATAGCTTTGTGTTAATACTTCTACTTTTTCAGCCACCATAAAAGCACTGTAAAAGCCCAAACCAAAATGCCCGATAATATTGGCATCTTTATACTTGTTTAAAAACTCTTCAGCACCGCTAAAAGCCACCTGATTCAAATATTTGTCAACCTCTTCTTTCGTCATACCCACACCACGGTCTTCAATGGTTAAGGTTTTTTCTTTAGCGTTTAAGCTTACATCAATTCTTAAATCGCCCAATTCACCTTTGGCTTCGCCGATAGAAGACAATGTTTTCAGCTTTTGGGTAGCATCGGTAGCGTTGCTTACTAATTCACGCAAAAAAATGTCATGTTCACTGTACAAGAACTTTTTAATAATGGGAAAAATGTTTTCTGTACTAACTCTGATTTGCCCTTTTTGCATAGTTTTTTATTTTGTTACAAGCTTTAAATTAATAATGATACTGCCGTTGCGTCGCACTCGTATACTGCAACAAGTATGGCGACAAATTTTCAAATAAAATACCAAAACTGTAATGCTGACAGGATGGCAAAGAAAAATGGCTTATGAAAGCATAAGAGTTTATTGGCTATTTTTTAGTTGTAGGGTCTGCAGCGATTAAGTGAAAAAAATAATCACAAGCCAATCCTTCATCATTAAATATTCTTAACCCCCTTTTTCTTCCGCGTTCACTGTAATAAACTTCCCATTGAAATTCATTTTGATTTATAGAATATGCTTCATTAGGCAAGCCTCCATCTAAAGAGTAAGAATGAGATGATATACCTATTTCTTTTATTTTCTTTTCTAAATCTTTTAAATTCATATCCTTGTTTATAAAAATAAAACAATTCTTACTCCCCCACTAAAAACACTGCATTACAAAACAGCAATTTCCCATTCTCCCAAAACAAACGAAACAGCGGGTTATCTGCCATGTAAACAATTTGCCCGTTACCCATTTCTTCCACACCAAAAATCAACGCATCTTTTAATCGGTTCTTAGCTTTATAACCTGCAAAGCCGGCTATATAATTGTTCTTTTTTAATACGCCTACGTTCCAACCTTCTTTCAAAAAGTCATAAGTGTTATCATCCTGTTTCAGTGTATAATAAAAATCAGGATAACCATAAGCTAAAGGATGTGTATTGTCTAAATCAACTTTATAAATAGCACCGGGCGTACTGTTGGTTAAAGATTCTCTGTCTCTATCACCATATTTTTTTAATGCACCATAATCACCTTTATCATTATCATCTTTACTGTCTCTCGCTCTTAAACCTAAATCTTTCTTAGCTAAAATGGATACTGCATTCTGCAGAGCAATAATTTTTCCGCCGCTGCTTACAAAATCTTTCAGTTTATCTAACACAGGTTTATCATTCAACACTCTGTAATTTCCGTCAGGCAAAATCAAAACATTATAATTCTTAATATTAGTTCTCCCTAAATCTGCTGCATTAATTAATGTTACAGGATAATCTAAAGTTTGCTCAAAGAAATTCCAAATCTCTCCCGCATCTGTTGATGAAACCTGCTCTCCTGTTATCATTGCCACTTTTGGTATAGCAATATTTACAACTTCTCTGCTTCCAAAGTCTGCTCCTTTCTCTACAAAACCTGATAACACAATATCAGGTTGTACTTTAAATTTTTGCACCGCATTATTTAATACAGTTACTAAATCAACATTTGTATTGCTTGTTTTAATAATAATTAATGTTCCTCTCTCAAACAATTTTCCATTGCTGGTAAATGGTTTTGTTGCCTGCCTTACTTTAACACCGCTCTTTAATAAATACGCCAATAATTTTGCACTGTTTAAAGAAGTATAAGGAAATAAATAACCATAAGCAGGTGTGATAGCTTTAACAGCAAGGGATTGTACCGACAAGGGTTTTATATCTAACTTTTCTTTTACTGCTATGCCTTCAACACCGTAGTTATAAGGTAGCGACCAGGCAGTAATATCATATGTAGCACTATCGTTTAATTTACTGTTCTGTTCAAACAAAACCTTTACTAAGGTGCTTTTAGGTTGATACATTGAAACAGCCAATGTATATTTTTTTAAACTCACTTCTTCTTCCTTTAAAGAAAAATAATTATAGCCTTTTACTTTATTATTTATAACAGTTCCGTATTCAATGGCGTTTTTATCTAACAAAGTTTTTACTGCGTTTATTTTACTTTCGTCGTCATCTGTTACCACATAAGTTTTGTATTCAGCATTTTTTGCGTTGCGACTGTCATCAAAAAACTTTCTGAATTCATCTACTAATTTCTGTGCATTTTTTGATGCTGTTTCAATGGTTGATAAACCCGTTGTGTAGTGATGCGTTACTCTGTCAACTAATGTCAACGTATCTCCATTACCCGTTATAACGCCCAGCCCGCCTGCACTGTGGCCGCCTTGCTCGTACGTCATGCCAATCGCTCCGTTATAAATAGGATAAGTATCACCATATGAAGGATAAAACAAATCAAAATTTTCTTTAGTGAAATAAAGCCATGCATTTTCATCAAAATACTTAGCATTATTTTTCCCGATCTGTGTTTGAAAATCTCTTTGCCATTGTGTAATTACTTCATGAAAAGGTTCTGCAGCAGGAGCAAAATAATATGGGTTGTTATAACCCTGTTCGTGAAAATCAACATGAATCTGAGGCATCCACTCATTATATTTTTTTATTCTTTGTTGAGATTCAATTTGTGTTTGCCATGCCCAGTCTCTGTTTAAATCAAAATTATAATGGTTGCTTCTACCGCCCGGCCAAGGCTCTCTGTGTTCACGGCTTTGCGGGTCAACATTATACTCTTTTCCTTTCATGCTGTTAAACCAATTCACGTATCTATCTCTACCATCAGGATTAATACAAGGGTCAATAATTACCACAACGTTTTTCAACCATTCTTTTGTTTGTGTATTGGCAGGGTTTACTAATGCATATAAAGTTTGCATAGCTGCTTCGCTGCTGCTGGGTTCGTTGCCATGCACATTATAACTTAACCACACAATAGCAGGATTATTTACTGAAGCATTTTTATCTTTCAATAAACTCAAATTATTCTTACGTACGTCTTCCAACCTTTTTAAATTTTCAGGAGTAGCAACGTAAGCCAGCATTAATTCTCTTCCCTCATTGGTTATACCATATTGCTCAACTTTAACCATATCCTGTTTAGCAGCGGCAACAGCTTTTACGTATTCTACAATTTTATAATGCCTTGTATAATTAGTGCCTATTTTATAGCCTAAAAATTGTTCGGGGCTTTGTAAAGTTTGGGCAAATGACGATATTGTAATGATAGAGATTACAACTAATGCAAATATTTTTCTCATAAGTTTTTGTATAGAGCGTGAATATAAGCAATGAAAAAAAGCAGTCCAAAATATACGCCTGCTTTATGTTGAATGATTATTTTTAAAGAAAAGAAACAATGGAAATTCTAAGAACAGATTCATCGAACAGGGATTTTATTTACTTAGTTGGATGGTTAGATAAAGAACTTGCAGAAAGAGATGGCGATGACCATGTGTTTTATGCCCAATTCAATAAAATAGTTTCTATAAAAAATGTGATTGTAGTCTATGAAGGTGAGAAGCCTGTTGCCTGCGGTGCAATTAAAGCTTTTGATGAACAATCGATGGAAGTAAAACGAATGTTTACTTTACCTGAATACAGAGGAAAAGGTTTGGCAAGTATGGTTCTTAAAGCATTAGAAACATGGGCAAAAGAATCAGGGTACACAAAATGTGTTTTAGAAACGGGTAAACGCCAGCCTGAAGCCATTGCATTGTATGAGAAAAACGGGTATACTGTAACAGCTAATTATGGTCAGTATATCGGCATAGAAAACAGTGTTTGTTTTGAGAAGTTTTTGTAAGAAAATAAACAATTATATTTACTAAAATCTTTTTTATGTCTTTACCTGTAAACAACAAAAACAACAGCAAGGGTGGCAATAAAGGCCATAACAATGCACAGGGTTCTAAATTTATAGTAAAACCTAATAGCGGTAAAGCTGTTGGTGCAACAAAAAAACCAATTAAAACCGGCGGTTCAAGAGGCAGTTAATTAATTGAGAAATAATAATAAAAAGTCGATTGTTTATAGCAATCGACTTTTTTATGGATACATTATAGATACTTTTTTATAATCCTACACCTCTAAACCATTCTGCCCCGCTAATTCTGAATGGCCAAGGAATACAAGCTAAGATAATTACCAATGCAACAGTGTACATAATTGCCAATTTCTTATTCTTGGGGCCGGGTTCAAGATTATCATTCTTTGCAATTCTTCTGGTTAGAGTAATAATTACTACAGCTATAATCATTCCCAAAATATGTTCAACGGCCCAGAAGCGTAATTCAGGGGTTTTCATTACATAACCTATATCTGGGTAGTTTACTTTATCTGTAAAATATATAAAACCCTTAGGGCCAAAAAAGTATTGATATAATCCTGTCAATAAATTAAGATGTACCACAATTAACAAACGCAAATTCCAGCTTTTATCTTTTTTAGTATAAGGCATATCTGCCTCAACCAAACTGTTTGCAATATTGATTATGAATAAAAATAAAATTACCCATCGTAATAGACTGTGCACTGCTAAAATGCCTTGATACATAAGCTTGATTTTCGGTTATAAATTAAATAATAACAGGGGAAAGGGGGAGTTGTTCAGAGGTATCAGAACGATATTACAACGAAGATAATGTTTAGATGAATATATCAACTCACATTTATTCCACCCAATCTGCAATAAATAAATTGGTATCGTGTGTGCCGCCGTTATTTCTGTTAGATGCAAAAATTATTTTTTTGCCATCTTTTGTAAACATCGGGAAAGCATCAAAGGTATTGTCGAATTATGCTGAGGTTACGTAAGCAAAGCAACCTATTTATTGAACTTGACATTGGTGTTTCGAACACTTATGGTGTAGAAGCATGCGGGCGGGCAACATTAATAATTAAGAACAATTAAGCTGCTATTAACTTATAATCTTAATACTGCTGTTAATCGCATTCTTCCTTTTAACCGCAAATAAATTATCTACTTAATTCTTATTTATTGGCGGGCATTCCCGGCTGCTTAGATTGACTTTCTACTACACCTTTAACAGTAATTATTTGAGGGTTGGTTTTGGCGTTAGAAGTAATGACAACAGTTTTTTGAAATGAGCCTGCCTTCTTAGTATCATAACTAACTTTTATTAACGATTCTCCCCCAGGTTTTATAGGCTCCTTAGGCCAAGTGGGTACCACACACCCGCAAGAACCTTGTGCGTTAGAAATAATCAAAGGTTCTTTGCCGGTATTTTTAAATCTAAATTCATATACACCATTGCCATTCCATTTTATAGTACCAAAATCATGTATATTTTTCTCAAATGAAATTTCAGCCTGATTGGGATTTGCGGCAGGAACTTGTGCAGCCGGAGCGTTTTGGGCATTAACAGTAATACCAGCAATTATTAATACAGTTAGTATAATTATCTTTCCCATGGTTATCTTTTAAGTATTTAGTGTATATAAATGTACCAACTATTTATAAAAATTATCGATTTTATCAGATATGGTGTTTTACATAGTAAATTTCTCTTGCAATTAGTGTCCGAAATCTTACCCCAAGGTATTCAGCCTTAGGGTCTCATGGTTGGCTTAATATACAATGAATATTTAGCAACAAAAGAGCTATAAACAACTACAACTACCAGAAAAGATAGTACCGAAAAAAAATTCCTCATGTGTTTTGTTAATATTCAGCAAATGTAATTATTGATTAAACGCTAAGTAGCATAAAACTCTAAGGAAAGTTAAGTTTGCAATATGAAAAGAAACGCATTCATTATTGTAGCAGCATTTGCATTTATTTCCTGTAATAATAAAAAAGCTGATAAGAAAAGAAATGCAGTGCATGAAGCTGCTGTAACAGATTTAAAAGCAAAAATTGCTCAAAAGCCCGACAGTATTGGCTTACACCTTAAGCTGATTGATATGCTTGACAGCTTGAATGATTATAAAACTGCCATAAGTGAAGTTGATACACTCATAAAAAAAGATAGTTTAAACTATGCTTTCTGGTTCAGGCGTGGGCAATTATGCAGCAGTGCAAAAGATACCCTTAATGCGATAAAATCTTTTGGAAGAGCTACTAAAATTTACCCTGCTCCCGATGCTGTTTTAAGTTTAGCCAATTTGTATGCTGAAACAAAAAACAGCACCGCCTTAGAGCTAACAGATTATTTATTAAATATGCGTTTAGGCAGAGCATACAATGCCCATTGTTATTTTATTAAAGGTGTGTTTTTTTCAAGAACGAATGATAAACAAAAAGCCCTTAGGTTTTTTGATTATTGCATTACAAACAACTTTAATTACCCTGAAGCTTATTTAGAAAAAGGCTTTATTCTTTTTGATGCCGGCAATAAAGAAGAAGCATTAAAAGCTTTTAAAATGTGCATTACTATAAACAACACTTATGCCGATGGTTATTATTGGGTAGCTAAATGCAATGAGGCTTTAAACAATAAAACAGAAGCTGTAAGTAATTATGAAATTGCATTAAAGCTTGATGAAAACATGCAGGAAGCTAAAGCTGCATTACAACGGTTAAAGTAACCTTCGTTTAAAAGTTTAAGGTTTAAAGGTTTGATGTTACTTTTGTTTCAATATATTAATGAACTCTCAACTTTAAACATTAACCCTTTGAACATTTAAGCATGTCAATTATCGCCCCATCATTATTAGCAAGTAATTTTTTAAAGCTGAAAGAAGAATGTGATATGCTGAACGCCAGCAGTGCAGACTGGTTGCATTTAGATGTTATGGATGGAAGATTTGTACCGAATATAAGTTTTGGTTTACCTGTAATTGAACATATTCGTACTGCTACAAAAAAACCGTTGGATGTGCATTTGATGATTGTTGAGCCTGAAAAATATATTGTTGATTTTAAAAATGCCGGGGCTGACCATATAACCGTTCACTACGAAGTTTGCAATCATTTACACAGAAATATTGAACAGATAAAAAACTTAGGTTTAAAGGCCGGCGTGGCTTTAAACCCTCATACACCTGTTAGTTTATTAGAAGATATTTTAGCTGATGTTGATATTGTTTTGCTGATGAGTGTTAACCCGGGTTTTGGCGGACAAAAATTTATACCTAATACCATTGATAAAATAAGAAGCCTGAAAAAAATGATTCATCAAATTAACTCTAAAACGTTAATTGAAATTGATGGCGGCGTTACTTTAGAAAATGCTGCTGCATTATTACATACCGGTGCTAATGTTTTAGTAGCAGGCAATACTGTTTTTAAAAGTGAAAACCCTGTTGATACCATTGCTAAATTAAAAGCTGCTTATTAATTTTTTAACACAAAGTCTCTATGATGACACAAGATTCACTAAGACTTGTGTGCTTTGCGTATTGTACCTTGAGTGCTTTGTGGAAAAAACTATGGGGTATGATAAAGTTGCTTAAGTATAAAAAGCAGCAGTTTTATAAAAAAAATCTAAGTTCATACTTTCCTATATGTCTGTTGGCTATAATCTCATGTAAATCAGATTCAAGATTTGAATTACAATCAACACATCAGTATATTTGAATTGAGTTCAAATGTCACGAAACACAGCAATAATAACAATACAACGGACTACCGATTAGCAGAGATTTTACTTAAATAATTAAAAAATTAAAACAATGTCAGACAAATTAAAACAACAGACATCTTTAGGGGATGTGGCTGCAAGGCAACTGGCTATTGCAACCCGTACCGCTCCGCAAATGGTAACGATTACACCTCGTTGGCTTACTAAGCTTTTGAGTTGGGTACCTGTAGAATCCGGTGTATATCGTTTGAATAAAGTAAAAGATGCAACCAAGATTGAAGTGGATTGCTCATCAAGAGATGAAAAAATACTACCACAAACATTTGTAGATTACATTGAGAATCCCCGTGAGTATAATTTGGCAGCGGTACAGACCATTGTAGATATTCATACCCGTGTGTCTGACTTGTACAGCAAACCTTACAATCAAATTACAGAACAAATCAGATTAGCAGTAGAAACCATTAAAGAACGCCAGGAGAGCGAGCTGATTAATAATAAAGATTATGGTTTGTTACATAGTGTTGCTCCTTCACAAATCATTAAACCACGCTTAGGCCCACCTACACCGGATGACTTTGATGCTTTGATTGCAAAGGTTTGGAAAGAACCGGGCTTTTTCTTGCTTCACCCTGAAGCTATTGCTGCATTCGGGCGTGAATGTACCCGCAGAGGTGTTCCGCCACCAACAGTTTCATTGTTTGGTTCACAATTTATTACATGGAGAGGTATTCCGCTAATCCCATCAGATAAATTACCTATTGAAAATGGTAAGTCTAAAATTATTCTACTTCGTACCGGAGAAAGTCGTCAAGGTGTAGTTGGTCTTTTCCAACCGGGATTACAAGGTGAATACTCACCGGGTTTATCAGTACGTTTTGCAGGTATCAACGATCGTGCAATTGCTTCCTATTTAGTTTCACTCTACTGTTCATTGGCAGTATTGGTAGATGATGCCATTGCTGTTTTGGAAGATGTAGATTTAACCAACTACCATGAATACAAATATTAATGATAGACCTGATTTTACAGATATAACTGTTTTACAAAATATAGCTAATCAGTTTTTTAAAGCATTGCCCGAAGATGTTCCAAAAGAGTTTTCACTTGATCCTACTCAGCATCCAAAAGCACAAGGCATAGCTGAGCAGTTTTTAGGAATATTTAATGCTTCATCAATTCCAAATTCAATAGAAAAGCCTTCTTTGGGGGCTACAACTCCATCTTCTTTGGGTGGTTTTGGTGGTTCAGCATTATCTGTTTCGCCCGTTGCAGGTTCAAACTTAGACACAACTACTCACAACTTATCTCCGGATAGTAATAAGCATTATACAAGTGGAATACCTAATTCAGTAGCCGGTAGTGGTGTTTCTCCTTCTTATCTTTCGCAAGGAAATAAATTCAATACTGAAAATCCTGAAACAAGCTTCCATGACGAAAATATAGGTGGAAACGGAAAATCATCTGCTCACAATACCAATCAACCCGATTCAGATTTCAACTTGTTATTATTGAACGAATTTTCTCATTTATTAGACGTGGATAAACTACTTTCACAAATAAAAATTACAGAAAGTAAACCACAGCTTCCATCATTCGCAGAGGTGTCTAATCCTAATGGGTTCTATTTTTTAGAAAACAGTGCATACAAACAAAAAATAGAATACTCATCATTTGGTAACTTAGGTGAGTTGGTTCAAAAAGATTTCCCGATTCTTAATGAACAGGTAAATGGTAAACGATTGGTTTGGTTTGATAATGCCGCCACTACGCAAAAACCGCAATCTGTTATAAATAGGCTTTCCTATTTTTATGAACATGAAAACTCTAATATTCACAGAGCTGCACACGAATTGGCAGGGCGTGCAACAGATGTTTATGAGAGTGCCCGTGAAAAGGTAAGGGCATTCTTAGGTGCCAAGTCCGTTAACGAAATTATTTTTGTTCGTGGTGCAACCGAAGCCATTAATTTGGTAGCACAAAGTTGGGGTAATCAACATTTGCAAACAGGCGATGAAATTATTGTAAGCAACTTAGAACATCACGCCAATATTGTGCCCTGGAAAAGATTGGCAGATCAAAAGGGATTGGTATTGAAAATTATTCCTGTAAATGATGATGGCGAGTTGCTGTTAGATGAATATGCAAAATTACTTTCACCAAAAACGAAGTTGGTTGCCGTTACACAAGTTTCCAATGCACTTGGTACAATCACACCGGTGCAACAAATCGTAGCAATGGCACATTCTGTTGGTGCAAAAGCCTTAATAGACGGGGCACAATCTGTTTCGCACATGACAGTAAATGTTCAGGCAATTGATGCAGATTTCTTTGTTTTTTCGGGACATAAAGTATTTGGACCAACAGGTATCGGGGTACTTTACGGAAAAGAAGAAATTCTGAACGCAACAGAACCATGGCAAGGCGGGGGGAATATGATACAGGATGTTACGTTTGAACATATCAAATATCATAATGCACCTAATCGCTTTGAAGCAGGTACCGGTAATATTGCAGATGCAGTAGGTTTAGGTGCTGCCATTGATTATATAAGCAAAATTGGTATGGAAGTAATAGGGCGGTATGAACATGCCTTATTGGAATATGCAACCAATCTTTTACGCCCTATCAATGGTGTGAAGCTTATAGGAACAGCCAAACATAAGGCAAGTGTACTTTCATTTACCTTAAAAGGATATACCAATGATGAAGTAGGACAAGCATTAAATAAAGAAGGTATTGCTGTTAGAACAGGTCATCATTGTGCACAACCGATTTTACGCAGGCTTGGTGTAGAAACAACGGTTCGTCCATCTCTTGCTTTTTATAATACTTGCGAAGATGTGGACAGGTTTATTGATGTAATTAAACATTTAAGTATAGCTAAAAGATAAATATCAAAACTTCTATCGAAGGTTTCTTAATTGAATATGAGTAATCTGAGAAACTTCTGCTAAAAAAGGTATTCCAAAAGAATGTAACCGGCTTCTGTAATGCTTTTGTGCAAACTTTAATTTTTCAAATAACCCGTATTGCTGAAATGCTCTTCTTTCGACAATACCTGAAACATAGTTTTGTTAGCTCGCAGCATAGTTGACTGTTTGCAGTACCAGCTATGCTTAATCTAAAATGGTTATATATGAAAAAGTAAAAAGTTGCTCAGCGTACAGAACGTTGAAGTGTGCGACGCCTGCCTACCGGACAGGCAGGCAACAGCAGCTTAATAGTAGCAGTGCTGCTAAGTACATAAAGAAAAAACCTACAATAGCAACGCTGCTAAGGCATAATCTGCAAACAAAATAAGAATACAACTTACTACCACTGCACTGGTGCTGGCTCTACCAATTTCTAATGCTCCGCCTTTTACATGATAACCGTAATAAGCAGGAATACTGCTGACGATAAATGCAAATGTGTAAGCTTTATATAATGCAAATGTTATATTGTACAGGTTAAGGTTTTGCCGTAAACCAATATCATAAATATCTGTTGCTAAAATGCCCGTCATACTGCCTGCTATTCTTCCGCCCCAAATACCTAACACTGCCGATATAACTATTAAACAAGGTATCACAATTAATGAACCCAGAATCTTTGGCATTATTAAATAACTCTTGGTGTTAATGCCCATTATTTCCAAAGCATCTATCTGTTCGCTGATACGCATATTACCTAACTCGCTTGCGATTTTACTACCCACCACACCCGCTAATACAATGCTTACAACCGTTGGAGACAATTCTAATATCATACTGTCTCTCACAATCTGTGCAATCGTACTTGCAGGTACTAACGGGCTTACCAACTGATAAGCAGTTTGTACCGTTGTTACCGCACCCAGAAATAATGAAATGATAATAACAATCGGTGCTGCCCCCACACCAATTTCAACGCACTGATGCATCAGTTCCTTCCAGTACATTTTAAAATTTTCAGGCTTGGTAAACATGCCTTTCAGCATAATTAAATAAGCCCCGAAATGTGTGAATAGAGACATTAAATATTTTTATAAATTATTTTTTGTTTCCGGCTATTGCTTTTCATGGCATCGCCTGTATAGCCTGTACTGAGCGAAGCCGAAGTATCGCACATTGCAACGTTCAGTTTTTCATGCAACGGCTTGCATCAATAACAAACAACTATTTGGCTTTTTTCTTCAATCGTTTCCACCACTTGCTTCGCTGCACTTCGTTCTCAGTATCCTGTTTACATTTTAATTGTGCATCAACTACTGCAATAATAGCCATGTTTACAATATTACGAACAGTGCTTCCCAACTGTAATACATGTACAGGTTTTTTAATGCCTAATAAAATAGGGCCGATGGCATCGGCTCCGCCTAATTCTTTTAATAAATTATAAGCCACATTACCTGCCGTTAACGTAGGAAAGATGAGCACGTTTACATTTTCATCTGCTAATTCACTGAAAGGATAATTATCTTTTAAAATTTCTTTATTAAAAGCAAGGCTGGCCTGCATTTCACCATCAACAATTAATGATGGATTTTTTTGTTTCAAAATCTGAACAGCTTTAGCAACTAATTTTGCTTCAGCGGAATCACTGCTTCCGAAATTGCTGTAACTTAACATAGCAATGCGTGGAATGATATTAAAGTTGCGTACTTCTTTGGCAACCATTAAAGCAATATCTGCTAATTCTTCTGCCGTTGGATTGAAGTTTACTGTTGTATCTGCAAGAAATAAAGGGCCACGTTTAGTAAGCAATAAATACATACCAGCAATTTTCTTAACACCTTCCTCTGTTCCTATAATCTGCAATGCAGGTCTTATAGCATCTGCATAGTTTCTTGTTAAACCACTAATCATGGCATCAGCATCGCCTGTTTCGACCATCATACAACCAAAGTGGTTTCTTTCTTTCATTGCCTTAAAGCTTTCGTATTGGTTAAAGCCTTTACGTTGCCTTTTCTTAAAGAACAATTCGCCGTATTCCTGCCTTTTATCTTCGTACTCATCTAAGTGCGGATTGATGATGGGCAGTTCACTAATATCAATATTATTTTCAGCAGCAATTTTTTTAATCTTAGATTCTTCTCCCAATAAAATAGGATAAGCCAAACCTTCATCATAAATAATGCTGGCAGCTTTCAAAATTTTCTGATTATCCGCTTCTGCAAATACCAATCGTTTAGGGTCACGTTTTGCTTTATTACCTAAAATGCGAAGTAATTGGTTATCTAAGCCCAAACGTTTGTTTAATGAAACGATATAAGTTTCCCAATTAGGAATTGTCTTTTGTGCAACACCACTTTCAATAGCTGCTTTTGCTACTGCGGGTGCAACTGTTGCCAACAAACGTGGGTCAACAGGTTTTGGAATAATATATTCAGGCCCGAAAGTGATTGTTTGTTTATTGTAAGCCATGTTTACAATATCAGGAACAGGGCTTTTTGCCAATTCTGCCAAAGCTTTTACAGCAGCCAGTTTCATCGGTTCATTAATCTGTGTTGCACGAACATCTAATGCCCCGCGAAATATGTATGGAAACCCTAATACATTATTCACCATATTAGGATAATCGCTTCTGCCCGTAGCCATAATAATATCTTTTCTGGCAGCCGTTGCATCTTCATAAGTAATTTCAGGGTCTGGATTGGCCATGGCAAAAACAATCGGATTTTTTGCCATGCTTTTAACCATGTCCTGCGTTACTACATTACCCACACTTAAACCCACAAAAACATCAGCATCTTTTATGGCTTTTTCTAATGTTAGATCTGCTTTTTTTACTGCAAACTTCAACTTTATTGCATCTAAATCTTTTCTTTCTTCATGTAATACACCATCTTTATCGAATAATATAAAATTTTCATACTTAGCTCCTAAAGAAATATAGAGTTGACAGCAAGCCATAGCAGCAGCTCCTGCTCCGTTAATTACAAACTTTGCTTTTTCAATTTTTTTCTTTTGAAGTTCTAATGCATTTAGCAAAGCTGCCCCGCTAATAATGGCTGTACCATGTTGGTCATCGTGCATTACAGGAATTTTCATCTGCTTCTTCAATTCCTGTTCTATATAAAAACATTCGGGTGCTTTAATATCTTCTAAATTAATACCGCCGAATGTTGGCTCTAATGCTTTAACTATCTGTACAAATTTTTCAGGGTCTGTTTCATTTATCTCAATATCAAAAACATCAATATCTGCAAAAATTTTAAACAACACTCCTTTTCCTTCCATTACAGGTTTACCTGCTTCGGGGCCAATATTTCCCAAACCTAAAACCGCAGTACCATTGCTTATTACCGCTACTAAATTCCCTTTAGCTGTGTATTTATAAACATCATCAGGGTTTTTCGCAATTTCCTTACAAGGCTCTGCAACGCCGGGACTATATGCCAACGATAAATCTCTTTGTGTTTTAGCTTCTTTGGTAGGAATAACTTCAATCTTGCCGGGCCTGCCCTGTGCATGATATTCTAAGGCTTGTTCTTTTCTCAGTTCTTTTTTTTCCATGAATTGATTTTTGGTAACCAACTGCATTTATTAATTGAGCTGCTGTTGCCTGCCTGCCGATAGGCAAGCGTCGCACTCTTGTGCAGTATCAAAAGAGTGGTGCAAAATACAAGATAAAAAATAAGTGGGAATTTCCTACCCTTTTACTCCCAACCATGCCATCATACCTATGCCGATTTCAATAGCCCGTTCATCAATATTAAACTTTGGTGTGTGTACATTATGAATAATTCCTGCTGCTTCATTTTTTACACCTAACCTGTAAAAGCAACCGGGTATCTGTTGTGTATAGTAACCAAAATCTTCAGCACCCATTCTTACTTCTGTTTCTTCAACATTTTCTTTACCTACAAACTCATTGGCTAACTGCCATGCTTTATCAGTAAGTGTTGTATCATTATCCACTGTAGGATAGCCAACATCAATATGCAAATCAATTTCAGCACCCATACTTTCTACCAATTCAACGGCTAATTTCTTGATAATATCATGTGCTTTATAACGCCATTCTTCATCCATTGCTCTGAAGGTTCCCATCAACTTTACTTCACTGGGAATAACATTGGTTGTATGTCCGCCCTGAATAGAACAAATACTTAATACAGAAGGTGTTTGCGGGTTTCTGTTTCTTGAAATAACCTGTTGTAAAGCCACAATTAAATGCGATGCTATTAAAACCGTATCGGCTGTAAGATGCGGTGTTGCTGCGTGACCACCTTTACCTCTGATGGTTATATAAATTTCATCGGCACTTGCCATAACTCTTCCTTTTCTGAAACTCAGTTTACCAAAGTCTAAGCCCGGATGCACATGCAAACCGAATATGCCTTGTGGCTTTGGGTTCTCTAACACATTTTCTTTGATTAATAAACTCGCACCGCCGGGATTTTTTTCTTCACCGGGTTGAAAGATTAATTTAATAGTTCCTTCCCACTCTGCTTTTAACTCATTCAGAATTTTGGCTGCACCTAATAAAATGGTGGTATGTACATCATGACCGCAAGCATGCATTACACCATCATTTTTAGATTTATAATCAACATTATTTTCTTCTCTAATAGGTAATGCATCCATATCTGCACGTAATGCAATAACACGGCTTTCAGGGTTTTTCCCTTTTATTAAACCTATAACACCTGTTGTTGCTTTTACTTCAAAAGGAATATTAAACTCAGCTAATTTTTGATGAACAAATTTGGATGTTTCAAACTCTTTATAACTTAATTCGGGATGTGCATGTAAATGATGACGAACATTAATAAACTCTTCTGAATATTTTTTAGCCAGTTCTTTTATTGCGTGCTGCAATCCCGTATCTCCTAAACGGGAGTTTGTGTATAAAACATTACTCATGCAAAAATGCTATTTTATTGCAAATGTAAGCCCCTTTAGGGGTTGGGGGATTCTTCCTCTTCTTTAGGTGAATATTCGATAGCATCTGCTACAACATATACTCCTGATGGATAATATTTACTGAGTATATTTCTGAAATTTTCGGCATCATCTTTCTTTAAAAAATTACCGATACGTACCTTAAAACTGGGCGATTGAAAAGTGAGATATACTTTTTGGTCGGGGAACTTTACAAGCAAATCTGTTTTAATTCTTATGGCTTCATCTCTGCTGTTGGTGCTTATCACCTGCAGCCTGAAACCTTTATACATTCCTGCACTCGTTATCATTGAAGCACGTTTATTTAACAATGCCTGTTTTGCAGACAATAAATCTAACCGCGGATCTTTATGGATAATAATCGTATCACTACTTGCAAAAGAAATTTTCGCAAGCAGTGATAAGCATATCATTAAGATGAGCTTCAATTTTAATTATTAATTATTTATTATCAATTTTAATAACCTGCTTTTGCACCACCAATATTTTCGATAGGATGCCATGTTGTTTTAACTTCCTGTAAATCTGTTATTAGATAAGGAGTTTCCGCTTCATCACTGTTCCAGTTAATCTTATCCCAGAATAGAACGCGTTTTACATTCAAAGCTGCTTTCTCCTGAATTAATTTTTTATCTGCATCATTTTTTTCACAATACACAACTGCATTCACATCCATATGGTCTGCAAAATATTTTACTAATTCGCTTGGCTTTCCTGTTAAAATATTTACCACACCACCGGGAACATCGCTGCTGTTAATTACTTCAGCAAATGTAACTGCACATAAAGGCTTTTCTTCTGAAGCCAGCACTATACAGGTGTTTCCGCCGGCAATAACAGGAGCAATTACAGAAACCAAACCCAACAATGATGAATCTTGCGGAGCTATAATAGCAACAACACCCGTTGGTTCAGGGACAGAAAAATTAAAATGAGAGGAAGCTACCGGATTTACTGAACTGAATACCTGTTGAAATTTATCGCACCAACCTGCATAATAAATTAATCTATCGATTGAAAGATTGATTTCGTTTTCTGCATTCGCAGATAAAGCACCTTGCTTAATTAATTCATCCAAAAATTGTGCTTTTCTTCCTTCTAACATTTCGGCAATGCGATACAGTATTTGTGCACGATTAAAAGCTGCTCTTCCGCTCCAACCTCCAAATGCACTGCGGGCAGCAATTACAGCATCACGAAAATCTTTTCTGCTGCTTAAGCAAACATTAGCAAGCAAATCACCTTTAGCATTTGTAGCTTTATAATACCTGCCACTTTCCGTTCTAGGGAATTGTCCGCCGATATAAATTTTGTATGTTTTTAAAACTTCCAATCTTGTTGAAATTGTTGTTGCCATAAGATAATTTTTATTGCCACGAATACACTAATGAAAACGAATGATTGTTGAACAAAGAACTGAACGTACAAGTGTGCGACGCAACAGCAGCTTAATAGTAATTCTGTTGTTGGTAACACAAAAAAATTAAACATTCAAATAAGTTCCCAATCCTTGCAAACCGCCTTCTCTTCCAAAACCACTTTCTTTATAACCGCCAAAAGGAGAGGTTGGGTCGAACTTGTTATACGTATTTGCCCAAATAACACCGGCTCTCAATTTGGTTGTTAAGTTAAAAATCTTAGAACCCTTATCAGTCCATACGCCTGCACTTAAACCATAAGGTGTATTATTGGCTTTTTCAATTACTTCATCATCTGTTCTAAAGGTTTGAATAGCTAATACAGGACCGAAAATTTCTTCCTGTGCAATACGGCTGCTTTGTGCCACATTGGTAAACAATGTGGGTTTGCAGAAGAAACCTTTTTTGGGTAATGTACAACTGCTTTCAAAAATTTCTAATCCTTCTTTTTTTCCGATGGTGATATATTTATGAATGGTTTCTAATTGTTGTTTGGAGTTGATGGCACCCACATCTGTATTCTTATCCATCGGGTCACCAACAATCAATGTTGCAATTCTGTCTTTCAGTTTACGCATTACTTCTTTGTAAATAGATTCCTGCACAAACAATCTGGAACCTGCACAACAAACATGACCCTGATTAAAATAAATTCCATTGATGATTCCTTCAACAGCCTGATCTATCGGTGCATCTTCAAAGATGATATTTGCAGCTTTTCCACCTAATTCTAACGTAACTTTTTTATCTGTTCCGGCAACAGCACGTTGAATAATCTTTCCTACATCAGTGCTTCCCGTAAAAGCAATTTTATTAATGTCAGGATGATTAACTATTGCAGCCCCTGTTGCACCTGCACCTGTAATAATATTTACAACACCGGGTGGCAAATCACTTTCCTGAATTATTTCAGCAAGCTTCAAAGCCGTGAGTGGCGTGGTTTCAGCGGGTTTCAACACAACTGTATTTCCTGTTGCCAATGCCGGTGCAATTTTCCATGCAGCCATTAACAAAGGAAAATTCCACGGAATAATTTGTCCGGCAACACCCAAAGGTTTCGGGTTACGATTCGGAAAAGCATATGCCAGTTTATCTGCCCAACCTGCATAATAAAAGAAATGATTGGCTACCAATGGCACATCAATATCTCTGCTTTCTCTAATAGGTTTACCACCGTCTAATGTTTCAATCACCGCAAATTCTCTTGCACGCTCCTGAATCATTCTGGCAATACGATAAATATACTTTGCTCTTTCTTTTGCAGGCATTTTACTCCACACTTTATCGTATGCAGTTCTTGCTGCTTTCGCTGCCTTATCAACGTCAGCAGCATTGGCTTCTGCAACACTTGATAATTTTTCTTCTGTTGCCGGATTAATTGTATCAAAATATTTTTTACTTAATGGTTTTTCGAATTTGCCATTAATGAATAAATCGTATTGTGCATCAATCGTAGCACTGCTTTTACTTTCAGGAGCGGGAGCATAATTGATGGTATCAAATTTTAATTTCAATGTATTATTCTTTGCTGCTTTAGCCATTGTGTTAGTTTTATTTTTGGTAACCAACTTTTAGTTATTAATTAAGCATCGTTGTCCAAAGGACTCCTTTGGAGCGTCGCACACTTGTACGCCTGTCTGCCGATAGGCAGGCTTTATTCTTTATTCAGCAATTTTAACCACAGAGTTCACAAAGTTTTTTCACAGAAAGCACAGAGTTTTCTTTGTGTACTCTGTGTATCACTCAATGTCCTCTGTGGTTAAACTTTAATCAACAGAAAAATAATTGGCACTTTGATAAACGCCTGTTCTTTCTTTTTCCAATTGCATCAACACATCATTTGCCAAGCTGCTGGCACCAAACCTGAACCAATGATTGTTCATCCATGCTTCGCCTAATGTTTCCTGCAACATCACCAGATAATGCAATGCTACCTTTGATTTTGATATCCCGCCTGCAGGTTTCATAGCAATCATCTTTCCTGTTTTATAATAAAAATCTCTGATAGCTTCCAGCATCACCAATGTTACCGGCATGGTTGCCGCAGGTTGTATTTTACCGGTGGATGTTTTAATAAAATCTGCTCCTGCATACATGGCAATATCACTCGCTCTTCTCACTTTATCGTAAGTAACCAATTCACCTGTTTCTAAAATAACTTTCAATCTCGCATTACCGCAGGTTTCTTTAATAGCAGCAATTTCATCAAACACAAAATTGTATTCTCCTTCTAAAAATTTGCCTCTGCTTATTACCATATCAATTTCATCTGCACCTTCTGCAACTGCAAATTTGGTATCACGAATTTTTACATCTTTCGGTGCTTGTCCGCTTGGGAAAGCCGTTGCTACGGCTGCTACTTTTACACCGCTGTTACCTAAAGCTGCTTTCGCAATTTTTACCATACTGGGGTAAACACAAATAGCAGCCACAGTGGGTAAGCCGGGATATGCATCATGTAAATGCTGTGCCTTATAACACAACTGCTGCACTTTACCTTTTGAATCCTTCCCTTCTAAAGTAGTAAGGTCAATCATATTTAAAACCAACTTCAAGCCATTTACTTTGGTTTCAGTTTTTATACTTCTTGTTGTAAAACGTTTCGCTTTTTCTTCAACACCCACCTGGTCTATTCTTGAGGAGATATTAAAATCAGGTATTGTTTGCGTTGCAATCATTTCAATTTTTTGAGGACGTCAAATGTAATAAAATAAAATTGCCTGCAAGCATATTGATACTTACAGGCAATGTAGTTAAGTAATACCTTATAACTCCTTCCCATGGCACTGTTTAAACTTCTTACCGCTTCCGCAAGGGCAAGGATCGTTTCTGCCAATCTTCGGTTCAACTCTTATCGGTTCCTGTTTTACAGGTGTTGGGTCGTAATAATCTTTTTCATTGGCACCATATTCCTGACCTGCTGCATCAATCTCACTTTTGTTTGCATTCATTTTACTCAAGTCAGTTTTTTGTTGCCTTCCTTCTTTTACCTGCTCACCTTCTGCCAAAGGAATAGAAGCATGGCTGAGGAACTGTACGATATTTTTGTTCACTTCTGTATCCATGTTTTTAAATAAAGTAAAGGCTTCTACTTTATAAATAACCAATGGGTCTTTCTGTTCGTAAGTGGCTGTTTGTACACTTTGTTTTAAATCATCCATTGCACGTAAATGCTCTTTCCATGCATCATCAATTAAACCTAACGTTACACTTCGTTCCAAAGCGTTTACCAATTCTGCTCCTTCTGTATCCAATGTCTTCTTCATATTAGCTAACACCTGCATACCTTTTCTTCCATCTGTAAAAGGAACAATTACATTTTCAATATGACTGCCTTGCTGTAATTTGATGTTTTTGAAAACAGGTAATGATTGTTTGGCTAATTCTTCTTTCTTACGTTGATAGTTTACAATGGCTTCACTATATAACTTTTCCGCTAATTGCTGTTCAGGTGATTTCTCTAATTCTTCTGCAGTAATAGCACTATCAACACCAAAGTTTACAATAACTGCTAACCGGAAACCTTCATAATCATTCTGTTCTTTGAATGATGAAACCAAGCCTTCTGCAACAGTATAAAATGCATTGTCTAAATCCAATGCTAATCTTTCACCAAACAATGCATGGTTACGTTTGGTATAAATAACTGTACGTTGTTTATTCATCACATCATCATACTCCAACAAACGTTTACGAATACCAAAGTTGTTTTCTTCAACCTTGCGTTGTGCACGTTCAATAGATTTGGTAATCATACTGTGCTGAATCACTTCACCTTCTTTATAACCTGCAAAGTCCATTACTTTGGCAATACGTTCACTGCCAAACATTCTCATCAAATCATCCTCCAGTGCCACAAAGAATTGAGAAGAACCGGGATCTCCCTGACGGCCTGCACGACCACGCAACTGCCTATCAACACGACGGGATTCATGACGCTCAGTACCAATAATTGCCAATCCGCCTGCCTCTTTAACACCCGGTCCTAACTTGATATCGGTACCACGACCTGCCATGTTCGTTGCAATGGTTACCGCACCTGCAATACCTGCTTCGGCAACCACCTGAGATTCTCTGGCATGTTGCTTAGCGTTTAATACATTATGAGGAATTTGTTTCTGGCGAAGCATTCTGCTTAATAATTCACTCACTTCAACAGAAGTAGTACCAACCAATACAGGTCTTCCTTCGCCTCTTAGTTTTACAACTTCATCTATTACAGCACCAAATTTTTCACGTTTGGTTTTATATACTAAATCTTCTTCATCTTTTCTGATACAAGGAATATTGGTTGGAATAGAAACCACATCCAACTTATAAATATCCCACAACTCTGCAGCTTCTGTTTCGGCGGTACCCGTCATACCGCAAAGCTTGTGATACATTCTGAAATAGTTCTGTAAGGTTACGGTAGCATAGGTTTGCGTAGTGGCTTCAATTTTTACATTTTCTTTTGCTTCAATAGCCTGATGCAAACCATCGCTGTATCGGCGGCCTTCCATAATACGGCCTGTTTGTTCATCAACAATTTTTACCTGATCTTCAATTACAACATACTCAACATCTTTATCAAATAAAGTGTATGCTTTTAATAATTGCTGAACGGTGTGAATTCTGTCTGCCTTAACCGCATACTCATTAATAATATTTTCTTTCTTATGCAGTTTTTCTTCCGCTGATAAATCTGTGTGCTTTTCTACTTCTTCTAACGATACACTTATATCCGGTATCACAAAAAAGTTAGGGTCTTCTCCTGCTCTGGTAATTAAGTGAATGCCCTTATCTGTTAATTCAACGCTGTTATTTTTTTCATCAATATAAAAGTATAATTCTTCATCAGCCTTGGGCATTTCACGTTGCTGATCTGCGAGGTAATAATTCTCTGCTTTCTGCAATTTCACACGCATGCCGGGCTCACTGAGGAATTTGATCAGTGCATTATTCTTGGGCAGACCACGATGGGCGCGGAAAAGGGCCAATCCGCCGTCTTTCGGGTCGTCGTTGCCTTCTCCAATTTTTTTCTTGGCTTCATTTAAGAATTGATTAGTGGCACGTTTTTGTGCTTCTACCAATTTCTCAATTCTCGGTTTTAATTCAAAGAATTGTTCAATATTATCCTGCTTTCCAATCGGACCTGAAATAATCAAAGGTGTTCTGGCATCATCAATCAATACACTATCCACTTCATCCACCATTGCAAAATGATGTTTGCGTTGCACCATTTCTTCAGGGCTGTGTACCATATTATCACGCAGGTAATCAAAGCCAAATTCATTATTTGTTCCGTAAGTAATATCTGCCCAATAAGCCTTACGGCGTTCTTCTGTATTGGGCTGATGTTTATCTATACAATCAACAGTTAAACCCAACCATTCAAAGATGGTTCCGTTCCATTCACTATCACGTTTGGCCAAGTAATCATTCACAGTTACTACATGCACTCCTTCCCCCGCCAATGCATTTAAGTAAGCAGGCAAAGTAGAAACCAAGGTTTTACCTTCACCCGTACTCATTTCAGCAATTTTACCCTGATGTAAAACTGTACCACCTATTAACTGCACATCATAATGCACCATGTTCCAGGTAACCGTTCCGCCCGCAGCAGTCCATGTATTTTTAAAAACAGATTTATCTCCGTTAATATTTACATAGTCTTTCTTAACACTCAGGTTTCTATCAAGCTCTGTTGCAGTTGCAATAATTTCTGTATTTTCTTTAAAACGGCGAGCTGTTTCTTTTACTGTTGCAAATGCTTCGGGTAAAATATTTTCTAATGCTTCTTCTATTTGTTTATCCCTTTTCTTTTTTAATTCATCTATTGCTTTGTAAATTTCATCTTTAGCAACAATTTCAGTTTCGGGCAACGCATCTGCTTCAATTTTTTTTGCAGCAATTTCATCATCAACATCTTTCAAATGTTCTTTTATACGCTGTTTAAATTCAACAGTTTTATTGCGTAACTCGTCGTTAGTAAGGCTTTGATATTGATTAAAAAATTGATTTATTTTCTGTACAACAGGAGTAATTTTTGCAACATCTTTTTCGCTTTTACTTCCGCCTAATAATTTCCCTAAAAAGTTAAACATGGTGTGTTTTATTTATGTAACCAACTTCAGTATTACATGGCATCGCCTGTTGCGTCGCACACTTGTACAGTTGATTTTTTAAATGAGCAAATCATCCTTCAAAAACCCTGCTTTAATTTTTTTTCGTCAAAATGGCATTTCAGAAGGTTGGCAAATGTAAAGATTTTGATACTGCATTGCTTATACAGCATGATAACTTTCATTTTAGGAATTGCTTAACTAAATTGAACTTTATTTGCACTCATGAAATGTTTACTAACAGTGTTATTAAGCTTTACCTTGTTGCAAGGCTTTTCTCAAGAAAAATTAAATGACTCTGTTCCTGCAAAAAACTTATCAGATTCTGTTGCAGCCAGAAGAAATGAATTAAACAAAAACAACCTTTATTTTCTTACAGGATGGGCTGCTGTAAATATTGTACAGGGAGGTATTTCTGCCACCAATGCCAAAGGCAGCAATAAATATTTCTTTCAAATGAATACTTATTGGAATGTGGTAAACCTTGCTGTTGCAGGTGTTGGACTATACACCATAAAAAAAGAGATGAATAAAAAATTAACTGCTGCAGAAAACTATAAAAAGCAAAACAATCTTGAGAAGTTTTTATTATTCAACACAGGTTTAGATGCAACCTACCTTACAACAGGTTTATACTTAAATGAAAGAGGTAAAAGGCTAAATAACGAAACCACTGAAGGCTATGGCAGCAGCCTTATTTTACAGGGTGGTTTTTTATTGGTTTTTGATATTATTCAATACTTAGAACACCGCCAAAACGGCAAGAAGCTGAATAGTTTAATTGATAAAATTTCTTTAGGCAGCACACCAAACGGTGCAGGCTTAGTTTACAATTTCTAAGACAGCTACGTATATTTTCCACAGATTTAAAGGTTGCAGTAAAAATTAAGCTGTTTTCTGTTACTTTTGCCGCCATTTCAAAGGTTTCAAAGTTTAAAAGTTCAAAAGTTTAATAACTGAACTTTCTACTTCTTAAACATTAAACTATTAAACGTTAGCAAAATGGCCGGTCAATTAAAAGAAGTCCGTAACAGAATTAAAAGCGTTCAAAGTACACAGCAAATTACCAAAGCAATGAAAATGGTAAGTGCTGCCAAACTCCGCAGAGCCCAGGATGCCATTATTCAAATGAGGCCTTATGCACAGAAACTGCAGGAAATGCTCAGCAATATTGTAAGTAATATTGAAGGTGGTGCTTCTTTAAAATTGGCAGAAGAAAGAACCATTGAAAAAGTTTTATTGATTGTTATTACCAGCGACAGAGGTTTGGCAGGTGCTTATAATACCAACATTATTAAAGCTGCTAAACAAAGTATTACAGATAAATATGCTGCTCAATTTAAAAAAGGAAATGTTACCATTTGGAATATAGGAAAGAAGGGTTACGAAGCTTTAAGTAAAGCAGGTTATAAAACAGATGCGACCCATAAGGACATTTTCTTGCACTTAAGTTTTGAAAATGTTCAGGCTGCTGCACAAGCTGCTATGAGTGCATTTGAAAACGGTGAGTTTGATGCTGTTGAAATTGTGTACAGTCAATTTAAAAATGCTGCTACACAGGCTTTTGTTGTTGAACAGTTTTTACCAATTCCTAAAGTTGAAAATAAAGCAGCCAAAAACATAAAAGCAGATTTTATTTTTCAGCCGGATAAAGAATCTTTAATTGCTGAATTAATGCCGAAGATTTTGAATACGCAATTATTTAAAGCGGTATTAGATGCACACGCAAGTGAACACGGAGCAAGAATGACGGCAATGGATAAAGCAAGTGAGAATGCGAACGAGTTATTAAAAACATTAAAAATTTCTTATAACCGTGCACGTCAGGCTGCCATTACCACAGAGCTTACAGAAATTGTGAGCGGTGCTGCTGCACTTCAAGGATAAAAACAGTTTAAAAGTTTAAGGTTTAAAAGTTTAGAGTCCTTTAAAACCTTGAACGTACAACGTTAAACTTTAAACGTTAAACATTGGAACTTTCTCAGATAATACCACATATTGAAGCTTTAATTTTTGCAAGCGATAAACCATTAACTGCATTAGATATTGTTGAGTTAATTAATAATGCTTTTGCTTTTATGGAAGAACGTGTAACGCTTGACCAGGTTGAAAGCTGCATTGCAGGTATTAAAGAAAAATATGCTTCTGAGTTTTATCCGTTTGAAGTGAAAGAAAGCGGCGGCGGTTTACAATTTCTTACTAAAGTTGATTATCATAAAACATTAGCTCAGTTAAACGGTGATAAGTTCTTAAAGCGTTTATCAACTGCTGCTTTAGAAACCTTAGCTATCATTGCTTATAAACAACCGATTACTAAAGGTGAAATTGAAGCCATACGGGGTGTTAACAGCGATTACAGTGTACAGAAATTATTGGAGAAAGAATTAATTGTTATCAGCGGAAGAAACGAAAATATGCCCGGGCATCCTTTGGTTTATGCTACTTCTAAAAACTTTATGGATTATTTCGGTATTAACACCACTGATGATTTACCAAAAATTAAAGAAGTATTGGCTGAACAAATTGTAGAAGGTACCATTATTAATCCGGATGATTTTAAGAGTGAACAACCACTACCCGAAATAGAGGAAGAAGCAAAAGAAGAAAATTCAAGCTTAACGGTTACTGAAGATGGCAGTTTAATTGAAGCCGCTAATAAAGATGAACAACAAACAGACTCAGATTCATCACAAGAAGAAAAAACAGAAGACTAAAATATAAGCCCTGCTGAATGCGGGGCTTTTTTATATATCATCACCTAGAAATCTTCTTGCATACAGCTATCTTCGCAACATGTCAGAACATTTGAGCAACGAGCAACTAATTCAGGCTGCACATCAATTCGGTACACCATTGTACCTATATCATGCAGAAAAAATTTCAGAGCAATACAATAAGCTAACTACTGCATTTAACAAAAGCAATGTAGTGTTCTTTTATGCCTGTAAAGCATTAACCAATATTAATATTTTAAAGCACATAAAAAACATTGGTTGCAATATAGACTGCAGCAGTATTAATGAAGCCAAATTAGCTCTGCATGCAGGTTTTACACCGGAAAGGGTTTTATATACTTCCAACGGAATTGCTTTTGAAGAAATTGAAGAAGCCAAAAATTTAGGTATTCATATTAACATTGACAGTATTTCTAACCTTGAAAAATTCGGAAAGAAATTCGGGCATTCATATCCTGTTGGTATTCGCCTTCGCCCGAATATTATGGCTGGCGGAAATTTAAAAATTTCAACAGGGCATGATAAAAGCAAGTTCGGTATTCCTGTTGACCAGATTGACGAAGTATTAAATTTAATTGACAAGTATAATCTGCATATAAAAGATTTACACATACACACCGGCAGTGAAATAAAAGATGTAGAAGTGTTTGTAAAAGGCATTGAGGTATTGTTTGAAATAATGCCGAAGTTTAATGAGTTGGAATTTATTGATTTAGGCGGTGGTTTTAAAGTGCCTTATAAAGATGGCGATGCAGAAACTGATATTAATTTATTGGCAGAAAAAGTAAAAGAAGCTTTTGATAATCATCCTTATCATAAACCGTTGCAGGTTTGGTTTGAGCCCGGTAAGTTTATGGTGAGTGAATGCGGTTATTTTATAACAGAAGTGAATGTACTGAAGCAAACTAAAACAACCGATTTTATTGGCGTGAATAGCGGCTTTAATCATTTAATACGACCCATGTTTTACGATGCTTATCACAAAATAAAAAACATAAGCAATCCTGATGGTGAAGTAAAACATTATGCAGTAACAGGTAATATTTGTGAGACAGATACTTTTGCATGGGACAGAAAATTAAATGAAGTAAGAGAAGGTGATTTATTGGTATTTTATAATGCCGGTGCTTATGGTTTTGAAATGAGCAGCAACTTTAACAGTCGTTATAAACCTGCGGAAGTATTGTTCATCAATAATGAATTTCATTTAATAAGAAAGAGAGATAGCTTTGAAGACTTATTAAAAAATCAGGTAGAAATTTTGTAAATAGATACATAAAGTTTGAAAAGCACAAGAGTGCGACGCAATGGAAGTTTAATTGAAATACAAAAGCCGGCTACACAATGATTGAAGTAAAAAACATAAAAAAATCTTTTGGCGATAGAATTATTTTGCAGGATATATCGGCACAAATGCAAGCCGGCAAATGCAATTTAATTATCGGTACCAGTGGCAGTGGTAAAACTGTTTTTACCAAATGCATGGTGGGTTTGTTTGAACCCGATGCGGGTGAAATTATTTATGAGGGTAAAAACATGCTGCACATGAGCAATGAAGAAAAAAAGTTACTTCGCCAGGATATCGGCATGTTGTTTCAAGGTAGTGCTTTGTTTGATAGTATGACGGTTGAACAAAACATATTATTTCCGTTAGATATGTTTACAAGGCTATCACAGGCAGAAAAAAAGAAACGCTGTAATGAAGTGTTAGAACGTGTTAATTTAAAAGATGCGAATAAAAAATATCCGAGTGAAATTAGTGGTGGCATGAAGAAACGTGTAGGTATTGCAAGAGCTATTGTATTAAACCCTAAATATTTGTTTTGTGATGAACCTAATAGTGGTTTAGACCCGCAAACATCTTTACTGATTGATAAGCTGATTAAAGAAATTACCAATGAATTTAATATTACCACAATTGTTGTAACACACGATATGAATAGTGTTATGGAAATAGGCGACCATATTGTGTACCTGCATCAGGGCAGGAAACAATGGGAAGGAACTAATAAAGACATTATTTTCAGTAAAGATGAACTGTTGAATAATTTCATTTTTGCATCAGACTTTTTACAGGATGCCAAACAAATGAGAATGATGGAAGCTAACGGCAATAAGCAATAATAATAAACTTATTCTGGCATGGTTTTTTAAAGTTGAATGGTTATTGAATCAACAAAAAAATTAAAATCATGAAAAAGATAGCAATCATTGCCTTCGGTGCATTTATATCAATTAATGCAATGGCACAAACAACTGTAAAGAAAGAGTTGAAAGAGTTGAAGCAAGATAAAAAAGAGTTGAAACAAGAAAGAAATGAGCGTAATACAAAACTGGTACACGGTAAGTTTAAAGCAGCTAAACAAGAGCAAAAAGAAATAAGACAGGAAAGAAAAGATTTGAACGCTACTAAAAAAGATTTAAAAAGGAAAGGAGTAAAAAAACCGGTATCCAAAGCAACCGGCAAACCTGAAATAAATAATTAAAAAGTTCACAAAAAAGCCGGTAAACTCTTATCGGCTTTTTTATTTCTGGTAAATCAAACTATTTTTATTGCATGAAAAAACTACTATTCTTTTTTACTACGGTAATTGCTTTGTCTGCCAATGCTCAGCAACCAAAAGATACATCTGCACCCTATTTAAGAAATCAAAATATTCCGCCAATAAAAATTATTACTGCCATAAACGGTACAGATACTACATGGTTTACCAACGATAATCTTCCGAAAGATAAAACCATAGCTATTATTTATTTCAGTCCTGAGTGCAGCCATTGCCAATACGAAGCAAAAGAATTAGTAAAAGCCAAAGAGCAAATACAAAACTTATTTTTTGTTTGGGTAGCTTATCACCCTGTTGCAGATAATATTGCTTTTGCAGAAAAATATCAACTTAATCAACTACCCAATACGGTTATCGGAAGAGACCCCAAATATTTTATTCCCGCCTTCTTTCGTGTTGAGTTTACACCGTTCATGGCTATTTATAAAAAAGGAAAATTTGTAAAAGAATTCAGAGAAGGAGCAAAGGTTGAAGAATTGGTTGAAGTAGCTAAGTAAGTTTTAAATTATGAGAAAATTTTTATTTTCTATTTTATTCACTTCTTTTTTATTAATAGAAAAGAAATCATTTTCACAAGTTGCTTTTAAACTAACTCAAGCAGAAGATATTTCAGTTAATTTAAAATTTAATCAAAGAATATTTTCAAAAAGTGATGATGTTACTTTTACAATATCAATTCATAATACTTCAAAATATATTCAGAGAATTCTTTTTGATAAACTCGATAAAAAATATCCGTGGGGTGTAGATATAATTTTGAGAAGAAGTAATGGGGAAAAAATAAAATTAACAACTTGGGCTTTTTTATCGTCGACAGTATATTCAGAAAACCAACTTACAGACTTCTACACACAATTGTTACCTAAAGGATTTACAAGTCATACGTATTATTTGAATCAAATTGTAAGGGTGGAAACTGAAGATTTAAAACTACCGAAAGGAAAGTATTCAATTCAAATTTCTTTTGACAACATTTTATCCAATATCGAAGACTTTGAAATCAAGTAGAATCCAATAAAATTCCTTTTATTCCAATTCCATTCAATTACTTTTGCTCCGCAAATTATTTCACTCATTTATAAATCACTTTTCAAATGAAAGTTACAGTAATTGGTGCCGGAGCAGTAGGTGCAACCTGTGCCGATAATATTGCACGTAAAGAATTGTGCAGCGAATTAGTATTGCTTGACATTAAAGAAGGTGTTGCAGAAGGCAAAAGCATTGATATGATGCAAACCGCAGCCTTGTTGGGTTTCGATACAAAAATTAAAGGCGTAACCAACGATTATGCTGCTACTGCAGATTCTGATGTGGTTGTAATTACTTCAGGCTTACCGCGTAAACCCGGTATGACCCGTGAAGAATTAATTGGTGTTAATGCAGGTATAGTAAAAAGTGTAACTGAAAACATTTTAAAGTATTCTCCCAATACAATCATCATTGTTGTATCTAACCCGATGGATACAATGAACTACTTAACTTATAAAACTGCAGGCTTACCAAAAAATAAAGTAATAGGTATGGGCGGTGCATTAGATTCTGCACGTTTCAGATATTATTTAAGTCAGGAATTAAAATGTTCTCCGGCAGATTTAAATGCAGTAGTAATTGGCGGTCACGGTGATACTACTATGATTCCTTTAATTAAGCATGCAACATGGAACAGTACACCTGTAACTAATTTTTTAACTGAAGAACAGCAAGCTAAAATTGTTGCAGATACTATGGTAGGCGGTGCTACCTTAACTAAATTAATCGGTACTTCTGCCTGGTATGCACCGGGTGCAGGTACTGCTGCAATGGTTGAAAGTATTTTACGCGATGAAAAGAAATTAATTTCAAGCGGTGTTTATTTAGAAGGTGAATATGGTCAATCAGATATTTCATTAGTTGTTCCTGTTGTATTAGGCAGAAACGGTTGGGAGCGAATAGTTGACTTTAAATTATCTGCTGATGAACAGGCTGCATTTAATAAAAGTGCAGATGCAGTAAGAAATATGAATGATGTTTTGAAAACATTATAACTCTTACGAGTTTGTTTTATCAAAGGGTATCAGCGTAAAATTGTTGATACCTTTTTTATTATTATCTTAAATGCATAAACTTTCGGATGAAAATAATTAAATCACTTATTTGCATTATTGGTGCCGGGCCTGCAGGAGCATCCACTTCCATCTTTCTTTCAAAATTAGGTATTGAGCATATTATTGTTGATGCTGCTACTTTTCCGAGAAATAAAGTTTGTGGTGATGGATTAGATAATAAAAGCTTGAGAATGCTTAACCACATCGACCCCAATATCATTCAAAATGAATTACTGAATCATCCGGATTTTGTTGCATCATGGGGCTTACGATCCATTGCTCCCAATGGCAGAATGAGTAATTTTTTTTTAAATGCTTCACCTGAAGAACAAAATAAACCTCCATTTTTTGTTTGTAAGCGTTTCAACTTTGATGACTTTCTCGTAAAAAAAATTAATCACAATTATGCTAATTTTTTAACGAATACAAAAATTACAGATATAGTAAAAGATAGTGTTGAATGGAAGTTATCCGGTATTTCAAACAAAGAAGAAATACAAATAGAATGTAAATTGGTGGTAGGGGCAGATGGAGATCATAGCATTCTTCTGAAATATTTAAATGAAAGAAAAATTGATCGCAGTAACTATGCGGGTTCGGTGCGTCAATATTGGGAAGGAGTAGGAAATATGCATGAAAAAAAATTACTGGAATTCTATTTTCCTAAAAATTTACCCATGTCTTATTTCTGGATTTTTCCATTACCTAATGGTGCTGCAAACGTAGGCTACGGCATGGTTAGCAAATTAGCGGTAAAGCATAAAGTTAATTTCAGAAATCAGTTTCAGAAAATAATTGAGTCCGATCCGGCCATAGCTTATCGTTTTAAGAATGCCAAGCCTATCGGCGAAGCAGAAGGATGGGGTCTTCCTCTAGCATCATTAAAAAGAAATATTGCCGGAGATGGCTGGTTACTTACAGGAGATGCAGCTTCAATGATTTCTCCAACCAGTGGTGAAGGCATTGGCAATGCAATGATAACAGGATATATTGCTGCTCAATTTATACAGCATGCCATTCAACAAAAAAACTTTACCAAACAAAGTTTTGCCAATTATGATAGAGAGGTTTATAAAAGATTCAGTGAAGAAATTAATTACTACAAGTTTTCTCTAAATTATTATCCTTCTTTAATCAATCATATTTATCGATATTTTATAACTGAAAATTTTATTGTAAAGCCTGTTATAGAAAAGAAAATAAAACAATGGGTACAAACTGCTTACGAAAAAAAAGTAGAAGTAAATATCAATTAGTTCTATAAAATTCCTGACATACTCTTTTCTCCCTTTTACAATACTAAGATTGCAATAGCTTTCTTCTTGCAACTTTAATTTTTACCATACAGCCGTTTATCATTACCATTTACCGTTTAAAATAAGTGCTTTTAAAACTGTAACCATTACCTATCATCTGCGTACCAATTAGCTGCCTTTTATCATGTAAACAAGCCGTTAAAGCACATAAGCCTGAACAAAACAGATAAGAGTGTAAACCTTTAACATCTGAAAAAGCAGCAAGACTAATTGATATGAAAAAAATAATAACCCTATTATCAGGTTCAATACTATACCTGTCAGCATTCTCGCAAACTACCAATACAACAGTTAAAGGGAATGTTTCCGATGCTAATAACAATCCGTTACAAACCGTAACAGTAAGTTTATTAAAAGCAAAAGACAGCAGTTTGGTTAAAGTAGAAATTACTAACCAACAAGGTGCATTTTCAATAAAAGCTAATACAGGTAAGTATTTGGTGAGTTATAATATTATAGGCTTTGAAAAAAAATTCTCTGAGCCATTTACTCTAGCAGATAATCAAACACTAACATTACCAACTATACAATTAACTGCCACTGCAAAAAAATTACAGGATGTAACAGTTACTGCTAAAAAACCAATGATTGAAATTAAAGCAGATAAAACTGTATTTAACGTAGAGAACAGTATTACTGCAACAGGCAGTAATGCCTTAGAAATTCTACAAAAAAGCCCGGGCATTCAGGTAGATAATAATGATAATATAAGTATGCAGGGTAAAACAGGTATTAAAATTTATGTTGATGGAAAGATGGTGCAGTTAGATAATAAGAACTTAGCTGAATATTTAAAAAGTATTCAAAGCAGTGATGTTGAAGCTATTGAAATGATACCTAACCCAAGTGCTAAATACGATGCCAGCGGTAATGCAGGCGTAATCAATATTCGCTTGAAAAAGAATAAACGCTTTGGTACTAACGGTTCATTGAGTAATACATTTACACAAGGCGTTACGCCAAAAGACAATGCTTCACTCAGCCTTAACTACAGAGATAAAAAAATTAACCTCTTCAGCAATATCGGCGGCAGCGTGGGTAACAATGAAAATCTATTGAATTTATATCGTGTTCAAAAAGATACTTTATACGATCAGCACGCTGTAAATACCAGTCAAAACAAAGGTGGTATCAACGCGAAAGTTGGTGCAGATTTATTTCTTGATAATAAGAATACTGTTGGTTTTATGGTAACAGGAAATTTCTCGAACAACTTAGCTGCAAATACAAGTAATACCAATATTTATTACAATCCAACCGGTGCATTCATAAAAAGTTTAGAGGCTACAAACACTATTCCGGGTAATCGTAATAATGCCAATATCAATCTTAACTATCGCTATGCAGATACAAGCGGAACTGAAATAAATTTTGATGCAGATCATGGCATTTTCAGAGGAAGAGGAACAAGCACACAACCAAATTATTATTTCGATAAAAACGGTAATCCGTTTTATTCGGTTATCAATAAAAACAACACCCCTATTGATATTTATATTTATACTGCAAAAGTTGATGCTGAAATAAAAGCCTGGAAAGGTAAATTAGGGTTTGGTGCTAAAACATCTTTTGTAAAAACTAATAATACTTTCGATTTTTATAATGTACAAGGGGCAAGCGATATTAAAATTTTAAATAAAAGTAACAGCTTCTTATACAAAGAAAATGTAAACGCTGCTTATGTAAATTTTCAAAAGCAGTTAAATACAAAATGGAGTTTACAGGTTGGTATAAGAATAGAACAAACAAACAGCCATGGTATTTTAACACGTGCGGATAGCATAAAGCAAGCTGATGATGATGTTCCGAGAGATTATTTAAATTTTTTTCCAAGCGGTGCATTAACATGGAATCTAAATAAGAAGAACACTTTAAACCTTACATACAGCAGAAGAATTGACAGACCAACTTATCAAGACTTAAACCCTTTTGAAAATAAATTAGATGAATTAACTTATCAAAAAGGTAATGCATTTCTTCGTCCGCAATACACCGATAATGTTGAGTTAACACACACATTCATGGGTTTCATTAATACATCTGTTGGTTACAGTTATATTAAAGATTATGCAACACAAGTAACAGATACAACAGGCAACGCAACTTATGTTCAACAACAAAATTTAGCAACACAACAAATCATCAGCTTTAATATCGGTGCTCCTTTACCAATAAAAAAATGGTGGAACGGTTATGTTAATTTATGGTACAATCAGCAAATGTTTAAAGGAACGATAGGTGGTAAAGATGTAACACAAAATATTCCTTTATACGGTGCATACTTACAACAAACATTTTCTTTAGGTAAAGATTATACGTTAGAAACAAGCGGTTGGTTAAATGGCCCATCAATTTGGGGCGGAACATGGAAAACAAAAGCACAAGGTGGTTTAGATGTTGGTGCACAAAAATTATTATTGAAGAAAAAAGCAACTCTAAAATTAACTGTAACAGATATTTTTAAAACAAGTCCATGGACTGCAACAAGCGATTTTGGTGGGTTATATATAAGAGGAAACGGCAGTTGGGAAAGCAGAACACTAAGAGTAAGTTTTACCTATCGCTTTGGAAATAATCAAGTTAAGGCTGCCCGTCAAAGACAGGCCGGTTCAGATTCTGAAGCAAAAAGAATTGGCGGATAAAAAATAAAAAATTGTTGTAAGTTTACTGGAGCCATATCGTCTTCATTCAAAACAAAAAACAATTACAATGAAAAAAATGATTGCTACAGCTTTTATTGCTGCCTGTTTCTCAATTCCTGCTTTAGCCCAGGATAGTAAAATGCAAGGTGACAAAATGAAATTGAAAGACCATAAGTGCACCGCTGCATGTACAAAAGACAAACATGTTTATGCTCACGGAGAAAAAGGTCATGTTTGTACTGCTGCATGTAAAAAAATGGACAAGAAGATGGATAAAAAGAGCGACAGTAAAATGTAAAAATAAAAGCCCCGCAATCTTGCAGGGCTTTTATTTTATTTCTTTATTACAACAGCAACTAACTCTTTAAGGTTTACAAAATCTTTTTTCTTAGGTTGATACATTTCAGTTTCTTTCCATTGCACTTTAATGTTTTTACCTTTCAATTTTGTTTGTGGCTCTTTTAACCAAGTGTCTGAACCTTCAATATAAGAAGTATAAATAAATTCATATTCTCTTCCATTAGTTGCTTTTAATTTAATAGTTAAAAAATCTCCTTCATTAACTTCAATAACTTTTCCTTCTATCGATTTTGTTTCTCTAACACTTGCAACAGGAGAATCATCTTTATCACCATCAGCTAACCTTAGTGATAAAGTAAGAAAAGAAGTACAACCGTTTTTTACCATCTCTATTGCTAATTTTTCGCCAAATTCTTTACCCTTTTTGTCAGTATCTTCAGAACCAATAAACTCTAACACTTTTTCATTTGCAGAATCTAATATGCATTTAAGAAAAATTTGTTCAGCTTCATCTTTCGTTTTTATTTTTTCAACACCATTTTTTGAAATACAATTACAAACAGATACTGCCAATTTATTCAATGACGTATCTTTCTTTTCCTGTGAATGAACAAGGTTGTTAATTAACAAGAAGCATGCTGAAATTAAAACCAGTTTTTTCATTTTATTTGATTGATTATTGTTCTGCTTATTAATTCAATATCTTGCTTTTCCATGCATCTAAAATGTCCTAACGGGCATTTATCATATCCGATTTTACTGCATGGTCTGCACCATAAATTTCGAATTTCGAAATTCGAATTTTCGATTGTTTCATTTCCATAATACGCATTCATTCCAAATGCAGGCACTGTATTTCCCCAAACAGAAATTATTTTTTTCTTCAAGGCTGCTGCAATGTGCATCAGACCTGTATCATGTGTAATAACAATTTTTGATTGGCGAATTAAATCAGCACTTTCATTCAAATTAAATTTACCGCAGGCGTTATAAATTTTTATATTATTAATTGCTGCGATTTCATCACCTGTTGTTTTGTCTTCTTTCCCACCTAATAAAATTATCGGATGATTTATCTTACTGCATAATTCTTTTAATTTATGAACAGGCAATTTTTTTGTATTTAATGCAGCACCGATAACAATTGCAATAAAACCAAAATGATGTGAAGCAGGAATATCTTTTAAAGCAACTTTATCTTTTTCAGGAATAAAAAAATCTAAGCCTTTCCCGTCATTCACAACATTCAATTCTTTTACAGTTGCCATGTATCTGTCAACAATATGAACCTTTGGCAATACATTAATTTTTAATGCAGTCAATAACCATTTCTGAATGTTGAGTTTATTAAAAGAAAAGCTCTTTACTTTTTTTAATGCTCGTTTTACTTTTAATGTTCGCAGGTTATGATGAAGGTCAATTATATAATCATAACGCTCTTGTTTTAATTCATCTATCATTACATCCCAATCATCTTTTAAAGTAATTATTTTATCAATGTATGGATTGGTTGTAAGAATACCTGCATAAGATTGTTTAGTTAAATAATGAATAGACGCATCTTCAACCTGTTGCTTTAAACAACGTATAACTGGTGTTGTTAAAACAATATCGCCGATAGAAGAAAAACGAATGATGAGAATTTTCATGCCCCTATCCCCTGAAGGGGTATTTTAAAATTATTTTTACCAATTACATTCATGTAACAAATATAATAACACCCTTTAGGGTTGGGGCATTACACTTCTACATAATTCAAATCTTTATGAAAAGTTTCTTCAGTTAATGCAAGGCTTATAAATGCAATAACAAAAACTATGATACCTGTAACCCAACCTCCTTTTATATAACCTAATGATGGTTGAAGGGCTTCAAATAAAAGAGATACCAAAACCAAAGAGCCTCTTGCCATATTAGGTGCTGTTGTGGCAACTGTTGCACGAATATTGGTTCCGAACTGTTCTGCAGCCATTGTTACAAACATTGCCCAAAAACCTGTACCAAAACCTAATATAGCACAAGCTAAATACATATTGGTTGCAGAACTGTTTTGCAGATTGAAATAAAATATGATTCCGATTATAGTAATAACATGAAAAAGGTACAATGACTTTTTTCGGCTCTTAAAATATTGACTGACGAAACCAATTAAAATATCACCGATTGAAATAGCTGCATAAGCAAACATTACTGCCTTGCCAGGGTCAACCTTTTCAGCAATATTCATCTTAGCTCCAAACTTATTAGAGAAAGAAATTAAAATACCAATTACATACCAATTGGGTAATGCAATTAAAATAGATGTTAAATATTTTTTTAATCTTTTGCCATTGGTAAATAACATAAAGAAATTTCCTTTCTTAATGTTTTCACTTGCCTGAATATGTTTAAACATTCCTGATTCTAAAACTCCAACTCGTAAAAACAATAATAAAAAACCTAAACCACCACCAATAAAATAGCAGATACGCCAACCGTTTCCGCTTGCATCTACAAAATATTCTCTAATAAAATAGGCAAATACAGCACCGCTTAAACCAATACCTGCAACCAACGATGTACCGATACCTCTTTTTTCTTTAGGTAATAATTCACTCACCAATGTTATACCTGCACCCAATTCTCCTGCAAGCCCTAATCCTGTTATAAACCGTATAATGGCATACTGAGTTGCATTCTGCACAAAACCATTGGCAATATTACCGAGAGAGTATAAAATAATAGAAGCAAACAATACTTTCAACCTTCCTTTTTTATCGCCTAATATTCCCCATATAATTCCGCCGACCAATAAGCCAACCATCTGAATATTAAGAATATTTTTACCAATTGTATCAACGGATTTTTCATCCAACCCCATATTTTTTAAAGATGGAATTCTTATAATACTAAACAATAGCAAATCGTATATGTCAACAAAATAACCTAATGCACCAATAATAACAGGAAGTGAAAGTATTCCGTACTGTTTCTTTGTCATAGCAATCAGCATTGAGTAAGTAAATATAATTATTGTATCAACTTATGAATAAGAATTTAGCACCTGTTGCGTCGCACACTTATACGTTCTGTTCTTTATGCTTCAATAAAATTTAATTCTTTTCCAAAAGTTTCTTTGGTGTATAACACCGCAATAAAACCAACAGCTAATACCACAGCACCAACTATCCATGCAGCATTTACATAATTAGTGTTCGCATCGCCGTGCAGGTTACTACGCAAAAATTTAAATAATAGCAACAACAATGGTAGAAACCCTCTTACCAGATTAGGAATTGATATAGCAGCAGTAGCTCTTAAGTTGGTACCAAACTGTTCAGCACTCATGGTAATATATAAAACCGAAATACCTGAACCGAAACCCAGCCCCATACATATTGCATACATAGCTGTTGCACTGCCCCCACCTTTAGCAGCATAAAATAAAATGATGAATACCGTAATAATGCAGTAGTAAATAATTAATGCTTTCTTTCTGCTTTTTATGTAGTTACTGAATATACCTGCAAACATATCTCCGAATGCTAAAGCCACATATTGCAGCATTAAAGATTTAGGTTGATTGAAATTTTCAATGTTGAAACATCTTGCAAATTCATTGCTGAAACCAATCATAATACCTATTACATACCAAACCGGTAAACCGATTAAGATACCTCTTAAATATCTGAAGAACCTTTCTTTATTATTTAAAAACATCAGAAAGTTACCCATAGCAATTTCTTTCTTCTTGGCGTTATCGTACATACTGCTGTCTAACACACCAATTCTCAACAGTAATAAAGCAAGCCCCATTCCACCGCCGATAAAATAACATAAACGCCAGTTCTCTCCACTCCAATCATATATAAAATAAGCAGCTATTGTTCCGAACACACCGCTTGTAGCAATTATAGCAGAGCCGATACCTCTTTTTTCTTTACTCAACATTTCGCTTGTTAAAGTAATACTGGCACCTAACTCTCCTGCCAAACCCAAGCCTGCTATAAATCTCAGCCAGGTATAAGTTTGAATATCGTGCACCAATCCATTACCAATCGTAGCTAATGAGTATAAAAGAATGGAACCGAACAAAACACTTTTTCTTCCTTTTTTATCGCCCATTATMCCCCATGCAATACCGCCAATAACAAGCCCGAGCATTTGCCAACTGATAACATTTTCGCCAAACTCTTTTGCAACATTATCAGGTACATGTAGCTCATGTAAACTTTTTATTCTTACAATATTAAATAATAACAAATCGTAGATATCAACAAAAAAACCTAAGGCACCAACAATAACAGGCAATGAAAAAACAGAGTATTGCTTTTGCTGCATTATTTATGAATTGTTTTGTTTGCTTTTTGAAAATACCAACTTAAAAATTACAGGTGCTGTGGTAACTAATACAATACCTAAAACAATGATTTCTAAATGACTTTTTAAATCGAAGTTGAATTGAGATAAAATCCATTTTTGCAGGAAGTGACCGGCAACTAACATACTGAATACCCAGGCAACACAACCGACAATATTATAATAAGTAAATTTCTTTTTATCCATTGCCACAATACCTGCCACAATGGGAGCAAAAGTTCTGATAATCGGTAAAAACCTTGCTATTACTACGGCTCCGCCGCCATGCTTCTCATAAAATTCATGTGCCTGGTGTAAATATTTTTTCTTGAAAAACATATTATCTTTCCAATCATACATAGCAGGGCCTACCTTTCTTCCAAACCAATAACCAACACTGTTGCCTATTATTCCTGCAATGGAAATCACTATCCATAAAACAAAAAGTTGTGCATAATCATTTTGAATAAAAGGGAATAATGTTGCTATCAATTCCTGGTTATAAATACCGGCAACAAATAATAAACTATCACCCGGTAAAAAGAAGCCTGCAAATAAACCTGTTTCTGCAAATACAACGAAAAGCAATAGCCATAGCCCGCCATGTTCAATATAAAATTGCGGTTGCAATAACTGATGCCAACTGAAACTGTCTAACATAATATGTAACATAGCTAATCGTATAAAGCTTATTAAAAAATTTAAGCAGCAATTTTTTCTGTTGCATCTTCCAACTCACCTTCCCATTTACTTACAACACTTGTTGCTAAGGCATTACCTAATACATTTGTTCCTGTTCTGAACATATCACAAAAATGGTCAATAGGTAAAATTAATGCAACACCTTCCGGCGGAATTTTAAACATAGCACAGGTAGCCAACACAATAATTAACGAAGCCCTTGGTACGCCCGCAATTCCTTTACTGGTAAGCATCAGCACCAACAACATAGTTAACTGTTCAGGTAAGCTCATTTGAATGCCGTAAGCCTGTGCAATAGCAAGACTTGCAAAAGTCATGTACATCATACTTCCATCAAGATTAAAAGAATACCCTAAAGGAAGAATAAATGAAACAATTTTATTCTTACATCCAAATCTTTCTAACTCATCTGTTAATTTAGGAAAAACCGCTTCGCTGCTTGTGGTGCTGAAAGCCACTAAAACAGGATTGGCTATATGTTTATACAATTGCATCATTCTTTTTCCCAAAATAACAAAACCAACAAAGCTTAATAAACCCCAAAGCAATGCGATGCCTAATACAAAGTAGCTGAAATAAATAAAATAAAATTTAAAAATACCTAACCCCTTTTCTGCAACTACAGCAGCTAATGTTCCAAACACTCCTATCGGGGCAAACCACATTACATAACTTACAATTTTTAAAATAATATGTGCAGCAACATCTAATGTTTTAATAACAGGCTTTGCATATTCTCCGAAACTTGCCGCTGCAATACCAAAAAAAATAGAAAAGACAACTATCTGTAAAATTTCATTGGTAGCCATTGCCTCAAATGCACTGGAGGGTACTACATGTTCAACAAATTTTTGTAAGGTAAATTGAGAGGTATTGCCCATTAAATCTCTTAATGCACCGTTATCTGCCAAATCTTTTTGAATATAGGTGCCGGGATGAAAAAAGTTTACTAATAACATTCCTAATAATAAGCTAACCAATGATGCAGAAATGAACCACAACATAGCTTTTCCACCAATTCTGCCAACTGTTTTCAAATCTCCCAATTTAGCAATACCCACTACTAAAGTTGAAAAAACTAAAGGAGCAATAATGGTTTTAACTAATCGTATAAAAACAGTTCCTAATAATTTTATGCTTTTAGCAAACTCAGTTTTAAAATCTAATGATGCGTTAGCATATACTAAATATCCAACACCAATTCCTAAAACCATTGCAGCTATAATAGAAAGGGTTAGTTTATTTTTCATGAAATAAAACAGTTAGAAGGGCAATATAAGTATTATGCTTGTAAAATATAAGCCCGCAAAGTTTTGGCGGCGGGAAATGATTAAATCCTTATTTTTCCAAACCAAAATTTTTTTTGAACCCCAATTAAAAACACTTATGAGTTTATTCAGAAAGAAATCATTATCTGACTTGTTAGCACAAGCTGCTGATTCAGAAAAAGGTTTGAAGCGTACACTTGGAGCAGGAAGCTTAGTAGCTTTAGGTATTGGTGCAATTATTGGAGCAGGTTTATTTGTAAGAACTGCAGCAGCAGCGGGTCAGGCTGCCGGACCTGGAGTAACCTTATCATTTATTGTTGCTGCAATTGGTTGTGCATTTGCAGGTTTATGTTATGCGGAGTTTGCAGCAATGATTCCTATTGCAGGTAGTGCCTATGCTTACTCTTATGTAACAATGGGAGAATTGGTTGCATGGATTATTGGCTGGGCATTAATAATGGAATATGCTTTAGGTGCAGCAACAGTTAGTATTGCATGGAGTGAATATTTAAATCGCTTATTAGATGGAGGAATACCTTATCAATGGTGCCATTCGCCACTGGAAAGTTTTACAGATGCAAGTGGGGTGCATCATCAAGGCATTATAAACATACCTGCACTTTTCATTTTATTATTACTAACCTTATTATTAATTAAAGGGACCCAGGAGTCAGCAATTGTTAATGCAGTTATTGTATTTATTAAAGTAGCCATTGTTGTAATTTTTATTATTGTAGGATGGCAGTTTATTAAACCTGAAAATCATACTCCTTATTTAATTCCTGCAAATACACCTCCTGTAATAGACAATGGCGGAAAAGTGATTGCAGACTATAGTGGATGGAATAAACATGGTTGGGGAGGAATACTTGGAGGAGCAGCTATTGTATTCTTTGCTTTTATTGGTTTTGATGCAGTTAGTACAGCAGCACAGGAAGCTAAAAATCCTAAAAGAGATATGCCGATTGGTATTCTTGGTTCTTTGGTGGTTTGTACTATTCTATACATTTTATTCGGTCATGTATTAACTGGTGTTGCAAGCTGGAAAGATTTTGTAGACCCAGCCAAAGGAAGAGAAGCTTCTGTAGCTTATGCAATTTCTACTTATATGCATGGATATGGTTGGTTGGCTACATCTGTTACTGTTGCAATTCTTGCAGGGTTTTCTTCCGTAATATTAGTAATGTTAATGGGCCAGAGCCGTGTGTTCTATACTATGTCAACAGATGGTTTGTTACCAAAAGCTTTCAGTGAGTTGCATCCGAAATTCAGAACACCATACAAAAGCAATATCATACTTTTTATTTTTGTAGGTTTATTTGCAGGTTTTGTACCTGAAAGCATGGCGGGAAATTTAACATCTTTTGGAACTCTCCTGGCATTTGTGTTAGTAAGCGTTGGTGTACCTATATTAAGAGTTAAAGCACCTAATATCGAAAGGCCTTTTAAAACACCATTGGCTCCGCTTGTTGCATTCTTAGGTGCTGCTATATGTATTTTAATGATTATTGGTTTAGATAAAGACACCTTATTATCAGCATTGGGGTGGATGATTATAGGTTTAATTGTTTATTTTGCTTACAGCAAGAAAAACAGCAAGCTCAAAGCATAATATTTCAAATGAAATAATAAAGCCCTTTCATTTTTTTGAAAGGGTTTTTTATTGCCCTGCATCTTTTATTTTTGCAGCCGCTTTGCTGAATAATGAACAAAGCCTGCCCTGCCTATCGGCAGACAGGCGTATAAGTGAGTGATACAACGAAGCCGCGATTTGCACAAAGTTGATAATATAAAATTTACAAAATAGATGGGAAGAATTTTTGAAGTTAGAAAAGCTACCATGTTTGCCCGTTGGGATAGAATGGCAAAACAATTTACCCGTATTGGAAAAGAAATTGCTATTGCTGTTAAAGCCGGCGGACCGGACCCTGCAACTAACCCTGCATTGAGAAGATGTTTTCAAAATGCGAAGAGTGTTAACATGCCCAAAGACCGTGTGGAAGCTGCTATTAAAAGAGCAATGGGTAAGGACACAACAAATTATGATGAGATATTATATGAAGGTTATGCCCCGCATGGTGTAGCGTTGTTGGTTGAAACAGCAACCGATAATCATGTAAGAACTGTGGCTAATGTAAAAAGCCATTTTAATAAAGGCGGCGGCAGTTTAGGTAATAGCGGAAGTGTAAGTTTTCAATTTAAAAAAATGGGCGTGTTTAAATTGAAAAATGAAGGTATTGATATGGATGAATTGGAATTGGAATTAATTGACCATGGCTTAGATGAATTAGGGGAAAGCACTGATGATAACGGCAATACCATTTTAGTTTTACGTTGTGCTTTCACAGATTTTGGCAGTTTACAAAAAGCTTTGGAAGAAAAAAATATTACTCCGATTAGTTCTGAGCTGGAGTGGATTCCTACCACCACCGTTCCTGTTACTGATGAGCAGGCAGAGGATGTAAGTAAATTAATTGAAAGATTAGAACAGGATGAAGATGTAAATAAAGTGTTTCATAACATGGGATAAAATTTCAAGCCTCGCAAATGCGGGGCTTTTTTATGCAATACATTTGCATGATGGATTTTAAAACTGAACATCCTGTTATTTTATTTGATGGTATTTGTAATTTATGCAGCAGCAGTGTTCAGTTTGTAATTAAGCATGACCCAAAGCATATTTTCAGGTTTGCTTCTTTGCAAAGTGATTATGGGAAAGAAATATTACAATGCTTCAACCTACCTGCTGATAATTTCAACTCATTCATTTTATTAAAGAACGGAAACATATATACCAAGTCAACAGCTGCATTAATGGTTGCAAAAGACTTAAAAGGTGCTGTTAAGTTTTTATATGCATTGATTATCATTCCCCCTTTCATAAGAGACTTTGTTTACTCAATTATTGCCAAAAACAGATATCAATGGTTTGGCAAAAAAGAAGCTTGCTGGGTACCTACTGTTCAATTAAAAAAGTTATTTATTGAATAAGCAGCACTAAAGCTATTAAAAACCTCTTAAAAAAGTTGGTACTTTGTTTTAAAAAAGGCAACTTTATAAATCGATGAAAAGATTAGCTCGCTTCTTAATCAAATATTCTGCAACGGTTTACGTGCTACTTTTAATAAATGGCTTTTTGCTTGCTTCCCTCATTTATTTCAGAATTGAAGATGTATATGAACGGAATATTTTTAATGCTATCAGCCAAAGGATGATGCTAAATAACCCTGTTACTATTACAAATAAAGATAGTTTTTTTATTAAAGCGATGGACTTAGCCAATAATCTTCAACAAAACAGGCAGGTAGTTTTCGGAGGATTAGAAATGAATGAAACAAAAGCAATTTTTTTACATTCAGCTGTTGATGACCTTATAACAGGCAAAGGGGCCTGCGGAAGTGCAAGTGCTATATTGGCAAGGATTTTAAAATCTTATAACTATAAAACAAGATTAGCACAAATGAAAGTGGGGGATATTTGGGGTGGACATATAGTTACAGAGGTAAAAAAAGGAGATGGCTGGATTGTATTAGACCCTTTATTGAGATGCTATTTTAAAAAACCTGATGGAACTTTAGCATCATTTAACGACGTACAACATAATTGGGAATATTATAGTAAGCAAGTACCCAAAGATTACAAGATGGAATACAAATATGAGGATGTACGTTATACGAATTGGGATAGAATAGGTATTGCAGGTAAAATGTTGAAAGGATGTATCAAACTTTTCTATGGAGAACAAGCTGTAAGAGAGTTTTCATTACGTTCTTATTTACTGAGAAATTTCCATGCATTGTATATACTTTCCATAATACTTTATTTGTTTGAAAGCATATTACTTACTATTATGATTTTCAAAAGAAGAAAATATTTGAACCTTTTAGCTGCATTGTAGCTTACAGCATATATGCCTAACTTACCAACTTCCACTTGCACCGCCGCCGCCGCTACTGCCACCGCCAAAACCTCCAAAATCTCCGCCATCACTGCTTCCCCAGCCACCGCTATCTCCCCAACCGCTGCCCCGGCTATTGTTACTAAGCATACTACCTAATAACATGGGTGCAATCCAACCGCCACCTCCGCCGCCCGTTCCTCCACGTCCGCCTCTCATTACAATGATGAGTACAATAAATAAAATGAAAATAAATTTTAATATTGAGCCACCACCAACAGGGCTGCCTGTGCTTCTATTGCGTTTTACTTTATACTCTCCAACTGCGGCTTTGCTTAAATCATCAACTGCTTTATTTAAACCACTGATATAATTCTGCTGCCGAAATGCAGGTTTAATGTCATGCTCAATAATATCATTAGCAATAATATCCGGTATAGCACCTTCTAATCCATAACCAACCTCAATTCTTATTTTTCTATCATCAACTGCTACTAAAATTAAAACTCCGTTATTTGTTTTCTTATTACCTATCCCCCATTCTCTGAAAGTATTAGTTGCAACATCTTCAATGGGTTCATCATTTAAAGATTTTACGGTAACAACTGTAATTTGATTGGAAGTGCTGTCATCTAAAGCCACTAATTTCCTTTCCAATTGTGCAGCATCATAACTGTTTAAAACATTGGCATTATCAACTACTAATCTTGGTGGATTGGGTTTAGGAATACTCTTTTGTGCCAATGTTTGTATTGCACAAAAAAGAAATAATATAGAAAGGAGTTTTTTCATTACAGGTTACTTTCCGAAAACTATATCATCGGGTAATTCATTAATATCAGTAGCTGCATTGTAAGGGAAATGTTGCTTTAATGCATCTCCGATTTTTTGTACAACTTCTGCAATACCTGCTGCATAATTTTCTTTATTAAAGTGTGCGAGCATCTCACTCACCGCATTATTCCAGAATTCATTACCAACTTTTGTATGAATTCCTTCATCGCCAAACACAGCCAATTGTTTATCTTTCACAGCAACATAAACCAATACACCGTTGCGTTGTGCTGTTTGATGCATATTTAATTGTGGAAATAATTCAATAGCTCTGTCTAATGCATTTACATATGTACACTTACTTTCAATAAAAACCCTCACTTCTCCACTCGTTTGCTTTTCAGCATGCTGAATGGAAGAAGTGATGAGTTCTTTTTCTTCGGAAGAAAAAAAATCTGTTGCTTTTTTACGGAAGAAATTAAACATTAAATAATATTAGAATTTAACTTCAGGTGCTTTTTCACTTCCTGCCTCTGCTTTGAAACCTTCTTTTTGCTGAAATCCAAACATACCAGCAAAAATGTTCATTGGAAACGAACGCACTTTAACATTATATGATTGAACAGCATCATTAAAATCGTTTCTTGCAACTTTAATTCTGTTTTCAGTTCCTTCCAATTGTGCCTGTAATCCTCTGAAAGCGTCGTTGGCTCTAAGGTTTGGATAATTTTCTGAAACAGCTAACAATCTTCCTAAAGCCTGAGATAACTGACCTTGAGCAGCCTGAAACTGTTGTAATTTTTCTGGAGTTAAATCTTTTGCATCAACTTTAATTTGTGTTGCACTTGCTCTTGCAGCAATTACATTTTGTAAAGTTGTTTGTTCAAAATTAGCTTCGCCTTTTACAGTATTAACTAAGTTAGGAATTAAATCTGCACGGCGTTGATAATCACTTTGTACCTTATTCCATGCGTTCTTAACGCCTTCATCTTGTTTTACTAAACCGTTGTAGCCTGAACATGCACAGCCACCTAATAATAAAATACCACCCAAAATAATTAATAATACAAGGGTTGATGTTTTCATGATAAAAAATTTAATTAAAGATAATTATTTGTTTTTGTGGATAGTTCAAATTGAATACCGCTGATATAATTTATGACGTAACGGCAGCTAAAATATTTTTTACTTGGTTGCAAATTCATCTGCAAGTTTATCTAATGCATCATTGCTTAACCTTTCTTTACCGCCTGCAACTACAATTCTGTAACGAAACGTAACTGATTGTCCCTTTGTTAATTTATAATTCAAAGTTTGTTTACCATTGCTGAAAACTTTTGCCCCTAAAGGGTTTGCTGCGAATAAGCCATAGCCCCTTGCATGCCAGTAGGTTGGATAATTGATATTTTTGGGATGGTCAATTATCGCAATGCTTATCATTTCATTATTTTTCTTTCCATACAACAAACACCATTTACCTCTTGTACTCCATGCACTATCACCTTCTTTTCCTTCACTTGTTATATAATTACCATTAATGGTTGAGTCTTTAATAGCTTTTACGGTTGTTACAATTCCTTTATCGTCAGTAAATTTTTTTGTTTCTATTGTGGGTATCTGCAACTCTTTAGCAACACGCAAACCCAATAAACCATCTTTTGCATCAGCAAAAGCTACATCCTGTTCAGCAGTTAAAGTTGTATATCTGTCAATAAAACTTTCAGTTGCTGTGGCACTAAAAACAAAGTTTGTTTTTTCTTTTAACAGCACATTATTTTTTGAGTCAACCCAATCTGCCTCTATAGTCAGGTTCCCTTCATTACCACTTTTTATTGCTGTAATTTTTGTATGTTTAATGGAACCATAACTATTCTTTTTTTCTGAAGGAATAGCAAAAGAATTATTCCAGAAATCTAAGCCGTTTACATTTTCATAATTAAACCAAATACCTGTATGGTGTGGATGATCAACAGGTTCACCATCTCTCGGTGCTAAAGGATATCCTCTTGTAACCAACTGACCTTTAGGCGAATAAACAGGATATAAAAACGGTTTGTATAAAGTATCACTATACATTAATGAAGTGAATGGTTTGTTATTGATGGTTATAACAACTTCATTCTTTTGTTTATCATCAACAATTTTTATCATTTGTTTTTTCTGTGCGAATGAAACGAAAGGAATGCAAAAAAGGGATAAGTAAATTATTTTTTTCATTTGGCTGATTTTCTTTTTTTCGAATATAAAGTAAAAAGCCACGCATCAGCATGGCTTATAAAATAAAACTATTAATAATTTATTTCAATGCAGCAATACCGGGCAATTCTTTTCCCTCAAAATATTCCAGCATAGCTCCACCGCCGGTACTTACATAACTAACTTTATCTGCAAAGCCGAATTGATTAACTGCTGCAACGCTATCGCCACCGCCAACTAAACTGAATGCACCATTTTGTGTAGCTTCTGCAACGGCAACAGCAATGGCTTTTGTACCATGTTGAAACTTACTCATTTCAAATACACCCATGGGACCATTCCATAAAATGGTTTTGCTCTGTTTAATAACATTAGTGAACTGCTCGCAAGCCATAGGGCCGATATCTAAACCCATCCAGCCATCTGTAATTGCATTTGATGGTGCAGCAGATGTGTTGGCATCGTTACTGAAATTATCTGCTATTAAACTATCACTTGGTAAATGAATGTTTACAGCTTTTGCATCGGCTTTATCTAAAATTTCCAAAGCGGTTTGTATTCTTTCATCTTCACATAAACTCTTACCTATATGACCACCTTTGGCTTTCATGAAAGTATAACTCATACCACCGCCAATAATAATATCTGTTGCACGTTCCAATAGGTTTTCAATAATTAATATTTTGTCTGAAACCTTTGCCCCGCCTATAATGGCAACAAATGGCTTTTCGCTGTTATGCATTACTTTTTCTGCACTGCTAACTTCACCTTCCATTAATAAACCGAACATTTTTTTATCTGCCGGAAAGAATTTTGCAATAATAGCTGTGCTTGCATGAGCTCTGTGTGCAGTGCCGAATGCATCGTTTACGTATACATCTCCAAGTTTTGATAGTTTTTCTGCAAAAGCTTCATCACCTTTTTCTTCCTGTTTATAGAATCGAAGGTTTTCTAACAGCAGCACCTCGCCTGCCTGTAAAGATGCTGCTAATTGTATTGCAGATTCGCCAATACAATCATCTGCAAACTTTATTTCTTTGCCTCCTAACAATTCTTTTAAATGCGATAGAATATGTTTTAATGAATATTTTTCTTCAGGGCCTTCTTTGGGTCTTCCTAAATGACTCATCAGAATAACGCCGCCACCATCATTCAGAATTTTTTGAATGGTTGGTAAGGCTGCTTTCATTCTTGTATCATCCGTAACTGCGAAGGTTTGCTTATCTAAAGGCACATTAAAATCTACACGAATTAATGCTTTATGATTGGAAAAATTGAAATCAGAAAATTTGCTCATAATAAGGTTATAGTTTCAGTTCAAAGATAACTATTATACTACTCAATTAATTTCTCAATTTGATTAATAATATCAATGTTACGTTCAGCAATCGTTTCAGTTTTAGGTACTTTTAATTTGTGCATGGTAGCACTTAATAATTTATATGCTTCAATAGCCTGCTCATCATTATAGAAACATTGATACCAATCAATTACTTCATTATTATAAGCCATTCTTACTCCATTAGCAAAGTACATTTGAATCGGTTCAGGGTACCAGGCCCTTGTTATAGCAACTAATTTATTATCTAATGCGTACTTGTATAAAGATTTTAAAAAATGCAAATAATTGATAGTCCTTTTCTTTATTTGTTCTTCGGTTTCTTCTTGTACAGGTTTTATTCTCCAGCTATTCATTGAAGGTGAAAACGGATCTTCTTTTGAGCGATTAAAAACACCTTCGTAATTTCTTGTGTTTCTATCTTTTAATATAAGGTGACTGATTTTTCTTATCCTGAGAACTTTGTATTTTGTTGACGGATACCCATTTAATAGTAAAGTCATTTTATCGCAAAGAAAACTTCCTTTTGAAGGAATTAATACAAGTTGAAACTTATCATTATCCCAATACCATTTACCATAGCTATAGCAATTAACAGCGTAATAACTATAAGTGCTGTCTTTATATAATTTAACAGCTACATTTTCGTAACAGGATGTGTCTTCACTGTTATACCCATCTTGTATTTGATAAAGTTCATCAGGTAAATTGTTTTTACTCTGTAAACCGCAAGATGTTAGAAAAAACAATAAGAGAAATAAGGCTGAGGTAATTTTCATAACACCAATATTACAAATTACTGCAATAAAAAAGGATGGCTCTTTTTAGAACCATCCTCTTGAAATATGTGTTTGAAAATTATTTACTGATTAATCCTGCAAAATATTTAACTGAACGAACCAATTGAGACACATAACTCATTTCATTATCATACCAGCTAACTACTTTAACCAATTGTTTATCACCAACAGTAATAACTTTTGTTTGTGTTGCATCGAATAATGAACCGAAATGCATACCGATAATATCACTGCTTACAATTTCATCTTCAGTATAACCAAAGCTTTCATTACTTGCTGCTTTCATGGTTGCATTAACTTCTTCAGCAGAAGTTTTTTTGCTAACAATAGCAACCAATTCTGTTACAGAGCCTGTAATTGTTGGAACACGTTGTGCACCACCATCTAACTTGCCTTTTAATTCAGGTAATACCAAACCGATTGCTTTGGCTGCACCTGTACTGTTAGGAACGATATTAGCAGCAGCAGCTCTTGCTCTTCTTAAATCTCCTTTTGCATGAGGAGCATCTAAAGTATTTTGATCGTTAGTGTAAGCATGTATGGTTGTCATGCTGCCCACTTCAATGGTAAAAGCATCATTCAATGCTTTAGCCATTGGAGCCAAACAGTTAGTTGTACAGCTTGCACAGGAAATAACTGTTTCAGTTCCATCTAAAATATTGTGGTTTACATTAAACACAACTGTTTTCATTTCACCTGTTGCAGGTGCTGAAATAACTACACGTTTAGCACCGGCAGTAATATGGGCTTCTGCTTTTGCTTTATCTGTAAAGAAACCTGTTGATTCAATTACAACATCAACACTGTGTATACCCCAAGGAATTTGAGCAGGATCTTTTTGTGCATAGATTTTTACTTCATGGCCATTTACAACAATTGAATTATCCGTTGAAGTAACTTCTTCGTTAAATCTTCCCTGAGCACTATCATATTTTAATAAATGAGCAAGTGTTTTTGGAGAGGTTAAATCGTTTATGGCAACAACTTCAATTCCATCCATATTATAAATTTGGCGGAAAACTAAACGGCCAATTCTTCCGAAACCGTTAATGGCTACTTTAACTGTACTCATTTTTTACAAGTATTAAGTGATAAATTTTTAATTGCGGGGCGAAATTACAGGAATGCAATAAATAATTTGGTATCGTTTGCACAAACTTTATTTACTGCAAACCATTGTTATTGAGTTTCGCTTATTTTTGCGGCTCTTAAAAACCAATTTATCAGCCATGTCAGTTTTAGTGAATAAAGATTCTAAAATACTTGTTCAGGGTTTTACCGGAACAGAAGGTACTTTCCACGCAACACAAATGATTGAATACGGAACTAATGTTGTTGGCGGAGTTACACCAAATAAAGGTGGCACTACACATTTAGACAGACCTGTATTTAATACTGTTGCCGATGCGGTAAAAACAACAGGTGCTAATGTTAGTATCATTTTCGTTCCGCCTGCATTTGCTGCAGATGCTATTATGGAAGCAGCAGAAGCAGGAATTGCATTGGTAGTATGTATTACAGAAGGAATTCCTGTACAAGACATGGTTAAAGTGAAGAATTATTTATTGGGAAGAAATACAAGATTAATCGGTCCGAATTGCCCCGGTGTTATAACTGCTGAAGAAGCTAAAGTGGGTATTATGCCAGGCTTTATTTTTAAGAAAGGAAGAATTGGTATTGTAAGTAAAAGCGGAACATTAACATACGAAGCTGCCGACCAAACCGTAAAAGCGGGTCTTGGAATAAGTACTGCTATTGGTATTGGCGGCGACCCGATCATTGGTACACCAACTGTTGAAGCGGTTAAATTATTAATGGCTGATGATGAAACGGATGGCATTATTATGATTGGTGAAATTGGTGGCAGCATGGAAGCCGATGCAGCTCGTTGGATAAAGGATAATGCTACAAAACCTGTGGTTGGCTTTATTGCAGGCCAAACAGCTCCTCCGGGCAGAAGAATGGGCCACGCCGGTGCTATTATTGGCGGTGCAGATGATACGGCTGCAGCTAAAATGAAAATTATGGCAGAATGCGGTATTCATGTGGTGGCAAGCCCCGCAGATATTGGTAAAACAATGGCAGCAGCATTAAAAAAGTAATAGAAAAATAATAATCATACATAGCCCTGAACAAAATTGTTCGGGGCTTTTTTAATGCAGCGAGATAGATATTACTGTTATGTTGGTAACACTACATGTAGTATCTGGAAATTTTGTTTTCACAGAAGTATCCTTTTAGCATTTTGCTACGAGCCTTTTTATTTTATGCACGTTTAATTTTTCTTAGTTAAGTTCGCTCTTCTACTCACAATTATGAAGACTTTTCTTTTATCAGTATTTTTTGTTATACCAGTTATTAATTACGCTCAACAAAAAAGTAAACCTTTATCTCTACAATGTAATATTCCATCGTCATTAAAAAAAAATCAGCAGGTTGAGCTTATGGTAAACATTGATAATAAGCTGACCGAAGAAAAAACAGGAAATATTACAATGGACTTATTTAATTACAAAACAAACAGTGCTGTTGATGGATGGTTTTTAAATGTTTTTCCTTACCAATATTTTACTGCTGTCCCCAAAAAGAGGTTTACAGCAAAATTTCCTTTTACTGTTCCTGGTAATTATACCGGTAAACTAAAAATTGTACTAAAAGCAAGTTGTAATAATTATGTTGATTCTTTGGTTAAGGTTATCAATATTCTGTAAAGAAGTTGTATGAATGAATATTTTATCATCATCGGTCAGGGTTTGGCAGGAACATTTCTAAGCTACTACTTACGCAAAGCAGGTAAAAAAATTTTGGTAATTGATGAACCAAAGCCTTATACAGCAAGTAAAGCAGCCAGTGGCGTAATTAACCCTGTTACAGGAAGAAGAATTGTAACTACCTGGATGATTGATAAGCTGATGCCTTTTGCTGTTAATGCCTATACTGAATTAGAAAAAGAATTAAATACATCGTTCATTCAACAACGTAATGTTTTAGATTTTCATCCAACACCGCAAATGCAGATTGCTTTTGATGAAAGATTGAAAGAAGATGATACTTATTTGCAATACCCCAACAATGCTGAACAATGGAGAAATTATTTTAATTACCCTTTTGGTATTGGTGAAATAAACCCCTGTTATTTGGTTGATTTAAAAACAATGCTTTCTGAATGGAGAAAAGTTTTAAAAGAAAACAATCTTTTAGTTGAAGAAAAGATTGCTGTTGATGATATAATCGAACAATATAAAAATGCAACCATCATTTTCTGTGATGGCATTGCTTCTGCTAAAAGCAAGTATTTTAATTTATTGCCATTTGCACCTAATAAGGGCGAAGCTCTAATTGTTGAAATAAACGATTTACCTGCTACCAATATTTTTAAACAAGGTATTAGCATAGTACCTTGGACAAACAACTTATTTTGGGTAGGTTCTTCTTATGAATGGAATTATTCTGATGCCAATCCATCTGAGGTTTTTAAACAAAAAACAGAAGCACAGTTAAAATACTGGTTAAAGATTCCGTTTAAAATAATTGACCATCTGGCATCTGAACGCCCTGCCAACTTAGAACGCAGGCCATTTGTGGGTTTACATCCGTTATATAAAAATATAGGAATACTAAATGGCTTAGGCACAAAAGGCTGCACATTAGCACCCTACTTTGCTAATGAATTAACACAACATTTTATAAATGGTAACGGCATTAATCCGTTAGCTGATGTTCAACGTTTCAGTAAAATATTGTCTAAATAAAAATTGCAAGTAATTATCTTTCGGCAATAATTAAACAACATGAGCGAACCCACTTACAACATTCCCCTGAAGTACAGAAAAATGGAAAACCTGCACATTGTTTTCTGGTTAATAAAAGATATAAGCTGGTGTATGATATGGAGACCGTTAGGAATATTAATGATATTTCCCACCCTAATTATTTCAATCATTATTGCTTACAGAACAAGACAATTGATGAGTGAATTAACACACAATATTGCCATTACGTTTTGGATTACAGCGAATGCTTACTGGATGACGAGTGAGTTTTTTCAATTTGATACCAAAATTGTTACCGGTACTGTTACGTACAAACATTTAGCTATCATACCTTTTACAATAGGTATTCTTTTGTTAGGCTTTTATTACCTTATCTGGAAGCCAAAACATAAAGAAGAATTTGAAACATTGTAGCAATAGTAAGTATTAAATTAACTTATTGAATTTAGTTTTAGTATTATGAATATTTTTATTTAAAATTGAATTTCATTTTGATACTCGCAAGTAATAAAAATAAATCATAATATGAGATACATTTATTTACTAATGTCGGTTATAACTTTAATTCTATTTTCCTCATGCAGCAATAATGATGATATTACAAATGCAGTAAATAAAGACGGTGCAATTGAAACATCGGTTACTGTGAACCATTTAGACAGCTTACACGATATACTTATAACCAAACATAAAGTTTGGGTAAATAATAATGAGTATAAAAATTTAGCATACACAGATACGATTCCTGCATTAGGTAAACAGGAAACAGTTGCAGAAAATAAAGATGGCGATACTAAAAAAGTAAGTGTAAAAAAGGATTATGAAATTTTTATTACTGTGAAATAATATTGTTCAAATGAAGAAAACAAAACATATTGAACTTATATTAATAACAGCTGCACTGGCAAGTTGTAACCAACCAAAGAATGATTGGGAAAGCGGGAATAAAGTTTATATAAGAAGCGATAGTACAGCAGGCTACTCAAGAACACATTATCATGGTGGTGGTTATGGAATGTGGTATTATGCTTTTAGGCCTTACGGTAATTATTATAATGGTGAGTATCAGCGGGCAGGTTATTATTCAAGTGCCATTCATGAATCATCTAATATCGGAAGTAATGGTTTTAAAAGCAGTGTTATCAGAGGTGGTTTTGGACGGGGAGGCTATAGTGTTTCATCTTAAAAAGAAAAAAATGGAAAGAGTTAAAATAAATCCGAGAAATAACTGGCAACAAGCTGTAGAGAAATTAGGGTTTGGGTTTCACAGTACCAATATCCCTTACTGGAACGAAAGTGCTTATTACAAATTTTCAATGGATGAAGTTTTATTCATTGAAAACGCAACCGTTGAATTATGGGATAAATGTTTAGGTGCTGTACAATTTGTTATTGATAACAGGCTTTGTGATAAATTCGGGATTCCGGATTATATAATACCATTAATTGAAAAGAGTTGGATAGAAGACCATCCCGCTATTTATGGCAGGTTTGATTTATGTTTTAAAAATGGTAAATTAAAATTACTTGAATTTAATGCCGATACCCCAACAAGTTTATATGAAGCAGGTATTGTACAATGGTTTTGGCTACAGGATTTAGATAAAAATAAAGACCAGTTTAATAGCATTCATGAAAAACTAATTGATTACTGGAAATTTTTAAAATCATATTTATACGATGATACACTCTATTTTACCTGCCTTAAAGAAACATTAGAAGATTTAACCAATACCGAATATCTAAGAGATTGTGCTATGCAGGCTGGCTTAAATACAAAGCTTATTTTTATTGATGATATTGGGTGGGATTCAAATAACCAGGTTTTTGTTGATTTAGATAACCTTCCTATAAAAAATATTTTTAAATTATATCCTTGGGAATGGATTTTAAAAGATGATTTCGGGAAACAGATAATGTTAGACAAAAACAGAGCTTTTTGGATTGAACCCGCGTGGAAAATGGTGTTATCCAATAAAGCTATTCTACCAATACTATGGCAGCTTTACCCGGATTGCGAATATCTTTTGCCTGCTTATTTTGATAACAGTCATTTAACAGATTATGTAAAAAAACCATTGCTATCAAGAGAAGGAGCAAATATTGAAATTGTAGTTAGCAATTCAATTACTCAAAAAACAAACGGTATTTATGGAGCTGAAGGCTACATTTACCAGGAGCTGTTTCAACTTCCTTCATATAACGATAACTATCCCGTTATCGGAAGTTGGATTATTGGCCAACAACCGGCAGGTATGGGTATAAGAGAGTCGAATAATATAATAACTGATAATTACAGTAGATTTATACCACATCTTATTGCATAATTTACTCCTGTTTCGGTAATTTATTTGCCATAAAAAACATTACTAACCCTAAACAACCAATTACTGTAAACGACCATCTTAAACTACTTGCCTGTGCAATAAAACCAATTAATGGTGGCCCTAACAAAAAGCCTAAAAAACCAATGCTCGAAACAGAAGCAATAGCAGCACCCGGTGCTAATTTTTTACTCTTACCTGCCATTGCATAAGCTATAGGCACAACAGAAGATACTCCCATTCCTACCAACATAAAACCAATTGTTGCAGTAATAATATTAGGAAACAAAACAGATGTTATTAGTCCTGTAAATATGATAATACCACTGCCTCTTAAAACAGTTGTTGTACCAAAGTTGGTTATCAATCTATCTCCTAAAAATCTTCCGCTTGCCATTGTAAACATAAAAGCCACGTAACCCAATGTTATCAATCCTTCTTTTACATTAATCACTTTATCAAAATAAACACCACTCCAGTCAAACATAGTTCCTTCACAAACCATACTGCTAAAAGCAATTATTCCTAATACCATTAAATAAACATCCGGTTTATTAAAAGCTTTAGCTTCCTTCTTCTTATGAACTTCATCTTCAATGGTATGATTATAAAACAAAAACATTCCGCCCAAACACAAAACACTTACAATACAAAAATGAATAAGCGGAACAATATGCATTGTCATCATCCATGTACCAAAAGCAGCACCGCTAAAACCTCCTAAGCTCCAAAGTCCATGAAAAGAAGCCATAATACTTCTGCCATAGATTTTTTCAACAGCTACTGCCTGCGTATTTACAGATATATTCAACAGGTTACCTGTTAAGCCGAATAAAAATAAATTCACAGCCAGCAAATAAGAATTAACTGATAAGCCAATACCTATCATTGGTATAGGTAATGTTAATGCTGAAACAAGCAACATTTTTCTGCTGCCATATTTGGTAACTAAATATCCTGAAATGGGTAGACCAGATAATGAACCTACCGGCAAAGCCAATAAAACAGCACCTAAGCCGGCATTATTTAAATGCAGCATGTTTTGAATATCAGGAATACGGCATGCCCATGTTGCAAATCTTATTCCTGAAATAAAAAAGAAAACACTTAAAGCAACACGAAACCTGCGTTGCTCCGGAAGATTTAAAAATGCCTGCTTCATAACTGTGTAAAGATGCAAATAATATAACGCAACTGCAAAGTATAAACAACTCTATTCTTTTTTGTAATTGTTTTTAGGTAGTTAATAAAATAAAATCATCATTTCGAAGGCTCCCGAATAAGTCTGAGCGGGTTGTGCCGAGAAATCTCATTTTTTATTTTAAAGTTTATAGTTTGGTGATTGCTTCGTACCACGCAACAATCTTGAAATAGCGTTAAAGTTATTTCATAATTAGTTTTAATTTGCCTTACAAGAAACCATAATGCTTAAAACAATCTTCATAAAAAACAGGCTGTATATTTTATATGGTGTTTCTTTAGCATTGCTTTTGGTGTTATTAAAACTGTTAGAAATACGTTTCTTAATTATTAGTTATTCATTGGAAATTTATATCGGTTTTATTGCTGTAATTTTTACAGCACTCGGCATTTGGTTAGCTATTAAATTAATGAAACCCAAAGTGCAGACTGTTGTTGTTGAGAAAGAAGTGCTGATTGAAATTGAAAAGAAAGAGCCATTTATTAGAGATGAAGAACAAACAGTATTAATAGGTTTAAGTAAAAGAGAAATGGAAGTATTAGAGTTAATGTCAACCGGTTTAAGTAATGGTGAAATAGCCGAAAAATTATTTGTTTCCATCGCTACCGTTAAAACACATACAAACAGGATTTTTGAGAAGATGGATGTGCAGAGAAGAACACAAGCCATTGAAAAAGCCAAACGTTTAAAAATTATTCCCTGATTATCAATACAACTTTGGTTTGAATTATTCATTCAAACTAAAAAATCAAACTAAAGTTTACAAAGAAATTTAAACCTGCATTGCATTTTGCAGCCATCTTTTAAACTTCAAAAAACTTACACATGAAAAAAACTATTCTTGTTTGCGGATTGATAGCAGGGCTTATTGTATCTACCGTTATGGGCATTTCGGCTGGTTATTGTCATACAGGAGATTATATGCAATATGGCATGTACATAGGTTACGGCAGTATGCTTTTAGCGTTCTCATTAATTTTTGTAGGTATTAAAAACTTCAGAGATAAACAAAACAATGGCGTTATAAGTTTTGGCAAAGCATTTAAAATAGGAATTCTGATTGCCTTAATTGCATCAACAATGTATGTATTGGTATGGAGTATTGAAGGGCATTTTTTCTACCCAGATTTTGCTGAAAAATATGCAGCCATTACCATAGAGAAAGCCAAAAAAAGCGGGGCAACTGCTGCCGAAATAGAAAAGCAAACAAAAGAAATGGCTCAGTTTGTAATTATGTATAAAAAACCGGTATTTATGGTATTAATGACTTATGTTGAAATTCTGCCCGTAGGAATTTTAGTTACGCTGATAAGCTCATTTATTTTAAAAAGAAAACAACCTAAAACTGTTGCAGCTTAATAGGGTTCTTCTTAATTTCAACATCAATTCAAACTAAAATAAAATGAAAAAAGTAACAGGCATAGGTGGCATTTTTTTTAAGTGTAAAAATCCTAACGCAATTAAAGAATGGTATAACACACATCTTGGTTTAGATGCCGGCCCTTATGGTGCCAGCTTTGAATGGCTGCAGGTTGACGATAGTAGCAAAAAAGGACTTACGCAATGGAATGTAAACACCGAACAGTCAAAAATGTACGAGCCTTCAACCAAAGATTTTATAATTAATTACAGGGTAGAAAATTTAGAGGCATTGGTTGAAGAGTTGAACAAAGCAGGCGTAACAATTTTAGATGAAATTGCAGCTTATGACTACGGAAAGTTTGTTCATATTTTAGATATTGAAGGTAATAAAATTCAATTGTGGGAACCTGCTGATTAAATTATTGTGAATAGCATAGAATAAAGGCTGCGATTAAATTGCAGCCTTTATTGTTTTGTAAACTACTGCTTCTACTGCCTTTCAATTTATCTATATTTGCTGCCGTTGAAATAAATGTGTACCCAACAAAGAATTACTATTAAGCTTCCGTTGCGTCGCACACTTCAACACTTTGTTCTTTATTGAACAACTTATTCAAATTAAAATCAAAAAAGTAATCCCCCTTTTAGGGGATAGGGGCTTATGTTCAGAACAAAAACTTGTGGAGAATTAACTATTGCAAATGTTGGAGAAACGGTAACACTTGCGGGCTGGGTACAAACTGTTAGAAAGTTCGGTGCTATTACATTTGTCGATTTGCGGGACCGTTACGGAATTACACAATTACTATTTGGTGAAGAACTGAATAAACAATTAGATGAAAATCCTTTAGGCAGAGAATATGTATTGCAGGCTATTGGTGTTGTTAGTGAAAGAAGCAATAAGAATAAAAATATTGCTACCGGCGATATTGAAATAAATATTCAATCGTTCAGAGTTTTAAATAAATCTGAAGTTCCTCCTTTCACCATTCAGGATGATACAGATGGTGGTGATGATATAAGAATGAAATACCGTTTTTTAGATTTAAGAAGAAATGCGGTTAAGAAAAATTTAGAATTGCGGTACGCAGTAAACCGCAGTGCAAGAAATTATTTACACGAAAATAATTTCATGGACATTGAAACACCCTTTTTAATTAAATCAACTCCCGAAGGTGCAAGAGATTTTGTGGTGCCGAGCAGAATGAATCCGGGACAGTTTTATGCTTTGCCTCAATCACCTCAAACATTTAAGCAATTGTTAATGGTGAGTGGTTATGACAGATATTATCAAATAGTAAAATGCTTTAGAGATGAGGATTTGAGAGCAGACCGCCAACCCGAGTTTACACAGATAGATTGTGAAATGTGTTTTGTAGAACAGGAAGATATTCTAAACACATTTGAAGGTTTGATAAAAAGAATTTTTAAAGATGTAAAAGGTATTGATTATACAGAAAAGGTTGAACGCATAAGTTGGGAAGAAGCCATGTGGCAATACGGCAATGATAAGCCAGACATTCGTTTCGGCATGAAGATTTGTAACTTGAAATTCCCTCAACATACTTTCCCTTCAAAAGAAAATATCTCCTCATTAATTCAAAGTGAGTTTGCTGTTTTTAATGATGCAGAAACGGTTGTTGCTATTGCCGTTCCGGGTTGCAGCGAATACAGTCGCAAACAAACTGATGAATTGATTGAATGGGTTAAACGTCCGCAAATTGGCATGAAAGGTTTGGCATTTATTAAATGCAATACCGATGGAACTTATAAAAGCAGCTTTGATAAATTCTTTACAGAAGATAAATTAAAAGCTATTGCCACTGCTGCTAATGCACAACAGGGCGATTTGGTTTTAATTCTTGCAGGCAGCGAAGAAAGAACAAGAAAAGCAATGAGCGAACTGCGTTTGGAAATGGGCAAACGTTTAGGACTAAGAAAAGATGATGAATTCAAACTATTATGGGTATTAGATTTTCCTTTATTTGAATTTGCATTGGAAGATCAGGATGGTGGCGGTGCAGGCCGTTGGGTAGCAAGACATCATCCGTTTACAAGCCCTAAACCTGAGCATATAGATATTATGATTAATAATAATCCGAAGGTTGAAGACTTAGATAAATATTTAGAACATCCTTATGCCAATATTAAAGCCAATGCTTATGATATGGTATTAAACGGTAATGAAATTGGTGGTGGTTCTATCAGAATTTATCAAAGAGAATTACAGGAAAAAATGTTTGCTGCATTAGGCATGGATAAAGAAGAGTACCAACATAAATTCGGTTTTTTATTAGGTGCTTTTGAATACGGTGCACCACCACATGGTGGTATTGCATTCGGCTTTGACAGGTTGTGTTCTATTTTAGGCGGAAGTGAAAGCATCAGAGATTTTATTGCCTTCCCTAAAAACAACAGCGGCAGAGATGTAATGTTAGATGCACCAAGTGAAATAGCTGCCAAACAGTTTGATGAATTGAGTATACAATTGAATTTGAAATAAAATAACATTCGTAATTTCAGTAAAAGTTATTTATGAAAACTTCTTCATTAAAAGAAAAAGTACACAGTCTTGTTGAAACAAGCGATAACGAAACACTTGAATCTGTTTATCAGCTTTTAAAAGGTGAAGAATATACAGACGAGTTTAAGAATACACTAAATGAAGAGTGGGAAGATTACAATAAAACAAAAACGGTAATTAACCAAGATGAAATGAATAATTTGATACAGGCTGTTTTAAAAAAATAAAATGGCTTATCAAATCACTTATAGGGAAAGGGCTGCAAAAGAATATTTAAGTTCATTACTTTGGTATAAACAAAGAAGCTACACTGCCGCAGTAAATTTTGTAAAAGCAATTGATGAAATGGTTTTAAGAATAAGCAACGACCCTACCCGATATAGAAATACTTACCGGAATTTTCACGAAATCATTGTTCATACATTTCCCTTCAGTATCATTTATTTCATTGATGAAAACCTGAACAGCGTAGTGATTGTAAGTATTTTTCACCATAAAAGAAATCCCCGGAAGAAATTCACAGATTCTTAGCCTCAAAAGATTAATAAATCAATAGAAATTTTTACTGCTTTTTCTTTTATTAAATCATTTTATTTACCTTCCCAACCAACGGTTGCTATGTTGATTTTTTCAGCAAAGCAATTTTTTATTTCATTCAAGTACTAACCTAAACTCGCTTATGGACTGTGCAGCTTTATTGCAGCAATACAAAATACCTCCGGGCATTTGGGATGAAATGGCCACTGCATCCGGTACCCGTTCTCAATACAATAACATTGTTGCTGCTTTGCAGCAATATGCCGTTTCTGATTTACAACAGAAAGACAGGCTTGCGGGCGAGTTATTCATGAATCAGGGGATTACTTTTACTGTTTACAGTAATAATGAAGGCATTGAAAGAATTTTCCCTTTCGATATTATTCCCCGTGTTATCACTTCTAAAGAATGGAACCATATTGAAAACGGTATAAAGCAACGTTTAAAAGCACTCAACCTTTTTTTAAAAGATATTTATAACGAACAGCAGATTATAAAAGATAAAATTGTTCCTGCTGCTCTTATTGCTTCCTGTCCGCATTATACACGTGAAGTCTTCGGCATTAAAGTACCTTATGATATTTATGTACATATCAGCGGTATAGATTTAATACGTGGCGATGATGGTACTTTTTATATTCTGGAAGATAATCTTCGCACACCAAGTGGCGTAAGCTATATGTTAGAAAACAGAGAAATAACCAAACGGTTATTTCCTGAAATGCTGCATAACAATAAAGTTAAAATGGTAAGTAATTATCCGTTGTTATTGCACGAAATATTATTGTCATTAGCACCGCAGCAAATCTCAAACCCAACAGCAGTAATACTTACACCGGGCATTTTCAATTCAGCTTATTATGAACATACATTTTTAGCAAGGCAAATGGGCGTTCCTTTAGTGGAAGGAAGAGACTTGTTAGTTGATAATCATAAAGTGTATATGAAAACAACTTATGGTTTACAACGTGTGCATGTTATATACAGAAGAGTTGATGATGATTTCTTAGACCCTTTAGTATTTAAACCCGATAGTGTATTAGGTGTTCCGGGTTTGGTTGGTGCTTACAGAAAAGGGAATGTAGCTATTGTAAACGCAATGGGCAATGGTGTTGCAGACGATAAAGCCGTGTACAATTATGTACCTGCTATGATTAAATATTATTTGAATGAAGAACCCATTTTACCCAATGTTCCTACTTATGAATTAAGTGATGTTGAGCAGAAAAATTATGTGTTTGAAAATATACATAAAATGGTTGTTAAAAGAACCAACCAAAGCGGTGGATATGGTATGTTAATGGGTAATAAAGCAGAAGAAAAAGAAATTGATGATTTTAAAAAAGCTATAGAAGCAGACCCGAGAAGTTTTATTGCACAACCTATTATTAAACTATCAACCGTACCCTGTTTTATTAATGGCAAATTTGAAGCAAGGCATGTTGATTTAAGGCCTTATGCTTTATGCGGGCCAAACGGTATTGATATTGTTCCCGGTGGTTTAACAAGAGTAGCGTTAAAAGAAGGTTCATTGGTTGTTAATTCATCGCAGGGTGGTGGCAGTAAAGATACCTGGGTGATTGATGTGGAATAATAAAGTTTAATAGTTTAATGTTTAAAGGTTTAATGTTATGGCAACTTTTAAAAGTTTTGAAGAAATAACTTCATGGCAAGAAGCAAGACTGTTAAATGAAAAAGTTGGAAAGTTAATTGATGAGGGAAAATTCAAAACAAACTATCGTTTAATTAATCAGATTGAAGGTTCGGCAGGTTCTATAATGGATAATATTGCCGAAGGATTTGAAAGGGGAGGCAATAAAGAGTTCATTCAGTTTTTGTTCATAGCTAAAGGTTCCTGTGGAGAACTACGTTCTCAATTATATAGAGCAATTGACAGAAATTATATAACACAAAAAGAGTTTGAAGAATTAAGTGAACAAGCCAAAAAAATTAGCAGCATTATACAAAAACTAATCAATTATCTTAATCAATCAGAAATGAAAGGGATAAAATACAAGCCAAAAGAGTAAGTTTTTAAACCTCAAACTTTTGAACCCTTAAACCTTAAACTTTTAAACGTTAAACCTACCGATGTTAAGCAGAATAGCAGACTCAATGTTTTGGTTAAGCCGCTATATGGAACGTAGCGATGGCTTATTAAGAACTGTTCGCACTCATTATATTTTAATGTTAGATAAAGGCGTGAATGCACATTTATCCTGGCAGCCGGTTTTAAAAATTTTTACACAGGCAAAAGATGAAATCATCAGTGCTATAAAAGATAATTCAGAAGCTTCTTTAGATTATTTATTGTTAGATGGGGAGAATATTAATTCACTGAAAATATTATTTGCAAAAGCAAGAGAAAATGCAAGAGGTGTACAAGACCATATTACGAAAGAAGTATGGGAGCATGTGAACTTTATGTATCACTCCATTAATAATTTAGCTCCCGAGCATTTTAATCACACATCAGTTATAGAAGCTATAGATACACTAACAAACAGTTGTATTTTGTACAATGGTGTTGCAGATACCACAATGCCACGTGGTTTAAGCTGGAATTTTATGAGCTTAGGCAGATACATTGAACGCTGTTTATTAACCATAGAATTAAGCGATAAATATTTTTCACTAATTGATTATAACATTGAAGATGAAAAAGATATTCTGCAATGGAGACCTTTACTACTCTCACTTTCAGGTTATGAGCTGCATTTAAAAACTTACAGAACAACAACTTACAATTCAAACACATTACATCAGGTATTGTTTAATGAAAATTTTACAAGAAGTGTGTTGTATAATTTAATAAGAATAGAAAGATATTTTAGTAAAATAACCAAGCAAGAGCCATCAGAAAAAACAGAAGCTCTTAATAAAATGTTAGGAAGATTAATCAGTAAAATTAAATACACTGATTTTACTTCGCTCAACCAAAAAACAATGCCTTCTTATTTGAACGATACAAGAAAAGAATTAGCCAGTTTCAGCAGGCAGTTAGCAGAACAATTCTTTTCTTATTATTAATTGAGTTTTATGCCCATTTTCAATATACATCACATTACTAAATACGAGTACGAGAGGTTGGTGAAAGAGAGTAGTAATGAAATTAAGATTTATCCGTTTGCATGTAATGAACAGGAAGTTTTATTGCATGAAATAAATATCACCAATAATCCCGATGTACAAGTGTTTACAGATTATTGGGGAAATAAAACAGGCTTATTTAATGTACTTCCGCCGCATAAAGAATTAGTAGTAGAAAGTAAATTAATTATACGTACTACTTTATCAGCCCAACATAAAATAAATTTTTACAGTGGCTGGAAAGATCTTGAAAATGAAGTGAATGATAACCTGCATTTATTAGAATTAGCAACGGCAGATTTCATAAAATCTCAAGAAAAAATAAATGAAATTATTCAGGCTCTGCAGGCAGGTAATAAAACTATTGCAGGTATTGTAGAAGCTTGCGGCGAATATATCTTCAAACAATTCAAATACATTAAGGGCATTACAAGTGTTGAAACAACTGTTGATGAAATTGTAGAAGTAAGAGCAGGAGTTTGTCAGGATTTTGCTCATGTAATGTTACAGATTTTAAGAACATTAAAAATTCCTTCGCGTTATGTAAGTGGTTATATCTGCCCGAATAAAAACGGTATGCGTGGCGAGGGTGCAACACATGCCTGGGTAGAAGCTTATATACCGGGTTTCGGTTGGGCAGGTATTGATCCTACAAATAATGTTTGGGTAACCAACAATCATGTTAAACTGGCTGTGGGAAAGAATTTCAACGATTGTTCTCCGGTTAAGGGCACATTTAAAGGCCCTGCAAGACAAAAATTATCTGTATATGTTTCTATCGGTTATGAAAATGGTCATGTATTTGAAGAGATGAACAATGTACAGATGCAATCTCTTCCTACAGATAAGGAAGAACTGTTGATAGATGAAGGCTTTGGTCAACAACAGCAACAGCAGTAAAGTTTAATCAAAATTGCCAACTCCGTTTTTTATTGCATATTGCAATTCAAATTGGTGAAATGAAAAATTTATTGCCGTATAGAATTATCTCTTATTTGCTTTTATTAGTAGCTGCGTTATTAAGTATTGCATGCATTCCATTGTTAATTATTGGGTTATTTAATATTCCTTTATTACTTCCAGTATTAATATGCGTTTGTATTGTGGTCTACATATTATCAAGTTTTATTTTTCTTGTTAAAACTATTGATTCAAGAAAAGAGCCAAAGCAAAAACTACTTAGAATTATCAAATCAACTTCATTAGTTGTTTTGATTTCAAGTATCACATCCGTCATTCAGTATTTGTATATATTGTACAACCCATCATTAGTTGAAGCTATTATTTCACAAATGCTCGAATTTCAGAAAAGCATGAGGGCTAATGCAAAAAATCTTGATGCCGATTTAATCAGATCAACAGCTAAAATTTCTATTTACATCGCTATTTTCTTTTCAACTACACTTATTATTCACGTTTACGAAACATATAAACTTATAAAGCAATACCTTAACGCTGTTAATAATAACAATCAAAATACACCATTGCAATAATATATGAATAGCTCTGCTCCTTTAGCCGAAAGAATGCGTCCGCAAACATTGGATGATTTGGTAGGGCAGGAACATTTAACAGGCAAAGGAAGTATTTTAAGAACAGCTATTGAAAACGGTAAAATTCCTTCTATTATTTTATGGGGACCACCCGGCGTTGGTAAAACAACTATTGCCAATATTATTGCACATACATTATCAGTTCCTTATTTTCAATTAAGTGCCATCAGTAGCGGTGTTAAAGATGTACGTGAAGTTATTGAACAAGCCAAGCAAACTACGAATGCCATTTTATTTATAGATGAAATTCATCGTTTTAATAAAGGCCAGCAAGATGCTTTATTAGGTGCTGTTGAAAAAGGTATCATAACATTAATTGGTGCCACAACAGAAAACCCTTCGTTCGAAGTTAATTCGGCTTTATTAAGTCGCTGCCAGGTATACGTGCTGAAAGCCTTGCAGGAAAAGGATTTGGTAGCATTAATTCATCATGCAATAGTAAATGATGTATTATTAAAAGAAAAGAAGATTGAAGTAAAAGAAACAGCAGCATTAATAAATATAAGCGGTGGCGATGCAAGAAAACTATTGAACTTATTAGAGTTAGTTATTAATGCATCTAATAAAAATGAAACACTAATTACAGATGATTATGTAATGAAAGTTGCTCAGCAAAAAATTGCTTTATACGATAAACAGGGCGAGCAGCATTACGATATTATTTCAGCATTTATAAAAAGTATTCGCGGCAGCGACCCGAATGCAGCAGTATATTGGTTGGCAAGAATGATTGCAGGCGGAGAAGATGTAAAATTTATCGCCAGAAGGCTGGTAATATTAGCCAGTGAAGATATTGGCAATGCTAACCCCAATGCTTTATTATTAGCCAATGCCACATTCGATGCAGTAAATAAAATCGGCTTCCCCGAATCAAAAATTATTTTATCGCAATGTGCCACCTACCTTGCTTCATCGCCTAAAAGCAATGCAGCCGTTATGGCAATTGGTGATGCAGAAGCATTGGTAAGCTTATACGGAGATTTACCCGTGCCTTTACACATTCGCAATGCTCCAACTAAGTTGATGAAAGATTTAGATTACGGAAAAAACTATCAATACTCTCATAACGGCGAAGGCAATTTTATAGAACAGGAATACCTGCCCGAGAAAATTAAAGGGCAAACTTTGTACAAGCCGGGCAACAATGCCAGAGAAAATGAATTGAGAAATTTTTTAAAACAAAAATGGAAAGAGAAATACGGTTATTAAGAGCAAACAATTGCAAAACACCACCTTTATAGGCTGTGGAAACAAAAATTAACTAAACTCTTGCTTTTATCTCAAAAACTATATTTTTGCACCCGTAACAAAACTTTTTACAATGTCAGACATCGCTACAAGAGTGAAAAAAATTATTGTTGACAAGTTGGGCGTAGATGAAGCAGAGGTAACCAATGAAGCATCTTTTACCAACGACCTCGGTGCCGATTCTTTGGATACCGTTGAACTAATTATGGAATTCGAAAAAGAATTCAACATCTCTATTCCGGATGAGCAAGCTGAAACTATTACCACTGTTGGTCAGGCTATTGCTTACTTGGAAGAAAATGCTAAGTAATCAACTTCCCCCAAAGGAATAATTTAAATCCGTCTTTCTTATGGCAAAATGCTAAAAGAAAGGCGGATTATCATTACAGGTATTTATTTTTGTTGTCTGCTTTCGTGTAAGTATTAAGCTATTGTTGCGTCGCACACTTGTACACCTGTCCGCCTATCGGCAGACATTGTTCAATATTGAGCAATAAAAAAGAAAAAACATGGAATTAAAAAGAGTAGTTGTTACAGGTATAGGGGCATTAACACCTTTAGGAAATAACTTAGAAGATTATTGGAACAATCTCGTAAACGGTGTTTCAGGTGCAGCCCCGATAACACACTTCGATGCAAGTAAATTTAAAACACGCTTTGCCTGCGAAGTAAAAAACTTCGATCCCACTTCATTTTTAGATAAAAAAGAAGCAAGAAAAATAGACCGCTTTACACAGTTTGCCTTATATGTAAGCGATCAGGCAATGAATGATGCAGGTCTTAACAAGGAAAACATTAACCCCGATAGAATCGGCGTTGTTTTCGGTAGCGGTATCGGTGGTATATCCACTTTCCAGAATGAGGTAATGGAATTTGCCAAAGGAGATGGCACACCACGTTTCAATCCATTCTTCATTCCTAAAATGATATTAGATATTGCAGCGGGTCAAATAAGCATGAGGCATAATTTACGCGGACCCAACTTCGCCGTTGTTAGTGCCTGTGCCAGCAGCACCAACGCTATTATGGATGCGTTCAATTTAATAAGATTGAATAAAGCAGACATTATTTTAAGCGGAGGAAGCGAAGCAGTAATTATAGAGTCGGGTGTTGCAGGTTTTAATGCCATGAAAGCCATGAGTGAAAGAAATGATGACCCCGCAACTGCCAGTAGACCTTACGATAAAGACCGTGATGGTTTTGTAATGGGCGAAGCTGCAGGTATTTTGGTTTTAGAAGAATTAGAACATGCATTAGCAAGAGGTGCCAAAATTTATTGTGAAATTGCCGGAGCAGGTGCTACCGCAGATGCTAATCATATTACAGCACCACACCCGGAAGGATTAGGTGCAAAAAATGTAATGTTAGCTGCATTGCAGGATGCTGAGATGAAGCCGGAAGATATTGATTACATTAATACTCATGGAACTTCAACACCATTAGGCGATGGTGCAGAAGTAAAAGCCATTATTGCGGTGTTTGGAGAGCATGCTTATAATTTAAACATCAGTGCTACGAAATCTATGACAGGCCATTGTTTGGGTGCCGCAGGTGTTATTGAAGCAATTGCCTGTGTGCAAAGTGTGGTGAATGATATTGTTCCTCCGACAATCAATCATTTTACAGACGACCCTGAATTAGATCCTAAGCTTAACTTTACTTTTAATACAGCTCAAAAAAGAACTGTTAACGCAGCATTAAGTAACACTTTTGGTTTCGGCGGTCATAATGCCTGTGTAATTGTAAAAAAATTTGTAGCTTAACGCTGTGCAGATATTAAAAAGATTTTTAAAAGCTTCATCCTCGTTTGAGAAAAATATTTTCAATGTACTTGGTATAAAGCCGGGTAATATTTTATTGTACAAAACTGCACTAAGCCATCGCTCTGTAAAAGATAGCCCTGATGCCAATAATGAACGTTTAGAATACTTAGGCGATGCCGTACTGAGTGCTATTGTTGCCGATTATTTATTTAAACGTTACCCGTATAAAGAAGAAGGCTTTCTTACAGAAATGCGTAGCAAAATGGTTAACAGGCAAAAGCTGAATGATATTGCTGTAAAAATGGGTATTAAAAAAATTGCTCTGTATAATAAGTTTGATAATGCTTTAAAAAACAGCCAGATTTTCGGTAATGCCTTAGAAGCTATTGTTGGAGCAGTTTATTTAGATAAAGGTTATGCAAAAACACAGAAATGGGTTTTAAAAACAATTGTAATTCCGCATATGTTTTTAGACGACCTTGAGTTGATTGATATTAATTTGAAAAATAAATTAATAGGTTGGGCAAGTAAAAACGGAAGAGCTTTATCATTCGATTTAGCTGATGAAAAATTTGAAGGAGGCAGAAGATTATTTACTATTAATGCAGTATTAGACGGCGATATTCTCTCTCAGGGAAAAGGTTATAATAAAAAAGATGCAAGTCAGTTAGCTGCACAAAATGCAATTACCAAGCTTGGTATTTAATCAAACAATGCTTTGGCACAATTCAATTAAAACGCCGTCAGTATTTTTAGGATGAACAAAGCAAACCAATTTATTATCAGCCCCGCGTTTGGGAGTTTCATTCAATAAAATAAAGCCTTCATTCTTAAGTCGTTGCATTTCCGCCTCAATATCATTGGTTTCAAAAGCAATATGGTGTAACCCTTCTCCCCTTTTTTCAATAAATTTTGCAATAACGCCATCAGCCTCTGTACTTTCTAATAATTCAATTTTAGTTTCACCCTGTATAAAAAAAGCAGTATTTACTTTTTCTGATGCTACTAATTCTTTTTTATAACAAATAGTATTCAGTAATTTTTCGTAAAGGCTAATGGACTGAGAAAAATCTTTCACAGCAATACCTATGTGCTCTACTTTAAGCATAATAATTATTTTTGATTTCGATAAGTGGAAAAAGGCTATAAGAGCAGCTTTCAACACAAATTTATGAACCTCTTTCCCGTATTTTTGTCTTTGAAAAAACGCTAAAAAACAGTTTATTTTATGTTGAAGCTACCGATTTATTTAGATAATAATGCCACAACTCCGATGGATCCGAGGGTGTTGGAAAGTATGATTCCGTATTTTACAGAACATTTTGGCAATGCTGCAAGCCGTAATCATCCTTTTGGTTGGGAAGCAGAAGAAGCTGTTGATTATGCAAGAGAACAAGTAGCTAAATTAATAGGTGCAGACCCCAAAGAAATTATATTTACTTCAGGTGCAACAGAAGGCGATAACCTTGCTATAAAAGGTGTTTTTGAAATGTATGCATCAAAAGGTAATCACATTATAACTGCAAATACAGAACATAAAGCTGTATTAGATACCTGCAAACACATTGAAAAATTAGGTGGCGAAGTAACTTATTTGAATGTAAAAGCAGATGGCTTAATTGATTTAAAAGAATTAGAAGCAGCCATTAAACCAACTACTATTTTAATAGCTATCATGTATGCCAATAATGAAATTGGTGTTATTCAACCTGTAAAAGAAATTTCAACCATAGCTAAAAAGCATGGTGTTTTATTTTTTACAGATGCTACACAGGCAGTTGGTAAAATTCCTGTTGATGTTATTAAAGATGGTATAGACCTTTTAACCTTTACAGGCCACAAAATGTATGGCCCTAAAGGAATTGGTGCTTTATATGTTCGCCGCAAAAACCCTCGTGTAAAAGTTACTGCTCAAATGGATGGCGGCGGCCATGAACGCGGTATGAGAAGCGGAACTTTAAATGTTCCCGGCATTGTGGGTTTTGGTAAAGCCTGTGAACTATGCAGATTAGAAATGGAAGAAGATACCAAACGTATCAGTAAACTTCGCGATAAATTAGAAAATGCATTATTGCAATTAGAAGAAGCTTATGTAAACGGAAGCAGAGAGCATCGTTTACCGCATGTATCAAATATTTCTTTTAAGTATGTTGAAGGTGAAGGTTTAATGATGGGCTTTAATAAGAATATTGCATTAAGTTCGGGTTCTGCCTGTACTTCAGCTTCTCTTGAACCAAGTTATGTATTAAAAGCTTTGGGTTTAGGTGATGATTTAGCTCATAGTTCTTTACGTTTTGGTTTAAGTCGTTTTACAACAGAAGAGCAGATTGACTACACGATAAAAGCAATCAGTGAAACTGTTTTAAAATTAAGAGAAATGAGCCCGCTATGGGAAATGTATAAAGAAGGTATTGATTTGAATACTATTGAATGGGCACATCATTAAAAAAAGTACATAGAGTAAATAAAGTAGCTAAATGTTATAGTTATTTACTTTATAAACATTATAAACTTAAAACTTAATATTATGGCATACTCAGAAAAAGTAATTGACCACTACAATAATCCAAAAAATGTGGGAACGCTTGATAAAGCAAGTAAGAGCGTTGGTACAGGTTTAGTTGGTGCACCTGAATGCGGCGACGTTATGCGTTTGCAGATTGAAGTTGATGAAGCAACAGGTGTTATTAAAGATGCTAAATTTAAAACATTCGGTTGCGGTTCTGCTATTGCATCTTCTTCTTTAGCAACAGAATGGTTAAAAGGTAAATCTGTTGATGAAGCGGTTAAGATTGATAATATGGATATTGTTGAAGAATTAAATCTTCCTCCTGTAAAAATTCACTGTTCTGTTTTAGCAGAAGATGCTATTAAAGCAGCTATTAATGATTACAGAAAGAAAAACGGTTTGGAAGAATTAGTGTTTGAAGAGAAAGGAGTTCATTAAGCCTCCCTAAATCCCTCCGAAGGAGGGACATAAAGCGAAGATTAAGATTATGGTGGAAAATAATAATAAAAGTGAAAATATAGCTTCTAAAAGCCCCTCCTTCGGAGGGGTTGGGGAGGCTAACAGTATTTACGTTTCGGATAAAGCAAAAGCCAAAGTTGTAAAACTGATGGAAGAAGCAGGTATTGCTGATGACCCTGATTATTTTCTTCGTGTTGGTGTTGTTGGGGGTGGTTGCAGTGGTTTGAGTTACAAATTAGATTTTGATAACGAAACAAAACCGATGGACCAAGTGTTTGAAGATAATGGTGTAAAGGTTGTTACAGACTTAAAAAGCTTTTTATACTTAGTAAATACCGAATTGGATTTTAGTGATGGTTTAAATGGAAAGGGGTTTTATTTTAATAACCCGAACGCCAGTCGCAGTTGCGGTTGCGGCGAAAGTTTTGCAGTTTAATTTTTGTGATTTTGTGATATTAAAAAAAGCCTCAGTATTGCTGAGGCTTTTTTTAATATCTAATAGACCTTATACCGTTGAAGTGATTGTGTAATGGTCGGTGTGTAATTAATCGTTTCACTATTAATCAAGCCAACTCCCTGTGCATAGTAATCATATTGAGAATACCATGCAGTTGTTTGATAAGCACCTGAAACGTAATAATAAACATCCCATCTTACTTTAATTACATTATTATAAGTAGTCCCGTTTACTATTAAAGAAGTATTGTTATTTATGGTGGTGTATCTGTACTTAACTTTTGAAGCAGTGCCTAAATGAGTAGTACTTGACTCAGGCGTTTCCCATGTAGTCCCATTTGCCACATTGTCTTTTAGAAAAATATAAGCAACGGGGCTTGTTGTGCTATCATCTAAATAAGCATAAGTATAATAATTACCAACGCCATCTTTTCTGTAAACCAAAGAATCTTTGTATGAATCAACGAACAAAGTATAAGTATTACTATTTATTAAATAGGTTGTATTTGTTGCGGTAGTTCTGAAAGTATCTAAACTTGATGAATTCTTATATGTCCAGTTGCTATTTGCAGTTGTTGGGAAATAATCAGAAACAACAGAACCTGAACCTGATACTGCAACACTAAACATACAGGTAGTTGAATTAAAAGTAACAGTAAATGTTGAAGTTGTTGGCAAAATAGGTTTACCGTGTGCCTTTAACTTAATACTTTGTATACCTACAGATAATACATAGGAAGAATCGTTAAACCAAAAACCATTTACAGTATCAGTTGTTATTTTGTATTTGCCAACAGAAGTGATATTCACTTTCACCAAAGCGTAATTACTATCTGTCATTACTGTATCAACAATATAATTTCCTTTTACGGTAATACCCTGACAGCTGCCGGAGGAATCTTTCAATGTACCGGTTGCATTTCCACCTACTCCTGTGCCGCTTTCAACACTGAATTCTTTTGAACACGCAAAAAATAATACAGCAGTAAAAATGGAAATGATAAATACGAGTTTCTTTTGCATTGCTATAAACTTGTGCCTAAGTTACAGGATAAATGATGAATTTTATGCTGATAATGCTGCCTGCTTATTACAAATACTTCCTGAAAATTATAAACTCTCAGGAAGCTAAATGACTTTATAACATTTTATACTATCTACTTTATTTACTTCAACGCTCCCACCATGTTTGCAGGAACAACCCATTCATCAAATTGCTGTTCTGTCATGTGTTCAAAATCTAATCCTTTCAATTTATATTCTAAAGCTGCTTGCTTTAAAGTAATGCCACGTTTATGTGCATCCTGTGCAATGGCTGCTGCATTGTAATAACCTATTTTGGTATTCAATGAAGTAACGAGCATTAAACTGTTATCAACATGTTTTTTAATATTTGCTTCAATAGGCTCAATACCCACTGCACATTTATCATTAAATGAAACACAACCATCACCAATTAATCTGGCACTGTGTAAGAAATTATAAATCATTACAGGTTTAAACACATTCAATTCAAAATGACCTGTTGCTCCACCAATATTAATAGCTACATCATTACCTAATACCTGTGCAGCAATCATAGTTAATGCTTCGCATTGAGTAGGGTTTACTTTACCGGGCATAATAGAACTTCCCGGCTCATTATCAGGAATAAACAATTCACCGATACCACTTCTCGGCCCACTACTTAACATACGGATATCATTGGCAATTTTCATTAAGCTGACTGCCACTGTTTTTAATGCACCATGTGCTTCTACAATTGCATCATGTGCAGCTAATGCTTCAAATTTATTTTCAGCAGTTACAAAAGGCAAGCCTGTTAATTGTGCAATATTTTTTGCTACATTTTCGCTGTAACCCGTTGGTGTATTGATTCCTGTACCAACAGCCGTTCCACCTAAAGCTAACTCACTTAAATGTGCCAATGAATTTTTAATAGCTTTTAATCCATGATTCAATTGAGAAACATAACCACTAAATTCCTGACCAACTGTTAATGGTGTTGCATCCATAAAATGGGTACGACCAATCTTTACCACATGCATAAAAGCTTTACTCTTAGCTGCTAATGTATCGCGTAATTTTTCAATGCCGGGTATGGTTGTTTCAACCAACATTTTGTATGCAGCAATATGCATAGCTGTGGGGAAAGTATCGTTGCTTGATTGAGATTTATTTACATCATCGTTAGGATGTAAAAATTTTTCTTTATCTGTTAATGAACCGCCTTTAATAACATGTGCTCTGTAAGCCACTACCTCATTCACATTCATATTACTTTGTGTGCCGCTACCTGTTTGCCAAACCACTAAAGGAAATTGGTCGTCTAATTTTCCTGCAAGAATTTCATCGCATACTTCTGCAATGGCATTCTTTTTTTCTTCACTTAAAACACCTGCTTCAAAATTAGTAATAGCAGCAGCTTTCTTTAAATAAGCAAATGCCTCAATAATCGGTCTCGGCATTTTATTAATATCCTGAGCAATTTTAAAATTCTCAACACTACGTTCAGTTTGAGCTCCCCAATAAACATGGGCAGGTACTTTTACTTCGCCCATGGTATCTTTTTCAATCCTGTATTCCATATTGCTTATTTTTTGCCGCAAAGGTAAAGGCTCACAGGTATACATGAAGGTTTTATTAATCTTGTATGAACGCTGTTGATTCTCTTATTTATTGTTTAGTATTGAAGTATGAAAAAGTTATTCTTCATTTCAGTATTGTTCATTTGTCTTTCTACTAAAGCACAAAAAGTTGAGAACATAATTATTGTAACTACCGATGGTTTCAGATGGCAGGAAGTATTTAACGGTCTTGACTCTGCTATTGCCAACAATAAAAAATATAATGAAGGCGATAGTGCTTATTTGTTTAAAAAATTCTGGAGTGATGATGTGAATGAAAGAAGAAAAAAACTGTTACCTTTTTTTTGGAATAGCATTGCTACACAAGGGCAATTATACGGCAACAGAAATGCAGGTTGCAAGGTAAATGTCTTCAACCCATATCAATTTTCTTACCCGGGTTATAGTGAAATTTTTACCGGTTTTGTTGATACGGCAATAAACAGTAATAGTTATAAAGCAAACCCGCACACTAATGTTTTAGCGTTTTTAAATAAACAGAATCAATTTAAAAATAAAGTAGCTGCATTTGGAGCGTGGGATGCATTTGACAGAATTTTAAATGAAGAAAAAAGTGGTTTTACTGTAACCAATGCCTTTGAAAAATTTGGCGGAACGAATCCATCAATAAAAGAAAAGTTATTGAATGAAATGTTGGAAAACTCTTATAAACCTTTTAAAGAAGATGAATGTTTAGATGTGTTTACACATTATGGTGCAATGGAATATCTGAAAAATAAGAAACCGAAAGTATTATACATTTCTTATGGTGAAACAGATGAATGGGCTCATGCAACTAAATACAGAAGTTATGTTGAAGCAGCTCATCAGGTTGATACCTGGTTAAATGAAATCTGGAACTATGTACAAAGCGACCCGCAATACAAAAACAAAACAGCTTTGTTTATTACAACAGACCACGGCAGAGGTGATATTAAAAAAGATGAATGGCAAACGCATGGGCAAAAAATTGCAGATGCAGGCCAGATATGGTTTGCAGTACTTTCGCCCGTAACAAGTGCCAAAGGAGAAATAAAAGAAAACATACAACTCTATCAACAGCAATTTGCACAAACCATCGCTGCATTATTAGGCTACACCTTTACCTGCGAGCATGAAGTTGCCAAGCCAATAGATAATGTTTTACATTAGCGGTTATGAAAAGAATTCTCTTCGTTGCCGCATTGTTTTTTTATTATCAACTAACTGCACAACAAAATTTTCCTATGCCTTCTGCTGCTCAAAAGCAATGGCATGATATGGAGTTTTATTTGTTTGTTCATTTCGGGCCAAACACATTTACCAATGAAGAATGGGGCAATGGAAAAGAAAAAGAGGAAGTATTTAATCCATCACAATTAGATTGTAAGCAATGGTGCAAAATTGCTAAAGCTGCCAGTGCAAAAGGCATTATTATTACAGCTAAACATCACGATGGCTTTTGTTTGTGGCCTTCCGCATTTTCTAATCATACTGTAAAACAAAGCAGTTGGAGAAATGGCAATGGGGACGTATTAAAAGAATTAAGCACAGCTTGCAAAGAATATGGTTTAAAAATGGGTGTGTATTTATCTCCCTGGGATAGAAATCATCCTAATTACGGCACTGCCAAATACAATGATGTTTTTATTAATATGATGAAAGAAGTGGTTAGTAAGTATGGACCCTATTTTGAATTTTGGTGGGATGGTGCCAACGGTGAAGGACCTAACGGAAAAAAACAGTTGTATGATTGGAAACGCTTTGAACAAGCTATAAAATCCATAGCACCTAATACTGTTGTGTTTAGCGATATTGGCCCTGATGTACGTTGGGTAGGTAATGAAAAAGGTATTGCCGGAACAACAAATTGGAATTATTTAGATACCGCTGGTTTTACAAGAGGTATTGGTGCCCCAAGTGATAAGAGTTTGAATGAAGGCAATGAAAACGGCAAAGCTTGGATACCTGCCGAATGTGATGTAAGCATAAGGCCTGGTTGGTTTTATCACAGCACAGAAAATGATAAAGTAAAAACACCACAGCAATTATTCAATCTGTATTTGAAAAGTGTTGGTAGAGGGGCTAATTTTTTATTAAATGTTCCGCCCGATACAAGAGGTTTATTTAATGCGAAAGACTCTGCATCGTTAGTTGGTTTTAAAAAATTATTGGATGACAATTTTAAGCATGATGTATTGAAACATGCTATGCTGCAAACCAATGTTCATAAAAATAAACAATTAGATACCGAGAAAAGAGAAATCAGTTATCAGTTATTACTCAGAAACACAGTCCGATTAAATTGTGTTGTGTTAAAAGAAAACATGAACAACGGACAGGTTATAAAAGATGCCACTGTAACCATTACCAATAAAGGCGAAGTAGTAAAACAAATTGCAGTAACAACAGTTGGCAGAAAACGCATATTAACCTTTCCGACAGTTGATGCTACAGAAGTGGTGATTGTAATTACACATGCGAAAGCAAAGCCCGAACTGCAAAGCATTGAAGGTTATTTGATTGATGAGGGCTTGATTGAAAAGGATTAATCAGGAAAACAAAGAGAACCTACTGCACCAGCACCGTATTCTAGAACAATGTTTTTTTTGTAAAAAATATACATACAATCGTCATTATATTTTTTGATTTGTTTGTTAGTTAAATCCTTATTAAACAATTTAAATGAATACTTTCCCATACCACTTCTAGCAAACCCTATTGTAGTAATTTTTCCATTTTCAATTGAAATACAATTAGCATCTGAAAGCAACTTTTTTATTGTTTTCAAAGTTTCACTAGTCCAACCAAGAGGCTTTATCATTTGAGTCAATTTGTTCGAATTATATCCTAATTTCCATTCTTGCTTGAAGTCTCTTTGTGTATTACTGATGTGTTGAATTTTTAAATCAATACTCTCTTCTGTTGAGATGATTTTTTGAGCTGGATTAAATTCAATTGAGACTATGTAGTCTTTAGGGATTAATTTTAAGTATGAAGTTTTTAGCAAGATAATTTTTTCAAAATTTGAATCAATATTTGAAATAAGTTCTCTTTTACTGCTTCTCGGCAGTGATAGCATAAATAATAAAAATTCCTTTGATTGCTCATTCCCTTCATTATACATTTTTAGAAATTCACTTTTTTTTGCTTCAGGCAAACCTTTCAAGGCTACTTGTAGAAGCGAATCTTTATTAATTGATGAATTAAATTTCTGGCTATAACCATTAATTATAAAGACTAAAGAAGCAAATAGTAATATAACAAAATTTCTCATATTTTTTTGCCTATTTAATAAAAACTAACTTAAAGATGTTAGAAAATTCAAGTTGCAAAGTTTTATTCTTTACCCAATCTTCTCTTTCAACAAACCTCTTACAGTATGTTTATCATCATCCATCATGGTATCTTTTGGTACTAAGAAAAAAGATTTAGTATCGAAATATAAATGAAAGAAATGCGGTGATTCTATAAACTTACTAAACTTACTCCACTCCCAGTTTACATAACCTCTGTTGTTTTCTAATACGATATAATGTTCAGAAAAATTAATGGTAAAAGCCTCTTTAAATGTTGATGATTTTTTATAAATAATATTCGGCAGAATATACCAAACACTAACCATCATCATTACCCATATAAATGTTCCCAGAAAAAAAGGTTCCGGTCTTATTTTTTTAAAATAGAATAATGCTGCCGATGTTAGTGCAAATACATTTACTAAAATTATCATTACTCTTATCTCCTGCCTCGACACAAAATGATAACGCAATGCCTGTAATACTTTTTTCTTATCGTAACTAAAGCTAAACTGCATAATGTTTTAATTGATGCAAAGTAAAACAAAACCGTCCCGAAAATTCGGGACGGTGGTTTCTAATTTTTACCTATGAAGTATCTCAGAAACTATTTTTAGCTGCAACCCATACTGTTGCCGCAGTTTAAACATTTATAACAAGTACCGCTGCGAATAGTAATATGTCCGCAGGTATTACAAGCCGGTGCATCGCTTTGCATATTCTTTGCTGCTGCATTCACCATATCTAATCCTGCTTCTTCTTTAACAGCAACTGCACGTTGTATTTTTTGCGGTTGTGCAGCAACAGAAGGGGCTGTTACATGCACACTGCTTAATTCCGGCGTTCCGCCTAAATAACTTAATTCGCCTTCATCGCCTGTATTACCTATTTCAGGTTTATCTAATACATGTACCAAATCTGTTCTTCCTAAATATTCATAAGCCAATGCACGGAATACAAAATCAACTAAAGATGTGGTTGTTTTAATATTCGGATGATCAACCATGCCTGCCGGTTCAAAACGGGTAAATACAAATTTTTCAACAAACTCTTCTAACGGTACACCATATTGCAAGCCAACTGAAATAGCTATTGCAAAACAGTTCATTAAGCTGCGAACAGTAGAGCCTTCTTTAGCCAGATCAATAAATATTTCTCCTAATGTTCCATCGGTATATTCCCCGGTTCTTAAGAAGATTGCCTGACCGTTAATTTTTGCTTTTTGTGTAAAGCCTCTTCTTTTTGATGGTAACGCTTTTCTTTCAACAATGGTTGATAAAGCTCTTTTCAATTTAGTATCGGTAGAAGCCGTCATACGTTTTGTAACTTCTTCTAACAAATCTTCAACTGATAGTTTACCTAAATCAACGATGTTGGTAGCTGAGTCGGAAGTCTGAAGTCCAGTGTCCGAAAGTATTGCTTCTGACTTGCCGTCTACCTGACTTTCGGTCTTTTTCTTCTTATCCGATTTATTACTTAATGGTTGAGATAATTTAGAACCATCGCGATACAATGCACAGGCTTTTAAACCTAACTGCCAGCTAAGCATATAGCTGTCTTCAATTTCTTCAACACTTGCTTCGTGCGGAAGATTAATTGTTTTAGAAATGGCACCGCTTAAGAAAGGTTGGCAAGCACCCATCATTTTAATATGACCATGTGCATGAATATATCTTTCACCTTTTTTACCACACTTATTAGCACAATCAAATATTGATAAATGTTCATCTTTCAGAAATGGAGCACCTTCAACAGTCATTGTTCCGCATACATAATCGTTAGCAGCATCAATTTGTTCGTCAGTAAATCCTAATGCTTCCAATAAATTAAAGTTCCAATCGCTGTATTGTGCTTCAGTAAAGCCTAAGCGTTGTAAGCAGGCTTCGCCTAAAGTAAATTTGTTGAATACAAAACCAATTTCGAAAGCAGATTTTGCTGCTGCATTCAACTTAGCAATTTCTTCTCCGGTAAATCCTTTTTCACTTAATGAAGTTGGATTGATGAACGGAGCACCTTCAAAACTGGCAGCACCCACTGCATATTTTTCAATAGCTTCTATTTCTTTTGCTGAATAACCTAAAGTTTTTAAAGCATTGGGTACAGCACCATTAATAATTTTAAAATAACCGCCGCCACTTAGTTTTTTAAATTTCACTAAAGCAAAATCCGGCTCAACTCCCGTTGTATCGCAATCCATTACTAAACCTATTGTTCCTGTTGGGGCAATTACCGTTGTTTGAGCGTTTCTGTAACCATATTTTTCACCCATTTGTACTGCATCATCCCAAGCTTTGGTGGCAGATTTTAATAAATAATCAGGGCAATATTTTGCTTTAATACCAATTGGTTTAACACTTAAACCTACATAAGCTTCATCTGCATCGTAAGCTGCTGCACGGTGGTTACGCATTACACGTAACATATCTTCTTTATTTTCTTCATATTTAGCAAATGAACCTAAGAAGGAAGCCATTTCTGCTGATGTTTTGTATGAAATGCCCGTCATTATTGCACTTACAGCACCAGCAATACCTCTTGCTTCTTCACTATCGTAAGCAATACCGCTAATCATTAAGATGGTTCCCAAATTTGCAAAGCCTAAACCTAATGTTCTGTAATCATAAGAAAGCTGTGCTACTTCTTTTGAAGGAAACTGTGCCATTAACACAGAAATTTCCAACACAACAGTCCATAAACGGCTGATATATTCCAAGCCTTCTACATCTAACAAATTAGTTGTTTCATTAAAGAATTTTCTAAGATTGATAGAAGCCAAGTTACACGCAGTATTATCTAAAAACATGTATTCACTACATGGGTTAGATGCATTAATACGACCGCCTTTCGGGCAAGTATGCCATTCATTAATAGTGGTATCGTATTGTGTTCCCGGATCTGCACAACGCCATGCAGCATAAGAAATTTGTTTCCAAACTTCACGTGCAGGAATTTTTTTCATTGTTCTGCCATCTGTTCTTGCTTTCAATTCCCAATCTTCATTGTTCTCTAATTTTTCAAAGAATGAATTAGGAATACGAACAGAGTTATTAGAGTTTTGCCCGCTAACAGTTAAGTAAGCTTCACCTTCGTAATGGCTATCGTAGCCTGCATCAATTAATGCACCTACTTTCTTTTCTTCTTCCACTTTCCAGTTAATAAAATCCATTATTTCCGGATGGTCTAAATCTAAGCAAACCATTTTAGCAGCACGGCGTGTGGTACCGCCACTTTTAATAGCACCTGCTGCCCTGTCACCTATTTTTAAGAAACTCATTAACCCGCTGGAAGTACCGCCACCACTCAATTTTTCGCCACTGCCACGTATTTGAGAGAAGTTAGTACCAACACCACTTCCGTATTTAAAAATTCTTGCTTCGCGAACCCATAAATCCATAATACCACCGTCATTAACCAAGTCATCGCTAACACTTAAAATAAAACATGCATGTGGTTGCGGACGCTCGTAGGCATTTTTACTTTTACTTAATTCTTTTGTTACAGGGTCAACATAGTAATGACCTTGTGGTTTACCTGTAATACCATAGCTTTCATGTAAACCTGTATTAAACCATTGCGGCGAGTTGGGTACACATGATTGGTTTAATATACTGTACACCAATTCATCATAAAATATTTCTGCATCTTTTGCAGAAGCAAAATAATTATAGCGTTCTCCCCAAACTTTCCAGCAATTAGCCATTCTGTGAGCTACCTGTTTAGCAGAAGTTTCTCTGCCCAAGCTACCATCTGCCTGCGGAACACCAGCTTTACGAAAATATTTTTGTGCCAGAATATCTGTAGCTATCTGGCTCCATTGTTTGGGCACTTCAACATTATTCATTTCAAACACAACTTCTCCGGTTGGGTTTTTAATAACGCTGGTGCGGTAATCGTATTCAAATAAATCGAAGGCTGATACACCTTCTTTTGTAAAGCGGCGGCTGAATTGCAAGCCCTTGTTCGTTTTTGGGTTAGCCATGGTTAGCAATGAAATTTATGGTGAGTGGATGATTTTATTAATTCCCGTTACAATTTTTATTTGAGCGGTAGACGAAAATATTTTTTGCTAACTGAAATTCCCAATGCTTAAAATCCACAGCTTGTGGATAAGGAGTGTGAATTATTACACACCCCAACCCCCTGTTGCATTTGGTGAAATGTCCACACCTTTATTAAGAATTGTTGAAAATTATTTGTTGAATTTCTAAGAGGTTTTACAGGGAATACCCCTTATGAAATTTATTGATTTTTTTAATGAAATGAAAGCGTTGCCACTGCTGTTAAATAAAGTAATTTTTTAATCTATTATTACTGCAAGCAGTGCCGGTTTTAAAAATGATTGGAATTTGTTATCTTGCAACAAGCGGGTTGTAAAAGAATTTATTGCACATTTGCAATACCATTTTTAATTAGTTAGATGAAGCATCACATTTATAATCAGTTCACGCAGAAAAAGCAGGCAGGTAAAAAATCTTTTGCTGTATTGATAGACCCTGATAAAGTTGACAATGCTTCTATTGAACAATTAGTTGGCTTAGCAACAGAATCTCATGTTGATTATTTTTTTGTTGGTGGCAGTTTAGTTATCTCAACCCATTTAGATGATTGCATCAGGCAAATAAAAACTTCTTGCGATATACCTGTTGTTTTATTTCCGGGTTCGCCATCGCAGGTAAGCCGTTATGCAGATGCATTGTTATATCTATCATTAATATCTGGTCGTAACCCGGAATTATTAATCGGTCAACACGTAGTAAGTGTTCCATTTGTTAAGAAAAGCGGATTGGAAGTGATACCCACCGGTTATATGGTTATTGATGGCGGTGCACCAACTACCGTTTCTTATATTTCTAATGCAACACCCATTCCTGCAGATAAGCCGGGCATTTCTATGTGTACTGCCATGGCAGGAGAAATGTTAGGAATGAAATTAATTTATATGGATGCGGGCAGCGGTGCTAAAAAACCAATTACAGAAAAAATGATTGAATTGGTTGCCCGCAATATTGAAATACCACTAATAGTTGGCGGCGGTATAACCAATGCTGAAAAAGCATACTTAAACTGCAAAGCCGGTGCTGATGTAATTGTAGTTGGCAATGCCATTGAAAAAGACCCTTCTTTAATTAAAGAAATAAGTGCTGCAGTGCATAACAGCACGGTAAAAGCTTAATGCATTTTTCCTTTTATCATTAAATCAATTCCCCTACTTTTGCTGCCCGCTGCGGGTGTGGCGAAACTGGCAGACGCACTAGACTTAGGATCTAGCGGGGCGACCCATGTAGGTTCGATTCCTATCACCCGCACTACGAATCCCGAATTAATTCGGGATTTTTTGTTTCTACCCTTTCAATTTAAAACCTCCATTTTACATTAAGAACCTTACTTTTGCAGCCCGATTGAAAAATCGGTTGTTTTATTCAATTTAAAAATCCCTTTTGGGCTATGGCAACAGTAACAAGAGAAAACATTGGTTTATTGAACGACAAATTAACCGTTACATTAAGTAAAGAAGATTACTATAAAGGCTTTGAAGAAAGCTTAAAAAAATATGCAAAAACTGCCAACATTCCGGGTTTCAGAAAAGGAATGGTTCCTGCAGGGTTGGTTAAGAAAATGCATGGTCAAAGTGTGTTTACAGATGAGGTTTTACGCAATGTAGAAAAGAGTTTGAATGATTATTTAGGCAAAGAACAATTAGACATTTTTGCTCAACCATTGCCTTTAGACGTTGATGCCAGGGCATTGGATATGAATAATCCTAAAGATTATGCTTTTGCTTTTGAAATTGGTTTAAAACCTTCATTTGATATTGATACGAAAAAAATAAAAGTTACCCGTTATAAAGTAAACGTAACCGATGAAATGGTGGCAGAAGAAATTGAACGTTTACAAACACGCCACGGTAAAATGACGGAGCCCGAAGCAGTAACCGGCGATGATAATGTATTGAATGTAAAATTTATTGAAACAGATAAAACAGGTAATGAAATTGAAGGTGGTATTACCAAAGACAATTCTTTATTAGTGAAATATTTTACTGAAAAATTCAGGAAGAATTTGATTGGTAAAAAGAAGGATGATATCATTGAATTACAGTTAAAGAAAGCTTTTGATGATAAAGAATTAGACTTTGTTTTGAGCGATTTAGGCTTACCTAAAGATGATGAAGAAGCAACTAAAAAATACTTTAAACTAATTATTATTAAAGTTGGTTTGGTTGAAAAAGCAGAGTTGAACGAAGCTTTATTTTTAGCAGTATATCCTGCAAAAGAAATAGCAGATGCAGATGCTTTTAAAGCAGCAGTGAAGGAAGAAATTGAAAACTATTATGCTGCACAAAGCAGAAACCAGGTACACGACCAGATTTATCATTATTTGTTAGACCATGTTAAGATGGATTTTCCTGAAGGGTTCTTAAAACGTTGGTTGCAGAACGGTGGAGAAAAACCAAAAACAGCAGAAGAAGCTGAACAAGAGTTTCCAAGCTTTGCAGACCAATTAAGATGGACTTTAATAAGCAGTAAAATTGCTGCTGATAATAAGATTGAAGTTACCAACGATGACATCAGAAATTTTGCTAAACAGCAATTGTTTCAATACATGGGCGGGCAGTTAGGTGCATTGGGAGATAACCAACAATGGGTTGATGATTATGCCAACAGAATGATGCAGGACAGAAAATTTGTTGAGGACAGTTATCATCGCATCAGCACAGAAAAAATGTTTGCTGCTATTGAAACACAGGTAAAAGAAAAAGAAGAAAGTATTAGTGCAGAAGATTTTGCAAGCAAACTGCATCACCACCATCACTAAGAATAAATATTTTTTAAAAGCCTTGCAATATTTATTGTGAGGCTTTTTTATTTTAATAACCTTAAACAAAAAGGATATTTATACAATCTTCCTTCACTTGCCCTTACAGTTGCTACAATTACTAAAATGAATGAATAAATGCCTACTACCCATAACAACAAAATACCAACGATGGATATAATGCAGATAAAGCAAACAATAACAATAGTAATTTGAAAGTTGAGTGATTCTTTTGCATGAGCAGCAACAAATTCAGATTCATTCTTCTTTAAAATATAAATAATCAGCGGAGCAATAAAAGATGAAACCAATGTGATAATATGTGATAACAATCCTAAATTCTTTTCATCTTGAGATACCGGATAAAGAGGTATTTCATCAGTACCTAATAAAGATTTATCTGCCATTGTAATAAAATTTTTCTGAAAATAAATTAAAATTTTCAGCTTTCATAATGCTTTCAGGTATTTTCAATAACAGCTTTATGCATTCGCTGTAAGAATGTTTCCATTTCTTTCATACTTCTTATATCATCCACTACCAATAAAAAGTTCTTGGCAACCTGTTTTAACCTTGCTTTGTTAGTGCCTTTTTGTAAGTAGTCTAATATTTTTTTAAAGATGTTACTTTCAAAGTAGGGACTATCATTTTTATTAACGAAGTAGCAACGCATGGTGTTATCTTTCAAACTCATCTTTTCAAAGCCTAAATCAACCGCTAACCAACGGCAGCGAACGGTTGTAAATAAATCTTCAACTTCATTTGGTATGGGCCCGAAACGGTCAATTATTTCTGTATGAAAAGTTTGCAAATCTTCTTCCTTCTCACAATTATCTAATCTTGTGTAAAGCGATAATCGTTCTGTAATACTTTCCACATAACTATCTGGGATCAGAATTTCCAAATCAGTATCAATCGTACAATCACTCACATAATCATCTTGCTTGGAAATTTCTTCTTTAAATAATTCTTTGAATGAAGTGCGTTTTAATTCTCTTATGGCTTCTTCTAAAATTTTCTGGTACATTTCAAAACCAATCTCTGCCATAAAACCACTTTGTTCTCCTCCCAACATATTACCTGCACCACGTATATCTAAATCCCGCATTGCAATCTGAAAACCACTACCTAAATCGCTGAACTGTTCTAATGTTTGTAAACGTTTTCTGCTGTCTGTGGGCAACGTACTCATGGGTGCCAACAAATAACAAAATGCTTTCTTATTGCTCCTTCCAACTCTTCCACGCAGTTGATGCAAATCGCTCAAACCGAAATGATGAGCATTATTGATCATGATGGTATTAACATTCGGAATATCAACACCGCTTTCAACAATATTGGTACAAACCAACACATCATATTTTCTATCAATAAATTCTAAAATTCTTTCTTCCAACTTATCGCCTTCCATTTGTCCATGTGCATAAGAAACACTTAAATCAGGGCAAAGGCTTTGTATTAATGCAGCCATTTCAGGCAGACCTTGTACACGATTATGGATAAAGAAGACCTGACCACCACGTTCTGTTTCAAAGTAAATAGCATCACGTATAAAATCATCATTAAACACATGAGCTTCTGTTTGAATAGGTTGCCTGTTTGGCGGAGGCGTATTCATAATACTTAAATCTCTTGCACCCATTAAACTGAATTGTAATGTACGTGGAATGGGCGTTGCCGTAAGTGTTAAACTATCCACATTAGTTCTTAAGAGTTTTAGTTTTTCTTTATGAGCTACACCAAACTTTTGTTCTTCATCAATAATCATTAATCCTAAATTCCTGAATTGAACATCTTTACCAAGCAATGCATGTGTTCCCACGATAATATCAATCTTACCTTCACTCAATTGCTGTAATGTTTCTTTTTTTTCTTTAGTTGATTTGAAGCGATTGATAAAATCTACTTTAACAGGAAAATCTTTTAATCGGTCTCTGAAAGTTTTATAATGCTGAAAAGCTAATATTGTTGTTGGCACCAATACTGCTGCCTGTTTACCATCGCAGCAAGTTTTAAAAGCAGCACGAACAGCAACTTCTGTTTTGCCAAAACCAACATCGCCGCAAACCAATCTATCCATCGGACTTTCACTCTCCATATCTTTCTTCACATCGGCAACAGCCTTAGCCTGGTCTGGCGTGTCTTCATAAATAAAACTTGCTTCTAATTCAGTCTGCATATAATTATCGGGAGAATGTGCAAACCCTTGCTGTGCCTTACGTTGAGCGTATAGTTTAATTAAATCGAAAGCAATTTCTTTAACCTTTGTTTTCGTTTTTTCTTTCAGTTTATTCCAAACATCACTACCTAATTTATTAATCTTAGGTTCTGTTCCTTCTTTACCAGTGTATTTAGAAATTTTATGAAGTGAGTTAATATTTACATATAAAATATCACTATCCTTATAAATAATTCTTACTGCTTCCTGTAATTTCCCGTTAATTTCAATTTTTTGTAACCCGCTGTATCTTCCAACACCATGATCAATATGTGTTACAAAATCTCCCGGCTGTAAATCACGTAATGTTTTTAATGTAAGAGCTTTATTCTTGTTGTAAGCTTGTTTTACTTTATACTTATGATAACGTTGAAAAATCTGATGGTCTGTATAACAAACTATTTTTAAATCTTCATCTATAAAACCTTCATGAATGCTTGTTGCAACAGGTGTAAATTGTATTTCTGTATTTAAATCTTTGAAGATGGAATGTAAACGCTCTAACTGCTTTGCCTGTTCTGCAAAAATGTAAATGCTGTACTGTGCATTTTCATGTTGTTTTAAATCCTGAATTAATAAATCGAATTTTCTGTTGAATGATGGTTGTTGTTTGGTATGAAACTCAATTTCATAAGTAGCAAAGTGAGGCTTATATCCAAACTCAATTAAATGTTTCTGCTGAATCTGTCTTTGCGTTGTTGCAGCAGGAACAAAATCTTCCAGCTTTACATCTTTTAAAATTTTTGTATCGTCTTCATCTTCTGTTTCTTCATTTTGCGTTAATCCTTCTGCATTTCGCTTCAGAAACAATCCTAAGTCTTCTTCCTGTACTTCAATTTTTTCTTTAATAACATCCCAATCTTTAGTCCAGATAATAATATTATCAGGAAGAAATTCCAATAACGTTACTTTCTCTCCGCTATCAAATTGTGTTTCAACATTGGGTATAATGGAAACCTGTAAAAGTTTACGTTCACTTAATTGTGTTTCGGGGTCAAAGATTCTTATACTATCAACATCATTACCGAATAATTCAACCCTATATGGTTTTTCATTACCGAATGAATAAATATCTAAAATACCGCCACGCAAAGCAAACTGACCGGGTTCATACACAAAATCTGTTCTTACAAAACCATACATTACAAACAATTCCATTAAACTATTAAGGTTAATAGTATCATTTGTTTTTATATTGATAATATTACTGCTGAGTGTTTTTGGCAGTACTACTTTTTCAAATAATGCTTCCGGGTAAGTAATAATTATTTTTTTATTACCGCCTTGCGAAAGTTTAGTCAGCATTTCTGTTCTCAACATTACATGCGATGAGTTGAGTAAGCGAAAATTTTTTCTGTTTTTAAATGAAGATGGAAAATAAAAAAGGTCTAATGCTGATGTTAGGTTTTCAACAGTGTTATGAAAATATGCAGCTTCTTCTGCATCGTTCATAACAACTAAATGATTTAAGCTTTGTGTTTTTTCATGGGAAAAAATACTGCTTACTACAAACTCTGTACTGCTACCCTGTAAATTTTTTAAATAGATTTTTTGTGTATCGGCAAAAAGAAGCCTGTCCGCCAATTGAAAAAGACGGGGGTTATTTTTATACTGCTCCAGTAATGCACCCAAATTCATAAAGAGACTGCAAATATAAAGCAGCCAAAATGTTACGCTTAAAAAACTGCTTCGTTAGAAACTTTTATTTCTACTTTGGTAAGTTTATTTTTCTCAACGGTAACCAAAAAAATATTATTCTTTTCATCGAACAAATTTGAATAAAACTTACCCTTCACTTTAACAAACAGCGAATACTTTCCTTCAGGCAACGCAACTGAAAAATACCCCGTACTATCTGATTGGACTGTTGTGATGAGTTTAGTTCTAATTTCTGAAAAAAATGACATATGTCTTGGCATATTAACATCTTTTAAATTGGTTGAATCGTAAATACAAACGGTTAAAGCAACAGGAATCGGCTGCAGTTTTGGTGCATCAATCATCGGCATTTGATTGCCAACCAATTTTATAACAGTTCCTTCAATACCTTGAATCAGTTTTTGCATTGAAACTTTATTTTTTTGGACTGAAGAACAACTTAAAACGAGAATAAGCAATAATAAAAGTGAAAGATTTTTTCTCATACCGCAATTTAAACGATGAAAGTATCTATTTTAGAGGAATGTAATAATTATTTCTATGCATAAAAAACACATACTCTTTGCCCTTACGGTTTTGTTATTTGTAAGTTCAAAAGCACAAGATGCTGCACAAATAGCTACGCTTCAGAATTTAGCAAAACAGCATCGTGCAGTTGAAGAAGCAGAATATGCAAAAGCAGTAAATATTGCCAAACAAAAAGGGTGGCCAATAACTCAAAAATTAGTAAACGGCAATACAATAGTTTTACAACGTATGGATGCTTTTGGTAACCCTGAATATTTAACTACTTACAATAATACTATCGCTGCTGCAACAACAAGAGCTAATCAGTTATGGCCGGGTGGAAGTTCCGGCTTGAATCTCAGTGGTTCTTCATCGGCAGTATCAGGTAAATTAGGTATTTGGGATGGTGGTTTTATTTTAAGAACACATGTGGAATTTGCAGGGGGTAGAATTGTGCAAAAAGATTCTTCAAGTTCTACCATTTCTATAGATGACCACGCTACACATACATCAGGTACTATGGTTGCTGCCGGTGTAAATCCAATCGCAAAGGGAATGGCTTTCGGTTTACAGAAATTAATTGCCTACTATGGCTTAAGTAACGATGTTTCAACTATTTCTACTGAGGCTTCTAATTTATTAATATCTAATCACTCATACGGTCAAATTGCAGGCTGGTATTACACAGGTGGCTCTCCCGCATACAGTTGGTATGGCGATACAACACTTTCTTATGAATCTTATATATTCGGATATTATGGTTCAAGAGCCCAACTGTATGATTCAATTTTATACAATGCTCCTAATTACATGATGGTTATGTCGGCAGGTAACGCTAACGGTAACAGTAACGGTAACCAAGGTCCGAGTGTGGGTTCAAGTTATTCTTATAACGGTTCTACTACAAAAACAAGAACAGCAGGCTTTTCATCCAATCCAACCTATGGTTCTGTTGCGGGTGGTCAGGTAGGAAAGAACATGATTACTGTAGGTGCTGTATCAGGATTATCTACAGGATATAATTCTCCATCAGATGTGCAAATTGGAGATTTTAGTTGTTGGGGACCCACAGACGATGGAAGAATAAAGCCGGATATAGTTGCAGATGGTGTAAGTGTTACTTCAACGATCTCGACATCAACAACAGCTTATGGTTCATTAAGCGGAACATCAATGGCATCGCCAAATGCTGCAGGTTCTTTGTTGTTAGTACAGGAATATTATAATCAAAAACATCCCGGTATTTTTATGAAAGGTGCTACTTTAAAAGCATTAGCTATTCATACAGCTGATGAGGCTGGTCCTTCAAACGGGCCGGATTATCAATATGGTTATGGCTTGTTAAACGTACTAAAAGCAACTTCAGTTATTACTTCATCTTATAATCAAAAAACTGATAGTATTATTGAAAAAACATTAACCAGTGGCACTCCTTATACAATATCTGTAGTAGCTTCAGGTAATGGCCCTTTAAAAGCAACAATAGTTTGGATTGACCCTAAAGGGACCGTAGATAATACAAATGTTCTTAATAACCCTACTCCTAAATTAGTACATGACCTCGATTTAAGAGTTAGTACCGGAAGTTCAACTTATTATCCCTGGATATTAAATCCAAGTAATCCTTCTGCCGCCGCCACTAAAGGTGATGATGCTGTTAATCCGGTAGAGCAGATTGTAGTTGATAGTGTTGTACCCGGAAAGACTTATACAATAACAGTTTCTAACAAAGGCACACTACAGAGAGGTACTCAACCATTTTCTTTAATAATCAGTGGTATTGGCGGAACTGCCTATGCAGTATCAAGTGCAACAAGCAGTGGCGGTACAAGAATTGACAGTATTGGTTTTGCCGGTATTGCCAATAAAACAGCTACAGGTTGTACTACTTATAGAGATTATACAAATATAGCCGGCTCCATTGAACCTAATCAAACAGTTCCGTTAACAGTTAAATTAAGCAGTTGCGATGCCAGTACTGCAAGTAAAATTGTAAAAGTTTATATTGACTATAACAATAACGGATCATTTGCCGATGCCGGCGAATTAGTTGCAACAAGCAGCACGTTAGGTGGTGGTGCACAAACATTTACCGCTTCAATTACTACAGCATCTGGTTTAACTATCGGTAATACTTTATTGATGAGGGTTGTAGCTGTAGAAACAACAGATGCATCTACAATTAATCCTACAGGAACTTATGCTAATGGTGAAACTGAAGACTACAGATTACTTGTTGCAAAACCATCAACAGATTTAACTGTTAGTGCCATTATTGCACCAACAGATGGCAGTAAGGTAAACAGTAACCAATATCTTGCAGTTAGTATCAGAAACGTTGGTTCAGTAGATAAAACAGGTATTCCGATAACAGCCACTATTAAAAACGGAACAACTACCGTAGCTACATTAACCGGTAATTTTCCCGGAACAGTAAGTGCAGGCGGTTCTGTTAATTATACTTTTCAAACGCCTTTTAATTTAGCTGCTGGAACTACTTATTCTATAACCGTTACGCAATCAGTTGCAGGAGATCAGAACAGTGCTAATAATACTTTAGTTCAAACAATTTCTTCTGCACCTAATCCTGTTGCACCAAGTGGTAGTGCAGAGGTTTGTACTTCACCTACCGTTATTTATAAAGTAAACAATCCATCTTCAACTAAAACATATTTCTGGTATGATACACCAACAGCAACAAACCCAATTGCATCAGGGTCTTCAGGTTCATTAAATACCAGTGCTAACCCTATTTATCTTGCAACAGGTGCAAGAGTAACTGTGGGGCCTTCGGATAAATCTGTATATGGTGCAGGTGGTTATAACTCATTTACAGGGTTTTACGTTTATGTTACAGCAGGTACTCCGGTTGTAATAGAAACTGCTAAGATATATGCAAATACTGCCGGCAAATTAGGCATTGGTGTTCATGCTGCTACTCCATCAGGTACCAGTTATTCTTACTATATTACACCTGTAGATACCGTTACATTAGATGTTTATCCTAATCTTGATGCTAGTAGTAATGATACCGGAGCTTATCACTATTTAAATCTTCATTTTGACAATAGTTTAACCACAGGTTACTTACTCTATTTTAATTGTTTGAATGGTGCCACCATTTTCAGAAATAATGTTGCAACAGTAACTTACCCGTTAGGTTCATCTAATATATTTCAGGTAAACACTAACCTTGCAAACCCTGCAAGCAGTTTCTATTACTTCCTGTATAATATGAAAGTAGCTACTTATGATTCTTTGAGTGATAGAATAAGTGTATCTGTTGGCACGGCTGCTACACCTGTTGTAACACAATCCGGCAATGTGCTCACCAGTTCAATTACCACAGGAAGTTTACAATGGTACACTTCTACGGGTAGTGCTATAAGCGGTGCTGCCAATCCAACCTACACACCAACTGCTTCAGGAAGTTATTATGTTGTTGTAACAGATAATTTCGGATGTTCTAAAGCGTCAAATACCGTTACGGTAACTATTACAGCTGTTGTTAACGCCAATAACAGCGAAATAGGTTTAACTGTTTCACCTAACCCTGCATCATCGCAAATAAATGTTAGCTTTACTACCAATACTAAAGCAGATGTAAATGTTCAATTGATTAATCCAATGGGTGTTAGTTCAATAAACAATACATACAGCGGCTTTGTAGGTAAGTTTAATGAACAATATAGTGTTAGCAATTTAGCTGCCGGTATATATGTATTAAAAGTGCAACAAGGCAATAAAGTGTACAGGCAAAAAGTTTTAATAGCACGATAAATTGTTAATTGACCTTCAATAAATTAAAAGCACAGAGAATAATCTGTGCTTTTTTTATTCGTATTTTGAAGTAAAGTATCTTAGCTACAAAACATCGCTATGCTAGAATGGACTACCGGAAAAATAATTGATATACAAGACGAAACTGCCTCTACTAAAAAATTTTTTATAGAAATTCAGAATACAAACGATTTTGTTTTTACTCCCGGCCAATTTGTAACACTAGACTTGCCAATTCACGAACAAAAAAATAAACGTTGGAGAAGTTACTCCATTGCATCTGCTCCTAACGGAACTAATGTTATTGAATTAATTATTGTTTTGTTGGAAGGCGGTGCAGGAACCACCTATTTATTTAACCATGTTTCTGTTGGAACGGAACTAACATTACGGGGACCACAAGGCAAGTTTACATTACCTGCTGTTATTGATAAAGATTTGTTTTTAATATGTACAGGAACAGGTATTGCTCCTTTCCGTTCAATGGTTAAACATTTACATAAATTCAGTATTGAACATAAAAATGTTCATTTAATTTTCGGTTGTAGAAAGTTTACTGATGCTTTATACTTTGAGGAATTAACTCAATTACAGAAAGAACATAAGAACTTTTTCTATCACCCTGCTTTTTCAAGAGAGGAGGTAGTTAATGAAGGTCAATATAAAGGTTATGTTCACCAAGTTTATGAACAATTATTAGCTGAACAAAAAATTCCTTCCCGCTTTTATTTATGCGGATGGAAAAATATGATTGATGAAGCTAAACAACGTATTGTTGCTTTAGGCTATGATAAAAAAGATATTCATTTGGAGTTGTATGGATAGTTGTTATTTAACTTTATTTTCTTTCAAATAATATTTACAAACTTCTTTTAATCCACAAATAGTGCATTTGGGATTTCTTGCTATGCAAACATATCTGCCATGTAATATCAACCAATGATGTGCTTTATGAATTAGCTGTTCAGGAATATTTTTTATTAATTGTAATTCAGTTGCCAAAGGGGTTTTGGCATTTACAGTTAAACCAATTCTGGCACTAACTCTGAAAACATGTGTATCAACAGCCATATTGGGTTGATTATCTATAACACTTGTTATTACATTAGCTGTTTTTCTTCCAACGCCTGGTAATTGTATTAATTCATCAACAGTCATAGGTACTTCTCCATTAAACTTTTCCAACAACATATTAGCCATGCCTATTAAATGTTTGGTTTTATTGTTGGGGTAAGAAATGCTTTTTATTAATGGAAATAAATCATCAAATGTTGCTTTGGCTAATTTTTGCGGTGTGGGATATCTTCTGAAAATAGCTGGTGTAGTTTGGTTTACACGAACATCTGTACATTGAGCTGATAAGATAACCGCTACTAATAATTCATAAGGGTTATCGTATAACAATTCTGTTTCAGCATTAGGGGCATGTTGCTGAAAATAATTAATTACAAATTCGTAACGTTCTTTTTTTGTCATTGATGCTTAATAATAAAAAGTATAAGTGTGCGACGCAAGGAACGATGCAATGAAAAACTTTAGTTGGTTACATAATTCTATCTACCCACTACTGTAGGTACCACTGCTAAACTTTCATTACCTGTTTCGCCAACACTTTGTACTGCAAAAAAATAGTTGTCTTTACTGTATGGCAATTTTATTTCTAAATCTGTTGTAAAAAATTTCTTTTGCCAGAAAGCATTAGTAGTTTCTCTCATTAAAATATAATAACCTTTTACTTTACCGGTTTTAGGTGCCTTCCAATTAAGTTGAGTATAGTTGGTTAATTTTCTTGTTTCAATTTTTACTTCTTCGGGCATAGCAGGTGCTTTAGCAAGGTTTGCTAAATTACTAAGGTTAACGCATGTATTTTTTCTTAAATATTCAAAGTCCATAAACTCAGGTAAATCTCCATACTGAATATTATTTTCTTTTCTTACATCCTGATGTTGATGATAATAGTTTTCGTTCATTTCTGTTATACGAACAGCAGCAAACCCATTTTCAACATAAGGAGTATGATCGCCACCGCGTAAAAACCTATCGTTTCTATACACCATTACTACTTCAATATTTTCTACATAACGTTCTCCTGTTTCTTTTACATAACGGGCCAACTGCCTTGCTTTACCATCGTTCTCCCAACCATATTGGCGAATTTGTTTGGCGTTTTTTTCTGTTTCATACGCAGGTAAACCCTCGCTGAAAACACGAATACGTGTGTTATCAATAATATTGGTTTCGCTGGTATTGTTGCTGCCCATAATGTCATTATTTAATACAGCTTCAATATTCCAGTTTTCTTTTTTTGCTTTATTGGCCATGTAATAAGCACCTAATAAACCTTGTTCTTCTCCGCTAACAGTTACAAAAATTATTGTTGCAGGGAAATTATGCTTACTCATAATTCTTGCACATTCAATTACAGCAGCACTTCCGCTGCCATCATCATTGGCACCGGGTGCATCTAATGTACTATCCATAACATTCGTACGCATATTGTCTAAGTGGCCGCTTATTAAAAATATTCTGTTATCATTAGGGTCTGTTCCTTTTAAAGTAGCAACCACATTTCCTAAAATAATATCTCTGTCAACTCTTCTTTTATCTGCTTTATAAGTTACTGTATCTATAAAAGCGGTAAGCCTTCCATTACTTTGTTTAGCAAACTCATTAAACTTGCTTAACACCCAATTTCTGGCTACACCAATTCCGCGTTTATTATTTCCTTGTGTGCTTAATGTATTTCTGGTTCCGAACGAAACCATAGTTTTAATGTAAGCTTGTAATGAATCTGCATTTACTTCTTTTACCATTTCATCGATCTCTTTATCGCGATTAATAATTACCTGCGAAAAAGATGAAGTAACAATGAATAATGTTGCTGCAACAGCAAAAAATATTTTTCTCATAATGTGTAGTTGAAGTTTTAAAGATAACAGCTAAAACAATTATCTGTTCTCATTCACAGCGATGATTCCTATTTTTTTATTTTTTTTGTAAATGATGATTATCTTGTAACATTAAACGCAAAGCATGGCACTGAGAATTATAGATCACGGAACGGAAGAATACCAACAAATGATTGATTTAAGGATGCAAATTTTACGCACTCCTTTAGGGCTTTCTTTTAATAATGATGAATTGGAAAGAGAGAAGGATGATATTTTATTAGGCTGCTTTGATGAAGATGTTTTAGAAGGTTGCTGCCTGCTTACCAAAACAGCACCTGATACAGTAAGATTACGCCAAATGGCTGTTACCAGTGGCTTACAGGGCAAGGGCATCGGCAGGGTACTAATGACTTTTGCCGAAAATGTAGCCCGTGATGCGGGCTTTAAAAAAATGACTATGCATGCCCGCAAATCTGCTGTTGGCTTTTATGAAAAGTTAGGTTATAGTATTGCAGGAGATGAATTTGAAGAGGTAACAATACCACACTACCTTATGGAAAAAACTTTGTAATTATTTACCTGAAAAATTGGCTTTTCTTTTTTCTAAAAATGCTGTTGTACCTTCTTTCATATCGGCAGTGCCGAAGCATTTACCAAATTCATTTATTTCAACGTTATAACCGTTTTGTGTTTCGTTGAAAACGGCATTGGCACTTGTTATACAGGCTGCTACTGCTAAAGGTGCTTTGGTGTTAATAATTGTAAGAATAGATTTTGCTTTATTAATTAATTCTTCTTGAGTAACAACATAGTTTACTAACCCATAATTGAATGCTGTTGCTGCATCAATCATAGCGGCACTTATTAATAATTCCATTGCTCTGCCTTTTCCTATTAATTGTACCAAACGTTGTGTGCCACCATAACCCGGTATTAAACCTAAGTTAACTTCAGGCTGGCCAAACTTTGCATTATCACTTGCTACTCTAAAATGACAACTCATTACCAACTCGCAACCACCACCTAAAGCAAAGCCATTTACGCAGGCAACAACGGGTTTGGGTGAATTTTCTATTCTGAAGAATGTATCCTGCCCGGCTTTGGCCAATGCTTTACCTTGCTCTATAGTTAGTCCATTGAATTCTGTAATATCTGCACCTGCCACAAAAGCTTTAGAGCCTGCTCCTGTTATTATTGCTGATTGAATATGTTTGTTTGAGTAAACTTCATCTAATACTTTATTTAAATCTGCAAACACCTCTTTATTCAAAGCGTTTAATTTATCGGGTCTGTTAATAGTTATTGTAAGAATACCATTTGTTAATTCAGTTAATAAAGTATTGTACATAGCTGCAATATTTTCAGGTAAAGATAATGTGATATGGTTTTGCTGCGTTGTTTGTTGCAGTACAAGTGTGCGACGCTTGCCTACCGGCAGGCAACAGAAGCTTAATAGTAGTGTTGAAGTTGGTTACCCGAAAAACAAAACGCTTCGGTTTTATTTTTTTACGTTTCATTAAATTTTTACCGCACTTCGGTTAAACAATATTTTACAGCTATAAATGTGCTGTTAGGTTTGTGTTATGAAACAGGAAATGATAAAGTTTACCAGGAGTTTGAAGAATGTAAGGTTTACTGTGTTAAGTAAAATAATCTTATCTGTTTATTTAATTGCGGGATTAACTATTTATCTGGTTATTATGCACAAAAGAGAAATTAATACAGTTCATTATAAAAGTGTAAGAACTGTTGTAAATAAATAGAAGAAGCTTGAGTTTCACAATGGGGTCCAATTTTATAGAACCTATGAAAGTCGAACGCCTTGCACAAAAATGCGGGGCGTTTTCTTTCTGTATTATGTTTAACAATGAAAAGTAAATTATTGATACTATTGTTTTTTATAAGTGTTGGCTGTTGTATTATGCTGCTTTACTTATTTGAAGAAACATCTTGTTGTGCAGATAAGTTTCATTGCAGTAAAAGAAACGCTTTGAATGAAGAATTAAGAAACAGTTTACTATTGAATAAAATAATTGAATAAAAATTTATAGCTGAATTTTTTATGCCCCTTTCAGAACAACATATTCAATTAATAAAAAAAAGCTGGCTGCATTTTAATAAAATAAAGCCTACAGTTACTGCCGATTTATTTTATACCAAACTTATTATTGATAAACCTTCTTTAAAAAAAACATTTGATTACCCGCTTGAGCAGAATGCAACTATGCTTTTTAATTTTCTGGATGAAATAATCGATTACATTAATCATTTAGAAAATCATGAGGGAAATATTCATAAACTTGCTGTTAATTACCAGCAATATGGTATAAGCCCTAAACATTATGCTTCTGTAATACAATCGTTATTATTTACTTTACGGCATGCCCTGCAGAACGAGTGGGACGAAAACACTGAAGAAGCATGGAAAATTGCAGCAGAACAAGTATCGGCTATAATGAAGAGGGGTTTGCTTAATAAAAATTAATTTGAAACAATAAATAATACTCAGGCTTTTGTTCGGTTACTATGATAAAAAAAGTAAGCATACTACTCATCTTACTGCATCAATTTTTTTATGCAAAGTTGCAACCTGCTCAAAACTTTGTAATAACACAATACAATGAAGTTGATGGTATTAGTTCAAAAAGTGTTTCGGATATTTTACAAAGTAAACAAGGTTACTTATGGCTTTCAACTTACGAAGGTCTTATACGATTTGACGGGTACGTTTTTAAAACTTACAGAAATACCGGAAACTCCAGTGCATTTGCTAAGATAGCAGAAGATAAAGAAGGCAATTTATGGATGGTATTGAATAACGGTACTTTAGCAAAGTTTAACCCTGCAACAGAATCCTTCACTAATATTACTATTAAATACCCTGCATTAAAAGCAGGAGAAAAAGCAGGTTCTGCAGAATGTATTTTTATTGATAATGAAAATACACTTTGGCTGGGTGTAACAAGAACAGGTTTTGTACAAATAAATAAAGAAACAGGGGAAGCAGTAATTCATAATATCATCAGTGAAAACGATAACTATTATACCCCTGAACTCAGAAAATTTTATAACAGGGTTTTAGCTGTATATGAAGATGCTGATCAGATTTTATGGATGGCAACCCCCGATGGTTTATACACTTTAAATAAAAGAAATGAACAGCTTACTCATATAACAAAAAGACCTGCAAAAAATAATGTTAATTGGCGTGATGATAATTACAGAACTTTATTAGCAGCAGGTAATAAACTATATATCGGTTGTTGGGGTGGTGGCTTAACTGTTTATGATAGGAAGAGCGGTTCTTTCGAAAATTATAAATTCAATACTGAAAATTTTAATTCTTATACTAATAATATTATTCACTCGCTTGTAGCTGTAAATGATAGTACAATATTTATAGCAAGTCCGGATAAAGGGCTATTATCCTTTAACATCAACACCAAAAAATTTACTTATTACAGTGGTAATAAAAACTATAGTTCAATTCCGTTATGGCTGTGGAAGAAAATTATTAAAGACAGAGATAATAATATTTGGGCATTGAATGAAAACGGTTTAATGCAACTGCATTTACCTACTTATAAATTTAACTTTAATCCGTTTCCTGTAACACATACTGATAATCATATTTTTTACAGTATATCAGCTGTTTTAGATGAAGAAAAATATCGCTTTGTAGGTACCTCGTATGCTGATGGTTTACATATCATCAATAAAAAAAATAATACAGCAACAATAGTCAGAGATGAAACTGCACCGGGTGAAGAAGACATAAGCACTATTTTAAAGGTATACAGGGATAAACTTAAAAACTTATGGGTGCTTGGTAAAGATTATGTGTACTTGCTTGATGAAAAAAAGGTGGTATTAAAAAAAATCAATCAACCTCCTAAATATGAAAATAAACAATCTAACTCTTACGCTACTTTAACAGAAGATAGTTGCGGTAATATATGGTTAGGTAGTTTAAGAAACGGAGCTTTTGCATATAACACTACTACACAAAAAATAACTCATCTAAGTATTAATGGAGATTATAAATTACCAACTAATCTAATTACCTGTATTGCAACAGATAAATTGGGCAGGGTTTGGTTATGCAGTAACAGGGGCTTTTTATCTTTTTGCAAAAAAGGAAAGTTTGAAATTGAGAGCAATGCGGTAATAAATAAAATGCTTAACGGTTTAGCTCAAACAAAAGCATTTGATTTATTTATTGACAGTAAAGGGTTTTTATGGGTAAGCACTTTAAATGAACTTTTAAAAATTGATTGTAATACCATAGAACCCAAACTGGTAAAAAGATTTACAACAGCTGATGGATTAAAGTCAGATAATGCAGCGGGGTTAGCTGAAGATAAAAACGGCAATATTTGGGGTATGCAGTTGAATGTGTATGCTGCTTTTATGATTGATGGAAAAACTTCTAAGATTTATAACTATGGTTTAAGAGACGGTATTAACCATTCCGGTGATGTTGATAAAGTAATAAAGCTGAATGATACAACAATGTGGTTGCTCGGGCAGGGAGGTGGTTATTATCAGTTTAACCCTTTAGAAAAAAATGTAAACAAAAAACAAACTAAACCTGTTGTTACCATTTTTGCTGTTAATTCAATAAGCAGATATTATGAAGAAGACATAAAAACAAACGGGAAAGTAATATTATGGCCGCAACAAAACTCTTTTTACTTTGAGTTTTCAGCTTTAGATTTCGGAAGACCGGAACAATATCAGTATGCTTATATGCTGGAAGGTTTTGATACCGTATGGACATATAGTGGCAGTAGAAGGGCCGTTAGTTATACCAATATTCCCGGCGGTGATTATGTTTTTAAAGTAAAAGCTACAACTGTTGAAGGTGACTGGAATGTTGCCGAAGCAAAAATCCCCATTTATATCAACACCCCTTTTTATAAAAAATGGTGGTTTATTTTATGTACCGCTTTAATACTACTCTTAAGCCTTATTGCTTTGTCAAGATTCAGGCTATTAAAGCAACGACAAATAATGTTGCTTGAAACGAAAACACAGGCATTGGCTAAAGAAAAAACATTGGTACAATATGAGAATTTAAAGCAGCATTTAAATCCGCATTTTTTATTCAATTCATTAACGTCGTTAAGCAGTTTAATAAGAATAAATCAACAGCAAGCCATTAAATTTTTAGATGGCATGAGTAAGATTTATCGGTATATACTTCAACGAAAAGACGAAGAAACGGTAACACTTAAAGAGGAAATTGAGTTTATTCAGATTTTCATATCATTGCAGCAAACCCGCTTGGGAAAAGGGTTACAGGTTAATATTAATATCTCTGATGCTTATCTTACCAATAAAATAGTTCCTGTTACTTTGCAAAACCTCATTGAAAATGCAATTAAGCATAATATTATTGATGAAGACTCTCCTTTATACATTGATATTTTTACAGACAACAATTATTTGGTCATAAAAAATAATTTACAAAAGAAAAATTTTGTAGAAACAAGCAATAAACAAGGTTTAGAAAATCTCATTTCACTTTATAAATATTTAAGTCCAAACCCTGTAATTATAACCGAAGACGCTCAATCATTTATTGTTAAACTTCCCTTGCTATGAAAGCAGTAATTATAGAAGATGAACATTTAATTGCCAAAGAATTAGCATTGAAAATAAATTCAGTTGCCGCTGATGTTGAAATAATTGAAATACTGCCCAGTTTAAAAACTGCAAAAAAATGGTTTTTAAATAATGCCGAACCTGATGTTATTTTTATGGATATTCAGCTAAGTGATGGAGTGAGTTTTGAGTTATTAGAAACATTTAAACTTTCCTGCCCTATAATTTTTACTACTGCTTATGATGAATATGCTATAAAAGCATTTAAAGCTAATGGAGTTGATTATTTGCTTAAACCTGTTGATGAAGATGAATTGAATAAGGCAATTAACAGAAGCAGATTACTTGTAAACGCTAATAAACCTGCTGTTGATTTGACGCTGTTGTTGCAAAATTTATCGCAGAATACACATCATTCTTATAAAGAGAAATTTATTATAAACAGCAGAAATACCTGGATACCTGTTGAAACGAAAGACATAGCCTACTTCACAAAAGAAAACCTGAACTACGCCGTAACGTTTAACAGTGAAAAATACATACTTGATTACTCAACACTTGAAGACATTGAAGCACTTATTGACCCCCGCATATTTTACAGAGCAAACAGGCAGTTTATAATTAATGCCGGTGCAATTCAAAATATAAAGCCACAGGAAAACCAGAAGCTGGTTATCACGCTTAAAACTCCTTTGAAAATTCAAATAGATATCAGCAGGGAAAAAGCTCCGGCTTTTAAAAAATGGTTCGACAAATAATGCTATTATAAATGCATTAAAAATTGAACCCAAAAGGTTACAACTAATGTGTAAACGATGATTTCGAAAATTAAAGTTGTTCTTGATTTAGGGTGTTTAGCAGTCTTTGCTGCTACCTGAGGTTGTGGATTTTGGTTATTCATGGATTATTATGGATTTTTTAACAGGGCAAAAATAATACATTGTAGAAAAAAAACAAGGCCTAAGCATTATTTTTTTCAACATTCTTGTAGTTTTTCTGCCACAAGAAGTAAAAAAAGGTAGAAATAACCATAGTTAAGCATGCAGCAACCATTCCGCCGGCCACATCTCTGGGAAAATGCTGAGCTAAATAAATTCTGGAATAGCCAACCAATAAAGCGAGTAGAAAGCCCAAAAAAACAATCCATCTTTTATTAAAAAATAAACAGGCTAATAAATAAAAACAAAAAGCAGTTGTTGTATGACCGGAAGGGAAACTGCCGATGCTGTGCAACTCCACCCCTTTTACTACATGAATTAATTGCAGATTTCCGATTGCTTTTGTTGGTCTGGCTTCGCCGGGTAATAATAAATCTTTAAATAAATGAGTTAATAAGGTTGAAAAAACTATTGCGGCTATTACCAATACTAAGTAATCTCTTTTAAAAAAGAAGGTGAATAAAACTACCGGTACCCAAAAAATACCATCTCCCAAATAGGTGTAATAATGAAAAAAATAATCTGCTGCAATTCCTGAATCAGCATTTAATAAAAGAAAAAAATTATCGGTCCCGATAAAAAGGTTCGCTACAAAAATAACAGCCGCAAAGCTTACAGTAAGTGTAAATGCAATTTTGTATTGACGCATTTGTAATGCCATGCTGTAAAAATAGGTTCAACTTTAAGAAATAAAAAGCCCTGTTACGTAATAACAGGGCAAACCAAAAAACTGTACTTAAAAATTATTCAATTCCCGCTAATTCAAGGCTGCGTTTTTTCAATCGTAAAATATCAATATCTTCTACAATTGGCTCGGGTGCTAATATTAAAGAGGTATTATTTGCTTTCCACCAAATTTTACCAAGCAATTCTTTTACATGAATACATCCCATTAAATATTTTCTTTCTTCGCCTGCATGCCATTCTTCAATCCATTCAAAATCATCTTTCGGTATATGTTTCCATTCTTCAAAACTTACATACACTTTTACAAAATAGTCGTTGCTTAATTCATGAGGAGTGTGATGATATAATTTTTTATACTCGTATTTATAATCATACCGCAATGCAGCCACATCGCTCAACACAGCGGATGCTGTTGGGAAGCTGCCGGCTCCTTTCCCGTAAAAAAATTGCTTATCTGCAAAACCGCTTTCAATAACAACGCCGTTGTATTCATTCTTTACAAAAGCTAAATGATCATCATGCTTCACAAATTGAGGTAAAACAAATGCTGCTACTTTTCCATCTTTTAATTTTTGTGCCTGGGCAACCAATTTCACTTCAAAATTTTTCTCTTTAGCTACTAATGCATCACCTAACTGAATGTTTTGAATACCGTTAAACAATAAGTTAGACGGATGCTCAACAATACCATATGCATGATTAATTAAAATGGCCCATTTGTTAACAGCATCAAAACCTTCTACATCTAATTTAGGATTGCTTTCTGCAAAACCTAATTGTTGTGCTAACAATAAAGCATCATTAAAACTCAATTTCTCTTCAAACATTTTGGTTAGAATAAAGTTGGTTGAACCATTTACAATTGCTTTAATGGAATGCAATAAATCGTTATCGTAATACTCTTCTAAATTTCTTATAACAGGTATTGAAGCACAGGCAGAGGCTTCATATAAAAAAGGTAAACCACTCTCCTGTTGCAATTGCAGAATTTCGGGTAAATGCTCTGCAATCATTTTTTTGCTTGCACTAACAACTGCTTTACCATTACGTAATGCAGTAGATACAATTTCAAAAGCTTCATCTGCATTATCAATTACTTCAACAATTACATTAATATTTTCATCGTATAACAACTCATCTTTCTCTGTAGTAAATAAAGATGATGGAGCATTACGTTTTTTATTTGAATGCTTAATACAAACTTTTACAATTTTAGCTTTTAAAGATTCTGTTTGATTTAAAACCTTATACAAACCTTCTCCTACTACGCCGAAACCAAATAAGCCAATGTTTAACTGTTTATGTGCCATGATTAAATAATAAAATGTGTGAGTAAAAAATAAAACAATAATTACATACAACAGCAACATGCCGTTTGAAAGAAAATATTAGTATGTAATAAATAAACTGTCATAAACTTTAATTTACAAACTTAAAATGTTTTAAAGTGTTCTATAATATGTTTTTCGTTTTTCGATACTTTAAAACCTAACAGTAAGGGCAATAAAAAAGCCCCACGATAAACCGCAGGGCTTGTATATTTTAATATGAAATTATAACTATTACAAACTTTACTCTGGCTTATCTCTTTCCCGGAATTTCAGGAATGGAGTTTGCACCTTCTTACAGTTGAGTTGATGCTGCAAGGGTTGCAAAGGCTTCAAAGGGCCAATTCCCTCTGCCTTTCTTGATAAGTTTTAAAGAACTTGCCTACCGGTGGGCAGGTTGCCACAAATGTAATAGCAGCAATTGCAAACTGCCAAATAAAAAATTGCTAATTAAATTCTCATTGGCTGAAACCCTTTACAATAAAGCATTTAAGGCAACGCAAATTATTCTCTTGACTAAACAAAAAACAAAAGCTTTTGTTTTACATTGCAGCAGTATATGGGCAAAGCAAAAAAACAAAATGGGCAGCAACATTTATTTCAGCAACAAAAAGAAATAAATAATAACGAAAACATTGAAGTGTTCGGGGCTAAAGAACACAACCTTAAGAATATCGACATAACTATTCCGAAAAATAAATTAGTTGTTTTTACAGGCGTTAGCGGAAGCGGCAAAAGTTCATTAGCATTTGATACTATTTATAATGAAGGTCAACGCCGTTATATGGAAAGCTTCAGTGCTTATGCAAGGCAATTTATAGGCGATATGGAAAGGCCTGATGTAGATAAGATTACAGGGCTTTCTCCGGTTATTTCTATCGAACAAAAAACTACCAATAAAAACCCCCGTTCTACTGTTGGTACTGTTACTGAAGTGTACGATTTTCTGCGTTTGTTATATGCAAGAATCGGCGAAGCATACAGCTATAACACCGGTAAAAAAATGGTGAAGTTTAGTGAAGAAGAAATTGTTGAAAATATTTTTCAGAAATACAAAGGCAAAAAAATTTCTCTGTTGGCTCCTTTGGTTAGAGGAAGGAAAGGACATTACAGAGAATTGTTTGAAGAAATAAGAAAGAAGGGGTTTTTAAAAGTGAGGGTTGATGGTGAAGTAATGGACTTAACTCCGAAGCTTCAGGTTGATCGTTATAAAATTCATGATATAGAAGTTGTAGTTGACAGGTTAGCCGTTACAGATGATATGAAAGTTCGCATCAGTCAATCTGTACAACAAACTTTAAAAATGGGTAAAGACTTAATGTTCTTACTCATTAACGATAATAATCAGGTTGCTCAATACAGTAAACAATTAATGTGTATTGATACAGGTATCAGCTACGAAGAACCAAGCCCCAACGCCTTTTCATTCAATTCTCCTTATGGTGCATGTCCAACATGCAAAGGCTTGGGTAATGTATATGCTATTGATATGCAAACTATTTTACCTGATGAAAAAAAATCTGTAAATGAAGGTGCTATTATCCCTTTAGGTGGTGAAAGAGAAGCTAGTGTATTTAATCAGGTAGTTGCATTTGCTAAGAAAAATAAAATCAATTTAGATAAGCCGGTTAATCAACTTCCTGCAGAACAATTAAACCTGTTATTATATGGTGATAAGCATATTTCACCATCATTAGAATTAAACATGGAAGATGATTCTATACCGAATGAATATACAGGAAGCTATGAAGGCATTATTCCTATGTTGAAAAGATGGTTTACATCAACTAACAGTAACGACAATTTAAAATCATGGGTGGAAACTTTTATGGTTAATAAAGTTTGCCCCAAATGCAATGGTGCCAGATTGCGTAAAGAAAGTTTATGGTTTAAGATTGATGAAAAAAACATTAACGATATAAGCACACTTAATTTAGATAAACTAATGCAATGGTTTATCGGTATTGAAAACAGATTAAGTACTAAACAAAATGCGATTGCAAAAGATATTCTGAAAGAAATTCGTGAACGTTTACAATTCTTATTAGATGTAGGTTTAACCTACTTAACACTTAACCGGCCAACAAGAACATTAAGTGGTGGAGAAAGCCAACGCATTCGCCTTGCAACGCAGATAGGAAGCCAATTACAGGGCATTACTTATATTTTAGATGAGCCAAGTATCGGTTTACACCAAAGAGATAATCACCGTTTAATTGATGCCTTACAAAACCTTAGAAATATTGGCAATAGTGTATTAGTTGTTGAACATGATAAAGATATTATGTTGGCTGCTGATCATTTAGTAGACATTGGTCCTAAAGCGGGTAAATACGGAGGACAAGTTGTTGCAGCAGGAACTCCACAGGAAGTGATTAACAGCAACAGTGAAACAGCACAATACTTAAGCGGCAAAAAAAATATTGAAATACCTAAAGAACGCAGAAAAGGCAATGGTAAATTTTTAGAGTTGAAAGGTGCGAAGGGCAATAACCTGAAAAATGTTTCTATAAAAATTCCTTTGGGAAAATTAATTGTGGTGAGTGGCGTTAGCGGTAGCGGTAAATCAACTTTAATTAATGAAACATTGTATCCTATTCTTTCAAAACATGCTTACAACAGTAAGATGAAAATTGAAGAATATAAAAGCATTGAAGGTTTAGAGCATATTGATAAAGTAATTGAGATAGACCAAAGCCCTATCGGCAGAACACCGAGAAGTAACCCTGCAACCTATTGTGGTTTTTTTACAGAAATAAGAACATTATTTGCCAATGTTCCTGAAGCAAAAATTCGTGGGTATAATGCCGGAAGGTTTTCATTCAATGTAAAAACAGGAAGATGCGATGTTTGTGAAGGCGGAGGAATGAGAGTTATTGAAATGAATTTTTTACCTGATGTTTATGTGCATTGTGAAAAGTGTAATGGCAAACGTTATAACAGAGAAACTTTAGAAATAAGATACAAAGGCAAATCAATAAGTGATGTATTAGATATGACTGTTGATGAAGCCTGTGAATTTTTTCAGCCTGTACCTTGGTTATACCGAAAAATAAAAGTATTGCAGGATGTTGGTTTAGGTTATATAACATTAGGCCAATCGGCTGTAACCCTTAGTGGCGGAGAAGCACAGCGTGTTAAGCTTTCAACTGAATTAGGTAAAAAAGATACGGGTAAAACATTTTATATTTTAGATGAGCCGACTACCGGTTTGCATTTCCAGGATATAAAACTGTTGATGGATGTTGTAAATAAATTGGTTGACAGAGGCAATACTGTTTTAATTATTGAACACAATTTAGATGTAATTAAAATGGCCGATTATATTATTGATTTAGGACCCGAAGGTGGTGATGGCGGTGGTAAAATTTTATTTGAAGGTACTCCTGAACAGATGATTAAAAATAAAGAAAGCCATACAGCGAGATTTTTGAAAATAGAGATGTCTGAACCATGATTTACAGGATTACTTTGATTAAGAGGAATTTTGATTACCTGAAATAGTTTTCGTTCTAATTTCCTGTTTCAGCTCAATCCTGTTAATCGCGTTAATCAAAGTTCAAACATTCTTTATCATCTCAATATGGTCAATCCCATCTTCGTCATATACATCACTTGATTGTATAAAACCAAAAGATTCGTAGAATTTTTTAAGATACAATTGAGCACCTATTTTTATGGGTGCTTTATCAAACAATTCGTAACATTTTTCAATAGATACCTGCATTAATACTTTACCGATTCCTGATTTTCTGTATTTGGGTGAAGTAACTACCCTGCCGATACTCATGTAGTCGTACACTTTACCTGCATCTATTAAACGGGTATAAGCTGCCAATTCATTTTCAACAAAACCCATTAAATGATAGCTGAACGAGTCTTTATTATCAATATCTAAAAAAACACAGTTCTGTTCTACCACAAATACCTCACTTCTTAAACGTAATACAGCATACAATTCAGTTACAGTAAGGTTTTCAAAAGGTTTTATAACCCAGTTAATATGCATTGAGGAAGCTGACATTGGTTGATATTATCGGGCAAATTAACAGAAGATTGCCAATACCGTTTTTATTTTGCATTTTTGCCCACTTTAATTTCTTAGTTGATTGAAGTATTTTAATTAAAATTATCGTCATTTCGAAGGTTCTTGCCTGAGAAATCTCAAGCGATAAATAAAAGAGATTTCTCGTTGGGCACGAACCCAATCTCGAAATGACGATTAATAAAATTAAAAAGTTGAATATTGGTAAGAACGTAAAAGTGTGCGACGCAACAGAAGCTTAATATTTATTCTATTGCTAAGTACATAAAAACAAATTTTAATGCAAAAGAAAGTAGCAATTATTGGTGCAGGTCCCGCAGGTTTAACAGCAGCTTATTTATTAGGCAAAGCCAATCAACAGGTTGTTGTTTTTGAGAAAGACCCGCAATATGTTGGCGGTATATCAAGAACAGAAACTTATAAAGGTTACAGTTTTGATATTGGCGGTCACCGTTTTTTTAGTAAGAGTAAAGAAGTGGAAGATTTCTGGAGTGAAATTTTAAGTGATGAAATGCTGGAAAGGCCCCGCAGCAGCCGTATTTACTACAATAACAATTTCTTTTCTTATCCATTGGTTGCCATGGATGCATTAAAAAAATTGGGCATCATTGAAAGTACATTGTGTGTGTTAAGTTATTTGTATGCGAAAGTTTTTCCGGTAAAAAATCCAAAGAATTTTGAAGATTGGGTAGTGAATCAATTCGGCAGAAGATTGTTCAACATTTTCTTTAAAACATATACAGAAAAAGTTTGGGGTATTCCCTGTAATGAAATAAGTGCAGACTGGGCTGCTCAACGTATTAAAGGTTTAAGCTTAAGCAGTGCTATATGGAATGCCTTATTTAAACCGAAAGCCAGCGGTGATAAAGACAAAGTGATTAAAACATTAATTGACAGTTTCCGTTATCCGAAGAAAGGCCCGGGTATGATGTGGGAAGTATGCCGTGATAAATGTAAAGCAATGGGTGTTGAAGTGAAAATGAATTGCGGTGTTAGCGGTATTACATATGAAGGCAACAACAAATGGAGTGTAAAAGCTACTGATGGCAATACTTACGGCGATTTTGATTATGTATTATCCTCTGCACCGATGCGTGAATTAATTGCATCTGTTGCTCCACGTTTACCTGAAGTTGCTTATGAAGCATCACAACAATTAAATTACAGGGACTTTATTACTGTTGTATTGATATGTAAAGATGAAGATGCTTTTAATGATAACTGGATTTATATACACGACCCGAATGTAAAAGTGGGCCGTATTCAAAACTTTAAAAGCTGGAGCCCTTATATGGTACCGGACCCGAATATGGCTTGCTACGGTTTGGAATATTTTTGTTTTGAAGGCGATGGTATGTGGACGAGCACTAACGAGCAATTGATTGCTTTGGGTAAAAAAGAAATTGAACAAATAGGTTTAACCAAACAAAGTGCCGTTGTGGATGGTTATGTGGTTCGTCAGCCGAAAGCATATCCTGTGTACGACCATGCTTACAAACAACATGTTGATACCATTAAAGAAGCCCTGAAAGCCTACCCGGGTTTGTATTTGGTTGGCAGAAACGGTATGCATAAATATAATAATCAAGACCATAGTATGATGACAGCAATGTTAGCTGCCAAAAACATTATTGCAGGCAATGATGTATATAATATTTGGAATGTGAATGAAGATGCCGAATACCATGAAGGCGGTAACAGAGGGGAAGAAGAAAATGACCATGCGTATGATAAAGCTGGTATTATCGGAAGAATGGTGCCGGAGAAAGTGAAGTAGTGATTCGCAGTTTATAAAGTAAGTAAAGTTTATAAAGTATGGTGTCAGCCACTTATTAAGTGGCTGACATTTTTATTGGTTTATCATCTTTCTGTTATTAATTAAGCATTCGTTGCGTCGCACACTTGTACTAGTTGCCATTGTTGATCTTATAAATAATCTTCACATCATTCTCCGCCGATGTTGTGTGTTCTTCACCAACATCGTTTAATATTTTTAACTAATTAATGTGTACGTTGTTGGTCAAAAGAGGTAACTATATACCTGTTAGACCAAATGAGAAAAATTAAAAGATTTTTTCGTTTTTTTATAATTATGAAACGGAAAATAAAAAACGAAGTTTATAATAAACTTAATCTAAGGATAGCAGCAATTTCTTTAATAGTTTCATTTATAATTGGTTTGGCTGGGATGTTATTTAGCATTCATTATAATGAGAAGCAAATAAAAAGAGAGGTTATTGCTCAATTAGAAAATAGGTTAGATAATATAAATGCAGAACAAATGAATTATCCTTATTTAGAGGATAGTATATTTATTGTATCGCAAGCTAATAAGATAAAAAAAACAGATAGTTCATTGAGATATACTATTTATTGCGAAAGAGTATTTAATTTCTTACAAGACCTAACAGAAGAAAACGACTATAACAGAACTGATATTGAGAAGTTTGTAGATATTCACTATTTTGTTAAACAGCATAAAGCATGGATATTGAAAGAAGAAAAAGACCCTTTAATAAATAAAGCCTACCCTAAAAAATTTATTAGTTTCATCAATTCTTACTTAGATAAATAAACACCCTCTTTTAAACCTTTAAATGTTCCCCAAAAGGCTGATATTGACATAATAACAAAATATGAGGCAATCGTATTATTGTTTATTCTGTCGTCTATATCACTCATATGGTTATTGAATAATATGAAAATGTAAAAACCGATTATCAATAAACATATCCTGCCATAAGAAATAATGTATTTCTTTACTTTCTTATCTGCTTCCACCAATTTATACGTTGAGAATAAAAAAGAAAGATAGTAAGCGGCAATAGCAGCTAAAGTTTGAAAAATCCACTTTAGTACAATGTGGTAAATTAAATCATAGTTCATTATTATTTCTTTTTTGCTACTTTCTTTTTAGGCTTAGGATTATTCAACACAGATGCAGCCATAATGTTATGAAAAGTTGTTGATGCTTCTTTTGGGGTTTTCTTTACTGCTTTTGCCATAGAATAAAATTAAAAAAAATCCTTTACATCTACTTCTAATTTATCCGCAATAACTTTAAGGCTTAATATTCTCGCAGATTTTTTACCACATTCAATGCGAGCAATAGCCGAATAATCCAAGTTGCACATTTCACCTAATTGCCTTAGTGTTACGTTCTTGGACTTGCGAATAGTTCTCATTTGATTGCCCATTTGCTTTAAAAATATATCGTTTCTCATTTTTCTTCATTTTTTGTTAGTTCACTATAAGTTAATCTACCTGTACAGTTTGCAAGTGCATTAGCAAATCTTTCATCTTGCAATGATTTTTTATTGTTATACCTAAATGATGCTTCATTGCAATAACGTTGTAAATGCTTAGGGCTAACTGAATGATGTATGCCATCAATTTGCCTTTTCAATAAACTCCAAAAGCCTTCAATAGTGTTAGTATGCACTTTTATATCTTCACTTCTCACATATTCCTTATCTCTATGGTTTACTTTTTTGTGAGTGTAGTTTAAATGAACTTGATTGTAAGCATGGTGTTCATCCGTTACCATAATGCTATTAGGGGCAACAAATTCAGATAACGTTTCATTAATATTGTGTTTATCTGTTTTTGGTATAACCTTAGCTTTTACCGAGCCATTACGTTGAACTGCTCCAATAACCATAGCTTTTTTACCTACACCGCCTCTTATAATTCTTTTGCTTTGGTGTTTATTACTTTCTGAACCACCCACATAAGTTTCATCTACTTCAACAATTCCCTCTAATAGTTCAGGTGCATTAGCTGTGAGCATTTCTCTAATTCTATGGTTTAAAAACCATGCTGTTTTCTGTGTTACTCCCAACCAATTAGCTAACTGCAAACTGCTTATTCCTTTACTGTGTACTGATAAAATATAAGTAGCCAAAAACCATTTAGTTAAAGGCACTTTAGTATTTTCATAGATTGTACCAACAGTAACACTAAACTTGCTTCTACAACCCTTTTCACGACACTTGAATATTTTACCGTTCGGGAAACGGTGAACATTAATAGAGCCACAAAACGGGCAAGCTGGCGTACCATTCCAACGTTGTTGCTCTAAATATTCTCTGCACTTTTCTTCCGTACTAAATTCTTTCTGAAAATCTAATATGTTCTTAAATGTTTTCATTGTTTATAGTTTATAACTGTGAACAATCTTTGTAAAAAAAGAGATTACCGTCTTTTTATTGTTTCAGGTAAATTTGGAAAACGTTCAGTATCAATAAATTGCACTCCATCTATCATTACTATCTCAAGTTTATTTTCTCTTATTAACTTGTATATGTATGAGGGTGTAACTCTTTCCATTGAAGCATAATTTTTAATTGTTTTCAATTTGCTTAGTTTCAAACTCATGTAACAAATATAGTAAATTAGTTGAAAGTTGTAAACTAAAAACTATTTTTTTTTATTAATTTTACAGCGTACATTTGAAATGTAAAAGAGAGTGCTTGCGACACTCTCTTTATTAACCACAACCCTTAAACAGCGTTCAGATTCTAACTTATGAGGTAAGTTCTGCAATCTGTAATTGTCTGACAACCCCTAATATACATTTGTTAGGTACGGATTATGGCTGGGGTTATGCTTATGAGGCAATTATTTTAAACTAAAGTTTTGTCATTTCATTATTTTAGTTTAATTTTGGATTAGAAAAAGGGGTAGCCCGCTATCTTTTATGATAGCTTCATTTAGGTTTGCTGCCTAAATTTTAAGCATCCCTCTTTTAACCCTTTAATACAATATTAAAATACCTGTCGTGTCGCAAACTTGGCAGGTATTTTATTTAAAAGGTAAATCAAAAGGTTCTGTTATTGTACTTTCAATTTCTTCTTTTACTGAATATACATACTCATCAATTTCATTTTTTTCTCGTATAAAATCCTTGTTTTCCTTGATTGCATTACTTAATTGACCTGATACAGTAGCGAATATCCTACTCTTTTCACTCTCTAATTCCGGTTCTAAATTGCTAATTATATAATTTGTAATTTCTTTGGCTGACATTGGGGCATTATTCTCATTCAATACAAATTTTATTTTTTTCCTCCAAGACCACTCTTTAATGTAACCATTATCTAATTTGGTTATTTTAGAAATAAGTTTTTCGGTAGAATAAACTTTTGTCTCTTTAGAAGATGCACTCAATAGCTTTTTCAGAGACTCTGAAGCCCTTTGAAGTTGCTCTTGCTTTTTGCTTATTTCAATTTTTAAAGTTTCTACTCTTTCATTATAGAGATTAACTAAAAAATCATAATCTTCCTCTGGTATTTCTATTTGCAAATTCTTCATTATAATGCTTTAGGTTGTAAAAGTAAGAATTTTAATAATTAAAGCCCAAATTTTTTATTTTAAACGTTTTCAACATTTTCAAAAAAATGGTGTAAAAGATAAAGATTAAAACTATTACTTTTGCAGCCTATATGGTCTAACAGGTATATAGTTACCTCAAAAGACACAACAACGGCGAAGGTTTCAACATTTCACCTTAAAAACTTCTCTGCAATAACGTTTGCTACTTTCTCTCCATCCATCGCAGCACTTACAATACCACCTGCATAACCGGCACCTTCTGCACAGGGATATAAATTTTTTATTTGCGGATGCTCCAATGTTTCCGCATTTCTGGGAATACGTACCGGAGATGATGTTCTGCTTTCCGTAGCCACCACAACAGCATCATTAGTGTAATAACCTTTCATTTTATTACCGAATACTTTAAACCCTTCCTGCAAGTTTTTATAAATAAAGTCAGGTAATACGGTACTTAAATCAGCAGAAGCTATGCCGGGCAAATAAGAACAATCAGGTAATGAAGCTGAATGTTTTCCATCAGAAAAATCAACCATACGTTGTGCAGGTGCAACAAATTTTCCTCCACCCGCTTCAAATGCCTTTCTTTCTATGGCTTGTTGGAAATGCATCAGTAATAAATTTGAATTTCGAATTTCGAGTTTCGAATTTTGTTTTTTAAAATAGTTATATGCATCTTTCTCATCAACACTTACCACCATTCCGCTATTGGCAAAAGGGTTATTCCTTTTACTGGGACTCCAGCCATTTACCACCAATTCATTGGCGTTGGTTGCTGCCGGAGCAATAATGCCACCGGGACACATACAAAAACTAAACACTCCTTTTCCGTTAACCTGTTCAACTAACGAGTAAGAGGAAGGCGGCAAACAAACATCTCTCACCGCATCATGATATTGAATACTGTCCATTAAACTTTGCGGATGTTCAATTCTTACACCTAATGCAAAAGGCTTCGCTTCAATTAAAATATTTTTTTGGTGTAGTAATTCAAAAATATCTCTGGCACTATGTCCGGTTGCCAATATTACTGCATCAGCATGTAAGGCATCTCCATCAACAGTTTTGATGGTTGTTATCGTATCATCTTCAACAATAAAATCAATCAGCTTTTTTTCAAACAAAACATTACCGCCATATTCAATAATAGCATTTCGCATGGCAGTAATAATATGTGGTAATTTATTAGTGCCAATATGCGGATGAGCTTCGTATAAAATTTTTTCTTCTGCACCAAAATGTACAAACAAATTAAGTATCCGGTTTATATCGCCGCGTTTAGAACTTCTGGTGTACAACTTACCATCGCTGTAAGTACCTGCACCTCCTTCACCAAAACAATAATTACTTTCAGGGTTTACAACACCTTCTTTATTCAATGTAGCCAAATCTCTTCTTCTGTTGCGTACATCTTTTCCTCTTTCAATAACAATTGGTTTAATACCTGATTCAATCAGTTTTAATGCAGCAAACAAACCTGCGGGGCCGGCACCAACAACAATCACTTTTTTATCAGCTTTACTTACATCCTGTAAAGCAATTTTTTGAATGACCCTTTGTTGAAAAGGTTCATTTATAAAAACGTTGAAGCTGATATTCATCCAAACCTGTTTTCTGCTGCGTGCATCAATACTTTGTTTGGTTTTATAAAAACCTGTAATATGTTGTTGAGATACAGAAAGAGATTGCGACAGATATTGTTTAATAATGCTATCGCTGAAAGCCTCTGATGGCTTTAGTTTGAGAGAGATTTCTTTTTGCATGCAACAATGTTTAAAGATTTAAGTGTTTAAAAGTTTAACGGTTCTGCTAAAAACAAACATTAAACTTTTAAACCTTTAAACAAAAGAGCTTAAAATGGTAAATCATCAACAGCATCAGGCGGTGCTGCATCTGGTACAAATGTTGGTGGTGCCGGGTTACCTGCATCATTACCTAACTTAACTGTTTCCATTCTCCATGCATCTAAATTGGTAATATAATTATCAACGCCGTTTTTATTCCACTTAGTTCCTTTAATATTAAATTGTACTTTTACTTCATCGCCAATATTAAATCTGTCGGGCATAGAAGTTTTATCCTGTACACATTGAAATTTAATATAGTTGGTAATAGTTCTTCCGTTAATATCTTCACTTTTTTCAATTACAAATTCTCTTGTTTTAAAAGTTTCGGTACGTTGAACAGTGTCAAACTTTGCCACTAATTTTCCGATTGCTTCATAACTCATAATAATAATTTATAGTAAAGCAAATGTAGTAGTTTACAATGCTAAAATTTACTGTTAAAAATTTTCAGTAAACAAATTAAACATGTACCTTCCCCTTCAAAGCAGTAATCATGCAGCTAAAGTGTATCATATTATTATTTTTTCTTACTCTCTTTACTGCTGCTGGTTTCTCACAAGATTTTAAAGTTCATTATACAGATTACACAATTAATAAAGCAAAGCAAACAGACAGTGCTGTTTTACAATTACTTTCCAACTATTCTGATAGTTTAAATAAACACATGAATATTGTTATTGGTTTTGCAACAAAACCTTTATATAGTAAACAACCGGAAAGTCCGCTCGGGAATTTAATGGCAGATTGTATGAAAGAAATGGCTGAGAAAAAATTCGGCACTCATATTCATGCAGCATTTATAAACGCTGCCGGCATTCGTTCCTATATTTCTAAAGGAGACATTACTATTGGTAAAGCTTATGAGCTGATGCCATTTGATAATTTAATAGTACTGCAGGAAGTTACAGGTGCAGTATTAATGCAATATCTAAACAAGGTTGCGGAAATGGGTGGTTGGCCTTTGAGCGGTATAACCATGAATATTAATAAAGATAAAAAAGCTGTGAATGTTTTGGTGGAAGGAAGACCTATTAATGACAATGAATCATACACAATTGCCAATTCTGATTATATAGCTAATGGTGGAAGTAATTGTGATTTTTTAAAACCCATTCCGCAAGTGAATAAAGGATATTTGTTAAGAGATGCACTGATAGAATACATTAGGAAATTTTCAACAGAAGGCAAACCTGTTGATGCAAAAACAGAGAACAGAATTACCTATGCAAACAATTAACAGAAGAAACTTTTTAAGGCAATCTGCTTTAGCAAGTGCTGCATTAATTGCAACGCCTGAAAAAGACTTTCTGTTTAGTAATACGGAAGAACATTTAACCATTTTACATACCAATGATGTACATAGCCATTTAGACCCTTTTAATGATGATGGAACTAAAAATGCAGGGCTTGGTGGTATTGCAGCAAGAAGTGCTTTAATAAAAAAAATTAGAAGTGAAGTAAGCAATGTTTTATTGTTAGATGCAGGAGATATTTTTCAGGGAACACCTTATTTTAATATGTATAAAGGCGAGGCTGAAATAAAGGCTATGAGCCTGATGCAGTATGATGCAAGTACTATGGGCAATCATGATTTTGATGCCGGGCTTGACAACTTTGCCACACAACTACATCATGCAAATTTCCCAGTCATTATTTGTAATTATGAATTTGCAGGTACTTCAATGGAAAATAAATTCGTACCTTATAAAACTTTTCAGAAAGGAAATATTAAAGTAGGTGTATTAGGTGTTGGCATTGAATTGAAAGGTTTGGTTGCAGATGATTTATATGGTAAAACCGTTTACAGAGAACCTATTGAAAAAGCAAACATTACTGCTGAATATTTAAAGAAGCAAGGTTGCGATATGGTTATTTGTTTATCGCATCTTGGGGATAAGTATTACGATGATAAAGTAAGCGATGAGATTTTAGCGAAAGAATGTTTTGATATTGATTTAATCATTGGTGGCCATACACACAGATTATTTAATGAACCGAGAATTTACAGAAATCGTCGTGGTGGCAACACTTTGGTAAATCAAGTGGGTTGGGCAGGCATGCATTTAGGTAGGTTAGATTACAGTTTCAGTTCAGGAAAAAAGAAAAATTTGCGGCAAAGCCATACTGTTACGATAACGAAAAAAACAAGTGAATAAAAAATTTTTTTTTCAACATAAAGTATTCATATTCGCAGTCCGTCTAAACTTTTTTGCATAAACCATTTTTTGTAAAAAAATTGCAAACGGAGACAAGGAAATTAATTAACTCAACATAAAATTTGCTAACCTTACTATGACTAAAACTGCTGACACTATCTGGAGTAACTGTTTGAAGATTATCAAAGACATTGTAGAATGGCAACATTTTAAAACATGGTTTGAACCTATTAAACCTGTTGAAGTAAAAGGTAGTGTTTTAATGATTCAGGTGCCGAGCCAATTTTTTTATGAATATCTTGAAGAGCATTATGTAAACTTATTAGCAAAAACTTTAAAGCGTGAATTAGGTAAAGACGCAAGATTAGAATATCGTATTATGGTTGATAGCGGCAATGGCCGCAATGGCAGTATGGATATACCAACTAACGGAGCAAAAACATTCAGCAATAATGAAATGAATTTTCCGTTAGTAATTGATAATCCTGTTCGTAACCCGTTCGTAATTCCCGGATTAAAGAAAATGCAGATTGACCCGCAACTAAATCATATTTACACTTTCGATTCTTACGTAGAAGGCGATAGTAACCGTGTGGCACGCCGTGCAGGTAAAACTGTTGCAGAAAAACCGGGTGCTAATTCATTCAATCCGTTAGTAGTATATGGCGGTGTTGGTTTAGGTAAAACACATTTGGCTCAAGCAATTGGCAATGAAGTAAAACGTTTACACCCTAACAAAGTTGTTTTGTATGTAAGCAGTGAAAAATTCATTAATCAATTTCAGGATCATAGCCGTAACAACGCAATTAACGATTTCATTCATTTCTATCAATTAATTGATGTATTGATTATTGACGATGTACAATTTTTTGCGAGAGCAGAAAAAAGTCAGGATGCATTCTTTGCCATCTTCAATCACTTACATCAAAGCGGTAAACAATTGGTGTTAACTTCAGATAAATCTCCCAAAGATTTGGAAGGTATGCAGGAAAGATTGTTAAGCCGTTTCCGTTGGGGTTTAAGTGCAGACCTTCAATTGCCCGATTATGAAACAAGAATAGAAATTCTTGAAAAGAAAATGAAGAACGATGGTTTGGAAATGAGTAAAGAAGTGGTAAAATATGTTGCTTATAACATTAATACCAACGTTAGAGAATTAGAAGGTGCATTAATCTCTTTGTTGGCTCAATCATCATTAAATAAAAAAGAAATTGATATTGAGTTAGCGAAAAGAGTTCTAAGAAACTTTGTAAAAACAAGCAGTAAAGAAATTACCATTGAAGCTATACAGAAAATGGTATGCGAATACTTCGCAGTTTCTTACGAAAAACTATTACACAAAACACGTAAACGTGAAATAGTACAGGCAAGACAAATAACTATGTATTTGGCAAAAGCTTTTACTAAAAACTCTTTAAAAACGATTGGCGAACATTTTGGCGGAAGAGACCATACTACTGTAATTCATAGCTGCCAAACTGTAAAAGATTTAATGGATACAGATTCTATTTTTCGTGAAAACGTTATGGAACTAACACAAAAAGTACAATTAGCTGCTATGTAATAAAACTTTTAAAATAAGAATCCCAAATGCATAAATGTGTTTGGGATTTTTTTATTGTGGGAATAGAATTTGTTTTTTGTTGTTTAGAGTTAGCTATTATATTTGCAGCCCTTTCGTTATAGCAGAAAGGAAATAAAGGTAGGTGAGGTGGATGAGTGGCTGAAATCAGTAGTTTGCTAAACTGCCGTACGGGTTAAACTGTACCGAGGGTTCGAATCCCTCCCTCACCGCTAAAAATATTGATTTTAATATTTTACAAGCTAGCATCAAAACACCCGTTATTAAAATAGCGGGTGTTTTTTTATAGTTAAATCCAATAATCTTTTACTTTATAAATAATCTATTTATCCATGATGCTGTTGTTTATATTGCTCGAAGTTCTTAGGTACAGGTCGATTATTAGGTAATTGCTTTTGTTTGTCTTCATGCATAATAACGGGTTTGTAAATAGTAATATTATCATTAGTAATATTAGTTGGTGCTGGTTTTGCATGCTCATTAATAGTAACTTGATGTATGTTATTGTTTACTACTTTCTGAACTTCTGTAATATGAGGTCCGGTATTATAAACCGTATTATGAATATTATTATTAATAACAGTAGAATTATTATTTACTATTGTGGTATTATGGTTATTAATAATAGTTATATTTTTTACAATGTTTATATTAGTCGTTCTGTCAACAACATAATTTTCAATATTAGGTTTGGTCATATGTTCTTGCGGAACGAAAGTCCAGTAATGCGGTGGTGGATTCCATCCAACATTAATATCAATTCTTGGTGCTAAAGGTGCCCAACCATAAAAGCCTGCCGAATGCCCCCAGGTTACCCAAGCAGGTGCCCACTCATGCCCCGGTAACCAAAGCCATCCATAACCTTCTTCGAAAAACCATCTTCCATAGTGAAAAGGAGCCCATCCCCAATTATAGTTAGAAACCCATGTCCATCCGGCATTACTGTACGCCCAATGTCCGTTTGTCGAATAAGGTTGAAATCCTATGGCGATATTTGGTGTCCATACATAACCATAACCTGGATAAGTAATCCATCTTCCATATGGTGCCAATTCATCATAAAATACCTGATAGGTTATTTCTGTTTGTGGTGCAGGGGTTGTAAAATTTTCTTTAACTGATACAGTTGTCTTTACAGGCCCGCTACAACTAACTAATGTTGCCGTAAAAAAAACAATTATACAGTAAGCAATAATCTTTTTCATAAAAGTTATTTATAAATTAAACGGATTAACAAATTAATAAAAAGCAGTTGGCTACTACTTTATATAACGTTATTATCAGGAATCTTTTACTGTTCTGATTTAATTACCGGTTTAATGCTTCTTGACCTCTCATAGTTAAATCTATCTTGTCTATTTTACACATATCTTTTCCCCTGATTATTAATTCTTTTATTTACCTGATTCTTGAGCAAAAGATGAAACTCCAATAGTAGTTGCAATAACTTCTATAAGTCGAGTATTCATACTTATTTTTTTAATTTTTATTCTTTTTTAAAATGCTCAAGTGAGATTACTAAATAAATAAGAAGTTTAACTAAAGATAAGGTTTAACAATTTAATTTTTACCTATTGAGAAATCAGATAAATGAAGTCTCTCCCTCACCGCAAATAAAAAATCCTAACAATCAATTGCCAGGATTTTTTATTATAAGTTGAACTGATTTTTATCATCTGCGATAGCCGCCGCCACTTCCGCCGCTATAACCACCTCCTCCTCTGTCATTTCCACCACCTCCCCCTCTCCTGTCATTATTAAATCTACCGCTACCACCTCTGTTACCACCGCCGCTACTCCTATTATCTCTTCCTCCACTGCCACCGCTTTGTTGTTCTGCTTTTTGAACACTCATTTTTTTTCTGCCCAACATGGCTCCGTTTAAAAGTGTTATTACTTCTTCGGCTTCTGTATCTACAGACATATCTACAAAACCAAAGCCCCTGCTTTTCTGAGTAAATTTATCATAAATAACTCTGGCAGATTTTACTTCACCATACAACTCAAACATCTCTTTCAAGTCCACATCATCCATATCGCTCATTAAGCCGGTAACAAAAAGTAACATTACTAAATAATTTTAAATGTAACCCGAAGATAAAGCCTTAAATTCCTACATCAAAAACAAATTAAATTTTTCGCTTAATATTTACTTTAGAAGTAGCTTAGCAAAACCAATTCCGAAAACCGTTTAAAATGAGTAAAAACGAAAACAATAATGGGCTTGCCATAACCCCCGCCCTGTTTCAGAATTATATTCATAATATAAAGCAATACGGTATTGTTACGTTAGATAACAGCGGCATTATTACTTCATTTAATAAGGGTGCAGAAATAATAAAAGGATATAAAGAAGAAGAAGTTTTAGGTAAGCATTATTCTATATTTTATACAGAAGAATCGATAAAAAAGAATGAACCTGACAATAATTTAAAAAAAGCGTTAGAAACAGGTTTATATGAAAGTGAAGGTTGGAGGGTTAGAAAAGATAAATCTATATTCTGGGCATCTGTTTCTTATGATGTTTTATATGATAATGCGAAAAAACATGTGGGCTATGTGAAAGTGGTAAAAGATGCTACTGAAAGTGAAACAGTTAAACAGCAACTTAAAGAAACACTTAACAATCAGGCAGCAATTTTAGAAAAAATTTTTGAGCGTATTACAGATGCTTTTATTGCCTTAGATAAAGATTTTCGCTACACTTATATAAATAAAAAAGCTCAGCAGTTAATACGTAAATCTGCAGAAGAAGTTTTAGGGAAATGTGTATGGGATATTTTTCCTGATGCCGTAGGTTCTGCAACCTATGATGCTTTTTTACAGGCTATGAAAACACAGGAGTTTGTACAACATACAGATTATTATGAACCTTTAAACCTTACACAGGAAAATTATATCTATCCTTCGCCTGAAGGGTTATCAGTTTTTATTAAAGATATTTCTGAACGAAAAATTGCGGAAGAAAAAATTAAAGAAAGAGATAAACAGCTTAGATTTTTTATTAAACATAGCCCCGTTGCTTTAGCCATGTTTGATAAAAAAATGAATTATATAATGACCAGTGACAGATGGATTACCGATTTTAAATTACCTGAAAATATAATTGGTAAAAATCATTATGACATATTTCCCGAAATACCCGACTACTGGAAAGATATTCATAAAAAATGTTTGAAAGGAGAAGTACAAAAGAATGATGAAGAAGCCTTTGTTAGAGCAGACGGTACCATTGAATGGCTACGTTGGGAAGTTCACCCCTGGTATAATACTAATGAAGAAGTAGGCGGTATTATAATTTTTTCAGAAACTATTACAGATAGAGTTACTGCTAAAGAAAGAATTTCATTACTAAACGAAAAAGTTAGTAATAGTGAAAAACAATACCGCTACCTTTTTGATAATAACCCCATGCCTTTGCTGGCAATGGACATAAATTCATATGAATATTTAGATGTTAATGATGCTGCTTTAAAACAATATGGTTATACCAAAAAAGAATTTTTAAAGCTTACTGCCAAAGATATACGCCCTAAAGAAGATGTTGACAAGTTTATTAATCAAGATCACTCTCCTTCTATTTACAAGAGGGGGATATGGCGACATATGAGAAAAGACGGCTCATTGTTTTATGCAGAAATTACTACACAAAATATTTTTTTCAACGGCAGAAATGCACGGCTTGTATTAGTGAACGATATTACAGAAAAATTAAAGGCAGAAGAAGGCTTAAAGAAAAGTTTAAGAGAAACTTCAGATTATAAAAAAGCTTTAGATGCCTCTGCCATTGTATCTATTTCAAATGCTGATGAATATATTGTTTATGTGAATGACAACTTCTGTAAGGTTTCCAAATACAGCAGAGAAGAGTTAATTGGTAAAGAACATTCAATCATAAACTCAGGTTATCATTCAAAAGAGTTTATGATTAAATTAAGTAATACAATACGCTCAGGAAAAATATTTCAAAGTGAGTTCAGAAATAAAGCTAAGGATGGTTCATTTTACTGGGTATTTAATACAATAGTTCCATTTGTTGATGAAAATAACAAGCCTTATCAATATGTTGCTATCGCTACTGATATTACTAAAAGAAAAGAAGCTGAACTTATCAGTCAGAAAAACGAAAAAATTTATCAAACAATTGCATCAAGTATTCCCGGCTCTTTAGTAGCTCTTCTTAGTATAGATAATACTTATACTTTTGCTGAAGGAGATTTAATTGAAAAGTTAGGCTTTACTAAAGAAGCAATTATTGGTAAAACTCCTAAAGAAATACTTACTGAAGAACAATATAATTTTTATAACCCACTTTTAGAAGCTGCATTTAAAGGCAAAACAATTGCCTTTGATTTAGATAGACTCGATTACAGCCTGATAGTTAAGCTTGTTCCCTTAAAAGATGAAAGCGATTACGTTTATTCATTTCTAATTTTCTACTTAGATGTAACCGAATTAAAGAAAACTCAAAAAGCAATTGAAGAATTAAATGAAGGTTTAGAAATAAAAGTAGCAGAACGTACAGAACAATTAGAAAATGTAAATAAAGAATTAGAAGCGTTCAGTTATTCTGTATCGCACGATTTAAGAGCACCGTTAAGAATCATTGATGGTTATTCAGAAATTTTATTGGAAGAATATGAAAGGGTAATTAATGAAGAAGGCAAAAGGCTGATAAATGTAATTAGAACCAATACCAAAAGAATGGGTGTGTTAATTGATGAATTACTTAATTTATCAAGGCTTGGAAAAAAAGAAATGAAAATTGCTGACATTAATATGGAGTCGTTAATCAACTCATCAATAAAAGAGTTACTACCCGATGCCTCACCCAAAATTAATATCCAAATAGGTACTATTGAAAATGCAGCATGCGATGCGATTTTAATAAGGCAGGTTTGGATAAACCTACTTTCTAATGCTATAAAATATTCATCAAAAAAAGAAAAACAGGAAATTTTTATTTCATCATACATTAATGATAATAATGTTGTGTACACAGTAAAAGATAATGGTGCAGGGTTTAATATGCAGTATGTTAATAAATTATTCGGTGTATTTCAAAGGTTGCATAAAGTATCAGATTTTGAAGGCACAGGTATCGGGCTGGCATTAGTTAAAAGAATAATACATAAACACGGAGGAAATATTTGGGCAGAATCTGAATTAGATAAAGGGGCAATATTTTACTTTTCTCTCCCGCTTAATATTACATAGATCTTTTAAAAGTTAATAGCGTAAAAAATATATTTGCACCTTAAAAAATAAAATGTTATTATTAGGAATTGATATCGGTACTTCTTCTGTAAAAGTAGCAGTAGTAGATGCAGCAACACAACAATGCATTGTTTCAACACAATACCCCGAAGCAGAAACTCCTATAACTTCTTTACACCCTGGTTGGGCTGAGCAAAACCCGGAAATGTGGTGGCAACATACACAACAGGCTATTTTAAAAGCACATGCAACAAAAAAATACAAACCTGAAAATATTGCAGCAATAGGTATTGCATATCAAATGCATGGTTTGGTTTGTGTAGATAAAGAACAAAAAGTTTTACGCGATAGCATTATCTGGTGCGATGGACGTGCTGTAGAAATTGGCAATAAAGCTTTTGAAAGTATAGGAGAAGAAAAATGTTTATCACATTTATTAAACTCTCCGGGAAATTTTACTGCAGGGAAATTAGCATGGGTAAAAAATAATGAACCGCATATATATGAGCAGATTGACAAAATAATGTTGCCCGGAGATTTTATTGCCATGAAGTTAACAGGTACTATAACTACTTCTCCTTCGGCATTAAGTGAAGGCATTTTCTGGGATTTCAAAAATGATAGTTTAAGCAAAGACATAATGGAATATTTTGGCTTTCATTATTCCGTTATTCCTGATATAAAAAATGTTTTCAGCGAACATGGACTATTGAATGAAACAGCAGCCCAACAACTTTCGTTACAGGCAAATATTCCGGTTACTTACAAAGCTGGAGACCAACCTAATAATGCTTTATCATTAAATGTATTAAACCCGGGAGAAGTGGCAGCTACAGCAGGAACAAGTGGTGTTATTTACGGAGTTGGAGATACATTAAGTTACGATAAACAGTCACGCATTAATGGTTTTGCACATGTTAACCATACCTCACAACAAACAAGAATAGGCACTTTGCTTTGTATTAACGGAACAGGTATTGCCAACAGTTTTACAAAAAAATTATTAGCAGCAAATAAAACCTATCCATTTATTAACGAAGAAGCTAAGCAAATTCCTATCGGGTCAGAGGGCTTATCTGTATTACCTTTTGGCAATGGTGCAGAAAGAATTTTTAATAACAAAACTATTGGTGCCCATTATAATAACATCAACTTTAATGTACACACGCAGGCTCATATTTTCAGGGCTGTACAGGAAGGCATTGCTTTTTCATTCAGATATGGTTTAGATATTATGAGAGCAAATAATATTGAGCCTACTGTAATTCGTGCAGGTAAAGCCAACATGTTCTTAAGCGATGTTTTTTTAATTGCTTTTGTTAATGCAACCAATGTTCCTGTTGAATTATATGAAACAGACGGAGCAGTTGGTGCTGCTAAAGGTGCAGGAATAGGTGCTAAAATTTATGCTTCTGCAAAAGAAGCTTTTATACAAATGAAGCCTTTAGAATTAATAGAACCTTCTGTTCATGATGCCTATAACAGTATCTATGAAGGATGGCTGCATTTACTAACTAAAACTGTTTAGTTATTTTATTTTTTGTGAGAATACATTCAACCCCTATTTTTGCCGCCCATTGCGGATTAGTAAGTGTATGTTCGGGAGGTAGTTCAGCCCGGTAGAATACCTGGTTTGGGACCAGGGGGTCGCAGGTTCGAATCCTGTCCTCCCGACAATAAAAGGCAATCAAATTTTCTTTGATTGCCTTTTATATTTTAGTAAACTTAATATTTTGATAGTCAATACTTGTTGATAAATTAATTAAGCACATTTTAATTAAAAAACATGACAGTACATGATGCCAAAACTTCCACTCTTTTTTTACATTTAATATCTGATTGCTATTAACTAACGAATGTAATTGCTTTGTATGAAAGGTTCAACCCCGCCATGTAACCACTCTATTATTTTTTCTAATAATCTAAATCATTTTCTTCTATCAATAAAGTTGGCTTAATATCGCCTGCTTATGCTAATTTTTTTATATCAATAACAATTATATCAAAATCAACTGCCAAATGAAAAGAAAGCCGCAAATCAACATCAGGTGCTTTGCTTTAGCACTCGCTTTTTTACTGACTATTATTCAACATTCTGTTTACTCACAAGGAGTATCGCATGTTGTTCAAGGTTCCGTAACCGGAGAAAAAGGAGAAGCATTACAAGGTGTAGTTGTTGAAGTAAGAGGTACTTCAACAAAAACCATTACCGATGCTTCGGGTAAATTCAGTATTACCATTAAAACAAAATCTGCTGAATTAAAATTCAGTTACACAGGCTATGCAGATAAAACTGTTTCTGCGACAGATGCAACTAACAATCTATCTGTATCCTTAAGTTTAGATACAAAATCTATTGAAGATGTAGTGGTGGTAGGTTACAATATTGTAAAAAAGAAAGACGTAACAGGCTCTGTTTCCAGCGTTAGTTCAAAAGACATTCAATCAAGACCAGTAGCCAATGCAATTGAAGCCATGCAGGGTAAAGTGCCTGGTGTGGATATTAGTACTAATGAAAGACCTGGTCAGGCTGGTAGTATAACCATACATGGTGTTAGGTCACTTGGTGGCTCGTCAGGTAATTTAGGCACCTCAAATGCACCATTATATGTTGTTGATGGAATTGCCTTAACAGCTGGAGGAATTGATAATATTAATCCACAGGACATTGAATCTATTGATGTTTTAAAAGATGCTTCTGCAACAGCTATTTATGGTAGCCGTGGTGCTAATGGTGTAATTATAGTAACAACCAAACAGGGGAAAAGTGGAAAAATTACTTTAAATCTTAATAGCTCTCTTAAAATAGACAATTTGGTAGATAATGAACAAATGATGAATTCAAGTGATTACATTACTTTTAAACGTTGGGCTTATTATTATGCAAATCCTACAACAGTTCCAAGAGGAGACCAACCCACAATAGCAAATGATAAAGTACTTTTTGCTGCTACAGCTGATCCAACTGCCTGGTCAAATATTTCCAAAGGTTGGGCAACAGGTACCTGGGATGGCTCACAGGTTTCTACCACAGATTGGCGTGGAATGGTAATGCAGCAAAATCTTACAAGTGATAATACTATCAGTTTAAGTGGGGGTACAGATAAGATTAAGGCTTATGGTTCTTTCGGTTATTTAAATAATACAGGAACAATAAAAGGGCAGTCCTATAAAAGATATTCAGCAAAATCAAGTATTGATATTACAGCAAACAAGTGGTTCTCATTTGGTAATAATCTAAACATTACTTATAGTATTCAGGAGTTTGGTCAATCTACCAGAAACGTATCAACAATCGGTAATCCTGCTGGTGGCTTATATGAATCTGCCAGAAGCATTTATCCTTATGCATTGCCTTATGATTCGCTCGGAAACAGAATTCTATTCCCCGGAGGAGATGCAGCCGTACGAAATATTGTTGGAGAGTGGGATTTAAACAGAGACCAAAGGGTTACTTTAAGGGCTTTTGCAAGTTTATATGCACAACTAAATATCGGGGAATTGATTCCTGTATTAAAGGGTTTAAGGTATAGAATAAATTTCGGCCCTGACTTTTCCTACTACAGAAACGGCGATTATATTGATGGCAATTCTGTTGCCAATGGTGGAAGTACCAGTCAGGCAAGTCTTATAAATAATAAAACATTTTCTTATACTTTAGATAATCTTTTATATTATGATAAAACCATAGGAAAACACAGTTTTGGTATTACTTTATTACAAACAGCTACTGCTTACACATTAGAAGAAAATACAGTTCTTGGTAATGGAATTCCTTATTCTTCGCAACTATGGAATAATTTATCAAGTGGAGTTATTACCGGTCAATTTACGAATTCTTCTAATATTACCCAATATCAATTGCTATCTTATATGGCAAGGTTAAATTACAGTTATAAGGATAAATACCTTTTAACAGCATCCATTCGTCAGGATGGTTCTTCAGTACTTCCTGTAGGTAATAAATATGCTGCTTATCCTTCTCTTGCGTTAGCTTGGAGAGTAAGTAAAGAAAAATTCATGGATAATATAAAATGGGTTGATGATCTTAAATTGAGAGTTGGTGTTGGTACTACAGGTAACTCTGCAATTACACCATACTTAAATCAGGGTCCTGTAATACAACTTTTTTATCCGTTTATTTCTTCTAATGCTGCTGGTAATATTCCTAACCCGAATTTGGCAAATCAAGACTTAAAATGGGAATCAACAACCCAATACAATCTTGCTTTTGATTTTTCTTTATTTAAAAGAAGGGTTTCAGGAAGTATAGATGTTTACACATCTAACACCTTTGATTTGATTCAAAAAGCAAATATTCCTTCAGTTACAGGTTATCAAACAACTTTTGTTAATGCCGGAAAAACAGCCAATAATGGTGTTGATATTACAGTGACTACGGTAAACATCAAACAAAAAGACCTTATCTGGACTACCACTGTAAATGCAGCCTGGCAAAAAGAACATATAGTGGCTTTAAACGGGGGTCTTCAACAAGACATTAATAACGGATGGTTCGTAGGGCAACCTGTTGGTGTTATATATGGCTATAAAAGTCTTGGTTTATGGGCTGCAGGTGATTCTGCTACTTATAAAACATTTAACACGAACGGTGGCAGCAAGTTTGGCCCGGGCAGTGTAAGAGTAGCTGATTTAAACGGGGATAATAAAATTGATGCTAACTACGACCAACAGATTATCGGATGGACACGCCCCCGTTGGGTAGTAGGTATGACGAATACAGTTAGCTATAAAGGTTGGGAATTATCTATATTCTTGTATGGAAGATTAAACTACTATTATAATACAGGAGGTGAAGTTGAAGCAGCCCGCTCTGTACAAAGACAAATTAATTATTATAATGAAAATAATACAGTTGGTGCTGAGTATCAAAAACCAATATTTAATTCAGGCGGTGCCGGACAAGACCCTTACTATACTGCTTTAGGTTACTCAAAAGCTTCATTCATTAAAGTCAGGAATATCTCTCTCGGCAAAGTGGTTAATAACAAATTTTTTGCAAGTAAAGGTATCTCTAATTTAAAAGCATACGTACAGGTTTCCAATCCGGGTATGTTGTTTTCTAAAATTAAATTCCTTGATATGGATGTTGTAGGACCAACATGGAACAGAGGTATCACTTTTGGATTAAATGCTTCATTTTAAAAAATTATAAATTAATAGTCATGCGTAAAGCTAAATTATATATAAAAGTTCTGTTAGCATGTGCTGTGGTTCTTACAGCTTCTTGCAAAAAAGATTTTTTGGACGAAACGCTAACAACCAGTAAAGGTTTAATTTTCGATCAAACAGATGCTGGTATTTTACAATTAGCTACAGGAACTTATTATCAGGTTTTTGCCGTTCCTCCCAACGGGGAGTGGTATTATTGTGCAACCAATTATGGTACTGACGAGTTTAAAGTTGGAGGGGATGGTTCCAACTCGCCATGGAATAATTACGATGGTACCTTTAATTCAACCGTTGGTGCAGTAAATGGCAACACAGCAGCATCGAACTTTCAATGGGATGCATTGTATATCGGTATTGGCGACGCGAATTTATTAATCCAATTTGCTACTGCCAGTACCTCTACCAATACTGCAGTAAAAAATACCTCATTGGGTGAAGGTTATTTTTTCAGAGCTTATAATTATTTAAGATTAGTAAGTCAATACGGAGGCGTACCGCTACAGCTAACACCATTATCAGCTCCAAAATACGACTATACAAGAGCTTCTGCTCAAGATGTGTATACGCAAATAATTGCAGACTTTAATAAAGCAATACCTTTATTGCCAACCACCGGTTCTCCTGCACATATAACTCAAGATGCCGCTAAACATTATTTAGCTAAAGCTTTACTTTTCAGAGCCAGCGAAATAAATGATTCCTGGAATACCGCTACCAAAACAGCCGATTTGCAACAAGCGGTTACTTTATGCGATGCAGTAATTGCCAACCATCCTTTGGCTTCAGACTTTTTTAAACTATGGAATTTTACAACACTCAATGGCCCTAATGAAACATTACCTGAAATTATTCTTTCAGCTCAATTTACCAATGACGTTAATACGCAACAGGGAAATGGTAATACACAGCATTTGTATTTTGTTTCAAGGTATGACATCCAAGATCAAATGCAGAGAGATTTAACAGGAGGCAGACCTTTTAGCCGTTTACACACTACCTATTATGATTATCGTATTTATGATATGGTAAATGATTCAAGGTTCTGGAAATCTTTCAGAACTAAAAATGCAATCAATGCAAACGCACCTGTATCTCCAAACATAAAAGGAGACTTAGGAATTATGTTTGTTATTAATCAACCGGGAGATACCAGATATCCACTAACAAAAATAAGTAAGGGTACAGCCGGTTCGGCTTTGGTTAATGATGTTTATGGAACAGGTAGACCAATTCCTACTACATATGTTGCCTACCCTAACGGAAGAACTACCGATGGAGCATTATTTACAGACCCCACAACTGTTGGACAGGGTTATCCATCTTTAAGTAAATACATGGATGGCTCCAGAAACTCTTTAAATGATGTGGTTGGTCATAGAGATTTTACATTGGCCCGCTCTGCGGAAACCTATTTAATTGCGGCAGAAGCACAAGCAAAATTGGGTAACTATACTGCTGCTCTACCTTATATAAATGCTTTAAGAGCCCGTGCCCAGTATGCTGCAGGCGAAAATCGTGCATCGTATAACGATGGTGGTAATACATTACAAGCAGGATTACAAACTATTGCCAATGCTTTTTACCCCGGCAATTCTTATTATGAATCTAATAACATACCTGTTACCACTACTGCTTCAACGCTTCCACCTATTACCAGTATTGCAGCCGGAAGTTTACCTGCACAGGATGAATACATTATAAATACCTTGGGATTATCTTCCTCTTATGATAGAGTATTATGCTTAATACTTAATGAACGTAGCAGAGAGCTTTGCGGTGAATATAAACGTTGGGAAGATTTAGCCAGAACAAAGACATTGGTTGCAAGAGCAAAAGCATTTAATCCTGATGCTGCAACTAATGTTAAAAGCTATCATATACTAAGACCAATACCTCAAACTTTCTTAGATGGTATTCAGGCAAATGGGCAGGCCTTAACACCAGACCAAAAAGCAGCTATGCAAAACCCCGGATACTAATCAACAACCAATAAACCCCATAAAAAGAGCCGCAAAATTTGCGGCTCTTTTGTTTAAAAAACTCAATAATAAATTATTTATTTGTTTCAAATGCTCCTAAATCCGGTGCTGTACCTTTAAAAACAAAACCAATATCTTTTCCTTTATCTATAAATTGGCTGTTTGGTTTAAGCCTCATAAAACTTATATCAGGCAAACTTCCATCTGCATTACGGGGAGTAGTTAATAATTTTTCATCAAGACTAATGAAGTCGGTATCAGATGCATTCAAATTCAAATCAAAATAATTATTAGCCAGAGTATTTTTAGCTGCATCAATATTTTGTGTTTCTCTTCCACCTTTATAGCCCAGGTTGTTATACATAATATGATTGAAACCAGGTACATCCTGTATCGTATCTCTCAGTCTGTTCAACATATTATAATTGGTTGCATTTTTATATGCCGAATTATTAAACCAATTACTTCCACCTGTATGATGATTGGAATAAAAACCATTGGCTTTATTTCTTACCGCCAAACAAAACTGGATAGTATTTCTGGGTGTTGGGTTGGGAATTTGATTACCCAATTTTTGTAATCCATAACCACCGCTTTTAAAACCATTACCATCTCCTTCACTAACAAAATCTTTATTAAAGCCATTATAAAAAGCCCAGCAATGGTCGAAAGTTGTTGCTTCAAAAGCATTAATTAAATCGAACCCATCATCGCTGTTAAACCATGCCCTGCATCCTTTGAAAACATTGTTCCTGCTGCCTTCCCGAGGATGGCAACCAAAACCATCAGTATTACCGCCTTTCCCATTTTCAGAAAAATAGTCCCAGTTATTATAAGCATCACAATTCAAAATAAAATTATCAGAGCCTTCTAATAAATAAAAACCAATTGCCATCCCATCATGCATTTTCAATTGTTCATAAATATTATTACTACCATGATTTTCGAAACATTCAGATTGAGTATGTGTTTTAATAGTAACCTGCACTCCAACTACTTCAAACCCTTTTAAGTGTATGTAAGAACCTGTAACATAAAATGCAGCTACACGAAGGTTCGCCGGCTTTACAGTAGCATAATCAAATACAGGGGTTTCATTCGGATAGTTAAAATAATTAATATATTTACCTGCTGTACCGCTTTTATCTAAATAAGTAACACAGGCATATATTCTTTCCTGCTTCGTAATTTGTGCTTCCGTTAAATGATAAACACCACCTCTTATATAAACAGTATCTCCGGGTTGTACAACGGATTGGGCTTTTTGTATGGTTGCAAAAGGCAGATTTTTTGTGCCGCTATTATTATCATTCCCATCAACCGCAACATAATAAACTGTTGAAGCCTGTAATGATATTTGCAAAGTGATGATTGATAATAAAAGCAACGAAATTTTCTTCATAAGCAATCTTTAATAATGCTAATGTAATTGATGGATATATAGTACTATCCTGCGGTGTACTGAATAAGCTTTATTAAGCAGAATTTTTATTTCTTGCTTAGCTAATAAAATACACAGAAAATTTTTCTTTGTATTCAGCGTTTTCTGCGGGCAAGCATTTTATAATTTAATTTCGATGGGTTATATAGTTTACTGAATAATGAACAAAAACAAATTAGATATAATTGATAAGGTTTTAGATGCCTGTTATAAACACAACCCCGATGCATTATTTGTTATGAGTTTGATGCATCAATATGAAGAAAGAGGCAGTTTAAGTAAAAAACAATTGCAGGGTTTATATCAAAAAGCATTGAAAGTAAAAGATATGCCTGCCAATTGGTTGGCTACTTTAGAAGCAACTATTTTAAAAATGCCTACGAGAGATAAAACTCCTGTTGAAGAAAGTAAGCCTATCTTTCAAAAAGATGAAAGCCTTGCCAATACTGTAAAAGCTATTCTTAATAAATACCCTCAACATAAACAGGTTTTATTTTTTCAGCATAAGTTAGATAAAAATGAGCAGCTTACTGCTACAGAATTAAACGATTTAAAAAGATTTGAAAAGCTGTTGATGAAGTGATGCTAACATCTTCTCCCCTTTTATAAAACTTCTATTAAAGGTTGCTCATTTTGTAATATTTTCATTTTTTAAGCTACTAATTATAAGTCAAATAAAAATTGCATGAGTAATATTTTAGAACTGCATAATCTTAAAAAGTATTATGCCACACAAAAAGCGGTTGATGATATAAGTTTCAATATCAGTAAGGGAAGCATTTTTGGTTTATTGGGCCCCAACGGTGCCGGTAAAACCACTTTGCTGAGAATGATTACCGGAATATTTTTTGCCGATAGCGGCGATATTATTTTCGACGGAAAAAAATTTGACCCTTTAAATGATATTGTGAAAATAGGTTACATGCCCGAAGAACGTGGCTTGTATAAAAAAATGAAAATAGGTGAACAGGCTATGTACTTGGCTCAGTTGAAAGGCTTAAGTAAAAGTGAAGCAATGGAAAAAATTAAGTTTTGGTTTCAACGCCTTGAAATGCAAAGCTGGTGGAATAAAAAAGTGGAAGATTTAAGTAAGGGAATGAGTCAGAAACTGCAATTTGTTATAACCGTTTTACATGAGCCCAAATTGATTATTCTGGATGAACCTTTCAGCGGATTAGACCCTGTAAATGCCAACTTAATTAAAGATGAAATTTATGGTTTGGCACAAAGAGGAAGTACAGTAATATTCAGCACACACAGAATGGAACAGGTAGAAGAAATATGTGATCATATTGTATTAGTAAACCTCGGTAAAAAAATTTTAGATGGCTCTGTTAACGATGTTAAGCAGCAGTTTAAAGAAAATAAATTCGGTATTAAATTATATGAAGTACCTGCAAACCTTGATAGCTCTGCATTTGAAGTGGTTGATCAAAAAGCCAACGCTTTAACTGTAAAGATTAACGAGGGTTTTAAAAGCAATGATGTATTGCAATTCTTTATTCAACAAAACTTAACCATTGAATCTTTTAATGAAATACTGCCATCACTAAACGACATCTTTATTCATTTAGTTGAAGGAACAAAAGCTACAACAAGAGCATTTCAAAAAATATAATTACACCTTACAATTTCATCTGTTTATATGAACAAAGTTTTATTAATTATACAAAGAGAATATTTATCAAGAGTTAAAAACAGAGCTTTTATTTTAACCACTATTTTAACGCCACTGTTACTGATAGGTATGATAGCCGGTGGAGCTTATTTTTCTATTCAGGGGAAATCAGATCATAAAGTTGCAGTAGTTGATGCAAATGGCTTTTTTAAAAACAATCTGAAAAGTTCAAAAGATTTAGCTTTTGAATTTCCTGATGATGTTGATACTACCAATTATATTTCAAAAGGCTATAGTGATATTTTATTAATTCCAAAATTTAACGGCAACGAAAAAACAACTTATATTCTTCGTTCTAAAAAAAGCATAGGATTGGTTATAGAAGAAAAAATTGAAGAAAGAATTAATACTGCCATTGAAGATAAAAAACTACAGGATAACGGTATTACAAAAGCAAAACTCGATTCTATTCACAAACAATCGCAATTTGCCGAATTAAAAACAGAACAGCAAAGCGGTACCAGCGTTAAAGAAAGTAGTGAAAAAGCTGCGTCGTTAATAGGTTATAGTTGCGGTATTTTAATCTACATTACTATGATTATTTATGGTATGATGGTTTTGCGTGGTGTTATGGAAGAAAAAACAAACCGTATTGCAGAAGTAATGGTTAGCAGTGTTAAACCCTTTCAGTTAATGGCTGGTAAAATAATCGGCATTGGTGCAGTTGGTATTACACAATTTTTATTATGGGTTGTTTTAATAATAACCTTATCATCTATTGCACAATCATTTATTCCGCATGAAACATTAGAGCAGGTAAAAGCCATGCAACAAAATGGTGGCGTTATGCCAACAGGTGTCGGTGTTATGCAAGCCAGTGAAGGTGCTCAAAAAATATATGATTTACAACATAGTTTCAGTACCGTAAATTGGAGTTTAGTTATCGGTTGCTTTATATTTTATTTTATAGGTGGTTATTTATTTTATGCTGCGTTGTTTGCAGCAGTAGGCAGTGTTGTTGAAGATTTACAAACATCTCAAAGCCTTACATTACCTATTACCATGCCTATTATTTTTTCATTCTTTATAATGACGAGTGTAATACAGGCTCCCGAAACCAAACTGGCATTCTGGGCAAGTATTATACCTTTCAGTTCACCCATTGTAATGATGGCACGTATTGCCTTCGGTGTACCAACAACTGTACCTTATTGGCAATTGGGTTTAAGTATGTTAATACTCATTCTCGGCTTTTTATTTACCACCTGGTTAGCAGGTAAAATTTACAGAACAGGTATTTTACTATACGGTAAAAAAATAACCTGGAAAGAAATGATAAAATGGGCATTCACTAAAACAGCTTAATAAATCAATCCCGCTTAGTAGCGGGATTTTTTATTATGAACCAAGCTGCAGTTATTAATTAAACTTCCGTTGCGTCGCACCTGCCTATCGGTAGGCAGGCACTTCAACGTTCTGTTAGTTAATCAACAATTTTAAAATAGCGTTATGCAAAACAAAAAATTATTCCCGACCTTTCCTTCATGAAAAAACTATTGATTTTCATTGCTTTCAACCTTCAGCTCTCCGCTTTCAGCTTTGCTCAAACCGATTCTTCACATATCCGTATCAGTTTATTAACCTGCTCACCTGGCGAAGATTTGTATGCAGTCTTCGGGCACACTGCATTAAGAATTACGGATAGTATTAACCATACAGATATAGTGTATAACTACGGCACATTCAATTTTGAAGAACCTAATTTCTATTTAAAGTTTGCAAGAGGCAAATTAGATTATGCTTTAGCTTACGAATCTTTACAGGAGTTTTTATATGGTTATATTGTAGAAAAAAGAAATGTTTATGAGCAGGAATTAAAACTCACCGCTTCCCAAAAACAAAACATCATTGTATTTCTACAACAAAATTTAATGGGTAATAACCGTTATTACAAGTATGATTTTTTTTATGATAACTGCACTACAAGAGTTCGGGATATTTTGCAAAAACAAAGCGGATTAACGGTTGCAAAACCTTTGGTAGCAGAAGGTACTACGTTCAGAAATATGATTCATATTTACTTAGACACTATGCATATGTGTTGGAGTAAATTAGGTATTGATATTTTATTGGGTAGCCCTACAGATAAAAAAGTTACTGTTAATGAAAGCCAGTTTCTTCCGGATTATTTATTAAAAGCAGTTGATAGCTCTGTTAATACACCAACCAATTTACTAAGTAATAAAAAACTATTATTAAATGTTGCAGTACCATCTGCTGAAACAAATAATAAACAGCAGCCTTTATACTTAATCAGCAGTATATCGTTAGTGTTGTTATTAATTTCGTTTTCAAAAAATAAAATAGCAAAAAAAATAACAATTGCAGCAGACTCTTTACTGCTCTACATTACAGGCTTATTAGGTTTGGTAATTTTATTTATGATGTTTTGTACAGACCATAAAGCCTGCCAGGCCAATTACAATTTATTGTGGGCGTTGCCAACTAATATTGTTGCTGCATTTGCAATTTTCAGAAAACCAAATTGGTTACAAAAGTATTTTTATGCTGTTGCTTTTATCAATGGCTTAACAATTGTTGCATGGAGTTGGCTTCCTCAACAATTAAACATTGCAATACTTCCCGTTGTTGTATTACTGTTGGGTATGAGCATACGATTTGTAAGAATTAAAAAATGACGAAGCATTTTAATTATAACAATAAAAATATTGCTTACCGCAGCGAAGGAGAAGGTAAAGCAGTTGTATTGTTACATGGCTTTGGAGAAGACAGTAACATCTTCAATGAACAGATACATTTTCTTAAAAATTATTGCAGATTACTTGTCCCCGATTTACCGGGTAGTGGTAATTCTGAAATGTTAGACGATTCAATAAACGATATTTCTATTGATGATTATGCTGAATGCATTTATGCCTTATTACAGCAGGAAAAAATTCATTCCTGTATAATGCTTGGTCATAGCATGGGTGGTTATATAACCTTATCATTTGCTGAATTATTCCCGAAAAATTTGTCAGCATTCGGTTTAATACATTCAACTGCATTTGCAGACAGTGAAGAAAAAAAACAAAACCGTTTACGTGGTATAGAAATGATGGAAACCTATGGAGGCTATTCATTTCTTAAAAAAACTATCCCCAATTTATTTGCACAGCCATTCAAAGAAAAATATGCTGAAAAAATTAATTTTTTAATTGAAGAAGGCAAACAATTCTCAAACAAAGCATTACAGCAATATTATAAAGCCATGATGAACAGGGCAGATAAAACTTCCGTTTTAAAAAACAACCCTTTGCCTGTTTTATTCGTAATAGGAACGGAAGATGTTGCAGCCCCCATAAAGGATGTTTTACAACAAACGCACCTGCCATTAAGTTCGTATATTCATATACTCAACAACATCGGCCATATGGGTATGTGGGAAGCAACCGAAGATCTTAATCAATATTTATTACAATTTATTGAAGCTATTTAAACACATTGCGTATCTGTAAGGTAGTAGTAATATGTTCAAACAGGTTTTACTATACCGATTATTGTTTTTATTTCCTTGCATCAGCATGGTTTGTGTTTTGTTTGCTCAAAATCAATCTTGCCCGGTTAATATTAATTTTTCAAGTGGTGCATTAACCCATTGGTTTGCGTATACGGGTACCTTTCAGCAAAACAGTCCCAGAGATGTTGCTAGTAAACAAAACTACGATAGCATTTCTCCATACCCCAGCGGTACTTACAATACACAAACATTACCTGAATATTTAGGAGGTGGGGGCCAAGGTGTACAGGTATTAACTTCTAAATACAACGATGTTTTTGGCGGTTTTGAAACAATACCAACCATTAATGGTTATAATTATAAATACTCGGTTTTATTAGGTTCTACATCAACAAACTCTTCACCGGGGGGGTTCTTCAGAGGCATTGGTTATCAGGTTGATGTGCCTGCCGGAACAGGACCCTATACTATGACTTATGCTTATGCAATGGTATTAGAAAATGGCAATCACGAGTCTATTCAACAGCCATTAGCATCTGCAACATTATATACCAATAACGGCATTATTGATTGTGCTTCACCTAAATATTTTTTACCTACAAGCGGTGGCACTTTAGATGAGGCAACAGCCATAAGAAATGGTTTTAAGCAAAGTAATGTACCCTCACCAAGCGTATCGGGATTTAATAATACCACTCCTTATCGTGTATGGACCAAGGATTGGACTGAAGTTACTTTTGATTTACAGGCATACCGTGGCCAGAAAGTTACTTTAGTTTTTACTGCTGAAAACTGTGTACCGAAAGGGCATTTTGCTTACGCCTATTTTGCTATAAGAAATGAATGTAATGGCTTAACAATAAGCGGCCCGCCGGATGCTTGCCAAAGTGGTATAGCAACTTATTCGATACCTTCTTTAGATGGTGCATCTTATATATGGACTGTTCCTAACGGATGGGTAATAACATCGGGCATCGGAACAAATATTATTACTGTAACACCGGGTAATCAATCAGGAACCATAACCGCAAGGGCAGTTAATTCCTGTGCAGATTTAAGTGCCAATTTATTTGTAACATCAAATACACCGACAATTGCAGGTTCTATAAGCGGAAATAATATTGTTTGTGAAGGAATCAATAATTCACCCATAACATTAACAGGTAATAACGGCAGTGTTGTGAAATGGATTAGTTCAACCGATAACGGTCAAAGCTGGAACGATGTTAACAGCACTTCTGCAGTTTATAATGCACAGAACTTAAATGTAAACACATTGTACAAAGCATTGGTGCAAAAAGGAACACAATGCAGTATAGATTCTACCAACAGTGTATTGATAACTGTTAACAATAAATCAAAGGGAGGAGATTTATACCCTTCACTATTACCGATTTGTTTAGGGCAAAATCAAAACACAACATTGCAATTAAATAATTCAAACGGCAATGTTGTAAACTGGCAATACTCTTACGATAGTACTTTATGGAATAATGTAACACCTACCCATACTAATAAGAGTTATGATGTACTGGGTATTTTTTCAACTGTTAAATACAGAGTTATTGTAAAGAATGGTGTTTGTCCTGTTGATACCAGTTTAATTGCTTCCATTTATTTTTATAATGCTCCATTTCCTCGGGCAACAGCTTATCCTGACAGTTCAAATATTTGTTTTGGTTCAGCAGCTACATTAAATACCAACATAACAGTAGGCACCAATTATTCATGGAATACGAATACTATTTTAAGCTCAGGCAATGGAAGCGTTCCCAATTTGCCTTATACAATAATTGCAAAAGTTGCTCCTTCAAAAAACACAAACTATACTTTATCAATTAAAAATGCAGGCTGTCCTGCTGTATGGACAAATACATTTAAAGTGAACGTTATTCCTCCTGTAGTTGTTGATGCAGGGCATGATACAACAGTAGTTATTAATCAGCCTTTACAATTAAACGCAACGGTAACAGATTCATCAACCGTTTCATTTAATTGGTCTCCTTCAACAGGTTTAAATAATCCCAATATTAATAATCCTGTTGCTATACTGAACGGTTCTGTAGATTCTATAAAATATACTGTAAGAGCTACATTAAACAGTTACGGTTGTTATGGCGAAGATTTTGTTTGGGTGAAAGTATTTAAAACAGACCCGGATATTTTCGTTCCCTCTGCATTTACTCCGAATAAGGATGGTTTAAATGATATTATAAAACCCATCCCTGTAGGTATTGCAACATTAAATTATTTCAACATATACAACCGATGGGGACAATTATTATATAATACAGCTGAAATAGGCAAAGGCTGGGATGGCTATTTAAATGGAACAGCACAACCTGCGGGTACATATATCTATGTAACTGAAGGCATAGATTATAAAGGCAAAACTATTTTCAAAAAAGGAACGGTTGTACTTATACGATAAAAATATTACAGGCAGCAACCTATTAATTTCATATCTCTTCTTATTGTTGACAATGCGTTAAAACTTAAATACAGGCTTTCAATAAAACATTGTTAGTTATCTTCACAAATATAAACCGCTACCGGCAGGATATTGTATGAGAAAAGTTTTGTTGCTGATACTTGTTGCTTTAGCTTTTAATAAGTCATTTGCTACACATGTTGCAGGTGGAGAAATATTCTACCAATATGTTAGCCCCGGTGCAACTGCTAATACCAGTATTTATAAGGTAACCATGAGGTTACTTCGTGAATGTAATAGTTCGAGTCAGGCTCAGTTGAATGGAGAGAACGTAACAATAGGAATTTACAATAAAAGCACCCTAACTTTAGTTAGCACTATAACGTTAGTACAACAATTTTCGGGTACTGCACCGAGCATCCAACACACCTTAGGAATTAACCCTTGCCTTACACCTGACCCAACTGTATGCTATCAAGTTGGTATATACAGTAGTAACATTACAGTCAGTAATAATGCCGAAGGTTATATTCTTTCCTGGATAAGATATACAAGAACAGGTCTTACCAACGCTGTAAGCAGCCCTACAACCACAGGAGCTACATTTACAACACAAATTCCTGGAACAAATCAATTAGCATCCGGTAATAACAGCAGCCCTCAATTTGTTGTTAAAGACACCTCGGTAATTTGTAAACAAGCATCCTTTGCTATAGATTTCAGTGCAACAGATTCGGATGGTGACTCTCTTGCATATAAATTTTCTCCTGCATATGATGGTAGTGCGGAAACTCAAGGAAATGCAGCGGGTAACCCTGACCCACCTCCTACTTCAACATTAACATTAGTTGGATTAACCTATAAATCGCCTTTTTCAGGAAACAGCCCATTAGGTTCAGAAGTGTTTATTAATCCGGTTACCGGTGTTATTAGCGGGAAGGCACCTGCAGCAGGTAAGTATGTAATTTGTGTAACGGTAGAAGAATGGAGAAATGGCGTTTTAATAAATGAACATAGAAAAGATTTTATTTTAACCATTAACGACTGTTCAATAACTGCCGCAACTTTAAAGCCATCATATATAACATGCAATGGCTTTACCATGAGTTTTCAGAATGAAAGTACAGCATCAAATATCAGTTCCTATGCATGGGATTTTGGTGAAACAAAATATACTACTGATACTTCTTCAAAACCAACACCTACCTATACTTATCATGATACCGGTGTTTATGTAATGAAGTTAAAAGTAACTTCAATAGGTGGTTGTCAGGATTCTGCAACTGCCAATGTGCGGGTATTTCCCGGCTTTACACCGAATTTCAGTTATACGGGTAGCTGCTTTTTAAATCCATATATTTTTAAAGATTTAACTGTTACCGCATACGGTTTTGTTAATAGCTGGAGCTGGAGCTTCGGAGACCCCGCATCCGGCACAGCAGATACTACCTCCATTCAAAACCCATCACATACCTATTCAACCATCGGTAGTAAAACCATCACATTTATTGTTGGCAACAGTAAAGGCTGTATTGATACACTTACAAAAACTTTATTGGTTAATGATAAACCTTCGCTTACCTTACCTTTTCATGATACATTGATTTGCAGTATTGATACTTTACCGCTTATTGCCAATACAAACGGAGGTATTATTACATGGACGCCTTCAACAAGAATTATTAATGCCTCTTCCGCCACACCATTGGTTTATCCCACAGATACAACTGTTTATCATGTTACTGTTAATAATAACGGTTGTATTAATCAGGATTCAGTTAACGTAAATGTTTTACCTTTTATTACTGTTGATGCAGGCAGAGATACAGGTATTTGCAAAACAGATACCATACGATTAAAACCTGTTAGTTACGCTTTAAGTTACCGTTGGGTTGCATCAACAGGGGTATTTGTAGATAGTGTAAAGTATCCATTAGTTCAACCTTTGGTAACCACCAGATATTATGTTACTGCCAACTTAGGTAAATGTCAGGACTATGATTCTGTATTAGTGAAAGTGGCTCCTTATCCTGCCGTTGCTGCGACAGGAAACGCAACCGTATGCTTTGGCAACAGAACACAATTAAATGCCAATATTGTAGGGTCAACATTTACATGGAAGCCGACTAATACACTTTTAAATGCAAACACATTAAACCCTATTGCAGGGCCCGTTAAAACAACGCAATATATCTTAACCGTTAGCGATACTGTTGGTTGCCCCAAACCTGTAAGCGATACTGTTACCGTAAAAGTTATTCAACCTGTAACAGTAAAAGCAGGTAAAGATACCAGTATAGTTGCCAACCAGCCATTGCAGTTGAATGCTACTGTAACAGACACAACAGGTATTTCATTCTTATGGTCTCCTTCAACAGGCCTAAATAATCCGAATATATCTTATCCTGTTGCAACTTTAACTACTGCTGTTGATTCTATCCGTTATGTAGTAAAAGCTACCTTAGATTCTGTTGGTTGTTATGGCACAGCTAATATATGGGTGAAAGTATTTAAAACAGACCCTGACATTTTTGTACCTTCTGCGTTTACTCCTAATAAAGATGGGTTGAATGATATTATAAAGCCTATTCCCATAGGCATAACAACATTAAGTTATTTCAGAATATATAACCGATGGGGGCAATTATTATACAGCACTTCAGAAATAGGACAAGGCTGGGATGGTAATGCAAATGGCACTGCACAAGCACCCGGCACTTATGTTTATACTGCTCAGGGTATTGATTATACAGGCAAAACAATATTCAGAAAGGGAACTGTTGTTTTAATAAGATAATCAGATTTCATTGTCACATTAGTACAGGCTTCTTAATTTCGCCCCGCCAATAATTTTAAACTTCAAATCATCAATTGATAATGATTATTCTTATTACAGGAGCTACATCAGGCTTTGGAAAAGCCACCGCTGAAAAATTTGCAGCAAACGGCTGGCATTGTATTATAACAGGAAGAAGAGAAGAAAGATTATTATCATTAGCACAGGAACTCACTTCAAAATATAACATAAAAGCGTTACCGCTTGTTTTTGATGTAAGAGATAAAGCAGCAACATTTAATGCATTACAGCATTTGCCTGAAGAATGGAAGCAAATTGATGTATTATATAATAATGCAGGCGGGGCCTGGGGAAGAGATAGTTTTGAAAATGGTTTGGTAGAAGATTATGAAACCATGATTGATACAAATGTAAACGGATTATTATATGTAACCAAAGCCGTTTTACCATATATGATTGCTAATAAAAAAGGACATGTAATTAATATGGGTTCAGTGGCTGCAAAAGATATGTATCAAAACGGAAATGTTTACTGTGCTGTTAAAGCTGCTGTTGATGCATTAACACATACCATGCGTATTGATTTGCTGCAACATAAAATAAAAGTTACTGCAATACACCCGGGTGCTGCCGATACTGAATTTGCTTTGGTACGTTTTAAAGGAGATGAAAACAAAGCTGCCGCTACTTATAAAGGTTATGAACCGCTTCACGCCAATGATGTTGCAGATATTATTTACTACTGTGCAACTTTACCACCACATGTTTGCATTAATGATTTAGTAGTTACCTGCACTGCACAAGCTGATGGTATTTACTTTCACAAAGAAGGATAGCATTACGGTGCCAATGAAATTCTGAACTGTAGGCCTGCTCTTGTAATAATAGTTGGTGCAGAAGTTGAGATATATGGTGTTACTCTTCTTTGATCAAAATAGAATTTAATATTTAACCGGTTGTTCAACACATAATCAATAGAAGGTTGAATGGTTATTACTTTTTGCCCGCCTGTACCATAAGCATTGCTTTGGTCTAACCTGCTGTTGCTGGTAGCATCATCTCTAAAGCCTAAATCTAACTTCACACTTAAATCGTTCTGTAATTTTTTATTCTTCATACCCGGTAATTTGAATGGTAAATTTAACCCGCGTTTACGCCAGCTAAAGCCTGTAACCCACTCTGTACCTAATGTTTGGCTTAACTGATAATCAATTAAACTTAAACTTAATGTTCGGGTTTTTCTATATTCAAATTTTAGGTTTAACTGTTTGGTCGTGGTGATATCAATTCCGATTAACGGAGAGAACCCTTCACTCATAGTAATATTCGGCACTAAATAAAAAGGAATATAATTACCGCTGACTGTATCAACAAAACCGGGAGCACCAAACCTGAACGGATCGCTGTATAACAAGGCACTCGTATAACTGTTCATACTTAAAGTACCCGTATAAGTATGCGTAAGATTTATGGATGAGAATATTTTTTGCAATGCAGGAATTTTTGATAACCCAGTATAAGTTACTCTCCAGTTAGGTTTCGGAAGAATACCACTAAAAGGATTGGATTTAATATTACCATTGCTTTGAGCTATTAAAGGAATATCTTTTGCACTCTTACCTGTATATGCTGCAAGAAATGCAGGTATTAAAACATCCTGAGAATATCTTCCGTAACCTTTGGCAAAACCATCTGCCGTGGTACCGCCTGAATAATAAGGATTTAAGGCAGCAACACGTTGCGATATAATTATACGGTTGGCTTCAAAATCTTTAAAAGTTTGTGATACTTCATTAGGGTTACTACTTCTGAATAATGTTCCGAAAGAAATATAAGATACACTGAAACCACCGCTTGCATACGGACTTAAATGCTGTTGCTTAGCACCTGTATTCAATGTGTCTTTAAACAATTCTGTGTATTCTTTTGTAAAACTTTTCTCCCAGCTTAAATCAATCCTGAATTCTTTTACAGGCTCTACCTGTGCCGTTAACCTTAGCTTCTGCTCAAAGTTTTGACGATAGTAAGCGTTAAATGTACTGTCTCTTGTTATTAAATTTTTTCTTGATTTATCATTCAACCAGCTTGTATCGGGTTGCATACCGAAAACATATCCTAAACCCGGTTGCATGCTCCTCCAGTTTTGCCCTAAAAACTGTGTGCTGTCTAAATATCCCGGCACACGGCTATGATAGTTTTCACTGTAATCAACCGTTACATTTTTAACCATTGTAATTAATCTTCCTGCTGCTTTTGCAACAGCACCCATTTCATAAGGTGTGTTTTGTTGCTGTAGTTTTCTTGCAAGCCTGTCATCTCTTTTTAATTGCCGCCATTTAGCTAATGCCTGTCTTTTTGCTTTACCTTTTAATAAATGTCCTTGTGCATCTCTTATCACTTCATTTCTTGGTTTTATAACAATACCTGTTGGTTGCAATATTGGCTTAGCGGGATTTTTGGTAGTAGGATTATTTCTGTTTACAGGCGGGGCAATATTATCTATTGAACGAAGCCACTTGCTTTTCATATATAACCTTGAAAAATCAAACTGGCTGCTGAAAGTATTTTCCTGACTGTTTTCTAAGGTATTGCCCAATGAGGTAGCTAATAAACTTGCACCTATCCAGTTGTAAGATGTTCCGTAAGTATAGCGTGCATTTATCCAATCTGTTAATGGAAATTTATTTAACGGAAAAGTATAGCTTGCTGTTGCACGTTGTGTATACAGTGTGTTTCTTCCTCCTTTCCAGAAATTATTTCTTACCGTATCTCTTTTCAACTGTGTGTTCAATAAACCGTAAGGTTCATCTATTCTTGCATTATCGGTTGCACTGAAGTCTATGTTTAATGAACGTGATAAATCCCAACGCAAATTATAAAATCTATCATGCGTAAAATATTTATCATACGTTGTATCTACCCGTTGCACTTTGGTAACTGTTAAATCTGTATTTACAATACGTGGAATATATTGTGCAAACTGCCTGTTAATATCACTTCTGTAACTTAATAAAGAAGGCATCAAATTAAAGTTGAAATCTCTTACCAGGCTTACCCACTGGCTTCTTCCTTTAATTACTTTCTTTAGAGGCTCTTTAAATTTTGATTGTTTATTATACGTGTAACCTAACCCTAAACGCCATTTGTTTATATTATTACTTAATACTGTTGGGCTGCTTTGTAATGTTTGAGTTACCGAATAACTCACATCAAAATTGCTGATGCTCCATATATGTACTTTACCTTTCGGCATAACACGCACATTGCTAAAATTGAGTGTTGAAATTGTTGTTTGATCGATTGCTGCATTTTTAATGGAATCTCTCTCTGCTCTTGATTTTGCTAAGTTCAATTTATCAGTATATAAAATATCATTATCAAACGGGTCGTATTGCGGTGTATGTACAACACGGTTATAACTTGCATAAACAGGAATAGATAGCCTTGCTGTTTTAGGTAATAATTTACCTGCATCTATGCTTGCAGCAGCATCAAACTGAAACATATTATCTCTTGCCCTCTCATTAATATGAGATTCGATACTTCCCCAACCTTGTGTATAAGTACTTGCTGAAACGCTTACCCTGCCTAAATCTGCGAGTTGTACCTCTACTTTACCCGTTGCAGCATAGGCACCTTTTTCATTAATTTCACTTAATCGTAATTCATTAATCCATACTTCTGCATTTAAAGCAGCAGGGTTAGCATCCTTAGCATTTTCAACAGCAACCAATATTCCTGTTACTGCACCTAAGTTCGGATTACCCAATACACTGATTGTTTTTCCGTTAACTGTTTGTCTGAAAATATTTGTTACAGATGCACCGGCAGTTGTATTACGATTTGTTTTAACGGTTATTAAGTCCTGTAAATTAAAATCGAGATTATTTAAAGTTGGCCACACTACATCTGCTTGTGAAGCAGTATAAGAGCCGGGTAATGTTATACTTAACGGATATTTTACTTCGTAATAATTATTCAAAAAATCTTGACCGATACGAACTATAATGTTTAACTCTTTATCTTTTACTGCTACTTGTCCAACAACACTTTCAGCATGCACAAACATAGAAAGCTTACCATAATTACGCATATCATAATTAGGTAATGTTTTAAAAACACCTCTTGATTTTCCATCTAATAAATTTCTTACCTGTAAGCTTAGAGCCTGCTCATTCTGTAAAAGGTTTACACCATTATTACTTAATGATTGTACACGCTGAATACCCGGCGGAATAACATAATTAACAGGTGTTCTGCTGCTGTTTTCTTCTAAGTTTACCGCTAAGGTATTTGATGTAGTTACAGAAGTATTGATTGGTGTATAAGCACCTGTTGTATCTACTTCGTATGTAAACTGCCTCCATGTATTTCTTACTAAGTTTAATGTAGCAAAACGCATAACTACAGAATCATTAAAACCTGTCATGTACATTCTTATAAAACGAATAGATTTAAAGTCGGGAATCTGACCAACCTTCTGCACATAATCTTTAATAGGTATTCTGAATAAATACCAGTTTTCATTAGCACTTGTGCCATTGGCATAACTAACAGGTACCACACGTTTATCTGTTATGTACTTAGTGTTGCCTACATCCATGCCGGGCTTTAAATCAACCTGATATTCGTAATATTCTTCTGTTTCGTTTAAAGTATTATCTCTGTTTAAATCTTCGTTATCAGGATATAAAGTGGCAGCCGAAGCAAACTGAGAATTGGTTGAGGATACAGGTGAATTGCCTTGCGGGTTATTATAATTTTTATACCTGCCTAAAATACCGGTACCTGCTGCATCAAACTTTGAATCTCTGTACCATACATAATCATCATTTGATGGATCGTTGATAGCTCTTTGATACAATGCAGATGCGGTGCCGAATGTAGCAGCTAACTGATTTAAGTAACCTGCCCTTTTTCTTCTTTCACCATCATTATCCAAACCATCAAAACCAACATCCTGATAAGGCCTGTCATTGGCATCGTTACTGAAAGCATTGGTAACCTGAATGGGATTAACAGGTGTTTTACCCCAGGTATTACTGCTATCAACCGCTGCGGGAGAGTTAGGTGTACTCAATCCATTTTCATAAAAACGTTTACCGTCTTTCAATATATCTTCACTCACACTTCCTAAATCAAAATATAATTTACCGCCTGTACTGGTTGGCATTTTAATAAAAGGATCTTGTGCCCAGAATTCTATAAATTCAAAATTGTTGGTTTCAAAATCAGTCTGGTCAAGGCTTCGCATAATACCACCCCATTTAGCTGCAGGGTTTCTCAATTTACCGTTACCATCAATTTGAGAAGGGCTTGTTTCATAATTATACGGACCTAACTCTTTAGGATAATAGGCTAAATCGAAAGTGGTTGTTTGTGTATTAATAATATTGGTTGTTTGTTGCGGGAATATTTCATTGGTATAAACCAAACGAACACGCGGGTCGCTCAATTCATTTAAGTTACCTCTTAAAGGATTGGTTGGACTATTTTTATCCTGCATGTTTGGTTCAATATTATACCATGCCAGTTTGGCTCTATTCTTTCCATAATCAACGGAATCACTTAAGTTGGCTTCAGGAAATTTACCATTGTTGGCAGGTGTTGAAGCCAATGCCCATGATACTAAAGGAAAGCGTAAATCAATATTGCTGCGGGCTCCCTCAAAATCATCTAAATAAATTAAACCATTACCCCCTGTTCCTATTTGCGGAGGATGACCGGGTTTAAAATAAGCACCTTCACCATAAGCAGTTATGGTACTCATGGCTTTGGTATTGTAAAAAGGTAATTTATTTAATGCCCTTGTTAAGCCAGGCCAGTTTGATTTAAAGTTGAAATCAACACCATACATACTGTTACGAATAGGGTCTTCACCATAATTCATTTTAGTAAAGAATGGCCTTTCATTTAAACGTTCATAGGTTGCACCGAGTGATAATTTTTTGCTTGCCAGATAATCTAAACGTAAGCCCATAAAGCCACGCTGCTGAATGCCAAAGCCTGCATTATTTTCGTAAGAAACATTTACAGCAACACCGGAATTTAAAATTGCCTGATTTAAAATTTTAAGTGAACCGACATTATAATCAATTACATAATCTGCATTTTCAATTAATGTTTGTCCGCCTGCGGTAACTTTTACAGAACCCTGCGGAATATTGGCAGCATTCAAATAAATCTCACTGCCACCACTTCCTTTGGCTTGCCCCTGCATGGTAAACCTATCAAGGTTGGCAAAAGTTTGTGCTATGGCTTTTATAGAATCGTATAACTGTTTAAACAAATATTTATTCTTGAAAGCTACGGCTGGTGCAGAGTTATAAGCCAATTTTTCTAAATCGCTACCGAAAGGCTCTAATACCGGAAAAATTACTTTGCCCTGTTGCGATAGAATGGTAAAGCCTTCTACAAAATCAAATACACCATCGGGTTGCGGGTCGTTGCGATTATTCAATCTGTCTAACTGAAGAATTGATAATAATGCTTTGCCATCAACAGCAGCATCAGCTTCAGGCAAATATCTTTTTAAACCACCACTTGGTTGGTCGTATAACACATTTAATTGAAAGCCATCTTTTGAAATACCTGCCATATCTAATGAATACACATTCTTCATCATTAATTTCCAGATAGGTAAGGCAGTACGTGCAGAAGTTGCTTTTAATAATTTTAAGAATAATACTTTCTGAACACCTTGTGTGGAATCTAATGCCACATCCTGCGAAAACTCTCCTACCTGATAAACCCTTCCGTTGTAAGTGTATTGATAGGCAACTGCTAAAACATCATCAGGTTGCAGCTGTGCACTTAATGATAAGAAACCTATTTGCGGATTGAAATAATATTCTGTTGCTGCTAATTTTCTGGCGAATACTTTTTCAAAATCGTTAATGGGTTGCAAGCCTTGCGATTGTAACTTACTTGTTACTAAAGACGGATTACGATAAGTTATATCTCCTGTTAATTTTCCATACAAATCATTGGCTGCGTTTTGCGGCAAGGGTGATGATGTTTGTGAATGAACATTAACATTATAAGGTTGATTTTCACCTAAATCCATAAAGCCAACCACATCTCTGGCATTGGTAGTTGCACCCGTTCTATTGGTTACCCATACTTCAATACGTTGTATTTGCACCTGACTGTTTACTACGGGTAAATTAGCCATTGCAGTATTGTAATTATTTCTCATGTATTGAGCTAAGAGAAAGTTTCTATTCTCTTCATAATCATCTAACTTTTTTTGAAAAGTAGTTAATGCTGCACCACCTTTTAAAGTTTGTGTTTGCCTTTGAGAGCGTTGGTTGGCAATAGCGGCTGTTACAAATAATTTACCAAACTGTAACTGTGTTTTTAAACCGAATAAGTTTTGTACACTACCTATTAATGTGCTTTTGGTTTGAAAAGACATATTACCTGCCTCAACACTTTTCAATATCTCGTCATCCATTCCTTTATAATCTAACTTCAATTGATTAAGATAATCGAAGGTGGAAAGTGTGTTGTAATTGATAGGCAGTTTTAATTTATCGCCAATGCTTGCATTTACATTCAGGTTGGTGTTCATGTTAAAATCAAAACCACCTGTTTTTCTGGCACGTTCGGGCAATGTAGGGTTTAGTGTATTCTGACCATCATATCCCAACAAAACATCTACACTACCTTGTGGCTTAACATCAACCTTTAAACCGTTAGGGCCAACACCAAAAATTCTATCAAATAATTTATCATATACTCTTGCTTTAGGCCTTTGTACTTTTTTGTTTAACAGCGTTAAAGCATTGGCACGTTCTTTAAAATAATCTGTTTCATATTGTTTATTCCGCAGCAAATAAAATTGCTCGAATGTCAGCGATGTCGGCTTTCTGTAAACTGTATTTCCAACCTTTTCTTCAATATAGTATTCGTTTGTTTTAGGGTCGTAAATAATCTTTTGTTTTACAATACCAGTATCAGATAAATCAAAAGGGTTTTTATTCTTCCAGGTAAACCTGTCTCCCCTTCTGTCATAAATAGGAAAACGTAAAGAATCTTTTGAAGGAATAGAGTCTTTGCTCTGTGCCTGCACATACAAAGGCACACAGTTTATTGCAGTTAGTGTAAAAGAAAAAAGAAAAACAAATAGTCGCTTCAAAACAAATTCACAACTTGGTTAAGTAGATATTTGGCCTATAATCAGAGATTTTTTAATGCGAGTTTGATAATATTTTCTAAAGATATGGAAGGATTGGCTATAATTACCTTTTTAACTGCCTGTTCTGCCACATTTTTTGTAATTCCTAAAGCTACCAAAGCATCTACTGCATCTACATTTGGAGAGGCAACGGCAGCAAAATCTGAAGTAGAAGTACTTATTTGCTTTTGCAGTTTATCTTTCAATTCAACAATAATTCTTTCAGCTGTTTTTTTACCAATACCTTTTATTAAAGAAAGTTGATTAACGTTTGCTGCTGCAATAGCTCCGGCAATTTCATTAATCTTCATACCGGATAACATCATTCTTGCTGTGGCTGCTCCAACACCCGATACAGAAATTAATTGCAGAAACATTTCTTTTTCTGCCTCTTCTGCAAAGCCATACAAAACCTGTGCGTTTTCAGTTATGTGCAAATAGGTATGTAACAGGCCTTTATCTTTTTCAGCAATAGCGGAATAAGTTTGTAAACTTATCTGAACACCATAGCCAACACCATTTACATCAACCACAACATAAGCAGGTGTTTTAATCGCAAAATGGCCTTTTAAAAATGCTATCATAGAGTTTCAAATGTAGCTATTTGGGTATTACAAGCATTAAAGAGGCAATAAAAAATAATTACAGATATTTGCGTTCCTTTTGATGGAAATTAAGAAAATACAATGAATAAAATAACAGCAGCAATAACAGCAGTGGGCGGATATGTTCCTGAAACCAAATTAACCAATGCAGATTTGGAAAAAATGGTAGAAACCAATGATGAATGGATCAGAACCAGAACCGGTATTAGTGAAAGAAGAATTTTAAATGAACCCGGTAAAGCTACCAGCGATTTAGGTGCACCTGCCATTCAGAATTTATTGAAGAAAAGGGGAATTGAAGCCAGTGAAATAGATTGTATTATTTGTGCTACTGTAACGCCTGATATGTTTTTTCCGGCAACTGCTAATTTAATTGCACATAAAGTGGGGGCAACCAATGCCTTTGGCTTTGATTTAAGTGCAGCCTGCAGTGGTTTCTTATACGCTGTAACTACCGGTGCTTCTTTTATTGAAAGTGGCCGGTATAATAAAGTAATTGTTGTAGGTGCTGATAAAATGAGCAGTATTGTAGATTATACCGATAGAAATACCTGTGTTTTATTTGGTGATGCTGCCGCCGCTATTTTATTAGAGCCTGATACAGATGGCTACGGCATACAGGATAGTATTTTAAAATGCGATGGTATTGGTGCCGATTATTTATATATGAGAGCTGGCGGTTCATTAAAACCATCTTCTGTTGAAACAGTTTTAGCCAAAGAACATTACATTTTTCAGGAAGGAAAAACAGTTTTCAAATTTGCCGTAAAAGGCATGGCAGATGTAAGTGCAGAATTATTAGAAAGAAATAATTTAACAGGAGAAGATATTGCATGGTTAGTGCCGCATCAGGCTAACTTAAGAATTATTGACGCGACTGCCGACAGAATGGGTTTAACCAAAGAAAAGGTTATGATTAATATTCAGAAATACGGAAATACAACCGCAGCAACCATTCCATTGTGTTTATGGGAATGGGAAAACCAATTAAAGAAAGGTGATAAAATTGTTTTAGCTGCTTTCGGCGGTGGCTTTACATGGGGTGCTACTTTGGTTAAATGGGCTTATTAATTTTTTAATACGCATCAAATAAATAATAGTCAGCTATCTTTTTTGAGATAGCTTTTTTATTTTGTTCTTACCCAATGTACAAAATCTGTTGCAGGAATTTTTTCTACATTCGATTGCCTTAGCATCGTAACAACCTGCCCTCTATGATAAGTAGCATGATTAAATAAATGATGCAATACTTCAAATAAAGGCTGTTCAAATGGTTCACCTTTTAAATTTTTATACGCAAATAATTTTTTGAAATCTGCTTCATCCATTTCAATTAAATATTCACTCCATAAAACATCTTGTTTGTTTAATAAATCTGCCAGTTCATGCATTGTTGGTTTATAAGTTCCTGAAGTGAGTTCATTTTTCTCAAGGTTATTCAACCTTTGCCACCAAATGGTTTCAGCTTTTAAAACATGCAGCCAGGTTTCATACAAACCTGCAAAACTGCTGGTAATCGGCTTATGTTGTTCATCTTCTTTTAAAGCAAGTACTGTATTTAATAAGGTTTTATTAGCCCAGTGATTATAAGTGGCATATAAACAAAGTAATTCCTTCATATTGATTTAACTATTTTTGGTTATTGAATTAATTGTACAGTTACTACATAAAATTATGAGCAATTCATCATTCAACTTAACAGGTATTACATCAGTGGCAATGCATAGTGCAGAAAGAGAAAATTCTGAACATGCTCACATCACTCCAATCTATGCAACATCAACCTTTACTTTCGATACTATTGAAGAAGGTGCAGCAAGATTTATAGGTGCAGATAAAAGTAAAATTTACAGCCGTTGGGGCAACCCAACTTTTGTTGCAGCAGAAAAAACAATTGCAGCAATAGAAAGTTTTGGTTTGAAAGATGAAAACAATGAACCGCTGAAACTAAAGGCACTATTGCATTCCAGCGGGCAAGCTGCCATGACAACTTTATTTCTCAGCAACTTAAAAGCAGGCGATACAGTTTTATCTCACTACTCTTTATATGGTGGAACTTATGAAGTAATGCATAAAGTTTTAGCAGATGCAGGTATTAATGTTATTATCGCCGATATAAGAAAAGCTGATGTTTTAGAAGAAGCAATTAAAAAGAATCCTTTCATTAAATTAATTCATATTGAAACTCCCGCAAACCCAACTATCAATTGTATAGATATTGAAGCAGTAACAAAAATCGCCAAACAGTATAACATCCTCGTTTCAGCAGATAACACTTTTGCTACACCTTATTTACAGCAACCTTTTAAATATGGTGTTGATTTTGTTTTTCATTCAACAACAAAATTTTTAAATGGGCATGGCACTGCCATTGGTGGTGTATTGATTGGAAGAGATAATGAATACATGAACACAAAAGTTTGGAAATGGCATGTATTGTTAGGTGGCAATACTAGTCCGTTCGATGCATTTTTATTAAGCAATGGTTTAAAAACGCTGGAATTGAGGATGGACAGGCATTGCAGTAATGCCATGAAAGTTGCTGAATACTTACAAAATCATGAAGCTGTTGCGTTGGTTAATTATGTTGGTTTGCCAACACATCCTGATAATGAAGTCGCCAAAAAACAAATGAAACAATTCGGTTCTTTAATAAGTTTTGAATTAAAAAATGGTTATAATGCGGCAACAAAATTTATGAATGCATTGCAAATGTGTACGCAGGCAACATCTTTAGGAACAGTTGATACATTAATTTCTCACCCTGCAAGTACAAGCCATGTAAGTGTTGCCAAAGAAGAAAGAGAAAAGTTTGGTATTACCGATGGTTTAATAAGACTAAGTGTAGGTATTGAAAATATTGAAGATATTTTAAACGATTTTGAGCAGGCATTAAGAAGTTTATAAAGTATATTTAGTATTCCCGTCAATATTCAAAAAAATATTCAACTCAACTAAACAAATAACCCTTATGAAAAAAACAATTTTATCAGCCTTATGCTTATTGCTTTCTGCATTAAGCGTTATAGTTATAGCACAAAAGAAAAACAAAACAGTAACCACCGATAAGTTTGCAGGATTAGATACTGCTTTTGAAAGAGTATTGAAAGACTGGCATGCTGCTGGTTTTGCAGTTGCCGTTGTTGAAAAGAATAAAGTAATCTATGCCAAAGGATTCGGTTACAGAGATGTTGACAAGAGATTACCTGTAACGCCAAATACATTGTTTGCAATTGGCAGTTGTACAAAAGCATTTACAGCCTCTTTATTAGGAATGCTGCAAAAGGAAAATAAAATAAACCTCGATAATCCGGTTAGAGAATATTTACCTGAATTAAAATTTTATAACGATAATATGAATAATCAGATTATTGTTAGAGATCTGATGACACATAGAACAGGTTTACCTCGCCACGATTATTCGTGGTATTTATTTTCTTCAACATCAAGAGATAGTTTGTTAAGAAGAATTCAATACATGCAGCCAACAGCAGGCATCAGAGAAAAATGGCAATACAATAACTTCATGTTTTTGGTGCAAGGGATGATTGCAGAAAAAATTAATAAGAAAAAATGGGAAGTTTTAGTAAAAGAAAACATTTTCGATAAGCTTGACATGACTCGTTCCAATTTCTCTGTCTTAACAATGAGCAAAGATTCAAATGCATCAATAGGTTATAGTATAAAGAATGACAGCATCATAAAAAAATTAGATTACTACAATATTGATGCAATGGGCCCTGCGGGTAGCATTAACAGTTCTGTGAATGAAATGAGCAATTGGGTAATTACCTGGATTAACGGAGGAAAATTTAATGGCAAAGAAATTATTCCTTCAAATTATGTTACTGAAGCACAAAGCAGTCAAATGGTTATTGCAGGTGCATTGCCAAGCAAAGAACATCCTGATGTGCATTTATCTAATTATGGTTTTGGTTGGTTTATTTCGTCTTATCGTGGTCATTACAGAGTGGAACATGGTGGCAATATTGATGGCTTCAGTGCCAACACTTGCTTCTTTCCCAGCGATAGTATCGGTATTATTGTTTTAACCAATCAGAACGGATCGGCTGTTCCATCTATTGTAAGAAATATTATTGCAGACAGGGTTTTGAATCTTTCTTCATTCCCTTGGAATGATTCGCTGAAAGCCGCTGCCGATAAGGCAAAAGCAACTGCGAAAGAATCTGAAAAAAATGCACTAAGCAATAGGAAAGTAAATACAAAACCTTCTCATCCATTAAAAGATTATGAGGGTTTATTTAGCAATCCGGGCTATGGTACTGCTGAAGTATATGTAAAGAATGATTCTCTATTTATCAAAATGGGGCCTACAGATATTACCTGGTTAAAACATTATCATTACGATATATTTCAACCTTTCGATGTAGATAAAAAAGAAGGCATTGATACTTCATCTAATTCTCCTGCAAGAATTTCTTTTACTATGAACGATGCCGGGGATATTGTTGCATTGAACTCACAATTGGAGGCAGGTTTAGATCCTATCAAATTCACAAAAAAGCCTAAAGCAAAAGAGATCAGTGTTGCAGATATGAAAAAATATGAAGGTGAATATGAGTTGGCACCTAATGTAAATGCTAAAGTGTATATTAAAGAAAATAAGCTGTATGCATTTGTGCCTGGTCAACCCGAATATGAATTAATGAATGTTGATACCAACAAATTTGCTTTAAAAATATTGGATGGCTATTTCATTTTGTTTGACGTAACCGATAAAAATGTTACTACTGCATTAACATTCATTCAACCAAATGGCAATTTCAAAGCCAAGAAAAAATAATCATTCATTCATAAATAAATTCATCATGAAAAAAAGATCGCTGATTATTTCTTTTTGTGTTTTGTTTTTGGTTTCATGTACTTCCAAAAAATATGATACCATTATACGAAACGGTTTGGTGTTTGATGGAAACGGTGGAGATGCATTTACTGCAGATATTGCTATAGATCACGATACTATTGCATTTATTGGTGATTTAAAAAATGCAACCGCCAAAAATGAAATAGATGCAAAAGGTAATGCTGTGGCTCCCGGTTTTATTAATATGATGGGGCATAGTGAAATTGCTCTTATTCAAGATGGCAGATGCCAAAGCGATATTAAACAAGGTGTAACAACGGAAATTTTTGGTGAGTTTAGTATGGGGCCTCTGAATGCAGATATGAAAAAACAAATGCAGGACGGGCAAGGTGATATTAAATTTAAAGTTGCTTGGAATACATTGGGCGAATACATGAATTATCTTGAAAAGAAAGGTATTTCCTGCAACATTGCATCATTTGTAGGAACAGGCGTTGTTCGTCAATATGTTATTGGTGAAGATAACAAAGCTCCCACTGCTGCTCAGTTAGACAGCATGAAGTTATTAGTAAGACAAGCCATGCAACAAGGTGCTTTGGGTGTAACCAATGCTTTGATTTATCCTGTTGATTTTTTTGCAAAGACAGATGAATTGATTGCACTATCTAAAGAAGCTGCAAAATATGGCGGCACTTATTCCAGTCATATCAGAAGTGAAGGCAACAAATTTTTAGAAGCTGTTGATGAAATTATTACCATTTCAAAAGAAGCGAAAATTCCTGTTGAGATATTTCATTTAAAAGCTGCTGGAAAGAATAATTGGAATAAGATGGACAGCGCCATTACCAAAATTGAGAATGCAAGAAATGAAGGATTAGATGTTACGGCCGACATGTACACTTATTTGGCTGGCGCAACAGGTTTAACTTCGTCATTCCCTCCAACATTGCAAGATGGCGGTTTTGGAAAATTATGGCAACGCTTGCATGATCCCATCATAAGAAAAAATATGATCAAAGCCATGAACACCAATGCAACAGATTGGGAAAATTTATATTATGGTGCAGGTGGAGCGGACAAAGTATTATTGTTGGATTTTAAACAAGATTCTCTCAAAAAATATATTGGTAAAACTTTGGCAGAAGTTGCGAAGTTGCGTCATAAAACACCTGAAGAAACTGCTATGGACTTAATTGTGCAAGACAGCACGAGAGTTGGCGTTGCTTACTTTTTAATGAATGAAGACAATGTAAAAAAACAAGTTGCACTGCCTTGGGTTAGTTTCGGCAGTGATGAAGCTTCTTATACCAACGAAGGTGTTTTCCTAAAATCAAATGCACACCCCAGAGCTTATGGAAATTTTGCAAGAGTAATTGGTCATTACAGCAGAGATGAAAAAGTTGTTTCACTTCCAATGGCCATTTATAAATTAGCAAACCTCCCTACTAAAAAATTAAAATTGCAAAAAAGAGGAGAACTGAAAGTGGGTAATTATGCAGACATTATTGTGTTCAATCCTTCAGCAATAAAAGACAATGCCACTTACCAAAAACCACATCAATATGCTGATGGGATGATTGATGTTTTTGTAAATGGGGTACAAGTTTTAAAAGATGGCAAGCATACCAATACAAATGCCGGTGTTTTTATAAAGGGACCGGGTTTTGGTATGAAATAAATAATACAATGAGTTCTATAAAGGTGAATGTGCTATGCAAATAAATATTAGAAGGGCTGAAAGAAAAGATTGTAAAAGGTTATTGGAACTGATCAATGAATTGGCGATTTATGAAAAAGCTCCCGAAGAAGTAACCGTAACATTAGAACATTTTGAAGAAAGTGGATTCGGCTCAAACCCGGTATGGTGGGCATTTGTAGCCGAAGAGGACCATACTGTTCAAGGCTTTGCTTTATACTATATTCGATATTCAACATGGAAAGGTCAATGTTTATATTTAGAAGATTTTTTAGTAACCGAAAATGCGAGAGGCAAGGGAATCGGAAAATTATTATTTGATAAAGTGATTGAAGAATGTAAAGAAAAAGGATTTAAAAGAATGGTTTGGCAAGTATTGGAATGGAATGAACCTGCCATTAATTTTTATAAAAAATACAATGCTACTTTAGACCCTGAATGGGTGAATGGAATTTTGGATTTTTAAATATGCAAATGTTTAAATCATAATCATCAACACATTTGCATATTTTATACTTCGCACATTAAATTAATTCACTCCATCAACAACAGTTTCTTTATTTATTTTTTGCACTAAGCCCTGCAATACTTTACCGGGGCCAACTTCAGTAAAATGTGTTGCACCGTCTGCAATCATTGCGTTAACGCTTTGTGTCCATTTAACTGCACCTGTTAATTGTGCAATTAGATTTTCTTTGATGGTATCTGCATCGGTAACTGCTTTTGCAACCACATTCTGATAAACAGGAAAAGAGGGTTTATTAAAAACGGTTTCTTTTATAGCTGCAGCTAATTCTTCTTTAGCAGGTTCCATTAAAGGGCTGTGAAATGCACCGCCAACCGGTAATACCAACGCTCGTTTTGCACCCGCTGCTTTTAATCTTGCACAAGCTTCTTCAACACCTCTTACACTACCGCTGATAACTAATTGACCCGGGCAATTGTAATTGGCAGGTACTACAATTTCAAATGTTTCATTTTCAACCAAAGCACAAATCTGTTCTGCCATTGTATCATCTAAACCTAAAATGGCAGCCATGCTCGAAGGCTTTATTTCACAGGCTTTTTGCATGGCATTGGCACGTATGCTTACTAACCGTAAAGCATCTTCAAAACTTAAAGTATTATTAGCAACCAAGGCAGAAAATTCTCCTAATGAATGCCCGGCAACCATATCAGGTTTTGCATCATGCAATGTTTTAAAAGCAATTACAGAATGAAGAAAAACAGCCGGCTGTGTAACTTTTGTTTGCTTTAATTCTTCATCTGTTCCGTTAAACATAATATCACTTATACTAAAGCCGAGAATATCATTGGCACGTTCAAATAATTCTTTAGCTGCTTCATTCGTTTCATATAAATTTTTTCCCATTCCGCTGAATTGAGAACCCTGGCCCGGAAATACAAATGCATGTTTACTCATTACTTTCATTTTAAATGGCGTCAAATGTAAAATAAAAACCCCGACAGAGAACTATCGGGGAAATACTCAATGTGTGTTTTCAGCTTAGAACTCGGTCTTTAGTTCCAAGTATTTTAAAAACTCGTTTTTCTTTTGTTCTTCTTTAAATGCACCTCCGTAAAATGCAGTAATGGTGCTGCTCGTATCATCTTCTACTCCACGGCTGGCAACACATAAATGCTTAGCATCTATAACAATTGCCACATCTTCTGTTCCTAAAGTTTTTTGTAATTCTTTTCCAATCTGCATGGTTAAACGCTCCTGCACCTGCGGGCGTTTAGCATAATATTCTACTAATCTGTTTAATTTACTCAAACCGATTACTTTACCATTGCTTATATAAGCAACATGTGCTTTACCGATTATCGGTACAAAATGATGTTCGCAATTACTGTAAAATGAAATATTTTTTTCTACCAGCATTTCATTGTACTTGTATTTGTTCTCAAATAAAGCAACAGATGGCTTATTGGCAGGATTTAACCCGCTAAAGATTTCTTTAATATACATTTTGGCAACACGTTTAGGTGTACCTTTTAAGCTGTCATCAGTTAAATCTAAACCCATAATTTCCATAATGCTTCTGAAATGTTTTTCTATCTGCTGCATTTTTTCTGCTTCAGTTAAAACAAACGCATCTTCACGTAAAGGTGTATCAACCGATGTGCTTACATGATTATCTCCTATTTCATCAATCAGAATATCACTCAACTCAATCTTATCTCCGTTAAGCTGGATATTCAACAAAGTTTCGTTCTGTTTCATATAATCTTATTTGTAGTTCTAAATCCTTATCCAGCTTAGGTTTTATTAAATTGTAAATTACAATGGCAATATGCTCTGCTGTAGGATTTAATTCTTTAAATTCTGTTGTATCTAAGTTTAAATTTTTATGATCGAATCTGCTTATTACTTCTTCTCTTATTATTTTACTCAACCACTTCATATCAACCACATACCCCGTTTCTTTGTTCGGCACTCCTGTAACTTTTACAATTAAATCATAGTTGTGCCCGTGATAGTTGGCATTATTACATAAGCCGAAAACATTTTTATTTTCTTCTTCACTTAAAGCATTGTTATGCAACCTGTGGGCAGCATTAAAATGCTCTTTTCTGTAAACAGCAACTTTATTCATACATCATTACTATGTAGGTTCAATAACTTCAGCCCGATTTTAGTATTTCCTGATTCATTTCCGGAAATAACGTCGCACACTTCAACGCTGTTACAACAATAAACACTTTATATTCTTTGTGAGTACCGTTATTAACCGCAGGTACTGTGCCGAAAGTGTGCCGGTCAAGTGTCCCTGCAAATAGAAAGCCATTATTAATAACGTTTCAATAGCCTTGTACTTACTAAAAATTTATCCTTTTATTACCGCTGCGAAACTACGTACGAATAATATAACCGCAGAGTTCTTTTTTTGTTCAGTATCAATTAAGAAAATATTTTAACCAAAATCGCAAATGAAGAGGTATTCCGCCAATCTGTCTGCCAAAATACTATTGCATAATATTTGAAAACAGTAAAACCTTATCTTCAACGCATAATTTTTTTAGAATGAATATTGGAAAAGAGTTTGAGAAATACGCTGTTAAACATAAAGGTATCAGCAGTAACACCTTACATAGTTACCAAACCTATTTTAACCCTACTAATTTAACACCTTATATCATTGAAGAAAGACCTTTGAACATTGCACAGATGGATGTTTTCAGCCGTTTAATGATGGACAGAATTATTTTTTTAGGGCAGGGAATTGATGATTATGTTGCCAACATTATAACTGCTCAATTACTGTTTTTAGAAAGTGTTGACCGTACAAGGGATATTCAAATGTATATTAATAGCCCGGGTGGCAGTGTTTATGCCGGTTTGGGCGTTTATGACACAATGCAGTTTATAGGCCCGGATGTGAGTACCATTTGTACCGGTATTGCAGCCAGTATGGGACAATTGCTATTATGTGCCGGTGTTAAAGGCAAAAGAACAGCCTTGAAACACAGCCGTATTATGATGCATCAACCAAGCGGTGCTATCGGTGGTCAAGCCTCTGATATTCAGATTACAGCAAGAGAAATTAAGAAATTGAAACATGAGTTGTATGCAATTACAGCACATCATACTAATAAAGACGTTGAAACAATTGCTAAAGACAGTGAACGAGATTTCTGGATGACTGCTTTAGAAGCCAAAGAATATGGTTTGGTTGATGAAGTTTTATTAACCAATCCGAGAAAAGCAAATAAAGAGAGCAAATAATTAATAATTAGTAATTCATAATTCTAATGATACAAGCAAAATATACTAATCCGTTTTTAATGGAAGATGAAGAAGAAAAGCCAAAAGATGATAAGCAGGAACAGATGGGCGGTGCCATGATGAAGAAAATGGAAAAAATGTTTTTTGAAAAACGTGCTGTTTATTTATGGGGGGTGGTAGATGATAAGAGTGCTAAAGATGTAGTAAGTAAATTATTATTATTAGAAGCAGATAAACCGGGTGAAGAAATTAAATTATACATTAACAGCCCCGGCGGTGTGGTAACAAGCGGTATGGTTATGTACGATACCATTAAAATGATAAGTTCTCCCGTAAGTACCATTTGTATGGGATTGGCTGCCAGCATGGGTTCTATTTTATTAAGTGTTGGTGCTAAAGGCAAACGTTTTATTTACCCTCACGGAGAAGTAATGATACACCAGCCAAGTTTGGGGGGTTATTTTCAGGCAGTTTCGGCAGACCTTGAAATACAAGCTATTCAAATAGAAAAAACTAAATTAATCGGTGCTCAGATTTTAGCTGAAAACTGCGGTAAAACAGTTGAACAGATTCTGAAAGATTTCGACCGCGACTACTGGATGAATGCCGACGAAGCTGTTGCTTACGGTATTGTTGATGGTGTTTTAAACAAACTGTAAATACAGTTTAAGCCTTTTTAAAAACTTCACAAAAAATAAAAATTGTAGATTTGCTTAGCAGCAGAAATAACTTTGTTATTATCTTGTTGCTATTGCTAACGTTGCCGTAACCTTTGTTCTGCAACAATAAACAGAAAAAAATGCCCAAGCAAAGTCATTTACATTGTTCTTTCTGCGGTCGCAACAGAGATGAAGTGCGTATTTTAATTGCCGGACAGGAAGGGCATATTTGCGAGAATTGTGTAGAACATGCACAGGAAATTATTGCACAGGAATTAAACCTGAAAGTTGATAGTACGCCAACTAATTATAAATTAACTGTTCGCAAACCACAAGAAATTAAGAAGTTTTTAGACGATTATATTATCGGGCAGGATGAAGCTAAGAAAATATTGGCAGTAGCGGTTTACAACCACTTTAAACGTATTTCTCAAAAAATACAGAAAGATGATATTGAAATTGAAAAAAGCAATATCGTAATGGTGGGCGAAACAGGAACCGGTAAGACCTTATTGGCAAAAACCATTGCGAAAATGTTGAATGTTCCTTTTGCGATTGTTGATGCAACTGTGTTTACTGAAGCCGGTTATGTTGGTGAAGATGTTGAAAGTATGCTTACCCGTTTGTTACAAAATTGCAACTATGATGTAGCTGCTGCAGAACGTGGAATTGTATATGTTGATGAAATAGATAAAATTGCACGTAAAGGAGATAATCCTTCAATTACAAGAGATGTTAGCGGCGAAGGTGTACAACAAGGTTTATTAAAAATGCTGGAAGGAACTGAAGTATTGGTTCCACCGCAAGGCGGAAGAAAACATCCTGAACAAAAAATGATTAAGGTTGATACTAAGAATATACTTTTCATTTGCGGCGGAGCGTTTGATGGTATTGATAGGGTTATCGGAAGAAGAATAAATACCAATGCAATTGGTTTTAATGTAAACAAAGACCAGCAGGAATTACAACGCAAAAACTTATTACGCTTTGTAAATGCACAGGATTTAAAAAGCTTTGGTTTAATACCTGAGTTATTGGGAAGATTACCTGTTGTAACACATTTAGACCCGTTAGATGCAGAAACTTTACGCAGTATTTTAACTGAGCCCAAAAATTCTTTAGTAAAACAATATACCCGTTTGTTTGAATTAGAAGGTATTGCATTAACCATTGAACCTGAGGTTTTAGACTTTATGGTTAATAAAGCGATGGAGTACAAATTAGGTGCAAGAGGTTTACGTACTATTTGTGAGAACATTTTAACTGATGCTATGTTTGAAATGCCAGGTACAGGGCAAACGGAATTGACTATAACATTAGATTATGCTGAAAGAATGTTCAGCAGCAGTAAAATGAATTTGTTGAAAGTTGCATAGAATATTATAAAATACAATAAGCTGATAAGAATAAAACTTATCAGCTTTTTTATTTCCAATCCATCATATTTAAACGCTCTGTGCAGAAATTAATTTCCTGTTCATCGTTACTGCAAACAATTACTAAACGATTGGCTGTATAATCTTTTATTAATTGATGATATAACTGAATACCCGCAATATCTAAATTGGTGCAGGGTTCATCTAATAAAATAACAGGAACATCAGAGAAAAAAGCCTGTGCTAATTTGAGTCTTTGCTTCATACCACTGCTGTAGTAACGAATCTGTTTATCAATGGCTTTAGCCAGACTTACAATTGATAAAATTTCCTCAATTGTTTTATTTTGTACCAATGGCTTGAATGATTGATGAAACTGCAGAAACTCTTTGGCAGTCATTTCTTCAATTAATTCTAAGTACGGAGCAGCAATGGAGAAAAATTCAAAATTTGAAATTTGAAATTCGAAATTAATATTGCCTTCACTTAAATTGGTAGAGCCCGCAATGCATTGCAATAAAGTGCTTTTACCACTTCCGTTAGAACCTGTTATGGCATAAGCTTGTGAAGACTTAAACTGATGGTTTAGCTTACGGAATATCCATTCACGATTGAACTTTTTCCCTGCATTTTGTAAGTGAATACTTACACCCCCAACCCCTGAAGGGGAGTTTATAGAGTTGCTTAAAACTTGATTAGTTAAATCATTCATTAATACAGAAAATAATTAATTATCCCCTTTAGGGTTAGGGCAAACTATTCTTCTTCTGAAGCACCTTTGGTATAACGTTTTATAATACCTCTTCCACTTTCGCGGATAAAAGTTACAATTTCATCGCGTTCATCACTTGCAACCACTTCTTCTTCTATAAATTCTAAAGCCTGCGAAGTGTTCATGCCTTTGTTATAAATAAATCTGTAAATATCTAAGATGTGATTAATTCTCTCGTTTGAAAAACCGCGGCGTTTTAAACCTACACTGTTCACGCCGCCATAACTTAAGGGTGTACGCACAGCTTTAATATAAGGAGGAACATCTTTACTTACTAAACTTCCGCCGCCGATATAAGCATGTTGACCAATTTGCACAAACTGATGTATGGCACAAACCCCTGCAATAATTGCATAATCTCCCATTGTTACGTGACCCGCCATTTGAGAGTTATTGCTCATAATACAATGATTGCCTACAATACAATCGTGTGCAATATGGCTGTATGCCATTATTAAACAATTGTTACCAACTTTAGTTCTATTTCTATCTTCTGTACCTCTATTGATGGTAACAAATTCACGAATTACAGTGTTATCACCAATTTCAACAGTTGTTCTTTCTCCTGCAAATTTTAAATCCTGCGGTACTGCACCTAAAACAGCTCCGGGAAATATCTGACAATTTTTTCCAATGCGTGTGCCGTCCATAATAGTTACGTTACTGCCAATCCATGTGCCTTCGCCAATGCGAACATCTCCGTGAATAACAGTAAAAGGATCAATCTTTACATTAGAAGCAATTCTTGCATTAGGGTCTATGTACGTGTAGGGATGTGTCATCCGCTTACTGGTTTTTGGTTTTAAAGTTTCTACGGCTATCATATTTGGTTGATAAGACCGTATTGATTGAAAAAACGATGCCAGCGTTTAAACAATTGTTTGAAATTAACAAATTCTATTGTTTTAAGAACGCTTTACAACTTGTGCTACTAAATCTCCTTCAGTGGCAACTTTTCCGTTTACATAAACGGTTCCTCTCATTTCACAAATGCCTCTTCTTACAGGGCCAACAAACTCCATCTTTAATAACATGGTATCTCCGGGCCTTACCATTTGTTTAAACTTACAGTTATCAATCTTTAAAAAGTAAGTATCATATTGTCCTTCAGGCATTGAATTAATACATAGAATTCCTCCGGTTTGTGCCAATGCCTCAACCTGTAAAACGCCCGGCATTACAGGGTTTCCGGGAAAATGGCCTGGGAAGAACCATTCGTTATAAGTAACATTCTTTACACCGATAATGTATTTATCAGTCAATTCAATAATCTTATCTACTAATAAAAAAGGATGGCGATGCGGTAATGTTTTTTCTATTTGCTGCAAAGTATAAACAGGTGGTTGAGCCGGATCGTAAACAGGCACATCTTTCACATGCTTATTTTTCTTTATGTATTGCTTGATTTTTTTTGCAAACTCAACATTGGTGCTGTGGCCCGGGCGATTGGCAATAATTCTCGCTTTAATAGGGTACCCGATTAATGCTAAGTCGCCAATAACATCTAATAATTTATGCCTTGCAGGTTCATTGGGGAAACGAAGCTCTAAGTTGTTTAAATAACCTTCACTTTTTATTTCAATCCTTTCACGTTTAAACACTTTTGCCAAACGACTCATTTCAGCATCTGTAACAGGTTTATCAACAACAACTATGGCATTATTAATGTCGCCTCCTTTAATTAAATCATGGTCAAGCAGCATTTCTAATTCATGCAAAAAACAGAACGTTCTGCAAGGGGCAATTTCACTTTTAAATTCTTTAATTGATTTTAAACCTGCATGCTGTGTTCCTAAAACGGGACTATTAAAATCTATTAACGTAGTAACCTGATATTCTACAGAAGGCATTGCCACCATTTCTACACGCTTCTTTTCATCGTATAATAAAATGTTTTCATCTATACTATACCATGCTTTGGCAGCTTCCTGTTCAATAACACCTGTTTCTTCAATTAATTCAACAAAGGGTTGAGAACTGCCATCCATAATAGGAATTTCAGGACCATTTAATTCAATTAAACAGTTATCTACACCCATACCTACCAAGGCAGCCAGAATATGTTCAACGGTACTTACTTTAGCATCATCAATCTGTAAAGTGGTACCCCTGCTTGTATCGGTAACTAAATCGCAATCTGCTTTAATAACGGGTTTATTGGGCAAATCAATTCTTTGAAACTGAATACCAAAACCGGGATTGGCAGGCTTTAAAACCATATCTACCAAAACACCTGTATGCAAGCCGGTGCCGCTTATATTAGCAGTATTACCAAGTGTATGCTGCTTATCGGGATTAAAATTTACATCCATTCGTTTTACTTATTTTTTGGAGCAAGCAACAGTAGTGCTATTAAGCTTCCGTTGCGTCGCACTCTTATACTTTCTGTACCGGAATGGGCAAAAATAAGCTATTGAAGTTTAATAAGTTTATTTGAATTGCTTATTTGGATTAAAGTAAAGTCTCTTATTAATAAAAGTCTCTAAAAAATACTTGCTTTATAAGGTATCTTTATACGAACATGAAGTATATTATTTTTATTTTCTCTTTATCTGTTTTTATTTCTTGTAAAATCAAGGATAAACAAATGAAAACTATTTCTCAATCAGTAAGAATTTATAATTCAAAAAAGTTATTCCCATACTTTGAAGTTCAAAAATATGGACACATCTCTGATTCATGTTTATCAAACGGTGCTTTCATAAAGTTTCTTTCTAATATTGATACTTTAGACCGTAATTTATATATTCAATATGGGAATAAAAATTTTGATAGCATTTATGTTCAAGAAGATTGTATTCCAACTACTGATTGCAGAACACCTTTCTTATTTTTTGGAACAGAAAAATATATTGCTTTAGTGCATGTTTGCTCGAATGAAAAAGGGATGATTTTATTACCTCTAAACAAAAAAGATAGTATTAAATATTTTACTCCAATTTTTATTGATACCAGCAATCAGATATTATTAGTTGAGGACTATGAGAAGTATGGTACAAACAATCCCTCAAATTGTTTTGACACATTAACGATTTCAGATTTTAACTTTAAAAGACAAAAAGAGTTTGTTATCTCACATATGGTTTGTGGAAATAAATTATCTTGTATAGACACTGTTTATATCAACAAGAAAAGTATTATTCTTAAAAGTATTGCAAGTACATTTTGTGATAATAAACACAACCCAAAAAGCAAAATTGAAAAAACAGAAATACCTTGGTTAAAATAACCAGATTTTGTTTTCAACTAACTAGAAATTTTGTTTCAATAATACTTTAATCTACTTCAATTTATATACTTCACTTCCTGCTAATAAAAAACATCCTAAACCATAATCTTCAAAATCAGGAGTACTGTCGTAAGTTACAGGTTGGCCATCTTTAGGTTCTTTACCTGTACCTTGTACAAAACCCAATTTACCATCTGCATGTAAGCAATCTGTAACCAATGCATTCCATGCTTTTAATAAAACAGGTAAGTATGTTTTTTTGTCAATCAGGTTATTATTAATTCCCCAAGCCATTCCGTATACAAACAATGCGGTACCGGTTAATTCCTTACCTCCGAAATGGGTGGAATCTGCAAGGCTCACATTCCAAAAGCTGTCTTTACGTTGCAATGAAAGCAAGGCTTTCAGCATATTTTTATAATCACTCATTAACTCATTGTAATGACTGTTATTTTCAGGAAGCCATTGCAATGTTCTAACCAATGCAGCTACCACCCAACCGTTTCCTCTGCTCCAATAACAGTTCGCTCCGTTAGGTTCTTTATAAGGCGGTACAAAATCTTTATCTCTCCACCATAAACTTTCTGCTGCATTATATAAACCATTACCTCCATGTTTATACTTACTGAATGCATACATTTCATACATTCTTTTAAAGTAATTGGTATCGTTATAAACAACGCCCAACCTTGCAAAAACAGGCATACTCATTTGTATAGCATCCACCCAACTCCAGTCATCAATTTTAGAAGAAGCCATCATGCTGTCTATACATGCTTTAATATTTTTTATGCGTTCTTCCTTTTTATCCATTAAATATAAATCAATATAAGTTTGTCCGCAAGCCTGATCATCTGCATTACGTGTTTTAATACCGTTACGCATATTCCATTTATGAAATTCACTCCACTGCAAAGCATAGTCTATAAAACTTTGTTTTTTATCAATGCTATATAAAGCCATTAAGCCTTCATAATACACAGCTCTCGTCCATATATTACTTGGTCTTTCTCTGTTGGTTACAATTGTTTTACCCGCGTCAGGCCATTTGTTCATGAAGTAAGCATTGGCTAATTCCATTGCTTTTATGGTTTCTTTTTTTGATGGAATAGTTTGTGCCGTACATGCAGTAACAATACTTACTATAAAAAGTGTTACTAAAACTTTTTTTGCAAGAGAAGAAATTAAGAGATGATAATTATGCTTTACCATGCAATCGTTTTAATTGCTGCAACATACTTAAAAATTTACCCGAACCATCCTGAATAAAAGCAGGATAGTTTACTTCTATCAACTTAACTACTTTTAACTTTTAATACTTTGTAAATGCAATTAAAGCGTATAATTCTTACAATTTTCATTTTATGTTTTTTCATCAATTTTTCATTCGCCCAATCAACAAATTATACTATCAGTAAAGTATTGCTTGAAGAAAATTTCACTTCATTAAATAATTGGATTATTGAAAAAAACAGAGCAGATACCGAGAAAGTTTTTACTGAACACAATAAACTTATTATTAATACATATGGCGGTGCAACAGTTTGGTTTAAACAGGAATTGAAAGGAAATATTCTTATTCAGTTTAAAAGAAAAATTATAATGGATAGTTGCAGGAATTGCAGACTATCAGATTTAAATCAATTCTTCATGGCCACAGAACCTAACGGCAGCCTGACTTTTAAAAGAAAAGGAGGCTTTGCAGAATATGATTCTTTAAACATGTATTATGTAGGAATGGGTGGTAATTATAACAGCACAACCAGGTTTAGAAAATATAACAATAGCGATAAAAAAATTATTGGTGAGTTTACTGATGCAGCACATTTATTACAACCTAACAAAGAATACAATATTGAAATTCTTTGTTTAAATGGGTTAGTGCAGTTTACAATTGATAATGAAATTTTCTTTTCCTGGAAAGATGAACAGCCATTTACGCATGGTTATTTTGCTATACGCTCAACACATTCTAAACAGGAAATAAGCGATGTAAAAATTTATCAGTTGAAGTGAAAAAATAAATGTCATTTCGAGATTAAGTTCTTGCTCAACGAGAAATCTCATCATACCAATAAAAAGATTTCTCGGCACGAACCTCGAAATGACGATGCATTATTTAGAATTCTTTAATTCATTTTTCAACAAAGGCCAATCTTTTGCAGACGAATGTTCTCTCTTTATAAGAGCTTCCATTTTTTCAACAATAGCTGCATGAGCAGAAGCAATATTATTTTTTTCGTAAGGGTCATTTTCCAGATCGTACAATTCGAGCGGGGCGTTATCATTCAATCCCACATTGTATTTCACCGCTTTCCATTTGCCTATTCTTAACGCCTGCCTTCCATTATTTTCATGAAACTCCCAATACAAAAAAGCATGTTGCTTTTGTAATTGATTATTTCCTTTTAATGTTGGCAGGATAGAAATACCGTCAATATTTTTTGAAACTTTAATTCCTGCTGCTTCCTGAAAAGTGGGGAACAAATCCCAGAATGCACCTGTATAACTATTGGTCGTACCTGCTTTAATATTTCCTTTCCAGGAAATTATAAAAGGCTCTTTTATACCGCCTTCATATAAATCTCTTTTAATGCCTTTATAATTGGCATTGCTGTTAAAAAAATCAGGGTCATTATTACCTTCTTTATGCGGTCCATTATCACTTGTAAAAATGACAATGGTATTATGCTCAATATTTTGTTCTTTGATGGATTGCATTACTTCACCAACATATTTATCTAACCTGCTAACCATTGCTGCATAAGCTGCATGCGGGTATGGCTCAAAGCTTCCGCCATCATATTTCTTCCATTCGTTTTCTGTTAATGGTTTTTCATTAAACTGTTTTACATAATCATCATACACTTTATCATGCGGTACACTTAAAGCTGCATGTGGTAATGTATAAGATAGAAATATAAAAAATGGCTGTTGATGTTTTTGATTAATAAACTGCATAGCATGTTCATGAATCACATCAGCAGAATAGGTCGTTTCTTTTGTTTTATTTTCAGGAAATTCAATGCGTTGCTTATTGCTCCACAAATGGTCAGGGTAATAATTATGTGCCAATGTTTGACAGTTGTATCCGTAAAAAACAGCAAAGCCTTTGTTCATCGGTTCACTGTTTGAGCCGATATAACCCAAGCCCCATTTACCAAAATCAGCCGTAACATATCCGTTATTTTTTAAAACTGTTGCAATGGTTGTATCTGTTGCTGCTAAAGGATATTGCCCTTCAGGCTGAAAGCCTTTATTACCTCTTACTGAGGTATGACCTGTATGATAACCTGTAAGCAAACTTGCACGGGACGGGGCACATACAGCAGTGCCAGCATAAAAGTTAGTAAACTTCATTCCCTGCTTTGCCAAAGCATCAATATTCGGCGTTTTAATTTTTGTTTGCCCATAACAACCAACATCTCCATACCCTAAATCATCTGCAACAATTAAAATAATATTCGGCTTTTGTTGAGCATAAGTCAGCAAATGCAGCAACACCAATACCAATAAGAGATATATTTTTTTCATACTAAAACATTTTTCTTAACCCTTCCCATTTTACTTTCCATGAACCATCTTTCGGAATACCCGGATTATTAATGGTGCAATCATCATAACCTGCACACATTAATGCAATGGCAGTAAGCAAACCACCGTTGCCGGGTAAATAAATAGTTAAGCGTTGGTCTTGATAATTATGGCCGTTATTTAAATAAGTATTAGTTTGAACAGGCATCAGCAAAGCATCAACAGCTTTATCGGGCATATTCAGTCTTGTTGCAGTCATTGCTGTTAAAGGAAAATCCCAACCCCAGGTATCTTTCCATGTCCAGTTATTCCAAATCCAGTTAAACGTATTTTTCATAATAACGTTATCAAGCATTGTTGTTTGAGGTAACATGCCCAATGCACCTAATACAGAAGGATGGTCTGTTCTGAATGCAGGATTGGTATAACTATCTGTTGCACTTTCAGTAAATAAATATTTATTGTTTTGAATGGGAAGGGGTGATAATTTATTTAATACTTCATCCCATTTTTTATTGCGTGGTAAATGCAATCTTTCCCTCCATTGCTGTGCAGTTTGTAAAGCCCAAAGCCAATAAACCAATTCATAAGTCGGGTTAAAAGTTTCTTCTGCTTTAAAACGTTCCTGTGCAGCAATAACTCCTTTACCAAGAATATATCTCTTTAAAGTTGAATCATAATACGCATAAGAAGCCACAAAATCGGCTGTTGCAAAAACCAACTCTTTATACTTATTTAATGTTTCAGCATTTTTATGTTCGCGATAAGATGCTTCTGCAAAAGTTATAATATGCGGTTGTTGCCAGATTAAGAATGCACCCACAGAAGATGGGCTTTCTTCTCCGTTATTATCCGTCATTTTTTGCCAACGAACACCATCATAACCTTGTCGCTTGGCAATTTGCTTAGCTTTATCAAAAACATTTTTATACCAGTTCAAACTCTTTTCTAATAAATCAATTCTACCCCATAGTGCATAATGTAAACCATGCCACCAATGCATTTCCAAATGTGGTTTACCATACCAACTGTTATAAGTTAAACCTGTTTCCTGTGGCGGATAATTACCTGCACATTGAATTTTTGTTAAGTATTGGGAAAGAATAATTCTTCTTTCCAACTCAAACGCACGTTTATCTGTACTTCCTTCAAAATCAACAGCACCGCCACTTTGCCAGAATTGTTGCCATGCAGTTTGATTATTATTTTTTACTGAAATGAAAGAAATAAGACTATGCGGTGAAGGGAGATTTTCTGTAAAAGTGGCTGTAAACTGAAATGAATCAATGGCTGACGGAGTGATTACAAAAAAGTACTTTTGCTTTTCAGTTACTTCAATATTATCTGCATTGATGTTTACAAAATAGTTAGTTGTGTCTAATTGATGTTTAAATAAAACACCTGCTTCTCTTTTTATAAAAGTTGATTGATGTTTGTTTTCATTCTTATAATTTGTTCCAAAGTCTGCCCAATCTCCTGTTGGATATGGAAAGCGAAGTGTAACAGCAATTCTTTTTTGTTGCAGTAATGCTGAAATAATTTTTACTGCAATTACATCTTTTGATTGATGACAATAAGTAATAACATCAACAGGAATATTTTCTATAGTGAAATGAGATTGTATTTCACCTGAATACATGTTGAGTGTTTGATGAATATTTTTAATATCATTAATGGTTGCTATACTTCCATCTTTTAATTTTATTTCGAAACCAAGATTTCCTAATTGCAACCGATGCGGGTTTTGACGAAACCAATTGACTGCATTCTTTTTTCTTTCAGGCTCTTTCAATTGCACTGAATAAGAAACATCTCTGCTATTTAAATGATAATTTTTTAATGTTTCATTGAATTGATAATGTGCAGTATCAATAAAACTGTGCCAGCCCCAAACACTTTCTGTTCCTAACGGAACGCCTTTCGCATAAGCATTTGGGAAAGATTGTAAACCTGTAACATCAACAGTAAAAGCAAAGCTGCCATTACCGACAGATAAAGATGACAATGAATCGAATGAAGTATTTACAACCGTATGACGTTCTACTAATTTTTGTCTGTCAATCTTTTGTGCATCGCCATTGATGCCATAAGCAATGCAGTACAAGAGTGCGACGCTCCAAAGGAGTCCTTTTGGACAACGAAAGCTTAATATGAGTATTGAAGTTGACTTCATAATTTTTTCTAACCGCCATCAAGGCTTAGAGCCGTTGACGGGGTTAAGGATTGGTTATTACTGCTTTTGGCTTTAATTCATCTGGACTATCTTTTGTATAAGCATCGAACGTAAACTTAGATGGTTTTGTTGTTAAGTCTTTTATCAATGTAATATCAATGCTGGTTGTGGGGTTAAATTGATTGCTTAACATGTATTTTTCTAAGCTGTAAAATAATTGTTTAGATGCAATGCCCGAAGCGGTATCTGATAAATCTGCACTGGTTACGATGATTTTACCATTACCTACTTTTGCTTCAAAAACCAATGCCAGCCTGCGGTTCATAAACCAAGTATCTATGGGTTGAACTAATGGTCTGAAGTCCTTCGGGAAATCTTCCAAATGCATTACCTGAGATTTATTAATAATATCCCACCATTGTAAATCACTGTGATAGTTGGTTGGAAAATCATTGAATGCTGCATGTTTTTCATTCAACACAAAACCCATCGTATGCGGCGGACGCATTTTAAACCAGGAGGTATTCCAGAATATCGGTAAAAAGGTTTGAACTATCTCTTTACCCTTTGTTACTTGTCCGTTGATATTTAAAAACACTTTACCGCCTTTATTTAAAATGTCTGCTGCTTTATCGTCTAATATAGTAGTATAATAAATATCATTGTTATTTAATGGTGGTAACTGTACAGGATACACATAGATATTCCAATCGTTTTTATATGCAGTATTTTCAATTCCAACTTCAACTGTTAAGCCGGTTGTTTTGGTAATTTTTGATAAAGTAAATTGAAGCGTACCAATTACTGTATTCTTTCCGGTAATAATATTTGTTTTATCAAAAGAACCTTTACCAACCGTGTTTCCATTCATGTCTTTTATTGTCCAATAAACTTTTGCATTGCTTATATCTTTTTCACCATAATGGTAAATTTCAACAGCAGCATTAAAATTTTCATTGTTATGATAAACAAATTTTTCAGTTCTTATTAATGGTACAGTGCTGTTACAAAATTTAGAAAACTCATTCGCATCGGTATAACCTTTTTCATCCCAAAAAGCATCTAAGATGCCAACCAAGGCAGTTCCCTGTCCCGAATAATCATTTAATGATAAAAGCTGAAACCCGCCATTGGCAGGCGTTCTGAGCGATTTTTCAATTTCATGTTTATAGCATAACACCTGTAGCCTTCCTGTTGATTGTAAAAACTTTTCTGCTTCGTCTAACATGCCTGCATCTTTCAAATCTTCCTGAAAGAGTTCCATATTTTTTGCTTTGTAAACACCGGTATATTTTTTTATTTCTTTAAAGTTGGGAAAAACACACCACTGCCCCATTTCATGGGCTACATAAGGCATAGTAAATTTTTCTATAGCGGCAGTATAATCAGATTTTGTTTCAGGCAGTTTATTCCAGGCTAAATTTCTTGCACCTGATTTAATCATGTATTCATTAGCGGGAACCAAGGGCCAGCTCATAGCAACTGATGCTCCTGTATATACTCTTCTTGAATCTTTATTTTGCCAGTAATGAATAAAGTTGGTTAGGTATTCAACCTGCTTACCGCCTCGTGGTTCATTGCCATAAGCCAACATACAATAAGAAGGATGATTACCATAATATGTTTCCATTCTGTTGGTTTCATCATAAATAAATTGGTCAATGGGTTTTCCATCTCCTAATGATGAGCCGTGATTTGCCCAGCTTGGCCCTTCGGGTTGTAAATAAAAACCAACTTTATCTGCTGCCTCAAAAGCCGCTTCCGGCGGGCAATACGAATGAAAACGCATGTGGTTTAATCCATATGATTTTGCTTTGCGAAAAATTTTCTCCCAATCTTTTTCATTCATGCTTGCATAACCTGTTAAAGGGAAATCGCAATTCTCAACAGTGCCTCTTAAAAAAGTTGTTTGATGATTAATAGTGAATTGTGTTCCTTTTGTTTTGAATGAACGCATGCCGAACTCAATTACTTTAGTTGCTGTTGTTTTATTCTTTAATTCCAGTACCGCAGTTAATTGATATAATGCAGGGTTGAATTCACTCCACAACTGCACATTGTTGCCCATTGAATAAGAAAGAGAAAATGTATCTTTTAATAAAGGAACCAATGTAACACTTGTAAGCAATGGTTTAACGATATGCACTTTATTACTGTTAAAGCTTTTTGCTGCGATTATTATTTGCTTGATGTCTGCAATATTACCGTTCAAGCGAATTTTTAATTGAACTGTCTTCTTATCAATATCAGGCAGGGCTTGTATTTCGGCGATATGGGTTGATAGTGATGCCTGTAATTCTATTTTACCGACAATACCGTTCCAGTTGCCTTGTGTGTGGTCTGTTAAACTATGGCTGTCAGGGCCAACATTAATTTCTTTTATTCTGTTATCAATACGAATGGTAATAGTGTGTTTGCCAGGCGTTAAGTAATTGGATACATCATACTCATGCGGAGCTACCATTGAATTTTGTAAACCCACTTTTTTATCATCAATAAAAACAAGCGTTTCTGTATGGCATCTTTCTAAAAACAAATTAAGATGCTTTCCTTTAAAATTTAATGGAACATTTATTTCTTTCTGGTACCATGCAGCACCAACATAATATTTTGCAGGTGTTAACCAGAAAGGGAATTTTAAATTATCGGGTTGACGATATTTGGCATAGCGTGGGTTAAAATACCAACTACTGTCATAAATACTGCCCGTCCATTTCGTTTGCAATGCTACTTTATCTCCTTTTCCATTTTCTAACATAGAACCCGGTAAATGCAGGCTATCGTTGAGTTTGCGTGCATACCATTTTTGATTGATACCAACATCATCTCTATCTATTTCAAAACGCCAGGACCCTGCTAAAGAAATGTTTTGTGAAAATGAACAACAAAAAATTGATAAAATAACAGTAACAAAAAATAATTTCTTCATTATTAAAAATTTAAAAGCATCCGTTTAATGATGCCAAATATTCAACGGTACAAGAGTGTCCTTCGACTTCGCTCAGGATAAACTGCAAAGGAACGATGCCATGAAAAACTAATGCCGATAACATTAAGCTTTGATTTGTTTGATATGAAATATATTTTCAAGAACGTCATTTCGAGATTGGGTTCTTGCCCAACGAGAAATCTCATAATTGATAAGTAAAGAGATTTCTCAGGCACGAACCTTCGAAATGACGTTCACTATTTTCATTTTTTTATATACTCATTCAAACTGCAATCTTTTAATTGCTGCAAACCTTTTACCACCAATTGTGCATTTATTAATGCTCCTGCTTTATTAGTGTGTGTATGATCCTGCGGAAAATAACTGCGAACAACAGCCGTATCCATATGTTCGTAAGTATCAATAACCAAATCATTCAAAGGAATAAAATAAGAGCCTGTTTGTTCTGCAACCTGTTTACTCCATGTGGCATAAATATCTTTATTAATCTTACCTTCTTTATTAAATCCAAATCTCGGAATGGGCGAACAAATAATTACTGTGGCTCCTTTTGCTTTTGCATCATTCGCAAACTTCCGCATGTACCAACCATAAGTATGCACCATTTCTTTCATCTTACGAATAGGGTTATAAATTTCGGTACTGTCTTCTCCAATGCCTTTAATAGTGCCTCTTGCACGGGCTGTATCATCTAACGGGCTACTGTCGTTATGACCAAACTGCATCATTACATAATCGCCTTTTTGTAATGTTTTTAAAATAACGTCCCATCTGCCTTCCGTTAAAAAAGTACGACTGCTTCTTCCACCTATTGCATGGTTTTGAATGCTGAGTTTTGTTGTATCGAAATACCTGTCAATCCAACTACCCCAACCTTGCTGAATATTTTCAGGTTTGCCGTTGCCGTTTTTTACAGTTGAATCGCCAATAATGTATAAGGTTGGTTTTGTTTGCAATAAGGTGAATGCAAAACATACAATAAGTAACGATGCAATGAATAATGATTTATTTATTTTTTTCATTTGATTTTATTTTTGTTAATCAGCGTTCTGTTATTAATTAAGCATTCGTTGCTTTTCAGTTTATCCTGAGCGAAGTCGAAGGACGCACTTGTACGTTTATTTCGCTACTCAACCGCTGACGAGGCTTAAAGTCGCCGTCAGGGTTTCACTAACCCCGTCAGCGGTTGTAAACCCTGACGGCGGTTAAATTATTTATTCAACAAATACTTTTTCAACTCACTATTACTCGCTTTCAATCCTTCTGCTACCGATGCTGCATTAACAGTTGCTCCTGCCTCATTGGTATGTGTATGATCGCCCGGAAAAAATTTCTTTACTTCCTCTGCTCCCAACTTATCATATTTGTCAGCAGTTATTCCGTTTAAATCAATAAATACAATGCCTTCCTGTTCTGCTGTTTCTTTAGCCCATTTACCATAATCTTTATCTGCTCGTAATACTTTACCATCTTTAAATTCATTTCGCGGAATCATAGAGCAGATAACAGGTGTAGCTCCCTTGGCTTTGGCTTCACGCACAAATTTTCTTAAATAAAAACCATAAGTATGTACCACTTCAATACTGTCTTTCCATTGCAGTGAAACTGTTTCTTCACCTGTTCCTTTTAATACACCTCTATAACCTGCTTTTGATGTATCGGGCTTGCTGCCTTCATTATGGCCAAACTGCATGATTAAAAAATCGCCTGCTTTAATGGTTGATAATACTTTATCCCATCTTCCTTCTTTAATAAAAGTTCTGGTACTTCTTCCTGCCATTGCCTGATTGGAAATATTAATTTGAGTAGTATCAATAAACTGATAAAACATTTCGCCCCAACCGAATTGTGGTCTGTTTGTATTTCGTACCGTTGAATCTCCGATGATATAAATTGTTGGCTTTTCTTTATGCAATAATGCAAATGAAGAAAGCAGGATAAGTAATAAAAATGATTTAAAATATTTTTTCATATTTAATGATTGCTTATTGTTGCTTAAACCGCTGAAGAGGCTTTGAGCCGTCGTCAGGATTGTAAAACCCTGTCAATGGTTACAAACCTTGACGGCGGTTGACTTCTTTTACTTCACAACAGTTACAGTAACCGATGCTTCTTTCAAACCATCTGCTTTAGCAGTTAGTTTAATAATACCGCTATCTGCTTTTGCTTTTATAACGGCTATACATCTGCCTTTATAAGCCCAGCGTTCTGTAGCCTGATAAGGTTCTGTACTTGCAATATCGCCATTATCAACTGCAGCAATAACACCTGCACCTTCTATACTGAATTTAATTTTATTATCGGCAGTTAGAATATCATTACCGTTTTCATCGGTTACCATTGCAGTAACATAAACAACATCATCCCAATTATTTTGTATGGTTGGTTTATCAATACTCAATTTAATTTTTGCAGCAGCAGTTGCTGTTTTTAATTCCTGCTCAGCTACTACTTTACCTTTATTTCTGGCCACGGCTTTTAGTATTCCTTTTTGAAAAGGAAAGCTCCATATTCTGGCACTTGCATTATCTTCTGTTCTTCCTTTAACACCTTCCGATTTTCCGTTTAGGAATAATTCCACTTCATCGCAATTACTGAATACCTGTACCCTTGCTTCATCATAAGTATCAATATCTGTCGGTGTCCAATCACTTACCCAATCACCTGTTCCTGCATTGCCTTCTTTACGCATTACATACACCATCGGCTCATCGTTCCACCAACTTTTTCTTTGATAGGTATTGGCTTTTGTTCCGTTGGCTTTGTCATACAACCCTTGCCCGTTAGCTATTTTAGGCCAATCGTTTTCGCCTAAATAATCAAAACCCGTCCACAAGAATTGACCGCTCATATATGGCTTATCTCTTAATGCCAACCACTGGCTGATGACATGTGTATTCTCTGTGCCGATTACTTTCCATTCAGGATGTTTTTCATGTGCAGCAATCAATTCATTCTCTCTATAATTCTGCCCAACAACATCCATGCTTGCAGCTAAACCATTTTCATACACATGTGATAATGCAGGGCGAAACAAAGCCATTGTTACTAGGCGTGTGGTATCTAATGAATGAACTAAATCCTGCTGCATTTTATATTTTCTGAAACCGGATGTATCATTTAAGTTATCATGAATTTCATTGCCAATGCTATAGATAACAATAGAAGGATGGTTTCTATCTTTCAGAATAATATCTCTTGTATCTCTTTCCCACCAATCTTTAAAGTATAAATTATAACCTCGTTCTGCATTACTTTTTTTAGCTTCCCAAGTATCGAAAGTTTCATCCATTACTAAAAAGCCCATTTCATCGCAAAGGCTTAAAAACTCCGGTGCCACTGCATTGTGTGAAGTTCTGATTGCATTTACACCAACTTCTTTCAATAATTTAAACCTTGCTTTCCAAACACCTAAAGGCACTGCTGCACCAAATGCACCACCATCATGATGTAAGCAAACACCTTTCAGTTTTATATTCTTATCATTCAACCAAAAGCCTGTAGCTGCATCAAATTTGGCATTACGAATACCGAAGTAAGTTGTTGTTTCATCAACTGCTTTTTTATCAATAATAATTTTTGTAACTGCTCTGTATTGTTGTGTGTTTTCTAAACTCCACAATAAAGGTTGAACAATATTTATTTTTTGCTGCAATGCAATAACTGCATTGGCATTTAATTTTTGTTTAGTTTCTGAAGAAGTAACCATTGTTCCGTTGTGAGCGATAATATTTGTTTGAAGAACAATATTTTGCGGAGATGATGATTGATTATTGATGGTTGTTTGCACATTTACATCTGCACTGTTTGCTGAAACGTTGGCTGTGCTTACAAATACACCCCAATGTGCTACATGAACGGGTTGTGTTATAACTAAACGAACATGCCTGTAAATGCCCGCACCTGTGTACCAACGTGATGCAGGCTGCACACTATTATCTGCTCTTAGTGAAATGATATTAGCTTTATTTCCGAAGTAAAGATGACCGGTTAATTCATACTGAAAACTTGCATAACCATTAGGACGCTTACCTAAATGGTAGCCATTAATCCATACATCACTGTTGGCCATTATGCCATCGAATTCTATAAAGACTTTATTCTTAGCATCTGCTTCGTTTAATAAAAAAACTTTTCTGTACCAGCCGATACCGCTTGGCAAGAAACCGCCACCACGGCCTGTTGTGTTTGCTCTGTCATATGGACCTTCAATACTCCAATCATGTGGTACATTTATATTACGCCATGCAGCATCATTGAATGAGACCTGTTCTCCATTGTTTACATCTTCTTTTATAAACTTCCAATTATTATCGAATGATTGGATTTTGCGTTGTGCATGAACAATACTGATGCAGGACACTAAAAAAAGTAAAGCAAATTTTTTTTTCATATGTTTTATTTTGTCAAACCGCTGACGAGGCTAAAAGCCGTCGTCAGTGTTATTAGTTTTCGTCATTTCGAGATTGGGTTCTCGCCCAACGAGAAATCTGCCCTAACATAGGATGAGATTTCTCAGGCAAGAACCTTCGAAATGACGGTTACCATTCTAATTTTTCAATCTTTCCTTTTGCTCAATACCGTTTGCATCTTTAACAGGAGCAGGTTTTTTATCTATATCAATCACTACATTATTCCATTTCCAGTTTTTAGTTAACTCAAGTATACCAATAGCTGTAGCCTGTATAGTACAATCGGTAAAAACAAAATCGGTTAATAAAGATTTCTCATATCCTGCCCCGACAAAGGCAGTTTTTGCATTGGTAACTTTTACATTCTTTACATAAATATCTTTTGCATGTGGTGTTCCTTTTTCGGCAGGTTCAACTTTATGTAATAATGCCTTCCAATGCTGCGGAACAGAATCGTAATTATAACCTTTTGGTAATTCTGAATAACTGTAAGCAGGATACCAGTTTAAATTGAATTGAAATGCATTGTTCACAGAATCCATTACTGTGTTTTCAAAATAAATATCTTCTAATGTTCCGCCGCGTGTAAAGGCAGATTTTATTCTCAAACCGTTGTCTGTATTTCTTGCAAATAAATCTGTAGCCAATACATGCCTTATACCACCGGATGTTTCACTACCCAAGGTTACCAAGCCTGCTCCTTTTCTTGCCAAACATTTTCTGATAACTATATACTCGGTTGGTTTGTTAACACGCAAGCCATCCCAATCTCTCCCTGCTTTTAAACAAAAATTATCATCATTGCAATCAATATCGCAGTTCTCAATCAACGTCCAGGTAGATGAATCAACATCAATACCATCTGTACTTGGTCCGCTTCCATCTTCATTGTTTTTTATAGTAATACCATCAACTGTTAAGCGGGTTGAGTATAATAATTGAACTGTCCAGAAACCTGCATTTTTGAATGTTATTCCCTTTAATGTAACTTCATTTGCATTTTGCACTAAAAAAGTTCTTACACGTTTTGCATCGTAGTCAACAATCCAACGTAAACCTTTCTTATCATACTCTTTACGCATTGCCCAATATTTATCCCAACAAAATTTTCCTCTTGCATTTACAATGCCCTCACCTGTTACCGCAACATTTTTTGCATCTATTACATTTATTAATGCAGCAGGCCAACTTGTTTCAATACCTGCAATACGGGTTTGTATTTCAGGATAATCATTAAAGTTTTGTGAACCTATAATCAACACTCCTTTATCAATTTTCAAATGCACATTATTCTTTAAAAAAACAGAACCTGTTTTATAAATCCCTGCATTGAATGATACAATACCACCACCGCTTTTGCTGCATTCATCAATTGCTTTTTGAATAAATGCCGTTGCTGTTTTAGTTGTATCGTTGGCAACAGCTCCGTATTTATTTACATTGAATATTTGCTGAGAAGAAGGAAAACTTTTTGCACCTACTTTATTTACCCAGTCCATTTTAGTTTGTGCAAAAAAAAGGTTGCAGTAAAAAATACCGCAACCCATAAGTATTATTTTTTTATAATGTTTTAACAACATAGCGAATCAATCGTTTTTAGAGATTGAAAAGTAGTTTCGCTCTGCTGTTCAGCTATCCTGAAGTATCCTGAGAAGAATTATCTATTCATCAAAAGCTTTCACGGTAATTAATCCGCCTAATCCTGCTTTACTTCCTTTATCTGTTTCAATTAAAACACTTATAACCCTGTCTGTATTGGTAGATGCCGGAAAATCAACCACTACATCTTCTGTTGCTGCTGTGGTTTTATTGAACACTAATTTTTTATCAATCCATATTTCAGCTTTGCCTGTAATTGCTTTAAAAACAATTTTACCGCCGTTTATTCTTTGTGTTGCATAAGGTTTAAATGTTGTTCTGTACACTGCATAATTACCATCAGCAAAAGTTTGTAATTGACTGGGTCTGATTGATTGCCAGGTGTTTTGATCGTAAGCTGCTACTTCAACATTAGCATCTATTTTATTTGAAGAGAAAGGTGATACTCTCCATCTGTCTAATACCAGATAAGGACTTGCAACGGCTACAGCAGGAATCGGTTCCACTTCTTTTACATTGATTGAAACGCTTGCCTGTTGCAGGTTTCCGCATTTTGCAGTTAATGTTACTGTTCCTGAACTATTTAATTTGCTTTGCAGAATTACCTGTGCCCAACCATTGTATAAACTTATTTTAGTGCCTTTATCAGGTTCATGGCTATTAGCATCTCCATTACCCAAACCAATAATTTTTCCTGCACCGTTCACTTCAAATTCAATAGGCAAATTAGCTGTTGGTACATGTCTTCCTTTTGCATCCAATACTTCAACACTTACAGGTACTGCATCCCAACCATCTCCTGCAATTGCATTTCTATCTGCTGTTAATTGAATTTTAACGGGCTCTGTTGTTGTTTCAATTGCATACTTCGAAACTTCTTTGCCGTTTTTATAACCCACTGCTGCTAATGTGCCGGGTTGATAAGGTACATTCCAACTTATCATTTCATATTTATCAACTGCAGATTCCTGAATTAATTTTCCATTCAGATACAACTTTATTTTATCTGCATTTGTTTGGGCGATTACTTTAATATTTTTTCCAATACTATCTGCCGGCCAATTCCAATGCGGTTCTAAGTGAAGTATATTTTCATTCTCTAACCAAAATGCCTGATGAATATAAAAAGCTGTTTTAGGAAAACCGCATAAATCTAAAATACCAAAGCTTGAACTTACAGTCGGCCATTCCAAAGGTTGTGTTTCTCCTCTGTAATCAAAACCTGTCCATACAAAACCTCCTGCTATAAAAGGCCTTTCAGCTATTGCTTTCCATGCTTTACGATGTATTTCGCCCCAACTTGGTGCCACTTCATCATAAGATGCAATAACATGTTTCTTTTTATCGGTTACATATTCTCCTCTTGTCATTAATCCTGATACATCTTCTGAACTTGTAATAGGCAATGTTGGTCTTTCTTTATGAAATCTGTCATAATCTCTAATCTGATAATTGAAACCCATCACATCAACTGCATGAGACACATTGATTGAACTGAACAAACCACCGCTTTGTGCTGCTGTTACAGGCCTTGTGGTATCTAATTTTTTTACTTCCTTACTCATTCTTCTAACCATCTCATAACCACCTTCTGTGCCTTGCATCGGTTCTTCATTAAATACACTCCAAAGAATTATACTCGGATGATTTCTATCTCTTCTAACCATCCATTCTAATTGACGTATATATTCAGGTGCTATATTGAAGTTTCTGTTTTCATCCATTACTAAAACGCCCATCTTATCGCAGGCTTCTAATAATTCATTAGAAGGAGGATTGTGTGAACAACGGTATGCATTCACTCCCATTTCTTTTAACTTCCTTAAACGGAATTCCCATATTGAATTGGGGACTGCTGTACCAACGCCTGCATGATCCTGGTGGTTACAAACGCCTTTCAATTTTACATGTTTGCCGTTTAAGTAAAAACCGGAATCTGCAGTGAACTGAAATGTTCTGAAACCGCAATTGGTAAAGAAAGTATCTAATGGTTTTCCGTTTGAAGAAACAACTGTTCTTACTTTATACAGTACAGGGTTTTCTAATGTCCATATGGTTGGATTATTTACAGAAACTGAAAAGTTAGCAACTGTTTTGTCCAACACATTTATTGTTGCATTTGTTTTTGATTGAGCAATTACTTTATCAGCTTTATCAATTACTGAAGATTCAATTTCAACCGCAGTATTTTCCTTTCCTGAATTTTCTATGGTAGCTTCAACAGGTATCAACCATTTTCCGTTTTTATCTTTTATAGGATTGCTGTAAACACCGTCTGTAATAATATGAACAGGATTTGTTTTTACTAACCATGTATGTCTGTACATGCCTGCACCTTCGTACCACCAACCTTCCTGCGTATCTGCATCAACTTTAATTACTATATTATTTAAATCATCTCCATACTTTGCCATTGCAGTAATATCAATGTAGAAGGAAGTATAACCGCAAAAATTTCTGTGCAAGATTGTTCCGTTAAACCAAACCGTACAATTTGTTGCAACACCATCAAACTGTAATTCTAAATGTTTGCCCTTATCTTCTTTGTTTAATTTAAAATTTCTTCTGTACCAACCGATGCCTCTTTGTTTATAACCTTGATTGGAATTAGCAGTTGAATCGTAAGGGTTTTCTACAGCCCAATCGTGGGGAAGATTTAACAGTTGCCATTGTGTATCATCGAAACCTTGTGCTGCTGCACCCCAGGCTTTACCTGCTTTTGCATTGCTGTAACTCATATCCTGCCCTTTAATAACAGGCATGGGAATATCGCCCTGATAAAAACGCCAACCATAATCGAGTGATAATTTTTCTCTTGTTTTTTGTGCCTGAAGACTAATGTATGCTGTAATTAATACTACTAATGCTATATATTTTTTCATAGTACAATATGAGGTTATTGATTAATTGATTAGTTATTCATAGTCTCTTAATTATTGTTCAAAATTTTTTCTATGACCTGTAACTCATCATTACTGAAATGGAGATTTTGAATAGAAGCAACAGAATTTAATAATTGATTGGCACTGCTTGCACCAATCAAAACAGATGTAATTCTTTCATCTTTTAAAACCCATGCCAATGCCATTTGTGCCAATGTTTGATTACGTTGTAAAGCCAGTTCATTCAATGCGTTTACTTTTTGTAAAACAGTTTCATTCAACCGTTCTTGTGTTAATGCTCCGTTAGGTAGATTTCTTCCGACACGAGAATCTGAAGGAATTCCCTTTAAATATTTATCTGTCAGTAAGCCTTGTGCCAATGGAGAAAAAGCAATACAGCCAATGCCGTTTTCATTCAACAATTTTAATAATCCATCTTCTTCAACCCATCTGTCTAACATTGAATAACGTGGCTGATGAATTAAACATGGTGTACCCAATTGTTTTAAAATAGCAATTGCTTTAGCAGCATCTTCACTTTTATAGTTTGAAATACCAATGTATAATGCTTTGCCCTGGCGAACCATTAAATCTAATGCAGCCATTGTTTCTTCTAATGGTGTGTTGGGGTCCGGGCGATGATGATAAAAAATATCAACATAATCTAACTGCATTCTTTGTAAACTCTGGTGCAGGCTTGCAAATAAACTTTTCTTTGAACCCCACTCACCATAAGGGCCGGGCCACATATAAAAACCTGCTTTTGTTGAGATTAATATTTCATCTCTGTAAGCAGTGAAATCCTGTTTAAAAACTCTGCCGAAATTTGTTTCTGCTGCACCGAATGAAGGCCCGTAATTATTGGCTAAATCAAAATGAGTGATGCCGCAATCAAATGCAGTATGCAAAGTTTTTCTATACACATTTTCATCATCAACATCTCCAAAGTTTTGCCAAAGTCCTAATGATATTAGCGGCAATTGAATACCACTTTTACCGCAACGGCGGTATTGCATATTTTGATAACGATTGTCTGAAGCTGTGTAACTCATGTTTATTATTTTACTATTTATCAGTAAACTGTAAAGTATAATTTCCTTTAACAGCTTTATTAATTTTAAATGTTAACCTGTATAACTCTTTGCCCCAACTACCCGATAACTTTTTATCTGTTGGTGCAATTGATATCGTTTCAATAGTTGGCGTTTGCAATTCACCTGAATACAGCAAATAAACATTTGTAGTATCATTTACTGCAAATGTTAATTTACCGCTTTCTATCTGTGGTTTTTTAAAACACAATATATATAAGCTGCTGCTATCATTATTGTATTGCAGTTGAAAATTATCAGTAACAGTTACTGCATTATTCTTCAATATAATATCTCTTTTCCAGAAATTAATTCCTGCTTTTGCAGGATATGCTTTCGAGATATCCATACTTAATTTTCTTACATCTGCATTATTGATAAAAGAAACGTTGGTTGCTTTATACTCAGCACCGGGTAATTGTTCATAACCGTTTACAGAGGGTAGATTATGATAGGAGGAACGCATCGTCCATATTTCATATCGCCTGCTGCTAAAAGTTTGTGCGGTGTAGTCTCCAACGCCTGCATCAACTATCACAGGCTGTCCATCATAATATAAAATGAAATTGCCAACATCATTATGGTTATGGCTTTCGTTATTATGCCCGCCTAATGCTCCAACAAAAAAACCTTTTACTGTTCCTTCATTACTTCGCATGGTTACAACTTGTGTTTGAGGCAACCATGATTGTGCAGGAAAAGGAAATTTAGGTTGAACTGTTTTTAATTCATTCAATACATCAATAGAATATAATGGTCTGAATAATGCACCGGTTGCTGTTGTATAAATTCTTTCTTTATCAGGTTGTAAAATAGCAGCTGCAAACTGCATCATTAAACTATCATTACATCTTTTTCCGTATAAAAATAATGTGGTTGGCAAATGAGCAACTTTAGCAGGTGCATCAGCAAAATTCACGTAATAATTCTGGTTAATGTGCAGTTTATAAATGTAAGCCCCCATTGCTTTAATTAAAGGCTGCTGATAAATATTTAATTGCTTGTCAGAAAGTTTATACAATAATTCCAGACAGTCTAATAATGCACCGGGAGCTTCTGCCCAATAGGCCGGGCCTTCATCGCAGCCTCCATCATCGGGGTAACCGTTAATAAATTTATCAATGCTTTGTACAGCTTTATAAACCAATGCTGCTCTGTTTTTCAGGCTATCACTACTTAATAATGCAACAGTTAAAACATTACTGTTAATCCACGGGTTCCAGTTATTTGGTTTAGAACCATTCTTAAAACCCATCCAGCCGAAATCTTTTGTTATGTATGGAATAATGATTCTTCTTTTTAATTCCTGTTGTATCCTTTCATGAATTGTTGGTGAGGTTTTGCTGAATTCATCCTGTAATAAAAAATCTGTCCAACTCATTAAGCTTCCCGTTTCAGCTGCAAATAAATCAATGATGTTCTCATTGATATCGGGTAAACCTTTTGTTCTTTTATTATATTCTCCGATATGAGCGGGAATGCCCCAGAAGCTTTCTTCACAAATCAGCCAGGTGCCATTAATAATATCATTCAGAAATCTTTGCTTGCGTTCAATCATTTCTGCCAACACTAATGTGCCTAAGCGTTTTCTTCTGGCAAATAGTAAATCTTCATAATGTGTTCTGTTACCGTTTTGAACATATTCCATAAAAACAGTAACAGGCAAATAAGGCCAATCTTTATTCAAATACTTTTCAGCTTCTTTTATGTATTGATGTTGTATGAAGTCTGAAATTTTTGTTTTTAAGATTTCTGGATGATTAATAAAATCGAATAAAGCATTTGGCTGAAAGTTCTGTAACCATTGCTGAATTTGGGTTTGCTGCAAATTGCCTGACAAAAAATTTCTTTCCTGAGCATTACCCAATATGCATATGCTGCAAATAATAATAAAACAAAGCTTTCTCATTTTATAAAGGTAACAGTTGCTATGGTTACAGGCCCGAATAAACCACTGGGTTTCGGTTGCCATTTACCCGCAGTAAACAAACCGTTGGCATCTCTGTTTTCAGGTTTTCTTGCAGGAAAATTGGTGTTATAAAATTTCTTCCAAACTATATTGCATTTATCCAGGTCTGCAATTCTGTTAGCCATTCCGTTAGTAACTTTTACTTCTAACAAATTATTTTCTTTTAATTGTGAAGAAGGAATAGTTAGCTGGTAAACAGGGCCTAATAATGTTGCAATTCTATTTCCGTTTATAAATACTTCTGCCGATTCTTCTACTTTTCCAAGATCAATCAAATAAGCAACAGCGTTGGCTTTTGGCTTATTGAAATGCGTTGTATAAGAAGCTGTGCCAGAAAATATTTTCACATCATTTCCATCAAGATTTGTCCATGAGCCTAATATGGAATTGCTTACTGCTGCCGGTAAAGTTGGCCCGCCACTTACAAAATTTATATTCCATTTATTTTCAAGAGTAATTGCTTCTCCAACTTTTTGATAAGGATATTTATTACCTGCTAATTGCTTATTACCTGTTTGCAAAATGCAACTTTCACCGGTGTTTAATTGCAGGTAAACTTTAGTAATTCCTTCTTTAAATTTTTCAGTTTTAGTAATGCCTGTTTTTAAAGTCATGGGATTATATAAAACAACGTTATTTTCTTTAACAGCTAATTCAACCCATCCATCAAAGGGTTTACCGCTTTTGTTTGCAATAAAATAAGTATGCCCATCTGTTGTACTTCTTCTATTGTATTGCAAGCCTTGCTCTAACATTGTTTCTTTTCTAATTGTTGCAGCATCTAATAGCATTTGCAGATTATCGTCAATAATAAATTTTCCTTTCCCAACTGTTGCAGTTAGCACATTATTCTCTTTTGAAAAATTTATTTGCTGCAAGCGTTTATCATAAGCTTCCTGCTTTTGTTTCAAGCCTCCATAACCCGGAACATTTTTTGGCAAATTTTTATACACTAAAATTGTTGCACCATTCTTTGCCAATACAATTAATTTATCTAATGTTTCTAAAGGAAGAAATTTTACATTAGGTATTAAAATAGTTTGATAGTTGTGCTTACTTGATTGAATAGCATTACCACTATTAGAAAGTTGTTCAACAATCTGTTTATCAGAAACAAAATCGAATGCATAACCGTGTTCTAATAAATATTCTGAGTTCTTGTTAAAACCTGTTTGCTCAAAGCCTTTCATGCCATCAAAATGTTGCAGCATAAAATTTCCGCCTTCACTAAACTTATCTGCAATAGGAAAATAAACCAATACATCATTATCAGGTTTTGCTCTTTGTAAAAAACTCTGACAACGAGCCACATAATTATTTAATGTACCGAAATCTTTCCAGAAACTATTGGCAGGCGTAAAATGTACAGCAGCGTAAAACAACCAGCCAGGCCATGTTTCATTTTGCGGAGAATAATTGGTGCCATGCCAAAACACATGGTTTACCCCACCAACAAAATATTTATCAACTGCCTGTTTTACATCGCCTAAAGAAGATTGAAAATGTTCATCTAACCATGTTGCAGTTTCTGATGATGCTAAAGGTTTGCCCATTACATTGGCTGTTGATGTTGCAAACTTAAAACGCAATACATCTTCTCCTTCGGTTTCAGGAATATCTACTACTGCATAACAATCTAAAATGTTTGCCGGAGAACCATGACTTTGATTACGAACCATTTTACCTTTTGCAGCAGCCCAATGCTGCCAGGGCTTTGTAAAGTTGTCTAATATTAATTCTGAAATAGTTTGCCGGTAATCATACAACACTCTTGCATTTTTATCTGCATTGTCTTTTTGATACAATGCCGGCAGTTCATTTCTTAATTCATAACCTCTTCTCTTTTTAAATTCATTAAAAAAGTCGGGCGTCCAATTGCTTTGTCCTTTGGCATCATCTACTTCATAACTATCATTAAAAAAGCTTCTTATGCCGGTTATATCTTTCCCTTTAAATGCTTCATCAAACCTGTTTAAATAGTGTTGTAATGCAGTTGAAGAAAAATGATCTATTACATCTCCTTCACCGCCAGGAGCAGCACGTTCAACCATCTTGCCATGCCATCCCATAAAGAGTGCATATAAAGTCCAGTTGCCTTGTAATGCAGTCCAGTTAAGCTTTCCCGCAGCATCAACTTTATTGGTTAAGTCCATTACTTCACCTTTATCTGAGAAAGCCATTAAACTTGTTACAGGTAATATTTTAGGAAAGCGAACCTGATCGAAAGCATAGGTTTGTAAATTTTTATTGGTTGCAATCGGATAAGACAAAGTATTGATATCTACTTTTTGCCTACTTTCTGAACGGTAAAATACTTCCTGCTGAAACATAATTTTTTCATTTAATGTTTCACCTTCTTTTAAAGTATAAATTTTATAATTAATATTTTTACAGGCATCAGTTGGTGTAACCCAAGGCCCGCCAAAGGGCCAGCCTGTTGCATTTGCCAAATCAATACCCATGTTTAAACGTTTGGCTTCACTTAAAGTGTGTTGCAACATTTCCATCCACTTATCAGATAAGAAATTAATAAACTCACTTTCATGCCCGTGTACACCATAAATGGGGGTTATTTCTAAACCACCTAATCCTGCTTTTTCATACAGGTTCATAGCTGCAGTTAAATCTTTTTTATTTACTGCACTTCCTTCCCACCACCAACGGGTCCAGGGTTTATTGGTTTGCGTTATTACCGGCCATTTAATTTGTGAATGAACATTTATTGATGCCAAAACAAGAACAGATACAATAATTTTTTTCATTATGTGTTAGATATTACTTTTAATTTATTGACAACTGCTGTCAGGGTTTGCAACCGCTGACGGAGTTATCTTTCTAACTTCTCTTTATTTCCACTGCATACACATCTTCTTTACCTTCAAAGTTGGCACGAAAGATTACCCATTTCCCATCGGGACTGAAATGTACATTGGGTTCTAAACGATACTGATGAAACTTCATATTTACTAATCTTTCACTTTGCATACTATCTCCCTGCGGTGTAAAATAATAAATCCACATACCATCTTTTGCTTTAGCTACCTGTGTATCATTACCACCATCGCCGCAAAAATGTTTCATATCATCTGTTATATTAAAATGAATGCTCCATTCATCCCGTTTTAATCTGTATTTCTTTTCTTCCCCTGTTTTTATATTTGTACCTGCTATAAAAAAGTTTACAGAACGGGGTTGCTGCAAATCAAACCAAATTGTTTTACCGTCGGGTGCAAACCATTCATGCCCTGCAATTTCCATATCCATCGTTCTTTTATGCATTAGCTTAACTTCTTTGGTATTAATATTTATCGTCCAGATTCTATCAAGCTTATGCCAAGGCCCTTCATGACAAAACATTAATAACTCAGGTTGTGTTGGAGAAAACTGCACATGCCCTATCCATGTATTTTCTGTATGTATTTTTTTAAGCTCTCCTGTTTTAATATTGATAGTAAATAAATCGTTAGGTAAATGAGCATCAAAAATTCTATCGAAGAACTGACCTTTTTCAGGATATTTTTTTAAAATTTCCTTTTGTTCATCACTTGCTTTTGCTCCCGCTAAAAAAGTTTCATCTGCATTAACAGTTGCAATACTTCCTTTATAATCATCAGGAAAAGTAAAGATTAATTTAGTCTGTTTGGTATTGATGTTCACTGAAAAAACACTGTCTTTAATCTGATAATACAAATTATTGAATTTATGAGCTATAATCTCACTACCTACTTTTCCATTGACGTTGGTAATTTGTTCAACTACTAAAGTTTTTAAATTAACAGTATAAGCTTGTCTTCCGCCTGCAGCGTCAGTTCCATAAAAAATCATTCTATCACCTTCATCCTTTTTTTGAAGTATAAAGGGATTATTATGAAAATAAAAACTTGAATTATTTCCTTCTCTTCTGGTTAGCTTAATTACTTTATGATGTGTGTCTTTATCAATCCATTCATCAGGCATTTTTTGTCCGCCTGTCTGCATTTGCTGCTGTGCATGAATGTTTATACAAAAAATGTAAATGCCAATAAGTATTGTCAAAAATTTTTTCATATGTGTTTGTTATTTTTTTTAATTACCATCAGGTTTGGTGCTGCTTACAAATGAGCTTTGCGGCCAATAAAATTTTTCAAATGCATCCGGCTTTGCAGGATTGAACGCAGCAATATCTTTTCTTAAAAATTTTGCAAAAGGGAGATTTTGTTCTTTAATTGATTGAACAATACATCTTGCTAGTTCATAAGCTCCATACGGACTGAAATGTGTATTATCTTTTAATTCTGTTGGTTGATTGGGAAATGTATTGGCAGGATAATGTACAAATGCTTTTAAAGATAGTTCAGGGCCCCAGGCTTCATACAATATTTTACTCATTGCATTCAAATCAATCACAGCAACATTCTCTTCTTTGCCTGTTTGCCTCATGGCTTCCGGAAAATCTTCTAAGGTGTTGATGATATGATTGGCTGAATCAAAACTTCTTCTGTTCATAGATGTTACTAAAACAGGTGTAACATTTCTTTTTCTTGCCTCAGCAATCCATTCTTTTAGTGTTTGCTTATACGTTGTGAAAGGGTCTAAGTGGCTGCCACCGGGCTTTTGATCGTTATGAGCAAATTCAATAAACAAATAATCACCCGGTTTAATCATACTCCAAACTTTCTCTAATCTTCTTTCACCTTTAAATGCTTTTAATGTTTCGCCGCTTTCAGCATAATTAGCTATACAAATATTTTCTGCATCAAAAAAATCAGGAAACATTTGCCCCCATGCTGCCCAAGGCTCACGGTCTTGATCTACTACAGTTGAATTACCGGCTAAGAAAATAGTTGTTGCTTTTGTGTTGGGTGTAATTTCAATACCACAAACTTTTGCAGCAGTATCATTAAATTCTATGGTTAATAAATTATCCCAATGCAGGTAAGAAAACTCCCTTGGTTTTAAACGTACTTTACTAACGGCGTTTCCTTTCTTATCTCTTATAATGCTATCCTTGACATGTACCGTAAAAGTTTTGGTAACAATTTCCCCTTTTTTGGTTTTACTATTTTCAAAAAATAATCTTCTGCATTCTGCACGAACTGTTGTTGCACTTGTTCCTTCAACATCACCTAAAAAAAGTTTTACATCATAATTTCCTTCGGGAAGTTTAACAGAAAAATAAAACGGCTTTGCTGAAGTAATAAAATCATTGGTTAAATAATTCTTCCCTTTTCTTTCTATTGATTGAACAACAGAACCTTGATCAAAGCCATAACCTGTTTGATAACTGAATTTTGTATCTGCTGTAACTTTTGTATAACCATCGGCACATTTACTGTTTCCAAAATCGAATTTGAAACTATTTTGAGCATGAAGACTGAAAATAAAACAACTGAAAATAAATACACTGATTGAGTTTTTTAAGGCTTGCATTTGGCAATCGTTTACTGCGTGAATGTATTATGGCTTACATCCCGTTTCATCCTGAGCTATCCTGTAATGCTACTTTATTTCAACAGGGATTTTTATTACTGAAAAAGATGATGGCGGTAAACTGATTATCAGTTCATTATTGTTTATAGCAATTGTTTGCTCAACAGGTTTTATGTTTTGTGGCTGTATAAAATTATTTACATCAGCTATATTATTTGATGTTAGCAACTGCATAACAGCTTTATTATTTATCTTTTTCAATCCATTCAATTCGATAGTATAATTGATTGAAGTTGCATTGACATTTGCAAGTTTAATAATGACTTCCTTTTTGTTTTTATCAATTACAGCATTGCCGTAAACATTATTCTTTCCAGCAATAGTTTCTCCATCATGCAACATGCTTATTACATGTGTTCCTTTATTAGTTGAATACATTTGCTGCACATAATAATTAGGTGTTGCATAAGATTGCAAACTGTTAAACCAAATTAAATCGGGTGCCCATTGCCATGCATCAATATGTGCAAACAAAGGGGCGTAAGAAGCCATGTAAACCACACCTGCATTGCGTTCTAAGCCTGTCATAAATGCTGCTTCCGCTAATGCACTCTCCCAATTATTTTTCTTTTCACCATCGTTGGTTAGTTTAGAATGTGCTGCATATTCCCCTGCAAAAACTTTGCTTCCTTTTCTATCATAGTTATCATAATGTTTGACGTTTTGTAAAAACCATTCGGGTGCACGGTAATAATGTTCATCAATTAAATCTGCCCCTAACTTTCTTAAGGTATCATTCAAAAAATTAAAACGTTCTCCATCAGGATCAGTTCCTGAACTATTAACCAATTGTATGTTTGGATATTTTGCTTTGATGGCTTTTGTAAAAGCGATATTTCTTTCAATGTATTGAGCTCCCCAATTTTCATTTCCAACACCCATCATTTTTAAATTAAATGGTTTGGGATGACCCATTGCAGCACGTAGCTTTCCCCATTTAGTGGTAATACTTCCGTTAGCAAATTCAATTAAATCTAATGCATCTTGTATAAATTCTTTTTCATTTTCTATAGCAGCAACTTCTGCACTGTTGAACTGACAAGCCATACCGCAATTCAATATGGGCAAGGGTTCTGCACCAATATCTTCTGCCAGTAAAAAATATTCATAAAAACCTAAACCATAAGATTGAAAATAATCGGGTGTTAGTTTGTTTTTAAATTCTGTATTCCAACGATTGATGATTAATTCCCTGTTTTCAATAGTACCAACTGTTTTTTTCCATTGGTAACGATTGGCTAAATCTCTTCCTTCAACAATACAACCACCGGGGAAACGAATAAAACCGGGTTTTAAATCTGCCAGCCATTGCACCAAATCTGCACGCAGACCTTCAGGTCTTTCTTTCCATGTGTGTTGAGGGAATAATGAAATCATATCAACATCTATAGTTCCCTTGCCCTGTAACAATACATTCAGCTTTGCTTTTGAACAAGTATCATTTGAAGTGAATGATACTTTGTATTTTTTCCAATCGTTTGTGAAATTTTGCAAGGATGCAGTTCCTAATTTCTTTCCGTTTGTTCCGATTAATTCAACAATTATTTTAGCATTACCTTCTTTCTTCCTTACCCAAACAGAAAAATTGTATTGTTCATTTTTCTGAATACCCATTCCGCGAAAACCTTCATTACTTAATCCATACTCACCATTTATTGTATCGCTTGAAATACGCAAATAGCGTGGGTTTTGAGGTTTCAGTTGTGCATCATTAATTACTAATAACTTTCCATTACCGCCATTTTGTTTTATTTCTTTCCATCCCATTAATGGTGTTGTAAATTCAAATGAACGATTCTTTACCAATTCGGCATAAATACCACCATCCGCTGCAAAGTTGATGTCTTCAAAAAAAATGCCCCACATCGTCGGTTGAACAGGAGCAATAATTTTAGATGCTTCAACTATAATTTTATTTTGGGCAACAACATTAGTTAAGCAAAATAAAAATGCTGATAGGTATAGGATTATCTTCTTCATATTAATTCACAAATTGTAAGGCACTATCATTCATACCAAACTTAAACTGCTTAATCATCTTTATAATTTCACTGCCTGCTAATAATACAGGGCCATAACCATGAGCAGCATACACATTTATCGGACGGTAATAATAAAATGCAGGCTCAAAAGCCATTCCCGTTCCAACACAGGTGCCTTCTACCTGCCCTTTATCATTTACTTTAGTTGTCACTGCATTCCATGCTAATAAACACATGGGGCCATAAGCTTTCGCATCTAACCATTTTCTGTTAATACCTTTTGCAACAGCATAAGCATAAATTGCTGTAGCAGAAGTTTCTAAATAAGAATCTTCTCTATCTAATAACTGATGCCAAAAGCCTTGCCCTGATTGATATTTAGCCAATCCTTCAACATGCAATTTGTATTGTTGCATAACAGCTTTATAAGAAGGATGTGTTGTTGGCAATACATCTAATAATTCTGCCATTGCCATAACAGCCCAACCGTTTGCCCTTGCCCAATGAAACTGCGGATGCGGTTCCATACCTTCAACCCAACCATGCATGTATAATTTTTTTTCTTTATTAAACATACGTTGTGAAAATTGCAGTACTTGTTTACAGGCATCATCAAAATATTTTTGATTGCCTGTTAATTTACCCATTTGTGCCAATGCAGGCACACTCATAAATAAATCATCTAACCATAAAGTATTTGGTAAAGGCCTCATTCTTGCCAATGTTCCATCTTTAAACCGAAATTGCTTATTAAAAATAAAATTCATGTAATTATCAACCATTGTTCTAACATCAGCATTGGCTTCTGTTCTTATTAATTTTATAGATGCTGCACACATAGCACCTGCATCATCTAATGCTTCAGGGTTAACAACAGACCTTAATGGATTTGAGTTAAGATGATATGTTTCATATAGCTTTTTAAAAGTTGCGTAACTACTTGCTAAAGCCTGTAATTTTTCTTTTGTATAATTGGCATACTTAGCATCACCCGTTGCTTCAGAAGCATTCAGCATGCCAGCATAAGTAACTCCCCATTCATAACTTGTAATTCTGAAATCTCCTTTTTGAAAAACAGTATTCGTATCAACCTGTGCAGGATTCACAACCTCTTTTGTTTTTTTATTGATGAAAGCCGCAGTTGTATTTGCGTTTATGTAATTGTAAACTTTATCTAATGTTTTAACAATGTCATTTTGTGAAGGCACTATATAAGGAATAGCATATTCAGGTTTTGAAGCATGCAAATTAGCATCTGTCGACTGAGTAAAAGTAATAGTATATAAGCAAGTACCAATAAGTAATGCTGTTAGTTTTCTGTATGGCATAAGCAATGTTTATTAAGCTGTAACCGCTTGTGGTAACGGTTTAAAATATTTCAATTCTATTAAATCTGATGGAACAGGCTTGTTGTTCCATGCGTTATGAATAGCTAATGCTGCACCTCTTGCAGTGCTTTGCGGAATAGATGCTGCAAACACTTCTACTTCCGGAAAAGCAGTTGCCAGCAAATTCATGTACACCGCATTTTTACTAAAACCGCCATCCACAAAAATTCTCGTTACTTCTTTATTTAGAATAAATGATGTGGATGTTTTCTGCTGCATAATAATATCATACATAAACTGATGATAGGCTTCTTTATAAGAATTAAATGCATTCAAATCTCTTGAAGCGAAAGCAGAAACATTTATACCAACAGCCACATTGTAATTCTGTTGCAACTGTTCAACACTTTTTATTAATGATGCATCAAACAAAACAGTTTTATAATAGCCTGCTTCAACATTAAAATGGGCTGCAAATTTCTTAACTGTTTCTTCATGCTCATAACCTGCAAACAACCTTGATGCTTTTACTGGTTTTGCATGATAACTCATATAACACAAACAATCATTCTGTAATTCATGTGCAGTTAGCGGAACATTATTAAAAGGGTTTAAACTGATACACCAGGTACCCGTTGATATTAAAACAAAGGGTTCATGAAAATTAATTAAGTATGGAATTAATGCAGCAGAACTATCGTGTAAACCAATACCACATTGAATTTCATTAGCATTGCTTTTAAAAGACACTGTTGTTGTTCCTTCTAAAACAGGAGCTAATTTTTCTGCAACACCTTCATTAATAACCCAATCGTGATAATGATTTGTTTGAAAATTCCAAAGGTTAGTATGGCAGCCAATACTTGTAATATCACTGCAAGTATTATTAGTAATTAAGTAACTTATGTATTGCGGTAAATGCAATGCATACTTAATCTGCTTAAAAATTTCAGGTTGCTCATACTTTAATCTATACAACTGCATTCCGCTGTTTAAACTACCCAATACAGGTGAGGCCGTTACCACAGAAAAATTTTCTTCACCGCCATAATCTGAGTAAAACTTTTCTTTTAATGTTGGCGGAAATGGTTTTAAATAATTGTATAAAGGCGTTAATGCTTTGCCTTCTTCATTCACATAAACAAAGCTGGCACCATAAGTTGAAAAGTTCATTGCTTTAATACTGAACGCAGTATTATTTAAAACCTGCAAGCCTGCATCTTTTATCCATGCAGTTAATGCAGCAATATCTTCACAGGCATCGCCATCTTCATCAACTGTTTCGGGTAATGTAGTTGAAGTTTCAAACACAACTTGATATTGTTCATCAAACAAAAACAATTTTTTATTTGTTTTACCGATATCAAATATGGCAATAACAGGTATGCTCCCGGCCCCTGAAGGGGAGTAGGAAAACCCGCTATCATATATAAATTTATTTCTGTTGAACATATTTGTCTACTCCCTTTAGGGTTGGGGCTTACAATCCCGTTGCAACTGTTTTTTCCCCTCTCTCTTTAATTAATTGTTCACGTACTTTTTCTGTTCTGAATAATTGCAAAGGCTGTAATGCACCGCCGGACTGTATTCTGGCTTCTGCTACCAAAGATTTTGTATCTGTTCTGTATGCTTTTTGAATTATCTCTTGTGCTAAAACAACATCATTAACTTCCTGAGCAGCTTTCAATGCGTTGGTATCAACCAACAAGGCTTGTGCATAAGCATTCATAATAGCTTCAACAGATTGTAATAAATCTTCTAACGGGTCTTTCACGTTATGGCTTGCATCAATCATCCAGCCTAAGTCTTTGGCATGGTTCATTCCTTTAGCATCCATTCCTTCCACCAATTCATTAAATATTAAGAATAATTTATACGGGTTAATACTGCCGACAGTTAAATCATCATCGCCATACATACTATCATTAAAATGAAAACCACCTAATTTTCCTTCATTCAATAACAAAGCAACAATCTGCTGAATATTTGCATTAGGCAAATGATGCCCTAAATCAACCAATGTATAAGCCTTGCTTCCCAACTTGTTTACATAGGTAAAAGATTGGCCCCAATCTGCCACTGTTGTTGAATAAAAATTAGGTTCATAAGCCTTGTACTCAACAAATACTTTCCAGTCATCCGGTAAAGCTGCATAAATTTCCTGCAAGCTTTCTAAGGTGTTATTAAATGCCTGACGAAAATTTAATTGACCGGGAAAACAAGAACCATCTGCCAGCCAAACTGTTAAGGATTTTGAGCCTAATTCAATACCATGTTTAATTACTTCTATATTATGGTCTATCGCTTGTTTACGGGTTGCTTTATTTACATGTTGCAAAGAACCAAACTTATAACTGTATTGCTGATTAGTCTGGTCTTGAAATGTATTAGAGTTAACTGCATCAAATTGTAAACCATATTGTGCAGCCAAAGCTTTGGTTGCTTTTGCATCTTTGGGTATATCCCAAGGAATATGTAATGATATAGCACCGCTTGATTGATTTAACTGATGTAACAAACCAACATCTTCCATTTTTTCTTCTAAATTTCTGGGTTCGCCACCACCGCTGAATCTTCCGAAACGTGTACCACCCGTACCTAATGCCCATGATGGTATAGCAATCTGAAACGCTTTTAATTTTTCAATAACAACATTTACATTATCAATATCCGCACTAATAAAATCTAACTTTTTTTTATGTTTTGAAAATTCCTGTTCGTTGTGTTTAGCAATCGTTTCTTTATTAAAAATCATACTGTATGTTTTGTATTGTAGTTTGTTAAGGTAAAAAGAAAACTTCTTTTAAAGGAATGCTTACGGGAGAATTATCAGGATTCGATTCCATAATATCTTTCATATATGCCCACCATTTTTGCATTACTGCATGCTTGGGTAAATCGTCTAACGCTTTTGGGTCTTCCGCTTTTAAAACACCAAATAAACTGTTGGTAGTTTCATCTAAAAAAATTGCATATTCACTAATACCTGTTTGTTTAAGCAGTTGTTCTAAATCGGGCCATAAAGCATCGTGCCTTTTTTTGTATTCTTCTTCAAACCCTTTGTGCAACTGCATTTTAAATGCTACTCTGTTCATAAGTTAGTATTGGTTTAAAAAAATATGGGTTGACCGACTGGAAAGCCACCAACCCTTTATACTTGCTGTAGAAAAGAAACTGATTTGATTAACGTACAAATGCTGTGGCTACTCCACCATCTACATTCAGAATATTACCTGTTGATTTATTCAACAATCCGCCGACAAATGCATAACAGGCGTTGGCAATATCTTCAGGCAAAATCACTTCATTCATTAATGTACGTTTTGCATAATAAGCAGGTAGTTCTTCAACAGTAATGCCGTAAGCTTTAGCACGGCCTTCTGCCCAACCGCCGGCCCAGATATTACTATCAGCAATAACTGCATCGGGGTTTACAGTGTTTACCCGAATTTTATCACCACCTAATTCAGCAGCTAATAAACGTGTAAGATGTGCCTGTGCTGCTTTTGCACTACCGTAACCTGCATTGTTGGGTCCTGCAAACACAGCGTTTTTAGAAACTATGTTTACAATATCTCCGCCAAAGCCTTGTTTACGCAACACTTCAACGCCGGCTTTAGAAACAAGGAACTGGCCTTTTACTAAAATATCATATAATTTATCCCAATCTGCAATGGTATGGTCTGTAATAGATTTTGAAATACTGATACCCGCATTATTAATAATAATATCAACACCACCGAATGCCAATGCAGCATCTTCAAATGCTTTGGCAATGCTTGCTTCATCTGTAACATTTAATAAAGTTGAAGCTGCTGTATCTTTCCCGAAAGATTTTTGAAACTCTGCTATTGCACCATCTAATCTTTCCTGATTAATATCATTCAACACCACACAGGCTCCTTCTTCTGCAAACTTTTTTGCTATTGCTTTACCAATGCCACCGGCACTACCTGTAACCAATGCCACACGACCGCTTAATAATTTTGGTTTCGGCATGCGTTGCAACTTGGCTTCTTCCAATAACCAATATTCAATATTAAAAGCCTCCTGACGAGGTAATGAAGTATATGCTGAAACTGCTTCTGCACCACGCATTACATTAATGGCGTTAATATAAAACTCAGCAGCTACTCTTGCAGTTTGTTTATCTTTTGAAAAAGTAAACATGCCAACACCGGGATATAAAATAACCACAGGGTTTGCATCGCGAATGGCAGGACTGTCAGGATGTTTGCAAGTTTCGTAATAATCGGTATACATTTTACGATATGCTTCAAATAACGGTTGTAGTTTTTCTTTAATATCTTTTACGTTGCTTAAATCTTCTGAAGGTGTAAGATTTAAAACCAACGGGCTGATTTTAGTACGAAGAAAATGATCAGGACAAGATGTACCTAAAGGAGCTAATCTTTCCAAATCATTTGAGTTAATGAATTGCAATACTCTGTCATCATCAGTAAAATGACCAATCATTTTTGTTTTTGATGAACAGAAGCCACGTAACACAGGAGCCAATACTGCTGCTTGTTTCAGCCTTTGTTCTTTTGGTAATGATTGAATTTTTTCGCCCCCGAAAATCGGTCCTTTCTTTCCATAATTATCTTCTAAATAAGCTGCACATCTTTCAATAACTTCTAATGTGTTAATATAGCTTTCGTAAGCAGTATCACCCCATGTAAACAAACCATGAGAGCCCAACATAATACCGCGAATACCCGGGTTTTCATCTAAACATTGTTTTAGCTGAAGACCTAAATCAAAACCGGGTTTTTGCCAATCAACCCAACCGATCGTTCCGCTAAATAATTCCTGTGTAATTTTTTTACCATCTTTTGCTGCTGCAATGGCAATAGCTGCATCAGGGTGCAAATGGTCTATATGTTTAAAAGGAAGAAAGCCATGCAAAGGTGTATCAATAGATGGTGCTTTAGAAGCTAAATCGTAAATGCAATGATTAAATAATTCAACCATTTCATCTTCATGCTCAATACCTCTGTAAATATTTTTTAAAGCTCTTAGCCTGTTTATATATAAAGCTGCCAAGCCATTGCGTTTAATAGAACCTAAGTCTCCGCCACTTCCTTTAACCCACATAACTTCTGTTTCTTCACCGGTTAACGGGTCTTTAGCCATTGCTTTGCAGGAAGTATTTCCGCCGCCATAATTGGTAAGACGTAAATCTGCACCTAATAAGTTTGAACGATAAATAAGCAAAGCAACTTCATCACCAGCCATAGCTGCTGCTTTTTCTTCATCCCACAAATAACTTACATGTTTAAAAGTTGCTGCTGTAATTGCCGACATACAATTTTTTTTATTTTAAAAATTTCTTTTAACTGTAGTATTATAAAACTGCTTTTAAATTGAAGAGATAAGACAATTAAAATGCTTTCATCCCCCAAACTATTGCAATGTTTTTACTGTTTAAGAGAATTGCCATAACCTACAATCAATACAGAAAGTATAATGGTGGCAATTCCTATTGTTATTGTTGTAATTGTTTTTTTACTGGTTCCCTTCCATTCTTTTAATGCTAAGCCCCATGCATTGGCAACAAGGATAATGAAAGACATATGCAAAATCCATGAACTTGCACCATTGCCCATTTTACTTTCGCCCATACCATAAAAAAAGAATTGTAAGAACCACGTAGTACCGCCTAAAGCACATAACAGATAATTTTTAAGCAAAGGAGTTTGTTTGTTGGAATAATCTCCGAAGGTTTTGTTGCGTGCATTTAAAATCATACACCAAATAAAATTGGTGGTTAATCCACCCCAAAGTATAACAACAAATATTACGTTATTTTTAAAAATGAATTCATGATTAGTTTTTGGATGATTAATGAGCCATTCCTTCCAAACATCATTATAGGCTTTTAGAGATAATCCATTTATATCTATTCCGCTGCCTTTTAAAACAGTACCCTTCCATGCATGATTAGCGACTTCACTCATAGTACTTCCTGCTTCAATACCGAAAGAAAAGCAGGCACTTAATACACCTGATATTACTGCTAATATTAAACCCTTGGTGATCTGAAATTCACTGCCTGAGCCATCTACATGCGATGAACCGATTTCTTTATCCTTTCTTCCACCTGCTTTACCGCAAATAACTATACCAACAATACATAACAGTAAGCCTACCAAAACCAATTGTCCCCAATGGTTACCGAATAAGTCTGTAATTGTATCTTTTCCTGCAGTTGGATTAAAATAATAATAAATAGAAGGAACCAATGCACCAAAGAAAGAACATAGCCCAAGAATAATGGAGCTTCCTAAAGCAACGCCTAAATAACGTACACCCAAGCCATACGTTAAACCGCCGATTCCCCACAATAAACCCATTAAATAAGTATTGAAGAGAATCTTGCCGTCTGTTGCTTTAATGATAGAAAAAAAATCAGGAATAGTTAAGGCTGCTGCTAATGGCGGTACAATTAACCAGGAAAATAAGCCACCGATAATCCAGAAGCTTTCCCAACTCCAACCCTTTACTTTCTTAAACGGCATATAAAAACTGCCCGAGGCAAAACCGCCGATAAAATGAAAAATAACACCAAAAATAATTCCCATGAGAAGATAGTTTCAATAAGGCCAGCAATAATGTTTACTAAACAATGAAAGTAAAATTAGTTTTGAGGGTAAGGCTATCTGTCATGCACTATCATGCTTAAATTTACATTAAAAACTCTCTTAACTTGTGCTGTTGAATTGATTTTGCTTTTATAAAAAACATTATACTTGCCGTGATGAAAAAGAACCCGATATTTCAATATTTATTAATTGATTATTATTCAGCTACTCCCAAATATCTTCAATTAGCCAATGCAATTATTAAAGCTATAAGTGAAAGAAAAATTGAAAAGGATGAAGTACTACCTTCTATTAATGAATTAAGTTTTGAATTTGAGATTTCAAGAGATACTGCTGAAAAAGGTTATAAATATTTAAAGCAAATTGGTGTATTAGGTTCTGTACCCGGAAAAGGGTACTTTGTAAAAACTACCGAAGTAAAACAACAGCTTAAAATTTTTCTTTTATTTAATAAGTTGAGTCCGCATAAGAAAATTATTTACGATGCTTTTGCAGAAGCTTTGGGCGATATGGCTTCTATTGACTTTTATATTTACAATAACGATTTTGACTTTTTTAAACGGCTTATTCAAAATAAAAAAAACGATTATACGCATTATGTAATTGTTCCGCATTTTAATGACAGCGGTGGTGAAACTGCACATGAAATAATTAATACCATTCCCGTTGAGAAATTAATACTGATGGATAAATTAGTTCCCGGTATTAAAGGAAAGTATGGTGCTGTTTATGAAAATTTTGAAAAAGATATTTATGATGCATTAGAACAGGCATTACCACAACTTTCAAAATACCATACATTAAAAATTATTTTTCCTGAATATACTTACCATCCGCAGGAGATTTTAAAAGGCTTTAATATGTTTTGTCAGCAATATGCTTTTACAGGCAAAGTAGTACATAACATAGCCAACGAGCCTATTAAAGAAGGTGATGTATACATTAACTTAATGGAGAATGATTTGGTTATTTTGATTGAAAAAATATTAGCTACTAAATTGAAAGTGGGCAAACACGTTGGTGTTATTTCTTATAATGAAACACCGCTTAAGAAAATTATCTTAAACGGCATTACAACTATATCAACAGATTTTCAAATGATGGGTGAAAAAACTGCTGAACTGATTATGCAACAATCTACCGAGCATGTTAGAATTCCTTTTTACTTAACCATGAGGTCTTCGTTATAAATTTCAGGCTTACTCTCTTATGATTTATTTGCTTTCTTAAAAAATTTTGCAGCTATAAAAGTACATAGTGGTACACAAGCTAATAGAATTAAATATGGCAATACGGATGATGATGAATAGTTTTTGTTTACAATATTTATAAGACCCAATAACGCCATTAATAAAAGTGGCAGGCAATTGATTAAAATACCAATTTTCGCATACTTATTAAGCCTTTTCATAAATAAAATTTTAATAAAAAAACTTTTTTATTGATTAACCAAGATTTTATTGCACACTCTTTTCTTTCATAACAATATTCGGTTTGGGTGGTGTACTCATTCCTTCGCCTATATAAAAACTTGTGTGTGGCGGTTGATTGTATGCTACGTTTTGCCAAACAATGCTTAATCGGTATTGCGGGTCTTGCATGAAAGTATAAAATCTTTTATCGGTGGGAATGGTGGTTGAAAATATCCGCAACTCCTGATTATCGTTGGTTCTGTAAATTAATTCTTCCCTCCAATCACCAAACAAATCGGCACTTAAACAAGGGTTTGCTTTTGTTCCGTTGTTTGATGTACAATTAAAATCTTTTGCATTGAAAATTATTTTGTTGTTGCCGTTTTCATAATCCCACTTGCCTACAGTTGTTCCGTTTAATACTTCACTTAACACATCACCATCCCAAAAAATACCCATATTGCATGGTGGTGTTTTATCTGAAATTTTATTACCCTTACAATCATACAAACCGGTTACGCCACCGCCTGCCACCCAACATTCAGCACCCTTGTAACGAGGGTCTATATCAATTGCTAAAGCTCTTCCGGGACCTTGATTGCCTTTATCAGGGGTTATTGAAGGTTTCTTCCAGATTACTTCTCCTGTTTTTGCATCACGAAAATTCATTCCGGCATCATCAAATCTTTCCTGTGTACTGAATACTTCCAAGCCGGGGCGTTCAGGGTCTAAATCACTAACATGAATAGCATCAGCATGACCGATTCTTGTTGAATATAATCCTTTACCATTATCATCAACAGTCATTTGTCCGTACACAACTTCATCTTTGCCATCACCGTCAACATCTGCAACAGTTAAGTTATGATTACCTTGACCTGCAAATTCTTTTCCTTCTTTATCGCTATCAAACAACCATCTTTGTTTTAATGTTTTTCCATCCCAGTCCCACGCTGCTAAAGTTGTGCGTGTATAATAACCACGGCACATGATAACACTTGGATGTTTGCCATCTAAATATGCAACACATGCTAAAAATCTATCAACTCTGTTTCCGTAACCATCGCCCCAACCTTGCTGCAATTGTTCTGGAGTTGGGTTTTTTGTTGAAGCATTACGTGGAACGATGTAATCTGTTGTGTACATAGCCTCGCCTGTTAAACCATTAAACACGGTTAAATATTCAGGACCTGATAAAATGTAACCGTTACTGTTTCTAAAGTCTTTTGTGCTGTCGCCAATTACTTTTCCTTTTCCATCTATAGTACCATCAGCGGTTTTCATTACCACTTCTGCTTTGCCGTCTCCATCTAAATCGTACACCATAAACTGTGTGTAATGTGCACCTTCACGAATATTTTTTCCCAGATTAACTTGCCATAAAAAAGTACCATCCAATTTATAACATTGAAAAATCGGCGGGTCTGTATAACCTGCCTGAGAGTTATCATGAGCTCTTCCTGTTTGATGCAGAATAATTTCATACTCACCATCTCCGTCAACATCTCCTACAGAAACATCATTAGGTGAATAACCCGCCGGTGTTTTTAAAGGAATTGATAAATAATTTTTTGCATTTGACGGAAGTAAAAACTTTCCATCAGTCTCTACTTCTTTTTTATTAACAACCGCTTTTACAAAATAAGTGTTTGCTTGATTGATATTTGCCGTTTCATCAATAAAAAAAGTAACTTGATTAATAGGCTCTTTATTAAGCTTTGTTGTTTTATTATTTACAGTTCTGTAAACATTAAAAGCAATATTATCTGCATCTGTAGCTAATAAACGCCAGCTTACAAACACTTTACCATCGCCCTGATTAATAGCATACACACCACGATTTAAATATTCCATTGAACGCTGTGCAACGGCATTAACCATACAAGCCAATAACAATAAAGGCAATGCAATAAGTCTTTTAATTGAAGTCATAATTTTTTTGTTTGAAACAAACAATCTTGTTTAATGAAAGATTTAATAAGTATGATTACTTCATACGGCAGTTTAATATGCAGAAGACTCTTGCAAAATAGCTGAAATCATTTCCAATTCATCCTGAACAATCCTGCAAAAACAAAGGCAACTTTTCAGTTGCCCTGTTCTAACTTGTCTACGAAAGATACTTTTCAATATCACTCAGGTTATCAGAATTGAAAAGGTAAGTACCAGTTTTTTCTATCCATTAATTTAGCCTGAATAGCTGCTGCATTAGCAAAGCCATCTTTACTAAGTTTATTAAATATTGCGTTAGCAACAATTGAGTTATCATTTCTTCTTATTGCAATGCGAACTAAGTCAGGCCAACGCTCTCCTTCATAAGCCAGCTCTAATGCACCTTCTGTAAGAATTGAGTTCTCGATTGATAATGTGCTGTCTCCTGATACAGGGGCAGCATTCAATCTGGCAGTACCTCTTATACCGGTATTTTTATACCAGTCTGCTCTGAATCTTGGAGCATCTCCATAGCGGGCATCAAAATTATACGGAAAAGATTCGTATAAAGTATTCTCATAATTTGTCTGATCGTTAGTTGTGGCAGTTCCTAAAGGTCCCGCAAATGTTCCGCTGATACCAATGTTTAAAAAGCCATATGCTAATTTCCTTCTTCCATCTCTGTTTGCAGCCTCTGCAAATTTTAAATGAACATTAGCTGCTCTGTTTAAAAACCAGTTACCATTTTTTTGTAATAAGTTAGCAGGCAAAAAAGTGGTTCCGTCTAAATAGCTGTAAAGGTATTTGCAGATTACAGGTTGACCGTCAAAAGTTCGGTATGTTAAGGAACCTCTACCATCAAAAGGAAAACCGTTTGTTTGCGTTTGGCTGTTCCAATTATCTATTGCCTGTTTAGAAGGCTTTACTAAATAGCTTCCGCCTCTGTTTGAAAATAAGTTGATGAAAGGGTTTTCAGGAGCGAAGTTGTTATTAAAAGGTAATTCCCAAACCCATTGCTTTTGCCAGTTAGCATCCTGACTTCTCACAAACATAGAACGCCAACCCTGTGTGTTGTTATCAATAAACGAGTTAATATCAGATTCTTTAAATCGAATGTAACCGATACATAAATCATTATTATCTGTAACACTTGCAAATGGCTGTTTAAACTGGTCATAATATTGCAACCCGCCAATACTATATAAACTGTTGGCATTATCTGTATCGTACCCATTATTAACAGGCTCCATTAATTTTCTGTAATAAGTTGCAGCTGCCGTATAATTACCTTTCCATAAATTCAAATCTCCCAATAAAGCAAACTTATCAATAAAGAAACGGCGTGTACTGTAACCATCAAAGTTGGTCATTAACCCTGTATTAATACTTGCGCCCATCGGGTAAGGTTGTTGATAGGGCAATGTATTAGTAAAATTTATTAAAGAATCTATTAACTGATTAAATGGAATGATTGGAAATTTAGAAGCATCTTTTACTGCATCGATAGTTTCTAACGGGTCTGTAACATAAGGAATATTGCCCCAATGAATACCAACCTGCAAATACAACCATGAGCGTAAGCAACCAATATCTGAATAGCGTTGGTCGAACTCTGCCTGTTTAATTTTATTGGCAGCTACCATTATTTTTAAATTCTTCAATACATCATTACAATCATTAATTACTGCATAAAAAGGGCGTGGGTTTGCATAAGGGTTTGTTGCACTTACCGTGTGGCTGCTAATTTCTCGCAAATCTGCATCTGCATTATCAGTAACCTGCATTAAATCTGCACGCAGTTCATTCAATACAATATATTGTTTGGCAAGACCCATTAACTTTCCATACACACCAATAACAGCAGCATCTGCATCGTACACATTTCTATACATTTGAGTGGTTGTAAGAAATGTTTCAGGTTGTTTATCCAACAACTTTTTACAAGATGATGCAGCCAAAGAAAATGCAGCCATCAGCCAGATATTTCTCACAGTTTTCTTCTTAAAAGCAATCATTTTCATAATTATATATTAAACGAATTTTTAAATTTTATAAGCCGATTCTTACGCCGGTAATGATAGATTTGAATTGAGGTTCCATACCTGTATCAACACCTCTTGCAAAAATGTTTTCTGAACCGTATACTTCAGGGTCGTAACCTCTGTATTTAGTAATGGTAAATAAATTATTGCCTGTTAAGTAAACAGTAAGGTATTTAATCAATCCTTTCTTCATAGGTATATTATAATTAGCTGTAATTAATTTCATACGGAAGAAAGAACCATCTTCAATCCATCTATCAGAGAAACTGCTGTTACCCATCGGGTCTCCCCAACTTGCTTTAGGCATTGTAGCAAACTGGCCTTGAGCTCTCCATCTGTTATTTACACTTAATAACTGGTTAGCAGCACTTGATTGTGATTCTAAAGCTGCTCTTACACCATTATAAATCTGATTGCCTTTACTGAATGTAAACAAAGCTTCTAATGAGAAAGCTTTGTAAGAAAGTTTGGTTGTAATGGCTCCTGTATAATCAGGGTTTGGATTACCGATATATTGCCTGTCTCTGTCATCAATAATTTTATCTCCGTTAACATCAATAAATTTTATATCTCCTCCTTTAAAAGAAGCATAAGTTGCATCACTTTGCCTTTTTGTTAAACCATCGGCTGCTGCAACTGCATCAGATGTATAAACACCGGCTGTTTTGTAACCGTAGAATACAGCACCAACGCCACCTACAGAAGATAATAGTGTTGCTCCGCCACTTTTTGTAACAATAGCAGCAGGCAATGATGTAATTCTGTTTTTATAGGTTGCTAATAAAACACCAACATCCCACTTTAATTTACTTTTATTAATAATTCTTGCATTTACACTTAATTCTAAACCGGATGTTTTCATTGCACCATTATTGGTAACTGCATAGTCAAAACCTGTTGCTGCAGGCAATGCTTCGTACAATACCATCTTTTCTGTTTTGTTATTAAAGTAATCAAAGCTTAAGCTTAAACGTTCTTTAAATAAAGTAATATCTGTTCCGATATTAAACTTGGTATTTGCTTCCCACTGAAAATAAGGGTTACTTACATTACCTCTTACCAAGCCCTGTACACCTAATAAATTTTGAGAAACATATGATTGGCGATAAGTATAATTACCAATATCGTCGTTACCTGTTTTACCAATACTTGCACGCAGTTTAAATACATCAACAAACTTTAATTGCTTCATAAAGTTTTCAGAAGAAATTAACCATGCCCCTGCAATTGAAGGTAATAATGCATAACTGTTTCCGCCTATTTTTACACCTTGTGTTGCATTTGGTGCAAAGCGTGAAGAGCCATCCATTGCTGCGTTAAAAGAGAAGAAGTATTTATTCTTTAATGCATAGTCAATTGCAGCATAACTATTAATCCATGTGTATTTACCCAAGTCGCCACCAACTTTACGTAAAGCAGCCTGACCTGTTCCTACACTTATAAAATCATCTGTTGCAGAGTTATAACCTAAAGCAAGGTATTGCTCGTAGCTTCCGTTTAAATAACGTAAGCCTGCTCTCATGCTGAGTTTATTATCTGCATTCAATTTTTTGGTAAAATCTATATAAGTATCATTATAAAGATTGTTTATATTTTTTTGGTTACCTGCTAAACGGCTGTATGCAATAGCATTTGCTAATGTATCGTCTGTAACACCTTTTCTCGGTACAAAACGTTGTTCACGTACCTTATCATACGTAATTCCTACTATTGTTCCTAAAGTTATATATCGGCTTAGCTGATATTTAAAATTAATAGTTCCGTAAAAGCGATAAGCTTTTGTATTATCAATCAGGTTGGCAATAACTGCACTTGGATTGCTTATGCCGAATGTATCTACATCTGCAAGGTTTGGAGAAACATTTCCGGCATTATCAATAACATTGGTTGGTAAAAAAGGAGCTTTGGTTAAAGCCAAATAAATGGGATTTGTTTTAGGAGCTATGCCCTGGTCCTGCAGGAAATGTTCATAATAAGTAAAAGATAAATTGGTATTAACTGTCAGTCTTTTACTGATATTCAAATCACCATTAAAACGAACATTGTATTTATTAAGGTTGGTACCTTTTGTAATACCTGCACCTTTTAAATAACCCAACGATAGTGCATATTTGGCAATATTATCTCCACCGGTAACTTTCAAATAAAAATTACTGGTAGTACTGTTGGCTAATACCTTTTTTTGCCAATCTGTTTCATTGTGATAACGATAATATTCAGGGTTTGAAGTATTATCATTCATATAAGGTTGTGCCTGTATTTGTGCATCTGTCCAACCTCTTGATTTTAAAACATCTGAAAGAAAATTTCTGTAATCTCCCGACTTCATTACCGGAAGATTTTCAGGAGCTGAGTTTATACCTGTATATGCAGCAAAATCAATTTTAGTAGCTAAATCCTTTGCATGAATAGTTGTGATGATGATAGCTCCGTTTGCACCTTTGGTGCCATAAGTTGAAGAAGCATCTTTTATCACAGTAATGTTTTCGATATCCTTCACATCAATCATTGCCAAAGCATTGGTATAATGATTACCAATTACTGAAGTACCATAATCATTATAATCGTAAATAGCACCATCAACAATTATTAAAGGCTGGTTGGTTGTATATAAAGAATTCATTCCGCGAAGCGATAAATAAGCTCCTGCATTTAATGTACCTGACCGCATGGTGGCATTTAAGCCGGCCACTTTACCTTGTAAAAAGCCATCAGGCGTTTCTCCGTTTCTTCCCCAGTTACCATCAACATTTACAGAAGTTACAGATTGTACGGTTTTATTACCGGCTTTAGCTCCGAAGGGTAATTGCACTTCATCATAAATTGAATTATAACTCTCTTCATATAAAGAAGTGGTTATTTGCTTTTGACCGCGAAGCGGAATTTCTTTTGACTGAAAACCTTGCCCGCTGATAATTAATGTAGCATTATAATTAGGTACTTTAATTGAAAAGTTTCCTTTATCATCAGTTAATGCTGCAGAAAAATCTTCAACAGAAACACTAACAGCAGATAATGGTTTACCTGTTGCAGCATCTTTAATTACACCTGTTGCCAATAAATTGCCAACAGCTTTTTTAGTTGCAGCATCTTTTTTCGCAGCATCCTGAGCAAATGAATGTACAGAAGCAAATACAGCCGCAGCCAGTATTATACTTTTAGCTATTTTTTTAGGCACTTGCATGTTAGTTTGTATGGTAGTCTTAATATGTATTGGTAATTTTTAAAATGCCGGAACAAGTTTTATATAGTCAACATCTATTGAAACGCTTCCGCCTGATGTTGATGATGTATTTGCACCAACAACAAACAGGTTTACATTTCTGTAATTAGCTATGGTAAACTGCCCTAACGAAACTTCATTATAGTTTTGATACGGCACAGTTACATAAGTAAATGTTGTTGGGTTGTTGGCACTATCTATACATAACTTTTGCGTCCACAATGGTGTAGTTTGAACATCATTTACAGAAACCCAGTAAGCATTATAACGCATGGAGTTTAAACCTTTGGCAAGGTATCTTATCCAGTAACCTGCGTATCCATAATTCTGCATTAATAAATCTTTGAAAGTAGCCCCTGTATTAGGATTAATCCGAATTCTGTATAAAGCATTGGCAGTTCTGTCTGCTGCAAAACCACTCGGGTTTTCTCCTTCCAGAATAATGGGCGGAAATTTATAGTTTAAGTTGAAGTTTACCTGGCTCATTACATGCACCCAGCCATTACTTGTTTTGTATGATGCAGTAATTTTAGATTTATCAACCGGCACTTTTACACCAAACTGAGATAATAATGTATCAGGTAAAGCCGAAGCAGCATAAGAACCTTTAACTGCTAAATCTTTATACAACCAAAAGCCTGTTAAGGTTTTGGTACTATCTGTACTTCCTGTTTTAAACCAGGGAGATAATTTATTATACTCAGTTGTAAAAGAACCATCGTCTAACACCAAAAAAGTATATTCAGTGCTCTCATCATTTATATTCACGCCATCTACTAAAAATTTATTTTTTACAACAATACCTGTTCCTGCTTTATAAATAGGAGCACCGGTATTGGGGTCAACACCCGTTTGCGTAGCCAGAGTTGAATCGAAGAAATTATAGTTTAAGAATTGTAATAATGCTTTACTGTTTGCTGTATTGGTACTGTTATTAATCCATTCCCAGCAATTATCTCTTGCAGGAATATACTTATCAATAATATGCCATACTCCGTTTGATGCATATTTATTAGAAGCAGTAAAGTTTGCTGAGTCTATACCACCGGCAATCATGTTATTATATTTGCCGTTTAACATGGGAATGCGTTGAAGTGTTACACTACCAGCATTGTAAGTACCATTAGCAATATGGTTGCCTACAAATTTTCTTAACAAAGCAGTATCGTTAAGAATTGTTGAAGGCAAAGATGCCAACGCAGCATCGGTAGGCACCCAAACGGTATATGATTTAGTGCCACTTGCCAATAAAGTAGCATAGCCTGACTTTATAAGCAATGAGGCAAAAATTGCAGTACCATTATTTTGCTGAATTGCCTGATAAAGATTAACTGTTAAGTTAGAATCGTTGGTACTGTTAGCATCGTTGAAAGCTTTTTTACATGCTGAAATAACAACTGCTGTAAATAATAAGCCAATAACTATATTTCTTTTTCTAAAGAACATTTGCAAGATTTTAGTTAATTTATTTTTTACTATATGAAATATTACCAATGAACGATTACTTGACCATTATAACCACCATACTTCCCATTAGCACTTAAGAATCCGATATTGAATAAAAAACTATGAGATGTTGATGGTGTTCCAACATTAAAAGTTCCAGCTAAAGTTTCACTATAAGTATTAACACCAGGTTCACTCTTACTATCTGAATAATCAACGTTAGCATCTTCATCATACAAATCAATAAAGAATTCATTATATGCTCCTCCAGTTTCTGCACCAAATACATTAGGGTAAACAACTATGTCATATGAGAAAGTGCCATTTGAAGTAAACCAACAATGAATTTCAAAATCAGTCCCATAATAATCATTTTGCCATGTAGTATAGATATCATATTTATTATCTGTATTTGCATATACATATTGATTGACATAGTCAAAAGTTTGTGCTTTTACTGTAAAAACAAATACAAAAACAAACCCTAATAAAAAAACAATCTTTTTCATTCTATAATAGTTTTTTTTATGCCTACTCTTTTGTAAAGATTTTCGGCATTCTCTTTTTTGTTATTTGGCATATTTATTATGGCACAATGGTTCCGTCTCGTTTATACAATGGTCTTTGCTGGTCAAAATCTATGGGAATAAACTGCACAAAATCTACAGTTGTTAAATTATTAGCAGTACTTCCTTGGTCTTTTACACAAGTAAAGCGTATGGTATGCCTGTCTGTACTGTTAATGGTTACAGCCCCTGCCAGCATACCCCAGTTATTAGTTGTTGTCGTTGGTTGGTCTGCAGCATATCTTTTATACCCCACTGCTTCTAATGTTGAGCCTGATAAGGAAGCATCGAAACGGGTAACAAAATTCAATAATCTTGATAACGGCACTCCATCTACTGAAGCTTGTACATATTGCCCATTGCTTGATGCACGACACATTACCCAAACCTTATAAGTACCTTTCACAATCAACGGTGTTTTAAATTCTATCCAGTTATTGGCGGCGGGGTTGCCAAAACGCATATTCCAATCGAAATGATCATCCCACCAATAGAAGTTTGATGATGTAGCACCTTCAGAAGAATAGGCAGGAGTAGAGCTTGTATTTTGCCAGGTAACTTCACTTAACTGACCGTAAGCGAATGTTTGGCTCTTTGCTGTTTTACTATGATATAAAGAGGGTAGTTTAATAATTTCCGGTTGTGCAGCAATATCAAAGTCTACTCTGAACGGGTCTCTTTTCTTCGCCAGGATATTTCCTGATACTTCATTTACAACACCATTGTTACATGAAACATCGCTGTAGTATCTGCTCATCGGTACACCGGCCTCAAATACACCGTTAAATGTTGCCTGATTTAATAAAACAGACTGACCATCTAATGTTACCGTAATAACCTGTGCATCTACCATAGTAACATGCGATTGAAACGCTACTATATCTGCCACGTACTTAACACCGGGCAAAATATGATAGGCAACATAAATGTTTAAGCTATCTGCGGGGTTTAAAGGATTACCTGTATTATTATACTTAGCTTTTAATGCTGCATAACTGGTAATACCTATTGCATTATATACAGAATCAGACTGTGCTATAAGCGTTCTCCATCTTCTCGTTGTATCAGGATTATTAGCAATATTTAATGAATCGTACCAACCGGTTGCTTTTAATGCCTGCGTAAAAATGGAGTATCTGGAATTACTTTCAACTGTTTTAGCAACTGTTAAAGAAGAAGGAAGTAAAACGCGGTTTACTACATGAATATAACCATTGCCTGTTACTACGTTTGCCTGAGTTAAAGCAGCTAATCTGTTAATAATAGTAGTACCTGAAGTGTTTACTGATGTGGTTAAATATTGCCCCTGCATTGTTGGTGCATATAACTTACCATCAGTAAAAGCCGTTGTACGGATAGTATCGTTAATTAAATGATACTTTAAAATATTTTTAAGTGTTGCAGTATCAATATCATCTGTTGATGACTTACCGGCGTCTTTTAAATACTGTTTAAAAGCATCGTTAGTAGGTGCAAAACAGGTATATGCACCGTATGCATTTAAAAAAGGACTGATATTAGTTCTGTCTAACACTTTTACATACTCTGAAAATTGGTCAGGATACCTGCGTAAATAGTCAACAATATTCACATCACTGGTAGTGAGTATTTGATATTGTTGCTTTTTACAGCTTGTTACACCAAGCATTAACATACCGCTTATTGTAACCAAACCAATAATTTTTGAGAACAACTTCATACAACAGAATTTAATTATTTATAATATGGATTTTGAATCAGGTTAGGGTCTGATAATAATTCGGTATAATAAATCGGCAAATACAATGCGTCAGGGTTTTTGTATTTATTGATGGCAGATTGCTGTCTGGGTCCCAATACAGCTCTCGCAGTCATGTTTATCAAAATATCAATGCGTTCAAAACTGTTACGTTTTGAATTACGTAATACATCAAACCATCTTTTACCTTCAAAAGCAAACTCTCTTGCACGTTCTGCAATTAAGAAATCTGTTAACCCGTTTTTATCTGCAGGTGATGGGTTTAAATCGGTAGCAACTAAAGCATTAGCCCTTTTACGTACCTGATATATATAAGCAAGAGCTTCTGAACCTCTGTTTAGTTGAATCAAGGCTTCTGCTTTCATTAATAAAATGTCCGCATATCTGTAAACAAACCAATGAGCATAAGAAATATCCTGTGTGCGTAAAGAAGGATAGTTGAAACCAACATATTTCCAGATTAAATTATCGCTTGTTCTTACTGCCCCGCCCTGCCCGCGTATATCATAATTTTGATCGTTTGTTAAATCAATGGTATATACCTGATCCATTACATAATTGGTAGCAATAAATCTTTGCTTATTGGTAGCAAACATGGTGTAAAAACTATTGAGCCTCTGAGCATCGTACTGTAATTCAAAAATGGATTCGTTTGAATTACCGGTGTAGTATAAAGTGTTGAACCAACCACCATCTCCTTTAATCAATCCAAACTTTCCTGAGTTAATAACAAAGTCACAAGCTGCTGCTGCTTCAGTGTATTTATCCTGCCACAAAAACACATCTGCCTGCATCGCTTTTACAGTGTACTTGGTTATTCTTCCCTTATCTGTTGCAGATGCCCCATAAGAAAAAACAATATTGCTGTCTGCATAAGCTAAGTCTGCATTTATCTGCATTAAAACACTATCCCCGGAAGTTTTAGCTAACTGTTGTAAGTCTAAATCGCTTGATGTTGATTTTAATTTAAGCGGTACATCTCTAAACGTACGTACAAGATAGAAGTATAACCATGCCCTCATAGCTCTTACTTCTGCCAGCCATGCATTTAATTGTGTTTGTGTTAAAGTATTATCATTATTTAAAACCTGCGGTGCAAAATCAACAACTGTATTACAGTAATTAATTGTTTTATAAACAGCACTCCACTTGGCTAATGTATTGGTGGGTAATACATTCGCTGTCATCAAATCATTTTCATCATTGGTAACACCAAAGCCACCGGTAATCATATCGCTTCTTAGTTCTCCCCATAAAAACATGTATTCCGGTAAAGGCCTATCTGTTCCTGCGGGGTCTGCCAATAAAGAAGCATAGCATCCTGTTACAGCAGATTGGATTTGTTCTTTTGTTTCCCAGAATTCCTGGCGGGTAATACCATCCTGCGGTTGCAATGTCAGCCATTTATTACAGGAAGTACCTGTAATTATTGTGGCTGAAACAAGAACGATATATAACAGTTTTTTCTTCATCTTACTTAGTTTATAAAAATTCAGTTTTAATTAAAATGATGTTGTTATACCTAATGTAAATTGTAATACAGGTGGTGTTGTTGAAACATCTGTAACAATGGTAAACGGTCCTGTAACACCTCTTGGTGCTACTTCAGGGTCCTGACCTGTATATTTTGTAAACGTTGCTAAGTTTTCTGCTGTGAAGTAGGTGCTGAAGCTTTTTAACTTTAACTTCTTAATAAGTTTATTATCAAAAGTGTATCTAATGGTAATAGTACGAAAACGTAAGAATGAATTATCTTCTACATATCTGTCGCTTCCTAACCAGTTATAACCTGTGTTATACATGGCTCTCGGTATATCGGTAACATCACCAGGGTTTCTCCATCTTCTTAAAACTGCTGTGCTCTGGTTATTAAAGCCATACATATTGGTGGTTGTCATTTTAGTTCCGTTTATAATCTGACTGCCAATTCTGTAGTTAAAGAATGCACTGATTTTTAAATTCTTTTTGAAAGTAATGGTTGGGCCAAAGCCTCCTGTAAACTTAGGATTGCTGTTGCCGAGATATACAACATCTTTATAATCTATATTACCATCATGATTAATGTCTTCATACATAGCGTCTCCCGGTTGAAATAAATAATTTGTTGTAGGGTAATTGAAACGCATATAAACAGCCTGACCGTTAGGACCGATAATCGGTGCTCCTTTTTCATCTTTTGCAATGGTTGAATTTTTATCTGCATAAACACCTTTATATCTGTAACCGTAAATAGCACCGAATGGATTATTTATTTGAAGGAATGCCTGATATTGACCATTAGCAGTTAAAGCTGTAACATTTTGTTTGGGATAATAAGGAGATATTTCTCGAATTATATTTTGATTCTGTGCAATATTAAAATTGAAATCAACCACCCAGTTTTTAGTTTTTACAGGTGTGCTGATGATATTCAATTCCCAACCCTGGTTATCTAATGTTCCCACATTCATATCAACAGAAGAATATCCGGTAAATGTTGGTATCTGCAAACCATAGAATAATAAGTTTTTAGTACGGTTGCGATATACGTTAAAGTCTATATTGATTTTATTTTTAAACGCAATGAAGTTTAAACCAAGATTGGTGCCGTGTATAACTTCCCATCTTAAATTACTTAATTCAATTGATGAGGGATACACACCTGCTTGCCCTTGATAGCTCCATCCGAAATTGGAGTAGTTATTATAAAAACTGTAATCGTTACGGGGAGTGTTACCGCTTTGCCCGTAGCTGGCTCTGAAGCTTAAATCATTAATAAACTTAAAGTCTTTCATAAATTTCTCATCACTGATTCTCCAACGTGTAGAAACAGAAGGGAATAAACCATAGCGTGTTGATGGACCGAATCTTGAATTACCATCTCCTCTTAAACCAACATTTATAATATAACGTTGTAAGTAAGCATATTGGGCATTGATTAATGCACCTACACTTCTTGTTTGAGCATAACCTGCTGCTACGTTCAAATCTGTATTTTGTGTGCGTGAAGGAGCGGTAGGGTCTTGTAATAAGGAAGATGCTGTATTAGAAGTTAATACCTGATTAGATACTGTTTTAACATCTGATGTTTGAATAGATAATACAGAGGTTAATGTATGTTTTTCAGGAAGTCTTGGATTGAAAATTAAATTAGTTTTAGTAACAACATTAAAAGCATCAACATCTCCGTTATAGGCTCTGTTTACACTTGTTTCTGTTACCGGTCTTCCTGTTGCAATCTGCGGTAAAAAGCTGTTACTTTTTGTGCTATTAATATCAAACTGAATATCTGTTCTTGCAGTTAAAATATGAGGAATAATTTCATATTGTAAATTGAAGTGAGGCGTAACACGGTTGCTTATAACCCTGTTCTTAGCTGTATTTGCCATAGCAACAGGGTTGTAAGTCGCAGGATATTGACCTTGTATATTAGCTGCCGGGGAAAAATAATTCGGCGTCATAATACCTTGCTCATTGTATTCATAAATACTCATGTTAGGCATTTTGTTTAATGCCACATTACGAATTTCCTGAGCTGCTGAACCCGGATAATAACTCTTTGGATTATCTGAAAAAGTATAAGCAATATCAGTAGCGAATCTTATTCTTTCAGAAACAATATAATCTAAGTTAATACGTGCATTAACACGCATTAAACTTGTGCCGATAGTTGTACCTGAATTGGTATAATACCCTAATGAACTGAAATATCTTGCTTTTTGCCCGCCACCTGTTAATGATACATTATGGTTTTGAGCAAAGCCTAATTGTGTTATAGCACCTAACCAATCTGTGTTCTGACTGTAGTTGTAATAATTATAAGGGTCACTCGGGTCGTAAGCAAATTCTTTTACGTTTAAAGTATTCAACGGTGTTCCTGTGGCATTCATATATTCTTCAGGAATTAAGTTTGAATATTGATTACCATTTAATAAAGGAATGGAACTGGGTTGTTTTTGAAGAATACCCTGAAAGGTATAAGTAAGCACCGGTTTTCCTACAATACCTCTTTTTGTTGTTATTAATAAAACACCGTTTGCAGCACGCGAACCCCACATTGCTGTTGCTGCTGCATCTTTCAAAACAACAATTTCTTTAATATCTGAAGGTGCAATATTTAATAACTGTGCATAACCCTGATCATCTGCTGTACCAAAGTTAAAGTCTGACGGAATGCTTGTTTCGTAAGGCATACCATCAACTACAATTAAAGGATTAGTTGCTGCATTAATAGAAGATGTGCCGCGAATACGGATTGACATACCTGCACCGGGATCTCCTGAAGAAGCTGTAATATCAACACCTGCCATACGGCCCTGTAATGCCTGATCAATTGAAGCAGATGCCATTTCTTCTAAATCTTTCGCAGCAATTTTTGAAGAAGCAATGGTTAAATCTTTATCATTAACTGATAAGTTTCCGTTATCTGTTTTTTTGCCTGCAACCACAATTACTTCATCAATATCTTTTGAACCCTGTTCTAAAATAATATTAATGGTTGTTCTTCCTTTTATATCTTCTTCTATTGTTTTGTAACCAATGTAAGAGAATACAATTTTGTTTTTAGGGTCAGAAATTTTTATTGCAAAATTGCCATCTATATCTGTAGTGGTTCCTTTTATTATACGGCCATCTTTATCTGTTTCTGCAACAGATACATGCACTATAGGTGACTTATCTTTCTTATCGGTTACCTTACCTCTTATAATAACTGCCGGGGCAGCATCCTGTGCTGATACAACAGTATTAAAACTGATTAGCAGAGCAAGCAGCCAAATTAATTTTACAAATATTTTTTTCATATCAATATATCGTTATAATGTGTTATTGTTAGCGTTAAGAATTTGTGTTTATTAATTCGGGTTATACTGTAAGTAGTTATCAATAAGATGAATAACACATCTGTCTGCAAGGTTATTACTGCTTGCTACCACCACATTGGCTGTTCTGCCAAAAGCATCTTTAACCTGCATAGCACCCGGCGTAGAGCTAACAACAAAAGTACCCGGGTCTCCATTGGCTTTTTTATATAAAGATTCATAGGCACCTTGCTTCTTACCATCAGGAACTACGGTTGTTTTATTTAATAGATGATACAGAATAAAATCTCTAACCAATGTTTGGTCTGCAGTTGTGGTTGGAGCAAAATTTGGTGTTTTATTACCTCCGACAACAACACCTGTAGTAGGTAATAAGCCTGCATTAACGGCAGCTTGTACAGCAGCATTATTAGGAATAAATGCAGTATAAAAAACACCAACAGAAACACCTAATATATCACCTGTTGTTGCATTGTATAAAGGTGAGTTAGAAAGGTATTGCCAGAAATTATAGAATTGAGAAGTAGCTGCGGAAGTGCCACCTAATGCTTTAATGTTAGTTCCTAAAGTTTTTACGCTGTAGGTTAATAGGTTATCTGCATAATAAACTCTACCGTTAAAAGAAGTTTTGGTTGCTGAAGTATTAACTGTATAGTTACTATCTATAGAACCTGCAGAAATAAATTTTCCGTTATTCCATTTTATATACTCACCTCCTAAAGTTTCTATAATACCAGTGCCTGATAAATTATCTAACTCACCGTTTGGTGTAGGTACAATATGCGTAGCTAAAATTCTTTGTAAATTATTATTAGGTGTAGAGCCGTAAGTTGTTGTTGCACCGGATACACCGGGTGTTGTATAAGACCATGCACTTTGTACTGTGCTGTAATCGTAACCTCTTTGTCTCACTACAGCATCACTCATCATAATTACTGTATATTTTAAAGAGGGGATTGTAATTGTGTAGCGATAGTTTGCATCTAAAGCCCTTGTCATTAATAAATACTTAGGATCTAAATAAGATCTTCCGTAAACAGTTCTGAAAACATTCGGCTCCTGTACTTTATTAGTACCATAAAAAAAACCATTACTTAAAACCTGCCTATCTATAATATTGCTTGCAGCATTGATGGTTGGCGGCTCTCCCTGAGAATTAGTTGTGTTAGGAAACTTGCTTGGCCAAAGCGGTTGAGGCCACATTTGTGCATTTACAAAATCAGTAATTACAGAAGTGGGAACCGCATCTAAAGAAGTATAATTTTCAAGAATAACCGTATTTACATAATCTGTTAATACATCATTACGTGGTACTAACATTGAGTAGCAGCCTGTCTGTCCATCATTATCTGCAGCTTTTAAAAAGTTTTCATTATTAATAGAAAATGAAAGTGCAGGATTGAATTGTTTGATATAAACATTGTCTGATTTTCCGGTTAATAATTTATAACGATCCGTTGCACTTGTATTAGGTACAAATGAAACCATGTACTTATCAAGAATTTTTTTGAATTCAGAATAATTAGCATTGGTTCTTAAATACTGGTCTATACTTGGTGCCGGAAGATTAACAGAACTTACTTCATGTATATAACCGTTTTCAGCAACTATATCTGCATTTACAATACTTCCTGCCCCAACATTAAAACCTGTATAAGTTGAAGATGGATAGAAATAATTATAATCTGTAGCCGAAAGACCTTTAGCAGTCATATAATTGGCACCGAAATAAGTGATGTATTTATTATTATTATCTCCGAATAAAAAACTGTTGTTTCTGTTAGAGGCTAATGCTTTTATTTGTGTTGCAGTACCAAATGCAGTATCATTATAAAAACCTTGATAGTATGCTGTTCTTCTTCTGAAGCCGCTATTGCTTACCCAGCCGGTATTTGCCTGATAATCTGTAAGCTGTGCTTTTGTAAAAGCATTATATACTAAAGAATAAGTAACAATTTTCTGAGCAGTTGTTGAATCCATTTTATCAATACTTCCTAAACCGCTTGCTGTTAAGTACACTTTAAAAGCAGAATCGTTTGGTGCAAATAAAGTCCAGTATCCTGCTGCACTTAAAATATCTTTATAACCTGCTTTATCAATACAGGCCAGCATGTTGGTAAAGTTGCCTTTTGATTGCAGTATCTGATAAATAGGTTGTGCAAGCGTTGATGGTCTTCCGTAATAATCATCAAAAGCTTTTTTACGACATCCTGAAATAATTGTAAAAATGAAAATTAAAATCAGGGCAACATTCAATCGTTTACTGGCAGCCGTCATATTTATTTTATTTATCGGATGATATTGATTAACAATAATGTTTGCGGAATTGCAATACAGCAGAAAATAAGGTTACAAGCAATTACTTGTTGAGAAAGAGGTACCTTTAAGAGTTGCAAAAACAACTTAGTTTTCTTAGCCGGCATGGCAATCGTTTTGGTTAATGGTCATCAGAAAAAGTGTATAGAATCTTTTCTGAAATTTCAACAATTTTAAACACGATATATAGAGCAACTATCCTGTTGTATCCTGTTAATTACAGAGCTATAAAAAAATATTCATTACTAAATTTTCAATCACTCAGTATAATATTGCACAATCGTTATTGATTTATTTATCCCTCGCTGCTGTTAATTTTTAAATACAACGTATGAATAAAAAATTTACTATTATTTTAACAGCATTAATTAATATATTAGTTTTAATTACACCCAGAGTGTACAGCCAACAACCAATAGGAAACTTTAAAATGTTTTTTGAAAAGGTTTATCTGCAAACTGACAGAGAATATTATACAGCAGGAGAAGATATCTGGTATAAAGCTTATTTAGTAAATGCTATAAGTAATAACCCTACTTCAACAAGCGGTAATTTATATGTTGAAATAATTGCTTCAGATGCAACCATTTTAAATAAGCAGATTATCAGTTTAACTGATGGAAAAGGTAACGGAGATTTCAGATTAAGTGATACACTCTCAGAAGGTACTTATAAAATAAGAGCTTACACTAATTGGATGCGAAACTTTGGTAGTAATTTTTTGTTTGAAAAAATTATTAAAGTAGGTAGGTTTAATAATACACCTGCAAGTAAAAGCAATAATAAAAATACTGTTACTAACAATAAAAATACTAAGTCCGTAACAGTTTCTTCTGCAACAGAAAACAGACTTCAATTCTTTCCTGAAGGAGGTTCTATTATTGCAGGCATTAATAACATCATTGCTTTTAAAGCAGAAGATGCTAACGGCAAAGGAATTAGTTGTGAAGGAACTATTATTAATTCGAAAGGCAAAGCTGTAGCTTCTTTCAAGAGTTCTTATTTAGGTATGGGGTCTTTTTCGTTTACTGCCGAGCCTGATGAAAACTATGACGTTAAAGCAACCTGTAATGGTAAGACCATAAATGCAGACTTACCAATTGCAATGGAAAAAGGTTTTGTTTTATCTGTTACAACAAGCATTGACAGTAGTGTTTTACTTGCCACCATAAAAACCAACAAAACAACTTTAACATCGCATCCTTCTACTTTATTTACTATTGGCGGAAGACATGCAGGCAAAACATATTTTCAGGATAGCATAAGACTTACAAGCACTGAGGCAACAATTAAAATTCCGAAAAATGTATTTCCTCAAGGCATTGCCGTACTAACCTTATATGATGAAAAATTAAGACCTAACAGTGAACGTTTGGTTTATATAGAAAAGGAAACAACTGTTACACTTTCTGCCCAAATAAGTAAGAATATTTTTTCAACTGATGAAAGAACAGCAGTAAATATTAATGTAACTAATAATACAGGAACGCCAATAAAATCAAACCTTTCAATGGCAGTTGTTGATGCAGGAGTAGTTCCTGTTTCTTCAACCAATATTGTTAATTATTTATTACTTCAATCAGAATTAAAAGGCAATATTGAAAATGCTGATAATTATTTTAATGAGAAAAACCCCAATCGTTTACAACAATTAGACTTATTGCTTTTAACACAGGGCTGGCGTGAATTTGTATGGACAAAACTTGCACAGGAAGGCATTAAAATAAAATACTTACCTGAGCCCGGTATTACTATTTCGGGTTCAGTTAAAAGAACATTTTCTGATAAGCCTTTAAAAGACATGAATATCACTTTATTTGCTCCGCAAGCTAAAGGTGATAAACTGTTATTTACTAAAACAGATTCTGCCGGAAAGTATTACATAGATGGAGTAAAATTATTCGGCACACAAACCATTAAATTAGTTTCTAAAGATGGCAAGGGTAATAAAGGTGGTGTAATAACAATGGATACACTTTTTAAAAATACTTTACCCGCAAGTGCTTTTACTACTATTGCCGATACAACTATTGCTTTTCAAACCTTTCAGCAAAAAGCTGCTGAACGTTTAACTGCGATGAATAAAATAAAAGATGATGAATTGAAAGAATTGCCCGGTGTAACTGTTACTGCTAAAGACAATAAAAATATTATAACAAGTGATGATATTTTAACCAAGTTCGGTTATAGAGATTCTGTATTTACGCCAACAGCGGCTGATATGAAAGACTATGGTACACTTGAAAATTATATTCACCATAAAATGCCCGGAGCTCAGGATGATATTGAAAACAGTTCTATCTTTTTTTATGGAGATAGAGGTACAAAAATTTACCCAAGGTTTTTTGTAGATAACAGAGAAGACAGATTTGACAGAGTTGATTATTATCAATTAACTATGGATGTCATCAGCAAAGTAGTAATTACGCATACTATTTCTGCGATGACGGGTCAGCATGTATATCAAATTCATCTTTCATTAAAACCCGGAGCTTTAGATAAAACAGAATTAGAAGTTATAAGCACAGAAGTAACCGGCTATTATGAAGCAAGAAATTTTTATTTACCGCAACCAAAAACAGGAGAAGCTCTTACCAATTTTATTACAACGCTGGATTGGGTTCCGAATATTGAAATAACAGCTAATGGCGGAACAAGAGTGGTGATTGATAATAAAAAAATAAAATCAACTTATCGTATTGTTATTGAGGGTTTAACTGAAACTGGAATTCCTCTATTTACCATGTTGAATTATGAAGTGAAATAAAATAATAATCGTCATTTCGAAATTAGGTTTGTACCCAACGAGAAATCTAAGCAACATTAGTTAAGATTTCTCAGGCAAAACTTTCGAAATGACGACTATTTTATACTTAAAGAAAATTATTAATACTTAAACACTTTTCCGTTTACCATTACCTCCTGTGTTTTTTCATTAAAAGTGGCTTTACCTCCTGTTCTTACTGCTGCATTAGTCATAACTGTTGCAATAGAATGGCTGTAGCCTGCCTCAACAGGTGCATGTGGTTGCTTTCTGCTTCTTACGCATTCCATCCAGTTGCGTACATGGTTAGATGTTAATCTATCTCCGCCTGTGTTAGCAGATGCAATTATTTTTTCAGGTTCTGCTAAACTTAATTCAGGTAATAAATTTGCCTTCAGACCCATTGCTGCCGCTTCTCTTTCACGCATACCACCTTTAGGCGAAACTTTATTGGTAATTAAATTCAATTCACCGCCATTTGAATAATAAATTTCACTCGGGTTTTCATCACCATTAAACATTCTGGATGTAAACATTACCTGAAATTCCTGGCTGCCATCATCACTACCGTAATCAAATACAGCGGTAATATTATCCCAGTTCTTTCTTCCGTCTTTCCACTCATAAATACCACCGTTTGCTACAACACTTCTCGGGTGCTGCAAACCGCTAAACCAATGCACGGTATCAATTTGATGGCTCATCCATTGGCCCGGCAAGCCTGATGAATAAGGCCAGAATAAACGGAATTCTAAATACTTTCTTGCATCAAAATTTTCAAAAGGTCTGTTCAGTAAATAACGCTTCCAATCGGTGTCTTCTTCTTTTAATAAAGGAACAAGATTGGGTCTTCTCCATCTACCAGGTTGATTTACATTCCATGTTAATTCAACCATTTTTATTCCACCGCCAAACTTGCCGCTTTGTATAAATTCTGCAGCGGCTATATAGTTTTGTCCGCTTCTTCTTTGCGAGCCAATCTGCACAATTCTGTCGCTCGCTTTAACAGCTTTCAAAGCTGCTCTTGCATCTTCCATCGTTTCAGCAAAAGGTTTTTCTACATAAGCATCGCAACCTGCTTTAACTGCTTCAACTGTATGTAATGCATGTTGAAAATCTGCCGTACTTATAAACACAGCATCAATTAATTTTTTATCATACATTTCTTCATTGTTACGGCAGGCAACAATATCATGACCCATTTTTTCTTTCCATAAAGCTGCACCTTCTTCCCTTCTTTTTTTCCATATATCAGAAACAGCAACCAAATCAAAATTCAATTCTTTGTAATGGTTCATAAAGCAGGGCACATGTGTAGCTCTGTGCCTGTCTGAAAAGCCAACAACACCCACTCTTACGCGGTCGTTAGCCCCAAGGATTTTATTATAACTCTGTGCAGTAAATGCAATACGCGAAGTTGCCAATGCTCCTGCTGTCATAGCAGCTTGCTTAATAAATAAGCGACGTGATTTTTTCATATGTTTTATTTTGAAAGAAAGAATGAAAGTTATTTTAATTCCTGAATTTTTATACTTCTGAAGGCAACTTCATTACCATGATCCTGCAACAGAATACTACCCTCATTCACCATTCCGAAATTGGGTATATCAGCGTATTTACTTTTTGCTACCAAGGCATAATAATATTGAGTGCCACGCTGGTATTCCAACATTTTCCATCCGTTTAAAAAATGTTCAATTTTTCCATCGGGGTAAACAACTACCATACCTCTATTCCATTCGCCGATTTTTCTTCTGGCTCTCGGTTCTTTTACTGATGGAATTAAATCGTATAACGATGCTAATGTTCGGTTACCAATACTACCCATTTTTGCATCAGGATGTTTTTCATCATCTAATATCTGATATTCTAAGCCAACTGTTTGTTGTCCTTTATTTTCAGATACAAAATATTTTACTCCGCTGTTAGCACCTTCTGTTAATTTGAATTCAAACTGAAGTATAAATGCATGATATTTTTTATCTGATAAAATATCTCCACCTCCTGCACCAGGAGCCTGAGACTGTGCAATAGTAAGTGTTCCGTCTTTTACCTGCCATCCCTTGTCAGGAAAAGTTGTTTTGTTGGGGGAATGCCAACCGTTGGTTGTTTTACCATCAAACAATAAAGTAATACCGTGTTGTTTTTCCTGTGGTGAAATATTATTAGGTAATAAGTTTACAGTAAAAATATTTGCTATGGGTGAAGGTTTAAGATTTGTTGTTTGTATGCGGATATTTCTCCAGTAAATTTTTCTGCCAACTTCTTCTGCTTTATTTATCTGATGCACCTGTAATGCAATAAAGCCTTTGGGCGTCATATCATCTACTAAATCTGCTGCCGGTTGCCCGTTTAAAAAAGTTCTTATAGAAGTACCGATACATTCTATTCTTACTTTATTCCATTCATGCAGTTTAAAAGAAGATTTGACAACAGGATTATAATCCATCGGATATAACCAATCTCTTCTTGCTTCATCATAAATTCCCGCTGTCCATGCTCTGGGGCTTGGGTCAATTTCATATTGATAACCATGCACTCTGCCATTCTTATAATCTTCTTTGCTTTCGCTTCTGAACTGAATACCACTATTCATTATATCATCTAACTTAAATTCCATTTCTGCAATAAAATCGCCATAATTATTTTCAGTTGCTAAGAAAGAATTAGGTTCGTTTAAAACAGTAGTACCAACAATCATTCCGTTAACTGCTTCAAATTTAGCATGTCCGTTTAGCGGCTTCCATCCTTTTAAATCTTTACCGTTAAAGAGGCTTTGCCATTGTTGTGCGTTAATTGTAAAGCTGACACATAATAGAGTAGAAAGGAGTATAAAACCTTTTTTCATATTGGCGGTAGTTATTTATTTGAATGGTTTAAAGTTATAAGGAAAAATTACTTGAGCAACTATTCCGGGTAAATTTGATTGAAAATATTTTTACAAGAGGCGAAGGTTTGTGTAAGTTTCGGCATCTAATAATACAACAGAGCACATTTTTTTGAACGAAGCATTAATAATACAGGCTGCCAAAGAAGGTAACAGGGCTGCGTTTACACAAATTGTAGAGCAGTACCAACATCTTGTTTATAATACCGTATTAGGAATTGTTCAACAGCACGAAGAAGCAGAAGACACGGCTCAGGAAGTCTTTTTGCAGATGTATCAAAGCCTGCACAGTTTTAAAGGCAATTCTAAATTTTCAACATGGCTTTACAGAATTGCTGTAACAAAGGCACTGGAAGCGGAAAGAAAAAAGAAAACCAAAAAACGTTTTGCTGTTATAACCAGTGTATTCGGACTGAATAAGGAAGAAGAAACTGTTACTGACTTTTATCATCCCGGTGTTTCATTAGCAGAAAAAGAACAGGCAGCAGTTTTATTTAAAGCGTTAAAAAAATTACCAGAAACACAGAGAGCAGCTTTTGTATTAATTAAAACAGAAGGTTTAAGTTACGATGAAGCAAGTGCTGTTTTAAAAACCAGTGTAAAAGCAGTAGAAGCATTAATGCACAGGGCTAAAGAAAACCTGAGAAAAATTTTACAACAATACTATTCATAGCATGAAAAAAGATTTACATAACATAGTTGAAAGCACCATCAATAGTTTAGATAATATTCAACGTGCAGAAGCTCCGGCATTTTTTGCTACGCGTATGAATGCAAGATTAGATAAGCATTTAGAACCGAAAGGTTTTGTTTTGCCTTTAAGAAGACCTGCATTGGTATTAGCAATACTATTGTTTTTTTTAGTTGTAAATATTGTTATGCTTACAGCAGTAAATAATAAAACAAGTGTTGGCAGTTCAACAGAAAACAATACTGCTACCCTTCAGAATTTTGCAAATGAATATGGTTTAAATACCTCCACCGGTTATTAATATTTTTATTATGAACAACGTTGCTACAAATAAACTGATGAGTGTTTTAATTGTGCTGCTCTTGCTGGCTAATATCAGCACCATTGGGTTGTATTGGTTTAATAGAGAAAAGAGATTACCGCCGCCCGATGGTAAACATGGCAATAATCTTTTCATGTTTCTTACACATGAATTAAACTTAGACAGTACTCAACAGGCTGCATATAAAAAATTAATTACCGAAGACAGGGAGCATGATAAAGGAAACAGAAAACAGAACCGTTTGAGTAAAGAAGCTTTTTTTAGTTTATTATCGAAAGATACTGTTACCCCTGAAGAACTGAAAGCTGCTGCTGCCACCGCTGCTGAAACCGATGCTCAAATGCTGATGAAAACATTTGAACATTTTAAAAAAGTAAGGGCATTGTGCAATGAAGAACAAAAGAAAAAATTTGATACCGTTATTAAAAGAGCAATCGGAATGATGGGCCAACAACAAGGCAGACCGCAAGGCCCGCCGCCAAACGGAGAAAGAAACGGAATGCATCCTGATGGTCCACCACCGCAGGATGAGCAAATACCTCCGCCACCGCCGGGGCAAAACGGCCCACCTCAATAAAATTATTTTTTCTTTACAACGAAGGTTTCTTTTCAATACTGCATCTAATTATTAAACAATTAATTGATTGTTCTTAAAAAGATGCTCCTGTTACAATATTGTTCAATCACATTCAACTCATAAAACTCATCATATGAAAAAAATATTCATCCCCATAACACTTGCATCCATTGCCATTGCTTCACTAAGCATTTCCTGTAAAAAAGATGATGGCATATCAACAACCACTACAACTACCACCACCACAACATTACCCGATGTTTATAAAAAATACAGTTCAACCGTAACAGTATATGTTGATGGTAATTATGTGGTATTAAAAAGCAACGGCTTACCCGATCATAAAAGCCCTTACTATAAAAACACACAATGGGAAAGCACTCTATACGAAGCATATAATGGCACCAACAGTGCGTGGAGCCAGAACCCCAATAAAATAGCATCACAGAATTATGTTTTCAAAATTCCTATCAGCCCTGCTGTTTCATCTGCACATGCAGAAACACCAATGGGTCCAATGGGTATCGCATTAAACGGTGTGCCTATTTTCAACCAATATGCAGCAGGCAGGGTAGCATTAACTACAGAAATAAATTCTTTCGATCAATATGGCGGTCACCCTGCACAAGCCGGCGATTATCATTATCATGTTGAGCCATTATATCTTACCGGTAAAAACGGCAAGAGTTCATTAATCGGCTTTTTATTAGATGGTTATCCGGTGTATGGCCCGCAGGAAAACGGTAAAACCATTACCAACAGCGATTTAGATACTTATCATGGTCATACAGCCGCAACAACAGAATACCCCGGTGGTATTTATCATTATCATATTACATCAGAATCACCTTATATCAACGGTGTAGGTTTTTACGGCACCGCAGGTACTGTAACTAATTAATACCCTAACCCCCAGTGTTATCTGTGCAGAGTGGTTGCATTTGTTTGTAGCCACTCTATTTTAAAATCATCGGGCTATTTATGTACTTAGCTTAGTACTGCTATTAAACATAAGTGTAGCCTGTATTGAGCGAAGTCGAAGTATCGCACTCTTTTACATTCTGTTCATTATTCAACAATAAAAACTAAAACCTATCAATCATGAAAAGAATAATTACACCACTTGCCTGTGTTATAATAGCAGCAAGTGTTTCAGCACAAAACCCTCCTCAGCAGCAACAACCGCCTAAGCCACCAAGTATTGAGGAAAGATTAAAACATGTTAATGAAAATCTCAGTAAGCAAATAACTATAAGTGCAGAAAAGAAAAAACAAATTGAAGCAGCTTACAAAGATTTCTTCAGCAAAATGGATGAGTTAAGAAAAAAGAATGAAGGCAACCAACCACCACCACCTCCTCCTCCGCCACCACCGCCCGGCAAAAAAGAAGAGGTAGATAAATTAGTAAAAGAAAGAGACGATAAGATTGCTAAAGTTTTAAGTGCGGATGAATACATTAAATATAAAGAAATAGAAAAAACTATGAGGCCTCCCATGCCTCCTCAACATAATAAAGATGGTAAAAATCAACCACCGCCACCACCAAAAAATAATCAGTAATGCATAAGATACTGTTATTGCTTGCAGCTATTGCTATTGTTGCCTGTTCTACCAACAACAGGCAACAAAATAATGCTAACCTTTTGCCTTATTACAATACGGCCGATTTTAAACCACAATGGCTGCAAAGCAATAACAGTAATACTTTGCAACAAATACACAGTATTGGTTATTTTAATTTTACTGATCAATCCGGCAATAGTTTTTCCAGTAAAAATGTAGCAGGTAAAATTTATGTGGCAGATTTTTTCTTTACATCCTGCCCCGGCATTTGCAAAAAGTTAACTACTAATTTATTAGCAGTACAAAAAACATTTGCTGATGATACTTCTGTTTTAATTCTTTCGCATAGCGTTACTCCTGATATTGATAGCGTTGCTGTTTTAAAAAACTATGCAATAAACTTCAACATTAATAATAATAAATGGCATTTGCTTACAGGTAATAAAGAGGCTATTTATACATTAGCAAGGCAAAGTTATTTTGCAGATGAAGATTTAGGAATGAAGAAAAACGTAAATGATTTTCTACACACAGAAAATGTTTTACTGATTGATAAGCATGGCAGCATTCGCGGTGTTTATAAAGGTACTTCCCCATTAGAAATAACAGACTTAATTGCAGATATAAAAACCTTGCAGCAAGAACAATGAGAAACCTGATTATTATTCTTTCACTTTTTATTATCGGCTGCAAATTCAATGCAGGCAACAGTTCTGTTATTCAACAACAATCGGCAATCAGTATTCCGAATAAAAAAATTGTACAACAAGATTCATTATTACGTTTTGTAAACGGTATTTACTATTATAACAATCAATTGTTTTCAGGTACTATTGAAAACTATTTTCCAACCCATCAATTACTATCCTCTCAAACATTTTATAATGGCAAAGAAGAAGGTTGGCTGAAAACATTTTATCCTGATGGTAAAAAAGAAACAGAAAGATATTTTCATAACAGAGATAAAGACAGTGTACACAAAGGCTGGTGGCAAAACGGAAACCTAAGGTTTGAACATCATTATTTATCCGGCAACTATAACGGGCTTTACAGAGATTGGTATGAAAGCGGCAAGCTGTTAAAAGAAATTGTATATGTAAATGGTGTAGACAGCATTGGCAATGGCTGGCGTGAAAACGGAAAATCTTTTATGAGTTATATAAGAAAAAACGGGAGGCGTTACGGCTCTTTAAATGCACAACCATGCTATAGCTTAAAAAACGAAAAAGGAGAATTTATAAAAAGTGCTGATTAAATAATTTCACGCTACCATTTTTACTGCTACTTTAGTATAAAAAATAACATGAACAACAATCAACTTGTAGTTAAATTAATACTCGACAGATGGTTTGCAGTTATTAAAAGCTGTGATAGTTTGCTTGATGCAGTTTCTGATGAACAATTACAAAAAGAAATTGCTACGGGAAAAAATCGCGGTATTTATTTGTTGGGGCATTTAATAGCTGTGCATGATGATTTGTTGCGTTTATTAGGCTTGGGAGAAAAAATGTATCCTGAATTGTTTGAGCCATTTCTTAAATCTCCTGATAAAGCAGTTGCTGATATTCCATCTGCTGAAACATTAAGAGGTTATTGGAAAAATCAAAATGAAGTTTTAAAAGAAAAACTTAACAGCATACAACCGGAAGAATGGTTTACCAAACACACGGCTGTTTCAGAAGAAGATTTTGCAAAAGAACCTCAACGCAATAAATTAAATATTATCATCACAAGAACAAATCATCTTTCCTATCATTTGGGGCAATTGATATTGCTAAAATAATTTCGTTTAAACAATTTATCTAACATCAGCGGCACAATCCATTCTCGTTTTTTCTGTGCTATCTTTTGGTTTAATATGTATAGCAATATAACCGCCACCTCTTAATTTATCCATTCTTCCAAACAACCAATCTAAATTATGCAAGCCGATTAATAAAGGTCCTAATTTAACTGCTCCTCCCACAAGCAAATTGCCTTGTGTATTAAACTGTACCGGCATATAAAAACCAATGTTTTTCTTTTCCCAACGGGGTGTAACAGTTAAGCCGTTTAATTCTCTTGTATTAATTTTATCCATAGGTTCAGTAGAAAAAAAATTAATATTCAGCTGAGCATTGGTATAAAAGTTATTACCAAAATTTTTATCAACATTAATTAAAAATCTTGTTGGAGTGCTGATAGAAAATGCTTCAGCTATATCCTGCACATTACCAAATGTGGCGTTTATTGAATCTCTTAATCTTTGTAAAGAACCGATGTTTTTAAACCTGCGTTCAATATCAACTTCACTAACAGGTAAAGACTTTGGAACACTTGCTTCAAAAGAACCCTGTGCAGGATTGAATTTACTTTTACCAATATCTAAAATACTTACACCTATTTTCCAATCATAGTTAGTATTGGTTATCGGTTCATCTTCATAAATATTAGGTTTTTTAAATAACCATTCTGCACCTATGGAAAAATTAAAAGTTGATAATGTATTCTTTAAAAAAGTTTTAATGCTGTTATTATTATTGCCGGCTAAATCATAATTATCAGAATAGGTTGCAGTAGCAGTGCCACCGTTTATAATTTGTATAAAATTTCCTGAAGCATCTGTTTGCTCTGTATAAGTAATTCTTTTTAAGGCAGCAAAAGCACCGGATAAGTTTCTCATATAACCAATAGTAATACCGGCAGAAAATTTATTATTCATGTCTTCGTACAAAACACGTGCTATATTAAAATCTGCTTCCACCCAACCCGAGTGTGTTGTAAACCCTTGTAAATACTGTACATTGGTATTGGTATGAAGAAAAGAATTCAGCGTAGTTACAGTATCACTCCAGTTAAAAGCATCTGTTTTTAAATGGTTATATGTTCTTCCACGCAGTGCAAATGCAACAGCGGTTTTTTTATCAATATTAAATCTGAAGTTTAATAGCTCAACATCGGCAATACCATGTAAATAGCGTTTGCTTGTACCTTCAGTTACATTCCATCTTATCGTATCCTTACCGGATAAACCACTAACATCTAACAATTTATTACTGATATAACCTTGCAGTGAAACAACATTTACATCCCAACGAAAGGCAGTGTTTACAGTACTTGCGGGGTTATTGTATAAACTGAAAATACCTGCATAAGGCGAACCGTTGTATGCATGATAATTTTGTGCAATACAATACTTGCAGCAAAACACAAAAAGGCAAGCTAACATTTTTCTTTGCAGGGGTAGTTCCATTATTGTTTTCAAAAATAGCATCAACTATTTGCAATACAAGATACTATTAACGTAAAAACGTTGCTTTGCGTTGTGCAGCAATAAAATCTTATTGTTTACCCGGATAAACTTTTACTGCTTCCTGTAAACAATCCATTGCATTATTAATGGCCTCTTTATTTAAAACATAGGCTAATCTTACTTCCTGTTTACCTAAGCCGGGCGTACCATAAAAACCTGTGGCAGGTGCCAGCATTACTGTTTGATTGTTGTATGAAAAATCTTCCAGCAACCATTGGCAGAATTTATCGGCATCATCAATCGGCAATTTTGCCATTGCATAAAATGCACCACCCGGGTTTGGACAGAACACACCTTCTATTGCATTTAACCTTGCAACAATTAAATCTCTTCTGCTTTGATATTCTGCTTTGGTTACATCAAAATAATCGGCAGGTAAATCAATAGCAGCTTCGCCTGCAATTTGTGCAAATGATGGCGGACTTAATCTTGCCTGTGCAAACTTCATAGCAGCATCTAATACCTGCTGATTTTTTGTAACAAATGCACCGATTCTTCCGCCACAGGCACTGTAACGTTTACTAATCGTATCCATTATTATTACATTATCATCAACACCTGTTAAATGCATGGCGCTGAATTGTTTTCCTTCATAAGTAAACTCTCTGTAGGCTTCATCAGAAAACAAATACAAATTATGTTTTAAAATAATATTTTTCAGTTGATTCATTTCTGCCTCACTGTAATTATAACCGGTTGGGTTATTAGGGTTACAGATAACTATGGCTTTTGTTTTAGCTGTAATTTTCTTTTCAATATCAACTATCGGAGGCAATGCAAAACCATTTTCAATGTGTGAAGTAACAGGTACCACTGTAACACCTGCACTTACTGCAAAACCATTATAGTTGGCATAAAAAGGTTCAGGAATAATTACTTCATCACCTGCATCTAAACAAGCCATAAAGCCGAATAGAATTGCTTCGCTTCCGCCGGTGGTAACAATAATCTGGTTATGATTTACATTAATACCAACACTTGCATAGTACTGTACTAATTTTTTTCTGTAGCTCTCATTACCTGCACTGTGGCTGTATTCCAGCACTTTAAAATCGCTGTGTCTTACTGCATCTAAAACTAATTTGGGTGTTTCAATATCGGGTTGACCGATGTTTAAATGATAAACTGTTATTCCTTTTTTCTTAGCTGCTTCTGCATAGGGAACCAATTTTCTTATGGGCGAAGCAGGCATTTGCTTTCCTCTTGTACTTATTTGTAACATGCAGCAAAGATAAAAGGCAGTAAATAAAAAAGCCACACATTTACATGCATGACTTTATAACTTTTATCGTCATTTCGAAGGTTTCCCAAATCACGGAATGACAATAAATTATTTCTTAGCAGCAACTACTTCACCTTCAATAGTTAAATCAACCGGCGTATCTACACCAGCAAACTTAACATGTACTTTTTTAGTAAAGCTGCCTGCATTGGCTGCGTTGTAAGTAACAATAATTTTATTTTCCTTACCCGGCATAATGGGTTCTTTAGGATAGGTTGGTGTTGTACAACCGCATTCTGCAGTAGCAGTTTCTATAATAATGGGTTTCTTGGTATCGTTTTTAAAGAGGAAAGTATGTGTTGCAGGCACATTCTGTTTTATTTTACCAAAGCTGAATTTTGAAACAGGAAAAGTACCCGTTTGTGCTGTAGAAGCAAATGAAACTGCCATTAAAAAGCCAACTATACCTATTACTTTTTTCATTGTGAATATTAATTTATTGATTGTTGATTGTATTAATTATTTGCAGGCTTTACTTTTTCTAAAGCACCGTTTGTTGGTGCAGCTGATGGAACAGTATAAGTTTCTCCTTTAAAAGTTACCTGCTTATTAAATGCATTGTTGTTAAAATAAATAGTAGCAAACTTGCTGAATTGCCCCATAGTTGTTCCGCTGAAACCCAATGTAACAATAATGGTTTCTCCCGGTGCATATTTCTTAGCTTTCTCAAATTTGGGAGTCGTACAACCGCAACCAACTTTTACATCATCAATCCAAACAGAATCGCTGCTAATGTTTTTTATGCTCACAGTATATTCAACCGGTTTACCGAAAGGTATTTTACCAAAGTCGTATTCAGCATTGGTAAACTCAACCATTTTAGTAATGTCTTTTGGTTGGTCACTTGGTTGTGCTTGTGTTATATAACCCAAACCACAAACCATTAGTAATAAAAAAATCTTTTTCATCGCTTGCTTTATTTAGAAAGTAAAAATATTAATTCTGCGGGAAAGAAATGTTATGAATTTTATGAAAGGATAGTTTTACGCAATGTCCTCTAAGAGAGATATTGCTGGGAAGTAATTACCAAAACTTAATAAACACTTACACGTCGCCAGCAATGTTAGACGACCACGCAATCACGACAGTTGTATGCAATTACGACCGACAATTGCCTAATGAGGAAAATACGGAGCCAATACGTGCAAAACACCCTTGATATTGGGTTTTATCTTCCGCAATTTTGATCTGTTGACAAATCAAGACTTTTTGCTCAACCAGCGAAGCCGAAAACTGCATTTTGAAAGAGTAGGCAAACCTAATATTATTATTATGCCAGATAGAAATTCCGAAATCATGGTAAAACTTTTCTCAAAGCTAGAACAAGTTTTATCGGTTGGTGACAACACTGCTTTCCCAGGACACAATTTTCTGATGTTAGAAAATCCAGGGACTTTCTTAAAGCCTGATTTTGACTTGAACAATGTCAATAATAGGTTTTTATGGTCAAAGTTATTAAACAGAATCCCCAATAATACTTGGATTTATCAAGACACTGGAGGAGAGATAAATAAATTAGTTGACCGTGTTTTAACTGATAAAGAATTGCCAGCACTAACATTAACACCTTCACAAAGGCAACAACTGACCAACGCCCAACAAATAATTGGACTTCCCCCAAATGGTTCAACAAAGTATCAATACTATAAGAAGTACCGAAAGGCATACTATGATGCTTTAGGAAAATATAACAGTGCTGTTTCAGACAGCCAAAACAATGGCATTCCTATTCCACCCAATATAGTTGATGACTTGAATAACGCAAGAGCAGAATGGAATACTTGGGGTTACAAAAATGTTATAGAAAATGCTCAAGCAACTATAGACAATCTAACGGCATTAGACCCAAACAATTGGTGGGCAAAAATGAGAAATGATTACAATAATCAAGAAGTTCAGTCAGCAGGTGGGCAATTCTTAAATACATTGACATTTCCTACCTACAAAGACTTCACAGGCGATAATGGCTGGACAAAGGTTGTTCTGACCGAAGAGGATATTGTAAAAGTAAACAGAAGTTCTCATGTTGACATTGGAGGAGGTTTAAGTGGCGGTTGGGGTCTGTGGAAATGGTCTGCAAGTGCTAATTATAGCCAAGATGTTCATTTCGCATCTTCAGACATAAATGGCATTAGTTTATCATTTGAGGTGTTAAGAGTCACTTTAATAAGAGATTGGGTTGACGAGTTGATGTTTAGAACAAGAGCTTGGAGGTGGGCAAAAAATTCACCAAGTTCATCAAGGGTGATATCTGATGGTGGTGATATAAATAATGGGATTACGCCAAAAGGGGTTATGCCATTTATGCCTACTGGCATGTTGTTGGCTCGGAATTTACAATTGAGTGGAGCATTTAGCCATGATGATTATACTCGAATTGACACTTCGTTTTCCAGTTCTGCAAGCATTGGCTGGGGACCGATTTCATTTGGCGGGCATTACAATAAACAGACAACAGAAGAATATATTAATGCCAATAGAGCAGGCAATACAATTTCATGCCCAGATATTCAAATTATTGGATGGCTTAATGATGTTCTACCATTGTGTCCTAATCCAGACCCATCATTAGATTGGCCAACAAAAATGAGCCTTGAACATATTCCGCAGTATAGTGAAGACTTTATTAAATCGCTGAGAAGTGGGGACACTATGAAATAATCTGCACACAACATTGCATTGGCTTTATAGGGGCTAACGAACATAGGCTGAACATTTGTAATCCTATTTATCTTTAGTGCAAGCACTGGGCTGACCAGCCTTGATTGCCCATACAACGCCAATGCTTTAATGTTTATAAAGTCATCGGTGGACTTTCCTCTTCATGAAACAGATGATTTTTTGTAAATAAATATTGAGCTTTTGTTCTTTTATTTACTTTTAAAAGTAGATAGACCTTCGCTGACTTCTAAAAAATTATCACGGACAGAAAATCATCCAACAAAACTGACAACACACAATTATAAATATTAAATGGGATTGTTTGACTTCCTTCGCAGCAATGTCTCTCGCAGAGGACATTGCATTCAACTCAAATCTATATCTTCTATTGCTAAATAATTGGTTACTGCATAAATACCTTGTTCACCTGTTGCATAGAATTTTTAATTTACGCAATGTCCCTTGCAGGAGAATTGCTAAAAAAATTATTAAGTTGGCCCTAATCCATTACGAAAAATTATTGCAAGGCTAATGAAATACAGAAAAAAAGAAATTATAAGAGCTATGAAAAGACCAAATAATACGCGATAAATTTTACTCCCATCTATTTTACGCCAAACTAATGGTATTGTAAATATGGGTGTAAAGAACATTGCAAACCATAATATCTCACCTAACAAATCCATCTATAACTTTCTTTCAATAAATTTCTTAAAGCTAAAATTAAAATAGTAAAATCTTCTTCGCAGCAATGTCTCTCTTAGAGGACATTGCGTTCAATTCAAATCTATATCTTCTATTGCTAAATAAATTGGTTACTGCATAAATATCATGTTCACCTCTTCTCAGCAATGTCTCTCACAGAGGACATTGCGTTCAACTCAAATTTATATTTCACTTAGCAGCAATATTTCTCCAAGAGAACATTACGTCATACAAAACCCCGCATCCGCAAACATTTCCACACAAAAAATCCTTTCTTTCAAAATGAAAACGCAACAATTATTTTTGTTAGATGGAACAAACAATTACCTTGGCATATAAAGACGATATGCTTAGTTACGAAGGATTTAAAAATCAGGTGCTGGAAGATTACCGCATAGCTATGATAAGCCGTGAGGCAAGCCTGCTTGGGCGTAGAGAAGTGCTTACGGGGAAAGCTAAATTCGGCATATTCGGAGATGGTAAGGAAGTGGCACAGATTGCTATGGCAAAATTCTTCAGAGCAGGAGACTATCGTGCCGGTTATTACCGCGATCAAACTTTTATGTTCTCAACAGGTTTGGCAAGCGTAGAACAGTTCTTCTCCCAATTATATGCAGACCCCGATGTTCATCACGATCCGTTTAGTGCAGGCAGGCAAATGGTTAGCCATTTTGCAACCCGCTTTACAGATGAAACAGGTAATTGGTTAGACCTTGCCAATAGAAAAAATGTTACTTCTGATATGGCACCCACTGCATCGCAAATGCCACGTGCAGTCGGTTTGGCTTTAGCTTCCAAATTATTTAGGCAAACACCGCAATTAAAAGGCTTTGATAACCTGAGCCATAACGGAAATGAAATTTGTTTCTGCACCATTGGCGATGCTTCAACAAGTGAAGGCCATTTTTGGGAAGCCATCAATGCAGCGGGTGTACAACAGATTCCTTTAGCCGTTTTTGTATGGGATGATGGTTACGGCATTTCAGTTCCCAAAAAATATCAAACAACCAAAGGCTCTATTTCTGCTGCTTTACGTGGCATGCAGAAAGAAGATAAAACCAATGGCATTAACATTTATAAAGTAAAAGGATGGGATTATGCAGGCATGTGTGAAGTGTTTGAAAGTGCTTTACATAAAATGCGGGAAACCCATGTTCCTGCTGTATTTCATGTTGAAGAAATAACGCAGCCACAAGGCCATAGCACCAGTGGCAGCCATGAACGTTATAAAGACCCGAAACGTTTAGAATGGGAACGTGAGTGGGACTGTGTAAAGAAGTTTAAAGAGTGGATTACTGAAAACAATATTGCTACCGAAGAAGAATTAAGTGATATTGAACATGAAGCAAAAGATTTTACCAGAACTTCTAAACAAAGAGCATGGGAAAAATTTATTGCCCCGTTAAACAGGCATGCTGCAACAGCCGTTAATTTAATAAGCAATGCAATGGTGCATGATATGGAAACATATAACAACATGCAGCATTTGGCTACACAATTAAAAAATAATGCTGAGCCTTTAAGAAGAGATATACTGCACACTTTGGCTTTGGCTATGGAAGCAGCACCGGACTCTCCTTCCATTTCATCAATAAAAGAATTTTATAATAGCTTATTGAATGAAAGCAGAGGTTTACACAACACTTTCTTATACAATCAGGGGCCACGCAGTGCATTAAAAGTAGAAGAAGTAAAACCTTTAATTCCTTTTGACGCAGTATCGATAAATGCTTATGAAGTATTGAATAAATATTTTGACACTTTGTTTACTAATCATCCGTTAGTATTTGCTTTTGGAGAAGATGTTGGAATGATTGGTGATGTAAATCAGGGCTTTGCAGGCTTGCAACAAAAACATGGCAGTGAAAGAATTTTTGATACCGGTATTCGTGAGTTAACAATTATGGGGCAGGCCATCGGTATGGCTTTGCGTGGTTTAAGGCCTATTGCAGAAATTCAATACTTAGATTATTTATTATACGGTTTACAGGCTTTAAGCGATGATGCAGCCACTACACATTTCAGAACCTACGGTCAGCAAAGTTGCCCGTTAATTGTGCGTACAAGAGGCCACAGATTAGAAGGTATTTGGCATAGCGGCAGCCCGATGGGTATGATTATTAATGCTCTGCGGGGTATGTATGTTTGTGTACCGAGAAATATGGTACAGGCTATCGGTATGTATAATACTTTATTACAAGGCAACGACCCTGCCATAGTTATTGAATGTTTAAACGGTTATCGTTTAAAAGAAAAAGCTCCTGCTAATTTATTAGAGTTTACCGTTCCTTTAGGTGTAACAGAAACTATAAAAGAAGGAACTGATGTAACCATTGTTTCTTACGGCTCTATGTTAAGAATTATTCAGGAAGCATCAGAACGTTTAGAGAAACAAGGCATTAGTTGCGAAATAATTGATGTACAAACTTTATTACCTTTTGATATTAATCACAACATTGTAGCATCATTACAAAAAACAAACAGGATACTTTTTGTTGATGAAGATGTACCGGGCGGTGCTGCTGCTTATATGTATAATGAAGTAATGGAAAAACAAGGGGGTTACCGTTGGGTAGATGCTGCACCAAGAACCTTAACTGCACAGGCACACAGACCGGCTTACGGCAGTGATGGTGACTATTTCAGCAAGCCTAATACAGAAGATGTAATAAGAGTGGTTAATGAAATGATGAGTGAATAATTTTCTGTCATTGCGAAGGTTTGTGCCTGAAGCAATCTTATCATAAAAAGCAGATTGCCTGCCTACCACAGGCGGGCTTCGTTGGTCAATCCCGAAACTTCGGAACAATCTCACAATGACTTTATTAAAATATCAACTTGCATATTCTATCTAAAATACTCATTGTTTTTGTTGCCATTGAACATGTATATATTCTATGGTTAGAGATGTTTGCATGGACAACAAGGGGAAGAAAAGTTTTTAAATCTATTCCATCTCATTTATTTGAGCCTACAAAAACTTTTGCAGCCAATCAGGGTTTATACAATGGTTTTTTAGCAGCAGGTTTAATATGGAGTTTATGTATTACCAATATTGAATGGAGTAATTATGTGGCTTATTTCTTTTTAGGTTGCGTAAGTATAGCAGGTATTTACGGTGCAATAACTGCACAGAAATCTATCTTTTATGTACAGGCTTTACCGGCTTTAATTGCGTTGGTAATAACTTATTTTGCTGATAGATTCTAAACCAGCTCTCTCAATCTTTCCGCAGCAAATTCAGGTGTTATATCTCTTTGAGCATTCGCCAGCATTTCATAACCTACCATAAATTTTTTAACTGTTGCACTTCGTAATAATGGCGGATAAAAATGCATATGCCAATGCCATTCAATATGCTCACCATTATTTACAGGTTGTTGATGAATACCTGCTGAATATGGAAAAGATGTGTTGAATAATTTATCGTAAGCCTGTGTAAGTTGCTTTAATGTGGCAGCTAACGACTGCTTGTCTTCTTCTGTAAATAAAGAAATATCTTTTATCTGCCTTTTACTTATTACAATAGTTTCATAAGGCCATACAGCCCAATAAGGCACTAATGCTGCAAAATGTTTTTCATTAACAACAACTCTTTCATTCAATTGTAATTCCAACTCTAAATAATCCTGCAATAAACTTTTATGGTATTGCTCAAAATATAATTGCTGTTGTTTTGTTTCTTTTTCTATTTCAACAGGAATATGGCTGCTACTCCAAATTTGCCCATGCGGGTGGGGGTTACTGCAACCCATTATCTCACCTTTGTTTTCAAAAATCTGAATGTACTTAATCCATTTATGTTTCTTCAATAGCTCAAACTCATCCTGCCACAGATTAATTACTTCCACAATTTCATTTACACTTAAATCAGGCAAGGTTAAATCATGCCTCGGAGAAAAACAGATTACTCTGCAAATACCTTTCTCACTCTCCGCACATAATAAATTATTTTCATTTGTATTCCCTTCGGGAACATCAGGTAACAAAGCAGAAAAATCGTTTGTAAATGCAAAAGGCTTTTCGTACTGCGGGTTTACAGAGCCATCTGCTCTGGTATTGCCAGGACATAAATAACAGTTGGCATCATAAGCAGGGCGATTGTTTACAGGCAATATTTCAACCTTTCCCTGCCAGGGTCTCTTATTTCTGTGCGGTGAAACTAAAACCCACTCACCGGTTAAAATGTTTAATCTTCTGTGCGGATGTTCTTTTATGTTGAAAGTTGATTCCATTTATTTTTTATTCTTTGTTACGAACAGCATTAACACTATTAAGCTATTGTTGTCCGAAGGACTCCTTCGGAGCGTCGCATCCCGAAACTTCGGGATACGTTCTGTTCTTTACGCATCAAAATAAAAACAGGTTAGTCAATGGCTAATCCTGTACCGTCTCCAATTGCAGCAACATATACTTTCAACTGTTGATGCATTTGTTCTTTATAGGCAGCTGCAATTTTTTGTGTTATCGGCTCAATAAAATCTTTATGCATTAAACTAATAACACAGCCGCCAAAACCGCCACCCATCATTCTTGCACCTAATATATTTTCTTCTTTCCTGCATTCATTTGCTAAAAAGTCCAATTCATCACAGCTTACTTTATACAACCTGCTTAAGCCATTATGTGTGGCATACATTTTTTCTCCGAATGCTTTAATGTTTCCGTTCTGTAAGTCCATACAACCATTCAGCAGTCTTTGTATTTCCTCAACAATAAAAGTACAACGGTCTTTAACATCTCCTGCTTCAATACATTCATTTACCATTTCAATGGTTGCATCTCTTAAACTTTTAACAGCAGGATATTTTTCTTGAATCAATGCTACACCTTCATTGCATTCTTTTCTTCTGGTGTTATATTCCGATGATGCTAAAGAATGCTTTACCTGTGTATCTAATAAAACAATTTTATAATCATTCAATTGCAACGGGAAATATTCATACGCTAATGAGCGGCAATCTAATCTTATAACATGATTGGCTTTACCCATCATGCTTGCAAACATGTCCATTATACCGCATTGTAAGCCAACAAAATTATTTTCTGCTTTTTGGCTTAGCCTTACCATCGTAAGTTTATCAATACCTAAGTTGTTCAATTCATTCAAAGCATAAATAACAGCACATTCCAATGCAGCAGAAGATGATAAACCTGCACCGATTGGAATATCTCCACGTAAAGAAGCATTAAAACCTTTTACTTCATAACCGGCTTTTTGTAATTCACTCACCACACCTAAAACATAATCGGGCCAATGCATCGGCGATGGTGTTAATGCTTTGGTTGTTGTTGTGTAAGATTGGTTATTATCAATTGAAAACAATTCAATAGTATCATCATCTCTTAAAGAAGCATCAATGTAAATATATTTATCAATAGCAGCAGGCAACACAAAACCATTGTTATAATCTGTATGCTCTCCTATTAAATTAATTCTTCCCGGCGATTTTACTTTTATTTCTCTTGGGTTGCTCACTTCAACTTATTTAATTGCACAAAAAAAGTTTGGGCTATAATAAAACCCAAACTTAAAAATTATGTAAAACTACTACTACCAAAATTTAGCGTAAATAGCTACTAAGATTAAAACCGTAACAGCAATCATTGCTGTAATAGCAGGGCTTAGTTTAAACATTGCTTTATCTAAAATAAATGCTTTTGGATTTACTTTAGGGCCTGCAAGGCTTAAGCCAATCATTACTGCCATCGTAATTACGAAAGCCCAACCCATATTAATTAAGAACGGTATTTCATAAACGCCCTTATCATTCTTAAATGCAGTGTACATAATATTTTCATGGCCCAGAATACTTACTGCAAAGCTGTTAAAGAAGATAGACATTGCAAAACCTGTAATTAAACCAACCACGGCTGCAGTGCCCGTTGTACGTTTCCAGAACATACCCAAAATAAACATGGCAAATACCCCGGGGCTGATAAAGCCTGTATATTTTTGAATGAAGGTAAAGCCACCTTCGCCGCCAATACCTAATAAATCTTTCCACTCAAAAACTACTGCTAATAAAATAGCAAATAAGGCTACTAATTTTCCTGTCCAAACCATTTTTTTCTCATTCGCTGCATTTTCAGTTTCATAAGTTTTTTTAGCAAAATATTTTGTATAAATATCCAAGGTAAAAATGGTACTGATACTATTTAGTTTACCTGCTAACGATGCAACAATTGCAGCAGTTAAGGCAGCAATAGCCAAACCTTTTAAGCCTGAAGGTAAGAAACCGAGAATGGCAGAATAAGCATCATCCATTCCTCTTAAACCTTCTAAATGTCCGTTTTTATGTAATACATAAGCAGCAATACCCGGAAGCATTACAATAATCGGCATCATTAATTTTAAGAAGCCTGCAAATAAAATTCCCTTACGTGCTGTTTGCAAATCTGCACCTAAAGCACGTTGTGTAATGTATTGGTTACAACCCCAATAATTTAAATTTACAATCCACTGACCTGCGAAGTACATAACAATACCCGGAAGAATTAAATACTTGTTTACATCTTCCTGAGAACTTGCAGCAGTCGGTTTAGGTAATATCATATGGAAATGATCCGGTGCCTGTGCAATTAATGTTTTAAAGCCTAATAAAGCATCTTTTCCCAAACCGAATTTTTCACTAACAATGGTTAATGCAAAATAAATGGTTGCAAAGCCACCGATAATTAAAACCGCCACTTGAATTACATCGGTATAACCAATAACCTTCATTCCACCTAAAGTGATAATTAAAGAAAAAACAGCTAAGCCAACCATTACGATATGTAAATATTCCGGCCCTATTAAACCGCTGATAGCAATTGCACCTAAGTATAAGATTGAAGTAAGATTTACAAAAACATATAACAATAACCAGAAAATGGCCATGATGAGTGATACCGTTTCATTATACCGCTGCTTCAAAAACTGAGGCATGGTATAGATTTTATTTTTTAAATAAATAGGAATAAACCAAACTGCAATAATAATTAATGCGATAGCTGCTATCCACTCATATGCTGCAACGGCAACGCCAACAAAATAACCGTTACCGCTCATTCCTATAAACTGCTCTGCAGATATATTAGAGGCAATTAATGAAGCACCGATTGCCCACCATGTTAATGAACCTTCTGCTAAAAAATAATCATGAGAAGCTGCAATTGAAGCTTTTTTCTTTTTATTATAAACCCAGTACCCATAAGAGGATACCAATACGAAATACAAGAGAAAAACAATGAGGTCTTGGGTGGCAAGTGAGTGCATAACGTTAGTTTATTGTTTTATGTTTTGTTTTAAAAAATAAAAATAAGGAAGCTATTTTAATAATTGTCAATTTAACACGTAAAATTATCCCTTATTTTCCATCTGCTCAAACATACTAAACATTAAAATGAAAGAGTGTTATTTTTAAAGCAAACGGTTTCGGAATTTATTTATCTAATGCATTCATTAAATGATGCTTCCCTCTAAGCATAAACTCTTTACTCTGTTCAATTGCATCCATTACCTGATTTAAAATCTCATCAATACCGGCTGAATAATCTAATACCATCGGTTCTTTAAAACGAATACTAAGTAATGAACCTTTCTTTTTAAACTTCAAACCTTTCTTGTTAAATGCCCGCCAGAAACCGTTTATTACCACAGGTACTACAACAGGTTGGTTATTTTTAATAATATAAGCAGTGCCTTTTCTGCCCGGTGCAAATGGTTTTGTGGTGCCTTGCGGAAAGGTTATTACCCAGCTACGTTCTAATGCTTTATTAATTTTTCTGGTATCGCTGGGGTCTAAACCCCTTCTTACTTCTTTTCCTTCAGCACGCCAGGTTCTTTTTACAGTTAATGCACCTGCCATTTTAAATAAACGGCTAATCCAGTTTCCGTTCATGGTTTCTTCCGCAGCTACAAAATATAAATTGGTAAAAGGGTTTAAGAGATAAAAAGGAATTCCCAATTTATTTTCTTTACGCCATTTTACTGCACAAAAAATATGAATGAAAGTAATAACATCGGCAAAATAGGTTTGATGATTACTTACAAATAATACATTTTTTTTAGGAAGATTTTTTAAATGTTCGGTGCCTTCAATTTTTATTTTGTTTACTAAAGCAATACCGGGATAAGTAACAGCACCTACTATAGAGTAGATTAAATGGCGAACAAGCTTAATGTGTTTTAACCTTTCAGTTAACTTCATAAGTGATTGTTTTGGAGGCAATGTTTTGCAATATAGGAAATGTAAATTGAAATGTACCATTTACGATGTATGATGTATCATTTAAGATATACCATTCATTCCTGGTTAGTATTCTTTATTTCCGTCTTGCTGTTTTCCATTTTCCACCAATACATTTGCCGCAATTTTTAAAGCATGCAACTGAATACCGTAATTTTTGATATTGATGGGTTATTAATTGATAGTGAACCACTTTGGGCTGAAGCTGCCGCAGAAGTATTAAGCATATATAATATTTCGCTTTCTGATGAACAATATAAAACTACAACAGGGTTACGTACAAGAGAGTTTGTGCATTGGTGGTTACACTATTTTAAATTAGATGCTGGTCTTCAACCAACTATTGAAAGAAATATTATTGAAGTTGTTTTACAAAAAATAAAAACCAAAGGCACGGTTATGCCGGGTGTTAACAGTGTTTTTAATTTTTTTAAGGAACAGCAATTTAAAATCGGTTTAGCAACCTCTTCGCCGCAAACTTTAATTGACTTAGTAGTTGATATGCTGCAAATAAAAAATGTTGTAATGGCAACTGCTTCTGCAGAAGATTTAGCATTTGGTAAACCTCACCCTGAAGTGTATTTACATTGTGCTGAACAATTACAAAGCCACCCTTTACAATGTGTTTGCTTTGAAGATTCATTTAACGGTATGATTGCAGCTAAAGCCGCCAGAATGAAATGCGTTGTTGTACCACATCATTCTCAAATAAAAGAAGAACGTTGGGCTGCTGCAGATTTAAAACTTTCTTCTTTACAAAACTTCAATGCATTGTTATTACAAAAGTTGAATACATAAAAAAAGCCGACAAGTATTTTGCCGGCTTTATGGTTAGATATTGGATATAAAATTACTTTCAGTAATTATTTTTTCTTTTTTCTCTTACTTTCTTAATGCCATAACCAATACCTCCTGCTATCAATAAACTCAAGCCACCATCCACCGGTGCATCTACTACATCATCTGTAAAAACCGGTTGTGCATGCAGTAAATTTGGCACTATCAATATGATTGCTACAAGAGCTACTTGTACGTATATGCTGTTTTTCATTATGTTTAGTTTTGATTGATTAATTATTGCTACTTATTACTTTTTTTACAACAGTATCTTCCCCTACTTTCACTTCTACCAGATATAATTCATTGGCAGTTGATGCAGTTGAAAGAACTGCCCTTCCGCTTTGCTGTACTCCTAAATTTTTTGTTTGTAATACAATGCCGTTGGTATTAATTAATCTTATGGTTGTTTGCCCTGCTTTGGGTGCAGCGTAGTTTACTGATATTGTATTCTTACTTGCTGTTGCTGTTACAGTAAACTTATCAGGCGTTGTATTATCAATAACTGATAGTTTATTATTGGTAAGTATTAAAGCAAATCTGTCTGCTGCTTTTGATGCTTCATTGCTTATATCAAATGCAATTTTGTTGTTCTGAGTTATATCTATTTTGGTTGTTGTATTACTGAATTTATCAAGCAATGCCACATCGGTATTGGCAAGTTGTGTAAAGTTTTCAGCAGTAATGTGTAGCTCGTAATGTGCTGCTCCTAACTTCCGGGTATTCAGTTGTATGGTATCTTTTAAAATATTGGCTGAATGGCCTTCCAAACCTACTAATTCACCTTTTACTGATACAGCAATATTCTCGTATGGGTTTTCTAATTTAGGTGCATCTTCATTGCCTACTGTGTTTTTAAAAGCATTATCAAACACTATTGCGGTGGCATCGGCTGCATCTGTTTCACCTTGCAGATGCAAAGCAATATTTAATCTCGGTTTAATAATTTTTGTATCGAAAGTGGCATTGGATGATGTTGTTAATTTATTGCTTTCTGCAAAGGTTAATGTTGGTGATGCTCCTGTTGTTCTTACAAAAAATGCCTGACCGCTTTGAATGGCATTGCTTATAGCTGATGTTCCGGTTACACCGCCGCCATTGCTGGAACCGGTTCCTGTTGTCCATGATACATAGCCTCCTTTATTGGAACCGCTTGTTGTTAAATTAGGATCCCATATCCAATAAGTTGTAGATAGGTTTGATTTTGATAATATATCCCAATCTACACTCGATGCATAAGGATTCCCTATCAACGAGTAATTATTGGTTGTTCCACTTAAAGAGGGTGATGAGGATGTAGTAAGTGCAACAGTACCCGTTGTTAAAGTACCTACAGCACCCAGTATCGTAGCAGTTGCAGCAGGACTGCTTGCAGATAAATCTACTGTCCTGTCTCCCCTTATCAATATTCTGTAACCTGTTGCATTAGCAAAATTGGTAGCATTCGTGTTCGCAATAGCATTCCATGTTTGAGCAGTGTTATCAAAAGTAAACATAGATGGAGAACCCGTTATTGTTGCATCAAAACCATTAGCTCCTGTTGTGGAACCGGTAATATGTGTGCCGTAACCCAAATTATTTCCAAAACCTGATTGCCATGCATTACTGATATTGCTTGTTGTAGTAACAGGCGATGTAAGTAAACGAAATGCACGCTTTGCGGGGATATACCTTTGTACTAAAACATTCGTAGCATTATTTATTTTCCCCACAACATTACCAATACTTGCTGTACCCGAAGCATCACTTTTAAGTGTTACAAATCTGTTTTTAAAATCAACTATACCTGATGCGTTATTTACCGATAAAATAGAAGTAGGGTTAATGGTAAGCGTAGCAGTTGTAGTATCCAAAATAAATGAGTTAGCTCCTGTTTGTAAAGTAACACCGGGGCTAATTTCAACCTTTCCGCCGAATGCTACATTAGCAGAAAGTGTGGCAGTGGCAGTATTAGTTATTTTATAAGTATTGGTTGCTGTAAATAAACTTACAGGATTAGAACCGGTACCATCTGCATTACTTCCCCAATTAGTTAAATTAGTTAAGCTACCTGTACCGGCATAATAATAAATTGCTGAGCCGGCAGTAATAATAACATTATCCACTCTACCTGTACCACTGTTTGCAACAGTACCACCGTTTATTGAAGTTGTGCCATTACATGTAATTCTGAAATAAATATTGGCTTTATTATTTAATTGCGATAAGCTGCTTAAATCAAAACTAAAACTTGTTAAATTTGAAGTATTGTTTACAGAATTGGCAACCCAGTTTACTGCAGAACCTGCATTAGAAGGGATTGTATAGCTTGCCCAATCGGCAAAAGAAGTACCATCTGTACTATACTGTAGTTTGAATTGAGATGGACCGGTACCGCTTCCGTTCTGATCGAAAGAAATAGCAATGTTAGATAACCCTGTAGTTGACACCTGAAATTGATAATAATCTCCTGAGGCCCAAGCTGTAGAGCTAAACGACTTTGAGGAACCATTACCTGCAGGAGATGAGTAAGCAGAAGTACCCGCATGAAAGCCGGTTGCAGAACCACTACCAACTTCAGGACTAATAGGACCAGCAGTTGTTGGAGAAGAACTTTCAAACGTCCAGTTAGCAATTACTGTTTGTGCATTTGCAACATATCTACAAAGTAATACAATAAACAATGTTAAAATTTTCTTCATAAGCATTTTTTAGTTTATTAATTAAATATTAAAACTGTTTTTCATATAGCAGGGCTATCTATAGCAGTTAATTAGTTTAATTATTGCCATGTAAACTTCACATCATCAATAGCACTGGATGGTCTGTTACCTGAACCCGTAGTTGCAGTTAATATTGAAATACGAACCCAAACTTTACTGCCGATATTATTCAAAGCAGTTCCAAAATTTACAGATACAGAAGTGCTTCCCCAGGTTGGAGAGGTGGTTATTGTTGCAGGTGTTGTTGTAACCGGAGTAAACGATGCAGGAGTATCTCCAACTCCGTAATCAACTGTCCATGTTGCAGTTCTTCCAACCGTATTATCTAATGATTGTAATAAGAAACTCATGCCCAGATTTGTTTTACCTGTGGTATTGTTTAATTGAAATACAAAAGAAACACCAACATCAGTTGCTGAAATTTGTCTAACTCCAAGAGCCCTGTTTGTTGAACCATCCTGAGCGGTTTGATCACTTGTTGATGTTAAGCCTGTTGCAGAAGCATAGTTCTTAAATCCACCACCTGCTGCACTCCAGGAACCTAAAGCTGTTGTTAAAGTGGCGGAAGTACCAAATGAAGTTGAAGAAGCACCTGTAAACAATGTTACACCTGTCGGCAAACCGCTGCCAATACTATTAAAATCAATAGTTACGGGAGAAGTTGTTAAAGCTATACCAGTACCGCCACCACTGCCACCGGTACTGCAACCTGTACCTGTTGTAACATCATTGGTATTTCTTATCTGGAATTGGTTGGTATTAAACCTGCCCGGAATACCCACCCAGTTTGAACAACCTGTTGGTACTGTATTACCTGCAAAGGTTGCACCTGCTGCTGTGTATAATGTTACTGTTCCGGTTGCATCTGTTAATGTTTGATTTCCGCTATAAGTTCCTGAAGTTGAAGTAGCCGTTGCACTAACTATTTTAATTAAAGTATTTTCTATAGCATTAATGTTAGTGTTTAGTTGGGCAATTGTTGTTGTTACCGGGGTAACTGTTACCCCTTTCGCTAAAGTACCACCAGGCAATGCACCAGAGTTTAAGTTAACTTCAATCATACCATTATAGCTTGTTAAAGTACCTCCGGTAATATTTACTTCAACTGAATCTCCAATATTAAAAGCTCCGATGTTAGCAGTAGAACCAAAATATAAATCAATACCGCTTGGTGTGGTGCCGGTATTTTGTATTACCATATTTCCTGCAGCTAAGTTTTTATTAGCTGCATCAGAAATTACTACGCCTCTTATTTTGTAAGCACCTAATGTTAAGTTAGAGCCAGAGTACATTGCTTTTAATTGTGCTATTGAAATTAAAGCAGCATTGGCTGCACAACGGGAGCCTGTTAATTGCACATCACTGGTATCTCTTATAATTAGTTCTGGTGTTGTTCTGTATATGAAATAAACAGCAGTAATGCTACCATTACCTTTCGGCGGTTTTATTCCTGCAAAATTTGCATAACCACTTGTGTAGGTAACTACTTTAGCACCGGTACACTCACTTAATGTTAAACTAACAGCACTTTTTGCAGCAGATGTATCGGCATAAGTACGGCTGGTATCTGAAGAAATATATTCAACATTATTAATTTGAATTAAAGTGCTTTGCAACGTATCATTTAACTGGCTGATAGTTACAACCTTTGGCGTTACTGTATTTCCTAATGTTCCTTTTACAATATAGTTATCAAATAAAGTGGAAGGAATACCTGTTAAAGAAGGGTTACCTGGCACACTGTTATCAATCATGCCTAATTGAATTAATTTTCCGTAATCACTTAACCATAAGCCTTTACATTTAATGTATATCTGTCTTCCTACAGGGTATTGTGCATATACATTCGACGCATCTAATAAAACTGTTATACCTGCGGTTGCATCCTGAATACATATTTGTTTATACAGGTTGCCGCTTTTATCATTACCTACAACAATACCGCTGATAATTAAATCGGTATTTACCTGTTCGTAACCGCCGATAGTATGTAAAGCTTTTAAAGCTTTAATAGTTGTGTTAGCTGTAATGTTCGGCGTACCTGCTACAGGTGGCTCATCAAATTTTTTATTACAGGCTGTAAAAACAAAAGTTGCGATAATGAAAGAGAAAGAAAATCTCAGTAATGTTTGCTTATTCATACTATGCTGTTAAAAGTTTATAATTAGTTTTTAAAATCTTACCGTTACGCTTGCGAAATAATTTAAGCCGTAAGCGTAATAATATTTTGAAGGGAATTTATTTACATCGTGTGTGGCAAAATCAAAACGCAATTGTTCATAACCACCTGTAATGATGTTCTGATTGTTTAAAAGATTACTGATACCTAAACTGAATACTAAGAATGTTGATTTATGATTGATGTTATACCGCTTAGGCAATTTCCAAGAGTAACCACCAAAAAAATCTAATGTTGATTGAGGCCGGAACTGTTCCTGAGCAAGAATATCAGCTCTTTCTTTCGAATTGGCTACCACATCAATTACAGCTCTTGATGTTCTTCTGATGGGATTAAAATCAATCCACATCTGATCAAAATAGTTGCCCGTTAAACTTACAAACCAGTATTTCGGTGAGCGGTAAGTAATCCCTAAACTATAAGCTTCCTGCGGTGTACCACCTACTCTGTAATTAGTTGCATAAACAGAATCGGTACTTAATATGCTGGCATCATTATCTAATGTTGTTGTAGCAAATTGCCTTCCGTTATAATAATATCTGCCAATTGACGCAGCACCGTTAACAGTTACATTCGGCAATACTTTTGCTTCAAAGCCAAATTCCATCCCGTAATGCAATTTGCTTATGTTGCTTAATGCATAGTTTACTAAATTCTGATAATGATCATCATAATAAGACAGTACATTCATTTGATTTTTAAACTCAGTATAATAACCGCTTACTCTGACTTTTAATTTAGGTGCATTTAATACATAGCCTCCTTCAACAGCTTGTACCTGTTCACTTTTAATATTTGATTGTGTAATATCTCTTGTTCTTGCAGAAACAAATACATTATCATAAAGCGGAGCTTTAGTCATAATTGCTTCGTTAATATAGAAGTAGTTTCTTCCATCAACTTTAAAAGTAAATCCGCCTTTAAATGAATAGTTGTTGAAATTGTAAACGGAAGACTTGCCGTAAGAATTATTAGGGAATAAACCGGTTTTTACATTCCCTGTTCTCCAGAACTGGGTATTAGATAATTCTAATGCAGCAAAGAAATCTATACTGTTGTATTTAGCAACTATCTGCCCCCAACCACTTGTTCTGTTTATATTAATATTGTAATCATAACCGTATCTGTCGCCGCCATATACAATTCTGTTAGGTCTGTTTAAATCGTTTTGGTTTACTGTTGAATTATTAGGGTAGTTTCTTTCAGCAAACTGATTCAAATCAACAAAATAATCACCGCCCAACATATCTAAAATTCTCTTAAAGTAATTATTCTTCATAGATTGGTAAGAAGCACCTGCAGTAAAAGCAATATTCTTAACAGTAGTGTTAAAGACAGTATTAAAATTTAACCTTTGAGAGTTGGTTACATTTTCTGAAAGTAAATAAACAGAACGCTTTCCTGTAGTACCGTTAAATGTGGTAACATTATTACGGTTGGCATCATATAAACCTGCCCAATTTATCTGGCGAACGTTTTCATTATTCTGCCAGGCAGTTGTCATCATTTGAAACTGAAGAGGATCATCTTTATAATAGCTTGGTAATTTTCTGTAATAATCAGGGCGTGGGTCCGGTGCATTATACCAATCTAAACTTGAAGCACCTCTGTCTCCGAATGAATAAGACACTGCACTAACTAAAGAAGAAGTATTATTAATTCTGAAATCGTGTGTGAGAATGAATACGGGCTGATTGGTTCTTCCCACATTGGCATTTCTTTTTTTTCCAACCTGATAACCCCAATACGGATTATAATAATTACTGCCCGCCAAATCTCTGGCTTCTGCGGTAGCAGCACCCTGTTTCCCGTTTTCAGTTGGTGCACCAAAACCAACTAAAGAAAGTAAATGCTTTTGACCGATACGTTTATCAACGCCAACAAAATAACTCCATCCGTTATAATAGGTACCGGGTGCATAACCCTCATCAGCCCATCTTCTGCTGCCGCTGAAAGTAAAAGCCCAGCCTTTCTTACTTATACCGGTGCTGTGCGTAAAACTCCATCTGTGTGTATAGTTTCTGTTGGAATAAGCATATCCGAAATCTGTTTGCTTTCTTTGTTTACTTGCCCTGGTATCAATATTTGTTACAGCACCTAAATCACCAAAAGCAAATGTGTTGGGGCGAAGAGAAAGCGACAAATCCCTGTTTCGCATTACATCATTCAAACCACCCCATAAACCAAAAGGAGTAAACCCGTTATCGAGGTTTTCCATCGGTATGCCGTTCATGAAAGTATTAAACTGGTCTCCGTCATAACCACGCACCCTGAAGCGGGCTGCATTAAAATTAAAAGAAGCGGCATTGTAAAAAGGGTCTCTTCCGGCAGTTAAAACAGAAGAAACATTTTGTGTACTGCCATCGCCTAAATCGTTTTCATCTAAGGTTACAACAGGTATACCGTCAGCCATTGCATTCTTAATATCCTGTTCCAAGGTACTGTCAACTTTTGCAGCCGCAGTATCTTTTACAGGCTTCTTATCCTTTTTTTGGGCATTGGCAGTAAAACAAAATAAACATAGAGTTATTACACTCAGACTGAGTATTCTCATAAGCATTTTTTATAAAGAAAAGACGAAATTAAAAAAAACTTAAAATCCTTGACAGGAGCGAAGTAAAGTAATAATTTCTTAACAGAATAATTTAAAGTAACAAATAGTCAGCTACCATTACTTTTACAGCATGAAGAAACATTTTTTAGGCACTTTAGCGGTATTTTTCAGCTTATTGCTGCATGCACAAAAACAGAATTACAAAGTAGCTGTTGTGGCTTTTTACAACTTAGAAAATTTTTACGATACCATTAATAACCCGAGGGTGAATGATGATGAGTTTACACCGCAGGGTGAAAAGAATTACAATTCAAAAATTTATTTTACAAAGATTGAAAGGCTGGCAACCGTACTTTCCGGAATCGGCACAGATGAGAAAGTATTTAATCAGGACGGAGCTGCCATAATAGGCGTTGCAGAAGTTGAAAATGATACCGTATTGAATGATTTAGTACATCATCCCTTATTAAAAAATCGTAATTACCAGATTGTACATTACGATAGCAAAGATGCCCGTGGTGTTGATGTTGGCTTACTTTATAATCCCAAATATTTTAAGGTAGAAAACAGTAAGCCCTTATTTGTAAAACTGCCCGGCGGTGCCAAAGAAGCTTATTATACCAGGGATGTTTTATGGGTAAAGGGAAAGCTTGACGGCGAAACGGTGCATGTATATGTAAACCACTGGCCTTCCCGCTTAGGTGGCGAAGAACGCAGTGCCCCTGCAAGAGCCGCTGCCGCTATGGTTTGTAAAAAACATATAGACAGCATTGCCAAAGCAGACGGAGAACAGAAAGTTATTATTATGGGCGATTTGAATGATGACCCTGTGAGCCCGAGTATTACAGAAGTTTTAAAAGCAAAAGGCAAAGCAAATGAAATTCAGCCGGGAGGTATTTTTAACCCGTGGACTGAATTGTATAAAAAAGGGTTCGGCACATTAGCCTATCAGGATGCCTGGGGTTTGTTTGACCAGATAATGATTACTTACCCCTGGTTAAATAAATCGCAAAACGGTTTCTTTTATTATCAGCAGTTTATTTATAACCGCGAGTTTATGAAAGAAAATACAGGCCGTTATAAAGGCTACCCGATGCGTACCTGGGATGGAAATACCTATCGCGGTGGTTACAGCGATCACTTTCCCACCTATCTTATTTTACTGAAACGTACCGAATAAGGTTGCTGAAAAGTTAAAAGCTGCTTAACGCTATCATCTCTAACTGTCAGATGGTTACCTTCGCTGCCTAAATAATTATCCTATGCAGAAAAGAACGGTGACGTTTTGGTTAACAGCATGTTTATTCATTCTTTCTTCTTTTTCATTCACAGCAACTGAAACAATCAACTCACCGCTCTGTAAATCTACAAAAATTAAAACTGTTATTTCAGTGTATGACAGCCTGCATTTATCAGATTTAGGTTTATCCAAACAGGCTTATACTGTTGCTCTTAAAGGCTTTCAGAACCTTGTAAATATTGGTAAATTAAAGAACGATAGCATTCTTTCTATTATAGATTTCAGTCTTCCTTCCACAGCAAAAAGATTATTTGTGCTGAACATAAAAAATGGTGTGGTACTCTTTAATACCTATGTTTCGCATGGTAAAAAATCAGGTACACAAAACGCCACTTCTTTTTCTAATAAACCTCAAAGCTTTAAAAGCAGCTTGGGTTTTTATATAACGGCAGCTACCTATTTCGGCAAGCATGGCTATTCTTTAAAATTAGAAGGGGAGGAAAAAGGTTTTAATGATAATGCTTATAAAAGGGGTATTGTAATGCATAGTGCAGATTATGTAAGTGAAGATTTTATAAATATACAGGGAAGAATCGGCAGAAGTGAAGGTTGCCCGGCCGTTCCGCAGGAAGTACATAAAGCCATCATTGAGACTATTAAAGAAGGCAGTTGTCTTTTTGTTTATTCACCCAATAACAAATACTTAGCAAAGTCTAAATTATTGAAACCTGCTAACAGCAACAGATTAGCTTCATAAGGTTTTGAAAAAAATTACAGTTTCTATCAGCAATTCCCCTACTTTTGCAGCCCCAAATCTGTTTTGGCAGATTCTTTACTGATACAATTTCAGTATTGTCCATTGGGAAAAACCAATTTAAAAACATACAGGTAATGAACAATTACGAATTGATGGTGATTTTTACGCCTGTACTTTCTGAAGAAGATTTTAAATCTGTTCAGAAAAAGTACGAGAGCTTTATCACCGAAAATGGCGGTACTGTAGTAAACAGCAACCCCTGGGGCTTAAAATCTTTAGCTTACCCCATTCAGAAAAAAACCACAGGTATTTATTGGGTATTAGAGTACACAAGTGCTGCTGAATTAAACGAGAAATTAAAAATTCAGTTATTGCGTGATGAGCAGGTAATGCGTCATATGGTTACCAAGCTTGATAAGTACGCAGTAGATTACAATGCCCACAAGAAAACAGGTCTTCCATTTAAAAACCAAAAAGCAGCGGAGGTATAATATGGCAAAAAATGAAATAAAATATCTTACTGCCATTAAGCAGGAGAAACCTAAAAAGAAATACTGCCGTTTTAAAAAATACGGTATTAAATACGTTGATTATAAAGATGTAGAATTTTTAAAGAAATTCTTAAACGAACAGGGTAAAATGTTGCCTCGCCGTTTAAGCGGAAACTCTTTAAAATACCAACGTAAAGTAAGTGATGCAGTTAAAAAAGCACGTCAAATGGCTTTATTACCTTACGTTACAGATTTATTAAAATAGACATTAACATTAGTAACCACTCCCTAATTTTCCTTAATAGGAATTGACAGTCGCAATCAAAAAAAAGATTGGGTGTCTCGGGAACTAAACACAAAATCATGCAAGTAATTTTAATTCAGGATGTAGATAATCTGGGTGGTCGTAACGAGTTAGTAACTGTAAAAAACGGATACGCACGTAACTTCTTAATTCCTAAAAAATTTGCTGTTGAAGCCAACCCTTCTAACCTTAAACAGTTAGAAGAAAAACTAAAAGTTCAGGCAAAGAAAGAAGCTGCTTTATTGGCTGAAATTAATAAAGTGGTAGAAGTATTAAAAGCGTCTCCTGTAAAAATCGGTGCTAAAACAGGTACTTCTGGTAAAATTTTCGGTAGCGTAACTTCATTACAAATTGCCCGTGCAATCCGCGACCAAAAAGGTTATGAAATAGACCGTAAACGCATCAGTATTGTTGATGATGTTAAAGAATTAGGCACTTATAAAGCCAATATAGATTTTGGTAATGGCAACACTACCGAAGTTGAGTTTGAAGTTATTGGCGAATAATTCCATTTCAATACATTTTAAAAGCCTGTAATAATTATGTTACAGGCTTTTGTTTTTCACGGCATTGCCTGTGTAGCCTTTACCGAGCGAAGTCGAGGTATCACTCATTGGTACTTTCTGTTTTCAGGGCAACTGAAAAAAAGTTGGGTGATATTCAAAAAAAACTATCTTCGTTACGCCCAATAACCGGTTTTCCATTCTCTCGGGGTTTTAAAAAAGTAAATGCTCAGGGTTTTGGTTACTGTTTTTAAATGGGTTTATTGTAAACAATTAATCAAAAAAACAATGAACATTTACGTTGGAAATTTAAGCTGGACAATGACCAGTGAAGAATTACAAGAATTATTTACTCCATACGGAGAAGTAAGCAGTGCAAAAATTATCACTGACAAATTTAAGAACGACCGTAGCAAAGGTTTCGGTTTTGTTGAAATGGCAGACGATGATGCAGCTAAAGCTGCTATTGCTGCTTTACACGATACTGATATTCAGGGTCGTAAAATTGTAGTTAACGAAAGCCAACCACGCCCTGAAGGCGAACGCAGAAGCGGCGGCGGTGGTGGTTTTAAGAAAAGCTTTGGCGGCGGCGGTGGCCGTGGCGGCTTTGGCGGCGGTAACCGTGGCGGCAGCGGTGGTTACGGCGGTGGTGGTCGCGACCGTGGAAACGGTGGCGGTGGTTATAACAGATATTAATATAACACAAACCTACTATATAAAAAGCCCGGCAATATTGTCGGGCTTTTTTGTTGCTGTACTTGTTGCAGTATCCCGAAATTTCGGGATGCGATACTTCGGCTACGCTCAGTACAGGCTACACAAATGCTTAATAGCATTACGAAAGGCGGTATCATAATAATTTCATTTACTTATCCGTTTTTCAAACATTATTTTTGCATCGAAATTTTTAAAATGGGGAAAGTAAAAATCGGATTGGTGCAAATGAGTTGTGTAGCCGATAAAGCTGCCAACCTGCAAAAAGCCATTGAGAAAACCAAAGAAGCCGCTGCCAAAGGTGCACAGATAGTTTGTTTACAGGAATTATTTACATCGTTGTATTTCTGCGATGTAGAAGATTACGAGCATTTTAAATTAGCAGAAAGCATTCCCGGAGAAAGTACTAATGCATTAAGTGCCGTTGCCAAAGAAACAGGTGTAGTAATTATTGCTTCTTTATTTGAAAAAAGAACACAAGGCATATACCATAACACCACTGCTGTAATTGATGCAGATGGCAGTTATTTAGGCAAGTACAGAAAAATGCATATTCCTGATGACCCCGCTTATTATGAGAAATTTTATTTTACACCGGGCGATTTAGGTTATAAAACTTTTAAAACAAAATTTGCAACATTTGGTGTGTTGATATGCTGGGATCAATGGTACCCTGAAGCAGCAAGAATTACCGCATTAATGGGTGCTGAAATTTTATTCTATCCAACAGCAATCGGTTGGGCAACCAGCCAGGATGAAACTACCAATACAGAACAATACAATGCCTGGCAAACTATTCAACGCAGCCATGCAGTTGCCAATGGTGTGCATGTGGTAAGTGTAAACAGAGTTGGTTTTGAACAAGCCGGTTTAATGAAATTCTGGGGTGGAAGTTTTGTAAGCAACCCTTTCGGAAGCCTTTTGTATAAAGCATCTCACGAAGATGAAGAAGTGGCAGTTGTAGAAATTGATACTAACAAAACAGACAGTTACAGAACACACTGGCCGTTTATGAGAGACAGAAGAATTGATTCTTATCAACCTATTACTAAAAGATTTATTGACGAGGAGTAGAATAAGAGAGAAGTCGGATAGTCGGAAAGAGGGGAAGTCTGAGAGATGGATAGACAGAGAGAAAAATAGTCAGAGAGAAGGGAGGCCAGAGAGTAGGAAGTAGCAATGCGATAGAGTAAAGAAAAGCATTTAAATAAAAGATAATAGAATTTAGCTATGCCTTTTAAGTTTGAAAAACTAATTGTTTGGCAAAAAGCTCTTGATTTAACCGGAATTGTTCATGATGTAACCCGAAAGTTCCCACAAGAAGAATTATACATTCTAACATCTCAAATCAAACGTGCAGCAGATTCAGTAGCATTGAATATTGCTGAGGGTTCAACAGGACAAACTAATGCCGAGTTTAATAAATTTTTAGGCTATGCACTTCGTTCCAATATTGAAGTAGTTGGTTGCATATTTATTGCACAAAGACGCAATATTATACATCAGGATGACTTTGATAAAATTTACAATATGTGTGAAGAGATTTTATTAATGCTGAATTCTTTACGCAAAACACTAATTAAATAAAAGGTATAAAACCTTATGAGCTTATATTCTCCCCGACTTACTGACCCACTGACTTCCAGACTTCTTAAACCCAAAGATTTAGGTTATTATTTTCCTGCAGAATTTGCTAAGCATGAAGCTACATGGTTAAGTTGGCCTCATAAAGAAGCAAGCTGGCCCGGCAAGATTGATACGATTTATTCTCCGTATGCAGAGTTTATTCAATATTTATCATTCAGTGAAAAAGTAAGAATTAATGTTGCTGATGAAGCCATGAAAAACTTTGCATTATCGCATATTAAAAAAACAGGAGCAGATTTAAAAAATATAGAATTCTTTTATCACCCCACTAACGATGCCTGGTGTAGAGATCATGGACCTGCATTTTTACTTCATAAAAAAATAAAAAATAAAAAAGCCATTATTGATTGGGATTATAATGCCTGGGGAAATAAATATCCTCCTTACGATTTGGATGATGTTATCCCAACATTAATAGGAAAGCATTATGATTTGTTGGTATTTGAACCAAGAATAATAATGGAAGGTGGTTCTGTTGAATTTAATGGTGAAGGTACTTTACTAACTTCTACTGCCTGCTTATTAAACCCTAACCGCAACCCGCATTTAAACCAACAACAGATAGAAGAATACTTAATTAACTATTACGGTGTTGAGCAGATTTTATGGGTTGCTGAAGGTATTGTTGGAGATGATACGGATGGGCATATTGATGATACTGTTCGTTTTGTAAATGCTGATACAGTAATTACCGTTGTTGAGGAAAACAAGCAGGATGAGAATTATCATTTATTGCAACATAATCTGAAGCAATTAAAAGAAATGCGTTTATTAAATGGCAAACAACTAAACATTATTGAATTGCCCATGCCTGATGCTGTTGTTTATGAAGACCAACGCCTACCAGCATCTTACGCTAATTTTTACATTTGTAATGAGTATGTAATTGTGCCCACTTTCCGTAGTGCGAAAGATGATAAAGCATTACAGATAATTCAATCTGCTTTTACAGACAGAGATGTGATTGGTATAGACTCTACAGATATTATCTGGGGCTTGGGAAGTTTTCATTGCTTAAGCCAACAGGAACCTAAGGGATAAAAATGTTTAAATAAAAAATGATTTGTGAAAACACAAATCATTACATAAATAAAGTTTAATGAAAAGATGATGACGAATTAATCGTCATCATCTTTTTTCTTTTTATTCAGTTTTACAAAAGCTGCTCTGGCAGGTGCAGGTGCACTGATGCCTTTTAAGCCTTTCCATAATACCTCATTAAAAATCAAATCGGGTACATTATCTTCTTTACTGAAGTCTAATTTTTCACTTATTAAAGCTGCGGTTGTATTATCAGTATTTTTTTCGTTCAGACTAACATTAGCAGGTAAATGAGTGAACGCAGTAAAATCAGGCTTGGCTGAAAAGCAATGCCACATTGGATTTGCTGCTGCATCGTATTGTGTCATAGGCGGCATACCTAAAATTAATTCTATGGTACGCAGCATAGATGTTGTTGAATACATACTATGATCAACATAATTTCTTTTTACATACGGACTGATAACATAAGCAGTACTTCTGTGTGCATCAACATGGTCTGGCCCATTCTGGGCATCATCTTCTAAAACAAACACAGCACTTTCATTCCATATTTTACTCTGGCTTAAATGTTCAACAAATAAACCTACTGCTAAATCATTATCTGCCACATGGGCATAAGGTGTGGGTCTTCCTTTTCTGATACCTTCTGTATGATCGTTACCGAAACGTACGGTATTGAAATGAGGAACTGCGTTAGCATTTACCAAAGAATCAAAATCTTTCTGCCATTGATAGAAACGCGTGGTATCTCTCGTATTCATATCCCAACCCGTATAATTTTTAGCAGTATGATTTTTTAATGTTGCAATATTTGGTTTATCAGCTCTATCGGCAAACTCACCATAACTGCGGTAGCTGATGTTATTGCGTTTACATAAATCCCATATAAAACCGGCTTTATTATTGGCAATGGCCCTGTTACCTTCCGCATCATAACTACCACCTCTTCCACCATAACTTGTTGGCCATGTTTTTTCAAGAAAATCTGTTGCATACGCACCCATGCTCCAGTTATGCCCGTCTGCACTTACTTCCGCATCGCAATAAAAATTATCTAACAACACAAAGTCTTTTACAATTTTATGTTGATTAGGTGTATAATGTTCCCCAAACAATAACAAACTTGTATCGCCATTGCCACCTTTTACATCACTCAATACCTGATCAAAAGTTCTGTTTTCTTTAATGATGTAGAACACATATTTTATGGGTGAAACCTCTCCTACTTTCATAGGTATCGGGTTTCCTTTTTCACCATCGGCATGCAATTCTTTTTCTTTTGTGTAGGGCGTGTTGTGATAAACTGCCTGAGAATAAACACTTAATTGTTTTTCATTCGGTTCATCTATAATGCTTAATGTGCCTTTGAATAAACCTCCGATATACTGTACTTCAACAGGCTTATTTACATCTCCACTCTGATAGTTTACACTTTGCCTTGGCTTGTATGGGCCGGGGCCATTAGGGTTAGCCATAGATGTTAAACCCTTACCGTTACTTACAAAAATTTTCTTACCTATAACTTTAACATTGGTAGGATACCAACCAACCGGAATAAAACCTTTTGATTTGCTTTTACCCGGAACAGTAACATCAAACACTGCCACACAATTATTATCTGCATTGGCAACATATAATGTTTTTTCATCTTCACTTAAAGCAACACCATTACTTGTAGAACCACTGGGTGCATCGGGATATAATGCAGCATTTAATGTTTCAATTACTTTTTGTTGTGCAACGTCAATAACACTTACAGAATTATCATTGGCATTGGCAACAAATAAAAATTTATTGCTTTTAGTAAGATAGATTTCATTAGGATTATCGCCAACTGCAATTTCTTTTTGAATGGTTTGAGAAGCAATATTAAAGAATACAACCTTATCGGCTCCCCAAACAGAAATGAATAGAGTTTTCTTATCGTTTGAAAGTTGGCATGCATAAGCTTCTGCACCTAATTCAATTTTTTTTATGATTTGTTTGTTGAAAAGATTAATAATGTAAAGTGAATGATCGTCTCTTGTTACAACATATAACCTTTCTGCATCATCATCAATTGCAATACCTGAAGGTGCAATTTTATTAGGCCATTTTTTTCCGAGAGGAATAGAATCTGCTAATTGCAGTTTGTTATTGTTAACAGCATATTTTAAAATCCAGTTATCATGCCCTCCCGCAGCATACAAAAACTTTTCATCTTTGCTGAAACATAAGCCGTACCAGCTTTTCGGAATATCAACACTATCTAATAAAGCTTCTTTTTTTACATCGAATAACTCAATGCTCTGTGTGCTTTGACCGTTATTAGTAACGGCAATAAATTTTTTGCTTTTGCTAACTGCAATATTTAAAGGCAAATCTCCTAACGGTATGTTTTTACCAACCGGTGTTAAACTCCAACCATTAGGTAATTTAATTCTGTTGTTTTCTATCTGTTCTACTGTTTGGGCATTACTGACTATGGTTAGAAAGCAGGCAATGGCAAAAAAAATATTTCTCATGCTTCTGTGTTTTTGTAAAACTAACAGTTACATGAGAAATATGAAAGTTATTAAAAGGTAAACTTGAAAGGAGCTATAATAATGCCCAACCGATGGCGGTATTTACAGTTGTAGCAATAGCACCTAAAGCAGCATTAATGGCATTTTGAACAGCCAATAAAGCCAGGCCTTTTTCAGTTAATAAAACTGTTTGTACAGCTTGCTTCTGCATATTGATTAATAACTCTGCTTGTTCCTGTGTACAAGTACCATCTAATTTCATCTGTTCTATATCAACTAAATTTTGTGCTAAGGCTTTAAAAGCTGCCTGTGCAGGTTGTGTTAAAGATGGTATGCTTGCAGATAAACTTCCTTGTGCAGCGGTAATCATAGCGTTTAAAAGTGTTGTTATATCTAATGCCATATAGTTTAGTTTGAAGGCGTTGCTGAATTATTTTGTTTAGTATTTATATTCTGCAACTTCAAAGCATTTTGTAAAGTTGCCATTTGTTGAAATTGAATATCGAATGTTGATTGAACGGTTTGCAGTATGCCGATATTTTTTATAGGCGTTTTAGAAAGCGATTCTAAGTTGGAAACATTATTGGCTACTGTTGTTAATTGTCCGAGTATAATAGAATATTTCGGCAAAGCTGCAGCACGAATCTGAAGACTTTTAATTTCTCCTTCAATTATTGTAAATGTATTTTTCAGACTATCGTAGTTGTTGGCAGAAAAATTTCCATCAGTTACATTCTTTTCCATTGCAATAATAAGTGTGGTAACATCCGTTTGAATTTTTTGAATACCGCTATCTGTTACTGCATCATAAGCTCCTATAAACATTACATGGCAGCTTGTTAAAACAAAACTTATTACTGCAAATGCTATAACTATTCTTTTTGAAAAAGTTTTTTTGAATGTCATATTACTGTGGTGTGGTTGGTTGAATATTATTAACAGCAGGGCTTACTGTTGTATTAGCAGCAGGTGGCGTTATAGTAATTTGTTTGTTTTCTGTTGTTTTTAAAGCTGTGTAAACACCACTGCTAACACCTAATAAAATAAGGTTGTTATTGGTTATGGTTGGAATAATATCGTCAATTTTTAAAGCCGGATTTTTAATTCTTAGTAAAAAGTTGATGATAAACCAAATACCAAAAACTAAATTAAAAACCACCGTTTGCAGGCGATGCACATTTACACCGTTTTTATCAGATAAAATATCCAAAAAGAAATTTTGCCCTTTGTAATTATCAGTTGATGGCGGCAGGCTTGGGTTTGATTGGTCGCTTACATCAATCAAAGTAGAACCGATTGTTGTAGCAGAACTGATGCCTAATAAATACAAAGTAGAATTGTTTAAATCAGGTATCTGAACATTCTTAGTAATCATAATAGTTACTAAGGCAGATAGTACAATGCTTGTCCACCAGGAAAGCTGTACTCTTGAAAAGCTGAATGAGCGTGGACTTGCTGTTGCTATATCTCTTAACAGGTAGAATTTTTTGTCGAGAAAGAAAATAATGGCAGCTAACACAAGAAACACACACCAGAATACAAAATCGTTGTAATTCATTTGAATGGGGTTTAAAAGTGTATTCAAATAAAAAACAAAGTTTTTATAAAATGAAATATATTCTGCATTTAATAATTACAGCCAGAACTTTAAGTAATTAATTATTTAAAAAGAAAGGCTGTTGAGGGATATGAATATTATTTAGCCTGTTATATACTTCTACCAATTTTAAAACTGCTTTTTTACCATCTTCATCTAATGCAATAGAATAATTGTTAACATATAAATCAATGTGCTGCCGCATTACAGCCTCGCTCATTTCCTGTGCATGTATTTTTACATAATCTGCCAACTCTTTATAATGATGCTGAAAAGCATATTCAACACTTTGTTTTATTAGAGCATCAACCTGTTTACTTATTGCTACATCAACTTTTTTATGAGCAACGATGCCTCCCAAAGGAATGGGAAGTTTTGTGGTTTCCTCCCAATATTCACCTAAGTCTACAATCTTATGTAAGCCTTTAGTTTGATAAGTAAATCTGTTTTCATGAATAATAACCCCGCAATCAACCTCTTCATTTAATACTGCATCTTCAATTTGATTGAAGACTAAAAACTTTTTATTTTTTGCATTCGGATAAGCTAAAGAAAAAAGCATGTGTGCTGTTGTATTTTCTCCGGGAATGGCAATTGTTTTATTGTCCATAGTCCATAGTTCATAATCCACAGATTTCGAGATTAATAATGGTCCCACACCTTTACCCAAAGCACCGCCGCTATTGAGCAATAAATAATTATCTGTGACTAATGGTAATACACCATAACTAATTTTTGAGAAATCAAGTTTACCTTGTAATGCCCATCTGTTAAGGGTTTGCACATCTTCTAAAACAACCTCAAACTCAAAATTTTTGGTATCAATTTTCTTATTCACTAATGCATCAAAAATAAAAGTATCATTAGGACAGGGGGAAAAACCAAGTGTATATTTCATTGTTTTGCGAAGTAAATAAAGTATAAAAAGTAACTACTGTATATTCAATTGCAAGGTACATTACTTTACAAAATTTACACTACTTTACATACTTTATTATACTCTATAAACTTTATTCTACTTTAATCTGTATAATTTTTCAATCATCAACAACAGGGTTTTATTTAAAACGGCTATACTTTCTTTTAGTAACCATTTGCTTTTATCTCTTTCACCAACATAATTACTTAAGCTACGTATTTGAATAAACGGCACATTCATTTCTCTGCAAACAAAATGCAATGCTGCACCTTCCATACTTTCAATTACGGGAGCATACTTTTTTCTGTATTGCTCAATGCGTAAAATATTGGTGCTTATTTCATTTATGGTTATTGCTTTTACTTCGGGCAATTTCAGCAGGTTAAACTTCTTTAACCATTGATTAGGTAATTTCCTTTTTTCAAAAGGATAATAGTTGGCTTTTTCCAGTTTTAAATCGAAAATATCTTTCCATTCTTTGTCTTCTTCTACACCCATATCGGCAATGGTTTCTTCTTTTACCACAACAGTGGTTGCTAATTTTTTCTTTTGGTTGAAGGTACCTGCAATACCTGCCTGAATAATTAAGTCCGGCTTTTCTTCCGCAATTAATTTCATTAATGAAACAGATGTTGCTAACATACCTACACCACTTTGATGAAAAATGATTTTAAACCTTTCACTTTCATGAGTATATAAAGTATTAATATCCAGAAAAGTGGGCATCCACTCCCCTGTAGTGGCAGCTGTAATAACAATTTTCATTTGATGCAATGAAGGTCGGCCTTTAGTTTAAATTGAGTAAGAAAATTTTTGCAGTTACATTTGCGAAAAATTTGATTAGCAGCGATGGTGTATTTAACAAGATTAGAACATTTTAATGCAGCTCATAAACTATACAATCCTGCATGGAGCAAAGAAAAAAATGAAGCTGAATTCGGCGTTTGTGCCAATGAAAACTGGCATGGGCATAATTATGATTTATTTGTAACAATAAAAGGTGAACCTGATGCAGATACAGGTTTTATTATGGATGTAAAAACCTTGAGTAAAATAATAAAACAATATGCTGTTGATAAATTAGACCACAGAAACCTTAATCTGGATGTTGATTTTATGAAAAATAAAATGTGCAGCACCGAAAATTTAGCAGTTGCAATCTGGCAGCAGATACAACCCCATTTACCTGAAGGCGTTCAGCTACATTGCATTAAGTTATACGAAACAGCGAGAATTTATGTAGAGTATTTCGGAGATTGATTAACTCAAATACACATCCAGCAATCCCTCGGGTAATTCAACGTGCAGTTCATTGTTTTTCCTATCATTTCTTATGATGGTATCTTCATGCAGCGGAATTAAAACTTCTTTGCCCTGCAATGTTATTCTTACCAATAATTGATGTGGTTGTTCAATTATTTCTTCAATGGCTGCCAATGGTTTTCCATTATCAACCACCATCATCCCCAATAATGAAATAGCAGATTGCTTAGCGACATGTTTTTTAAAATCTTCTTCTTTTAACCATGCCTTTTTGCCAATAAATTTATGTGCAGCTTCTTTGCTTGCAGTTCCTTCCAGCAATACCAATGTTTCTTCTGCTGTTCTTGCCTTGCCTGATTCAATAAAAAAAGGTAATGGTGCATTTTTAGTAAATTCAACAAACAATACATCACCTTTTTTAAAGGTTGTTTTTTTGCCTAATACATGCAATAAAATCAACTCTCCTTTTACACCAAAAGTGGCCGCAATTTTTCCTATATGAATTTGTTCAGGCATGTTTTATAACTTCTCTTATAAATAAAAAAGTCCCTCAATTAAAAGGGACTTTAATTTTTTGTGGTTGGCTTGCAACTACGCTTCTGATTGCTCACCGGCAGCACCATCAACTTGCTTTACAACAGGCTGAGTACGGCGTGTTCTTTGAGTTTGGCGATGTTCAGAGCTGCGGCGTTGAATGTTTTTCTCGTGTTCAGTGTGCCATTCCTGGAATTTAACCATTGCCGTAGCATCGTCAAACAAACCTAATTTAACACCACGTAACAAGTGTTTCAAGAAAAGCACTCCTTTGAAAGAAAGAATGCGGCGTACAGTATCTGTAGGTTGAGCTCCTTTGTGAAGCCAATCTAAAGCTTTCTGACGGTCTAACTGAATTGTTGCGGGAACAGTTAACGGATTGTAAGTACCGATTTTCTGAATAAACTTACCATCTCTTGGTGCACGTGCATCTGCCACTACTATAAAGTAGAATGGTCTTTTTTTGCTGCCGTGGCGTTGTAATCTCATTTTTACTGCCATGTTAAATAGACATTTATAGGCGTTAATAAATAGGGTTTCAAAAAAATTTGGAATGCGAAAATAGGCGTTTCGGTTTTTACAAACAAGTTTAGCCTAAAATGTTTTGTTATGATTTTTTTGTTAACAGCTGTAGTGCTTGTGGCAGCTGCGTTGCATCGCACACTTGTACTTCCATATCTTTTTTCAACATTCAGATTTCTGCAATGATTAAGCCAAAAAAATTACCTTCTTCCCATCATTCCTTTCATTCCCGGAAAACCACCCATCGGCATTTTATTCATCATGCTCATCATTTTCTTCATTTGCTCAAACTGCTTCATAAAAGCATTTACTTCATTCAAATCTTTACCGCTTCCTTTGGCTATGCGTAGTTTTCTTTTCTGGTCAATTAAATCGGGGTTACTTCTTTCTTCAGGTGTCATACTTTGAATCATTGCTTCAATACCTTTAAAACTGTTATCATCTACATCCACATCTTTTATAGCTTTACCAACTCCGGGTATCATGCCCATTAAATCTTTCAGATTACCCATTTTTTTAATCTGTTGCAGTTGGTCTAAAAAATCCTGAAAGTCGAATTGATTTTTACGAATTTTCTTTTCTAATTTCTTGGCCTGTTCTTCATCATATTGCTGTTGTGCTTTTTCAACCAAACTGGCTATATCACCCATACCCAAAATACGTTGAGCCATACGGTCGGGGTAGAATACATCTAACGTATCCATCTTCTCACCACTGCTCATAAACTTAATTGGTTTATTTACAGTGTATTTAATGGAAAGAGCAGCACCACCCCTGGTATCACCATCTAATTTGGTTAACACAACACCACTGAAATCTAATCTGTCATTAAATGCTTTGGCTGTATTTACTGCATCCTGCCCTGTCATACTATCCACCACAAATAATATTTCTGTTGGGTTAACAGCAGCTTTAATGTTGGCAACTTCAGTCATCATTACTTCATCTACAGCCAAACGGCCGGCAGTATCTATAATAACAACATTTTTATTGTTTGCTTTAGCATGTTTAATAGCATTCTCTGCAATAATAACAGCATCTTTTGTTTCTGGTTCTTTATAAATATCAACACCAATTTGTTCTGCCAGAACTGTTAACTGGTCTATCGCTGCAGGGCGATAAATATCTGCTGCAACAACTAATGGAGATTTTTTTTGATTCTTTAAATAATTAGCTAGCTTACCGGTAAAAGTTGTTTTACCGCTACCTTGTAAACCTGCAATTAAAATAACAGCAGGGTTACCTGTAATATTGAACTCGCTTGCCGTTCCGCCCATTAATTCAGTTAATTCATCCTGCACAATTTTTATCATTAACTGGCCGGGACTAACCGCATTCAATACTTTTTCACCAACCGCTTTTTCTTTAACCTTATCTGTAAATTCTTTGGCTATTTTAAAGTTAACGTCGGCATCAATTAATGCACGCCGGATATCTTTAATGGTATTGGCAACGTTTAAATCATTTATTCTTGCTTCGCCCTTTAAATTTTTAAAGGCACTTTCTAATTTCTCACTAAGACTATTGAACATAATTGCTGCTTATAATTATTCAAATAAAAAAGTGAATAAAGCATAAACTTTATTCACTTTAAAAATGCAAATATAATGATGCAGAAATTTTATCCGAGATAAACTCTTAATTGCTGGCAACGGCTTGTTGTACGCAATTTATTAATGGCTTTATCTTTTATCTGCCTTACTCTTTCTCTTGTTAAATTAAACCTTGCTCCGATATCTTCTAAACTTAAAGCATCATCTGTTCCTATACCAAAGAAACAACATAATACTTCTTTTTGCCTTTGCGTTAATGATAACATGCTGCGTTGCACTTCCTGACGAAGCGATTCATGATGTTCCAATCTTACATCAACCCTTTCAGCATTATCGTTAATCATAACATCCATTAAAGTATTGTCTTCACCTTCACCCAACGGCGTATCCATACTTATATGCCTTGTGTTAACACTAATTGTTGCTGCAACTTCTTCTAAATCCATATTTAATATAGAGGCTAACTCTTCTGCACTGGGTTCTCTTTCATATTCCTGTTCTAATTGCTGAAATGCTTTATTAATGCGGTTGCTTAAACCAACTTTATTTAATGGCAAACGCACAATTCTGCTTTGTTCTGCCAATGCCTGTAAAATGCTTTGTCTGATCCACCATACAGCATAAGAAATAAATTTGAACCCTCTTGTTTCATCAAACCGAAGTGCTGCTTTAATTAAGCCTAAGTTTCCTTCATTAATTAAATCAGGTAAAGTCAATCCTTGATTTTGATATTGCTTTGCAACAGAAACTACAAAACGAAGATTGGCTTTAACCAATCTGTCTAATGCACGCTGGTCATTGCTTTTAATGCGAATGGCTAATTGCACTTCTTCCTCGGGGGTTATTAATTCTACTTTAGCAATTTCCTGCAAATACTTTTCTAAGCTTTGGCTTTCTCTATTGGTAATAGATTTAGAAATCTTGAGTTGACGCATACTCATAGTAGATGGGTTTTATAGATGGTTTGGTTGTTTTGGTGGTTATCTAAAAACGCAGCGTCTTCATCACTACAGCAATTTAAGCAACTTGTTTTGAAACATGTGAAAAAAAATTGCATTTCAACTGAATTTAATTTAAAAACCGCTTTTGAAAAAAATAATTGGCAGCTATGGATTATTTAATATTATTGCACCGCCTGTGAGGCAGGTTTTTTAAGAGAACGAAATAATTTGTAATGAGTAAGAAACAATTGTACACACTTGAATATAAAGTGCGTTGTTCGCCAAGTATATTGTTTGAATTTTTAAGTACGCCAACAGGTTTGCAGGAATGGTTTGCAGATAAAGTTGATGAATGGGAAGGCGTTTTAAGTTTCAGCTGGGGCGGCGGTACACCCGATAAAGCTAAGATTCTCGATCAGGAAGAAGATAAATTTATTCGCTACCAATGGTTACATTCAGAAAAAGGTGAATATTTTGAATTCAGAATTGCCACTACTGAAATATCTAATCAAACCATTTTAGTAATCTCAGATTTTGCAGAGAAGGCTGATATTAAAGACCAGAGCCAATTGTGGGATTATCAAGTGAAAGAATTATTCCACAGATTGGGAAGCTGATAATAACTGATGATAATTTTCCTGTAAGTATAATAACGCGTTATCCCACTGGCCAAGTGGGATTTTTTTTGCCAGTTTAAAAAAAGGTAATGCATTTATTTCTTCAATAGTTAATGCGTGTAAAGGCTTATAGTTATCTTCTCTGAAATGATGCTGCCACTCATCTTTATTAATACAAACAAACCAATCATCTTTTAAAATATCTGCAACAGCATTTCGAAATTCAAATTTATATTTCCCTTTCAACTGAAGGGTGATGCTGAAAAAATTACCCCACCAGAAAAATATTCTCATTGCAAAAAAATCTTCATGCTTAAAACATCTCGGATAATCTAACATTACCCAAGGTAAGCCTTCATAATTTTCTCCTCTTGAAATTTTAGGGCCGGCTGATAAAATTTCCTGGGGTAAGTTTTGTTCTTTAGCAATGTGTTCCAATGCCATACTTAACTCCCCAAACAAAGCGTATACTTTATTAATAATGTTGTTCTTTGTTAAAATAAATGAAGCGTCTGTTACCAACTTCATTTCAGCATCTGAAAGCTTTACATTTGCCATGCAATAAAAATAAATCCTTTGTCGTCATTTCAAAAGGTAATACCTGAGAAATCTAATTAAACAGATTGCTAAGATGGGTAAAACCCCAAACCCGCAATGACGAAAGAACTACAATAAACGTGATTAAAAAATTAGACATACTTGTTCTTCGTGCTTTTGTAGGGCCATTCTTTGCAACATTTCTTATTTCCATTTTTGTATTGGTTTTACAATTCTTCTGGGTGTATTTAGATGATTTTGTGGGTAAAGGACTTGACACAGGCACATTACTTTATTTGATTGGAATGGTTGCCATTCACTGGGTGCCTTTAGCATTGCCATTGGCATTGTTATTATCATCTATAATGACGTTTGGTAATTTGGGCGAAACCTTTGAAATAGTTGCTATAAAAGCAGCGGGCATTCCTTTGCTGCGTTTTATGAGGCCGCTTTCCATTGCTTCTGTTTTTATAAGCGGCATTGCATTTTTATTTGCTAATAATATTATTCCATATGCAGAGTTGAAGTTAGATACGTTGAAGTACGATATTATTATTTCAAAACCTGCATTCGATATTAAGGAAGGTGTTTTTTTCAATAAACTTGATGGTTACATAATTAAAGTAGGAAAGAAAGAAAAAGACGACAGCACTATTAGAAATATTGTTATTTACGAGAAGGCTTATAACCTTCAGGATAATTTATTAGTTGCTGAAAGTGGTATTATGCGTACTACACCTGATAAAAAGTTTTTGGAATTTGTAATGTATAACGGTTGGCGTTATCAGGAAAAAGGGCCACATCAAACCATTGCTACAGATTATATAAGAACAGGATTTAAACAATACAAAAAAGTGTTCGATTTAAAAAGTTTTCAATTAAGTAAAACAAACGATTCAAGTTTATACAATCCAAAAATTTTAAGTGTTCGTCAATTACAAAAAGCGGTTGATTCATTAAAAAGTATTGATACGTATTATGTAAAACGCTCTGCCATTGAAATTGACCCTTATTTAACTTTTGCGAGATATAGAGATTCAGTTTGGCCCAAATCAACAAATTCAATTTACAGCTATCCAAAATCAATTACAGATTCTATTCGTTCATCACTGTTTGAAAGAGTCAGTAATCAGTTAGGTCAGGTAAAATCCAATGCAGGAATGCTTAATAATGATTATCAGGTTAAGCAGCAATCTTTACGTAATCATGAAATTGAGTGGCACAGAAAATTTACTTTAAGCGTTGCCTGCTTAGTATTGTTTTTAATAGGAGCACCGTTAGGTTCTATTATACGAAAAGGCGGTTTAGGCTCTCCTTTGGTTTTTGCCATTGTGTTTTTTGTATTGTTTCATTTATTAAACACTTTTGGTGAAAAGTTTGCAAAAGAAGGTGTAACAAGCGTTTTCTTTGGTATGTGGCTTTCAACATTGGTGTTAATTCCGGTCGGCATTTTTCTTACTTATAAAGCCATGAGAGATTCACAATTATTTAATCAGGAATTTTATTTCCGTTTCTTCCGCAGTATAAGAACTGTAATAACTAATTTTAGGAACAGAAACTGATAAATACTGCATTTACTAATTATTCATAAAAAATCATCACATGAAAAAAGAAAATAACAGCCGGAGAAATTTTATAAAAACTTCCGGTAAAGCGTGCATAGCACTAGGTCTATCATCAACAATATTACCATCGCTTGCCAAAGCTTTCAATACAAATCATAACCAACTTATTCCATTTACACAACAACCTCTGCCTTATGCATACAATGCTTTAGAAACAGCCATTGATGCTACGACAATGGAAATTCATTATACCAAACATGCTGCTGCTTATTCAAAAAATTTAGCCGATGCATGTATAGCAGAAAGTGTAGATACCAAATCTGTTTCTTTAGAAGGCTTACTGGCAAAGGTTTCTAAGTATTCTGCTAAAATTAGAAATAACGGTGGCGGACATTTTAATCATGAATTATTCTGGCAAAGCATGGCTGCCACATCCGCAGGAAAACCATCAGGTAAATTAGCTGATGCTATAACAAAAGATTTCGGTTCTTTTGAAACATTTAAAACACAGTTTACAGATGCAGGTAAAAACCGTTTCGGCAGCGGATGGGCATGGTTAGTAAAAAATAATGACGGCAAATTAATTGTTGGTTCAACTGCCAATCAGGATAATCCTTTAATGGATGTAAGTGAATTGAAAGGCACACCATTATTGGGATTGGATGTTTGGGAACATGCTTATTACTTACGTTATCAAAACAAACGCCCCGATTATATTAATGCCTGGTGGAATGTGGTTAATTGGAATGTGGTTGAAAAAAGATTTGAGAGTTAGCAAGTTGGAAATAGAAAACGGGAAGTAGGAAATAGGAAGTAAAATCATAAACTAATCATTCAATCAGCGATAATGAAAGCAACTGCAAAATGGGTAAGCAAATTAGCTTTTGATGCAACCAGCAATAACAACCATACAGTACGTATAGATACCACTGTTGAAGGCGGCAGTTTAGATAGCGGTATGAGCCCCAAACAAATGTTATTAGCTTCTTTATGCGGTTGCAGCGGTATGGATGTAGTAAGCATTTTAGAGAAAATGAAAATACCTTTTACTACTTTATTAATTGAAGCAGCAGCAGAACAAACAGATGAACACCCCAAAGTGTTTAAATATGTAGATATGGTTTATAAAGCAGATGTTCCTGCAGAAAGTATTGATAAATTAAAACGAGCTGCAGAATTATCTCACGATAAATATTGCGGTGTAAGTGCCATGCTTAAAAAACATTGTGCTGTTAATTATACTGTAGAAATTATTTGAGTTTTTCACTTTCCTTTTAAAAGAAAAAGTTTTGCAGCAGGCTAAACAAAACTATCAGCTTCAATTATACATAACAGTACTTAGTGTTGTATTGTTTATTGTAAAAATTATAGCTTATTATTTAACTAATTCATTGGCTGTTTTAAGTGATGCTCTGGAAAGTATTGTAAACGTTGTTGCAGGCTTTATAGGTTTATATGCATTGTATGTTGCAGCTAAACCAAAAGATATTGAGCACCCTTACGGTCATGGTAAAGCAGAGTTTGTTTCTGCTGCCGTTGAAGGCACATTAATTATTGCATCAGGTGTTTTGATTTTGTATGAAACCATACAAAGCATATTTAATAACAAATCTGTTGAAGCATTAGATATTGGTTTATTATTAGTTGCTTCAACTGCCATTATCAATTTTATTGCAGGCAGTATTTGTTTAAGAATAGGCAGAAAAAATAATTCATTAGCATTAATTTCTTCGGGTAAACACTTACAGATTGATACCTATTCAACCTTAGGAATTATTGCAGGTTTATTGTTGATATATTTTACTAAACTGCTTTGGTTAGATAAAATAATTGCAGCATTGGTAAGCCTACTTATTCTGTTTAATGGCTATAAAATTTTACGTGCTTCATTAGCCGGTATAATGGATGAAGCCGATATGGATTTATTAAAAAAATTAGTACGGGTATTGAATGAAAACAGAAAAATAAACTGGATAGACTTACATAACCTTCGTATTATAAAATACGGAAGTACGCTGCATCTTGATGCTCATTTAACAGTGCCATGGTACCTGAATGTAAATGAAGCTCATTTTGAAATTGATGATTTAAAAAATATTATTACCAATGAATTCGGAGATGCATTGGAATTATTTGTACATACAGATGGATGCATTAAAACAAGTTGCCCTATCTGTACAAAAGCAGATTGCCAGGTAAGGCAACATGATTTTGAAAAGAAGATGGCATGGACCTTAGATAATATTCTATCGAATCAAAAACATAATATCAATTCAATTAAGAATTACTAATTAATAATTTTACATCATACATTAATCATAATAATCTGCCATTATGCAAGTCTGGAAAGAATATCAAGAACAAAACAAAGAACGTTTTTTAAATGAGCTGTTAGATTTATTAAGAATACCAAGTGTAAGTGCAAGAAGTGAACATAAAAAGGATATGGTTACCTGTGCTGCAAGCGTTAAAGAACATTTATTAAAAGCCGGTGCAGATAAAGCGGCAATTTTTGAAACCGAAGGTCACCCGGTAGTATATGCTGAAAAATTTATCGGTACAGATAAACCAACTGTTTTAGTATACGGCCATTACGATGTTCAGCCTGCAGACCCTTTAGAACTCTGGCACAGCGGGCCTTTTGAGCCTGTTATAAAAGATGGAAAAATTTATGCAAGAGGTTCTGCAGATGATAAAGGACAGTTCTTTATGCATGTAAAAGCTTTTGAAACTTTAACTGCAACCAACACACTTCAATGCAATGTTAAATTTATTATTGAAGGTGAAGAAGAAATAGGAAGCCCCAACCTTGCAAAGTTTATAAAAGAGAAAAAAGATTTATTGAAAGCAGATGTCATCCTCATCAGTGATACCTCTATGTTAAGTATGGAAAATCCGAGTATTGATGTAGGTGTACGTGGTTTAAGTTATATACAAGTTGAAGTTACAGGCCCTGACAGAGATTTACATAGCGGTGTTTACGGCGGTGCAGTTGCTAACCCGATTACTATGTTAGCTAAAATGATAGCAAGTTGTCACGATGAAAATAACCACATCACCATTCCCGGTTTTTATGATGATGTATTAGAAAGTAGTGATGAAGAAAGAAAGAAAATGGCTCAGGCACCTTTCAATGAAAATGAGTACAAACAAGATTTAGGCGTTACAGAACTATGGGGAGAAAAAGGTTATTCAACCAATGAAAGAACAGGCATTCGCCCTACATTAGAACTCAATGGCATTTGGGGCGGCTATACAGGTGAAGGCTCTAAAACCGTTTTACCAAGCAAAGCATTTGCAAAAATCTCTGCCCGTTTAGTACCCAATCAATCATCCAAAAAAATTACAGAATTATTAATCAAATATTTTGAAACTATTGCACCGAAAGGTGTTACCGTAAAAGCAGAAGAACATCATGGTGGCGAACCTTATTTAACGCCTATTGATTCTGTAGAATACCAAAGTGCAGCAAAAGCAATTGCAGCAACCTTTGGTAAAGAACCTATACCTGTTCGTGGCGGCGGCAGTATTCCTATCTGCAGTTTGTTTGAGCAGGTGTTGGGAATAAAAATTGTGTTCATGGGTTTTGGTTTAGACAGCGATAATTTGCATAGTCCCAACGAAAAATATGATTTGTTCAACTATTACAAAGGCATCGAAACCATTCCATACTTTCATCAGTATTATGCAGAGATGAAGAAATAAATTGTCTCAACCGGCATGAACTGAATTTAATTGATGTTAATAGATTTTTTGTTATCAGCTAAAGATTATTAATGATACTGTTGTTGCGTCGCACACTTCAACGTTCTGAACATGAATGAACAAAAAGAAAAACTTCGTATAGATAAATATCTCTGGGCTATCCGTTTATTTAAAACACGCTCTTTAGCAGCAGAAGCCTGCGATAAAGGGAAAGTAAAATGCAACGGCTCTGCTGTTAAAGCAGCTAAAACAGTAAACGTAGGCGATGAATATGAAGTAAAAACAGAAGCTAAAAAATGGTTGATTAAAGTAACGGCCTTACTACACAATCGTGTTCAGTACACAGAAGCTATAAAATATTATTTAGATATTACACCTGCCGAAGAAATAGAGAGAATACAGTTTCAGGCAGCATCCTTTCATACCGGTAAACGCCCGAGCAAAATTGGCCGCCCAACCAAAAAAGAAAGAAGAGATTTAGATGAGTTTATGGAAGGTTAATTATCTGTCGGTGGTAGGTCCTCAATAGAAAAAAAGCTATATGTAACTGTATAAAGCAGCTGATTACTTTTAGAATCATACCTGTCAAAGCCAATATATCTTTTATCAGCATCATACTTTAAAACATCTGTATACAAAGCATTATTTCTTCTACCTGTTTTAATAATTCTTTTCGCAATTGTATTGTTGGTATTTAATTCATAGTTAATTGTATAGCTTGCAGATGTTCCGAATTCAGTAGCGTTCGTTACTTTAATATTAACATAATTAATCGTTTTATCATCATTAAAAGCAAACTTGTATTTCACGGCTGACGAATCTGTTATTAATTTACCATTAATGAACTGTGCATTGGATGTGTAATTAGTAAGACCATTCGAATCATAATAATATTGAGAATTATTTACAATAACATCAGCGTATTGAAACAAAGAAATATTTTGCAAAAAGAAGATTGTTTGATTAATATCATTCTCAGCTAATAAATAGTTCGTTAAAGAATATTTAAGGTGAAACACCTGTTTATCCTGATTATTAAATTGTATTGTTGCTTCTTTAAAATTATTCGCCACATAATCCATATTTTTCTTATACTTGATTGCAATAGCTGAAATTGTTTGCCCGGTAGTTACAACAGGATAGTATTGATAATTTCTAGTGCGGGTAATACCATTAATAACTCCTTGTGTTATGGCACTAGTTGTGCTATAACCTACATTGTTATAATTGTTCGTACCTAAAATTTGTATTGCATCAAAACCAAGCGTAGCTGCGTTTTGTTTTAATTGATTCAATAAAAAATTCGCATCGGCACTTCCTGAACTTTCTAATATTCTTACCTTATAAAATTCTTCCTTTGGTTTCTCTCCGAGCATGAACACATCTACTTTTTTAGAAGCTCCTTTAATGGGAATATTTCTAAGCGTATTTATAGAACTATCTTTAGAAATATTATCTGGAATAAACTTTATTTGAGCCTTTAAACTAAAAGAAGATAATAGAAGGAATAAAGATATTTTTATAGTCTTCATACTTTAAAATTGAGAGACTAAAATAAAAACTAATATGTTGTTATAATGTTAACAAAATGCATCTTTGCATAATGGTTATTCATATTATCTCCGCAGTACCGGAATTATTAGAAAGCCCCTTTCAGCATAGCATTATGAAACGTGCTGCAGACAAAGGTTTACTGCAAATTCATGTTCATAATTTACGCAAGTGGGCAATTAATAAACACGGGCAGATTGACGATTACCAATATGGTGGAGGTGCCGGCATGGTTATGATGTGTGAACCGTTAACCAATGCTATTGAAGAATTACAACAGGAAAAAAAGTTTGATGAAATTATTTATGTAACACCCGATGGTAATACTTACAATCAATCAACAGCTAATCAATTGTCTTTGAAAGAAAATATCTTAATTATTTGCGGCCATTATAAAGGCATAGATCAACGCATCAGAGATAAATATGTAACGAAAGAAATTTCTGTTGGTGATTATGTTTTAAGCGGTGGTGAATTAGCTGCTGCTATTATTGTTGATTCAATCGGCAGAATTATTCCCGGTGTGTTGAATGATGAAACTTCTGCCTTATTTGATTCTTTTCAGGATAACTTATTAGCTCCACCGGTTTATACCCGCCCGGCAGATTTTAACGGCATGAAAGTGCCTGATATTCTTTTGCAAGGCGACCCCAAAAAAGTTGAAGAATGGCGTTATGAACAGTCTTTACAACGCACACAGGAACGCCGACCAGATTTATTGAAAGATTAGAATGCTATTTGAATAGTTTGCTTTTTAAAAGAGATTTTATTCATCAGTATAGTTAATACCTTCTCGTTATCAACTTCATTATAAATAACACTTACAGTAGGGTTAACAGCAAACCAACCTTTAACTTTAACTGCTACTATTTTCATTTGTTTACCATTTATACTTACGCTTAAAGGTTTTTGCTCTATAGGAATGCGGAATGAAAAATTATTTTGCTTTTTAACAATACTACTGTCACTTCCTTCAACTGAGCTTGTTAGTATCAGTTTGTTATTAATCAAACCAGAGCTTTCCAATTTCAACAAAGCAAATTTTTTCTTATTGATAGTATTGGCGGTAATACCGTCATCAAAGAAGACTTCTCCTTTTGAAGCATGAGCAGCCATTGTATATTGAACTGAAAGATTTTGAATTGTATCTTTTACTGTTGAAATATTATCTGCAAAATTTCTTGCAATAAAACTTCCTGCCTTATAGTAATATGGTATTTCCTGAATAGCTGCTTTAACAGTTATCCATTTATTTCCTTCAATAATTTCTTTATGAATTACATCATACCAATTTCCTTCAGGTAAGTACAGTTTTCTTTCTGAGCTGTTTTTTTCAGTAACAGGTGCCACTAAAATATCATTACCCCACATAAATTCATCCTGAATACTAATAGCTTCTTTATCATGCGGAAAATGATAATACAAAGGAGCTATTAAAGGTTGCCCGTATTGTGTTTGTTTATAAGCCAATGTATAATTATAGGGCAGAAAAGAATAACGCATTTTAATAATATCTCTTGCATAAGAGCGATATGGCTCATCTATTAAAGCAGCTTCACTGGGAAAGCTGAAGTTACCTGGTTCTAATTCATACAATGCTGTTCCATGCGGACGAAATATTGGTGTAAATGCTGCAAACTGCAACCAACGTACATATAATTCATTATCACCATCACCGCCGGCAAATCCGCCGGCATCGCTGTGTACATAAGGAATGCCACTCATACTCATTCCCAATACAACATCTAACTGAGCCCGTAAACCACTCCATGTTCTGCTTACATCGCCCGTCCATGGAAAAATGCTGAAACGTTGACTGCCCGCAAAACCGCTTCTGTTTAAATGAAATAACCTGGTATTGCTATAATCTTTTGTATAATGTTCATACAATCTTTTATTCCAGTAATGGCCATAAATATTATGCACTTCGTCTGCACCTAACATTCTGTTGATGCCTTCATCTTTTGCATTGTGCAACATGTTGAAGGGATGGCGTTCAGGTTCTCCTAAATCAGTCCACCAGCCTGTTATGCCATTAGCAATTTGCTTTTTATAATGATAATTCCAAATCCATTCAGCAGCATCTTTTCTGAAAATATCAATCAATCCTCCATTACCAAAATAAAAATCTGTCAGCCTGAAATGTTCGCCACTGCTGTCTTTTGCGAGATAAGGTAAAGCAGCATGATAATTTTTTGTGTTTTCTAAAATAAATGGTTCTGTAATTAAAACAGTATGAATATTTTGTTTTTTAAAGTCTGCAATCATTTTATTCGGGTTAGGCCATTTTGTTTTATTCACCCAATCCAGATTGCCCAAATAACTTTTAATGCTATCGCCAAACCAAAACAAATCGAAGATTACAGCATCAAAAGGTATCTGCTGTTCTTTCATTTTCCTGGCAATATCTTTTACTTGTTCTTCACTTGAGTAACCGAACCGGCTCATTAAATTTCCCAATGCCCATTTAGGCGGCAGGGGTTGTGTGCCGGTTAGTTTTTGAAAAGAAGTAAGTATTTCTTTATAATCATTCCCTGTTATAATAAACACATTCAATTCGCCACTTACAAAGCCTGTTTCAAAAATCTGATGATTAGTTTTACCAATGTCTGCATAGCCTTTAGAACCGTTATCAAAGAACAATCCATACATTTTTGATGATGTAAAAAAGGGAATAGAAAAGTTCAGATTTTCCTCTCCCTCTTTGTAAGCATAAGAAGCCTGATTATATAAGTTGAAACGATAACCTCTTCTGTTTAAAGGCAAAGCCCTTTCACCGCCACCAAAAATTTTCTCATCATCATCTAATAAAAATCTGAAACCTCTGTAAGTATTGTTATGATGAACAGCCACCAATTTTGCATTACCGATAACAAGTGTATCATCTTTCAGAAACAATTTAAAATCTACAGGAACTGGTTTTAAAATAACAGCATCTGTTATGTTTTCATTATTTGAATAATCATCAGGCTTACAGGTTAGTTTGATAATATTGTTTGCATACTGTTCAGCCTTCCACATAAAATGATGATTGTTTATTTGAGCAAATGCATTAATTGCAAATATGCTACCTAAAATAAATGAAACTGTTTTCTTCATAGCAAACAACTTTTTATAACTAAAGCAAATATACCTGCAATAAAAAAGCCTCTGCACAATGCAAAGGCTTTAATTTATAAGAAGTAAAAATTAAAAACCAAAACCGCCGCCACCTCTGTTTCCGCCGCTGTTGGCAGGTTTATAATATTTTGCATCAATTTCAACATTATTAATAAAATCTGAGTTGGTTAAACTAATTTCTGCGGCCCCCACTTCTAATACCTCCTTCATAGGAAACTTAGCACCATTACCAATATCCTGATAGTCTGAATATAAAATAGATACTTTCATTTTATTGGCGTTAGAACCCATTTGTTCCATTAAAGGGCCAATACCAAATTGTTGTAAAGCCACTTTACCTATGCAATCCATTTTTAAAACAAGACCTGTTGTTTTACTGAAATAATAAGTCATTTCCTGCCCTGTTTTTAAAGTAAACTTCACTTTATAACAATCTTCTTTATTTACTTTTCCGCTACCAACCAATTCTGCTTTATTACCTTTAGCTACGTAGTTAACAAAATGTCCGAATGGCCCTGCACAATCTAATTGATATTGTTGTTCTGTTAATTCTTTATCAGTCATTTTGGTTAATGATTGTTGTGCACCGCCATCAAAACCACCACCACCAAAACCTCCGCCTCCGAAGCCTCCACCGCCAAAGCCACGTTGCGGTGGTATGTATAAATAACCGGCAGTATCTGTTATTAAAGAAAAAGAATTTCCCATACCCATCATACCTCTAACTTCTCTGCGATATAATTTATTATTCTCACGATAATTATTTACAGTTATGTCAATAGGGTTATTCATTAATTTTAATGTAATAACACTTTTGTATTGCAGCGTAATTAATTTGGCTTTTGCAATGCCTCCTGTTGCAGTATCATATCTGGCAAAAATTTCATCAACTGTTTGGGCTTTTACAATCAGAGAAAATAAAATGCAACTGATAACAACCGTAATTTTTTTCATGTGCCTGTTTTTATAAAAGAATTATCATCAAATTTATGTTTTGAAAATAACTGTACTCATCTTTTAACTTATTACTATGCAAGACCTGAATTTTACAATAACAGGAAAATTAGTTGATGTTTGGAACAAAGAAATTTATCCCGCTACAATTTCGGTGAACGATGGAAAAATAAAGGCAATTACAAAGATTAGTGTTGAAGATGATACCTCGCTTCACTATATACTTCCCGGTTTTATTGATAGTCATGTGCATGTTGAAAGCAGTATGCTGATACCAAGTGAATTTGCAAGATTAGCTGTAACACACGGCACTATTGCCACCATTAGCGACCCGCATGAAATTGCCAATGTATGTGGAATGGAAGGTGTAGAATTTATGATTGAAAACGGCAAACAGGTAAATTTTAAATTCAATTTCGGTGCACCAAGCTGTGTACCGGCTACCACTTTCGAAACTGCCGGTGCTGCCTTAAACAGTAATGATGTAAAGAAGTTATTAGAAAAGCCTGAGATAAAATATTTAAGTGAAATGATGAATTTCCCCGGCGTGTTATTTAAGGATGAAGAAGTGATGAAGAAAATTAAATACGCCCATGAATCAGGTAAACCTGTTGATGGCCATGCACCGGGTTTAAGAGGAGAAAAAGCAAAACAATATATTAATGAGGGTATTTCTACAGACCATGAATGTTTTACAGCAGAAGAAGCCTTAGATAAGTTAAATTATGGAATGAAAATTTTGATTCGTGAAGGAAGTGCTGCTAAAAATTTTGAAGCATTAATTGGCTTACTACATGAGCATTATGCCATGATGATGTTTTGCAGCGATGATAAACATCCGGATAGTTTAGCCATAGGCCATATTAATCAACTATGTGCAAGAGCTGTTGCAAAAGGCATTGATGTATTTAAAGTATTGCAGGCAGCATGTGTTAATCCTGTATTACATTACAAGTTAGATGTGGGTTTATTAAGAGAAGGAGATGATGCAGATTTTATTGTCGCAACAGATTTAATCAACTTCAACATATTAAAAACGTTTATTAATGGTGAATTAGTTGCTGAGAATGGACAATCATTTATTCAATCTGTAAAAGCCAATGCAATTAATCAATTTGATTGTAATGAAGTAACAATAAAAGATATTGAAATTGCCGTAAACGATTACCCAAATAAAGATGGCAATATTCCTGTTATAGAAGCATTAGACGGGCAATTAATAACGAATAAAATATTTGTTCCATGGACTGTGAACAATGGACTGTTGACCAGTAATATAAAAGATGATATTTTAAAAATGGTTGTTGTTAATCGTTATCACAATGCTCCTGTTGCAAAATGTTTTATTAAAAATTTTGGTTTACAGGAAGGTGCATTGGCAAGCAGCGTTGCACATGATAGTCATAATATTGTTGCTGTTGGTTGCGATGATGAAAGCCTTGTAAAAGCAATTAATTTAGTTATTAAAGAAAAAGGTGGCATTAGTGCTGTAAGCAATACAAAAAAAATGGTTTTAGGTTTACCAGTTGCAGGGTTAATGACAACCGAAGACGGTTACAAAGTAGCCGATGCTTACACTGCTATAGATAGAATGACTAAAGAAGATTTAGGCAGTACCTTGATTTCTCCGTTTATGACATTAAGCTTTATGGCATTGTTGGTAATACCTTATTTAAAACTCAGTGATAAAGGTTTATTTGATGGAGAAAAGTTTGAATTTGTGAGATAGCTTACTGCACAGCCTTTGCACTCATAATATAAGCAGCTACACTGTCTGTTCCTCTTGGCGTTTTGTATTTGGCTTTAAAATCAAATTCATCATTTGGAGAAATAGTATTATCAAACAATTCTTCATGGTTGGCAACCAAGTTGCCGTTTTTATAATACAATAATTTAACTCTGACATCTTTATAGGCAACAACGCTTGCTGTGTTTTTAATAATGCCTTTATAAACAGTCTTGCCCCAAATATTTCTATGGTCATCGCCTGATAATTTCAAGAAAGCTTTAGGACTTTCTTTTTCATGCTGTGCTAAAGAAATTTTTTGTTCCTGATAAGTATGCTCATCAAACTTTTTCTCTTTACTGTTGCAGGAAAGAAGTACAGTTGTTATTAAAAAAAAGAGAATGGTTTTTTTCATAAATAAACTTGGTTTAGAATTGTTACGTTCAAATGTACTGTGAAAAATAAAAGAAATTAATGTTACTTTACAGCGTTTGTGTTAAATAAACCTTACTACTGTTATGATTGTAAACTTAAGTAAAGAACATAGCCTTTTAACCAATTGGATAGCTGAATTAAGAGATATAACTATTCAGGGTGACAGGCTTCGGTTCAGAAGAAATTTAGAACGTATAGGCGAAATTGCGGCTTATGAAATAAGTAAACAATTAACATGGAAAGATGTTGAAACACAAACGCCATTAGGTATTCATAACAGTAAAGTTTTAGCAGCACAGCCGGTATTGGCAACTATTCTAAGAGCCGGACTTCCTTTACACAACGGCATGCTGAATTATTTTGATAAAGCTGATAATGCTTTTATTTCTGCATACAGAAAACACCATCGCGATGGCAGCTTTGAAATTAATTTAGAATATATGAGCTGCCCTTCATTAACCAACAGGGTTGTTATTATCAGTGACCCTATGTTGGCAACAGGAGCATCACTTGTTAAAACTATCAACTATTTAAAACAGGAAAACACACCTGCAGAAATTCATTTTGTTTGTGCCATTGCAGCAACGGTTGGTATTGAATATGTACGCAGAGAATGCGGTGATGATATTAAAATCTGGTGTGGTGATATTGATGAAGAATTAACTGCTAAAGGTTATATCGTTCCCGGTTTGGGCGATGCCGGCGATTTGGCATTCGGTACTAAACTACAGTCATAATTTGCCTGTTCACCTGTACACTTGTTAAATTATTAAAATAAGCAACGGTTAATAACAGCATTTCGTTTATTTTGAGTGTCTTATCAATCGCATGAAGAAATTATTCCTTATTTGTTTGATTATTTGCAGTGAAAAATTAATTGCTCAAGACCCTCATTTCTCGCAATTCTTTTCTTCGCCCCTTACATTAAATCCTGCCTTTACAGGTAAGTTTGATGGTACTTACAGGCTTGCAGGTAATTACCGTAATCAATGGCCAACTATTTATAATGCGTTTATTACAAGTACCGTATCTGCTGATTTTCACATTATGCAAAACCGTATTGCCAGTAACGACACTTGGGGTGTTGGCGGCATTGCTTACAGCGATAAAAGTGCTGATGGTGCTGTAAACTTTAACTACTTTACCGCTTCAACAGCTTACCATAAAGGGTTAGATGAGGAAGGCTTTCATCAATTAGGTGTAGGTATTCAGGTAAGTTATGCCAATATGTTTGTTACTACTTCTAAATTAAAATTTGAAGATCAGTTAACTACTTTGGGGTTTACAGGTGTAACCAACGAAGTGTTTAATAACGCCACCTTACAAACAAAATATATTGACGTTAATGCAGGCGTTTTATATAACGGCAGTACTACAGACAGAAATAATTTTTATTTCGGTGTAAGCCTTTATCATATCAACAGGCCAACACAATCTTTTACAGGTGCTACTTATCAGATAAACCCGAGAGCTACTATACATGCAGGTACTTATTTTCCTTTGGGTGAAAGAAGCACATTGCATTTAAGTGGGTTGCAAAGTTTTCAGGGTGGTGCAACAGAAACTGTTTTAGGTGGTGCTGTGCAATTTGTGGCAAACCCTGATGCAGAAAAACCCGTAAGTCTTTACTTAGGTTCATGGATACGTTTTAATGACGCATTGTTTCCTTACTTAGGTTTAGAGTTAGGCGATTTAAGAATCGGTGCCACTTACGATGTAAATACTTCATCATTAAAAACTGCTTCAGAAGGTGTTGGTGGTGTGGAGATTTCATTAATTTATGTTCGCAGGCCATCAACAGATAAACCGATTAATTGCCCTAAGTTTTAGATTTTTTTGCTGATTAATGAATTGAACGTATCCCGAAGTTTCGGGATGCGACGCTCCAAAGGAGTCCTTTGGACAACTAAAGCTTAATAGCAGCAATAAGTTGGGTACCTGCTATTTCCATATTAATACAATTGTTCCTGCAAAAATTAAACCTCCCCCAATCAAAATTTTTGGTGTTAAAGGTTCTTTCAATAATATAAAAGAAAGTAATAAAGTAATTACAATACTGCATTTGTCAATGGCTGCAACATAAGATACCAACCCTTCTTTCATGGCTCTGTAATAAAATAACCAGCTTAATGTTGTAGCAATGCCCGATGCAATTAGCAAAAAAGTTTCTTTAGTTGTTAAAGCTATAATGGCTTTGTATTTAGAACCAATAATATTAATAGTAGTGATGATAAAAAATATAGTTGCAGTGCGAATACCAAGCCCTAAATCTGCATTTACATTTTGTAATCCGTACTTAGCCAAAATAGAAGTAATGCCCGCAAATACCATTGATAAAATGGCGTACATAACCCATGTTTGCATACAATAAAATTTAGTAATGAATTACCAAATTAAACTTTCTGCAACAAACAATTAGTTTTAAAAAAATTATTTAGGCTGATCAAAAAAACCAACCTGCTTTAAGAAAGAAACCTGATCGAAATAAGTAGCAGCACCATAAATTTTGCCACCCCGCATATAAAAATGGGTAGCACATTTCAGCTTGTATTTTTTTCCTCTCATATAATCGGGTGTTCCTGCTTCGGGGTTAGCTAAAGTGCCTTCCATAGTAAATTCTGCACAGGCTTCACTATCAAAAACAGAGTAATGCAAGAGATTAAATTTTAAATCAGGCGTACTTGCAAAATATCTAGCGTAAATGCTTCTGGCAGAATCCGGTCCGCGTTTAATACCTTCCCAATTAGGAGATTCTATAGCAGCAGTATCTACATAAAACTTTGCAATCTTAACCGTATCATGTTTATTCAATGCTTTAAAATAGCGGTTAACCGTATCTTCTATTTCGTATTCATTTTTTAAATCTCTGCAGGCAGTAAATACAACCATGCAAATAATTATCAGAGGATAAAGCTTCTTCATAAACAGACATTGAAGGGGAATAGTTATTTCTTTCTTCCGCTAACATAAGGATTATTTTTTATAAAAAACCGATATGGCAGCAGAGCATCTTCTCCGGCATATTCTACGCCTATTCTTGTTGTAACAATAATTTCACTTTCATTTAAAATAAAGCCGTCATCAACAATATTAATTTCTCCGTTTAAAAGGTTGGTGCCAGTATATTTAACAGTAATACCCAAAGCCTTTGAAACATTGCCCGGCCCTTTGGTAATTGTATAATCTGCTTTCCTTTTCCCCGTTCGTTGCAGCATATGTTCAATACCCTGTAAGGGTTCTGCTGCCCGTATTAAAACTGCATGAGGCGTATTTGCTTTATTAGCAACCACATTAAACAAATGGTGCATACCGTAACATAAGTACACATAAGCAACACCGCCATTGGCATACATAATTTCTGTCCGGTTGGTTCTTCTTCCGCCGTAAGCATGCGATGCTTTATCTGCCACGCCATTATAAGCTTCTGTTTCAACAATTCTTGCTGTGGTAATATTTCCGTTAAATGCGGTTACTATAATTTTTCCTAATAAATTTTCTGCAACAGCAACTACATCATCCTGCAGATAAAATTGTTTGGTAAGTTTTTTATGTTTAAAGGGCATTTTATAAAACGGCAACTTAGTTTCTAAACAGTTACATTCGCAAAGCTAAAAAACCCCCTCCATTGCTAAAAGATATTATTATTGCCATACAAGCCTATTTTCAGGCTCACCGGTTTATAAAAAAACATAAGCTGTGGAAGTGGATTATTATTCCGGGTGTTATTTATGCCATTTTGTTTTTTGTAGGTATCTATTTCTTCATTCATACAGCCAATAACTTTTTTGAATATGTAAATAAGCATTTTTTAGAAAGTTCATTACAAAAATTGAAAGAAAGTTTCTTAGGCTTCTTAATAACATTAGGTACGGTAATGGTTTGGATGATGACCGTACTGTTTTACTTTTCTTTATTTAAATACTTCTTTCTGATTGTAGGCTCTCCCATTTTTGCTTATTTAAGTGAGAAAACAGAAGCTATTATTGAAGGTTACGATTTACCCTTCAGCTTTAAAGAATTAATTGATAATATTTTCAGAGGAATAAAAATTGCATTGAGGAATACGCTTTGGCAAACTGTTTATTTAATAGGTATATTATTATTAAGCCTCATACCATTGATAGGTTGGGCAACACCTGTTTTAGCATTGCTGATAGAGTGCTATTATTATGGTTTTTCAATGTTAGACTACAGTATGGAAAGGCATAAAAAAACTGCTGCTGAAAGTATTTATTTTATTGGTAACCACAGAGGGCTTGCTATAGGTAATGGTATAGTATTTTATTTAATGCATTGGCTGCCTGTGGTGGGTTGGGTATTGGCACCGGCTTATGCAGTGGTAGCAGCAACTTTAAGCATGTATCCTTTAAAAGAAGAAAATAATTTAACTGCATGAGTATTGGTACCGTTTATTTAATACCAACTGTATTGCATGAAGATAATTTGCAAACCATACCTACTTATGTATTAGATGCTGTAAAAAATTGCTCTGTATTTTTTGTTGAGAATGAAAAAACTGCCAGAAGGTTTTTAAAGAAATTATGGAGAGAAATGGTAATTGATGAGCATCAATGGTTTGCTATTCATAAAGCTGAAGAACAGGTACAAAATGAATTTATTAATCTTTTACAGCAAGGTAAAAACATTGGTATTATAAGCGAAGCAGGCTGTCCTGCTATTGCAGACCCCGGACAAATATTGGTAGCCGCTGCACAAAAAAAAGATGCTGTTATAAAACCGTTGGTAGGGCCAAGTTCTATTTTATTAGCTTTAATGGCAAGTGGTATGAATGGCCAGCAGTTCGCTTTTCATGGTTATCTGCCTATTGACTCAATCGAAAGAAAAAAGAAGATAAAAGAGCTGGAACAGGAATCTTTTAAGAAAAACTGCACACAGATTTTTATAGAAACACCTTACAGAAATAATCAACTTATTAAAGATGTAATTGAAAGCTGTAAAAATGAAACAAGGCTTTGTATAGCAGTAGATATAACTGCTTCAACAGAAAGTATTGTTACCAAAACCATTGCTCAATGGAAACAAAACATTCTTGATATTCATAAAAGATTGGCTATTTTTCTGATATATGCTTAAGGCATTATAATCTTTTTTGTTCTGGAGGTATGTGCACTAAAGTACCCTAATGCTCCGTTACTGATATTACTTTCCGGATTGGTGGGCGTTGTTTGATTGCCTTGCAAATCTGCCAATGCAGACATATAACGATAAATGTATTTATCAATACATCTCATTTCAACGCTAACGGTATCGCCTGTTTTAATATTCAATGAATCATTATCAGGGTCTGAATAAATTATTCTTCTGGTATTTGTTCCGCCATCATTTACAATGTCATTCCATACGTTTATATTTTTTATATAACGGCTGTTAACCATTTCAACAAACTGATAGCAATTGCCTAAACCCGGCGGATCTGTATAAACAGGTACCACTACTTTTAAATTTTTATTTCCGAACGTAATAAGGTCGGGTCTTAGTGAATCCAAATTTACCAGAGCAGGCATGGTACTGGTTGCAGTATATGTTTTACCATCGGCAATAACCGTTAACATATATGTTCTTCCCGAAACACCTGTTAAACTGCTTTTATAAGTTCCTTTTGTTGCCGATTCTGTAAGTATGGAAGTGTTACCTAAATTATCCTTTATACTCACAGTGGCGTTAGAAACTGCAGGATAAACATTATTACTGCTCACTGTAACAGATCTTGAAATAATTACTGTGGCAGTGTTTACATCATTTACAATACCTTCTATAACAATTTGTGAAGGAGCATCATTCAAATCAACATTAATTGTTTTCTTACAGGAAATAAAAATGAAGAAAAGAGCGATGATATATAAATACTTTTTCATTGTTCAATTAAAATTTAAAATTCCATGTTATACTTGGCACAAAACGAAACAGTGTAGTTTGCTCTGCAATAGTTTTAGTCGGATTATTGGGATCGTCTTTAAACTCTATACTATAAGCATTATCTCTTCCATACAAATTATAAATTCCAAACGTCCAGCTGCTTTGATACTTGCGGTTTTTATTTTTCTTATTATCATAAGTAGCTGCAAGATCTAATCGGTGGTAGGCAGGCATTCTGTAACCATTACGCTCTGTATATAAAAAAACAGTGGCATTATTTACCCTGTATTTACCTGAAGGGAATGTTACCGCACTACCTGTGTAGTAAATAAAATTGCTTGATAAACTCCATTGTGCATTCAACTTATAAATAGCTACTATGGCTAAATCGTGTGTTCTGTCTTGCCTTGCAGCAAACCATTTTCCATTATCAATTCCATCAAATCTTTTCTCTGTTCTTGATATGGTATAGCCAATCCATCCTGTTAACTTTCCTGCCTTCTTTCTTACTAATAATTCCAAACCATACGCTCTGCCAACACCGTTTAGCAATAATTGGCTTTCAACATTATCATCCCCTCTTAACTGTGCACCGCTTCTATAATCAATCTGGTTTTGCATCCACTTATAATAAGCTTCTGCAGAAAATTCATACATATTATTTTTGAAGTTTTTGAAGAAACCTGCACTTATCTGGTCTGCTATTTCAGGTTTTAAATTATTACTGCTCGATAGCCATAAATCTGTTGGAGATCCACTTGTTGAATTGCTTATCAAGTGCAGGTTTTGAATGTTTCTGGTGTAAGATGCTTTGAATGAAGTTACTTCATTTAACTGGTAGCTTGCAGATACTCTTGGTTCAACATTCCAGTAAGATGCAACTAACTGCCCCGCTGCATATTTTAGTGTATCGGTTGTATTTCCTGCACTGTCATATTTATAAAAACTGCCGGGCCCCCACACAGATAAATTAGTTAAACGCAAACCATAAACAATATTCAGTTTATCTGTTGCAGCTAACTCATGAGAAATATAAGCTGCACTTTCCCAGGAAGATTTATTTTGTGTGAAGTTGCTTTTAAAGCCCGGATTATCTGAACTTATTTTACCGGGAGAAACTTCATGATGAATAACATTAGCACCAAACTTTAGTTTGTTGGCATTATTAATAAACAAATCAAAATCCTGTTTTAAATTAAAGTCTTCAATCTGAGAATCTATATGAATATTATCCTGACCGGATTTGATATTGATATTGTATTCAAACTTGCTATAGATAACAGAAGTGTTTGAAAATAAACGATTGTTTACAACATGGTTCCAGCGTAATGTTGCTGTGCTGTTCCCCCAATCTGTATTAAAAGTTTGCCCAAAGCCCAATACATCCCTTCCGAAATAACCTGATAAAAACAATCTGTCTTTCTTACCTAAAATATAGTTGGCTTTTGCATTTAAATCGTAGAAATACAGCTTATTGCTTTTAATGGTTGTGTCTTTAGAAAATTTAAGAAATGCATCTGCATAGGTTCTTCTTCCGCTTACAATAAAAGAGCCTTTATCTTTTACAATCGGGCCTTCAATATTTAATCTTGAAGCAATTAAACCAACGCCGCCGCTAACATCATAATCTTTATTATTACCGTCTTTCATTTTTACATCTTCAACGGAAGATAACCTGCCGCCATATTGAGCAGGCATGGTTCCTTTATAAACACTTACATCTTTAATAGCATCAGAATTAAAAGTGGAGAAGAACCCTAATAAATGGGCTGCATTATATACAGGGGCTTCGTCTAATAAAATTAAATTCTGGTCGCTGCTGCCACCACGTACATAAAAGCCGCTGTTACCTTCTCCGGCTGATTTAATACCCGGTAATAATTGTATTGATTTTAAAATATCTCTTTCACCAAATAATACAGGTAGTTGATTTATTTCATTAATATTTAATTTTTCAACACCCATTTGCGGTTTAGTGATATTATCATTTTTCTTTTTTGTGGTTACAGTTACTTCTGTAAGCGTTGTTGCCTGTGGTGTTAAAAAAATATCTAACTGCATATTAGCAGTAATACTAATAGCTTGTGTATAGAGCTGAAAGCCCTGAAAACTTACTATTAAATTATACTTACCTTCTTTAACCGTAAGTGAATAAAAGCCATAGCTATTGCTGATGGTACCGTTATTAGCTCCTTCAATTTTTACAGCTGCACCAATAAGAAGTTCTCCTGTTTTTTTGTCTTTTACTACGCCGTTGATTACCCATTTATTTTGTGCAAAAAGAGAAGACTGAATACAAAAAAAGAAAAGAACCAAAAGGAGTTTATAGAAAAAAAGCTTGCTCATAATAATTAAACAATACAGTTAAGAGATTGTTTTGGAATTGACGTGCAAGCTGTATTAATATTTTATGCAACCCTATTTATAAATTGTTAAATAGTATGAACGCTTTAACCGGAGAGAGGGGAAGACAAATAGATAAAGTCATTTCGAAGGTTCCCCGAATAAGTCGGGGCAGGCTCTGCCTGAGAAGTCTCATTATTAAGAGGTTAGATTTCTCGTTGGGTAAGCACCCAATCTCGAAATGACGATAACTATTTTTTCTTATTCAACGCAATTAAAACGGCTCCATGTAAACCTTGTGGACCGTAAGCTTCTACTGCAGCATCTCTTGCCAATACATTGATATCTTTTACATCCTGTAAGGTGTAGTTATTTAATATTTTATAATCAACCAGCTTTTTATTAATGATAATTAATGGACCGTCAGGAATGGTTACAGCAGCTTCTCTGGTAACATAACTTACCAACGTATCTGCCTTATAATCGCCATTATTTTTTATAACCGGTTTAGCACCTGGTATATAGTTTAATACATTCTTTATAATAGAATCTACCCTTACAGATAAGTTAGATTTTGTTTGAGCATTTATTGCAAAAGATATTAATAGAGAAACTATCAGTACCGATAACTTTTTCATAAAAAAATTAATTACTTTTTTCCAAGAAGTTTTGTAATCTTTTCATTTAAGGAAGCTGCATTAAAAGGTTTTACAATAAATCCTACTCCGTATTGTGAAACTGCATTAATAATTTCTGTTTTAGCTTCAGCAGTAACAAATAAAATGGGTATAGAAGCCAAACTTCTGTCGTTCCGCATTTCTTTAACTAAACCAAGACCATCAAGTATCGGCATATTCCAATCAGATATAACAAAATCAAACCGCTCTTTTTTAAGTTTTGATAATGCCATTGATCCATCTTCTGCTTCGTCAACATCAGTATGACCAAGTTCTTTAAGTAAATTTCTTATAATTCTTCTTATAGTAGAATAGTCGTCAACGACTAAGAACCGGGTTTTAGAATCTGCCATACTTTACCATTTTAATTTAGTTTTTAAAATCAGAGCCCATATTTATCAATTAAATAAATTAATGCAGCCATATTTATTGCACCCAATAATAATTCTCTTTTGTTTACATTTTCAAATACATCGCTTCGGGCATGATGAATATCAAAATAACGTTGATTATCGGGTCTTAATTCTGCAACAGGGGTTTGCATATTTCTTTGCAACGGGCTAACATCTGCACCGCCGCCACCTTCGTCTAAACTCTCACTGCCATAAGGTTTCAGCAGATTAATCCAGCTTTGAATTTTAGCAATTTTGTCTTTACTCATACCCAAGCTAAAGCCTCTTGGCGTAAAGCCGCCATTATCACTTTCTAATGCAAATATGTGTTGTTCATTTTTTGCTTTAGCTTCTTCTGCATATTTATTACCGCCACGCAAACCATTTTCTTCATTGGCAAATAATACAAACCGTAAAGTATGTTTCGGCTGATAACCTAATGCTTTTAATACTCTTAACACTTCCATAGTATGTACAATGCCTGCACCATCATCATTTGCTCCTTCATTTACATCCCAACTATCTAAATGCCCGCCTACTGTTATGTATTGATTAGGAAATTCTGTTCCTTTTAATTCTGCAATAACATTATGGCCGATAGTATCCGGTAAAAATTTTGCATATGTTGTAACGGACACTTTTACCTTTTCTTTAGTTGCTGCATTCCATAGTTTATCTGCATCATACAAACCCAAGGCAGCAGCAGGAATTTTAGGGAAAGAATCATTATAAGCCATAGCACCTGTATGCGGATTATTATCTGTTGCTTCTGTTAAAGAACGAATTAAAACCGCTACTGCTCCGTATTTGGCAGCCCGGCTTGGTCCGTTTCTTCTGTACACACCTGTTTCTCCATACGCCTGACCTGGAACTACATAAGTAGGATTAAACCCATAGTTGTAATAAACAATTTTCCCCTTCACTTCATCTTTTCTTTTTTCTAATTCAGCAAAATCTTTAACAGCCAACACTTCTGCTTCTACAGGTTTACCATTGCTGCCTAAAGAATTGCCCAAAGCCAAGGCATCTAATGTTATATTAACTTTTTTACCATTTTGTTCAGTAATAACTACTTTATCTTTTCCGCCGCGTACCCAATGCGGTACCATACATTCCTGCAGGTACACATTATCTGCTCCTAAACTTTCTAAAGTTTTTTTGCCCCATATAGTTGCTTTAGCAAACTGCGGAGAACCTGCTAATCTTCCGCCAATATTTTTGGTTAAGTCTCTTAATAAATCGTAGGCTTTACCATTCGTAAAAACTTCATCAGAAATTTTTTTTATAAATAATGAATCAACATTTTGTTGAGCAGTTGCTGCAAAAGGTGCAGCCAATAAAAGGAGTAGTAACTTTTTCATGAATTCTTTTTTGTATTTCCGCCTTTAACGGAAAATATTTTTGTTTTATGAAACTGACCATACATTTCTTTTGATGATAATTTTTGTATAGCTCATTTCATGCGTTTAAAGATAATGAAACGAAAGAATGCATTTGAAATTAAGTTATGATGAACGGATTTATAATGAATGCATATTTGTTGTTACTTCGTTTGCTGAAGTCAGCAAAGTCAGAAAGACTGTAATTCCGATAGTCACTCCTGATTCAGTTTTTTTTTTCAGACTTACTGACTACAGACTAAAAACTCAAATTAACTATGCGTATAGGAATTGTTTGCTATCCTACATTTGGCGGAAGTGGCGTATTGGCAACTGAATTAGGGAAAGCTCTGGCAGATAAAGGCCATAAAGTTCACTTCATAACTTATCAGCAACCGGTCAGGCTGAACGTTTTTAATACCAATATTTTTTATCATGAAGTACGCGTACCCACTTACCCTTTATTTGATTATCCGCCATATGAAGTGGCTTTGGCAAGTACTATGGTTGATGTAATTATGAATTATGACCTGGATTTACTACATGTGCATTATGCTATACCGCATGCAAGTGCTGCCTATATGGCCAAACAGATTGTATTAAATAAAACAGGCAGAAATGTGCCTGTTATTACCACTTTGCATGGTACCGATATAACATTAGTAGGGCGTGATAAAACCTATGAACCTGTTGTAACATTTTCTATTAATGAAAGTGATGCGATAACTGCCGTATCTGAAAATTTAAAAACCGAAACGTACAAGAGTTTTGCCATAAAAAAGGAGATAGAAGTCATTACAAATTTTGTTGATGTAAGCAGATTTAATAAAAAACCGATTGACGCTTTTAAAAAAGTAATTGCACCTAATGGTGAAAAAGTTTTGATACACGCATCTAACTTTAGAAAAGTAAAACGTGTGGGTGATGTGGTGAAAGTATTGGCTGAAGTAAAAAAATATATGCCCGCTAAACTATTAATGGTTGGTGATGGCCCTGAAAGGCCTATGGCAGAAGAATTAGCAAGAGAGTTAGGTGTTATTGACAGCATTAGTTTTGTTGGTAAGCAGGAACAGATGGAAGAAATTTTAGCAGTCAGCGATATTTTTTTATTGCCCAGTGAATATGAAAGTTTTGGTTTAGCTGCCTTAGAAGCAATGGCTGCAAGAGTTGTGGTGATAAGTACTAATGCAGGTGGTTTAAGTGAAATTAATATTCAGGGAGAAACGGGTTTTTTGGCCAATGTAGGCGATGTAGCTGCCATGAGTGATTTTGCTATTGCATTATTAAAGAATGAAGAACGATTGGAAATAATGAAAGAGAAAGCATACAAAAAGGCTTTAGAGTTTGATATTAAAAATATTGTACCGCAATATGAAAAACTATATAATCGCTACTGCAGAATGACGCCTTGTATTTAAAAGAGGTTTAAAGTTTGAGAGTTTAAGGTTTAATCAGGCTTCTTCTACAGGATATTTTTCAGTTGTTTCGGCAATATATGTTTTCAATTTTTCAATCCATTCTTTTGCTTCGGCAGTAAGGTCTTCCTGTATTTCATCAAGTATCTGCGTTCCTCTTTCTTTTAAGTGAGTTAACAATTGTTTTCCTTTTTCAGTACTTAATAAATAAGCAATACCCGCACCGGCCAATGCACTTAAAATAATGATGGTTAATAATTTCTGATTATCTTTCATAAACAACATTTTCTTTATAAAGCTAACTAAAAGCTATTACATGCAAAACACACAGGGCTATAAAATAAACAGATACTTTTTTCTCGGCATTATTCTATTATTGGGTTTATTACTGCTGTTAAGTCTTATGGAATTCTTTACTGCTTTTTTGGGTGCAGTTATGTTTTATGTGTTGTGTAAAAAAAATATGGAGCGTTTAATAAAAAGAAAATGGAAAAAGTCTTCAGCTGCAACAGTTATCATATTGTTTACTTTTTTCATTATTATGTTACCTGTTATCTTATTAGCAACAATGTTGTACGACAAGATAATAACTATTGCACAAAGTCCATCATCGGTATTAGAACCTTTTCAACATTTTGCTGCAATTGTTAATCAGCGTTTTCATATTGATATTAACAAAGGAAATTATATTGGTGATTTACAGAAATATGCTACCTCATTAATAACAACAGTAATCAATTCAGGTTTTAATTTTTTCTCAACAATTATCATGATGTATTTCTTTTTATACTTCATGTTAATTAAAACCAATACAATGGAAGCTGCGATTATTTTATACCTTCCTTTTAAAAGAGATAAGATTCAATTGTTTGGTAATGAATTGATTTCACAAACATTCAGCAATGCTGTTGGTGTGCCTTTAATTGCAGTAGTACATGGCGTTTTAGCTTTTATTGCTTACTGGATAGCGGGATTAAAAGAGCCCGGCTTTTGGGGAGTGATTACAGGCTTTGCATCGGTTATTCCTTTGGTGGGAACTGCCATTGTTTGGATACCCGTAGCAGTTTATTTATTAGCAACAGGTAATAGCTGGCAGGGATTTTTTGTATTGGGATGGGGAACAATTGTGATCGGTTTAAGTGATAATGTTATTCGTTTTTTATTGGCAAAAAAAATGGCAGATGTACATCCAATTGTTACTGTATTAGGCGTTATTATCGGATTAAAATATTTCGGTTTAACGGGATTAATATTCGGACCGCTGATTATTTCTTACTTTTTATTATTACTAAAAATTTATTACGCAGAATACAGAAAGCAACCTGAAGCAGGAAAGAAAAGAACCATATTGCCTTCTTACTTACAATCAACATTTGCACCTGCAGCAAAAAACAAAAAGAAGTAATACTTCCTCGTCATGGCGAGGTACAAAGCCATCTGATTTTTAATGATGAACAGATTGCTTCATTGAGCAAGAACCCAATCTCGTAATTACGTTTAAACTCAGCGTCTTTGCGGTCTATATCAATTCAACACCTCATCAATACTTTGCTTAATAACAGCACAAAGTGTAATTAACTCTTCATTGGTTATTGTTAGTGGTGGAGCAACACGCAAACAATTAGCTGCAAATAAAAACCAATCTGTTATTACACCATTGGCAATACATTTTTGTATTACAGCATGATTGGTTTCAAAACTATCAAACTCAACAGCAGCCCATAATCCCCCCGTTCTTACTGCTCTTATTTTTTTATGTTGAAGTTGTTCCTGCAGTATTACTTCCTTTTCTTTAACAATGTTTATAAAATTTCCTTTCACTAAAAATTCCAAAGCAGCTTTACCTGCTGCACAGGAAACAGGATGGCCTCCGAATGTTGTAATATGCCCCAACACAGGATTATTGGTTAAAGCATTCATTAATTTTTTATCAGCTATAAAAGCACCCAACGGCATTCCGCCGCCTAATGCTTTTCCCAACAATAAAATGTCTGGCACTATACCATATTGTTCAAAAGCAAATAAAGTTCCGGTTCTGCCGAAACCACTTTGTATTTCATCTGCAATTACTAATGCACAAACATCATTACATTTTTTTCTTATTCGTTGCAACCAGTTTTTATTTGGTTGTATAATACCGGCCTCTGCCTGAACAATCTCCATAATAATACAAGCCGTGTTTTCATCAATTGCATTAATTGCTTCTTCACTATTAAAATCAAAATGATATATATCAGGTAATAAAGGCCTGTATGCGTTTCGCCAATACTCATCTCCCATTACACTTAATGCCCCTTGTGTACTGCCATGATATGATTTATTAAATGCAATAATTTTTGAGCGATTGGTAATTCGTTTTGCCAGCTTCATAGCACCTTCTGTTGCTTCTGTACCGCTGTTGGTAAAGTACACACAGTTTAATGTTGAAGGAAGGTTATCTGTCAGCAACTTTGCATAAGCCACCTGCGGTTGCTGAATAAATTCTCCATACACAATTAAATGCATGTATTGTTCTGCTTGCTGTTTAACAGCTTCAATCACCTTTTCATTGCTATGACCAATATTCGCAACACTAAACCCGGCAATAGCATCCATATATTTTTTACCATTCACATCGTACAAATAAATACCTTCAGCTTTTACCATTTCAATACCAATGGGAGTTGAAGATGTTTGAGCAATGTGTTGAAGAAAAAGTTGTCTGTTGTTCATTAAGATGACAGATTTAAGAATGACAGATGACAGCAATGTTACTGTAAGCTTTTATCAGTTTCGTATTTATTAATTAAACCGTTTAATATTTTAAGGCATTCATCAATTAATACTGATAAATGATTAAAATTTTCTTCACTTAATATTTCAATCATCACAGCAATATTCAGATGAGTTTCTAATTCATATAAAGAACCTCTTGAAATGTATAGAAATTGTAAAGTATCTTTTTTAGTTCTTCTCCCACATCCTTCTGCAATGTTAGCTGGAATTGAAACAGCAGCTCTTTTTGTTTGTGATGTTAATGAAAATATTTCCTCTTTAGGATATTCTTTTGTAATTGTATAAATCAACTTAACTAATAACATTGATTTCTGCCAAGCAGCCAAGTTCTTATACCCTGTCATATCAAAAACATTTTCATAAAAATACAACAGTAATCTATCTCTCTTAAATCAGTCATCTTTATATTTGATAGTAAATCTGTCATCTGTCACTCTCAAATTCGTCATCCAAAAATCATGGCAACAATTCTTCCTGTTAATAATAAAACACCGCAGTTTGGTGATAATTGTTTTGTAGCTCCTAATGCAACAATTGTAGGCGATGTTGTAATGGGTAATGAATGCAGTGTTTGGTTTAATGCTGTGATTCGCGGCGATGTGAATTATATTAAAATGGGCAACAGAGTAAATGTGCAGGATGGAGTAACTATTCACTGCACTTATGAAAAGAATGCAACAGTTATAGGCAATAATGTATCTATCGGACATAATGCCATTGTACACGGTTGTACCATTCATGATGATGTTTTGATTGGAATGGGAGCTATTATAATGGATAGATGTGAAGTACATAAGAACGCAATCATTGCAGCCGGGGCGGTAGTTACAGAAGGAACCATAGTGGAAGCGGGAAGTATTTTTGCAGGTGTACCGGCAAAAAAAATAAAAGAAGTTTCTGAAAATTTAGTGAAGGGTGAAATTGACCGTATTGCAGGCAATTACGTAAAATATGCATCGTGGTTTAAAGACAATAATGATTGTCCGAAGAAATGATTTGTCTCGTAGAAAACGCTGATAACCCAGAATAATTCTATACCGTTATTTCAAAGGTTCCCCGAATTGGTGGGGACAGGCTGTGACTGAGAAATCTTTTAACCATATGCAAATGATATTTTTATAGCCATAAATTAACTTCTAAATAACGAACAACTAAACCCTGATTTATGAAAAAAATAGTTTATATCGTTTCAATTGTTGTATTACTTTCATCATGCAGCACCATCAGTAATATTTTTCATAAAAAAGATAAGAACGGCTGCCCGAGCAATGGCAAAAATGTAGGTGCAGAAAAATTAGTAAGAGATGATCCCAAAGCTGTTCAGGAGGCCAAGAAAGCCAGTAAGTTTAAAGAAACCAAAGAGTTTAAAGATTAATACTTATCATCCTCAATTGTTTCTAAAATTTTATAATAGCTGATATACCTTTCCATTGGCAGCAAACCCTGTTCTGTTGCAGACTTCACAGCACAACCCGGTTCATTAATATGTAAGCAATTGTTGTATTTGCATTCATTAATCAATGTTCTCATTTCAGGAAAATAATGAGAGAGTTCCTGCTTTTCAATATCAACCAAACCCAATTCACGAATGCCCGGTGTATCTATAATTTTTCCGCCGAAAGGCAAATCAAACATTTCTGCAAAAGTGGTACTATGCATTCCTTTGCCACTCCAACCGCTTACTTCCAAAGTTTTTAAATCCAATTCAGGAAAAATAACATTAATGAAACTTGATTTTCCTACGCCACTATGTCCGCTTAATAAACTTGTTTTACTATGCAGTAAATTTTTTATTGTATCAATACCATCATTATTAATAATACTCGTTAATAAAACGGTATAACCGATTGTTTCATACATAGCTTTCATAGCATCAAACAAAGCCATTTCTTTTTTCTTATAAATATCTGCTTTATTAAAAACTATAATTGCCGGCACATGATACATTTCGCAGGCAACTAAAAATCTGTCGATAAAACCCTGCGATGTTTTAGGGTCTTTCAATGTGGCAAATAAAATACTCTGGTCAAGGTTAGAAGCAACAATATGATGTTGGTGTTTGTTATGCGGACTTTGTCTTGCCACATAATTTTTTCTTTCATAAATATCAACGATAGTGGCTACATCACCTTCTTCATTTTCCAATTCAATTTCCACTTCATCTCCCACAGCAATCGGGTTGGTTGAAGTAATCCCATCAATTTTAAAAATACCTTTTATACGGCACTGAAATACTTTACCATCAAGTGTTTTAGCCTGATACCAACTTCCTGTAGATTTATAAATCAATGCCTTCATTATAACGAAGATAAGCTGATTGAAAATGGGAAATGGAATGTAGAAAATGAGAAAATAGCAATATGCAAAACTGTATTTGCTGTTTTAAATATTGTTTTAAAACCGCCGTCAAGGCTTGTAGCCGTTGACGGGGTTTGCAAACCCCGACGATGGTTGTAAACCTCGTCGGCGGTTTAGTTGAATAGCGATAAAAAGCATTTCGAAGTTTCGGGATGCTACGCCTGACTACCGGACAGGCAGGCAACAACAGCTTAATAGTAACAGTTGTGCATGGTAAAAAATTGTACATCATACATCGTAAATCGTACATCCCAAATATCTTCTACCTTCACTATCCTGATGCAAACACAGCAACGCTATATTGCTCATTTTGATTTGGATTCTTTCTTTGTTAGTGTTGAATTATTGGAAAGGCCTGAATTACGCGGACTGCCTGTAATTGTTGGTGGTTCAAGAGATAGAGGCGTTGTAACCACTTGCAGTTATGAAGCCAGAAAATTCGGTGTACGTTCTGCTATGCCTATGAAACAAGCCATGCAGCTTTGTCCGCAAGCCATTTTATTAAAAGGTACCAGAGGCCAGTACAGCCGTTACAGCCGTTGGGTTACCGATATTATCGCAGCTAAAGCCCCGCTGTTTGAAAAAGCAAGTATTGATGAATTTTATATTGACCTTACCGGCATGGATAAATTTTTTAATGTGTTTGATTGGACAATTGCTTTACGAAAACAAATTATCGACGAAACACAATTGCCTATTTCATTCGGCTTGGCAAGCAATAAAATGATTGCCAAAATTGCTACTGATGAAGCAAAGCCCAACGGTTATTTATTTGTTCAACCCGGAAAAGAAAAGGAGTTCCTCGCTCCCTTACCGGTAAATAAATTTTCGGGTGTAGGTGAACAAACATTCATCAAGTTAAAAAGCATGGGCATTCATTTAATAGGCGATATTTTAAAATATGATATTTCCTTTCTTGAAAAAGAACTCGGTAAATGGGGAATAGATTTATATGCCAAAGCTCAGGGTCTGCATTATGGAATGGTAAATAATTACCGCGAAGCAAAAAGTATTTCAACAGAAAATACTTTTGAAGAAAACATTATTAGTGAAGAAGAACTGTTGAAAGAATTAGTTCGTATGGTTGAGAAAGTGGCTTATGAATTAAGGCAGGATGAAAAATTATGTGGTTGTATTGCTGTTAAAATCCGTTATCCTGATTTTGAAACCACTTCTAAACAAACAACTATTGATTATACTTTAAGTGATGATGAAATGATTCCCGTTGCCACACAATTATTTCATCAACTATGGAGAAAGCATCGGCCGGTACGCCTGTTGGGTGTACGTTTGAGCGAGTTAACCAACCACGCCATACAGGGAAGTTTGTTTGTAAATACTGAAAAGAAAACTAACCTGTACAAAGCAATTGACGATGTTAAAAACCGTTTCGGCAAAACCAAATTGCAAAAAGCAAGAACGGTGGGTAGGTGAAAAGTATATAGGTATATAGGGTTTATAGAGTAAATAAAGTAGTTAGAACATTTTCTCCTCATTTGGAGAGGATTAAGTAGAAACAAAAAAATAATTTTATAAATACTCTACTATTTTAGTAGGATAATACTATATTTGCCATCCAAATTTAATAACCATTTAAAACACACTATATGAGTTTACGTTTAGGAGATATTGCACCCAACTTTCAAGCCAAAACATCTGTTGGCGAAATTGATTTCTACGAATATCTTGGTAATAGCTGGGGCATTTTATTTTCGCATCCTGCAGACTATACTCCTGTTTGCACAACAGAATTAGGAAGAACCGCAGCTTTAAAAGAAGAATTTGCAAAACGCAATGTAAAAGTATTGGCATTAAGTGTTGACCCTGTTGATAAACATTTAGGTTGGATTAGTGATATTAATGAAACCCAAAACTGTGAAGTTGATTTTCCTATTATAGCAGATGAAGACCGCAAAGTATCTGAGTTATACGAGTTTATTCACCCCAATGCATCTGCAACAGCAACTGTTCGTTCATTGGTAATTATCGGACCCGATAAAGCTGTAAAGCTAATTATTACTTATCCTGCTTCAACAGGCAGAAATTTTGTAGAAATTTTACGTGTTATAGACTCATTGCAGCTTACTGCCAACTACAGTGTTGCTACACCGGCCAATTGGCAGCATGGCGAAGATGTAATTGTAGTACCTGCAGTTAAAACAGAAGATGCCTTTCAGAAATTCCCTAAAGGTTTAACAATTGTAAAACCTTATTTGCGTTACACACCGCAACCCAATATTGACTAATAAAATATCCGTCTTTTCGAAGGTTCGTTCCTGAGCAATCTATTCACAATTATTAATATGATTTCTCGTTGGGCAATCCCGAAAGTTCGGGACAATCTCGAAATGACTTTCAACTCATTATAAAATCGGTTTTCGTTGTACTTGTTATTTTGGTTCCCGCTTTCTCTAAAGCGGGATTTTTTATTATGTAACCGGCAACTGCTTTTCATGGCATCGTTCCTTGCGTCGCATCCCGAAACTTCGGGATACTTTCTTTTCATCAATCAACAATGCATTTGCTAAAAATCCGTGCATCCGTGGCAATTACTTTCTTTTAAAAGATTCAACTCTGCGAAACCCTCCGTTCTCTCCGCCTCTGCGGTTAACATTATCATCTTTCAATTAAACAAACTATCTTTCCGCTAAACATAACACTTCATGAGAAAACTATTCTTATTACTCCTTGCATTGCCATGCATGTTATCAGCACAAAAAACAATTATCTACTGCGGTAAATTCATCGACCCTAAAAAATTAGAAGTACAGAATGAAATAAGTATTGTAGTAGATGGCAACAAAATTATTGATGTTCAAAAAGGTTATATACCCGCGTCTGCCAATGATAAAACTATCGACTTAAAAAACAAAACAGTAATGCCAGGTTTAATTGATTGCCATGTACACATGGATCATGAAACCAACCCCGACAGAACGTTACGTTTCTCTCAAAACGAGGCAGATATGGCATTAGAAGCCACTACATTTTGTAAAACAACTTTATTAGCCGGTTTTACCACAGTAAGAGATTTGGGTGGCAATGTAAATCTTCAGTTACGCAATGCCATCAACAAAGGATACATTATCGGCCCCAGAATTTTTGCTGCAGGCAAGGCTTTATCAAGCACCGGCGGTCATGGCGATGGCACCAATGGATTAAGAAAAGATTTAATGCATATTCCTGAATTAAATGATGATGTGGTAAACGGTGTAGATGAGTGTGTAAAGAAAGTTCGCCAACGTTATAAAGAAGGTGCAGATGTAATAAAAATGCACGCAACAGGCGGTGTATTAAGTTTAGAGAAAGACGGCAGCGGTGCACAGTTTTCTGAAGAAGAAATGAAAGCTATTGTTACCACAGCAAAAGATTATGGTTTAAAAGTAGCAGCTCATGCACATGGTGCAGAAGGCATAAAACGTGCAGTAAAAGCAGGTGTTGCATCAATAGAGCATGGTACCTATGTGGATGATGAATGTATTGAATTGATGAAGAAAATGGGTACTTATCATGTACCAACTATTATTGCGGGAAAATCAGTTGCAGACAGTGCCAAGAAGCCTGGTTACTTTCCTCCCATTATTGCAAAAAAAGCAACAGAAGTGGGTAGTGTTATTCAAAGTGCCTTTGCTAAAACATATAAAGCAGGTGTAAAAATTGCCTTTGGTACAGATGCAGGCGTTTATGCACACGGCAAGAACTGGATGGAGTTTGTGTATATGAATGAAGCAGGAATGCCTGCTCTGGAATGCATTAAAGCAGCCACAGTTAGTGCTGCAGATTTATTAGGTAACGATACAATCGGCACTATTGAAAAAGGCAAATTAGCTGATATTATTGCTGTTGAAGGAGACCCTTCAAAAAACATTAGTGTAATGAGCAATGTGAAATTCGTAATGAAAGAAGGGAAGGTTTTTAAGAATGAATAAAGCAGGAATTACTTACATAAAAAAGGAAGCAAATAAAACCTGCTTCCTTTTTTGTTTAATGCTATTTTACTTTCAACTATCTCACTCTCACAAAGGCTTCTTTCAATCCAATCATTTGTTTATTTTCTGAATCCCATACTTTTAATTGAAAGCAGGCGATAATATCTTTTAATTTTAATGAAGTTGTTTTGGCATTCTGCAATTCAGGAAATGCTTTCATTACTTCAGGAAGTTTATAAAAAGGAATACGTGCATTTAAATGATGAATATGATGGTAGCCTATATTACCTGTAAACCATTCCATTATTTTATTCATCTTCATGTAGCTTGATGATTGCAATGCTGCTGCTTCGTATGTCCAGCCATCCTTATCATTAAAAAATACACCGGGAAAATTATGTTGGGCATAAAACAAATAAGAACCTAAGCCACATGCAATAAACAAGGGCAATAAAGCAGTAAGCAGCCATCCTTCCCAACCCAAAAAATAAAACACCAATACAGAACCCGCAACATGCAGTATCAACGCAATTAAAGAATCTAAATGTCTTTTAGGGCAGCTTAAAAAAGAACGTAGACTCATCCCCAACATAAACATGGTCACATAACCAAAACAAATAGTTAAGGGATGCCTGATACCTAAATACAAATTCCTTTGCTTTTTGTTCATGCGTAAAAACTTCTGCTTGGTTACTATAGGAAATGAACCGATATCAGCCGTAAATAATTTTGAATTGTGTTTGTGATGATAATCGTGAGAGCGTTTCCAGATGCTGGGTGCAGCCATCATATAAATACCGAACACCGTCATTATTGCATTGGCAATCTTAGAATTATGCAGAATGGTGTAATGCTCAAAATCGTGATAAATAATAAAAAATCTTACTATTACCAATCCTGCTAAAATACTTGCAATTAATCTTAACCAAAAGTTTGGCAGCCAAATCGTTCCTGCGAAACAAGTTAACAAAATTAACAGTGTGGTAATGGTATGCATCCAACTGGTGCGTACACATTCTTTAGCATAGGGTTTGGTTGCCAGAATTAATTGTTTGCCGCAAAGCATCATTAATATATTTAAGGTTTTCGGTGTTTCCAACGTTTATGTGTCCAGAGCCATGTTGCGGGCTGCAATATAATATCTTCTTCCAACCTTTTGGTATGTTTCTCAGATATTTCACAATCAGTTGTTGAGGCAGGATTCGGCTCTAATAATTCTGCATGTAACGTATAAAAACCACGCTTCACTTTCTGAACACAGATATATACAATTGGGTAGTTTATTTTTCTGGCAATTTTTTCAGTACCCCAGAATACAGGCGTATCCTGGTTTAGAAAGGTTGTCCAGTAAGCATTATCAGGCTGTGGTGTCTGGTCTGCAATAAAAGCTGTAGCATTTATTTCATTCCGGTTGGCAACCATTATTTTAAAAGTATCCTGCATGGCAATCAATTTTGTGCCGAAACGGGTACGCATTTTATACATTAATCCATCAAAATATTTATTGCTTAGCGGGTGATAAATAACGTACAATTGATGTTTACACAACAAACTGAAAGTGTTGCCGGCCCACTCCCAATTACCGTAATGCCCCATTACCAGCATGATACTTTTTTTATCCTGATATAATTGCTCAAACAACTGTAAAGTTTCAGCTTTCATAGTACAACGCCTGAGCATTTGTTTTTTTGAAATAGTTAATGTTTTAAAAGTTTCTAAAAACAAATCACAGAAATAATGGTAGAATGCTTTACAAAGTTTTTTAATTTCTGCTTCACTTTTTTCGGGAAATGAATTGCTTAGGTTTTTCAATACCACATCTTTTCTGTAACGGATAACATAAAACAACAACGCATACACCACATCAGATAAAAAATATAAAACAGGAAACGGTAATAAAGAAAGCAGGTATAAAAAAGGAAGAGTACAATAATAAATGATAGCCGAAATAACATGTTTCACCCAATACTATTTTCGTACAAAATAGCTATTTATTTTTTATAAAAACATGTATTATTTTAAGTTTAATATATATTGCATTTACCCATGCCCTTTAATGAAAAATAATTGTTGTAATTGTTGCATACTGAACTGAATATATTCCGAAGTTTCGGGATGCAACGCAACATAAGTTGAATAGCATTACAACAATTGATACTAAAATTGATACTAAACAAAACTAACCATGCTGGTAAAAACCTTTGGCAGTGCCGTTTACGGAGTAGATGCTATAACTATAACCGTTGAAGTAAACATAAGCGGGGGCGATTTAAAATATTATATTGTCGGCTTGCCCGATAATGCCGTGAAAGAAAGTTTACAACGTATTGAAAGTGCTATTAAAACAAATAGCTACAACATGCCACGCACCAAGATTGTGGTGAATATGGCTCCCGCAGATATTAAGAAAAGCGGCTCTGCATTTGATTTACCCATTGCTGTTGGAGTATTGGGTGCAAGTGAACAATTAGATGATACTGAGAAATTAAAAGATTATGTAATGATGGGGGAATTGAGTTTAGACGGAACTATTCAACCCATTAAAGGTGCTTTGCCTATTGCTATACAGGCAAGAAAAGAAGGTTTTAAAGGGTTGATTATTCCATTAGCCAATGCACGTGAGGCAGGCATGGTAAATAATTTACAGGTGTATGGTGTAACACATATTAATGAAGTTGTTAATTTCTTAAACAACGAAAAAACTTTAGCACCTGTTAGTGTAAATACACGCGAAGACTTTTTTAATACACAATATGAATTTGATTTTGATTTCAGCGATGTAAAAGGGCAGGAAAATATTAAACGGGCTTTAGAAATTGCAGCAGCAGGTGGGCATAATGCCATATTAATCGGCCCGCCCGGTGCAGGCAAAACGATGCTTGCCAAGCGTTTGCCAACTATACTTCCTCCGCTAAGTTTATATGAAGCGTTGGAAACCACGAAGATTCATAGTGTAGCAGGTAAACTGCCTGAAAATGCATCGCTCATTGCAAAGCGACCTTTCCGTTCACCGCATCATACCGTTAGCGATGCTGCATTGGTAGGTGGTGGCGGTGTTCCCCAACCGGGAGAAATTTCATTGGCACATAACGGTGTTTTGTTTTTAGATGAACTGCCTGAGTTTAAAAGAACAGTATTGGAAGTAATGCGGCAACCGATGGAAGAAAGAAGAGTTACCATCAGCCGTGCAAAAGTGGCTATTGATTTTCCTGCCAACTTTATGCTCATTGCCAGTATGAACCCCTGCCCCTGTGGTTTTTATAATCATCCTGAAAAAGAATGTACCTGCCCGCCCGGCAGTGTACAGAAATACTTGAATAAAATAAGCGGACCCTTATTAGACCGTATTGACTTACACGTAGAAGTTACACCGGTTGCTTTTACAGAATTAAGCAACAGTAAAAAAGGCGAAGCTTCTGCCGTTATAAGAGAACGTGTAATGAAAGCAAGAGCATTACAAACAGAACGTTTTAAAGAAGCAGAAGGTATTTATGCCAATGCACAAATGAGCAGTAAACTATTGCGGGAAGTTTGTGTAATTAATACCGTTGGCGAAGCCTTACTGAAAAAAGCAATGGAACGTTTAAATCTTTCTGCCCGTGCTTACGACCGTATTTTAAAAGTAAGCAGAACCATTGCCGATTTGGAAAACAGCCCCCATATAAAACCCGAACATTTAGCCGAAGCCATACAATACAGAAGCTTAGACAGAGAAGGCTGGGCAGGATAATCTCTTGTGGAAAGTTTCCAGATTTTCCAAAAATGTCTCCCATTTTGTAATTCTTCAACAACATGACAACTGTCATGTTATACCTGTTTAAAAATCATGCATTCTATTGATGCAGGGCACCTTTTATGCCACCGTATCTGTACAATTTTACATCTCCAATTTAAACAGACCATTATGAAACAGGTTCATTACATCAAAGCATTCATTATTGCAGCGGTTTGTTTAGCTGTTATTCCGTCATCAGCTCAAACAAAATATAAAACCGCTTCTGCAAAAGTTACTGTAACCGGTACTTCTACCATACACGATTGGGAAGAAAGTACAACAACGGTTAATGCCAATGCAGATTTTGCTGTAACCGGCAATTCACTTCAAAACATCAACGCAGCTTCGGTATCTATTGAAACCAAATCATTAAAAAGCACCAAGGGTTCTTTAATGGATAACAGAACTTATGAAACATTAAAAGCAGATACCTACAGTACTATCAATTTTCAGTTTACTAAAGTGATAAGCATTACCAACGGCGTTGCCACTGTGGCAGGTAATTTAACTATTGCAGGCAATACACAACCCATAGAACTTCAGTTAACCATCACCAATGCTGCTAACGGTTTTATACTAAAAGGAAGCAAGAAAATAAAGATGAGCAGCCACGGTATTAAGCCTCCTTCTTTTATGTTGGGTGCCTTAAAAGTGGCAGATGAAGTAAACATTAATATAGACCTCACCCTTACCAAAGCATAAAAAATTATTCTTAACATTAAAATTAATTTATATGAAAAATAGAATCCTTTACTTACTAATCTTTACAGCATTGGTATTACCTGCTGGCCTTATGGCTCAGTACCTTCTTCCTAAAATAAGCAATCTGCGTCCTTACAATCAAACCGGTATTAATGTATATGAAACTTCTAAAGCAGATACTGTACCTTTTAACGGCTTAAAACTACGTTTCGGTGCAGGCTTTACACAACAGTTTCAAAACTTAAAATCAGAAAATCAGGATGCATTGAATAACCAAACCACTAACAAACTCTATCCATTGGCACCGGGCTTTATGACAGCAATGGCCAACCTTTATATGGATGTGCAGTTGGGTGATGGTATCCGCTTAAACGTAACCAGTTATTTATCTTCCCGTCACCACAACGAAACATGGGTAAAAGGTGGTTATATTCAATTTGATAAACTGCCGTTTAAAGGACAGTTCTGGCAGGATTTAATGAAAATTACCACTATTAAAATCGGTCACTTTGAAGTAAACTACGGAGACCAGCATTTCCGCAGAAGCGATGGCGGACATGCTCTGTACAATCCTTTCATGGAAGGCAATATTGTTGATGAATTTGCAACAGAAATAGGTGGTGAAGTGTACTTACAGAAAAACGGCTGGTTGGGAATGTTAGGTATTACCAACGGTATGATTAAAGGACATATTGATTCTGTATTTGCAACAGTACAGGATATTAATACCAAAAGGGACCCTTCAGTTTATTTTAAAGGTGGTTTCGATAAAAAATTAGATGACAATGTGCGTTTACGTGTTACCGGTAGCTACTACCACAACAGCAGTGCTGCAGGAAGTGGTTTAACATTATACGGCGGAGACCGCACAGGGTCTAACTATCAGGATGTAATGGAAAAATGGAAAGATGCCACCGGTGCAGTACAGGCTTCTACAGCTATTGCTTTCAGTGGCAGATTCAACCCCGGCTTCAGTAAAAAAATTGATGCAGTTATGTTGAATGCTTTCTTAAAAGCAGGTGGTATTGAAATCTTCAGTACTTACGAAACAGCACAGGGCAGAACAAAAACAGAAACAGATGATAGAAAAATGACTCAGTTTGCCATTGATGGTGTGTACAGATTCGGTAAAACAGAAAACCTTTTTGTAGGTGCACGATATAACACGGTTACTGCAAGCTTACAAGGCTATACTGCAGATGTAACTGTAAACAGAGTAGCTTTTGCAGCAGGTTGGTTTATTACCAAAAGTGTTATGATGAAAGGTGAATATGTAACTCAGCAATACAATAATTTTCCTAATACAGACTACAGAGCCGGCGGTAAATTCAACGGTTATGTATTAGAAGCGGTAGTTGGTTTCTGATTGATTCATAATTGGTACAGTTTCAAAACGGGGGCAGGCATCAACTGCCCCTGTTTATGTGTGGTACTGTTTATTAACTTAATTATTTTACACTGTTGGTAAAACCGTTACCGTAATAACTATAAGTATGTAAATTAATACCTGCCATTATGTTTAGCTGCACCCGTTATACCTGCTTATTAATTACAGCCTGCATTGTAATATTGTCAGCAGCATTTACACCTGCACCTGTACAATGGGTTATTATTAAAGGCACTTATCTTAAGGTTGACGGCAGCACCAACATTAATAAGTTCAGTTGCGAAATAGATAATTACAATAACCCTGATACCATACAGCTTACCAAAAACAATAGCCTTGCTTTTGCCATGAAGGGCAACCTGAGTTTAAATGTAGAAGGCTTCGATTGCCATAATGCTATGATGACGAAAGACCTGCGTAAAACATTAAACATGCAATCCTTTCCCCGCTTAAGCATCCGCTTTTTATCCCTAAATAATTTTGAAGAAACGAAAGCAACGCAAAACCTTGCGGGTTGGGTAGAAATAGAAATTGCAGGCGTAGCCAGAAAGTTTGATGTAAATTATCAGTACCGTTTAATAGATGGTAAAACCGTTCAGTTAAAAGGAATAAGAGCCATAAATTTTTCAGACTTTAACTTATTACCGCCACGTAAATTAGGCGGTATGATTAAAGCCAACGACAGATTAGATGTAGAATTTCAGTTGATAATGAAAACCCTGTAAACGTTTAAGGATTAAGCTTTGCAAAAATAATTCCTGCAGCCACTGCCTGCAATAAGCCATATAAAAACCAGGTTAAAACCATTATAAAAGTTACATCCATAGCACTGTAAATCATCCACATAACAGGCAGTAAAGCCACTATTGCATAAACAACACCAAACTCAATACCGCGTATAAACAAATTGCCTTTAAACATGGTTTTAAAACGCTGCCAGAACCAGGATAGTGCAAGGCATATAATAACTGCATGGGTATAAAAGAAAACATCCCGGCTGCCGTCTGAATGAAACAACGGGTTCATATAACTTTCAAACAAAGCAGGAAACCACCTGATACACAAATACAAACCGCCATAGCATAATACGCTAACTACAGCACCTGCTGCAATACCGCAAAGCAACACTTTTTTCATACTGTAAAATACTGCAATTTGTAAGAAACAAAAACTGATTTTAAACAGGTAATCCTGCTTTCTGCATTTCTATATAAATATTATCACAAAAAATTTTATAGTCAACCGAAAACTTAAGTGTATAAAGAAAAACTTTATTTGTTTCTTTAACCAATTTAGCTTCAACATAAACAATTCTTAATAAAAACAGTTGAGATTAAAAACTTTTGGAAGATACTTAAATATATAAGCTCATCATTAACTTTTAAAGCAAAAACACGCTCTTTTTTCTCATTACCATTCCAAACATCCGAGTATAAATCTGAAAAAAATATAGCTTGAAAAAACCTCTCAAAATTTGTTTTTAAAATACTTTGAAAATGAGTTCTTGAAGAATTAAACAAATTGAGATTACTGATTTCTTTTAATACCGGTTTGAGCTTTCTTTTTGATTTTGCCGTATAACAGATTAATAACAATAATTCAGGGAATGTAGTGTATAGCATTCTAAAATTCCAAGAGATTATATCGCTATTATTTATTATTACACACCATCTTCTTGTTGTAATTTCAATATCATTAGTAAAACTAAAGTCGCTTTGAACTTTAATAATCAATTCTCTCTCGAAAAATTCTTTTATAATAAATTCTTTAAGGTTCAAAAATTCTTCCATTATGCAATTTAAAAAATGACACTTAAAGTCCGTTGTACTTTAAGTCACGTTTCCTGACCTTCATGTATGGATATAAAACTTAAAATTGGTCAAAGAATTAAATCCCTACGAAAGCAAAATGGCTTATCGCAAGAAAGTTTAGCATATAAAGCAGAGGTAGATCGGACTTATGTTACAGATGTTGAAAATGGAAGACGTAATGTTTCTGTTGAAATTTTAGAGAGGCTTATAATTGCTCTTGAAGTTTCATTTAGTGATTTTTTTAATGCTAAAGATTTTAAGAAATGATAAAGCAAATTAACCCAGGCGACATCATTTCTTATATTGAAATGTGCACCCAAGAAGGTTTAAGCTTACAAAGAGGAATGAACTTTAGAGTTAATGGCGGTCATTCCATCTTTCTAATGTCTGTAAGAAAAGGTGCACCTTATAATGATAAAGTAGAAGATGAAGGAAAAACATTAATCTATGAAGGGCATGATGCTCAAAAAGGTTGGGTAAAATACCCAAAAGACGAAGACCAACCAATGACAAGTCCTAATGGAAGCTTAACAGATAATGGGAAATTCTTTAATGCTGCAAAAAGTTTTAAAGAAAAAAATAATCAAGCTGAGCTGGTTAAAGTTTATGAAAAAATAAAAGATGGAATATGGGTTTATAATGGACTTTTTAAATTAGTTGATGCATGGGTAGAAAAGTCCAATAATAGAAAAGTTTTCAAGTTTAAACTCGAAATAACTGTTGATACCATATTGCAAAAAGTAGCTTCATTAAAAACAATTAAAGAACTCGAACACAATCGAATAATACCTACTTCAATAAAACTCGAGGTTTGGAAAAGAGATAAAGGGAAATGTGTTCAATGTGGAAGTACAGATAATCTTCATTTCGATCATATTTTACCTTTTGTAAAAGGAGGTACTTCACTAAAGGCTGAAAATATTCAATTGCTTTGTGCAAGGCATAATCTCCAAAAAAGGGATAAAATAATTTAACTAATATATAGTTCCATAAAAGTTCCGAACGTACAAGTGTGCGACGCAACAACAGCTTAACAGCAGCATTTAAGCCTGGTACAAAATAACCTACAATATTTCTTTCCCTTATCCGTCAACCATTGTAATGGATGCAGCTATTACCTTAGAGGCCGCAATGGCAAACGGGCAAAAACGCAATATCACACAAGTGGTGAATGAGTACAGCAAAAGGTTGCTGGGCTTTATTCGCAAACGTGTAAGTAATGATGCCGATGCCGAAGACATTCTGCAGGATGTATTCTATCAGTTCATCGGCAATACACAACCTATTGAGCAGTTAACAGGCTGGTTGTTTGCAGTGGCTCGTAACAAAATAATTGACCGCAGCCGTAAGCATAAACCAGATTTATTGGAAGATGTGTTTGCCGGGAACGATGAAGAAAGTGTAAACTGGGCTGAATTATTTTTCTCTAAAGACGATACCCCCGAAACAGCTTACCTGCGTAATCTTTTCTGGGAAACATTGAATACTGCTTTAAATGAATTGCCCGAAGAACAACGAACCGTTTTTGTACAGAACGAATTAGAAGGCATTTCATTTAAAGACATAGCCGAACAAACAGGAGAAAGTATGAATACCCTGCTTAGCCGTAAACGCTATGCGGTACTACATTTGCGTAAAAGGTTGCAAACATTAAAAAACGAATTATTAAATTATTAAAATACATTGGTATGAGAAACGGAAACAGCGGCTTTTGGGCTAAGAAAATTATCGGCATAACAGTATGTGTGCTGGCAGTAGCTGCTTTATTAAGTTATGTGGTTATGCTTTTATGGAATGGTGTATTGGTAGACGTTACAGGGGTAAAAATCATCAGCTTCTGGCAGTCGGCTGGTTTACTGTTGCTGAGCAAAATTTTGTTCGGCGGTTTCAGCAAAGGCTGGAATAAAGGCGGCGGCAAATGGAACAGTGCCATGAAAGAGAAATGGCAACACATGACACCCGAAGAAAAAGAAAAGTTTAAACAGGAATGGCGAAACAAATGCAGCATGTGGAGCAGGTATGGTCAACCGACAGATACCGGTAAACAACAAGCTGGTGCTGAGTAACGAAATGTCTGATGTATGATTTGTTGATGTCAGACTCAGCATGTCGAAGCATCATTATATTACTTAGCCCCTCGCAATTGCGTAACCCTGAAACAAGATTCAGGGTTTTTGTATGTATGTTGTATATTGTTGCTCAAGCAAAAAATCTTTATGAGAAAAATTATTCTAACCTCCCTTATTTTTTTAGCTGCATTACAATTAAATGCACAAAAAACTATTGCCATTAAATGCGGTAAAGTATTCGATAGCAGAACAGGTAATGTATTAACCAATCAGATTATCTGGATTAAAGGAAACAGAGTAGATGCTGTAACGGCAATGGATGCTGCTAGCCTTGCCCAACTACCCACAAGAGTGAATGAAGTGATAGATTTATCAGACTACTTTGTTTTGCCTGGCTTAATAGATTGCCATACACATGTGTTATTGCAGGGCGATATTACCAGTGAAGATTATGATGTGCAGCTACTGAAAGAGTCTGTTGCTTACAGAACAATTCGGGCAACCAATAGTTGTAAAACTGCTTTACTGAATGGTTTTACCACCATCAGAGATTTAGGAACAGAAGGTGCAGGCTATGCCGATGTTGATTTAAAGAAAGCCATTAACAAGGGTGAAATTATCGGCCCGAGAATGTTTGTATCAACCTTAGCCATTAATACCACAGGTCATTATCCCATTAAAAAAAGTGATTATAACTGGGAACTGAATATGCCCAAGGGTTTGCAGGAAATTACCGGTGCCGATGAAGCCCGCAAAGCAGCAAGGCAACAGATTGAATACGGTGCAGACTGGATTAAAGTATATGCGGACAGAAGCTATTATAAAACACCTGAAGGCAATTACAGAGGCTTACCCAATTTTACTGCAGAAGAAATAAATGCCATTGGCGATGAAACCATTCGCAGCAGAAAAAAAATGGCTGCTCATGCTATGACGAGAGATGGTATTATCGCTGCTATTAATGCAGGAGCTGCTACCATTGAGCATGGCAGCGGTATGGATGAAGAATGCATGAAGCTGATGGCTGATAAAAAAATATTCTGGTGTCCAACTGTTTTTGTTGGTGAATATGTTGCCGAAGGCAGAGCCAAAGCAGGCAGCATTATTAACTATCAATTCACACAAACCTTTCCTGCCATATTTAAAAAAGCATTGGCAGCAGGTGTTAAAGTAGCGTATGGTACAGACATTGGCGGCTACGACTGGCATTTACCGCAGGCTAAAGATTTTGAATATTTTGTTCAATGGGGCATGAACGGCACTCAGGCTATACAAACAGCAACCATAACAGCAGCACAATTGTTAGGACAGGAAAATGTTTTAGGAGAATTGAAGATGGGTGCTTTTGCAGACATTATTGCTGTTAAAGGCGACCCCACTAAAGATGTAAAACTGTTACAACAGGTTAATTGGGTTATGAAAGACGGGATAGTGTATAAGAGTGATAAGAACTAATTCTTTGTTTCGTAACGTGATTAACAGAACACTTATGTTCTTTGCAGCAGATACTTATTTTACTTTTTTGCTTGTCCGAAAAAGTAAATCAAAATAACAAGTATGAAAATTCTCTTACAATACATTAAACCCTATCGTTGGTTGGTAATGCTGGCGTTGTTGCTGGCATCTATTAATCAGGTATTTTCTTTATTCGATCCTATGTTGGTTGGTAAGTTAATTGATGGCTTTGCCAATCATCCGCATACAGTTGATAAAGCAGGAACACAAACCCGTACAGAACATGAATTCATTAACGGGCTCTTATATTACTTAGTATTATTGGTTGGTACTGCTATGATAAGCCGTATTGCCAAAGCCTTTCAGGATTATTTTGTAAATGTAATCGTGCAAAAATTCGGGGCTACTATTTTTACTGATGGATTAAAACACTCTATGCGTTTGCCCTATCAGGAATTTGAAGACCAACGTAGTGGCGAAACTTTATCTATCTTAACCAAAGTAAGAACCGATACAGAAAAATTCATAGGTTATTTTATTAATGTGTTTTTCGGAATTCTTGTAAGTGTTGTATTCGTTTCCATTTATGCCACCAAACTACACTGGAGCATCATGCCTGTATATTTAGGCGGTACCTTATTAATTGGTTTAGTAACCAATTTATTAAGTAAGAAAATAAAAATTATACAGAAAACTATTGTTAAAGAAACTACCGCTTTAGCAGGCAGTACAACAGAAAGCTTACGCAATATTGAAATTGTAAAAAGCCTCGGTTTAACAGACCAGGAAGTAAACAGACTAAACGGTAATACTTTTAAAATTTTAGGGCTTGAATTACGTAAGGTAAAAAGCATTCGTGCATTAAGTTTTATACAAGGCACCATGGTTAATTTTTTACGTCAGGTTATTACCTTCACCTTGTTGTGGTTAATATTCAGAGATGTATTAACAACAGGTCAGTTTATTTCTTTACAGTTTTACAGTTTCTTCATCTTCGGTCCTATGCAGGAAATAGGTAATATTATTTTAAGCTATCGCGAAGCAGAAGCATCGTTAAATAACTTTCATGCTTTAATGGTGAAGAAGCCTGAGCCAACGCCTGTTGCTCCGAAACATATCGGCGTTATTGAGGAGTTAGCATTTAATACTGTTGCTTTCAAACATCAAACAGCACAATACAAAGCCATTGATAATATTTCATTTAATGTGAAGAATGGTGAAACCATTGCTTTTGTGGGGCCCAGCGGTGCAGGAAAAAGTACATTGGTTAAACTATTGGTTGGTTTATACAGACCGCAGGAAGGAAAAATATTTTATAACGGAGTTGATGGTGATGATTTGAATTTTGAAGAGTTAAGAACACAGATTGGTTTTGTAACACAGGATACACAATTGTTTGCAGGAACCATTAAAGAAAATTTAATATTTGTTTATCCGCAGGCAACTGATGAACAGGTGCTGGAAGCATTGCATAAAGCAAGTTGTGACAGCTTATTGCAACGTGCAGAAAAAGGAATTGAAACGGTTATTGGTGAGGGTGGTTTAAAATTAAGTGGTGGTGAAAAACAACGGTTAAGTATTGCCCGTGCTTTATTACGCCAACCGCATTTATTAATTTTTGATGAAGCAACTTCGGCTTTAGATTCTATCACTGAAGAAGAAATAACAAACACCATCCGCAGCATATCAAAAGAAAAAGAACAGATTACAGTAATGATTGCCCACAGATTAAGTACTATTATGCATGCAGACAGAATTTATGTTTTAGAAAAAGGGCAAATTGTAGAAACGGGCAGCCACAATGAATTAATTGCAGATAAAGGTTTGTATTACGCTATGTGGAGGCAGCAGATAGGTGAAAGAAAAGTAATGCTGAGTGCTTCTGTAATGAATTAAAAATTAAATTTCAACCAAATAAAAAAACCTTCAAGTAATTTGAAGGTTTTTTTTATTATAAATGCAGCAACTGTTATGCTTCCACTACATTTTCTACCAGCACAGTTGCCTTGTTATTTAATACTTCTACAAAACCACCGCTTATTGTATAACTTTCAGCATTTGTTTTATTAACCAATATTTTCACATTGCCTTTACCAAGAGCACTTATTAAAGGTGCATGATTATTTAATACTTCAAACAAACCATCAGTACCCGGCAATTGCACACCATATACTTCTCCGCTGTACAATTTCTTTTCAGGTGTTAATATTTCTAATATCATAATTTGGCAATTTGGCAATTCGGCAATTAAACAATAAGACATTGGCTGATTGTCAAATAGTCGAATTGATTAATTATGCTTGAACCATTAATTTTTTACCTTTTTCAATAGCATCTTCTAAAGTACCAACAAGGTTAAATGCTGCTTCAGGATATTCATCCACTTCACCATCCATAATGGCATTAAAGCCTTTAATAGTATCATCAATGCTTACAAACACACCCTTTAAACCGGTAAATTGTTCTGCAACGTGGAAAGGTTGAGATAAGAAACGTTGTACTTTTCTGGCACGTTGTACAGTCATTTTATCTTCATCACTTAATTCATCCATACCAAGAATGGCAATAATATCCTGTAACTCTTTATAGCGTTGTAATATTAATTTAACTCTGTTTGCACACTCATAATGAGCTTCACCAACGATTGCAGGAGTTAAAATTCTTGAAGTAGAATCTAAAGGGTCAACCGCAGGATAAATACCTAAGTCAGCAATTTTACGGCTTAATACAGTTGTAGCATCTAAGTGAGCAAAAGTTGTTGCAGGAGCCGGATCAGTTAAGTCATCCGCAGGTACATAAACTGCCTGTACAGAGGTAATTGAACCGTTTTTAGTTGAAGTAATACGCTCTTGCATCAATCCCATTTCCGTAGCCAATGTTGGCTGATAACCTACCGCAGAAGGCATACGACCTAATAAAGCCGATACCTCAGAACCTGCCTGTGTGAAACGGAAGATATTATCTACGAAAAATAAAATGTCTTTCCCTTTTCCTGTACCATCACCATCACGGAAATATTCAGCGATGGTTAAACCTGATAAAGCCACACGTGCACGTGCACCCGGAGGTTCGTTCATTTGCCCGAATACGAAAGTTGCTTTACTGTCTTTTAATAATTCCAAATCCACTTTACTTAAATCCCATCCTCCTTCTTCCATGCTGTGTTTAAAAGCATCACCATATTTCATAATGCCTGCTTCAATCATTTCACGCAGCAAATCATTTCCTTCACGTGTTCTTTCACCTACACCGGCGAATACTGATAAACCGCCGTGACCTTTAGCGATATTATTAATCAATTCCTGAATTAATACTGTTTTACCTACACCCGCACCACCAAACAAACCGATTTTACCACCTTTTGCGTAAGGTTCAATCAGGTCAATAACTTTAATACCGGTAAACAATACTTCAGTTGCGGTACTTAAGTTTTCAAAAGTCGGAGGTTTTGCATGAATAGGGCGACCACCTGCTTTATTCAACTGCGGCAAGCCATCAATAGCATCTCCCGTTACATTAAACAATCTTCCGTTAATACCTTCGCCAACTGGCATTGCAATAGCTTTTCCTGTATCAACTACTTCCATTCCGCGAACCAAACCTTCTGTACCATCCATTGCAATGGTACGAACGCTGTCTTCACCCAAATGCTGTTGTACTTCCAATACCAAAGTATCTCCGTTTTCTTTCTTTAATTCCAACGCATTATAGATATCAGGCAAAGTGTTATCATTCGGGAAATGTACGTCTACAACCGCACCGATGATTTGTTTAATCTTACCTTTTGAAGCCATATATAGTAGGTTTTGAATTTACAGGTTTTCCTAAATCGGCGGCAAAGGTAGGGGTATGAGGTGTTTTAAAAAAGCAGAATTTTTGAATCATTAACCAATATTTTTCTAACCAGAATTTCTACTTTTTCTCGCCGAAAACGCAGAAATCGCTGAATACTTCTGCGTATCTAGCGATTTCTGCGAGCTATTTTCAATTCAGTTATGGTATGAGATAAGTGTATAATATTTGACAAGTGTTTCAGTCTCCTTCCAAATGCTTATCTGACCTCGATTTAATTAATAGCTTGAAAGAGATAAGCAGCCAAAACGCCACCGATTATCGGTGCAATTACGGGAATCCAGCTGTAACCCCAATCTGCTTTACCTTTTCCTTTAATAGGCAGTATAGCAAACATAATTCTCGGGCCTAAATCTCTTGCAGGGTTAATGGCATAACCCGTTGGCCCGCCCAAACCTAAGCCTACTGCTAATACCACAAAAGCAACAGGCAATGCATTAACTGCACCCAAACTATTGGCAGGAGCAGCCATATTTAATACTGCAAAAACTAAAATAAATGTGCCGATGATTTCTGTGAGAATATTATGAGTTGCATTTCTGATAGCCGGCCCTGTGCTGAAAACGGCTAATTGTGATGCTGCATCTGAAGTTTCATTAAAATGTTGATAGTAAGCAAGCCAAACCAATAAAGAACCTGCCATTGCACCCAAAACCTGTGCTGCGATATATGATGGCACTAAACTCCATGAAAATTTTCCGATAGCAGCCAGTGCAACAGTTACAGCAGGGTTTAAATGTGCACCGCTTGCATCTGCTGAAATAAAAACACCTGTGAATACAGCCGTTGCCCAACCGAAACAAATTACAATCCATCCGCTGTTATTGCCTTTGGTTTTGTTTAAAACAACATTGGCAACAACACCATTGCCTAAAGTTATTAACGCCATAGTGCCGACAAATTCGCTGATAAAGGGTGACATGATGCAGGGTTTTGGTTTAAATTAAAGTATAATTTTTTGCGAGTTGATTGAATGAATCTATTTGTTTTTGCTTCCACTCTTCATCTGCATTTAATTCCTGCATCATTAAATCTGCAACAAGCGGTGCAGCTTCTATGGCAGCAACAGCATTTAAAAATAGCAATCTTGTTCTTCTTGCCAAAACATCTTCAACAGTTAATGCCATTTCATTTCTTACAAACCAGATTACTTCTGCTTTTGTATATGGATAATCTGCATGAATGGTTTCTTTCCAAGCTTCATTTTCATTCATCAGTAATTCAATTTGTTGCTGATGATTACCATAAACATGCAAATGGCTATTGAAATCTATAGGTAAGCTCCACTCTCCTATTTTAGTTGTTGCTGTAATGCATTGCTGTTTTGAAAGTTCACCAATTTCAGCAGCTTTATTAATTACATCTTCTGCCATTTTTCTGTAAGTAGTCCACTTGCCCCCTGTTATATTTATTAATCCACTTGGTGAAACAAGTATAGTATGGTCTCTTGACAGAACAGATGTATTCTTATTGTCTTTTATTTTTACTAAAGGTCTAAGCCCGACAAACACAGATTTCACATCATTTCTACTAATTGTTGTTTTACAATATTTATTAAAGTGGGTTAATACAAACTCAATCTCTTCTTCTAAGGCTTTAGGTTCTGCAACAATATTTTTTACCGGCGTATCTGTTGTACCGATGATAATTTCATTATGCCAGGGAACTGCAAATAAAACCCTGCCATCGGCTGTTTTAGGAATAATAAGTGCATTAATACCTTCAAAAAAAATTGTATCAACTACTAAATGAATGCCTTGAGATGGTGCAACAATATGATGCTGTGAGTTATCGTCCATCTGCATTACAGCATCTGCAAAAACACCGGTTGCATTAATAACTGCTTTACATTTTATAATATATTCTTTCTCACCCAATTCATCTTTAATAATTACTTCATCAATTTGTCCGTTAGTTTTATTAAAGCCGGTTGCTTTGCAATAATTTAAAACTACTGCACCATGTTTAACTGCGGTTAATGCAATATCAATAGCTAAACGTGCATCATCAAACTGTCCGTCGTAATACAAAATACCACCGCTTAATTTTTTTGATTGAAGTGAAGGAAGCAACTGCAGTGTTTTACTTTTCGAAAGCAATTTTGTTTTTCCTAAACTTAATTTACCTGAAAGCAAATCGTAAAATATTAAACCGATACCATAATATATTTTTTGCCAAATGCCATATACAGGAAGAATAAAAGGTTGCACGGCAGTTATATGCGGTGCATTTTTAAGGAGTCTTCCTCTTTCTCTTAACGCTTCAAAAACTAATTTAATATTTCCCTGTGCCAAATAACGTACCCCGCCATGCACCAATTTGGTTGCTCTGCTGGAAGTGCCTTTTGCAAAATCGTATTGTTCAACCAATAAAATTTTATAACCTCTTGTTACAGCATCTAATGCAGCACCCAAGCCTGTTGCACCTCCACCAATAATAACAACATCCCATTGAAATGTATGGTGTAATTGCTGCAATATTTCATTCCTGTTCATCTTATTACTTTATAAACTTTAGCTACTCTATTAACTTTATATTTCTTACTTTATAACGTCCAACTAATTGCAGCGTTTACAGCTTTCTTCCAACCGTTTGATAATTCATTTCTTATTTCATTACTCATTGAAGAAGTAAACACATTTTCTATCTGCCATTGCTGTTGAATTTCATCCATACTCTTCCAATAACCGACTGCCAGGCCCGCTAAATAGGCAGCACCTAACGCTGTTGTTTCTGTTATTTCAGGGCGAACAACTTTGCAATTCAATATATCACTTTGAAACTGCATTAATAAATTATTGGCAGTAGCACCACCATCTACTCTTAATTCTTTTATAGCAATTGACGAATCTGCTTCCATTGCTTTTAATACATCCATTGTTTGAAAAGCAATACTTTCCAATGCTGCCAATGCAATATGAGATGATGTTGTACCTCTTGTTATTCCTACTATAGTTCCTCTTGCATGTTGGTTCCAGTAAGGTGCACCCAAACCTGCAAATGCTGGTACTACATATACCCCATCACTTGATTCAACTTCTTTTGCTAAAGTTTCTACTTCGGCAGATGAACGAATAATTTTTAATCCGTCTCTTAACCATTGTACAACAGCACCTGCAATAAATACACTACCTTCTAAAGCATACTGTGTTTTACCGTTTATCTGCCATGCAACAGTTGTTAATAAATTATTATTTGAAGGAACAGGTTTTTCTCCTGTATTCATTAACATAAAACAACCTGTGCCATAAGTATTTTTAACCATACCGGGTTGTGTACACATTTGTCCGAATAATGCTGCCTGTTGGTCTCCTGCAATACCCGCAACAGGAATATTTGATGCAGTTAAAATATTTTGTGTTTCACCATACACTTCGCTGCTACTGCGAACTTGCGGTAATACAGCTGTTGGAATATCAAATATTTTCAGCAATTCATCATCCCAACTTAAAGTGTAAATATTAAACAACATGGTTCTTGATGCATTACTTACATCTGTTGCATGCACTTTGCCGTTGGTTAATTTCCATAATAACCAAGTATCAATGGTGCCGAATAATAAATCTCCGTTTTCAGCTTTTTTTCTTGCATCAGGTACATTATCTAAAATCCATTTCAGTTTAGTGGCAGAGAAATAAGCATCAACTACTAATCCTGTTTTTTGCTGAATGGTTTTATCAGTTCCGTTCTTTCTCAATTCATCACAAAAAGAGGCAGTTCTTCTATCCTGCCAAACAATAGCATTGTGTATGGGTTGGCCTGTTTGTTTATCCCACACTACCGTGGTTTCTCTTTGATTAGTGATACCAATGGCTGCAATATCTTTTACCGTTAAACCTGCTTTAGTAATGGCTTCTGCTGCTACACCCAATTGTGTACTCCAGATTTCATTAGCGTTATGTTCAACCCAACCCGGCTGCGGAAATATTTGTTGAAACTCTTTTTGTGCAACAGAAACTATGGAGCCATTTTGGTTAAACACAATAGCTCTGCTGCTGGTTGTGCCCTGATCGAAAGAAAGAATATATGGCATAAAGCAATTATCGTTTTGGCGAAAGATAGAAAGATTATTGAAACAAAAAACCGCTTCAACTATTTTGAAACGGTTCTTAAAAGAATTTTAATACAGGCTTTATACTCTTGGCTTCCACGCTACTTCTGCTACCTGTAATTGATGTGCAATATATCTTGCCAACACAAATAAATAATCACTTAACCGATTGAGGTATTTTATAACTAATGGGTCTACATCCATTTCATGTTCCTGCATGTTTACACAAATACGCTCTGCTCTGCGGCAAACGCAACGTACTACGTGTGCAGTTGATACTGCCACATGACCACCGGGAAGAATAAAGTTTTTCATTTCAGGTAATACTTCATTCATGGCATCAATCTGCTGTTCTAAAAAAGTTACATCTGTTTCTTTTAAATCGGGAATTTTCAGTTTGGGTTCTTTATCGGGGTCGCAGGCTAATGAGGAGCCGATGGTGAATAATCTATCCTGAATTTCTTTGAGTGTTTGTTTGGTTGAATGATCTGTTAAATAATCATTTACCAAACCGATGAAAGAATTTAATTCATCAACTGTTCCGTATGCTTCAATGCGGATATTGCTTTTGGGTACTTTGGTTCCGCCTATTAAACTTGTTTTGCCTGTATCGCCTGTTTTAGTATAAATTTTGAAAGACATGATTTATTGCATAAAAAGTAAAACGTGAAAGTTGATAAACAATAGATATGGCGTATTGTTCAGAACCTAAAAGTGTGTCCTTTGACTCCGCTCAGGATAAACTGCAACAGAAGCTTAATAGTAGTAATGCAGCCGACTAACTAAACAATTACTGCTTCTTTTGTTTTATCTGTTTCTACCAAACCATCTCTTAACCGTACCACACGTTTGGCATAAGCTGCAATATCTTCTTCGTGTGTAACCAATACAACAGTGTTACCTGCTTCCTGAATTTTGCCGAAGATTTCCATTACTTCAATAGAAGTTTTGGTATCTAAGTTTCCTGTTGGCTCATCTGCCAATAATAGTGATGGATTATTTACCAATGCTCTTGCTATAGCCACACGTTGAATTTGACCTCCGCTTAACTCATTACTTTTATGATGGCTACGTTCTGCCAATCCTACTTTATTCAAGGCTTCCATAGCACGTTCTATTCTTTCTTTTTTGCTAATGCCGGCATAGATTAACGGCAACGCTACATTTTCAACAGCACTTAAACGAGGTAATAAATTAAACTGCTGAAACACAAAACCAATTTCGTTATTACGAACATCAGCTAAGGCATCATCTGCCATTTTGCTTACATCTTGTCCGTTTAAAATATAAGAGCCTCCTGTGGGAGAATCTAAGCAACCTAAAATATTCATTAAGGTACTTTTACCGCTACCACTAGGACCCATTAAAGCTACATATTCATTACGGGAAATATCTAATGAAATGCCTTTTAAAACAGGTATAGCGTGCTTACCCATGATATAGGCTTTCTGAATATTTCTTAAGCTGATAACTGCTTCCATAGTTTGGTTATTAAGTTGAAAGCAAGAACTTTCAATAATTATTTTTTAATCACTTTAGGTACTTTAAAAAATGTACCGTCTGTATCGGGTGCATTTAATAAAGCTTCTTCGCGGGTAATGCTTCCTTTAATTTCATCTTCACGCAATACATTCACAGCATCGCCCATGTGCAGTAAAGGCTCAACACCTGTTGTATCAATTTCATTTAATTGTTCAACAAAAGCAATCATCTTTTCCAAATCGGTTTTAATAGATTGTGTTTGTTGTTCATTAAAACTTAATCTGCTTAAATGAGCCAGATTGTTTACCATTTCGTCTGTAACCTGCATAAAACAAAAATAACTGAATTGAAAGCAACTGCCATAGTATTTTATGAATGGTTGGTGGCTTGCCTTTCGGCCTTAGTCCAGTTAACAGATTGCCCTACCAACCAATATTTAATAATACCTGCCAACATACAGGCATTCATAAAAACGAAATAAAAAGGTACTGATATCAACTTGATATTAATATCTAAAAGTTGCATTAAAAAATCTAACAAAGCAATACTGTAAAAAATAATTTGAGCATAAAAGAAATAAAGGAAAAAATGCGATTGGGTTTGATTGAAGATAAGATAACTTAATAAGAATAAAACCGGTAAAGCAATCGGCCCGATAAGCCATCTGATAATTCTGCGGGTTATATATTGAAAATTTAATGCAATGCTTTTATAAGGAAAAAAACCCAGCATTTTCATAACTTGGGCAGCACCTGCACCAATGCGGACTTTTCTGTTGGCTTCATGTAATAAACTTTGCGATGGTGGTTCTGTAGCTATAGCGTTTTCTTCGTAAACAATTTTATAGCCTTGCTTAAGTATTGATGCAGATAACATGAAATCATCTATCAATAAATTTTCTTTCAATGGCTTATAGAGTTCTTTTCTAAAAGCAAACAATTCGCCAGCTCCTGCTATTACACTGTTAATACTGCTTTCCGTTTTCTTCATAAAAGATTCATATTGCCAATACAAACTCTCCGAAATACCTACAGCACCTTTTGCTGTTATTCGTTTTTCCCCTGAAACGCCACCAACCGCTGCATTATTAAAATGAGGTAATAAATTTTGTAATGCTTCTTCATTAATAATTGTATTGGCATCGGTAATAATAATAATTGAATGGCTTGCAACCTGAACAGCTCTGTTGATAGCTGCTGCTTTGCCCTGCCTTAAAGGTTGATGCAATAATTGTATAGCAGGAAATTGGTGAATTATATCTACAGAATTATCTGTTGAACCATCTGTTATAAAAATTATTTCAACGGCTAATCCTTCTTTATTAAGGGATAGAAGGTTTTTAATTTTTTGTTCAATAATCAGTGCCTCATTATAAGCAGGAACAATAACTGATACTTTTTTATTGAGTAAATTTTTGCTATACTCGTTACTTGTTTTTTTAAACAATGCAATAACAAACATTAATATGGCATTACCAAAGTAAGAATGAAAAAGCAGTAATAACAGTATCCAGAAAGTAAGCTGCATTCATTATTTTTTTGAAGCCTTTTTAATAGCAGCCTGTGCAAAAGCCATTAATTCTTTTGGCTTCATAAAACCAACAGTATATAAAACAGGTTTACCGCTTGCATCGGCAAAAACTAAAGTGGGGTAAGCTGATACTGCAAAATCTGTGGAAAGTTTTGTACCAATACCTTTTTCTGCATCAACAGAAACATTTACAAAATTGGCATTAAAAAAATCTGCAACGGCTTTATCTGTAAAGGTTTGATTCTTCAACATTTTACATGGCCCGCACCATTCTGCATATATATCAACAAACACCAGTTTATTGTTTTCTTTGGCTTTGGTAATTGCAGTATTCCAATCCTGCTCAATAAACTGAATTGATTGTTTTTGATTTACATTTTTATTAAATGAGAAAACAACAAAAGCCAATACTATTATCAGAGTTGAAAAAGCAACGGCACTAACTATTTTCATTTGCTTCATACTAAAATATTAATAAACAAATGTAGTGGTATGCTTTAATACTTGTTTGAAGGATTTTGTGAGAGGTTAAACAACTATTGCCCCCAAAATAATAAAGCAGGTATGCGATCGCTAAATCTATGCTTGAATCTCATATCTACTTGTATTAAAAACAGTACCTTTAAAAAGGTAACATTCTCAGATAAGAATTAACTCTGTTTGTAATGGCCCGAAAATATATTTTCTGCGTGTCATGGATATTTTTATTACTTCTCAAGCAGTCTTATGTCTTCACTCAAACATACAATCTTTCATTCAAACATTTAACCGTTAATAATGGATTACCTGTTGGTCATGTAACTAAATTATATAAAGACTCGCATGGATTTCTATGGATTGGAACTGATAATGGATTATCGAGATTTGACGGGATTAACATTACCAACTATTTAACAGAGCCTAAAGATTCAACAGAAGATAAAGGCTTTTTTATTTATAATATATTAGAAGATAAGCATAATAACCTTTGGATTTTTACTAATAAAGCAATCAATTTATATCAGCGTTCTACCAACAGAATTTATACAGTAAAAAAATTATCTGGAGAATTTGCTTCATTGCCTACAAGATTAATTGAATGGGTAAATGATAGTACAATGATTATCGGGTTAATTGATGATTTTACACTATTTAATATTCATTCTTTTCAATTGAAGAGAATTACATTGGAAGATGGCTATAAAATTTTATATACAACAGCTAAGCCAAAAAACATGCAGCATTGGGCATTAGGATATATAAAAAATAAGGGTTTAATTGTTCTATCAAAGCAGTACAATGAAATAGTAAAAGCAACTATACCAACTCATAATCACTTATCAAAAGAATTTAATGCAACTGCTGAAGAAATGTATCAACAAAATGATAGTATCATTTGGGTTTTATCAGAAAAAGGTTTGGAAAGTTTTAACATCAATTCAAAAAAATTTACTACTTATAAACCTGATGATATTTCAAATGCACCGAGGTTTTCAGTCATTTATAAAGATGCAGATAAATTATGGGTAACAAGTACCTATTCGGGTTTATGGCTTTTCGATTTGCTTCAAAAAAAATTTATTCAACATTGGCAAGCTAACATAAGTGATAATACAGCACTTTCTTACAATAATATTTCAGAAACCATGTTGATTGATAATGATAAGAATATTTGGCTGGGCGTTTTCGGAAAAGGAATTGATTATGCTAATCTTTATCAAAAAAAATTCACTCATTATTTGCATAGAGAAGAAACCGAAAAATTAAAGATTGATAATTTCATCAGATGCATGGCAAGGGATAGTATTGGGAATGTTTGGTGTGGTGCAATGAATGGTGAAGTGTATGTATTGAATAAAAATAAACAACCTGTTAAACAGTTTAAAATATTTGAAAAAGGAATTAATTTTTCTACTGCTAACAATATTGCTTTTGATAAAAATGGAAGATTATGGTTAATGGAAGACTATTTATATCTGTATAATTCAAAAAAAAATAAGTTTGAAAAAATTGATACTAACTTTTCATATGCCTCAATGCTGCAATCAAAAAACGGGAAGCTTTTTTTTACCTGCGGAGATAATTCTATTAAAGAACTCATTCAGGCAAAAGAAAAATTTGTAATTAAAAAGACTTCTTTTGAAAAATGTATTGCTGAAAGAAGCACTTTGTTTGAAGACAAAAAAGGGCGGCTTTATGTGAATACCGTCTCTGAAGGATTAATTGTTTACAAATCTGTTGATGATACTTCTGTTGTATTTAAAATGAATCATGCAGGAATCATCAAATGTTATTATGAAACAGATTCTGTTTTATGGATGGGTACTAATTATGGCTTATATAAAATAATAAAACCAAATTTTAAATATACAGTACTCACTTCTGCTGATGGGTTGCCTGATAATTGTATTTATGGCATTGAACCGGATATGAAAAAAAATTTATGGCTCAGCACTAATAAAGGCATTTGCAGATTTACTCCATCAACACAGCTCTTTAGAAATTATACTTTTAATGATGGCTTGCAGTCAAATGAATTTAATACTAACGGCTATTTAATGATGCCCGATGGAGAACTTTGGTTTAGTGGAGTAAACGGCATTAATGCATTTTATCCATCTGAAATTGTTGAGGATAATTTTATTCCCAAAGTTCAGTTTACAGGAATAAAAGTGAATGATATCAATTATGACAACAACATAAATGATGAGAACTTATTACAATTAAACTACCAAAACAATACGGTATCATTTAATTTTTTAGGAATAAATTTATACGAGCCCAATAATGTGCAATTACAATATCAATTGGCAGGAGTTGATAAAAACTGGCTGCCTGCAAACAATCCGGGTTTTGCACGATATGCTAACCTAAAGCCGGGTAGATATTTATTTAATGTAAAAGCAGCAAATATTGATGGTTTTATCAGCCCTGCTTTAAAAACTATTATTATTGAAATTGCTTCTCCTTTTTATATGGCTTGGTGGTTTTATTTGTTATGCATATTAGTAGTTGCTTCTTTAGTATATGCTTACACAAGATTTCGCATTGCCCAAATTAATCGTTTATATGCTGTAAGAAACCGAATTGCAAACGATTTGCATGACGATGTTGGTTCTGCATTAAGCACTATCAGTTTATACAGTGAGGTGGCAGATTTAAAAATTGATTCGTCCTTGTCAGAAGTAAAAACGATTATTCAGAAAATAAAAAATACAAGTCAGCAAATGCAAGACAGTATGCATGATATTGTTTGGAATCTTCATCACAAAAATGACACTGTTGAACAATTACTGCTGAAATTACAATTGTTTGCAAATGAAAATACAGTTGTAAAAAACATACATCTTGTTTTTCTGATTGATGAAGATGTTAAAAAAATAAAACTGCAACAGGAAACAAGAAATGTAGTTTTTATGGTTGCGAAAGAAGCTGTAAATAATGCTATGAAGTATTCCGGTGCTTCAAAAATTGAGATTTGTTTTAAGCATACAACAGGAAAACTACTATTTAGTATAAAGGATAACGGCAATGGGTTTGATATTAATACCGTTAAAAAAGGGCATGGTTTATCTGCAATGAATGAACGTGTTGACAGAGTAAAAGGGCAAATTTTAATACAATCAAAATACGGAGAGGGAACGCTTATTGAAATTTCTGTAGCAATATAGTACCTGCAAGATTTTGCGGGTTGCTTTAGAAAATTTAGTTTATAAGTTTGTTATATGCGAATTAAAGTGGCCATTTTTGAAGATGATGCAGTGCGATTAAACGGTTTGCAAATGTTATTAAATACTGCAGACGGTTTTGAATGTACAGGAGCATTTGATAATGCCATAAATGTTATCAATAAAATTATAGTATCATCTCCAGATGTTGTAATAATGGATATTGGTCTTCCTTCTGTTAACGGCATTGATGCTGTAAAAGAGATTAAACAAGAGTTTCCGTATTTACCGGTGTTAATGCAAACAGTGTTTGATAAAGATGAAAAAATATTTGAATCGATTATGGCAGGTGCAACAGGGTATTTGCTAAAAAAAACGGCACCTGAAAAACTTCTCGAAGCGATACAGGATATTTATCGTGGCGGTGCACCAATGACACCTGAAATTGCAACTAAAGTGTTAACTTTTTTCAGGAATAAAGAAGATGCAAAGGCATCTGCTTATGCATTGAGTGACAAAGAAAAAAGAGTGTTGGCTTATTTAGTTGAGGGCTTGAGTTATAAAATGATTTCTGATAAATTACACATCAGTTACCATACGGTTAATTTTCATATAAGAAATATCTATCACAAGTTACACGTACATACAGTTAGTGAAGCTGTTGCAAAAGCTATCAAGGAAAACATTGTATAAACTACCCTGCAAGATTTAGTAGTTGCAAACACTTTAAATGCTGAATAGGTTTGTTGAATTAAAAATACTCAGCATGAAAAAGATTCTCTTTCTTTTAATTTCTTTTTATACCCTCTCTTGTTCTGTTGTAAAACAAACCGGTAATGAAGTAAAAAAAAATTTAGGTATTCCGCAAACACCTGTTACTTTTTCGGGCAATTATGATTTTGTTGCCGGTAAAAACATAATCGCTACGGAAGATATTATGCAAACCAATGTTGGCGATTTTCCTAAAGGCTGGAACACAAACTCATCTGCACAGGTAGTAAATATGAGTAAGACCAATACCCATTGGTTAGAAATAAGCAAAGCAGGAAGGTTATTGGCAGAAAATTTTAACCGCTTCCCTGAAAATTTTACTTTAGAAATGGACATTGCCTGCAGCGAAGCGTATCGCCGGGATTATAAGTTTGATGGTTTAAATGTTGATGCTTTGTACATTGGTATTGTAAGCAATTCCAATCCGAACAAAAACTTTGCTAATTGGTTTGAATCTTGCTGTTTACCTAATATTTACAGGTATGATGAAAAAAATGCAGCATTATTAGTTTTTTATCCCAATTATTCGTGGGTCGGGCAATCAGAACAAAGTGGTTACTATTCCTATAATTTTTGTAATAATGGCGAGTACCTTATAGACCCTGTATCACCTATTACCAAAATACAAAAGCAGTGGTATGGTGGTAATGGCGGTTCATTAATTGCACATCTGGCTATTTGGAGAACCGGTAATCGGTTACGTGTTTACCTGAATAAAGAAAAAATAATTGATTTACCAAAAGCCATTGCTGATGGCGTAGTGTATAATGCGTTAACACTTTTTACGAAAGCATATAATGCCGATGACCATAAATATTATATCAGCAATTTAAAATTGGCAATAGATTAAAAAAAATTAAAATATAATATTTCAAATACTTTTTTTGACTAATAAGCATTTATTATGAAAAAAATGAAAAGTATTATTTATCTATACATACTATTTTTTTGTATAGCCGATTCTTTAGATGCTCAAGTAAGTGAAATATCAGATAAACTTAGAACCAGTGTAACAGAGAGTGTTAATCTTAAAAAAGTTTTTGATGATGTAATGAATAGTACTTTATGGGAAGCTGATGGTAATAAACTTAGAGCCTTATCCGGATCACTTGAAGGGCAAAGGGGTATTATCAATACACCTACAATTCAACACAACCCTATTTGTGCTGCTTATGCTTTAGCAGCATTTAAGCAAGCAATGTTTAGAGCATCTGCAAAAAAAGCTTTTATTCAATCTGTAAATGTTACCATTGATCTATTTACAGCGTATGCAAAGGTTACCGGTGCGAGTGATTTGGTAAAACAATTATTAAAAGCAAGCATGCTTGCTACTGATTATTGGAATAGTAACAGCGAGGAAGAATTTAAAAAGAAAATAATAGATCAATTGAAAAAACAACTTACAGAGTATATGAAAGGAACGGGAGTATATAAAAATTTATCAGACGAACTGAAAGGAATTGTAAATGATATTAAAAAAACGGTTCCCGGTGGAACTATGGAAGAAAAAGTCGAAAACTTTTTTTCCGATTTTGATAAATCATCCGAAAGTTATTTGTCAAAATCTTTAGGGGCTATATATCTACAAATGACCAGTTTAAAAACAAGAGAAATTTTAGATGATAAAAATGTCAAATTTGAGCCTTGTAGTGAAGTTAAAGTTCATATCTGGACGGAGCCTGATGTTTCTAATATAATAAGCCAAAATGGAGGTCAAAATTATCTTATGTATTTGGTAGCTCGAGGAAAGTGTAATTGCTTATATCCAACTGAACCAAATGGACTTAAAGATTGGTACGTAAAAGTTATGGTACCTGTTATTAATCCGGAAGTATTGGGTAATCTTACAACTGAAACTGCCACAGCCAATTTTAAAAGAGGTGATCCAATATGGGAGATACATGCTAATTGCGGATGTACGACGCCTAATTATGATACAATACCACTTCAAGAATATATTTCCTCACCAACTGAAAACGAAAATCTAATTCCGCATATTTCACCACAAGAAAGATTTAGAAGATACTGTGAAGAAAAGTGCAGCACAATTAATGACAAAGTTGATAGCATGGTAAAAGTGATTAATGATTCAATAGAAAAAAATAATGATTTAATTGATACAATTGAAAGCCATAATAAAGTGATAAGAGAATTATATAAAAGTATAGAGGATCAGAAAACAAATCATAAAAGACTTTATGATGATTTAATCGATAAGTATGAAGATTCAGTGAAAAACTTTGGCGAGACTAATAAAGAACATGTAAAAAAACTCAAAGAAAGAATAAAAGAACTTATAAAAGCGAGAGATAATATTGATGAAAATATGGCTAAAGATTTGGCGAATAAACAAAAACAGATTAATGGGTATCAAAACCAAAATGCTAAAGATTCTGCTGCCGCAATTAAAAGCCAAACAGTTATTGCTAAACTAAGAACAGATCTAAAGCCACTATTGGAGGAACAAAAAATTTGTTGGGCAAACTGTGAAAAGCTTGCAGGGAAAGGACCTGATGCGGAAGGTTTTCAACCACCACACCTTGAGGAGCGAATAAAAAAGCAAAAAATAATCGCAGTGTATTCGGGTGTACGCCTAAGCAATGAAGACAGTCAACCCAAATTCAATACAACCGGTGTGGTAGTGGGAGCTGCGGTACAAGTGGCCAAAAAAATAAGCGTTAATGCAAATATTGGTATTACCAGTGGTTCAAACAATGGCGTTAAATACAATAAAACAACCATTGTTACGGGCAGTAGTTTCTATCCATTAGGAACCACTACTAATAAAAGTGGTGGGCAGTTAAAAGTTATTCCCTCTATTACTGTAATGGCTGGTACTAGTATTTTAAAAAGCAGTGCAAGCGGTTTTTCAGCCACTGCAAATTCTTTTACTTATCAAATAAATGGTGATGTTCAATTTCCCGTAAACCTTAAAATACCAAATGCACAGACAAGTATATTTGTATCAGCCGGGTTATTACATACAAGTTTTTATTCATCTGGGCAATCGAATATAAATGTTGATGCAGGAATAAAAGTTGCATTTGGAAAATAAAAATTGTTTCTTCTTAAAGGCGTTTTAGATTTTTATCTAAAACGCCTTTATATATTGTTCTTTATTTCATTACTCAAACCTTTTTCACCCAATCATCTTGTATGAATAAACTCAAAATTTCTTAAGAAATAAAAATTAGTAATGGAATGAATAGCACCAACAAAACGGCTACAAAAAGCAAAAGAAACTTGTTGAGAAACAGCAGAAATATTATAAAACTGTACGGATTTGATACCGGCTTCTTTCTAAGACAGGATATGAACAAACTTGCTTTAAGAAGTGTTTCAAAGAAATTAGTAACAGAGTCGTAATATGATTTTATAAACCCACTCGAATTACATCAGCAAAGTTGAAAAGCCATTCATATTTTCTTGGATATCGCTTGTATTATCCCCTCTCTTTGATGATTGGTTGAAAATCGGAATTAATTATTGAACAGGTATAATCTGTTTCAAGCGAATAAATTTTTTATACCCCTTTCTAAAATTCGACAATTATATACTATGCTTCTTTAATATTGCCTCGCCTCCAATTTCACTGTTACGATTTTCTCACTCTATGCATCATCGTATAATTAAGAATCATATGGTATTATGAAACAAAAATTGATTCATAAAATGTAAAAAGAAAAATAGTTAATACCTATTTTAAGTAAATAAGTATTAACTATTTCAAATTGAGTGATGTGCTATTTCCAATTTATCATTAAAAATTCTTAGCGTCCTTACTTAAGTCTTTTTTATCTTTCCCTAAGTCCTTTTTATCTTTTGATAAATCTTTCTTATCTGCGTTTAAATCCTTTTTTTCAGCATTTAATTTCTTTACATCAGCATTTCTATCTTTCGCATCTTTACTCATGTCTTTTTTAATTCCATTAATTTGATTTTGTTCCTTTTGTGCATCAGTATAGTCGTGCTTAGCAGCATCTGCATCCCTTGCTTTTCTGTCCTTATTTAATTGAGATTTATCATTATTAATGTCCTTATTATCATTACTGATATCCTTTTTAGTTGCTTTGATTTCAGATTGGTCTTTCTTAATATCTGCTCTATCATGCTGAATATCTTTTCTATCATGCTGAATATCTTTCATATCATGTTTAATATCAGCCGATTTTGAAGACTTTGGTTTTGCTTGTGCGTTAAGCATAGTTGTTGAAGTGATAGCAATAATTGCTAGTAATAAAAATTTAGTTTTCATGACTTATAGGTTTAATTGTTTTAAAATAAAATCAAAGAAGAGACGCTTTAACTATTTTGAAGTTTAAAATATCTGTTCAAATTTTTTGTCCTTATAAAATTATTAACAATTAGTTGTTTAAATAATTAATTTTCAGTTAACAAACCGTAATTATTAAAAAAAGAAGCACTTTTCGAGTCTTATTTTCAGTGTATTACAATTTTAAATTAATACTATGAAAAGATATTACACAATTATACTTTTTATTTTTTTTCTAAATATTTCTCTTACAAACATCAGAGCACAAGATTCAACTATTAATAACAAGAATGATTCATCTTCCTTAAAGATAAAACATGGGCTTTTTAAAACTCAATTAAGTTATTTATCTAATTCTGCATTTAATGGCAGAGTCGATTCTTTGCCAATACCCTATTTAAATTATTCCATCAAATATTTAAATTACAAAGGTTTTTATATCAGTAGCAATGCGTCATTACTTATTAGTTCATACGCTCAAAGAATAGATCTCTTTAATATTGAAGCCGGATACGAAGCAGATATCAATAAAAATATTTCAGTTTCTATTGTTGGAACCAAAGATTTTTATAATCCCAAAAGCACAGCTATAAAGTCGGAAACAGTAGGTAGTTTAAATGCTGCCATAGCCTACAATTCAAAATATCTTAACTTTTCTATGGGTAGTGACATTCTTTTTACAACCGGTAAAACTGATTATCTACTTAATTTAAGTTTATCACATGAGTTTAGTTTTGTTGATGACCAGTTTAACATAGAGCCAACACTAAGTTCAAATTTTGGTACCAGGTATTATCATGATAGATATATTACAGTAAGACAGAAAAAAAATGGTAAATCATCTGCAGGATCTTCAACTACTACTACAACCTCGGGAATCTCGACTATTACCACAACAACAACAGTAAACTCAAATAACCCTGAACAATATGTTGTTATGGATTATGAATTATCTCTCCCGATTTATTATTATGGAAAGAAATGGGGCTTATTTTTCACCCCCACATTTGCAATACCGCAAAGCCCGATAACTTATATTACTACAACCACTACTACCACAACCACAAATAACGTATCTAATACAACAAGTAAGAAGAGTTTATTTGATGAAGACATAACAAACATTTTTTATGTAGAGGCAGGGATATTTTTTAAGTTTAAATAAAAATTTATTAATAATTTTTTTAATTCACCCTATCATATCATATAGGTGTAATTTCGTAACACCAACATCGCAATTTTCTTATAAAAGAAAAATTAGTAAAAGAAATTCTCTGAGAATCAACAGTGACACTGTAAAATCTGCAACAATTTTTGCCGGCTATTTTCCGATACAAAATTTACTGAAAATAAAATCCAACTGATCTTCATTTGTAACCTCACCGGTTATTAAACCTAAATAATGTAAACATTGGCGAATATCTAATGCTAACAAATCTCCTGAAATGTTTTGCTGTAAAGCATTCCACACATCTTCTAATGAAGCAAATAATTTTTGTAATGCCTCAAAGTGTCGTGCATTAGTAACTACAGTATCTTCTGTTTTTAAATCTCCGTGAATGGTTGATGCTACTAATTGCTTTTTAAATTCTTCAATATACTTATTGGTTTTAGCGGCAATAAAAATGATTTCTTTTTTAGTGTTGAATATTGTTTCGGCAGCAATTTCTTGCTCATCAATCTTATTACCTACTAATAAGTATTGAATATTTTGAGTAATGAAATTTTGCTCAATGTTTCTTAATTCATCATTGCTCATTGCATTCACATCAAACAAATAAATTACAATATCTGCATTATTCATTTTCTCAATACTCCGTTCAACACCAATAGTTTCAATAATATCAGCAGTATGTTCACGTATACCTGCAGTATCAATTAACCTGAATAAAACGCCATCAATATTTAAAACTTCTTCAATCGTATCTCTTGTGGTGCCTGCAATTTCACTTACTATGGCTCTATCTTCATTTAATAAGGCATTTAATAAAGTTGATTTACCTGCATTTGGTTTACCTATAATAGCAACCTGAACGCCATTTTTAATTACATTGCCTAAAGCAAATGACTGTATTAAACTATTTACGTTTTTTTGTAATACATTAATTAAATTGTCTAACTGTTGCCTGTCTGCAAACGTTACATCTTCCTGCGAAAAATCCAATTCCAATTCAATTAAGGCAGAGAATTTTATTAACTCTTCTCTCAGTGCTTTTAATTGACTTGAAAATTTTCCACGCATATTTTTCAGTGCTGTGTTGCGGCTGGCTTCTGTATTGCTGGCAATTAAATCTGCTACTGCTTCTGCCTGTGTTAAATCTAACTTCCCGTTTAAGAAAGCTCTTTGTGTAAACTCACCCGCTTTTGCCAATCTTGCTCCTTTAGCAATGATAGTATTGATTATTTTTTCCTGAATGAATGGAGAACCATGTGTACTTATTTCAATAACATCTTCTCCTGTATAAGATTTGGGAGTTTTGAATAAAGAAAGTACCACTTCATCTAATACTTCATCATTGTTTTTCAGTAAACCAACATGTAATGTATGTGATGGTTGATTCAATAAATTTTTTGAAGGGAACAGTTCATTGATAATTTTAAAAGTATCACTCCCGCTAACTCTGATTACACCAATAGCACCTATACCCGGTGCTGTTGCTAACGCTACAATAGTATCATTCCATCCGCCCAATTTTCCTAACATGAAAATTTTTTGTAAAAATAGTTATTGATGCACTAACATTAAAAAAGCCCCGCAAAAGCGAGGCTTTAATATGAAAAGAAAATTTAGTTATTATTCTTCAGAAACCTGGAATGTTATACCTTGTTTATGACGGTAAATTACTTTACGTCCGTTTTGAACAGCAGGTGTCCATTTGGGTCCTTTTTTAATTACACGAATTGCTTCGTCTTTTGTACCATAACCTGGATCATTCTCTGCAGATACATCACTTATGTTTCCTTCTTTATCTACAATGAAAGTTACATAAACTGTGTATTTACCCGGAGGGGCTCCATTGTCAACAGGAATACTGCTGTTTAAAGTACGTTGCAAATATTTCTGCCATCCCGCAATACCGCCCGGAAATTCAGCAGGTATCTGTACAACAGTAAATACTTTATCATAATCTTCTTCCTGTTTAGGTGCTTCTACAATTCCTGAACCTTTGCTTTCAACAACCGGAGCAACAACACCTAAATCTTTTTCACCTTCCTGATTAATAGTACCGATTTTGGTTTCTTCTAATTTTTCTACGTCTTTAATTTCATCTTCTTTTTTTACTTCCTCATCCTTCACAATTTTGGGAGGAGTGAATTTAGTAATCTCCACTTTAGGAGGTTCTTGCTTTGGCGGAGGTGGTGGAGGTGGCTCAGGTTTTTTCTCATCTTGCTTTACGGCTTCAAGATTCATATCTTGTACAAAAACTTGTGCCTTAGGCTTTTTGATAGAATTGGCCAAAATACTACCTATTAGCAAAAGCAAACAAAGAGAAATAGTACCTACAACTGCATATGTAATACGCCTGTTATAAGTTTTACGCAGGTCATAAGCACCATAAGCTTTATTACGGCCCTCGAAAAGAATATCGAGAATGTCTGCGGTTAAAATTTTATTTGTTTCCATAAATAGTTTTTTATTGAGATGCAGTGCTGATAATTATTCCACAAATTATTTAGCCTGACCCTCTGTTACGTGTACTAATTGGCTTTCTACTTCTGATATATCAACCAATGCATATTTTTTTACAACATTGATAGACATTTCATCTAATATATCAACCACATTTTTGTATTTGCATTCACTATCAGGTTTAATAACAACAACAAAATCATCAGGAGGAGTGTTTGCTTTTTTTCTGATAATAACAGAACGTATTCCCTCATCACTGTTACCGAAGTTTGATGATTTAAATTTTGCAGAAGCATTGTTGTTATCTAACTGACCTTCATAATAAAACACATGATTGTCTTTACCAAGTAGTATGGTTATAACACCGGATTCTTTTGCTTTATTCTGGTCTTCAGGTTTATCTGCATCTTTAGGCAGGTTCAGCTTAAAGGCTGTTGCCTGACTCATTGTTGTAGTAAAAATGAAGAATGTAATAAGCAGGAAACCTAAATCCACCATTGGAGTTAAATCCACACGAGTAGATAGCTTTTTACCTTTTTTAACGCCCGGCCCTTTTTTATGACCGCCGCCGGACGAGGTATCCATTTCTGCCATGATACAATATTTTAGTTAGTTAATCTTGTTTACTTTTTAACTTCTTCCTTTGGTTGTCTATATAAATCCGTGCCAACAGGTATAGATTCCGGATTTGTTACCATTTGAAACTTTAAGAAATCGTTTTTCTTAAGGGCTTTTACAACGGCATCAAATGAAGGGTATTTTGCATCGTTATCTCCTTTCAATAAAATATTAATTTTTTTGGTTGGAGAGGCTTCATATGCACTGTGTATTATTCCCATCCATTCAATCATTTCGTTAGGGCCTTTTGTACTATCAACAGGAATACCTGGTAAAGCATCTCCTTTTAAACTTTCTTTAGGCAAAGCTAAAAATTGAGGAAGATTGCTGAAAGATGAACCAAAAAACTCAGCCTTTTTAAATGCTGCTGCATCTAATGTTAAGCCCTTTTGTTTATTGATTATTTCAACCATTGCACCTTTAATAGTTTCATCATCTAACCCTAAAAATACTTTACCGTTTCTGTCGATGGTAATTAAAACGATATCCTTATCGGGAGCTACTTTAGAAGCTACTGAGCTTGGTGTTGTAACAGTAATGGCTTCTGAAGGCTTAAATTTTGTTGTTAAAATGAAGAACGACAACAAAAGAAAAGCCACATCACACATCGCTGTCATGTCAATGCTCGTACTCTTTCGTGGCAATTTAGGTCTTGACATTTTTTTAAATTTTTATTTCACTAATTAAGATTCAAAACTTTAAAATTTCCACAAACTACTATTTGTAGTTTGCAGCAAAGCTTTGAGTTAAAGTGAAACCTGATTCATCAATACCAAAAGTAATTCCATCAATACGTGTAGTAAATACGTTATACATAATGATAGAGATTGCAGAAGTACCGATACCTAATGCTGTATTATACAAGGCTTCAGAAATACCTTGAGATAATTTTTGAGCAGCTTCACCACCACCGCTATCACCTAAAGCAGAGAATGAACGAATCATACCTAATACCGTTCCTAACAAACCCAATAAAGTTGCAACAGAAGCGATAGTTGATAAGAATACTAAGTTCTTTTCTAACATCGGTAATTCTAATGCAGTAGCTTCTTCTACTTCTTTCTGAATATTTAATACTTTTTGCTCGGTAGCTAATTCAGTATTAGTAATCATTTCTTTGTATTTGCGTAAACCGGCTTTCATTACATTACCAACAGAGCCTTTTTGTTTATCGCATTCAGCAATAGCTTTATCAACATCTTTATTAGCTAAATTAAATTGCACTTTACGTACAAACTCAGCAATGTTACCTGTACCTGAAGCTTTGGTAACAGTTAATAATCTTTCAATAACGAAAGTAATTACAGTTAAGAAACAACCGATTAAGATAGGTACAATAATACCACCTAAATACATACGTGCGATACCACTTTTTGCACCTTCATGATCTGGCCAAAAACCACCATTGGGATCGGGCTTAGTAAAATTACTTGGCGTGCCAATTGCAAAACGCCAGATAAGATAACCTAAAATAATACAAGTTAACGGGGCAAGCCATGAAATAGAGTTGCCGGATTTTTTTGGTTGAACTGAAGTTGCTTTAGCAGCAGGTGCTGCAGTTGGTTTAATGTCAGCCATGATTCAATTGGTTTTTGTTTTTTTAAAATGTTCTTGTTTAAAAAATTTGCTTCGCAATGCTACTGAAAAAAGTTTTGAAATAACAAAACTCTTTTTCAAAATATTTTTGAAGGGGCTACAAATTAGGTAATTTATCGTAAGCACCAAATTTCATTTAGGCAACTTTAAGATTTTTTAATGCAGAATTATTTGTTTAAAACGTTTGCAGTTCATTTTTAACCATTCACCGATTTTTTTCATCAGGTTAAACCGTTTGTCAAAAGAGTTAAGCAAAAATTTTGCTTTCTTATTCAGTTACTTATCTTCACGAACTAATCATTTTAAAAACTACACTGTATATGAAGAAAGTCTTTTCAGCGATTGCATTGTTAGCAATTACAGGCAGTACAATTGCACAAAACCCAACCCCGAGGCCGCAAACACCTACTCCCACACCAACAACGCCGGCTGCTCCCGGTGGCGGTGGATTAAATCTGGGCGGTATAAACTTTGGCGGTGCCGGTCAACGTACAGCCCCTAAACCGTATAAAGAAGTAATTACTGATAAAGCAGTTACTAAAAAAGGTTTATTTACTGTACATAAAATTGAGGATAAATTTTATTTCGAAATTCCTGATTCAATATTAGGAAGAGAAGTATTGGCTGTAACCCGTTTTGTAAAAGTTGCGGGCGGTGGAAGAAATTATGGCGGCGAGTTAGTAAACAATCAATCTATAAAATTCGAGAAAGGGCCTAATAACACTGTTTTTTTACGTGTAGTTACTTTAATAAGTTATGCAGATACAAGTAATGTTATTTCTAAAGCCGTTAACAACTCATATTTAGATCCTATTGCTAATGCCTTTCCTGTAGCTGCATATGGTAAAGACTCTATAAGTCATACAGCAAGCACAGTTATTGATGTTAGTGATTTTTTTAAAGGAGATAATCAGGTTGTAAGTTTAAGTCCTAATGCTAAACGTCAATACAACTTATCAGTATTAGCAGCAGACAGATCTTACATTCAAAGTATTAACACTTATCCTATTAATACAGAAATTAAAACTGTAAAAACTTTCAGTTCTACACCAAGTATCGGTGGTTTAACATTTGGCGGCGGTGGTGGTACAACATTACCAGCTGCACAAGCTGCAGGTGCTATTACATTAGAACTGAATACATCTTTGTTGTTATTACCAAAGGTTCCTATGAACCGCAGATTATTCGACCCACGCGTTGGTTATTTTGCTGATGACTTTACAGTTTACAGTGATGACCAACAAAAAGTAGATAATCAGATTTTTGCAGTACGTTACAGATTAGAGCCTAAAGATGAAGACATTGAAAAATATAAGAGAGGTGAATTGGTTGAGCCTAAAAAACAAATTGTTTATTATATAGATCCTGCTACACCAAAACAATGGAGACCTTATTTAATTGCAGGTATTAACGATTGGCAGAAAGCTTTTGAAAAAGCCGGATTTAAAAATGCCATTGTTGGTAAAGAATGGCCTGAAAATGATACAACCATGAGTTTAGAAGATGCACGTTTTTGTGTGATAAGATATTTTGCATCTGATATTGAAAATGCTTACGGTCCACAGGTTCATGACCCACGCAGCGGTGAAATTTTAGAAAGCCATATCGGTTGGTATCATAATGTAATGAAGTTGGTGCATGACTGGTATATGGTGCAAACTGCAGCAGTTGACCCTAAAGCAAGAAAAATGAAATTTGATGACGAATTAATGGGTCAATTAATCCGTTTCGTTTCATCTCATGAAGTTGGTCATACATTAGGTCTGCGTCATAACATGGGTAGCAGCAGTAAAACACCTGTTGAATGGTTACGTAATAAGGCATGGGTTGAAGCAAACGGACATACGGCTTCTATAATGGATTATGCCCGTTTCAACTATGTTGCACAACCGGAAGATAATATTAGTGAAACAGGTTTATTCCCAAGAATTGGCGATTATGATAAATGGGCTATTAAATGGGGTTATACTTATACAGGTGTCAGCAACATTGAAACAGATAATAAAATTGCCAACAAATGGGTTATTGACAGCTTAACCAAAAACCCTCGTTTATGGTTTGGTGGAGAAGGTGGTAATGTTGACCCCCGTGCACAAACAGAAGATTTAAGTGATAATGCTGTGAAAGCAAGTGAATACGGTATTAAAAACTTAAAAAGAATTTTACCTCAATTACCTGAATGGACTAAAGAAGAAGCAGATAAATATGAGAATTTATCTGATATGTACGATCAGGTTGTAGGTCAATTCCGCCGTTATATGGGCCATGTTGCTAAAAATGTGGGCGGTATTCAACAAACATATAAAAGCGTTGAGCAGGCAGGAGATGTTTATGAAGCAACTCCCAAAGCAACACAAAAAGCAGCCGTTGCATTTTTAAACGAGCAATTGTTTAATACACCAACATGGTTGTTAGATAAAAACATCTTAAATAAAATTTCTTATCCAACTTCTAACGAATCTATCCAAACTGCTCAAACAGGTACATTAAGCAGCTTATTAAGTGCAGCAAGATTGTACAGATTGGTATTAAGCGAAAACCGCTTTGGTGGCAATGTTTATACTTTAGATGAAATGATGAGTGATGTTAAAAAAGGTGTTTGGAGTGAACTAACAACTAAAAAAACAATTGATGCTTACAGAAGAAATCTTCAGAAATCTTATATTGATAATTTGATTGATTTATTAAATCCGCAAGTACCTAATTTACAGGCGTTGGGTTTACCTGCCGGTTTTATTATCTCATTCACCAATACTAAGAATACAGATGTTACTTCAGTTGCACGTGCATATTTAAAATCATTACAATCTGAAACTGCAGCTGCTGCTGCAACAGCTACTGATAAAATGACTAAATACCATTTACAGGATTGTGCTGACAGAATTAAAAAAGCTTTAGACCCTAAATAAGTTTGTTAATTCTTTTCATAAAAAAAGCCTCATGCAAATTGTATGAGGCTTTTTTATTGCTTCATACAATTACCTTCACCAAAAAATATATGAGGCAGGCTTTATTTTTCCTTTTAATAGTTAGTTACTCTCTTTCAGCAAAAGCCCAATTTATTAATGGTGTTATAAAAGATAGTATTACGAATGAAAAAGTAGGTTTTGTATTCATTACTAATATCAATACACATAAAACTACATTAAGTAATAAAGCCGGATATTTTAGTTTAAATGCTAAAGCAAACGATATTATTTCTATTGCCGCAGTTGGCTATGGCTTTGATACAATTCATGTAAAACCAGAAATGATTAATGGAAAAGAAATTACTTTTTTATTGAAATCATTATCGCACACATTGCCCGATGTTGTTGTAAAAAGCAATCAATACACAGCTTACCAATTAGATAGTATGGAAAGAAGAAATGCTTTTTTCGGTACAAGAAATGAACATGTGCAACCTATGTTTTCAACCGCTAATTCCGGTGCAGGTATCGGCTTAAATCTCGACCATTTTTATAAAGCAGATAAAGACAAACGCAACGCTATCAGTTTATTTTATCAAATAGAAAATGACCAATACATTAATTATCGTTTTAATGCTGAGGTAGTTGGGAGGTACACTTCACTATCTGTTGATGCTACTTTACAATTTATGCAGCAATACAGACCTGATTATAAATGGTTAAGAAAACATACCAGCGAAGAAGATATGCTGTATTACATTAATGATAAGCTGAAACTCTTTTTGAAGAAGTAATTATGCATAATCTCTATATAACAGAAATTTATTTTTTCATCCCTTCTACATAAGTTTCTTTTAAAATTAATTCTCCATTTTCGTTATAAAATAACCAGTCTCCATTTTTAACGGATTTAAATGGAGATGAAGAACTACCAAAAGGGTTTCCATCAGCGATCTTACCCTTCTTTTTTGTTTTAGCTGTTTTTTGATTTTCTACCTTGGTAGTATCTGGTTCATTCTTGATTACTAAATAATTTCCCTCTGTTTTTAGTTTGCCGCTTTTATAATATTCTTGATATACACCAGATAAATAAGAGTTTTTATAATTAGCCCTTTTTGAAATATTCCCTAATGAATCATAAAATGTCCAAATACTATCTTCTAAAGAACCGATTCTTTTACCCTTTTCTTCTACTATCCCATTTGGATAATACCTAATCTCTTCCCCTATTTGTTCACCATTTTTATAAGTAGAAATTAAATGAATATTACCATTGGGGTAATAAATTATTTTTTTACCGTGAATAACACCACCTATGTATTTACCTGTTGAAAAAAGATAAAAACTATTTTTCTCAAGAGCATAACACTTAAAATTCCCATTTTTCAAACTATCTTTTATCTCAAAAATTGTACTGTCGTCAGTTCTAAACGCCATAGTTTCATAAATATATCCGTTACCATTCTTTAATATCTGAATACCACTTTTCTGCCAAAAATTAATGTAGTATACAGGCTTTTTGTTCAAATAATAATATTCTTGAGATTTTATTTGACCATTATCATACCAATAGGTCCATAACCCAAAAACACTTTCGGATGTATTATCAATTCTTTTAAAATATCCTTTCGAATAAATCTTTCCATTGCTGTAATAATCTTTAACCAATCGAATATTTTGTGATAAGCAAATTTTACAACCGATGATAACTAAAAGAAATGTGATTATTAGTTTTTTCATATGGTTGTAATACAGTTCTCTTTGATTAGCAGAAAATTACTCATACCGCAAAGCCACGATAGGGCTGAGTTTGGAAGCTTTCATTGCGGGATATAAACCTGCCAGTAAACCTACAATTGTTGAAATGAATATACCTATAATTACCCATAACCAAGGCACGGCAAATGGTGTGTGAAACAGAAGTCCGGCACCTAAATTACCCAGAATAACACCTAAAATAATTCCGAATAAAGCACCTAATAAACTGATGATTAAACTTTCTAATAAAAATTGCTGACTGATATTTTTCTTCTTACCACCAATAGCTTTTATTAAACCAACCTCACGTGTACGTTCATTTACAGCAACTAACATTATATTCATTAACCCTATTGCTGCACCTATTAAAGTAATTAAACCTATGGCACCGGCTGAGCCTGTAACACCTCCTAAAATGGAAAGTAATTGCTCTGCGGCTTTATCACTTTTTTCAACCACAAAATTATCTGCATCAGTTGGCGATAGTTTTCTTACTCCTCTGAATGTTGCAGAAGCTTCTCCTACAGCAACATCAACCTGGTTAACACTGCCAACCATTACACCGATTAAAAACGTATTAGAAATATTTTGCAATCTTTCAAGACTATTGTAAGAAGTAATAATAATATCATCTTGCCTCACCAACCCGCTTGAGCCTTTACTTTTCAGCAACCCTATTATACGATAAGGAATACCTCCTGTACGAATAATGTTATCGATACATTTTTCAGGATGTTCGCCAAATAATTTTGCAGCAACATTACTTCCTATAATACATACATTTCTTCCGCTGTGTACATCTAAAGTATTCAGGTTTCTGCCTGTTTCTAAAGTATATCCGTTAACAGTAAGATAGTTTTCATCTCCACCCCAAACCGTAACAACGGGGTTGGTTTTTTTATTATTGTAAGTGCATTCTATATTACCCGGACCTCTTCTGTAAATACTAACCTGTGCCGAAGGGAAACTGAAATTTTCTTTGAAGTATTCAGCATCTTCTTTCTTAATTATTTTGTTGAGATTAGCGGTCTTTTCTTTCTGGCCTTTTTGTTTTTTTACAATATCTTTTCTTGGCGGGCCACCACCAAAACGAATATTAGATTCTTTATATCTTATACTGAATGCATTGGCACCCATTGAAGAAAAACTTTCGCGAAGGCTTTGCTCCATTGCTGTTATGGCGGTAATAATACCAACCAATGCCATAATACCAAATGCAATAATGGTAATAGTTATACCACTACGCAGTTTATTGCTGCGTACCGTACGAAAAGCTAATGAGAAAGTATCTTTAAACGTCATTATAACTACAATGCGTTAAAGATAAAAGAGAATAAAGAATTGATTGTAATTATTTGATGAAGGGAATACTAATCCTATGCATAAAACAAATCCAATAATAAAGAAGGCATTAAACCAATTAAAATAATAACAGCCGCAACAATTATTAATAATATTTTAAAGAAAGGTTTTACTTCAATAGTTTCTGCATTACCTTCTTTAAAATACATTGCCTGTATAACTCTGAAATAATAGTACACACTTACTGCTGCAAATAAAACAGCAACAATTACCAACCATAAATTACTGCTGCTTTCTTTTAAAGCACCTGCCAGCATATAATATTTGGCAAAAAAACCCGCTGTTAAAGGAATACCTGCCAATGAAAGCAAAAACACTGTATTGGCTGCAGCTAAAACAGGTTGTGTTTTTGCCAAACCATTATAACCTTCAAAAGTGTAATCTTTCATTTTCATTAATACAGCAAAAATGCCGATAGTAGCTAAACTATATGCAGCAGCATATAATAAAATACCTTGTTTACCAAATTCGTTCGGAGTGTATAAGGCAAATAACATGAAGCCGGCCTGTGCAATACTTGAGTAAGCCAGCATTCGTTTTACGCTTTGTTGAAATACTGCTGTTATATTTCCGGCCAATAATGTAAGAACGATGATTAACGGTAATAGTATCTTCCATGAGAAACTCATGTCAAACGCTCTTATTTCAAACAGTTTTATAAAAGCAATAAAACCTGCGGCTTTTACAATAGTTGCCATGAATGATGTGAACACACTTGGTGCACCATCATACACATCGGGTGTCCAAAAATGAAATGGTGCCGCGGATACTTTAAATGCTAATGAAATAAAAATGAACAACAAGCCCAAAGGCAACAATATGCCATAGAAATGATGTGTATCGTTAGGGTTTCTGGCAGCTTCAATGGTAAATAAACCGGTAGCTCCGTAATACAAAGCAATACCCATTAATAAAATACCTGTTGAAAAAGAACCCATTAAAAAATACTTTAATGCAGCTTCATTACTTTTTAAATTTTTCTTTTCGCTACCTGTTAATACAAACAAAGGAATCGTCATTATTTCTACCCCTAAAAACAACATTAATAAATTGTTGTAGGCAGATAGAATGGTAACACCACACAACGCAAAAAATATCAAAGCAAAATATTCAGCTCCGTAAGTACCTACTTTCACCACTTCATCGCCGCTTAACAAAGCATAGAATAAGGTTGCTGTAATTACAATGGTATTAAAAAACATTCCAAACCTTGTTGTGGCAAGCATTTCATGCGTATCTAAATGTATATTGAAAACACCATAAAACTCTGCTAAATGTCCGCCTAATAAAACAAACAATAAAATAACAGCCAGGTTTTTAATACCTGTTTTGCTTTTAATAACAATGCCGCTAAGCATCATTACCACACCGATTAAAGCAGAAAAAATTATTGCATTCATAACACCCAAACCCTTTCGGGAGATTTTGCCCCATCCCTAAAGGGGGCTACTAAAAATGAACTAATTGCCTGTAGGGTCAGGCAATTCCCTTTTTCCCCTTCAGGGGTTAGGGGTTTAACAAATTAAACATCGGCTGAGGATATATTCCCAACACAATAATCATCAACACCAAAACAATCAACGCCAGTTTAATATTACTTCCTATCTCAACTGCACTTTCTGTTATAGCAACTGTGTTTCCGTAAAATACTTTTTGCACCATGTTTAAAGTATATACTGCACCCAAAATAATACTTACACCTGCTACAGCTGCTATCCAAACATTATATTGAAATAATCCATTAAACATTAAGAACTCGCCGATAAATGCATTGGTTAATGGCAATGCAATATTTGCAAAAGCCAATACCACTAATAATATTGCCAATGTTGGTGCTTTTTGTGCCAAGCCTCCTAATTCACTAAACTTGCGAGTACCTAATTGCTGTTCAATTGCATCAGCAACAATCCACAGACCGATTACATTAATTCCGTGATTAAACATTTGAATTACTACACCCTGTGTCCCTATATTAGTTTGAGAAAAAATTGCAGCACACATTAAACCGATATGTGCAATAGATGAGTAGGCAATTAATCTTTTTACATCATCTTGTTTAATAGCAATTAATGATGCATAAATCATTCCCGTAACAGATAATATAATTACTACATTGCTGAAATGACTTACAGCTTGGGGAAACACCGGTACCAACCAACGTATTACAGCAAAAATTCCCATCTTAACCATTACGCCACTCAATACCATTGTTACAGCGGTTGGTGATTGTTCGTAAGCATCAGGCTGCCAGGTATGAAATGGAAAAATTGGCATTTTAATAGCGAATGCTATAAAGAATAACCAAAATAAACTGTATTGCTGTTGATCAGTTAAATGAAGATGATAAAATGATTGCAGCGAGAACGATTGGTCTGCTGTTTGAAAATATAAATAGATAATTCCACACAGCATTAATAATGAACCAACAAACGTGTAAACAAAGAATTTGAAAGTAACCTGTATTCTTTTTTCCCCACCCCATATAGAACATAAAAAGTAAGCCGGTATTAAAGCCAGCTCCCAAAAGAAATAAAATAGTAATGCATCGCTTGCTGCAAAAACACCCATTAAACCAGCCTGCATTAATAACATTAAAGCGTAAAAACTATTAGCTTTTTTATATTCATTTCTGTTAACTGCAATAAAAATTACAGGAAAAGAAACAGCGGTTAACAAGCAAAGCATTTTGCCCATTCCATCTAAACTGAAAGAAAATTTACTGCCTAAACCTGCTACCCATGTTGCACTGAACTGCAAGCTATCAGCTTTAAAAAACCAGTTGCCTGCAACAATTAGTGCTAAGGTTATTAATGAAGAAAGCAAAGCCCAAGCTTTAACTGTTTTGGCATCTTTTAAAATAAAAGAAACCAAACCGGTTAATAAGGGTATTAATATGAGCCAAACAGGAACCATAAATATCTTTTACAAATTCTGTTAGAAATGTTTACTAAAAAAACTGAAAATAAAGTTGTCATTAATCCATATAAAAATCAATACAACTATTGCCAGTACCATAAATAAAATGTAACCACCCACTAAACCGTTCTGCAACAAACGCAATTGGCGTGATGAATAAGTAACCAACCTGCCAACACCATTCACAATTCCGTCAATACCTTTTCTTTCAATAATATTTTTAAAGAAAGCTCCTAAATTATTTAATGGATTAACGATAATGTTATCATACAATTCATCAACATACCATTTGTTTTCCAATACTTTACCAAAGCCATCTGCATCCCGTAATTCAGGTTTTTTACTGAATTTATTGATAGCGAAAAGAATAGCAATTACAGCTATCGCAACTGAAACTCCCATTAACATATATTCCGTTGAATGAACACTTTCATGTTTAACTTCTGATGTTAATACAGGCGATAAAAATTGATGTAATTCATGATGACCGCCTAATACTTCAGGTACACCAACCAATCCGCCCAACACACTTAATACAGCTAACACAATTAATGGAATCGTCATTGCAGAAGGGCTTTCATGCAAATGGTACTCCTGATTATGTGTTCCCCTGAATGTTCCTAAAAATGTCGTTGCGTATAAACGGAACATATAGAAAGCTGTTAATCCTGCTGTTGCAACGCCAATACCCCATAACACAGGGCTATGTTCGTAAGCCGCCGCTAAGATTTCATCTTTTGAAAAGAAACCGCTGAATGGCGGAATACCTGAAATAGCAATACAACCAATTAAGAATGTTATATGTGTAATCGGTAAATATTTTTTCAACCCGCCCATTTTTCTGATATCCTGTTCATGATGCATGGCATGAATTACAGAACCGGCACCTAAGAATAATAAGGCTTTAAAGAATGCATGTGTCATTACATGAAATACAGCACCGGTATAAGCTCCAACACCTAAGCCTAAGAACATATATCCTAACTGACTTACTGTAGAATAAGCCAATACTTTTTTAATATCATTTTGTTTAATAGCAATAGTTGCAGCAAACAATGCAGTAGCTATACCAATAACAGCAACCAAATGTTGAGCAACTTCGCTTAAACTGTATAACACATTACTTCTGGCAATCATATAAATACCGGCTGTAACCATTGTTGCAGCATGTATTAATGCAGAAACGGGTGTAGGGCCTGCCATTGCATCAGGCAACCATGTGTATAAAGGAATCTGTGCACTCTTACCCATTGCACCCACAAACAATAAAATGGTTATAGTTGTAATATCAGTAGGAGTAAGTTTTGAAACTGAAGCAAAAACATCACCATAGCTAACGGTTCCCAATTTTGCTATTATCCAGAATATGGCTAATAAAAATCCTAAATCACCAATACGGTTCATTACAAATGCTTTTTTAGCAGCATAATTGTAATTATTGTTTTTAAACCAGAAACCGATTAATAAATAAGAACATAAACCAACACCTTCCCAACCGATAAACATGATTACATAATTCGCTCCCAATACCAATAACAACATGGAGAATACGAATAAATTCAGGTAGGCAAAATACCTTCCGTAGTGTTCGTTTTCTTCTTCATGCATATAAGCCGAAGAGTATAAATGAATTAAGAAACCTATCCCTGTAATGATAAGAAGGAATAAAGAGGAAAGCTGATCTACCTGAAAAGCAAAAGGAACAACTAATTTGTTTACATTGATGAAGTTGAAATAACTCACCACTTCACCACCATGACTTTTTACATTAAAGAATAATACAAGGCTCACAATAAATGATGCCAGTATTGCCCCGCTGCCGATAAGAGCGATTAAAGATTTGGATAAACTTTTACGCAATAAGCCATTAATCAGAAAACCGATTAACGGAAATAAAGGAACTAAATACACCAAGTTGCTCATAAGCCTTTCTGTAAGAAATTAATTTTTCAACCTGTTTAAAAAGTTTACATCAACAGAATGTACATTTCTGTACATCATTACTATTATTGCCAAACCCACACTTACTTCTGCTGCTGCAACCACCATTATAAAGAATACAAATAATTGCCCTTCTACACCAGCCTGTGCATTGGTTGCTGCCAATGCTGCATTATGCATTTTAGAAAAAGCTACCAATAATAAATTCACGGCATTCAACATTAATTCAATACACATGAAAATAATAATGGCATTACGACGAACCAATACACCCACTACACCAATGCAAAACAACGCTAACGCTAAAATGATATAATATTGAATAGGCATAAATTCAGTTAATTGACCATAGTCAACAGACCACAGTATTTATAATTTTAATCAACATCTATTCTATGGACTATTGACCATAGACTGTTGACCATTATCTAATCTTTCTTTCCAATAACTACCGCACCAATCATGGCACTTAAAAACAACACACTGCTTATTTCAAACGGTACAATATAACCACTGAATAAAGTTTTACCCAATACTTTAATTAAACCAATGTCTCCTTTATTGGTTAATGCTATTTTATCTTTTATTTCAGTTGCCTGACGCACCAAAGAAATTAATACTATCAATAAACAACCGCCTGAAACAACGCCTGTTAATTTCATCCACAAATTTTTCTGAGGCTCTGTTTCTTTATTCAGGTTCATTAACATGATAACGAATAAGAACAATACCATAATAGCTCCGGCATAAACAATAATGTTTACAATAGCAAGAAACTGTGCATTCAATAAAATATAATGACCGGAAATAGCAAAGAACACAGCTATCAGCCATAATACACTATGTACCGGGCTTTTGCTTACCAAAACCATTACAGCACTAAAGATTGCCAGTGCACTTAAAAACCAGAATAATATTTGTGTTACGCCCATTTTATTCAATTGACAATTAAAAATTGAGAATTAATAATTACTGCGATTCTTAATTTCTAATTATTAATTTTTAATTTCTTTAATTAGTTAACCCTTTTGCTTTTGCATATGCTTCAGGCTCTGTTTTAGGATTAGGAATTAATAAATTCTCTTTTCCATATATAAAGCCTTCTCTGTTAAAATTAGCAGCAGCAAATGTTTCACTTAAATACACTGCATCTTTCGGGCAAGCCTCTTCGCACAAGCCGCAGAATATGCAACGCAACATATTTATTTCATAACGTGCTGCATATTTCTCTTCGCGGTATAAATGTTCTTCACCCGGCAATCTTTCAGCAGCTTCCATGGTAATGGCTTCCGCAGGGCAGGCAACGGCACACAATCCGCATGCTGTGCATCTTTCACGCCCTTCTTCATCTCTGTTCAACACATGCAAACCACGAAATACGGGGCTGAATGGCCTTTTAACTTCGGGGTATTGAATGGTAGGTTTCTTTTTAAAAATATGGCTGAACGTAATTAACATACCCTTTAAAATATTCCAGAGATAAATTTTCTCCAGAAAGGTTAACGGTTTACGTTCAACTAATTTTACTCTGTTTGTTAATGCCTGCATTGTAAAAATGTTTGCAAATATATTTTTTGTACCCAACTAAACAATTCTATTTCGCTTCCGTTGCCTGCCTGTCCGGTAGGCAGGCGTCGCACACTTCTACGCTTTGTTCTTTATTCAACTACCTACTAAAACTATCTATCTTTTCCAACAAAGCTTTCCTCAAAACTTTTACTACACGAAAAGTGAAAAAGAATACAATGATTGTAAAAAGAATATAGTCAGGAAATTCAAAACCAAATAGTTTCATCTTCGTATAACTTCCATCTTCCAATTCGCCTAAAAAAATTAAAAAAGTAATTATGTAGTTAAGCCACATAAAAGCTTTTGTAATCTTTACAAATTTCTCATTTTTCGATTTTACATATTTGATAAGCCTAAGCCAAACCAATAAAGTAATTAGCTGAAAGCTTATAAAAAATGCTATTTCGATAAAAGACATTATTCTATTTACTTACGTTATAAGATTTATTTATTCAACCACAACACCACTGCTCCTGTAATTAACATATTCAGTAAAGCCAATGGTATCATGCTTTTCCAGCCAAGGTTCATTAACTGGTCGTAACGGAATCTGGGTATAGTCCATCTAACCCACATAAAGAAAAAGATAAACAATACCACTTTTACCATTAAACAACCAATACCTGCCAATGCTAACCAATTACCCCAGTTAGCATGTGCCGCTTCATCAAAAAATGGAATATCATAACCGCCGAAAAATAAAGTAGCCATTATTACACTGCTGATAAACATGTTTACATATTCAGCAAATAAATAAAAGCCCAATTTCATACTTGAATATTCCTGATGATAACCCATGTTCAACTCATTCTCTGCCTCAGGTAAATCGAATGGTGTTCTGTTACATTCAGCAAAAGCACAAATTAAAAACAATAAAAAACCTAAGGGTTGATATACAATATTCCAGAAATGCCCCGGTTGCATTTGTTGTTTTACAATTTCACCTAATTGCAATGTGCCTGTTATCATTAACAAAGCAATTAAACTGATACCCATTGCCAACTCATAGCTAATGGCTTGACTTGCTCCACGTAAAGCAGCTAATAAAGAGAACTTATTATTACTTGCCCAACCACCAATCATAATTCCATAAACTCCTAAACTAACTACACCAAACACATATAAAATACCGATATTTATATCAGCAATCTGTAAAACAACAGTTCTGCCGAATGCTACAATTTTATCTCCCCAAGGTACAACAGCACAAGTCATTAAAGCTGCTGTCATTGCCAATGCAGGACCTAATACAAAAAGAAATTTATTAGATGTGTTGGGAATAATTTCTTCTTTCATTATTAATTTCAAACCATCGGCAAATGGTTGAAACAAACCACCCGGACCGGCACGATTCGGGCCCGGTCTATCCTGTAAAATAGCTGCTACCTTACGTTCTGCGAAAGTGGTATATAATGCAATACCTAAACTTGCAAATATGATTATTGCGATAAGAATTAATTTTTCAATAATTAAAAACCAATCGATAGAAAGTAAAGTCATCTCTATAATTATTTATTAAAATCTGTTGAATGTGCCGGCCCTTTTATTTCGCTTAATTCTATATCAGGCTTGTTAACCTCGCTTGCACTATGAATATCCATTAATAACCTTGGTTGTCTGTGCATTAATTCAGGTAAAAATTCCTGTGGCTTCTCTAAATGTTCATAATGCCCCTGCGAAATAACAGAATGCCTGTTTACATGGCTTGGCCCTTCAATAACCCAATCGTTAGTATGCTTTTTATCAAAACGGCATTCATTACAAATCCATCCTGTTTTGCCGTTGCTGGCTTCTTTTACTTCGCCCCATTCATCTTTACGTGCAGTAACTCTGAATACTTCATCGCCACGCATCCATAATTGCACCTCTCCACAACATTTAGGGTTTGAGCAATTTCTGTGAGCATCTACCGGTTTAGTAAACCATACACGGTTTTTAAAACGGAAAGTTTTATCTGTTAATGCACCAACGGGGCAAACATCAATTACGTTTCCTATAAAATCGTTCTGTAAATTTTTTTGAATGAAGGTCGCTATCTGTGCATGGTCGCCTCTGTCTAACACACCATGTTCTCTTGTTTCTGTTAATTGGTCTGCCGTGAAAACGCAGCGGTAGCAAAGAATACAACGCGTCATATGCAGTTGAATCTTATCACCTAAATCTACTTTATGAAAAGTTCTTCTTTGAAATTCGTAGCGTGTGCCATTCTTTCCATGCTCATAACTTAAATCCTGCAAATGGCACTCTCCTGCCTGATCGCAGATTGGACAATCTAACGGATGATTAATTAAAAGCATTTCCACAACGCCTGCTCTGGCATCTAATACTTTTGGTGAAGTGGCACTTTTAACTTCCATCCCATCCATAACGGTTGTACGGCAAGAGGCAACTAATTTAGGCATGGGGCGAGGGTCTTTTTCAGAGCCTTTGCTTACTTCAACCAAACAGGTACGGCATTTACCGCCGCTGCCTTCTAATTTGCTGTAATAACACATAGCAGGTGGGGTAACATCTCCACCAATTTTACGTGCAGCATTCAGAATAGTTGTTCCTGCGGGAACTTCTATTGTAATGTTATCTATGGTTACTTTAAAAAGTTGTTCAGACATATTTATACAGTTGCAGGCACATGAATGTCATCTGCATAATGTGCCAATCCAAAATTTCTTAATTGTGATTCCTGAGGATTTGCCACATGCCATTCAAACTCATCTCTGAAATGGCGTATAGCTGCTGCAACAGGCCATGCTGCTGCATCTCCTAGCGGACAAATAGTATTTCCTTCAATTCTTCTTTGTATATCCCACAATAAATCTATATCGCTCGATTTACCTTTGCCTGTTTCTATATTCCATAATATTTTTTCCATCCAGCCGGTTCCTTCTCTGCACGGCGAACACTGTCCGCAACTTTCATGGCGATAAAATCTTGCTAACGTATATGTATTTTTTACAACACATTGGTCTTCATCAAAAACAATAAAACCACCACTACCCATCATACTGCCTGTTGCAAAACCGCCATCACTTAAACTTTCATAGTTCATGTAGCGTGTTTCACCTTTGGCTGTTTTTAATAATAAGTTAGCCGGCAGAATAGGTACTGATGAACCACCGGGAATACATGCTTTTAATCTTTTACCATTCGCAATACCACCGCAATATTCATCGCTGTAAATAAATTCTTCAACACTAATCGTCATATCAATTTCATAAACACCTGGCTTATTAATATTACCGCATGCTGATATTAATTTAGTACCTGTACTTTTCCCAACACCAATCTTTGCATATTCTTCTCCGCCTTCATTAATAATAGGAACAACGGCTGCTAAGGTTTCTACGTTATTTACCACAGTTGGTCTGCCCCATAAACCTTTTATAGCAGGAAACGGAGGTTTAATTCTCGGATTACCGCGTTTACCTTCCAGACTTTCTATTAATGCCGTTTCTTCTCCGCAGATATAAGCACCGGCACCGCGTTGTACATGAATATTACAATCAAAGCCACTGCCTAAAATATTCTTACCTAACCATCCATTATTTTTTGCTTCTGTGATTGCCTGTTCTAAAATATCCACTATCCATGCATACTCACCTCGTATATAGATATAAGTATCATTTGAACCTAAAGCAAATGATGATACAATTAACCCTTCAATTAATAAATGCGGAATAAATTCCATTAAATATCTATCCTTAAAAGTACCGGGTTCACTTTCATCTGCATTACAAACCAAATGGCGGGGAACACCTTCAGGCTTTGCAATGAAACTCCATTTCATTCCGGCAGGAAAACCCGCACCACCGCGGCCACGTAAGCCGCTTTTCTTCACCTCTTCAACAATTGCATCGGGGCTCATTGTTTTCAAGGCTTTCTCAACACTGCGGTAACCACCTTCACGGCGGTATACATCGTAGGTTCTGATGCCTTCTACATGTGCTTTTTCTAATAATAATTTTCTACCCATTTTAATAATTCAAAAGTGAAAAGTCAAAACCAAAATTTAGTTTTTAACTTTTGAGTTTTTACTTTTTTATTTCATGATTTAACATCCATGCTGTTCCAAACTTATCTTTCAGCATACCGAATCTTGCTCCCCAGAACATATCCTGTAATGGCAATCTAACTGTTCCGCCCTCACTTAGTTTTTCAAATACTGTATTTATTTCGTCTATACTATCTAATTCTACACTTAACTGAATATTACTTTCTGCAGAAACAATGTATTCTTTATAGCCATCAGAAATCATTAAAATATTATCGCCAAACTCTAAACGTGCATGCATAATTTTCTGCTTCCAATCTTCATCAACAGGCTGAGGAGAATCTGTATATCTGCTTAACCTTGTTATTGCTGCATTAAAAACAGTTTTATAAAAATTTACTGCTTCTTCTGCATTGCCCGCAAACAAAATATATGGATTCAGTTTCATGATAATTAATATTTACAATTATTTGGCATCAACCATTACTGCTTGTCTTGCTAACATTTTCCACTCTTTCTTCTCTTTAATCCATACCTGCAGAATATTTAATTTAAGCTCTGTTACTTTACCCTCTTTATTGGTTTCAGTTCCTGTTAAAAGATATCTGCTTACCGCTGTTTCATTATCAATAATTACAGAAATGTTATTGCATTGCATTCCTGTATAAGTTGATTTATTATGAGCCACACTTGTTATAAATGTTTGCCTGTCTTGCACATTACCATGAGAGTGCCCGTAAGTAACTTGTTTAGCGGAAAGTTTCTCTAATGTTAAACTATCTTTTGTGCCGAAAATAGTAGCGTGCAACAGTTTAACGTTATCAATAATCTGTTGCTCATCTTTTGATTGAGCAAAAACAGTTGAACATAAAACTGTGAAAGCAATAATCAGAAACTTCTTTTTCATATTAATTGTTTATAGCAGCATTTTTTTGGCACTCGTTTATTATGGCATCTACTTTCTCTTTGGTTAAATGCTCTCTGTAAAATTTACCCATCTGCATCATTGGGGCATAACCGCAGGCTCCTAAACATTCAACAGTTTTTAAAGTAAACATGCCATCGGTTGTTGTTTCACCAACATTAATTCCTAATTTCTCTTTTATATAACCAATTATATCATCACTACCGCTAATCATACATGGACCTGTTTGACAAACTTCGAATACATATTTGCCGACAGGTTTTAAATTATACATGCTGTAAAATGTAGCCACTTCGTATACTTCAATCGGTTGTATCTGTAACAGTTCTGCCACATAATCCATTGTTTCACTGCTTAACCATCCGCCAAAACTATCCTGAGCCAAATGCAATACAGGCAGTAAAGCACTCTTTTGTTTTCCTTCCGGATAACGTGCTACCAACCTGTTAAATTCAGCCATTTGTTGTTCGTTAAACTTCATATCAAATTCTACAATTTTATAATTCGATAATCCGGCAATTAAATTGGCTAATTAACCAATTGCCGAATTGAATAATTGTTTATGCATCCAATTCCCCGGCTATTAAATTCAAACTACTCATGGTAATAATTGCATCACTTAACATAGCACCTTGTGTTAATTCGCTGTAAGCCTGATAGTAAATAAAACAAGGTCTGCGGAAATGCAATCTGTACGGTGTTCTTCCACCATCACTTATTAAATAAAATCCTAATTCTCCGTTAGCACCTTCTACACTGTGGTATACCTCACCTTTAGGAATATCAGTTTCGCCCATTACAATTTTAAAGTGCCAGATTAAGGCTTCCATTTTGGTGTACACATCTTTCTTTTCCGGAAGATAATAAGCAGGTGCATCGGCATGATAAACATCTGCTTCTGCTCCTTTAAATGCCTGCACTTTTTTATATGCCTGATCAATAATGCTTATGCTTTGCCAAACCTCTTCGCCACGTACTAAAAATCTATCGTAATTATCTCCTGTTTTACCTACCGGAACAGAGAAATCAAAATCTTCATAACTGCAATACGGTGTATGAATACGCACATCATAATCAACTCCCGCTGCTCTTAAATTCGGGCCGGTAAAGCCGTAATTCAATGCACGTTCTGCACTTATGCCACCTGTATTCTGTAAGCGTTCCATAAAAATTCTGTTACGCAAAAACAGGTTTTCAAACTCTTTCCAAACCTTAGGAAATTCGTTTAAGAATTTTTCGATTTTCTCAAATGCTGTATTTGTGAAATTCCTTTCAAAGCCGCCAATACGCCCAATATTAGTAGTAAGGCGGGASCCACATACTTCTTCATATATTTCATAAATTAATTCTCTGTATTGCATTACATACAAAAAACCTGTAAATGCACCACTATCAACACCAACAATAGAATTACAAATTAAATGGTCGCTGATTCTTGCCAACTCCATTATAATAATGCGTAAGTAATCAACACGCTTCGGCGTTTTTACGTCTAATAATTTTTCGCAGGTCATATGCCAACCCATATTGTTAATCGGGCTGCTGCAATAATTTAACCTGTCTGTTAACGGCGTAATCTGATATAAAGGTCTGCGTTCTGCTAATTTTTCAAAAGCTCTGTGAATGTACCCTACGGTTTGTTCGGCACTAACAATTCTTTCCCCATCTAACTCTACAATATTCTGAAACACACCATGCGTTGCAGGATGCGTTGGCCCCAAATTTAAGGTGGTAGTTTGCTTTTCTATCGAGCCTTCGGGTAATGTTATATGATGTTGTTCAACCATTGTATGCCCTTAATCTCTAAAGAGAATTTTTATTTTTATTTAATCAACTTCAGCAAAACTATTATGCTTCCGTTGTGTCACTCACTTGTACTTTCTGTTTTTCATGCATCAATTGTATGCAATTGAACCACCTCTTCCAAACATTTCATCGTCTTTATCAATACGTGTTTGATCTTCTAACGGAAACTCTTTCCTTAATGGGAAATAAGTCATCTCATCTACATTCAATACTCTCTTTAAATTCGGATGACCGATAAAATTCACTCCGAAAAAATCATAAGTTTCTCTTTCCATCCAATTAGCAGCACTAAACAATTGTGTTGCCGTAAAAATATCAGGTGTTTCTATGGATGTAAATATTTTAAATCGAAGACGGATATTATCTTCCAAATTGTGTAAGTGATAAACAACTGCCAATTCTTTGCCTTTATTATCAGGGTAATGAACAGCACATAAGTCTGTCATAAACCTGAATTTTAATTCAGCATCATCATACAAAAACTGTAATACTTTCAGGTTTAATTCTTTGGGTGCTTCAAAAGTTAAAAGCCCATAAGGCTCTTCAAAATTTGAAACAGCATCGCCAAATTTCTCTGACAGTTTTTGTTTTATTATTTCGTTATTAACCATTGCTATTACTTCTGTTTTCACTTTCTGTAAATACCGCCTTCTATTACTTTCAGACTTTCGGTATTGTTGTTATACCAATAAATGTTTGCTGAGCATTGTTGGTTATCATCAGTAAACACTTCTGTTATTGCTCTTATAAATAAAGATTGTTCGGGTGATTGAACGTTGAAGTCTTCATATTTGTCCAACACCATTAACACTTTATCTAGTTTATCCGGCACTATTTCAAGAAGCTCTCCATACAACTTTATTTCATTATGCTTTATTGCAGCAGGATATTCGCCTGCATCAAACAATTTTCCATAAACAAAACCATTCGCAATAAATTGTATATAAGCTGCAACCTGCGGAACATAATGCTGTATGCTTCCGTTTCTTAAAGTGCCGTATACAAAGAGCTTATTATTCATATAAGAAATCAGCTTAACTAATTCCTTTTATTCAATACCATAGCTATGCAATAATGTTTTGTATTGCTCGCCGTTTCTTCTTCTTATACTTTCTTTTCCTACCAATTCCTGAATTTTCATAAAACCATCTAAAATAGCTTCCGGTCTTGGTGGGCAACCAGGCACATATACATCAACCGGAATTATCTGGTCTATGCCCTGCAAAACACTATAAGTATCAAAAATACCACCGCTGCAGGCACAGGCACCTACACTTAAAACCCAACGTGGCTCTGCCATTTGCAGATATACCTGTTTTAAAACTGGACCCATTTTTTTAGCGATAGTTCCCATAACCATTAACAAATCGCATTGACGGGGTGAGAAGCCGACACGCTCTGCACCGAATCTTGCCAAATCGTAATGGCTTGCCATGGTAGCCATAAACTCAATACCGCAACAACTGGTTGCAAACGGCAGCGGCCACATAGAATTTTTTCTTGCTAAACCAACAACACTGCTTAATTGTGTTGTAAAGAAACCCTCCCCGCTATAACCCGGAGGAGCATCTGCCATGCCGATAGATTGATGAGCATTGGCTTCTTTTGGATTTATATTAAAACGTACCGGACGCATAGTATTTAAGTGTTGTTAATGCTGAACTAATAATTACAAATTTCAAGCTGCTTTGTTTAATTATTAATCACTCATTGATAATTATTATTTTAATCTTCCCACTTTAAAGCACCTTTCTTAATAATGTATATAAACCCTACCAGAAAAAATGCTACAAACATTAATACTGCTATAAAACCTTCCCATCCTAATTCTTTAAAATTCACTGCATAAGGATAAAAGAAAATTACCTCTACATCGAACAATACAAACAGAATGGCAACTAAAAAATACTTGATAGCCATTGGCTGCCGTGCATCTCCATGAGAAGGGATACCACTGGTAAATGTTTCAAGTTTATCTTTTGTTTTTCTTTTAGGACCAACCAATGCGGAAACGCCAATCATGGTAGCAACAAAACCTGCAGCAAAAATTAATTGAATACCTATAGGCAGATAATTGTCGGCGGTATTGATTGCCTGTAATAAAACCATAGAAATGCTCATAAATAGCTCAATAAGCTGCAAAAATAAGGTTGCGTTGGATATAAAAGAAAAACTCTCCGCAAAGGGAGAGTTTTATTTTGATTATTTTTTATTTACCCGATTTTGCCGGTTGAACACTACCCGGTTTTGCAGGCTTTTGAGGCCCGGCTGCTGCTTTAGTTAACACTTCTTTTTGTTTAACTGCAAAATCGTTTTCTTCACCCGGAGTTGGATAAAGGGTTAACATTTTATCACATACTTCAATGCCCTTTGCATAGTCTTTTGCCTTATCACCGTAATAAACCAGTTCATAATAAAGATTTATAAAAATAGTTTTCTTATTTTTCTCAACATCTTTCATTAAAAACTCATTTTGCTGATCAATTGCTGCAATGGCAATACCGGGTGTTGTTGTTGTGTCTAATGCTTTTGCTGCACGTACTTTAAAAGAATAACCTTGTGGTTTATCAGGGAAAGCAGCGATATATTTATCTGATACAGTCATTGTTTGCACATAATCTTTACCCAAATATGCGGTGTTGGTTATTTTATAATAATCTATTTCTCCCCAAGTACCTTTTAAATCTGCTGCTTTTATTAACCATTTTACTTGCTCAGTATACATTTTAGCATTGCCTAAAACTTCTGCTGCTTTATTGATGTAAGCGATTTGATTTATTTTACTTGTATCTACTGCAATTGCTTTTTCCAAATAGCTAACAGTAACAGCTTCATTACCAGGAAATTTCGAAAACACTTTTACAGCAAAATCATAATCATCGGGCTTTACCTCCGTTGTAGGAGCTTTAGCAAAGAATTTTTCTAAGTAAGATTTTGATTGAACAGAATCGCCCAATCTATCATAATCTAATGCATACAACATATTTAACCTTGGAATCGGGTTTGCAGCAGTAGCTGCATCAATTTCTTTTGTTTTAGCTAAAGACTCATTGTATTTACCTGCACGAAATAAATAGTCTGCCAATAAAATATCATTCAAAGGGTCTTTATCTGCATTGGCAATAAACTTATCTAAATTTTCTTTTGCTTTATTTACATCTCTTAACTTATAGTATTCAAATAAAGACAAATATGTATCAGGGAATGAAGGATTAGCAGCAATGGCGTCTTCAAAATATTTATTAAAAACGTCAGGGTTATTTTGTGAAACATAAATTCTGGCAATACGATACATAGCTAAAGCATTTTTAGGGTCTCGTGCAATGGCATCCTGAAAAGCTTTAACAGCTTCGCCGCCATATTCGCCACCTAATTTTAAATAACAGATACCTAAATTAATATCAATATCAGGGTTAGTTAAATCAAGTGTTGCAGCTTGTTTCAATTTTTCAATACCATAATTCGGGTCGCCTTGTTTTGAACTACCATCTGCATTAGCACGGCCGATTGCAGCTAAAATATTAGGATTGGGTTTGCCTTTATTTTTTCCTTTTGTTTCTGTTGTTGCAGTAATAGCTTGCTCAAATTTTTGTTTAGCACTGTTTAAATCGCCATTTTCTAAAATTTCAATATGGCCTAATCCAACCCAAATCCATGCATCATTAACACCATCGGTTAATGCTTTCTGATATACTGCTTTTGCAGCCTGAATATCGGCCGGCTTAACATCAAAACCTGCAATTAAGGCTTGGCCGTACCAATACACTGTTTGCGGATCTTTAGAATTGGCATCGTACAATTTTTTAAATACCTCACGAGTGGACTTTACTTTAAATTGTGAACTGAGCAATTTAATACCGTCATTCAGCGACTGCCCTACTGATACACTTACTGCAACCACTGCAGCCATCAACAAAAGAGTAATTTTTTTCATCTTGCTTGCTTTGTTAATAAAAACTTTTATGTTTATTGTTCTTTCAAAATGCTGTTACGCACATTAAAATTCATTTTTCCCGGAACTAAAAAAGAACGCCTGAAAACCAACTGACCTCTTTCTAAGGTTAAGTAGTTTACAAAACCCGAACCTAACCCAAGATAATTTTCTTTTAATATGTAGTACAAGGGACGTGCCAACGGGTACTGAGCATATGCAATAGAAGCCTGAGAGGGTTTTGCAAAATAACCTTTCTCTACACATTTAACACATTCTACTAAACCTAAACGAATTGTTTTTAAATTTTCAATTTGTTTCGGCTCGTACTGATTGCCTACCCAGCTTAAACCTACAAAGCCTATAGCATTTTCATTTTTTGAAATTACTTCTATCACGGCTTCGCTGCCGGTGGCTGCCTGCACGTTTTTTCCGAATGGTGTTCCGTTTATCAAAGAGTCTTGTAAATACCTTACAGTACTTGTTGCATTATTTCCATCCATAACAACCTGCGTTGTTTTCTTTCCGCTTAAAATATCTTTCAAATCATTAATAGTATACACACTGTCTTTTGCATGAATGTTTACTATTAAAGCAACAGCATCGTAAGCCAACACATCGTATTGAGGCTTGAAAGATAATGTACTTTCAAAATATTTTGTTTCATTTTCTTTTAAACCTCTTGCTGTAATAATCATTCGGGTACTGTCTTTCAGCAAATCTCTAAAACATTCTACTTCCGGTTTATAAGCAGCGATGATTTTGGTACCGGGATAAGAAGCTTCATATACTTTAATCTGCTCCTGAATTACCGGCTTAAAACTTTCATCAACACTTATATAAATAATACCCTGTTTAGGGTTATCTGCATTGGCTTTAGGCTTATTTGTACTGCATGAAAAAAACAATACACAAACACTTAATAAAGCACCCACCGTTATTTTCTTCATACTAATAATCTTTCTTAATTCCGCGATATAATCTGTAACCGCCATACAATAAACACATTCCGCCAAACATATATCTTAACAATTGGTCTTTATCAACTAAAAGTTTTGTAACAGCATCTATTTTTAATTTATCTCCTGCTACTAAAAACAAGCCAACGCAAAAAATTAATAATGCCATTCCTATGTCATTAATAGACCGCATTAAAGTATAATTTTTTCTTTGCTTTTCTCTGAAATCAGATTCCATTTAACAATCATTTTAAATTGTCAGTCGGGCAATTTAGAAATATTTTTTAATCAGCAGTCATAAATGTTATAGGTACTTTAAAATAAACGGGTACTGCTCTTCCGTTTTGCATACCCGGTTTCCATTTAGGCATTTTGCGTAATACACGAATAACTTCTTTATTCAAATCTTCTCTGCCTTGCTGAATAATATCCAAACCTTCAATACTGCCATCGGGCTCAACAACAAATCTGGCGATGACATTTATTTTCTGACCTTCTTCTAAATCATCGGGCTGACGTAAATTTTTTTGCATGAATTTTAAAAAGGCTTCTTTACCACCTGGGAATTCGGGCATGAACTCTGCTCTTATCAATGGCTTATCTTCAACAACAACTTCCTTAACATCAGTATTTCCTGTACTATTAGGAACGCCGTTGGAAGATGCTTCAAGTGTTTCATTTATCAATCCTGTAGCTGCAAGACCCGGCGTATCCTTGTCGCCTATAACAACTGAATCTATTAATGCTTGATCATTTACTTTCTTATTTACTTTATCGTCAGGAACTATCTTAGGAACATAATCAGTTGCACTGGCAATATTATCTACATGCACTTTCTTAGGTTTCGGAGCTTCGTCTTTTTTTACTTCCTCTTTCGGAATTTCAACAGCAGTAAGTTTTACACCATCTAAATTAGCATAAACACTTACTTTTTTATGAGGCACTTTCCAGCTTTGCAATAAAGCAAACAACAATACAATAGCAGAAGTAAACATAATGGCACGTAACAATCTGTTGTTATAACGGCTTCTTAACTCGTAAGCACCATATTGTTTGTTCCTGTTTTCAAAAACAATATCCAAAACATGGCTCTTTAAAATCTGTTCGGGTTTCATAACAAATAGTTTAGTTGTGATTTAAAATAATTTCAAAGAACAAGGCCTTGTTGTTTATGAGATGCGTGCTTACATAAAATCCATAAGTCAAGGTTTAAAGTTTAACGTTCAAGGTTTAAGGTTTGAGTTGTTTATCTGAAGCCTGCATCTTTGTACCATGAAAATCTTAATAGTTTGTTTGGGCAATATTTGCCGAAGCCCTTTGGCAGAAGGCATTTTGAGAGATAAAATTGAAAAAGCTAAATTGAATTGGATTGTTGATAGTGCAGGAACAGCAGGCTATCATATTGGTGAAGCACCGCATCGTTTATCACAAAAAGTAGCAAAGCTGAATGGTATTGATATTACTCACCAACGCGGAAGACAATTTGTAAAAGAAGATTTTGAACGATTTGATTTTATTTATGTGATGGATGCAGACAATTACAACGATGTAAAAAGAATTGCCCGGCAATATTGGAATGAAAATAAAATTGATTTGATTTTAAATATGTCGAATCCCAATCAAAACTTAGAAGTGCCGGACCCTTGGTATGGGACAGAAGAAGGTTATCATAAAGTATTTGCTATGTTAAGTGAAGCATGCGAAGCAATTATCAGAAAATATGCAGATGTGCCAATTAGTAAATAATATTGCGGCAAGTTTTAACAGCGAGTAATGGCAAAAACAAAAGCAAGCATACCACAAGGCACCAGAGATTTTTCGGCAGAGGTTGTTCGTAAACGCAATTATATTTTCAACACCATAAAAAATGTGTTTGAGTTATATGGCTTTGCTCCTTTGGAAACGCCTGCTATGGAAAACTTAGAAACCTTAATGGGCAAGTATGGTGAAGAAGGCGATAAGTTGATTTTTAAGATTCTGAATAACGGGTTAGATAATGCTGCTAAGCAAGAACAAATAAAAAATGATTTTGAAAAAGTGTTGGCAGGAAAGAATACATCTGGCATTACTGAAAGAGCCCTCCGCTACGATTTAACCATTCCATTTGCACGTTATGTGGCCATGAATCATGGTCAGTTGACTTTCCCTTTTAAACGTTATCAGATACAACCCGTTTGGCGTGCAGACAGACCTCAACGTGGCCGCTACCGTGAGTTTTACCAATGCGATGCAGATGTTGTAGGAAGCAAAAGTTTATTGAATGAAGTGGAATTAGTAAATATTTATGCCACTGTTTTTAATAAATTAGGAATTGATGTTGAAATAAAAATTAACAGCAGAAAAATTTTAGCGGCCTTAGCAGAATTATGCGGCGGCAGTGATAAAATGGTTGATATAACTGTTGCTATTGATAAGTTGGATAAGATTGGTATTGATAAAGTAAAGGAAGAATTAACTCAAAGAGGTTTGCAACAAAATCAAATTACAAACATTGAACAATACTTACAAATTGGCGGAACTAATGAAGAAAAATTAGTTGCTATAAAAACTTTATTCGCCAATGTTGAAACAGGCAAACAAGGCATTGAAGAAATTGAATATGTATTGAATGGTCAATGGTCAACCGTCAATGGTCAATTGGCGATTGATTTCACTTTAGCTCGTGGTCTGAATTATTACACCGGTATCATCTTCGAAATAAAAGCCCAAGGCGTTCAAATGGGCAGCATTGGCGGGGGCGGCAGGTACGATGATTTAACAGGTTTATTTGGCGTGCCTGATATTCCTGGTGTAGGAATTTCTTTTGGTGTTGACAGGATTTACGATGTAATGGAAGAGTTGAAATTGTTTCCTGAAGCCATTTCCGGCGGAACAAAAATTTTATTCTTCAATCTCGGCGAAGCAGAACGCAAAGCTGCTTTTACTTTAATGCAACAGTTGAGAAATAAAAATATTGCCTGCGAAATTTATCCTGAACAAACCAAGTTTGATAAGCAATTTAAATATGCTGACAAAAAGCAAATTCGTTACGCCTTAATTATCGGCAGTAAGGAATTGGCAGAGAATAATTGTGTATTGAAAAATTTGCAAAGCGGAGAGCAAACTATATTATCACACAACGAATTGTTGACATACCCCTTTTGATTAGCTCGCAGAAAACACAGAATGCACAGAATTTTTCAGCGTGTTTAGCGTTTTCAGCGAGAGAAGTTCAATCTCATTTTCTTTAAAAACTTATCATCAAATGCAATCCCATTATCCTTTGTTCCCTCTAAATGATAGCCCATTGCATCTATAATAACGCCAACTATTTTTTTAGCATCATTGCGTTTAAAAGCTGCCGTTCCCTGAAATGAAGTAATTGCAAAAACATCTGCGGTACTTGTTTTTTCTAATATTGAATTACCAGCAGAAGTTAATACACTTAGTATTCCGTTATCTAACACAACTGTAGCTTCAGTAACTACACTCCCATCGGGGAAATGATATTTACCAACAAATTCTTTTAAAGTAGAGTCTGACTGAGCCATTAAGCAAGAGAAAGAAAACGTTGCGATTAATAAAAAGAAAAATTTTTTCATAAGGGTTGTTTGTGTGAAAATAATCGTTTAATAAGAAATTCCATAAAAATTATTGGCATAAAATTGGGGAAATAAACTTCAAAAAAATCAATGAAACAGTTTGTTGTTGTTTTCATAACCTTATTAACTTTTATTGCCTGCTCTAAGAAAACGAAACCTGTAAAAGCTGTAAACAAAAACAATACTATACATAATAATACTGCTGACAGTAAAGCACCAAATACTGCAACAAATACAACAAACGATATTGTAGCAACTAATAATACAACTACAGCTCCTATGCCCACACCTATGGTTGTGGTTGATGGGTCTGGAAGAATTATTACTCCAAAATCTAAATTACCGGATAGTATTGCTGCCAAAACAGACTACAGTAAACTTAACAGAAGCTTTACACCCAACGAAAAAACTAATCTGATGTATCGTTTTAAATTAATTCCGCCTAAAGTTTTATATGTGCCTGATGTTTATGTAAAGAAAAGTTTAAAGGGAGAATACTGTGTGTACAAACAAAAATTCTGGTACTGGAAAAAAGCCGATGGTTTATTTTATTTAGATGAAACATATTATAAATAATCAAGATAGCGGAATAATTCTATTAGGATATTGCCTGTACTCAATTGTAAAATCTATTTGTTCTTGTTTTAAATTTTCAATCATGTTAAGAAACTTATTAGCATGCTCCTCATTTCCTATATAGAAATATTCTGTAACTTCTTCTCCGTTAAATAGGAATCCAAAATAATTATTCATACCATATTCTATTTGGCCATCCTCATCTGTAAAAAAGCCATATGTTGATTGGCAATAGAATGAATGAAAGAAAAAATTCAACTTAGATACTTCAGTAAATGCGTAATGTTTATCTCTTATAACAATCTCATTGGAATATACACTCATAACATCATCTGTTACTTCAAACATATCACTCCCTTTTCCAAAAAAAGGAGAGATAAGAACACAAATCAAACCCGCTATATATAAAAACATGGCTATTGTGTGCGTTGCTTCAAACATCGTGAATAAAATACCTAAGAAAAAAGCGAGTACTCCGCTTAGGCCAATATTCACCCCTGTTGATTTGTTTTGTTTAACCAGAAATGCATTAAATTCCATAACAGTAAATTATAATTTCTCATAAATAATCGCAGCCCCCTGCCCAACTCCTACACACATGGTAGCCAATCCATATTTCGATTTTTGCCTTTTCATTTCATGTAATAAAGTGGTTGAAATTCTTGCACCACTGCAACCTAACGGATGACCGATAGCAATACTTCCGCCATTAACATTTACTTTATCGGCATCTAATTGCAAATCATTAATACATGCTAAACTTTGACTGGCAAAAGCTTCATTCAATTCTATCAAATCTAAATCGCTTGCTTTCAAACCCGCACGTAGCAAAGCTTTTTGCGTAGCAGGTACAGGACCGATACCCATAATAGCCGGGTCAACACCTGCAACAGCCATGCTTACAATTCTTGCCATTGGTTGTAAGTTGAATTGTTTAACTGCTTCTTCATTGGCTAATAACAATGCACTTGCACCATCATTAATACCACTTGAGTTTCCTGCGGTAACAGTGCCGTCTTTTGCAAAAGCAGGTTTTAATGCAGCTAATTTTTCAATACTTGTTTGTCGCGGATGTTCATCAATACTAAAAACAGTAGGTTCTTTATTTTCTGTTATGCTTACATCAATAATTTCATCTCTCCATTTTCCTTCATGTAGGGCATTAAAATATTTTTGTTGAGAGTTGAACGCAAATTCATCCTGTGCTTCTCTGCTTATATTCCATTGTTTGGCAACATTCTCTGCAGTTTCACCCATTGAATAGGGATAATATTTATCAGCTAATTTTTTATTGGTAAATCGCCAGCCGATAGTGGTATCAAAAGTTTCTGTTTTTCTGCTCCATGCACCATCATTTTTGGCAGTTACAAAAGGTGCTCTCGTCATACTTTCTACACCGCTTGCTATGTATAACATTCCTTCGCCGCACATAATAGCTCTTGCTGCATCCATAATGCTTTGTAAGCCACTTGCACATAAACGGTTTACGGTATTACCACCAACAGTAACAGGCAATCCCGCTAATAAAGCAGCCATTCTTGCCACATCTCTGTTATCTTCTCCTGCCTGATTAGCAGCCCCTGCAATAATATCTTCAATAACATTTACATCAATACTTTCATTGCGTTGTATTAAAGCAGTAATCATTAAAGCCAATAAATCATCGGGTCTTACACTACTTAATTTTCCGCCATATCTGCCTATCGGAGTTCTTACTGCATCAATTATATAAGCTGTTTTCATTTTTTGTAGCAATCTTTTAGTTATTAATGTGGCTGCTGTTGCGTCGCACTCTTGTACGACATCAATACTATTCATCTAACATCAAAAATATCTATTTCATTCTCTTACTTGCATATTAAAATTCTACTGCTCAATTCTCTTTATTCTAAAGTTGATTATATAACAACGACAAAAAGTGATGAATATCTTTTTGTCTTGATTTTTTGCTCCACTTTTTTATCAAGAAAAAAGTGGAAAGGGGTTTGTTATCTTTGCCGCATGTTACCTAACATCAGAAATCTTAATTACGAACAAATAGAAGCATACTTTCTTTCCATTAACGAAAAAAAATTCAGGGCCAAACAAGTGTGGGAGTGGCTTTGGAAAAAACATGCATTAAGTTTTGATGACATGAGTAATATAAGCTTAGATCTTCGCAGTAAATTGGCTTCAGAGTTTTCATTTCCTTCTTTAAAAGTTGATACTTCTCAATACAGTGCAGACGGTACTATTAAAAGCCGTTTTCAAACATTCGACGGTCATAAAGTGGAAGGTGTTTTAATTCCTGCAGAAGAAAGAAAAACAGCCTGTGTAAGCAGCCAGATTGGTTGCAGCTTAAGTTGTAAGTTTTGTGCTACCGGATATATGGAAAGAAAACGCAATTTAAACTTTGATGAGATTTATGATGAAGTGGTTTTATTAAATCAGCAAAGTGAAAGAGTGTACGATAAAAAGTTAAGCAATATTGTTTTTATGGGCATGGGTGAACCTTTGCTTAACTACAATAATGTTTTAAAAGCCATTGAAAAAATTACTTCGCAGGATGGTTTATTTATGAGCCCTAAACGCATTACCGTTTCAACTGCGGGCGTTGCCAAACAAATAAAAAAATTAGGCGATGATAAAGTACGTTTCAAATTGGCATTAAGCCTGCATGCAGCCAACGATATTAAGCGAAATGAAATTATGCCGATTAATGAAACCAATAATATTAAAGCATTAATTGAAGCATTGAATTACTTCTACCAACAAACAGGCAACGAAATAACTTTTGAATACATTCTGTTTAAAAATTTTAATGATTCATTGAAAGATGCAGATGAATTAATTAAAATTTTTAGACAGGTGCCGGCTCACTTGGTAAACATAATTGAATACAACCCGATTGATAATGTAAGTTTTGTAAAACCCGACCAGGATGTTACAGACCAGTTTGTTGTTCATTTAGCTAAACACAGAGTGAATGCCCATTTACGCCGCAGCAGAGGTAAAGATATTGATGCTGCCTGCGGACAATTAGCAAATAAAGACAGAGACTAATTTTTATACAATCATCCCGTTGCAAAACGGCTAAAACACTACACTATGACCAGTAAAGGTTTTGAAAAATTTATAAAGCCCGAAATGAAAGGGGCTAAAAAGAAAGAAGCCATCCGCCAGGAAAAAAGAAAAGCAAAAGCAGAAGCAAGAGCTGCCGGCGAAGAAGCAAGAAGAAAAAAATGGGAGCAACAAAGAGGCATTATTTCAGAAGAAAGAAGACAGGAGATAGAGGAAAGAAAAAAGAAATACGAGAAAACGAAAACAGCAGACGGCAAATGGAAGATAGAGAGTAAGAAAGTAGAAAATGGGAAATGGGAAATGGGAAGTAATTCAAAGCCCAACACGAACTCTAAATTTAATTCTCCTCAAACGCAAGCTCCGAAAGGCTTTCAAAAAACAGATAAAAATTTAAAATCAGAAGTCCAACATCAGGCATCACAAAATCAACCATCTGAAAATGATGTTATGCCTTTAAATAAATTTATTGCATACAGCGGTATTTGCGGAAGAAGAGAGGCTGCCGAATTTATTAAACAAGGTTTAGTAACTGTAAACGGTGATATTATTTATGAACCCGGTTTTAAAGTAAGAGGCAATGAAGATGTAAAGTATAAAGGCAAACGTTTGTTTATGCAACGCAACCTTGTTTACCTTTTAGTAAATAAACCTAAAGATTTTATTACCACTTCTAAAGACCCGCAGGGAAGAAAAACAGTATTAGATTTAATTAAAGGTGCTACACCTGAAAGAGTATATCCCGTTGGTCGGTTAGATAGAAATACAACAGGTGTTTTATTAATGACGAATGATGGAGAACTTGCTCAAAAATTAACCCACCCTTCTTTTCAGATTAAAAAAATATACGAAGTAAAATTAGATAAGCCATTAGCTAAAACTGATTTTGAAAGTATTGTAAACGGTGTGCAATTAGAAGATGGTTTTATTAAAGCTGATAGTTTGGCTTACATTGATGCAAAAGATAAAACCCTTGTGGGCATTGAAATACACAGCGGAAGAAACAGAATTGTAAGAAGATTATTTGAACATTTAGGTTATGATGTAAAGAACCTTGACAGAGTTTTATTTGCCAATTTAACAAAGAAAAATGTTGAACGCGGACATTGGCGTTTTTTAAATGAAAAAGAAGTTAGGTTATTAAAGTACATGAACCAAAGTTTTGCTAAGAAGAAATAAATAAGTTTTATACAAACGTTATTTCGAGATTGGGTTCTTGCCCAACGAGAAATCTTATATTCAGTTAATTACTGAGATTTCTGGCTCGAACCTCGAAATGACGATAACTCCCAAATAATTATTAACGTAACTAATTAAAAATTTATCATTTCATTCTCTTTTAAACAATGATATATAATACAATTAATCATAATGAAGCTGGATATAATTTTTGAAAACGATTTTTTTATAGCTATTAATAAACCATCAGGTTTGTTAAGTGTGCCAGACAGAACACAAAGTGAAGTTTCTTTAAAAGATATTTTATTACAACGTTACGGCAGTATTTATACAGTGCACCGTTTAGATAAAGGTACCAGTGGTGTAATAGTTTTTGCAAAAGATGAAGACACACACAAAGAACTTTCCAAGCTGTTTGAAGGCAGGGAAGTAGAAAAATTTTATCTGGGTTTAGTACATGGAATAATGCTGAATGAAAGCGGGAACATTGATGCAGCTATCATGGAAAGTCCATTAAAAAACGGAATCATGATAACACATGCAAAAGGCAAACCTTCTTCAACAGATTATAAAGTTGTAGAGCAGTTTAAAAATTTTGCCTGGGTTGAATTTCAGATTCATACAGGCAGAACGCATCAAATTCGTGTACATATGAAGCATATTGGCCACAGTATTGTTTGCGATGAATTGTATGGAGATGGGCAGCCGGTTTTATTATCTGCCATCAAACGAAATTTCAAGTTGTCAAAACAGGAAGAAGAAGAAAAACCGATACTCGCAAGGTTAGGATTACATTCTTGGAAGTTGAGCTTTACATTAAAAGATGAACAATTTAATCTGGAAGCAGAACCACCAAAAGATATAAGAGCTTTATGGCAACAGTTAAGAAAATGGAAGAAATGAGTTTTTATTAACCGCAGAGACGCAGAGGTGGGGAGTTAACGCAAAGTAATTTGCATTGCGAATCTTAGCGTTCTCAACGGCTTTGCGGTGAAAAGATTTACAACTTCTCCAGCATTTCAACAACCCCTTCTTTTCTCAAAATCAAATATCCAAGTCTATCGTTACTGATACCTTCTTTTAATTGATAACTGAACTCAAGCTCATCATCCTTAATACTTGTTTCAAAATATTTGAATTGAATATTGCTGTGTTTCTTTAAATCATCTCCTATTTCATACAAATGCGTTGATAAAACAAACAAAACATTCTGCATTTTACGCAGTCCTTCAATAACAGTGGTACTGCACTTCATAGCATCCTGTACATTGGTGCCTTTAAATAATTCATCAATCAGTATCAACCATTTTTTTCCGTCATTAATTTTTTCAACTGTTTTTTTAATGCGTTGTACTTCGTTAAAAAAATAACTCTCTCCTTTTAAAATATTATCTACCACATGAATATTACTCAGTAATCCATCAAACAAACTCAACTGCATATTTTTAGCCGGAACACTCATACCTAAATGAGCCAGATAAACAGCAATACCTGTTGCTTTAATAAAAGTGCTTTTTCCGGCCATATTAGCTCCGGTAAGAAATAAGAAATTTTTATGCTGCGTTAATTCAACGTTATAAGAAACAGGAATTTTTAATTGTAAATGATACAACGCTTCCGCAGTAATCAATGGTTTTTCAGTTTCTGTTATAACAGGAAAGCTGAACTGAAATTTTTTACTTGCAACAGCCAAACTTAAATAAGCATCTAACCTGTTATAAATGTCAATCAATTCAAACAACTGCTGTTTAAAATGAAACCGTAAATGATTGGCAAAGTATAAAACCTGTCGTGGTGTTAGTTTCTTTGGGTTATCATACTGCAAAAGCTCCTGAACAAATGGCCTTTGCAACATTAACGCAATATGTTCAAGCCATGTTTGTAATTGCTTACTTTCTGTTCCGTTTAATAAATTCAATATTTGCCAAAAACCTTTTAATAAAGAATGACTATGTTCAACAGAATACTTTGTAATGGAATAATCAGCTGCATTAATTATTTTATAATAGTAGCTGCTGATTACAGTTGGATGAGAGGGGTAAAAATTTATCTGTGTTTCAAAAAAACGTTCAACTACCATTATGGTTCCGTTAGTAATAGTTACAGGCCACTCCTGTTCAATTGCAATAAGCTGTTTAATTAATAATTGTGTATCCGTAATGGCTGCTAATGTATCTAAAGGTTTGCTTAAAATATAACGCAGGTATTCTCTGCCACCATTGGTTTGTGTATTGTTTAAGTGATAAAAAACAGATTGCTCTTCATCTGCATGAATTATCGAAAGGTCTTGTAAAGTTGTTTTATCTACTTGCATTAAAGTATCTCAGGTTTACTGTTTAAGGTTCAAAGTTTTTATGATACCGGCTTTACAATTCATGGCATCGTTCCTTGTGTCACTCACTTTTACTGTATCTTTTCATGGCAGCAATTCATTATACTATCTATCATCTATTAAATTTCAAACGCATTCCCTTTACAGATTCATTAAACGCACCATTTCCATAAACTAAATTACCGTTTACAAATGTGTTGGTAACAGTTGCATTGAAAGTAAAATCTTCTAACGGACTCCAGCCGCATTTGTACAAAATATTCTCTTTATTTACGGTATAAGGTTTATTCATATTAACCAAAACCAAATCTGCATAATAACCTTCTCTTATAAAACCACGTTCTTTTATTTGAAAACATTCAGCAACAGCATGGCTCATTTTTTCAACCACTTTTTCAATAGAAATTTTTCCTTGCTGCACATAGTGTAACATTAACTGTAAAGAATGTTGCACCAATGGTAACCCTGCATGAGCTTTTTCGTACGGTTCACTTTTTTCTTCAAATATGTGTGGGGCGTGGTCTGTAGCAATTACATCTAATCTATCATCTAATAAAGCTTCCCATAAAGCAGTTTTGTTTTCAGCAGCTTTTATAGCAGGGTTACACTTAATAAAATTTCCTTTGGTTACGTAATCATCTGCTGTAAAATGTAAATGGTGCACACAAACTTCAGCAGTAATGCGTTTATCTTTTAAAGGCAGCATATTTGAAAACAGTTGCAATTCTTTTGCAGTTGAAATATGCAGAATATGTAAACGTGTATTGTATTTTTTTGCAAACTGAATAGCTTTAAACGAAGATTCAAAACACACATCCGCATCTCGAATTATGGGGTGGTCTGCAGCAGTTAATACATCTTTCTTCTCTTTTATCTTAGCCAGATTAGCTTTTATCATGCTTTCTTCTTCGCAATGCGTTGCAATTAACAGCTCGCATCTTGCAAAAACTTTGTCTAAGCTTAAGGCATTATCAACCAATAAATTTCCTGTTGAAGAGCCCATAAAAATTTTTACACCGCATACATCCTGCTTCTTTGCATTGGTTTTCATTATTTCATCATAATTATCATTACTGGTACCCATAAAGAATGAATAATTGGCAAGCGAAACATTTTTTGCAATGGCATATTTATCTTCTAACAATTCCTGTGAAAGTGCTGCCGGTACTGTGTTGGGCATTTCCATAAAGCTGGTTACACCGCCTGCTACCGCTGCTTTTGCTTCAGTATAAATAGTGGCTTTATGTGTTAAACCGGGTTCACGAAAATGTACCTGATCATCTATAACACCGGGTAATAAAAACTGATTAGCTGCATCAATTTCAATTACATTTTCTTTTGTTTGAATATTGGGTACAATTTTTTCTATTCTTTCCTTTTTTATTAAAACATCGGCATATGTTTTAGTGCCTTCGTTAATAATACAGGCATCTTTTATAAGGTAACTACTCATCTTAGGCTTATTTTTGAAACATAATCAGCAAGTTTATGAAATGTTTACGTTTAGTTGCATTAATTGTTTTTGTTTTTATTACAACTATAGGTTTTAGTCAAGCAGATTTTATTGGTTTGGGAACACGCCAGTACGATTTATTAAACAGGTTAGAAATAAAGCTTCGTAAAGATTCTATTTTAAATTTTTCTGCCGTAAAACCATACGATAGAAAAGTTATTACTGAACGCTTACAATACATTCAGCAATTAGCTAATGAAGGAAAAATTCAGTTAAGTAATGTAGATAAATACAATTTAGATATTGTATTGAAAGATAATTTTGAATGGAGAAACGGCTATGCAGATTCGTCTTTACGTTTCAGTTCATTATTCAAAAAATCCATTGCTACCCACCCACCTTTTATAGGTTTAAAGCAAGGAGATTTTTCTGCGTACGTGTTTCCACTAATCAATATTTCTTTAGGGAAAGATAATAATGTAACCCATAGTTTGTTTAACAATCAACGTGGTATTGGTTTAAGAGGCACATTTACAAAAGGGTTTGGCTACTACGCTTATGTTACTACACACCAGGAAAGAGACCCTTTATATGTGCAGCAATTTGAACAGAAATATAATGCGGTACCGGGAGCCGGTTATTATAAAAATTTCTCAACAGATGGTTTTGATTATTTTGATGCAAGGGGCGGTTTTATGGTTAAAGCAGCAAAAGGTATTGATTTACAATTTGCTTACGATAAAGTCTTTATTGGCAATGGTTACAGAAGCTTAATACTAAGCGATTTCAGTAACAGTATGTTATTCTTAAAAACCAACTTCAGGTTTTGGAAATTGAATTATTATAATTTATTCAGTGAGCTAACGTCTACTTTTAAACCTGCCGGAGATTTTTTACGCCCTAAAAAATATATGGCCTTGCATATGTTAGAGTTTAATACAAAATCTTTTTCCATTGGTGTATTTGAAGATGTAATGTTTGGCAGAGAAGGAGGGTTTGAATTAGGTTATTTAAACCCGCTAATATTTTATAGAGCAATGGAACAACAGGAAGGAAGTCCCGATAAAGTAACCTTAGGTGCTAACATAAAAACCAATGCATTTAAGAACACACAATTTTATACTCAGATAATTATCAATGAATTTGTTGTAAGTGAAGTGCTGCATTATAATCGTGGCTATTATTCAAACAAGCAAGCTTTACAATTAGGCATGAAAGAAATTGATTTATTTGGTATAAAAAATCTTGATGTACAATTAGAAGCTAATTTAATTCGACCTTTTGTATATGAACATTATGATACTGTAGGTTCATTCACACATTATAATCAACCTTTAGCACATCCTATGGGTGCCAATCTCAGAGAATTTATTGCAGTTGTAAAATATCAACCTGTTAATAAGCTTTCTTTTGAAGGCAAAATAATTTATAACGAACAAGGTTTAGATTCTGCGGGGGCCAGCTTCGGAGCTAATCCGTTTCGTTTTTATACTGACAGATTAAGAGATTATGGCTATAAAATAGGTAGCGGTATTTTAGCAAAAAATTTATTACTAAGCGGGACTATTACTTATGAAGTTTCTCCAAATATTTTCTTAGATGTAAATGCTGTAATAAGAAAATACAAACGTGCAGATGTGGCTACCAGCTTCGATTCTAATATTTTCAATGCCTCATTAAGAATTAATTTAGGAAGAAGAGAGTTCGATTTTTAGCTGAATTGAGAAGAAAAAATTTTACTGCAGAGTTTCGGAGAAAGCTAAGTTTCGAATGCACTCAATATTCAAAATGCAGTGTAAACAAAATCATTCTGCTATTAATGTCACCCAATACGCTTGAGTATTTTAAGGAAGGGTCTCTTAAATGAATACTGTTTAAGCCATTACTGAATTTTATTTCGGGCGATAAAGTGAAATAGGGTAAAAAAATATTGAAACCAATTCCCCCTTCAATACCAAAATCACTGCCTTTAAATTTTATATCTCCCGTTGTATTTGTTGCATTGGCATTGCTTGTTAAGTATAAATTATAACGAATACCACCTAACATATACACTCTGAAATTATCAATACGGTCTGAGTTGAATTTTAAATGAAAAGGAAAGCTTACAATATTGGCAGGCAATACTTTTTTCTGATAAACAGGCTCACCCGGCAAAGGGTTATTTAACACGTATTCAAAATACATAGATTGCCCTATAATGAATGTTGGTGCTATTCTCACCTGAAATCTATCACTTAATCTGCCTGTTGCACTAAGCCCTAAAAATATACCGCCGCTTTTTCCCGGTTCTGCCACCAACACACTATCATCTGTAATAAATTTTTTACTTCTGGTAACCGCCAAAAAAGAATTGGCATAGCCTAAAGTTGCCCCGAAATAATAAGGCTTATCATCATGATCGGCTCTGAAAATTTCTCTTTGTGCATTGGCAAAATTGGCAATACAGCAAAATAATAAACATAACAGACTTACACTTTTGTTCCGCAATAAATAGTGCATATTCCTAAGCTGAGAGGTTGTAAATAAGTTTGTGTAAATCCTACGCCATGCATTATGTTTAAAAAGTTTTGCCCTTCAGGAAAAGCAAAAACACTGTTATTTAAATATTGATATGCTTTTTTATCGCTTGCAAAAGCCTGTACCAAACCGGGTGCTAATTTGCTTAAATAAAATTGATATAAAAACTTAAAACTTTTTTGTTTGGGTTTTGAAAATTCTAATACTACCAATTTTCCTCCCGGCTTTAATACACGCAACATTTCTGCTAAACCTTTTTCTAAATTTTCAAAATTGCGTACACCAAATGCTACTGTTATACCATCAAAAAAATTATCTTCAAAAGCAATGTTCTCACTATCACCCTGTTGTAATTCTATTATTTTTTCTAACCCTTTCTGTTGAATTTTTTTCCTTCCTAAATCCAGCATCCCTGCACTAATATCAATACCGTAAATTTTATCAGGATGCAGTTCTTTATGTGTCATTAAGGCCACATCTGCTGTACCTGTTGCCACATCTAAAACAATTTTTGGTTTTAGTTTTTTTAATTGACTGATAGCTTTCTTTCTCCACCAAATATCTACACCCGCACTTAAAAATCGGTTTAAAAAATCGTATTTACCTGCAATGCTGTTAAACATTTCTGCAACCTGTTTCTTTTTATTCAGATTACTTTCCGCATCGGGTACTATAACATCGTGAGCGTATTTATTCATCTGTTGCGAAGATATTGAAATTGGGTTTGTTGTTGCTTTTGATTAAAGACTAATCAACTTTATCACATGGATACATGTTCTTAATATAGAACATTCCATCAAAAACATTTGTCCAACTCCCTTTTTCTGATTTATGAAAAAGGCCTTTCATATAAAACAATTCATCTGTCCGTATTGTTCTAAAATTTATAAACCCGAAATTATAGTTAAGTTTATTTACCCAACTCTCAAAACTTTGAAGTTTTGGTTTTTCTATTTCAAACTTATCCAGAACAGAAATTCTGCCTGCCGTTCCTTGATGTGATGTAAAACCAAGGATATAGACTTCTGACCCAAGTAATTTATAAAGTTCATTTCCAAATGAAGTTGAATTTTGGCCAGGAATGAGTGCTATATTTTTTGCAACATGGCCACTATGTGACCAAACAATCACTTTTTTATCCTTGTATTTTTTTGAAAGAAGCCACATTAAATTATTTGCCATAGCTGTATCCCGAATAATTGAATTTTCAGGATGTTTTGCAAATGCGTTAAGTGCGGCGTTAGAAAGGTTTATAAACTCTTGTTGCCAGAAATCATCCTTAACGTTATTAACCAAAAGCTGTAAACTATTCAGAAAAAAAAATTTCTCTTTTTCAGTTAAATTAGAATGATACTCTTTTGTAATTAATTCCTTTAGGATATTAATAAAAGAAGAAGAATCTTTTATTGAATAGTTATGTGTTTGTAAAAAACTTGTTACTGCTTTAACATACTTTTCTTTCGATAAAACAGAAGAATGCCGACAGTCTATCCCTGAAATTAATAAGGGGTTTTTGGTTTGTAGTGTTTGAATAATATATCGATAAAGTTCTTGTGTTTGTAAACACTTAGACCAAATGCTATAGATATTACCCTTTACTTCTTCAACATATTTTTCAGGGGCTAAAGCATTAACATCAATTGTGTTCAAACTCCAAAAGTCGCTTTCAAAAGCAAGAATATCAAAGCCTAAATGTTCATGTAAAAATTTTATCAATTTTATTTTTGCTAAAAAAGTGGGAGCATCACCATGATCTTGTTCACCCAATAAAACAACTCTGCTATTCCCAATCGCATCTTTAATACATGCTAAATCAGAAAAGTTATCATTGGTAGTATCTATTGAATAAATTCCTTTGAAATTCTCTTGAATAAATTGCTCAATTTTCTTTTGTGCATTTGCATTAATTGCTAAACACAATAACACTAAGAAAAATACTATTCTTTGAAAAATCATTTAACTAAACAAACTGTTTTGCTGATTATTGTTATAAGGCTTTTTACCTAAATGCTCATAAGCTTTGGCAGTAACTTCTCTTCCTCTGGAAGTGCGTTGTATAAAACCTTCCTGTATTAAAAACGGTTCGTATACTTCTTCAATGGTACCGGCTTCTTCGCCAACGGCAGTGGCGATATTATTAATACCAACAGGGCCACCTTTAAATTTTTCTATAATGGTTAAAAGAATTCTGTTATCCATATCATCTAAACCATATTCATCTACATTCAATGCTTTTAAAGCATGTTGTGTGATGCCTGCATCAATTTCGCCATCATTTAATACCTGTGCAAAATCTCTCACTCTTCTTAATAAACCATTGGCTATACGTGGTGTGCCTCTGCTTCTTCCTGCAATTTCTTTAGCAGCATCTTTTGTTATAGAAGCATTTAAAATAGCAGCACTTCTTAAAATAATTTTTTGAAGTGTGGCAGCGTTATAATACTCCAATCTTGATTTTATACCAAACCGTGAAAGTAATGGTGCAGTTAATAAACCGCTTCTGGTAGTAGCACCAACCAATGTAAACGGATTAAGATTTAATTGAATACTTCTGGCATTGGGCCCGCTGTCAATCATAATATCAATTCTGAAATCTTCCATGGCAGCATATAAATATTCTTCTACAACCGTACTTAAGCGGTGTATTTCATCAATAAATAAAACATCATTCGGCTCAAGAGCGGTAAGTAATCCGGCAAGGTCTCCGGGTTTTTCAATAACAGGTCCGCTGGTTTCTTTAATCTTTACTCCCAATTCATTGGCAACAATTCTGCTTAAAGTTGTTTTACCCAAACCCGGCGGGCCATGAAATAAAACATGGTCTAATGCTTCTCCCCGAATTTTAGCAGCTTTAATAAATATGGTAAGGTTTTCTATTAATTGAGGCTGACCTGAAAAATCATCAATAGCAGCAGGCCGTATGGCATTTTCAAAGTCTTTATCGGTATTATTAAATTCTTCTGAGTTAATATGAATGTTAGAATTAGCCATTGGTTCAAAACTACAAAATAAGATTTACGTAATAATGATAAGAGCGTTGAAAATAATTTTTAAAAAATATTTGTACATACAAATAAAACTACTACATTTGTACCCGCAATGAAAAATTCAGAAAGTAAATATTGCAATTGTCTTTACTTTAACGCTGCTGCTTTAGCAAGAAAGGTAGAGAAAATGGCTACTGAAAGCTGGAAAGAAACCGGCCTTGCACCCAGCCATGCCTATTTGCTTTTATTGATTCTGGAAGAGCCCGGCATGCAGCCCGGTTGTATTGCCAGTCACCTGCAACTCTCTCCCAGCACCATTACACGTTTGATTGAAAAGTTAGAAGAAAAGAAATTAGTGGTTCGTACAACAGAAGGAAAATTAACCAATGTGTACCCAACTCCTAAAGCAAAAGAACTATTACCGCAAATGAAAAATTGTGGGCAACAATTTTATAAATCTTGTGTTGATGTTTTAGGAAAAGAAGAAAACTCTAAAATAGTTTCTGCCTTAAGAAGTGTTGCAGATAAACTTGGTGATTAATTTTTTTACTTAAACACTTGTATATACAAACAAATTTTAAAACAAATAAAAATGAAGTACGTAATTACAGGCTCAATCGGCCACATCAGTAAACCGATAACTGAAAACTTAGTAAAAGCAGGGCATGATGTAACAGTTATAACAAGCAAAGAAGCTAATAAAGCTGCTGTTGAAGCTTTAGGTGCCAAAGCAGCAATAGGCTCTGTTGAAGATGTTACATTTTTAACCAACACTTTTACTGGTGCAGATGCAGTGTACACTATGGTTCCGCCAAACTTTGCAGCAACAGCTTGGAAAGAATGGATTGCAGGCATAGGTAATAATTATGCAACAGCTATTAAAAATGCAGGTGTAAAAAAAGTGGTAAACCTTAGCAGTGTTGGTGCTCATTTAGCAGAAGGCTGCGGCCCTGTTAGCGGAGTGCATTTTGTAGAAAAAGCTTTAAATGCTTTAGATGGTGTTGATGTTAAACACTTACGTCCTGCCTTTTTTTATTATAATTTTTTTGCTAACATCGGAATGATTCAACACATGAATATCATTGGTGGAAACTATGGCGGTACAGATACTTTATTAGTTTTAGTTGAACCTTATGATATTGCTGAAGTTGCTACTGAAGAGTTATTAAATCTGAATTTTACAGGCTCCTCCATTCGATATATAGCAAGTGATGAAAGAACAACCGGCGATGTTGCCAAAGTATTAGGAGCAGCTATCGGCAAACCTGAATTACCATGGATTGGTTTTAGCGATGAAGATGCTTTGAACGGAATGAAACAGGCAGGCTTATCGGAAGAAGTAGCTAAGAATTACGTAGAAATGGGAGCCACACTTCGTAACGGTACAATGATAGAAGATTATCTGAAACATAAGCCTGTGTTAAGCCAAACTAAATTAGAAGACTTTGCTGCAATATTTTCTCAAGTATATCGTCAATCAAATAATTAAAACTAAAACTTATGAAAGTAGGTATTATCGGTTCGGCAGGTGTTGGCCAGATTTTAGCAAAAGCATTTTATGCTGAAGGCCATGAAGTAAAATTGGGAACAAGAGATATTAATAAACAAGGGTTAGAAAGTTTTAAACAAGAGAACACTGACATTAAAGTAGTTTCTTTTAGTGATGCTGCAAAATTCGGAGAGCTGTTGGTGTTAGCTGTTAGTGGTGAAGTAGTTCATAATGCAGTTGAATTAGCAGGTAAAGAAAATTTCAGTAATAAAACTGTTATTGATGTTACCAACCCTATTGCTAAAGAACCACCTGTTAATGGTGTATTGAAATTTTTTACAGATATCAATGAATCATTGATGGAAAAAATTCAGCAACAAATTCCGGATGCTAAATTGGTAAAAGCATTTAACAGTGTCGGGGGTTATGTTATGTATAAACCGAAATTTAAAGATGGTACTCCCACTATGTTTATTGCAGGAAACGATGCAGCAGCCAAGCAAACAGTAACTGATATTCTTACCAGTTTTGGCTGGGAAACTGAAGATGCGGGAAACGCAGCAGCAGCAAGGGCTATAGAGCCATTATGTATACTTTGGTGTATATCAGGATTTTTAAAGAACGACTGGTACCATGCATTTAAACTATTAAAAGCATAATTAATAACAAAGCGTTGAAGAGTGTCCTTCGACTCCGCTCAGGATAAACTGCAAAGAAGTTGAATAAAGAACCTACCTACTGACAGGCAGGCAACAGTTGATAACAAAAAAACAAAAACACATGAGTAAAAAAATTGCATTAGTTACCGGTGCTAACAAAGGCATTGGATTAGAAACAGTAAAACAATTAGCTGAAAACGGGGTAAAAGTTATTGCAGCAAGCCGTAATAAAGAACGCGGAGAAGCAGCCGTAGCAAGCCTTGTAAAGGATGGATTAGATGTTGAATTTTTACAATTAGATGTTGTTAATGAAGCAGATATTCATAATGCTTATCAATACATCAGCAACAATTACGGCAAATTGGATATTTTAATTAATAACGCCGGTATTCAGGTTGAAAGTGATAGTGATTGGGCTATAAATACCAGTGTTAATGTGAACGAAAAAGCATTACGCGAAACATTCGAAACAAACTTTTTTGCAATCATTAAACTAACTGATGAGTTATTGCCTTTACTTAAAAAAAGTGATGCCGGAAGAATTGTAAACTTAAGCAGCATATTGGGTTCATTAACCTTACATGCAGATGAAAACTCACCAATTTACGGTTCAAAATTATTTGCTTACGATGCATCTAAGACTGCGTTGAATGCTTATACGGTGCATTTAGCAGCTGCTTTAAAAGAAACAAAAATTAAAGTAAACTCAGCTCATCCGGGTTGGGTAAAAACAGATATGGGTTCTGATGCTGCACCTATGCATGTAGTTGATGGAGCTAAAACATCTGTTGAATTAGCTTTACTTAATGAAGATGGACCTACAGGAAAATACATTCATTTAGGCAATGAATTACCTTGGTAAATAAATAGTCTCCATAAAATAAAATCCCGCTTCAATTGAAGCGGGATTTTATTTTAAATTTTGTTATTGCTGATTGTTTGTTTCAAAGCTAATCTGTCAGCTCCGGCCTCTCCAACTTTTTTGTATGGGCCTTGGCAGGTTGACAATAAAACCAATAGACAGAAGATTATAGCAAATGCTAAGAAAGCTGTTAACGTATAATTTTTAACTACACCGCCTTCTTGATAATGATGTTCGCTCATAGAAATTTAATTTGGTGTGGCAATATAAAAAACTTACTTAAATAATTATGTTTTCATTGCGTATGGCAGCATGTTTAATATCAAATCAGGGTCAGGGCAATTGCTTAAATATTTTTCTGCTTCACTTTGTTTACAAACACCGGGATAATCGCCTTTCATTCCTTCCATATCAATAATTATCTGAAAGTGGAGATGTGGTGGCCAATGGCCGTTTTCTGCTAAATCTCCAAAATGTGCAAATACCTGCCCGGCTTTAATTGCAGAGCCTTCTGCTAAATTATCTAAGTCTTTCAAACTTAAATGGCCATATAAAGTATGAAAAGAAAATTGATTGATTTGGTGTTGAAGAATAATGGTTGCCCCGTAATCTCCGTATTGATTATTAAATGCAAAACTGTGAATTGTTCCGTTTAAAGGGGCATGAATTTGAGTGCCTGCTTCGCCCCAAATATCTATTCCTAAATGCAGTCTTCTGGGTTCCTCATTTCCTTTCCCAAAAACTTCACTTACTGCGTAAACGGTTCTCAATTCATTATAACCGCCAATGCCGAATTTGGCATTGTTTTCTTTCAATAAATTTTTTACACATTGTTTAAACAGAAATTCATCTTTCAGCATTTCTTCTTCCCAATAAGAATTGTTTTTCGTGAAATCCATTAATAACAACCTATCTGCGGTATTATCAAATGCTACAACGGGCAAAAAATCTTTCTCATTTTTCTTTATCCATTCTTCAAAATTTATTGCTTGCATATTTTGTGTTGATTATCTTTAGAATCTATCAAAACTAAAACTTCTTGTTATGCGTAAACAGTTGATGTTTTTATTTTTCAGCACACTATCCTTAAGTTGTTTTGCACAAAACAATCCTTTATGGTTGCGTTATCCTGCCATTAGCCCGGATGGCAAAACAATTGTTTTTGGTTATAAAGGTGATTTGTATAAAGTTTCGGCAAGCGGGGGAAATGCAGTGGCATTAACGCTTCACGAAGCACAAGACGAGATGCCTGTTTGGAGCCACGATGGAAAACAGATTGCTTTTGCAAGTGACCGTTACGGCAATTTTGATGTATATGTTATGCCCAGCGAAGGTGGCGAAGCAACACGTTTAACCTATAATTCAACCAATGATTTTCCTTGGGATTTTAGTGTTGATAATAAGCAAGTGATTTTTGGAAGTGGAAGAAATGACTTGAATACTTCCCTTCGTTTTCCCAACAAAGCTTTATTTCAAAAATTATATCAGGTTCCTATTAACGGTGGTAGGAGTATTTTGTTGTTAACCGCAGGATCTGAAAATGTTCATTACAACAGTAAAGGCGATGCCATTGTTTTTCAGGATAGAAAAGGTTATGAAGACCCTTGGCGAAAACACCATACATCGAGCGTTACAAGAGATATCTGGACCTACGACTTCAAAACAAAAGAATATAAAAAGATCAGCACATTCGAGGGAGAAGACAGGGAACCTGTGTATGCATCAGATGATAAATCTGTTTATTATTTGAGTGAAAAAAACGGTGCACAAAACATTTTTAAAGTTGTATTAAGCAATATTGCTGATGCAAAGCAATTAACGAGCTTTAAAGATAATCCTGTTCGTCATTTATCCAGAGCTAACGATAATACTTTATGTTTTAGCTGGAATGGAGAAATCTACACCCTGAAGGATGGCGGCAAACCGGAGAAAGTGAATATTGTTATTAATGCAGATTCCAAATCGAACACAGAAAAAATTGTTTCTATTAATGGTGGTGCTACAGAAATGAGCGTTTCACCAAACGGAAAAGAGATTGCATTTGTTTTCAGAGGAGAAGTTTTTGTTACCAGTGTTGAAGGCGGTATTACCAAACGTATTACCAATACGTCACAACAGGAACGCATGATTGCTTTTGCTCCGGATGGTAAAACCTTATATTATTCAGCGGAACGCAACGGTAGTTGGGATATCATGAAAGCAACCATTGCCAGAAAAGAAGAACCTTATTTCTATGCATCGACAGTTATTAAAGAAGAGCCATTGATTGCAACAGAGAAAGAAGAGTTTCAACCGAAGGTTTCACCCGATGGAAAGGAAATCGCTTATCTGGAAGAAAGAAATACATTAAAAATATTTAATATTGAAAAGAAAACATCAAGAACGATTCTTCCGGCAGGTCAGAATTTTTCGTATAGCGATGGAGACCAAAATTTCAGTTGGAGCCCTGATGGTAAATGGATTGCAGTTAAAAGTGCTAAAGGAAATTTTGCATTAGGTGGTGGAGATATTGTACTATTTAAAGCAGATGGTACAGATAATAAAGGTACAGATGTTACGAATAGCGGTTTCAGCGAAAGCAATCAGCAATGGGCTTTTGGCGGAAAAGCAATTTTATATACAAGCGATAAATATGGTAAAAAACCATTAGCTATTCAAGGCCCGAGAGAAACAGATGTTTTTATTGAGTTCTTTGATAAAGATGTGTACGACAGATTTAAATTAAATAAAGACGATGCTGCTTTACAAAAAGAAAAAGATGATAAAGAGAAAAAAGATACTTCTAAAAAGAAAGAAGATATTGTTTTAGACTTGAATAATTTAGAAGAAAGAAGAATTCGTTTAACCAACGGTTCTTTGAATTTAGCTGATTACACATTATCATTTGATGGTAGTAAATTATTTTTCTTAGCAAGGTTTGAACAGGGTTTCGATTTGTGGCAGTCAGATACCAAAACAAGAGAAGTAAAATTAGTTACTAAATTGGGTGCCGGCGGTGGCAACATGGAATTAAGTAAAGATGGAAAGAGTTTGTTTGTAATTGCCGACGGGCGTTTAACAAAAGTAGAAGTAGATGCAGGGAAAGTTTCACCGGTTATAATTAATGGTGAAATGGTATTGAATACCGCCGGTGAACGTGCTTATATTTTTCAACACGCATGGACACAAGTAAAGAAAAAATTCTACGACACAAAACTGCATGGTGTTGATTGGGAAATGTATAAAAAGAATTATGAAAGGTTCTTACCACACATTAACAACAACTACGATTTTCAGGAATTGTTGAGTGAGATTTTAGGTGAGTTGAATGCATCACATACCGGTGGAAGATATTCACCACAAAACCCTAACGGAGATATAACTGCATCCCTTGGATTATTCTACGATGAAACAGTTGGAGGCAACGGTTTAAAAGTAACAGAAGTAATTACCAATGGCCCTGTTGATAATGCAAAGAGTAAAATAAAATCAGGAACTATTATTGAAAAAATTGATGGGGAAGAAATTACAGATGCAACAGATTGGAATAAATTCCTCAATAGAAAAGCAGGAAAAAATGTACTACTTAGTTTAAGCAATGGAACAGATAAATGGGAAGAAGTTATTAAACCTATCTCTCCCTTGGAAGAAAATGCTTTGCTGTATAAACGCTGGACAAAAACCATGGCTGATATGGTTGAAAAACTGAGTGGTGGTAAAGTGGGTTATGTGCATGTGCAAGGCATGAATGATGGTGCATACAGAGACGTGTTTGAGCAAGTGTTTGGAAAAAATGGAGATAAAGAAGCTTTAATTGTTGATACAAGATTTAACGGCGGCGGTTGGTTGCATGATGATTTGGTTACTTTCTTAAAAGGCAAACAGTATCTCACTTTTGCACCTTATGGATTTAAAAGCGGTGGTGGTGAACCCGTTGGTAAATGGACCAAACCTTCTACTGTTTTAATGAGTGAAAGCAATTATAGCGATGCATTCATTTTCCCATATGCATACAGGGCAAATGGTGTTGGAAAATTAATCGGCAAACCTGTTCCAGGAACAGGAACAGCCGTTTGGTGGGAAACACAAATCGATCCAACATTGGTATTCGGTATTCCGATGATTGCAACAATTGGTGCTGAAAAAAGACCAACAGAAAATTTGCAGATTAACCCTGATATCGATGTGGACAATCCTTATAAAAATGTATTGTTTGGAAAAGACGATCAATTAGAAGCAGCAGTAAAAGAAATGTTGAAAGTAATTGGAGGAAAATAGATTCTTTAGGCATTCTGAACTTGATTCAGAATTTCAATAAAAAAAGCAGTAGCGATAAACTACTGCTTTTTTATTTCATTTATAATTTATAATTCATCATTATTATCATCTTCTGCTTGCAATCAACAAATTCAAATCGGTATATTTTAAATCGAATCTTTCTGAAAGATAGAAATCTGTTAACGCACCTCTGAACATATAAATACCTTCACGTAAATGAACATTATGCCAAACAATTTCTTCAATACCGCCATTATCGCTAACATCTAATAACAAAGGCATTAATACGTTGCTTATTGCCTGGCTTGCAGTTCTCGCAAAACCGCTTGGAATATTGGGAACACAATAATGTATTACATCGTGCTTAACAAAAGTCGGGTTTTCATGGCTGGTTAATTCACTTGTTTCAAAACAACCACCTCTATCAATAGCCACATCTAAAATAATACTGCCCGGCCTCATGGCTGCTACCATTTCTTCAGTAACAACAACCGGGGCTCTTCCGAATTCATTGCTTAATGCACCAATAGCTACTTCACAACTTCTTAATTGTTTAGCTAAAATGCGTGGCTCTAAAACGCTTGTCCATACACGTTGTCCTAAATTATTTTGTAATTGCTTTAAGCGGTAAACATTATTATCAAATACTTTTACACTGGCACCTAAAGCTATTGCATTTCTACAGGCAACTTCACCCACAATACCTGCACCTATTATTACAACTTTTGTTGGCGGAATACCACTGATGCTTCCTAACAATACACCTTTACCTTTATTAAAACTGCTTAAGTATTGCCCTGCTATCAACATTAAGGCACTACCCGCAATTTCACTCATACTGCGAACTATGGGGTAAGAGCCACTATCATCTTTTAAATTTTCAAAACTTAAAGCAGTAATTTTTTTCTCCATCATTTTCTCTACAATATCCTTTTTAAATGCAGAATAATGAATGGGGGAAATAATAACCTGATTTGTTTCCAGCAAAGGCAGGTCTTCTTCAATTACCGGAGCACTTTTAGCCAAAATAGGTGCCTTGAAAACTTCATTTCTATTATAAGAAATTTTTGCACCCGCTTCACTGTATTCTTTATCGCTATAATGGCTTCCTTCACCTGCTTTAGTTTCAACAACTACATGATGACCGTTGCTTACTAATACACCAACAGCATCAGGAGACAAAGCAATTCTGTTTTCCTGAAAAGCAATTTCTTTAGGAATACCGATATGCAACTTTGCCCCTTGCGGTTTTACGTCTAATTTTTCTTCTAAAGTTTCAAAACTGAAGGATGAAGAAATAACGGGTTTCTTGGATGACATGTAATGATTTTTTAATACTGCCTAATACAGCATGAAGGTAGTTATTTATAAGAACTGTTATGGTACTATTATCTTCCTGGTTGTTTCGTTCACTAATACTATTTCAATTTTTAAAACATCTTCGGGTAATAACGCTTCTGCTTTTTCAGGCCATTCAATTAAACATAAATTATTGCTGTTCAACATATCTTCAACACCTGCATTAATAGCTTCATCTTCATTTTTCAATCTGTACCAATCCATGTGGTAAATTATTCCTGCCACTTCACTTGCATATTCATTAATTATGGCAAACGTTGGGCTGCTAACGGTTCCATGCACTTTCAACACTTCAGATAAAGCATGAATAAAAGTTGTTTTGCCGCTGCCCATTGCTGCATAAAAAGCCCAAACTTTTTTGCTGCTGTATTCATTCCATATTTTTTCAGCAACTGATTTTATTTCATTCAACGTAAAAACAAATTCCATTCTTTATTATTTGAAACAAGGTTGAAAAGATTATTCCATTCTCGCAAGTTATAACTGCATATCATAAAATACCTTTGCAAATATCTAATTATCCCGCATTGTATTAAATCTTAAAAGCAATGAGCAGTTCAAAAATTAATATACAAGTAGAAGGAATGGATTGTGCTAATTGTGCATTAACCATAACGAAATATTTACAGAAAGAAGGTTTGCAAAATGCAAAAGTGAATTTTATTGATGGTAATGTAAGCTTTGATTTGAATGGAAATAAAACACAAAAACAAATTGAAAAAGGAATTGAAGATTTAGGTTATACCGTTAAACATCATCATGCAGATGGAGATGCACATGATCATCATCATGGGCACGACCATTCTGAAAAAGGTAAAATTGGTTTTAAAAATCATTGGCAACGTTTTTTAGTTTGTGCTGTATTTACTGCACCATTGCTGCTGCATATGCTTGGATTACATATTCATTTTTTAATGAACCCTTATGTGCAATTAATTCTTACAACACCTGTTTATTTAATTGGTTTAGATTTTTTTGGAAGAAGTGCATTACGAAGTGCATTAAAAGGAGTGCCCAACATGAATGTATTAATTGCATTGGGTGCTACTGCTGCTTACGGCTACAGCCTGTATGGTTTATTAGCCAATAAAGGAATGGATTTTTTATTTTTTGAAACAGCCGCAACAACTATCACATTAGTCTTTTTTGGTAATTATTTAGAAGATAAAACAATTGATACAACGCAAGCTGCTTTAAAAAAATTAGCTGTAAGCCAAAAAACAATGGCTAACATGATTGCGTTTGATGATGAACATAAAGAACAGGTTTTTACCGTTGAGAGTAAAGATTTACGCGTTGGCGATTTGATATTGATTAAAAGCGGTGAACATGTGCCGATGGACTGTAAAATTTTATGGGGCGAATTAAGTGTGAATGAAGCTATTGTTACCGGTGAAAGTGCCCCCGTAGAAAAGAAAATGAAGGATGTTTTAATTGGCGGAAGCATTGCAGAAAGCGGAACTGTAAAAGCACAGGTTACCGCTGTTGGAGAAGATACAGTGCTGGCTCATATTTTACAAATGGTTAAAGATGCTCAAACAGAAAAGCCACCCGTACAATTAATGGCCGATAAAATCAGTGCAGTATTTGTACCTGCAGTTTTAAGTATAGCATTGGTAACTGTTGTAATCAATTATTTTATCGCTCATCAAACATTCAGCGAAAGTTTGTTAAGGTGCATTGCTGTTTTGGTTATTGCCTGCCCCTGTGCAATGGGTTTGGCTACACCTGCCGCTGTAGCTGTAGGTTTGGGCAGAGCAGCTAAAAACGGCATACTGTTTAAGAATGCTAAAAGCTTAGATATTTTTAAAAATATTAAACAGGTTGTGTTTGATAAAACAGGAACATTAACAACAGGGAAATTTCAAATTTCAAATTTCAAATTTCAAATTGAAGAAGATGAGTTTAAAAAAATTGCTTATTCATTAGAAAAATATTCCAACCATCCCGTTGCAAAAGCAATATCAGAAAACTGGAAAGTAAAAGATGAAATCCGTTGGGCGGATATTGAAGAAATAAAGGGCTTGGGAATGAAAGCTACTGATAAAGAAGGTAATAAATTTATTGCCGGAAGCTTTAAGGTTGCTCACCAAATAACAACAGATTTATCGCATAACATTTACATTATTAAAAACAATGAATTGCTTGGCTGGATTGATGTTGAAGATGAAATTCGCCCCGAAGCAAGAGAAGTTATTCAGCAACTGCACAAGCAAAATATAAACACCATTTTATTAAGTGGCGATAAAAAAGAAAAATGTGAAGTTGTTGCTAAAGCTTTAAATATTGATACTGTTTTTGCAGAACAAACACCTGAAGAAAAGTTGTTGAAAATTGCTTCATTAAATAAAGAAATTCCGACTGCTATGGTTGGCGATGGCATTAATGATGCACCTGCATTAGCAAAAGCCACAGTTGGCATTTCTATAAGCAATGCAAGCCAAGTTGCTATACAAAGTGCACAGGTTGTTTTAATGAATAATGGTTTACAACATTTGCCGTTGGCATTAGCATTAGGCAAACACACTTATATAACCATTAAAGGAAATTTATTCTGGGCATTGGCTTATAATATTGTAGCCATACCTGTTGCTGCCTGCGGTTTATTAGGCGTTTACGGACCCACTTATGGTGCATTAATAATGGGTATGAGCGATGTTGTACTGGCAATAAATTCTGTTTGGTTAAATTGGAAGAAAGTATTGTAAGTTTTATTATCTTAGAAAAAATTTAGTGTATGAAAGTGGAGATAAAAAAAAATGCATCTAAAAAAGAAGTTGAAAAAGTTTTAAAAAAATTATCAGAAAAGAAAAACGGTAATCTTAAAAAATATTTCGGTCTTAATAAAAATAATGTTGATGGTTTAGCATTTCAAAAAAAGGTGAGAGCTGAATGGGATTAATACTGGCAGATACAAACATTATTTTATACATCATGAATGGCCTACCACAGGTAAGAAAATATATTGATGTGCAATTTGCATTATCTGAAGTGAGTGAAATTGAATTATTAGGCGTAAAAGGAATTGAACAAAAAGAAATATTATTCAGAAAAGAAATGATATACGACTGTTTTCTACTAAGATTAAATGATTCGGTAAAACAAGTTGCGATAGAACTAAAACAAAAATATTCTTTAAAAATACCTGATGCATTGATTGCTGCTACTGCAATCTATCACGATATCCCTCTTTTATCTGCCGATAAAGACTTTGTAAAAATTAAAGAGTTACAATTTATATCTCTATCTATTTAAATGAATTTATCAAGTACCCAAATACTAAAACAATATTGGGGATATGATGCTTTTCGCGGCGAGCAGGAAAAAATAATTAATACAGTTATTGCAGGAAAAAATGTATTGGCATTATTACCAACAGGCGGCGGTAAATCTATTTGCTTTCAGGTTCCGGCTTTAATGAAAGATGGTTTATGCTTAGTTATTTCTCCGTTAATTGCTTTAATGAAAGATCAGGTTGAGAATTTAAAAAGAAGAAATATTTCAGCCATAGCATTATATAGCGGAATGAGTTATTATGATGTGAGAGAAACATTACAGCAAACTGTTCAGGGCAATTATAAATTTTTATACTTATCACCCGAGCGTTTAGAAACAAGATTATTTAAAGAATATTTATCAGCCCTTAATATTTCATTGGTTGCTATTGATGAAGCTCATTGTATAAGCCAATGGGGTTACGACTTTCGCCCACCTTATTTACGTATCGTCAATTTATTAAAAGAGTTAAATAATGTTCCTGCAATTGCGTTAACAGCAAGTGCAACACCGCTTGTTCAAAAAGATATTCTTGAGAAACTTCAACTAAAAGACATTCAGGTTTTTCAACAATCATTTGAAAAGTCTAATCTCTCTTATTCTGTTTTTCATGTTGATAGTAAAATCAATAAAATCATCCACATACTTAACAGTGTGCAAGGCAGCAGCATTGTTTATTGCAAAAACAGAAGATTAACTAAACAGGTTGCCGAGTTATTGCAGTTGCAAAACATATCGGCAGATTTTTATCACGCAGGCTTAGCTCAACAGGAAAGAAATAACAAACAAATCAACTGGATTAATAACCAAACAAGGGTAATGGTTTGTACCAATGCTTTCGGAATGGGTATAGATAAACCCGATGTAAAAACCGTTGTACATTATGATGTACCGGATTGTTTAGAAAACTATTATCAGGAAGCAGGCCGTGCAGGAAGAGATGGCAACAAAGCTTATGCAGTTTTATTATTTCAACAGGAAGATATTAAAGAGCTGAAAGTATTGCCGGATAAGCGTTTTCCACTAATGTATGATATTAAAAAAGTGTATCAATGCTTGGCAGATTATTTACAAATTCCTGTTGGTATCGGCGAAGGCAATTATTATGATTTTGATTTATTGCAGTTCTGCAAAAACTTCAATTTAGATTCTATATTGGTTATTAATGTTTTAAAAGTATTAGAGCAGGAAGGGCATCTTTTATTTACTGAAAATATTTTTCTTCCATCTAAAGTACAGTTTACAGCAGATAAATTTTTATTGGAAGATTTTGAAAAAAGCCATCCTCAATTAGAACCGGTAATGAAATGTTTGCTGAGAACCTATTCAGGTATTTACGACAATATTGTTTCTATCAGTGAGAAGAATATTGCCAAACTTTGCAGATTGTCATACGATAAGGTTACCGAAGATTTAAAGGCTTTACAATCGTTCGGCATTATTCAATATCAACCGCAAAAAGAAACACCGCAAATTTATTTTGTACTAAACAGAGCACCAGCTCAAAGCCTGCATATTAATCATGCTGCTTATCTGCAACGCAAGCAATTGTATATTGAAAGAATTGATGCAATGCTTCATTATTTACAGGTAGAAAAGCATTGCAGAAGTCAATACCTGTCTGCTTATTTTGGTGATAATGAAGTGAAAGCCTGTGGTGTTTGTGATAATTGTTTAGCTACCAAACAAACTGCTGTAAGCAAAGAAGAGTTTGAGCAAATACAAGCAGCTGTTGTGCAGTTTATTGAAACCAATACTCATCCGTTATTGAGTGAATTGTTTTTTCAGCAAAAACAATTCAATAAAGAAAAATGCTGGCAGGTATTGCAACACATGCAGGAAGAAAAATTGATTGTGATAAAAGACGGAGCAATGTATTTGAAGTAATTTATCGCAAAGGTGGAGAGTAACTTCATTCCGAGATTGTCCCGAAGTTTCGGGATTGCCCAACGAGGAATCTCATCATTTGTTTTGGTGAGATTTCTCAGGCACGAACCTTCGAAATGACGAATTAAAATTATTTACTATGCTCATGAATAAATGCAAGCAATTCATCCCTGCCAACTTTTTTTTCGGCGCTGGTTATAAAAACCTGTGGCAAAAATTCCCAATCTTCCCGCAAAGCATCTATAAAGTTTTTTACATGCCTCTGCACAGCCCCTGGTTTTTCTTTATCTGCTTTGGTAAATACTAAAACAAAAGGCACATTCCACTTACCGAGTTGGTTTACAAATTCCAGGTCAATTTTTTGTGGTTCATGCCTTGCATCAATTAATACAAAAACATTTACTAAATTTTCTCTTTTACGCAAATAATTTTCAATCATCTGTTCCCAACGCCTTCTGCTGCTTTGCGACACTTTTGCATAACCATAACCGGGTAAATCAACAATAAAAAATGTATCGTTTATGATAAAGTGATTAATCAATTGTGTTTTGCCCGGCTGTGCCGAAGTTTTAGCTAAACTCTTTTGATTCATCAACATATTAATTAATGATGACTTACCTACATTACTTCTTCCGATAAAAGCATATTCAGGCTTATCGGGCTTGGGGCATTTATCAAATGATGGTGATGAGATTAGATATTTGGCTGACTTTATTTGCATGATTTGCGAAGATATTAATCTCTTCAATGCAGATAAATTATTTAGAATCTTATTCCGATGATAATCTACCTCACTACTATTACTTTTTTTATTATTTTTAATTCAAATAAAGTAATATGAAAAAAGTAGTCACACTAATTATCCTCTTTCTTCCTTTTATTTTAAATGCTCAGACAAGCTTAGATGAATATAATTATGTTACGAAAGGCTATAAAGTGCAAATTGAATCTGGCTTGGATTCAAAGGTCGGTTATAAGCTTTCGGACATAGGAAATAAAAGATTTTCTTTGGGAAGTGTTACTATTAAAAAACTAATCAGAACAACGAATAATTCTATCGCCGCATATATGATAATTTATACTCCTAATAGTGGCGGTAGTACCCAATATTTCTGCATTCCGCATCCAAACTCTTCATTAGAAGTTATTGAAAAATATCAAAATACATTTTGGGGTGATGAAGATTTTTTAAAGTTGAAAATGATTTTTTTGGCAACAAATACATTAATCAAATTTTAAAAAACTCATTTCTTCTTCTTTGGCAACACTAAACTATCCGAAGGATATTTAGCTTTTATAGAATCTCTTACAGCATTACACCAACTAAATAAAGTTTGTTTTTCTGCATCTGTCAATATTGCATCTTTATGTATTAAAGTGTAAGAGCTTAAAGGCATTTCGCCCTCTTTCACTTGTTCTATACATTCTTCTAATTTCTTATACTGCCTTGCAATACGGTAACTTGCAAATTCATCAATATTAAAATGGCGTTTACCATCTTTAACATGATTGTTTAACCACCATGCTACAGGTTGAATATTATTATACCAGGGATAACGTGTGTTATTAGTGTGGCAATCGTTACAGGCTTTTGCTAAAATAGTTTTAACGCTATCCGGATAAGGGTATAGCTTACTGATATGGTTTACCTGCACACCTTCAGCTATATTTTTTTGCGGACGAAAAAACTGAATAATAATGAATACGGCCAATAATGCCAATAAGATTTTTTTAATCATGATAAGCAGTTTATGGATTGATAAGTATATCGCCGGTCATTTCTTTCGGAATAGTTAACCCCATTGCATGCAAAATACTTGGTGCAATATCTCCCAACTTACCCGGCTTTACTGTTCCATGCCATTCATTATCTATAACAAACAACGGAACGGGATTTAAGGAGTGTTGCGTATTCGGACTTCCATCTTCATTAATCATATAATCTGCATTGCCATGGTCTGCCGTTAAGAAAATAATATAGTCTTGTTGTAATGCAGCTGTTACCACTTTTTCAACGCATTTATCAACTGTTTCAGCAGCTTTTACAACTGCACTGAAAACGCCTGTATGACCTACCATATCTGTGTTGGCAAAGTTTAAGCAAATAAAATCTGCATATCCTTTTTCAATTTCAGGGACTAATTTATCAGCCAATTCAAAGGCACTCATTTCAGGTTGTAAATCGTAAGTAGCCACTTTTGGTGAAGCGGCTAAAATTCTTGTTTCACCATCAAATTCTTTTTCTCTTCCCCCACTAAAGAAGAAAGTTACATGCGGATATTTTTCTGTTTCTGCAATGCGGATTTGTTTCTTACCTGCATTGGCAATTACCTCTCCTAATGTATTATTCAGGTTATCATTCTCAAAAATCACATGCACATTGTTGAATGTTTTATCATACTCCGTCATAGTAGTATAATGCAGATTCATTTTATACATGTTTTGTTCATGATGGTCTTCCTGTGTTAACACATGTGTTATTTCTCTGCAACGGTCTGTTCTGAAATTAAAACAGATAACTGCATCACCTTCTTTAATTCGTGAATCGAGAGTAGTGATTTGTGAATTGATAATCGGCTTTATAAATTCATCTGTAACACCATTTGCATAAGATGCTTCGATGCTCTTTAATAAATCATTGCTTTCCTCGCCGATACCATGCACCAATGCATCATAAGCTAGCTTCACTCTTTCCCAACGTTTATCTCTATCCATTGCATAATACCTTCCGGTAATAGTTGCAATAGCACCTGTTTTTCCCTGTAAATAATTTTGCAGGTCTTTTATAAAACCCAAACCACTTTTGGGGTCGCAGTCTCTTCCATCTGTAAATGCATGGATAAATACATCGGTTAAACCTTGTGCTGCACAAACATCAATAATAGCTTTTAAATGGCTTGTGTGAGAATGTACACCACCATCGCTAACCAAACCTAATAAATGCAAAGGCTTGTTATTGATTTTTGCATATTGAATGGAATTCAGCAACTCTTCATTCTTTGCAAAACTTCCATCTTTAATAGCAACATTTATTCTCTGCAATTCCTGATAAACAATTCTTCCGGCACCTAAATTTAAATGGCCAACTTCGCTATTGCCCATTTGCCCATCGGGTAAGCCAACCAATTCCCCACAGGTTATTAATGTTGTATTAGGATATTTACTGTATAAAGAAGATACAAAAGGGGTGTTTGCATTTTGAATGGCATCGGCAGATTTTACTTTACCTAACCCCCAGCCATCCATAATAATTAAAAGGGCTTTCTTACTCATGCGGTAAAACTACATCATTTGTTATTTCGGTATAACACATTAATTTTAAATAATCATGCAAAACTATCCGGATGTACTTTTCCCGTAGAGACCGCTGAATATGCTGAAAGATGATATTCCGAGAGTTCTGCATATTCGGCAAGCTATATTTTGTTCGTATATTTTGAATGAGCACTGGGAGATATTCAATTTGGCATGTTTTTAGACTTCTTATAATAAAATGAATACAATGAAAAAGATTATTTCGCTTTTGGTTATAAACATTGCACTTTTTTCTTTTAAAGTGAATGCCCAAAGCGATACAAACGACATTATTAATGCTTTTAAACAAGCCAATGCTACCGCTGTTTCTAATTATTTTGAAAACCTGATTGATTTAACACTTCCCGGAAAATCTGAAATTAAAGACATCAGCAAAACGCAGGCTACCATTGCATTAAAAGGCTTTTTTGATGAAAATGCCATTACCGGTTTTGAACCCGCTTCTCAAAGAGAATCTGGCTCAATTATGTACATTGCCGGTAAAATGACTGGTAAGGCAAAACCTTTTAATGTAACATTATTACTAAAAAATAAAGATGGTAAACACTTTATTACCTCTATCAGAATTAATTAGTTTGTTTTTTAAGTAAGAAAGGGTTTCTGTAAAAGGAAGCCCTTTTTTATTTTTACATTTCAATAATTGTGAATGAACGATTTTAACAGTAAGCTGAAAGAATTAATAACAAATGCTTTGAAAGAAGATATTGGTAATGGCGACCATAGTACTTTAAGTTGTATTGATGCGGATAAAAAAGGAAAGGCTGTTTTAAAAATTAAACAGAACGGCATTTTAGCAGGGGTTGCTGTTGCCGAAAAAATATTTAAACAGGTTGAACCAGCTTCAATATTTACGCAATTAAAAAATGATGGGGATACAATGGAATTTGGAGAAATTGCTTTTGAAGTGGAAGCAGGTATTCTTACCATTTTACAATGCGAAAGATTGGTATTGAATTGTATGCAACGTATGAGTGGCATTGCAACTTTAACACATCAGTTCACTGAAAAAATAAAAGGTTATCATACCAAACTGCTGGATACAAGAAAAACTACACCCAATTTTCGTTTGCTTGAAAAAGAAGCTGTAAGAATTGGTGGTGGTATTAATCACCGATTCGGTTTATATGATATGATTATGTTGAAAGACAATCATATTGATTATTGCGGCGGTTTGGAAAAAGCAATTAACAAAGCTTACAATTATGTTCAACAGAATAATCTTTCTTTAAAAATTGAAGTAGAAACAAGAAGTATTGAAGATGTACAGATTGTTTGTAATACAGCCACAGGAAAGGTTTTCAGAATAATGTTAGATAATTTTACGCCGCAACAAATTACTGAAGCATTACAAATAATTAAAGGCAATTTTGAAACAGAAGCCAGCGGTGGAATTAATTTAGATAATATTCAATCTTATGCTGCAACAGGTGTTGATTATATTAGTGTTGGCGGTTTAATTCATCAGGCACAGAGTGTAGATTTAAGTTTGAAGGCAAGCATTGCAGTTTAATGTTGCACAATTTAAAAGTTTAAGGTTATGAGCAAGAAGAATAAAGCAGATAAAAACGGTTTTGTATTCAGTACCAATCCCAATTTTAGTTTTGAAGAAGAACCGCTGGAAGTTCAAAACACATTAGCTCCCGAACAACAAAAATTAAAAGTAAAATTAGATACCAAACAACGGGCCGGTAAGGCTGTAACATTGGTTGAAAATTTTATCGGTACAGCAACAGATGCCGAAACATTAGGTAAACAATTAAAAAATTATTGCGGAACGGGTGGCAGCGTTAAAGGTTTTGAAATTTTAGTGCAGGGCGACCAAAGAGATAAAGTATTACAATGGCTTTTAAAGAACGGTTACAAACAAACCAAGAAGATATAAATGGATATTGAACAAATACGGCAGTATGCAATAAACAAACCCGATGCAGAAGAAACATTACCCTTCGGGCCGGAAACTTTGGTTTTTAAAGTAAACGGCAAAGTGTTTCTGTTATTGAGTTTGGATAGTGAGCCGTTACAATTCAACGTTAAATGTAATCCTGATGATGCTATTGAATTAAGAGAAAGATATACTGCTGTTATTCCCGGTTATCATATGAATAAAAAGCATTGGAACACCATTATCATCAACGGTGAATTATCTGCCAAACAGATTTTCAGTTTTATAGATGATTCTTATAATCTGGTTAAACCGAAAAAATCATTCTCTCGCAGAAAACGCTGAATACACGGAAAATCTTCTGCGGCTTCTGTGTATTCAGCGAGCAAAAGTTTAACAGGTTTTCTATTAAAATAAATTGGGTAAACATTCAATCAAAAACAATAACTGTTAGTTTTGGCACATGTGGATGATTTGCAAAAAAGAATGGAGCCTTTTCTTCAGTAACCTTACGGGTTATATTTCATTGATTATTTTTTTCTTGCTGAGTGGTTTATTCTTTTTTGTATTCCCTTCAACATCATTATTCGGTTTCGGTTATGCTTCATTAAATCCATTCTTCTTAACCATTCCCTGGATTTTATTATTCTTCATTCCAACCATAACAATGCGTAGTCTGGCAGATGAATACAAAGCCGGCACTTATGAGTTATTAAAAACCTGGCCATTAACACATACACAAATTGTTTTAGGAAAATTTTTCGGAGCTTGTTTAATTATTGTTACAGCAATAATTCCAACCATTATTTATGCTGTTTGCTTACAATCGTTAAGCAATATTGGTGGTATTGATGTTGGCAGCACAATAGGAAGTTATATTGGTTTGTTATTATTATGTGCAGTGTTTGCAGCTATCGGCATTTGCAGCAGTAGCTTTACAAACAATACTGTAGTAGCATTTATTGCCGGAGCTTTTGTTTGCTTTATTTTCTTTGAAGGCTTTGATGCATTAAGTAAACTGCCTGTATTAAAAGGTGGTTGGGATTATTACACAGAAATGATTGGTATCAATTTTCATTTTAAAAGTATCAGCCGAGGTGTAATAGATTCAAGAGATATTATTTATTTCCTAGTGGTGATCGCTTTATTTCTTTTCATTACTCAAAAAAATTTATTGAAGCGTTAAGCATGTTGTTCATCAATAAAATATTAAAAAGCAAATGGTGGTTGCTGTGGTTATTACTGCTATCAGTTATTATTATTGTTATCCGTTCTTATCAATTCGGAAAGCTTGATTTAACGCAGGAAAAAAGATACACACTAAGCACTGCTACGAAAGAAATGTTGGGTAATTTAAAAGAAGATATTGAAGTAGAAGTTTTTTTAGATGGTGAATTAAGCAGTGGTTTTAAGAAACTGAAAATCGCTACCAAAGAACTATTGGATGAATACAGAGATTACAGTAAAGGCAAACTGCATTTTATTATTCATAAGCCGGGAGAAGGTTTAAGTGATTCTGCCAAACTCAATCTGTACGATAGTTTGGTAAGATTGGGCATTAAACCATTTAATAACCAGATTAAAGAGAAAGATGAAGAAACACAAACAGAAAGATTAATTTTTCCTGCTGCATTGGTAAAGACGAATGAAAAAATGTATGCGGTTGATTTAATGAGCGGCAAGAGTGGATTTGATGAAGAAAGTACACTGAATAATTCTGAAGCATTATTAGAATTTAAGTTTGATGATGCGATTGACAAATTAACTAAAACTGAATTTCCTATCGTTGCTTACGCTGCAGGTAATGATGAACCGCTGAATCCCTCTGTAAGAAATTTGTTTGATATAATGCGAAACAATTATCGTTTTGCTGTGTTGGATTTGAATATCGGTGTTTTAAATGCCGATACTATTAAAGCATTATTGATTGTTAAACCATCTAAAGCATTTACAGAGCAGGAAAAAATTAAGGTTGACCAATATGTAATGCAGGGTGGAAAAGTTATTTGGTTTATAGATAAGTTAGAAGCATCTTTTGATAGCTTAGTTAGAAAGAAAAGTGATTTTGTTGCTTATGATAAGGGTTTAAATTTAGATGATATTTTATTTAAATATGGTGTTCGCATTAACCCGGACTTATTACAGGATTTGAATTGTGCAAGACAACCATTAGTTGTTGGCTCATCCGGTGGAAAGCCGCAAATAGAAAGGGTTCCGTTTCCTTATTATCCTTTATTAACTTCTCCGTCAAATCATCCCATTTCAAAAAACTTAGATTTTGTGTTGAGTGTTTTTCCCTCATCAATTGATACCGTAAAATCAACGGGTATAAATAAAACAATTCTTTTATCAAGCGACACCAGCAGCAGAACTTTAGGTACGCCTGCTATGGTTAGTTTGCAAAGTGTAGCGAATGAAGATGATTTAAAATCTTTCAATAAAAGCCATGTACCGGTTGCAGTTTTATTAGAAGGAAAATTCAATTCATTATATGCCAATCGTTTTACTACTGAAATGAAAGATTCAGTTGAAAGGCTTACGGGTTCGGCATTTCTCAGTGCATCAAAACCTACACAGCAAATTATTGTAAGTGATGGTGATTTGGTTACGAATGTAATTACCGAAAGCAAAGGAACACTGCCAATGGGCACACAACAATTTGAAGAATATACTTTTGCCAACAAAGATTTCTTTATTAATTGTATGGATTATTTAGTAGGTAATGCCGGTATTATGCAAACAAGAAATAAAGAAATTACGCTTCGCCTGTTAAATAAAAGCAAACTGCAGGAAACTAAAACTTTATGGCAAATAATTAATATAGGTTTACCTGTTTTATTAGTTGCTGTATTAGGCTTAACACTGCAATGGCAACGCAGAAAAAAATTTGCAGCTTAAGCAGTTTATATTTGTTGTGTAATATTTACAATAATGTCTCATCAACTTATTTACCTGGTATTCGGAATTGTTTTAACAGCTGCACTCGTTTTCGATTTGGGTTTAGTAAGTAAAAGAAACAAACTCATCACAATAAAAGCAGCATTGTGGCAAACCCTGTTCTGGGTAATATTGGCATTAGGATTTTTTGTTTTTTTATTAATTGAAGAAACTCAGCAAACTGCATTACAATACCTCAGTGCTTATTTAATGGAATGGAGTTTGAGTATTGATAATATTTTTGTTTTTGTACTCATCTTCACTTCGTTCAAAATAAAAAAACAATACTACTCAAGAGTGTTGCTGGTAGGGGTTTTAATGGCAATCGTTTTCAGGATAATTTTTATAACAGTTGGTGTTGAATTGGTTGAAAGGTTTAGCTGGATACTTTACATTTTTGGTGTATTCCTTTTAATTACAGGTTATAAAATGTTTATTGAAAAAGAAGAAAAAGAATTTAAACCTGAAGAAAATAAAGTCTACAAATTTTTAAATAAAATATTGCCGCTTACTTCAAGTGACGGCAATGGTCAATACATCGTTAAAACAAACGGAAAGAAACAATATACTGTTTTATTTGTTGTTGTTATTATGTTGGCAACAATAGATTTGGTTTTTGCATTAGACTCAATTCCTGCAGTAATGGGTATTTCGCAGGATAGCTTAGTTATTTATACTTCTAACATTTTTGCAGTATTAGGTTTAAGAAGTTTATTTTTTTTACTACGTGGTGCAGTTAATCAATTTGAATATTTACAACAAGGTATTGCAGTTGTTTTAATTATAATAGGTTTAAAAATGTTAAGTGAGCATTGGATTAATGAATGGTTCAGTAAAAATGTACAGGTAATAGGTTCGTTAGTTGTTATTTTATTATGCATCGGCAGTTCAATGCTGCTATCTGTTATTAAAAAGAAATAATGCTTGGGATACACTGTTCATGATATTGTTAACATACTACATGCTGAAAATAAAATCAGTACAAATGCAACAATTGAACATTTATTAATTGACAGTCGTAAAATTATTTTTCCTTCAACATCATTGTTCTTTGCCTTACACAGTAACAGAAGGGACGGACATTCTTTTATTAAAGAATTAAATGAGAAAGGAGTTTTTAATTTTATAGTTGAAAAACACTTTGATGCATCTTCTTATACAAATACCAATTTTATTTTTGTTGATAATGTACTGAATGCACTGCAAACAATAGTTGCTCATCATCGCTCACAATTTCATATTCCTGTTATAGGCATAACAGGAAGTAATGGAAAAACTATTGTAAAAGAATGGCTGAATCAATTGCTGCAACAGGATTATAATATTGTAAGAAGTCCACGCAGTTATAACTCTCAAATAGGCGTACCGCTTAGTGTTTGGCAGCTAAACAAAGAAAATACTTTAGGCATTTTTGAAGCCGGTATTTCTACTGTTGATGAAATGAGTAAGCTTGAAAAAATTATTCAACCAACAATCGGTTTGTTAACCAATATTGGCGAAGCACATGGCGAAGGCTTTACAAGTAAAGAACAAAAGATGGAAGAGAAATTGCAACTCTTTAATCATTGCAAACAAATTATTTATTGTAAAGAAATAGTAGCAAATACAACCTTACATACAGAAGCAGAAAAATTTTCATGGAGCAGGATAAATAAAAATGCTACGCTGTTTATTGAAAGTGAAAGAAAAGATATCAACCAAACAACCATTTCATTTAATTATAAAAATCAATCTTTTCAAAGTAGTATTCCTTTTACAGATGCAGCTTCAGTTGAAAATTGCATCAACTGTATTTGCTGTTTATTGTTATTGAATTATAGTATTGAAGAAATAAATAAACGTATTGCACAATTACAGCCTGTTGAAATGCGTATGCAGCTTAAAAAAGCGGTAAATAATTCTTATGTGTTGAATGATAGTTACAGCAACGACATTTCTTCTTTACATATAGCGTTAGATTATTTACAGCAGCAGGCGGGCAGTAAACAAAAGATTGTTATTCTTTCAGATATATTACAATCATCTACTGATTATAAAAAACTATACACTGAAGTTGCTGCTACATTAACACATCATAACGTACCTATTTTTATAGGTATTGGTGATAGCATTAATAAACATCAAACGTTATTTTCTTCGTTTACCCAATCATTATTCTTTCAATCAACTAATGAATTTTTAGAAAAGATTACGCATAGCTTTTTTAAAGACAGTTATATTTTATTAAAAGGTGCAAGGACATTTGCGTTTGAAAAAATTGCAAAATGGTTAGAGCAAAAAACACATCAGACAGTTTTAGAAATTAATCTCTCTGCTTTAGCACATAATTTAAAAATCTATCAGCAACAATTACTGCCTGCAACTAAAACAATGGCAATGGTTAAAGCTTTTAGCTACGGCAGCGGGAGTGCAGAAATAGCAAGGCTTTTAGCGTTTCACAAAGTAGATTATTTAGCAGTTGCTTATACAGATGAAGGCATTGACTTACGTAATGCGGGCATTACATTACCCATAATGGTTATGAACCCTGATGAAGAAAGTTTTGATGCTTTGATTGATTATAATTTGGAGCCAGAAATCTATTCCTTCAGCATTTATCATTCATTTCATCATTATCTGAATCAACAAGGTATAACGCAATTTCCTGTTCATATAAAAGTAAATACAGGAATGAACCGTTTGGGCTTTGAGCCAGAAGATGCTTCAATATTATTCAGTGAAATAAAAAACAAACATTCTGTTTTTGTAAAAAGCATATTCAGTCATTTAGTGGCAAGCGAAAGTTCAGAGCATGATGGCTTTACTAAACATCAGTCTGAATTGTTTGAAAATTTCTGTTCAACTGCAACAAGTATTTTAGGATATAATTTTATAAAGCATATCGCCAATACTGCAGGAGCATCAAGACATACAGCTTTGCAGTATGATATGGTAAGATTAGGAATCGGCTTGTATGGCGTTGATAGTAATCAATCATTAAATCTTCAAACAGTTGCAACATTAAAAACAACTATTGCTCAAATAAGAAAAGTGAAAGTCGGTGAAACCATCGGTTATAACAGAAAAGGAGTGGTAACAAGGGATAGTGTAATTGCTACCATTCGTATTGGTTATGCAGATGGCTTTAGCAGAAAACTGAGTAATGGCAGCGGTTTCGTGATGATTCACAATCAATTAGCACCTGTTATAGGTAATGTTTGTATGGATATGACAATGGTTGATATTACTGATATTCCAAATGTTACAGAAGGAGATAGTGTTGAAATTTTCGGAGCTAACTTACCTGTTGAACAAATTGCAAAATGGTGTAATACCATTGCTTATGAAATAATGACATCCATAAGCCAAAGAGTTAAGAGAGTGTATATAGAAGAATAAGGATGAAAGGTGAAGAGTTAAAAGTCAAAATGTTTTTGTTTTCACCTTTCATCTTTTGTTATCTCAAACTACTTGTATCAACTCTTGTTGGTGTTTGTTTACCGCTGATAATACCTCTTGCACTAACTGCTATAGACTTAATTATTTCAGCCATATTATTCATATCCAATGTTCCGATTTCATCTGTTACTTTATGATAATTAGGCTCATCATCCATTTTAGAGGTTGATATGGTATGTGCAGGCACTCCTAATCTTGCTAAGGTTGCATTATCACTTCTGTAAAATAAATTTTGTGTGGTGTATGGGTCGGGGTAAAAAGTAAAACCGCTTCCTTCTAAATTACTTTGCAATAGCTTACCCATGTCAGTTTTTTCATAACCTGTTATATAAGCAGAATTCTTACCCCACTTGCTTTCTGTGCCTATCATTTCAATATTAAACATGGCAACTACCTGGTCAGGGTTAAATTGTTTTGAAAAGTATTGAGCACCAAAGCCACCTATTTCTTCTGCACAAAAAGTGGTAAAAATTAAAGTACGTTCATTATTATTCAGTGCTTTATAATATTTAGCCAACATAATAACAGCCGTACTTCCTGCAGCATCATCGTTGGCACCGTTATAAATAGAATCTCCGTTTATAGGTTTGGTAATTCCTAAATGGTCGTAATGGCCGGAGAAGATTACATATTCATTCGGCTTTGTTTTTCCCGGAAGAATACCAACAACATTATTCAAAGGTTTTTTGTTTATTGTGTTGGTTAAATGAATTGAAAAATTAGTTGCTTTAGCAACACCGAAAACAAATACAATACTGTTTTCAGGTTGCTCAAATTTTGATTGCGGCCTGCTTTTTAAAATTTTTGCATACCTATTAAAAGACGCATCAACCAATACCAATAAATTTTTCTTACTTGCCATTGCTTCAGTATATTTTTTTCTGAAATCATCTGTTGCTGTAACGCTTATTATTTCTGTATTCTTTTCAGTAAGAGAAGCTGTTAGTTGAAATGATGAAACAACAATGGAACTATCGGGAATATTTTGTCCATCAATTTTTACGGCAGCACTGTTATTTACAGATTCTACCATAAAAAATTCCTGCTTATAACTATTTAATCCTTTCCAATATTGTAAGCCGATGTTTTTAAATTCAGCTTCAATAAAGGCTGAAGCTTTTGCAATACCCGGTGTAAATGTTCTTCTGCCTTGCATTTCATCGCTCGATAGTGTTTTTTCAATTCTTTCAACTTCAGCAGCATTAATTATTTTATTAATATCCTGTGCCTGAACAGTGATTAATGCAAAGAAAATTCCAACAATTACAATTATCTTTTTCATGTGTGTTTGTATTTAATAAGAAGTGCCACGCTTTGCGTGGCACAATAAATATAGTAATCAAAATTTTACAGACTCATCATTTCTTTAAACTTAACCGTTTGTCTGCGGCTAACTTCAATTTTTTCACCACCTTTTAATTCAACTAATAAACCCCCGTTAAAGTATGGTTCAATTTTTTCAATCCATCTTAAATTAATAATATGTTTCCTGTTAGCTCTAAAGAACATCTTGGTATCTAACCTTTCTTCCAATGCATTTAAAGATTTAAGAATAAGTGGTTTGTTATTGGCAAAGAAAACTTTAGCATAATTACCAACGCTTTCAAACAATCTTATCTCATGCAGTTTTACAAACCAGCAGCGTTCGCCGTCTTTTACAAAAACCTGATCATTTTCTGTAAGTGGGCCTCTGTTGGCACCATTCAATCCGGCTTTTTCTTTTTCTAATTCTTCTTTTAGTTTAACAATCGTATCTGCTAAACGCTTAGGCTCAATCGGTTTTAATAAATAATCAAAAGCATTTACTTCAAAAGCTTTAATAGCATACTCATCATAAGCCGTAGTAAAAATTACTTTAGGTGCTTTTTCAACTTCTGCCAATAAATCAAATCCGGTTTTACCGGGCATTTGAATATCTAAGAATATTAATTCGGGATTGAAGGTTTCTATTTTTTCAATGCCTTCATCAACATTGGCAGCTTCTTCAACTATTTCAATATCGGCATGCTCCTGTAATAATTTTTTTAATTCATTGCGGGCAAGCCTTTCATCATCAATAATAATGGCTTTAATACTCATGTTGCGTTATTTATTATTTAGTGGAATGATAACTTTAGCCTGAACGGTGGCATCATTAATTTGCTTCAATTCAAATGTTGCATTGTTACCGTACAGTATACTTAACCTGTTATGTGTACTTGCAACACCAAATCCATCACTACTTGCAATACCATTCAGTTCACCAGTGTTTTCAATCGTTAATTCAAAATTATTATTCTTAAATTCAGCAATAATCTTTATCAATCCGCCATCTTTCATTTTACTAATGCCATGCTTAATAGCATTTTCAACTAAGGTTTGCAACATCATTGGCGGAACATGTGTATCTAATGTTTGGTCGTTAATAATATATTCAACCCTTAGCCTGTCTTCAAATCTTATATGTTCTAAAGCTAAATAATCTTTTACAATATTTAATTCTCTTTCAAACGGTGCAGTTTCTAATTTTTCAGCCTGCATACTGCTTCTTAAAATATTACTTAATTCTGTAATGGCAGTTCTGGCTCTAACAGGGTTTTCATCAACCAATGCACGAATACTGTTTAATGCATTAAAAATGAAATGCGGATTAATATGAGATTTTATTGTTTTTAATTCTAATTCTTTTACTAAGCTTTCTAACCTTATTCTGTCAATCTGTTCTTTTCTGCTGCGTTGAATATAATGATAAGCATAATAAATTAAATTCCAGATTAACATGTAAAGGAACGTAAAAACTGAAGAACGGATTGTAAGGTTGATGATGGAATAACCTTTTACTGCTTCATTTTCCCAACCGAAATGTCTTTCAACACATATCATTTCAAAAGCAAATATGAAAGCAAAAAGAAAAGATATAAATACCAATGAAAGTATTTGCTTCAATAAAGTTTTATTTACAAAACCACCCCAGGAAATTACCAACCGCATTATATGTGTTGTAATTAACCCGCATAAAGCTTCGGTAAATAAATTAGGAAAGAAATTAGGATTGGATTTGGTGCGGATGGAAAAATAAAAAAAAGTCCAAACAAGAATATAAGCACTCCATCCTGCAAGCTGACATAACCAATATGTTGAAATTTTACTTCTCATGTTATACAAATGTAAACAGCAGTTTAAGCCCATAAAGGCTTTTATATGATTAGTGGCAAATTAGCTTGGTATTTGGCGAAATATGCTTTTTACTGCTTAAAACAAAAGCCAATTTCGTATGTTTATAGATATTCAGGCAACGCATGGCAGCAAAATAGTATTTTTGAACCGTTTAAAAGAGTGTACATGGAAATTTTACCGGGTAAGTTATTAGCATCAATAAATAATCCTGATGATTTAAAAAAAATCAACAGGGCAGAATTATATAAGGTCTGCGATGAATTACGTCAGTATATTATTGATGTGGTAAGTGTACATGGCGGCCATTTTGCTGCAAGTCTTGGTGTGGTGGAATTAACAGTTGCTCTTCATTATATATACAACACTCCTTACGACCAATTGGTATGGGATGTAGGTCATCAGGCATACGGACATAAAATTCTTACCGGTCGCAGAGATAATTTTGTTACCAATAGAAAATATAAAGGCATCAGCGGTTTTCCTAAACGCAGCGAAAGTGAATATGATACTTTTGGTGTAGGCCACTCTTCTACTTCTATTTCTGCTGCTTTGGGTATGGCTATGGCCGCTAAATACAAAGGTGAAAACAGAAAAAGTGTAGCCATTATTGGTGATGGAAGTATGACAGCAGGAATGGCTTTTGAAGCTATGAACCATGCAGGTGTTGCCGATAGTGATTTATTAGTTATTCTGAACGATAATGGTATTGGTATAGACCCTAATGTGGGTGCATTAAAAGAATATTTAACAGATATTACCACCAGCCCTACTTATAATAAAGTAAGAGATGAGGTATGGAATTTATTAGGAAAATTACCTGCGGGGAAAAACTTCAGCAGAGATGTAGCCAGCAAGCTGGAAGCGGGTTTGAAGGGTATGGTTAGTAAAAGCAGTAATTTGTTTGAAGCATTAAAATTCAGATACTTCGGTCCTATTGACGGACATAATATTACCAAATTGGTTGACACGTTACAGGACTTAAAAAATATTCCCGGCCCTAAATTATTGCACATTATTACAACAAAGGGAAAGGGCTATGCTTTGGCTGAAAAAGACCAGACCAAATGGCATGCACCCGGTTTATTTGATAAAGTAACAGGCGAAATTTTTAAGAAAACTCATACAGCTCCGCAGCCACCTAAGTATCAGGATGTTTTCGGCCATACTATTATTGAATTGGCTGAGCAAAATGAAAACATAATGGGTGTTACACCGGCTATGCCAAGCGGTTCCTCATTAAAATTTATGATGGAGAAAATGCCACACCGTGCATTTGATGTTGGCATTTGTGAGCAACATGCAGTTACCTTAAGTGCAGGTTTAGCTACACAAGGCTTGAAAGTTTTCTGTAATATTTATTCATCATTCATGCAAAGAGCATATGATCAGGTAGTACATGACGTAGCTATACAAAAGTTACCGGTTGTATTTTGTTTAGACCGTGCAGGTTTGGTGGGTGATGATGGCCCGACACATCACGGTTGCTACGATATTGCTTATTTCCGCTGCATTCCGAATATGATTATCGCTTCGCCGATGAATGAACAGGAACTAAGAAACTTAATGTACACATCGCAATTAGATTCGGTTAAATATCCTTTTGTAATTCGTTATCCAAGAGGCGAGGGCGTTATGCCTGAATGGAAAACAGCATTTGAAGCCATTGAAATAGGTAAAGGAAGAAAGATAAAAGATGGTGAAGAAGTAGCGATACTTTCTTTAGGCCATCCGGGCAATTTTGTACAGACTACCATTCGTGAATTAAGAACAGAAGGTATTAACCCAGCTCATTATGATATTCGTTTCGTAAAACCGATTGATGAAGATTTATTACATGAAGTATTCAATAAATACGATAAAGTAATTACCGTTGAAGACGGAACCATTGTTGGCGGTTTTGGCAGTGCTGTTTTAGAATTTATGGCTAAACATAATTACAAAGCCACCGTAAAAATGTTAGGTATTCCTGATAGAATTGTTGAACACGGCACACCAAAAGAATTACATGCAGAATGTGGTTATGATGCACCAGCCATTGCAGCAGCAGTAAGGGTTTTAGTAGATGATAAAGTAAAAATAACTACTTCAATTGCCGGTTAATATACAAACTGATTTGTTAAAACCATTCATTTTAAAGTGAATGGTTTTTTTGTTTTATGGAAACAACTGTTGTTTGCATCAACAAAGCATGAGCAAACTATTATCAATTCTGCTTTGTATCTTCTGTTTAAGCTTTACGCTTATTTCATCTCATAAAAAAACATTTACAGAAAAAGAAATTAATAATAATTCCACATTGGTTACCCTTAAAAATCACGCAATAACTTTAAAACAATTTTGTAAAAGCAGCCACTTTGATACTTCTGTGTGCTTTTTAATAGATATGAATATTCCCAATGGCAAAAACAGATTTTTTGTTTACAGTTTTAAAAAGGATTCTGTGTTATTATCAGGTTTAGTTGCACATGGCAATTCTTCATCTCTATTCTATCAGAAAGAAGTAAAGTTTTCTAATCAGCTTAACTCTTATTGCAGTTCGCAGGGCAGGTATAAAATTGGTGAATCTTATTACGGCAGATTTGGCTTGGCTTATAAATTGTATGGCTTAGATACAAGCAACAGCAATGCTTATAACCGTTTTGTTGTGCTACATGCTCATAGTTGTGTTCCTGATAAGGAAGTGTATCCTGATTTTATTTGTAACAGTTTAGGTTGCCCAACAGTATCTCCAAATTTTTTAAAAACGTTACAGGAGCAATATTTACTAAAAACAAAACAACCTGTTTGTATGTGGATTTATAAGTAACGAATCTGTGTTATCAGCGTTTTCTGTGAGAAATAATTAATTCAACTGTGGGTTAAAATCATTGTTACTTTCACCGTCTTCAATTAGCGGTTGTGTATCTTCTTCCATTGCACGTTCAACTTCATTACCTGCAAACTGCAAATCTTCTTCTCTGTTATCATTCCATTCAATAATAAAATTATTCCTTCCTTCACCCACCAACAGTTTCATGTATTTCTGTTGCGTTAATTCTAACATAGATAAGAAAAGAAACAAAGCATGAATACGGTTTTCACAAACTTCAAAAACTTTTTCGAACGAAACTGTTTTTTCCCGCTTCACAAATTCAGTCATATAATCCCTGCTGCCTTCCATTGTGTAGTTGTAGCGAACAACAGTGTGTACGGGTTTATTCTGGCGGTCGTGTACACGCTGCATTACTTTTTCAAAAGCCTTCATTAATTTGAATAAAGTAATCGTTTGAATTTCTGTGCCTTCGCCGGCTTCTTCACCAATTGAGTTTAATTCTTTTTGCAGGTTACCACGTTTAACCATCAATAAACGTTCAGCTTCCATTTCAGCCATTTTAGCGGCTGCTTCTTTAAACTTCTTATATTCTAAAATTTTATCAACTAATTCCTGGCGTGGGTCTATTTCATTTCCTTGTGCATCTAATTCTTTGCGGGGTAATAACAATTTTGCTTTAATTCTCATTAAGGTTGATACAAACAAAATAAACTCACTGCTTAATTCAATATTCAGTTTTTCCTGTGTATGTATGTAATCTAAAAAGTCCTTGATTATTCTGGTAATAGGAATATTGTAAATATCCAATTCATCTCTTTCAATGAAGAATAACAATAAATCGAAAGGGCCTTCAAACTGCTCTAATTTAATTTGATACGTTGTTGTATTCACACAAAAAACTTTATCTGCAAATAAAGGTATTTAGGCAGGAATTATAAGTTAAACAGAAGTTTAGTTATCCACCAAAATAAACATCCCGCCTGCATTTGGCGGGATGTGAAGAATACTTTTTTGACACCATATTCAGTACTTATAGCATCGCCTGTGAGACTGTAGTGAGCGAAGCCGAATCAACGCACAATTGTACCGGAATCTTTTATGGTAGTACTTATTTTTTTAAAGCATCTCTTATTTCTATCAACAACTTATCTGTTAAAGAGGGTTCAGGCGGTGCAGCAGGTGCAGGAGCAGATTCTTCTTTTTTCTTCATTCTGTTTATACCTTTAATTAAAAGAAAAAGAATAAAAGCGACTATTACAAAATTGATAACGGCTGAAATAAACAAACCATATTTAACTGTACCGAAAACAGTTAGTTCATCAAGTTTAGTAAGGTTTGCAGCTTTTAATGCCGGTTTTAAAAGGAGTGGCGTAATTACATCGTCAATGAATGAACTTACTATTTTTCCGAAAGCAGCACCAATAACAACACCCACAGCCAAGTCTACTACGTTGCCTTTCATAGCAAACTCTTTAAATTCTTTTATCATTCCCATAAAATTATTTTTTTATTGAAGTTTGAAAATAAAAACTTTATTGAATAATCAAAAGCTTTCAGCGTAAAATAATTCATCTTTGTTTAAACGCTAAACCTGCAAATGAAGTTTATTAACTGGATTTTATTTATTGCATTATCTGTAATATGGGGCAGTTCTTTTATTTTAATGAAGGAAGGTATGAAGGTACTTTCACCTTATCAGGTAGCTGCATTAAGAATTGCCAGTGCAGGTATTGTTTTACTTCCTTTTATTATTAAAGCATGGAAACAAATACCGCGTAATAAAGTTGTTGCTGTTATTCTTTCCGGTTTAATCGGTAATTTTATTCCGGCATTTTTGTTTTGCGTTGCCGAAATAAAAGTAGATAGTTCTATTGCAGGCATATTAAATGCACTCACCCCTTTGTTTACTATTATTGTTGGGTTTATGTTTTTTAATATGCAATCAAGCCCGCGAAAAATTATAGGTGTTATTATCGGCTTTATTGGCTTGATATTATTATTTACAGGCGGGGGAAAAATTGATTTTAAAAATATTTCTTACTCCCTGCTGATTTTAGTTGCAACAGTTTTATATGGTATCAATATCAATTTTGTTGGAAAACATTTAAAAGAAATCGGCTCATTAAATATTGTTTCTGTTGCATTAGGTATATTAATTATTCCTTGCTTACTGATTCTCTTTTTTACAGGTTATTTTAAGTTTCAATTTACTCAAACAGCATTTTTGTTAAGTACATCTGCCGGTTGTTTATTGGGTATAATGGGTACCGCTGTAGCAACTATTTTGTATTACAGATTATTAAAAACAGCAGGAGCATTATTTGCCACAATGGTTACTTATGCTATTCCGGTGGTAGCTGTATTGTTAGGTTTATTAATAAACGAAAAAATTACTGTACAAATAGTTGTTAGCTTATTAATAATAATATTAGGAGTTTATATTGTAAATACTACCGCCAATAAAAATCCCTTTTCATTAAAAAGGAAAAGGGATGTTGAATAATTTAAAATAATGAGTGATATTATACAGTCATCATTTCTTTTTCTTTAGCTGCTAAGTGTTTATCAACTAAAACAATATGTTTATCTGTTAGTTCCTGTACATTTTTTTCACCGTCTTTAGCTGCATCTTCACTTAAGCCATCTTTCTGCAGTTTTTTAATTTGCTCAATAGCATCTCTTCTGATGTTTCTTATAGCAACTTTAGAATTCTCTCCCTCTCCGCTTGCTTTCTTAAATAATTCTCTTCTTCTTTCTTCTGTTAACGGCGGAAGATATAACCGAATCTGTACACCATCATTTTGAGGGGTTACACCAATATTTGCCTGCATAATAGCTCTTTCAATTGCTGCCAACATTGGTTTTTCCCAAGGTTGAATACTTATTGTTTTGGCATCTAATACATTTACATTAGCTACCTGATTAATGGGAGTAGGACTTCCATAATAATCCACCGAAATACCATCCAACATTGTTGGGCTTGCTTTACCTGCTCTTATTTTAACTAATTCTGCCTCTAAATGTGCAATAGCTTTTTTCATGCTATCGGCTGCGTCTTCAATAATTAAATCTACTTCTTCCTGCATAATAAAATTTTACAGGCAGCAAATCTAATGCAGCTAATTAAATAAACAATCTAAAAAAGTGTAAGGGAAATTTTAATTGTTTTCAGCTTTTCTTTCATTCTTTGCAAACCTTACCTGGCTGATTCTTTCAACAAATGTTGCATTTGTAATATCATCTTCATCATTACCAACAACTCTTAAAACAGGTTTTGGTTTTGTTGCATGTAATGCATAAATACCGCCAAAAAAAAGAATAATCTGTAAAAGAATAACTTTAGTAGTCCCCAAAGGCAGAGCTACATAAGAAAGTAAAATAAATAAAACTGCAAAAGCACCAAGTGTAAGTGTAATGGCTTTGTGAGAGAAGCCTCTGTCTAACAAAATATGATGTAAATGATTTCTGTCAGGAGAAAACGGGCTTCTGCCATGTAATATTCTTATACCAAATACCCTTAAAGTATCTAACATAGGAATTAATAAAATTCCAAATCCCATAGCAGGTGATGACAGATGCGGTATTAAATATGAGTTTTCGGCTGTTTCTATAAACCTGATAACCAGAATAGCATTTAATAACCCACTTAGTGTTGAGCCGGTATCGCCCATAAATATCTTAGCAGGCTGAAAATTATAAATTAAAAATGCCAGTAAACTTGCTACAAAACAAAAAGACAGTACTGCATAAAAAGTATCGTTATTCAAGCAAAAGAAAACGCCAAAGGCAGATAATGAAATGATACTAAGAATAGCTGCTAAACCATCAATACCGTCTATTAAATTAAAAGCATTGGTAATTACTGTTATTGTAAAAATTGTAAGAAAAAAACTGAACGTTGGGTCAATAATATTAAAGTTTAAGAAACCGTGCATGTTATTTATCACAACCCCTGCTTTAAACATAAGCAGCAATGCAACTGCAATTTGACCTACAAATTTTTTAATGGGCGTTATCACTAAGATATCATCCTTTACTCCAAGAAAAAATATAATGATAAATGCAGCTATAAAGTATTGAAAATGCTGGCTTATTGATGAAATATCTGCAGCCAAAAGAATCCCCAAAACAAAGCCCCCGAAAATACCAACACCGCCCAATGACGGAATAGGATTAACATGTACTTTTCTTTCATCAGGATAATCAAACAATTTTTTTATTCTGGAAATATTAATAATAGCCGGAATAGAATAAAAGGTTAAAATAAAAGATAAAATTCCCCCGATAATAATAGACTCCATAGATAAAATTTTACAGTTTTACACGGATAGGATAATGCTTTTAAGTTTCTGAAGGGGTTATAAAGTTGCTGCAAAATAGCAATTATTTTCTACATCAATTACTTCAACTATAAAAAACGCTCGAATCTAACAATAACATAATAAATATTATCGCAAGCAAAGGAGTTATCATTTCTTATAGAAGCAATTTGCACTTACATTTGCTGCTTCAAACGAAAAAAATATGCATACAGTTGCCGAATTAAAAGATATTGCAACTCAGGTAAGAAGAGATATAGTTAGAATGGTACATGCTGTACAAAGTGGTCACCCGGGTGGCTCTTTGGGCTGTACAGAATTTTTAACTGCTTTATACTTTAATATTATGAAGCATAACAGCAGCAATTTTTCTATGGATGGCGTTGGAGAAGATGTATTTTTCTTATCAAACGGACACATATCTCCTGTATTTTATTCTGTTTTGGCAAGAGCGGGTTATTTTGATATAAAAGAATTGTCTACTTTCAGAAGAATAGATTCACGTTTACAAGGCCACCCAACAACGCATGAACATTTACCGGGTGTAAGAGTTGCCAGCGGTTCATTAGGACAAGGAATGAGCGTTGCTATTGGTGCAGCTTTAAGCAAAAAACTAAATAAAGATGACCGTTTTGTTTTTTCATTGCATGGCGATGGTGAATTAGATGAAGGTCAAAACTGGGAAGCGATAATGTTTGCTGCTCATCATAAGGTTGATAATTTAATTTCTACTATTGATTATAATGGTCAGCAGATTGATGGCCCGACCAATAAAATAATGGGCTTGGAAAGTTTGAAAGAAAAATTTCTCGCTTTTAACTGGGAAGTAATGGAAATGGATGGCAATGATATGCAAGCTGTGGTTGATGGTTTAAATAAAGCAAAAAGCTTAACAGGAAATGGAAAGCCAGTTTGTATTTTAATGAAAACCATAATGGGCAATGGCATTGATTTTATGATGGGAAACCACGAATGGCATGGTATTGCACCCAATAATGAACAATTGGCAAAAGCATTGGCTCAGTTGCCAGAAACAATTGGAGACTATTAAATAATTACCGAAACAACTTTTAAGGCCATCACATTTTGTGATGGCTTTTTTATTGCTGCACAATGAACAGCACGTACAAGTGTCTGCCTGCCAGTAGGCAGGTGCGACGCTCCAAAGGAGTCCTTTGGACAACTATTGCTTAATTGATAGTTAAAAGATGGTTCAATAAAAATTTAAACAACCTGGTTATTAACAGTGTTAATAATAAAGTAATACGTTGAATGCTGTTTACATTGTAACTTCAAAAAACCTTTATAATATGCGTTGGAGAAAATTTAACGGAGAACCCATTAACCTTCCCATTAAAGATGCAGTTGCAGAAGCTATTAAACGCGAAACGGAGAAAGGCATTAAATTAAAAGTTTGTATTGGCACTGACAGTCAGGTAAAAGGCGATGACACAGAGTTTGCAACTGTAATTGTTTTCTTACGTGAACACAATGGTGGCTTCATGTACATTCATAACGAGAAAACAAAAACCAAGTATCACATTAAAGAAAGAATGTTGGTTGAAGTAGCTAAAAGTATTGAAATTGCTTATGAGCTTTGCAACCTGTTTATTGAATTTGGTGTTGATATGGAAGTACATGCCGATATTAATACCAACCCGCACTTTAAAAGTAATGATGCATTAAAAGAAGCCATGGGTTATATTTTGGGAATGGGCTTTGCCTTTAAAGCCAAACCTGAAGCTTTTGCAAGCAGTTGTTGTGCAGATAAAGTGGTAAACTGATTTTCTTTCTGTAAATAAGAAAGTATGAAGTAAATAGGTGGTAGTTTTTACTGCTTGTGAAATTGACTCCCTGATTTTATTCTATTTCACCTCCTGCATATCTACTAATCTTTTGTAGATGCCGTTTTGATTGAGCAGTTCATCATGTGTACCGCGTTCTGCAATTTCTCCTTTTTGCAAAACAATAATTTCATCTGCATGCCGAATAGTTGACAACCTATGTGCAATTACAATACTGGTGCGGTTTTGCATCATATTATTAATAGCATCCTGCACTAATTTTTCGCTTTCTGTATCTAATGATGAAGTGGCTTCATCTAAAATTAATATCGGCGGGTTTTTTAAAACAGCTCTGGCAATAGTTAAACGTTGTCTTTCACCGCCACTTAACTTACTTCCTCTATCCCCAATATTTGTTTGGTAACTTTCTTCTTTGTGTATAATGTAATTGTGTGCATTCGCAATTTTTGCCGCTTCTTCAATTTGTGCTTGTGTTGCATTGGCACTGCCTAATGCAATGTTGGCTGCAATGGTATCATTAAATAAAATAGGTTCTTGTGTTACAATACCCATCAGGTTTCTAAGACTGTGCAATGAATAATCTTTAATGTTGATGCCATCAATTAATAACTCACCCGAACTAACATCGTGAAAGCGGGGAACCAAATCTGCTAATGTACTTTTTCCTGCACCGCTGCTGCCAACCAATGCAATGGTTTTTCCTTTTTCTATTGTTAGATTGATATTTTTCAAAATCGCTATATCATCATAACTGAAAGAAACATTTTTAAATTCAATAGATTGGTTGAACGATTGAATTTGTTTGCCATTACTGTTTTCATCAACGGTAACAGGTGCCTGTAAAATTTCTTCAATGCGTTGAATGGCAGCACTACCCTTCTGCATATTATAAAATGAAGTAGATAATGATTTAGCGGGGTTGATTACCTGCGTAAATAAAACGATATACAATATAAAACCTTCTGCATCTAAACCGCCTGCATTACCACCCAAAACCAATTGACCACCAAACCATAAAACACCTGCCAACACAGTAACACCAAGAAATTCACTTAACGGAGAAGCAAGGTCTCTTCTAATCTGTATTTTGTTTCTTATTAAAAAAATCTCCTGATTAGTTGTTTCAAATTTTTGCTTTAAAATTCTTTCAGCATTAAAAGCTTTTATTACTCTTAAACCGCTTAATGTTTCATCTAAAACACTTAATGCTTCGCCTAATTTGATGGCTGAAATATTAGAGTTTTTTTTCAAGCTTCTGCTTATTCTTCCTATAATAAACCCTGTTAAAGGAAGAAACACGAACAACATTAAAGACAGTTTCGGGCTTATTGAAATAAGAATAATTAAAATGATGATTAAGTTAAGCGGGTCTTTAATTAACCCTTCTACTGTACCAACAACAGATGTTTCAACTTCAGTTAAATCGTTTGTTACACGACTCATTACATCTCCTTTTTTCTGCTCGGTAAAATAACCTATCGGCAATTGAAGCAACTTATTATAAATGTCTGAACGAAGTTTGGTAACAACCGACATTTTCATTGGCGACAACACATAAAACGACAGATAATAAAAAACGTTTTTAAAAAAAGTAGATGCGATAATTAAAATACAAATTAAGCCCAAAGCCAATAGGGGGCCATCTTTTCCATGTTCCTGTATAAACAAACTTAACTGATAGTTTACCTCATCAGTACTGAAAAAATTTTGCGGTGCTTTAACAGCAATTTTATCAGGGCTAAAAATCATTTTCACAAAAAAAGGAACAGCTCCGAATGAAACTAAAGAGAAAACAATTGATAAAACAGAAAACAATAAATAAAGGCCGATATTGGTTTTAAATGGTTGTAAGTATCGAAATATTCTTGCGTATTTTTTCATTACATTTATTTAGTGGCAGCAAGGCTTAACAAATAACGTGCTGCTACTGTTATTACTGCTAATTTTACAGCCGTAAAGATAAATTATATGGTGGAAGGAAAACGTCAAAAACAAGTGGCTGCGGTTTTGCAGGAAGAATTGAATGTTATTTTCAGAAAGTTAAGCTTAAATATGATTGAAGGCGGTATGGTTTCTATATCATCAGTTAAAGTAACGCCCGATTTGCTGGAAGCGAGAATTTATGTAAGCTTATTTAAGATTGAACAGCCTGAAGTTGCTTTAAAATTAATTGATAACAAAACATGGGAAATAAAGAAACTGCTGGCAGATAAAGTAAAACATCAGCTTCGCAGAATACCTGTGCTTCATTATTTTGTTGATGATACTTTAGATCATGTATTTAAAATGGAAGAATTGTTTAAACAAATTAAGCCTACAACCCCTGAAGGAGAGTAAAACAAAAATTACAAGTTTATGAAGCAATAAACTTGAAACTTGAAACTTGAAACTTTGAACTTACTTTTTGCATGGCGTTATTTTAAATCTAAAAAAACAACTAATGCCATTAATATTATTGCAAGAATAAGTGTTATAGCCATTGCTGTTGGCACTGCTGCTTTAATTATTGTATTAAGTGTGTTTAATGGTTTTGAAGATTTAGTAAAAGGTTTATATGCTGATTTTTATGCTGATATTAAAATCAGTCCGGTAAAAGGAAAAACCATCACACTAACTCCCCAACAGATTAATCAACTGAAAGCTGTTAATTATGTTGACCAGTTAAGTTTGGTTGCAGAAGAAAAAGCGTTGTTAGTTAACGGAGAAAATCAGGCAATCGTTTATGTAAAAGGAGTTGATAATAATTACATACATACAAGCAATATTGCTGCACATATAGCAAGGGGAAGCTTTGCTTTAGGCAATATACAAAACCCCAAATTAGTAGTGGGTGCAGGTGTTGAAAATGCTGCCGGTATTGATGCTGAAAGAAGTTTAACACCTGTAAGTATTTATTTGCCTGATAGAAAAGCAAAAAATATTGCAAGCATTGAAAACCTTAGTGCATATATTTTACAGCCAGCAGGTACTTTTTTAGTACAACAGGATTTTGATAATAAATATGTATTTACCAATCTGGCTTTTGTAAAGTTTATGCTTGATTTAAATATTGATGAATACACATCGGTAGATATAAAAACAACTGCAAAGAGTGATGATGTAAAAAAGAATATTCAAATATTATTGGGAAGCAATTACGCTGTACAAACAAGGTATGAACAAAACCAAAGTTTATACATGGTAATGAATATTGAGAAATGGGTTATTTATGCCATACTTTCTTTAATATTAGTTGTGGCAGCGTTTAATATTATCGGTGCATTAACCATGTTGGTAATTGAAAAACAAAAAGATATTGCAGTGTTGAAAGCAATGGGTGCAGGAGATAAAAAAATTCAATCTATATTTTTATCAGAAGGAATTTTATTGGCAACTGTTGGCGGCATCAGCGGAATTATATTAGCCTCAATTATCTGCTATTTACAGATGCAGTTTCATTTTATAAAACTTACAGGCGGCAGTTTTATTATTGATTATTATCCTGTAAAGTTGAGTATTTCAGATTTTGTATTGGTTGTTGTTACCGTTTTAATTATAGCCATAGTAGCTGCCTGGATTCCTGCCCGAAAAGCGGCTGCACAGGAGTTTTCATTAAAATCATAATTTCCTGCTTTCGCAGAATGCACAGATATCGCAGAAAATAATACCCTGTTTTCTGTCAACTTCCTATAAATAAAAAAGAGAAGCAATGCTTCTCTCGTCAATATAATTAATGCAAGAAAATTTATTCTCCGCTGTTTGGTTTAACCAAACCCAACTTAGCTTCTAAACTTAACGTCGCATGAGGCACTGCACGTAAACGGGCTTTATCAATTAATTTGCCTGTTACTCTGCAAATACCATAAGTTTTGCTTTCAATTCGCATGATTGCTTTTTCCAAATGGTCAATATAAGTAATCTGGCGACTTGCCATTTGGCTCAATTGTTCGCGTTCCATACTCATACTTCCATCTTCCATCGTCATATATCTGCCTTCACTTTCGTCTCCGCCCATTTCATCTTTACGGGTAATTAATCCCTGTAAATAAGCCAACTCTCTTTTTGCTGAATCAAGTTTCTTATTAATTAAATCGCGAAATTCATTTAAGTCTGCATCGCTGTATCTAACTAAAGGCTCTCCGTTCGATTTTTTTTCTGCTTCTCTCTTTTCCATTGGTACATATCCCGGTGTGTAGGGAACACTTGTTTTTACTGATGTTTTAGGAATTTTTACTTCTTTAACAGGTTCTTCTTTTTTCTTTACTGGCAACTGTTTCATGGGTATTACAGTAGTTGCTTTTTCTATTCCGCTTACTTTAGAACCTTTTGCTACTGGTTTTATAGGTTTTGCTGCAGGTCTGGCTGGCTTAATAACTTTAGCCGGCTTTTCTTCTTTAGCAGGTTTTACAGGTTTTGGAGCTGTAACAGCTTTAGGTGCAGGTTTAGCAACCTTGGCAGGCTCTGTTTTTTTAGCAACAGGTTTTGAAACTGCTGCCGGAACAGGTTTTACTGTTTTTTTAGGCTCGGGCTTTTTAGCTACCGGTTTAGCTGCCTTTTTAGGTGCAGGTTTAACCGCTTTTTTAGGAGCCGGTTTTTTAGCTACAGGCTTAGCTGCCTTTTTAGGTGCAGGTTTGGCTACAGGTTTTTTAGCTGCGGGTTTGGCTGCTGCTTTTTTAGGAGCTGGTTTTTTTGTTGCCATACTCAATTATCCTTTTTTTGTTACTGCTATTTTCAGCAGAGCATCATTAACCTCAATTTCAATACCATTTGTTACAACAGGCAAGAAATCTATGTTATCTGCCAAAATTTCGCCGCAAATATAGTTTTTAAAATCATTTACAGCGTTTTGAATGTCTGTTGGCAAGCCATCCTGCTGTATTTGCACGAATATACGGTCTGTCAATTCAAAACCACTTTCTTTTCTTATATTTTGTACACGATTAATTAACTCTCTTGCATTACCCTCTTTCTGAAGGGCATCGGTAATAGTAATATCTAATGCAACGGTTAAACTGCCTTTTGATGCTACGCTCCAGCCGGGTATATCTTCGGCAGCGATTTCAACATCATTTAATAAAATTTCGAATTTCGAATTTCGAATTTCGATTTCTATACTTCCGTTTTGTTCAAGCTCTGCAATTTGATGTTGATTGAAGTTGGCAATTTGATTAGCTGCTTCTTTCATATTAGCCCCCAGCTTGCTACCTAAAACTTTGAAATTGGCTTTTACTTTTTTCTTGATAATGCCTTCTGTTTCGGTGATGTAGGCTACCTCTTTTACATTTACTTCTGCCTTAATTAAATCTTCTACTTTTTCTAACTGCAATTTCATTTGCGGGTTCAGAACAGGTATCAATATTTTCTGTAAAGGCTGACGAACTTTTATGTTTGTTTTTTTACGAAGTGATAATACTAATGAAGAAGCATCCTGTGCCAATTGCATTCTTTCTTCCAAATCGCTGTCTATAGCTGCTTCATTAGCTTTCGGATAAGCCACATGATGTACAGATGCTGCCTTGAATTTACCTGTTACTGCTTCTAAGTTTTTAAATACGGCATCACTGAAGAATGGAGAAATAGGTGCTATTAATCTTACAACAGTTTCTAAGCATTCATACAATGTTTGGTAAGCAGCAATTTTATCTGCTTCATATTCCCCTTTCCAGAATCTTCTTCTGCACAAACGAACGTACCAGTTGCTTAAATGTTCATCTACAAATTCTTCAATCAATCTTCCTGCAATGGTTGGCTCGTAATCATCCATTGCTTCATTACATTTTTTAATTAAAGTGTTGAGAGAAGATAAAATCCACCTGTCAATTTCAGGCCGTTCATTTAATGGAATATAATCCTGCTCAAATGCAAAGTCATCAACGTTTGCATACAATGCAAAGAATTGATAGGTATTGTATAATGTTCCGAAGAATTTACGTTGTACTTCCTGAATGCCTGCGATATCAAATTTCAAATTATCCCAGGGTGATGCATTGGTGATGAGATACCAGCGTGTTGCATCTGCACCATATTTTTCAATCGTTTCAAACGGATTCACCACATTACCCAAACGCTTACTCATTTTATTTCCGTTCTTATCTAACACCAATCCATTGCTCACAACGGTTTTATAAGCACGTCCATCAACTTTATCTGTGGGAAGATTTGCTTTTTGCAATTCTTCAATTACACTTTCTTTTATTAATGAACCGATGGCATGCAACGTATAAAACCACCCACGTGTTTGGTCAACACCTTCAGCAATAAAATCTGCGGGATAGTTCTGTGCAAACAGTTCTTTATTCTCGAATGGAAAATGTTGTTGTGCATAAGGCATAGCACCGCTATCAAACCAAACATCTACTAAATCTGCCACACGTTTCATTGGCTTACCTTTCGGGCTTACCAATATAATATCATCAACAAATGGTTTGTGTAAATCAATATATGATTTCGGATTTCGGATTTCGGATTTATTTAATTCACCTGCTTTTTCAATTTCCTGTAGTAATTCAGCAACACTTCCAATACAAATTTGCTCATCACCATCTTCTGTTTTCCAAACCGGTAGCGGCGTTCCCCAATATCTTGAACGGCTCAAATTCCAATCTACCATATTTTCTAACCAATTACCAAAGCGACCTTCACCGGTTGATTTCGGTTTCCAGTTAATGGTTTTATTCAACTCCGCCATTCTGTCTTTCAATGCAGTTGTTTTAATAAACCATGCATCTAACGGATAATATAGAATAGGTTTATCAGTTCTCCAGCAATGCGGATAGTTGTGGTCGTATTTTTCTTTCTTAAACAATTTGCCTTCTTCCTGTAGCTTCAACACAATTCTATCATCAACACTTAAATATTTTTTTAATTCTTTTACTTTACCGTTGGCTTCTAAAATTTGTTTTTGTCTTTGAAACTCCACTTCTTTTTCTGCATCGGTTAAGTAAGCTTCTTTTACATATTCTTCACCGTATAAAAACACACCATCTTTAATGCCGGGTAAAAATTTACCGCGTTTATCAACCATGGTTAAAATACCAATGTCATATTTCTTACCGACCTTATAGTCATCTGCACCAAAAGCCGGTGCAGTATGAACAATACCGGTACCATCTTCTGTGGTAACAAAATCTCCTAATAAAATTTTAAAAGCATTGGGATTATCTGTTGTATTAGATTCGAAAGGAAGTAGTTGTTCATATTCTATTCCTTCTAACTCTTTCCCTTTAAGTGTTGTAATAATTTTATAAGGAATAATTTTGCTTTCGGCTGAATAAGTTTCAAAATCAGCATTCTCACCTTCAACTTTAAAATACTTATGCAGTAAAGCTTTTGCAAGAATAACGTTGATGGGTTGATGATTAACAGGGCTGAAAGTTTTCACCAAAACATAATCAATATTTCCTCCAACAGTCAATCCTAAGTTTGATGGTAACGTCCAAGGTGTTGTTGTCCATGCTAAGAAAAATACAGCCTCCCTAAATCCCTCCGAAGAAGGGACTTTAAAAACCGAATTATTTATGGCCTCAAATATTTTTTGAACGGTTGGGTGGTTTTCGTTAGCCCCTCCTTCGGAGGGGTTGGGGAGGCGGAACATCACAGTAGCACTCGTATCCTTCACATCTTTATAAGTGCCGGGCTGGTTTAATTCATGTGATGATAAACCTGTTCCTGCTGCAGGAGAATAAGGTTGAATACTTACACTTTCATACAACAAATCTTTATTGTACAGTTGTTTTAAAATCCACCATAAACTTTCAATGTATTTGTTTTCAAAAGTGATGTAAGGGTTATTCAAATCAACCCAATAGCCCATTTTCTTAGTTATATCGTCCCACTCTTTTTTATAACGCAATACCGCTTCACGGCATTTTTGGTTGTATGCTTCAACAGAAATTTTCTTGCCTATATCTTCTTTGGTAATACCTAATTCTTTTTCAACACCTAATTCAACAGGTAAACCATGCGTATCCCATCCACCTTTTCTCTTCACTTGAAAACCTTGCATGGTTTTATAGCGACAAACCAAATCTTTCAATGTTCTTGAAATAACATGGTGTATGCCCGGCATACCATTGGCACTGGGCGGACCTTCATAAAAAACAAAGGGTGTTGCACCTTCTCTCAGTTCAACACTTTTTTCAAAAGCGTTATGCTCATCCCATTGTTCAAGGATTTCTTTCTCTATTGCGGGCAAATTCAATCCGCTGAATTCAGCATACTTCTTACTCATAAAAACCTTATCCTGTCTAAGTTTTAAAGGCAGCGAAGGTAAGGATTTATGAAGCAGAAAAAAGGCGTTAAGCATTATTATGCTTATTTATTTGCCCAAGGGTTTATTAAGTTGTACATTCCCTGAAATTTAATTTATGGCAACAGGTACAGTAAAATGGTTTAATGACACAAAAGGTTTTGGTTTCATTAAACCGGATGATGGTAGTGAAGATTTATTCGCTCACCATACCGCAATAAATATGGGCGGTTTTAAAACATTGAAAGAAGGACAAAAAGTTCAATACGATGTTACGCAGGGCCCGAAAGGAAAACAAGCTTCTAATATTAAGCCTGCTTAGTAGTAAACAAATATTACTTTACCTGCAAATACTGCTGTAAAGCTTTTACATAAGCCTCAAAAGCATCTATGCCTTTAGGTGTTATTTTACAGGTGGTATTGGGATAGTTGTCTTTAAATTCTTTCACCACATCAATGTACCCTGCTTCTTTTAATTTTTGAATTTGTACAGAAAGATTACCCGCAGTTGCGTTGGTTTTCTCTTTTATAAAAATAAATTCCGCCTCTTTAACACCAATGAGCAGGCTCATTACTGCCAGGCGAAGTTGCGAGTGTAATATCGGATCTAATTCAGCAAACATCAGCAGTTCTTACCTTTTAAAAAGCGTGAACGTAAAATAATACCGGGAATTAACCAATTGAATATGCCGGCTAATGCCATTAACAACATATCCCACATAGTGGTTGTATAGCATGAGGTTATAAATAATGCCAGGCAAAGTAATCCGCCAAATAACATGGGTTTAAATCTTCTTGCAATACCTGTAATTAATGTTGGAATAGAAAAAAGAAGAAGATATAATGATGATTGCCCGAAGATGAAAGGCTTCCAGTTCTGTATTGCTCCGGTTTGCAGGTTTTTAATAAGTAATTGACTTTTATCGTAATCAGCAATGAAATGTTCACTTACAGAAGGAACAACATTTATGTAAAACATTAAGGCAAATATGCTGATGCCATACACCAGCCAGGTAGCATCCATAAATTTTTCATCGTGGCTTACAACTTTTTTATTTCTGTTTTCTTTTATAGAAATAAATATCTGCGGAATAATAGCCGCTAACACAATTAACCAAATATCAAAACCTATGTAATAACGAAAATAATTTTCTGTAAAAGAAATAAAACCTGCGATAGATACTACACTGCCCCATAATATAGCACTGGTGCCATTTTCATGAAAACCGCCTTTGGCTTTCTGTATCATTTCTGTTATCAGCTTCAGGCTTTCCTGCTCTGATAATTCTTTTTCTTCTTCCATAATTAATTGTTTTGATTTCTGAAACGAAACTTCAGCATATAGCCCGGTACAATATAACTTACAAGCAATGCTAATGAAGTAAGTAACAATTGTAATTCGTAATTAACTGTTGAAGCAATTAATGCAATAATCCACGCAGCAATGCCACCAAATACAAATGGTTTAAACTTTAATAAACATCCTGAAACAAATGTGCCAACACCATATAACATAATAAATAAACAAAAGCAATTATCCCATTTATTAAAAGCACATATCCAACCTAAAACCAAAAAAGTAATGCCTAAACCAATCCATAAAAACTTCATGCTTTCATCCATGTAAGTAGTTACTTTTTGTTTATCTTTTTTTATAATTGAATGAATAACAAAGTAGATAACTCCCACCCAAATTAAACTCCACGCATAATAATGTTTCGGGTATTTAACCCACACCATTAAAACATATTGTATAATGCAAATAATTAAAGTTAGCCAGCCCCAAAACAAAAAATAGAAAGCATCGTTGGCTGCGTTGTTTTTTGTTTTATTAATCATTGATTGAATAACACGCAGACTTTCTTCGGGTGAAAATTCATTTTCCATTATAGTAGTTTTAATGGTGCTGAGATTGATAAGAATTATTTACAGTCTTTAATAATACCTTCTACCATTTCTTTACCCCAATTAGGGTTTAAGGGAGAAGCAGGTTTAAAACTGCCGAATAAATCCAATGCTTTTTGTGCCAATGGTTTTGCAGGTGTACATCCACCGCCAAACTGTTCGGGTGTATTTTTTAAACCGATTGCCTGTAATGCGTAGGGGCGTGGATTAGTTGGGTCTGCTTTCTTTGCTGTTTCCAAGGCTTCTGTCATAGGACCCATATATTGCATGTAACGCGATTGAGGGTCTACTAATAGTTTGGCTGTTATAATAATATATTTTACACAAAATATTTCACTGTTATTGGGAGATAATGCTGCTGCTTTATCTAATAAAGCCTGAGCATCGTCTGCTACTTTATCAGCATCTCCACCCATACCTTGTTGAGCCATTCTGCCTTTTACCAATGCTGCATAATAGTAAGGCAACCATTGTGTTTTTTCAGCATCTGCAATACGCTCAAACTTTGCTTCAGCCGCTGCAAATTCTTCGGCTGTTTTGGCTGCACCGAATTCTTGTAGTGTTGAAGCCATTGCACCAACATATCTATCTGATTGTGCAAATACAGAGAAACTGAAATTTGTTGCAACAATTAAAAGAAAAATTATTTTTTTCATAATGTTAAGTTTACCGGTGATTTAATTATTGATTTTGGTTTTGTTTTAATTTTTGATATTCACTTTCGGCTGAAAAGAAAGTATTACCTGAATATGCTTCTAAGAATTGGATTAACAAGCCAATGCCCCAACCAAGCATACACCATTTAGGCCAGAAATATTCAGTGTCTGTAAAATACCAAACACCTACCAGGAAGGAGTTGACTAAAATATAGCTGATAAATGTCCATTTAAAAGCTGCTCTTTTTTTAGCTAATCTCCAAAGCTCTTTATCTTTTTCGGTTTCTAAGTTTTGCATATTTATTTTTTTATGGGTTGCTGAATATTGTTTTGAAAGTTGAAGTATTTTCAATCTTACTGCTTTTACAAGTTATTATTAATCGCATCCTGCGTTCTGTCAACTCCCCAGCTTAGAAACACACCTATAAAAAAGAATTGTGGTGCAGGCGGAGTTACAGGTTGCTTTACTTTTCCGTTGTAAGAATAGCTGTATCCATAAATTAAGTTATTATTAAATACGTTTGTTACACTTGCCACTAATACCCAGAATGTTTTTGCATTAGGTTTGCCTACGCTTGGTACATAGTTCATACTGAAACCCAAGGTACTGAAGGGTTTGGTTGTTCCCTCATCGGCAATAACATATTTGCTGCTGCTTTGGTTAAACATAATATCGTAGTAGGGCCTGCCGGTTGCATAAGAGTATGTAAAGTTGAACCCGGTTTTAATAGGTAGTACAAATTTTTTAGTAACCAAACTGAAAGTATGCCCCGTAGCAAATGATGGTTGCAATTGTTGCGGGTAATTTAAATAATCTCTTTTGGTATCTAAGTAGGAATAGCTTACCCAATAATCAAAACCTTTAATAGTTTTTTTATCTCTCCAGAACAATTCAACACCTTGTGCATAGCCATCTCCGTTATTGTTATAGGTTGGAAAAGTTTTTACTAAATCATCATATTTTTTATAAAATGCTTCTACACGAAAAGTGTAATCTTTATTCATTTTCTGATAGTTGATGATATAGTGTGTAGCTTTTGTATAATTCAAATTGCTGTTGTAAAACAGTTGCAGGTTCTCAGGCTTTTGATAAAAAATACCGTATGCTAAACTCATTTGGGCATCTTTTCCTGTTTTATATGCTAATGAAATTCTTGGAGCAATATTGGTTTTATTCAGTAAAGATGAATGCTCTAATCTGCCGCCTATTTTAGCAGCAATATCGTTGGTAATGTATAAATCTGCTTCTGCAAAGGCAGCATTAAAATGATCTTGTAAAATGTAAGTGTAGTTTGTTCCTGCAGCATTGCCGTAAATATTTTTATTGTAAGCATACCAATATTCGCTGCCAAAACGCAATACACTAATGCCTGTAATTTTCTTTTCGAATACAGCTTTTATCTGAGATAAATCCTGTCTGCTGTTTAAAGTAAAGTTGGTACTGTCAATATAATACAAGCCTGTAGTTACATATTGATTGTTCTGATTTTGAATCTGATTACTAATATCATCATGATTGGTACTGAAACTTAAGCCTATATTCATTTTCCAGCCATTGCCTAAATTTTCTCTCCAACTTACATTATTATACCAGTTAGTATTTTTTAAACCGAAAGCATTTTTTAAAGTTGAACTGTCTATGTTAGGTCTGCGTAAACCCAAATCGTTATGGGCAAATGTGGTATAATATTTTATCATACCTCCTTTTTTTGTTTTAGAACGAAAGTTAAAATCGGCTGTATAAAATTGCGGCACTTTAAAATAGTCTGGCGTTTGTTTTACTACCTGAAAATATGGATATACATTGGTATAGCCGTAATTAAACCCATAAGATGATTTTTTGTTTTTTGCAATATTCTGTAAACCTGCTCCTACGAAAACTGTTGATAACGATACAGTTGCCTGAGATTGATCGGGCAAATCGATTGATTCTAAAATTAATGCTGCAGACAAAGCTTCGCCATATAAAGCTGAATAACCACCGGTTGTAAAAACTGTTCCTTTAAACAAATTAGGAGCAAATCTGCCCCGTTGTGCCAAATCGGGAACGCTTGTGTAATATGGATTATTTACCAATGTTCCATCAATAAATTGTTTGGTTTCATAACCTGCACCACCACGCACAAATAAACCTTCCTGCTCACCAACCTGTTGAGCACCCGGTAATGTTTTTACTGTTGCAGTAATATCGGCATTGGCACCGCCCGTTGTATAAACATCCAAGGCACTTAAAACAGTTACTGCTTTTTTTCTGTCACTTGCTTCAAAAGTTCCTGCTGTTACGGTTACTGCTTTCAGTTCGTTTACTTCTTCCTTCAATAAAAAATCTAAATTAATCGGGTCTTTAGCAATAGTTATTTTTTGTTCGACAGTTTTATAACCTACACTTTTTATTTCGAGAATAAAATCGCCTTTTTCAAATGTTTTGAAAGAAAAGAATCCTGTGCTGTCGCTTATAGCACCATCATAGGTTGTTTTTAAAGTAATAGTTGAACCGGCTAAAATATGATTACGGTTGTCTTTTACAGTACCGCTGATTTTTATTTGTGAAAAACAAAAGACAGAAATAAGCAATAAAAAAATAGAAGTAAGAGCCGCCTTTTTCATAACAATTTTGTTTTGATAGAACAAACATAGAGTAGTTTATTTTATAAACCAAATTATTTTTTAGATTTTATTTTACAAAAAAAGCCCCGAAACAATTCGGGGCCTTTACCAATATTATTAAAATGACATCTTATTTGTATTGAGGCACTAAGCTTTTTGCTAAATCAACCATTTTAGCAAGACTTGCATCATTCAATAGACCTTTCTTAAATTCAGCTAATACATCAGGTAATTTATTTTGCATTTCAGTTAAGAAATGTTCCTCAAATGCTTTTACATTCTTAACAGCCACCTCTTTCAGTAAACCTTGTGTTCCCAAATAAATAATGGCAACTTGTTTTTCTACAGAGAATGGTGTGTACTGTGCCTGCTTTAAGATTTCTACGTTACGGGCACCTTTATCAATTACATTCTTGGTTGCAGCATCCAAATCTCCACCAAACTTAGAAAAGGCTTCTAACTCACGATACAAAGCCTGATCTAATTTTAAGGTACCTGCTACTTTTTTCATTGATTTAATCTGTGCATTACCACCCACACGGCTTACAGAAATACCCACGTTAATAGCAGGGCGAATACCCGCATTAAACAAGTTACCTTCTAAGAATATCTGTCCGTCTGTAATTGAAATTACGTTAGTAGGAATATAAGCAGATACATCACCGGCCTGTGTTTCAATAATCGGTAAGGCTGTTAAACTTCCACCACCTTTTACTAAGTGTTTAATAGAAGGAGGTAAATCGTTCATGTTTTTAGCTACCTCATCATTCGCAATAACTTTTGCAGCTCTTTCTAATAAACGGCTATGCAAATAGAATACATCACCGGGGTATGCTTCACGGCCTGGAGGACGACGTAATAACAATGAAACCTCACGATAAGCAACCGCTTGCTTACTTAAATCATCATAAATAATTAAAGCAGGGCGTCCGGTATCACGGAAGAACTCACCAATAGCTGCACCGGCAAAAGGAGCATAGAATTGTTGAGGAGCAGGGTCTGAAGCACTGGCACACACAATAGTTGTGTAAGCCATGGCACCATTATCTTCCAATGTTTTCATAACACCTGCAACTGTAGAAGCTTTTTGACCAACCGCTACATAAATACAGTAAACAGGCTGACCTGCTTCGTAAAATTCTTTTTGATTGATGATAGTATCAATACAGATGGCGGTTTTACCAGTTTGACGGTCTCCGATAACCAACTCACGTTGCCCGCGACCCACCGGAATCATTGCATCAATAGCTTTGATACCTGTTTGTAACGGTTCTTTAACCGGCTCACGATAAATAACACCCGGAGCTTTACGCTCTAAAGGCATTTCATACAATTCACCGGCAATCGGGCCTTTACCATCAATCGGTTCACCTAAAGTATTAATAACACGGCCTACTAAACCTTCACCTACTTTAATAGAGGCAATCTGGCCGGTACGTTTAACTTTATTACCTTCTTTAATTTCAGCAGATTCTCCCATTAATACCACACCCACATTATCTTCTTCCAAGTTCAATGCAATTGCACGAACACCGTTTTCAAACTCCACCAATTCACCACTGCGTACATTGTTTAAACCATATACACGGGCAATACCATCACCCACCTGTAATACGGTACCAACTTCTTCCAATTCAGCCGAAGTATTAAAGTTGCCTAACTGCTGCCTTAATATCGCTGAAATCTCATCGGGTTTTATTTCTGCCATATAAATTCAATTAAGAATTAAAAATTATTATTTTTATGTAACCGTCTTTCGTATTTCAATTAAACACCTGTTGCGTCGCACACTTCAACTTTCTTTTCATTACTCAACAACACCAATCATTATTTCCGTCACTCTTTTAATCCGCCACAACGCAAGGCTTAAACAATTAATGCATTGTTTTTACATACACATTCTTACTGAACTGCTTTTTAATCTCTCTCAAATCTCTTGCTACGCTTGCATCAACCAAGTTGTTATTAAACTCCAATACAAATCCGCCAATTAAACTTTCATCGACCTTTGTTTCTAATTCAATTTTTCCCAAACCGGCTTCTTTAGCTACTTTATCAGCAATAGCATTTTTAATATCATCACTTACCGCAGTGGCAGTAGTTAATTTTACTTTGCTGATACCTTTTAAATCATTGTATTGGTCTATAAAAGCCTGAGCTATTTCTAATAAATCTCCTTCTCTTCCTTTAGTAATTAATAAAGCATTAAATGATGCAGTTAGTGCAGATATATTTCCTTTCGTAACTTCTTCAATAATTTTTCCTTTCTTATCACCTTTTATAACCGGGCTGCTTAACAATAAAGCAAATTCTCTGCTAGCTTTACAAACAGCCTGTATGTATTGCATATCAGCAAATACCTGCTCAAGTTGATTTTTCTCAACTGCCAGATCAATCAAGCTTTTTGCGTATCTGTGTGCTAAACGTGGATTAGGCATCTTTCCTTAGTTTAAGGTTTAAGGTTTAAGGTTTGAAGTTCTAAAACTGTAAACACAACTTTAAACTTTCAAACATTAAACATTAAACTAATTTAACTTCACTCCTTCTGCTAATTCTTTAATTAATTTTTCCTGTTCTGTTTTATTGCTTAATTCTTTCTTCAAAATTTTCTCACTCACTTCAACAACCAATGCACCAACCTGATTCTTCACTTCTGTTAATACCGCATTTTTTTGTTGTTGAATGGTTTGTTGGGCATCAGCTACAATACGGTCGTACTCTGCTTTTGCTTTATCTTTTGCTTCTGTAATCATTTTATCAGCAGCTTCTTTAGCTTCTTTAATCATAGTAGCTCTTTCTTCACGTGCTTTTTGCATTAAAGCTTCGTTCTCATTTTTTAACTGAGCCATTTCAGCTTTTACTTTTTCAGCAGTTGCAATAGAATCTGCAATACCTTCTTCTCTTTCTTTTAAAGTAGCTAAAATAGGCTTCCAGGCAAACTTCTTTAAAATTAAAAAAACAACAATAAAAGCAAGTAAGGTCCAAAACAACAAACCTAAACCGGGAGTTAACAATTGCATATGATAAAGTTTCTAAAGTTTTAAAAGAACTGCATCCATTGCCCTGTGCTTTGAATGCAGTTGTGTAAGTAATTCAATTACTTAATGAAGATAGCCAATACAGCTGCGATAACCGCAAACAATGCAACACCCTCTACGAAAGCCGCAGTAAGGATCATGTTTGAACGGATGTCGTTAGCAGCTTCAGGTTGGCGTGCAATGCTTTCAACAGCACCTTTACCGATTTGACCGATACCGATACCTGCACCAATAGCAGCTAAACCTGCACCAACTGCAGCACCTGCATTTGCAATGCTACCTTCTAACAAAATGTTCAATAAAGACATACCTGTAGTTTTTGTTTGAATAAAAAAATTTTAGTGGTGTGCATGTGCTTCATCATGATGCTCACCTTCAAATGCCTGTCCGATAAACACAGCAGTAAGGTTTGTAAAAATGAAAGCTTGTATAAATGCAACCAGTATTTCAATTAAATAAATAAAAATGGTAAATGCCATTGACACAGGAGCAAAACCGATACCTGCACCAACAGTTAATTTAGTGAAAATGAAAATCATCATTACCAAACAGGTAATAATCATGTGGCCCGCCACCATGTTAGCAAACAAACGCACAATTAATGCAAACGGCTTAGTGAAAACGCCTAATAGTTCTACAGGCAACATGATGAATAAACGAACCAGCATTGGTACACCGGGATACCAGAAAATATGAGCCCAGAAATGTTTGTTGGTACTTAATAATATTACAATGAGACTGATAACACCTAAAACAGCAGTAAACGCAATATTACCGGTTACATTAGCCGAACCGGGAATTAAACCGAATATGTTACAGATTAAAATAAAGAAGAAAACAGTTAATAAATAAGGCATGTACTTTTCGTACTTATGGCCCAAGTTGCTTTTACCAACTTCATCTCTTATAAAGGTGATAACAGGCTCAATGGCATTTTGAAATCCTGATGGAGCTTTTTTGGCACCTTGCTGTTTATATTTTTTTGCTACACCTAATAATAATACAACTAATAAGGTAAGAGCAATCAACATTTGCACCACGTTACGTGTCATTGAAAAGTCGTACACTTTAGCCTCTTCATTAACAGAACCATCTGCATTTACCGCTTTAATTACACCTTCTTCTAATTTATATCCATCGTAAGTTGCATGACCATGTTCAAATCTGGAAGACATGAAAAAAGAAAACCCTTTTTCTTTTTCATAAACAATAACCGGAAGCGGAGCTGCAACAGCATGACCGTTATAATCGAAGAAATGGAAATCATGGTTATCCATAATATGCTCCATAATTACCTTACCAGGCTCAAAATCACTTTCACTTTTTTCTTTGTGCTTTTCTGTTCCAGTGTGCTCATTTTCAGGGTTTTGATAAGCAAAAGCAATATTAGAAAAAGTTAGTAAAAAAAGGCTGAAAGCCGCTACCAGTAAAGATTTCACACTTCTTAAAGCCATGTTTATTTCCGAATTTGGCTGCAAAGATAGGGGGATGAAGATGAAAATTTGGAATTTGGAATTTGGAATTTGAAGTTTTTTCTTATTTACTATAAACCTTCTTCTTCTCTTAGCTTTTTTATTTTTTCTAAGTAAATAACATCCAATTGGTCTTTCGGGCGGTTAACTGCTTTTTTATTGATAATTAAATGGTTGATGTGCAGGAAAGGAACTATAACACCATCAATATCTGCTTTGTTTGAAAATTGATAACATTCTTCGAATGAAAAGTTTTCTAAGCCTTTCATGTCAATCATAAAATCAAGCCTTGTACCATTGTTTAAATTAAAATGCGTCCAACCCGGAACAATCTCATATCAACCAGCATAAAATAATCTATTTCAGAATATTCTTTTAATGCCCGTCGTAAATTATTTCGATTTTCAAAATTATCATCAATCCAGACATCTATATCATCAGTGGTTCTCTGATAACCATTTAAATTAGTGGCTACTCCGCCAACCATAATAAACTTTACTCGGTGCTTGTTTAATGATTTCCAAAATGAAATAAATTCTTCATTATAAATATCCATTGCTAAATTTTAGGAAGTTGGGGTGTGGGTGATTTTAGCTTTTCTGAACATTTCATTCATTTTCATTAGTCTCGTCATTACTAAAAAGCGTTCTTTATATGTACGTTTTAATGCTTCACGTAATTGGTCCAATTCTGCCTTTTCGTACAAACGGTCTAACTCTGTTTGAGGCTCATTAACAATAAGGGTAATATTTTCTTCAGCTGAGTTCATTTTACACCAAAACAGTTTTCTTTTTTTCAAACTGCATTTCATGCAATTTACTGTAAAATCCGCCGAGTGCCAACAACTCATCATGGGTACCCATTTCTTTAATTTCTCCTTTATCTAACACAATAATTTTATTGGCTTTGCGAATGGTAGAAAGCCTGTGTGCAATTACAATAGAGGTTCTACCCTTAATAAGTGTATCAATAGCTTTTTGAATCAGCAACTCACTTTCAGTATCAATAGAAGAAGTGGCTTCATCTAAAATTAAAATGGACGGATTGTATAATAATGCTCTGATGAAAGAGATTAATTGCCTTTGCCCTAAACTTAAAGTGCTGCCACGCTCCATTACGTTGTAATCATAACCGTTGGGTAACTGCATAATAAAATCGTGCATGTCAATCAACTTGGCCGCAGCAATTACTTCTTCCCGTGAGATATTTGTATTTCGTAAAGTAATATTATCCATCACACTTCCTGAAAACAAAAACACATCCTGTAAAACTACTCCAATGCTTTTACGCAGAACATCTACATCATAATCTTCAATATTAATTCCATCCACTTTTATAGCACCTTTTTGAATATGGTACAATCTGTTTAATAAACTGATAATAGAAGTTTTACCGCTGCCGGTATGCCCCACCAATGCTATGGTTTCACCGGCTTTTATATTGAATGAAATATTCTTTAAAACATAATTGGGCTCGTTGTAAGCAAATGAAACATTTTCAAAATCAATAGCCCCTTTTATATTTCCAATTTTCAATTTTCGGTTTTCATTTTTCAAAACATCCTCATTATCCAACACTTTAAAAACTCTTTCTGCTGCAATCATACCCATTTGCAATACATTAAATTTATCTGCTATAACTCTTAACGGGCGAAAAATCTGATTTAAGTAAAGCAGAAATGAAACCAATATGCCGGGATTAATTTGAAGATTGGCAATATGCCACACCAATAATGCTGAACTAACCGCTAATACAATTTCAACAACCGGGAAAAAAACACTGTATGCAAAAATGGCTTTGATATTGGCGTTGCGATGTTCTTTATTAATTTTTTTAAATTTATTAAACTCTTTGTCTTCAACAGCAAATGCCTGTACCACCTGCATTCCGGTGATATGCTCCTGCACAAAAGCGTTTAAAGCAGCAACAGCATTTCTTACATTAATAAAACTCTTGTTTACACTTTCTTTAAAGTAATAAGTTGCTGCAATTAAAATGGGGAAAGGTATTAATGCAATTAATGTCAGCTTCCAATCAATCCAAAACATGGTTGCTAATGTAAAAATGATAGTTAATAAATCTGCAACTATAGGTATTAATCCGTCACTGAAAATATCGTTAATACTTTCAATATCGTTAATGGTTCTTGTAGTTAAAGTACCGATGGGTGTTTTATCAAATTGAGAAAGATTAAGGCTGACAATTTTCTCATAAGTGGTAACGCGTAAATCTTTCACAACATTTTGTCCCAGCCATGCCGTAATAAAAGTGAAGGCAAAACGTATGGCTGTTTCAATAAATAAAAACACAATCTGAAAAACAGTAACGGTAATAATAAAATCGGTAATACCGCTTATATCTTTATTAAATAATACCAAACGCAACCATTCGGGAACAATGATATGCTTACCTGTTGCTTTATCTACAGTTAATTGAATTAAATAGGGCCTTACAGGTGCAAATACGGCCATTACAACAGCCAATACAATGCTTATGTAAAAGAAATTTCTGTAAGGTTTTACAAAACGAAAAACACGTTGTAATAAAGAGAAATCAAAAACTTTTTTCTTCTGTTGTTCACTCATACTGATTGTAAAGATAATGGGTAGAAAATAGTAAAAACCGAAGCAGGAAATGTAAAATCGAAATTCGAAAACCGAATACATTATTACACCACTTATTGGCTACTTATAACTATTCACCTCTCACCTTTTCTTTGTAAATTCGTACTATGCAAGAGCAAGATATTGTAGAACAACCGATTATTACCAAATACACTTTAAATGCAGAACAGGAGAAAAAAGAAATTCTGCGACATTACCGTGCATTATTAAGAAGCCTTCGTACCAAACTAAAAAAAGGAGATAAAGAATTAATTCGCAGTGCTTTTGAAATTGCTGCCGAAGCTCATAAAACCATGAGGCGTAAAAGCGGCGAACCTTATATTTTACATCCTTTAGCAGTTGCCATGATTTGTGTGGAAGAAATTGGTTTGGGTGTAAGAAGTACTATTTGTGCTTTACTGCACGATACAGTTGAAGATACCGATGTTACATTAGATGATGTTGAAAGAGAGTTTGGAACTGAGATTGCAAAAATTGTTGATGGCTTAACAAAAATTTCTAATGTAATTGATACTAACACCTCCCAACAGGCAGAGAATTTTAAAAAGATATTACTAACCTTAACGGATGACCCGAGAGTAATTCTTATAAAGTTGGCAGACAGGCTTCATAACATGCGGACATTAGACAGCATGAAGCGTGAGAAGCAATTAAAAATTTCTTCTGAAACAGTTTGGGTATATGCTCCGCTGGCACACAGAATGGGCTTGTATTCCATTAAAACAGAAATGGAAGATTTAGCAATGAAATACTTAGAGCCTGAAGCTTATAAAGGCATTGCAAAAAAATTAGCAGAAACAAGAAGAGAACGCAGCAGGTATATTAATGAATTCATCAAACCTTTAAAAGAAAAACTTTCGGCAGCCGGTTTTGATTTTGAAATTTATGGCAGGCCAAAAAGCATTCACTCCATCTGGAATAAAATAAAAAATAAAGGTGTGGCCTTTGAAGAAGTATACGATTTATTTGCCATACGTGTTATTTTGAATTCTCCTCCTGAAAAAGAAAAAGAAGATTGCTGGAAAGTGTATTCAATGATTACTGATGAATACCTCCCTTCAACAGAAAGATTAAGAGATTGGTTAAGTAACCCCAAAAGTAACGGTTATGAAGCATTGCATACAACAGTTATGGGGCCGCAGGGCAAATGGGTTGAAGTACAGATTCGTTCTAAACGTATGAATGAAATTGCAGAGAAAGGCTTGGCTGCACATTATAAATACAAAGAAGGTAATAATGATGAAGACCGCTTTGATAAATGGTTCGGGCAGATAAGAGAAGTATTGGCAACACAAGAAACAGACAGTGTGGATTTTCTTCAGGATTTTAAAACATCTTTTCTTGCTGAAGACATTTATGTTTATACTCCTAAAGGTGATGTAAAAATGTTGCCTAAAGGCAGCAGTGCGTTAGACTTTGCTTTCTCAGTACACTCTGCTATCGGCAGTAAATGTATCGGTGCTAAAGTGAATCATAAATTAGTGCCGATCAGCCATAAACTACGCAGCGGAGACCAGATTGAAATTATTACAAGCAGTAAACAAAAACCAACAGAAGATTGGTTGAATTTTGTTGTAACCGCTAAAGCCAAAACAAAAATTAAAGATGCTTTACGCGAAGAAAAAAGATTAATTGCCGATGATGGTAAATATGTGTTGCAAAGAAAGCTGGAAGGAATGGGTGCAGCTTTTACACCGGGTAATATTGAAGAAGTAATGCACTTTTATAAGTTATCTTCTCAGTTAGACTTATTATATAAAATTGCTATAAAAAGTATTGACTTAAAAGAGCTAAACGACTTTCAGGTTTTAGGTGATAGATTAGAAGCTCCCAAACCAAAAGTTACACATGTTGTTGACCATACAACAGAGCAAAAACAGATTTCTAAAAAAGATAGTGAGTTAATTATTTTCGGAGAAAGCAGTGATAAAATTGTTTATCAATTAGCGAAATGTTGTAACCCCATTCCCGGAGATACTGTTTTTGGTTTTGTTACAACAGGCAAAGGTTTGGTAATTCACAGAACTAATTGCCCTAATGCTGCACAGTTAATGGCTAATTACGGACATAGAGTGGTAAAAACAAAATGGGCAAAGAATAAAGAAATTTCTTTCTTAACAGGATTGAAGATTATTGGTATGGATGATGTTGGTGTAATTAATAAAATTACCAACGTAATTAGCGGTGAAATGAGAATTAATATTGCTGCTTTAACTATTGAAAGTGAAGAAGGTATTTTCAGAGGAACTGTAAAAGTTTTTGTTCATGATAAAGAAGAATTGGAAGAATTGGTTGACAGATTAAAAAAACTGAACGGTATTCAAACGGTTGACAGATTTGATACCGAGGATATCAAGTAAAATTACAAAACAACAATTCCGTTTTTTATTGCATAGAGAACTAAGCCAACCCTTGTATTAAGATTTAGTTTTTTAAACAAAGCATCTCGGTAACCATCAATGGTTCTTTCACTAACAAACATTTCTTTAGCTATTTGAGCATAACTTTTTTCGCTGCATGCCAATTGAAGAAATGTCAATTCACGTTCACTCAATTTCAATAATTTATTTACGCTGCTGTCTTCATCAACCAATAAATTTATTGAGTTTAAAATTTTTCTCGATACCAATTCATTATAAAAAAAACCTTTGCTTAATACTTCATTAAATGCCAGTTTCAATTCATCCGGCTCTGCATCTTTTAAAACGTAACCTTTAGCTCCGCATTTAATCATTTTAATAATGGCAGTATCAGCATCCATTGTACTCAGAGCTATTACTTTTATTTCAGGGTGCTTATTTTTTAACCAAACAGTTGTATCGTAGCCATCCATTTCAGGCATTGAAATATCCATTAAAACAATATCCGGCAAATCATTTTCCTTCAGTTTATGTATAAAGTCTTTACCATTTTCAGCATCAAATAAAATTGTATAATTAGCAAACATGTTAATAAGCATACAAAGCCCTTTTCTGAACATGGCATGGTCATCTACAACCACAATTTTCTTTTCGTTATTCATAAGGTATATTTAGATTAATTGTTGTACCGTTATTTATTTCACTTTCTATAGACGCATTACCGCCGATTAATGAAGCACGTTTGATGATATTTTGCAAGCCAAGCCCTGTGTGGTTTTCATCTGTTAAGTTAAAGCCTTTACCGTTATCTATAATCTGAATTGCCAACTCAGTTTCCTGAAACACTAATGCTAAATTTATTTTGCTTGCATAAGCATGTTTTAAAACATTATTCAAAGCTTCCTGCACTATACGAAAAACGATTAGTTTTTTCTTACTATCAATTTTTTGAACAGCACCGATAACGTTTATTGAACAAAGATTGGCTTTTGTTTTATTTAATCTGTCAACCTCATGTTGCAATGCCTGTAAAATATCAAACTGCTCAATTCTTTCTGTACTCAAGCCTTTGGCAATATCCCGCAAATCATTCATTGCCCTGCTGATGTTTTCTTTAGTGTCTTTTAATATTGCCGGAGGGTTAACTAATTGTTCTTCTAAAATATTCATCTGCACTTTTGCCAAACTTAATATTTGCCCCACATTATCGTGTATTTCCTGGCTAATAATATTGAAAGTTTGTTCTTGAATTTCAAGTTGGGATTGGAGTGTTTGTTTTTCGAATTCTTGAATTAATTCAATCTTTTCTTGTATGTATTTATTTTTTCGTTTTCTATAAGTTAAGAAAATTAAAATAATAAAAGCACCTAATAAAGCTGAAATAATTGAAAATAGAAAAATAGCTAATTCAATATTTATTATACCTGTTTGCATTTTATAAAACATATTGAAAAAAAAGAATATAAAATTAGATTCAAATTATTATTTATAATCCTAAAAATTTTACCCCCTAAAGAGATATTTGTATCTCTTAAATAGCTTTGAAACAAACTATCAACGATATCCCCGCTATAAAATAAAATTATTCCTGAGCTTATCCAAAACATGGTATCTTCTGATAATTTAATTGTTTCGTTGCTTTCAAATTTTTCAAATAAAAAAAGAAAAGAAGTAACAAGTAAAATTATTGAACAGCTAATCAATGAATAATAATGAAAAATATTTATACTTTTTAAGTAAAAAAAATTACCAACTACAACTAAAGCTTGCACTAGATAACTATATTTTATTACTATCTTAAAAGTATTACGGTTGGTATGGTTTAAATAAATAAATAGATAAAACACAAATTCTATGTTAATGAAAATATTATACAACCAAGTGTTATTATGATACCTTAGAGCTAACCACTTACCCAAAAATTCAACAGCTACAGTTAATCCTAAAAAAAATGTAAACCAGTTAAGTTTGGATAGTTTTAGCTTACGATAACAGATTAAACTTGTAATAAAAGCAACCAACTCAAATATATTGTGCACTGCTATTTGCATTGGTTGTACTAATTTTCACCCGGAGGGCAATTGGTCGGACATAGGTCGCCATGATTAAGTGCCCCATCCTGAAATTTTTTTAAAAGTAATGCCTCTTTTTTTGACCCATCTAGTAATGATAGAAAATATTTGTTTACGACAGTAAAATCATTTTCTCGAATACCTTTTTGATTAATTTTTGTTGGAACAAAAAACAGAGTTGCTTGTTGATCATATTTTTGATGAATGGTAGTATTATGCATTGTTGTGTTATAAGCTCCGAAATAGATATTGACACCGTTCAATCCGAATTTTGGGTCTTGTAACAAGTCAGATAAATATTTAATAACATCTTTATCAAACCATACTAATGTTGATAACTTACCATTTAATCTCGGGTCTGTAGATCCATTCTCTGTATTAATATTTGGTGCATTATCATCTGCATCAATTGGAGTATGAGTTGAAATTCCAGCAATTGGTATAACTTGTCCTGAGTTGTTGTATAATGCAGGATGTCGGTGAAATCTATCGAAATTATGCCTCATTTCAAAAGCCTCTTTTTTGGTTATGAATGCATTTCCAGCTCCATAAAGTGTTGCTAATTTTTCTGGGTCTAATTTTTCTTTGCTTTTTAGCTTAACAATTATAATTGCTTGAGCAATCGCTAATCCTACAAAAACAATGAGTGCAAAAACTAAAAATTTTGTCATAAAACAGTTTTTAAAGGTTTAAAATAATTTAATTAAATACAATATTGCAATAATTATTAACAATTACAAATGTGTTAACCACTATTTAATACGGGGTTAAAACACGGTACCAAAAACGGGTAAGGCACACATTTAAATTTCTTCAACTACTTTCTACGTTTACACTGCAAACCAAAACCCGTAAGCCGAAAAGGGTATTATAGAGTAGGCAGAAAATGAAAAAATAATTATGAAGAAGCATTTCTTTATTCTGTTAATAATCTTATATTTTACTAAAATCAATGCACAAAATTTAATTCCTTCAAAAAATTTTTCGGCACAAAAAAATTTTTCACCAGAAAAAATTTATAAAGAATTTACATCAGGTGAACAAGAATCTTCCCCTAAGGAAACAGATGATTTTGAAACACTAGTTAAATATTATAATCGAAATAAAAAAGATGATTTGCATAAAACTGAGTGTGAAAACGCATTAAAATTTATTAAAAATAAACTTATGGATAGTTCAAGAAAACAAAGCCCTTTTAAATTATTAGGAAATGCAGGAGCAGGAAATATAACAGCGGATAATTTACAAAAAACTATTGGTAGTATGTCAATTGGTTGCCAAGTTAGAATAGGCCCTTATTATTTGTCGGAAAGTGAGAGCTATGTAAATTCTTGGTATATATATGCATTATGGAATACCAAAATTGGCACATCTTCAGATAGCTCCATATTACAAAAAAATGTTTTGTTCCCTGAAATCGGGAAGAGAGATTTTGTCATAGGGCTACTTTTTAATAAAACAAACTTGAAATTTGAATGGAATGCTGTTCCATTTATAGAGATTGCACTGAATAGTTATATTGATACAAGTGCTTCAGCAAAAAAAAATAATACAAACTATAGTTTTAAAACTATCAGCTTTTTAGCAGGCGAAAAGTTTATTAAAAATTTTTCATTAACAGCATTAGATAAGAGGGTTAATGGAAGTTTTACAATACAGCCTTACTATCAAATAATTTCCATAGACCCCAAATACTCCCTTGGCTATACAACTCTTACTAAAGAAAGTAATGCTTACCCTACAATACATAGTTTAGGTGTAAATACTATATTGGAATTAGGAAATTTAGCCATTTTTTGTAACACTAAATATATTCTCAATAAAAGTTCTGATGACCCTAAAAGCGATAAGTATATAGCGAGTAGCGACTTTAAAAGGTTGGTTTATTCTATCGGCACTTTAATAAGTTTATAAAAATAATTTCTTAAAGCTTTTTGATAAATTTTAAATAAAACAAACAATGCAAAAAATTGAAATCGGTAATCAGGTAATTGTTTATGGTACAGAACCCATGCAAATACCAACAGCAGCACATGTAAGGCAACTAACCATTACTATACCATTCTTATTTAAAGAAAAGCCTACCGTTAATGCAACAATTTCAGGTGATGGCCCCGGTGGCGGTTTTGTCATTTGGAATATTATCATCGCACCAACAGGCACCAGTACTATTATTAAATTCAGTGCTAATAATATTGTTATCGGTCAACCGGATAAGGCTAATTACGAGTGTGCTTATACTGTAATTGGTCAAAAAAAATGATAAGAGATATATTCTACAGTAATCACAGCTTACTAACTCATTAAATATAACTTGTCATCTTCCTATAGTATGTATTAAAGAGAGCTTTCCAGCTCTCTTTTTTGTTCAAAACAATTGCCCCAACTTCTCAAAGCCATCCCCTACATTTGCTCCAATTTAAAAAAATGTTATGGTTGATGTAATTCTCGGTTTACAATGGGGCGATGAAGGCAAAGGGAAAATTGTAGATTATTTTGCTCCGAAATATGATATAGTGGCACGTTTTCAGGGCGGGCCCAATGCAGGACATACTTTATACGTAGATGGTAAAAAAACAGTATTACACCAGATTCCTTCAGGTATTTTTCATCAACATACTATCAATATCATCGGTAACGGCGTTGTACTTGACCCCGTAACTTTTAAAAGAGAATGCGATATTGTTTCTTCGTTCGGTATAGATGTAAGAAAAAATTTATACATCTCTGAAAGAACCAACATTATTGTTCCTACGCACCGTGCATTAGATAAGGCAAGCGAAATGCAGAAAGGCGAGAGTAAAATAGGCTCAACCTTAAAAGGCATTGGCCCTGCTTATATGGATAAAACAGGCCGTAATGCAGTACGTGCAGGCGATTTGTTAGACAAAAGTTTTACCACACAATACATTAAGCTTCGTTTAAAACATCAGAAACTATTAGATAATTTTCATTTTATTGAAGATATTTCTGCTTGGGAAGAAGAGTTTTTTGAAGCAATAGATTTCTTACGCTCATTCAATATTGTAAACGGAGAATACTTTATTAACAATAAAATCTCAGAAGGTAAAAAAGTATTGGCAGAAGGTGCTCAGGGAAGTATGCTGGATATTGATTTCGGAACATTTCCTTTCGTTACTTCTTCCAATACCATTTCCGCAGGTGTTTGTACAGGTTTAGGCGTTTCTCCCAAACAAATTAATGAAGTTTTAGGCGTTACCAAAGCTTATTGTACAAGAGTTGGTGGTGGCCCTTTTCCTACTGAATTAGAAAATGAAACCGGAGAAGAATTAAGAAAAACAGGTAATGAATTTGGTGCTACTACCGGCAGGCCTCGCCGTTGCGGTTGGATTGATTTAGTGGCATTGAAATATGCCTGTATGATTAATGGCGTTACACAGGTTGTAATGACTAAAGCAGATGTATTGGATAAGTTTGAAAACTTAGATGTGTGTACTGCTTATATTATTAACGGCAAAGAAACAGACCAGGTTCCTTTTCAAATGACGAGAGTACAATTAAACCCTGTTTATAAAAGTTTTAAAGGTTGGAATACAGATACAAGTATTGTTAAAGAAGCAGCATCGTTGCCGAAAGATATGTCTGTTTACATTGATTTTATTAATAAATACATAGGAGCCCCCGTTAAGTATGTTTCTAACGGGCCAGGAAGAGAGCAGATTGTAGCATTATAGTTGATGCAGTTATTTGATGCTATGAATTACAGCAGTATAAGTGTGCGACGCAACAAATGATGCACAAAGTTGTTGCAGTTTGTAACAAAAAAATTAAGAAAAAAAGTTGTACTTTTTTTTGGTTACTATTTATTTGCATTGAAATTTTACAGTATTAAAACTTATTGGAAATATGGCAACCTCTGATAAGGGTAAGAAACCTTCACCCAAGAAAACAACAGACGAAGAAGTAGAAAAAAAACCATCTACCAAAAGCAAAAAGCAATTGGATGATGACGATAATGATTTAGAAGATGATGATGACGATGTAAAGCCAGCTAAAAAAGGGGCTAAGGCTGCATCAAAGAAAACGAAGGATGATGATGACGACGATGATGATGACGTAGAAGAGGAAGATGATGATTGGAATAAAGCCGATGAAGATGATAGCTGGGACCCTGATTTTGATGAGTTTGATGTGCCTAAATCTAAAGGTAAAAAAACTGCGGGCGGTGCAAAGAAAAAAGGTGAGGATGACGATGACTTTAAGTTGGATGAAGACTTTAAAGAGTTTGATATGTTTGATGATAAAGATGAATTTGGTGATGATGACGATGATTTTTAAATTATCATCTTTTGTGTGAATAGAAACATAAAGACATTTACAGTAATTGATTTTAATAAATTTAAAATGCAAATGTTGGGCTGGGCAAACCGGTTCAACATTTGTGCTTTTTTAGATAACCATCAATACAGTTCCACTTATCATACTGTTGAATGTTTGTTGGCTGTTGATGCTGTACAAGGTTTTCATCATACATCTTCGCTGAAAGATTTTTTACAAAATGAAAATGATTGGTTATTCGGCAGTATTGGTTACGATTTAAAAAATGAAATTCATAACCTTAGTTCCACTCATTTTGATGGTATTGATTTTCCTGATTTATTTTTCTTTCAACCTGAAACTGTTATTGAGTTAACTGATAATGAAGTTATCATAAGCTGTATAACTGTTGAACCTGAAAAAGTTTTTGAAAGTATTTCCGGTTTTGCAACTCACAACCCACAGCTCACAACTCACGGCTCAATTCATTTACAGCAAAGGATTTCAAAAGAAGAATATATTGAAACAGTTGAGCAGATTCGCCAACACATTTTACGAGGCGATTGTTATGAGTTGAATTATTGTATGGAGTTTTTTGCTGAAGATGTTAGCTTGGATACAATAACTATCTATGAAAAATTAGTAAGCCTCTCCCCTGTTCCTTTTGCTGCTTATTATAAATTGAATGATAAATTTTTATTATGTGCCAGTCCTGAAAGATATGTGCAGAAGAAAAACAACACTATTATTTCTCAACCCATAAAAGGCACCTATAAAAGAGATTTACAGAATGCATTACATGATAAAGATTTAAAGTATCAACTGCAACAAAGTGAAAAAGATAAAACTGAGAATGTAATGGTTGTTGATTTGGTTAGAAATGATTTGAGCAGAATTTGTACAGAAGGTTCTGTTATTGCCGATGAATTGTTTGGCGTTTATACATTTCCGCAAGTGCATCAATTAATATCAACTGTAAAAGGAGCATTAAAACCAAATATTGATTTTGTTGACGTGCTGAAAGCTACATTCCCAATGGGTTCTATGACGGGAGCACCCAAATTAAAAGTAATGCAGTTAACAGAACAATACGAAAAAAGTAAGCGGGGTTTATACAGCGGCAGTATCGGTTATATAAAACCTAATAAAGACTTTGATTGTAATGTAGTAATAAGAAGTATGCTGTACAACGAAACCAATAAATACTTATCGTTTCATGTTGGTGGCGGAATAACCTTTAATAGTAACGCAGAAGAAGAATATGAAGAGTGTTTATTAAAAGCTTCAGCAATAATGCAGGTATTGCAGTAACTAACGGTTTGTAGTATTTCCTTCTAATAAAGTTTTTACACTAAGTAAGAGAATATCATTTTTTCTTCCTTCAAAAATAAACATACGCTCCTTGGGTAAGCGAAGCAGGTACTTATTACCTTCTGCCAATTTTTTATCAAACGCAGGGTTTAGTTTATTAAACTCACTGATATCCATTACTAAATAATTAGCAACAACAACACTTAAATACCTGCCGCTAATTTCTTTTATTGCTGTATTGGCAATAGTTGCTTCATCTAAACCAACTTCAGTTTTTTGGGCTGCCAGGTATTGTTTGGTTTCTTCGGCAGTCATAGTTGTTAAACCACCGTCTCCTTCAAAAACATAATGTGTAGCGATAAATTTTTTTACATGTGTTCTCGTTTCTTCGGGCAATAAAAACTGCAACTTCCAGAAATCCCTGCTGCCACTTTTAGCAATCGCATTTTTAACCCTGCCTGCACCGCCGTTATAAGCAGCAACTACTAATAACCAATCACCAAATTGTTCGTATAGTTCTTTCAACAATTTGGCAGCTACATGGGTGCTTTTATAATAATCCATTCTTTCATCGCCATAACCATGTACATGCAAACCAAATCGTTTTCCTTCATAATCCATTAATTGCCACGGACCAACAGCACCCGCCCAGGAAACTAAACCGCTTTGCAAATGGCTTTCAATCACACTTAAATATTTCATTTCTTTCGGCACACCATATTGTTGCAAAACAATATCATACATATCAAAATACGGTTTGCCCCATGTCTTCATCCGTTCTAATTCTTTACCCTGTTTACGTTTATATTCCTGCACAAAAGAAACAGCCATCGGGTGTAAGGGTACATTACTTACTTTACCCGTGACCATATTTTTTTCAACCAATAAACTTTTAAAAACAGATTTATCATCTAAGGTATCAGATGCAATATCTGTTCGCTGTGCCTGTAAAACAGAACACAACAAAACTGTAATAAGAAGAAGAAGTGTTTTATTATTGAAAAAACAGCACATTATTGTAACTCCATCATTCTTTTTGAAAGAGAGAGCAAATTTAGTTCATTGAAGTGAGCGGTCATTACCTGCAACCCGAAAGGCATGCCATTGCTGTGTTTGAAGAGCGGGATTGATATTCCCGGAATACCGACAAGGTTGGCAAAAACAGTATAAATATCTGCCAGGAACATTTCAACAGGGTCGCTGCCTGCACTGCCAATCGGGAATGCTGTTGACGGAACTGTTGGAGCAATAACAGCATCGAAGTGTTTAAAAACTTCATTTGTTTTATTGTACAAAATTTTTCTTACCTGTTGTGCTTTGGTGAAATAAGCATCGTAATAACCGGCACTTAAAACGAAGGTGCCGAGCATGATTCTGCGTTGTACTTCTTTACCAAAACCTTTACTGCGTGTTTGCTTATATAAATCAGTTAAATCGTTAGTTGATGTTTCTGAACGATAACCGTATTTAATACCATCAAAGCGGGAAAGGTTGCTGCTTGCTTCTGCTGTAGTTAAAACATAATAAGCGGGAACAATATATTTCAACAAATCAAAATCTACTGCTTCTACTTCATGCCCGTCATTTTTTAATTGCTGAATATATAGTTGAATGGAGGTTTTTATTTCACTATCCAAAGCATCATGCTCTAACATTTCTTTAAAATAAGCAAGCTTATATTTTTTATTAGCTGATGAATGTAAGTTTGAATAGGCTTCAACAGGTAATGTAGAAACTGTACTGTCAAACTCATCTTTACCTGCAATAACTTCCAATACCAATGCAGCATCTTCTACATTATTTGCAAAAATGCCTATCTGATCAAACGATGAAGCATAGGCAATTAATCCATAACGTGAAATTCTTCCGTAAGTAGGTTTTAAGCCTACCACACCACAAAAATCTGCAGGCTGCCTAACACTTCCACCCGTATCACTTCCTAAACTAATCATACACAAACCGGCCTGCACAGCTACAGCACTACCGCCTGAAGAACCGCCGGGTACAAGGTTTTCATTCAATGCATTTTTTACAGCACCAAATGCAGAGTTTTCATTGCTGCTGCCCATTGCAAATTCATCGCAGTTATTTCTGCCAATGATAATGGCATCTTCCTGTAAGAACTTTTCAATGGCTGTAGCATTATATACAGCCGTATAATTTTTTAAAATCTTAGATGCTGCAGTAACCTTATGGCCTTTATAACACAACACATCTTTAATAGCCACTATTACACCATGCAGTTTACCCAATGGCTTTCCTTGTTTTCGTTTTTCATCTAATGCCAATGCTTGCTGCAAAGCATCTTCTTCAAACACTTCTAAATAAGCATTGAGGTGTTGATTCTGTTTAATGGCAGTTAAATACGCATTTACTGCAACAGTACATCCATCAGCATTGAATGCAAGAAATTGATGATAATCTTTTATAGAAGTGAATGAAAACAATGCGATGAATTGTATTTAAAATGATATGATTTTATTCCCATTCCTGCACCACTTTCAGGTTCTTTTTCTTTTCAACCCTTTTACAGAGAAAAATACTTATTTCGTAAAGAAACACTAAAGGAATACTGCATATAATAGTGCTTAACATATCAGGTGGTGTAATAATAGAAACTGCAATTACAATAACAACAATGGAATGTTTGCGGTATTTTTTTAGGAATGCAGATGATACTACATCAATCTTTGCTAAAAAATATAAAACCAACGGAAGCTGAAAAGCTAAGCCTGAGCCAAGTATCAGCGGAACCATAGTATTGAAATAGCTGGCAATCGTCCATATATTTTCAATATTATCATCCAAAGAAAAATTAGCAAAAAAGTTAATGGTATAAGGTGCTATAATAAAATAGCCAAACAAAACGCCGATAAAAAAAAGTAATGATACCCAGAATATAACGCCTCTCGTTCCTTTTAACTCATTTCTTTTTAAAGCAGGTTTTACAAACTTCCAGAACTGCCAGAATACGTAAGGAAAGGCAATAATAAAACCACCGATTAGGATAATATTTAAATACACGCTAAACTGTCCTGCAACTGCATTGCTTTGCATTTTTACGTTAATCTTATTTAAGCAAAGCTTATTGCCCAAGCCTAAAGCATTACCAAGTTTGCACAGGTATGTATAAGTAACAAAATCACCATGTGTTGGCCCCATTAAAATCCGCTTCACAATAAAATTATTGTATACTGCCATTACTATGGCACCAACAACAACCGCAATAGCACCGCGAAATAAATGCTTACGCAGTTCATCAATATGCTCTATAAAAGACATTTCCGCTTTTGTATCGGAACTTGAATTTTTTTTGAATAAAGCCATTAACAGTGAGTGAGCTATAATGTAAATAAAAAATGCCTGCCTTAAAGAGCAGGCAATTAATAAAAATAAATCCTAAGAATTTTTTTGTGAAGTAGTATTTGAAGAAGAATCATCATTAATATGGCCTTCAATCTCTCTTTTTACATTGTCTTTGGCATCTTTAAATTCTCTGATGCCTTTTCCTAATCCACGCATTAATTCAGGTATTTTTTTACCCCCGAAGAAAATTAAAACAATCAACAAAATCAATATCAAGTGTTGAGGTGCAAATAAATCTCCCATAATAAATAATTTAGAACCTGCAAGGTAATTGAAAAATTACGATTTACCGCTTAATTCAAATAAAAAAGCGACAGTTTAACAACTATCGCTTTCTTGATTATTTCAGCAAAAAAATTAGAATCTTTTTTCTTTAATTCTTGCACTTTTACCGCTTCTTTCACGTAAGTAAAACAATTTAGCACGGCGTACTTTACCGGATTTGTTTAATACAATTGAATCAATATTTGGTGAAAAGAAAGGAAATAAACGTTCAACACCAACCCCATCAGAAATTTTACGAACTGTAAAGCTGGCTGTAGCACCGTTTCCCTGTAATTTAAGCACATCTCCGCGGAAACTTTGAATACGCTCTTTACCACCTTCTACAATTTTATAATTGACAGTGATATTGTCACCGCTTTTAAACTTCGGGAATTCTTTTTTTGCAGTCAATTGCTCGTGTACAAATTTTACGGCTGCGTTCATAACTTACATTTTTTAGGACGGCAAAAGTAGGGGAAAGTTTTTAGTTATTCAGCAATAACAGCATTTTTTTTAGAAATTTATAATTCCTGTGCTTTAATTAACCTGATATCGCTCAAACATAAAAACTCAATTGTATTAACTTTAGCCCACACTAATTAAATTAAATGCTCTATGTATGGAATTGTAAATAAAGCTATTGAAGATTTGGTAATTGAAAATTTTGGAGCGGAAAAATGGGATGCAGTAAAGCTAAGAAGTGGTGTAGATATAGACTTTTTTATTAGTAATGAACCCTATGACGACGATGTAACATTTAAACTTGCTTCAGCTGTTTCTGAGGAATTGAATATTACTTTAAGTGAAGTTTTAATTGCTTTTGGCGAATATTGGGTACTGAAAACAGGCAAAGAAAAATATGGAAGTTTGATGGAAGCAGGCGGCAGCAACCTGAAAGAGTTTCTTGTTAATCTACCCAATTTTCACAACAGAATTATGTTAATGTTTCCCAAGCTTACACCCCCTGAATTTAAAGTTAGTAATTTGGAGGAAAGAAGTATTCATGTGCATTATATTTCTAAAAGAGAAGGTTTACAGGATTTTACAAAAGGCTTACTGCAAGGTTTAGGCAAATTATATAACACTGCTGTTACAATAGAATTGCTTGAGGACAGAGCTTCCGGCAGCCATCATGAAATATTTAAAGTTTCCTGGTAAAATGGAAATGCTTCAATTTAATAGCGAACAATTTAACAGCCTTTTTCCTTTTTATTTTTTGTTGAATAATAAAATGCAAATAATAAAAACTGGAAACTCTTTGGCTAAACTGATTGTTATCAACAGAAACGAACCTTTTTCTGAAGTCTTTGCTATCCAAAGACCGGTTTTAGAAACAGTTGCAGATTTTAAGAGCTCAGTTAACCTGTGTAATCAGCTTATTTCCATCAAATGTTTAAAAAAAGAAAATATCTCGTTAAGAGGTCAGTTCCAATACTTACAACAGGCCGATAAGATTCTTTTCATTGGCTCTCCCTGGTTCTCCAGTGTTGAAGAAATTAAAGAAAATAATTTAAAGCTAAACGATTTTGCCGTACACGACCCGGTGATAGATTTATTGCATTTACTTAAAACACAGGAAATTGTTACGGATGAAGTAAAGGTTTTATTAAATACCATCAACAAGCAGAAATCAGATTTAAAAAGACTATCACTCTTAGCACAGGAAACAGTTAACGGCGTTGTTATAACTGATGCTTCAGGAAAGATTGAATGGATTAACAAAGGCTTTGAAAAAATAACAGGCTATTCTTTAGAAGAAATAAAAAATAAAACTCCGGGTAGCATATTGCAAGGCAAAGATTCATCAGCAGAAACAATTAATTATTTAAAACAACAAATTTTAAATAAACAACCTTTTGTTTGCGAGATTATCAATTATAAAAAGAACGGTCAGCAATATTGGGTTAGAATAAATGGCCAGCCTTTATTTGATAATAAGAATATGCTTACCGGCTTTTTTGCCATTGAAGAAGATATAACACAGGAAAAAGAAAACGAATTAAATCTTCAGCATTATGAAGAGAGATTCAGAATTGCTTTAGAAAAAATTGGTGATAATGTTTGGATACATGATTTTGAAAGCAATACCACAGAATTCTCAAAAAATGATACAGACTTTTTAGGCTTTGATTTATCTAAAACTAAAATTAATCCGCAGCTATGGTGGAACTGTGTACACCCTGATGATAAATGGATGTTAAATAAAAATAATGCAGCTTATCTGGCAGGAGAAATAGACCATCATAATTTAGAATACAGAATTATTCATAAGACCGGACAAGTAAAATGGGTACTCGACAGAGGTATTGTGTTCGAGAAAAAAAATAACCTCCCTCTCAGAATTATAGGTACACATACAGATATTACCAAGCTGAAAGAAGCAGAAGCCACTATCAATACTCAAAAACAGTTTTACGAAACCATTTTAAATAATATCCCTTCAGATATTGCAGTTTTTGATAATACACACAAATATCTTTTTGTAAACCCAAAAGGTATTAAAGATGAAAATATAAGAAAATGGATTATAGGAAAAAGGGATGAGGATTATATTAAATTCAGAAACAAACCATCCTATATATTAGAAGGAAGAAGAAAGCTTTTTAATGAAGTTTTAAAATCAAAAAAAATTAAAAGCTGGGAAGAAGAAGTAATTAAGCCGGATGGAAGCCGTGAATACATTATCAGAAATATGTATCCATACGTAAATGAAAAAGGTATAGTTGAATTGATTATTGGCTACGGAGTTGATATTACCGAAAGAATAAAAATAGAGCAGCAGCTTAAAATAGCCCAACAGGAAACACAGGAAGCTGCACTTGCTAAAGAACGTTTTTTAGCTAATATGAGCCATGAAATTAGAACGCCGATGAATGGCATCTTAGGCATAACAGGCTTTTTAGAGAAAACACATTTACTTCCTAAGCAAAAAGAATATGTTCATTTAATTAAAGAATCAACAAGTAATTTATTGGTAATTCTTAATGATGTTTTGGATCTCGAAAAAATTATTGCAGGCAAATTAGAATTAGAGAAAACACCCTTCAATGTTTCACAAAAAATAAAAGCCGCTGCAGAATCTTTCAGGCACAAAGCAGAAGAAAAGTATTTAACCATTAAATACAAAAACAATTTGCCTGAAAATTTATTTGTTGAAGGAGACCCCTACAGGCTTAGCCAGGTATTACTTAACTTAATAAGCAATGCCATAAAATTTACTGAGAAAGGTACCATAACAATTGGTGCAGATATTAAACAACAAAGCAAGAATACCATTGAAATTTCTTTTTTTATAGCAGATACCGGTGTTGGTATTGCCAAAAATAAATTAACACAAATCTTTGATCCTTACGTTCAGGCAAAGGCGGATATTTCGAGAAAATATGGTGGTACTGGTTTAGGGCTTTCTATATGTAAAAACCTTGTTGAAATACAAAACGGAAATATTACAGTAGAAAGTAAAGAAGGTAAAGGTTCTACTTTCAACTTTACTATTACTTATAAAAAAGCTAAACAAACAACCGAACCAAAACCTATTGTATTAAACTTTAAAGGATTAAAAAATAAAAACATACTTGTTGCAGAAGACGTAGAAGTAAATCAATACGTTATAGAAAATATGCTTAAAAACTGGGGCTGTAAAACTACCATTGTAGATACCGGTAAGAAAGCAGTACAGGCAGTTAAAAGCAAAAGCTTCGATTTAATATTAATGGATGTACAAATGCCTGAAATGAATGGCTTTGAAGCAACAGAAGCCATAAGAAAATTAAGCAATAAACAAAAAGCAAATTTGCCTGTAATAGCTGTAACTGCTAACTCTATGAAGGGTATAAGCAGCAGATATAAAAGTTCGGGCATGAATGATTATATCTTAAAGCCTTTTGATGAAGCGAGTTTATTTGCAGTAATGGAAAAGTTTCTATTAAGTAAGTACCCTTCAAAAAAAATTGGTGTGAAAAAAGCTATGGTTTACGACGCAGCTAAAATAAAAGCATTGGCAAAAGGAGATGATGCTTTCATAAAAAAACTTAGTGAAATTTTTACCAGAACTTCACCTCAAATATTTAAAGCATTGCAGGAAGCCATTGCAGAAAAAAACTGGCAGCAGGCAGGCAAAGAAGCCCATAAACTAAAGTCTTCTATAAACTCACTCGGAATTAGCGATGGTAAAAAGTTAATTGAAGATATTGAGCAACGATGCAAAACAAAAAAACAGTTAAGCACCGTTGCATTATTATGCAATAAGTTCAAAATAGTTTTGGATAAAAGCATTGAACAATTAACGAATAATTTTTTAAACTAATTTTGTTGTTAATGATTGATGGTGCAAAATATAATGCATTGATTGTTGAAGATGATGAGCTATCTGTTGCTTTGGTTGAAAGAAATTTTTCTTTTTTTCCTGATTATACAATCAGCCATATTGCTGCTACAATAAAAGATGCAGTTAAGTATCTTTCTGTTAATCATGTTGATGTAATTTTCTTAGATATAGATTTACCCGACGGTGAGGGTTTTAGTGTTATTCCTTATTTAACAGGTAATCCCGCGGTTGTGGTACTAACAGCAAATGAGCAATATGCATTTACTGCATTTGAAAACGGTGTTCTCGACTTTTTAAAAAAGCCTGTTACACCCGCACGTTTTAAAAAAAGTATTGAGAAAATAAACAATCATTTAAACCCGGCTTCTAAAACTTTAAATGAAACTGAAAAGCCCTTCTTATTTGTAAAAGCTGGTAATAAACATGTTAAAGTAAACATTCACGAATTAATGTATGTTGAAGCAGTAAATGATTATGCCAAGCTACACCTTACAACAGGTAAAACAGTATTGATAAATATTTCTTTGAAGGAAGTTTTACAACGCTTATTAAAATACCAGTTTACACAGGTTCACCGTTCTTATGCTATTAACATGCAACACATAGAATTAATTGATGATAATACAATTTTTATTAAAGAACATCAGATTCCCATAGGCAAAACTTACAAATCAACTGTTTCTAAACTACTCAAATAGGTTTTTAACAACCATTTCCCCTCTACGTATTCCATTCACAGGAAAAAACACTCCTTTCACAGGCTAAGCATTTGCAGGCTTCTGTAATCATTTCATATTTGCACTCGCAAAATAAAAATTGCTGAATCCAATAATCCTTCCAATAATCCTAAAGACCCGGTTTGCTAACCAAAAAACATTTTTGTTAATGCGAAACCCTTTATAAGTGTAAACCGAAAATCCTTATCCTAAAACCAAAAAGCCCCGTAATCTTACAGGGCTTTTTTAATTTTATAATTGCCGTAAAGTTATTATCTCGCTACATTAACTGCTCTCTTTTCTCTGATAACAGTTACTTTAATCTGGCCGGGATAAGTCATTTCAGTTTGAATTTTCTGAGCAATTTCAAAACTTAGCTTATCGCTTTCATTATCTGTTACTTTATCGGCTTCTACAATCACACGCAACTCACGACCCGCCTGAATTGCATAGGCTTTTTCAACACCTTGATATGCCTGAGCCAGATTTTCTAAATCTTTAATACGCTGCAAATATTGTTGCATAATTTCTCTTCTTGCTCCCGGTCTTGCACCACTGATGGCATCGCAAGCCTGAATAATCGGAGAAATTACATATTGCATTTCCATTTCATCGTGGTGAGCACCAATGGCATTTACTACGGCAGGATTCTCACCATATTTTTCAGCCAATTTCGCACCTAATAAAGCATGGCTTAATTCTGTTTCTTCATCTGGTACTTTACCAATATCATGCAATAAACCGGCACGTTTAGCCAACTTTACATTCAAACCTAACTCGGCAGCCATTACCGCACAAAGATTGGCAGTTTCACGGCTGTGCATTAATAAATTCTGACCATAAGAAGAACGGAAACGCATTCTTCCCACCATTCTTACCAATTCTTTATGTAAACCGTGAATACCTAATTCAATTACTGTTCTTTCACCGATTTCCATTACCTGTTCTTCTAACTGGCGACGGGTTTTATCAACCACTTCTTCAATTCTAGCAGGGTGAATTCTTCCATCTGCAACTAAGCGTTGTAAACTTAAACGGGCTATTTCTCTTCTCAAAGGGTCGAATGAAGAAAGTAAGATAGCTTCCGGTGTGTCATCAACAATCAAATCCACCCCTGTGGCAGCTTCTATGGCACGGATATTTCTTCCTTCCCTACCGATAATCTGTCCTTTAATTTCATCACTTTCCAGATTAAAAACTGTCACTGTGTTTTCAATAGTTTGCTCTGCAGCCGTACGTTGTATGGTTTGAATTACAATTTTACGAGCTTCTTTATTAGCCTTTTGTTTAGCATCTTCAATAATTTCCTGTTGAAGACTTAATGCCTGCGTTTGAGCTTCATGTTTTAAACTTTCAATTAACTGAGCCTTAGCTTCATCGGCAGTTAAATTGGAAATTTTTTCAAGCCTGCGGATATGCTCTTCCTGATGCTTTTCAAGCTCAGTACGTTTTTGATTTACTACTTCAATCTGGCGATTGAGATTTTCTTTAATGGCTTCATTTTCTTTAATCTGCTTATCTAAAGCAGCTTCTTTCTGGTTGGCAGAAACTTCTTTTTGTTTAATGCGGTTTTCGGCTTCGTTAATTTTACGATTACGCTCTAAAACCTCTTTATCATGGTCTGCTTTTAACTGTACAAACTTTTCTTTGGCTTCAAGCAGCTTTTCTTTTTTAATGGTTTCAGCTCTTAATTCTGCCTCTTTTAAAATAGTTTGCGACTGTAATTCTGCTTCTTCAACTTGTTTTTTTGTGTTTTTAGCAAAGATTAATTTACCCGCTATAACACCCGCAATTAGTGATACTGCACCAATTATAATTGATAGGACTGTCGGCTCCATGGTTTGTCTTATGTTTTAAATAATTCAAAATCAGCTTATTTGGCTCACGCATAATCGTTATGAATAGGTGAGAAAGTGGACGAAGATAACTAAAATATAATGTGCAGGAAATTGAAAATTAAGGCGTTATTAATAAAGCCTTATCAATTTGATTTTCCATAGTTTTTAAAGCCTCTTCTGCCTGCTGTTGTTGCACTAAATAGGCTCCTCCCGTTTTGTTTTGTTCGGTGGCAAACCATAATAAAACCATTGAAACATAATCCTGCATATCCTTTCCGGCAAAATTGGTTTTAAACTCCACAATTTTATCATTAATGATTTTAGTGGTTTTACGCACTAATTCTTCATCTTCCGAAGCCAGCTTTAAACGGTAAGTTCTGTCGGCAATAACAATATTTACAGGTATCAAATCAGCCATTTTGTTCGGTATGTAAAAGAGATAAACATTTGTCTATTTCTTTAAGGTAACTGTTTATTTTTTGGTTGAGTTCTTTTTTATCTGCCTCACTTAAACTTTGATTGCTCAATTGAGCAGCCTGCAACTTTTGTTGTAAAGCATTTATTTTTTCTTGCTGCGATTGGTTGTTTTTTGAATGAACGGCAATATCTTTTTTTAAAGATTCATTCTCTTTCTGCAATTGTTTATACTGCTGCAACAGCTGCTGCAATTTGCTTTGAAGCGATTGTATTTGATGATTGATGTTTGCCAATTTATTTTCTTATTTCAGCATTTAATTCTTTGGTAAACCCTTCCATCAATTTATTCATCATACTATCAATTTCTTTATCTGTTAATGTTTTTTCTTCGTCTAAAAAGGTAAAATTAATTGCCATCGATTTTTTTCCTGCTCCTAATTTATCGCTTTCAAATACATCAAACAATCTGGTGTTTTGTAGTTTATGTAGCTTTTGCTTTTTGATGATTGATTGAACAATATCGTAAGTTACTGCCTTATCAATTACAATAGCCAGATCTCTTTCAACAGCGGGGAATTTAGCTACTTCTTTATACACAATTTTTTGTTTTGAAACAGTATTTAATAAAGCTTCAAAATCTATATCAATAAATAAAACCGATTGTTTAATTCCAAAATTACTTAACTCAGTTTTTCTGATTTCTTTTAACTGTGCCAGTTCTTTTTTATTGCTTACAAGCTGTAATGCGTTTTCATGTTGCACAAACTCAACATTGGTTATACCGCTAAGCTGTAATACAGCGACAGCAATACCTTTAGCAACATATACATCATTAGGTTGTGCTTTTTCTTTCCACTCATCTTCATGATTATTGCCCGTAATGTATAAAGCCAAATGTTCTTTTTCCGCATACTTACCTGCATTGGTAACACTATAAGTTTTACCGAATTCAAAGAATTTAAGATTATTATTTTTACGATTAATATTATAAGCAATTGTTTCCAGACCGGTTTCTAAAATAGATGGTCTCATAACGTTCAACTCTTCGCTTAAATTATTAATCATTTTAACTGTTGTAGTCAACACCTCTTCACCATAATATTTACTGTTGGTAATTGAGTTAGTGAAGATTTCATTGAAGCCTAAACCTGTTAAATAGTTAGCAATTTTTTCTTTTAATGTTTCTTTTGCATTCAATGTTTCAACAGAAGGAGAAATAGTAATTGAAGTTGGAATATCAATATTATCCAGACCATCAATTCTTAAAACTTCTTCAACAATATCTGCGGGTAAACTGATATCAGGTTTACTGTAAGGAACAGATACAGTTAATGCATCAATACTTTCTTTTGCCACTTCAAAACCCAATGCTGTTAATATTCTTTTTACTGCATCAGGATGATAGTTCTTTCCGCTTAATTTTTTTAAGTAATGATATTTAATAGCAACCGTTACTTTTTCTTTCGGTGCCGGATACACATCAACAACATCACTTGTCATTTTACCACCACTTACTTCTTTTATTAATAATGCTGCCCGTTTCAATACATTAACACAATTAGAAATATCAACCCCCTTTTCAAATCTTGTTGCAGCATCTGTACGTAAACCATGTGCTACAGATGTTTTGCGAATACCTGTTGCACTAAAGCAGGCACTTTCTAAGAAAATATTTTTAGTTGTATTGCTTACCCCACTTTTCAATCCACCAAAAACACCACCTATACACATGGGTTCTTCTTTACCATTACAAATCATTAAATCAAATGCATTCAGTTTTCTTTCCTTTTCATCTAACGTGGTAAAGTTGGTTCCTTCAGGTAATTTCTTAACAATAATCTGATTGTTTGTAATTGCTTCAACATCGTAAGCATGTAAGGGCTGGCCTGTTTCGTGCAAAATAAAATTGGTTACATCCACTACATTATTAATGCTTCTTACACCAATAGCTGTTAATTTATCTTTCAGCCATTGCGGAGAATCTGCAACGGTAATATTGCTAATGGTTAAGCCACTGAAACGCGGACAAGCATCCACATCTTCAACGGTAACTTTTATGTTTAAGGAAGCTTCATCAACTTTAAAAGAATTATCAAAAGGAGGTTTCGATTTGATGTCTTTATTATTATGATGCGATAAATAAGCACATACATCTTTGGCAACACCTAAATGACTCATAGCATCCATTCTGTTGGGTGTTAAGCCGATTTCATAAATAAAGTCTGTGTATGGTTTGAAATACGCTGATGCCGGCGAACCAACCACCACATCATTCGGTAAAATCATAATACCGGCGTGATTGGTGCTTAAACCAATTTCATCTTCGGCACAAATCATTCCGTAACTTTCTACGCCACGAATCTTGGCAACCTTCATTGTTAAAGGCTCGCCCGTTGAAGGGTAAATGGTTGTTCCAACCGTTGCTACCACTACTTTTTGTCCGGCTGCCACATTGGGAGCACCGCATACAATCTGCAACGGTTCGGCAGCACCGATATTTACTTTGGTTTGTTTTAATTTATCTGCGTTGGGGTGTTGTTCACATGCCAATACTTCACCAATAACCAATCCTTCTAAACCGCCTTTAATACTTTCAAATTTTTCAAGGCTTTCCACTTCCAAACCAATTGAAGTTAAAATCTTTGAAAGCCTTTCGGGTTCAATAGTTTCAGGTAAATAATTGTGCAGCCAGTTGTAACTTATCGTCATTTAAAAATTGCTTATTAGCCGCAAATATAATTGATTGAATTTTTAAGCTTTTTAATGTTGGTTATCATTGCCACAAATGCACTGATAAATCTCGATTATTCATATTGATACATGTATGGCAACACTTAGAAATTGAGATTTTAATAAATAATTCATCAATGCATTCCTGCAAAACATTAAAATTTTACCCAATGCAGTTACACAATAAACGTTTTGATAGTTAGGTTTTGCAAAAAAATCTTTCTGCACATAAAATGTGTATTTGTTTGTGGAAAGCAGCGTATAACTTTTGTAAATTGTGAAGAAGCTAATAATTTCTGTTAGTATACTATAAATACCTGTTGATAGTTTTGTGAAATGATGTGGAAGAAAATTGAAAGAAAAAAATTTTTAAGTGCTGAATTTCTACCCCATATTCGTTTCCCTTTCTTTCTAAGTAACAATTTCTTAATAAAGGGCTGTTGCTTTTAAAGAAGGTAAGTGAAAACAATTGCTAACCCCGTGTTCAACCAGAATAATGGAAATAACTAATTTAAATAGAGATAAAAAAAGAAGAAAAAGCAGTATTGATGTAAGCACTTTGGTTTATGGAAAAATACCACCGCAGGCAAAGGAATTGGAAGAAGCAGTATTGGGTGCAGTAATGCTTGAAAAAAGTGCATTTGACAGTTTAATTGATACCAACTTAAAACCGGAATGCTTTTATGTAGAAGCTCATCAATTGATATTTAAAGCCATGCAGGACATGCAGCAGCGTGGCATTCCCATTGATATTTTAACGGTTGTTGAAGAATTAAAGCGAAAGGAACAATTGGATGTTGTTGGTGGCCCTTACTATGTAACAAAACTTACCAACACCGTTGTAAGTACCGCACATATTGATGCTCATGCAAGAATTATATTACAAAAATTTATTCAGCGTGAACTGATAAGAATCAGCGGAGAAATTATAGGTGATGCTTATGAAGACAGTACCGATGTTTTTGATTTGTTAGATGACAGTGAAACAAAAATGTTCAACATTACCAATAACTACTTAAAGAAAAACTTTGAAGACATTGGTAACGTATTAGCAAAAACAATCAATCGTATTGATGAATTAAGAACGAAAGAAGAAGACATAAGCGGTGTACCCAGTGGTTTTACAAGCTTAGACAGAATTACGTACGGATGGCAACCAACCGATTTAATTATTCTGGCAGCAAGACCATCTGTAGGTAAAACAGCCTTTGCATTAAACCTTGCACGTAATGCAGCATTAAACCCTGTAAAGCCTACCGGCGTTGGTTTCTTTAGCTTAGAAATGAGTGCCAGCCAATTAGTACAACGTATTTTAAGTGCAGAAAGTGAAATATTATTAGAAAAAATTTCGAGGGGGAAATTAGAAGAACACGAATACCAGCAATTACATGCTAAAGGTATTAAGCGTTTAGAAACTGCTCCTTTATATATTGATGATACTGCAGCTTTAAACATTTTTGAGTTCAGAGCCAAAGCAAGAAGGTTAGTTAATAAACACAATGTTGGCTTGATAATTATAGACTATTTACAATTAATGAGTGGCAGCGGAGATAGAAACAGCAACCGTGAGCAGGAAATAAGTAATATATCAAGAAACCTGAAAGCATTGGCAAAAGAGTTGAGCATTCCGATTATAGCTCTATCTCAATTAAGCCGTGCCGTTGAAACACGTAAAGAAAGCAAGATGCCTCAGTTGAGTGATTTACGTGAATCCGGTGCTATTGAACAGGATGCAGACATGGTAATGTTTATTTATCGCCCTGAGTATTATGAAATAGGTGCTAATGAAATGGGTGAAAGTACAAAAGGTGAAACACATATTCGTATTGCCAAACACAGAAACGGTAGTTTAGATACTATTAAACTGAGAGCTCAACTACAAATTCAAAGATTTGAAGATGATGGTGATAGCAACATCAGCGGTTTAATGGGTGGCGGTAATTGGAAGCCTGTTGGCCCTGCACCAATGCCCGGCAATGAAGGCGGAAGGTTTTTTGTTCAAGGCAGTAAAATGAATGGCGGCGATTTTGATGAAGGCTTTAATGAACAACCGTTTTAATACACCGCCAATCATCATCAATTAATTTTACTTCTTAGTCTTTAAAAAGTAAGCAACTGTAAAACTAAAAACAGAGTTTACTATATCGGTAGAACCCGATGTAAATACTTTACTGCTTCCTTTACTATAAGTAGCTTTTAATTGAAATTTTTTCCATTCAGTACCAAGAAAAAAGTTATAACCAAAGTCAACAGGTTTAACAGTTGTGGTATTGGTGGCTGTTGAACCTGTATTGGTAAAACTTACTTTGTTATCAACAGGGCTTACTGTTCCGCTAGTGGATTCATAAGAACCCTTGTCCGTTCCTTTTAAACCGGCTGCCAGATAAAAACCGGTACCGGCAAAGAGTTGTACGCCTTTCGTTCCTACATTAAACTGATATTTTAAATTGGCAGGTAATTGCAAATACTAAAGCTTGGTAGTTGTTGTAGAACCGCTTAATGCAAAATCTGTTGTGGCCCGGTAAGCACCTTTTTCAATGCCATACAATCCTGTTTGAAAAATAACATGCTTACTCAAATTCATATCACTTACAAAACCTAACTGAGCTGTATTGATACTTGAAATATTTATGTAATTGTTATTGCTCTCATCAATAAAAGTTGAAAGGTTATAACCACCTTCAATACCTAATTTTATCTGTGCGTTTGTACTGTTAGAAATAATTGTAAATGAGCATACTAAAATGAATACTTTGAAAATAGCGTTTGCGTTGTTGTAGTTCATAATAAATTTGATTTTCAGTTAATGCTGCAAAAGACATTAGTATTGAATGAAACAATGCTATAAAACCGTTAAAACAAGTTGTACTGAACTATAAAATCGGTTAATGATTCTTTTTTAAGGATTGATAAAACAATAACAACGCAGCAGTGGTATTTTATTTCATTTCAATAAATTAATAACTTCGAAAAAATGTTTGTTATGAGTATTGCTGAATTAAAACAAAGCCTGCATAATAAAATTGATGCTATTAATGATGAAATTTTATTGGAAGAAGTGAATAAAGCTATTGAAGAATTACATTATGATAATAATGAACTTGAACCTAATCCTGAGGTGATAAATATTTTAAGAGAAAGAAGACAGCAGTTTATACAAAATCCTGAAAACAGGTTAAGTTTAAATGCGTTTCAACAAAAAATAAAAGCTAAATATGGCGTTTAAAATTGAACTTCATTTTAGTGTATATGATGATGTAAGCAACATTGCAGATTGGTACGAACAAAGACAAGCATTTTTAAGTAACCGCTTTTTAAATGAATTAAATTTATTCTTCGCTAAAATTGAAACTCATCCTTACTCTTTTCATTATTATATGGATAATATCCGAATTGCAGTCTTGAAAACATTTCCATATTGCATTATGTATGAAATTATTGAAAGTGAAAATCTAATTGCCATTTTAGCGGTAATACACTCTAAAAGAAGTCCGTACTTTATTTTAAAAACTATTGAACAACGAGTTTAACAATGCAGCTACCTTATTTCTACGAACCTACCATTACTTATTCTTCTTTATTTACATTAAGTGAAGAAACAAGTAAACATTGTATTCAGGTTTTAAGAATGAAGGAAGGAGAATTCATCAACTTAACGGATGGCAAAGGCAATTTATTTACCGCAGCTATTAAACAGGCAGATAAAAAAAACTCAGTTGTCAGTATTCAATCCAATCAATACAGCCCAATGCCGGAAAGGGTTATATCGTTAGCAGTTTCATTGGTTAAAAACACTGCAAGGTTTGAATGGCTGTTGGAAAAAGCAACTGAAATTGGTGTGAGTGAAATTATTCCATTGCTCTGTAAAAGAACGGAACGGCAACATTTTCGTTTTGACAGAATGAACAGTATTATAATATCAGCCATGTTACAAAGCAGACAAACATGGCTACCTATTTTACATGAGCCAATTGCTATTCAACAAATAATTCAATCATCTTCTTACCAACAAAAATTAATTGCACATTGTACTGAAGATGATAAAACAAGCATTACACAATTATCACTTGCTGATAACATTCAAATATTGATTGGACCCGAAGGAGATTTTACTGAAGAAGAAATTCAATTAGCTAAACAACATCATTATCTTCCTGTAACTTTAGGTAATACCAGATTAAGAACTGAAACAGCAGGCATGGTTGCTGCAACACTGCTTATGAACTGCTGAAATATGTGTTCACCAAAATATTCTTACATGAAAAGAATTTTCTACTTAGTCCTTACAGTAACAATTATTGCCATTGCCTGCAAAAATTTTAAGAGCAGAAAAAATATTGATAGAGATACTACCATTAACAACACTACCTCTTTCAACAATTTATTTTTAGACAGTATGGAAGTTGAAAAATTTTTGGCTGAACATGAAAATTTTAAACCTTACGAAAACCAATACCTTGACTTTTATAAGCAACGTAATTATGAATATGCATGGTTTGATACAAGCGGTATAGCAGAACAATCTCATAATTTTTTAAACTTGTTAGATAATACCATCAATACTTTACAGGATAGCAGTTTGTATAACGAGCAGCTTATTAAAACTTATAACAAAATAGCAGAGACAGATAAAAAATCAATTTCAAAAAAAGAAATAGAGCAAGCAGAACTAAGTTTAACAGGTCAGTTCTTTGCTTATGCAGCAAAGGTTTACAAAGGCAGTGATATTGATGCAAGTGAATTGGGTTGGTTTATTCCCAGAAAAAAAGTTGACTTAACTGCATTATTAGATTCGGCTTTAAAAACAAAAGCGAAAGAAACTGAAATATATGCTCCGTTAAATGCACAATACAATCAACTACAACAATACCTTACTAAATATTTTGAGTTAGATAAAATTATAGCAGATACTATCCCAAGGCTTGCAAAGCCTTTAAAGAAGGGTGTTCACACAGATTCTTTAATTCCCGTTAAAGAAAGATTATTTGTGTTGGGAGATTTAGCAATGAAAGACACAACCAATTTTTTTGATTCTTCCTTATTCGCAGCGGTAAAAAAATTTCAGAGAAGAACGGGCTTAACTGTTGATGGAAGCATTGGTAATAAAATGATTGAAGAACTGAATATTCCTGTTAAACAACGTATAAGCCAGATATTGATTAATATGGAACGGATGCGTTGGTTGCCTGCTGAAAAAGACACTAACTATATTGTTGTAAATATTCCTGAATATAAAATGCATGTGTACGATAGCGGCAAATTACAATATGATATGAATGTTATTGTGGGTAAAGAAACCAACAGCACGGTAATATTTACAGGCAATTTAAAATACATTGTATTCAGTCCTTTCTGGAATGTACCACCGAGTATCGTAGAAAAAGAAGTGGTTCCCGGTATTAAGAAAGATGCAAACTATTTAGCAAAAAACAATATGGAGATAACAGGCAAAAGCAATGGTTTACCTGTTGTGCGTCAAAAACCCGGACCGAATAATTCACTCGGCTTGGTAAAATTTTTATTTCCCAACAGTTATGATATTTATTTTCATGATACACCCAATCATGATTTATTTTCTGCTACCAACAGAAGTTTCAGCCACGGTTGCATAAGATTATCAGAGCCGAAAAAATTTGCTCAATATTTATTAAGAAGAGATACGGCAACAGTTTGGAAAGAAAAAGTTATTGATAGCTGCATGCATTTACCAAAAGAAAAATGGGTAACACTTGATAAAACTATTCCTGTATCATTAGTGTATTTTACTGCATGGGTAGATAAGAACGGGCTATTAAATTTTAGAAAAGATATTTACGGCCACGATGCTAAAATGAGCGAGAAATTATTTGTGAAGAAGTAAAAAAATACAGTCATTACTACTTATGATAGCAGTAATGACTGTATAATAATTACTCACCAACTATTTCATTACGTTTTCTGTTATATTGTTTAGAGCTGTCACCACACATCTTCACAATCTTTGGTGTAAACTTTCCCACAATATCAACCAATGAAGTTTGGCTCTGCATAACAGCATTAATGTCTTTATATGCAAAAGGAGCTTCATCTAAACCACCGCCTAATAATTTCACTCCATGTTTATTCAATTCATCGTGCAATGCTTTATGGGTAATATTATTTAATGCTTGTGTTCTGCTCATCTTTCTTCCTGCACCATGACTTGCAGAATTTACAGATGCAGCTTCACCTTTACCTTTTACAATAAAACCATCTGCAGTCATGCTTCCCGGAATAATACCCAATACATTTTTACCTGCAGGTGTAGCACCTTTTCTGTGTACAATTACTTCTTCACCATTACATCCTTCGACTCCGCTCAGGACTTCTTTCCAGGCAAAATTGTGATGGTTTTCTACCATCTTTATTGGCTTTCTTCCTAATTGTTTTGCAATTTTTGCATGAATAATATGGTGACAGGCACTTGCATAATCGCCGGCTAAATTCATTGCTAACCAATATTCTTGTCCTTCAGTTTCATTCAAATCTAACCACGCTAAATTTTTTGCTTCCTGTGGTAATCTTCTTTTATTGATAGCAATTTTGGTATAATGATTCGCAATGTTGGCACCCAATGCCCTGCTTCCTGAGTGGCTTAATAAACCAACATATAAGCCTGGTTCAATTCCTAACACTTCATCTTTTTCGGTAATGGTTACAGCACCAAATTCAACAAAGTGATTACCACTGCCACTTGTACCCAATTGCTTCCAGGCTCTGCTTTGTAACCCTTGCAATAAAGGTATTTCGAAGAATAAAGGGTTATCCATTACTGCATGATCTGCTGCCTGTTTAAACATGGCACCGCTGCCAAACAAAGTAGCTTCATTAATTTCTCTTGCAAAAAATTGTTCTCTGTTAGTTAATTCTTTTGCATCAATATCAAATACACTTAAACACATTCTGCAACCAATATCTACACCAACGCCATAAGGTATTACAGCATTCTTTGTTGCCAATACACCACCTATCGGTAAGCCATAACCATGATGTGCATCGGGCATTAAAGCACCGGCTACACTAACAGGTAACTTAGCTGCGGTGTTCATTTGATGAAATGCACCTTGCTCAATATGCTCTGCACCAAAAGTGTTGAATGGAATGCCTGTATCTTTCAAAGAAATCTCAGGTTCATTTACATCTTCTTTTGGTAATAATTTTTCTGCTATCATTCCTAATATTGCATCATGCTTATATTCTATGGGAGATGCCAATACCGCTTTAAAAATTTCCATTACTTCCTCCTTTGTATTGTGTTTATAATGCTTCTCTGCAACACTCATTGTTACAGGTATAACAGGGCTTTCAGGAAAACCAATTGCCCTTAATTCTTTTGCTGTTATTTTTTGTTTCATTTTTTTAATTTTTTACCCAATAGGCACAAAGGTTTTCACTAAGTACACCATACTTTGTGCACCTTGTGTTGCTTAACCTTGTGAACTTTGTGGTTTTATTTTTTGTTACCGGCAACTGAATAACTATTAAGCTACAGTTGCGTCGCACACTTGTACTGTTGTACACTAATGATAATTACCGATCGGCTTGTTCATCCTTATGGTTTTTCTCTAACTCATTCTGCAAGTCATCTATATAAGAAGATAGCATTTGGAAGTTATCAGCGAAATCTAATGCTATTGAAAGTAAATCCCTAAGATAAAAAAGCATTAAATTGATTGATAAATCAAGCTTGCCTTTTCTGTCCTTAAAATCAATTTTTCCAGATATCGAAGTCCAGTGGCTTAAATGGTCATACTTAGAATAATAATTATAGAGATTGTATATTGCTTCATTTGATACATGTGAATCTTTGCTGATATTGTAAATTTCAGATGTCTTCAAATAATAGCCCTTCTTTAAAAGTGGTTTACCATTACCTTGATTAAAAGCTTTTGAGAATTTAGAGATGAATTTAGCTGAGTATTCTTTTTTTTGTATTGCTGATAAATTTTCAGAAGAATCAATTTCATCTAAGAAATACTTAGTTCCATCATTTAATACTTTCAAGCAATATTCTTTTATTTTCTCTTTTACAATCTCAAAGTTATTCCCATCGTATTCTGTACAAATTTTCTTAACATGCATTAACAAAATCATATCCATCAATATAGACCGACTCAAAATGCCTAATGAAAATTCAATTGAATCATCTAGTAAAGGATATAATTTTAAAAAAGATGAAGATATTTTCGTAACCTTTTCAAGGCCACAGAAAACCAACCTATCAATTTCAAATTGAGTCTTGTTTACAAAATGTCTTTGTGCATTTAAAGATGTCTTAAAAATCAACTTTAAATATTGCTCTATTTTTTCCATAAATCATTTTTTGTTCATTTATCATTCTCCTGCACAAGTGTGCGACGCAACTATAGCTAAATTTTTATTCTAAAGCTAAGTACAAAAATTGTTTTAAAAGATTGGCTCATTGCTACTTCATGAGCCAATCTTAGTTATTGCTGCGGTACAAAAATCTGCTTCAATTGTCCAATCAAATCTCCATTACCATTTACGCTGATGTTACTGATTTTGTCTGCAATCTTCTCTACATATTCCATCTCTTTCAATTTCCATAACATGGCGTTTTCTTCCATCAACTTTGCAGTGTTTAACAAGCTACGGGTGCTGGCAGTTTCTTCTCTACGCATAATAGTATTGGCTTGTGCTTTTTTCTCTGCCACCAATACCTGGTTCATAATATCTTTTACATCACCCGGTAAAATAATATCACGAATACCAAAACCTTTTACTTCAATACCTAACTGTTCAGCTTTCGCCTTTACTTGTTCTAACACAAACGGAGCTATGGCTTCTTTCTTATCTAACAATTCATCTAAAGTATAACCTGCAACATATTCACGCAAAGCCAATTGAAAAGCTACATACAATTGTTTATCGTATTCTTTATTTTCTCTGATGGCTTTTTCAATAGATGCTATTTGGTATTGTGCAAATGCATTGATACGTAAACCGGCTTTATCTTTAGTTAAAATTTCCTGTCCATTGATTTCTAATTGTTGCTGACGCATATCTGCTTTGGCTACCACAACAGCTATATTGTTTTTCCACCAGTAGTAAATACCCGGTCCTAATACTTTATTGAATTTTCCATCAATAAACAGCAAAGCATTTTCATAGTTTTCTACTGAATAGCTACGAACATAACCAATTACCAATCTGGTGATTAAAACAGAACGCTCAATGTTTGCATCTATATCAATTTTACTGATGTCTGCTTTAATAAAGCTATAGTTAATCATGCCTTTCCAAAAAGCATAACGACCTGCAGTCAATACATTTTTCAGCAAACCATTTTCATATTGCAAAGCAATTTCATTATCGCTTACTTCAATTACCTGTAATGCATTTGCAAGTTTTGCATCTTTAAGCAATACATTCAATTCAATGTATGGATTGAATGGTTGGTTAAGATGATATATAGTAACCTGTTCATTCCATAACCAATAATTACCTTCCTGCAGCATACGCTGGTAAACGCCATTTTTAAAAACCAAGCCCACTTGGTAGGCGTTGATGTTTACCCATTTCATATTGTTTGTTTTTGTTTGTTTAAAAATTAGAAGCCGGTACATAAAGCCATTCCATCATCACGGAAATATTTTTTACCAATACTTACTCTATGGGTTTTTCTTAGCTTTTTTGTTGACAGCATCATCAACAAATACACTTCGTTAAAGCGATAAAGATTATATTAGTTCTGAACACTTGCTAAGTGTTGGTGGAACTGTTTCTTTTGTTTATTTCATCAAGCTCAATACACAAAAGCTAACCGGCTTTATGAACCTGCTTCCGGTTGTTGTTCATCATTTTTTGCGAAGCGATGTACTTCTCCTGAATTCTACATTATGAGTGTAGTGCTCTACCACTGAGCTATCCTTTCACATAAAGGAATGGGATTCGAACCCATGACACTTGTGTTGTTGCTCTGCCATTAAGCTATCCCAATTACTCGGGAAAGGGACTCGAACCCTTAACATACAACTATGGAGGACTTATCCATAATATGCAATAGCATACAGATAGTTACTACGTCTGCACTATCGAGTTACCGAAAACCCTCATCTGGCTTGCTGTATTATGTAATAAACCCTTCTTGCCGTTAAGCAAGCTTTTAAATGATGTTCCCATCAGTAATATTTTAAAGAACTTTTAATGCACCACTTTATCTGCAGCACATTTACTACCTGCAAATGCATCAGGCTTTGCTTTGAATACGAACCCCATTCCCATAATGCAGCCCATAGCATCTTTTAAAGCAGTATTACTTTTAAAGTTGGGGTTGGTATTAATATCTGCATGCACTTCCATATCAACATTAAAAGCAATAAAGAGAGCACATAATTCGTAAGCTGTTTCAATACTTCTGCTTACTTCATTTAACATTCTTTCTTTTAAAGCCATTTTACGTTGAATGGTTTCGTTGTGTATATACATAAAACCACCTTTCCCCTGCCTGATAAAAACAATTACAGTTGCAAACTCTATGTGCTTGCCTTTTACCTGGCTATCGGTACCGATACAAACTTTAATGTTATTACCTGCAGCTTTTTCCTGCTGCAATACATTTCTTATTTCTTGTTGAAGAGGTTGTTGAATTTTTACTCCGTTCAACTTTCTCCATTGTCTTTGTTGCATGATTTTATTTTTTAACATCTTCATGCACAAAGCATGAAGATTAGTTTTCTAATAAATGTTCTATTCTTCTGAAGCCGATAATATTATTGCTTTTACTTTCTGTTGCCGGCTCATGCGGGTTAGCAATTTCTGCAACCGTCATGGGTTTATGAATAATGGTGTCAAATCCTAAATGCCTGCTTAATCGCTGTGCTTTTGTTACACTTAGTTTTCCAAACTCATACTTGGCAATTAATCTGCCCTTTCTAAGTAAGGCATTATCTACTAAGCTTATATCGCTGTTGAATGTGCATATTATCTGCACGTTTAAACAATCGCTTAATAAGCCATCACTTATATTCAGCAAATTGCTTACACCACTGCTGCTGCCATATCTTCTATCCATAATAATATTTTCAGCATCTTCAATTACCAATATGGCATTAGGGTTATCCAGCAACAAATCCATAAACTCAGGATTCATTAAATTATTAGCTACGCTCGGAGAAACAAACATTACCTTCTTTTTAAGATTACCTATTAAGTATCTCAGGTAAGTTGTTTTACCTGTGCCGGGCATACCGTGCAGCAATACAATTCCTTTATCATTTTCTTTTGATAATCTTTCTTTAATTGTTTCATCAATCAACTTAAAATCATCGTTATAATAAAGGTCAATATCAAGCTGAGTTGGTTTAATAGCCAATGTTTTTAAATCTAATGAGCCGCCACTTAATGAAATAATATTCATTTCGTAATCATCTTCTTTCTTCGGTGCTTTTAAATCTTTAAACTCATTAAGCATACTTCTCACCTTTATATAATCATTATTGCTGTGCAATATTTCTGCCCAATCATCACCCATTCTAATCATCATATATCCATCAATAACAAAAAGAGTTTTACTGAATTCAATTCTGCTTTGCTGCCAGTTATAAAAGTTTCGTTGATACACTTCTTTTACAGTGCCATACTTATTGGCTTCTATCAGTTTAAATACATTTACTGCATCAATATTGCCTATATAAGCAATGCTTGGAACTTTTTTAAATTGATGAAAGTAAAAAGCTTTCGGCTCAATGAAATACTCATCAAAAAGCCCGACTAATTTTCTTTTTCGCATTAGTTGCCTTATTGCCTGAAATAATATTTGTACCTGCCCCCGAATTGCTGGTGCAATTGCTACCAAGATTCGTACAAACACTACCAATAAAATTATAATAAGTGTCATAAAAATTTGTTTTAGTTATTTAATGTGTTTACTAATGAGTATTAATACGCAATTACATAAACACAATTTGTTTTATGTGGTGCCTCAAGGAATCGAACCTTGATGTTTACGTCTTCAGCGTATTGCAATAGAACCATCTCTGCCAAAGCACCATTTGCGGAAACAGAAAGAATTGAACTTTCATTAGTTGGTTAACAACCAACCGTTCTACCATTGAACTACATTTCCTTTTGTTGGCCCGGAAGGACTTGAACCTTCAACCCCTGCATTAAAAGTGCAGTGCATCTGCCATTGAGCTACGAACCAGTGTTGTGCGATTTTCAGACTCGAACTGAAAACAATTTTTCTATGCTTACTTCTCAGAAAGAGAAGAGAAAAACTGTGTTACCCTTACACCAAACCGCATGGTATAATTTGGGGTGACTTCGGGGCTCGAACCCTGCTCTCCTCATTCACAGTGAGGTGCTTTACCTGTTAAGCTAATGCCACCATTTAAAGTATAGCAGGCAAGGCTCGAACTTGCAACCTCTCCGTTCCAAACGGAGTATCCAACCAATTGGAATGCTGCTATATTTTGCCGTGTATTTTTTGTAGTGTATGCACGACATTTTGTTGATTTCATGCTGAAATTTTTTGATGAACATTTATGCTTGCTATGTAACGTTTAGCTTTTTTATTAATACTTCTTTTGTTCACCTGATTCAACATTTTAATTGTTTTTGTTTCACCAAAACATTTTATTAATGTTTTTACTAAGAATCTGTTTTCCATAATACAGTCCTCCTTTTAATTTTTTGCTGTTAAGCATATTGATTGAAATAAAAAACCCGGCCTGTTTTTCAACTCGACCGGGCTACACCTCCTTGCTGAATTAAATCAGCCAAGTAGTTTTATACACGATCGGGTATATTGTTTTGAATACGGTTTATCATTACGAAAGGGCATAACAATGCATAACTTTTCCATTACAGCAATGGCATACCGCTGTGTACTTGTTAGCGTTTTATGTAAATGCATTGTTAGCTCTATCATAAAATTTATCGGTTTAGTAAAAGATTATTATTTACGCTTTTGGCATAAAAAAAGCTCCACATTTTTGCGGAGCTTTATATAATTCTGTTACAATTCTTATTTTGTTACCAAACAGCTTTATATGCCCCGCCAACCTGTGTATAACCCTTCGGGCTAAACCAGTTTTGAGATTCGATATGTAATTGTAGGCGTAACATATAATTTGTTTTTATTGTGCAAATTTGTGATTATTTTTTTGATAGTTCCAAATTTTTTTTCAAAAAAATTAAAAAAAATATTTTTTACCCAAGCGAAACTCTTTACAGTAAAGTGTTTTGACACATTATTAAATTAAATAAACTATCAGTAATCAATCAAACCTTACTTATCTTATTACAACAACACTTCCTTTTTTTAGCATCCTGTTACCTCTGTAATCAATCGCTTCGGTTATATAAACATAAGTACCAGCATCTACTTCTTTACCATTGTGCATACCATCCCAACCTTTATTATAATCTGTTGTTTTAAAAATTAAGTTTCCGTTTCTATTATAAACAGCGAAATAATTAAACTGTTTAATCCCAACAGGGAACACTTTTAATACATCATTTAACCCATCTTTATTAGGTGTAAAACCGGTTGGTACATATAACTCCGGACCGGCATATCTTTTAATTATAATTTTTGAGTCTTTAATGCAACCTTCTTTTGTTACACTATGCAGTTTATATTCCTGTTCAATATCTAAAGTAGCAACAGGTGTTTCAATATTTGGATTATCCAATCCTGTTGATGGAGTCCAGGTATACTGTTCTCCGGTGTAACCTTGTGCATTCAATTGCACGGGTTCTCCTTTAGCTGCAATAGTATCTTTTCCCGCAAAAGCAATATTGTCATAAATAGCAAATGTTGGCCTTGGTATTGTGTCTTTACAACCTTCTTTTGTTTCCCCAATCAGCATAAAAGGTTTTGGTTTTTTCTCATAAAAAATATTGGTTACTTCCGGATTACCAACATACAAACCGCTACCGAAATTCCAATACCATTTCACAACGGTATTTGATAAATCTAATGCCTTAAACTTAATCAACTTAAACACACAGGAATCATTTAAAGACAATCCGATTGCAGGTTTTTGATACACAATAAAATTGGTGTCTTTAGGCAACGAAACACAACCGTAATTACTTGTTACAACCAAACGGCCTTTATAATTATTTGATGCACTGAGATTGATATATGGGTTTTGAACATTAGAAGTGGTGCTATTAAAAATCCATAGCCATTGATTAATTAAATCAGTTGCCGTTGTTGAAAAAGAAGATAAATCTGTAAACTGAATAGCTACATTATCACATAAAGGCGGGGCACTCATTTTATAATTTGCATCAGGCCTTTCATGAATATTCATTATTAACGAGTTGGTATCTGAGCGGCAACCTTCAATAGTGGTAACTACATATTTAACTGTTAATAATCCTGGATTGTTTGGCACAAATGCCGGTGGATTAGGCTGTGTTGAAATAGTGCCGTTAATATTCCACCACCATTTATTAATAGTTGATAAACCATTATAAACAAATGCAGTATTTTGAATACTTACATTGGTTTGCTTTTCACAAATTACTGAAGGGTAAGTGAAGGTAGCATCTGGCTTGGGAACAACAGTTGTATTTGCATAAGCAGATACCGAACAGGTAGTATCGTTAGTAACTGTTAGTCTAATAGAAAAATTACCCGGCTTGGTATAAACATAATTGACTATTGAATCTGTTGCAGAATTTTGAATGATTGTTCCATCACCAAAATCCCAGGTGTAGGTACTATTTTGTTTAGCTGTTGTGGTACTTGTAAACAAATAATTATTTCCATTTAAACATTGCCTTACGGTATTAATAATAAATGCCGTTTTAGCTGCAGGAGTAACTTTTACCGTAACCATTTTTCTATCACTCTCACAACCGAATAGCACTTTTTGCGTAACATAATAATTAGTGGTTCCTGCAGTATTTGTTGGTGGAATTATTTTATTTGCACCTGTACCTCCTATCGGAACTGTGTACCATAGTAGGAGTTTATCAAGATCTCCAGTTGCCTTTAAAGCAGTGGCATATTGATTTTGACAATAATAATAATTTACAGGTTGAATAGATGGTGTATCAGGTGCATGTTGTTTCGCAATAATTACATGAAACGTATCTCTGCAACCATAACCCGGAAAAGGTTGTACATCTACATGCAGCATTCCTGCACTAATTGGCGGTGGTTTAAGTATAACGTTTTGGCTATTACCCAAAACCTTAGAATAATCATCATTAAACCAAACATATTTATCAAAACCATAAGGGCCGTTCAATAATAAAGAATTGGTTTCTATACAGAAAGGTGCAGTAGCAATAATATTTGAACATCCTGTTGATACATCAACATAGGCATAACCGAAGTGGCCTCCTAAAGTACAATCGGCTGTTTTAAATTCAAGCCTTACTTGTCTTCCGCCTAACCCTGCAAACTGAAGTGCTGCAGGCGTCCAGTCTTTGTATAAAACATCAATACTATTGAGTGATGTTTCAAAACCCGGAATTCCTCCTGAAGCAACATAGTCAAAAGATGCACAGTTGATAGGTACACCTGTTAAAACATCGTAAGCACTAACAAAAAAACGTGGCTGTTCATATTTTGCGTGACCGGGATTTTCGAACACAACTGCATAGAAATAGGTAAAAGTAAAAGTATCTATGTTGGAAGGGACGGTTAGTGTATATGATAAACCCTCAGCTTCATGGTTAACATTATTGTTACCTAATTTAACTGAATACTTACCTCCAAACGGGCATAGTTGCGGGAAACCCCCGTATTGGTCTACAGCTGTTGCTGAACTGATTATTTCATGCCTGCCTGTAGTAGGCTGAGAGGGAGATAACGTAATAATATTTTTATTGTTTACTGCAGCCACACTTCCCGTAAAACACTCCCAGTTTGTAAAATCACCATTCTCAAAATCAATATTAAAAGGGCAACTGCTCTGAGCAGTTGCTTGTTGCAAAAAAAACAGGCATATCAAAAGAAAGACGCAATACCTCATAAAGTCAAATCAGTCAGTTTTTATTAGTATCACAATTATAAGATTTTATTTCAGTATAAATAGTTAATTAATATAATTTAATACTTCTGTTACACGTTTTTATTCTCAACCAATCTCATTTCACCTACTAATAAAAATCATGTTTTAAAATAAACATACATACTTACTTCGCTTTTATAAAGAGCCAGTAATTTTATGATTCATCCTTACAATTATGTTTCGCCCGAGCAGGCATTAGCATTAATAAAAAGCGGCAATAGAATTTTTGTGCAGGGCAGTGCTTGTACGCCATTGTTTTTATTAAGAGAATTAGCCAAACAGAAACACAGGCTTCTGAATGTTGAAGTTATTTCCATCACTTTACAAGGTCATGTTGAAATAGCTGAGCCCGGTTATGAAAATTCATTTCATATTAATTCTTTATTTGTTTCAGAGCCTATAAGGCAGGCAGTGAAAGAAGGAAGAGCAGATTTTATTCCTGCTTTTTTAAGTGATATACCTGATATGATTAAAACCGTATTACCTGTAGATGTAGCATTGGTGCAGGTTTCACCGCCTGATGCACACGGCTATTGTTCTTTAGGTTTAAGTGTTGATGTGGCACGTACCGCTGTTAACTATGCCAAATATGTTATTGCACAAATCAATCCGCAAATGCCGAGAACATTAGGCGATGCTATGATTCATACGGATAGATTTACTGCAATGGTTTTTCATGATGAACCATTACCGCAGGTTGATTATGGTGCTAAAGTTTCTGATATTGAATTAAAGGTTGGCAGGAATGTAGCTTCTTTAATTGAAGACGGCAGCACCTTACAGGTTGGTATAGGAACCATACCTGATGCTGTTTTAAAAGCATTACACAATCATAAAAATTTAGGATTACATACAGAAATGTTCAGCGATGGTATTATTCCTTTATTTGAAAAAGACATCATCAACAACACTAAAAAAAGAATTCACCCTAATAAAATTGTTACCGCATTTGCATTAGGTACCAATAAGTTGTACAACTATGTAAATGATAATCCTGCTATTGCATTTTTAGATATTGATTATGTAAACGACCCGCATGTTATTCGCCGCAACCCTAAAGTAGTGGCAATTAACAGTGCCGTGGAAGTGGATGTTACCGGGCAGATTTGTGCAGACAGTATCGGTACTTATCAATACAGCGGCATCGGCGGACAAATGGATTTCATGCGTGGTGCAGCCTTGAGTGAAGGCGGAAAACCTATTATTGCCATAACCAGCAGAACCAATAAAGGGGTACCACGCATTGTTCCTTTTTTACAACAGGGTGCAGGTGTGGTAACTACCAGAGGGCATATACATTATGTGGTATCAGAATATGGTGTGGCTTATTTGTATGGGAAAAACTTACGTCAACGTGCCCACGCTTTAATAGAAATTGCTCATCCTGATGACAGAGAATTACTTACCAAACAATGCTATGAAAGGTTTAAACAGTTTTTGTAAACAGCAGTGCTTTCATAATAATCTTCAAACAAAAAATGTACTTGCTTTGTTATAACTTCAAACGCAAATACACACTTATGAGAAAATTAGGTTTAGCTCTCTTACTGTTCCCTTTTGTAAGCAATGCACAGGTATTTAAAACCAAAGAACCTTTAGTACATACTTTTTCAATAGTTGCCAGAGATGAAGCCACCGGCGAAATGGCTGTTGGTGTACAAAGCCATTGGTTTAGTGTGGGTACTGCCGTGCCTTGGGCTGAAGCAGGTGTAGGTGCTGTAGCCACACAAAGTTTTGTAGATAAAAGTTATGGACCGAAAGCATTGGCTTTATTAAAGCAGGGCTATACTGCACAACAGGCAATGGATAGTTTAACCAAAGCAGATGCAGGAAGAGAGGTAAGACAGGTAGCTATTATTGATACCAAAGGCAATGTTGCCACACATACAGGAGCGAAATGTATTGAATATGCCCGCCATATTAAAGGCATTAATTTTAGTGTGCAAAGCAATATGATGTTGGGCAGTAAAGTGTGCGACAGTATGCAGATTGCATTTGAAAGAAGTAAAGGAAAGCCTTTAGCAGAAAGGGTTTTATTGGCATTAGAAGCAGCACAGCGTGCAGGCGGTGATATACGCGGTATGCAGAGTGCAGCTTTAAAAGTAGTACCCGGAAAAACTACTGAAGTATGGAATAATACTACTGTTGATGTACGTGTAGATGATAGCCCGCAACCTTTAAAAGAGTTAAGAAGATTATACAATACACATTTAGCTTATGAACACATGAACAACGGAGATTTAGCTGTTGAAAAAAACGATATGGCTTTGGCAATGAAAGAATACAATGCTGCCATGAAAATGTTTCCTGACAATTTAGAAATGAAATACTGGACTGCGATAACCTTAGCCAATAACAAACAGGTTGATAAAGCAGCAACTATATTACAAGCCATTTATGTGAAAGATAAAAACTGGAGAGAACTTACCAAACGCTTACCACCTGTGGGTTTGCTGACAGTATCAGCAACTGAGTTAAAGAAGTTGGTAGAGTGATTTTATAAGTTTACTGTATAAGGCATTTCGCTATAAGTATTACCGGCAAGGCTTCTGCCGGTTTTCTTTTTATTTACACCGCCCCATTGTTTAAAGAAAAAAGCAACTTCTTGTTCAATACATTGTTGTTTGATATCCCATACCCAAATTTCATTCATAGGTCTCGCTTTTCTACCGCTTTCACCACCTACAATAACCCAATCAATATTTGAAAGATTAAGATTGTACAAAGGGCCAATCAATGGCTCACAAGAAAGAAACTTAACCTTAGCATTTGTTTCTCTTAAAAAATCAATCCTGTCAATTACACGTTCATCTTCTACAGAAACACCCATCCAGATATTATTAGTCCAGTTAAGTTTATGATGCAACTCATATAATCTATCTGCTCTTTTAGTTAATACCTGATAAGTATGTTGCGGTGTTTTATTCATTACATCAAATACTTTTTGAATAAACTCAACGGGAATATCTTTATGAAACAAATCGCTCATAGAATTTACAAATACAACTTTAGAGTGTTTCCACGAAAAAGGAATTTGTAAAGCATCTTCATGTATTCTTAATTCAAAACCGTCTTTGTATTTATCAATACCCATTGCCTGCAACCTTCTTGCCATTACTTCTGCATAACAATGCTTACAGCCTGCTGAAATTTTATTACAACCTGTTGTAGGGTTCCAAGTCATTTCTGTCCACTCGATTGATGATTGTGCCATAATTAATCTTTATACTTTTTTATAACATCATTAGCAATTTTAAATGCCGCAGAATTGTTTGAAGCCATCATGAAATGATACATAATAGAACCAGTAGAGTTTTTAAGTTCTAATGGATTCGAAACGAACTTAAAAACTTCATTAAGTTTTTTCTTATACAATTCTCCTGCTTTTTGAATAGCATTTTGCTCTTTGTTGACAAATGTTTCCTCCCCAAATAATGTTTGAACAGTTGTGGATTTATAAAAATAGGCTTTAATTTCATCAGCTGTCATTCCTAATACTTCTTCAAGTTTATTCAACCAAGCCTCGCTTATTTCTCCATTTCGTTTTAGTAATCGATTAATCCCAATTCCGGTAGGAACTAAAATCCATAAATCAATGCCAAGATCTTTTAAAGACATTATTGATGACCATTTGACTGACATACCATAAGGATCAATAAAAGCTAATGTTCTAACCAAAGGATTCGCCTTTAGATAATCAGCCATTTTAATCATCCGATTGTTGCAATCATCGCAAACGACATGAGTCTTCTTTTCTGGAGCAATTTGTTTAATTGAGGCTTCTAACTGTAACTTATTAGCTTCATCTAATTCAACAAAATAATAAATGTCAAATGATTTTGGGTCATTAATTTCTATAATTCTAATAGCTGCACCTTTTATAATATCAATATCAATTAAATTGTTATTATAAATATTCCCAGAACCTGCAAACCCATCAAAGTAAAGGCACTTGAATTGATAGGATTTCATTATTGTTAAATATGCTTTAGCATAGTCATATACAATCTCAATTTTTCGTTGCGTCCAATCACCACCAAACTGATTCATAAATAATAGAATTTATTATTAACATAACGAAATAATTCTATTTATATTATTCAAAACAATCTCAAACTCTCTCCAGGTCTTCTGAATTGCGTAGTGTCTAAGTCCCAGCGTTCGGCATTTAAGCCATAGAGTTTATTATACTTTATATATTGCTGTCGTACCAAATCGCTTACAGGGCCTTCGCCACGCATACGTTTACCAAAGCGGCTGTCGTTCACCTGCCCGCCATGTGCAGTTTCAATTAAATGCCAAACCTTATCTGCCCTGTCGGGAAAGTTTTTATACAACCAATCATGAAACATAATTTTTATAGCACCATTCAAGCGTATAAAAGTATAGGCAGAAAAAGTAGCACCGTTTTCACTGGCCGCTTTCATTATACGTTGCATTTCATGTTCGTTTAAACCGGGAATCATAGGCCCGAGCATAACGCCCATTCTTACACCGGCTTCACTTAATTCTTTTATTGTTCGTAAACGCTGTGTAGCAGTAGTAGTGCGGGGTTCCATGGCCCTGCGTAAATCTTCATTAAAACTTGTAATACTTACCAATATACTTACAAGTTTCTTCTTTGCCATTTCCTGCAATAAATCTTTATCACGCAACATGCCTGCATTTTTGGTAATCATGCCGACCGGTTGATTAAACTCATTACATACTTCCAATAAACCTCTTGTTAACTTAAATTTTTTTTCTGCGGGTTGATAGCAATCTGTATTACCGCTTAAACTTATCGGCACACATTCCCATTTTTTATTCATTAAAAATTTACGCAATAATTCAGGGGCGTTTTTCTTTACAATTATTTTTCTTTCAAAATCAAGTCCTGCACTGTAACCCCAGTATTCATGGGCATTACGGGCATAGCAATAAATACAACCATGCTCACAACCCTGGTATGGATTCATACTGTAAAACATACCTACATCAGGGCTTTCAACCTTATTCACAATACTCTTTGCATTGTCTTCCAAATAAACAGTAGCATCGTTTGTTTCACTCCAATCATCAATAGCTTCAATATGCTCCTTTACTTTTTGATTGGTTAAGAACCTGTTCTTGGTATTGATTTGTGCACCCCTGCCTTTTAAATAAGTATCCGCAACTTCATCAGGCTTTGGTTTGGCGTTGGGGTTATCATTAATGTTTTGCATGGGGCGTTGATTGTTGCACCACAAAGGCACAAAGGCTTTCACAAAGAACACAAAGTAGATTTTGTGAACCTTGTGTTTTCTTTGTGTTCATTGTGGTTAATTAAGAAAAAAGTGTTTCCTGCTTAACTGTAGGAATGGATTTATTTAATAAAGAAAATTTGGCAATGTTGGTATAACCTTTTCCTTCTAATGGTCTTCTTAACAGCAATACTTCATTTACCATAAAACCTGTTTTAAAATCTGCATGTTCATATTCCAACCAACCTTTTTCGTATTGAAAGGGTAAGAGTTTGCGGGCAATAGTTATATGCGGTTCTGTTATAAAATGCCCTCTGTTCCATTTGTCTAACTTAACCAAAGGTTGCAGCGGTCTTAATGATTTTACCAAATCGATAATATTATTTTTTGTGGCAACATTGGCATAAATAGTATGCGATGGAAAGCTGCCGAAACCATTAACCGTTATCTGAAATGCAGCCGCAGCCTGAATTAGGGGCAATAGTTTATTAATAATTTTTCTTTCCTGCATTTCTATTTGTACAAAGCGAAGCAAGGTGATATGCGGCTTGCTGGGCAATGCAGCTGGGCATTCAAACTTTTCTGCAAATGCTTTTTTTATTGCCATTATTTTTTGCTGCACATCCTGCGACGGAGCGATAATCAATAAATAATCATGCAGATTTAATTGCTGTTTACTGAACGATTGTGTTACTGCTTCATTATCTAAAAACGGATGCTGCACTGCTTTCTCTATAATAAAATTCTGTTGATTAATTTTTCTTCTCCTCCTGCATTGGCTTTATATAAACACACAGAACTCAACTGTTCTTTTATATAATACTGATTAACGTAATTCAATACCTGTACAGCGGGGATGTTTAAGGCTGTTTGCCATTGCTGCATCATGCTGCGTAATAAAGCATGTGTATCGCTAAGGCTTCCATCGCTTTGTACGCAAAGGTTTTGCAAGTGCCTGAACAAAGTATTTTCTGCCTGTTCTTCGGCACAAAAACCTGCTAATGCCAATGTTGTTTTTGCATTGCTGCACTCGGCTACAATTTTGTATTGTTTGTGTGTGTTGCCACAGTTTAATAAAATAGTATGCATAGTATAAAATTTTAAAACTAAATTTTGTAGTGTGAAAATACTAATTAATTTAGCATTATAAAATTAAATTTTATGGATAGGGATAGTTTTTATAACAGTGCTTATAAAGGCACTAAATCTTTTAAACAACAGGAAGTAATTACTGCCAATGCTACAGGTTTTGGTGCTGCTGCTGATGATTTTATGGAACGCGGTATTGATTTGAACGAACAGTTAATTATGAATAAGCCTGCTACTTTTTTCTTTCGCATGAACAGTGATGCTATGGAAGGTGCATGCATACATGCCGGCGATATTTTAATAGTTGACAGAAGTATTAAAGCTGCTAATGGAAAAATTATTGTAGCCATTATTAACGGAGAGTTAATGGTACGCCGCTATGAACATAGTTTTAATAAGGCAACGCTCTGTGCAGAGAATAAACGTTTTAAAGATATTGCTATTGAAGAGTTTTCACAGTTTCATTGTTGGGGTGTTGTTACCTGTGTGATACATATGATAGAACCGGCGTTAATGAGTTATCACAAAAAAGCATCTGCCGAGCAAGAAAAAAGTGTTGCTGAAAAGTATATACGCTGGTAATCTTTTCAAAAATTAAAAAATGAAAGCCATTGTAGATTGTAACAGTTTTTATTGTTCCTGCGAAAGGCTCTTCAGACCTGAGCTGGAAGGCAAACCCGTTATTGTATTAAGCAATAACGATGGTTGTATTATTTCACGCAGCGATGAAGCGAAAAAGTTAGGAGTTGAAATGGCCGGCCCCTATTTTAAAGCAAAGCCCATTATTGAAAAACATAACGTAACAACATTTTCATCCAATTATAATTTGTACGGAGATTTAAGCTGGCGTGTTATGGAAACTTTACGCATGATGTTCGGTAAAGAAAATGTAGAAGTGTACAGTGTTGATGAAGCTTTTGTAAATCTTGATTTTATTCCCAAAGAAAAAATAAATGAAGTTGCTTTTAAAATAAGAGAAATCGTTGAAATGTGGACGGGCATTAAAGTTTCAGTAGGTGTGGCTCCAACAAAAGTATTGGCAAAAGCAGCCAACCGTTTGGCTAAAAAAAATAAAGAAGCTACACAATGTGTTTTGGTTTTAGATACTAAGAAAAAAATAGAGAAAGCATTAGAAAAAACTAAGGTTGATGATGTATGGGGTATTGGCTATCAATATGCAGAAAAGTTAAACCACTTCGGCATTACCAACGCTTTACAATTAAGTATGAAGACTCCTGAGTTTGCCAAAAAACATTTAGGAGGCATAGTGGGTTTACGTTTATTAAGAGAACTACAAGGTTATGTAAGCATACAAATGGATGACGAACTGATAAACAAAAAAATGATTATGACAACACGTATGTTCGGCGAGCCTGTTAACGATTTTAAAAGTATTCGTGAAGCTGTTGCCACTTATACTTCCCGTGCAGCAGAAAAATTAAGAAGGCAAAGCGGTGCTGCTAAACACATTGGTGTTTTTATTGTTGCCAAAGAAGAAAATCATAATGTTAGTTATAAACGCGGTGCAACAATAAGCAGCTACACAACATTGCCAATGGCAACCTCATTAACACAGGAATTAATTAAACCTGCAGTAGCCATTGCAGAACGTTTGTATGAAAAAGGAAGAAGCTATAAAAAAGCCGGTGTTATGCTAAGCCATATTGTTCCTGATACTTCTGTGCAGGGAAATTTGTTTATGAGTGATAATAAAAACAGAAGTAAGTTATTAATGGATATGATTGATAACATCAACTTCAGTCAACGCGATGATATTTTAAAATTTGCTTCCAGCGGGTTAGAACGTAACTGGAAGATGCAGCAAAATTTTCGAAGTCCGAAATATACCAGCCGTTGGGAAGAGTTATGCAAAGTAGGTTAATACTTTTGCAGCATGGAATTAAAACTTTTCGGAAAAGAAGTTGTTCCGTTGTTAAAGCAACTATTGTATAGTTTTTGTTGAAACATAGCCTTAAAAAATTTTATTATGAATAAATTAGAAAATAAAGTAGCCTATATAACAGGTGGCAGTAAAGGAATTGGTTTGGGCATTGCACAAAGCTTATTGAACGAAGGAATGAAGGTTGCCATTACAGGAAGAAATATACAAGCAGTGCAGGAAGCTGCTAAAGCTTTAGATGCAGGCGGGGAAAGGGTTTTAGCTATTCAATCTGAAGTGAGCGTTGCAGCAGATGAAGTAAAAGCCATACAACAAACAATTGAGCATTTCGGGCAGGTAGATGTAGTTATTGCCAATGCAGGTGTAGGCATTTTCGGTTCTATTGAAGACTTAACGGAAGAGCAATGGAAACAAACAATTGATACGAATTTAACAGGTGTATTCAATACCATTAAAGCAAGTATTGATGCATTAAAACAAACAAAGGGTTACATTATAACGATTGCAAGTTTAGCAGGTACTAATTTTTTTGAAAAAGCAAGTGCCTACAATGCAAGTAAGTTCGGATTGGTTGGTTTTACACAAGCTGTTATGTTAGACTTAAGAAAGTATGGAATTAAAGTAAGTACTATAATGCCCGGTTCTGTTACATCGTACTTTAATAATCATATTCCGAATGATGCAGATGCATGGAAAATTCAACCGGAAGATATTGGTGAAATAGTTGTTGGACTTTTAAAAATGCATCCGAGAACATTGCCAAGTAAAATTGAAGTGAGGCCATCCATGCCTGGTAAATAAATTCCTTATGTTGTCATTGCGAAGATTTTAGCCTGAAGCAATCTATTATATAGAATGATTGCTTCGTTCCTCGCAATGACATAATTTAATCAAATAAGCTTTTCTGCTTTTTTTCTGAAGTATCAACAAACTTTGGTTTAATTAAATCAAGGTTGCATGCTTCATTCATTTTATCAACCAAGTAAACAGTCAATTCAGGTGATGTTGCTTCATCATGCATGTGCATAAAGAAATATAATTCTTCTAAACCCTTATCCAGCCAATGTTTCATTCGTTTAATCCATTCATCAATTCTGGTATAATCAGTTTTATGTAAACTATTACCAACATACCTTATAAATGTTTTAGGAACAGTTAAATGCATATGAGCACATTCTCTTCTGCCTGCTGTGTCTGTAATAACAATGCCTATATTATTATCTTTTAAAAAACTATACAGTTCATTAGCAAGTTCATCTTTCAAAAACCAATCGGGGTGTCTTACCTCTAAAAAGAATTGCAAATCTTTTGGTAGCGATTTTAAATATGTAAATAATTCTTCTTTTCTTTTTGGTGAAAAACTATCGCTTACCTGCACGAATATTGGGCCCAAGTTTTCTTTAAAGGCAACAACACCTCTTAAGAATTCATCACTTAAAAATTTCTTATTTCCCAAACCACCAAAATGTGTTACACCTTTATACATTTTAGGGCAAAACTTAAAATCTTTTGCTACTGCTTTTTCCTTCCATTTTTCAATGGCTTTTTCGCCATATACTTTATAATGTGTTGCATTTAATTCTATGCAGTTATAATGTTGTACATAGTGTTGTAAAAAATCTTTCTCTTTTGTTTTTAAAGGATAAATTTTGCCCACCCATTCTTCTCTTCCCCATTTAGCACAGCCAACATAAACCTTTGCGTTTTTATTCTTTTTACCGCTTAGTATTTGTTTGTTGAATGATGGTTCTTTTGGCAATGAAAAGTCTATATTATCTAATTCATTTTCCGGTACTCTTCCGAATTCCATAGCAATAACATTTAATTTTTCGAATGTAAGATGAATAAAGAACAGAACGTTCAAGTGTGCGACGCAACCACAGTTGAATAAAGAGTTAAAAGCTTATTACCACTTAAAAACTATACCATAAGAACAAAAGCCTGTTAATATCCCGTTTAAGCTGTAAAAATCGCATGTGTTTTGCTTTGTTAATTCAGTTAATTTCGTTCACCTTTGCCACATTCACAAAAAATCTTAGGAATTAAAGTATAATGGCACTATTTAATTTTTTAACACAGGAAATAGCAATGGATTTGGGCACTGCTAACACCCTGATTATACATGACGATGAAATTGTAGTTAACGAGCCCAGTATTGTTGCCCTGAACCGCAACAACCCGAAAGAAGTGCTTGCCGTAGGGAAAAAAGCTTTATTAATGCACGAAAAAACGCATGAAAGCATAAGAACGGTAAGGCCTTTAAAAGACGGGGTAATTGCAGATTTTAATGCTGCCGAGTTAATGATTCGTGAGTTGATTAAGTTGGTTTATCCTAAAAAACCATTGTTTCCGCCAAGCTGGAGAATGGTAATTTGTATCCCTTCGTCTATTACAGAGGTTGAAAAACGTGCCGTAAGAGATAGTGCCGAACAAGCCGGAGCCAAAGAAGTGTATATGATTCATGAACCGATGGCTGCAGCTTTAGGTATTGGTATTGATGTGGAAGAGCCTGTTGGTAATATGATTATTGATATTGGTGGTGGTACAACCGGTATTACCGTTATTGCATTGGCAGGTATTGTGTGCGACCAAAGTATACGTATTGCGGGTGATGAATTTACTGCAGATATTATGGAAGCTCTTCGCCGTTACCATAGCTTATTAATTGGTGAACGTACTGCAGAACAGATTAAAATTAATGTGGGTGCTGCTATGAAAGATTTGGATAACCCACCGGATGATATACCTGTTAATGGTCGAGATTTGGTTACCGGTATTCCTAAACAGATTATGGTAAGTTATCAGGAAATTGCCGAAGCTTTAGATAAAAGTATTTTTAAAATTGAAGAAGCTATATTAAAAGCTTTAGAAACTACTCCTCCTGAATTAGCTGCAGATATTTACAGAAGAGGTTTATATTTAACAGGCGGCGGTGCATTGTTAAGAGGCTTAGATAAAAGGTTAAGTGCAAAAATTAAATTACCTGTACATATTGCTGATGATCCATTAAAAAGTGTTGTTCGCGGTACAGGTTTAGCTTTAAAGAACTATCAGCGTTTTCCATTCATAATGAAATAAAAGTTTAAGATACAAGCGTAAGGCTACAAGTTTTTTGCTGTGAAGAAAATAACTTGAAACTTGAAACTTGAAACTTGTTTGGTGTGAAGAACATTTTTCTGTTCATACGGCGTTTTTTTATTTTCATCTGCTTTATTGTATTGCAGATACTTTGCATTATTATGCTTGCCAAAAGCAGCAAAACACATGAAGCTTTTTTTGCAACTGCTACCAACGAAGTAGTAGGTAAAGTTGATAAACAATATGCAGGCATTCACTCCTATTTTCATTTAAAAGAAATCAACCAGCAGTTAAGTGAAGAAAACGCAAGGTTGAATAACGCTTTGCGTGAAAACATTGCAGCACCCGACAGTACTAAGAAGTTTGTTATTGATACCACTACTATAGATAGTTTACGCAGGTACAGAAAATTTTCCTATCTACCAGCTGCCGTTGTTGGTAATACAGTAACCTTTCAGAATAATTATCTTACATTAGAAAGAGGTGCAAAGCAAGGTGTTAAAAAAGGTATGGCAGTAGTAAGTCCGCAAGGTATTGCCGGTGTTGTATTAGATGTAAGTGAAAATTATTGCAGGGTAATGAGCTTATTGCACAGAAACAGTAAGGTAAGTGCCATGCTTAAAAGAGATAATAATTTCGGAAGTGTAGAGTGGGATGGAAAAGACCCATCATTTCTTACATTAAGAAATATTTCAAAAGGTGCGAAGGTAGCTAAAGGAGATACGGTTGTTACCAGCACTTATTCAGCCAATTTCCCACCCAATATTATGATAGGAACTGTTGATGCTATTACCAGCGATCCTGCATCTAACTTCTATACATTAAAAATTAAAACTGCTACCAACTTCTTTACCATACAATATGTAAATATTATTGCCAATGCAAGGTTTACCGAACAAAATTTATTAGAAAGCTCTAAACCAAAAGGCAATGAGTAATGTAGTAAAAAACATATTAAGGTTTATTTTGTTTTTATTAATGCAGATTTTTGTATTAAATAAAGTACCGCCATTACATCAATTTATTGTACCATATTTATATTTTTTATTTATTCTTTGGCTGCCTTTCAGCATTAACCGTTTTGCATTGTTACTTGTTTCATTTGTATTTGGTTTAACCTTAGACTATTTTACAGGAACTTACGGTTTGCATGCTGCCTGCTGTAGCTTAATAGCCTACATAAGGCCTTTTTTATTAAACCTTTTAATTCCGCAGGAAACAACAGAACAGAGTTACATAGAACCATCCATAAGAAGCATGGGCGGAGCACCATACAGCCTGTATGTGGTATTGCTTACATTTATTCACCATTTTTATTTGGTATTAATAGAATGGCTGCAATTTGGCAATTTTGTTTTCTTTCTGGGCAAAGTAGCTGCTACAACAGGTATTAGTTTGCTACTCATTTTCGCAACTGAAATGTTTTTCTTCCGCAAAGCAAAATACCGTACTAACGCAGCATAATTTTTTGTTTACCGGCTTTCTGTTTTTCATGGCCTCGTTCCTTGCGTCGCACCTGCCTACCGGCAGGCAGGCACTTGTACAAAAGCTTTTCATGGCAGCAAGCTTCATTCACATTACTGAATAACTTTTCGTAACATAAAAATGCAGCATATCAATGCAATGCATCAATTTTGTAGCAAGTGTTATTTTAAGTTTTACTTCAACGTTTTAGCCTTTACCTGTAAATTATGTCTGTATTCAATCAAAGCCGCAGCAGAGTTATTCAAATCATATTCCTTACTGTATTCATCATTATTACTGTACAGTTAGTGCATTTGCAGGTTTTTTCGTCTAAATATAAAATGGCGGCAGAAAGCAATGCTATATTCAGAAAAGTTGTTTACCCGGATAGAGGTATCATCTTCGACAGAAAAAGAAGAGCCTTACTTCAAAATAATATCTCATTCGATTTAGTAGTAACGCCCGTTGAAACAAAAGGGTTAGATACTGTAGCACTATGTAATCTGTTAGGTATTGATACAGCAGAATATCGTAAAAGAATTAAAGAAATCATCTTTAAAAACACCGCTGTTCGTCCAAGCACTTTTGAAGCATTATTATCAGATGAAATGTATGCAAGGTTAAATGAAAACATGTACAAGTTTCCCGGCTTTATTTTAACTGAAAGAAAAGCAAGAACATATCCTTATAATATCGGTGCAAATATTCTCGGTTATATTGATGAAGTAGATACGGGCTTTTTAAGAAGACATAAAGATGAAGGTTATGAAAGCGGCGATTATGCAGGCAGAACAGGCTTAGAACGCTCATACGAAAAAATTTTAATGGGTCAACGTGGTGTAAAAAGATTTATTAAAGATAATAAAAGCCGTATTCAGGGTTCATATGAAAACGGTATGTATGATACCAATGCTGTTGCAGGCAAAAATCTATACACCAGTATAGATGTGGATTTACAGGCAATGGGAGAAAAATTAATGACAAATAAAGTAGGTGCTATTGTTGCCATTAACCCCAAAACCGGCGGCATACTTTGTATGGTAAGTGCACCAACTTATAATCCCAATTATTTAACAGGTAGTGCAAGAAAAAAACATTGGGCAGATTTAGCGTTAGACCCTCGCTTACCTTTTAATAACAGGCCATTAGGCAATATGTATTCGCCAGGTTCTACGTTTAAAACAGTATCAGGTATTATCGGTTTAACAGAAGGCGTAATAGATGAAAGAACAACCATTTCTTGCCCCGGTTATTTTACAGGTTGCGGTACAGGTAAACCCAAATGCTTAGATAAAGGCACATTCAGTTTTACGAGTGCTATTGCACATAGTGACAATACTTATTTTTCAACTGTATATAAAAGGTTATTAGATCAATCAAAATATGGTAGTGCAGATAGTGCACTATCCGCTTTTAATGAATATGCTTACACATTTGGCTTAGGGCATAAATTAGGCGTTGATTTGCCTTCGGAAAAAAACGGTAATCTTCCTGTAGGTAAACATTACAGAAAAATATTCGGCCCTAAATGGTATTCATGCAATGTTATTTCAAATGCAATCGGTCAGGGGGAAGTACAAACAACTTTACTTCAATTAGCCAATGTTATGGCTATCATTTCAAATAAAGGTTGGTATTATACACCCCATATTGTTGATTCAATTGAAGGTGGCGATGAATACGATATGTTAGCATCTTACAAAACAAAACACTATACAGATAAAAGAATACATGATTCCATTTATGATGCGGTGCAGGATGGAATGCAAGCAGTAGTTGAATATGGCACTGCTGTTCGTTCAAAAATTCCGGGTATCATTATGTGTGGCAAAACAGGAACAGTAGAAAATTACGACCACGGAGTAAAACAACAAGATCATTCATTTTTTGGTGCATTTGCCCCGCGGGATAATCCGCAGATTGCCATTGCAGTAATGTGTGAAAATGCAGGGCAGGGTGCATGGGCAGCGGCTCCTATTGCCAGTTTATTAGTTGAAAAATATTTAAGAGATTCTATTGCTGGACCTGAACGGCAAGCTATGCTGAAAGAGTTTGAAAATAAAAACCTTATCCCCCTACAAATGCGTTTAGCAATGGCAACCAGAGATTCTATCAAACAGGTGAAAGAAGCACAAAAAAGATTACAGGAGAAAATCAATAAAGAAGCAATTGATTCAACAGATGATGAAGAAATTGCTCCTGAAATAAAGAATACCATTCCGGTAAAACCTGTTAAAGATTCCTCACAAAAAAAGAAATCTACTGCAGTGGCAGCTATTTTAAATGATGAAGAAAAGAAAAAGAAACAAAAAGCATGAGCAATAAAAGTAATGTATCGCAAGGTGTAGATTGGTTGCTCGTTTTAATGTACGCCTTATTATTGGGCACCGGTTTGCTTTGCATATTTATGGTTGAATATAAGCCTGACACAGATTGGATTGCATCATTCTTAGGTGGTAAAACCAATTATAGCAAACAATTAATTTTTGTTGGTATTTGTGCAGTTGTTGCCACTTTTATTTTATTGGCAGACAGTAAATTGTTTACCGCATTTGCCAACTTATTGTATGTTTTTGGTATACTCTTAATGATTTTAACTTTTTTTATTGGTAAAAACGTTAACGGTTCTAAAAGCTGGATTCCTTTGGGCGGTGGTTTTAACTTACAACCTGCAGAGCTTTGTAAAATTTTTACTGCATTGGCGTTGGCTAAATTTCTTTCTATGCAGGAAACAGATTTTACAAAATTTAAATCGCAGTTAATCGGAGGGGCTATTGCATTAGCACCTGCCATGCTTTCTATCATGCAGAATGAAACAGGTTTAGCTTTGGTATACTTTTCTTTTTTTATTGTAATGTACAGAGAAGGTTTGCCACCCGGTTTACTTATTATTGGTTTTTCATTCGGCGTTTTAGTTGTTGCCACTTTAGTTGTTGAACCTAACCTGCTTGCCATTATACTTAGTGCTATTGCCGTTTTAATTATTTATTTATTAAGAAGACAGATTAAACGAAACAAAGCCGGCCTGTATGTTATTGTTGCTGTTTGGGCTGTATGTGTTGGTGTACAAAGATTTGCTGTGCCCTATATTTTTAATAATGTTTTTAAATGCTATCAAAGTACACGTATTTACAGCATGGTGGGTAAAGATTATGATTGCAGTTTAAACAAACATCAATCAAGCAAGAATGATAAACCTGCTAAAAAGCCCGATGATTATAATGTTCGCCAGAGTGAAATAGCTATTGGTTCGGGAGGTATTTTAGGGAACGGATTTTTAAAAGGAACACAAACAAGAGGAAAATTTGTTCCTGCACAATCAACCGATTTTATTTTTACTTCGTTGGGCGATGCTTTCGGCTTTGCAGGTTGTTTTTTATTTCTGGCATTATATCTTTTAATGTTGTTCAGAATTATTCGTGTTGCAGAAAGGCAACGAAGTGTTTTCAGTCGTGTTTATGCGTACAGTGTTGCCAGTATTATTTTCTTTCATATAACAGTGAATGTTTGTATGACGATTGGATTATTTCCTATTATCGGTATTCCGTTGCCACTGATAAGTTATGGAGGTTCATCTCTATTAACATTTACCATTCTTATTTTTATTTTAATTCGCTTAGATGCTGACAGGCAAATGGTTTTACGATGATTTACAGTTGTTGCATAAAGCACAAAACGTACAAGAGTGCGACGCAACGAAAGCTTAATAGCAGCACAAAAGCCGGTAACATAAATTTTATTCATTACTTCGCAGCATGAAAATTATTCCGCTTTCAGAGGGTGCTTTTACTATAGATAAAACAAAAATTTTTGTTCCGTTTAATTTAGAAAATGATGAACTGCAAGAGCGACCAGTTGGAAGTTTATTAGTTGAAGTGCAGCCTTTTATTGTTATAACACAAAAAGATATTTTATTAATTGATGCGGGTTTAGGTTTTACAAAAAATAATGAATTACAAATTCATCAAAATTTAAAAGCAATTGGGTTACAACCTAAAGAGGTAACCAAAGTTTTAATGAGCCATTTACATAAAGACCATGCGGGTGGTATTAGCAAAAAAGACAGATTGGGTAATTATGAATTGGCTTTTATCAATGCCACTTATTATGTTCAGCAAAAGGAGTTTGAGTTTGCAACGGACAAGGGCTTTCCCAGTTATATGACCGAAGAAATTGCTGCATTACAAAACAATAAACAGGTGCAATGGCTAACAGATAATGAAGGTGTAATTGATGATTATATTCATTATCAAATTACTGGTGCACACAGTCCGTTTCATCAGGTATTTTGGATTAAAGAAGAAAATGAAATTATTTTTTTTGGTGGCGATGATGCACCGCAATTGCAACAAATGAAAAATAAATTTATTGCCAAGTATGATTATGATGGTAAGAAATGTATGGAACTGAGACAGCAATGGTGGCAACAGGGGAAGGAAGAAGACTGGCAGTTTTTATTTTATCATGACATTAAAACGCCTGTATTTAAACAATAAGAATTTATGTAATTATTTATTAGTGCTTGGCCTGCCTTTTTTCTAATTCTTTTTTTACTTCGGCTGCAAAATCTCTTTCTATTGTAAATACTTTATTTGCTCTTGCATCGGAGCCAAGAATTTTCTTAAACTCAATCAGATATCTTTTCTTAACGCCTAATACAGCTTCATCAGAAGCAATATCATTGTCTTTATTGTTTTGCCTTGCTGCCCTTAAATCATCAATATAATCGTAGTAAACAGGCCAAAATTTTTGAGCCTCGGCCGGAGATAAATCTAATTCCTTCGTTATGTAAGCAATTTTTAACCCTTGCAGATTACTCATTCGTTGCGGAGGTTGCTCTGTTACAGGCTGTTGTGCAAATGAGTTTACAAATACGCTAATAAATAATATGGTAAAAAGTTTCTTCATCTAAATTAATTAACTACCAACATTTAATTGTTGTTGATCTGTATTTTTCTGGGTTTCATAGTTCTCATTAATATATTCCTGTAATTCTTCATCAGAAACAAATTGCATCTCTTGTTTTACATCTAAAGTTTCCGGAGCATTAATGTTGCTTGTAGTTTCTTCATTTGCTACTGCGGCAGGGTGTGCAATACTTAAACTTAAATAGTTCTGTAATTCTTCATCACTCACTTTATTTATTTCATTAGTCAAATCAAAATTGCCTTTATGATTTGTGTACATATATGCTCCTGTAATTAAAACTCCCGTTATTACAGCTGCGGCAGCATAACTAATCCATTTACTAACGAAACGAGTTGAAATACTTTTCACTTTATTTTCAACCTTAACAGCTTCTAAACTTTGTAACGAATTAAAGTAGTGTTGAGGAATTTTATAAACGTTTTCTTTACTGAGTTTAGCCAAAAAAGGAGAAATTTCCTGTAGCTCTTCACTCACTTTTTGCTGATTGATTTTTCTTAATACTCTATCGGCAAAAGTGTTAAAATAATCGGCAGAAATTGTAAAAGTAGTACCACTAATCATAGCTAAAAATGCTTCAACAGAAATATTATCAGGTAAATTATCAAAATAATTTTCGGGCGTTTTGTACGGCATTTCACTTGAAATTGCTGCCAAAACGGGTGCAAAACCTTCTAACTCTTTCAATATCGTAGCTCTATTTTCCATTTAAACTCTTATAGACAGGCTTTTTACTGCTTCGTTTAATTATTTTTAATTGCTTTTAATAAAATCTTCAATTTTTTTTGCTGCATGATGGTAGCTTGCTTTTAAAGCCCCCTCACTGGTTTCAAGTATTTTACTCATTTCTTCATAAGGCATTTCATCGTAATAACGCAGGTTAAAAACCAACCGTTGTTTTTCGGGCAATTGCTGAATGGCTAATTGTAATTTCCATTCTAATTTGTTACTATTAAAATTATCATCTGCTTTTACCTTATTGCTTAAACCTGCTTCAACATCGCTTAAACTAACAGAAGATTTCTTTTTCTGTTGTTCTAAGAAAGTTAAACATTCGTTGGTAGCTATCCTGTACATCCATGTATACAACTGACTATCTTCTCTAAAATTTTCCAGTCCTTTCCACACTTTAATAAAAACATTCTGTAACACATCATCTGCATCATCATGCACTACAACCATTCTTCTTATATGCCAGTACAATTTTTCCTGGTATTTTTTTATAATAAGAGTAAAGGCTTTTTCTTTTGTGGCAGGCTGTCGGAATTCGAACAATAATTCTTTATCGTCAATTAACATGCAGGGAAATTAAATAATAAACGCAAATGTAAGACTTAGTAATTCCTGAAAAGTTTAAACTCTTAAAGAAAACAAAAAACTTACCGGATTTTAAACTACTACACTAACAAAACATCAATTATTGAAATAAATTTTTGACAATTTAAAAATGTAACGCCATGAAAAAGTTTCTACTTGTTGCTGCTTTATTATCAGCAACATTTATCAGCTCACAAGCTCAAACAACTACATCAACTGATAAGAAAGAAGACATGAAAGACCTTCGAAAGGACATTAAGGACAGAAGAAAAGACAAAAAAGACATTAACGCAGATAAGAAAGATATCAGTGGTGATGTAAAGGATATCAAAGCACTGCAACAGCAACGTAAAGCTGAACTTGCTGCGGGAGATAAAGCCGGAGCAGCCGCTACTACCGCTGCAATTAAAAAAGAAAAGCAAGATGTAAATGCTGATAAAAAAGATGTAAATGCCGACAGAAAGGATATTCATGAAGACAACAAAGACATTCATAAAGATGTGAAGGATGCTAAAGCAGACGGTATTAAGCACCCTCATGAAAGAGCTGTTAGACAAATAAGAAAACACTAATTATTTTTTCGGGGATGATGTTCTGACATAGAAGCCTCAACTATTGAGGCTTCTTTTTTGTATCAGGTACATTATCTTTCCAATGCCATAAATACAAACAGGCATAAGTTCTGTATGGGGCCCACTTTGCAGACAAGGTTATCATTTTTTCTTTCAGCAATTTTTTATTGGTTTTGTCTAATTTATAAATGCCAATCATGGCATTCTGAATACCTAAATCATCAACAGAAAAAATATCTTCTCTACCTAAGCTAAACATTAAAAGCATTTCAACAGTCCATTGCCCAACCCCTTTTATTTGAGTGAGTAAGGCTATAATTTCTTCATTACTCATTTTCATTAATCGCTTATCAGTTATTTTATGTTCAATACAAAATGCTGCTACATTTTGTATATAAGTAACCTTTGAATTACTTAAGCCAACAGCTCTTAATTTCTCAAAAGGCATAGCCAAAACCTGCTGTGGCTTTGGTTCTTTACCATTAAATAAATTTATAAAACGGCTATAAATTACGGCTGCTACTTTTGTGTTTAATTGCTGGCTCATAATACTTGCCATTAAACGCAAAGGAATATTTTTATGCAGCTTAATTGTTCTTATGGGCAAGTGTAAAAGCTTAGCTAACTTTTTATCTTTTTGTAAATGTTCAATATGCTTCATTAAAACAAATTAGCAATTTTGAGTGAATGAAGAGAGAAATTCTGATAACGAAAGATGGCAGCCAAACCATTGCTATAGCCGAAATGAATGTTACTTACCATAGCATTCATGGTGCAATGCAGGAAAGTAAACATGTTTTTATTGAAACAGGTTTAATGCCTTTTATTCAATTACAAGAGTATGCTGTTATCAGTATTTTTGAAATGGGCTTGGGTACCGGTTTAAATGCTTTACTTACTTATGAAGCAGCCGAACAATTAAAACAAAAGATTGATTATACTTCAATAGAATTATTTCCTCTGCAGGTTGAAGAATACCAAAATTTACAATATGCAAATAAAAAAATGCTTCAACAATTACATGCATACAAATGGGAGCGGGATATTATGTTGAGTGATTATTTTTCACTGCATAAAACCAATCAATCATTACTCAGTTTTTCAACTGATAAAAAATTCAACTTAATTTATTATGATGCTTTTGCACCTGCAGCACAGCCTGAACTGTGGACGGAAACCATTTTCAAAAAACTATTCTCTATGCTTGCCGCAAACGGCGTATTAGTAACTTATTGCAGTAAAAGTATTGTACAAAAAGCTATGAAAGCAGCAGGTTTTATTATTGAAAAAAAAGCAGGCCCACCCGGTAAAAGAGAAATTATCAAAGCCATAAAAACTATTACTTAATTTTTATGAGGGCATATTAAATTTATGTAGCTTCAATAAAAATTAACCTATGCATAAGCTGATATTTTCTTCATTTATTTTATTAATATGCTATACTGCAACTGCTCAAAATGCAGATGAAAAAGCCATCAGAGCTACTTTAGACAAACAACAAAAAGCATGGAATGAAGGAGATTTAGACAAATTTATGATTGGCTATTGGAATAACGATAGCTTGATGTTCATTGGCAGTAACGGCCCTACTTATGGTTATGCTAAAACATTAGCCAATTATAAAAAGGGTTATCCGGATACAGCACACATGGGTAAGTTTACTTCAACCATCATCAGTATAAAAAAACTATCTGCCAAATATTATTTTGTTACAGGTAAATGGTATTTGAAAAGAACTGTAGGAGATGCAAGCGGGTATTATACTTTACTTTTCAAAAAAATTAATGGTAACTGGGTAATTATTGCAGACCACAGCAGCTAAATTTTTTACTTTATAAAACATATCACCCTATTCACTTTATAAACTACACTTATGGCACTCATCATTATTGGTATTATCATTTTTATTTTAGGTATAGCTTTAAAACGTTTCAGTAATCCTTTACCTAATTACGCTAAAACCATTACAGGCATTGGCATTGGCGTTGTATTGCTTGGCTTTCTTACATCTTGCATTAAACAGATTGGTGCAGGAGAAATTGGTGTAAAAAGTTTATTCGGAAAAGTACAGGACGATGTTTTAACCAGCGGGTTAAATGTTGTAAACCCTTTGGTTGAGGTAAAATCTGTTGACATTAAAACGCAGAACTATACCATGAGCGGCGTACACGATGAAGGAGATAAAGCAGGCGATGATGCGATAAGAGCCTTAACTGCAGACGGTTTAGAAGTGGTGATAGATTTAACTGTTTTATACAGAGTAGTTGCTGCCGAAGTACCCAGAATTGTAAAAGAAACAGGTCTTGATTACAAAGATAAAATTGTACGCCCTATAACCAGAACCAAAATACGTGATAATGCTGTGTACTATACTGCTGTTGATTTGTATTCAACTAAAAGAGATGAATTTCAAACTAAAATTTTTAAAGCTATTGAAGCAGATTTTAAACAACGTGGTTTTATGTTAGAACAATTATTGGTTAGAAATATTTCATTGCCTGCAACAGTTAAAGCATCCATAGAAGAAAAAATTAAGGCTGAACAGGAAGCACAAAAAATGGAGTTTGTTTTGCAGAAAGAAAAGCAGGAAGCAGAACGCAAACGTGTAGAGGCACAAGGTATTGCAGACTATCAACGTATTATCAGTTCCGGTTTAACAGATAAGCAATTGCAATATGAACAAATAAAAGCAATGAAAGAAATTGCCACATCGCCCAATGCCAAAACAATTATTATGGGTAAAGGCTCTCCTGTTATTTTAGATGGTAAGAATTAGTCTTTGAATAAATAAACTAACTTTAGAAAAAGTTTTTATGAGCATTGCCGAACAAAAAGAGGATATTAAAAGGCTGATTGATGCTACTGAAAATGAAACATTGTTAATGCATTGGAAGCAGCAATTGGAGTGGGATGTAGAACATGAAAAAGAATTTGTTCTTAGTAATGAAGAATTGCAGCTACTACAAAACAGTTTAGAAGCTTATGAAAAAGATAATACCATTTCATTAGCCGAGTTCATCGGTAAAAGAAAATGAAAACCAACTTATAGCCAGATACTCTCTTTAAAAGCAGATGAAGGTGAAGCAGCTACCTTTCATTATACACATCATCTTCAAAGTTTAAAGGCTTACTCCATAGTTTTATAATGTAGCGTAAATAAGCGGCAAGGCTTACTAAAAAGAAAAAGTAAAAAATAATATTACCCAGCTTAATCTTGTTTTCAATAAAAGCATAACTGTACATAATGCCGAAGGTTGAGTTAAGTATCATCCACAACAAACCCAACGATAAAGTGCGTACAATTCTTATTAAATATGCTTTTACGGCGGGTTCCATAATACTGTATTATAGCTGCATAACAACTAATCTAAACTTTGGTTGGCGGTAGCAGCCAATTTTAAAATTCTGTCAAACTGAGCCGGTGATAAATCGTTGTAGAAATAATATATCGGGTCTACCGGTACACCGCTTCTGTGTACTTCATAATGGCAATGTGGCCCCGTGCTTTTACCCGTATTACCTACATAACCAATTACCTCTCCTCTTTTTATTGTTTGCCCCTGCCTTGCTTTAACTCGGTACATATGCCCGTATAAAGTTTGGTAACCATACCCATGATTAATCACTACTTTATTACCATAACCATCAGGCGAAAAGCCTGCTGCAGTAACGGTTCCATCTGCAGTGGCATAAACAGGCGTTCCTACTGAAGCCGTAAAATCGAGCCCCGCATGAAACTTTCTGACTTTATAAACCGGGTCAATACGGTTACCGAAACCACTCGCAATTCTGTTCAAGTCTTTATTGCTTACCGGTTGTATAGCAGGAATGGCGAGTAATAGTTTCTCTTTATTCTTCACCATATTATCAATATCGTCGTAGCTGTTTTTTTCAAAAGCCAATCGCAGGCTTAAGTTATTCAACTGTGAAGTCATGCTTTTAACTAATTGGTCTTCAGTCATTGTTTGTACTAATTGTACTTCTTTCTTTACTTCATTATCTTTTACTCTGGCACTATCAGGTATGGGCGTTGCTTCAAATACAACCCGATAAACATTGTTATCCCTGTTCTCTAACTCATCCATCTGTAATTCCAACTGTTTAATACGTTCCTGCAATACAGCATAGTTTTCTTTCAAATCATTATTCTGTTGCCTTAACAGTTTTTCATTAGGGCTGCCGAGGTAATGAAAAATAACTAACACAATTATCAGCCCCGTAACAATGGAAGAAGCTATAAAACCAAATACCTGCAATAACCTAACCCTTAATTTGGTTTCAACTTTTTCATACCGCAGCGTATGTGTGTTATAGTAGTATTTTACTTTTTTTAAGGCCATTCAGATGTACGATATACGATGTGTTGTTGACGATTTAGCTACTCAAGTTCTACTTTCCATTTCCAATTTTCTATTTTCCATTTTCGACTCCCCATTCACCTTCCCCGCTTATCTTTGTCCACTTCTTGTTTAAAGAATTTCAAAGATACTTTTTACTGAACGATTATTGGTATAAAACAGTTTTGTTATGATGACTTCGGGCGAAACGCAAGTTCTGCCAGACCAAAATAAAATAACTATGACATCTGGCGAAATAAGGCAAACATTTTTAGATTTTTTTAAAAGCAAAGGACACACCATTGTGCCCTCTGCTCCTATTGTTGTAAAAAACGATCCTACGCTATTGTTTACCAATGCCGGCATGAATCAGTTTAAAGATTATTTTCTCGGCAATCAGCAATCTGCCCATACCCGTATTGCTGATACACAAAAATGTTTACGTGTTAGCGGTAAGCATAATGATTTAGAGGAAGTAGGGGTTGATACCTATCACCATACCATGTTTGAAATGCTGGGCAACTGGAGTTTTGGCGATTATTTTAAAGCAGAAGCCATTGCATGGAGTTGGGAATTATTAACCGAACATTATAAGCTTGATAAGAGCAGATTATACGTTACCATTTTTGAAGGCGATGAAAAAGAAGGTTTATCGAAAGATGAAGAAGCCTTTAACGAATGGAAAAAAGTAATTGATGAAGACAGAATTTTATTAGGCAATAAAAAAGATAATTTCTGGGAAATGGGCGATACAGGCCCATGCGGACCATGTACAGAAATACATTACGATTGCAGAATTAGTGAAGAAGAAAGAAAGTCAGTACCCGGCAATACCTTAGTAAATAGAGATCATCCGCAGGTAATTGAAATATGGAATAATGTGTTCATGCAGTTTAACCGTTTAAAAGACGGTACGCTGCAACCCTTACCGGCAAAGCATGTTGATACAGGTATGGGTTTTGAGCGTTTGGTACGTGTTATTCAAAACAAACAAAGCAATTATGATACGGATGTTTTTACGGGAACTATTGATGTAATAAGTAAAATAGTAGGTAAAGTTTATACAGCAGGTGATGATAAGCAAAGTGTTGCTTTCAGAGTATTGGCAGACCATATACGTGCTATCTGTTTTACCATTGCTGATGGACAATTACCCTCAAACACTGGTGCAGGTTATGTTATTAGAAGAATTTTAAGAAGAGCAGTTAGGTATTATTATTCTTATTTGGATTATAAACAGCCATTGTTGTATCAATTAATACCAACCATTGCAACACAGTTTGAAAATGTTTTTCCTGAATTAAAAAGACAACAAGACTTTGTACTTAGAGTTGTGAAAGAAGAAGAAGATGCATTTTTGAAAACAGTCGGTAAAGGATTATGGATGCTGGAAAAATATATAATCGATAAATATTCTGCAATAAACTTTGGTCCATGGAAAGAATGGGAAGACATGACTGAATTAACCAAAGAAGAAATTGATAGTTTAGTTATAGATGGAAAGACTTCCTTTGAGTTATATGACACATTTGGATTTCCATTTGATTTAACAAAACTAATTGCTACAGAAAAACATTTTAGAATTGATGAAGAAGGCTTCAACGCAGAAATGCAGCAACAAAAAAATCGTTCCCGTGCAGCTACAGCAATAGATACAGAAGATTGGGTTATTGTTAATGAAGATAATGGAGCTGCGTTTGTTGGTTATAATACCTTAACCACTTCAACAAAAATTATCAAGTACCGTAAAGTAAAAGCAAAGGGTAAAGAAGCTTATCAGATTGTATTAGAGCAAACACCTTTTTATTCAGAGAGCGGTGGACAGGTTGGCGATATTGGTCAATTACTAATTAATAATGAAGCATTAAAAATTGTTGACACTAAGAAGGAAAACAATCTCATCATTCATTTCGCAGAAACTTTACCGGATATTGATTTAAGCGGCGATGTTATTGCAACTGTTGATGCTGTTAAAAGAAAAGCAACAGCAGCCAATCATTCAGCTACCCATTTATTACATGCTGCACTACGTACAATATTGGGAACTCATGTGGCTCAAAAAGGTAGTTTGGTAAATGATGAACAATTACGTTTTGATTTTTCTCATTTCAGTAAAATGACCGATGAAGAAATTACCGCAGTTGAAGCATTAGTAAACGAGAAAATAAGAGAGAACATTCCCGTTATCATAAAAGAATTGCCGAAAGAAGAAGCATTGCAACTTGGGGCAATGGCTTTGTTTGGCGAGAAGTACGGAGATGTTGTTCGTGTGGTAATTATAGACCTGAATTATTCTGTTGAGTTATGCGGTGGCACCCATGTTGGCTATACAGGTGAGTTAGGAATTTTCAAAATAAAACATGAAGCTGCCGTGGCAGCAGGCGTAAGAAGAATTGAAGCCGTAAGCGGAAAAGCAGCAGCAGATTATCTTTCACAACAATTACAGTTATTAAGTGAAGTGAAAGCATTACTTAATAATCCCAAAGAATTATTAAAAACAATCGAGAACACCGTTGCTGATAATAAGGAGTTAAAAAAGAAAATTGAAAGCTTAGAAGCCAAACAATTAGCAGCTTTAAAAAATGAATTACTTACACAAGTTGAAACTATTAATGGTGTTCAGTTTATTGGTAAGCTTGTAGATGTCAGCAATGCAGAAGGTATAAAGAAATTAGCCAATGAATTGCTATTATCAATCCCTCCAACAGAGGGCGGGGAGGCAGTAGTTCTGGCAGCAAACATCGCAGGTAAAGCATCGGTAAGTATTGCTTTAAGCGATGAATTGGTTGCTAAAGGTTTAGAAGCACCGAAAATTATTAAAGAACATATCACTCCGATTATTAAAGGTGGTGGTGGTGGTCAGAAAAACTTGGCAACAGCAGGGGGACAAGATGCGAGTAATTTACAACAGGTAATTGCAGCAGTTAAAAGTTTATTGTAATGAATGCAGCAGACAAATACGAAGCAGTAATTGGTTTAGAAGTGCATGCCCAATTACAAACGCAAAGCAAATTGTTTTGCGGAGATAGTATTGCATTTGGTGCGGAGCCTAATACACATATAAGTGCAATCACGCTAGGTCACCCTGGTACTTTGCCCAAAACAAATAAACTGGCAGTTGTATACGCCATTAAAATGGGGTTGGCATGCCATTGCGAAATTGAACTACATAATTATTTCGCAAGAAAAAATTACTTCTATCCTGATTTACCTAAGGGTTATCAAATATCACAACATACAACCCCCATTTGTAAAAATGGTTTTGTTACTATTACAACAAGTTCAGGCACAAAAGATATTTTGTTAAACAGAATTCATTTAGAAGAAGATGCAGGTAAAAGCATACATGATATTTATGAAGATGCCACTTGTGTAGATTTAAACAGAGCGGGTACTCCGTTAATTGAAATTGTTACAGAGCCTTGTTTACAAAGCTGTGAAGAAGCCTATCAATACTTAACTGAATTGAGAAAATTAGTGAGATGGATTGAAATATGCGACGGCAATATGGAAGAAGGAAGTTTGCGTTGCGATGCTAATATTTCTATTCGTTTAAAAGGAGAGAAAAAATTAGGAACCAGAGTAGAAGTAAAAAATTTGAATTCAATTCGTAATGTTAAAAAGGCTATTGATTTTGAAATTGAAAGAATGATTCAAGTGGTTGAAAGCGGCGGTACAATTATACAACAAACCAAAAGCTTTGATGCAGCAACAGATACCACATTTGCTATTCGTGATAAAGAAGAAGCCAATGATTATCGCTATTTCGCCGACCCTGATTTAGCTCCTTTTCATTTAACAGAAAGTTTTATTCAGCAAATACAAGCATCATTACCTGCATTGCCGCAGCAATTAGCAAAAGAATTACAAGAAAAATATTTGTTGAGTGAATATGATGCCAAGCAATTATGTGATGATAAATCAACCGCTAATTATTTTTTAGCTACTGCTTCACTCAACAAAAATTACAAAGCAATTGTTAATTGGATTACCGGGCCTGTAAGGCAGTATTTAAATGATGAAGGAACACAGTTTGAAAATATATTTCTGCAACCGGCAACCTTGTCAGCTTTAATACAGATTATTGATGATGGTAAAGTAAATTTTTCTGTAGCAGCAACCAAACTATTGCCTGTATTAATGAAAGAAACTATCGAGCCTTTAGTATTGGCAGAAACTTTAAACTTAATACAGGTAAGCAACACCAACGATTTAACTGTTTGGGTTGATGAAGTAATTAATAATATGCCCGACAAGGTTTCGGAATACAAAAAAGGAAAGAAAGGTTTAATCGGATTATTTGTTGGCGAGGTAAAAAAACGTAGTAAAGGCAAGGCCGATCCTAAATTGGTAACAGCTTTATTAGAAGAGAAATTAAAATAATTTTCAAATACATGTATGAAAAAAATATTAATTGTGTTTGTTGCAGCTTCTACATTATACAGTTGCAATAAAAAAGGTGGTGGTTCATTTTCTGTTGATGGCACTATCCTTCATCCCAGTTCAAAAAAAATTTTATTAGAAGAGCTAACCTTTGGTGCTGAACAACCTACTGTTTTAGATTCAACTACTTTGCAGGCTAACGGTAATTTTAAACTCAATGCAATTGCTAAAGAGGAAGGTTTATACTTATTGGCAGTTGAAAACGGCCCGACTGTTTTGTTTATCAACGATGCAAAAAAAATTACCATCAATTTAGATGAAGAGCACTATAAAGATTATACAACGAATGGCTCTTCTGCATCGCAACAACTGCATCAGTTTTTAGATAATTACAAAGCACATTATGAATCTTTAGTGAAGGCTTTTACATTAGTTGATTCATTACAAAAAAATAATGCAATTGATAGTGCAGTAACTGTTGCTGCATTACAAAAAGATAATGAGTTGAAAAAAATTAATGAGTTTGTGCGTGATTTAACATTGAAAAGTACGAGCCCGGCATTAAGATACTTTATGATTGGCAAAGCTATACGTACTATGCAACCCGATGAAGTACAAAAGTTAGCTGCAGCTTCAGCAGAAACTTTTAAAGAGCATGAAGGTTTGGCTATACTTAAAAAAGGAATTGATACACAAATTGCATCTGATCCAAAATTTGCTTTGTTAAATAAACCCGCTCCGGAATTGAATTTCACAGATACTTCAGGAAAATATTTTGCCTTAAGCAGTTTAAGAGGAAAATATGTGTTAGTTGATTTTTGGGCAAGCTGGTGTAAGCCATGCAGAGCAGAGAATCCGAATGTTGTTGCCGCTTATAAAAAATATAGTAGCAAAAATTTTACTGTATTAGGTGTTTCGTTGGATAATGATAAAACAGCCTGGGTAAATGCCATTAATCAGGATAGTTTAACATGGAATCATATAAGCGATTTAAAACAATGGGAAAGCAATGCAGTGAAGCTGTATAATTTCAATGCCATACCATTTAATGTATTAGTAAACCCTGATGGAAAAATTATTGCTACTGATTTAAGAGGAAGTGAGTTACAGAAAAAGTTGGGTGAGGTGTTGAAATAACATAAGCTATTATAGTTCATAAATAAAAATGGAAGGTAATTACCTTCCATTTTTACAAAATATCCTTTAAAAATTATTATCTTCTTAGATAGCTAACATGAGTATAAGTAACGCCATTGCCTGCATACTTTACTTTGCATGTAATTGTAAATGTTTGATCACATGATGAAAAAGTTCCCGTAGCATTTATTGTAGAATTACCAGTACCATCATTAAAATAATTCTGGGTAGGAATTGTTACAGTAAAACTAGCTGGATTGCTCCAATCTAAAGTAGCATTTAATCCAATAGCCGCTTGGTCAGTTGGTGCAAACGGACCCCAGCCATTATCTGAAGTAGCACCCAAATTTTTAATAACAATAGAAGCTGATGTTGCACCTGTAGAAGTCCAACTGGATATATTAGCCACATAGTTAGGTTTACTACTAGCTGCACCATTATAGGTATCTGTAGAATTTAAATAGTTCCCAGTAAGGTTCGCGGCTATTACATCACAATAACCCTGAATAATTAGAACAAAAGAATCCTTGTTAAGTACAGTATTTATACCCGAAAACTTAACTTTTACTGTATCCTTTCTTCCTGTTGGATAACCTGAGAACAATCCGCCAAAAGCTATTGAATCATTAGAAGCTCCGGCTTTAATTGTTATAGATGCAGGAGCATTGTATTGAACACCTGCTGTAGCCCTTAATGAAGTATAAGTTAATTGAATTTGCCTGTCTGTAGAGGCTATATTGGTCAACCCTACTGGTATCATGTATGGTGCATTTGTGCTTTTTACATAATAGCTCACTTGGTTAACCCCAGTTGGAGGAATAAATTGTGCGGCTGTAGGAGCGGATAATGCAGCAACATCTACAGACAAATTATTCTTTGAACATCCCGATATTAAAACTATAATAGCGGAAAGTGCAAATATGATTTTATTAAAAAATATTTTTTTCATGTAATAAAAGTTTAATGCTTTTGATTATGGATTTTGATCAGCAGCCGTCATTTTAGTATTATTATCTAACTCACGTTGAGGAATTCTCATCAAGAATAGAGGGCTTGCATCAGGTAAAGTAGTTACAACAGGGTTCAAAAAAGGAGCCCCGTGATTTCCTGTTCCTGTAGGTCTGTTAAGCCCAATCTTAAGCCTTTTAATATCAAACATTGAAAAACCTTCTCCCCATAATTCAATTCTTCTTTGTAATAATATTTCATTTAACAAAGCACCGTCAGGTATTGCAGCTGTTGAATAAGCGGGATTTCGTGTTGTAATTAAACTTTCCAATACAGTTCTTGCAGAACTATATTGACTTTGACGTGCTAAAGCTTCTGCTTCAATTAAATACATTTCAGCAACTCGCATATATAAATAGTCAGCTGCCCAGCTACTAGCAACAGGTAATTCATGCTTTAATTGTGTATAATCAGGAGGATTGGAAGTGCTTGTTCCGCCAGTACCGGGAGCAACAAAAACCTTTTTCCTAACATCAGTAGCTGGAATTAAATCATATAAAGCTTTAGTTATTTTCTTTTGACCACCAAGACCTGCATAACCAGCAACAGTTGCGTCCATATGAGAGAAAAAAGAAGCATATATAGTTGCTTGACTAGCAGAAATTTGTGATCCCCACATCCATTCTGAATTTGAGATTGACGAAAATGCAGAACGGCTAGTATAAGTTGCACTACTCATTAAAGTATAACCCTGACGAGCTTTATTCGCGTAAGCAGATGCAGTTGCCCAATCTTCCATTGCTAAAGCTACCCTAGCTCTGATTCCACGTACAACACTAACATCAATATTAATTTTAGCAGGTCTAGCTTTACCATTTAACAAAGTTTCAGCAGTTGTTAAATCGCTAATAATTTGTTTATAAACTGCATCAACGGTATTTCTACCACTCAATTCAGTAGTAATGGTTGTATAAATCGGTACGCCTGGTTTAGACTCATTACCTTTATAAGTTTGTTGAAAATTATTTATAAGGTTAAAATAACACCAGGCTCTTAAACCTAAAGCTTCACCTTTTACTCTTTCAATATCAGCTGTAGTAGCTCCCGCAACATTTGCAGGGTTAGCAATATTATCCAACAATAAATTAGCCTGCTTAATTACATCATAATAAAAAGACCAAGCCTTATCAGAACGGCGAGTAGCTGTGGCTTGTTGCCACTCTGTATATTGATAATCTGCGTTAAACCAACCATAACCGGCTGAATAAACAACCATGTCTGTTCCCATTAAGTCATTAGCAATATCAATAGCTTTTTGACCAAAGTTATCATGACCGGTATTACCATTACCTCCTGCAAACGCAAACAATGAATAGTAAGTACTAGTTTGAGATGAATTTACAGCAATTAATGAATTGTATGCCTGATCTGGTGTAATGGCATTAGATGGTTTAGTATCTAAATAGTCCTTTTTACAACCAATATTAATCATACTGATACTAAAGGCAATTATCAGTATTTTACTAATTGTATTTTTCATATTATTTAGTTTAATTATTTTTATAATTTAAGCGTTAGTCCAAAAGTTACAGTTCTATATGGAGGGTATGAAGAACCTACATTACCATCAAAGCCCTGCTGAGGATCACCACCCTTTTTTGCTGTTAGAATGTAAGCATTGTCAATGCTGGTAAAGAACCTTACATCACTTAAGTATAGTCTTTTACTAACCTTAGGATCTAAAGAGTAACCTAAAGAGATATTTTTAATATTAAGGTAAGAACCATCAAGTAAGAATCTTGATGAAGCAGCATCTTGCCCTGATGAAACTTGCACTCTCGGAACATTTGTTATATCTCCAGGTTTCTGCCAACGCTTTAAAATATCTGAACTCCAAGCTGTACCTGGAGAACCCATGTTCATTAATCCTGCGTAGTTACCATCATAATATTGACCACCGTAAGAATAAGAAACCAATACAGACAAATCAAGGTTTTTATATCTGAAGGAGTTAGTTATACCGCCAAAAAATTTAGGGATAGCTGTTCCAACATAATAAAAACTTGCCTTAGTTTGATCACTGGTTAATTGTCTGGTACCTGTTGGTTTACCGCTTGCATCTAAAATATCATAATAATATAAGCTTAAACCAGTCGAAGGATCAACACCCGCAAACTCTTTTAACCAAAAATCATAAATAGATCTTCCTTCTGTATATTTCTTGTTCCCTGTAACAATACCGGTTATTTTTTGCGTTGGAGGAAGTTGAGTTAATGTATTTTTAAATGTGCTTATATTAAAATCAATTTTCCAATCAAAATTCTTGGAACGAATTGCACTATAAGATAATTGAATCTCAACACCGGTATTTTTTGACTGACCGATATTTTGATAAGAACCACCATTAAAACCTAACCCCGGAGGCAAAGGAACTAAGAAAAGCAAGTCTTTAGAGCGTCTATCATAGAAATCAACAGAACCTGATAATCTTCTTTGAAAAGCTGAAAACTCTAAACCAACAGTTAAATTACCATTGCTTTCCCATTTTAAATTAGGGTTAGCAAGTCTTGAAGGCGTTTGGAAATTTCCGAAGCCATCTGCATAATAATAATTTATATATTGATAAAACAAGCCAATATTATCATTACCAGATTGACCATAACTTCCTCTAACCTTTAAATTATTAAGCCATTTAATGTTTTGAAAGAATTTTTCATTGGTCAAAACCCATCCAAGACCTACTGAATAGAAGGTTCCCCATCTTGTAGCAGGAGCAAATCTTGAAGAACCGTCTGTTCTTACACTTCCTGAGAGGAAATATTTATTATCAAATGAGTAGGTTGCGTTACCAAAATAACTCTCAATTGTTTGACTATCTTCACTCGAGCTTGGAGGACTTTCTACAACAGCTCCATTATCTAAAGCTGTTTGACCAGGGTAATTAAACCCTGTTTTTGTTGCAGATAATTGCGTAGTATAAAATTTATAATTTTCATGACCTGCTAATGCAGTTAAGCTATGTTTACCAAAGTTTTGTGCCCAAGATAATACTTGGTTTCCGGTTAAAGAGGTTTGATAGCTTGATGAAACTGTAGCTCTTCCTTTAACAGAAGCAGCATCACCATACTGATTGTTTTGGTATGTAATACCATTTACCTGAAAATAGTTAAGAGCCAAAGAAGTCTTGAAAGTGAAATTTTTCAAAAATTTAGCTTCTGCATATGCATTTAAATTTCCATTCAATCTTTTTTGTTGTCTAACGTCCAAAGATAAAGTACCTAATAAGTTAGAATTGGCAGCGTATGGTCTTGATCCCATTTGTGTTGGAGTACCAAAATCATAAACAGGATTACCATTTGCATCCTTAACGATGGCACCTGTTGTTAAATCATGTTGGTATACAGGATAAATAGGCCCCATATATCTACTGTAGTAAAATGGATTTGATGTAGCGGTACCACCAGCAAATAATCCATAACGTAAATCAGAACTACCGTCGAAATTTATACCAACTTTTAACCAATCTGTCGCTTTTGTATTAACTGTAGCTCTGAAATTATATCTTTTATATCCTGAGAATTTAGCGATACCATCTTCATTCAAATAACCTCCGCTGATATAATAATCACTTTTATCATCAGCTCCTGAAATACTGATGGTAGGATTTGTTCTTTGAGCATTCTGGAATAACGCGTCTGACCAAGGCTCGTTCCAAAGTAGTTGTGCAGAAGGATTTAATTTTCCTGTTGTAGGATCTACAAGAGAAGCTCCCGGAACATTGTACGCATTATAAACCAATCCTGATGCAGTTGTTAAAACATTACTTGCACTTACACCAGATGCTGTAAAAGTTTGACCATTTCCATAATAATATTGATTTCTAAAAGCCTCCCAAAAAACTTCATAATAATCTTTAGCTCCTAATCGCTCGTATTCAGGAATTGCTCTGGCACTATAACCTTGCCTCATAGAGGCGTTAACACTTGCTCTACCTTTTTTACCTTTTTTTGTAGTAATCATAATTACACCATTCGCAGCTCTTGAGCCGAATAAGTTAGTTGCCGCAGCATCCTTAAGTACGGTAAGAGATTCTATATCATCATTAGAAATTGCCGAAATACTACCATCATAAGGCACACCATTTAAAACATATAAGGGTGAACTTGAAGCATTAACTGATCCGAAGCCTCTGATTCTAATATCGGCACCAGTACCAGGTGCTCCACCTCCATTAGTTGAACTAACTCCGGCAATTTGTCCATCTAAAGCTCTTGTTACAGATGTAACCTGTTGTTTTTCTAATGTTGCAGCTGTTACTGTTCCTTCTGAACCCGTAAATGACCCTTTTTTTACAGTTGCATAAGGAACTTGTACTATTACTTCTGTTAAGTCGGCTGTTGAAGGTTGAAGTGATAAATTTATAATTGACTTAATTCCTATAGCAATTTCTTTAGTAGTAAAGTTTAAAGATGAAATTACTAAAGTCTTTGAAGTAGCAGGAACTTTTAATGTAAAAGAACCATCTGAACCAGAAGTTGTTCCTATTGTTGTTCCCTTTACAAGTATAGATGCATTAGCAATGGCACCTCCTTTTTCATCAGTAATTTTACCGCTGATAGTTCGGTTTTGTGCTAAAAGCTGACTTGCAGCTAATAAAAAGCACATAAGAAAAGCAGAGATTTTTCTCATAGTTCTCAGTGTTTTAGTTTTAGATGATTGCGAATATATGTTAAGAAGCACTTAAAAAAACAAAATGACAAGAAATTTGTTTAAAGTGCTGCAAAAAAATGATAAGTGCATTAAATAAAACGACTTCCGAAAGGAAGTCGTTTTATTTAAGTTAATATTTAACTGTAAACTTAATAACCCGGGTTTTGTGAAATTATAGGGTTTGCGCTGATTTCATCAGTCGGTATGGGCCATATAAATCTATAATCGTTGTATGGAATTAAAGCTTGCCCCGGAGTATAACCCGCTCCGCAATTGTAAATTGACAAACCTGCTGCACCGTTTACAGCTTTTGCCGGAATACCACCAGTTGTATAAGTTGCGTCGGGAGCATTACGGTGAATGTCTGCCCATCTTTTTCCTTCACACAAAAACTCAATTCTTCTTTCTAATAAAATTGCTTTTGTCAAATCTACTTTAGTAGCAAAACTTGCTAAAGTATATTGAGAGGTTAAAGGTGAAGCTAAAGATCTGTTACGTACTACATTTAATAAATCTATTGCACGTTGAGAAACACCAACTGCGTTACGAGCTTCTGCTTCCGCCAATGTTAATAATACTTCAGCGTAACGGAATTGAGGGGCATAATCAGCTCTGTTTGCATAATCTCTGTATTTTGTAGTAAAATAGCTTTGGCTGCCGTTGCCGTTTGTTCCTGTTACGTATAATAAAGTTCTTCTTTTATCATCACATTGCCAACCTGCATTATTCCAGATTACAGGAGAAACAGCAACCAAACCGCGACCGGTTAGCGTTACGGAACCATACATGGTTGACAATGCAGCATTAACACCGGCATTATCTAAAGCGTCATTTCTAATAGAAAACATACTTTCTGTATTAGAAACATTATTTGCAAATGGTCCATCCGGATTAGCAGTTAAGGCATAACCACCAATAGGAGAAACAACAGAAGCAGGAGTAAGCGGATTAACTGTTGCAGGTACCAGTTTAGCTCCTTCTGTTATTACACCGGCAAAATCTGCCTGGTGCAATTTCACTCTCATTTTCATTGCAATAGCAACCGCTTTTGACACTCTTGCAACGTTAGCTGCAGCAGGCAAATTTGCTTCGGCAAAATCTAAATCGGCCAATATCTTTATATATACAGAGTCTACCCTCATTCTTGGCGTAGTGGTAATTTGATCGACAGCAGTTCCTGAGTTTACCGGAAAATCTCTGTAAGGTACTCCTACATTTTTACCTGCATTATCTGTATAAGGGCGGGCAAAGTGAATTAGAGCTTCATGATGTGCCATTGCTCTTAAAAAACGACATTCTGCAATGTATTGGCTGGCAACAGGTGCTGTTAAAACACCCCCTGATGCTTTTGCAAACCCATCAATTGCAATATTGCATCTGTTAATTAAACCATATAAATTGGCCCACATATTTACATTGTTTGCAGTTGTGGGATTATATGTTCCCTGATAAGTGATTTGATAGAACGCTGCAATATTTACGACATCTTCACCTCTGTTATCTCCCTGTTCAATATTAGCAGCTCCAAAAGGGTAACCACGATTTGCAGAATAACTACCATTATAAAAACCTGATTGAGCAGCATCATATACGCCATTCAATACTAATAAACATCTGTCTGCTGTAGCAAAAGCACTTGCATCAGATATTGAATTATTAGGTGATGTGTCTAACACTTGTTTACAGCCTGTAGCTATTGACGCTACTACAGCAATTGAAAAAAATATTTTAATAAGTTTCATTATTAACAGTTTTAGAAATTAGAAATAATTAGAATCCAACATTTAAGCCAAATGACATGGTACGAATTTGAGGAGATACAGCAGCATCAATACCTGCGGCACTGATATTATCAGGATCAGCACCCTTGTATTTTGTCCATACTGCTAAGTTTTGACCTTGTACAAATACTCTTAAAGATCTGATATAACTCTTGGTTGCTTTTTCTAATTTTTTAGTATCAACATTGTAAGAAATTACAACGTTTTGTAATCTTATGTAATCTCCACTTTCAATAAATCGGCTGGTTGCTAACCCTGTTTGATTAATGTTAGCACTTTGACCATAGTATAATTTAGGGATATCTGTAACCTGACCGGCGGTTGTCCATCTTCCTAAAATTTCGGTTCCATTATTATGGAAACTTTGACTGAATAAAGCTTCTTGTCGTGTTACATTCATAATACTATTACCACCGGAATATCTGAACATCACTTCTAAGCTCCAGTTTTTGTAATTAAAGTAGTTAGTTACCGCACCAAACCAGGTAGGGGTTGATACACCTAATTTAGTTTTATCAGTAAGAGCATTTAAAGGAGAAACTGCCCCGACAGAGGTAGCATTTTTATCAGTAATTACATTATATGTACCACTCGGAATTGATTGTTGAATTAATTGTCCGGCTGCATTAATATATACAGGGAAACCATTTGAAGAGTTAACACCTGCATAATTGTAGCCCCATAAAATATTAATAGGTTCACCAACCTTTACAATGTTATATGCTGATGCCGGAAGGTTCTGAACAGCAGCTCCACCTACAGAATATAAAGATTTAATTTTATTCTGAACATTAGAGTAATTGGCGTTTACACTCCATGAAAAATCTTTATGTCTGATTAAATCTGCATTAACTGAAATTTCAATACCTCTGTTTTCAAGTGTTCCGATATTTTGAGAGATAGAGTTACCCGGAATACCACCACTTGGAGGAGTTGGAACGGCTAAAATCAAATTATCTACATCATTCAAAAAATAATCAACGGTTAAAGAATATCTTCCTTTTGCAAAAGATAAATCCATACCAACATCGTATTTATTGCTTGTTTCCCATACCAAATTAGCATTACCCACAACATTAGCAGCAATACCACCTAAATTTCCGTAAGGGAAAGAGCCGTATGTACTTAAATAAGGAAATCCGCCAACCTGATTACCAACTTTAGCATAAGATGCTTTTACTTTCATATCAGTAATTACTTTAGACAAACCGCCTTTCCAGAATTTCTCTTCAGATGGTCTCCATCCTACTGAGAAACCAGGGAAAGTACCGTATCTTTTATCTGCAGCTAAAGAACTCTGTCCGTCTCTACGAATGGATGCCTGTACAAAATATTTGCTTGCAAAATCATAATTAAACCTACCGAATAATCCATCTATACCTGTTTGTGTATAGTTTCCGGCGGTTTGTTGAATTACAGAAGTATTACTGATTACGTTTTGTTTTGTAAAGAAGATATCAGAAATATTCTGATTAGTAGCTTCGAAGAATCTTGAGTTTGTTCCCTGTAATTCATAACCTCCTGTAAGGTAGAAGCTGTGCTTTTTTATATTCAAATTATAATTAAAGTAGTTTTGCCATACATACCGTAGGATATTTTGACTTGTATTATCTGCTACACCATTTGTAGCACCACCACCATCACCATGACGCGGGTCGTACGACAAGAAACTCATATCATTAAAATAATCTGCTGAAGCTTGTGAACGTAATTTCAATCCCTTTACAGGAGATACTTCCATAAAGAAGTTATTAATTATTCTGTATTTATCAGAATACTGAACATTATTTCTTAATGTAAAAGCAACGTTAAACCAGTTATCATCAACACCTTGCAAATTAGCTCCAAAACCCATTGTGTTGGCAGGCGTTGCAGCGTAATAATTGATGTTATATCCTGAAGGATTAGAAGCATAAGGAGATACATTAGGCAACAAACGTAAAGTTGCAGCAATTGCACCACCTAAGCTGTTGCTACCGTTATTTTGATCATAATCTTCCTGACGGCTGATAGTTAAATTATTACCGAACTTTACATATTTATTAACCTCATGCTCAATATTTAATCTGGCTCTGTAAGACTTATTGAGATTACTTATAACTACACCTTGTTGCTTAGAGTAGTTTAGAGAAAAGTAGTATGATGTTTTTGCATTACCACCCTGTAAACTCAAGGTATGATTTTGTACAAAAGCGTTATTAGTCAAAACCTCACTTTGCCAATCTGTGTTAGTATTGTTAGCATCCATAAATGCTTTCGGAGTTAATCCGGCATTTGTAAATTTCTCATTAGCTATTGTTATAAATTGCTGTGCATTTAATAAATCAAACTTCTTAAGGGGGCTGTTAAAACCCATTGTAACATTAAAGTCAACTTTTGATTTATTTCCACTCTTATCACCTCTCTTAGTTGTAATTAAAATTACACCGCCTGCAGCTCTTGAACCATAAATAGCAGTAGCACTACCATCTTTTAAAACTTCAATACTTTCAATATCAGCAGGGTTGATATCACCTATCGCATTCGAGTTGGTAGTGGCAGCTAAATTTCCTGAAATAATAGGAATACCATCTACAACTATTAAAGGGTCATTATTTCCTGAAATTGATTGTGTACCCCTGATACGGATTCTTGCAGGAGCATTTACCAAACCGCCTGAAGTAGTTACCTGAACACCTGCGGCACGACCAGCTAATTGCTTATCTACCGAAGGTGTAACCAAATTAGAAAATTGTTTTGCATCAATTTTAGACGCTGAACCGGTAAAAGCTTTTTTCTGTTGAGTACCATAACCCACTACCACTACTTCATCTAAGCTATTTGAAGAGGATTGTAGTGTTACGGAAACGTTTGTTTGCCTTCCGATAGCTATTTCTACAGAATTAAAATTTACCGAAGAAATAACTAAAGTTTTTGCTGTTGCGGCGACTTTAAGTGAAAAAGTACCATCATCTCCCGTTGTTGTACCCAAGTTGGTACCTTTAACAGTGACTGATGCATTTGGTATTGCTGCCCCTTTTTCGTCTGTTACCCTACCCGTTACAGTTCGGTTTTGTGCTAAAAGCTGACTGGCAGCTAATAAAATGCACACAAGAAAAGCAGAGATTTTTCTCATAATTCTCAATGTTTTGGTTTTTGTTTAAATTTTAGAAGACTGCGAATATATTAAAAACACCTTAAAATAAGTTGACAGAGAACTTGTTTAAAAAGCTGCAAATTCTTTTTATTTGAATGAAAAAAGAACTGTAAATAAAAAAGGTGCCAGAAATCTGGCACCTTTTTTATAAAGTAGAAATGAATTATTTAGGGTTCTTGACCGGTGCACTGGTTGCACTGGGCGGGTTTAAAGATGTTTCATCATCCGGAACATCCCAATAATCTGAGAAATTATAATTAATAGTAGCTTTAGTGTTAACTGTACCCGTTGTAGAATTAACGACTACACAGTTAGTTCTACCGCCGCCTGCAGAGATATCATCAATAACACCCCATCTTCTGGCATCATAGAAAGCAACGTTTCTGAACAATAATGCAACTCTTCTTTCTTTTCTTAATTCTTCATATGCAAGAGCAGGATCTGTAACTACGCCCGAAACTGCAGACAGTGCAGCACCCTGATAAGTTCTTACAAGATCAACACTTGCCAAACCCGTAGCAATATTTCCTAATTTAATGTTTGCTTCTGCTTTTATTAATTCATTTTCTTCATAAGATGCACCGATGTACAATTCATAAGAACCAACCACTTTACTTGCATAACCAACCACTGCTCCGTTAGAAGGTACATCCAGCAAAGTATATCTTGTGCTAAAAGTGATACCACCTTTCTGATTAAGATACAAAGTTGCGGTACTGAAATTAGTAGTCAAACGTTTATCTCCCGGTTTAAAATCCTGAATTAATCTTTCAGATATTTTATACGTGGTGCCTGTTGGATTTCCAACTGTTAAAGCTGCTATTGAACCACCAGAAGCACTAATTGGACTATTAGTTGCTGCTGAACGTTCTGTGAAAACATAATCAGTTGCATTAACACCGTTATTTACCAATGTTAAGATATTATTCCAATCTGTAGCAGTCATAGCAGAGACTCTTTTATTTGCTAGAATATTACGTGCCTTCAATGTATTGATATTACGAATCCACATAGCTGTTGTTGGAGCTTGCCCTTTACCTGCCTGGCATGAAGTTGGAATTAAATATTTTATAACTGTATTATAATCTGATACAGAGGTAACTGCATTCAGAGCCGTAATTGCTTTATCGTAATTAGCAGTTGCTTCTGCCAGCATATCTGTGCTGGATTTATATTCATTATTACTGTTTACATAATCATTTTTTATTAATCCTGCATAGTATAATGAAGCTATATTAGAGTAAGCATAACCCTTCCAAAAATATGCCCAAGCTTTAATTGTATTTTTCTTAGAAATAGCATCACCTGTAAAAGATGTATTGTCAACAACAGAAAGAATACCATTACAAGCATTATTAAGATAATACATCCATGTCCAATTATAATAGAACATGTTAGAACCAGCTTTGGTTCTGGAATTGTTCAATTTTGCTACAGCTTTTGCAGGAGCAGAATTGCTATATTTAACTCCATTATCATCTATATAATAATCAGGAACACTAATTTGATTGGTAATATTATTTGCTGCTTCAGCAGTAATAACATCAGCCAGTTCATCCATATAAGCAGCCCCTAAAAACCAATAGCTGCTTCCTAAAAAAGATCCGGTATACCTTGAATCTGTGATACCATTAAAGCCATTTTGATAAACTGCTCCTAAACCTAAAGCTAAGATTCCAGCTTCTGTAGCTGCACTCGCCGGAGTCGGACTATTAGGGTTTTGAACATCAAGTTCACTTTTACTACAACTTTCTCCCAGCATAATAAAAGCGGTCAGTATATATAATATTTTTCTTTTCATACTTAAAATTTTTTAGATTTTAGAAACCAATGTTTAATCCAACTTGATAAGTTTTATTATTTGGCGTAGTTGCATAATCTACCCCCCTATCAAAGCCTGAGTTCGTATTACCAGAACTTGTTTCGGGATCCATACCGGTATAATGCGTGAATGTGGCCAAGTTTCTACCGGTTATTACAAATTGTAATTTCTTAAAGTATTTAATCTTTACATAACGTAATACATCAACACCTAAAGAAACACTTCTTAATCTTAAGAAGGAAGCATCTTCAAAGTAGTAATCTTTAATAGAGTTTCTTGCACCGTTGATACTTCCCCACATATCTGCATAAGCACTTGTATAATAATTAGCCCATGCACCAGTTTGCCCATTGATAGTAAGTTTTGTTTCATAGTCTCCATGTATACCATCACGATACATCCATTCTTTCATTTGATTATATAAATGACTACCATATACCCAATCAAACTGGAAGCCTAAAGTAAATCCTTTATATGTCACATTATTAATAAACGCCATATTAAACTTAGGATTTGGATCTCCGTAAGCGTAGTTTTCATTGGTAAACATTATTCCTTTAGTTGCTGTATCTACTAAAGTTCCATTAACAACCTGATATTTACCTGCGTTTGCTTTATCAATATATAAGGTACCATCTTGTTTAGTTTGATTTACATCTCTAAAGGTTTTTAAACCATATAACTGACCGATTCGAGAACCAGCCTGTAAAACATAGTTACCATAACCTGCACCGCTTGTTACTATGATAGGTTGTCCGGTACTGATAGCATCAATCTGTGAGTTTTGTTGATTAAAGTTTGCAGTAAAATCCCAATTAAAATCTTTAGTTCTAACAACATTTAAGTTTAAAATGAATGTAACTCCTTTTGAAGATAAAGTAAAAGAATTGGTTAAGTAACCGGCTCCTCCACTTGAAGGAGGTGCATCTACCTGATAAATTACATCGTTACTGGTTCTTTTCCATACAGTACCACTTAAAGTAGCATTAGTGAAAAATTTACCTTTACCTAAATTAAAAGAAATGTCTGCACCTAATTCTGTTTCTTTTGAAACCTCAACATTTAATTTTGGATTATTTTGAACAGTTGGAGTTGTAAAAGCTAGATTAGTTCCAATTGTTCTGGTATTTAATGTTACATATCTATCAAAAGCACCCGGTTGAATTCCTGCTTCACCATAGCTTCCGCGTATTTTGAACTCTGAAATAACTTTACTTAAACTATTCCAAAAATTAAACTGAGAAAGTCTTATATATCCTTTTCCTGTATAAAAAGTTTGTGCTGTTGATCCTTGTCCAAATGCAGAAGAGAAATCGCTTCTAAAACCTCCTTGTATACCTGCTATATTACCATAGTCGAGTGATTGACTTAAGTAAGTACCGAATGTAACAAACGGTCTTACAAAATCACTATTTATAACCTGTGTAGCAGTTTGGTTCATATTATAAATAGGGTATAATTGTAACCCATCACCCGAAGTGTTATACTGTTTAAACACATTTTTTCTATAGTCATAACCAACTTGAGTAGACCATGCAACAGGCAATTTTAAATGTAAATCTTTTTGTAAATCAAAATGAAGTGTTGCAGTAGTTAAAGCATTTTGAAATGTGGTATTATATAAGTAATTAAAAATACTTCCCTCCTTACCATTAAAACCTCCGATACCTGATACGCTTCTGCTTATAATATTTATATTTTGTGTTTGATTTTTATAAACCTGATTTACTTGCTCTTTCTCATAATTGATGCCATATTTAGCTTCTAAATCTAAAAAACGATTTACTTTATAAGATGCCTGAATATTTTGAATAACATCAATTGTTTCATCTGAGCCAAAAGAATATTCTTTATAATAATTGGGGTTATAACCGTTTACACTTACAGGAGAAGCATTTAATGCATAAGCGTAATCTCCATTGGCATCTTTCCAATTAAAGTCAAAGAAGGGAGATGTATTTAAAGCTCTGAAAAAAGTACCGCTAACACCCGCTGTAAAATAGGGATTGAAGTTATTATTCTGATATACCAGCTGTGTGATTGAGCGAATTTTGAAACCTTTAAATAACTCAGTACCAATATTTGCAGTTAAATTGGTGCGTTTTAAAACACCATTATCCTTAATAACGCTTTCTTCCTCAGAATGTGACAGTGTTAATGCAAAATCATTTTTTTGTGCCCCTCCTGAAATACTTAAACTTGAACTCGTTCTAGCTGCAGGTCCGAATAATTGGTCTAGGTGATCGTAATATTTTAAGTTTTGATTATAAGGCTTACTTCCATCTGTGCTTGGATTTGTACTTAGCCAGACTAACCCGCCTTGAGTTACACCCGCAGAGTTTACTCCTGCTGTTAGTGTTCCATCGGGCTTAATTCCCAAAATAACACCATTAGCATCTACTACGTTATTATTTGCATCCGTTTTAAAACCATGTGTAGTTGCTTGGTGTAGGTTTCCAACATTTAAAAAATTGCTTATACCATAGCTTGATGAAAAATCAATATTTGTTTGACCTGCTTTTCCTTTTTTAGTAAAAATTTGAATAACACCATTAGCACCTTGTGCTCCATAAATTGTTGACGATGCTGCACCTTCAACAACCTCAACTCTTTCCACATTATTCAAATCTAATGCACCCAAATCTGTAGCTCTAACCTCTAAACCATCAACTAAAATCATTGGCCCCGTACCTCCTCTCAAAGAGTTAACGCCACGTAATAATATGTTAAGTGGAGCTCCGGGAGTTCCTTCTTTACTGGTGATTTGTGCACCTGCAACTTTACCAACAAGAGCCTGAGCTAAGTTTTGAGTACCGGTAGTAGCAGAATTTAATTTTTCTCCATTAATTGTTTCAACTGAAATCGGAAGTTTCTTTTTGCTAGTAGCTACACCAACACCAGTTACAACTACTTCACTTAAAGCTTTTACATCTGTTGTTAACTGAACAGTAACAGAGGCAGAAGCCTTTACCTCCTTTGTTTCAAAACCTAAGGCTGAAATTACCAGTGTTGCACCGCTTTTAATTTTTAAGGAGAAAGCACCATCTGAACCGGCACTGGTACCATTGCGTGTACCTTTTTCAAGAATTGTGGCTCCGGCAATACCGGCTCCCTTGTCATCGGTAACTTTTCCGGTTACCGTAGTTTGTGCGTAGCTGCTGAGTATGCATAATAGCATAGCACAAAAACTAAGTAGTTTTTTTCTCATGATTGCTTGTTTTGGTTAAATAATCGCGATGAGCAATATAGTGAAAAAAAGGCAAACCAGTATGAGCTCAATAAAAAAGGCAGGACTTTCAGCCCTGCCTTTTAAGATAAATTAAATTTTAATACCCGGTGTTTTGCGTAATATTTGGATTTACTAATATCTCATCTTGGGGAATTGGGAAAATTATATTTAATGTAGAAGGAGTAACTGTAATACTTTGTATGATTGTATTAGTTGCATCCTGTGCTTGTGGTTTTACAAAGCTTCTTTTTAACCTGTAAAAATCCCAAAAGCGATATCCTTCAAATAAAAATTCTTTTCTTCTTTCTGTTAAAATATCTTCTAAAACCTGGGCCCCGGTAGATGCATAAGTAAATAACGGGTCTCTCTTTTGTGCTAATAAATTTAAATATGTATTGGCACTTACAGTATTGCCTTGATTATAGTAGGCCTCGGCTGCAATTAAATAACATTCTGATAAACGTAAAATTTTAACATCATCATATGCTACTCCATTTGTTGGTGGATATTTAACACAATAGAATGCTGTACCCAGCTGACCTGAACGTGTTTGTGGAGAGATTAATCCCTTACGAACATCTGTAGCCGTAAATGAATTATATACATCCTGTGTTGCTAAAATATCACCATAGCTTCCTCCATTAGGTTTAGAAACATAAATAGCAGATAAAGTGCCATCAGCAACACTATTATTTTGATCGGATGTTACTTCAAATAAAGTTTCAACTTTAGAAGTAATAGGGTCTGTTCCTTTCCAATAAGAAATAACTGATGTACTTGGTACTAATGTAAAACCACTGTTATTAATCACATCTAATGCATTGGTTAAAGCATTAGTCCAGTCTCCCATGTTTTGATACACTCTCGCTAAAATAGCTTTAATTGCATATTTACTGATAAAAGAAGAATTAATTGTACGGGATTGACCAGTAGTTAAAAACTTCATTGATTCACCCTGATTAAATTTTGCCAATGAAACTGCTTTTGTTAAATCAGCAATTATTTGAGTATATACTTGCTTAATAGTTGAGCGAGCAGGTTTTGCCGATTGATCAAAGGTTGTTACAATCGGAACTCCCGGACCATCAGGATTATCAGAATAAGGTTTAGCAAAGTTTCTTACTAAATCTAAATATATCAATCCTCTAACAGCATAAGCTTCTGAATATAGTTGGCTGATATTATCATTGTTTATTGCTAATCCGCTATTAATTATAATATTAGCGTTCTTTATTGCAGCATAACTGTTTAACCAAATTGCACTTGCATAACCATCTGTATTAACCATGGTATAAGTATTGAATGCATTGTAACGGCCGGAATTTGATGATGACAAGAAACAATCAGGTCCCATCAAATCACCCTTAATAGCAAAGGTTCTGCCATAAAAATCAGTAGCCCGCATTGATGAATATAAACCATTAATCGCAGTATTCAAGTCTGCTTCATTAGTTATAGCTGTTCCAACGGTTGATGCTGTATAAGGCGTTTGGTCAGAAAAATTTTTACCACAGCTCCCTAAGGTTAAAACTCCAATAACCAAAGCAGCTAAATGATATTTTGATATTTTATACATTTTCATAATATTAAGTTGTTTGTGTTATTGATTTATTAAAATGAAACGTTTAAGCCAACTGTTACTGATTTACTTGGCAATACCTGTTGGTTATTAACACCTATAATACCTTGTTCAGGGTCACTTAATAAATTATCTGCATACGTTTTTGTCCAAAGGTTAGTTCCTCTTACATAGAAATATAAGCCGGTTAAATGAGCTTTATTTAAAATAGCTTTATCAGTTAACCTATATCCTATCTGAACATTTCTTAATCTTACATAATCACCTTTAAACAATAATCTGTCAGAACCGGTATAAGAGTTATTAGAAGATCCATAAATATATTTAGGAACATCTGTAATATCACCTTTCTTCTGCCAACGGTTTAACACATAACTATATTTCCCTCTGGTTGGAGAAAATCCATCCATAAAGAAGCGATAGTAACCTTCTTGAAACCAGTTACCATAATTATAATATAAATCAAATGATAGAGAAAAGCCTTTATAAGTTATTGTATTACCTAAAGTTCCAAAAGATGAAGGTGCTGCACTTTTGCCTACTATAAATTGTTTTGCAGCTCCTATAGTTGCTACTGTTGATGATTTAGTACTATCTCCATACCACAATGGTGAACCATCATCCGGATTAACTCCCGCCCATGCTCTTGTATAGAAAGAATAATAATCTTGTCCTACACGTAACATGTAACTACCGTTTAACTGATCTCCTGCCGGTAATGCTGTAACAGCGTTTTTATTATGTGAGTATGAAAAATTAACTTCCCATGAGAAGCTTTTAGTTTGAACAGGGATAACATTAACGCTTAGTTCAAAGCCCTTATTTTCTAAACTACCAACATTATTAATAAATCCTGTAAAACCGGTAGTTCTGGAAATTTGTTGGTTTAACAAGGCACCATCTGTAGATCTTTTATACCAATCTGCTGTAACATTAATTCTATTTTTAAATAAACCTAAGTTAACACCAAAATCAAGTTGCTTATTTTTTTCCCAAGTCAAATCAATATTTCCAATATTGTTAAAAGTACCACCCGCAACACCATTATAGTTTGCACCATAACCAAATGTTGGTCTCCAGGTATAGTTACCAATTTCAGCATTACCGTTAGTACCATAGCTTGCATGGATTTTTAAATTAGAAATTTCTTTAACATTAAAGAATTTTTCATTTGTAATGCTCCATGCTGCACCTACAGACCAGAAGTTACCCCAAGGATTGTTAATACCAAATCTTGAAGAAGCATCGCGACGGAAGCTACCATATAGAGTATATCTGTCATAATAGCTTAAATTCAGGTTTCCGTAATACCCTTGAAATGTATAATCTGCTGCAGTGGCTTTACCATTGGTTGAAGTAGCAGCATTGGTAGAATAATACAAATCAACTTTAGGAGGGAAACCTGTAACGTCGCCTATTTGCTGATAGCGATTATTTTTAATTGCTTCATAACCCGCCTTGGCATCTAAATAAAATTTACCATTTTTTGAAATATTATAATGATAATCAAACTGATTAATCCAATCCCATAAAAAATTTCTGGTTGTAATAGAAATACCTTCTCCGGAAGAACCGGAACCATCACCATGGAATGGATTATTATATTGATATTCTTCATTAATATTATACTGTAACCCTAAATTGCTCGAGAATTTTAAATCTTTTAAAATTTTATATTCAACGGTTTCATTACCTAAACCATTAAATGCTTTCAACCATCTTTTATCGTTAGCAGCAATGTATAAAGGGTTGTAATGAGCAGGGAAGCTTAAATTATCCGTTCCGATATTGTAAGTACCATCTGCATTGAAAGGATTTTGAGTTGGACGCAGTACCATAGCAACATAAGCAGGGTTACCAAAGTATCCGCCACCACCACCAGGACCATCAGATGCTAAAACAGAATTCTGAATAACATTACCGATTGTTATTTTAGTGGTGAATGATAATTTATCAGTTGCATTATGGGTAACTTTTAAAGTACCTGTTAAACGAGATAAATCAGCACCTAAAGTTGTACCCTGCTGTTTAAAATAACCGCCTGATAAAAAGAATTTAGTTTTGGCATCACCACCACTGGCAGTTAAATTATATTGTTGTTGCGTTCCGGGTCTTGTAATTAAACCAAACCAATCAACATCAACTCCATTACCATAACCATAGTTATTTAAAGTAGTTGTAATAGCAGCAGGGGATGCACCTGCATTTACTAAACCTTCCTGTAATAATGAAAACCAATTTGCTGCTCTTAATGGTAAGCCAGCAGCCGGGGGTAGTATTACGTTATTGGTTCCTACTTCAGCATCAAACTTAAATTGTGTTTTACCTACTTTTCCACTTTTTGTAGTAATTACAATCACTCCGTTAGCACCACGAGAACCATATATAGATGTTGCAGCAGCATCTTTCAATACTGTAATACTTTCAATATCATCAGAGTTCATTGTTGCTAAAACGTTGGTACTTGGGTTAATACTAAATCCACCTCCATTACCGTTAGATAAATCTCCATCATTTATCTGAACTCCATCAACCACGTATAAAGGGCGAGAGCCGCTATAAGAGAATGAACCAACACCTCTTATTCTTACCGCAGTTACGGCACCGGGTTGCCCTGTTGCTGAAGTTGCCTGTAAACCGGGGGCAGCACCTTGCAGCATTTGGTCTACCGCAGCAAATGGTTTGTTTTCAACTTTTTCTGACCCAATGCTGGATACAGAAGCAGTTACGTTTTTCTTCTTTTGCGTACCATAACCTACTACTACAACCTCTTCCAGATTTTGAGTTGCAGATTCTAACGTTACGGTGAAATTGGTTTTATTACCAATTGCTACTTCGTAAGTATTAAAGTTTAAAGAAGAAATGGCAAGTACTTTAGCTGTAGCAGGTACTTTAATTGTAAACGCACCATCAGCATCTGTAGTTGTACCAACAGTTGACCCTTTTACAGTAACTGTTGCATTTGAAATTGCAGCTCCTTTTGCATCTGTAACCTTTCCGGTTAAAGTACGCATGGTTTGAGCTAAACCAACACCACCCAGCAACAAAGCAGTTGCTAATAAGAATAGCAATTTTCTCATGAACAAAGAATTTTGGTTTAAAAATGATTATTTCTCAATGCGAGACTGGCAAAATAGTATGATAGCTGCGTTAAAAGGTCTTTAGAAAGTAAAAAACAGATTAAAATATGCTTAAATTTTTTTACTGAATTTTCTTTATTAATACCGGCAACAACAACAAATTAGTAATTGTTCCTACAATAAGTGTTAAGGAAGTAAGCCAGCCTAATGCGAATGTTCCGCCGAAGCTGCTGAAACAAAAAATGGCAAAACCGGCTATTAAAACGAGTGAAGTATAAATAATACTGATACCGGTATGTTTAATAGTTGTTGCAAGTATGGTATTGGTATCTTCATTTTTTGAGGCAGCTTCTTGTTTATAGTTTATTAAAAACCTGATAGTTACATCTATTACTATTCCCAATGCTACGCTGAAAACCAATACTGTTGAAGGTTTTAAACTAATGCCACACCAACCCATTACACCTGCTGTAATTACCAAAGGAATAATATTAGGAATTAAAGAACACAATAGAATTTTTACCGAACGGAATAAAAACAACATACATAAAGCAATTAAAGAAAATGCCCAGATGATACTTTCTTTTAACCCATTAATTATGAAGCGGGAGCCTTCTAAAAAAGTAACACTGCTTCCTGTAAAAGTTATTTTATAGTTGACTGTATCAAAAATTTCTTTGGCTTTCTGTTCAACATCATTTAAAAAGAAAGGCAATTGTTTGCTACCAATATCTTTCATATTTACGCTAACTCTTGCTGTTTGATAGTTACTGTCAATAAAACTGTTCATCAATCTGGTTAACGCTGTTTTCTCTGATGCTTTTTTATTCTTACTTTTTAAGTATGAACTCATTGCAATCATATCCAAATCTGAAGGTGTAGCATAATTAATACTGTCTCCATCATAAAAGGCTTGTCGTGCAAACTTTAATCCTTCTACCAATGATAAAGGTCTTGCAGTTTCTTCTTTCCCGGACAGGTAAGCAGATAATTCATCAATTTTTCTTAAAGGTGCAGTTGAGCGTTTTAATGCTCCCTTCTTTTTTGCTTCCACCATTATCTCCAAAGGCATTACTCCTTTAAAATTTGTTTCAAACCATTTAAGGTCTGTATAAATTTTATCCTGCTTTGGTAAATCATCCACAATAAAACCTTCACTCTTTAATTTAAAAATACCAACTACTGCAAATGCAGTTATAGCAATAGTTACAGCCCATATCCACTTTGAATGGTTAAATACCCATTGCTCAACATTCCACAAAACTTTTCCTAATATTTCATTATCTAAATATTGTACATGTTTTGTTTTGGGTGCAGGCAAATAACTTAATACTATCGGAATAAAAAACAGCGATATAAAAAACAAAGCCATAATGTTTATACCGCTTACCAAACCAAACTCTTTTAATAAATCGCTATGTGTAAATGCAAACACAATAAAACCAATGGCTGCTGCTATGTTACAGAACAAGGTTACAATGCCCATTCTTCCAACCATGTTTACAATAGCTTCGTTTTTATTATTCGTGTCTTTATACGAAGTGTGATATTTATTTAAGAAGTAAATACAGTTTGGTACGCCGATAACTACTATTAAAATAGGGATTAAAGCAGTTAGCAATGTTATTTTATAACCAAACAAAACCATTGTTCCCAAACACCAAACCACACCAACGCCAACAACAATTAAACTCATTATTGTTGCACTGAATGAACGGAAGAAAAGAAACAATGTAATAGCACTTAATAAAAAAGAACCGATTAAAAAGAAATTCATTTCCTGTTTAATACGATTACCAACTGTTGTTCTTATATAAGGTAGTCCGCTTACTTGTGCAGTTATATTGTTGGTAGATTCAAATGCAATTACTTCTTTCATAATTGCATCAACCAATCTTGTTCTTGCCTTACTGTTAATGGTATCTTTATTTACTGTAACACCAAGTAAATAAGCATGTCTTGAGGGATTATATAATATGCCCTGATAAAATGGTAATGACAGGAAAACATTTTTAGCACTATCTAATCTCTGTTGAGAAGTGTAAGGATATTGAAATATTTTTTGCGGAATCAGCTGCTGTGTTACAGAGTCTTTAATTAACGTTACAGCTTCAGGTACACTTAAAACTTCCTGCACATCCTGTACCTTTTTTAAGCTTTGATGCAGCTTGCCTACCGCATTAAAAAAATCAACAGTAAAAAATTTATCACTCTTAACTCCTACTACTAAAATATTACCGTCTCCGCCAAATTTCTTTAAGAATTTTTGATAGTCAACATACTTTACATTATCTGTAGGTATAGCTCTTGTAAAATCATAACCCAATTGCACTTTACTTGCTTTATAACCCATAAAAGCGGTTGCTGCAAAAAGGATAGCTAATAATAATACCCTGTTTTTTAAAATTGCTTTTCCTAAACTATACCACATAATAATAGTTAAAACGGCAAAGAAAGGGATTAATAATGTGACTTGTGGCTATTGTTTTTATAAACAATTTTTAAATAAAACTTTTGTAACGATGTAAAATAAGACACTGTTATTAAAACAAATACTGTTAACAACAACATAACCATTAATGCATATTGAACAGCAGCAGGTACAAGCAACAAAACAAAAGGAATAGTTACTGCTACACGAATTATTTCAATATAAAATATCCAACGCTTCTGTTCCATAATAGCACCGCAATTAATAAGCGTTAAAATGGTTAGTACAGCAAATATTAGTTTGGCATAAGGGTTTAGTTGCTGTTCAAACAAAATAAAAGCAAACAGGCTTATCAACATTACTATCATTTGCCAAATAACATAATTGTTTAACTCGCTGTTTAATGTTGCTTTGCTTTGTTTGATATTGAAAATCTGTTCTGCTTTATTTCTTACGGCAGCATCAATCTTTTCGGGCTTTTGAAAAAATACAGCAACTTTTTCTCTCAGTGTGTTTTTGCTTTTAGCTGCCAATACCAATTCAATAAAAAAATGAAAGTGCTGCCATAAGAAACTGTATGTTTTTAAAGGGTGTGTTAAGCCGTAAACAGGTTCTTCATCTTCTTTTTGAAAAGTGCCGAACAGTTTATCCCATATAATAAAAACATCCCCATAATTTTTATCTAAATATTTTTCATTGCATGAATGATGAACCCTGTGATGCGATGGTGTTACTAAAAAATATTCCAACACACCAAGTTTACCGATTAATCTTGTATGAATAAAGAATGGATAGATACCATGAATAAGCAACATGCCTGTTATCATTGCAGCCGGAAAACCGATTAGCGGTAGTATCACCCAAAACCCTGATCGTACAAAAGCCTGTAATACCGTTATTCTTGCAGAAACAGTAAAATTATAATCTTCACTTTGATGGTGTACCACATGCACCGCCCATAATACACTTACTTCATGTGCCAGCCTATGATACCAATACCAAATAAAGTCTGTACAAATTAATAGCAGCAACCACAACAAAACACCATTGTGAATTTTAAAAATACCATAATGCTTTTGCACGTAATCGTACACAAAGTAAAATGCTCCGGTAACTAATACATCGCTTAATCTTTCTGCAATGCCTATACTTATATTGGCAATAGAATTATTTAAGTTGAAATAAGGTAATCCTTTTTTCTTACTTATAAAATATTCCAACAATATTAATCCGATAAACAACGGTACTGCAAAAGCAAGGATATTAATATGCATAAACTACGATACTATTCTTTTGCCCAAACGGTTATAAATATTTTTCTGGCTGTTTTGATATACCGCAGTTAACATTTCTCTTACAGAAAAATGATTGGCAAAACTATTACCGCTGAATAGTTCTAAACTGTAGTTTACATGGCGATAAACTATTTCTCTATCAGGTGCAACTACATACACAGCAGGCAAACTCATGCTTTCATTTTCAACACCTGAAACCCAATGCCACAAAGGATTTAATTCATCATACAAACCAAACTCTTCTGCAAGTAAATTATTTGCATCATGATAAACAGTTAATGAATATTCCTGTTGCTTTAATGCTCTTCTGAATGCATTAATATGGCTGTTGGTTATAACTAATAATTTACCGCCCATAACATCAACATCGGCCTGTAAGCTTTCTAATTCTGCAACAGGTGGTTTTGTATTGATTGAAGTTGAATAGAAAACAATTACTAAAGGTTTACCGTAATCTAAAAAATCCTGCAGGTTAATAACCTGCTCATTTGCTAAAGAGCCGTAAATGTGATACTTGGTTAGTACCTGCTGTGTAAGCAAATTAAATACAGGGGCAATACTGCCTTTTACTAAAGGACTGTAATTGTACTGATTGGTTTTAATGGAAACAAAGCTATTGTTGTTAATTACGTGACTTTTTTGTGTACCGATATATGTTGTTGACATGATTAATTTCTTTTGACTGAATAAATAAGTTGCGAAAACATGCAGTATCCATCTGCTGATTATTATGGAGAAAACTATTTAGTGCCGAAGCACATGCAACAACATCGAAAGCTCTTTAGAAAATTCATTTGTTTCATAATTACAGTGCAAGAATAAAATGAATTTATTAGTCTACCAAATTTATAGACTAATTTTTTTTAAAAATAATTTCAGGAACGGTACATTGTCATATATTTGACTCATCCTGCATTCATCACAGGCTTATCAGTCAACTCTCTTCCTTTCTAAAGCCGGAATTTAATTATTCCATAACTTGTATAATTACCGAATATTCTGTTAATTTATACTATAGCCCAGCAGCTATGAAGAACCACATTACCAAAATACTCTTATGTATTGCTTTATTATATAGCAAGGGTAATGTTGTGCATAGTCAAAATAATACCTGCAACAGCAATGCTTTAAAGCCTGTGTTTAAAGAGGATTTCGGCCAAGCAGCTTCTTCTACATCAATATCTCAGGCAAAACCCGGTTCTACCAATTATACCTTTGGAAATGTTGGTACAGATGGTAATTATATTGTAACACCAAGAGTTGAAAACGCCAATAAAAGTGATTGGTCAAAAGGCGGCGACCATACAGGCAACACCAATGGTAATATGTTTTTAGTAAATGCAGGCGGCAACAATTCAATTTACTTTAGAGATACTGCATACAATTTATGCCAGGGTTCAATATTTAATTTCACTGCATGGCTGGCTAATGTAAATACGCCTAATACACAAGGTGTTTGCGGAAACGGATTGGTTTATGCAAAAGTTATTTTCAGAATAAAAGATTTATCAGGTAATGTTTTAAATTCCGTTACTACAGGGTTATTACCGCTATCTCCTAATAATGGCCCGCTTAACTGGCAGCAATACGGTTTTCAGTTTTCATTACCGGCAGGTGTAACTTCTGTAATATTTGAAATGGTTGATTTTTATGGCGGCGGAGCCCAATGCGGTAACGATTTAGCTTTGGATGATATTCTCTTTACTGCCTGTACACCGCAGGTTACTGCCAATGTAAGCAGCAACTCCAATGCCTGTTTAGGAACAAGAGATACTATTTCTTCTTCATTGGTAAACAGCCCTTATGTTAATCCTGCCTATCAATGGCAAAAAAGTACAGATGGGGGTACAACATGGATAAATATAGGCGGTGCAAGTACAACAGCATCAAGCTATGTATTTACCAATGTTACCAACAGTGATAATGGTTTATACAGAGTAATTGTTGGGCCAAACGTTGCAAGCCTTGTCAGCCAAACATGTGTCGCAGCTTCTAACAGCGTTCCCTTTACGGTTAACCCGGCACCTGTTATTTCTGTTTCAAGTAACAACCCTGTTTGCGATAGCAGCACCATAAATTTAACAGCAACTATTACAGGTGGTACAACTCCTTATAATTATTCCTGGAAGGGGCCTAACGGTTTTGCATCAAACACATTAAACCCTTCTAAAGCCAATGCAGTTTATGCTGATAGCGGTTATTATACTTTTATTATTACCGATGCTAAAAGTTGCAGGGATACTGCTGTTACTAAAGTTAATGTAACGCCTGTTCCAACAATTCAAACAAAAAACTATACTGATACTGTTTGCAGTAATACCAGAATAAAAATTAATTTGAAAAGCTCATTAACTACCAGTTATTTCAAATGGCAATCAACCGTTTTATCGGGTAGTGTTTCAGGAAACACCAATCAAACAACTGCAACAACAGCAAATCAAACTATTACTGATTCATTAATTAATATCGGAACAACTACTGCGAGGGTGCGATATATTGTTATGGCCATTACAGATTCCGGTTGTGTAAGCAAGCCTGATACATTATATGTTATTGTTCAACCTAAAGTAACCAATGCTAATGCCGGTATTAGTCAAAAGTTGTGTAATGCAACAACAGCAACACTTTCAGGCAATACACCAACTACAGGTAATGGGGTATGGACACAAATTGGTTTACCTGCTGCAACTATTGCTAATGCCAATGCAGCATCAACAACAGTTAGCGGGTTAACAGGCAATAACAATTATTATTTTGTGTGGAAGATTAGCGGTGCGAATATTTGCCCTACAAGCAGTGATACTGTAATGATTATAAACAGGCCTTCTGTAACCGTTGCCAATGCAGGAAATGATACTATTATATGCAACTATAATACTACATTAACAGGAAGCATTAAGCTTCATGCCAATATAGATACTTCCAGAAATTTTGAAACTGGAGTATGGAATGTTCTGTCAAAACCATCAGGAAGCAGTACTTCATTCAGTAATAGCAATTCACCAACAGCAGTTTTTAATTTTAATAAAACCGGTTTATATCAGTTAACATGGACGATAACGAATGATAACAATTGTACACCTTCAACAAGCACCATCAACATAACAGTATACGAAAAACCTTTTGCCGGAAACATAACAGCATCAACAGTTTCAGCTTGTGCAGGAAGCAATATCAGTTTTACTTTAAACAACTACATCGGAAACATTTACAAATGGCAATACAAAACAAAAGCTAATAATTGGATTGATAGTTTGATAAATACTCCAACCATTTCATTCAATAATGTTAGTGATACAATTTCTGTAAGAGCAATCACAACCTCTTTAAGTAATGCTTGTTCAGTGTATGATACAACAGCTGCTGCCGCAATAGTTAATATCAATCCGCAAACTGTTGCAGGAATATTATCTGCTGATGCAACTGTTTGTAGCAATAGTAATCATGGTGTATTGCATTTAAAGAATTATGTAGGCAACATTTTATACTGGCAATCATCTACCGATAATGGTAATACCTGGAATAACATTTCAAATACAACAGATTCATTAGTTTACAATAACCTTTTAAGTACCACTAAATACAGAACATTTGTACAAAGTGGAGTATGTGCCTCTTTAATAAGCAATACAGTTACCGTAATTGTCGCTCAGCCTGTAACCCCTGCTAAAGCAGGGTTTAACAGATTACTATGTTTTCAGGATACCATACACTTACAAGCTAATACACCAACAACAGGTACAGGTATCTGGCAACAGATAAGCGGACCGAATACCGGTGCATTCAGCAATCAAAACAATGCTTCAACAACTGTAAACGGATTAACTGCAGGCACTTATTTATTTGCATGGAATATCAGTAATAATGTTTGTGCAAGTTCTGTTGATACGGTTCAAATAACTATTCGCCCTTTAACCACTATCGCCAACGCAGGGAACGATACTACTATTTGTAACTTCACTAATGCAACTGCTATTACTTTACATGGCAACTTAAATGCAAGCAGAAGTTTTGAATCAGGAACATGGACCATTATTACCAAACCTGTTGGAAGTAATACTTCATTCAGTAATGCATACTCACCTAACAGTATTTTCAGTTTTGACAAAACAGGTAATTACCAATTGGTATGGACAATAAACAACGATAATAATTGTCCGCCCTCAAAAGGCACTGTTAACATCATTGTATATGAAAAGCCTTTTGCAGGAAATATAACAGCATCAACAGTTTCAGCTTGTACAGGAAGCAATATCAGTTTTACTTTAAACAACTACATCGGAAACATTTACAAATGGCAATACAAAACAAAAGCTAATAATTGGATTGATAGTTTGATAAATACTCCAACCATTTCATTCAATAATGTTAGTGATACAATTTCTGTAAGAGCAATCACAACCTCTTTAAGTAATGCTTGTTCAGTGTATGATACAACAGCTGCTGCCGCAATAGTTAATATCAATCCGCAAACTGTTGCAGGAATATTATCTGCTGATGCAACTGTTTGTAGCAATAGTAATCATGGTGTATTGCATTTAAAGAATTATGTAGGCAACATTTTATACTGGCAATCATCTACCGATAATGGTAATACCTGGAATAACATTTCAAATACAACAGATTCATTAGTTTACAATAACCTTTTAAGTACCACTAAATACAGAACATTTGTACAAAGTGGAGTATGTGCCTCTTTAATAAGCAATACAGTTACCGTAATTGTCGCTCAGCCTGTAACCCCTGCTAAAGCAGGGTTTAACAGATTACTATGTTTTCAGGATACCATACACTTACAAGCTAATACACCAACAACAGGTACAGGTATCTGGCAACAGATAAGCGGACCGAATACCGGTGCATTCAGCAATCAAAACAATGCTTCAACTACAGTTAACGGTTTAATTGCAGGTACTTATTTATTTGCATGGAACATAAGCAACAATGTTTGTGCAAGTTCTGTTGATACGGTTCAAATCATTATTCAACCAACATTAATTAATGAAATTGATACAACCACTATCACTATTTGTTACGGGCAAACTGCAAAAGCAACAGGAAAAACAATTAACGGCGGTAATGGAATTTATAATTATCAATGGCAACAAAGTGCAGATGGTATTAGCTGGAATAATATTACTAATGCAGATTCTGCAAACTATACTTTTAAACCTTTAACGAATATTTTTATAAGAAGAAATGTTTCATCGGGTGCATGTTTTAATACAAGTAGTATAACTGCAGTAAAAGTGCAGCAGGCAATTAATAACAATACCATTAGTTCAACACAAATTGTTTGTAAAAATGTTGCTGCTGATACATTAAGAGGCAATACACCAACAGGTGGTAATGGTATTTATAACTATCAATGGCAACAAAGCAGCGATAGCATTTCATGGAACGATATTGCAGGAGCTGTAAGCAAAAATTATTTCGCAGGCATTCTTACACAAAAAACATTTTACAGAAGGATAATTACATCGGGTGCATGTGTAGCCAATCAGCAAAGCATCAGTAATATTATCAGTATTACGGTAAACCCTGATGCTGTTGCAGGTTTCAGTGTACAAACTTTACAAGCTTGTGAACCATTTAAGTTAGATAGTAATCTTATCAAAATCATTCCATCACCATATAATAAAAATTATACATGGTTATTGAATGATTCTATAATCAGCAATCAAAATTATTTCCCTGTCATCAGTTTAGGCAGCAATTATAGTAGCGTAAACATTCAATTAATTGCTTCAAGTATTTATAACTGTAAACCAGATACTGCTAAACAAAACATAACAGTATTGCATAAGGCCAAAACCAACTTTACATTAAGTGACACTGTTGGTTGCGGACCATTAACAATCAACATAACTAATACAACAGGTAATACCGGTACATATAATTATGTATGGAATTTCGGTAACGGACAAACTTCAACACAACAGCAGCCGGGTAATATTTTTTTCAATTATTCAGTAAGCGGACATGATACATCTTACATTATTTCACTGAAAGCAATGAATGTTTGTGATACTGTTTCAGCAATAAAAACTGTTACTGTTAAAAGAAAAGCACTTATCAATTTTACTGCAAATCCTTTAAGTGGTTGTTCTCCTTTAATTGTTCATTTTAATAATCAATCTGTTGGTGATAATGTTAGTTATAAATTTTTATTTGGCGATGGAACAGATAGCGTAATTCAATCTCCGTCTGCATTTCAACATATTTATCATTCAGGTAGCAATACTGTTATTCCAACTGTTTTCATTGCACAAAACAATTGCGGCATTGATAGTGTTTTCAACAATATCCGTATTCAACCAAATCCATCAATTATAAATATTAGTGCTGATAGTGCAGTATGCGGTAACACTATTGCTTTAATAAATCAAACCAAAAATGCCAATACTTTCATCTGGAATTTTGGCGATGGTAATTCAATTACAACGCATTCAACCAACGATACTATTAAACATATTTACACTTCGGCAGGCAATTATACAGTAAGTATAAAAATCAGTAATGGTTGTTCTGATACTACTATTTTCAGAAACTTTTATCTATATCAAAAGCCGGCACCATTATTTATTGCACCGATTAATATTTGTATCGGTGATAGTGTTTTATTCACTAATCAATCTGATACAACGAATACATTTAACTGGTTATTCGGAGATGGTACTACATCAACTCAAATTAATCCTTTACACTTCTATCAAACAGCAGGTAATTATACAGTTTCATTAACTGCAACTAAACAATATGCTTACGCTTCCTGCAGTACAACAGTTTCTAAACCAATACATATAGTTGGCCAGAAAGCAGGGCGAATGCAGCTTTCAGACAGTATCAGTAATTGTCTTCCTTTTACTATTACTGCCATCAATAAAAGTGCAGTAACAACCAATACTGTTTGGAATTTCGGCGATGGCAACAATGCAACGGGAGATTCTGTTCAACATGCATACAATAATAACGGCCAATTTAAAATCAACATGAAAGCAACATCAACAGGTGGCTGTGTATATGTTGATAGCGGCTACGTTCGTATTACTTCACCTACCGGAAACTTACAAACACATGCAGGTTATAATTGTGTGAACAGCAATATTGTATTTACAGCTTCAACCAATAATACAGATTCTATTAAATGGAATTTCGGCGATAGCAGTATCATCACTTCCACACTTAATAATATTAAACACAGTTATACAAAAGCAGGTACTTACTTTGTTACCGCACAATTAATAAATAAGCAAGGTTGCACAGTTAAGCTACCGGTTGTTGATACCGTTACAGTTGATGCAGTTACCGCCAACTTTAACATAACAGCAGATTATGAATGCGGTAAAACAACTTATCATTTAACAGATTCAAGCAGTGCCTACTATGGTACAACTGATTTATTATGGAAAGTAAATAATATTCCCGCAGGTAATACCAAATCAATTAATCCGGTTTATACATCAGATGGCAATCATGCAGTGGTATTATTTGCCCATTCTTCAACAGGTTGTATTGATTCTGCCAAAGCCAATCTGAATGTATTTGTGCATCAGTTTCCGCAGGCAACTATTAATGGTATTGCAGATGCCTGCAAGTCTGTACTGTTAAGTCTTGGCTCTTCTGTTGTTTCAAGAGATTCTGTTTTCTATCGTTTGTGGGATTTAGGAAACGGCTCTACTTCAAAAGATACAATGGTACAGGTTACTTATTTCAGTGCAGGTAGTTATTCAGTTAAATTTACTGTTGGCACTGTAAACAAATGTTATGATAGTGCCATGAAAGCTTTAAGTGTTCACCCCGAGCCTGCAATTACCCTACAGCAACCATTACGAATTTGTAAAGGAGATACAGCCACATTAATTGCAAATGGTGCAGCAAGTTATATATGGAAAGATGCTGCTAATAATATCATCTGTACTAACTGCGACAGCATTAAAGTAAAACCTTCAACTAATACCACTTACAATGTAATAGGTTATAGCCAATATGGTTGTAGTAATGTAAACAATGCAACCATAAATGTGGTACAGCCTTTTGTTATGCAGGCTTCTAATAACGATAGTATTTGTGTTGGTAAAACTGTTCAGTTGTTTGCAAGAGGTGGTAATACTTTCAATTGGTATCCTTCAACAGGTTTAAATACAACAACAGGGCAAACTGTTTTTGCTAAACCACTTACCACAACCACATATCATGTTATCGGTAAAGATGCTTACGGTTGTTTTGCAGATACATCAACCATAACCATTAAAGTTGGTGATGCTACTAAACTGAATATTGGTAAAGACACTGTGCTGATGGCAGGTAATACTTACACATTCAATCCCGTAACATCAAGAAATGATATTGTTAAGTGGGATTGGAAAGGTGCTGCTTTCAGTTGTAATAATTGCAGTACACCAACAGCAAAAATTATTTATGATGAATGTATCAGTTGTACTGCTACCAACACTTTCGGTTGTGTAAGCACCGATACTACTTGTATTAAAACATTCTGCCCTACAGCAGAAGTATTTGTACCGAATGCATTTACACCGGATGGCGATGGTATTAATGATAAGTTAGTTGTACAGGGAAAAGGTATTAAACAGGTAAAAAGTTTCAGGGTATTTAACCGTTGGGGTGAATTGGTTTTTGAAAGAACCAACTTTAATGTTGGCGACCCTGCTTATGGTTGGGATGGAACCGTAAGAGGTAAAGCAGCTTCACCTGATATATATGTGTATGTGTGTGAAGTTATTTGTGAGAAAGGCTACCCTGCTGTATTTAAAGGCAATACAGCTATATTGAAATGATGATTAATGAAATGCACCGTCATTTCGAAGGTTCTTGCCGAGAAATCTCTTGGTTACGATGATGAGATTTCTCGTTGGGCACGAACCCAATCTCGAAATGACGAAAAAAAGATTGCTTCGTTCCTCGCAATGACGAAACAAATAATAAAACATGAAACATTGGTTAACTCATAAAGCACCTCATTTGTTTCGGTCACGATGAAATCGTGATTGGAAAAATGCGAAGCATATTTTTCCAAAGAAAGAAATGCAGTGCTGTTGAGTTAACAAAGCCACACGGCTATGAGTGAAAAATGAAAACAAGGTGGTTATACATATTATCTATTTTACTGTGCATAGCAACTACAACAGCTATCGCACAAGACCTTACTTTTTCTCAATTCTATGAACAGCCTTTATTAAGAAACCCTGCACTCTCAGGCGTTTTTACAGGCGACTTAAGAATTGCAGCTGCTTACCGCGACCAATGGAGCAGCTTCACCATACCATTCCGTACAGCAGCATTAAGTATTGAAAATAAAATACCTGTAGGCAAAGCCAATGATGTGTTTACCATTGCAGGGCAATTCAGTTTAGATGCTGCGGGTGATATTCAGTTAAAAAGAACACAACTGTTACCCGCATTATGTTTTCATAAATCATTAAGCGATGATAAAGACACTTACTTATCCATTGCATTTATGGGCGGGCCTGTGTTCAGTCAGTTTGACCCTACCTTATTAAAATTCGGTGATCAATATGTTGGCGGTGCTTATAGTTCATCCAATGCTACTGCACAACCTATTAAAGGCAGCGGTTATACTTATTGGGATTTGAATACCGGCATTTGTTTCAGTACCAGCTTTAATGAAGATGGCAGAATGTACATTGGTGCAAGTATGGCACATGTAAACAACCCTGTTATACATTCTGTTACCGGCGTTATTGATAATTTTTTAATGCCGAAGTACACATTGAATTTTGGTATTAATACGCCCGTAAGTACTACAGCCCGTGTAATTGCCTTTGCGGATTACTTTGCTCAAAACGGCCACAGGCAACTGTTAGGTGGTTTTTTATACGGTTGGGATATTCAGAAATATTATGATACCAACCCTTTTACTTTTTATATAGGCAGTTTTGTAAGATGGAATGATGCCATAATACCTGTGGTAAAAATGGATATGAATCATATAACCATCGGCATCAGTTACGATGCCAATTACAGCAAACTCAATACAGTCTCCAATTGGCGTGGCGGTTTAGAACTAACTGCCTCCTATACAGGTTTTTTAAAAGTCCGCAACAGCACTTTAGATAAGGTAAGGTGTGTGAAGTTTTAGGAGGTTTTCAAATGAGAAGTTTTGGATATATTTGGATTACAGCTATACTGACAATGGACAAAAAAGATTTAGTAAATATCTTCGACAATATTTTAAAACCAAATGGATTTAAACGAAAAGGTAATTATTGGCGACTTGATGGTGACGAACTAATTAAAATAGTAAATCTTCAAAAATCTCAATGGGGCAATCAATATTATATTAATTATGGTTTCGACTTTAAAGACCTACAATATAATAAAGTAGCGATGCATATTTACAGAAGAATTATATCGACAGATATAAATGAAAGTAATGTTCTTGACTTTGGAAAAAATTTTTTAGGCGACAGAATAAAAGTGATTGAAGGGCTACTGAAAAACATACTTGAAATATTTAATAATAATGACTCAATAGCAGACTTGCTTAAAAATATTAAACAACGATCGCATCTTAATGACGTTCCACTTAAAGTGAAAGAATTTCTTGGTATCAAGACCTAAAGCATGGCTTATAATTGATAATCGTCATTTCGAAGGTTTCTTCACAGCAATGTTTCTCGCAGAGGACATTGCGTAAACACGTTAACAAAAAACAATGTCCCTTGCAGGAGACATTTTTTAGAAGCAGAAACCCAATCTCCAAATGACGGTATAAAATGTTGCTATAAAATACTGCAGTACAAGTGAGTGACACAACGAAGATGCCACGAAGAAAAAATGTTGACTTAAAAAATTACATTACAAACCAATAGCCGATTAACTGACATAATATACCAATTACAAGCCCTGCATAAATCTCAAAGTTGGTATGGCTGTTTTCTTCACAGCAATGTCTCTCGCAGAGGATATTGCGTCACTTCACCAAATAAAATACGCTCATTCCAAACAATTCATTTATTTTAATCCATAACCGTCATTTCGAGGTTCGTGCCGAGAAATCTCATCTTATATAACTAAAAGATTTCTCGTTGGGCAGGAACCCAATCTCGAAATGACACTATAAAAATTACATTACAAACCAATAACCGATTAACTGGCATAATGCACCAATTGCAAGCCCTGCATAAATTTCAAAGTTGGTATGGCTGTTTAAAATTAATCTGCTTGTGCAAACAATTCCTGCTATTATCGTAGCAATACCTATTTCAATGTATAACGGTGTTTGATAAAAGAAAGAGCATAAAACGATGGCTGTTACTGCTCCGCCCATAGCCAACGCATGTAAACTTATTTTAATAAAATTGTTGAGTATTAAACCTGCTACCGTACTCATAAAAATACCGAAGTAAAAAAACTTCAATGCTTCGGGCTGGTCTTTCATATTACGGCTTAAATAATACATCCACCAGTAAAAGAACATGGTTATTACATAAGGAATAATACGTTCTTTTTGTGTTCTTAAGAAAATGCTCTTCGTTAAATCTAACTTCCATAATAAAAACACCGCAAAGGCAGGAAAGAAAGCCGTCATCCAGAAAGTGCTGAATAATTTAAGTTTTAATTGCCAGGAGGTAATGCCTGCAAACTCATACGGAAACTGCCAAGCCAAAAAAAATATAATGTAAGTTGGGATGAATAAAGGATGTAACAGGTATGAAACCAACTTTGCAAATAATGCTGTTAGTTTATTGGGTTGATATGCTATTGCTTCATTCATTTTTATATCACTAATTAAAGCTAATTACACGAATGACTGTCATTTCGAAGGTTCGTGCCTGAGAAATCTCTTTGTTATTAATTGATGAGATTCCTCGTTGGGCATGAACCCAATCTCGGAATGACAACCAAGAGTTCATTTATAATTCCTTTCTTAACCTTGCTACCGGAATATTTAATTGCTCTCTGTATTTGGCAACTGTTCTGCGGGCAATATTATACCCTTTTTCATTCAGCATATCTGTTAAAGTTTCATCTGCCAATGGTTTGCGTTTATCTTCTGCTTCAATTAAATCGCTCAATATTTTTTTCACTTCTCTGGTACTTACTTCTTCTCCGCTATCGGTACTTAAACTTTCGCTAAAGAAGAATTTTAATCTGTATGTTCCGAATTCTGTTTGTACAAATTTACTGTTGGCTACACGGCTTACGGTTGAAATATCCAATCCTGTTTTTTCGGCAATGTCTTTTAAAATCATGGGTCTCATTTCAGTTTCATCGCCTGTTAAAAAGAATTGCTCCTGGTGACGCATAATAGCACCCATTGTACTTAACAAAGTATGCTGCCTTTGTTTAATCATATCAATAAACCATTTGGCTGCATCTATTTTTTGTTTAATAAAGAGTACCGCTTCTTTCTGACGTTTATCTTTTTTACTGCCTTTATCATACTCTTTCATCATATCCCTGTAACCTTCGCTGATGCGTAAGTCAGGTGCATTACGGCTGTTTAAAGTAAGCTCTAATTTTCCTGCATTATTAATAATGAAAAAATCAGGTACCACATAGCTTTCAGCTTTATTAATACCACCAACATTACCACCAGGTTTGGGGTTTAATTTGATGATTTGCTGAATTACTTCTCTTAACTGTTCATCAGTTAACTCTAAGCCCCGTTGTATTTTTTCGTAATGTTTTTTGGTAAACTCATCAAAGTATTTATCTAATACTTTAATAGCCATTTCAACACCGGTGCCTTCATCTTTTTTTCTGTACAGTTGCAGCAATAAACATTCTTTTAAATCTCTTGCGGCTACGCCGGGAGGATCGAACTGTTGAATTTGTTTGATTAACGCTTCTACTTCTTTTTCATCTGTGATAATATTCTGGCGAAAAGCCAAATCATCTACAATGCTGCTTAGTTCTCTGCGTAAGTAACCGTCATCATCTAAACTGCCCACTAACTGTTCGGCAATTTTATATTGACGTTCATCAACATCTAAAGTAGAAAGCTGTTCATTCAATACATCAAAAAAGCTGCTCTCATTTTTTATAGGCATTACTTTTTTATCATCAGCTTCGGGGTAGTTATCATCTCTTGTTTTATAATCTCCCACTTCGTCATCACCTTCGCTCACATATTCACTGATGTCTATATTATCATAATCATCTTCACTGCCATCCTGTTCGTAATCATCTTCACTGCTTTCAAATTCATCTTTTGCATTGATATCGTCAAGGTCTGTTTCCTGCCCATCTTCGCCTGCTTCTAATGCAGGATTTTCTTCCAGTTCTTCTTTAATACGTTCTTCTAAATTGGCAGTAGGAATCTGCAGCAATTTCATTAACTGAATTTGCTGCGGTGATAATTTTTGCAGAAGCTTTTGCTGTAAAGATTGGCTTAGACTCATAAGGCTCTAATCTGCTTTTTATTTACGGGTTGTGCAATTTATGTTAGATAATTCCCCATTTTGAGGAATGAATTAACTAAGCAAACTGCACGCCAATATCTTCCGTAAATTTACATGCAAACTAAAGCAAGAAAATGATTAAACAGATTTGTTTATTTGCTAATTTCTTATTAATGAATGTGGCAACTTATACGCAACCGCCATTGAATTATTATCTGTTGCAGCAAAAGAAAGACAGCCTTGTAAACAAAAACATATTTACTGTAATTCCGAAAAATTATTATGTACAACAACTCGGCTTTATTTGCAAGCAGGAATTTAAGTTTGAGAAAGCTACTAAAATTCCTTTACGTATTCGTTTAGGAAGTTTAGAATATTGTAATCAATTGGAAGGTAAGAGATAATTTTTATGTGAATAAACCGCCGCCGAAGTTGCTAACTGTCGGCGGGGTTAAGAAATACATTTAATTACCGATTGTTTTTATTACCACATTTGGCCCGCCCGCAGTTTTGCCCGCTTTATTTAAGATATAGGTAAAGCTTAACAGGAAGTATTGCTGCAATACATTGTAGCGACTATCTTCAATATAGTTTTGATTGGATGAACGTGTAATACCTAAGTTTTTATTTAAAATATCATAAGCTGATAATTTAAATTCTGCTCTGCTGTTCTTTAAAAAACTTTTGGCAATACTGGCATTCCAGATTGGAATACTTGTGTTATAACCATCTACTCTGCCGGTATTAATTACATAGTTTAACTTATTGTTCAATACTAATTTCCATGGCAGGTAATTCGTAACATCGGCTGTATACTGTTGTGTTACATATTGGGTATTTAATTGCGGTTGTAATGAATATGCTGAATTATTAAACCGAACATTAGCTATTGCTTGTACATCAATTACATTATCAATACCATAACTGTAAGTAAATGTTGGTGTTATTGAACTGTTATCAATCGCATTCATAGCTCCGTTTAAATAAGCAATAGAATGTGTGTAGTTATAACCCATTGATACATCTATTCTCGATTTCAACTTAATAATCGGGAACCCATAACTCGCATTAATTAATCCGAACAAAACACCGTTAGCATTTACGGGCATAGATTTTCTAACCCCATTGGTAATATCATCTGCATTTACAATGGCATTTTGTGTAACATTAAATAATGCTAATGCAAAGAAATTTTTACGTGTAGCAGGGTCTGCAGCAAAATAATTAATAGTGAAATTGTTTACATAAGAGCGTTTTAAATCGGGGTTACCGGTTGTAATATTCAATGGGTCGCTCACATTATCTACCGGTTGTAATTGTGTGGTTGAGGGTTGTAGTGTTGATGTACTGTAATCGAAACGAATGTTTTTATAATTACTGAATTTATATTGCAAATTGGAATTCGGCAATACATCAGTAAAAGACTGATTGATGTTGTTACCTGTTGTTTGATTGATGCTTTGCAATTGAGCAGCCTGCAAAGAAGCTCCTACGGTATAATTGATTTTCTTTTGATTGCTTCTGAAATTAATACTACCGCCGCTGTATAAATAATTGCTTTTGAAATTATTGGTTAATGCAGCATTAGCTATATCATGCTTGCCTGTTGATGAATTATAGTTATAGGTTTGTTTATTGCTTTCTCCTGTATTACTGTTTATAAACCCTGTAAACTCTACTAAAGAACGTTTGCCTACAGGTTCTGTATAAGTAATGTTGCCACCAACATTTCTTGTTACTGCATCTAAATTATTTGTTTGATTCAGTATTGAATCTTTAGCAGTACCTCCGCTGTAAAAACTTGTTTTGGCATTAATAGAACCATTCTGCATACTATGGTTATAGGTTCCGTTGAAGTTGCCTGAAATAGTTCTTCCTTTTTTCTTAAAGCGTTGTCTGTATAATGCAGTAGTACCCAGGTTATAGCCTTCTGAATGGGTATAGTTATTATTATAACCGTCATTCAACTTTATATTATTCAAATCAATTGAACTGAAAGTATTGCTGCTGTAATTATTTTGCTGTTGCCAGCTTAACACGGGTGTAATTTTTAATGAACTGAAAGAATCTAATTTTTGATCGAATGCCATATTAACCCTTTGTTGATTAATATCAGTTACACTGTTTGTTGATGATGAATAAGTATAATTATTTCCCGGCAGTAAATATTGGCGTTTAGTATCTCTGTCTGTATTTAAATGAATATCGCTTAGAGTTCCACTGGCATTCACATCCGTCTTTTTATTCCAGTTATCATTATAATTTACACCACCCGCATACGTTTCTGCAATGCCTTGTTGGTTTTGCCCCAAACCTGTAACAGGCAAACCTGCAGTAGCAGGGCCATCACTTGTTGTAATACGAATATTACCACCGCCGTTACGCATACCCTTTGATAATTCTCCTGTAAAATTCAATACATCACCAATACTGAAACCTTGTTTATTGGTATTGTTTGCCATACCGATGAATGATAATTGCTGGTCGCCATTAAATTTGTTGATATTACTCTGAACTTCAAACCTATCATTTGTTCCTGCACCTGCGGTGGCTCTTCCGAACAAAGCATGATTTCTGTCTTTCTTTAATTTCAGGTTGATTGCTTTTTGCGAATTGCCATCATCAACGCCTGTAAACTCGCTCTGGTCGCTCTTTTTATCGAATACCTGTACTTTATCAACTGCATCTGCATCTAAATTTTTGGTAGCCATTTTAGGGTCGCCGTTAAAAAAGTCTTTGCCGTTTACAAATACACGGTTTACTTTTTCACCATTCACTCTAACAGTTCCATCTGCATCAATTGTTACACCGGGCAATTTCTTCAATAAATCTTCTACCACTGCATTGGGTTGTGTTTTAAAGTTTTCTGTATTGAATTCTAATGTATCATTATTCATTACAACAGGTGGCCGTTTTGCATTAACGGTAACATTACCTGCCAGCTTTACATCAACCATGTTCACATTACCGATATTTATTTCATCTCCTGCAACTGCAATTTTTTTCCATACCGGCATAAAACCAACATAAGAAGTAGATAATAAATAAACACCCTGATTAACCTGTTTTAAAATAAACTTACCTGTTGAATCTGCTCTTGTAAAATTGATTAAGGTGGAATCTTTTTCATTTACCAAAGAAACAGTGGCATATGCCAATCCTTTTTTTGAAGCCGTATCATATACTACCCCTTTTATAACAGCTTTCTGAGCAATAATTACTGAAGAGAAAATAAGCATTATCAATACTGAAAAAATATAACGCATGTTAGTTTTATTTACTGCCCAAAAGTATTGGCAGCAACTAACAATAACGGTTAATGAAGCTATGTGAAAGGTTAATAAAGGTTAAAGAAAAAAGAAAGTTGATTTATAATTCAGATAGATAATCTGTGATTGTTATAATTTTTGTTTTGCCAATTTTCTTTAAAACTAAAAGATCATGATCACCGGTAAGTAAATGAGTTGCTTTACCATCTTTTGATAACGTTAATAAGAAATTATCTTTAGAGTCTCTGCAAATATTTATATCAGAAGTTACAGAAATGAATAATGCTTTTTCATGCATTTTTATTAATAAATTTTCTAAGTCGCTCACTAAAAAATATTTCCTGAATTTAGGCCGCTGAGCTACCTCTATAAATTCACTAATAAGTTCTTTGCTAAAAAGGAGAATACAGTCATTATTATTTAACAGAGAATCAATTTTTGAATAGTTACCAGTTAATAGAAAACTTATCCAAAGGTTAGTATCAATAATAATTCTATGCTTTTGTTTTGTTAGCATATCTTTTTGCTCTTACACTTTCTACTTCTTTTGTTATTTCTTCTAAGGTGAGTGGTGCTTTTGAAGCTTTTTTACGAAGTTGTTTAACTGTACTCAAGAAAGAATTATCTGTACTTTTTGAAAGAGCAATAAGATTCAGGTCTGCCAAATCTTGCAGCAATTTATCTGCTTTAGGGTTTAATATATCTACTTGATATGTCATAGAAAGATGAAGGTAAGAACAAGTGGTCTTTATCTCATTAAAAATTTATCATCTTTTAATAATCACTTTTGTACCAACAGGCAGCTTAGCAAAAATTTCATCTATGTACGCATTTTTGGTACTAACGCAGCCCATTGTCCAGTTTTGGTATTGGTCAACAGCAAACTCTTCATGTGGCCATGTGCCGTGTATACCAATCTCTCCGCCAATTTGTGCATTGGCAGGTATTAAGCCTTGGGCTTTACGTTCATTAAACTTTTTATAATCGTCTGCTGTAGGATAATCAAGTGCCAGAAATTTATCCCATTTCGGGTGAGGGCGTTTGGCAGTAATATGATAAGTTCCTTCCGGTGTTTTTCTATCGCCCTGCATCATTTTGTCTCCCAAATCTTTACTACCGAATACTACAGGATAACTTATTAACCAGTTGCCGTATTCATCATATACTTTCAATTCATAACTATGTTTTTCAACCACAACATAATAATCGTTTGCATCGGCAACAGCATTTTTAAAAGATGTATTCAGCAGCATGAAAGCGGGTAATGCTGCAAGAAAAAAATGTTTTTTCATCTTATATTTCTGTTTTCACTGTTTGTCAGATGGAATTTCACTTAATAAAATATTCATCACTTCAGGCTTAGAATAAATATTTTATCATGCTTTATTTCATTACGGTACCTGAATTGAAACGAAAATTATGAAAAAAGATTATGTGCAATAAAGGGTTTTACAAAATTTTACCTTAATAAAAAGCAAACGCCTCCTTTTTTACGGGAGGCGTTACAAAAATTTAATGTAAAATACTACCAATTACTGAATCTTATTCCCACAGCGTAAGGTGTTTGTTTTAAGCCTGTACTTTCCTTATGTAAATCATTTAAACTATAGCTGCCATACAATCTTACAGGTCCTAACCCCAACTCACCTACCACAGCAAAACGCCAGGGCTGCAACATCATATCTCCATGATATTTCTGTTTACCGCGTTCTGCACTTATTTGTTTAGTGTGAGAACCCACAAGGTAACCGGCACTTACACCAAAGCTCATACTTAATGCTCGTTTTTTATTGGGGTAGGGATTGATATTAACCATAAACGGAACTGTAAGATAGCCTGCGTATAATTTGTTTTTTGAAAAACCGATTGAATCATTAAAAACATAAGGTGTAGGAGAACTGCGGTAGCTGAGGCTTCTGTCGTATCTGAAATTATACATTTCTAAGCCCAAGCCGTATTTAAGGTTTAATACATGGTTAGCCACATTCATTTTCTGCATAAAAAACCAGATGTTGGCATTAGATGATTTACCACTGTTTAATGCCATACTGTTTTGATTAACCTGACCATCAGCAGGGCGACCTGTTTTTAAATAACCCATACCCTGTGCAGCGGTATAATTGGTGTTATCAACTAAGTTAGTAAACCCTAAATCGAAGATGAACCAGTTGGTGCTTATATTACCGGGTTTCTTTTTAATTGATTTATCCTTTCCCTTAAAATTAATATTGATGTTAATCTTTTCATCATCGGTTAACTTACCGTCTTTATTCTTTTTAATAATTATAAAGTTGCCCACTTGAACAGTATCCGTTGGTTTTGCTGTTGTATCAGTTTGTGCAAAGCTCAGTTGTACCAGCCCGCTTAAAGCAAGCAACATCATCAAATGTTTCATAAACTATAGATTTTAATTTTTACTTAGATTGTTTTACAGGAATAGAAGCAATAGAGAGTTTAGCTTCTTCCTCATCTCTTGATTTGTTGAATAAACGGCCAACTTTTTTTAACAGGCCTTTTACTTTGTCTTTATTCAATTTCATATTACCAACATATACGGGATTGTTTTCTTCTTCATCGGTATTCAGTTCTTTATAAACAGCCTGTTGAACATAATTATTATTATCATTCTTTACTGCTGCTGTTGTTACAATTGGTTTTTCAGAAAAATCGCTTTTAACTGCTATAGTTTCTTGTGGCGTTGTAACAATATCATTGTTTTTAATAGCCGGTCTGTTTTGTGCAACAGATGTATTATTATCCGGTATTATTATATTTTGTTGTTGGGTATTGTTTAATGGAACAGGGAGGTTATTAGATTTTTTAGGTTGAGTTGGTGCTGATTTTTCTGTTGTTGCAACAGTTTTATCTTCTTTATTTTCAGTTGTTGTTACAGCGGTATTAGTGGTTTTATCTTTTACTGATACTGCTTTATCTGACGGAACAGTAGCAGGCTTTGTTACAGCAAATTCTCCACCATTAACAACTGCGGGCTTTTGATTGAATAAGGAATAACTCAGCACAATCAAACCCAATACTGCAGCAGCTATTGATATACGTTGCCAACTTAAATAAACAACTCTTCTTTCTGCTTTTCTGTATAACGTTTCTTTGTAAGGATAAGGAATTGTTTCTGCCTCAAGCTTAGTTTGTTTTAATGCTGTAAAAGCTTGTTGTAATTGCGGATGTTGTAATACAAATGTTTCTACTGCTGTTTTTTCATTGTTATTCAACTCATCATCTACATACAATAAAAACTTTTCTTCACTATTGGTTGCATTAATAAAAGCATCTTCATTTTTAAACAACAATTCTTTCCCTTCAAAATGAATAGCTGTTGAAGGCATTACAGTTTGTTGCAATGCTGTTAATTCAATAGCTAAATCAGGATTTTGCTGAATGAAAGCATCAACAGCAGCTTTCTGTTCTGCATTCAATTCATTGTCTGTGTACAATAAAAAGAATTCTTCGTAATTATTTCTGTTGATGTTCATGTTATAAAACGTTTTCAGGTTTAACCAAATAATCTCTCAAAATAATTCTTGCTCTATGCAGGTAAACTTTTACCTGACTATCACTTAAACCTGTAATTTTTCCTATTTCTTCATAATTATAACCTTCATAATCTTTCAGCATTACCAAACTTCTTTGTGTTTCATTTAATTGATTCAGTGCATTCATCAACACTTTTTTAGTGTGCGAATGTTGCTGATAACCGATTTTTGTTTCTTCATTAAAATCTTCTTTCAAAGAAATTCTTTTCACTTTACGCAAATGATCAATCATCTGGTTGTAAGCAATGGTGAAAAGATATGATTTTGCTTTTTCGTTTTCTACGTTTTCTCTGTTACGCCATAATTTTTCGAATGCAGTCTGCACTACATCTCTCGCATCTTCTTCGTGCTTAAGATTTTTTACAATAAACCTGAACACATTGTCGGCATAAAGGTTTACACATTCGTTGTATTGTTTTTCCGTCATAAACAGTAGCGGTTATTTTCTTATTGCTTTGTTTAATTTGTTGTACGTTGAATGGAGTATTTTGTTACAGTAAAATAAAAAAATCCTGCGGAAAGTGCAGGATTTATATTTTGAGTGTTTCTGTTGATTGAAAAACTGAACGTAGAAGTGAGTGACACAACAGGCGATGCCATAAAAAACTATTGCCTGAAACAAAAAGTTAAACGATAAAATGATTTAACGGATTGTGCAGAATATTCTGCCTGCTGTCTCCCTCATTACTTTTGGGACATTTTTGCTCGCAGCATTTTTTAACCGGGCAAGCAAATTTTTCAGGTACCGTAAGGCTTTGAAAGTAAATAATAGCAGCAATACTTATTGCAAACAAAAAGAAAGATTGTAAAAATATTTGCCGCTTCATAAGCTGGGTTTTGAATGTAAAACGAAATTAGTTGTTGTTTGTTACACTTATTTTAAAAAAAAGTTAAGTAAGGTTAAAATCATGAAACCACAAATCTATATCCTACACCTTTAATGGTTAATATTTCCAAAGCTGTGTCTTCTTTTAAATAGCCCCGTAGCTTGGTAATATACACATCTAAATTGCGGCTGTTAAAAAAAGAATCGTTGCCCCAAATGTGGTTTAATAAATCTTTTCTTTCAATAATTGAGTTTTTGTTTTGAAAAAGAAACTTAAGCAACTCACTTTCTCTGAAGGATAATTTCTTTTCTTCGTTACCAATACTTAGCACCTGTTTATTTAAATGAAACTGATACTTACCTAATTGAATAAACTCACTGGTATTTATAAAAGGGTTTTCTTTTTTAACACGCAATAAATTTTCTATACGAACGATTAACTCTTCCATACTGAAAGGCTTTCTTATATAATCGTTAGCACCCAATTTAAAGCCTTTTACTACATCGTCTGTTTGTGTTTTAGCTGTAAGAAAAATAATAGGTACATCATCATTTAATTTTCTTATAGCTTCTGCTAATTCAAAACCATTTCTGTTAGGCAACATAATATCTAACACACAAATATCCGGTTCGGTTTCCTGAAAAACAGGAATTACTTTATCGCCGTCAGCTTCCATAGTTACATCAAAGCCACGCCCTTCAAGGGTTTCTTTAACTATCTTCCCTAAAAACAATTCATCTTCTACATATAAAATTTTAATACTCATGCTATAGGAAGTTGAATAATAAATGTGCTGCCATTACCTTTGGTACTTTCAACTGTTATGCTGCCATTATGTTTTTTTATAATTTCTGCTACATAACTTAAACCCAACCCGTAACCTTTTACATTATGATGACCGCCCGTTGGCACACGGAAAAATTTATCGAATATTTTATGCTGATATTCTGGTGCAATACCAATACCATTATCTTTTACAGCTATAATTAATTTGTCATCTGCTCTTTTTAAACTCAGTTGCACTTCAGCATTTTGTCCGCTGTATTTTAAAGCATTATCTAACAGATTAAACAATACACTTGTAATATGCAACCTGTCTGCTTTTGCTAAGAAATAATTTCCTTCTGTTCCTAACTTAAGCGAAGCATGTTGATTCATTGCCTGCAACTGCATACTGCTGATAACTTCTTCTGCTAATTGTTTAATATCAACAGATTCAATATTTAATTCTATGGCTTTGCTTTCAAACATAGAAAGCTTTAAAACTTTATCAACCAATAAACTCAATCGTTGCAATTCTGAAGATGATATGTTTAAATACTCTTTTGTTTTTTCAGGGTTTTGAATGGCATCAAAATTTTTCAATGCTTCAATAGCTACATTAACTGTTGCAATAGGCGTTTTTAATTCATGGGTTATATTACTGATGAATTCATCTTTTATTAATGCTAACTTTTGTTGTGCAGCAAGGTTTCTGTATAAATAAATGAATGATAAAGTGGTAAGAATAATTAATAAGAGTGATACCGTTATCGGCATAGAAATTTTCTGTACAATAAACCAAAACGGATTAGTGAAAGATGCTTTGTACGCATAAGGGCTATCAAAGCCTATTTCGGCATAACCTGTAGAAAGTTTTTTTGAAGTAGTATCAATTTTTACATCTTTCTGTTCATACATTTTTATAGTGTAAGTCAATTTTATTTTACTCTCAGCCAGCTTTATCTTATAAACACTATCTACTTTTTTAATCGGAATAGAATCGTACAAAGACCTCACTTTAAGAACTAAATTTTTTAATTGTTCAGAAGCGTTCATTCCTTTAGCATCAAAAGTTGCACGTATAAAATTTTTATTTTTAGTATTATTTAAAATAACAGTTGTATCGAGTGTGGTTTTATTTTTTTGCTGATTTAATTTTGAAGTAAACGCTGCTAAGTCCGGAGGTAATTTTCCTGAATCGTTGGTGCTTATTACTATTTTTACATTACCGCTTTTGCCCGCCAACTTAGCAATGCTATCAATCTTACCTTCACTGTTTATTATTGACAATGGTACCCGGCGAACTATAAAATGAGAATCATTAATGATTTGATTTTCTGTTGAAACATGTGCTGCATCTGCTTTTACTTTAAACCCCTTTTTAAAAAAAGTTTTACCAAGCTGTTTATCATTTATTATTTTAATAGTGTCTGTTGAAAATTTATCAATAACAATTGCAGGAGGTATAGTTGGCGTTTTTCCTTCGGCAATATTGGCTTCCCGGAATTTATCAGGCATTGGAATCTTCATGTGATTAGAATCAAAATCAAATCTGAAGTTCTTATTTTGTAATTGCTGTACAGCATTTCTCAACAACACATCCGTTTCTTTTTTCAAGCCATTCCATTCCTCATTATATAATTTATTAAGCCAATAAGTTTGAAAGGCTGCTATAAAAACAATAGCCGCTATCATTAAAAGCTTAGAGAAAAATAACTTATTCATTACACAACAAAAATAGGTGCTCTGTATTCGTTCAAAATTTTTCATTAACCTTAATTAACCTTTCAGCAACCCTGCTTAACCTGCCCGAACAATAGTTTTGATGCAGAATAAAAACCAAACGAATGAAAAAAGTTTTTCTCTTAATGAATGCAGCCCTGTTATTTACCGTTGCCCATGCACAGCTAAAAGAAGGCACTATTGTGTATGAAAGAAAAATAAATATGCACCGCAATATTCAGGATGAACAAATGAAAGCAATGATACCTGAATTTAATACTGATAAATTTATACTGCTTTTCAGTGATAGTGTTTCAGTTTACAAATTACAACCGAAAGATGAAATGCCCGACCCTTTTGATAACGGTGGAGGCGGAAGAGTTGTTATAAGAATTAATGGAGCAGATGGTGGTGAAACATTCAGAAATTATACAGCATACAGAGCAGTTTCATCTCAGGAATTGGGTGCTAAAAATTATATAATTGAAGACAGTATTCGCCCGTTGAAATGGAAATTGACTGATGAAACAAAAAAAATTATGGGTCATACCTGCCATAAAGCAACAGCTAAACAAATTGTAATGACGGGCGGCGGAATGAGAATTATGACAAATACTAACGGCAACACAACAGTTGACAGCAGCAAAGCAGGCAATGGTATGCAGAAAAAAGAAGTTGAGGTAATTGCCTGGTATGCAGATGATATTACTGTACCCGCAGGGCCAAGTGCTTATTGCAGTTTACCGGGTGCTATTTTAGAAATAAATGTAGATAACGGAGCAACTATTTTTACAGCAGCAGAAATAAAAAATGAAGTGAATAAAAAAGAATTAAAAGAGCCTACCAAAGGCAAAAAAGTTACGCCAGATGAATTCAGAAAAATGCAAATGGAATTAATGCAAAACAATATGCAACAAATGGGTGGCGGAATGAGAACATTCAGAATGGGAAGTTAGTTTTTGTACCAAGCTGCAATGCTACTATTAAACTATTGTTGTCCAAAGGACTCCTTCGGAGCGTCGCACACTTGTACTGTGTAACAATACTCAACAAATAAAGCAAGCCGATTAATTGACTCCTTTTTTTTGTAAATTATCTATTTCGTTAATGAATTTTGATAGAATTGTAACCGCCTGAATTGTACGTGTTTGATAAAAATACGTCTTCAACCACCTGTCTTTATTAATTAGAAATTCATCTTTGTTATTCTTCTTAAATGAATCTACTCTCTTCATATAATTCCATAATTTTTCTCCATTACTATTTACAATTAATTTTTCAACAACAATAAAACTTTCTCCACTCGAATCTGCTTTATTCAAAGAATCTTTCAAAGCAGTAATAAACCTTTTTTCGTTAATTAAAAAGTTATTATTACTATTTTCTACTTTAAGTAATGTTAGTGAATCATTAATCTGTTCAAATTTATTTAAAGCTTTATCATCTGAGGATTTACAGCTAATTAAGAACAGTAATAAAACATAATATACAATATTTAGTTTTATCATTAAACAGTTTCAATTTCTTTACTCAACACTTTTTTAATAGCTGCAACCATCTTCTCCCCTTTATCATGCAGTTGTTCTTCTGTCCACAATAAACTAATGGCGGTAGAAATACAACGGCTCATTACTGCATCACTTTCACTAAAGTCCTGTGTTTGCAATTTTATTAATGCTGCTTTTTGTGCATCATTCAAATTAAATAATGCAGTCCCTTCTTTTAAATGATTCCATTGTTTTATGTAATGCCAGTTATTAGCATACCAATAAAAATTACCCGCTAAAATATTTTGGGCTTTCATTTCAGCAACAAATGCTTTGGTTAATTCTTCTGTTGGTAAAAACCAACTTAAAAAAGTACAGCTATCCCCATCTTCATCAGGCACCACTCTAAAGCTTACTTCAGGTATTTGTGCCAGCATATTTTTTAATGTTGTATGGTTTTTCTTTTGAATAGCTAAGAACTTATCTAACTTTCTAATCTGTGCTAAACCAACAGCAGCATGCAATTCACTTATTCTGAAATTATATCCTAAAAACGGGTGAAGGTCTGCACCTCTGTCAACACCTTTATGGTCATGACCGTGGTCTGTAAAGCCATCGCATTTAACATACACGTCTTCACTGTTTGTCATAACCACACCGCCTTCTGCACAGGTAATTGTTTTTACAAAATCAAAGCTAAAGGTTCCTGCATGGCCGATTGTGCCTAATTTCTTTCCTTTATAAGTGCCACCAATACTTTGGCAGGCATCTTCCAATAATATTAAATGGTGTTCATTGCAGATATGTTTCAATGCATCTAAATCTGCCATACTGCCGCACATATGTACGGGCATTACACATTTGGTTTTTCTGGTAATTGCATTTAAAACAGCCTGCGGATTCAAGGTTAATGTTTCATCAACATCAACCAAAACAGGCACCGCACCCATGCTTAATACGGCTTCAAAACTTGCTACAAATGTGAAGCTGGGCATTATCACTTCATCGCCTGCACCAATACCTAATGCAGCCATTGCAGTAGTTAAAGCTGCTGTACCGCTACTGGTTAGCTGAGCGTATTTACTGCCGAAGGTGTTACAGATTTCTTTTTCTAATTCAATACTTTTCCAAATGCCTTTACGTGCAGCATCAAAACCATAACGCATTAATATTCCTGTTTCCAACACATCATTTACTTCTTTTTTTTCTTCTTCACCCCATAATTCAAATCCTGGCATACAATAAAGTTTAAAAAGTTTAAAGTTTACAGTTCAACACTTGCAAAAGTATAGAAATATCGATTGAAGGAAATTTTTGTTGATGAATGAAAAGGTTTGTGAAATGAAATATTCCTTTGCAGTATGAAGCACCTAATTTTTTATTGCTACGATGCTTATTGCGGTTGGTGTTATGGTTTTAGTCCCGTTATAAAAAAAATAGCTGAAACATTTAGAAATGAATTTGATTTTGAAGTATTAAGCGGCGGAATGATTATTGGCGATAGACCAACATCAATAGAAGCAATTGCCCCTGTTATTCAATCACATTATAAACGTGTGGAAGAATTAACAGGCATACAATTTGGCGAAGATTTTTTATGGCATGCTTTTAACCCTGATAAAAGTGATTGGTTTTTAAGCTCTGAAAAACCTGCTATCGCCATGTGTATTTTTAAAGAAATTTATCCGGAGCAGCAGGTTGCTTTTGCAAGCGATTTACAATATGCTTTGAATTATGAAGGCAGAGATTTAACTGATGATGAAGCTTACCGCCATTTGCTTGTGCAATATAATATTGACGTAAATGATTTCTATGAAAAGCTGCACAGCGAAGCATATAAAGAAAAAGCTTACTATGAATTTCAGTTGTGTAAACAGTTACAGGTTACCGGTTACCCTTGTGTATTGTTGCAAGCAAACGATTCAAAATTTTATTTATTAAGCAGAGGTTATACCGATTATGAAACACTAAAAACAAGAATTGAAAATGTGTTAAAAGAATTAGCTGCTCAGTAAAGATGGTATAGCAAATTTTCAATCTCTGCTTTATGCTGCCAGGGAATAAAATGGTTGGCATTATGAATGGTAATGGTATCAATTTTTTCTGCATTTATTAATGCTTGGGCACCAAATGCCATATTACCATAAGCTACGAATTGGTCTTTATCTCCATGCACAAAATAAACGGGACAGGTAACTTTAGAAAAATCGTTTTGTAATAATTGCAAATCTTTTTTTAAATACCAAAGCTCTGCATTAGATGGTCTGAAAGCCCCGGGCAATAAGAATTTCAGCGGGTTATTAATAAACAATGACCTCCAATATTCTTTAGGTTCCTGATGGGTATCTATTGAACCTGCCAGCACAATAATTCCTGAAAATAAATCCGGATTATCGGCAGCTAATTTAATAACGAGTGGTCCACCTAATGAATGCCCAACCAGAAAAAAAGGTTTCTTATTATTTATTTTTATCAGCAACGGTGAGATAATAGCTGCTTGCTGTTGCAGGTTAACTGCATCACCAAAATTACTGTATCCAAAGCCCGGCCTATCAATAGCAATCATTCTGAATTTAGTAAGCAGTAAACTATCTTTTAAATATTCTTTAAATGCATCCCAGCTTCCGGGAGAACCGTGTACAAAAAATAAAGTTGGCAAAGTATCTAATCCTGTTACAGCATAATGCAGACTATTCCCTTTTATTTTAAATGTATGAAATTGAATAGCTACATTGGCTTTATCAAATTCAGTTTTTGCAACTGCATCACTCATTCTCATTTTCATACAGCCTGATGCAAATAATAACCACGCTACTAATAGTGTTAAAGGGATATAAACTTTTTTTGAACGCATATGAATAATGTTCTTAAGAAAGAAATCTAAAATAAGCCATACTTTCTTTATGCATAGCAATACCCTTCTTAAAACTCAAATATGCATAACCTTTTGCATGATTACTTATTGAAATTTTATAAAGCATTTGCCAATGCCTGATAATTTCTTTCCAGGCAAAAAAAATGGAGTGCTTGGGATCGTAAATATGAGTAGGCTCACTGCCTGCACCATTCAGTTCAATAATTTTCCAGTTTTTACCGGCTTTTAAATCTTCCCAGCAATTAAATTTTATATCCAACCTTCCATAATAAAAACCAGTAACTTGTTTAGCAGCTATATCAATAACATTTATCAATGCATCATCAATTAAAAAAGAAACATCGGTAAATAAACAGCCCCTTGCATGATTACCGAACGGCAGTACAATAATTTTTTCACTTTCAGCGGGAACCGTATTTAATAAAGATTTATCAACTAATTGCAACAATGCTTTTTCTTGTAAAATATATCTGGAGTTACTGAATAATAAAGTTTGTACAGTATTAATTCCATCACCAATTACATGTACAAACTCTTTATAAACTATACTTGTAATGATACCTTTACCACTATCAGGAAAACGTACATAAAAAATACCTGCTTCCTTTTCATAAGCTATATATTCCTGAATAATAAAAGGTACCGAAAAGCTTGCTACCGCCTGCATACACTCCTGTTCATTATTTACTTTCATCACACTCTTTCCCTGCAAGCCGATATCCGGTTTTATGATTAAAGGGAAAGAAAGCTGATGCAAAACAAGTTGTTGTTTAATGCTTTCATAATCTGTTGCAGGTTGAAACGAAACAGCAATAGGTTTGTATTGAGCAGGAATTAACACATCAATTTCTGTTTTACTTTCCATTAAAAAGCCACCATTTTTTATAGATGGATTGGCAGCATTAAAAAAGAAAAAAGACTTTGCTTTAATGCAAAGCCATATCCAGTAAGGGTAAATTAAAAAATACACCACATGCATAGGCCAATACTCCCAGTGCATCAACCGAATAAAAAATGTTGATTTACGTAACTGCATTAATTATTATACTGCTTGTTTTTGTTGTAAGGGGATATTTAAACAATGTGTTTCATTTTGCAGCATATCATTATACTGCATAATAGCAAGCGATGGACTGATATGAATAGAAGTGATACTCACAGTAAACAACTCATTGGCTCTGTTCATTAACAAACCATACTCATTATTGCCTTTGCCCGCTGTGGCATGAAACTGTATAATATTTTGTTGAGTTAAATGATGTTTTTGCTGCAACCAATTAGTAAACCATTGTTCTCTTTCAGCTATCATAACATTATTGTATAATGTAACTGAACTCCAGATATGCGGTAAATTGGCATCTTTCTCTTCTATCAATAATTCAATTTCATTCCATCTGCATTGATACAGTTTGCCTTGCAGAAATAATATTACTGTAAATGGTTCTATTCCTTTTAAATCCTTATCCATTAAAGCTTTCAAAACATTGTACTGATTGAAGATATGTGTAAGAATTAAGCCTCTGCTATGTTTATAAGGTGGATTACTTTCATGCTTAACTGCTGCACCATTCAGCAAAACTCCTGCATTACCTTTTTGATTAACTATAAACCAGGTGCCATTGCTATCAACATCTTTGGGGTAAAACAATTTTCCGTTTTCACTATTATATGCAGATGGTTGCAGTGCAATACTTCTTTGTTTTTTTTCGTCTCTGTTAGAAGTAAAGATTACTCCATTTTGAACAGGAAAAAAAGTTACTGTGCACATGATTCACGGTATTTTACAGTTGAAGGTGCCACACCAAAGTTTGCAGATACATTGTATTTATTCAATTCTGCCAAACCTATTTTTATTAATGCCAAATGATGAATTAAATGTTCATTACAATACAACAACTCTCTGTTATAACTGCTGTTATAGGCAATGCCTTCATTAATAACAGTTATCGGTTTATCTTCTTTAGCAACATTTATTGCAATTGCTTTAAAACTTTGTGAAGCATATTCCGGTAAGGTTTCTAACACAGTATCTCTTTTACGTAAGCTATAATCAACAACACTATCATTATAATTATCTATCAAACAGGTGTACATTTCAACAGAATGACGTACATGCTTACCAATAGATGTTGCTGATAAACTTTTGCAGGCATAAACATAGTCCTCCCTATCCATCATTTCAAGCAGTTCTATTATATCATTAAAATATAGCATACTTGAAATTATTTTTTAAAAGGTAAAAGTTGTAACAATTGTTTTCTATTGATTATTATTAAAACTAAGCTTGCAATAAAAACCAATAATCCGTAAATAAATAATTGACCGCCATCATTCATTACTACTATTCCCAACAGAAAAATATGTGTTGCCAATGCACCGGCCATTATTCCTAATGCCACTATTGCACCATATACGGTAGTTTTAGGAATTAAGATTAATACAGAAGCAATTAATTCTGCAATGCCCGTTCCTATTCTGCCCCAGGGCTCAATACCTACTTTTGTAAATATGTAAACAGATTCTTCGGCTGCAGAAAATTTAAAATACAAGGTTTGTAACATTATTACTGCAGCAATTAATCTGCAAATCCAACTGATAATGATTAAGGGTTTCATGTTATTTTGGTTTAGGAATGATGTAATTATGGTTTATAAATTTTAACCCAATTGGCATCGGCACTTTTCATTAGTTTTTGTTCATCTGCATTCCACTTGTTTAATGTGTTGTTAAAAAAACTGTGGTAGAAAAGATACAACTTGCCATTGGTAATTTTATATGTTTCCGGGTCTACTTCTACTTTGGTTCCATCATTGCCCATTGCATATGCACACCAACCACCGTATTGCGGTTCGTATTGAGTGGGATTTTTTAAGAAAGCATCTTTATTAGCAGCATTGCTGAAATAATATGTAATACCTTGATATACTGCTGCATAACTGCTATTGCCTTTTGCAGGCTTAGTTTGCTTAAAATAGCTTACAACATCGTATCCGTTTAAAGCCAAAGTATTTTTAGCAAGGTTAAATTCTTTTTTTCTTTCAGTAGAATTGTCTGTTTGTGCTACTAACAGAGAAGTAGTTGAGGTTATTAATAACAGCACAAGTAATGTTTGTTTCATGTAATGGTTTTTATTGTAAAGTATTTTTATTAAAAACGGAATTTAGTTTTTTTCCTTACAGCTAAAAAGCAACTTTATATTGAATATTTAATACAGCACTTCTGGTTAAACCATCTGCACGCACATCTCTTACAATCAGCGGTGTTGCTGCAATTAATTCTAATTCGTTTTTATTGGCAAAGGTTTTTACCAAATTAATTCCTGCATTAAGCGTTAACCCGTTAGAGCCTGTAATGGCTTGTTTAGTATTAAAACGATTGGTATAATTATCATCACCTAAATGATATATAAACAGTAAATTAGGTTTAATGCTTATTGATTGCTTTTGTATCGGTAAAAAATAACCCAACCTTAATAAGGCATCAGGCTTTCTTTCAAACAAATTGGTAGAAGCAAAATTGTTTACTCTGGTATCTGAATATTCATCAGTAAAAAAACTGTTTTTATTATTATTGATAACAGGAATTTGAACACCTGCACTAATGTCTATCCGCTTTTTAAACAGATAACTTATTCCACCTACCAAATCATAAGTTCCTAAGCTGCTTTGATAATCTAAGGGCAATGGTTTACCGTTTAAGTTTTTATCGTTTGAAGTAGTAAGCGGAATTTTAAATGCAGCTAAAAAAGTAATGTTTTCATTTTTTATTTTAGGTTGAAAAGAACTTACCAGAAAAATATCTCCCGCATTAAAAGTATTACCCAAAAAACCTGAAGCATAAGTACCGGTAATTTTAGCATGAAAATTCCATCGGGCATTAAGCCTTCTGCCATAATCTATATAAGGGTTTAAAGAAATGGTTGATTGTTCTCCAACACCTACATTTATTCCTGCTGCTACTTCATTTGCAGAAGAGGCTTTTTTGTTTGGTGAATGGGTTTTCAAAACATCTAAACTACAAAAACCTGCATCGCTGCAACCTTGTGCAGCAACAAGTTTACACAACAATAAAAACGAGAAAGAGCATAACAATTTTTTCATAATATATTATTTAAGTATTGCTGAGCCGAATAAATGATTGAATTGCTGACAATGAATTAATACATAAGCATACTCTGATGGGGTTACTCCTGCAGGAATATCGTAGAGTTGATTACCTGTTGTTGATTGTAATGACCCGAGATTAATAAAGTTGGAAGGAATATTATCTTTTGATAAATAAACTTTTAAATCTGGTCCGTTGCTGCTATTAAAATTTTCCAATGCCAATTGATACCTGTTATTAACCTTATAAATTTTAGCAACACCAGAAACAGCTCCGTAAGGGCCATTAACGAAATTACCTGTGTTAAAAAGTTTTGCAATAGTTGTATCTACCATTTGGTTTACTGCAGCTGAGGTAGTAGATTCTTTTTTGCAGGAAATAATTAAAATAACTAAGCCCAATAACAGTAGTTTTAATTTCATATTGCATTTTAAAAGGCTTTACGTATCAACCAAGTAGTGCTTACAGCCTAATTGTTAAAAAAAAGTTTAACAGTTTTCCCCTTATTTTGCAGCCTCAATATTTGTTATGGAATACAGTAAGTTAATATCAGTATCAGGTTTCTCAGGTTTGTTTGAATTAGTTAGCAGTAAGAATGACGGAGCTGTAGTTCGTTCTTTAGAAGATGGCAGCACTAAGTTTGTAAGCAGCCGTGTTCATAACTTTTCTCATTTGGAAAGCATTGAAGTGTACACCATTCGTGAGAATGTTAATTTAATTGAAGTTTTTAAAGCAATGAATGAAAGCAAAGAAGCATTACCCGATGAAAAAGATAACAAAGCAATAAAAAAATATTTTGAAAAAGTATATGCTGATATGGATTTTGAAAGAGTGTATGACAGCGACCGTAAAAAAATGATTAAATGGTTTGCCGTTTTAAAAAGCAAAAACATTGAATTGAAATTAAGTGAGGAAGAAGTAAATGATGATGCTGAAAACACTGAAGCATAATCTTTAAATGAAATAATTAAAAAGCCATCAAAACTTGATGGCTTTTTAATTTTTGAAATAAATAAGTAAATTAGCTAAAACATTTTTATGGAAGCTTTGCAAATTGATAACGAATTAACTCAACGCATTGCCCAATTAAATATTTCGCAAAAAGAATCTTTATTAAAATTGTTAGATTCTTTAACCAATGATGATATTGATTTGATTGAATACAGCAAAGAGTTAGAAGAAGCTAATGCTGCTATTGATGCAGGCGAATTTTATACACACCAACAAGCTTTGCAATTAATAAATGGAAAGTAATACCAAAATTATTGTTTGGAATAAAGTGGCTCTTTTACAATTTCAAAAAGCTATATCATTTATCAAAGAAAAGTCGCCTCAGAATGCAGAAAAAGTAAAAAATGTTTTAATCGCCTTGATTGAAAGATTATCTATTCATCCTGAAAATTTTCCTCCGGATAAATACAAACAAAATAACGATGGCAACTATCGGGCTTTTGAAAAATATCATTTCAGGATTTCATATTACGTTACTGCACATGAAATACGAATTTTAAGAATAAGGCATACAAAAAGAAAACCTTTGAATTATTAAGTTCTTCATTCCTGCAAAAAAACGCAAGCCTTGTAAGTTTTTACTAAATTGAGCAGCCAATTAAAAAAGTATGAAGAAACTGTTCATTGCCTTTTGCCTTTTGCTTTTTGCCTTCAGCTCAAATGCTCAATCATTTTACAATCATTCCAAAGCAGCTGATAAATGGGTTAAAAAACAATTCAGAAAACTCAGTAAAAAAGAAAGGATTGCTCAGCTTATCATCATTCGTGCACACAGTAATCTCGGGCAAGATCATATTACCTCGGTTACCAATTTAATTAACCAATACAATGTTGGCGGTTTATGTTTTTTTCAGGGTGGGCCTGTAAGGCAGGCTATGCTTACCAACTATTATCAAAGCATTACTAAAACACCTTTAATGGTTTGTATTGACGGAGAATGGGGTTTAGGAATGAGACTTGACAGTGTTATCAATTTCCCCAGACAATTAATGATGGGTGCTGTTGGCAATGCTCAATTAATTTATCAATTCGGTAAAGCTGTTGGCGAACAATGTAAACGTGTTGGTGTGCAGGTAAACTATGCCCCTGATATTGATGTAAATAATAATCCTGATAATCCTGTAATTAACGACAGGAGTTTTGGAGAAGATAAATACAAAGTGGCTTTATACGGAACGGAATATATGCGTGGTATGCAGGAGGTAAACATTATGGCTTGTGCCAAACATTTTCCAGGTCATGGTGATGTGGCTGTTGATAGCCATAAAGATTTACCTGTCATCAAAAAAACAAGAGAGCAGTTAGATAATTTAGAATTATATCCATTCAAAGAATTAATTAAAGCGGGTGTAGGAAGTATGATGATTGCACATTTATATATTCCTGCTATTGATACAACGGCTAATCAGGCAACATCTTTATCACAAAAAAATGTAACGGGTTTATTAAAAGAAGAATTGGGTTTTAAAGGCATCACTTTCACAGATGGTTTAGGCATGCAGGGCATTACTAAATTCTATCCATCCGGCGAAGCAAGTGTGCAGGCTTTAATTGCCGGTAATGATATGCTTTGTTTACCTGAAGATGTAGCGGGCAGTATCGAAAAAGTGTTACAGGCCATTAAAGACAGGAAATTAAATTGGGATGATATTAATGCAAGAGTGAAGAAAGTTTTATTAGCAAAATATAATCTGGGTTTAAATAATTTCAAACCCATTGAAACAGAAAATATTGTTGCTGATTTAAATCTGCAGACAAAAAAAATAAATGAGCTTTTAGCAAAGAATGCTATTACGCTGTTAAGAAACAGCAATACTTCATTACTTCCTTTGAAGGCTAATAAAGTTGCTTACATCTCCATCGGTTCACCAAAAGAAAATGTAATAGCAGCAAGGCTTAGAAAAGAAAACAATGCAGATGTATATTTATTTGGAAGCAAAGCTGCTGTTGGTAAAGAAGTAATGGATGATTTGAGTAAAATGAATGTCGTTGATAAAACCGATAGTGCCGCTGTTACACAATTAGTTCAAACTTTACAGCAAAAAAATTATGATGCAGTAATTGTTGGTGTACACAATTACAGCAGAAGGCCGGCTAATAATTACGGCATCAATAAACCAACTGTTTATTTATTGAATGAGTTGAATAAATTTAATCAATCAGCCTTTTTATTTTTCGGTAATCCTTATGCTATTAAAAATTTATGCGATGCCAAAAACCTCTTTGCCTGTTATGAAGATGATGACATTACGCAAAACACATCAGCAGATATTTTACAAGGCAAATCGCAACCCAAAGGCAAACTGTCTGTAACGGTTTGCAATGATTTGAAGTTTGGTGATGGCATTGCGTATAACAGTTATTTTCCTTCAGCAACTCCTCAATCAATTCATGTTAATACAGAGAAATTGCAGGCAATAGATTCTATTGCCAACGATGCCGTTGCAAAAGGTGCATTTCCCGGCTGCGTTGTATTAGCAGCAAAAGATGGCAAAATCATTTATCATAAAGCATTTGGTAATACTTCTACAACAAGCAATCAACCTGTATCCATTAATACTGTTTACGATTTAGCTTCTGTTACTAAAGTTTCTGCAACAACTGTAAGTATTATGAAGTTGTATGAAGAAGGAAAAATAAGTTTAGATAAAACATTGGGAGATTATTTACCCTGGACAAAAGGAACAGACAAAGCTCTACTTACATTAAGAAATATTTTACTGCATCAGGCAGGGTTAAATCCTTTCATTCCGTTTTACAGAGAAGTAATTGATACCGCATCAGGAGAACCTAAATGGACTGTTTTTTCAACTGTTCAAGATGCACAACATCAATACCGTGCTGCAGAAAATTTATATGTACGTAACGATTGGGAAGACACTTTATACAAACGCATTTTACAAAGCAAGCTCACTGCACCAAATAAATATGTGTACAGCGATAATGATTTTATTTTCTTAGGAAAGATTGTAGAAGCAGTTAGCGGCAAGCCTTTGAATGAATATGCCAGAGAAAATTTTTATGAACCGTTGAATATGCTTACTACCGGTTTTCACCCAAGAGAAAGAATGCCATTAGAAGACATTGCCCCAACGGAATTAGAAAAACATTTTCGCCGTCAATTAATTTGGGGAGATGTACATGATGAAGGTTCAGCCATGTTCGGCGGTGTTGCCGGTCATGCCGGTTTATTCAGCAATGCCTACGATTTAGCACAGTTATATCAGATGTTATTGAATGGCGGTGAACTGAATGGTAAAAGATTTTTTAAGAAAGAAACTGTTGATTTATTTACTGCTTACAACAGCGATGTTAGTCGCCGGGGTTTGGGTTTTGATAAACCTGAAAAAGACAATGCAACCAATAAGTCTCCTTACCCATCAAAGTTGGCATCGCTGCAAACTTTTGGCCACACAGGGTTTACGGGCACCTGTGTTTGGGTTGACCCGAAGTATAATATCGTTTACATCTTCTTATCAAACCGTGTTAATCCTACAAGAGATAATAACAAACTAAGCAGTTTAGGTGTGAGAGGAAAGATTCAGGATGTGATAATCAGTGCTGTTAGTAACTAACGCCATTGCGAGGAACGAAGCAATCTAACATTGCAATGACGACATTTATTTCTTTGCGAAACTTTGCGTCTCTTGCGACTCTGCGGTAAAATAAATTTCTGCTCGCAGAAAACTTATGCCTATTCATTTGAGATTTTATTGACACTGATAAAACTAATTTGTATCATACAAATAAGTTGTGTCTCCACATCTTATCTAATCTCTTTGCGAAACTTTGCGTTCACTGCGACTCTGCGGTAAAATAAATTTTACTACATTCATAGCTCAACTATTTGCTATGAAGAAAATTATTATTGCTGTTACATGTTCTTTAATGTTTGCAGTTGCTTTCGCACAAAAAGAAAAAATGAAAGTAACAGATTTGCTGAATGTAAAAACCATCAGTAATGTTGTTTTAAATAATGATGGCAGTAAAGCTGCATTTACGGTTACCACCATTGAACCTGATAATGATAACAAGGGAGATTATAAATATGTAAACAACATTTGGTTAGTGGCAACAGATGGTTCTGCTGCACCAAAACAATTAACATCATTACCATCATCGCAGGCAGCGTTTAGTCCTGATGGAAAACAAATAGCATTCGTTCGTTTAGCAGAAGGTAAGCCACAAATATTTGTATTACCATTAGATGGCGGGGAAGCTATTCAGCTAACTAAATTCAAATATGGAGCTGGTACACCTAAATGGACTGCCGACGGCAAACAGATTATTTTTTCTTCTAACATCAACCTAAAAGATTTATTGGTTGATACTTTTTTGAATCCCAAAAAAGAATTGCCTTTATGGAATTATGAACGTGCAGGTTTTACCAATAACAGCAATTTAAAAACCAATACTGCCAAACCCAATGCAGATGGAAATATAGAAGAAATAAGAGCGTATTTAGAACAGGATGAAAAAGATAAAAAGGCTAAAGTGCTTACCAAGCTTCAGTTTCAGGAAGAATCAACAACATCCAACGAATACTCTTTCAATCATTATTTTATTACCAATGCAATACCTAATGCAACAGTAAAGCCATTAACACATGGCTTTTATTCATTCTCCAATCCTCAATTAGATATTGCCAATAACCGTTTAATTATTGATGCAAAAGTTGATGATGTAACTATGCCCGACAGAGTTTTAGAAAATGAAATTTATGCCATTAGTTTGAGTGATGGAACGATGAAACCACTGCTGGCAAAGAAAGATATAAGCTATAGCAGTGCAACATTATCACCAAGCAGTAAATGGTTGGCATATACCTACAGCAACACAGGCTTTGTAAGTGTGCCAGCATTAGCAATTATTCCTTCCAACGGAAATGAAAGCAATAAAATTGAACTTCCTTTTGACAGAACCAAAGGAAGTTTTGTTTGGAGTGAAGATGAAAAATATCTGTACTTCACTGCACAAAGCAATGGTGGCGTGGTTTTATGCAAAGCAGATATTGCTGCCAAAAAAGTAGAAGTACTAACAGATTATAATACAGGTATTTTAAGTTTTGCTTTAAAAGGAAATAAAATAATTTATGCAAAGAATGATGTTACAACACCATCTGAATTATTTATTGCAGATGCTAATGCCAAGGGTACTGTAAAAATTTCTTCATTTAATACATGGGTTGCAGAAAAGCAATTATCCCTTCCTGAAAAACATACTTTCAAAAATAGTAAAGGTTTAACTGTTGAGTATTGGGTGATGAAACCCTATAATTACGAAGCCGGTAAAAGATATCCTTTGTTATTAGAAATACATGGTGGACCAAGTGCTATGTGGGGACCGGGTGAAGCCAGCATGTGGCATGAGTTTCAATACTTCTGTTCACAAGGTTATGGTGTAGTATATTCTAACCCACGCGGTAGTGGTGGTTATGGTTATGATTTCTTAAAAGCCAATGTAAATGATTGGGGTGATGGACCAACCAGCGATGTATTAACTGCATTAGATAAAACTGTTGCAGAAGGTTGGGCAGATACAAGCAAACTATTAATTACCGGTGGCTCTTATGCAGGCTATTTAGTTAGCTGGATTATTGCACACGACCATCGTTTTAAAGCTGCATGCTCGCAAAGAGGTGTGTATGATTTAAGTACATTTTTCGGTGAAGGCAATGCCTGGCGTTTAGTGCCGAATTATTGGGGCGGTTACCCTTGGCAGAAAGATATAAGGAAAATGTTGGATGAGCAATCACCTATTACTTATGTACAAAACATTACTACGCCTTATATTATTTTTCACGGAGAGAATGATTTAAGAACAGGTGTTATACAAGGCGAAATGTTGTACAAAAGTTTAAAGGTTTTAGGAAGACCAGTTGAATATGTTCGCCACCCCGGAGCCACACATGAAATAACAAGAAGCGGCAATAACCGCCAACGCATAGATCAAATGCTGCGTACCTATGAGTTTTTTGAAAGATGGATTCATTAGGGAATGGAAAGAGGGGAATACAAACGGGATGTCATTGCGAGGAACGAAGCAATCTTTCTTTGGAGTGAGATTGCCTCAGGCAAGAGCCTTCGCAATGACATTACAATAAAACCTAATTCTATTTCTGTGATTTTACCTGTGTAACCCAATCGTTCAAAGCTTTATAAACCTGTGTTACCACTTTAGTTTGAAACTTAGGATTAATAATTTTCTTTTCATCATCTGCATTACTTAAAAAGCCGATTTCCAATAAAGCATTTACAAAATCTGTTGGTGCATTTAATGTAAAGTTGAAGTTGCCAACATTGCCGAATTCATCCATATTTATTTCAAGCATTCGCTTTAAAATGCTTTGTGTTAAAGGCCTGAAACCAATATGCTTGTAATAAGTACTGCTGCCGCTAACCGAAGTATTGTTAGATGAATTCAAATGCAGGCTTATCAATACATCTGGATTTTTTTCCTGCAAAAACAATACACGGTCTCTGATATCGAAGCTCGTATCCGTAGTTCTTGTCATTACAGTTTTTATACCATTTTTCTTTAATAATTTTTCTAATGCTTTGGCATATACCAAGGTTAATATTTTTTCACTTGCTTTTGTATTAATACCATCTGTACCTGAGTTATTACCACCATGCCCTGCATCAATAGCTATCACCATTTTTTTCAAACTCAATACCTCAGGCTGGCGTTTCACTTTTACTATTAATTGTTTGCCTTTGTAACCAATGCTGTAACCCCAATGCTGCTGATGTTTTAAATCGATGGTTACTTCAACTACATCATCTTCAATTTGTTTGTAATAAACATTGCGTATTTCTTTTAATGATTGCAGCTGTGTTATCCAGTTGGTGTTGCTTTGCACACCGTATAACTGCAACATAATTTTTGAAGGATTAATTTCCATCCAACTTTTATAAGGTATATGTTCATCAATACTTATAGCCAGAATATCATAGCAACTATCTGTACCGCTTACTTTCCATGAATTGGTTAAATAAAAAGGCTTTTCTTTTGTTGTTGAATCTTTTTGTATGAAGGCTTTATCAATAAAAGCAGAATGATTTTTTGATAGTTGAACCTGATATAAGCCACCTGTTGAATCAATCACTCGCATTAAAACATTTGTATCTATATAACCCAGCTTGGCTCCTCCTAATCTATCATCTCCTAAACCATAAGCTAATGATGGCAATTTGCCTTTTGTTTTTGCCAACCAGTAATGTTTAGTAGAATCCTGAGCATGTAAAGAAAGCGATAAAATAAAGCAACCGATAAGGAGTATGTTTTTGTTCATTGCATGAAAGTAATAAAAAAACAACGGGACGTATAAACATCCCGTTGCCATTTATAAAATATAAAATGAAATTTTATTAATCGTAACGAACTAATTTTCTTGAACGCCAGAAATCTCTGTAACTGAATGAAATTGTTAACTGCGTAAAGTTTTCTCTTATTAAACCGTTTTCGGTAGTACCTCTTCTGCCTATTTCTAATGCAGCATTAATACCCACAGACGAGCCATTTAAAAAGTATAAATTAAAGCCACCGCCCAATGTACCGCCTACTTCATCAATTTGATAGCCATTAATTCTCAGATAAGATGTTCTGTAAAATGCACCGACCTGTAGAAAATTTCTTTCTACCGAAGCAACTGTATTTCCTGATAAATCTCTGTATGCATTTTTCTTGGCATATTCAAAACCTAAAGCAAACTTATTACTGTTTACCAAACTATAGCTGATGCCCTTATAATTTAAACTGCTCCATCCTTCATAATTATAATCAGCAGCAAAAGTTAATTTATCATTTAAAATAGCTGCTACACCCACACCATACATAACTGGTAAAGTAAAGAAGGTGCTTTTATAAACATAATCACTTCTTAAGGTAGTATTACCATCAGTAACCAACAAACTATAATCAGCATTTAATTTGGTTTGATAAGAACCTGTAATACCTACTGCATAATTCCATTTTTTTCTGCGATGTGTTTTGTATTGTGCCCCGAATTTAAAGTATGGGTTATAAATAGTTATATAACGTGTAGAGGTTAAAGAACTATCGCCAACACTGCCTAAAACAGATTCGGTTTCGTTTAAATGCCCGAACAAATAAGAAGCCTGCACACCTACTGAAAAATTAGAATCTATCCTGAAACTGTTGGTAAGAAAAATATTATTCACCCCACCTTCACCCTGATAATAAGTAGTTGCTGTTGATGGTGTACCCAAAATAGATTTCTGACCAAACATTGAATATTTTGCGGTGCTGAAAGGCATAATACCTAAAGTAGTTGCCCAATAAGATTTCGGTTTAATACCCAAAAGCATTTTTCTGAACTGAACATCAGATGAATTATTCTGTGTTGAAGAAGTAATCGGCCTACCTGCATAGTTTACATCTTTAAACCTTGCAGAAACTTCCATTGTAAAATAATGAAGGTCTAAAGCTGCATTGGCAGCCGGGTTGGCATTGTATAAAAATCTGTTGGAAGATAAAGCCATACCTGCATGGCCCATGCCCGATGTTCTGTCGAAATAACTTTTTTCAATATCGCCGATACCTATAATTGAATAAGGAGAATTATTCTGCTGAGCCACTGCATAGTTTGATATGCAGCACAGGAAAATAATATAGGATAGAAACTGCTTCATTTGTTTATTAAGGTTGAATGGCTGCATAAGTAATTTGTAAGCTGATACTGTTAGTAGCATTATTCTTATTGGCTAAAACAACTCTGCTGAATTGTGTTTCATAAGGTCCTGATGGCGGAGCAAATAAAACACCATTGTTGGTTATATTAATTGATGGGTCTGATAAAAGTGCTTTTAAGTAAGCAGTAACGTCGTAAGAATAGTAAGTGTTTTCCCCATTTATATTATCTATTATTAAGTTACCATATTGAACGCTTGGTGTTCCATTTGAAGATATAACAGTTAAATTTGAACCTAATTGATTTAAAATATTAGTACCTGCTAAACGCATTTGGCTTGGCAAATAATAAAAGGTACTGAATGTTGAGGTCTTTGGTCTTATTATTAAAACAGCACTAAGCAATTTTACATAATTAGGCGTGCCTAAAAGATCTCTTATACTGGGGAAAGTAATCTTTGCAGTTATACCTGTTGATGGTTGTGAGAACGCAGCATTACCTGTTAAAGCATTATCCATTTCATGAAGAGAAGTACCTAAAGCTGCTATAGGCGTTCCCGTTCTGTCTGCAGTAACATTAGTAAAATGATGCTGGTTATTAGAAAGCGTAAACTCAACTTTCATGTCTGTTGTTACTACACCATATTTTTTATAGTTGATACGCATCGTTAGGCTATCTGCTAATCCTAAAATCATTTGGTTATTGGTACCACCTCCTAATCTCAATCCTTTAAAATAGTCTAAGAAAACACTGGCTGTTTTAATAGTATCGCTGCCTCTTTGCAACATACCGAATAATTGTTGCCCCAAAACATCACTTAATCTTATAGCAATAGTATCTGTAAAGGTTGGGCGAACAATTACATCTGTTGAACCTAATGCGGTAGTATTATAATTAAATTTATCAATGTTGTATAAATAGCTGCCGTTATCCCAAGGCACAATATTATCAGTTAATTTATTTACATCAATATGAAGCTTCTGTGTAGAGTCTCCATAATAGTTTGTTCCTTTTTTAAGTTTTAATATCAATGTTAAAGAATCGTAAGAAGTATATTGATAAGTATCAGAATAACTTGGCGGAGCAATTTCCAAAAAAGTCTGAGCCTGAATTTTTCCGAAATACGGGTCAGTATAACCACCAACCAATGTTACACCTCTGCCTGATGTAATAAATGAATCTGTAAAAATGGTAGATATTTTGGGCGAAAAAGTATCAACACGAATAATTTGTGTAGCCCCATTATCTAAATAAACATTTCCGAAAGCTATATCGGTTTTATTGCAAGCTGTTTCAACAGCAATAATTGCAACTAAAAAAAACAGGTAGTAAATTTTCTTCATAAAGTCAATTGGCATCAGTAAACTCAATTTTACCAAACGGGGCAAATATATTTATGTAGTTCTCAACTTAATCATTTGCAAAATATTTTAACTTCTATTTTTGTTTGAAACAAGCCCCCTATATTTGCCGCTCGCTTTTGCAGACAAAAAATAAATATTCGTCAGGCAAATGAGATTGAAAATCCATTTTAACGATTTTCAGACACACTATACAAATAATTTGGGCAAAATTTTTAAAACGATGAAGCAAGTAAAGTACTTATTTTTTCTTCCCGTAGCTATCTGCTTATTTACCTTATCAGCATGTAATTCTACTTCTACAACAGACCCTACCACTTCAAGCGGTAACTGGGTTAGACGTGCAGAGTGCGATTGTAATGCACGCACAAAAGCAGTTTCTTTTGTAATTGGCGATACTGCATATATAGCCACCGGAATTGATGGCAATAATGTTCGTTATCAGGATGTTTGGGCTTATGACCAAAACAAAAATTTCTGGACACAAAGGGCTCAGTTTGGTGGCTCTGCCCGTAATAGTGCTGTAGCTTTTGCAGTTGGCACCAAAGGTTATATAACTACAGGTTATGATGGCGTAAATCGCTTACAGGATACTTGGGAATATGACCAAGCTACTAATAAATGGACTCAAAAAGCTAATTTACCGGACCCACCAAATGCCCCTGTTGGAAGCGGTGCAAGACGCGATGCTGTTGGTTTTGGAATCGGTACAGCAGGTTATGTGTATTCAGGTTATAATGGTGGTGATACCAAAGATATTTGGCAATTCACTCCTGCAACGAATACATGGACTCAGATTGTTAGTAATGGTGGAACAAAAAGAGAACAAGGAATCGTTTTTGTTTATAACAACAAAGCTTATTTGTTTACAGGTATCAATAACGGTCAAACTTCTACAGTAAATGATGGTTGGGTATTTGACCCATCACAAATAAGCTCTACAAATGGACCTTGGACTCAATTAAGAAACATTACTAATACCAGCAGCGATAGCTACGATGATGACTATACTGATATTGTTAGAAATAATGCAGTTGCATTTGTTATAAATAATAATGGGGTTCCGAAAGGTTATTTAACCTGCGGCCAAAACGGTGGTTACACTAAAAAAACCTGGGAATATGACTTTGCAAGTGACTTATGGACACGTAAAACAACTTATGAAAGAACTGAACGCGGCGGTGCTGTAGCTTTTGCTGTAAAAGGAAGAGGTTTTGTCGCATTAGGCAGTAACAGCAGCTATTATTTAGATGATTTAGATGAGTTTTTACCAGCAGCAACTTATGACCCAAATGACTAAGCCATTATTTTTAATAGCAGCTATTACAGGTTTGATTATTGCTTCATCATCCTGTAATCAACAACAAAAACAGGAAGAAACAAAAACAGTTTTACCTGCTGATGCCGTTGCCAAACGACAATTTGATGCTGCTAAAAAGCACGATAGTATTTATGTTGAATTGAAAATTATAAAAACAGATTTCGGTTACGGGTATGAGATTTATAAAAATCATCAACCCTTTATAAGACAGGATTTTATTCCGGCTATTGAAGGCAGAAAAGGTTTTGTAAATGAAGAAGAAGCTAAAAGATTAGCCAACTATATCATAAAAAAAATGACGGAAGGCAAAATGCAGTTTCCTTCTGTAACACCCGCCGAAATTGATAGTTTACATATAACACATTAAATAAAAAACTCTTAGTAAATGCTAAGAGTTTTTTTCTATCATCTTATCTAAAGCAGGCTTAAATGAAAGCCCCAGCGGTATTCTGTGATTGCCGATTGTTATTTCACTTCTTGTTATTGTATCTATTTGTTTTATCGAAACGATATAAGACCTGTGTACTCTTATAAAATCATCTGCTGATAACTTAGTCTCAAATTCTTTCAAATTTTGTAAGGTTGTTAAAGGTGTAGCTTTCCCTTTTAAATAAATTTGAGTGTAATCTCTTAATCCTGAAAAAAATAATACGTCTGCTAAAATTATTTTTACCAGTTTGTACTCAGATTTTACAAACAGAAATTCTCTGTGTTGCTTATTGGCAGTTGTATTCGGCATTGTATAAAATTAAAAAGTATAGCTGTAATAAAGCGTTAAATAAAAATGCACCATGAAAATTCTCCATGATGCATTTAAATATTTATGCTAAAACAAAAAATAATTATTCTGCTTCTGCTACTACTTCTTTTACTTCAGGTATCATTCTTTTCATCATACCTTCAATACCTGCCTTTAAGGTAATCATTGATGAAGGGCAACCGCTGCAACTTCCCTGCAACATCAAATTCACCACACCTTCGTTATAACTTTTAAATTGAATAGCACCGCCATCCATTTCAACAGCAGGCTTTACATAATTTTCTAATAACTCCTTCACACGTTTTACTACATCATCGTCATCTGCTGCAATGGTATTACTTGCTTCCTGCTTTACTTTAGCTACTTCTTCTTCATTAACTACAACACCGCCGTTCTCTAAATAATCTTTTAAAAATTGTTTGATGTTAGGAATAACATCCTGCCAATCTTCAATATCACCTGTTTTAGTAAGTGTAACAAAGTTGCTGGCTATAAAAACACTTTTTATAAAAGGAAAACTGAACAATTCTTTTGCTAATGGAGATGGGCCCGCAGTACTTTCATCCTGAAAATCTATGCTCTTACCTGGGTACAATAATTTGTTAGCCACAAACTTCATTGTTTCGGGGTTAGGAGTCATTTCAGTATAAATACTGATGATTGGGTTTCCTGTTTTAATCATAACACATCTGTTTAGTCAAATACAAAAATAAAGTTTTGATTTGGGCTGAAAATATTGTTGGCACTGATTTTTCGTTTATCGAAATTTAAGCAGGCTCTATCCAAGCTTCATTTTCTTTCAATAAATTAATTAATTCATCTACTGCAATTTCACTGTCAATATTTTTCTTCACTATTTCTTTGCCTTTGTACAAAGTAATTTTTCCAACGCCACTGCCAACATAACCAAAATCTGCATCGGCCATTTCTCCCGGCCCGTTTACAATACAGCCCATAATAGCAATTTTTACCCCTTTTAAATGATTGGTTCTGTTACGGATTTTTGCTGTTGTTTCCTGTAAATCGAATAAGGTTCTGCCGCAACTGGGGCAGGATATATACTCTGTTTTTGAAATGCGTGTACGTGTTGCCTGAAGAATGCTGAAAGCTGTATTATTAATGAATTGCTCAACAGAATTGTTTTGCAAATAATTTCTGCCTACTGTTGACTGTTGACTGTTGACTGTTGACTGACTATAGCTTTCACTTGTCATGCCAAAACAAACACCATCACCAAACCCATCTAATAATAATGCTCCTGCTTCTGTAGCATAATGAATTAAATGTTCATCTGTTGTTTGCCAATAACTGTCAACCACAATTACAACAGGGTTTTCAATTTTTCGGTTCATTAATTCAACAAACATTCTTCTTATGGCTTGCATTGCATTTTTTCTTTTTGAAGAAAGGCACAATACAACAGATTTATTATTTGCTAATTCATCTAAATAAGTAAAATCATTAATAGTCGTATCATCACTAAAAGCATCTAACATTACAAAATTTAAAGACGCATGATGGTTGTTTGATTCAATAAAATCTTTTGTGTTATAGATGGGAAGATATTTATCTGTGTCACTCGCAGTAATAGCATAATCAGGCCATGTTATCACTTTTAATGTTCCCGGCAATGCAAAGTTTAATTCTGCTTTTCCTGTGAAAATATAGTCTGCTGCAGTATCGCTAATATTCCATTTATCACTTGCTTCATCATAAGTATAACCAACGCTTTGCAATGTTTGCGGAGTAATATTTTCAACCTTACTTATATCTGCAATTACAACAGGCACATGGTTTCCGCCAATATTATCAACTGCAAATGTTTTTCTTCTTTTATAGTTGAAAGGCGAAAAAGGAATCGGGAATTGGGAATTGGGAATCGCAAGTTCAGCAATTTTCGATTTTTGATTTTCGATTTTCGGTTTTCCTTCTTCATATCTTTTCACTAAATCTTTACAAACAGGAATTTCAAATTCAGGGTCTTCTGTTAAAGAAACACGAATAGTATCGCCAATACCATCTTCTAATAAAGTACCAATACCAGCAGCACTTTTAACGCGACCATCTTCTCCATCGCCTGCTTCTGTAACACCCAAATGCAAAGGATAAATTTCGCCAAACTCGGCATCCATTTGTTGTATTAATAACCGATAAGCCTGCACCATAACCTGCGGGTTGCTGGCCTTCATACTTAAAATAATATTATGATATGATTCGCTTCTTGCAATACGTAAAAACTCCATAGCACTTTCTACCATACCGTTGGGTGTATCGCCGTAACGGCTCATAATTCTATCACTTAAAGAACCATGATTGGTACCTATTCTCATGGCTGTTCCATACTCTTTACAAATTTTAACCAAGGGTGTAAATCGTTCCTGAATACGTTCTATTTCTTCTGCATATTCCGCATCGGTATATTCAATCTGTTCAAACTTTTTCTTATCAACATAATTGCCGGGGTTAACTCTTACTTTCTCCACAATTCTTGCAGCAATTTCTGCAGCGTTAGGTGTAAAGTGAATATCTGCTACCAACGGCGTTGTATAACCACGTTTACGTAATTCGTTTTTTATGTTTAATAAATTATCTGCCTCCTTTTTACTTGGTGCTGTAATACGCACCAGCTCTGCACCTGCTTCAATACAACGAATACTTTGCTCAACAGTAGCAAGGGTGTTCATCGTATCTGTAGTTGTCATGGTTTGTAAGCGAATGGGGTTCAGGTTACCGATAAGTAAACCACCTACATTTACTTCTTTTGTTTGTAAACGATTGTATTGTGTTAACGAGTTACAATAGAGTTCCATGAATATGTTTGAAAAAGTGAAATAGCAAAATTGCCTAAAAATGAAATACTTTCAATTAAATTAATTGCTATGAAAATTTTAATTATAACAATATGGAGCCTTTGTTGTTTGAATTTATCAGCACAACAAGGTAAATCTTTTCGTATAACATCAACCTATGCTATGTTTCCTGATTCGATACGAAATAAAGAACCAAGAATATACGATGGTAAAACCTATACAGCATCTGAGCATTATAATGATAGCAGTGCTTATATTTTTGTACCTGATTATTTTGATAAAAACAAACCTTTTACATATGTAGTATATTTTCATGGATGGGGTAATAACATTGATAGTGCATTGGTTCAGTATAAATTGAAAGAACAATTTTATAATGCTCAGCTTAATGCCATTTTTATTTTTCCTGAAGGACCTAAGAATGCTCCGGATAGTTATGGGGGCAAGTTTGAAAAGCCGGATACATTTAATTATTTTATGAAGGATGCTGAGCAATTCTTAAAGAGAGAAAAATTGATTACTACAAAGCAACAGGCAAATATCATCTATGCAGGTCATAGCGGTGCTTACAGGGTAATGAGCTATTTATTGCTTCACTCAACATATAATTGCAAAGGCATTTTACTGTTTGATGCTTTGTATGCAGAATTAGAAAAATTCAGTATGTATTTACAAATGCATCCTTCCTGTAAATTGATTGATATTTATACAGATAATGGCGGAACAATTCAAAACTCAAAAATTTTAATGACCGATATGCTTGCCTGGCATTGGCCGTTTCTTTCAACGGAAGAAGATGACGTAACTCAATCTCAATTAAAAACCAACAGAATTATTTTTCTGCACAGTAAAAACAAGCACAACGATGTTGTTAGTTTAAACAACAATTTCACCAGATTTCTACAGGCAGTTTTTTAAAAATGTTTAGCTTTTTCAAGCTAAATCCCCCTTTTTCTGGCACAATTGAAAAAAATATTTTGAAAAATTTTTCTATTGTGTTAAAAACACACATCTTTGCTAACAATGTGTAAAAAATACACATTATGTTAACGTTTGCAATTCCCTCTTAACGCCATATGAGACTAATTTTTACATTTCTCTCGCTTTGCCTTTTGTTACAAACAAAAGCCCAGTTATTAAATTGGTCTCCTTCTTTTATTCAGGAATCATCATCTGCAATTACCATAACAGCTGATGCAACAAAAGGTAATCAGGGTTTAAATAATTATACACCTACAACAGATGTATATGTTCATATAGGAGTAATTACTACACTCAGCACAAGTGCATCAGATTGGAAATATGTTCCTGCATTTTGTGTTTGGGGAACAACCAATGCATCTGCACAATGCACACCATCAGGAGCCAATCAGTGGACATTTACTATTAACGGTGGTTTAAGAACTTTCTTCGGTATTACAAATACATCTGAAAAAATTTTAAAGATTGCTATCCTTTTCAGAAATGGTGCGGGTAGTAAAAAATTAGCTAATGCAGATGGAGGCGATATGTATATTCCTGTTTATGATAATGGTTTATATGCCAGAATTGATAACCCTTTACGCCAACCTAATTATACATTATCTCCCGAAACAATCAGCAAAAACGTAAGTGATAACATAAGCATTACTGCTAATGCAAGTCAGGCATCTACATTAAAAATTTTCTTTAACGGCACACAGGTAAATACTGCTTCATCAGTAACAACCTTAACTGCAAATTCAACTATAACTGCAACAGGCACACAACAAATTATTGCTGAAGCCAATAACGGAACTACAACTTCAAGAGATACTATAAACTTTTTAGTAAGTGGCGGAACAAATGTTGCAGCTTTACCTGCCGGCGTAAAGGATGGCATTAACTATGAAAGCGGAGATACTTCCATTACGCTTGTTTTATATGCCCCAAATAAAAATAAGGTTTCTGTAATAGGAGATTTTAATAACTGGACAGAAACACTGGCTTCGCAAATGAACAAAACACCCGATGGAAACCGTTTCTGGGTGCGGATTACAGGGCTTACGCCGGGCGTTGAATATGCTTATCAATATTATATAGATAATACTTTAAAAGTAGCTGATTATTATACAGAAAAAATATTAGACCCTAATAATGATCAGTACATTCCATCTGCAACATATCCATCATTAAAGCCTTATCCAACAGGCAAAGCCACGGGCATTGTAAGTATTTTTCAAACAGCTAAACCTGCTTATACTTTTACAGCAAGTTCTTACACCCGCCCCGATAAAAAGAACTTAGTTATCTATGAATTATTAGTAAGAGATTTTATTGCTGCACATAATTTTCAAACTTTAAAAGATACCCTTACGTATTTAAAACGTTTAGGTGTTAATGCTATTGAAGTGATGCCTTTCAGTGAATTTGAAGGAAATATAAGCTGGGGTTACAATCCTGATTTCTTTTTAGCACCCGATAAATACTACGGAACTGAAACAGCCATTAAACAATTTATTGATGAGTGTCATAGACAAGGCATAGCAGTAATTATGGATATGGTAATGAACCATTGCATGAACAGTGCTCCGCAAGCTCAAATGTATTGGGATGCTGCAAATAATCGGCCCGCAGCAAATAACCCTTGGTTAAATGTTACAGCAACACATCCATACAGCGTTGGAAATGATTTTAACCATGAAGCACAAGCCACTAAAGATTTGGTTGCAAGAGTGGTAAGACATTGGCTAACAAATTATAAGATAGATGGCTTCAGGTGGGATTTAGCTAAAGGCTTTACCCAAACAAATAATCCGACAGATGTAAATGCCTGGAGTGCTTACGATGCAAGCCGTATTGCCATTTGGAAAAGAATTTACGATACTATGCAGGCGGCATCAGCCAACTCAATATGCATATTAGAACATTTTGCTGCCAATGCAGAAGAAATAGAATTATCTAATTACGGAATGCTGTTATGGGGCAACAGTAATTACAGTTATAACCAAAGTACAATGGGTTATGCAAGCGGTTCAGATATTAGTGATGGTATTTCAAAAAACAGAGGTTGGACAAACCCTTATTTGGTTACTTATCAGGAAAGCCATGATGAAGAAAGACTGCTATTTAAAAATATAAATTACGGTAACAGTTCTGGTTCATACAACGTAAAAGACACCACAACTGCATTAAGCCGAAATGCAATGGCAGCAGCATTTTGGGCAATGATACCGGGACCGAAAATGTTATGGCAATTTGGTGAATTAGGTTACCATTATTCAATTAATACCTGCGGAGATTTAACAGTAAATAATAATTGCAGAACAGATGCAAAACCCATCAGGTGGGATTTTTATAATAATGCTAACCGCAAGGCTTTGTTTGATGTGTATTCAAAATTGATTAAGCTTAAACTAACACCTAACTTCTTTACCACCTTTACCACTAATAATGTTACCTGGAATACATCCGGTTTATTCAAATCATTAGTATTAAATGATGATTCATTAAAAGTTGTTGTGATAGGCAATTTTGATGTAACTGCACAAACAGGCTCTGTAACATTTCCAACAGCCGGTATTTATTACAGTTATTTAGGTAGCACTTATCGCACAGCAACAGGCAGTGCAGAAAATATAACACTGCAACCCGGGGAATACTATGTTTATGCAAGCAGGAATATCAATAACATAGTGGTAACTGCTGTTAACAATCCAACTGTTACTGCAAACGATTTACAAATAAGCATTGCACCAAATCCGGTTTCAGGCAATGCAACCATTCAATATACTATTCCGCAAAGCGGCAATGTAACTATCAATGTAAAAAATTTGAACGGAAATAATATAGCAACATTAATTAATGCATTCAAAGCAAAAGGCACACAAACTATTGCTTTAAACAGTAATGGTTTTAATGCACAAACTTTAAGCAATGGTTTGTATTTGCTTGAATTAACAGTAAACGGAACAAGAAGAACTGAAAAATTTATAATAGCAAAATAGAAGAACACACAAAATACTTTATTAAAATTTTTTACTTGTAAAACCAGTAAACTCAACAACTATGAATGTAAAACGACTGCTTGCATTAGTGCTGCCATTGCTATGTTTCAGCATAGCCACTTTTGCACAAGACAAAACAGTTACAGGAAAAGTAACTGACTCAAAAGACGGAAGCCCTGTGGTAGCAGCTTCTGTGTTGGTTAAAGGAACTAAAATAGGAACATCAACAAATGCTGATGGTTCTTTTACTTTGAAAGTTCCTGCTTCAGCAACAACTTTATTTATTTCATCTGTCGGTTTCGGAACTCAAGAAGTTGCTATCGGTAATACTCCTTTGAGTATCAGCCTTCAGGCAACCAACAATAACCTGAACGAAGTAGTGGTTATTGGTTATGGTACCGCCCGCAAGAAAGACGTAACAGGCTCTGTTGCCGTTGTTACTGCTAAAGACTTTAATAAAGGAGCCATCACAACTCCCGAACAATTAATTACGGGTAAAGTAGCCGGTGTGCAGGTTACATCAAACAGTGGTGCACCCGGTAGCGGTAGCACTATCCGCATTCGTGGTGGTGCATCTTTAAATGCCAGCAACGATCCTTTAATTGTTGTTGATGGTGTGCCTTTAAGCAATAACGGTATCAGCGGTGTAGCCAACCCTTTATCATTAATTAATCCTAATGATATTGAAAGCTTCAACATATTAAAAGATGCTTCTGCAACTGCTATTTACGGTGCAAGAGGTTCTAATGGTGTAATACTGATTACTACTAAAAAAGGAAAAAGCGGTAAACCTGTTTACAATTTCAGCTCACAGAACTCTTTAGCTACATTATCTAAAAAAGTAGACGTATTAAGTGCTGACCAATTCAGAAACTATGTTAACGCCAATGGCAACAGTACTTTAAAATCTTTATTAGGCACTGCAAGTACAGATTGGCAGAATGAAATTTATCAAACAGCATTTACCAGTGATAACAGTTTAAGTGTTTCGGGTACTGTTAAAAGCATTAAAATGCCTTATCGTATTTCAGGAGGCTTTTTAAACCAGGACGGTATTTTAAAAACAGGCAATATTCAGCGTACTACTTTATCTGTAAATGTTTCTCCTAAATTCTTCAATGATCATTTAACAGTAAACATCAGTTTATTAGGAGCTCAAAGCAATAACAGATTTGCTAATGAAGGTGCAATAGGTGCTGCTGTAACTTTCGATCCTACCCAACCCGTTTATTCCGGAACAAAAAGATTTGGTGGTTATTGGGAATGGTTAGACCCTACAACAACTTCCGGTTTAAAAAGCTTAACACCCAGAAACCCTGTAAGTCTTTTACAATTACGTAACGATAAAAGTACTGTACAAAGAAGTGTTGGTAGTGCACAGGTAGATTATAAATTCCATTTCTTACCTGACTTACACGCTAAAGTAAACGTTATGTATGATTTATCTAAAGGTACAGGAACAGTATATGTTTCAGACAGTGCAGCAAGTGCTTACAATCGTGCACAGGACGTTAATAATAATTACAAAAGCGGTGTAAATAATCAATACAAACAAATTACTTCCAATAAATTTTTGCAGGCTTATCTGAATTATACAAAAGATATCAAATCAATAAAAAGCCGTGTAGATATTACAGGAGGTTATGAATACAATGATTACTTAACTACCAACTACAGCTTTGCAGATTATTTTGCCGATGGCACTAAAGTAAAAAACTCAGATCCTACTTACTTATATGATGAACCAAGAAATACAATTGTTTCTTTTTTTGGAAGAGCATTTTATTCTTACAAGAATCGTTACATGTTAACAGCAACAATTCGTAGAGATGGTTCTTCTAAATTCAGCCCTAGTTATCGTTTTGGTAATTTCCCAGCGTTAGGTTTTGCATGGAATATGAAAGATGAGTCTTTCTTAAAGAATGTAAACTTAATCAATACCTTAAAACTTCGCTTAGGCTATGGTGTTACAGGTCAGCAAGATTTCGGTTCTAATGGATATATTTCGTTTTATTATTTAAGTAATTCTACAGCTCAATATCAATTTGGAAATACATTTTATCCAATGTATAGACCAAGCGGATATGCTGCCAATACAAAATGGGAGGAAACAACAACTTATAATGCAGCAGTAGATTTCGGATTATTAAATAATAGAATAACAGGAACTATAGAATTTTATCAAAAAAATACTAAAGATTTATTAAATAGCATTGCTCAACCCGCAACTGCTAATTTTTCAAATATTGTAACAACAAATGTTGGTTCAATGGAAAACAAAGGGGTTGAATTAACATTAAACACCATTCCTTATCAGTCAAAGGATTTAACCTGGGAGTTTGGATTTAATGTTACTTACAATGAAAATAAAATAACTAAGCTTACTATTAACGATGATCCGAATTATCCGGGAGCATTGACAGGTGGTATCTCTGGTGGTACAGGTAATACCATTCAAATTCAATCTGTAGGTTCTCCGCGTAATTCTTTCTATGTATATCAACAGGTGTACGATAAATTAGGTAACCCTATTGATAATTTATTTGTTGACAGAAACAGAGATGGTATTATAAGCGATAAAGATTTATATAAATACAAAAGCCCGGACCCAACCGTATTCTTAGGTGTTAACTCAAATGTTAACTATAAAAAATGGAGTGCCGGTTTTGTAATGCGTGCCAATATTGGTAACTATGTATATAATAACGTTGCTTCAAGTACAGGAACTGCGAGAAACATTTTAAACCCGCTTGGTTTCTTAGCTAACGGTTCATCAGATTTATTAAAAACCAATTTCAGCGGAAACGGTTCTCAATATTTCTTATCAGACTACTATGTCCAAAATGCTTCCTTCTTAAGAATGGATAATATTAACGTTAACTACAACTTCGGTAAAGTATTAAACAATAAAACAAGTTTAAGAGTAGGTGCTTTTGTTCAGAATGCATTTGTTATTACCAGTTATAAAGGTGTTGACCCTGAAATAAACGGTGGTATAGATAATAATTTCTATCCACGTCCGAGAGTATTTGCATTAAGCGTAAACCTTGATTTTTAATTCAGCAACACATTAAATAAATTATCATGAAAAATAATATTATCAAACAATGGTTGGTTGGCGGGCTAACTGCAGGGCTATTAGTTTCCTGCACAAAGAACTTAGATATATTGCCTACAAATGGTAATACTGCTGCAACTGTTTACAGCACATCATTCGGTTACAAAGAAGCTTTTGCTAAAGTATATGGAAGCTTTGCATTAACAGGAAACTCAGGCCCGGCGGGTAATGGAGATGTGCAGGGAATTGATGAAGGTACTTCAGATTTTTTCCGTTTATACTGGAAAGCACAGGAATTAAGCACCGATGAAGCAGTGGTTGCTTGGGGCGATCCTGGTATTCAGGATTTTCATAAAATGAACTGGACATCTGATAACCCGATGTTAAAAGGAGTTTACTATCGTTCAGCTTATCAGATTACTTTATGTAACGATTTTATTAATCAGGCTTCTGATGCCAATTTAGCAAGCAGAGGTATTCCAAGTGCATCTGCAGATTCAATTCGCAAATACAGAGCAGAAGCAAGATTTTTAAGAGCTTATCAATATTCTATTTTAATGGATTTGTTTGGTAATCCACCGTTTGCTACAGAAAATGATGCTATAGGTACTTTTCTTCCTAAACAAATTAAAAGAGCAGATTTATTTACTTATATAGAAAGTGAATTAAAAGCTATTGATGCCGATTTATTGGCACCTAAAACAAATGAATACGGTCGTGCAGATAAAGCTGCAGCGTGGGCTTTATTAGCAAGAATTTATTTGAATGCTCAGGTTTATACGGGTACAGCAAGATGGACTGATGCAATCACCTATGCTTCTAAAGTAATCAATGCGGGCTATTCATTAACTACCAACTATAAATGGTTAATGTTAGCCGATAATAATTTAAATACCAACGAGTTTATTTTAACCATTAACTACGATGGTACTAAAACGCAAGGTTATGGTGGAACCACTTTCTTAACACATGCTGCAGTTGGCGGTTCTATGACAGCTGCAAACTATGGTATTGATGGTGGTTGGGGTGGTACACGTTGTACTAAAAAATTGGTACAATTATTTCCCGATGCTACCGGTACTGCAGATAAACGCTCTCAGTTTTATACAAATGGTCAGAACATGGACATTAATGATTTAACAGTATTTACAGATGGCTATGCAGTTACTAAGTATGTTAATAAAACAAGAGCAGGTGCTAATGGTTCTAATCAAACATTTGTTGATATTGATATGCCTATCTTCCGTTTACCTGAAATGTATTTAATTTATGCCGAAGCTGTATTAAGAGGCGGCTCTGGCGGAGATGTATTAACTGCATTAGGCTATATAAATGCATTAAGAACAAGAGCTTACGGTAATACATCTGGTAATATATTAGGCACACAACTTACTACAGATTTTATTTTAGATGAACGTGCAAGAGAACTGTATTGGGAAGGCTTTCGCCGTACAGATTTAATTCGTTATGGTAAGTTTACTACAGCTGCTTATTTATGGCCATGGAAAGGTGGTGTAAAAGACGGATCTGCTGTTAGCGATTTCCGTAACTTATATCCATTACCATCATCTGATGTATCAGCAAATTCCAACTTAACGCAAAATCCCGGTTATTAAGATAATTTGTAACATTAAAAAAAATTATTATGAAAACATTACTTACAAAAATATTGCTGCTAAGTGCAACAATAAGTATGTTATGGTCTTGCYAGAAAGATCAGGCAATGGAAGTATTTCAGGGTGGTACTGCCCCTGTATTAACTGCATCGGTAACCACAACTATTCCATTAGGTTACAGTACAGCAGCTAATGAAGCTGTAAAACTATCATGGACAAACCCTTCGTATCAATTTGCATCAGGAGTTAGTTCTCAAGATGTAACTTATTTAGTTGAGATAGATACAAGTGGTGCCAACTTTACCAATCCGAACAAGAAAACACTTTCTTTTAGTAAAGATTTAAGTGTGTCTATTTCTCAAAGCAGCTTAAATGATTATCTGTTAAATCAATTGTTGCTTAATACCACAATGACTCATAATATTGAGATAAGAGTTACTGCCAGCCTTAATGGTACAACAGCAACCAAACTTGTTTCAAATGTGTTGAAGTTTGCTGTTACACCTTATGCTATTCCTCCTAAAGTAAACCCTCCTACAACAGGTAAATTATATTTAGTAGGAAGTGCTACCGCCGGCGGATGGAGTAACCCTGTTCCTGTACCAACTCAGCAGTTTACGCAAGTAAGTGCTACACTTTATACCATTACTATTAACCTTACAGGTGGTCAGGAATATTTATTCCTTCCATTGAATGGAGATTGGGGACACAAATTTGCCTGCAATAAAACAACTTCTCCTCCTGATGGAAATATTGGTGGAGATTTCGGCTTCGATTGGAATGACAACTTCCCTGGCCCATCAGCAACAGGTACCTATAAAATTGATGTTGACTTTCAAAGAGGCAAATTCACAGTAACCAAACAATAACTTTTCAAAACTTAAATAATAAGACATGAAAAATATTTTTAAACTATTAACCTTTGGTTTTCTGGCAACAATATTTTTTGTTGCCTGCGAAAAAAAGGTTGGCGATTTACCGGTGTACAGCAATGGTACAGCAGTTACGCTTGCTGCATCTGCTACAACCATTGCACCTGCTGTTGCAGACTCAGATAAAGTAGCACTAACATTAACATGGAGTAACCCTAATTATTCTGTTGATTCTTCAACAGTAAAATATGTTATTGAAATTGATTCAACAGGTAGAAACTTTGCTAAAGAAACAACTACTACTGTTATCGGTACACGTTCTGCTTCTTTCACTGCAAAACAAATAAATAACATTCTATTAAACTATGGTTTTGCTTATAATACTGCTTATAATATTGATGTTAGAATTACATCTTCTCAAGGCAACAATAACGAGCAGTTAAAGTCAAATACTATTGTTATTAATTTCAAAACCTATTTAGTGCCTCCAAAAGTAGCACCTCCTGCATCAGGTAAGTTATTTTTAGTAGGTAGTGCAACTGCCAGCGGATGGAGTAATCCTGTAGCTGTTCCTTCACAACAATTTACCAAATTAGACAACACAACTTATCAGGGAACATTCTTTTTAATCGGTGGTAATCAATATTTACTATTGCCTGTAAACGGAGATTGGAGTAATAAATATGCTGTTGCCGATGGCACACTTGCAGGCTTAAGTGCAGGTGGAGATTTTGGTTATAATGGCGGTAATAATGCTTTCAATTCAAACTTCCCGGGTCCTGCAAAAACAGGTATGTACACTATTAGAGTAGATTTCCAAAAAGGAAAATTCACTGTAACACCTGTAGGTACATGGGGATTAATGTATGTTCCGGGCGATTATCAAGGTTGGACTCCTGCAACTGCACCAACATTAGGCTCTCCTAAGAATGACGGAAGTTTTGATGGTTATGTAAATATTCCATCAGGAGGTACCTATCAATTTAAATTAAATACGACACCTGACTGGAGTAATTCATTTGGTGACGGAGGCGGCGGAACATTAAGTTCAAGTGGTGGTAATATGCAGTTTCCGGGAGCGGGCTACTATCGTATTGTTGCCAACACTACTGCAAAAACATGGTCTGCTACTAAAACTACCTGGAGCTTAATAGGAAGTTTTGCTGCCAGCAATTGGAGTACAGATATTCCTATGACTTACGATGCAGGCTCAAACACATGGTCTGCTACTATTACAACTGCAGCAGGTGACCAATTCAAATTCAGAGCCAACAGTGATTGGGGTATTAATTTAGGAGAAACCAATAATACAGGAAGTTTAAGTTATAACGGCGATAATATTGGTGATGCCAGTAAAAATTATGCAATACCGGCAGGCTCTCATAAAGTTACTTTATACCTTGGCAGTTCAGGTTACTATACTTATTACGTTCAATAATAGTTGTTGAGTTTCTGATATGGGTTTTTACAGGGCAGCATTAATGCTGCCCTTCTTTTTGTATATACACAAATAAACATTCATTACATTGCAACAATAATTACTTTGTATGTTGTATTCCATGACAGGCTATGGCAGGGCTGAAAAAAACATTGGCGATAAAACTTTTTTAGTAGAACTACGTTCGTTAAACGGAAAGCAATTCGATTTACGATTACAAATTCCCGCATTGCTGAAACCATATGAATTTGAAATAAGAAATATGCTGAACGAAGGTTTAGAGCGTGGCAGTGTAGAATGTTTAATTAACATCAAACAAAGCGGAGCATCAAAGCCGGTAACCATTAATACAGATCTGTTGAAAGCTTACTATCAATCTGTAACAACAGTTGCTAATGAAATTAATGCACCTGTAAATGATTTATTAGCTGCTGTTCTTCGCTTACCTGAAGTTGTTATTAACTCTACAGAAATATTAAGTGAAGATGAATGGAAGCAATTTGAAAAATTACTGGGTGAAGCAATTGGTTTACTAAACAAACACAGAATAGAAGAAGGTAAAGCATTAGAAACAGATTTATTGGAAAGACTTGCCAATATTAATATTCAGCAAGAAGCAATCATTGCTTTAGAGCCACGTAGGAGGCAAAAAATAAAAGAAGGTTTAACTAAAATTTTAGAGGAAAATGTAGGTGCAGATAAGTATGATGCCAACCGTTTAGAACAGGAGCTGATTTATTACATAGAAAAGATTGATATAAGCGAAGAGCAGGTTCGTTTAAAAAACCATTGCGATTATTTTAAATCTACCTTAAACGGAAAAGAAAAAAGTAAGGGCAAAAAACTGTCTTTTATTTTACAGGAATTCGGCAGAGAAATTAATACCACAGGTTCTAAAGCATACGATGCAGAAATTCAGAAATGTGTGGTATTAATGAAGGATGAATTAGAGAAAGCCAAAGAACAGGTTTTAAACGTTTTATAATTTATTGAAAAGAATTGCATGAAATTATTGGCAGCAATAGCATTTGTATTATTCATTACATCCTGCAATACAATGGGTGTATATGAGAAAACAGTTTTCTTTCCTGAACATAACTGGAAATCGGCAGATACCGCTTCTTTTACTTTTCAGGTAGAAGATACCGCATCTTTATACAATATGTTTATCATTTTAAGACATGAAGATGCTTATGGCTTTAAAAACATCTGGTTAAATATTCATGTAAAAGATGCAGACTCATCTTACACTATTAAAAGAGAATTTCAATTGGCAGATAACAAACACTGGTTGGGTGCTGCCATGGATGATATTATTGAACACAGGATAAGTTTTAATACTGCACCAACAAAACTTAAAAAAGGCAACTATACTTTCACTTTACAACAAACCATGAGAGAAGAGCCTTTGCAGCATATTTTAAATGCAGGCATTCGTGTTGAAAAACAACAGTAATGAGTTTCGTTAAAAAACATCAGTTAGCCATTGTTACAGCAGCCTATTGGTTTTTATTATTGTACATAGTTGCTGCATTATTATGGTGGTTTATTGCATTAAATAAACAAAATAATGCAATGGCTCAGTACAAGCTGGCTGAGTTAAAAAGAGATAACCCCTCTTTTATTTACGATGCTGTAAAAATTGAAAATGAGCAGCACAGAAAAACTGCTCAGTATATTGGTGAAGGAAGTACTTTTTTATTATTGATATTAATTGTTGCTGTTTTTGTTTACAGAATTGTAAGAAGGCAATTAAAGCTATCGCAACAGCAGCAAAACTTTATGATGGCTGTTACACATGAATTAAAAACACCCATTGCCATTACACAATTAAACTTAGAAACCTTACAAAAGCGAAAGCTTGATGATACAACCAAAGAAAAATTAATCAACAATACTTTACAGGAAGCAGGCAGGCTGAATAATTTATGCAACAACATTTTACTTTCTGCCAAGTTAGAAGGTAAATACGATTATCATTTTCAAAATATTGCACTAAGTGAATTGTTATTTAAAACAGTTGCAGATTTTACTGCAAGATTCCCTCAAAGACATTTTCAATCTTCCATTCAGGAAAATATTTTTATTAATGCAGAAGAGTTATTGCTGCAAATGCTTTTTAATAATTTAATTGAGAATGCAGTAAAATATTCACCGAAAGAAAAACCTGTAAACATTGCTCTTCAACAAAAAAATAGTAAAATAATTTTTACTATAACAGATGAAGGTGCCGGAATAAAAAATGAAGAGAAGAAAAAAGTGTTTGAAAAATTTTATCGTTCGGGCAATGAAAACACCCGCTATACAAAAGGAACTGGTTTAGGTTTATACTTATGCAGCAGAATAGCTAAAAGGCATAATGCAACTATTACGCTTACAGATAATCAACCGCAGGGAAGTATTTTTACAGTAACATTTCATTATAATGCCAACAACATCAAAAGCAAATATTTTATTGGTTGAAGATGAAGAAAATCTTCATGAAGCATTAAAACTAAACCTTACATTAGAAGGTTATGAAGTTACTTCTGCTTATACAGGAAGCAGTGCTTTAAAAGCTGTAGAAAACGAATATTTCGATTTGATTATTATGGATGTAATGCTACCGGAAATAGACGGGATAAGCATTACAGAAACCATACGTGTTTCAAATAACGATGTACCTATTTTAATATTAAGTGCTAAAAACAGCGGTACAGATAAAATTTTAGGGCTGAGAAAAGGTGCAGATGATTATTTAACCAAGCCTTTTAACTTAGAAGAATTATTGCTGCGTGTTGAAAAGATGATTAACAAAAACAGAAAGCTGCAGGAAAAACAAACCGTTGGTGATACTTACACATTTGATAATTACACTATAGATTTTAAAGCACAAATAGCTATTGTAAACAACCAGGAAATTACATTAAGCAAAAAAGAAACAATGCTGCTGAAACTGTTAATTGAGAATGAAGGAGAAGTAGTAACCAGAGAAAGAATTTTACAGGTTGTTTGGGGTTATAATGTTTATCCTACCACCAGAACTATAGATAATTTTATTCTCAACTTCCGAAAATATTTTGAAGCCGATAGTCGCAATCCGCAACACTTTCATTCCGTTCGTGGGGCAGGTTATAAGTTTACGAAGTAGGTCAATAATTTTTTCATCTTATTTCTTTTATTAACAACAGCCTGCTTTGCTTTTGTTTCAGCTTTAATTAAATTAAGTTTGTTACAAACCAACTGTACATGAGTTTAGCAACACTTGCAGATTTTTTGAATCCCGTTAACCTTGCTGTTATTTCAGATGATGAAGGTTACAGAGATACACAATTAGGAAAACATGTTACAGTATATGAAACAATTTTTCCTGATATAACCCATGCTGATTTAATTATTGTTGGTTGTGAAGAATACCGAGGCAGCGGGAAGTTTACGGTTGAAGAAGGCAGTGCAGATGCTATAAGAAAAAAATTTTATAGTTTATACCATTGGCATAAAGACGTTAGCGTTGCAGATATCGGGAATATAAAAAAAGGCGAAAGCTTACAGGATAGTTACGCTGCTATAAAAACAGTTGTTAAAGAATTAATTGAAGCAGGTAAACGTGTGGTAATTATTGGAGGCTCGCATGATATTACATTAGCACAATACAATGCTTATGTTGAACAACAAAAAATTATTGAAGCGGTTTGTGTAGATGCCAAGATTGATTTGGATATGGATAGTGCATTGCCGGCTGATAAGTTTTTAATGGAAATGCTTACGGGCGAACCCAACTTCATAAAACATTACACCCATATCGGTTTTCAAAGTTATTATGTACATCCGCAGATGTTGGAAACCATTGATAAACTCAGGTTTGATTGCTGGCGTGTTGGAAAAGTAAAAGAAGCTATAGAAGAAATTGAACCTGCTATTCGCAATGCATCTTTATTTTCATTTGATATATCTGCTATTCAACATGCACATGCACCTGCCAATTATTTAACACCCAATGGTTTTAACGGAGAAGAAGCCTGTACATTAATGCAATATGCAGGTATGAGTACCAACCCATGCAGTATCGGTATTTATAATTTTTTGCATGAGCAGGATGAAAATAATTTAACAACCATACAAATTGCACATATGTTGTGGTATGTAATGGATGGTATACATAAAGGAAAGAAAGAAAGCAGTGTAGAACAACGTGATAATTTTAATGAGGTAACCTTAGCTTTTGCAGAATTTGATACCGTGTTTTTACAAAGTAAAAAAACAGGTCGTTGGTGGATGCAAACACATGATGGTAAAATGTTGGCATGCAGTAAAGGCGATTATTACATTGCCTCACAAAATGAAATACCCGAACGCTGGATGCGTTATGCAGAGAGGAATTAATGTTGCCATGAAAAGCTACAGATGAAGTGATTGCGACGCAACGAAGACGCCATGAAAAATACAGCCGGTATCATAAAAAATAAAAGCCTCACTTGTATGTGAGGCTTTCTTTATATCGATAAGTTATTATTACCAGATATGTGTTCTTTGCTCAGGGGTTTTATACATTTTATCTCCGGGCTTAACATCAAAAGCTTCATACCATGCATCAATATTGGTTATGGGTGCATTGGTTCTGTGTATACCGGGAGAATGCGGATCTGTTTTAATTAATTGTGCTTCTGTATCGGGTAAGGTATTGTTTCTCCAAACCTGTGCCCAGCCTAAGAAGAAGCGTTGTTGCGGTGTTAATCCATCAATCTTTTTACCTTCTTTAAACTGTTTGGTTTTACTGAATGCTTCGTATGCAATACTTAATCCGCCAAGATCTGCCAGATTTTCTCCCAATGTTAATCTGCCCTGTACATGAATGGTATCCTGCACGGTTAATGCATCGTATTGTTTTACTACTTCATCTGCTTTGGTTTTAAACTTATCTGCATCTTCTTTTTGCCACCAGTCTTTTAAGTTTCCAACAGCATCAAACTGTCTTCCCTGATCATCAAAACCATGTGTCATTTCATGACCGATAACAGCGGCAATGCCGCCGTAGTTTACCGCATCATCTGCACCAAAATCAAAGAACGGAAATTGTAAAATTCCTGCAGGAAAAGTAATATCGTTATTGCTCGGACTGTATTGTGCATTAATGGTTGGCGGCGTCATTCCCCACTCGCTTCTGTCAACCGGTTTACCCATTTTGCTTACATTATAGTTGTAGAACCAAACAGCACATGTTTTTACATTTTTAAAGAAATTATCCGGTGTTGTTTCAATGCCTTCGTAGCTTCTCCATTTATCAGGATATGCAATTTTTTTAGCAAAGGCATTTAATTTTTCTAATGCTTTTTGTTTAGTGGCTTCGCTCATCCAATCTAAACGTTTAATTCTTTCAGCAAAAGTAGCCTGCATATTATTAACTAAATTAACCATGTATGCTTTTGCTTCCGGCTTAAAATATTTTTCTACATACAATTCGCCAATCATATCACCCAGCATTCTGTCAATCAAACTACTCATTCTTTCCCAACGTGGTGTAGGTACTTTTTGTCCGGTTTGTGCTTTGGTAAATTCAAAATCTGCATCAACAAATTCATGGCTTAAATAAGGTGCAGCACTTCTTATAAGGTTCCAGCGTAAATAGCTTCTCCAGTCATTTAAAGAGTATTCAGTTAACATGCTGTTTACTTTTTTTAAGAATGCGGGATTGCCTACTAATACACTATCAGCACCATTAATTTTTGCTTCTTTTAAAATAGCTGCCCAGTTTAAGTAAGGTGTTGTTTTACTTAGATCGTTTACCGCAAACTTGTTATACGTTTTATTCGGGTCCCGCATTTCAATTCTGCTCATTTGTGCATTAGCCAAAGTAGTTTCAATTTTTAAAACGGAAGCTGCACTGACAGCAGCGGTTGTTGCATTTTCACCAACCAAGGCAAACATTTTTTGCAAATAGGTTTTGTATGCTTCGCGAATTTTAACGCTTCTTGCATCATCCTTTAAATAATAATCTCTATCAGGCAAAGTAGTACCGCCTTGCCCGATGGAAGGAATATACACCATTACATTTTTTCTATCAGGTCCCACATTCATTCCGAATAACGGGCTACCCAATGCATTTACTCTAAGGTTTACCACTTCATGCACGATTTCTGCAATGCTTGTAATGCTGTTTAATCTTTCTAAATCGGCTTTAATAGGTTCGTAACCTTTAGCTTCAATAGCCAAACTATCCATTCCGCTTTTATAAAAGTCGCCTATCACTTGTGTTTTACGGTCTCTGTCAGTAGCTGTTGCAGCCGCTTCTAATAAAGATTGTAAACGTTTAGAACTCTCCTGTCTTAATTCATCAAAGCTACCCCAACGTGTTCTTGATGCAGGCACAGGATTATTTTTTACCCAATTGCCATTGGCATATTGATAAAAATTATCGCCCGGTTTTACTGATGCATCCATGTTGGCTTTATCAATGTATTTTTTCTTTTCGGGTGGCGTTGTTTTTTTCTTTCCACCATCTGCAGCAAAAGAAACGCTGCTTAATAAAACAGAAGCAATTAGTAAATGATGTTGTACTTTCATCGTGTGTTTTTTTTGGGGGCTTGAAGTTAATGAAATAGTTTTCAATTGGAATTGTTGTTAAAATAATAATCATGCATTTTTTAAAAAGATTCAACCGATATTCTGCTTTATTCCTTTCACTTTCTTCCTTATTTTTTTTCTCCTGTTCAGTTCAAAAACAAATTGCCAAACAGGCCAAAAAATCAATACTTACCGATAGCAATTTTTTGCCTGCACATGTTGGTATTGCATTATTTGATGTAAGCAAACAACAATATGTTTACAGTTATCAAAGCAATAAATATTTTGTACCTGCAAGTAATACCAAACTACTAACCTGTTATGCTGCTATGAAATATTTGGGTGATAGTTTGGTTGGTTTGAAGTATATAAACGATGAAGGTGAATACACTATAAAATTTACCGGTGACCCTACCTTATTGCACCCTGATTTTAAGCAACAACCTGTGTATGATTTCTTCAAAAAAAATCATGATAACATTACTGTAATTCCTGCCGATTGGAAAGCGGAGAAGTACGGTATGGGTTGGGCATGGAATGATTATGATGCAGATTATATGCCCGAACGTAGTGCTATGCCTGTATTTGGCAATACTGTTCGTTTTAATAAAAAAGGCAATGCAGTTATTGCCATGCCAAAAGCTTTTCAGGATTCGTTATTACTATTGGCTGATACCAGACAGAATAAATTCAGCATTACACGTAATCAGTTTACAAACGATTTTACTGTTAAGGCTGCTAATACAACATTTAAAGGAACAGAGATTCCTTTTGTTACTTCATTTGATATGGGCATTGCTTTATTGCAGGATAGCTTACACAATGATATTACTGCTGTTGATGCTGAAGTGAAAAGTACCACAAGCTGGAAAAAATTATACTCTCAGCCTACTGACTCATTATTAAAAATTATGATGCACAGAAGTGATAATTTTTTTGCTGAACAAACTTTATTGATGGTAAGTAATGAGCAGTTAGGTTATATGAGCGACAGTAAAATAATTGATACTTTATTAAAAACAGATTATGCTGCCATGCCCCAAAAGCCACGCTGGGTTGATGGCAGCGGTTTAAGCAGGTATGATTTAGTTACACCGCAGGATTTTGTTTTTGTGTTGAATAAAATGAAGCAGGATTTTAACTGGAACAGAATTACAGGCATTTTACCAACAGGCAATGAAGGAACATTAGCAGGTTTGTATAAAAACTATGCAGGAAAAATTTACGCTAAAACAGGTACACTTAGCGGTGTTGTTGCATTAAGCGGATTTATAATAACTAATAAAGGCAAGCAATATATTTTTTCTTTAATGGTTAATGCACATCAAACAGCTGCATCTAATATTCGCAAAGGATTTGAGAAATTTTTAAGTGGCGTTATTGAGAAATATTAAATAAAAAAAAGAGGCTGCTTTTTTTAAAGCAACCTCTTAGTCTTGATAATTTTGATGCTCGGTACTTACTTACTGATAAGGTTAAGAAATAATCATTACGATTAAAATTAAAGCAATCAAAACAATAAATGGCTTTAACATAACAACTAACGGGGGGTTTAAGGTGTCGACTAAAGTAGTAATTTTTTTATTGATTTTTAAAAGATGTACATGTTATTAAATTATTAAGCCCCGAAATTCGGGGCTTAATAATTATTCAATTATAAACAAACTGTTTGGTTATACCAACATTCTCAAAGGCTCTTCTAACAAGCTTTTCAGCGTTTGCAGGAACGCTGCACCTGTAGCACCGTCAACAACTCTGTGGTCGCAACTTAATGTTACTTTCATAACATTTCCCGGAACAACAGCACCATTCTTTACAACAGGTACCTGTGCAATGCCACCAACAGCCAATATACATGCATCGGGTGGATTGATGATGGCAGTAAACTCATCAATACCAAACATGCCTAAATTAGAAATAGTAAATGTACTTCCTTCCCAATCGCTCGGTTGTAATTTCTTATCTTTTGCTTTTTGTGCAAATTCTTTAACCTGTGTAGTTATTTGGCTTAAACTTAATGTATCTGCAAAACGAACAACAGGTACTAATAAACCTTCATCAACAGCTACTGCTACACCGATATTTATATGATGATTAATTCTTATTTTATCTCCCAACCAGCTGCTGTTAATTTTCGGATGTTGTTTTAATGCGATAGCTGTTGCTTTCAACACTAAATCGTTAAAGCTGATTTTTACTTTAGCATTTTCATTCAGCTTGGTACGGGCAGCAACTGCTGCATCCATATCAATGCTCATAGTTAAATAAAAATGCGGAGCGGTAAATAAGCTTTCACTTAAACGCTTCGCAATTACTTTACGCATTTGAGAAACAGGAACTTCATCGAATGAAACCTGACCAGCAGGTGCAGCAGCAACAACCTTTGGTGCTTCTGCTTTAACAGGCTCTGATGATGCAGCAGGTTGTGCAGAAGGTTTATAATTATCAATATCGCTTTTGGTTATTCTGCCGTTATCGCCACTGCCTTTTACATATCTTAAATCAATGCCTTTTTCTTCTGCTAATTTTTTAGCTAAAGGAGAAGCAAATATTCTTCCTTCATTCACCACTTCCTGTTGTTGAGGTTGAGGCGGAACGGCAGCTTTTGCAGGTTCTGCTTTGGTTTCAGATTTTACTTCTTCTGCTTTCGGACTTTCAGACTTTCCGCTTCCGCCTTTTACAGCAGCAACTATCGCATTCACGTCTAAACCTTCTTTGCCAATAATACACAGCAAATCGTTAACTAAAATTTTTTCTCCTGCTTTTGCACCTTGGTATAATAAAATTCCATCTTTATAACTTTCCAATTCCATGGTGGCTTTATCAGTTTCAATATCAGCCAGCACTTCTCCTTTCTTAACTGTATCACCAACATTTTTATTCCATGCTGCAATAACGCCTTCAGTCATGGTATCACTTAATCTTGGCATTAAAACAACTTCCTCCATTTTGCTTACATCAAGAGAAGCAGATGATGGTTGACTGGTAACAGGTGGCTGATTAGTTGTTGCTTTACTGTCATCTTGCTTTGGTGCTTCAGCAGGTTTTGATGCACTACCTCCGTTAATTAAACCACTGATATCTTCACCTGCTTTTCCGATTATTGCTAATAAATCATTAACCTGCAATTTGCCACCTTTTGCTGTACCGATATGTAATAAAGTTCCGTTTTGGTAGCTTTCTAATTCCATAGTGGCTTTATCGGTTTCTATTTCAGCCAATAAATCGCCTTTTTTAACTGTATCGCCCACTTTCTTGTGCCATGCTGCAATAACACCTTCTGTCATGGTATCACTCAGGCGGGGCATTAAAATTACTTCGGCCATAATCGTTTGCTCTTTAAAATTGGGCGTGAAATTAATGTAATTTATGGTAGTAGCAAGTATTGATTTTTGACTGAAAAAAGCCAGCAATATTTATGAAGGTTGTAGGTTTATTATCAAAGATATTTTCTACTGCCCTTGTGCCAGAGAATATGCTTTCTTGCCATCCAATATATGCAATACTTCAACACTGCATATTTTAAAGTCTCCACTCATACTTACGTACAAACCTATTATATCCTGCTGGTTTAACGGCTCGCCATCAATACTTTCAAAACGGGCATTGTAAACATTTATTAAGTTGGTATAACGGCTGCCTGTTGGCCAAACCTGTGTACCACGATTACTTATGTTGATTAATTTAAATTTCACTCCTGCATGGCGTAAACATTTTTTTGCCAATGCTTCGGGTTGTACATTGCTTTCAATAAACATATCGACACCCACAATTTTTTCACTGCCGTCATCCAGCGTTTCCATCATAGCATTGTTCTCTAAATTTAATACTGTATCTGCTGAAACTACATCCTGCAAATCTTTCCGCGGATTATGTTCTGGCTTCTTTCCGAAATTGCTTATGATGGTTTGTGTGAATTGTTCTGTGTTTAATGGTGGGATTGATTTATCGCCAAAATCTCCGGTATGAGCTCCGTTTTCTAAAGTATATAACAATGCATTCTCAATCATAGCACTGCTTTCCATTAAACCTAAATGCTGCAGCATACCGATACCGCTTAATAATAATGCAGTAGGATTGGCAATTCCTTTACCTGCAATATCGGGGGCTGTGCCATGCACTGCTTCAAAGATTGAAATATGATCGCCGATGTTAGCACTTGGAGCAAAACCTAAACCGCCAACTAAACCTGCACATAAATCACTTACAATATCTCCCTGCAAATTGGTTAATACAACCACATCAAATAAATCGGGGCGTGTTACCAACTTCATACATAAATCATCCACAATAACATCATCGGCTTTTAATTCAGGATAATCTTTTGCCACTTCATAAAAAACTTCTAAAAACAACCCATCGGTTATTTTCATAATATTTGCTTTATGCCCGCAGGTAATACGTTTGGCTCCTTTATTCTTTGCCATTTCAAAAGCGTATTTAATAACCTGCTGGCTTCCGGGACGGGTAATCATTCTTCTGCTTAATGCAACATCATTGCTAAGCATATGTTCAATACCGCCATATGTATCTTCAATATTTTCACGAACAATAGTTACGTCAATCGGAATACCTGCTTTGCTGAAAACAGTATCTACACCATGTAATGTTTGAAAGGTTCTTTTATTGGCGTAAGTATTCCATGTTTTACGGGCAGTAACATTAATACTTTTAACGCCTTTGCCTTTGGGAGTTTCCATAGGTCCTTTAAAGAGAATGCCGTAAGATTCAATGGCAGCCTGTGCTTCGGGCGTCATTCCATTGCTGAAGCCTTTATCAAATACCCATTTGCCCATATCAACAAACTGGTATTGCAGGGGAACTTTTGCAGCATTAAAAATATTAAGTACTGCGTCCATAATTTCCGGTCCTATTCCATCTCCTTTAGCTACAGCAATTTTTGTCATAAGCCTTTACAATTTTAAGTTGCAAAAATAAGTGCAGGCAAGCAAAGGCTGTTTTAAATTTATGGAATGAATATAAGCAATTACTGTTGCCATGAAAAACTACAGTACAAGTGAGTGACACAACGAAGATGCCACGAAGCCAAAAGCCGGTTTCACAAAAAAACTATTGAGCATATTAAGTTTTTAAAAAGTGAAGGGCGGTTTATAAAAGCATATAACAAACACATATCTTTACGTAAAGCAATTGCAAACATGGTTTCTAAAATTTCAGAAGGTGTTGAAATAAGTGTTGAAACATTTTATCAGGCAGATTACAGTAACCCTGTTAATCATGAATTTATGTTTGCATATCGTATAACCATTGAAAACCATAATGCTTTTACAGTGCAGCTATTACAAAGGCACTGGTATATTTTTGACAGTAACAGCGAGCATAGAGAAGTAGAAGGGGAAGGTGTAGTTGGTGTGCAACCGGTGTTGAAGCCGGGAGAGCAATTTCAATATGTAAGCGGCTGCAATTTAAAAACAGAATTAGGTAAAATGCAGGGTTATTATACCATGCAGAACCTGAATAGCAAGCAAAATTTTACTGTGAAGATTCCCGCATTTCAATTGATTGTTCCTATTAAGTTGAATTGAAAATTAAAAATCATTTCCTAACTCACCATTCACATTTCACGGCTTGTATTTCGCTTCATTAAATATTTGCTGTGCAGGTGTTTTGAATAAATCAGTTAATGTTTTTTTATCATTTTTAGCCATCCATTTTTTTACAATTTGCCATCCTGTAAATAGACCGATAAATCCCGGTGCCTCATTACTTAATTCAGGTGTACTCGGCCCTTCAGTAACATAAATACTAATTAAACTCGGTTCACTTTCGTACAACAAATTATTGTCTGCAAAAAAAGCCCAGATGTTTTTTTCATTATCCATACAAGCCTGTAATTGCTTAGCAGTGTAGCCTGTTTTTAAAGTATCGTCAGTGTAAGGCATACAAGCATCTAAAGCATACATTCTTTTACCCGCTTCAACCATTCTTTCAATTAAAGGCCTGCCTACAGATTTATCAGGATACATGTCTTCAATTATGTTCTTTACACAATTCACTGCTACATATTCGGGCTCAAATTTTTTTGATTTATAGGCAGGATAAACCTGACTGATATATTCTGTATGATAGCCTTCAAAATCTTTTCCTAAATAAGCATGTAACCCAACAGCCATGCCCGACGAGGTTAATGCATTAGCTGTTCCATCTAAAGGGCCAATGAATGTAATGATATTTTTGGGTAAAGGATATTGCGGAAAATAATAATGAATGAATTGAAAACCCTGTTCAATTTGCTGTTGATATTTTTTAAATGAAGGAAATTGTTTTTGTGAAGTTTTATAAACCGATTGAAAGGCTGTGGTGAACATTTTTATATACTGTACTACGCTATCAGGCTGCGGCGTTGAACCTAATATATTATACAGGTAATCATTTAAAAATTGAGGATATTTTTTTTGCAAAGCATCTAAAGAAGCTGAAACATGATTGGTATCAATTGTAAAAAAATCCTGCTCAAATCTTTGAACAGTTACAGGTGTTTGAATATGGGATACATCGGGGATTTTCTTGCTGTTTTTACAAGAGAAAAATGAGATAACAATAATTATAATAAACAACTTCTTCATTACACGAATTAAAACGAATTGACTGAATTTGTAATAACTGAGCTTGTTAAAATATGTTTTACTTTTTTGCTTGTCCAAAAAAGTAACAAAAAAAGACCCGGAAATCCCGAAGTTTCGGGATTGTCTTGATTTTTTGCTCCACTTTTTTATCAAGAAAAAAGTGGAAACAAACTAAAGTACATTTGCCTCATGAAAATTTTCTTAGCACAGCAGAATTATCATATCGGCAATTTTGAAAGTAATAGACAAAAAATAATTGAGGCAATTGAAACTGCCAAACAACAAGGCGGCGATTTAATTGTGTTTAGTGAAATGAGTGTTTGCGGTTATCCTGCAAGAGATTTTGTTGAGTTTAACGATTTTATTAATAAATGTTACGAAAGCATTGATATTATTAAACAACACGCCGATACCATTGGTGTATTGGTTGGTTCGCCCGCAAGAAACAAAATAACAAAGGGTAAAGATTTATTTAATGCTGCATTTTTTTTGTATGAAAAAGAAGTAAAAGCAGCCATTCATAAAACCTGTTTACCAACTTACGATGTGTTTGATGAATACAGGTATTTTGAACCTGCATACCATTGGAATGTTATTGAATTTAAAGGAAAGAAGTTAGCTGTTACTATTTGTGAAGACATTTGGAATTTAGGCAACAACCCTTTGTATCGCATTTGCCCTATGGATGAATTAATGAAGCAGCAGCCTGATGTAATGATTAATTTATCTGCAAGTCCGTTTGATTATACCCATGCAGAAGACAGAAAAAGTGTGGTGCGAGAAAATGTTTTAAAATATAAGCTGCCTATGTTTTATTGCAATGCAGTGGGCAGCCAAACAGAAATTGTTTTTGATGGCGGCAGCGTAATGTATGATAAGCATGGTAATCTTTGTAAAGCACTTCCATTGTTTGAAGAAGCATTAGAGAGCGTTGTATTAAATAACGACGGAACCCTTGCTGCACCTGTTGTTGAGCCTGCCGATAAAATTTTTGATACCGAATTTATTCCATCATCGCTGAATGAAAATTTAAACATTCATCAGGTTTATACGGCACTCATCTTTGGCATAAAAGATTATTTTAAGAAAATGGGGTTTACTAAAGCAATCTTAGGCAGCAGTGGTGGAATTGATAGTGCAGTTACTTTGGCATTAGCCTGCGAAGCATTGGGTAAAGAAAATGTAAGAGCTGTTTTAATGCCGTCGCCTTATTCTACCGAGCATTCAGTAAATGATGCAGTTGATTTGAGTAAAAACTTAGGCAACCCCTACGACATTATAAAAATTAATAACATTTACGAGAGCTTTCTCTCAACATTACAACCTGTTTTTACAAATTTACCTTTTGGTTTGGCAGAGGAAAATATGCAAAGCAGAATAAGAGGTAATTTATTAATGGCTATTGCTAATAAGTTTGGTTACATTTTATTAAACACATCCAACAAGAGTGAGCTTTCTACAGGCTACGGAACATTATATGGAGATATGGCAGGTGGTTTAGGTGTATTGGGCGATTGTTATAAATTACAAGTGTATGCTTTGGCAAAATACATTAATGAAAGAAACCTGCCTGCCGGCAGGCAGGTCATTCCAACAAATATTATTGATAAAGCACCGAGTGCAGAATTAAGACCTAACCAAAAAGACAGTGACAGCCTACCTGATTATAATGTGCTGGATAAAATTTTGTACCAATACATTGAGTTAAGAAAAGGACCTGATGAAATAAAAGCTAAAGGTTTTGATGGAGCATTGGTTGATAGAACTTTAAAAATGGTAAATGCCAACGAATACAAACGCAATCAGTTTTGCCCTATTATCCGTGTATCGCCAAAAGCATTTGGCGTAGGCAGAAGAGTACCGATTGTTGGAAAATATTTGAGTTAATTATTCATTCATCAAAAAAAATTAATAGTACCCGTTTCAATCCTATATTGCTTAATTGCTTACGAAATTTAAAAGTCTACTATTTTAGTAGGATTTATTATTTTCGTTTATCAAATTAATTTTTTTATGAAAAAACACACTGCAGTTTTATTGGTATTAATTGTTTTTATTCTTCCCAAAGCAAACAGTCAGGCTGTTATTACCGGTTCTCTTAAAAACGTAAAAGATACCATCAATTGGGTTTATGCTTATTATGCTGTTGATGGTAAAAGAATAGCTGACAGCATAGAAGTCAAAAATGATAAATATGCTTTTAACTTAAATATTACAGAACCAACACAGGTAACATTAAGAGCCAGAAAATTTGAAGTTAAAACCGGCGTTGCTGCTTTAAGCAACAGAACAACCAAAAAAGATATTGCCACTCTTTTTATTGAGAAAGGAAAGATAACTGTTGTAAGTGTTGATTCATTCTCAAATACTACAGTAAAAGGTTCTAAAACAAATGATGAGTTTGTAAAACTTACTGCATTAGCCAAACCTTATAATGACCAGATGCAGGAACTAAACAAACAATTCTCTGCTTTATTAAAAGAACAAAAGAAAGAAGAAGCTAAAAAAGTAGAAGATCAATTAGATGCAGTAGATGCAAAATTGAATGAAGAAGTATATGCTGCTTATGCCAGGAATAACCCGCAATCGCCCTTAGCATTATATGCCTTACAGCGTTATGCAGGTTATGAAAACCAGGAGAAAGCAGAACCTATTTTCAATTTATTACCTAAAAACGCACAGGAATCTTTTGCAGGAATAACATTAAAAAACAAAATAGAAATTTCTAAAAAAACAGGTATCGGTAAATATGCAATGAACTTTACACAAAACGATACATTGGGTAAGCCTGTTTCTTTAGCATCGTTCAAAGGCAAATATGTATTGGTTGATTTTTGGGCAAGTTGGTGCGGACCATGCAGAAGAGAAAACCCGAATGTGGTGAAAACCTACAATACTTATAAAGACAAGGGCTTCCAGATATTAAGTGTTTCATTGGACCAACCCGGAGCAAAAGATAAATGGATTAAAGCGATACATGATGACAACTTAACATGGACGCATGTTTCAGATTTACAATACTGGGATAATGAAGTAGCAAAACAATACGGCATACAAGCTATTCCTGCAAACTTTTTATTAGACCCCGATGGAAAAATTATTGCTAAAAACTTACGCGGCGAAGATTTAGCTGCAAAGCTTTCAACTGTATTAAAATAGTTGCAATTTTGCTGCTTCACAATTTATGCAGCTACCATCAACATTATTAGAAAACGCAGTTAACCAATTTTCAAAACTGCCGGGCATAGGAAAGAAAACTGCACTTCGTTTGGTATTACATCTTTTAAAACAAGATACCGGCGATGTGCAGTTTTTTAGTGATACCATTTCTAAAATGCGTAAAGAAATTCAGTTTTGCCAACGCTGCCATAACATTAGTGACGGAGACATCTGCAGCATTTGCAGCAACAGCTTACGCAAACAAAACATGATTTGTGTGGTTGAAAATATTCGTGACGTTATTGCTATTGAAAGCACACAACACTACAGCGGTACTTATCATGTATTAAACGGAATTATTTCTCCATTAGATGGTATCGGGCCGGAGCAATTACACATTGAAACTTTAGTTGCACGAATTGAAAAAGAACAAACAGAGGAATTAATCTTCGCTTTAAATCCTAATATACAGGGCGATACCACCATTTATTACATTCAGAAAAAAATCAATCATCTTCCTTGCCGTATTACAACCATTGCAAGAGGAATTGCATTTGGTGGCGAATTAGAATATGCAGATGAAATGACGTTAGCTAAAAGCCTTACCAACCGTTTACCCGTTCAGCAATATGTAAAATAAGTTAGAAGTAGAGCAACTATTCGCTATCAATTTACGTATGTACGTATATGAAGAAAATAGTTATTGCATCGTTAGCATGTATAGCGGTAATAGTTTTATTTAGTTGCGAGTATAAAAAAGAAGTTGCTCCTGTTATTACACCCGCTTGCGACACAAGTAATGTACGGTACAGTGTAGAAATTGTAAATATTCTTTCAGCTAATTGTTATTCATGTCATGCCAGCAGTATTGCCAACTCATCCGGTGGCGGTAATAAATTAGATAATTATACTACGCTTAAACCATATGCATCTTCCGGGCTATTGTATAATGTAGTAAACCATACACCCGGTTATGATTTTATGCCAAAAAATCTTCCACAAATTTCATCCTGCGATATAGCTAAAATACGTACATGGATTCGCAATGGATATTTAAACAATTAATCATCAATTGAATGAAAAAGATAATTTTTATAGCATTCGTATTATTTACGCTTACTGCATCGGCACAAAAAATGTATCAAACCAGAACAGGGAAAATAAAATTCTATTCTTCCACTCCGGTTGAAAATATTGAAGCCATTAATACACAGGTTAATTCAAGAATTACTGATAATGGCCAGGTTGCATTCATTCTCTTAATAAGAGGTTTTGTTTTTAAAAATGCTTTAATGCAGGAACATTTTAACGAGAATTATATGGATAGTGAAAAATATCCGAAAGCAGGCTTTACCGGAATGATTACTGATTTAAAGACAATTGATTTTACTAAAGATGGCATTTATAAAACAACAGTAAAAGGAGATTTGGAAATACATGGTGTAAAGAAAAATATAACTGCACCTGCTACCATAGAAATCAGTGGTGGTAAGCTTTCAGCTAAATCTGTTTTTAAAGTAACCATTACAGATTTTGGTATTAAAGGAAATTATATAGGCGAAAAAATTGCCAAAGAAATTGAATTAACAGTTGATTGTAAATACGAGTAAAACACAAACCACATGAAGCATATATTAACTACAACAATGATTGTATTGTTTGCAATAAGCCCTTTTATTTCAAACGCACAACAACCTGATTTATTTGCAGCAGACAGCACTAATAAAACCCAAACAAAAATTACCATTGCCACTTTTAAAAATACCCGTTTAATTAACGGCCATTCTGTTGAAACATTAGGTGCCGGTATTATGGACTTCAGAATTCACCATCGCTTTGGCTTTCTAAATCAAGGCTTGTATGATTTTTTCGGGTTAGATAACGCCACCACATTTTTAGGTTTTGATTATGGTATCACCAACCGCTTAACTGTTGGTATTAGCAGAAGCGGTTATTTAAAACAAATGGAAGGCTTTGCTAAATACCGTTTACTAAGACAAAGCACCGGTAAAGTAAATATGCCTGTATCAGTAACTTTTCAGGCTTCTGTAATTAATAAAACGGCAGACATTACCAGCAGTGTAACCAATTTAAAATACAATAGCTCAGAAAAAACAGCTTATACTTATCAATTTTTAATTGCCAGAAAATTAAGTGAGGGAGCATCGTTACAAATTATGCCAACATTAGTGCATTACAATTTAGCACCTAATACCACTTCTTCAAACGATTATTATTCTTTAGGTTTTGGAGGAAGACAAAAAATTTCAAAGAGAATAAGCATCAATGCAGAATACTATTATCAGTTTAATAAAATTGATAATACCTATTTTAATTCTTTAGCAGTAGGCGTTGATATTGAAACAGGCGGCCACGTATTTCAATTACATTTTACTAATTCAACAGGTATGACTGAACCAACCTTTATTCATGAAACAACAGGAGATTGGGGCAAAGGTGAAGTTCACTTTGGTTTTAATGTTTCCAGAGTATTTGTAATTAAAAAACCAAAAGAGTTCAGAAATTAATTTTCCTCTTTTCAAAAAATTTCAAATTAACATTATACTTCTTGCTTTGTTTCTTTGCAAAAAAGAATTTCTATGTTTAGCAATCTTACAGGAGTTTTCGGAGCAATAGTTTTCAGTAGTATAATATGGACTGTAGTATTTGTTATTGCTTTAATAAGTATTCTTAAAAGAACAGATATACCCGCAAATACTAAATTGCTGTGGCTGATTGTAATTTTTCTGATAGCTGGTTTGGGTTTATTAATTTATGTATTGAGTAATTTTAAAAAAGCAAAATCACTCTTAATTACTGGCATTATCGCATTAATATTAATTGCTGCTTCCGTTTGGTATTTTATTAAATATGACCCTGAACATAATAGAAGAAGCGTTGAAAATGAAAAAGGTTTAGTGGTAAATGCAACAGATTTAATAAAAGAGTTTACAAGCAATGAAGATAGTGCCAACAAAAAGTATGTAAATAAAACCATTGAACTATCAGGTATAGTAAGCAATATTCTGAGCGACTCATTGGGTGCAACCATATTTATTGCAACAGGCGATTCCGTTAATACCATTTCATTCAGATTATTAAAAAGCAATACAGCCATAACCAAAGGAAGTAAGGTTACGGTAAAAGGTATTTTAACCGGTTATATTTTAAATGAAGTGCAGTTAAACGAAGCTGTTATAACTTCTTCAACGCCGGCTCCTGCTGCATCTCAGGCAACACCGGCACAGACAACAACTATAAAAGATTCCCCAACAGTTAAAAAGCCTTCAGTTGATACTCTAAAAAAACAAGTTTTAGTTGCACCAAAAATTTATAAAAGTAAAACTGCATCCATTAAATTTTTCTCTCATACGCCTGCAGAAGATATTGAAGCAACCAATACGCAGATTGTAAGCTCCTTAAACGCAGCTAACGGTCAAATAAGTTTTGCAGCCTTAATTAAAGGCTTTCGTTTTGAAAATGAATTAATGCAGGAACATTTCAACAGCGAAAAATATTTAAACAGCAATCAATTTCCCAAAGCAGAATTTAAAGGTAGTATTACTAACCTGTCTGCCGTAAAATTCAATACCAATGGTACTTACAACGCAACCGTAAGCGGTAGTTTAACCATTCATGGTGTTACTAAAAATATTACAGCAACAGGAACTGTTACTGTAAAAGATGCTGTAGTTAACATTAACAGTGTTTTTAAAATTCATGTACAGGATTATCAGGTTGATGGTGCAGATGTTGCAGAAAACATTGAGGTTACCATTAATGCTTCCTACCAGTAGGCAACTCTTGGCTTATTACTTAATACTTTATACATTTGCACATGCAGGCAGATTTGTTTATTGTTCAGCCTGCAAAATCTTTAGCTTGGCTAAAGGAAAAAACTGAACTAATAAACGATGATATTCTGCATTGCAATTAATCTCCTCGTTTAAAAGTTCGTTTAAAATTTTGTAACAGGCATTTGTGCTGCTATGATGCTTTTCTTGCAGTTTATCCTGAGCGAAGTCGAAGGGCACACTTGTACGTTCAAAACAATACTCAACAAAAATTATTAATTACCCCTGCAATGGTTTTAAACCTTGTCGGCGGTTAATCAATTAATATTATGGCAGATATAAGAAAAGAACTGGAGCAAAGAATTTTGATAATTGATGGTGCAATGGGTACTATGATTCAGCGTCATAAATTACAGGAAGCCGATTACCGTGGTGAGCGTTTTGCCAATTGGCATACAGATGTAAAAGGCAATAATGATTTGCTCAGCATTACTCAACCTGAAATTATCATCGGCATTCATAAACAATATTTAGAAGCAGGTGCGGACATTATTGAAACCAATACGTTCAGTGCCACTACCATTGCTATGGCAGATTATGACATGCAGTCTTTGGCTTACGAACTAAATGTTGCTTCTGCACAATGTGCCAGAAAAGCTATTGAACGTTATAACGCAGAAACAGGTAATACAGTTCCCAAATTTGTGGCCGGTGCTATTGGTCCATTGAACAAAACATTGAGCCTTTCTCCCGACGTAAACAATCCCGGCTATCGTGCAGTTACGTTTGATGAAGTGGTTACTGCTTACACAGAACAAATCAAAGGATTGATTGATGGCGGCGTTGATATCCTTTTAATTGAAACCATCTTCGATACGTTGAATGCAAAAGCTGCTATTTTCTCTGCTAAAAAATTCTTCAGAGAAAATAATGTGGAGCTGCCCATCATGATTTCCGGAACCATTACAGATGCGAGTGGAAGAACTTTAAGTGGACAAACTCTGGAAGCTTTTTATATTTCTGTAAAACATGCCAATCCTTTAAGTGTGGGCTTAAACTGTGCCTTAGGTGCACAGGAAATGCGTGGGCATATTGAAGAGCTAAGCAGCATAGCAGCTTGTTATGTTTCTTCTTACCCTAATGCAGGTTTACCCAACGCTATGGGTGAGTATGATGAAGCACCTGAACAAACAGCCTGTTTTATTGAAGACTGGGCAAAAAACGGTTGGGTAAATATCGTAGGTGGTTGTTGCGGCACCACACCAGATCATATTAAACACATAGCACAGCACGTGAAAAATGTAGAGCCAAGAAAATTGCCTGTATTGGAAACTGAACTTGCTTAATTAACCACAGAGGTAAAGAAGTGTTTGCACAGAGTTGATGGAGTTTATTTTATACTCTTTTGCTTTAACTCTTGTCCTCTGTGAAAACAACTCACTATAACTCTGTGGTTAAAGGAGTTGATGGATTTCAAAATTGATTTATGGAATATATAAATCTGCTTACTGAAGAAATACTTAGATGTGCTTTTAAAGTACATTCAGCTCTTGGTCCGGGATTATTAGAATCTTCGTACAAAGAATGTCTTTGGTATGAGTTAATAAAAGCAGGATTGAAAGTGGAAAAGGAAAAATCGCTTCCATTGGTTTATGAAGAAATAAAATTAGAGATAGGATATAGAACTGATTTATTGGTTGAAGAAAAAGTAATCATTGAAATAAAAGCAGTAGAGTCATTAACCGATGTGCATACAGCACAAGTTTTGACCTATTTAAAATTATCAGGTTGTAAAGTTGGATTATTGCTAAACTTTAATACAAGCAGTTTGAAAAACGGGATAAAGAGACTAATGTATTAACTCCTTTCCTCTGTGAAACAACTCAATACAACTCTGTGGTTAATTAGATATCATGAGCACAACAACTATAAAACCTTACTTACGTTTATCTGGTTTAGAGCCATTAGTCGTTCGTCCGGAAACCAATTTTGTGAATATTGGTGAGCGTACCAATGTTACAGGCAGTAAAAAGTTTGCACGATTGATTTTAAACAATCAATACGAAGAAGCCTTATCTGTAGCACGACAACAAGTAGAAAATGGTGCACAGGTTTTAGACGTAAACATGGATGATGCTTTGTTAGATGGTGTGCAAGCCATGACCACTTTCATCAACCTGTTACAAAGTGAACCAGACATTGCCAAGATACCTATCATGGTAGATAGCTCTAAGTTTGAAATTATTCAGGCCGGGTTAAAATGCATTCAGGGCAAAAGCATTGTGAACTCTATCTCCATGAAAGAAGGAGAAAAAAAATTTATTGAACAAGCATATATCTGTAAAGACTTTGGTGCAGCCGTAATTGTAATGGCTTTTGATGAACAAGGCCAGGCAGATACCATGCAACGCAAAGTAGCAATTGCAGAAAGAGCCTATAAAATATTAACGGAGCAAGTAGGTTTTGAACCGCAAGACATCATTTTCGATTTGAACATTTTTGCTGTAGCCACCGGCTTAGAAGAACACAACAATTATGGAGTTGATTTTATTGAAGCTACCAGAATCATCAAACAAAAATATCCTTTAGTAAAAATCAGTGGCGGTGTAAGTAACCTGTCGTTTTYTTTCAGAGGTAACGATCATGTTCGTGAAGCCATGCACTCGGTATTCTTATATCATGCTATTAAAGCCGGTATGGATATGGGTATTGTAAATGCAGGTCAGTTAGTGGTGTACGATGAAATTGAACCCACTTTAAGAGATTTGTGTGAAGATGTAATTCTGAACAGAAATAATGAAAACAACGAAGCAACAGAAAAACTCATTGCATTTGCCGAAACCGTAAAAGCAAAAGGCAAGGCAGAGGTAAAAGATGAAGCATGGAGAAATGAAACGGTTGAAAAACGTTTGGCACATGCACTCATCAATGGTATCACTGAATACATTGAAGCTGACACAGAAGAAGCTCGTCAAAAATATCCTCGTCCTTTAGATGTAATTGAAGGCCCATTAATGGATGGTATGAACATAGTAGGAGATTTATTTGGTGCTGGTAAAATGTTCTTACCACAAGTCGTAAAAAGTGCCAGGGTAATGAAGAAGAGTGTAGCGGTATTAACTCCTTATATAGAAGCGGAAAAAGAAGAACGCAAGCAAGCACACTTAGCAGCTGGTACAGTAAACGAAGAAGGTGCAGGTGCAGCAAAAATTTTATTGGCTACCGTAAAAGGTGATGTGCATGATATTGGTAAAAACATTGTAGGTGTAGTCTTAGGTTGTAATGGTTATGACATTGTTGACCTTGGTGTAATGGTACCTGCTGATAAAATATTAGATGCGGCACAAAAAGAAAATGCAGACATTATTGGCTTGAGTGGATTGATTACACCATCATTAGATGAAATGGTACATATAGCCAAAGAAATGAAACGCCGGGGTATGAAGCAGCCTTTGCTGATTGGTGGAGCCACCACTTCCCGTATGCATACAGCTGTAAAAATTGCTCCTGAATATGAACATGGTGTAGTGCATGTGTTAGATGCATCACGCAGTGTAACAGTTGCGGGCTCTCTGTTGAACAAAGAACAAAAAGAAAACTTCTTAACCGAAACCAAAACTGAATACACCAAACTGAAAGAAAGTTTTGATAATAAGAAGAGCGTTAAGAATTATATCAGCTATGCAGAAGCGAAAGCTAATAAAGTAAAGATTGATTGGGCGAATTATACGCCTACCGTTCCTTCATTTACAGGAACGAAAGTATTTGATGAAGTTGATTTGGCTGAGTTGAGAAAGTATATTGACTGGAAACCTTTCTTTATTGCATGGGAAATGCATGGCAATTTTCCGGCGATATTAAGTGACGAAATTATAGGCAAAGAAGCTACCAAATTGTACAACGATGCCAATGCTTTGTTAGATGAAATTATTGCGAAGAAATGGTTAACTGCCAAAGGAACCATTGGTTTTTGGGAAGCGTCAAGCGAAGGAGATACAGTAGTCGTGAAAGGTGAATCGTCAGTAGTGAATTTAGAGTTCCTTCGTCAGCAAATTAAAAAAGCTGCCAATCAGCCGAATTTAAGTTTAGCAGATTTCATTAAACCAGCCTCCCTAAATCCCTCCAATGGAGGGACTTTAGAATTCGAAAATTTAAACAACTCTACAATTATTCAGGATGTTTCACCTATCCCCCCTTCGGGGGGTGGGGGGGCAGATTTCCTTGGAGCTTTCGCCGTAACCATCCATGGCATTGAACCACATATCAAAGCCTTTGAAGCCAATCATGATGATTATAACAAAATCATGTTGCAGGCATTGGCTGATAGATTGGCAGAAGCTTTTGCAGAATACTTACATGAAAAAACAAGAAAAGAATATTGGGGTTACGTGAAAGATGAAAACCTGAGCAATGAAGAGTTGATTCATGAAAAATATCAAGGCATCAGGCCAGCACCGGGTTATCCTGCTTGTCCTGACCATACAGAGAAATACAAATTATTTGATTTGTTGAATGCAACCGCAACAATTGGCATCAGCTTAACAGAAAGCTTAGCCATGTATCCTGCATCTTCTGTTTGCGGTTGGTATTTCAGCCATCCGCAAAGCCAGTATTATGGTGTAGGTAAAATTCAGCAAGACCAGTTTGAGGATTATGTAAAAAGAAAAGGTTTAGATAAAGAAGTAATGGAGAGATGGTTAAGTCCAGTATTGGAATAGAATTACATTAGTACTTTTTTAATTTCACTCGCTTCTTTAGCGGCGATAACTCTTTTACAAAATAAGAAATGACTACAATCTTAACTATAATACCTTTAAAAAGAAGTGTTGGATCAAAATATGCATCTGCTAACCATAACACAACATACAAGCTTAATGCTATTATAATGGCAGTTAATGGTTTTGATTTACACCATAATCCCAATAAAACAAATACTAAAGCTATAACCGCTGTTATTCCTACCGAAATATACATTTGAAGCCCATCATATTTAAATGCTAAAAACACGCCCAGCAGTAGCTGAATTACAGCAACTACAAAAATGGTTGTTCGTGCTTTTTTTACTTTTTTATCATATTCAGTTGTATCAATTATCGATTCATCTAAAAGACTTGTTTGATTGTTTGCAGCTTCGTTATCCATATTTTTTTAAGTGAATATACAAAATGATGATTATAAAATGAAAGTACTTGTACTTTATCATAAATAAAAAAGCCTCTATAGATATAGAAGCTAACATGAGAAAAATCTACCCAAAACTATATTCGCTATAAACCGATTGATAATGTAAAATTATTTTGTACTTGTTAGGTTAATGTAAACTTGCTGCAAACAAATTATTACAAAACAAAAGCCCCACTTTAGTGAGGCTTTTGTTCAATTGCTATTACCCTTTATTAGAAGTTATACTTGATACCAAACTGACCTTGCCAACGGGAGTTGATTGGGTCTAATGTATAGTATTGATTGTTTACACCTGTTGGTTTTACAAAGTTGAATGTTGGTGTGTAACCGCTTGCAGGGATACCAACTGCTTTACCATTAGCATCTGTAACATATTTTAAGAAGTTAACAGTGTAGTTGTTTACATTGGTTACAAAGTTTACACGGCCCCACTCGTTATTAAGCAAATTCAATACATTGAAAATATCGAAGCTTATTTGCAATGATTGATATTTATTGGTTTTGCTTAATTTGAACTCATGTAAAAACTTCATGTCTAACTGATGATTCCATGGAGTTCTTAAACCGTTTCTTTCTGCATATTGACCTCTTCTGGTACTTAAATATTTATCGTTTCTGATAAAATTATCTAAGTCTGTCCATTGTTGTGCTGCAGTATATAATGTTCCGTTTAAAGTATAATCAGCTAATTTAATATCGCTTACATTACTTGGAATGTATGCCAACGGAGCATTTGAACCACCGGTACCCGGAGCTGATTGATAAATTAATGAATATGGATTACCTGATTGGCCTGCATAGAAGAATGTTAATGATGTTGAGTTTCTTGCATTCCAAACTGCAGTACCGCCTAATACACCCACTATTCTATGTCTTAAATCAAAGTTAGAATAAGCAAGCATAGGATTGTTTGCACTGATGGTAGGGTTTAAGTTGAAGTTACTTTCCCATGAGTTACGGATACCGTTGCTCATATCTTTACTTAAACCATAAGTATAACCTGCACTCCAGTTAAAATTGAATAATGATTGCTTACCTAATTTTAAGTTATTGGTTGTTTTACTTAACTGAACAGTAATGTTATAACGATAACCTTCGTGTGTATTGCTTAAGAAATATACATTTGAATAAGCACCGTTGTATTTACCATTTGTTTTGCCTGCGGTTCTTGACACATATACAGGAGATTGAGTTGGGCCTGTTGTAAAGTATTGTGCAGAATCTAACAGGTTAATTTGCTGAAACTTCACATCGTTAATTGTTTTAGTGTACAAGAAATCGAAAGTGAATTTGTAACCTTTACCGAATTTATAATCTACAGCAATATTACTTCTCCAGATAGTTGGTAATTTAAAGTTATTATCAACAACATCTACTTCTCTGGTACTGCTTTGTGCTGCACCACCATATTTGGTAACTGTATCTTTCAAGCCATAAGGGTTGATAGCAAGGGGAACAGTTTGACCAGCAGCAGGTCCATTCCAGTCTATATTTCCGTAAGTGCTTCCGTTTAATGTATAACCATAGCCCATCCATGCAAACGGTACTCTACCTACAAAAATTCCTGTACCACCTCTCAACACTACACTACCATCGCCTTTTACATCGTAATTAAAACCTAATCTCGGAGATAAAGTTGCTTTACCTAAGTATTTATTTTCTAATTGAGAGAAAGGCGTATTGCTGTATGTTGGAGTTGTAGCCTGAGAATTAGCAACAGTTGAATTTAAACCTGCATCAACACCCGGTTGGTTGCCAACAAATGAATAATCTATACGTAAGCCCGGCGTTAATTTGAATTTTTTGTTGATGGTAATTTCATCCTGTCCGTAAACACTCATTAAAGCAACAGTAAACGGGTTTGGTGGGTTATTATAAATCTGCTCTCTGTCGTTCGGTAATTTAGGGTCTGTAGTAAATGCACCTCTTACACGGCTTGGGTTATCGGCTAAGAAGCTGTTTACACCACGGGAGTATTCCCATCTTCCGTTCCATGAGTTAATAAAACCATAAGTTAAATTATAAAACTCATTATGTGTACCGAAAGTGAACTTGTTGTTTCCTTTAATTAAAGTAACATTATCGCTTATTTCAAAAGTTTGTTGCTTCATATTATAAATAGAAGCTTCTCTCCATGTTCCTGCCCATATTCTTCCGTTATCAATATCAATAAACGGTGCTAATGTGCCTGGGAAATCTCTGTACTCATGTACATTAATATAACTAACATTTAATTGATTGCTTAAAGTGTTAGATACTTTAGTTTTTAATTCAGCAACTAAGTTTAAGTTATTAGTGTACTGTGTAAAGTCAGTTGTAGAAAACTGGAAGTTAGTTGATGAACGCTCTAAGTTATTACCCCAACCTTTAGTATAAATAGCACGTAGCATTAACGTGTTTTTGGTATCTAAGTTGAAGTCTAATCTTGCAAATAATTTATCGCTGTTGGTAAAGATTTTATATTGATTGTAAGAACCAACATCATAACCTTTAGAAGCCAATCTGTTACTTATTGCTTGTGCTTCTGCCAAAGTAATGGCTGCACCTGTTTCTCCTGCATTATAGAAAGTAGGTTCCTGGCGACGTGTTTGCTCGTAGTTTACAATAAAGAAAGCTTTGTTTTTTACAATCGGTCCGCTAATAGTAGCACCATATTGTAATTCGTGAAATAAATTACCAATACTTGTTTTATTACCATCTACACTTTTACCGGTAATATTTTTATCACGGCTGTACCAATATGCAGAACCATGAAAGTCATTAGTACCGCTTTTCGTTACTGCATTAACAGAACCGCCGGTAAAGTTTCCTAATTTAACATCGTATGGAGAAAGTTGCACCTGTACTTCCTGAATAACATCAATGCTGTAAGGGTTAGTACGTGTACCGGCACCTGCAGCACCGCTTTGTCCGCCACCGCTTACGCCACCAAATGAGTTACTGAAACCGATAGCGTCGTTATTAATAGCACCATCAATAGTTAAGTTATTGTAACGGAAGTTAGAGCCTGCGAAAGAGTTATTATTAGATTGAGGCGTTAAACGTGTAAAATCTGATAAACTTCTGCCCAAAGTAGGAAGTGTAGTTAATTGTCTTCCACCTATTGTTGTTCCTCCCTGAATAATTTTTCTTCCTGTAGATGTTACAGTTACTTCTTTTAACTCTGTTGCAGTGTTTAGCAAAGTAATATTAACATCGGGGTTAGCTCCTAATGTTAAATAAACATCATTATAAACCTCTTCTTTAAAACCTAAATTTGAAATTTTAATAGTGTAAGGACCGCCGGGTTTTAAGTTTGGAATAACAAAAACACCTTTATTATTCGTTTGTGTAGTTGTTGAGAACCCCGTTGGTTCATGCTTTACAGAAACAATAGCCCCTGTAATTAATACCTTTTTACTGTCTGATACGCGACCTGTTAGCGTTGCAGTAGTTTCCTGAGCAGATAGAACTCCAATAGCTAACAGCAATTGAATACTCAAGAGTAGTTTTTTTAACATAGCAATTACTTTTATTTAGGGTGCAAAGGTTGCCTTGTTATGTTACCAAAATGTTAAGTCAATATTACCTGCCTGTTAACTATACCCTTGATTTTTGCCTATGTTACCAAATCATTAATTCTATCTTCTATTATTCACATCCAACCCATACCTTTATTTTTGTTAAAATCAATTGTGTTTATGGGATTAAATAGTATAGGCAAATTATTCATGCCGAAAAATAAAGTGTTCTACGAATTATTTGAGCAGGTTGCTGAAACGGTTAGTGAAATGGGCTTGCAGTTGAAAAAAATTGTATCAGAACCGGATTATGATAAACGTGTTCCTTTAATTAAAAAAATTGAAGATTTAGAGCACAAAAACGACGACCATACTCACAGAATTTTTACTGAATTAGGCAGAAATTTTATTACCCCCTTCGACAGAGAAGACATACACTATTTAGCTACTGCTTTAGATGATATTTGCGATTTTATTTTTGCTTCTTCAAAAAAAATCAACTTCTATAAAGTAAACCCTAACGATAGCGGCATTCAAAAAATGGCTGACTTAATTGAACAAGGTTGCTCTGAAATTAAAACAGCCGTTTATGGCTTACGCGATATGAAAGACTTGCGTAAAATAACCGAAGCTTTAGTAAAAGTAAACAGTATTGAAAATCAGGCAGACGATGTGTTTGACATGAGTATTGAAATGTTGTTTCAGCAGGAAAATGATGCAAAGGAAGTAATTAAGAAACGTGAGATTTATCAGGTAATGGAAGTAGCAACCGATAAATGCGAAGATGCAGCCAACGTTATAGAATCTATCATTATTAAATACGCCTAAGAAAGTGATGAATTATGAATGATAAATGATTACCACTCTCTTTCATTTATCAAAACTCATAACTCATAATTTATAATTCACAAATATGGTTACGCTTCTTATTGTTATTATAGCACTGGCTTTTATTTTTGACTATATCAATGGTTTTCACGATGCAGCAAATTCAATTGCAACCATCGTTTCAACAAAAGTGCTTACTCCTTTTCAGGCGGTACTATGGGCAGCCCTATTTAATTTCGGAGCTTTCTTTTTATCAAAATATTATTTCGGCGGTTTTGGTATTGCAGATACTATTGCAAAAAGCGTAACGCTTAAAACCGGTGACCCGCTTGCCTTATACGTTATTCTTGCAGGCTTACTTTCTGCTATTGCCTGGAACTTAATTACTTGGTGGTTTGGTATTCCTTCCAGTTCATCGCATGCATTAATTGGTGGTTTAATTGGTGCTGCTGTTACACATTACCAAACGTTTGGCGTAGTAGTTACTTCTAAAGTAATTCCTATTATCTCATTTATTGTATTTGCACCATTTATAGGAATGGTTATTGCTTTTATTATAACCGTTCTAATTGTTCATATATGCAAAAAAAGTAACCCTTATAAAGCTGAAAAATGGTTTAAACGTTTACAGTTGGTTTCATCAGCATTATTCAGTTTGGGACATGGTGGCAACGATGCTCAAAAAGTGATGGGCTTAATTGGTGCTGCAATGGTTATTTCTAATTATATCCCTTCAATAAAAGCAATTCCTGATTGGGTGCCGCTTTCCTGTTTTTTAGCTATTGGTTTGGGTACCATGAGCGGCGGTTGGAAGATTGTAAAAACAATGGGTACACGTATTACGAAAGTTACACCGTTAGAAGGTGTAGCTGCAGAAACCGCCGGTGCCATCACTTTATTTTTAACTGAACATTTTAAAATTCCTGTTTCTACTACACATACCATTACAGGTTCAATTATCGGCGTTGGTGCAACTAAACGTTTAAGTGCCGTACGCTGGGGTGTAACGGTAAACCTGCTCTGGGCCTGGATTTTAACCATACCATTTACTGCTGTATTAGCAGCCATTTTTTACTACATTATAAATTTCATTATAAAATTTACTGCATAAGACAGTTGCTTTAAAAAGCTACATTAACTTTCATTGGTAATACCTTACTTTGTTGTAATAATTTTAAGTAATGAAAAAAATTCTGGTTACCGGGGGTTGTGGTTTTATAGGCTCGCATACAATTGTAGATTTAATTGAAAATGGATTTGAAGTTATTTCTGTAGATGATAATTCCCGCTCATCTGAAGAGATTGCTTTAACAGGTATTGAAAAAATTACCGGTAAGAAAATCAAAAATTATAAAGTTGATCTGAAGAGTTTCGATGAAACACATGCTATTTTTCAGGAGAATGAAGATATAGCAGGCATTATACATTTTGCAGCTTATAAAGCAGTTGGCGAAAGTGTTGAGCAACCTTTACTATATTATGAGAACAACATGTTCGGGTTAATAAATCTGTTGAAATGTGTGAAAGAGTTTAATGTACCTAATTTTGTTTTCTCTTCCTCCTGTACAGTTTATGGTAACCCTGATGCAATTCCGGTAACGGAACAAACACCTACTAAAAAAGCAGAAAGTCCCTACGGTGCTACTAAACAAATGGGCGAAACTATTATTCAAGATTTCTCTTCAGCCAATAATACCAACTCTATTTTATTAAGATATTTCAATCCCGTTGGTGCACATCCTTCCAACGAATTAGGAGAATTGCCTTTAGGTAAACCGATGAACTTAGTACCTGTTATTACGCAAACAGCCATTGGGAAAATTAATAAAATGTATGTGCATGGTAGTGATTATGAAACGAGAGACGGTAGTTGTATAAGAGATTATATTCATGTATGCGATATTGCTAATGCCCATACTTTGGCACTGCAATATTTAATTGAAGCAAAAAATAAAACTAAAACAGACATATTTAATTTAGGCACCGGCGATGGCGTTACGGTTTTAGAAGCCATAAATATGTTTGAAGCTATCAGCGGCGTTAAGCTGAATTATGAATTAGGACCAAGAAGACCCGGCGATGTTATGGCTATTTATGCCAATAATAATTTAGCAGTAGAAGCATTAGGCTGGCAAATAAAATTCGGTTTAAAAGAAATGATGCAAACCGCCTGGAACTGGGAACTTAAATTAAAGAAAAAGCAGGACTTACTAAAGCAACAAGCTGCGTTAAACTGATAATAAAAAAGAGAGCATAATGGCTCTCTTTGTTATTAATTCTGATTAGCCATTTTTTCTGTGTTCTCTGCCATTTGCAATGCCTCAATAAACTCATCAATTTCTCCGTTTATTACGGCATCTAAATTATAAGAGGTTAATCCAATGCGATGGTCTGTAACCCTTCCCTGTGGCCAGTTGTAAGTTCTTATTTTAGCACTTCTGTCACCCGTGCTAACCAAGGTTTTTCTTTGCCTTGCAATTTCTTCTTCCTGCTTACGTACCTGTTCTTCGTATAATTTAGTACGTAACATCGTCATTGCTTTTTCACGGTTGCCCAACTGCGTTCTTTCTGTTTGGCAAACAACCACTGTACCTGTTGGTATATGCGTTAAAAAAACTTTCGTTTCTACTTTATTTACGTTTTGTCCACCGGCACCACCACTTCGGGCAGTTTCCATTTTTACATCACTTTCTTTCAATTCAAAATCTACTTCCTCTGCTTCAGGTATAACAGCAACCGTTGCTGCACTGGTATGTACACGGCCTTGTGTTTCTGTATTAGGTACACGTTGCACACGGTGTACACCACTTTCAAATTTTAATGTTCCGTAAACATCTTCACCGGTTACTTCAACCACCACTTCTTTGTAACCGCCAACTGTTCCTTCGCTTTCGCTTACTACAGCAGTTTTCCAGCCTTTTTTAGTACAGTAGCGTAAGTACATTCCCAATAAATCTCCTGCAAATAAACTTGCTTCATCACCACCTGTTCCGGCACGGATTTCAAGAATTGCATTCTTATCATCCTGCGGGTCTTTAGGTATTAATAATTTGGTTAATGTTTTTTCTAAAGTTTCTTTCTTTTCTTCCAATTCGGGCAATTCCATTTTTGCCAACTCTTTCATTTCTTCATCATTACTATTCAAACTTTCTTTGGCAAAACTATAATCTACTAATACTTTACTGTATTCGTTAAAAGGTTGTACTATTTTTTCTAAAGAACGATATTCTTTGCTAAGCTTACCAAACTCTTTCTGGTTATTAATAATTTCAGGATTGGTTAAAGCAACACCAATTTGTTCAAACCTTGCTTTTATAGCTTCTAACTTATCAATCATAGCACATTTTTCAGGACGGCAAAAGTAACTGTTAAGATTTAGAAATGATTAATTATGAGTAATGAGTTAAGTATAAAAAAAAACCGCCTTTTTTCTGAGGCGGTTTTATACAAAAATCTTTTAGAAAACTTAAGCTGCCGGCTTTCTCCCGTACCACCAACCAACAAAAGCACCAATTATGCCTGAAAGTATTGTGGCAGCAATAACATCAACAAGTATTGAAGTTCTTGAACCTAAATTCATTTGTGCAAACATTATGCTGTCCATTCCTGATGATACTAAAAATCCTACAATGGCAGCAATTGTAAAACCCTTTTTAGCATTGTTGCCATTACCAAGTGCCACAACATAAGCTGTTAAAATACCCATCAACAAGTTGCCAATACTCAAGTATAAAAAGTCAGGTGGATTTTTATCAAGTCCGTTATAGTGAAGGGAATGTTTTTTAAAAAAATCCATTAGTAACATGCCATAAATTAACCAGCCCAATAGAAAAGATACGATACCGGCCAATATACCGGCAACTAAAGTTTTTGTATTCATATGTTTTGTTTTTAGGGATATGAAAAAATTAACAACGAAAAATAAAAAAAATTTCCTGCAAATGCAAGCCTTAGCAAAGAATAAAGTTGATTATCTTACCCTCCAAATGTTATGCTTACGAGTGAAGAGAGCAAAGATGACAGTCTGAAGATAATATAAAACAGTGGAGAAGAGTCCATTGTCCATAGGCCACCGTCCATAGAAGAACAACAACCTGAAAACTTAAACTTGAAACCAGCAACCGAAAAAATGGAAGTACATCATCATTCTTCGCATCATAAAAAAAACTGGAAGGAATATGTTTCAGAATTTATCATGTTATTTCTTGCTGTATTTGCAGGCTTTATAGCCGAAAATATAAGAGAACATTATACAGATAGGGGAAAAGAAAAAGAATATATCGCTTCTATGATAAGCGATATGAAGATGGATACCGCACAAATAAATGCTATAGTTAAAGCCAACAATAAATTATTAAAAGGTATTGACAGTTTATTAGTTTTTACCTCCGGTAAAGTTGATACTGTTGTAATAAAAAAAATTTACAAATATTACCCTTACGTTTCGGGCAGTATTTTATTTGAAAGTACAGAAGGTACATTAACTCAATTAAAGAATGCCGGTGGCTTCAGGTTAATAAAAGATACTGCTTCTGTTCACAGAATTATGGAATACGATTATCTAAACCAGATAATTAAAAAACAGGGTGACGCTTATTATTCTCAAAATATTGAACTCATCCATTTAATGGAAGAAATGATTGATTTATCAGTTATTAATAACCCTTCTAAAACAAATTATTATTTCAATCAATCTCCTGATAAGCTAAGGTTACTATACAATAAATGTTTTTATCAAAAACAGATAATTGCAGGCTATTGCAGTTTGTTACAATTTCAATCCGGCAATGCAGTTAAATACATGAACGTGTTAAGTAAAAATTATAATATTAAAGAATGAAAAAAATTATTCTTGTTTTCAGCATTCTGCTTTCAGCATTCTGCATTAACGCACAACAGGCAGATATATTAATTAAGCATGGAAAAATTTTAGACGGCACAGGCAACAGTTGGTTTTATGGAGATATTGCCATTAAAAATGGAAAAATTTTAGACATCGGGCATTTGAATAATTATACTTCACCTAAAATTATTGATGCTACCGGATTAATTGTAGCACCCGGTTTTATTGATGTACACACGCATATTGAAGGTGACGAAAAGAAAAATCCGTTAGCAGAAAGTTTTTTATACGATGGTGTTACTACGGTAGTAACAGGTAACTGCGGTACATCAGAAACAAACCTGAAAAAATATTTTAATGCGTTAGACAGTATTCATCTTTCCATCAATGTGGCTTCGTTAATCGGCCATAACGATGTGAGAAAGGCTGTTATGGGCAGAGCCATGAGAGACCCCAATGAAGAAGAAATGAAAAAAATGGAAGCCATAGTTGAGCAAGCTATGAAAGATGGTGCAGTGGGTTTCAGTACCGGTTTAATTTATATACCCGGCACTTACAGCAAAACAGAAGAGGTGGTTCGTTTGGCGAAAGCTGCCTCAAAATACAATGGCATTTATGCAAGCCATATGCGTGATGAAAGTGATAGTGTAATTTTTGCAATTGAAGAAGCTATCAACATTGGAAGACAGGCTAATATGCCTGTTGAAATTTCTCACTTTAAATTAAGCGGTCAGCAAAATTGGGGAAGAAGCAAAGAAACAGTACCGATGATTACGAAAGCAAGAGCAGAAGGCTTAGATGTAACCATTGATCAATACCCTTACACCGCAAGCAGCACTAACCTTGGAACATTGCTGCCCGATTGGGTTTTAGCAGATAATCAGGATTCTGTAATTACCAGATTAAACAGGCCTGCTGTGCAGAAAGAAGTAACTGCGTACATGTTGGCAAAGCTGAAGAAAAGAAAACTGAAACACTTTAGCTATCCTGTAGTTGCTTATTTTTCTGCCGATACCTCTTTCAATGGAAAAAGTATTGAAGAAGTGAATATTTTAAAAGGAAGAAAGCATTCAGCTAAAGAAGAAACCATAACTGTTATGGAAATGATGAAACAAGGCGGTGCAGGTATGGTATTTCATGGCATGAGTGATGAAGATGTAAAACGCATTATGCAATATCCTTTCAACATGTTTGCAAGTGATGCGGGCATCAGAGTGTTTGGTTCAGGTAATCCGCATCCTCGTGGTTATGGCACTAATGCAAGGGTATTAAGCAAATATGTAAGAGATGAAAAAGTATTAAGCTTAGAAGAAGCTGTAAGAAGAATGACAAGTTTGCCTGCACAAAAATTTCAATTAAAAGACAGAGGTTTATTGCGTGAAGGATTTGCTGCCGATATTGTACTATTTAATGCAGATGAAGTAAAAGATAATGCTACTTATGAAAAGCCTCATCAATACACAACAGGTTTTAAATATGTTATAGTGAACGGAGTAGTAACTATAGAAAACGGAAAGCATAACGGAATAAGAAACGGACAAACATTAAGAAAACCCATCAACTGATTTTAGTTATGAAAAAAACAATTGTACTTGCAATCTTCTGTATGCTATCTTCTTTCTTACATGCACAGAGCTATAAAAAGATTCACAACAAAGCCATATTAGTTGATACACATAATGATATTTTAGAACAATGTATTAATAAACATTTCACTTTCGATAAAGATTTGAAAGGCAAAGCACAAACCGATTTAGCGAGGTTTAAACAAGGCGGTGTAGATGTGCAATTATTTTCAGTTTGGTGCGATGGGCATGAAAAACAACCTTATGCTTTAGCTAATATTGAAATGGATACTTTAGATAATGTTGTTAAACGCAATCCTGATAAAATTGTAAAAGCTGCTGATAGTAAAGCACTATATAAAGCTGTTAAGCAACATAAAATTGTTGCCCTGTTTGGTGTTGAAGGCGGACACATGATAGAAAATGATTTAAACAAATTAGATACTTTCTTCAAACGTGGTGTAAGATACATGACACTTACCTGGAACAACTCTACAACATGGGCTACCAGTGCATTTGAAGAAACACATGATAGTATTTTAAAAGCAAAAAATCAACCGAAAGGTTTAAATGATTTTGGCAAACAGGTAGTAAAAAAAATGAATGCGTTGGGTATGTTGATTGATATTTCCCATGTTGGTGAACAAACATTTTGGGATGTGATACAAACAACAACCAAACCCGTAATTGCATCGCATAGCAGTGTATATTCAATATGCCCGGTATCAAGAAATTTAAAAGATGAGCAGATAAAAGCTGTTGCAAAAAACGGTGGTGTAATTCAGGTAAATTTTTATTCCGGTTTTTTAGATAGCACTTTCGATAAACGCAGTGCCTTGTTTGAAGCAAAACATAAAGCAGAAAAAGATTCACTCAAAAAAATAAACCCCGAGCCCTATTTTTTTCAGGAATTTCTTTTTGCAAAATATCCTGATGAAGTAAAAAATCTTCGACCGCCTTTATCCTTATTAATTGAACATATTGATTATATCGTAAAATTAGTGGGTGTAGATTATGTTGGGTTGGGTTCAGACTTTGACGGCATCAGTTCTTCTCCGCAAGAATTAGATGATGTTACTTCCTATCCGCTTATTACCAAAGCTTTGCTGGAAAAGGGTTACAGCAAAAAAGATGTTACTAAAATTTTGGGTGGTAACTTTTTACGGGTGCTAAAGGCAAATGAATAAGCTATGAAATCAACTACTTATTTATTGCGTTTTTCAAAAGCTATTATAACAATTGCCATTGGCTTATTTGCTTTACTGATAACTTTTGGTAATACAACTGATTATTACAGCAATTATTTTTTTGTTGAGCATGTATTAAAAATGGATACCATATTTCCTGATAGTACTTTACACTAAAGAAGTATTCATTCACCCATATTATTTCATACAGGTTATATACTCATCATTTTATTTGAAGCATTAATGGCATTTTGCTGTTTAAAAGGAGGTGTTTTATTAATAAAAAATATAAAGCAGTCTGCCGCCATTTTTAATGCATCAAAAAACTGGGCTATCGCAGGCATTTTAATTGGTGTACTGATTTGGTTTGTTGGTTTTGAAGTTATTGGCGGTGAATGGTTTGCTATGTGGCAAAGCAATACATGGAATGGTTTGGCTGCGGCCGAAAGAATTACAAGCGTATTATTTTTTGTGTTGATTTTACTTCATTTTAAAGATGAAGAGTTGGTTTAATACATTAGTTTATTACCCTCAAATAAGTATTACGTAACAGAAATTTCTACGCATTATTTTCTTCTATCTTTCAAAAGAAAAAATTATCTTGTCGGTAAGCTTCAACTCTTAAACTTATCGCCATGCAAACTACAGTTGCACCCGTTTTAAAAAAAGACAGAATACTTTTATTGGATTGTATCAGAGGCATTGCCTTATTGGGTATTTTAATAATGAATAGTACCCTTTCAATAAGTTTGGCGTAGCTAAAAACAACCTAATAAAAAACAAACTGAATTTGCATTATAATTATTTGTAGTATTGGGAGATGCAACAAACCTTTACAGCCAATAAAATATTTACAGGAACAAAATGGTTGTATAATCATTCTATTGTTATTGAAGATGATATAATTGTTGATGTTGCCCCTACTACTTCAATCAAAATAGCTGCACATCAAAAAATATATACGTCTATTGCCCCTGCGTTTATTGATATACAGATTTATGGCGGTAATGGCATGTTGTTTTCAGTTTATCAAAATGCAGATGCATTATTTAAGTTGAATGATTATTGCAGTAGTGGCGGTGCTTTGTATTTTTGCCCAACTGTTGCTACCAATAGCAAAACAGTTTTTTATAACTGTATTGATGCAGTTAAAGACTATTGGAATAAAGGTGGCAAAGGCTGTATAGGCCTGCATTTAGAAGGGCCTTGGATAAATACAATAAAGCGTGGTGCACATATTGAAAGCTTTATTCATTCCCCAACAATTAATGAAGTAAAAGAATTATTGGAATACGGAAAAGGCGTTATTAAAATTATAACATTAGCACCGGAAGTTTGCAGTGATGAAGTAATACAACTGATTCAATCGCATCATATTATTATTTCAGCAGGGCATAGCAATGCCACTTATACTGAAGCTACTAACACATTTAATAAAGGCATACCAACTGCTACACATTTGTTTAATGCCATGAGTGCTTTGCAGCACAGAGAACCTGGTTTTGTTGGTGCAGTGCTGAACCATGCTACAGTTAAGGCAAGTATTATTCCTGATGGTTATCATGTTGATTTTGCTGCCGTAACTATTGCTAAAAAAATAATGAAGGAAAGATTGTTTGTAATTACAGATGCAGTTACAGATACAAGTGAAGGAGCCTACCCGCATCAATTGAATGGAGATAAATACGAAAGCAATGGTGTATTAAGTGGCAGTGCATTAACCATGCTGAAAGCTGTTAAAAATTTAGTTGAACATTGCCAGATTGAATTAGATGAAGCTTTGCGTATGTGCAGCCTGTATCCCGCACAGGTATTGGGTTTGGCGAATGAATTAGGTAAAATTGAAAAAGGGTATAAAGCAAGTTTAATTACTTTGAATGATGCATTAACTGAAGTAGAAATTATTTGTTGATTTTTACCGCAAAGACGCAGAAAACGCAAAGTTTCGCAAAGAAAAATTTAACAAAATATATCTGATGAATATTGTACAAAGCGTACAAGTGAGTGACACAACGAAAGCTTATTATTTATTCAAATGTTGGTTAGCTAATCTTCATTTTTCTTTTTATGCCTTTTTAAATCTGCTACCATTTTATCTAAGAAAATAGCACCGCCAATACTCCAGTACCAACCATCAAAACTTGTTTTTAAATCACTCTCAAAAATTGTTTTACGCAAACCCGCCATTGCGTTAATACCAACATAGGTTAGGAAGTGTAAGCCTTTAATATCGGGTATTTTAAAATTATAAGATATACCAACGCCGATAGGTACAAAAGCCTGTCTGTTCTCGTTGTTTTTATAAGTTGTATTTCTACCTTGTACAACTTTTATATTAGAGTCTAATACTGCATTACCATAACCGGCTTCAAACACAATACTCATTTCTACAAATTTTTTTCTGAATAGAAATGGCTCGTAATAAATAGTACCAAAGTATAAGTTGCGTTGCAGTTTAGCAGTAGGGTTACCGCTTCTGTCGTAACGTACAATAGAAGTATCCTGATTTAAAAAATATCCGCCAATGCCAACTTTAAATTTATCATTTACCACTATGCCGATTCTGTAGCCCCAAATATTAGCATCTTCTTTTGCAACAAAAGAAAATCGTTGATCGAAATCTGTGGTAGGGAAAATTTTTGTTCTGGGTCTTATATGCTGAAGACTGTCTTGTGCAAATGCTGTTTTGCCGATAAAAATCAGCAGCACAATGCAATAAGTTTTAAGCAGTTGTTTATGAGTACAGTTTGTTTTCATTACAAAGCGATGCAAAATAAACATTACATTTTAAAGAAAATTGTAATTATTACAAATAATAAGACGATAAATTAAGGTTTAGTGTTGCCTGTAATTAATTTTTTAATGGTAGCCATTTTTATATCAATTCCGGCTTTAATAGCTTGAGAGGAAGGGGGAACGTATACATCTGGCAATACTCCTCTTCCATCTTTTATTCTTTTATCGCTAATAATTACCCTGAATAATGGCAGCCGAACACGCAAATGAGATGTTGGTAAAATAATATCAGGAATTTGCATGGCTGTATTACCATAATAACCGCCGCCTGTTTCTTCTCCAACTATTGTAACATTTTTTTGTCCTTTCATAGCACCTGCAAACATACTTGCTGCACTGTAAGTATAACCACCTGTTATTATGTACAGTTTACCTTTAAAGTGCAGCCTTTTCTTAGGTTGGTAATAATGCTCTTCTGTTCTTTGTTGATGATAGTTGCCATCTGCTTTTTTAGCGGTAAAGAAATTTAAGTTAAACCATTGCTCTATACCCGGATGGATGTATTTGTTGTATGCTAATTTTCTTGTTATGGCTTCAACAGTATCGCCTGTTTTAAATGAAGTATCTTTTAAATATTGGGTAAGTTTTACAAAATTATCTACGTTACCGCCGCCGTTTTCTCTTAAATCAATTATTAAATTTTTTGTTTTGCTTTTATGTAGTGTTCTGAAAGATTGCCTGAAAAATTTCTTCAATCTTGCTCTGCCGAAAGTTGTTAAACGCATGTAAGCGATGCTTGCTTTTGTATCAATATTTAATGAACGTTTTAATTGTATCGGCCGAATTTTCGGTATCTTGACAAGTGGTGTTGTTACAACTGCTTTAACTGAATCTTTCTTAGCAGTTGTATCTTTTTTTAAAGTAAAATCAGTAATAGTTGTTTGTTGTTTATTGCCGATTGAATCTATGTATTCAACTACATAATTTTTTTCTAAGCCAAACACATTTTTATACCATCCGCCAAAGTTGCCGCTAATAACCTGATACTTGTAATTGGTTGCGTAGCCATCGGTATTAATGTAAGGAAACATAGCAGTGGTAATGGTTTCAATATTTTTACCGTTAATAGAAGTGATAACTGTACCTGCTTTTAAAACACTTTTCCCGGCAAATAAATTGCCTATTACTACCATACTATCGGGCCAGATTTTTATACTTAAAGGGAATGCAGGATAAATATGCGTTGATGCCAGCTTTGTGTATTGTTTTGAGAAACGTACAGAAGTATGCCCACAATGAATAATGCTTAATGCATAAGCTATTCTATTGCGAAATTGTACTTCAGTTAATGAATCTGTTATGCTGTTTAAAACAGTATTAAATCTTGTATTGAAAGAATCTTTTGTTGTGTACCAGTAAAGAGACGGATGATTGGCTTCTAAAATTTTTTTAAGCAATACAACATCTGCCTTTAATTTTTCTGCCGGATATTTTTGATTGAATTGATAGTTTACTGTTCTTGTTGATGCACAGGATATAAGCAGTGTTACAACAATTGAAGCAATAAATATTTTTATACCGGAAAGCTTCATTCAATAAATTTTCAAAAATTATTTTACAAAAGCATTCCAGCCTTGTGCAGTAATATTATGCGTATTGCCGCCTTTTGTTTGCAGCTTGCAACCTTCTTCAATATCAGTAGTGTAGCCTATTACACTTATTTCTTCATTCAAAGTAATCTTATCGTAATCTTCCTGCTTTAAAGTAAAAATAAGTTCATAATCCTCACCGCCGTTTAATGCACAAACGGTTGGGTCTAATCCAAACTTAAAAGCAGCTTGCCTTGCTTTGTCGTGCACCGGAATTTTTTCTTCATACACTATACAACCTACATTGCTTTGTTTGCAAATGTGTAATACTTCGCTGCTGAGTCCGTCGCTTATATCCATCATAGCTGTTGGCGTGATATTATTCTTTGCAAAAAAATCAATAATATCTTTTCTGGCTTCGGGTTTTAATAATCTTCCTACAATATAATCTTCGCCTTCAAGATCTGGCTGTATCTGCGGATTTTCTAAATAAATTCTTTTTTCTCTTTCCATTAAAGTTAAGCCCAGATAAGCTCCGCCTAAATCTCCGCTAACACATATTAAATCTCCTTTTCGGGCAGTGTTTCTTTTAATAAATTGATCTGTTGCTACTTCCCCGATTGCTGTAATAGAAATAATAAATCCTTTGTTGGATGATGAGGTATCTCCGCCAATTAAATCAACACCATATTTTTCGCAGGCTGCATATACACCTTCATAAAATTCATCTAATGCTTCTACGCTAAACCTGTTGCTTATACCAATACTTACAGTAATTTGTGTTGGTGTAGCATTCATGGCATATACATCACTTACATTAACTACAACACTTTTATAACCCAAATGTTTTAGGGGTGTATACATTAAATCGAAATGAATACCCTCAATTAATAAATCTGTTGTTATAGCTGTTTGTTTGCCGAAATGGTCTATTACAGCAGCATCATCTCCTATACTTACCACTGTAGATGCATTTTGTATTTCGAAGTTTTTGGTGAGATGTTCAATAAGCCCGAATTCACCAAGTGTTGCTATTTCAGTTCTGTTAGACATAAGATGTACGATGTTAGATGTACGTTGTACGATTTCTAATACTAATTTCTTGATGAATTTATTGTTGCTACAATTATCCTAAGCAATATTTCACCTTCGGTATGCAAAGTTTCAATTACTTGTTTTTTACTCTCATTAAATTCCATAAGTAATTCTAAAAACAATAAAGATTCATCTAATTCTTCTTCTACAATTTTTAATTTATTTATAAAATCGGGCTTTGATTTTGCTCTTCTTACAGCCCTATAATTGGCAGCAACAGAACTACTGCAACGAATAATTTGATTGGGATAATTTCTGTTAATTTCATTTTTATCAAGTGTAAGAACAAGCTTCCCAATATCAATTGCAAATTTCTTAGTCCGCATTTTCAATTCTTCCGCAGTCATAAAAACAATTCAATTTATAAAATTCAGGCTTATACATTGTACATCAAACACCTAACATCTTACATTATTACACTTCTCCTCCATTTACAATTCTTACAACTTCATCATGTATTTTACCATTGGTCGCAATTAAACCGGGTTGATAGGGATTATAATAATTACCTGCCAAATCTGTTACTTTTCCTCCTGCTTCTTCAACAATTAAAAAGCCGGCTGCACTGTCCCATGCACTTAATTTATGTTCGTAGAAACCATCAAATCTTCCTGCAGCAACCCAACATAAATCTATAGCTGCACTACCTAATCTTCTTACAGGAATACCTTTACGAATAAATTTTTCAAACACTTGCAAAGGGCCATTAGGTGTATCTAAATAAGTGTATGGAAAACCTGTAACCAAACAACTTTTAATAACTTCAGTTTTATCGCTTACCGATATTTGTTTATCATTCAGTGTTGCACCAAACCCACGCTGTGCAAAGAAAAATTCATTAATAAAAGGGTTGTAAACAGCACCCATTTCCATTTTGCCGTTATGTTCAATAGCAATACTTACACAACAAATAGGAATACCGTTGGCATAATTTACAGTACCGTCAATCGGGTCAATAATCCATTTGTATTCGCTTTCCTGTACAATTTCTCCTGCTTCTTCGCTAAGAATATAATGGTCGGGAAATTCATTTTTAATTACCTCAAAAATTACTGCTTCACTTTTATGGTCAACCTCCGTAACTAAATTATTAATACCTTCTTTGTTAGAAACAGTAAAATGTTTGTCGAAGTATTCTTTCATTACTGCTGCACCTGCTTCTGCAGCCTTGATAAGTGTTTGTTTTAATAACATGCAGCAAATATAAGCCTGCCATGCCTAACACTTGTTATTTGGCTGCTTGTGGCTAAACATATTACTTCGTACTAATAAATTATTGTTGATAGTTTCTGTTATTATAGTTAATTACAATGTAAAACACTTTTTGGGGCAATGCATTGCTTCAGTAAAAAAAACATTGGCACCCATTACCGGTGAAATAATTGTAGTTGATAACGCCTCTACAGACGGCAGTTGTGATTATCTGAAAGAATATTTTCCTGAAGTTGTATTAATTGAAAATACTGAAAATAAAGGTTTTGCTAAAGCCTGTAATACAGGTGCAGCAAAAGCTTCGGGCGAATACTTTTTATTTCTGAATCCTGATACTTTAGTTGCTGAAAATGTTATTGAAGAAAGTATTCTCCTCATTCAATCAAAACCAAAAGCAGGAGCGGTTGGTGTACAGATGATTGACGGAAGCGGTAAATTTTTGCCTGAAAGTAAACGGTCATTTCCTACAATACTTTCCTCATTGTATAAGCTAACAGGTTTAGCTGCTTTGTTTCCTTCTTCCAAAAAAATAAACGCTTATGCTTTAGGTAATTTGAATAAAAACGAAGTACATGCAGTAGATGTCATTTGCGGTGCCTATATGTTGATTGCTGAAAAAGTATTTACCGAATGCAAAGGTTTTGATGAACAGTTTTTTATGTATGGTGAGGACATTGATTTAAGTTACAGAATTAAGCAGGCAGGTTACAATAATTATTATTCAGGCAATCTATCTATCATTCATTTTAAAGGGGAAAGCATAAGCAAGCCAAATATTCAATACACCAAAATGTTTTATGGTGCCATGAAGGTTTTTGTTGAAAAACATTATGCAAAAAACAAAGCAGAAAATTTTGTAAAGTTTATCAATTGGTTAATTAATATAACTGCCGTTGCAGCTTTTATAAAGCACTCATTAAAAAAAATAGCATTAGCTGTTGCAGATTTAGTTATCGTATTTTTTTCATTGCTCGCAACAAAGAATTTATGGGTTGCATTAATAAAAAACGGTGTTGAGTTTGATACTTTTTTTGTTCCTTATGCAATACCTGTTTATACATTAACTTTTATTACTGCTGCTTATTTTACGGGTATTTATGATAACTTATACAAGCCTTCAAAAGCTTTACTGGCATCGGTTTCAGCTATTATAGTATTGTTGGCATTTTATTCTTTATTACCTGAAAATATTCGCTTCTCAAGAGGCGTTGTTTTAGTTGGAAGTATTGCTGCAACCTTTTTTATAACATTCAGCAGATGGTTATTATTAAAATTGAAATTGGGCAACTATCAAAATTTTGCCCCGCTTAAAACTGTTGTTATCGGTAATGAACTGAATAGTAAAAGCATCATCAATATATTGAAACAAGCCAATCAGGATGAAAAAATTATTGCTGTTATTCCTGTAAAAAATTATTTAATGGCGTTAAAAGAAGTTATATCTCAACTTCATATTAACGAAATTATTTTCAGTGAAAATGACTTAGACATAAATCAAATAATAATTGCCATGAAGTTGTACGAAGGGCAATGTTTCTTCTCATTTTTCTCCTCTTCAACCAATACTATTATTAACAGTTATCATAAAAATGAAACAGGTATTTCTTTTACTGCTTCCGGCTCTTTCAATCTTGCTAAACCATATTATAAAAGGTTAAAAAGAATGGTAGATTTATCAGCTTCACTAATACTGCTGCTTAGTTTTCCTCTTCAATTACTATTCATTAAAAAAAGCAGCAGTTTATTAAAAAACTGTTGGTTGGTATTCAGGGGATACAAAACCTGGGTTGGCTATCATTTTTACAATAACCTTCTCCCTGAAATAAAGCCTTGTGTTTTTCCCTGTTCAAACAAAACCGATATGGATGAAAACATTTTAAAGCAGTTAGATAAAATGTATGCAAAGGATTACGACTGCTGGACAGATATAAGATTTATTATTTTCAACTATAAACACTTGGGCGAATAACTTATTTTCATGCGTTATTTTTGCGTGAATATTGTTAGCTTCGTTAATATACATACCCAATTCACACTGAATGGCTTTATTTGAAATAAAATTACCTAAAACGATTGTAACGGCTTTGGGCTTGCCTGAAAATAGCCCCCGCCGACAACAATTAAAAGTTTTAAAGAAGTTATTGCGTAAAGCTCAGTTTACAGAGTTTGGCCAGCAATACAGATTTGATGAAATTTTGTTAAGCAAACATGTTGGCAAAAAATTTCAGGATGTTGTTCCTGTTTTTAATTATAACAGCATTTATAAAGAATGGTGGCAGAGAACATTAGAAGGAGTACCTGATGTTTGCTGGCCGGGAAAAATTAAATATTATGCTCTCTCATCCGGCACATCAGAAGCTGCAAGTAAATACATACCTATTACCAACGATTTATTAAAGGGCAACAAAATTGCCATGATTAAACAGTTGCTGTCGCTACGTTCGTATGAAGATGTTCCTTTGGCATCTGTAAGTAAAGGCTGGCTGGCATTGGGTGGCAGCACAGAACTGCAAAAGGGTTCAGGTTATTTTGCCGGAGATTTAAGCGGTATTACTGCCAAAAAAGCTCCTATTTGGTTTCAACCATTTTATAAACCCGGGAAAAAAATTGCCAAAGAAAAAGACTGGAATAAAAAACTGAAAGAGATAGTAGAGAAAGCACCGCAATGGGATATTGGTTTTGTTGTTGGCGTACCTGCATGGGTACAAATGTGTATGGAAATGATTATTGAGAAATATAAACTCGATAACATTCATGAAATGTGGCCCAACCTTGCATTCTTTGTGCATGGCGGTGTAAGTTTTGAGCCCTATAAAAAAGGGTTTGAAAAACTATTAGCAAAGCCTATTACTTATATTGAAACTTACTTAGCAAGTGAAGGTTATATTGCTTATCAGGATAAACAATATGCCAAGGGAATGAAGTTGGTTTTAAACGAACATATTTTTATGGAGTTCGTTCCTTTTGATGATGAAAATTTTGATAGTGACGGCAACATTCTTCCCAAAGCCAAAGCATTAATGATTCACGAAGTGGAAGAAAACAAAGATTATGCTTTATTGATAAGTACTTCTGCCGGGGCATGGCGTTATTTAATCGGCGATACCATTAAGTTTATTGATAAGGCAAACAGCGAAATAATTATTACAGGAAGAACCAAACACTTTTTAAGCTTAGTGGGCGAACATTTAAGTGTTGATAATATGAACAAAGCCATTCAACTGGCAAGTGAAGAACTCAATATTTCTATTCCTGAGTTTACTGTTGCAGGCATACCTTATAATAGTTTTTTTGCTCATCAGTGGTATGTTGCCTGTAACGATGTTGTTGATACAGAAGTATTAAGAAAGCTGATTGACGACAAATTGAAAGAACTAAATGATGATTATGCTGTTGAACGAAACAGTGCATTGAAAGAAATATTTGTAGAAGTATTAAGTGAAGAACAGTTTATGAATTTTATGAAATTGAAAGGTAAAGTTGGCGGCCAACATAAATTCCCACGTGTATTAAAAGGAAAAATGCTACAGGATTGGCAGCATTTTCTTCAGAAAGAACTCGTATAAACTATAACCGGATTTTTAAAAACAATTTCATGCTTGCTGCATTGTTAAAAGGCTTGGCTTTAGGTTTGTTGCTTTCTGTATCGGTTGGGCCGATTATTTTTTCCATCATTAAACAGAGTATTAATAAAGGCCATAAGGCGGGCTATCTTTTTGTTGCCGGTATTTCCGCCAGCGATATTACAATGGTTTTAATATGCAATTCATTTGCATCGTTATTTGCTACATTATTAAAACATGAAAAAGCTATTGCCATAGGTGGAAGCACATTCTTAATTATTTTAGGTATTTATTCGTTGTTTTTTAAAAAGCCTGTTGCTGTATCAGAGCATCAGGTAAAACCGGCGGCTTTTAAAAAGCATCAATTATTAGGTATATTTTTTTCAGGTTATTTAATGAATATACTTAACCCCGGTGCTTTGATTTTCTGGTTTGCCTGGAGTGCAGCTATTTTAGCAGATGCCGCCGAAACCACGCATCCTATTCAATACCGTATTATAGTTTTTGGTACTTGTTTATTAACTGTTTTAGCAAGTGATGTTGCCAAAGTTTTATTGGCAGGCAAAATACGTTCTAAGCTTACGCCTAAAAACATGCATCGCATAGACCAATTGCTTGGATTGATTTTAATTATTTTTGGTATTGTATTATTGTATGGTGTTTTGCAGTTTGGCAATAAACTGCATTCCTAAGTTTTAACTTTTTAAATTTAGTTAGTTGAAAAATTGATATTACTTTTCAACTAATGAAACAACTGCTCACAATTACCTTTCTTATATTTTCTGCAACTGCATTTTCTCAAACAAAAGAATGGATGGTTTTACAAAAGAAAGGCATAACCATTGAAACATTTTTTCCGGGCAAATACATAACCATTCAGTTTGATAATTATCAATGGATAGAAGGTGAGATAAGAGAAATAAGAAACGATTCTATTTTTATTAATCAGAAAATCTCCCGAATTGTTGGTAATGCCTGGGGCTTGCCGGTAAGAGATACGCTTTCGTTAGGATTGTTGGCTTATGCTATTAATCAGATTTATGCAATGCCTTTAAGAAATCAGCAGTTAGGCGTTATAACAAGCGGTGCTATTTTTCAGGTTGGCGGTGCTGGTTATATAGTCTTGAATGCTGCTAATAGCTTAATTCAAAATCAAAACTTTTTCACTGCTCAAAACCTTACCGGTGTTGGTATTGCAGCGGGTGTGTTTTTATTTGGAAAAATTTTACAATGGAATCATCCTGTAAAAGTTATTTTAGGACATAAATACAAATTGAAGAGTATTAAAATGGGTGAATAAAGCTGATGCTTGCATTGCTGTACAAGTGTGCGACGCAACAGTTGTTGAATAGACTTACAAAAGCTAATTACCAAAATATTTTTGCATGAGTAAACAAAAAGGCAATAAAAAATCTTTCTTTAAAAAATTATGGAAATGGATTAAGTGGACTTTCATTATTGGCTTTGCAACATCTTTATTGTACACGGTTATTTGCCGTTGGTTAATGCCGCCCATAACTATTACACAAATAAGCAATTCGTTTTCTTATGGCTTGAAAAGAGATTATGTTGGCTGGAGTGAAATATCGTACAATGTAAAGCTGGCGGCTATTGCAAGTGAAGACCAAACCTTTCCTGACCATAATGGTTTTGATTGGGATGCTATTAAAAAAAGTTTTAATCCGCCGAAGAAAAAGAAAAATAAAAAAACAAAAATTCCATTGGGCGGTGCTGCCAGTACCATTTCTCAACAAACAGCAAAGAATGTTTTTTTATGGCAGGGAAGTGGTGTTACAAAGTATATCAGAAAAATTCCTGAGTTTTATTTTACTGGTTTAATTGAATTATGCTGGGGCAAGAAAAGAATTTTAGAAGTGTACCTGAATACCATTGAAATGGGACCGGGTATTTTTGGTATAGAAGCAGCAGCCCAACAATACTTTCATAAACATGCCAAAGATTTAAGCAGAGAAGAAGCGGCAAAAATTATTGCGTGTTTGCCTAATCCTAAAAAGTTTTCTGTAACACCCATCAGCGGAAGAGTTGCATGGCGATATCCGCAGATATTAAGAGAGATGAATAATATTGAAGATGATGAAGATGTATTAGCAATAATAAAATAAATTGTATGCAGTTTCAATCACTTGAACCATTTGTTCCTTCAGGAAAAGATTTTGAAAGTTCAAAGCAACTTTTTCTTGTTTTAGGTTTTAAAATTAATTGGGATAGTGGTGATTATATTGGCTTTCAAAAAGATGAATGCAGGTTTATTCTTCAAAAATTTGACAATAAAGATTTTGCTGAGAATTTAATGATTAGTGTTAAGCTGACGGATGTGGAAGCTTTCAGAAATTATATTCTTGACAATCAATTACCTGAAAAATTTGGAATTAAAGTTGGCAAACCAACACAGCAACCTTACGGTAAAGAAGTTAACATGATTGATATTGCCGGCGTTTGCTGGCATTTTGTGGAATACTAATAATTAATTACTCAATAAATTATCTACGGCATTAACAGCCTTACTAAATCTTTCTTCGTAATTACCGCTTATTTCAACCCAGGGCGTATTTTGGTTGATTAAAATATCTTTATAAATTTTATACAACTCTTTACGTGGTTGCTCGTTGGGGTATTCTCTTAATTCATCTTTAACCCAAGGCAAATCAATATTGCAGAGCAAATACAAATCGTATTTTCTTTTTACAATTTCATCTAAAATAAATTGATGGCATTTGCCGAACACATACTCACACCATACTTTCATTACATACATATCTGTGTCAATGAAAAGAAGTGGAAAATGGGAAGTAGAAAGTGGGAAATTGTTATTTGGAGCCAAATCTCTTTTATTTTCTATTTTCCATTTTCTATTTTCTATTTCACTATATTCTTCTTCCAACCTTAACTGCCCTTTTGCAATGGTTAGCAAATCTTCAAATGAGTAATCGGTTCCATGCTTTAATAAATACTCCCTTGCAAACTCAGGACAGCTTTGTGTTTGATAATGTTTGGCTAATAATTCACACAAGGTACTCTTACCGGTACTTTCAGGGCCGATAATAACAATTTTTTTTATTTCTTTTTGCTCCATGCCGGTTTGCTTTTTATTAGTTTCTTATAAACGGGGCAAGTTTCATCATGTGCTCCGGGTAAAAAACCAATGCTCATTAAAAACTCATTTACAATTTCGCCACCGGTAAATTTAAATGTTTGCTTAAACAACTTTACCCATTCTTCTTTGGTTTTAGGGTGATGGTGTTCTAACCATTTTTTAAATGAGCCGAATTCTTTTTGTAATAACAGAATTGCCTTTGCATTTTCTACGGCTGCATTTACTTTTAGTTTGTTACGAATAATACCTGCATCGTTCAACAAACGCTCAACATCTTTTTCTTTATAAGCAGCAACTTTTTTTATGTTGAAATAGTTGTATGCTTTTCTGAAATTTTCTTGTTTAAGAAGAATTGTATTCCAGCTTAAGCCTGCCTGATTAATTTCTAAAATCAATCTGCAAAACAACTCATCATCTTCTTCAATAGGAAAGCCATAGTGGTTATCATGATACACTTTATGCAGATTATCCTTATCAGTTATTGTTTGAATATAAGAGCAGTAAGACATATTATTGGTGGTTTAATTGTTCATTGGCTCTCTTCATCCATGAAAACAAACCAAATATTGCCATAATTAAAATAACAATGTATTGCAGGCTTGTAAATACTAATGTTTTTACAAAGTATAATGGGATGGATGCCGTATTGGTTGCAATCCACCACCACCAGCTTTCTATTTTTTTCTTTGCCATTAACCACATGCCGGTGTAAGCGGCGGCACTTGCAAAAGCATCTGCCCAAGGTATAGCTCCTTCAAAAAAGCTATTCTTGGCAATAGTTAAGGCAATAAAAATAATTACGTAAAAAGTTGCAAAAAATAATAACTGATACACCCACTCTCTTTTTGTACTGTACGTAATATGTAAAATGGTTTCATGGCTTACTTTATCTTTTCTTGCCCACAACCACCACCCATAAATGCTCATTATTGTGTAGTAAATATTTACACTCGCTTCACCTAATAAAGAAAATTTAAAGCTGATAATAGAGTAAATAATAGTGCTGATTAATCCGATAGGGTACACCCAAATATTTTCTTTCATACTTAAAGCTACACTACCAATACCTGCAAATACAGCCACAAATTCATACCAAGTAGTGTTTTGTAACCCTGTAATTAACCGATGCCAAATTTCAGTCATGCTTGCTTTTTAGTTGAGGTAAAGATAATTGTACGCTAAACAAGTTTACGTTCCAACCTTAATTTAGTATTAACTGTAAGATAAATTTTTCGTTAATAGTGATTCATGTAAAATTTAACTCACGTATTTTTACTTTCATCAATTCTTAAAACAAAAATTATGATACGTAATGCAACTGCCGTTTGGAACGGCTCAGGTAAAGAAGGTAGCGGACATTTAACTACACAAAGCACTACCCTTAACCAAACTCAGTACTCATTTAATTCACGCTTTGCAGAAGGCGTAGGCACTAACCCTGAAGAATTAGTGGCAGCAGCTCATGCAGGTTGTTTTACAATGAAGCTATCTTTTGTAATCGGGGGTTTAGGCTTTACGCCTGAAACCATTACTACTAAATGTGAGATTACTTTAGACAATGGTACTATTACTTTATCTCATTTAATTGTTGAAGCTAAAGTACCCGGCATTAGTCAAGAACAATTTGATGCAGCAGTTAAAGATGCAGAACAAAACTGCCCTATTTCAAAATTGTATAACACTACTATTTCTACAAATGCTACATTATTAGCATAATAAGAAATAGTACGACTTGCAAAAACAGACCTGTAAGGTTAGAAAATCTTATAGGTCTTATTATTTATCTCCCCGTTTTCTTCTGGCAATCATTCCTCTCAACATAAAAACAATAACAACTGCAACGGGCACCCAGGCTAATATAAAATAAGAGATTCTGCCATCTAAAACATCTATTAATTTGATTGTTGCAAATAACATAAAGGTCTATTTAATTGGTTATAGCATACACTGCAAAGCTTGCCAGCCAATGCTCTCCGCCGTATGCACCGCTTGCAACATTAGGCAAACTTGCTTTTAAATGTTTGATAGAAGATTGTAAGAGTAAGGCTTTTCTTTTATCTGTTGCTGCAAGCATATTTGCAATGCCACGCATACACCAACTTCTGCTAAAGCATAAACCATCTAAATGCACAATCTGTAAATCGTTTCTGTCGCTTACAACCGGTAATTGTGTTAAGTGCTGTAAAGAGGTTAAATGCATAAAAGTATTAAACCATTTTACAAACTCGGTCTTATTTAAAACCCTTCGAATTAAGTCTGCTTCTTCTAAGGATGGTGAAAGAAAATCACTTCCATCAGGCTCCCAATCAGCAGGAGCATTTTTATCATTCAAATAAATTCTTTTAGCTGATTGAATAATAGCGTCTTCAAATTTTTTGTTATTTGTTGCTCTGGCATAATCTAATGCAAACACCAATCCGAATGCAGTGTTTGGATGAACACCCGTTCTGTTGGCATAAGTTTGTTTAGGCAAATAATTCATCCATAAATTAACAACAGTATCGCAAAGTGGCTGCAATGCAGCTTTCCAGCGTTTACCATCTTCATCCTTCCAGTTTAATAATTCCTGTTGCAGTTTTAAAATCCAGGCCCAGCCATAAGTTCTTTCAAAATTTTTTGCTAATGGCATAGTAAAATAATCTGTTTCTTTTCTTATGTTTTGTGCATTGATGTTTAATGAAATGGCTTCGCGGATTTTTTTGTTTTCGGGTAATGAGGGGAAATCTTTCAATAACTTAATCAACATCCAATGGCCGTGAACACTACTATGCCAATCGAAACAACCATAAAATGCAGGATGCAGATTTTTTGGAGTTAATACCTGATCGCTATCACCCGATGCTGTATGATTTATTTTGTTAGGATACTGTTGCTGTAAACATTTTAAAGGCAGCGATGCTAAGTGAGAGGCTCCCTGTATTGTTAAGGCAAACGCAGTACTGTCTTTATTTACAGTAAAAAAACTCTGAGCAAGCATTTGCTGTTGAATAAACAGAAGAAGTATAAAAATTAATTTTCGCATAGCATAATTATAAGTAAGTGGGTATTAAAAATAGGGTATGCTTTTTCTTTAAACTAAAAAAGTTTTTCTTTGTTTTATCAACCTAAAATATAGTCATGCAACGCAAAACCCTTTATGCAATTCTTTGTATTGTCTGCTGTTTATTTGCTCAATTCAATTTGCATGCTCAGGAAAAAAGTAAAGAAGAGCAATCTTACTTTAAATTATCAGGTAGCTATTTAACTAATGCTGTATATAATGGCAGAAAAGATTCTGCAACACTCCCATACATAACTCCCTCTCTCGCTTATTACGATAAAAGCGGTTTTAATATTGGTGTATCTGCTTCTTATTTAAACAGTGCAGATGCACATCGTATTGATTTGTTTTCAATTGATGCAGGCTACAATTTTAAAATTGCTAAGCAGGTAAATGGAAGCGTATATGCAAGTAAATATTTCTATAATACTAACAGTACAAATGTTCAGGGCAATGCAAAAGGCTTATTAGGAGGTACTGTTAGTTATGAAAATGATATTCTCTCAATAAGTGGCGATATTGGTGTTTTGTTTTCACAGAAAAATGATTTCTTTTTTATACCATCAATTTATCATGGTTTTAGTTTTGGCAGCGATGATAATGAATGGAATATTGCACCAACAGTAACTGCAAGCATTGGTACTTTAAATTATTATAAACAGTATTTTGAAAATATTGGCAAAAAAAGAAGGGGTGTTGTCTCTCAAATAGTTCAGGTAAAAAACGCAGACGGCGTTTTATTGTTAGATTATGAACTATCATTACCCATAACTTATGATGGAAAAAAATGGGGTTTATTTATTACACCAATTTATGCTATTCCACAAAGCCCTGTTCAGATTACATTGCCCGGTAGTTCTGTTTTTAGAGAAGAAAAATTAGAGAATAGTTTTTATGCCGAGTTGGGTGTGTATGTGAAGTTTTAGTTGAGATTGAATTTACCGCAGAGACACGGAGTTGCAGAGTTTACGCAGATAAGAATTATAAACACTTCTTTGCGGTATAATAAAAGCCCCGTCCCGAGGAATCAGGACAAGGCTAACACTGAGCAAGCAACTGATATAAAACTAAAAACAATATTTATCTGCGTCCAACATTGCATTACAAATTCTTCTTCGTGCATCTTTTGTATTAAAGGGTTCTACTTTAGTAAAGCGTTTTAACCCGATATGCATCATTCTTAATTCATCTCCGTCTGCAAAACTGTTTAAGGCATCTTTACCTGCTTTGTTAATTCTGTCTGCAGCATCGTATAAAAATGTACGCATTATATCTGCATAAACAGCAGTTTCAGTTTCTCCATTTTGTTCAGTCAATTTCATAACTCGCAGTAAAGCACTTTCTGCATGGTAAGTATCAATGGCCATATCTGCTATGTTCATTAATATTTCCTGCTCTTTATCTAAACTCATCATCAGCTTTTGTACTGCAGCACCTGCTACCATTAAAATGGTTTTCTTAAAATTAGCTATGTATTTTTTCTCTTTGGCAAATGCTCCTTCTTCATCACTATTAAAATCAGGAATACTCATTAATTCTTTCTGCACATTCATGGCAGGTGTCATCAAATCAAGTTTTCCTTTCATGGCACGTTTCAACACCATATCAACAGTAAGCAACCGGTTTATTTCATTAGTGCCTTCATAAATTCTATTAATACGGCTATCTCTGTAAGCTTTGCTTATAATGTATTCATCGCTAAAACCGTTGCCGCCATGTACTTGTACGCCTTCATCAACAACAAAATCCAACACTTCACTGCCGAATACTTTCAACATAGCACATTCAATAGCATATTCTTCCGCAGCACCTAATAAGGCTTTTTCAAAGGTTAATCCGCCATGCATTAATTCCTGTTCTTTATCATCAATCCATTTTGCAGCACGGTATAAGGCACTTTCACCAACCCAAATGCGAATAGCCATTTCAGCCAACTTATGTTTAATAGCACCAAACTTTGCAATAGGTATTTTAAACTGCTCGCGTGTTTTTGCATATTGAACAGAGGTTGTTGCTGCATGTTTACTACCACCCAATGCAGCAGCACATAATTTTAAACGACCGATGTTTAAAATGTTGAACGCAATAATGTGGCCTTTACCAATTTCGCCCAACACATTTTCAACAGGTACTTTACAATCCTGAAAATATAATTGCACTGTTGAAGAACCTTTAATACCCATCTTATGTTCTTCAGGACCTTGTGTAAAACCTTCAAATCCTCTTTCAACAATAAAGCCCGTAAACTTATCACCATCAATCTTTGCAAATACTGTATAAACATCTGCAAAGCCACCGTTGGTAATCCAGCATTTCTGTCCGTTTAATAAATAATATTTGCCATCATCACTCAGCTTAGCGGTTGTTTTTGCTCCTAATGCATCGCTGCCACTGTTAGGTTCTGTTAAACCATAAGCCCCTTTCCATTCACCGCTTGCTAACTTAGGGATGTATTTATTTTTTTGTTCATCTGTTCCAAAATATAAAATAGGCAAAGAGCCGATACCCGTGTGTGCTGCTACTGCAACACTGAAGCTAAAGCCACCGCCTAAGCCTTCATTAACAATTGTAGATGTTATAAAATCTTTTCCCAAACCTCCGTACTGTTCAGGAAATGAAGTTGACAATAAACCCTGCTCTCCTGCTTTTTCAAGTAATGATTGCATTAAACCCAGTTCCTGCTTATCAATTCTTTCTATGATAGGTAATACTTCGTTGGATAAAAATTGTTCGCACATATCCATTACCATCTTTTGTTCTTCATCAAAATTTTCAGGAATAAAAGTTTCATACGGATTACTTTCTTTTATAATCCATTCTCCACCTTGTAATGCTTTTGATTGTTGTGTTGCAGTACTCATATGGACATATTTTTAGTGTTTTAAAATTTTGTACTTAGCTGTAGAATAGGCATTAAGCATTGTTGCGTCGCACTCTTGTGCGTTTTGTTCACTGTTCCGCAAATTGCTTATTGCAAATTGTCGTAAACTTTCTGTAATACGTTTTTTACTGTTTCAATTTCGTCTTTAGCAATGCCGATTAAAGCCTCATCCATTGTTTGATTAGCCAGTTCTATAGTTGTTTGCTGTAATTCTTTCGCAGCATCGGTTAAAAAAATAAGGTTCTTTCTTTTATCATCTTTATCAGCCGTTCTTTTAACCAATTTTATTTTCTCCAGATTATCTATCAACCTTGTAATACTTGGTTTATCTCGGTAAGTTCTGTTACATAAATCCTGCTGGCTTAACCCATCTTCCTTCCATAAGTGATATAAGATGCTCCATTGTTCAATAGTTATTTCCAACCCTGCATCTCTAAAATTTTTCTGCATTCGCCTTGCAACTGCGGTTGAAGCCATTGCATTAATTACGCTGTATAGTTCTCCTCTTTTAAAGTGACTGTTTGCCATATAGTTGTTTATGCAACTATTTTCAAAATTCAATTATCTTTACCAAACCACCAAACATTTTAAAAAATATTTTTACGGCTTAACATCCATGCAAAGTACAGTTGCTTATAAAAGTTCAATGATAAACTACTATTGTTTCGGTAGGGGAACAGAGTTACTCATCGCATTGCATGGATACGGAGAAGATGGAAGTTCTTTTAAAATTTTAGAGCAGGAATTAAGCAATACATTTATCATTATTGCTATCGATTTTCCTTATCATGGCAAAACAATATGGAATGAAGGCTTACTTTTTACTGCGACTGATTTATTAAATATTCTGCAAAGCATTACTCCGCTTGCATTACAACCATTTCATTTATTAGGTTATAGTATGGGCGGAAGAGTAAGTTTATTTATGTTGCAACAATTTCCGGAGCAAATAAAAAGCGTAACGTTAATTGCTCCTGATGGATTGCATAACAATACCTGGCATAAAATTTCAACCCAAACAATAACCGGCAACAGGCTCTTTCATTTCACTATGAAGCAGCCTTACTGGTTATTTGCTTTAATGAAAGTAGCTACTGCTTTAAGATTGTTTAATAAAAGCGTTTACAATTTTGCCCAGTATTATCTGAAAGAAAAAGAATCCAGATTAAGGTTATACAACCGCTGGACTACTATGCGGAAGTTCAATCCGAAATTAACCTTACTAAAAACAATCATTCAAAACAAACAGATTCCTGTAAAAATGTTGTTTGGTAAGTATGATAAAATTATTCTTACCAAGAACGGATTGAAGTTTAAAATAGGCTTAGAGCTGTTTGTTTCAGTAAAAGAAATTGAAGCAGGGCATCAATTATTAAAAGAAAAATATCTCGCAGAAATTACTGAGTTATGTAGTGCTTAAAATTGCATCTTTGTAATATGCTGTTGAATATTTATTTACTGCTTACATTAATTATTTTCATTCCGTATTCAGCAATTATTTTATTGTACAGAAAATGGTTTTTAAAGCTAAAACAATTTGTAGTTCCCGCTTCATTTAAACCGCAAACAACTTTTACCATCATTATTCCTGCAAGAAATGAAGATCGGAATATCAGTAAATGCCTGCATTCTATTTTTCAGCAAAAATATCCATCTGTATTGTATGAAGTAATTGTTGTTGATGATTTCTCAACTGATAATACTTCGGGCGTTGTTCAATCATTAAAAAAAGAATATTCACGTTTACATTTATTAAAACTGGCAGATGAATTAGACGGGAGGCCATTAAACGCTTACAAGAAAAAAGCTATTGAAAAAGCTATTAAATATGCAACGGGCGATTGGATTGTAACTACTGATGCAGATTGTACAGCTACTAAAAACTGGCTATTAAGTTATGCTGCCTTAATTGAAGAAACCAAGCCGGCTTTTGTTGCAGCACCTGTTGTATTTACTAACGATGGTACTTTGCTATCTATGTTTCAGTATATAGATTTTGTAAGCCTGCAGGGTATTACAGCAGCTTCAGTTTCTGCCGGCTTTCATGCAATGTGTAACGGAGCCAATCTTGCTTACAGAAAAGATGTTTTTTACAGGGTAAATGGTTTTAAAGGAATTGATAATATTGCAAGCGGAGATGACATGTTGCTAATGAATAAAATAAAACATGAATTTCCCAATGCCATAGGCTTTTTGTTTAGTAAAGATGCAATTGTTTCAACCAGCCCTATGCCAGATTGGAAAGCGTTTTTTAATCAAAGAATCCGTTGGGCAAGTAAGGCAGATAAGTATAAGGATAAAACAGTTTTTTGGGTACTGGTATTAGTTTATTTTCTTAACCTGTTTTTATTTATCATGCCATTTATTGCACTGGCAATTCCCTCATTGTGGTTGTATTGGCTATTATTTTTAATTGCTAAAACTTTAGTGGAATTAAGTTTTGCTGTACCCGTCGGCAGCTTCTTCGGGCAATCATTTCTATGGTGGTTTCCGTTACTGCAACCGTTTCATATAACTTATATGGTAGTAGCCGGTTGGTTAGGTAAGTTTGGCAGTTATAACTGGAAAGGCAGGAATGTTAAATAGCTTTTGGCTCATTAAAATCTTTAGGCTCTGGAAACCAGGCATAAATCATTAAAAAAATTGCTGCCAGCAAAATAAAAGGGAGCATAAAAAAACTTTTCATAAAATTGATTTTTAATTATTTAACAAATTACAGACTCAAGAATCTGTAATTAGTTTAACAAAAAAGACTCCAACATTTTTAAAAACGTTGTATAACTGTTTTACATTTCGGCAAAATGAAAAATTCTTTCGGTAAAAGATTAATTAAGAACAAAGCCGCACTTGCCGGAATAGTAATTATTATAACAAGTATTGTCATTGCTTTTTCAGCATACCTTATAGTGCCGGATACTACACCTAACGCAAACAGAATAATTCCGGAAATAGGCAGTAAAAAACCGGGTTTTTCTATTCAATTTCTATTGTTAAAAAAAGAAAAAAATAATGAGGAAAACTTTCTACAAAAAATAATAAGTGGTAAACAAGATGCTTTTACATACATACCCATAACATCGTATAAGCAAAAAAATGATAGTATTATTTATCAGAAATATGTAGACGATAACATTTTTGAAACCAAAACAATTGCATTAAAAAATATTGCAAGCCCGAATATCGTAACAAAAAAATTCTATTTAGGTACAGATAGGTTTGGCAGAGATATTTTAAGCAGATTACTAATAGGTACCAGAGTAAGTTTAAGCGTTGGTTTAATTGCAGTAATTATTTCGCTAACCATAGGTATTTTATTAGGGTCATTAGCCGGCTATTTTAAAGGCTGGGTAGATGATGTTATTATGTGGTTAATTAATGTTTTATGGAGCATTCCAACTTTATTGTTGGTATTTGCCATAACACTTGTTTTAGGAAAAGGCTTCTGGCAAGTATTTATTGCTGTTGGTTTAACTATGTGGGTTAATGTTGCACGTTTAGTTCGCGGGCAGGTAATGCAGGTTAGAGAACTTGAATTTATTGAAGCAACAAAAGCCTTAGGTTATTCAAATACCAGAACTATTATAAAGCATATTCTGCCAAATATACTTGGTCCGGTATTGGTTATTGCTGCAAGTAATTTTGCAAGTGCAATTGTAATTGAAGCCGGACTTAGCTTTTTAGGTGTTGGTGTACAGCCACCACAACCAAGTTGGGGTTTAATGATTAAGGAAAATTATAATTTCATCATTACCAATAACCCGATGTTGGCGTTAACTCCGGGTATTGCCATTATGTTATTGGTATTAGCTTTTAATTTATTAGGTAATGGATTAAGAGATGCTCTAAACGTGAAAAGTAAATTATAGTTTTTGTACCCGGCTTTTGAATAACTATTCAACTTTCGTTGCGTCGCACACTTGTACTTCCATATCGCTAAGCAGCAATCGCCTTCTCTATTGTATATTGTTCAATCAAAATAAAAATCATTCCTAAACAAAGCCAGAATAAACTTCCTATTTTATCTGTTTCAATTAAATCACTCAGAAAATTTACTACACCAATCATTACTAAAATAATTGCTGCCGCCAAAGCAACCTGTTTATAAAAAACATGTTGAATTGAATGATAAAGATTTTGCAGCTTAATCAGCATTGCAAAAAATAAAACAATAAATAATGCCATACCAACCAAGCCCTGCTCTAAGCCAATTAATAAAAAATAATTATGTACAGATGAATGGTCTTTATTATTACTAACCCATGTTTTAAAAACACTCTCCGTATAATTTTTATAGTTATCATAAAAACCATTTGGCCCAACACCTGCAATGGGGTTAGTCTTAAGCATATTAAATGCAGCTACCCACCTGTAAAAACGTTCAGCATTAGAAACATCTTTTAATGTTACTGTTGCCTCTAAATGCTGGCTGAAATTGGTATGAAAAATAGTAGTGTTATACTCCGGTGCAAACCTCAAATAGTTATTATTATAGAACAACCAGCTTACTGAAAACAAAAGCGTAGCAGATAAAACAGCTATAGTTATTTTAATTTTTTTGTAATAAGTAATTACTCCACCCGCAATACCGATAATTAATGCAGCCCAAGCCCCTCTTGAATATGATAGTACTACTGCTGCTAACATAATTATCACTACTATCCATAAAAATTTATAAGAAAACTTATTTTTTGAAGTCAGTTTCATAATACTCCAAACAATCGGCAACATACAAACCAACATGGCCGAATAGTTTACATGATTACGAAAAAAAGGGGACAATGTTTTTTTAATTCCTTCAAATGAAAAACCATATTGGCTATGCCTTATAATACATTGACCAACAACAAATAACATTGGCAATAACAGCAATAAAGCAAATTTTTTAATTCTTTTTTCTGTGTTCAGGATATGATAAGGCAGTATTACGAAAGGGATAATATACCAAATTTTAGCAGCTAAATATTTTAATGAAATCAGGCTATTGGTTGAATAAATACAACTAACAGCTATCCATATTAAATGCAATACCAATAATAAAAACAAAGGTTGCTTTATTATTTGCTTTGGCAATACAGATGATTGATAGGCTACTTTTAAAAAGAAAATACCTGTAAGCAATATCAACAAAGGTTCATCAGGGAAATCTAAACTAAGTGTTGGCGTAATTTCTAATTCAGTTGATAACGGCAAGGCCATTATCATTAACCAGAAAAGCAGTTCTGTTTTAGCTGTCGCATAATCAAATACAAAAGGTAAACATGATAATAAAAAGAAGATATTATTATCAAAAACAATTGCAGCAATACAACTCAATAACAATATTGCAGATGATGTATAAAACAATTGTTTGTTTGATAAAGTATGCATCAGCTTTTTCTTCCTTCAATAAATAAAACAAGCAATATTGAAAAAAACAGTGAAACAAAAAATACAATACTCAGTACCAAAAGTTTATCAGGCTTAACATAAGCCAGTGTTGGAAAAGCTTTATCTAAAACTACTAAAGCTTGAGGTGTTGCATCAATCATTAACTGAAACTCTACTACTTCTTTTCTGTACTTCTGTAATTCATCTAACAGCGATTGGCGTTTATTAATCAGCAATAATTTTCTGGCGTCTTCAGTTTTTATTGATTGAATAGTATCAGAAATTATAATCACTTGCTTTTCCATTCTGCTGATAGAAGCATTCAAGTGATCGTAAATTAATTCATAACTCTTCTTCCATATTTCTTCCTGTAAAAACCTGATTAATTCTGTTGTTCTGTTAGCTAATTTGGCTGCAAAAATGGGGTCTTTATCATATACAGTTATTCGCAAAATATTTTTTTCATTCTTTACAATATCAGTGTTAGCTCTTAAAATGAGTAAGGCTTTTTTATTTTTTATATCGTCATTTTTTCCCTCAACATTATAGTAAGTAATCAAATTAAATTCACTAACTAATCTTGAGAATACTATATCAAGTTTAGACAGGCTGTATGCAACATCTAAATCATCCTCATCACCAATAATTGAGTATAATCCTTGAACATTACTATTGAACAGCTTTGCCTTATCCGCCATTAAAGAATTTTGTGCAATAGCAAAAGTTTGTGCTCTGTATTTTTTAGGAACAATAAATAAAGTAACAGTAGCAACAATTAAAGCTATCAATACAATAGTAATAATGGCTTTCCATTTGATTTTTATAACTGTTAATACATCAATAAGATTGAAGGTGGAAGATTGCATAAAAGTGAATGTACAATTTTAATTAATGTATAACCCGTACACTGCGGTTAAGACTTTCTTCTAATGAAATAAAAGTTTCTGTTCTTTCAATTCCCTTAATGTTTTGCAGTTTATCGTGCAATACCAATTTTAATTGCTGAATATCTTTGCAAATAATTTCTGCAAAAATGCTGTAATTACCTGTTGTATAATTTAAACGTACAATCTCAGAAATTTTAATCAGTTCTTTAGCCACATTATCGTACAAAGAACTTTTTTCTAAATAAATACCAATAAAAGCAATCACATCGTAACCCATAGCTTTAAAGTCAACAGATAATTTTCTGCCTTTAATAATACCCTGTTCTTCTAACTTTTTCATTCGAACATGAACTGTTCCGCCAGATACAAATAATTTCTTTCCTAAATCTGCATAAGAAACATCTGCATCTTCCATCATTGCCTGAATTATTTGTAAATCCAGTTTGTCAAAATTCAAAGGAGTAGCCATTTGAGATAGTTATTTTTGAATAATTTCAATAAAAATACATTTTTGCCGAATAATTTCAATATTTATAAAAAAAAGTTTGAAAAATATTCATTAAAAACAGAAAGTCAACGTAATCTTGTGCTACAAAAGTGAATAGTTCTTAATACTGTGGGGTGATGAAATTCTTGGCAGACATGCCCTCTCGTCTCGGGGGTGAGGATAAAAGGACAAACGCGTTGTAGAGCCGACTTCTACCATTGGTAAGGCCGACCGGGGTTGACCACTAAACTTTGCAATGCAGCTAACTTCCTCGTGTAGGTTCGACTCCTACCCCTACAGCTCTTTTCTCAGTGTGTTTTTTTGCTAGCCTTTGAAGTTTTTACTTTGAAGGCATTTTTGTTTAATACCTGAGGTGCAAAGGAATCTGTTGCAAATACTTAATTTGTTTGAGTTCTGAAGAATCAATTGTAGGCGAATAAATTGCAGCAAAAGTTGCTTTTGTATATGCATCATCTTTTGCTAATCCATATCTAAACCCATGATCTCCTGAAATAATAATAGTTTTCTTTTCCCAATCTTTAATAGAATTTAAGTAGTGTAAAACTGTTTTATTTACATAAGCAAGATACTCAACATATTGTTTGTACATTTCTTTAGTTGAAAGAGAATTAAAATATTCAGCATATTTATTTTCAATCCCACTCGAATCATTTATGAATGGAGGGTGTGGCATTAATGCATGAATCCAAAAAAAAAGTTGGGTTAGCATTAGTGTTAATATCATTTAGCGATTTATTCAAAACATCCGAATTATACTTTGATATTTTTTCAGTATTCTTATTAAAATAATTAATTGTCAATACTAATACTGAGTTACTAAAAATTTGATCAAAAAAAGATGTTGGGAATATATTACTGAAGCTGGCTTCTACTTCTGATTTATGAGTAAAATATAAAAAATCATAGTTTTTAAAATCATAATGTAACATTTTCAATTTCTTTTCAAATTTGTTTTGCCTTACTACTTTTTGTGCATAATTAAAGTTGGGATATTGAATACTATCGTCAAAATTAAAAATTGAAGCTATTGAAAACAGTGTTCCATTACTTCTTGATGGCATAGAATCAATTATAAAGAAATGTTTTGCTCTCAAAGAATCTTTTATACTGTTATGATAGTGCAATTGATTTGTTAAATAGTTATTTGAAGCATATTCATCTAACAATATCCAGATTATATCATTTTTTATTTTGTTTGATGTTTGCAGTACAACATTATTACTTTTAGTAAAATACTCTTTCATCGTAGCTGCAATAAACAAACCATTAACAAAAAGGATAAAGGATAAAGTCAAAAAAAATATTTTTAACTTATTTAGAAAAGAAGTCAATTTTAGATAAAGATTTGCCAGATAAGATAGCCCTAAAGTTAGACTTATACAAATAGTCATCAAGTATCTCCATCTAACCCATAAGGGCAGTGTTTCTTTTAAATTATTTATAAAGAAAAAAAAAGTAAATAAAAGAAGTAGCAGGATATGTGCATTAAAGAAATTTAAAAATGAAGCTATTTTTTTTAACAAAAACGCACTTAAAAAAAGAGACGTAGCTATTATTACAAAAGCTATAAATTCAAAACCTTCCGGAAATTGCATTATTTTATAGGTGAGAAAAAAAAGAATAAAAAAATAAACAACACTCAACTTATTATATAGTGTTATAATTTTTTTTGACATAAGAATAATTTTCTTTCCAACGGCAGCAAAACCGTTTCTTCTAAAAAATTAAATTGTTCAGAAAATATTTTTTTGAAATTATCTTCTGTATAGTCTTCGTAAATATCTTCTTTTATCAAGAGCATTTGCTTTATTTTAATATCTGATTTTGGTATAAACTCTATAATCAAATACTTTTCTGTTAATCTATTTAGCAAATCCGCAATAAGCTGTAATGGAATATTATTTGATATTCTCAGATGATGAATCAAAGCCAAGGCAAGTACTGTATTAGCTTTAAGCCGATCAAGCATAGGAATTTTTTCTTTATTTTCCCATCCAAGACCTGGGCTTGGGTGGACAATATCAATTACTACATGAGTTATTTTTTTTAAAGAATTTTGTTTACAAAACTGATAGAAACTATTAACACAATACTCATCCATTTCAACACTAATTACATCTTCAGAATAATTAGAAGCTATTGCTGAAAATCTTCCTTTATTTGCTCCTAAATCAATTACTTTTTTTGGTTGAATATTAGAGAGCCATTGCTTAATACTTCTTTCCTTTAATAAAAGATAATCTTTACTTTCAATTTTTTCATCATAATAACTCAACCAAAAACTTGAACCTCTATTATTATCAGAAATTTTAATTATTTTCTGAAGCAATAAACGAAAGCCTTGTTCAATTTTACTTTTTGAAATTTTATTTTCTTTAAGCTCTTTTTCGTTTGTAATTTTTTTGTTTAAGAAAAGTGAATGTAAATGAATATGCCAGAATGCTAAAAAATTAAAATAGCTTTTATAAGGCAACTGGTTACTAACAAACTTTAGAGGCATACCTGTAAATAAAGCTCTATGAAGTTTAGACCATTCATGCCCCTTATATTTCATTAATAGAAAAGGAGCTAACATTTCTTCGCAAAATTGCTTATATGCTAACCAAGAATTACCCTCATTATAAATGACAAATGAGCTTGTATCAATCAGTTTGCAATTTGTTCCTACAAAAACATGGTTGAAAGAAGATGCATCTTTTAAAATCATCCCATACTTCAATGCAATTATATTGATTTTTAAAAAAGAAATAATACAGTCTTTTCTTTGCGTAAAGCTCCATTCATAGGGATAGTTAATAAATAAAATTTGCTCAGGTAACAATACCTTATAAACATCTTCACCAAAGTCAGAAAAAGTTGAGTCTACTTCTTGGTGTTCAACTATGAGATTTTGTTCAACTAATTCATCATAAAGACCGGATTTCATCAAACAATTATAAGTCGAAGCGTATCTGTTTTTTAAAATTCGGTAATAAATGTCATTGTATTTAATAACGAAGGCATCCGGATCTTTGTAAGAAATTGCTTGCCTATTCATGACAGATTAGCTTTGAAGCTAATACATTTACTTATTTTTTGAAAATGTATTCTTGATAAAGAATTTAATTCTCCCGAAAAATAAAGAAATTGTTAGAATACCTGATAAAATTGCTTGATAAAATAAACTACCAGACCCTGGGTCAATATAACATAGGTATAAATGCATGACTTTACTTTTCGATAAGACTATAATTGAAATTAAAAGTTTAATTACTTTTAAGATACTTGACTAATTATTTTTGCTGTATATGGGTCATAAAAAATTAATACGGTTCGAGGCAATCAAAACCTTTCCTAATGTTTTAGAATTTCCTGAAAATATTGCAGGGCAATGGCATAAACACTTCAACAATAATAACCCCATTATTCTGGAATTGGCCTGTGGCAAAGGGGAATACACCCTTGGCTTAGCAAGAATGTTTGCTGATAAAAATTTTATTGGTGTTGATATAAAAGGAAACAGAATCTGGAAAGGTGCTGCCATGGCTCTACAGGAAAATTTAGAGAATGCTGCTTTTTTAAGAACGCAAATAGATTTTATTAATACCTACTTTACTAAAGAGGAAGTAAATGAAATATGGATTACGTTTCCTGACCCGCAATTACGATTATCAAAAGCCAAGAAAAGATTAACGCACCCTAAATTTTTACGCTTATATCAAAGCATTTTAAAACAGGATGGATTAATACATTTGAAAACTGATAGTCCTGATTTATATCAGTTTACAAAAACAGTAATCAATTTATTAGAACTGGAATTATTAGTTGATTACAGTGATGCTTATAAAGAACCCGGTATTGCAAAAGAGCTTTACATAAAAACACACTATGAAAGTTTAGATATTGCTCAAAGCAGTCGCATTCACTATTTACAGTTTAAAATAAACAAGCTGTTACCGGTAGAAAAAGATATTATTTTAAAAGAGCTTATTAATGAACAAGCCGTTAATTGAGGGAGAAGATTTTTATTATGATGACAATGGCTATGTTGTATTTACAGAAAAATATCACATAGCAAAAGGTTATTGCTGCGGTTTAGGTTGTAGACATTGCACCTATAATTATGAAAATGTTCCTGAACCAAAAAGGAGTGAGTTGCTTGAAAATATTTCAAACAAACTAACTTCAACCAAGAAATAAAAAGTTTTGCCAAAGAAACAAACGTTAAAAAAAATTATCAAGCAAAAAAAAGAACCTAAAAAGTTTTCTTTTTTTGATGATGTATATGATGTAGTAAGGCAAATACCTAAAGGCAGAGTTACATCTTACGGTGCTATTGCTAATTATCTGGGTACAAAACTAAGTGCAAGAATGGTTGGCTGGGCTATGAATGCAGCCGGTACGGTAAAGCCTAAGGTACCCGCACAACGTGTTGTTAACAGAAACGGAATGTTAAGCGGTAAAGCTCATTTCAGTACACCAACAAAAATGGAAGAGCTATTAAAGAAAGACGGAGTTAATGTAGAAAAAGATACCGTTGTCAACTTTAAAGAAATTTATTGGGACCCTGCAATTGAATTAAATTTATAAATTACTCCTGCATTAACTCTTCCTTACTAACATTCATTTCAATCGTCATTAAAAATACTGTTGGCTTTTGCCCGGCAAATACAAACAGCAAAACTCCGAACAACAAAAGAAAGGAAATATTATGTATAATAAAGTAGCTTACTAAACAAAACATAGCCGGTATTTCTAATAAAGCATATTTTAAAATACATGCACTGCGATATTGTGTAAACTTTTCAGAAAAACTTAAAGTGGTTAATTGTAGTTGTTGTATTCTTTGTTTTGAAATTTTAAATGCAGCAATACCACATCCGAAACTTAATACTATCGCAAAAATCTGTAAAGCCTGAAAAACTGTTCTGTTATCTTTCGAGGTAATAAAATTGGAAATTACATAAACAATAACTGCAAATAACAGTTGCCCTAAAAGCATTGCTGTGTGAACTACTATAAGAGATTTTATTTCAGGCTTAAACTTCACTATTGGTTATTGGTAATAAGGGCTTATCATTAAATAAACTACAGGGCCTGTAACTGCTACATAAAACCACAAAGGCCAGGTAATTTTTGATAGTTTTTTATGTGCAGCATATTCTCCTATCAAAGCTCTGTAAGCAGTAAATAATATAAATGGAAGTATTACCGCTGCTAAAAAAATATGCGTAAAGAGAATAAAGAGATAAATAATTTTTACAGCACCTGCACCGCCAAACTTAGTTTCGCCTGCTAATAAGTGGTGAGCAATGTAACTAACTAAAAATACAATGGAAAGTATTAACGCCGTTAACATTAATTGTTTATGCAGTAAGTAGTTTTTATTTTTCACAGCTACTAACGCTGCAACTAAAAGTATGGCAATAATTGTATTGATAATTGCATTAGCAGTTGCAAAAATGTGAACGTTAAATCCTAAATCAACAGTTAGTTTTATTCTGCTTATAGTAACAACAACTGCAAATACAACAAATGAAAAAATACCTATTAACCACTTTGCTGTACCATCATTCTTTTTCATTGAAGCCTGTAACATAATCTTATACGTTTATTTTTTTCTTGATTGAACAGTAATTAATACAAACACAATAACCAATACTACAACAACAGCCCAAAGCCATTTAAGGTTGATAATTTCCGTAAATAATTCGCTTTTTTTTGTTTTATCTTTTTCAAGCATCAGTAAGCCGATATCTCTTGCCAAAACAGATAATGAAGTTGAGTCTAAACCGCTGTAGGGTTGCTCCAATCTTCCCCTAACTATATAATCTTTATCCAGCAACACAAACCTTGATGTATGCGGGAAATCAGGTGTAACAGGCTCTTTACTTAACTTATCTATTTTCAATTCTTCAAAAATATAATTGTAAATAGAATCTCTGTTGCCTGTAAGCAGCCACCAATTATCAGGATTAACCTTATAATTATCAGCATAATTTTTCAATACACTCACAGAATCATGCTCGGGGTCTATTGATAAAGAAATAAACTGTACAACCGAAGTATCAACTTTCTGCATGGCATTACCTCCTGTAATAAAACTCTGTTGCAACTTGGCCATGCTTTTAGTAAGCTTAGGACAAATACTGCCACAACGTGTAAAGAATAAATCAATAACAATTGCTTTACCTTTTATGTCGTATAAATGAACGGTATCTCCTAATTGATTAACAAATTTAAAATCGGCTGTTTTATGCCAAATAGTATCAACACTTGTTCTGCCGTTTTTTTCAGAAGCAATCGTTGTTTCAACAAAATATTTTCTAGGCATTATTACAGCATCATCTCCTGCAGTTTTTAAAATAAAATAGCTCACTAAAGGAATGAGAATAGCAATCATTAATGCCCAAACAGCTTTCTTGCTCATAACTATTCAATTAATTAAAAAACCACCGCACCGGCAGTGGCTTTTATAAAATTCATTTGTTCATTTTATAACAAAATGCAATTAATGCTTTTCTGCAGGTTCTTCTGTTTTATGTTCGCCACCTTCCTCTTTCTTTTCAACTATTACAGACTTCTGTGCATTTTTATATGGGTCGTAAGTGTTTCTTAAATGTTTGAATGAATTACCGTCGTATAAGAACGCAATAATAAACCAAACAAATAATAAAAGGGGAACCACGATAGTCATTATCATGTTTCTTAATTCATGCTTTAAGTGCATAAAATAACCGACAATATAATATGCCTTAGCAATCATTAAAATAATAATAAACGCTTTAGTTGAAAGTTTTCCAGCAGAACCGTCTACCATTTTCATCATCATAAAACCTAATGCTAATTCTATGATAGTAAGAACTGTAAGAACAATAGTTACATTTCTTACTTCGTTTTTACTGCCATGATGTTCTGCATGTGCTGAATGTTCCATAAATAATTTTATAGTATAATTGAATTAATTAAATCAAATAAAAACAGGTAAATACAAATACCCACACCAAGTCTACAAAGTGCCAGTATAATCCAGCTTTTTCAATCATTAAATAGTGCCCTCTTTTTTCAAAAACACCATTCAATGTCATAATCAACATAATGATATTAATAATTACACCGCTAAATACATGGAAACCGTGAAAGCCTGTTATTGTAAAAAAGAAGTTGGTAAAATTTGTTGTTGATTGAGTTCCGTCAGCATTTAAAAATGGATTATGTCCCCACCATGCACCTTCGTGATGTAAGTGATTCCACTCCCAAGCCTGACAACTTAAAAAAGCTAAACCACCAATAATAGTAAGAATAAGGTTTACAACTACTTTTCTTTTATTCATTTCCTGCCCTGCTTTAACAGCTAATACCATTGTTACAGAACTGATGATAAGAATAAAAGTCATGATACTTACAAACACTAACGGGGCAAATGTGCTTTCGCTTGCAAAAGGGTAACTTTTAAATACATGGTTCGGATCAGGCCAGCCGTTGGTTGAAAAACGTACTGTTCCATAAGCAATAAGAAAGGCACCGAATGTAAAAGCATCACTCATTAAAAAGTACCACATCATTAATTTTCCATACTCTACATTAAAGGGGCTTTTCCCGCCGCTCCACCACTTAGTAGGTACTGTTGCAGTTGTTAGTGTTGACATGTTTCTATTCTTCTAAAGTTTGTTTGCAAATTTATTGGCTCACGTTTAAAAACTGTGAATAAAACCAAAGTTTTTTCAGCTTATTTTATCCATGCAAGAAATATAAAAAGGTAAATCCATAACAAATCTACAAAGTGCCAGTAAGTAGCAACAATTTCAATAGGTGTAGTATTATAACTTTTTATTTTTCTGCCAAATGCTCTGAATAGGGTAACTAATAAAGCTATTATTCCACCGGCTACATGCAGCATATGCAAACCTATAATAGGCACTAAAAAAGATGCTGCTGCATTACTTCCAAAGCCTAATAATTTTATTCCTTGACTGGTTAATTCATTAAAGCCTAAGGTTTGTAACACACCGAATAAAACACCTAATACTGCTGTTAAGGCAATAAAGTTTTTATACCTGCTTCTTTCTCTTGCTTTAAAAGCCTTTAAAGCAATATACATAGTAGCACTGCTAAGCATTATAGCTGCTGTAGAATAATAAAACGATTTCGGCAAAGCAAACTCTAACCAGTTTGCCTGATTACGCTTTACAATGTATGCACTTGTTAAGCCGGCAAACATCATACAAATGCTGCCCATAGCAACCCACAATGTAAACTTATGAGGGTGCAATCTTTTAGGTTCATTTGAACTCACTGTTGTCATCATCACTTTTTTATTTTGTTATCAGCTTTTGTTTATCAATTAAACATTCGTTGCGTCGCACACTTTTACGTTCTGTTCTTTACTGAGCTTTATCAGCCAGTAATGCCAATAAAACAATCGGCAAATAAATATAACTGCTGAACATTACCCTTCTTGCAGCTTTTACATTCATTTCATTATATAATCGTACACTTTGTACAACCATAAAAACATTACATGCCAGAATAATCCATAAACTCACATTGCCACTCATTCCAACATACTTAGGTAAAATACCCACCGGAATCATCAACACACTATACATTATTGCCTGCACTGCCGTAAACTTAGTTGGCCCTTTAGCACTCGGTAATAATTTAAAACCTGCTTTCGTATAATCTTCATGTGCCACCCAGGCAATTGCCCAAAAATGCGGAAATTGCCACAAGAACTGCATTGCAAACAATATTAACCCACCGGTCCATTTAATTTCATCATTATAAAAACCTGCCACCCATCCTATCAAGCAGGGTAATGCCCCCGGAAAAGCTCCTATTAATACGGCTATTGAATTTATTTTCTTCAAAGGCGTATAAATAAAAGCGTATAAGAACAAACTGAATGCAGATAAAAGAGCTGCTGTTACATTAAAAAAATAAACCATTAATACAACACCTAAGGAACCTGCAATAAAAGCAAACAGGTAAGCTTCATTTACTGTCATTCTTCCATTGGCTACAGGGCGTTTGGAAGTTCTTTTCATAACCGCATCTGTTTCCTTTTCTACTGCCTGGTTTATTGCATTGGCACTGCCTGTAACCAACATGCCAGCAATAAAAAGAATGGTTATCATCAACCAATTGTATCCATTAGCAGGCGTTAATAAAAAGCAAATCACACAAGAAAAAACAACCGTAAAGCTTAATGTAAACTTGGTTAGTTCTTTATAATCTCTAAGCTTGGCGGCGATAGAATTTCCTGTTTTATTATCCTGCATCTTCTTTTCAAAAACAATGCTCCCGTTATAGTTTCGGGAGCATTCTGTTATTTTACGATGAATGATTTTTAAATACTCATTCACTCAATAAATATTAATTAATGATGGCTTTCGTTAGCCCCCACAGGTTCTGTTTGCGGAACGAAATCTCTTCCGTCTTTACCGTAATCATAAGCCCAGCGATGAACTTCAGGGATTTCACCCGGCCAGTTTCCATGACCCGGACGGATTGGTGCAGTCCACTCTAATGTTGTAGAACCCCACGGATTTTGATTGGTAACTTTTCTTCCTTTAAAAATTGAATAGAAGAAATTAAATAAGAATAATAGCTGCGTTGCAAATACAACCATTGCTACTGTACTTATAAATCTGTTTAACTCTGCAAATTGCTTAAAGCTTTCCCAAATGCTGTAATCATAATAACGACGTGGCATACCTGCTAAACCTTGATAATGCATTGGCCAGAAAATTAAGTATGCACCAATTAATGTAATCCAGAAATGAGTGTATGCTAACGTATTGTTTAAATACCTGCCGTACATTTTAGGATACCAATGATAAACACCCGCAAACATTCCGAACATACTTGCCACACCCATTACAATATGGAAGTGAGCAATTACAAAATAGGTATCGTGCAAGTGAATATCTAATGCTGAGTTTCCTAACCAGATACCTGTTAAACCACCTGAAATAAATAAACTAACAAAACCGATAGCGAATAACATTCCGGGTGTGAAACGGATGTTTCCTCTCCACAATGTTGTTAACCAGTTAAATACTTTAATAGCTGAAGGCACAGCGATTAATAATGTTAATAATACGAAGATGGAACCTAAGAATGGGTTTAAACCTGTAACAAACATATGGTGTGCCCAAACTAAGAAGGCTAATATGGCAATGGCAAATAAAGAACCAATCATGGCTATATAACCGAATATCGGTTTACGGGCATTGGTTGATAAAATTTCACTTACCATACCCATAGCAGGTAATAAGATAATATACACTTCCGGGTGACCTAAGAACCAGAATAAATGCTGGAATAAAATGGCACTACCACCTTCATTAGGAAGTGTAACGCCGTTTACATATAAATCTGATAAGTAGAAGCTTGTTCCGAAATTTCTATCGAATATTAATAAGATAAAACCTGAAAATAATACAGGGAATGATAATACACCTAATACAGCAGTAAAGAACAATGCCCAAATAGTTAATGGCATTCTCGTCATGCTCATACCTTTAGTACGCATGTTCAATACCGTAGCTATATAATTTAAACCGCCTAATAATGATGATACAACAAACAATGCCATTGCTATCAACCATAAATCCATACCTGTTTTAGAACCCGGTGAAGCTTGACCTAATGCACTTAACGGAGGGTAAGCTGTCCAACCGCCGCTGAAAGGCCCTGTTTCTACAAATAATGAAGAAAGCATAACACAACTGGCAGCGAAGAAAAACCAATAAGAAAGCATATTCATAAACGGAGATGCCATATCTCTTGCACCGATTTGAAGCGGGATTAAGAAGTTGGCAAATGTTCCGCTTAAACCTGCTGTTAATACAAAGAATACTAATACAGTACCATGTGTTGTAACCAAAGCATAATAAGCTTGTGCTGTAATTTTTCCATCTTCAACCCAGAATTTTCCCAATAAATCCTGTAACCACGGAAATTTAGCATCAGGGTATCCTAATTGCAGCCTGAACAATACACTCATCAATCCACCTAAAACAGCCCAAACCATTCCTGTAATAAGAAATTGTTTGGCAATCATTTTATGATCCTGGCTGAAAACATATTTTGTAATAAATGTTTCATGATGATGGTGTTCATGGCCATGATCTGCATGTGCATCATGATGATGTGTGATAGTTGTTGTTGGGGCGTGCAATACAGCTTCGTTACTCATAAAATCTCTTTATATTAATTACAACTAAGATTGATAATTTGTTCTCTTTTTTGCTTCTTTATTTTATTGCTACAGAAGCGGTAGCTGTTGAATCTTTTTTATTTGCAGGATCCTTATCAGGAAATACTGCTAAATACTTTGGTTTCTGTTTTGCCATCCATGCATCATACTCTTCCTGTGTTACCACTTCAATTACGCCACGCATTGAATAGTGACCGTTTCCGCACATCTGATCACAACTGATCTCATATACAAAATTGGGATTACCTGTTTTCTCTTTCATTTCTTTGGTGGTGAATTTCGGCGTAAACCACATTGTTGTTGGTATACCGGGCACTGCATCCATTTTTAAACGGAATTGAGATAAACCCACATCATGAATTACATCTCTCGAACCGATGATGAATTTTACAGGTTTATTTTTTACTAAATAAACTGTAGACTCGGTTACAATATCATCATGAGAAGCAGCATCATCTTTAATATTCATAGCAGCACTATCCTTCCAAACTAAACCTAAAGCATTGTCTGCTCCATCAATTAATTTGTAGTATTTTTTCCCGAATTGATTGTCTTTACCCGGATAACGGAAAATCCAACCGAATTGTTTACCCGTTACTTCCACCTGCATAGCATCAGCCGGAGCATCGCCGGTAAAGTAAAACCAGTTACGCAAACCCATTACAACCAATACTGTAAGGAATATAGCAGGAACAACCGTCCACAAAATTTCTAATTTAGTGCTATGTGGAAAGTAAAAAACTTTACGGCTTTCTTTCTCCTGATATTTATATGCAAAACCGAATAATAAAATTTGTGTAAGAATAAATACGGCACCCGTTACTGCTAAAGTAATCCATAACATTTGATCTACTTTCTCTCCCTGAACACTTGCAGATTCAAGGGGTAACAATGTTTTTTTATAATACAATTCATTGCAATACCAAACACCAATTAAGCCGGCAACCATAAAGGCAACCATTAAAAAAGCATTTACCTTGTTGGTTTGCTTTCTGTTTTGTTCTTCTCCTTTTAAAACAGCTACATATTCTGCTGCCTTTGAAATCTGAAATATCACAAGGAAGAATAATACTATAACTGCTATCACTAAATACATTGTCATGGTATAATAACTATTTTCTGTTTTTCAATCGCTGTAATCTCAGTCTCAACTTTTATTAAGTATGGTGTATAATACTTTCTTTTAAGAAAGGATGATATTTTGGAACCAATGGTTTGCTTGCCAATGCCCTTGCAACAAACAAAATCATTAAACCAACAAAGAAACTTAATACACCAAAATCTAACCATCCTAAAGTAACATGCTCTTTACTGATGCTTCCCATTACTTCCTGATAATAATCAATCCAGTGACCGAATATGATTAATACTGCCATAAAAGTTAACAGCGTATAATTTCTTTTAGCTGAACGCTTCATTAATATTAACAACGGACAGATAAAATTGATTATTAAATTCAAAAAGAAAATTCCTTTATAGGGTCCCTGAACTCTGTGTTTGAAATAAATGGTTTCTTCAGGTTGGTTTGAATACCAAATCAACATGTATTGAGAGAACCATAAATATGTCCAGAAAATAGAGAAAGCAAACATGAACTTACCGATATCATGTAAATGCTCCTGGTTAGCGTATTCTAAATAGCCTTTATTTTTCAAATACACAATCCATAAAGCTATTAAACTCATACCGCTAACAAAAGTGCTTGCAAAGTTGTACCAACTGAACATGGTGCTGTACCAATGAGCATCAATACTCATAATCCATAACCAAGGCACAGTAGAACCTACTGTTAATGCAAACCAAACTATAAATAAAGAAGCTCTTACAGTATTTCTCCAGATAAAAGATGCACCGGTTGTATTATCCATCGGAGCTTGATCTGCTTCACTACTTAATGTACGCATTCTCCATCCTAAAATAGTCCAGAAGCCGATTGCTAATGTTGTCCAGATAATAAAGAATTTGACATTTAAAAAGCCTGTTTTCCCTTTTAAAATTTCATCGCCACCTACTTTTTTAGTATCCAACCACTCGTAAATATGATGATTACCTGATAAAACAACATACATTAAAACAACAAATGTTATAGAACCGAAAACTGGAACTAAAGTAGAAATAGCCTCCGGTACACGGCGTATGGCTTGCTGCCATCCACCCCATGCTAATGTGGTAACGCAGATAAAGAACATACTGGCATTGCAAATCAATGTCCAGAAAATGGTATTGTACATTATGGTACCAATAAATATTGCCTGCTCTTCTTCAGTACCTCTTCCTTTCGTTATAAATCCTGCAATTAATGCTATCAAACCAAAACCTATCAGGCAATAAGCCCATGTTTTAAGTTTGGAAGGAATTTCAAATTGTTCTTTAATAGATGCCATTGTAAGTTCTTTATATTAAGTATTACTTGCTGTTTTTATTTTGCTGCTGTTTCTGCTGCCGGTTTTTTAGCTTCTGCCTGTTTTGTTTTAATATAACGGATTACCATCCAGCGTTGTTTACGGCTTAATTGAGAAGCATAACTACCCATTAAATTTTTACCGTAGGTAACTGAGTAAAACATTTGTCCTTCAGGCATTACACTAACTATTGGATCTGCAATCAGGTTTTTTGGTGCTGCCGGGTATGGACCGCTTCCATCTTTCCATAATGGTCCGTTACCATCTAAATTCTTACCATGGCAAATTCCGCAGTTAATCAAATACAACCTTTCTGCTTCTGCCAAATCTTTATTGCCAATTGAATCTAACGGGCTTTTTACAGCTTTAGACGCAACATAATTTACAGTATCACCGGTTGCGTCTTTGGCGATAGGAAAAGGTAATTCCTCACCACGTGCAATAGTTCCGGCTACAGGTTTATTATTATAAAAAATCTTTGCATCGCTCTGAGATTCGTCTGTAGTAAATACTAAAGAATCACGCTCTGCATAGCTTTCGTAAGCTCTGCTGTATGCCATATCGGGCATATACACATTGCTGGGCTTTCTTTTAACATCGCTACAGGAAACAATAAATGCACCTGCTGATAAGATTGCTATGATTGATAATTTCTTCATCGTCGTTTTATCTGTTTATAACACTAATGTGTTTATGCTGCTACTGTTTTTGTTTCAAAAGGCATTTCATTTTTATCATACCTACCTAACCACCAACCAGCTTCAGCAACCTGTGTGTTTACTTCAACTGCACCTGCTCCTTTTAAGAAAGCTTCTAAATCTCCGGTATTAGTTTTATCTGTACACTCAATAACCATTACAAACAAATCGTCTGTGGCTCTTGGATGAAAATGATGTTTCTTAATAAATGGAGCTAATTGGCATAAATAACAGAAAGTAAGTACCATACCTACTGCTGCAAATAATACAGTAAGCTCGAATGTAATAGGAATCCACGCCGGTAATGCAAAATGGGGTTTACCGCCAATGTTTAAGGGCCAGTCGGCAGTTAATATCCAACTGATGCCCGATAAAGCAGTAGTAGTACCTGTAATACCATAAATAAAGCCTGCAGTGTGTAAGCTGGTTTCTCTCATTCCCAATGCATGGTCTAAACCATGAACTGGGAAAGGTGTGTACACATCCTGAATTTTATAACCTGCTGTACGTACTTTTTTTACTGCAGGAAATAAAATTTCTTCATCATCAAAACAGCCTACAACAAATTTCTTTTTTGCCATAATATTTTAAGCTTTAAGCTTTAATTTTTAATGAGCGTATTCGTGAGCAAACTCTTCAACACTTTTTGTTTCAATATTGCCTACGGTTTCTTTAAAGTTTTCTCCGCTTGTTTTCAATACATATTTAATCTCTGCAATTGCAATTACAGGGAAGTATTTTGCAAACAGGAAGAAGCAGGTAAAGAATAAACCGAATGTTCCTAAATAGAAACCTATTTCCCAAATGGTAGGGCTGTAATATGTTGCCCAACTACTTGGCAAGTAATCTCTGTACAATGAAGTAACAATGATTACGAAACGCTCAAACCACATACCTATGTTAACAATTACACTCATAAAGAATGTAACAAACAGGTTTCTTCTCATTTTCTTGAACCAGAAAATCTGCGGGCTGATAACGTTACAAGCCATCATTCCCCAATAACTCCAGCCATAAGGACTGAATAAATTAGCACGACTGTACCAGAAAGTATAACCTTCATATTTGCTTTGGCTGTACCAACCCATAAACAACTCAGTTAAGTAGGCAACACCTACAATAGAACCTGTTGTTACAATTACTTTATTCATTGCCTCAATATGGCCGATGGTTACATAATCTTCCATACCGAAAACCTTACGTACAATAATCATTAACGATTGTACCATGGCAAAGCCACTGAATACGGCACCGGCAACGAAATAAGGAGGGAAGATGGTTGTATGCCAACCCGGAATTACAGAAGTTGCGAAGTCGAAGGATACGATGGTATGTACTGATAATACTAACGGAGTTGACAAGCCTGCTAATACCAATGATAAGCTTTCATGACGTTGCCAATGTTTGGTAGAACCAGTCCAACCGAATGAAGCAATACCGTATAAATGTTTACGCAATTTAGTTTTAGCTCTGTCACGTACAGTAGCCAAATCCGGTAATAAACCACTATACCAGAATAATAATGATACAGTAAAGTATGTTGAAATCGCAAATACATCCCACAATAAAGGCGAGTTAAAATTCACCCATAATGGTCCGCGAGTATTAGCATAAGGTAATACGAAAAATGCCATCCAAACACGGCCCATATGCCAGATTGGGAATTGACCTGCACACATTACGGCGAAAATGGTCATCGCCTCAGCAGCACGGTTTACACCCGTTCTCCAACCTTGGCGGAACAATAACAAAATCGCAGAAATCAAAGTACCGGCGTGACCGATACCTACCCACCACACGAAGTTGGTAATATCCCAACCCCAACCAATGGTTTTATTCAGGTTCCACTGTCCAATACCATACGTAACATCTCTGTACAAAGCATATACACCAAAAAGCAATAATGCTACAGCAATGTAGAAACCTATATACCAAAGCTTACTTGGCTTTGCTTCAATAGGGCGAACAATATCTTCTGTTACATCGTGATACGTTTTTGTTCCGTACACCAATGGTTCTCTTAACTGGCTTTCGTACTTTAAATGCATATTTTTAAGCTTTTAGCCTTGGTATTGCTTCCGGCTAATATATTTTTATTATCAACTTTTGTTCTCTGTAGCATTCCCAAAACTTCGGGATTGCGTCGCACACTTATACGTTCCTAACGCTATGCAACAAATTATGCGTGTTCTTTTTCAGCTTCTTTCTCTTCTTTTTTAGCACCTTCATGCTCTTCATCAATATGTCTTACTTTAACCAGGTAATTCACATTCGGCAACACGTGTAATTGCTCTAAAGAATAGAAAGTACGCAATTTGTTTTCTTCTCTGGTTATGCTTATAGCACTGTGTTTATCATTTACATTACCAAATACAATAGCACCTGTTGGGCAAGCTTGCTGACAAGCAGATTTAACATCACCTTCCTGTAATGGTCTGCTTTCTTTTTTAGCTTTCAGCTTACCTTCCTGTAAACGTTGTACACAGAAAGAACATTTTTCAATAACACCTCTTGAACGTACGGTAACATCAGGGTTTAATACCATTCTTGTTAAGTCGTCGTTCATATTCATCACTACATCATTCAATACATCTCTTTGGTTATCCGGGAAGCTGTCTGCACCTGTATAATCTGCCCAGTTAAAGCGACGAACTTTATAAGGACAGTTATTAGCACAATATCTTGTACCGATGCAACGGTTATAAGTCATTTGGTTTAAGCCTTCACTGCTGTGATTAGTAGCTGCAACAGGGCAAACGTTTTCGCAAGGTGCATTATCGCAATGCTGACATAACATCGGCTGGAATACCACATTCGGGTTTTCCATATCGCCGCTGTAATAACGGTCAATTCTTAACCAATGCATATCGTGGAAACGCAATACCTCTGGTTTACCAACAACAGGTACATTATTTTCTGCATGGCAGGCTACCACACAGGCAGAACAACCGGTACAAGTATTTAAATCAATACTCATTCCCCATTTAATACCCGGTTTATCAAAATATGGATAAATAGTTCCTTCTTTCTCAAATTTTTCCAAACCGCCGAAAGGAGCCAATTCTTTTTCTCTGTCTTCTCTTGTTTCTTTCGGGTTTTCTTTAAACTCATCTAAGGTTAACTCTTTCATTACTTCGGTACGTTTACCTTGTTTGGTATCGTAACCTCCATGAGTTTGCGTAAGAGCTACTTTATATAAATCACCGGTTAATTCTAATTGTACATCATCTGCAAACCAACTAACCGTATTGTTTTTTAATGAAGTGAAAATGAAAGCATCTTTACCTGATTCTACAACTGCTTTTCCTAATTTGTCTGTACGGCCATAACCTAAAGCAATACCTACAGTTTCAGGATGAGTACCCGGAATAATTAATGCAGGTAATGTGATTGATTTTCCACCAACAGTAACTTTAACTACTTTTTTAGGAGGGTTTACTTCATAAGCATCTGCCTGCCCATTATCGTTCAAATCGATCTTTAATAATTCTTTCGCCAACTTAGGAGAAATAATTAAGTAATTATCCCAGGTAGCTTTAGTAACAGGGTCCGGCAATTCCTGTAACCAAGGGTTGGATGCACCGTTAGTTGCACCAACAGATATTTTTTGATATAAAGCTAATTCGTATTTGCCTTTACCTTTTGCAGCAACCGCAGTTGTTGCACCTGCAACCGCACTGCTGTTAAATGAAGCTGTACCTAAAGTTTCAGCAGCAGCAGCATTAACAACACCATCCTGTAAAGTTTTATTCCAACCTGCTTCTCCGCCTAATTTAGCGATCCAGTATGTTTTTAAGAAAGCAGCATAATCGGTAGTAGCACCGCTCCATTTTAATAAATTATCCTGCCACTGACGTGTTTTGAAAAGCGGGTTAATAGTTGGCTGAATAAAAGAGAAATATCCTGCTTTAATTTCAGCATCGCCCCAGCTTTCTAAATAGTGATGAGAAGGAATTACATATTTACTTAACTGTGTAGTTTCATCATTTATTCCTGAAAAACTTACAACAGTTTTTACTTTTTTCAATCCACTTATAAATTTATTGGTATCAACCCAGGTATAAGCAGGGTTTGCACTGTAAATGAATAAGTTGCTTACAGAACCTGCATTCATTTCATCCACCAACTTAGCAAAATCTGCATCAACGCCTTGATAAGAAACATAAGGAACTGACCAATCGATTGTTTTACCGTTAGCACCGATAGCTTCATTGATTGCATTTACAACTATCTGCACATTTACATCATTGCTTCCGCTAACAACCAATGCTTCACCTTTATGAGCGTTTAATGTTTTCGCTGTTTTTTCAATCCCTTTTTTTACAGCAGCATCAGTTATAGTAACAGCACCACCACTTAAGGCTGCTAATAATGAAGCTGCAATATTGCCTGAATCTGAAGGTTTGTGTAAAATTTTTTCATCTGCATTAGAACCTGTTATGCTTGCAACACTTTCAAACTGAATGTGTTTGCTCATTTCAGGATGCTTTTCATTTATTTTTTTGCCTTGGGCATACTGTTTAGTAAACTCAGCAGGGCTTATCCAGGTACCTAAGAAATCTGCACCTAAGCTTACAATAATTTTTGCTTTATCAAAACGATAAGAAGGAATAACCTGTTTGCCGTAAGTGGCTGCATTTGCCTGTAAAATACCGCTATAGCTTACCGCATCGTAAACAACATGTTTACTGCCCGGGTGTTTTGCAACAAATTGATTAATTACTTCTTTTGTTGAAGGAGATACAATTGAAGATGTTAACACTACAACAGGGCTTGTTCCTATTGCTTCTCCAACCGCTTTATCAAATGCTTCAAAAGTTACTTCTTTACCATCAATAGTAGGGAAACGAAGACGTGCAGTATTGTATAAATCCAGTACAGATGCCTGTACTCTTGCAGTAGTACCACCTTTAGTAATGGCACTTAAATCGTTACCTTCTATTTTAATTGGTCTGCCATCGCGTACTTTAGCTAAAATGCTTACTGCTTCTCCATCCTGAACATAAGTAGTAGCGTAGTAATTAGCTATACCCGGTACAACATCTTCAGGTTTATTGGCAAAAGGAACAGCCTTTCTTACAGGTGTTTCGCAACTTGCAGCTAATGCAGCCGCAGCAGTGCTGAAACCTAAATATTTTAAGAAATCTCTGCGTGGCGTTTTTGAATCCATTATACTCTCGGTACCTTCAAAAGGTAGTTGCTCTTTAAATTCATCTTTAGCCGCCTGTTGATAAGCTTCTGAATTATTCAATTCCCCAAAACTTTGCCAATACTTTTTATCGCTCATATTATGATAGTTAATTGCCGGTTTTAAGCAGCAATGTTTAACTTATTAGTTGATTAATAGTGACATTTTTGGCACTCTGTACCGCCTATTTTTTCTACTGTAATTCCTTTAGTGCTATCAATTTTTCCGTTCTTTAAATCTTCATGGAATTTCTCGTAAATACTGTAGAAGCCGTTTTCTTTAAACTGTACTTTGGTTTCTCTGTGACAGTTGATACACCAGCCCATACTTAAATCTGCAAATTGTTTTACTTCACCCATTGCAGTAATTTCTCCATGGCAGGTTTGACATTGTACTTTACCTGCGACTACATGTTGTGAGTGGTTGAAATAAACGTGGTCAGGCAAGTTGTGAATACGAACCCATTCAATAGGCTCTGCTTTGCTTGCATCCCAAGGTTTACCCGGTGTATAATGAGCTTTCTTGTATAATTTTTGAATTTCTGCGGTACCGCTTACTTCTTCTCCTTCTGCATTATATAATTGCTCCCCTTTGTACTCATTAATTGCCATGTGGCAGTTCATACAAATATTTACTGAAGGAATAGTAGCTTGTTTACCCTGATAAACACCGATATGGCAGTATTGGCAATTAATTTGATTAATGCCTGCATGCACTTTATGTGAATAGAAAATAGGTTGTTCAGGTTGATAATCTCTATGTCTGCCCAAGCCAATAGCTCCTTTAGTTGTATAATAACCACCAATCAGGAATAAAACAACAGTAACAAATGCTATATAAGCTTTATTTCTCCAGAAAGGAACGGGTTCAGCAGCGGGAATACCTTCTTTATCGTCTGATAGTTTTTTAAGATTGCTGTTTACCTGCATTAAAGTAAAGGCAACAATAGCTAAGATTAAAGTGATAATTCCGAAAAGAAGAGAGCCGTCTTTACTTTCACCTTCACCACCGCCACCAGTTGGAACTACTGCTACAGCTGGCTTCCACACTTTGATATAATCTAAAATAGCATCAATTTGTTTGTCATCTAAAGTACCTGCAAAGGCAGTCATTTGTACTTGGTTGTACTCCTTGTACAAATTATTTGCATAAGCGTCGCCGGTTTTAAGAAAACCTCCGCTGTTTAAAATCCATGCATGCAGGTTTTTTCTGTTGCCTTTCCATCTTTCTTCAACGCCTAATAAAGCAGGCCCTGTAAGCTTTGCATCCATTTTATGACAGGAAGCACAATTTGCATTAAATAATGCTTTACCATCTTGTGCTTTTGCTGAATTGAAAACTAAAAAACCTGATAAAATAAATATTCCCGTAAGGAAAAACTTAGATGTATTTCTGAGGAATGCCATATTCACAGTCTGTTGGTTCTTGTGTGGAAAAATATCCTTAAGCGGGTGCAAAAATATGACACGGGTTTGACAAACTACCAATGTTTTTAATTTTTTTTTTGATGGTTTTTAATTCGCTTCCATACAATTAAAAATAAAAAACAATATGTTTAATTAAAGCCGCTCTTGCTTTAATTATTATTTAAACATAATTGGTATTTATCGTTAAAAAATACTGCATTTTTGATGCATGTTTAACCGTTTAAAAGAAAAATGGAATGTAAGTTGGCTTCAATTCACACTTATTTTCTGCACGTTTGCTTTGGGGGGTAGCAGTTGTGCCCGATTGGGTTCTTATTTTTTAAATCTGCTTAATCTTGAAAAAAGCCTGCTTTACTATATTATTTACATTCCGCTAATAACCATATTATGGCCTGCGTGTGTGTTATTAATAAGTATTCCTTTAGGTCAATTTTCTTTCTTTAAAAATTATTTGCAAAGAGTTTGGAGTAAGATGAAGGGCGAAAAGCAAAACATACATTACTTAGCCATTTTTGCATCAGGTGCGGGCAGCAATGCTGCCAAAATAATAGAGCGTTTTAAAAATCATTCCACCATAAAAGTTTGCTTGATTGTTTCGAATAAAAAAGAGGCAGGTGTTTTAAAAATTGCAGAGCAAAATCAAATTCCCACTTTAATTATTGAGAAAGAACAATTTTTCAGCGGTGATGCTTATGTGGCAGCATTACAGAAACATAAGGTTTCTTTTATTGTGCTGGCGGGATTTTTATGGAAAGTACCCGAAAAACTGATTACTGCATTTCCAAACAAAATAATCAATATTCACCCTGCATTATTACCCAAATACGGCGGTAAGGGCATGTATGGACATTTTGTGCATGAGGCAGTTATTGAACATAAAGAAAAAGAAAGCGGTATAACCATTCATTATGTAAACGAAAAATACGATGAGGGTAAGCATATTTTTCAGGCAACCTGCCATGTAGAAGCAACAGACACACCTGAACAGTTAGCTGAAAAAATTCATTTGTTAGAACACAGGCATTTTCCTGAACAGATTGAAAAACTGCTTACCGACATTTAATTATTTATTGTTTAGTTTTAAGAATGAAAATTTTAACTGCACAGCAAATACATGCGTGGGATGAGTTTACCATTCAGCATGAGCCTGTTGCTTCCATTGATTTAATGGAGCGTGCAGCACTGCAATGTGTTGAATGGTTAATTACTAATAATTTTTCAGAACATCATTTTAAAATTTTCTGCGGTAAAGGAAATAACGGCGGCGATGGTTTAGCAATAGCCAGAATGTTAATGCAACGCGATATTCCTGTAACTGTTTATATTCTTGAATTCGGTGCATTAGGTACTATAGATTTTCAGATTAATTTACAAAGGCTTCATGCTGTAACAAGCAATATTCATTTTATACAAAACGACAATTTCTTTCCTGTTATTGATACAAATGATATTGTTATTGATGCATTGTTTGGTTCCGGTTTAAACAGACCGCTACAAAACATAACAGCAACTTTAGTTGAGCATATTAATCAATCAAATGCAACTGTCATAGCTGTAGATATTCCCAGCGGAATGAGTGCAGATAACGCTTCTGCAAAAAGTATTGTTATTAAAGCTAAACACACACTTACTTTTCAGTGTACCAAACTTTGTTTTTTATTAGCTGAAAATGCCATCAACTTTGGAAACGTTCATCTATTAAATATTAATCTTCATCCATCATTCATTGAAACAATTGATGCAGTATTTCAAACAATAGAACAATCGTTTATCAGTTCTATCATAAAAAAAAGAAATGCATTTGCACATAAAGGAAATTTTGGCCATGCTTTATTAGTTGCAGGCAATACAGGTAAAACAGGTGCAGCAGTAATTGCAGCCAAAGCCTGTTTAAGAAGTGGTGTTGGTTTATTAACTGTAAATATTCCTTCAGAAGAAAGAAATATTTTACAAATAAGCATTTCCGAAGCAATGGTTGCCCTGCGTGAAGAAGAAAAAATAAATTATGAAAATTATGCATGCATTGGTATTGGCCCGGGCTTAGGAACAGATGCTACTTCTTATAATTTGTTGAAAAATATTTTGTTGAATTATAAAAAGCCAATGCTTATTGATGCTGATGCGTTGAATATAATAAGTGAACACAAAGATTTATTACGGCTTATTCCTCCCGATTCAATACTAACGCCGCATCCTAAAGAGTTTGACAGACTGTTTGGCAACCATGAAAATGAATTTGATAGATTAAACAAATGCATTGAATTATCTAAACAATATTCTTTTGTTATAGCATTAAAAAATCATCACACACTAATTGCTTGTAATGGCAAAGGCTGGTTTAATACAACAGGTAATGCAGGCTTAGCTAAAGGTGGTTCGGGAGATTCTTTAAGCGGGATAATTACGGCTTTACTATCTCAAAAATATTCATCATTGCATGCTGCATTAATTGGTGTTTATTTACATGGATTAGCTGCCGATATTTCGTTAGAAACCCAATCTGTAGAAAGTTTATTAGCAACAGATGTTGTTGAAAATATCGGCAAAGCTTTTATGTTTTTGCAGGAAGAAGAAAAACCTTTTTTAGCATAAGAATATTTAATACTGCAAAAGGTTTTCAAAAATTATTAGCTTACAGGAACTGTATTTACAGAAGCATCTTTTACTTCCAATCCTGTTTTTTTATCAAAATGAGAAACAAGTTGAAATGTATCGGTATCAAGAATGGTTACAGGCGTTGTCGTCAAGCTTGCAAAAGCTGCCATAGTTGGGCAACTAATTATACCTTGATAATTTATTGGCTTACCATCTCCATCTGTAATTGTTGCATATAAGGCTTTTTGCCAAACTGTTACAATAGTACTTGTTCCGGGTAAACCTTTTAATTCTATAGTTAATTCTGAAGTTGTAGTTTCTGTAATAGTGCTTGATGTAGATATTGAGCCCGATACTTTGGCACTAAAAGCTCCGGCATTTAATCCTGCTTCTGTACTTAATGTTTGAGATGCTGTTGTAGATGTACCATAAGAGTAGCTGCCTTTTTCTGTTCGGGTTGTTTCTTCTTCAAATACCTTAGAATAAACTTTATTGTAATATAAATATACGCGTAACTGTGGGTTTGAAGGAAAAGCATCTGTAAAAGTCCATCCTGCCTTTATGAGTGTATCTACAGGCCATACTTGTATGTTACTAAAATTACCTCCTGCAATGATTACAGAAGGCGATATATTTTCAACATAAACTAATACATTTTCTTCAGGATATCTTGAAGGCACAACATCAATTGTTGATTTAGCTTTCCAAATTGGTACTTGTTCAAAAGCAGTATCACCAACACTAGGAATGTCTAAATCAGAAATTAGCATGGTTCTTATTTCATCAATTGTAGCTCCTGCTTCCAATAAAGCGTCATGAACGTTTCTAAAATAATCTCCATCTGCGTTAACTGAAAAAATAAATTGCTTTTTACCATCTGCAGTAACAGCACGAAGTTTTGTAGGAAGGCCCATTTTTAGAAATTTTAAAGGTTATTTAATACTTAAATATAATAGGTCTTCTATAAAAATGCAAGTTTTTAATTTGTTTTTTTTAATATTCAAATGAGGCTATACTCTCTTAATCTCTGCTCCCAAATTTCTTAATCTTTCATCAATATATTGATAGCCTCTGTCAATCTGTTCAATATTCTGAATAACGCTTTTTCCTTCAGCACTCAATGCTGCAATTAATAAAGCCTGCCCTGCCCGAATATCGGGACTACTCATAGTAATACCTTTTAATTTGTGACGCCTTCCCAAGCCTATAACTGTTGCCCGGTGCGGGTCGCAGAGAATAATCTGTGCACCCATATCAATTAATTTATCTACAAAAAACAACCTGCTTTCAAACATTTTCTGATGAATTAATACACTGCCTTTTGCCTGTGTTGCCACCACTAATACAATGCTTAACAAATCAGGGGTAAAGCCGGGCCATGGGTTATCATAAATAGTTAGTACACTACCGTCTAAAAAAGTTTGTACTTCATAAACATCCTGTTCGGGAATAAAAATATCATCTCCTTTTATTTGCAATTGAATACCGAGTTGTTGAAATTTTTCGGGTATAATTCCCAAATGTGCTACGCCTGCATTTCTGATAGTAATTTCACTTTGTGTCATTGCAGCCAAGCCAATAAAACTCCCTACTTCAATCATATCTGGTAGCATGGTATGTGTTGTGCCTTTCAGTTTTTCAACGCCTTCAATAATTAGTAAATTACTTCCAACACCTTTAATGTTGGCACCCATGCTGTTAAGCATTTTACACAATTGCTGCAAATAAGGTTCGCAGGCTGCATTATAAATAGTGGTAGTACCTTCTGCTAAAACAGCCGCCATTACTATGTTTGCGGTTCCTGTTACAGAGGGCTCATCTAATAACATATAAGTTCCTTTCAATTGCGGAGAAGATAGCTTCGTACAGTTACTCTCTTCATCATGTTCAAATGCTGCTCCTAATTTCTGAAAGCCAATGATATGTGTATCTAATCTTCTTCTGCCAATTTTATCGCCGCCGGGTTTAGGTATGTATGCTTTCTTAAACCTTGCTAACATAGGCCCCGCAAGCATTACAGAGCCTCGTAGTCTGCCGCCTTTTTTTCTGAATGCATCACTTGCTAAATAATCAGCATCAATATTATCAGCAGTAAAAGCACATGAATGCCTGTTTAATCTTTCAACTGTAACACCTATTTCCTGCAATAATTCAATTAATAAGTTTACATCTAAAATATCGGGAATGTTATGTATGGTAACTGTTTCATCAGTTAATAAAACTGCAGATAAAATTTGCAAGGCTTCGTTCTTTGCACCTTGAGGAACAATTGCTCCTTTTAATTTTTTACCGCCTATCACTTCAAATGAACTCATAAATAATCATTTATTTTTTTGAGTAGTACGAAAATAAAAAGAGCTGCACAGGCAACTCTTTAAACTTATTCACTAATCAACAATACAACTAATAACGCTTTTTAAAATTGCGGTTGTTATTATTATTGTTGCGGTTATTGTTGTTACGGTTATCTCTGCCACCGTTGTTATTATTTCTGTTGTCTCTTCCTCCTGTGTTCATTCTGTTGTCTCTGCCGCCGCCGTTGCGGTTATTGTTGTTGCGGTTATCTCTGCCTCCGAAATTTTGCTGACGGCGATTATTGTTTCTTCCGTAATCATCTCTTTCAAATCCCTGATTACGATGTTTAATAAACGGCGTATTACTAAATTCCAATGCCCCGCCCGTTATGCTGTCTAACTCACTTCTTATTGCATCATCGTGTACTAATTCTTTATGCCAATTACTGTAAGATAATTTCATGTAATAAGCAATAGAATGTGCAAAACCTGCTTTCTTTTCAGCATCTTCTTCTTTCAAAGCTTTATCAATAACCAACTCTAAGTTTTTACCTAAATGAGAGTAGCGTGGTTTACGTTTAGGATAAGGCAATGCATCGGGTTTTGCTTTATAAGTTTCTCTTTGCGGTATGGGATACGGGCTATCAACATCTAATTTAAAATCGCTGATAAAAAACAAATGATCCCACAACATATGGCGGAAGTCTTCTACATTACGCAAATGCGGATTTAAAAAACCCATTAATTCAATTACAGCTTTAGCCTGTTCATTGCGTTTAGTACGGTCTTCAATCGTTAAAACATAATCCACCATTCCCTGAATATGGCGACCATATTCCCTCATGCTTAAATAGCTTCTCGTAGTATTATACTCCATTAAAAAAAATTGTAAAAAACAAATGTAGAGAAAACAAACATAAGTAAAAGTTTTGGTTACGGGCTGCAAAGCTTGTGGCATCTATCGTTGCGTCGCACTCTTATACGTTCTGTTCAATATTCAGCAAACTGTTATCTTCGCCATATGGAAGTATTGTTGCAACAAATTGAAACTATTAAACAGGAAGTAGCTGCATTTTCAGCAAATAATGCAGATGATGCAGAAGCATTTCGAATTAAATATTTAGGCACTAAAGGTTTGGTTAAGCATATTATGGGCGAAATGAAAAATGTGCCTAATGAAAAGAAAAAAGAATTCGGCTTATTATTAAATGAGTTCAAACAATTTGTTGAAAGCAAATACGAGACCTTAAAAGAATTGACAGTTGACAATGGACAATTAACAGCAAACATAGATTTCTCTTTACCCGGCAGCCCTGTTCCTGTTGGTACACGTCATCCGCTAAGCATTGTTCGCAATCAAATCGTTTCAATATTTAAAAGATTAGGTTTTGCAGTGGCTGAAGGCCCTGAAATAGAAGATGATTGGCACAACTTCGGTGCAATGAATTTACCTGAAGATCACCCTGCCCGCGATATGCAGGACACTTTTTACATAAGCAAAAATCCTGACTGGTTATTACGTACACATACCAGCAGCGTACAGGCCCGTGTAATGGAAAATCAAAAACCACCTATTCGTGTTATTTGTCCGGGGCGTGTGTACCGAAATGAAACCATCAGTGCAAGAGCACATTGCTTCTTTCATCAGGTGGAAGGTTTGTATGTTGATGAAAATGTGAGCTTTGCCGATTTAAAGCAAACCCTTTACTTTTTTGTTCAGGAAATGTTTGGAAAAGATACCAAAGTTCGTTTTCGCCCTTCTTATTTCCCGTTTACAGAACCCAGTGCAGAAATGGATATCAGCTGCTTAATCTGCGGCGGAAGTGGTTGTAATGTTTGTAAACACACCGGTTGGGTTGAGATTTTAGGTAGCGGTATGGTGCATCCGAAAGTATTAGAAAATTTCAGTATAGATGCTAATAAATACACAGGCTTTGCATTTGGTATGGGTGTTGAAAGAATTTGTCAATTGAAATATCGCGTAAACGATTTGCGATTGTATTCTCAAAACGATGTTCGTTTCTTAAAGCAGTTTACAGGAGCGTTGTAAGCTAATATGAAATAGGAATATTATGTACTAAGCTTTTGAATTACTATTCTGCTTCGTTGCGTCGCACACTTCTACGGTTATATCTTTACGCAGCAATTATTGCAGTAACACTTCATGCAAACTCATAAAACAAACGGCATTGTTTTACGCACTGTAAAATATGGTGAAACAAGCATTATTACATCTGTTTATACAGAGTTGTTTGGTTTGCAGAGTTATATTGTTAAAGGTGTAAGGCAATCGTCAAAAAAATCGCAGGGTAAAGCCAATTATTTTCAACCGGCTGCCATTTTACAAATGGAAGTTTACCATAATGAGTTAAAGCAGTTGCAATTCATTAAAGAATTTCAATGGCAAACTATTTACAACAATATTTTTTTTAACGTTGTACGCAATGCAGTAGCAGTATATGTTGTAGAGCTATTACAGCATTCCATTAAACAACCTGAAGCCAACCCTGAACTATTTTATTTAACCGAAGAAACTTTATTAGCTATTGATAATTCAGAAGAAAGCATTGTTGCTAATATTTCTTTATACTTTACATTACAGTTGGGCAGTGCATTAGGCTTTTTAATTCATGGTAATTATTCATCAGCCAATCATATTCTCGATTTAAAAGAAGGATTGTTTATCAGTAACACACCAAGCCATAATGATTATGCCAGTGATGAAATTGCATCAACCGTTTCAGCATTGCTTTCCATTAATAATATTGCTGAATTAAAAAATATTCAGCTTAATAAAACCCAACGCAGGCAAATATTACAACAGCTTCAAACTTATATGGCATTGCATGTTGAAGGCTTTGGCCAACTGAAAAGCTTAGAAGTGTTACAACAAATTATCTCTTAACCAATATTCTGGTTGGTCTGAAACCGAAAGAAATTACTTTCACTATTAATAATCCCGCCATAATACAAATTAAAAAATCTGCAGAAAAATTAAGCAGCGAAAACTGCTTATCGGCACCGATAAATTTATCCTGTTCTGCACTGAAAAAAACGAATGGATAGCCAATAACGTTTTGACTGAAAGATTGAAACTTTGATGCTGTAAATGTTATAGCAACAAATAAAAATGAACTGATGAGCGATGAAAGAGAAACATACTTTATCATAATGGGTATTTTACTGTTCTTGGCGTAGATATTGGCGTAATGTTCCCCTGCATTGATTGTTCAATCAACACAATACCCGGCCTTTTACCCTTTTCAAAGCTGCCGAGTTTATCGTGTAGCGATAAAGCTGTAGCACCATTGATGGTGGCCCATTGTAATAATTCCAATGTTGTTACGGTAGGGAAACGTTTACGGATTGCTTTTATCTCATCCAAGATGCTCAATCCCCAATTACTGGCAAGGCTGTCAGTTCCAAGTATCATGTTGCAATTAAGATTTCGCAACATGGCTACAGGTGGACTTGCATTCTCGATGTAGTTATTAGCATTAACGCACAAACAGTAAAAAAATTGTTGACCCGTTATGTTTGAGTAAGAATTTATTTTTTCAACGTCTTCTTCTTTAGTAAAAGTATTATGTACCAATATCACTTTTTCAGCTCCTGCTAAGTTGTGTAATACAGTCTGCATGCTGCTTTTGCCTGATGGTTTAAAAAAAGAATTATCCAATTTCATCATGGCATACATTCTTTCAAAATCACCATTTCCTGTTTTAAAAAACTCATCTTCAAAAGCAGTTTCCTGGTTATGAATAGTGGTTGTTTTATTTTGAAAGTATGGTTGAATCAACTTCCATAAATCTTCTGAAACTGAGTATGGGGCATGAGGAGCAAGAGCGTTTTGAATTTTGAATTTCGAATTTTGAATTTTTGCAAACTCATTATAATTTCTCTTGCTTCTTTCAAAACGCTCATTAGCAACCTGTGGCAACCACCCGCTTACTTCAATAAAATTATAATAATGTAAGTTTTGTTTTTGCTTTTGCGGAAGGGTAAGGGTGTTATTACAAATATCTCCTACAGCAACAATACCGTTATCCAGCATTTCCTTTTCAGCAACAGCAATGGCATTCAAAATTTCTTCTTCAGGAAAATGGCGTTGCGTAACCACTTTAAATACAAAATCTACCAACCCTGTTTTTTCAGGAATTAACCCTTTCATGTGGCTTAATTCCAAATGGCAATGGCAGTTAATAAAACCGGGCGTTAAAATACCTTGCAGTTTTTCAATAGCATCACCCGCTTCTGCTTCTTTAACAATATCAATCACAACTCCATTCTCATCGGTTATTAAAACATGCTCTTGGGTAAGCATTTCATAACCGGTAAATAAAAAGTCTGCCTGATATTTTTTATAAGACAAAAGAAAAATTTTATGGTGGCGAAGTTCTGTTTTTAATGATTTCAACAAAACAATCTCTCGAAACGCCCGATTTTATTGAATTTGAGCAGGTGATAATTTTTTTATTACAAAATTTTTATTGAAAATCAATGTTTTACAAAGGTTCGATAAAAAAACATGCTTCAATTTTTGGAAAATAAGTTTCGGCACTGCACCTTCGCACTCCCAAAAAATGTGGGCAATGTTTGGGATAGCAAACATTGAATTCATAACATGCCGAAGCAATTTGGCAAAAAAGAAAATAAATGAGCAAATTACATTTCACAACAAAACACGCCAATGCGGCTACCGTAAAACATAACTGGTATGTTGTTGACGGTACTAATCAAACCGTAGGTCGTTTATGTTCTAGAATCGCAGCAGTATTACGCGGTAAGAACAAGGCCTATTACACTCCTCACGTAGATTGTGGAGATTTCGTAATTGTTATTAATGCTGAAAAAGTGGTACTTACCGGCAATAAAATGCAGGATAAAGTGTACGATAACTTTACAGGTTACCCGGGTGGTTTAAAAGAAGAAATTGCAAAAGATCTTCAAAAACGCCGTCCTGAAGTATTGGTTGAAAGAGCAGTAAAAGGTATGTTACCTAAAAACCGTTTGGGCAGAAAAATGTACAAAAAATTATTTGTATATGCAGGTACTGCACATCCGCATGGTGCACAACAACCAAAAGAATTAAAATTTTAATTACAAATCATTCAATTTCAAATTCCAAATTAAATGGAAAAACAAAAAAATGCAGTAGGACGCCGTAAAGAAGCGGTAACCCGTGTTTTCATCAGCAAGGGCGATGGAAAAATTACTGTAAACGATAAAGATTATAAAGAATACTTTCCTTTAGTATATCTTCAAAACCAAGTTGAATCTCCTTTAAAATCTGCTGAAGTTGTTGGCAAGTTTGATATTGTTGTTAACGCACAAGGCGGTGGTTTAAAAGGTCAGGCAGAAGCTACAAAGCTGGCTATTGCACGTGCTTTATTAGAAGTAAATCCTGAATTCCGTCCTTCATTAAAAGCTGCAGGTCATTTAAAACGTGACCCCCGTGGTGTTGAACGTAAGAAATTCGGTCATAAAAAAGCAAGAAGAAGCTATCAGTTCAGCAAACGTTAATTGCGGTATTTACAAAATTCAAATTACAAATTACAAATTCATACAATGGAACAAAATACTTCACTTCAACAGCAGCTTTTAGAAGCAGGTGTACACTTTGGACATTTGAAGAAAAAATGGAATCCCAAAATGTTGCCTTACATTTTTGCTGAAAAGAAAGGTATTCACATTATAGACCTTAATAAAACTGTTGACGGCTTACAGGAAGCAGCAGCAGCTTTGAAACAAATAGCAAAAAGCGGTAAAAAAGTAATGTTTGTTGCTACTAAAAAACAAGCAAAAGATATTGTTGCTGAATGTGCCAGAAAAGTAAACATGCCTTATGCAACAGAACGTTGGTTAGGTGGTATGTTAACCAACTTTAACACTGTACGCAAAAGCGTTAAGAAAATGCAGAGCATTGAAAAAATGTTGAACGACGGCAGTGCAGAAAGTTTAACTAAAAAAGAACGTTTAACATTAAGCCGTGATAAAGACAAAATGGAAAAAGTATTAGGCGGTATTGCACAATTAGGTCGCTTACCGGCTGCTTTATTCTTAGTTGATATCGGTCACGAGCATATTGCATTGGCAGAAGCAAAACGTTTAGGTATTACAACTTTTGGTATGGTTGATACTAATTGTGACCCTAACAAAGTAGATTTTGCAGTACCTGCCAACGATGATGCAACAAAATCAATTGCAATTATTACCAATTATATTACTGCTGCAATTGCAGAAGGTTTGGCAGAACGTCAGGCAAGCAGAGAAGAAGAAGAAGCACAAGATGCAGAAGCAAACGAGAACGAAGCTAAAGCACGCCGCTTAGAGCAGGAAGCTCAGGCAGAAGGTGGTCGTGGTCGTCGTGGTGGCCGTGGTAATGATGCTCCTGCCGGTCCGGGTGGTGCTCCAAAACGCAGAGTACCCAACACTCGCAGACCTGCCGGTAAATAATTAATTTATAAATTACTCCGATAGGCCATTAATCTTGCAATAAAATTTTCCTGATTATTGGCCTATCTTTTTATCATCTATTAAACTTTCGTTGCGTCGCACACTTAAACTGCATCAACCACTTCATCATTAATTAATAATTACTGACAGATTGATACTAATATTTTTGCGGCACAATTATAGGTAACTTTCTTTCCAACATAAAAAAGGATAATATTATGAGTACAACAGTAGCTATTACAGCAGCAGACATCAACAAACTTCGTCAGGCAACAGGTGCCGGTATGATGGATTGCCGTAAAGCATTAACAGAAACGGGTGGAGATTTTGAAGCAGCTATTGACTGGTTGCGTAAACAAGGACAAAAAGTTGCCGCTAAACGCAGCGACCGTGAAGCAAAAGAAGGTGTGGTAATTGCAAAAACTTCAGCAGATAATACAATCGGTTATGTGGTATGCATTAGCTGCGAAACAGATTTCGTTTCTAAAAATGCAGACTTCGTAGCATTTGCTCAAAGCATTGCAGATGCAGCAGTAGCAGCAGACGCTAAAAATGTTGAAGAAGTAAATAATGCAACTGTAAACGGTGTTAAAGTAGCTGATGTTATTAATGATAAATTAGCAACTATCGGCGAAAAAATAGGTGTTGCTAAATATGAAAGAATTGAAGCTCCTTATGTTGCTTCTTATATTCATGGTGCTTACCGTTTAGGTGTTTTAGTTGGGTTGAATGAAGTTGCAGAAGAAGCAGGTAAAGATGTGGCTATGCAAATTGCTGCATTAAACCCTGTAGCTGTTGATGCTGACAGTGTACCTGCTGAAACAGTTGAAAGAGAAAGAGCTATTGTAGTTGAAACAATGAAAGCTGACCCTAAAATGGCAGGTAAACCCGATGAAATGATTGCTAAAATTGCTGAAGGTAAATTAAACGCTTTCTTTAAAGAGCAAACATTATTAGCACAACCATTTGTAAAAGATGGTAGCTTAAGTGTAGCACAATATTTAAAAAGTAAAGGTGCTGATTTGAAAGTGTTAAGCTTTAAAAGAGTAGCATTAGGATAATATTCAAAGATGTTTTTAATAGAAAACGCACCGCAAAGCGGTGCGTTTTTGTTTTGTATCGTTTAACTATGCAGGTATAATTTAAAATTATTTTATCTCATTAATAACAACTTTTGGAACGAGTTGATGCGAAACTTTTTCAACAATAATATCTTTTGCCAGATTAAATATTGCAGATTGTTTTACATCTGTTGCAGAGGCAGCAACTTTTAAAGTATAGGTTCCTGCATCTGCAATCCAGGCAGCTTGTTGAGTATTAAATGAAGCTAAATCTTTTGCAGTAATTGTAAATGTTAGTGTTTGTGCTTCTCCTGCAGCTAATAATTTTGTTTTGGCAAATGCTTTTAATTCTTCATTGGGTTTATCTAATTTGCTTGTTGGTGCCGCAACGTATACTTCAACAATTTCTTTTCCTGCAACTTTTCCTGTGTTGGTAACCGTTATTGTTGCTGTGATTTTATCTGAAAAACTATTACTGCTTAATTTCAAATTTGAATATTTAAAATTAGTGTAGGATAAGCCATAGCCAAACGGGTAAGCTGTTTTTACATTAAACTTATTGTAATAACGATAGCCAACATAAATACCTTCCTCATAAATAACTTCAGACGGAGTACCAATCATAGGGTTTGTTGATTTTTGTACACCGGGCAAATCTTTTCCCGGAAAATTTTTTGCAGAAGGAACATCAGCATAAGTAACAGGAAAGCTTGTTGCTAATTTCCCTGATGGATTTACTTTACCACTCAATATATCTGCAACAGCATTGCCGCCTTCAATACCTGCCTGCCAGCTTAATAAAATAGCATCTGCATCATCCCTCCAACTATATGTTTCAATAACACCGCCGATATTCAATACAATAACTACTTTTTTATTTTTTGCATGAAATGCTGCATTCACAGATTTAATCAATTCCTGTTCTGCAATAGAAAGATTAAAATCGTTCTCAACTTTTCTGTCATTGCCTTCGCCTGCGTTTCTTCCAATAGTAATAATAGCTACATCACTTGCAGCAGCCTGTTGCTGAACAGTGTTTGCGTTAACAGTATATTCCGGAATGGGTGGTACTAATTCAAAGAAAAATTTCTTTTCCGGTTGTTTCTTTTTTGCCTCAACAATGTATGCTTCATATTCATTTTTCAAACTTTCGTTTACATTGATATTTGCATTTTTCAATCCTTCAAGCAATGAAATAGTGTATGCTTTGTTCACATCGCCACTTCCTGTACCGCCAGCAATAAAATCGTAAGAAGTGTTGCCGAACAAAGAAACATTCACCCCTTTTTTTAACGGTAACGCGTCATTATTTTTTAATAAAATCATCCCTTCTGTTGCAGCATTTCTCGAAACCTGTGCATGTGCTTTTAAATCGGGCTTATCAGAATATCTATAATTTTTTGCAGCGGGACTTTGTAAAACGATATTTAAAATTCTTTCGCAATTTTCATTCAATACTTTTTCATCTAATGTTCCATTCTTCAAAGCATCTGCAATTGCTTTTTGTTGAAGTGCAGTACCCGGCATTAATAAATCGTTGCCTGCTTTCATTTGTGCCACTGCATCTTTCCCACCAAACCAATCTGTCATTACCAACCCTTTAAAACCCCATTCTTTACGAAGTATATTATTCAGCAATTCATTGCTCTCAGAAGTAAATGTTCCGTTAATGAAATTATAAGAAGACATCACCGTCCATGGCTGTGCTTTTTTTACAGCAATCTCAAATCCTTTCAAATAAATTTCTCTCAATGCTCTTTCGCTCACAACAACATTCACAGAGTTTCTGTTCGTTTCCTGATTGTTCGCAGCAAAGTGTTTGATAGAAGTTCCAACACCATTTGATTGAATACCATTTACTATTGCAGCAGTGATATTTCCTGTTACAACAGGATCTTCTGAATAATACTCAAAGTTTCTTCCGCCTAAAGGATTGCGGTGAATATTCATGCCTGGGCCTAAAATAACATCCACACCATATTCTTTAATTTCATTCCCAAAAGCAACGCCAACTTTTTTTACTAACGCAGTATCCCATGTAGAAGCAAGCAATGTTGCCACAGGCCAAGCTGTAGCATAATATTTTTGGGAAGAGTTTGCTCTTGTTGGATTGATGCGTACGCCTGCCGGACCATCTGCAACGGTCATAATAGGAATGTTCAAACGATTGATGCCATGTGTTCTACCCGCTGCACCAGGAACTTTTTCAGGAATATTTCCATCATCGCCCTGCATTGCAGGCGGCAAGCTAATGCCTACATAATCTTTTGCTTTACCGGTATCTTTTTTATTGTTGTCTGGCAAAGCAGGCATTTTAAAACCCATGCCCACAACTAATTTTATCTTTTCTTCTGTAGTCATTTTTGCAACAAGGTCTTTGGCTTTGTAGCTTACAGTTGTTTGCGAAAATGCAATTACAGGAATTGCGATAGCAGCTAATAAGACAATTTTTTTCATACAGGCAATTTTCATAGTGTAAAGATTGTACCTGTTTTTCGAATTTTCATTTGATAATTATCAAAAAAATTACAGGCTACTGCGAATACGACTGAGTGTTTCTTGTGTAATGCCTAAAAAAGAGGCGATATAAGAAAGGGGAACTCTCTGAATTATGGATGGATTGGTTTCCAATAATTTTTCATAACGCTGTTGAGCAGTTTCAAATTGAATAGAGTCCATTCTATATTGTGAAAGAATCAAAGAGCCTGTTAATGCTTTTCTCAACCATCTTTCTATTTCATGATGTTCATCGCATAATTTCATTAAGTCGTTATAATGAATTCCACGAATTAAAGCAGGTTCAATGGTATGTATTTGCAGATAACTTGGCTTACGTTCAAAAAAAGAAATAATGGAGAGGAAAAAAGAATTATCCATAGCAATCCATTCAGTTATTTCCTTTCCGTTTTTGTAATAAAAAATTCTGGCAATACCTTTTTCAATAAAATATAAATAATTGCTTACTTCATTTTCTTTCAATACAAAAAAATCTTTGGTCACTGTCCATGTTTGCCATGCAGCAAGAAATTTTTTATTGCTTTCTTCAGATAAAGAAGCTATTTGTACAATTCTGTTTTGTAAAAGGTTCAACCGATGTATTTAAACTTGAAATAATACTTAGCAGTAAAATATAACCTGAGCAATCTTTTAGTATCTGCAATATATATTTTTGTTGGCGTAAAGCACTTTCTGAAATATTAATTTTTGAACTATCGGTATTGGTTAGATAAGTTTTATTAATGCTCATATTTATCAAACTCTCTTAAGCTGATACTCTTAAACTGTACTATATCTCCGGGTTGTAATAAGGATGGTTGTTCTTTTTGAACATCAAACATTTTTAATGGTGTTTTGCCGATAATATTCCAGCCACCGGGAGAATTAAAAGGATAGATGCCTGTTTGCTCTCCTGCAATACCTACACTGCCTGCTTCAATATTTGTTCTTGGCGTTTGTTTGCGTGGTGTAGCAATTGCTTCATCAACTATGCCCATATAAGGAAAGCCGGGTAAGAAGCCTAACATATATACCCGGTATTGTCTTGCCGTATGCAGTTGTATTATTTCCTCAACTGTAATGTTTTTTGATTTACTCACTTCTTCTAAATCAATACCAAAAGAAATATCATAGCAAACAGGAATTTGTATGACTTTTTTTTCTTGCGTCATTTCGAGATGGGGTTCTTGCTCAACGAGAAATCTCTCGAATTTATTAAGATAAGATTTTTCTGCACGAACCTCGAAATGACGATTGATTTCTTTTACCGCATTTTCAATTTGCTCTTTTATAAATTGATAAGGTTGGGAATGCTTTTGATAAATAACATAAGCATCGTACACAACAGTAACTGTTGTATAAGCAGGAACAACATCTTTAACGCCGATAATTTTTTGTTGTTGTAAATAGTTTGATAAAACAATTACCTGTTCATTAATTGCTTTACTGATAACATTTCCTAACTCAACAGTTATTGCTTTATCTCCCAATGGAAAAATTGTGTACTGCAACATGCTAATTACGCTTATCTAAGCCCCATGTTAATTTATTACGAAGTGTTGTAAGGAAACTGTTTTCATTTAACCTTACTAAATTGGCATTAAAAGCTTCTTTTTTTACCGCCAATTGAATATTCTTACCAACTATTTCTCTTCTTGCATCTAATGAACAAATAAACTGGTCTGCCCTTCCTTCTACTTCAAAAGAAATGATGTTTGTATCCGGAACAATAATGGAACGGACATTTAAGTTGTGCGGAGCAACCGGTGTAATTACAAAGCTTGAAGATTCAGGGAATAATATCGGCCCGTTGCAACTCATGTTATAACCGGTAGAGCCAGTTGGTGTTGAAACTATTAAACCATCTGCCCAATAGGTATTTAAAAATTCACCGTTTAAGTAGGTGTGAATTTTAATCATGGGTGATGTATCTCTTTTATGTATTACCAATTCATTTAATGCAAAAGGTGCATCGCCGAATAAAGGAAGATTGGAATCTAAATGCAGCAATGTTCTTTTATCAATTAAAAAGGTATGCCCAAGAATTGCATCTATGGCGTTGGTTAATTCATCGGGGCTGATGCTGGCCAAAAAACCTAATCTGCCGAAGTTGATACCCAGAATAGGAATATTAGTGTCTTTAGCTAATACTACGGCATCAAGCATGGTACCATCTCCTCCTAAGCTTATTAAACAAGCTACATCTTCATCAAAATCTGCTGCTACCTGAAAGGGTATGATGTTGTTTAATAATGCTGAGGGTAATTGAAATATGCCTAATAAAGGCCTGTATAATAAAACACCTACTTTATGTTTGGCTAATTCTTCTAATAATATTTGCAGCGATTTACCTAATTCTGCGTCTAAGCCTCTGCTGTATATGGCTATTTTCATTTGCTTGCTTTGTTATGATGAATAGCTAACCGAACGTATAAGAGTGCGACGCAACGAATGCTTAACAGCAGCACTAAAGCTTGTATCACAATATTTAAAAATCGTTACGTGCATGTAAATATAATCCTTTATCGCCCAATTGATTAATGCTGAAATCTATATGTAACACAAAATCATAAATGGAAACAATGTCTAACCCAACACCATAAGTATACAAAAATTTATTGTTTAGCAGGTTATTATTTACATAAGGGTTGTAGCTGTAACCAATATCGGTAAATGCTGTAAGAAAAAACCTGAAAGGAATTTTATCGTGTGTTTTGGTTTTTATAAATGGTGTATGAAAAATATATTTGAATAATTCATGACCTAATGTAAATCTTGTTAATGCCCCACCCATACCATCTACTACATAATATTCTAAGCCACGCATTTGATAATAACCATAACCAAATAAACCCTGACTGTAAAAATTATCTGCATTGGGAAATTTGATAGAAGCCGCAGCCTCAACAGTAGCAAAGGTTTTGGGCGAAATTGTTTTTGCATATAATCCATGTGCACTTAACTGCCATATATCTGTTGTTTTATCTAAACCTCTTTTATACAATGCTCCTTCAACTAAAAAACCTTTTGTTGGATAATAGATATAGTTGGTATTGATGTAGCGGTACACGTATAAAAAATCTATAAAGCTTAATTCTTTTCTGCTGCCGGGGTAGTATGATGGATTTGTTTTAAATACACTGTCTGCAATGTTTTCATTGGTATATGCAACTCTGAAGTAATGCCTTTGCTTTTGATCGGGTCTATAAGAATAAGTTGCATCGAACCTTGTAAAATGCCTCGCAAACTCGTCTGTTAACTTTAGAAAAAGTTGTTTGTTGTTTAAGCTTGTGGCATAATTAAGTTCGTGCTGGCGTGAGTAAGTAAAGCCAACATCAATGCCTTTAGTTAATGCTTTATTAATAAAAGGTAAGTTATACCGTAATGATACCTGTTGATTGTAACCTGTAATAAACCAGATATTCAGTTTATCGTTCTGCCCGCTAAAATTATTGTGTGTTAGTTTTATACCATAATTAACCCTGTCTAAGCTTGCACCTTGCGATAGCCATTCGTTCAGGTTTCTATCAACAGGTCTTAAATATGGTAAAGGAAAAAAAAACAAGCGTTCTTTTACCACAACATCAATAAAAACAGAATCGTTTTTAACAGATGAAACGTAAACACTATCATCAACAAACAGCGTAGTATTATAAATTAATTCTTTTGAACGTTCTATTTTTTCTGCTAATGATTGTACTGTAACGGTATCGCCGATTTTAAAAATTGCTTCGCGAAGAATAATATGTTGTTTAGTTTTTTTATTGCCCGAAACATTTATTCCGCCAATAACCAATTGCTTTTCTTTAGCAATTTGATTAATAATTGCTGCAATTGAATCTATCTGCTGTTGCTTTGATTGAGCAAAGGAAGGCTGCCATGCACATACAATTAATAAAAAAAGTAAACTGAAGTTTTTGAGTATTTGCAAGTTTAATTTTTTAATTGCATTAAAAATATGAATTTGAAAAGATTGGAGGGATAAAGTATTTAAGAAGCTAATGAAAACTTAATTAAATGTTCAGATAGCTCATTAAATGATTATAGTTATTCTTTAACTCATTGGTGTATTGCTCTTCACCAAAATAATAACGTATTTGATACTCGTACCGTTGAAAGGTTGCAACAATATCACTTATTTCTGTTTTGTTAACTTTTACTGCAACTAATAACATTCCTGTTTCAGGTTCGGTATATGTATTTAATTGTGTAATGTATGCATCGTTGGTTTCTACCAACCTGCTTATTTCTCCGAAAGAATATTGGCGTTTATCTGTTTCAATAACAATTAATCCGCCCGGTTCTTCTGCACCGGTATAAACATTTAAAGATTGTAATAATTTAGATTGAGTTATAACACCATTAAGCTCAAACTGTTCATTAATAACGGGTATAAGACTTAACTGATGACTTGTAATTATTTTTAATGCTGCCAGAAAAACTTCTTCGCCTTTTATAAAAAGTTTATGAAGGTTTTCTTCAACTGCAACAACTAAAGCATTTTCATCGGCATCTAACAAATCATCTTTACTTACAAGCCCTGCAAATTTATCTTCACTTATTACGGGTAAATGTTGCACATCATAATCATCCATTAACTGTAAGGCAAAAGAAATTTTATCCAGTAAATTAATGGAAGGATAATCTGTTTGTATTAATTGACTTGCTAAAAACATGTAATGCCGTACTGCTGTTATATACGTTTATAAAGTTGTAAAGGTTTATTACAACTTACTTAAAAATTTCTCTAAAATCTGGTTAAACTCATGTGGCACTTCCATCATCGGTGCATGACCGCAGTTATCAATAAAATATAATTCACTTTTAGGAATTAACCTGTTAAACTCTCTGCCAACAAACGGTGGTGTAACAATATCGTTATTACCCCAGATTAATAGGGTTGGAATTTTTATCTGATTCAGTTCTTCGCCCAAATTGCTTCGAATAGCACTTTTTGCCAAAGCAATTACTTTGATAACTTTTAAACGATTGGTTGTTATTTCAAACAATTCATCTACCAATTCTTTGGTAGCCATTTTAGGATCGTAAAAAGTTTGCTCTGCTTTTGTTTTAATGTATTGATAATCGCCACGTTTAGGATAGCTATCGCCCATTCCGTTTTCGAATAAACCCGAACTGCCTGTAAGTGTTAGCGATTTTATTTTTTCAGGATGTTTTAAAACATGAATTAATGCTACATGGCCACCTAATGAATTGCCTAATAAATGAATATTGGTATAGCCTTTGGCTTCTATAAATTTCTGAACATACTTTTCAAATCCACTAACTGTGGTATGAAAAATATCTAAATCAAATAATGGAAGAAGCGGAACAACAACTTTATGCGTTTTCTTAAAATGCTCAACCAGGTCTGAGAAATTACTTAATGCTCCGAATAAACCATGCAACAAAATAAGCGGTTCTCCTTCGCCTTCTTCTAAATATTTGAACTTGTCTAATTGTTTAATCTGATATTCCATTATAGTTTATACGGCAGGTAATGTATGGTTACAAATAAAAGGAAAATACTTTTATAATTGTTATTGACTTTAATTATTTAATGCTGAATTATTTGTTGCAGTATAAGTGTGTACTTCGACTCAGCTCAGCATAAACTGCAACAGAAGTTGATATGCTATCTACAGCCGACTACATAATACTTTACAACCTTGCTAAGATACTGTATAAAACTAACAAAAGTTAGCAGGAGGCTTTAACTGTTTTTGGCAGCAATATTTTCAAAGAATTTTTCTAACTGTACAAACAGGTTTTTAAACCAGGGAATAATTTCTCCGAAAGTATTTACTGCTGTCGGGCCCCAAGGTTCAATAAATCCGTAGGTTTTAGAATCTTTCACTATTTCAGGTTGTATTAAATTAATTTGTGTTGCATAAAAAAGAATAATGCTGAAGACCATTGTATAAACGCAGGCATATAAAAGTACTCCGCCAATTTTATTTATCATACCCAGCATTAATGTTTCGGCAGATTTTTGAATAATGTTTGCTGCCAAACGCATTAAAAAAATACCGCCTGCTATAACCAATGCAAAGGAAATAAAAGGTAACCATGCACTTGCACCACCTGTTGTTTTACCTAACCACCCTGCAACTATTGCAGAAAATTTTATGGCTGCTGCCAATGCTATAATAATGGCAAAAAAAGAAAATACAGCTACTATTAACCCTCTGCGAATGCCGTTAATAACAGCAAATACAATAAGCACACAATAAAAAAAGTCTATTACCATTATTTATTTAGTAATTCTTTTACTATGGCTGAAATAGCTTTGCCGTCTGCTTTTCCGGCTAATTGCTTGGTAGCTGCACCCATTACTTTACCCATATCAGCAGGTGATGAAGCACCAACCTCTGTAATAATTGCAGCAACTTCAGCTTTTAATTCTTCTTCAGTTAATTGTTTAGGAAGAAACTTTTCAATAACAGCTATTTCTTCTTCTTCTTTTTGTGCAAGGTCTGCTCTGTTTTGTTTTTGAAAAATTTCTAAACTGTCTTTACGTTGCTTTACTAATTTCTGCAACAGCTTTAATTCTCCGTCAGCAGATACTTCTCCGTTAGCACCGGCTTCTGTTTTAGCAATAATAATGGCAGCTTTAATGGCTCTCAGTCCACGCAATGCAGCTTCATTTTTAGACTTCATTGCTTCTTTCATTTCACTCATTACCTGTTGTTCTAAACTCATATATGCAAGTTTTATGGTAGGTTTATTATGCTTTGTTTTCTTTTAGTTGCTCTGCTCTGAATTTTTTGTAAAAGTCTTTAGCAAAAGTTTTCATTTCATTTACTAATTCGTGGCTATGGGTAGCTCTGTCAAAAGTATCGGCCATACCCATTAATGTTTGATAAAAGAAATCTCCCATTTCATCCACCATCATGTCTTTTGTCCATAAATCTATTCTCAATGCAGCTTTGTCTGCACCATCCCACAAAGCCAGCATCATTGCTTTGGCGGGTTCGGGTGTTTCGGCAGAACTGTCTGTGGCACTCCAGTAAAGTTTATCAGGCACTTTATTATCATCTAATTCAACATCAATTTTTATTGTAGAAGCAGGCATATTTAATTATTAAGCCAGCAAAAGTAAGCTAAAGCTCGTTTTTAGTTGTTTGTAGTTTTTAAAATGCTTTGCCATAGCAAATCAGCCGTATTATCCCAACTGAATTTTTTGCATTGGACTTTACCATTATTAATCATTTCATTACGAAAAGTTTCATCTCTGTATAGTAGTTTCATTTTTTCTGCAATCTCTTCGTAATCATCAGGATTAGCATAAACCGCAGCATTACCGCATATTTCAGGCATACTGCTAACATTACTTGTTATTACCGGAACATTGCATTGCATGGCTTCTAATGGCGGTACACCAAAACCTTCGAAGTAAGAAGGGAAGATTAACGCATAAGCAGATGCTGTTATGTTTGCCAATTCGTTTTCTTCAACATAACCTAATAAGGCTACATCATCTCTGTATTTATAAGTTTCTAATTTATCTAATAAATCATCAGTTTGCCATGCTATTCTTCCAACAACCAATAACTTCATATTGCTTTGCTGCCATTTTTTGAAAATGGAAAATGCTTTCAACAAATTCAATAAATTTTTTCTGGGGTGAATACCCCCGGTAAATAAAAAGTATTCACAGCCATCGGCATATTTTTCTTTTATGGCCGATTGTATAACATAAGCTTCTGTTTTAAATACAGGCTTTGCTGCACTATACACTACATCAATTTTTTCTGAAGGAATTTTATATTGATTGATGATATCTTGCTTTGAAAATTGAGAAACCGTTGCTACACGTTTTGCTTTCTGTAAAAACTTTGGTGTGTATCTTTTATAATAGAATAAATGTTGTTTGGAAATGAATTGCGGATAATGCAAAAAAGCCAAGTCATGCACTACCAATAACTGCGGAAACTTTATTGTTAAACTGCAAAACCCGTATGGTTGTACAACAACATTTGGCTTAACAGAACGTAATACCCAAGCCAATTTTACATCGTACCAAAACTTAAAAGCCAATGCATGCCTTGCTTTGGGTTTTATTACAAATGGTTTAACATTGGATGAAAAAATAAATTGCTCATCATAATCTCTGTCAAACAAAAAAATAAATTCATGCTCAGGAAATTTTACAGCTAATCTTTTAAATATTTCCTGCACAAAATATCCATAACCTTCTAACCGGTGCTGTTGCAAAAAAATAGTATTAACCGCAATCTTCATATTTAAATATTAACCGGATATATTGTATTAAAAAGCCCTGTTAGTAGCAGGGCTCTGATATTTATTTTTGTTTATCTGCCCAACTGTCTAACTTCTTTTCTAAAATCTCTAACGGTAAACTACCACCCGTTAAAACTTCATCGTGAAAAGCTGCAATAGAAAATTTACTTCCTAATTGGTTGCTGTATTTATTTCTTAGTTCTCTTAGTTTTAAAGCACCAATTTTATATCCTAACGCCTGGCTTGGAATAGCCATGTAACGTTCAATTTCAGAAGTAGCCAATTGGTCTGTTATCGGCTCATTATCTTCCATATATTTTATAGCTTCTTCTCTTGTCATTCCTTTTGCATGTAATCCAACATCAACAACTAATCTAACAGCACGGTGCATTTCATCACCTAAGGCTCCCATGTATTGATAAGGGTCGGTGTACAAGCCTAATTCTTTTCCTAAACTTTCACAATACAATGCCCAACCTTCAACAAAAGCATTCTGTCCGCCAAATCTTCTGAACTTAGGCAGAGCAGTATCTTCCTGTTGCAATGAAATCTGATAATGATGACCGGGAATTGCTTCATGCAAAAACAAACTTTCCATGCCACTGGTTGTATTGAATTTTGTTGCATCTAAAATGGGTACATAAAAAATACCGGGGCGTTTTCCATCGGGGCTGCCCTGAAAATATTCTGCACTGGCACTTGCAGCACGAAACGCTTCTGTTTGTCTTATTTCAAACGGGCATTTAGGAACATGATTGAATAAAACTTTCAATTGCGGTTCCATTTTTTTATGAATGCTTTCAAATGCATCTAACACTTCTTTGGGCGTTTTATATGGCATGAATCTTTTTGCTGTGTCCATATATTTAAAGAAGGCACTTAAACTATCTTTAAAACCAACTACATTTTTTATACTATCCATTAAACCGCGAATACGTTTCACTTCACTTAAACCGATATTATAAATCTCATCAGATGTTTTATTGGTTGTTGTTGATGAACGAACTAAATACTCGTACATTTTTTTACCGTCGGGCAAATTACCAATACCTGATGTAGCACGGCTTTTAGGCAGGTATTCAGTTTGTAAAAAATCTGCCAGTTTTTTATAGGAAGGTGTTATTTTTTCGTTGATGAGTTTAGTATATGCTTCTGTAAATCTTTTTTTATCTGCTTCGCTGAAATCTTTTGGAAGGTTAGTAATAGGCCCATAGAATAAACTCTTTTTTGCATCTGCAACTACTAATGATTGCAACTGCGGAATTGTTTTTACAACCAATGCTTTGGACAACACAATATTATTTTCCAATCCTTTTTTAAAGTATACAATGGCACTATCAGCAATATCAGCAAACACAGCAGCACGTTGCAACCAATCATCATAATCCTTCACTGTTTTAAAAGGTTGTATTACGCCACCACTGCCCAATTGAGCAAATGTTAAATGAATGCTCGAGAACTGGTTTAAAGGCATGTAATTATCATGAAAAGACAAACCTTCAATATTAATCTCCATTTCTCTTTTAAAATCATCATAGCTTACTTTATCATCATCATTCAATTCATCCCTGTTATATTTTACAAGACTGTCTAAATATTTTTGAAAGAATATTTTTTCTTTAGCCCTGTAACTATCAGTAAAATCAACATACAGTTTATCATTATACCTGCTGTCGCCAATACTGGTAGCTTCTAAAGGAAAAATTTGCAAACGCTCTTCATAGTATTTGTCAAAGAGAGTTGCCAAAGGTTTATTTGCTTCTGTACTAACCGGCTTTTGTTTGCATGCAATAAAACAAGCACTGCATGCTGCTAAAAGAATAATTTTTTTCATTGTTGAATAATTAATGGGATTAAGATAAGTTGCTTTATTGAGAAAAGGAATTTCAGTTAATAATTATAAAAACCTTTTCCTGTTTTCTTTCCTAACTCTTTTGCTTCTACTTTCTGTTGTTGAATAGTGGATGGCTTCAATCTTTCAGGTTTACCTAAATCATTCCAAACAATCTGGCTTACGTTATAATTAATATCCAAGCCAATTAAGTCCATTAATTTAAACGGCCCCATTTTAAAACCGCTTGCCTCCATAACAGCATCTACATTTTCAATAGTCGCCAAATTCAATTCAACCAATTTCATAGCTTCTAAATAATAATGTCTTGCTACTCTGTTTACAATAAAGCCAGGAGCATCTTTACAAACAACAGGTATTTTACCTAAAGCTTTACTTAGTAAACATAATTGTTCTGCAACAGCATCACTTGTTTTATCTGCTTTGATAACTTCAACCAACTTCATAACTGTTGCCGGATTAAAAAAATGCATTCCTGCAAACTGTTGCGGATATTGCATTTCAGCCGATAATGCATTTATTGAAATAGAAGAAGTATTACTTGCAAAAATTGTTTCACTATTATTTAGCTGCTCTAATTGTTTAAATAAATTCAGCTTGGCTTCTTTACTTTCAATAATAGCTTCAATTATTAAATCGGCTTTACAATCATTAAGATTTGAAGTAAATAAAAGATTGTTGAGTGTTTGCTCTTTCGCTTCTTCAGATAGTTTTCCCTTGGTAGTTAGTAATTGCAAACTGTTTTGAATAAGCAACCTGCTTTTGCTTAAGACTTCTTCATTCAAATCGAACAACACGGTTTTAAAGTTGCATTGTGCTGTAATTTGAGCAATACCGCTGCCCATTGTTCCCGCACCGCAAACTGCTATTTTTTTTATTGCCAACATAACTGCAAGATACTTGCTATTAAATATTATTTTTACAATATGGCATTGGAACAATTAGATTTATTCGGCTATGAAGCTAAGCAACCTGATAAACCAAAAAAGGTTAAGCCTGCTGCTGTAAAATCTGTTACACTTATAAAAGCTGAACCTGCTATTGCAGAGGAAGCTAGGCCGAAAGAGAAAAGCAAGCGTGGCAGAAAGTCTTACAAAGAAATGTATGACAGTGCCGATTTAATTAATATTCCGGATGATGAAACGCTTGATAAAAAATTATACTACTCAATAAGTGAAGTAGCGGAATGGTTTAAAGTAAACCCATCTTTATTGCGTTTTTGGGAAAGTGAATTTGACATTTTACAACCCCGTAAAAACAGAAAAGGCGACAGGTTGTTCAAGAAAGAAGATATTAAAAATTTAGAACTGATATATTATTTACTACGCAATAAAAAATACAGCATTGAAGGTGCTAAAGATTATTTAAAGAATAATAAAAACAGTTTTGCACTGCATCAACAATTAACCGCAACTTTAAATAACTGTAAGGCATTTTTATTAGAACTGAAAGCCAATTTAAACTCATGAAAAAATACTTAATCATTGTTTTAGTTACAACATTTCTTGCCTGTTCAACGCACCATAAAGTTGCTTATCAAACCATACAAAACGGTAATGAAAAAATATTGAAAGGGTATATTAATCGTTCGACTTTAGAAAGCGATTCTACTTTCAAATGGTTTAAAGAAAATATGAAACTGGGGCAGGTGGATGCTAATGCTGTAGCGGCTTTCAGTAAGAATAAATATAAATTTACCATGATTGTTTTTGGCGGAACCTGGTGCCACGATACCCAAAATTTATTACCTCAATTTTACAGATTGGTTGAAAAGAGCGGTTATCCTGAAAAGAATATTACTTTATTAGCAGTGGACAGAAAAAAGCAAACTGTTGATGACTTGCACGTAAAATATGCCATTACTAATGTGCCGACATTTATTGTTTTAAAAGACGGAAAAGAAGTAGCACGTGTTGTTGAATACGGCAAATACGGAACTGCAGATAAGGAGTTAGGCGAAATTGTTGCTAAACTGTAATTATTACTACTTACTCGTTACAATAATTTCTGTATTGGCTGCTGCTAATTGCAACTGCTGCTGAGCCATGATATCAATCACACGTAAATTAATTTTTTCACGCAGGGCATAATAATCTTCCATGTCCTGTGGCATAGTACTGAAATAATCTGCTGCAACCACATGTGCGTTTTTTCCTGTATCCATTAAGTACACATTATATTTTTCAATGGCAGGTTCATCTTCCATTTCTTTTCTTACTGCAAACAAAAAATGTTTTAATTGATCAGGAGTTGTTGCAATTGATAATTCAATTCTTAATTCTGTTTTGCGTTGTGTTCGTAAGGTTATGTTATCAATAATGGTATCAACCATTTGTTTGTTAGGAACAGATAAATATGTTTTTGAATCTGTTCTTATTCTTGTACTACGCAGACCGATTTTTTCAATAGTGCCTGTAAAGCTTTGAACTTTAACGGTATCACCTGTAATAAAAGGTTTATCGAAAAATATGATGAAAGAGGCAATTAAATTTTCAAGGCTTTCTCTCAAACTCAATGCTATTGCTGCACCTGCAATACTTAAACCTGTAAGCAGGTTGCCGATATTTTTATTAAATGAAAAGCGAAGTACTAATAATACGCCAACTATTACTAATAACACTTTAAAAAAGTCTTTAAAAAAAACAATGAGCTGATTATCTGTAAGGTCTGCCGTTTGACTGGCTTTTTCTTCCAGCACCATTGCTGCAAAATCTATTACACGTAAACAAAGCCAGATAAAAACCCAAACCATAACTGCGTTTGATAAGCTATCTAATAATAAACGGAGTGTTATCTTGTAAATCTTAAAATCAAGGTCTTTAGGAAAGTTAAGTTTATCAAAAGCCACGAAAGAAATAAAAATAAGTAAGAATAGTTCTAATGGCGGAATGATAAGATTTACAAAGGCTTCTTTATGCAATACCTTACCCTTTTTTGCAAATACTTTATACAGTATTCTGGCAAAATACTTAGAAATAAAACGTTTAACAATAAATGCAAATAATATGCTTGCAAAAACAATTAAATAGTTTTCAATGGTATTATCTAAAACAACTTTATTTAAAAACTGTGGCATGGGTGCAAGTTAATTATTCCCACTTTTTTAAATGCATATCTGTTCCATCAAAAAAAGCGTAAGTAAAATTTCTTATCCAATCACCGAGGTTGATATATCTGCTTGAAGTATTTAATTGAAAGTCTAACGGCAAATGTCTGTGGCCGAAAATAAAGAAATCGAAATGTTCTTTTTGTAAAATTTCTTTTGAATAAATTATCAGCCATTCATTTTCTTCACCCATAAAAAATTCATCGCTGGTACCTGTTTTTTCTCTGCTTTTTCTGCTGAAATAATTGGCCAAACCCAAACCGAATGTTGGATGCATCTGACCAAACAGCCATTGACAAATTTTATTACGGAATATTTTTTTAATGAATTTGTATCCATGGTCACCCGGTCCTAAACCATCACCATGACCTATAAAGAATTTTTTCTGATTGATTTGAAATGTTTGCGGATGAAAATAAACTTTGATGTTTAATTCTTTCTGAAAATAATCCGTCATCCACATATCATGATTGCCAACAAAAAAGTGAATGCTAATTCCTGCATCTGTTAGCTCTGCTAATTTGCCCAACAATCTAACAAAACCTTTGGGAACTACTTTTTTGTATTCATACCAAAAATCAAACATATCACCCATTATAAAAATAGTTGATGCATTGTGTTTAATGGAATCTAAAAAAGCAATGATTTTTTTTTCACGCAGTAAACTGCTTTCATAATCAGGTGCTCCTAAATGAAAGTCTGACAGAAAATAAACAGGGTTTGTTACAGATGCTTGCATGAATAATACTTTGAAGTAATTTATCCTTCAACTAAAAAACAAAAAACTTCTTTAGGGCCATGTACGCCCACTACTAATGTTTTTTCAATATCAGCAGTACGGCTGGGGCCTGTTGCCAACGTAATTAATGATGGTAATACTTCGCCATACTTATCTTTTACATTATTAATGGCATCTTTAATATCGTAAACCAACTGACTTGTATAGGCTATGCAAATATGTACAGGTGCATACACACTAACTGTTCTGCCGCTTTGCTGTGCAGTACTCATTACCATACTTCCTGTTCTTGCAACTAAATATTCACAACCGGTTATTGAGGCATCGCATGACTGAAGGTCTGTTGCATTGAAATTATTAAACCCGTTTTTTGATAATGATTGTTTCAATAAATCTTCTCTGCAATAAATATTTTGCCAGTTGCGTGCAGCAATTAATGTATTTAACTGTTCAACCAACTGCTGTTCGCTTTCACAAAAAGAAAACCTGCCTTGCAGTTTGGTAAACCTTTCAGCAAATTCAAATTCTAATTCCTGTTGAGATGGTTTAAAAACATTATCAACACCTTCACTGGCAGGAAAAGGCAAATCAGTTGGTTGTGCCAACGATTGCCTTATTCTTTTTAAAATATTCTCTTTTGATGCAGAAACATTCATTAAAGAAATTTATTAATTTAATGGAGGAACAGGCAGTTGACTATCATACGGCGGAACACCTGCATCTATAGCACCATCTGCGGGTTTGGTGTCATTTGCAGCGTCAGGTTCTACTTCTAAAATTTTCTTTTCCTCAAAAGGTCTTTTACCAATCAATTCTTCCACATCACTCTGCACTAACACTTCCTTATCTAATAATTGTTTGGCTAATAATTCTACTTCTTTTTTCTTTTCTGTTAATAATGCAATGGTTCTTTGATACGCTTCATCAATAATAGCCCTTACCTCATTATCAATTAATTTACCTGTTTCTTCGCTGTATGGCTTGGTAAAAGTGTTTTCCTGTGAAGGATCATAGAAACTGATGTTACCTACCTTACTATTCATTCCATACACAGTAACCATGCTGTATGCAATTCGGGTAATTTGTTGTAAATCGTTACTGGCTCCGGTAGAAATTTTACCAAAGAAAATTTGTTCTGCTGCTCTTCCACCCAAAGTCATACAAATCTGATCCATTAACTGATCTGTATTGTATAAATACTGCTCTTTAGGCGTGTACTGAGCATAACCCAATGCTGCAGTACCTCTCGGTACAATGGTAACTTTTAATAACGGGTAAGCATGTTCTAAAAACCAACCGCAGATTGCATGGCCAGCTTCGTGATAAGCAATAATTTCTTTTTCGTGAGGAGCAATGATTTTGTTTTTCTTTTCCAGGCCGCCGATAACTCTATCAATGGCATCCTGAAAATCTTTCATATCAACACCTTCTTTGTTGTTACGTGCTGCAATTAAAGCTGCTTCGTTACAAACATTGGCAATATCAGCACCTGCAAAACCAGGTGTTTGTTCTGCCAGTTTATGAATGTCTAAAGATTCGGAAACTTTAATAGGAGTAAGGTGTACTTTAAAAATAGCTTCTCTTCCTTTAACATCGGGTTTATCAATACTTATTTGTCTATCAAATCTTCCCGGTCTTAATAAAGCAGTATCTAATACATCGGGTCTGTTGGTTGCTGCTAAAATAATAATACCTGTATCTCCCCCAAAACCATCCATTTCAACCAATAACTGGTTTAATGTATTTTCTCTTTCATCATTACTCATAATAGCATTACGACCTCTTGCTCTACCAATGGCATCAATTTCATCAATGAAAATAATACAAGGTGCTTTTTCTCTTGCCTGTTTAAATAAATCTCTTACACGGCTGGCACCCACTCCTACAAACATCTCTACAAAATCACTTCCGCTTAAACTGAAGAAAGGAACCTGTGCCTCACCGGCCATAGCTTTTGCCAATAACGTTTTACCGGTACCGGGAGGGCCAATCAATAAAGCTCCTTTAGGAATTTTACCACCCAAAGAAGTGTATTTTTTAGGTTGTTTTAAAAAGTCAACTATTTCCATTACCTCTACTTTGGCTTCATCCAAGCCTGCAACATCGGCAAATGTTATGTTTACTTTAGTGCCTTTATCAAATAACTGAGCTTTTGATTTTCCGATACTGAATATACCGCCCGGACCACCGCCGCTCGCTCCGCCGCCCATTTTACGCATTAATAAAACCCATAATGCAATAATAATTACCATTGAAATAATGGTACTGCTTACGGGTCCGAAAAAATCAGGGTCTTTTTTTGTAATAACAGGAACCGAGTTTTGATTAATATTATTAGCCTTTAAAAAATTGTTCAGGTTATCATTAAATACTTTCCAATCCACCACCTGAAATTCAAACATGGGGTTACCCTTTACTCTTGCAGGGTCAAACTTTACTTTAAATCTATCTTGATACCAGGGTTTGGTAATACTATCCGGTTTAATGTAAACTCTTACCACATCGCTGTTGGTTGCCTGCAATAGATGGTCTACATCGCCCGGCAATATCATGTGCTGAAACACTTCCTGCTCGCTGACAATATTGGTTTCAGGTGCAAACTTTATAAAGTAAGAGCCTGAAAGAGCTAAGAAGATAATAATGTAAATCCAATAAATATTGAATTTAGGCAGTTTACGGTTGGGTTTATCTCCGTCATTACCGCCACTTCCCGGAAATGTTATTTTAGGTTTTTTTTCCTGTTGTTCTGTTGACATACCTTCTACTTATTTGCTTCTTTCCTTTCTTAAGAAGTTTAATTATTTAAGTTACTTAATTTTTTAACTGTGTCCTGTTGCTTCCGCATCGCTCCACATATCTTCAATATTATAAAACGCTCTGGCATCGGGTTGCATTACATGCACTACAATGTTTACATAATCAACCAAAATCCAGTGAGATTGTTGATAGCCTTCATGCTTATAAGGCTTTTCGCCACAATGCTGTTCAACTTCATGCTGTACAAAATCGCCAATGGCTTTTACTTGTGTTGTACTGGTGGCCTGACAAATAATAAAAAAATCTGCCACCGCCTCAGGTACTTTACGCAAATCAAGGCTTGTAATGTTTTCACCCTTTTTATCCTGAATAGCCTTAATTATGGTTTTGAAAATTTTTGAATTACGGTTAAGTCGTGTAACCGTACTTTTTTTACGACTGCTTAAAACTGAAAGTGTTGCCAATAAATAAAACTTTGTTTTGTAATAAGATATTTTTTGTAACCGGTTTTTTAAAGTCGCATCCCGAAACTTCGGGATACTTTCGGTTCTTTATTCTGCAAGACGAAACAATAGTATAAATATTGTACCATTTTACCTACCGCTCTATCTTCGCCCAAAAGTAATACTCTTTTGTCATCTTCACTACCATTCAATACTATTGGTTTGCCATTTATACATTTAAAAACTGTAGAAAGCAGCAATACTTTTCTGCTTGACAAATTGCGGAACGGTTTGGCTGCACATGGCACAGCCGTTTTTGCAGACGAACAAACTGCCGGAAGAGGGCAAATGGGCAAGGTTTGGAGAACCGAACCGCAGCAAAATATTATATTATCATTAGCAATTGATGTTTCTTTCGTTCCCTTAAACAATCAATTCTGCGTTAGTGTAATGGCTGCTTTAGGTTGTTACCGATTTTTAAGCAGATATGCCGGAGAAGAAACGGCCATAAAATGGCCTAACGATATTTACTGGCGTGAAAGAAAAGCAGGGGGTATTTTGATTGAAACGGTGAATTTGAAAAATCGAAAATCGAAAATCGAAAATCGAAAGGAGGAAGAACATCGATTTGCTGTAATCGGAATCGGAATGAATATTAATCAAACCAATTTTAGTGAGCAGTTGAAAAATCCTGTTTCATTAAAACAAATAACAGGTAAACATTTTGATACTGTTGTTTTAGCAAAAGAATTATGTATTTGTATGGAGGCAGCATATGCAGGCTTGCTGAATGGAGAACAAACACAGCAATTAAAAGAATTAAATGAAGCTTTATTTAAAAGAAACGAAACTGTTAAATTAAAAAAAGAACAAGCCGTTTTTACTTGCGTTATTAAAGGTGTAAATGAGTTTGGAGAATTGTTAGTGCAACATCCTGCTTATGAAAACTTTGGTTTACATGATGTGGAGTGGATGATATAAAATCGGCTCGTGCTTTGCACGAGCCGATGGAAATAATTTCAAATAATTAAATCTGTCCAAACCCTTCCCTGTAAGTTCTTCTTACAAATTGATTAGCTTCTTCCAAATTAGTAATCTTCATATTAGCTCCATCCCATAATAATTTTATATGTCTGCCCGGATAATCAAACTCATTAGGCTTATTCGCTTTAGGTTTTTTAATATCATAACTTCTAATTGCCAGATTACCCATTAAAACAATTTCAGATAATGGCCCTGCAACATCAAAACGGGAACTTAGTTTATTTGCTTTTTCACTTCCATAACCATCAATGCAGGCTTCTACCCAAGCTGCATAATGCCCGCCGGCACTGCCTTTTACACGTTCAACAGTTTGTTTAACTTTTGTATTGGCGGTTAATTTGGTTGGTAATAACTGCGGGTTTTCTGCGTAAGTGCCGCACATCATTTTGCCTTTAGTACCAATAAACAAAACACCGTTACCACCATCTCCCATTACTTCATTGGCTCCCAATTCTTCAGGTCTTTCGGGTTGAATACCACCATCCATCCAATGCAGTTTGATGTCCTTATTTTTTTCATCTTTAAAGGTTAAAGTAATATGAGAAGAAACAGGACCGCTTTCAGGATAGCTGGCTCTTGTCCATGGGGCTGTATAACGTGTAGCCACACTGCATTCTGCTGCGGTAGGATAGTGTAAACCCAATACCTGATACGGTGCATCAATAATATGGCAGCCCATATCGCCCAAAGCTCCGGTGCCGTAATCCCACCAACCACGCCAGTTAAACGGCATAATACCATCAGCATAATCTTTAAACGGTGCAGTACCTAACCATAAATTCCAATCTAATCCTTCAGGCACCGGTTTTACTTCTTTCGGCCATGCCGTTCCCTGAGCCCAAACAGGTCTGTCAGTATAACAATATACAGTATGTACATGGCCTATTAAGCCTGCTTTATACCAATCAATTAATTGACGAACACCATCCCCCGATGCACCCTGATTACCCATTTGCGTAACAACCCCGTATTCTTTAGCAGCTTTCACCATCATTCTTACTTCATAAATATCATGAGCCATTGGTTTTTGAACATATACATGCTTTTTTAATTGCATGGCTGCCATTGCCATAACAGCATGATTATGGTCGGGTGTTGAAACAGAACACGCATCAATATTTTTATGTTCTTTATCCAACATTTCACGATAGTCTTTATAAAACTTCGCTTTAGGAAAACGTTCCCTACTTTTTTTACATTGTCTTTCATCAACATCGCACAGGGCAACAATTTCAGCCTTGCCTGATTGAAAGAAATTCCATAAATCACTTTCGCCTTTACCACCTGCACCAATACCGGCAATTAACAATTTATCACTCGGAGCAATAAAACCTTTACCACCCAAAACATGGCGGGGAACAATATAAAACCCGGCTAATGCGAGTGAGGTATTTTTTATAAAATTTCTTCTGGAATTAGAAGCTGCGTTTTTATTTTTCATAACAAGCAAAATGTTTGAGTGAATGTAAAATAAAGTTGGAAATAATGATAATGAAAAGAATTTTTATTGTTGTTGTACTTAATATTTTACTAACATAAAATTCGTAGTTTCATAGCGATTGACAATTATGCAACCGAAACAATCTGCTTTAAAAAAAACATTAACTGCTACGCAAGTTTGGGCTATTGCTGTGGGGTTGGTTATATCAGGAGAATATTTTGGCTGGAATTATGGTTGGGGCGTTGCAGGTACAATGGGTTTATTGATTGCTACTTTATTAGTTACCGTTTTATATATCAGTTTTGTTTTTAGTTTTACTGAATTAACCGCTGCGATACCCAATGCGGGCGGGCCGTTTGCTTATGCGTTAAATGCTATAGGACCCATAGGTGCTTTAATTGCAGGATATGCCACACTTGTTGAATTTTTATTGGCTGCCCCTGCTATTGCAGTTGCATTAGGAAGCTATGTTCATTTCTTATATCCGCAATGTAATGTGTTAATCACAGCAACTGTTTGTTATGTTGTTTTTACCTTTATTAATTTATTAGGTATAAAAGAATCCGCTGTTTTTAATGTAATTGTTACGCTGTTAGCTATTGGCGAGTTACTGTTATTCATTGGTGTTATTACTCCGCATTTTCAATTAAAAAATTTCATGCATAACAATTTACCTTTTGGTTATGCAGGGGTATTTGCTGCATTGCCTTTTGCTATTTGGTTTTATTTGGCCATTGAAGGAACAGCTATGGTAGCAGAAGAAACAAATAACCCGCAACAGATTATGCCTAAAGGATATATTTACGGTATTGCTACTTTAACTTTTCTGGCATTGGCAGTTATGATTGTTACGGGCGGAATTACTGATTGGCAAAGGCTTTCAGCAATTGATTACCCATTGCCCGAAAGTATTGGTATTGTTTTAGGAAAGAATAATACACTTACAAAATTTTTTGCAGGTATTGGTTTATTTGGATTGATTGCCTCTTTTCATGGAATTATTATAGGTTACTCAAGACAACTATTTGCTTTATCAAGAGCAGATTATTTACCCAAAATTTTATCTAAGGTAAACAGCAAAACACAAGTGCCGCATTGGGCGTTAATAGCCGGTGGGCTGATAGGTGTAATTGCTGTTTATTCAGGCGGTACAGATAAACTTATTATTTTATCTGCTATTGGTGCTGTAGTAATGTATATAGTTGCCATGATAAGTTTATTGGTATTAAGAAAAAAACAACCCGGTTTACACAGGCCATTTGTTGTTCCTTTATATCCTTATTTTCCAGTAATGGCTTTGGTGCTTTCTTTTGTTTGTTTAATTGCTATTATTTATTACAATATTTTATTGAGTGTTATTTTTTTTGGTGTAATGACGATAGTGATAATACTTTTTTTATGGTTGAAAAAAGATGCCATGAAACCAGAAAGTACAAGTGAGTGATACTTCGGCTTCGCTCAGTACAGGCTACACTGACGATGCCATGAAAAATTTGAGTTGGTTACAAAATAATTGAAATGCCTTACCGCTGCACGATACAGAATTTTACTTATGTGTTTAACAGCCTGAAAAGCTTACTGGCAAAGGCTTCTCCATACAGAAGCGGTGATGCTTTAGCAGGTATTTGTGCTGTTGATTATAAAGAAAGAGTGGCTGCACAAATGGCTTTGGCTGATGTGCCTTTACAAACTTTTTTAAATGAAGCCGTTATACCTTATGAAGAAGATGAAGTAACCAGATTAATTATTGATGAACACAATGCAGCAGCTTTTGAACATATTAATAGTTTTACCGTTGGTGAATTGAGAGATTGGTTGTTGAGTGATAATGCCAATATGCAAACACTTACTTTAATAGCCGATGCATTAACACCTGAAATGGTTGCAGCAGTAAGCAAACTGATGCGTAATCAGGATTTGATTTTAGTTGCACAAAAATGTGAAGTAGTAACACAATTCAGAAATACCATTGGCTTTAAAGGAAGGCTTTCAACAAGGTTACAACCCAACCACCCGACAGATGATGCTAAAGGCATTGCTGCAAGTATGATAGATGGTTTATTAAATGCCAATGGCGATGCTGTTATTGGTATTAACCCGGCAACAGATAACCCGGCAACCGTACAGCGTTTATTACATTTAATAGATGAGTTTATTCATCAATTCAACATACCAACACAAAGCTGTGTATTAACGCATGTAACAACAACATTACAATTGATCAAACAGCATGCCCCGGTTGATTTGGTTTTTCAATCTATTGGCGGAACTGAAAAAACCAATAAAAGCTTTGGTATTAATTTATCTATGCTGCAAGAAGCCCGCGAAGCTGCCTTATCATTACAAAGAGGCACAGTTGGCAATAACCATGTTATGTATTTTGAAACAGGACAGGGCAGTGCATTATCTGCCAATGCACATAATGGTGCAGACCAGCAAACTATTGAAGCGAGAGCATATGCAGTAGCTAAAAAATTCAAACCGTTTTTAGTAAATTCTGTTGTTGGCTTTATCGGTCCGGAATATTTGTATGACGGGAAACAGATTATACGTGCTGCATTGGAAGATCATTTCTGCGGAAAGCTGTTAGGGCTGCCAATGGGTGTAGATATATGTTACACCAATCATGCAGAAGCAGATCAGGATGACATGGATAACCTGCTTACTTTATTAGGTGTTGCAGGTTGCAACTTTATAATGGGTATACCGGGTGCAGATGATATTATGTTGAATTATCAATCAACTTCATTTCATGATGCATTATATGCCAGAAAAGTGTTGAATAAAAAACCTGCTCCGGAGTTTGAGGCATGGCTTATACAAAACGGACTTACAGATAAAGCAGGGAATTTATTGCCTGTGAATGCATCTCATTTATTATTGAAAGGAATGAAAGAATGATAGTAAAAAAAGAACATATTACTGTGCATGAATGGCAAAGCCTGAAAGCTTTTACTGCTGCAAGAATAGCTTTAGGAAGAACAGGTGTTGCTATTCCTTTAAAAGAAGTATTGAATTTTAAAATGGCTCACGCATTTGCAAGAGATGCTGTGCATACTTTATTAGATGAAGAAAAATTAATACATGATTTACAGGTATTTCAATTACCTGTTTTCAATTTACAAAGCAAAGCAATTGATAGAAATGAATACTTACAAAGGCCTGATTGGGGAAGAATTTTAAATGAACAATCTTTTATTGAAATACAACAAGCCAAAGGCAATTACGATATAGCATTTGTAATAGCAGATGGTTTAAGTGCCACTGCCATTAATAAACATGCTGTACCGATTCTACAATTAATTATACCACAACTGCAACAACAATTAAAAATAGCTCCGTTGATTATTGCACAACAGGCAAGAGTTGGTATCGGAGACGAGATAGGTTATTTAATAAATACTAAACTGATAGTTGTTTTAATTGGTGAAAGACCCGGCTTAAGTTCTTTTGATAGTATGGGTGCTTATATAACTTATGCTCCAACAATTGGTTTAACTGATGAAAGCAGAAACTGCATTTCTAATATAAGACCTGAAGGGTTAACTTATGATATGGCTGCACAAAAAATGATTTATTTAATTCAACAATCGTTGCAATTGAAATTATCGGGAGTTGAATTGAAAGATGAAAGTAGTACTGATAACATAAAACATCCCGAAAGTTTAAACTTTCAGGATGCTGTTGAGTGAAAATAATTCATAAAGGATGACTAACAATCTGTATAAATTCTTTCAATAGACTCTTTATATTTTTCTGTAATCACTTTTCTTTTTAGACTCATTTTAGGCGTCATTTCTCCTGTATCAATACCCCATTCGTTTGGTAAGAGTTCAAATTTTTTAACCTGTTCAACATGGTTAAAGAGCTTGTTGTATTCTTCCACTATGCTATGAAACAATGCTACTACTTTTTCATTTTTAACCGCTTCTTCTTTGGTTGTAAACACAATGTTATTTTGTTTCATCCAATCTTTTACTGCATTCATAGCGGGTACAATTAAGGCTCCAACAAATTTTCTTTCCGGGCCAACAACCAATACCTGCTCTATAAAGGGGCTTTCTTTTAATTTGTTTTCAATCGGCTGCGGTGCTACATATTTACCACCACTTGTTTTAAAGAGCTCTTTTTTTCTATCGGTAATTTTTAAAAACTTATTGTCAATCAATACGCCAATATCTCCTGTGTGTAACCAGCCATTGATAACAGTTTCGGCTGTTAAATCGGGGCGTTTATAATAACCCTGCATAACAGTTGGACCTTTTACACATATCTCTCCATCTTCTTCCAACTTTAATTCTATACCGTTAATTACAGGTCCAACCGTTCCGAATTTTGTTCCGCCTTTTCCTTTTCTGTTGATACAAATAACAGGGCTGTTTTCTGTAGGGCCATAACCTTCGTACACAGGCACCCCTGCACCGTTAAAAATCCGCATTAATTTTTCCTGGCAAGCTGCACCACCTGTAACTATATAATCAACATTGCCGCCCAATGCTTCACGCCATTTACTGAATATTAATTTGTTGGCAATTTTTAATTGTAAATTATACCAAGCCCCGCCGCTGATATTATTATCGTATTTCTCTGCTAAACTAACTGCCCAATAGAATAATTTTCTTTTAACGCCTGTCAACTCATTACCCTTAGCCATAATTTTTTCATATACTTTTTCTAACAGGCGGGGAACAGTGCTGAAGCCATTGGGCTTTACTTCTTTTAAATTATCGCCAATGGTTTCTAAACTTTCGGCATAATAAATACCAACACCACTATATAAATAAATATAAGTGATAATTTTTTCGAATATGTGATTAAGCGGAAGAAAACTCAGTGCTTTATTTTTCGGAGTATCTTCAAACGGGAAACTATCTCTGCTTAATTTTAAACAACTGTAAATATTGCTGTGGCTAAGCATTACGCCTTTAGGTGTACCTGTTGTACCCGATGTATAAATAATGGTGGCAGTATGTGCAACAGGAATTTGTTTTTTTAAGGCTTCTACTTTTTGTAAACTTTCTGTATCTGCCAAATCGGTTACTGCACTCCAATGTTCTGCACCATCAATATGTTCAAATGTATAAATATTTTGTATGGAAGGAACTTTTGCTTTTAGTGCATTTATTTTTTCTAATAAATCTGCACTACTTACAAAAACATATTTAACCTTGGCATCGTTAAAAATGAATTCTAATTCTAAAGGATTGGTAGTTGGATATACAGGAACTAATATGGCACCGATTTGCTGAACAGCTAAATCTGTAAAAACCCACTCGGGTCTGTTATTGCTGATGATGGCAATTTTATCGCTGCCTTCTGCTGTAAAATCATTTCCTGAAACACCGAGTTTTAATAAACCTGCACTTAAATTATTTACAGTGGTTTGAGTTTGTTGCGTTGATACAGTTTTCCATTCTCCGTTTTGTTTGTAGCCAAACATATCGGTTTTAGGAAAGTGTTGTAATTGATGTTCGACTGAATCGAATAAACGTTTTATTTCCATGTAAGTATATCGTTAGCATATTTGCTGAATAATAAACAAGGCTGTCCTTCGACTCCGCTCAGGATAAACTTTCAATAGTTTAAATTATTATTCAGCAGCTGGTAAAATTATAATCCTTTTTCTCTCTTTAATCTTTCATACTCCTGATTGGCTAAATCTTCTTTATCGCCATTATATGCCTTAAAGTATTGAAATGCCAAGCCTAAACCCCAACCTAACATTACCCAAACAGGCCATGGGTAACTATAATAGCCGTGATACTGCCCATCGCTAAACCACCAGATACCCCATAAAAAGGCATTGACAATTATATAACTGTATAAACTTTTTTTAAACGCTGCACGTTTACGGGCAATCCTCCAGAGGCGTTCATCTTTTTCTGTTTCCATAAAATTTGTTTTCACGTACAAAATACAGAAACAATTTTAAAATAAGAATGAAGGTTTTATTGCAGGGCTAAAATTATTTATAATACTGCCCGAATGGCATTTTAAATAACCTTGTTTGTTGAAACTCTTTGAATTTTTTAGCTTCCACATCGTGTGTATCTAACCAAATCTGATAAGCTGCAGTACTTGCCACGGGACCGAACAACCACTGATTGTATGCATCAAACATACCTTCCTGTAAAAAGTATTGTAAATGATTGAAGAGATAAAAAGGAAACTTATTGTCTTGTTTTTTGCTAAACCAGATTAATAAAAATTTTGTTCTGGCTGCAGTTAGTATTTCAGGAATAGAGCTTCCCTGCTGTGCAGTAGCTATAATATTGCTGAATGCTTCTGCAAATGCTTTTTCAAATGCTGAAGCATTATCTGCCGGTAATTTTAATTTTTGAATTAAGAAATTCTGCCATGCATCAAACAAAATTTCTTTTACATCTGCCGTACGAACTGTATAGCTTTCTAAGTTGCAAAACAGTTCTCCGTACAACAACATTTTAAATGCATTGGTGTTCATTTTACTGTAATACATAGTTGCATTGTAATAGTTGCTGCTGTAGTTAGGTTCTGCTTCAATACCTTTTTCCCATTGTATAATGGCATTGGAAAAATTATTTTCTATGGCATACATTTCTCCGTACTCATTATACAAAACACCGCTTTTAGGAAATCTGCGAAAGCCACGCTGGTAAGCTTTTTCACAGTTTTCAAAATCTCTGATAGCTTTATAACCCATGCCTAACAGCTGATAAGTCTGTTCATCTGCATCGGGTCTTTCTATCATAACTTTACCAACTTCAATGGCTTTTGTATAATTTTTTGTAAGCAGGTTAAAATAAACCCAGTCTTTTAAAACGTCTAAATTATTTCCGTCTTTTTGCAATAATTCTTTAAAGCCTAATGCTGCACTTTCATACTCACCTTCTGTCATCCATTTTTTTGTTTGGTCGTATAACTTTTTTACCTGCTCAGGCTGTGCCGTTGCAGACAGTGCGGTAAACAAAAAACATATTACAAAAAACTGCTTCATTTATTAATCGTTAATTAAATGAGTTAATAAACCATCTCTCAACTTAGGTTCAAACCATGTGCTCTTAGGTGGCATTACATTACCACTATCGGCAATATCAAACAGTTGGTTAATAGTTACAGGGTATAAGCTGAAAGCTAATTTCATCTCACCGCTATCTACTCTTTTCTCCAATTCGCTCAAGCCTCTTATTCCTCCAACAAAATCAATTCTTTTATCTGTTCGTTGGTCTTTAATGCCTAATAACTTATCCAACACATTATTGCTTAAAATTGTTACATCTAAAACACCAATCGGGTCTGCAGTATAAGTACCTTCTTTAGCAATTAATTGATACCATGTTTTGTTAATGTATAAACCAAACTCATGCAATTGCTTGGGTTTTACAGCACCTTCGGTGGAAATTGTAACAGTAAAATTTTCTTTTATTGCTTTAATAAAAGCTTCTTCACTTAACCCATTTAAATCTTTTACAACACGGTTATAATCCATGATGTATAATTGATTGGATGGAAATAAAGTAGTTAAGAAATAATCTGCGTGTGCTGTTGCTTTATCTCCCAATGCTTTACGCACTTTTGCTGCCGATGCTGCACGGTGGTGACCATCAGCAATATAAGTGCAAGGTACTTGTGTACTGAACAATTGTGTAATCTGGTTAATGGTATCTGTATCACTTACTGCCCAAACAGTATGTTGAATATCATCATCGGCAATAAAATCATAAACAGGGCTTCTGTTGGTTTTCCATTTTTCAATTAATGTATCAATAGCTGCTACGTTTCTGTAAGCTAAAAAAACATTACCGGTTTGTGCTCCTGTTGTTTTAATATGGTTAATTCTGTCCTGCTCTTTTTCAGGTCTTGTAAACTCATGCTTTTTAATTACATCATTCTCATAATCATCAACACTGCTTACACAAACCAAACCTGTTTGGCTTTTGCCATTCATAATTAACTGATAAATATAATAGCACTCTTTTCCTTCAATAAATAATACTTCTCTTTTTATGAATGCTGCCAGGTTTTCTTTTGCCTGATTATATACTTCCTGTGCATGAATATCAACAGTATCTTTTAAATCTATTTCGCTTTTAGTTACATGCAGAAAAGAATGCGGGTTGCCTTGTGTAAGAATTTTTGCTTCGGCACTATTCAATACATCATACGGCGGACTAGCCACTTCTTTTGCAAATTTAGGTTGTGGTCTAAGGGCTTTAAATGGTTTTATTATACTCATACTTAAATCAGCAGTTATCCTTTTCTATTATTAAAATCTTTTGCTAAATCACAAAATGCTTTTACACTTTCCATTGCTAAAGCATTATACATACTAACTCTTATTCCGCCAACTGTACGATAGCCTTTTACACCTACCATATTATTGGCTTTACATTCATTTAAAAATTCATTTTGTAATGCTTCATCTTTAATAAAAAATACGGCATTCATTTTACTTCTGCTTTCTTTTTCAACATAACATTCAAATAAGGGTAATGAATCTATTGTTGAATATAAAAGATTAGCTTTTTCTTCTGCTCTTTTTTCCATAACAGTTAAACCACCTTCCTGTTTAATCCAGCGAAGGGTAAGCATGGCTACATACACAGCAAAAACAGGCGGAGTATTTAATAATGAATTAGCATCAATATGTTTTTGATAATCCATTATTGGTGAGATGGGTCTTTTAATTGTTCCCAATAAACTTTTCTTTATAACCAATAAGTTTACACCCGCAGCTCCCATATTTTTTTGAGCACCTGCATAAATTAATGAGAACTGATTAAAATTTAGTTGCCTGCTGAAAATGTCACTGCTCATGTCTGCTACGATAGGAACATTCGTTTGCGGAAATGAATGCCATTGTGTTCCTTCAACAGTGTTATTGGTTGTTATGTGCAGATACTTACTGCTTTCCGGTACAGTAATATTTTGATTAATGTAAGTATGATTTTTATCTTTTGAAGAAGCAATAACATTTACATTACCGAATAATTGTGCCTCTTTAATGGCTTTATTTCCCCAGATGCCGTTATCGCAATAAGCTGCGGTTTCATGCGTGTCTAATAAATTCATTGGTATTTGCATGAATTGTGTTGTTGCTCCGCCATGCAAAAACAATACTTCATATTCATCAGTTAACTGCATTAATTCTTTAACTGAATTTCTGGCTTCTTCCATTACATCTATAAACCAATTGGTACGGTGACCAATTTCAAGAATAGATAAACCTATATTATTAAAATTAATGATGGCTTCAGATGCCTGTTGCAAAACCTGTTGCGGTAAAACAGATGGGCCGGAATTAAAATTGTGAACCACAGATTACATTGTTTGATAATGCCTGCAAGATAACTGAATTGAAAATAATGATTGTTAGCTTCAATATAAAAAGACATGTCTTATTCTCCTACATCTGTAACACCGCCTGTTACCGCAAACTTCATAGCATCAGCCGCAGAAATATTATGTAATATTTTTACTTTCTCATTCGGAACAAAATAAGTAATACCACTTATGGCATATGAGTGAGGTACATATACCACAACATGCTCTTTCATATTAAATTCTGCTGCATCAACTCCTGTAATAAAACCAATTCTCCAAACATCGTTTCCATCAACATTAACCAATACGGGTTTATCAAACTTCTTTTTATTGCCAGCAAAAGCTTCTAAAAAGTCTTTTACAGATGAATAAATAAATTTAATACCCGGTGTATTTTCCAACACTTTATCTAATATATCAACCAATCTTTTTACAATAAAAGAAGAAGACACCCAACCAACCAGCAATACCAGCAATACAACAACTATAAACCCTAACCCGGGAATTTTTTCAATAGCACCCGTATCATCTTTTTTAGCAAGATCGGGCAAAAGCGTATGAACAATATTGGGCAGAATACCGTCAATTAAATGAAAAAGTGAAAGTACCACCCAAATCGTAATACCGATAGGAGCCAATACAACCAAGCCTTGCAGAAAAAGTTTAAGCAGGTTTTTGAGAATTTCTTTCAGTGTTGTTCGGGCATTTTGCTTGTTCATAGTGCAAAGTTTACAAAAAGGCAAATAATTGTGCAATATTCTTTCACTACAATCGTCTATCCCTTCCATAAACCGTTCATGTAAAATAATAGTTTATTGTTATGGAAACTTTTGCTACGAAATAAGTTTCCATAGTTTTGCGATCTGTTTACAAAAATGGAAATAGAAGAAAGAATATTGTACAAGGCTCATGAGATGTTTATGAGATACGGCATCAGAAGTGTAAGTATGGATGAAATTGCAAGCCAGTTGGGCGTTTCAAAGAAAACAATTTATCAGTACTATACCGATAAAGATGCTTTGGTTGAAGGTGTAATAGGAATAGAAATTCGAGATAATGAATCGAAATGTTTACTGCAACAGAAAAAAGCTGAGAACGCTGTTCAGGAAATTTTTCTTGCAATGGAAACCGTTTCAGAGCTATTGAAAGTGATGAACCCGTCTTTATTTAAAGATTTGGAAAAATATCATGCTGCTGCTTTTAAAAAACTGACTGATCATAAAAACAAATTCCTGTACGCCGTAACAAAAAAGAACTTAGACAGAGGTGTTGAAGAAGGGTTATACAGACCTGAAATAAATACAGATATTCTGGCAAGATTCAGAATGGCTACTGTTTTTTTGATATTCAGCAACGATTTGTTTGCTGCATCTAAAACAGTGCATGTTTTAGAAGAAGTAACAGATAATTTTTTATATGGTTTGGCAACAGCCAAAGGCATTAAACTGATTGAAAAATATAAACATCAACGCAATAAAAATTAAGGCTTATGAATAAACACAAACTACATTTTATGTTGCTGCTTATGCTTACGGCTCCTGCATGGCTGATGGCACAAAGTACAACCAAGCATGCTTTTACGGTACTGCAGGCTGTGGAATTTGCCAAACAAAATAATGCTTCAGTAAAAAATGCATTATTAGGTATTCGAATTCAAGAGCAAACAAACAGAGGTATTACAGCTGCTGCGTTTCCTTCCTTAGCAGGTAATATTGCTCTGAATGATTATTTTGATGTACCAACACAGCTTTTTCCTGCATCATTTGCAGGAGGCCCAGCCGGTACTTACTATCCGGTAAAATTCGGATTAAAATATAATAGTACTGCATCGTTACAACTACAACAATTATTATTTGATGGGCAGGTATTTATTGGTTTGCAAGCCAGAAGAACATCTATGGATTTTGCTAAACAAAATGTAGCAGTTACTGAAGAAGGCATTAAAGTGAATGTATACAAAATCTATTATCAATTAGTAGTTAGTAAAACCCAAATAGATTTATTAGATGCCAATATTGCCAGGTTAGAAAAATTAAAACACGATGCAACTGAATTATACAAAAATGGCTTTGCAGAAAAGTTAGATGTAGATAAGGTAGATGTACAATTAAGCAATCTACAAACCGAAAAACAAAAGGCATTAAACAGCATTGAAATTGGTTATACAGGTTTAAAAACGCTGATAGGTATGCCTATAAAAGATACATTAATATTAACAGATAATATAACTGAAAATGATATTAAAACAGGAGCATTGAATGATACTGTTAATTATAACGACAGATCGGATTATAAATATCTACAATTTGCAAAAAAATTGAATGAATATAATATTAAACGCTATCAATATAGTTTTCTGCCAACACTAAGTGCTAACTTATTATACGGACAACAAGCTTACAGAGATAAATTTACTTTTTTCAAAAGTGGAGATTGGTATCCTATTTCCTATGTTGGTTTAAACTTATCAGTACCAATTTTTAGTGGTTTTGGTAAAGAGGCTAAAGTAAAGCAATCCAGATTTGAGTTGCAACAAACTATTAATAATATTGATAACTTAAAATTGAGCATTGATAATGATGTAAAGCAAGCCCAGCTGAATTTTAACAGTGCGATTCAAACAATGGATTTTCAAAAAAAGAATATGCAATTAGCCGAAAATGTTTATAATCAAACTAAGAAAAAATACGAAGTAGGCACAGGCTCCAATACAGAAATTAATGCTGCACAAACAGATTTAATAACTGCTCAAACCAATTACATTAATGCACTGTATAGTGCCGTTATTGCTAAAATTGATTATTTAAAAGCAACCGGAAAACTTCAATAACCAAAACAAAAAAATCATTATATGCAAAAGATAACTAAAATACTTTTTATAACAGCAAGTATAAACCTTGCAGCATGTGGTGCCAAACAACAGGGCTCTTTAGCTGAAAAAAAAGCTGAATTAGATAAACTTAAAAAAGAGCAATCAACCATAACAGCTAACATTACTAAGTTAGAAACTGAAATTGCCAAACTTGATACTTCTGCCGTAAAAGAGGAAAAAACTAAATTAGTAGCTGTTGAAGCTGTTAATCCTTCCACTTTTATTCATAACATAGATTTACAAGGTAAAATTGAGTCTGAAAATATTTCTTACATAACACCTCGCGGTCAGGGCGGTCAGGTAAAAGCTCTGTATATTAAAAAGGGAGATGTTGTAAAAAAAGGACAATTGATTTTACAATTAGATGATATTATTGCCAGAAGAAGTGTGGCTGCTACGCAAAAAGGAATTGAAACTATTAAAACACAATTGGCTTTTGCAAAAGATTTATATCAAAAACAAAAAAACCTTTGGAGCCAAAACATAGGAACAGAAGTACAATTAATTACTGCCAAAAACAGTGTAGATAATTTAGAAAATCAATTAAAGAATGCAGAAGAACAGGCAAAAATTACAGATGAACAATTAAAATTTACCAGCGTTTATAGCGATGTTGATGGCATAGCAGAAGATGTAAATATTAGAGTGGGAGAGCTTTTTGCAGGTGCCGGCCAAATAAAAATTGTAAATACTGAACATTTAAAAGTTACTACACAAGTACCGGAAAATTATTTAAACAAAGTAAAAATAGGTACACCTGTTGCAGTAATATTACCAGACTTAAATATATCTGTTAATACGAGTTTGAATGTAGCAGGTAAATTAATTGATCCTAACTCACGCAGCTTTTTTATCGAAGCAAAAATTCCTTCAGCTAATAATTTCAGACCTAACCAAATTGCAGTAGTTAAAATACAAGATTATGTTGCCAATAATGCTATAACAGTTCCTGTAAACACTTTGCAAACAGACGAAAAAGGAAAATATGTATTAGTAGCTGTGAAAGAAAAAAACAAGTTGGTTGCCAGAAAAAAACAAGTTGTGGTGGGTGAATTGTATGCCGATAAATTAGAAATAAAATCAGGCTTGCAAAAAGGCGATTTAATTATTACAGATGGCTATCAAAGTTTATATGAAGGGCAAGCCATTACCACAGAAACCAAATAAACATTATTCTGCATTATGGCTGCATAATGCATTTAAACACTAATAACTAATTGTATGAGTGTATTAGAAAATATTAAAAATAAATTTAAAGAGTTTAGGCCTACAACCTGGAGTATAAAAAACAAAACTTCTGTTTATTTAATTATACTTTTTGTAAGCTTAGCAGGTATTTTTCAATTTACAACTTTACCCAAAGAACAATTTCCTGATATTGTTATTCCTACCATTTATGTGCAAACCATTTATGTAGGTAACTCACCTAAAGACATAGAAAATCTGGTAACAAGACCTATTGAAAAACAGATAAAAGGTATTACAGGTGCAAAAATTAAAAAGTTTACCAGTACCTCTCAACAGGATTACTCTGCCATTACAGTTGAGTTTGATACTGAAGTAAAAACTGATATTGCCTTGCAGAAAGTAAAAGATGCGTTGGATAAAGCCAAACAGGATTTACCAACCGATTTAACCCAAGAACCGACTGCTTTGGAAGTAAGTTTTAGCGAGCAACCGATTATGTATGTAAACCTAAGTGGCGATTATGATTTACAACGTTTAAAAAAGTATGCAGATGATTTAAAAGATAAGTTAGAAGATATTCCACAAATTAACAGAGTAGATATTGTGGGTGCACCGGAACGAGAGTTTCAGGTGAATGTGGATAATAATCGTATGCAAGCCGTTGGTGTTACGTTTGATGATATTAATAATGCTATACAACGCGAAAATTTAGATATATCAGGTGGCTTATTAGATGTAGGAAACATGAAGCGTAACCTTCAGTTAAAAGGTCAGCTCAAAACTGCATTTGATATAGAAAAAATTATTGTAAGAAATACAAGCGGTGCACCTATTTATTTAAAAGATATTGCTGTTATTAAAGACACAGTTAAAGAAAGAGAAAGCTATGCACGTTTAGATGGAAAAAATGTGGTTACCCTGAATATCATTAAACGCAGTGGCGAAAACTTAATTGAAACAAGCGATGCGGTTAAAAAAACAGTAGAAGATGCTAAAGGCATACTCTATCCTAAAGATTTAAAAGCTGTTATTACCGGCGATTTAAGTATAAAAACAAGAACCTCATTTAACGATTTGGTAAACTCTATCGTTATCGGTTTCATTCTTGTATTAATCATTTTAATGTTCTTCATGGGGGTTACCAATGCCTTCTTTGTGGCATTATCTGTACCGCTAAGTATGTTTGTTGCATTTGTATTTTTACCTGGTGCAGATGTTATAGTTGGCACACATGTTACATTAAATTTTATTGTACTGTTTGCATTATTATTCGGTTTAGGAATTATTGTAGATGATGCTATTGTGGTAATAGAAAATACCCACCGCATTTTTGTACAGGGCAAAGGCAAGATATCATCAAGCATTGCAGCACGTATGGCTGCAGGCGAAGTATTTGTACCCGTATTAGCAGGTACATTAACAACGTTAGCTCCCTTCTTTCCATTATTATTCTGGCCCGGTATTATTGGTAAGTTCATGGTGTATTTACCCACCATGTTAATCTTTACGTTGGCTGCATCTTTATTGGTTGCATTTATTATGAACCCGGTGTTTGCAGTAGATTTCATGAACCATGAAGAGGGAAAAAAAGAAGCTAAAAGTGCCATTTTCAAAAACAAAACGTTCTTGTTTTTATTACTATTAGGAATATTGTTAGATATTCTTGGTTGGACTTTTCTCCCACAAAAAGTTGGAAATTCTATCGTTACAACAAGTGTTGGTGTAGGGCCAATTTATGCTTCATCTGATAATACTTTTATTTATTTCTTTTTTGGGAATTTATTAATATTCTTCTCTGCATTAATGGTTCTTAATAAATATGTATTAGACGGTGCTATTCATGCATTTCAAAACAGAGCATTACCATGGATAATGAACCATTATGAAAACCTGTTGCGTTGGGCTTTAAAAGGTTGGAGACCCGTTCATTTATTATTAGGCACTATAGGTCTATTATTTGTTTCATTTATCGTTTTCGGCTTAGCTGTTAGCAAACAAAGAGTAGCCATTACCTTCTTTCCCAAGGGAGATCCCAATCAAATTTATGTGTACTTAAAATTACCTGTGGGTACTTCTGTTGATTATACAGATTCAGTTACAAGAGTACTAGAAACAAGAGTAAACAAAGTATTGGGAATTGAAAAGGGAAAAACAAACCCTATTGTTGAAAGTGTAATTAGTAATGTGGCTGTTGGTGCAAGCGACCCCACCAGTGGCGATAGAAGTACCAGAAGCGAATTAGGAAGAATTCAGATTTCTTTTGTTGAATTTGAGAAAAGACATGGTGTTTCTACCAGACCTTATTTAGATGAAATTCGTGCTGTAATGAATGGTGTGCCGGGTTCTGAAATTAGTGTTGATCAGGAAAACGGTGGTCCGCCAACAGACCCTCCGATTAATATTGAAATTGCCAGCGAAGATTTTGACGATTTAATTAAAACAGCCAGTGCTTTAAAAAATTATTTAGATTCTATTCAGGTACCGGGTGTGGAAGAATTAAAGATGGATGTTGATTTAAAAAATCCGGAAATAACTTTAACCGTTGATAGAGAAAGAGCTTTAATAGAAGGTGTTTCCAGTGCACAAATCGGTCAGCAAATTCGTACTGCTTTATTTGGAAGAGAAGTATCAAAAATTAAAGAAGGTAAAGAAGAATATAAAATTCAATTACGTAATAATGAACTGCAACGTAAAAGCCTTACAGATTTATTAAACATGCGAATTTCTTTCAGAGATTTTGCAGCAGGCGGTGCAGTAAAAAATATCCCTATAAGTGCATTGGTTAAAGTAGAACCTACTAATACATTAGGTAGTGTAAAACGTAAAAATCAAAAACGTTTAATTACACTTCGCTCTAATGTATTAACCAGTAAGGGTTTTAACGCTACTTCCGTAAATCAGGATATTAAAAAATATATAGATAATTTTAATAAAATACCTGATGGTGTAACTATAAAACAAACCGGTGAAGGAGAACAACAGGCAGAAACAGGAGCCTTTCTCTTAAAAGCATTAATTATTGCATTGGCCATGATTCTGTTTGTATTGGTGTTGCAGTTTAACTCAGTAAGTAAACCCGTTATTATTTTAACTGAAATTATTTTTAGTGTAATTGGTGTGTTATTGGGTTTTGCTATAACAGGCATGGAATTTTCTATATTAATGACGGGTTTGGGTATTGTTGGCTTAGCAGGAATTGTTGTTAAAAACGGAATATTGGTTATTGAATTTGCAGATGAGTTAAGAAGCAGGGGAATGAAAACCCGCGAAGCCGTTATTGAAGCAGGCAAAACCCGTATCATACCTGTATTGCTTACTGCATTAGCAGCCATTCTGGGCTTTATTCCTATTGCAATAGGCTTCAACATTAATTTCATTACTTTATTTAGTGAATTAAAACCACATATCTTTTTTGGAGGTGATAACGTTGTATTCTGGAAGCCGTTAAGCTGGACGATTATTTTCGGTTTAGCATTCGCATTCTTTATGACGTTGTTTATTGTACCAAGCATGTATTTAATTGCAGAACGTTTAAGAAGGCCGATGAGAAAGATGTTTGGCGGTAAATGGATTAGCCTGATGGGGATTCCACCGCTAACAATTGTTTTCTTGTTTTTAATGCTTGCAGCTTTAATCAGGCATTACATTCAAAGAACAAGAAGAGAGCGTTTATATGCCGGAAAAAATGTTAGTAAAACTTTTACAGGCAGTTGGTTTTAAAAATCAAACAAAGTTTAAATAGCTTTTTAATCTGCAGCCATCATCTTTTACGATGATGGCTGTTTTTTTAGGAATAATCACCGCATATAATAAGGCAGTTCATCATGGCTTTCTGTTTCTTTCTGTTGCCAGTAAGCTAAGGTTACGGTGTGGCCTGTGCGGGTTCTTAATAGTCTTCCGAATATGGCATTGGTTGGGTTAAATGTTACATCCGTTACACCAACAGTAAATGTAGCAGGAGGTTCAGGTGCGGGAGTTTCTGTATTGGTTGCAGGTGCTGCTTTAGGTAGCGGACTTGCCGTAACCACAACGGTATATCCGTTCCCTTCTAATAAAGGTTTTAAAAAAACAACACGTTCTTTTGTTGCATTCTTTTCTACAATGGCACATTTAATACCATTCAATTCTTCAAACTCATGATTTTTATTAATAGCCATGCCAAACTATTGTAAGGTAATTATGTAATTGTATGCTCCGCTTAAAACACCAGTTAATAAAATTCCGGCAACACAAATAACCAAAGCAATCTTTGCTGTAATTGGTACTTCAATTGCTTCTAAACATTCATTTTCATTATTTGCAAATAAGGTTCTCACTACTCTTAAATAATAATACATGGATACAACCATATTTAATGCTGCAATGGTTAATACCGTAAATGTTATTCCCTGCGAAGCAGACATTAATAAAAATAATTTACCAAAGAAACCTGCTGTTGGCGGCACACCCGCTAAAGAGAATAAAGCAATACTTAAACACCAACTTAAAAATTTATTGTTAGTATAAAAGGCATGATAATCCGTCAATGTTTCTTTTTGCTTAACAGCACTAACCAATGCAATAACACCGAATGCTGCCAGATTAGAGAATACATAAATCAATATAAAATAAATAATAGCAGCATTACCTAAAGAACTGTTAGCTGACGCTGCTAATAATAAAAAACCAACCTGCGATACAGATGAGAATGCCAATAATCTTTTTATGTTTTGTTGCCTTAATGCAAACAGGTTACCAACTATAATAGTAAGCAAGCTTATCCATATTAATGCATCATGCCAGATACTGCTTAACGGTTGAGCCATTTTGTTCAGCACATTCAGCAAAGCAAATACAGCTGCAGCTTTGGAAGCAACTGATAAGAAAGAGGTAACAGCAACAGGTGAGCCTTCATACACATCGGCTGTCCATAAATGAAACGGCACAGCAGAAACTTTAAACAACAAACCGACAAAGAATAATAAAAATGCTGCTGCGTGTAAGGGTTCTTTGTGCAGTAAATTATTAATGTCGGCAAAATCTAAAGAACCTGTGCAACCATAAATAAAGGAGATGCCGAGTAATAATATGGCGGAAGAAAATGCCGAAGAAATAATCAGCTTCATAGCAGCTTCGCCGGAAGTTTTTCTTTTTAAATCGAAGTTGGCTACCGCTGCCAATGGAATGGTTGATAGCTCTAACCCAACATACAACATTAAAACGTTAGCGGCTGAAATCATAAAGAACATACCTAACAATGAGCTTATCATCAGTACATAAAATTCAATAATATGTTCATGATTTTCAAGCCATTTGGTTGATTGCAATGAAATAAGCAATGCTGCTAAATTGAGTATGTTCTTTTCAAATACATGCAGGTGATTGGTTACAAACATCTTTCCGAATAAGCTTCCTTCAGCATTAAAGAAAAAGCCGCTAAGAAAATTCAACAACAATAAAATATTAATACCTGTAAGCAATGAAGTTGCAGCAGGCTGTTTGTCTTTCAGTTTACTGATTAATAAAATAAACAGAATAGCTGTTAACCATAGCTCCTGTTTGAATAATATGAAAAAGTTTTCGGGCATCTTTTATTTTTTACCGCAGAGAAGCAGCGTTAACGCAAAGTTTTAATTGTTTACTTCTCAGCGAAACCTTTGTGTCTCTCCGCCTCAGCGGTGATATATTTTTAAATCAAGCATTACTTATTCGCATTCAAATGATTCATTATATCAACAACCGGTGCTGTTATTGCATTTTGTAATACATAAGGCATTATACCGATTACAATAATTCCAATCAACAACAACAAAGCAGCTAATTTTTCATTCCATGTGGCATCTTTCAAACTCAAAAAATGTTCATTCTTTACTGCACCTAAAATACTGCTGCCCGTTGCTCTTAAAATGTATACAGCCGTTACCACAATGGATGCACAGCTTACTATTGTAGCAATTCTATAAGCTGTTTCTGTTCTTTGCCATGAGCCAACAAATACGGTTACTTCCGCAGCAAAGCCACTTAAGCCGGGCAACCCTAAAGAACATAAACCTGCTATAATAAATACGGTTGAAATAAATGGCATCACTTTTAATAATCCACCTAACTCTTTTACCTGCCTGGTATGTGTTCTTTCATATAACATACCGATGGCTGCGAAGAATAAGGCGGTTATTAACCCATGACTAACCATTTGCATTACTGCACCGGTAATGGCAGTTTGCGTTAGCATACCGATTCCCAATAAAACAAAACCGCAATGACTTACAGAGGAGTAGGCATTGATGTATTTTAAATCGGTCTGCATCATCGTAGCGAATGCTCCGTATAAAATCGCGATAGCAGCTAAAGCGATGATATAAGGTGAATAATATTGAGCAGCATAAGGCAATAAATAAGTGGCTACTCTTAAACAACCGTAACCACCCAATTTCATGGATATGCCTGCTAAAAACATAGAGGCTGCAGTTGGTGCAGAAGAGTGCCCATCGGGTACCCATGTATGAAAAGGAAAGAGTGCTGCAAAAAAACCAAAGCCTATAAATAAAAATGGGAAGATTATTTTTTGTGCTTCCGGGTTTAATAATGTTTTGGAGATTGTTTGTAAATCGAAGCTGTGTGCTGTATAATATAAACCCATTAAACCAACGAATATTAATGCAGAACCAGTCATTAACATTAATGCCAGCTTCATGGCACTGTATTCTTTTTTACCGCTGCCCCAAATAGTAATTAATAAGAATTTAGGTATCACTGCTACCTCTAAAAAGAAGAATAGGGTAAACACGTCTAAAGAAATAAAGAAACCATAAGCACCCGCACTCAGTAATAACAACAAGATGAAAAATTCTTTGCTTAGCTCTTTTATTTTCCATGATACTAAAACGCCTGCTATAACTATAATAGCTGTCAGTATTATCATTGCCATGCTGATACCATCAACTCCTACATGATAATGAATGTTCAATAAGGGGAACCATTCACAATCTCTTTCTAACAAAAAATTTGATTGTGTGATTGATTGTGATTGATATGCAGTATATATATAAGCAACCAAAGCCAATTGCAGCAATGTTCCTATGAATGCCACTACTCTTATCTGTTGTAGTTCTTTACAAAACGCAACAGCCAACACCGTGAGTAATGGTAATATGACAAGGCTTGATAAAAGCATTTATTATTCGTTTTCTAAAGTTGATTGTCATTTCAAGATTGAGTTCTTGCTCAACGAGAAATCTCATCATTATTTATTTACAGATTTCTCAGGCAAGAACCTTCGAAATGACGTTATCATTTATTTTCAATTTCCTTCTTTCTATTTTCTATTCACTTTTCACCATTTCACCTTGCTCATTTCCACACATACAATACAGCCATCAATAACACAGCTACGCCTGCAAAAAAGTATAAAGCGTATTGCTGCACTTTACCAGATTGCATATTTTTTATTGTTGCTGAAATAGTTGTTGTTATCGATGCAACGCCATTCATACAACTATCCACAATGTTTTTATCAATCCATGCAGCAGGTTTAGCAATACCATTAAAAATTATTTTTTTAGTGATGAACAGATACAACTCATCAACATAAAATTTTCTATACGCTGTTTTATACAATACCTGAATGCTGTTGACAATTTTATCGGGCCTATCGTTTTGTTTAAAATATAAAAATGCAGCCAGTGTAATTCCACACAATCCTAAAACAACCGGCAATATTGAAAAGCCGATATGTATGGCTGAATGAAAAGGATGATTATCACTTGAAATAAATTCAGAGAAAGGAATAAAACCGACTGCTGCTGCACAAAGCATCAAAATTAGCAATGGCAACTTCATTGTTATGGTTCCTTCTCCATGATGTTCATGATGATGATTATCAAAAGATTTATTCCAGAAAATAGAGAAATATAAACGGAACATATAAAAAGCAGTTACAGCAGAAGTAAACAAAGCAAGTATATAAATGCCTTTATTATTTTTATAAGTTGCAGATAAAATTTCTTCCTTACTAAAAAACCCTGCAAACGGCGGCACACCTGCAATTGCCAAGCAGGCAATTAAGAAAGCAATATGTGTTACAGGCATTAATTTTCTTAAGCCACCCATATCTTTCATTTCATTGCTGTGCACTAAATGAATTACTGCACCGGCACACAAGAATAATAATGATTTAAAGAAAGCATGTGTAAATAAATGAAACAGGGCAGCACTATAACCCAGGCCCTCTTCACCGCCATATTTTGAAACTCCTAATGCAAACATCATATAGCCAATCTGGCTCATGGTTGAGTATGCCAATACTCTTTTAATATCTGTTTGTGTGCAAGCTATAATGGCTGCAAACAAAGCACTGGCGGAACCTACATAACCAACTAATTGCAAAGCCGTAACATCTATGGCAAATACTGCAAACAGTTTAGCTACCAGAAATACACCGGCAACAACCATGGTGGCAGCATGTATTAAAGCAGACACAGGTGTTGGACCTTCCATGGCATCGGGCAACCAGATATGCAAAGGCAGCATGGCACTCTTTCCCGCACCGCCGATGAATATTAAAATCAATCCCCATGTTAAAGTACTCATTCCTAAAAATGATGATGCAGTAATAGATATGAAAGATGATGATTGTGTATTGGTTAATGATTGAATAACTGTTTGAAAATCGAAACTGCCAGTATTGAAAGAAAGAATTAAAATGCCAATCAATAAACCCAAATCTGCAAAACGCGTAACGATAAAAGCTTTTTTAGCAGCGGCAACCGCAGATGGTTTTTCAAAATAAAAGCCGATTAATAAATAAGAGGAAACGCCCACCAATTCCCAACACATATACAGTTGTAATAAATTAGTTGCTGCCACTAACCCTAACATAGAAAAAGTAAACAAACCTAAGTACGCAAAGTAGTTAGCATATCTTTCTTCGCCTTTCATGTAACCCAAGCTGAACAAATGCACCATAGAAGAAATGAATGTAACCACAACCAACATCATTACAGATAATGCGTCTAACTGAATGCCCAATTCTACATTCATGGTTGGTGAAAGGCTTAACCAATGAGCCTGACAAATAGTAATGGTTTGATATACGCCGTTTTGTTTGCCATCAATAAAAAAATAATGGTAAGCAATACTTAAAGCAATAACTACCGCAATAAATAATAAAACGGTAGATAAAACACCTGCCATATTTTTCAAATACTTTTTACCTAACCCAAGCAAAATAAAGTTTGCAAGTGGTAACAGTATAATCCATAAAGCTGCCCCTCCAACCTCCCCCAAGGGGAGGCTTTTAAATGCAGTGATATGGTATAAAAGTTCTTTCATCATACAATTAATTTCAGCCCCTCTTTCGGAGGGGTTGGGGGAGGCTACTGCTTCAAATCTGCTACATCATCTACATCAATGCTTTTATGCGTACGATATAAATTAATAATTATCGCAATCGCTACAGCCGCTTCTGCTGCTGCAACAGTTATAATAAATACAGAGAAAAACACACCGTCCATTTTAGCAGGATAGAGATATTTATTAAATGCTACAAAATTGATGTTGACACTGTTCAGCAGTAATTCAATACTCATTAACATGGTAATCATGTTTCTTCGGGTAAACAAGCCGAACATGCCTATAAAAAATAAAGCTGTGCTCAGTACAATAATATGTGTTAAACCAACCGTCATACTTCAGTTTTAGGTTTCATAGCAATAACAATACAACCAACCATAGCAGCCAATAATAAAATACTGATTACTTCAAAAGGCAAAGCATAGCCATCTGCCTCAATACTTAATAATTGCTTACCTATTGTTGCTATATCTATATCAAAATTGTTACCTGTTGTTTGAAATGTGTGCTTTTTAAACAATTGAAAAATTAATCCAAAACCAATTAACGATGCTGCACTTGCTGCTGCAATCCGCAGCCCGTTTGGCTTTGGCATTTGGTTACCTGCCTGCTGCGTTAAGAATATAGAGAAGATGATTAATACCACAATACCGCCCACATACACCGCAATCTGTATGGCAGCAATAAAATTAGCATTCATCCAAAAGTATAAAGCAGCGATACCCATTAAACAAAACAGCAACCATATAGCAGAGCGAAATATTTTTCTTGTTGTAACAGCCAGCAAACCTGTTGTTAACACGAATGCTGCAATACAATAAAATATAATATCAACTGTCTTCATTATTCTACTCCGGCTCTTACTTTAGAACCTGGTTTATTTAATTTTTTAGTTAAATCATTTCTGTTAAAAACACTATGCTCAAAATTCTGAGCCATTGTTATGGCACCCGTTGGGCAGGCATCTACACATAAATTACACATGGTACATAATTCTAAATGGTACACAAATGTGTCAATCGCTTTTTTCTTTTTGCCTTCAGGGGTTATATCAAACTTGGTAATAATTTTTATAGTGCCGTTGGGGCAAGCCAATTCGCAGGCAGTACAACCGGTGCAGGCATGCTCATTATTTTCATCGTGCAGCATAACCACTTCCCCTCTGAAACGTTCGGGCAATTGCGGCTTTATCTCAGGGTAATGCTGCGTTATTATTTCTTTACGATGCGTAAAATAATAACCGGTCAGCTTCATTCCTTTCAATAAAGACTTTACTGCACCCGCTACTTCTGATATGTAATTTTTTAAAAACATGCCCCAATCCCCTAAAGGGGTTATTTGTAATTTTATTGTTACACCCTCAACTCCCCTTCAGGGGTTGGGGGCTCAAAAATGCCAACCCATAATTGCCACCACTGTCATTACCAATAAATTCACTAAGCTTAATGGCAATAAATATTTCCATTCTAAATTTAATAATTGATCAACACGCAAACGCGGAAAAGTCCACCTGAACCACATGATTAAAAATATTAATCCGAATACTTTTATCGTAAACCAAATACTTGATGGTACAAAATCCATAGCATGATTAAACCCTTGCCAGTTGCCGATGTGCAAAGGCATCCATCCGCCAAAAAACAAAGTAGCACCAATAGCACATACCACAAAAATGTTTACATATTCAGCCAAAAAAAACAAGGCGAATTTCATTCCCGAATATTCTGTATGAAAGCCTGCTGTTAATTCACTTTCTGCTTCTGCCAAATCAAAAGGAGCCCTGTTTGTTTCAGCAGTAACGGCAATAATAAAAATAACAAAAGCAATAATTGCTGGTATATGCCCTTTAAAAATAAACCAACCGTTTTGTTGTGCATTTACAATATCACTTATTCTTAAACTGCCTGTTAAAATAACAATACATAAAACAGATAAACCTGCACTTAACTCATAACTTACAATTTGTGCTCCGCTACGCATAGCACCCAATAAAGAATATTTGTTATTACTTGCCCAACCCGCCATTAAAATACCGATAACACCGATTGATGAAATAGCTGAAATATATAACACACCAATATTAATATCCCAAATCTGAAAACCTTTAGCAAAGGCAAGCGGTGCAAGAATAAGCATGGCTGCACACATAACAACATAAGGTGCTAAGTTGAACAACAATTTATCTGCCCCGTTGGGAGTTAAACCTTCTTTCAACACTAATTTTAAAGTATCTGCCAATGTTTGTAAACTGCCTTTAAAACCAACACGGTTAGGACCTAAACGTATTTGCATGTAGGCAGAAACTTTTCTTTCCATTAATACCAATATCAAACCCAATATAGCAAACAGGCCCATTGCCAATAAAGCAACAATAAGCATTTCAATTAAGGTTGCCAATGTGCTGCTTACATGATTGTTCAACCATGTGTGTATTGTATTTGTTATGTTTTCTAAGCTTGGCATTTAAAAACTTTACATTATGAATGACAAATTATAAATGGTTTACAATTCATAATTTATCATTATTCATTTATCATTATCTATCAATATCAGGTATTACTAAATCTATCGTTCCCATAATAGCAACCAAATCTCCAATCTTATTGCCTTTAGCCATATGATTTAATGCCGATAAATTTGAAAAGCCCGGTGAACGAAACTTAATCCTGTATGGTGTTGTAGCACCTTCACTAACTATGTACACACCAAATTCACCTCTTGCTGTTTCAACCCTTGTATAAAATTCGCCTTTAGGTAATTTCAATACTGCTTTTGTTTTGGCTTGAAAATCTCCTTCGGGAATATTATCAATTAACTGTTCTACAATTTTTAATGATTGTTTCATTTCCTGCATACGCACCTGATAGCGTGCAAATGAATCGCAACCGGTGTTAATGATTTCATCAAACTCAATATTATTGTATAATTCGTAAGGATATAATTTTCTTACATCGCAACTAACACCACTGGCTCTCGCTGTTGGCCCTGTGCAACCGTAACTGATAGCGTCTTCTTTGGAAAGCATACCAATGCCTTTTACTCTGTTTTGAAAAATTACATTACCTGTTAATATTTCATCGTACTCATCAATCTTACTTTTAAAGAAAGCGATAAACTCTTTTACCCGCTTTTGAAAGTTAGGATGCAAATCGAACATCACACCACCGGGAACCATATAATTCATGGTAAGTCTTGCACCGCAGGTTTCTTCCATAATATCATTAATCATTTCTCTTTCTCTGAATGCATAAAAGAAAGGAGTAATGGCACCGATATCCATAGCCATAGCACCCCACCATAATTGATGCGATGCAAGCCTTGTTAATTCATCTAAAATTACTCTTATATATTTTGCACGTTCCGGTATTTCTATCTGCAAAGCTTTCTCTACACTCATAGCACAACAATGATTGTTTATGTGTGAAGAGAGATAATCCATTCTGCTGGTAGTATAGATAAACTGCCTGTAAGTAAGGCTTTCGCACATTTTTTCTATGGAACGATGAATATAGCCAAGGTGAGGTTCAACATTAATAATGGTTTCGCCATTTAAGGTAATTACCAAATGCAAAACGCCATGTGTTGCAGGGTGTTGCGGACCTACATTGATAACCATGTATTCAGCCTCCCCAACCCCTCCTGCAGAGGGGCTTTGTTTATGCTCTAATATGTCTGTTGTTCTGTACATTTTTCTTTCCTTCCCTTTTGGGGAAGGTTAGGATGGGGCTTATAATTTAATCATGTTTATCGGGTCATCATAATCTTTCAATAATGGATAACCTTTCCAATCGTCGGTTAATAATAATCTTCTTAAGTCAGGATGGTTTAAAAACTGCACACCGAATAAATCATACACTTCTCTTTCATGAAATTCTGCGGTACGCCATATATCGCATACTGTTTCTATTTCCGGTTTTTCTCTGTTTAATTTTGATTTGATTACAACCGTATGTTTGAATGTTGTTGATGTTAAATGGTACACCATGGTAAGATGTGTTTTCCAATCTACACAGGTAAGGCAAAACAAAAAATCGAATTGTAAAGATGTATGATTACGAAGTTGATGGGCTAATGTTTTCCATTCATCAGCTTCCACATAATAAGTAAGCCATTCATTTCCTTCTTCAATAATTAAAAAAGGAAATTGTTCTGTAGTAAATAGTTTTAGTTCTTCGTTGGTCATATTTTTATTAGTCATTCCGAAATTAGGTTCCCGCCTAACGAGGAATCTCATCATTTTAGTGAAAGAGATTTCTCAGGCAAGAACCTTCGAAATGACGCTACTATATTTTATATATGTTAACCTATCCGTTAAATAACCAAATACTAAATTATTTTCTGTGTTATCTGCGTTTTCTGAGAGATACACTAATCTCCGCTTCTTATTTGTTCTCTTGTTAAACCGCTTTTTATTTTTTCCTGTAATGTTATTAATGCATGTAACAACGCTTCAGGTCTTGGCGGGCAACCCGCTATATATACATCTACAGGAATTACATGGTCTGCACCTTTTACAACGGAATAAGTATTATAAAAAAAAGGCCCGCCACTTGTCGCACAGGCACCCATGGCTACCACCCATTTAGGGTCTGCCATTTGATCGTATAAACGTTTTAATACCGGAGCCATTTTATTAACAATGGTTCCAGCTATAATTATTACATCTGCCTGGCGTGGCGTAGCTCTGGCTACTTCAAAACCAAAACGGCTCCAATCGTATTTGGCAGAAGCGGTACTCATCATTTCAATAGCACAGCAACTGGTGCCGAAAACCAATGGCCATAAGCTGTTGCTGCGTGCCCAGTTTACCACATCATCAATACTGCTTACCAAAATACCACCGCCTGCAGTAGGATGTACCTGCCCCGGGAATGCAGCCTCCCCAACCCCTCCGAAGGAGGGGCTTAGAGAAGCAGTGTTACTATTATTTACATCTTCATTCATTAATCAAATTTTATAATCCTCCTTTGGAGGGTAGAGAGGCTTTTACATCCATTTTAATGCACCTTTTTTATGTGCATATAAAAAGCCAATGAATAATATGAAAATAAAAATGATGATTTCAATTAGTGCAGGAATACCCACTTGTTTTACCACAACTGCCCAAGGGTACATAAAAATTAACTCCACATCGAAAATTAAAAACAAGAGAGCGAATAAATAATAACCAACATTAAAATGGTTCCATGGTGTACCTTCTGTTGGAATACCGCATTCGTAAGCCTGACCTTTCTGTGGATTGCTTGAACCTTTAACCAATAACTTAGCTACTAAAATTCCGCCGGCAGAAAAAGCAACGGCAGCAAATAAGAGTACCAATAAAGCAGCAGCACCCATACAATCGTTGTTTTATTGGTTGAATATAAGCAGGAATTTGAAACCAAAAAAAATGAAGTTGAAAATTTTTAATGAAGTTTACTTTAACGGATCTAATAAGTAATCTAACCCGTTTAATTTTATTTCATACATGGTTTGCAAAAGCACACCCAGCTTGCCTTTCGGGAAACCTTTGCGTTGAAACCATTCTAAATAAAACACAGGTAAATTACAAATGAATACGTCTTTGTATTTACCAAAAGGCATTTTGGTTTTTACGAGTTGTAATAATATTTCTGATTGAGGTTGAGTGTTGTCCATAATTGATGCCATAAAAATATACAGTACAAGTGTGCGACGCAACAGATGGTACATTGAAAAACAAAAGCCGATATAATAACATCGGCTTTCATGATTCTTAAAAAATTACTTCAGCAAATAAGTATCAAATAATTTCAGAATACGTTTGTATTCATCTGTCCAACTGCTGGCTTCAACAAAGCCGTGGTCTTCTACTGGGTAAACAGCTAAATCCCAATTGTCTTTTCCTAATTCAATCAATCGTTGGTTTAAACGCACTGCATCCTGAAAGTTTACATTTACATCTACCATACCATGGCAAATCAATAAATGATTTTTTAAACCCGCTGCATGATTGATAGGCGATGATTTATAATAAGCAATGCTGTCATTAAATGGTTCATTTAAAATATTGGCAGTATAACCATGATTGTAATGAGCCCAATCTGTAACGGGGCGTAATGCAGCACCGGCTTTAATTACATCGGGTGCGGTAAACATAGTCATCAAGGTCATAAAGCCACCGTAACTTCCGCCATACATACCGATTCTGTCTTTATCAATACCTAATTCTTTCACTAAATAATTGGCAGCATCTACTTCATCTTCCATGTCTTTTCCACCCATAAAACGATAAATGCCTGTTCGCCAATCTCTGCCGTAACCACTGCTTGCACGGTAATCAATATCAATAACGGTATAGCCTTTATCGGCTAATAAATTATTAAACATCTGCTCACGGAAATACTGGCTAAACCAATAATGTACATTCTGCAAATAACCTGCACCATGTACAAAAATTACGGCTGCATTATTTTTTGTTCCTGCTTTGGGTTCGTATAATCTTGCATAAACAGGTTGACCATCTCTTGCAGTAATGGTGAAGATTTTGGTATCTCTCCATGCATAATTTTTAAATTCATCACTTTGTGCTTTATCTGTTATTTGAACAGGTTTTTTATTAGCTGCATTTTCCTGTACAAATAATTCCCAAGGCTTTGTGATATATGAATAACGGTAAGCAATATTTTTTTCATCAGGAGATAAAGACACTTCATAACCACCCGTCATATTGGTGATTTTTTCTTTTGCAGTACCATCAACTTTTATTTTATACCAGTTTTGTTTTCCGGGATGCTCTTCATTGGTTAATAAATAAAAGTTTTGTTTGTTCTTGCTTAACACTACATCCTGCACTTCGTACTTGCCTTGTGTTAGTGCTGTTTTAGTATTGGTGTTGACGTTATAAGTGTATAGATGAGCATAGCCTGTAACTTCACTTTGAAAGTAAAAAATATTATCAGTTATAAAATCTTCATTGGCACGAAAGCCTGTAATACCCGGGCCACCAATCCATGCTTCATCGCGTTGGCGGTCGATAGTTTTTAGTTTGCCTGTATTATAATCTATTGAAACAATCCAGCGATCTTTATTGTCTTGTGAACGAATATCCATTACTGCAACTGTTCCGCTTTCATTCCAAACAACATTACCAAATGTTACACTACGTGGCAATACTCTTCTGTTGGCAAACTTGGCAGGATAATCTTTATAATAATCAGGAGCATCTGTTATGCCGGGCAATGAATCAACACTTACTTTTATAACCGTATCTTTTTCTTTATTGTACACATAAAAATCATAACTCCCTAACGCATTACCTACTTTGGTACGGCCGGGAATATCAGTGGTGTAGCCACTTTCAGTAACATAATCAGGAACAATAGTATTTTTATTATTGGTTGGTGCAGTGAATAAACGATACGTAATAATAGTACCCGATGGGCTTATCTGTAAACCTTGTAATTGCTTATCGCCGATATTAATGATGCGGAAAGTATCATTGTCCTTATTGGCTTTTAAGAAAGCATCTCTGGCATCTTTTTTAGTTTTTCTTTCTTTTAAAATATCTGAGTTGGCTAAGGCTTGTTGTTGTAAAAATTTATCCTGTTGATTACCGTTGGCAGCATTGGTTGCTCCACCAAAAACACCACCACCTTGTCTTCCACCTCCTTGAAAATTTCCACCACCACGATTACTGCCACCACCTGTAAATGCAGGTGCAGCAGGTGTTTCAGCACCGCGGGCAATATTGGTTAATTGTTGGGTAATACCTGTTTTTGTATTCCACGCAAACAGGTTTTGGTTTTTACTGTAAGCAATCCATTCATTGTTTACAATAAACTTAGGGTTGGTTTCTGCTTCTTCTGTTTGTGTTATGCGAATGGTTTTATTGCTTTTAATATCTACTAAAAACAAATCGCCTTTGTATACGTACACTAGTTGTGTATAGTTGCTGTTATACACTCCGTTACTCATGGCATTCTGTAAAGCAATATCGTTGTACTTAACTTTTGTAATTTCTTTGGTTGCTAAAGAATAGGCATAGGTTGAATCTGAAATGTTTTTATCAGGGTTCCAGCTAAAAAAAATTTGTTTACCATCCCAACTCCAACTGATGTTGGAAGGTTGTGTACCCATCCATTTCGGGTCTCTCATAATTTTCTCAACGGTTAACTGAGCATTGGCAATAACTGATGTAAGTGTAAAAAGAAGAAAACAAATTTTTCTCATGATGCAATGTGTTTAGCTTGTTTCAAATGTATTGCATGAATTGAATAATTGTTTATTTATTTGATGAAATTGAAAGCCTGCTTACCGATTTTTTTATTATAAATTCTGTACACGAACATCTTTTACAGCGTAGCTACCTGCATCTCGTGCCAACACAACTATCTGAAAATTATTTTTTTGATAATGCGTATTCCAATGAAATGTAGCATTAATTTTATTTGACCTGTTGAATGCCCTTACTACATTGGTATGCAGTAAAGTAGCCCCTTCATTTTCGCCTGCCATCACATGCGTTGATGATGATTTTTCAACTAAAAATATTTCGTACAGTATTGCTGAATTGGTAATTGAATTATCTGATTGAACGGTTAAAGTATTACCGTTAGTTTTTACAGAAATACCGGTAATAAATTCAGAAGTAGCCAAAGCAGTTTGCTGAACATATTGTTGAATAACTTTTGCATTATTGCCTGTTGTTTCTTTAATACCGTTAACAACTGCTTGCGGTGTATATACAGTTTGCAAATGAAGCCTGTTGCCATAATCATATTGCCTTTGCGTAAATTGATTATTGCTGAACGAATCAACCCAACCTAATTTATTCCAGTAATCAACGTGAAAACTCAATAAAATAATATTCGTGTCTGCTTTTGCCAATGAGCCTAAATATTTTTCGGCAGGCGGGCAACTCGAACATCCTTCTGAAGTAAATAATTCAATAACTGCTTTATTTTTTGCTTTTATAAATTGTTGACTATTACAAGAAATTGTAATGAATAAAATACTGAGCAGTGTTATATATGCTTTCATAAATTTTTTATGTGAAAACGTATAGTAATACTAAGCCTTGCAATTGAATTTGTTAAAATACAATTTAATTGCTGAAGTGTGCAATAATGTACAAGTGTGCGACGCAACAGAGGTTAAATAGCAGCACAGAAGCTTAGTACATAACAATTAGTTTACATACTCATCACATTCACATAACACATTCGTAGGAATTTTGATAAACCTAAAGTTCTATGGATAAGCGTAATGTGGATGTGGTGGTTATGAGTGACTTACACTTAGGCACTTATGGCTGCCGTGCCACAGAAATAGTAAACTATCTTAAAAGCATTTCTCCGCAAGTATTAATTCTTAACGGCGATATTATTGATGTTTGGCAGTTTCGCAAACGATTTTTTCCGCTTTCACATATTCAGGTTATCAAAGAAATTATGAGCCTTGCTGCTAAAGGCACCCGTGTAATGTATGTAACAGGTAACCATGATGAAGCTTTACGCAGATACAGTGATTTACATTTGGGGAATTTTCAATTAGTTGATAAATTAGTGCTGGAAATAAATGGAAAGCTTTGCTGGATTTTTCACGGAGATGTTTTTGATGCAACCAGCAAAGGCGGTGCAAAAACACTTGCTAAGTTAGGCAGCCACGGATATAACTTTTTAATACGCATCAACAGACTTATTAATTCGTTCTTAAAGTTAATCGGTAAAGAAAAAATGAGTTTATCTAAGTCTGTAATGGACAGGGTAAACAAAGCCGCTAAGATTAACAAGTTTGAAGATACTGCTGCCGAAATTGCCATAGAAAAAAAATACGATTATGTTATTTGTGGTCACATTCACGAACCGCAAATGCGTGATGTAATTACAGATAAAGGAAAAGTTACTTATTTAAACAGCGGCGATTGGGTTGAACATTTAACCTGCCTTGAATTTTACAGCAGTGCATGGCATTTATATAAATACGATGAGAAAGATTTTGTGGCTGCTCCTGTTGTAAGAATTGAGAAGAAGTTACCGGTATTAAATGTTGTAATGGACGAGTTGAATATGTTTTGCCATATGCCAATGAAAGGCAGTGCTATTTCATTATCTGTATAAAGAATTGTTATGAAGAAGCTTAAAATATTTTACGCAGTACAAGCCACAGGCAACGGACATATTGCCCGTGCTATTGAACTGATGCCATACTTACAACAGTACGGTGAAGTAGATGTTTTTTTAAGCGGAAGCAACAGCAATCTTTCAGCAGATTTACCTGTTAAATACAGAAGCAAAGGCTTGAGTTTATTTTATGGCAACAGAGGTAAATTAGATTACTGGAAAATATGGAAAGATCTTTCTGTTAAACGTATTTATAAAGAAGCTAAAGCATTACCTGTAGAGCAATATGATATTGTGATTAATGATTTTGAAAGTATCACCTCATTAGCGTGTAAGTTAAAGAAAATACCTTCTGTTAATTTCGGGCATCAGGCAAGTTTTAAGAGTAAGCATACACCAATGCCTTTTACAAAAGACTTATTGGCGAAGTTTATTTTACAAAACTATGCAACAGCTACCAACTATGTGGGGCTTCACTTTAAGCAGTATGATAATTTTATTTTCAACCCGATTATTAAAGAAGCTATTTTGAAAGCAGAGCCGAAAGACGAAGGCTATATAACAGTTTATTTATCTCATTATAGTGATGAGGTAGTGCAGCAGAGTTTGCAGCATGTAAAAGATATCAAGTTTGAAGTGTTCTCAAAAAAGAGAAAAGAAAAAGAAACTATCGGTAATATTAGTTTCATTCCTATTAATAACAATGCATTTAATAAAAGCATGATTAACTGTACTGGAATTATCACCGGTGCCGGTTTTGAAACACCCGCAGAGGCTTTGTATTTGGGTAAGAAGTTATTATGCTTACCCATTCGCGGGCAATACGAACAATTATGCAATGCTGCTGCTTTAAAAGATTTTGGTGTTCCTGTTATTAATAAACTTCCTGCTGATTTTAGTGAAGCTATCTGGTTTTGGTTAGAACATACAGAACAACAAAAATTAACACTTACACACGATACCTACAGCATTGTTCAGCATGTAATTGAAACTGCGAAGAGTTTGCAAAAAGACAAAAGTAATTTCTTACAAAACTTATTACAGGAAGAAGATGTGTTGGCGATGGGGTAATTAATCAAAGGGGCTTCATTCTTTATTGTCTATACTATACCTTATTCCGTAAATCATTAGCACTATAACCACAATATCTAAAATAAATATGGGGATTCTTGGATTTTTATAACTTTTAATCAAAGCTTGCTTGAACCATTTTGTATAAACTATATCTATTTTACTTTCTTTAGTGTCTATAAATTCTTTTCCTATTCCTACTGGCACTGAAATAGTGAATTCTTGATTTTTATTTAAGTATTCATTAAAAAATTCAACACTTAAAAATTCATTTCGATTAACTACTTGTATTTGTTTTATGCGAGCGGTAGATTGTTTTTTGTAAATAAAATAATCGATATGGTTTAAAAAAAGAAAAAGTTGAAACAATAATAAAAAGAAGCTGCTTATAAAAACAAATACTTTGATTATTCGATTCTTACTCATAATTATACTAAAATTAAACAGCTTTCAAATTATTCATTCTGTTTTTTACTTCCTCAAATTTTACATCGTAATCTTCACGCAGTGTGCCCATCCATCTGTCCCACCACAAAAAATACAAACCGTAATTACCTTTAAAAAATTGATGGTGTTGGTTATGATTCACTGAAGTATTAATCCATTTACCCAACCAGTGTTTATTAAAGTTTTTAGGATATAACTCATAACCTAAATGACCGTAAACATTGTAAATAATCATTACTAAAAAGAAAAAGAATAAATGCCAGAACATAACAGGCATAATAAAAACAAACACTATAAAAATACCCGCTTCTACGAATGCTTCTGTCGGTTGAAAAGCATAAGCAGCCCAGGGAGAAGGGTTGGTTGATTTATGATGCACTACATGAAACAATTTGAATAATTTAGGGTGATGCATAATACGGTGCATCCAATAAAAATAAGCATCGTGAATAACAAACATGCAGGGGAATGCCAGCCAAAACCAAAGCATACTGTGTTGATGTATGTCTTTATAAAAGAAAGTATATTGTCGTATTGATGTTCCTAAAATGGTAGCGGGTACCAAAGCAAAAATGAACATGGTAATTACAGAGTAAATTATTTCTCTACGGTAATCTTTTTTATCAGGAAAGCGAAGCTGAATTTTTTTAAAAGCAATTTTCCTTTTTAATAACACATACCATATTACCCAAACAATACCAGCAAAAATGAAATAACGAAGTGATACGGTTTTTAAAACTTCTATAAACTGTTTCCAGAAAGGGTTCATGAGTGAAACATTATACTGCAAATTTATACATTCTCATCTGCCAACAACACCTGCCATGCTTCCTTAACTTTTCCCTGGTCTAATAATACTGATGCATAACGATGTAATTCTTTTTCCATTTCATCAGGATTGATGGAGTAATACTGTATGATATTTTTCAATTGCACATCTTCAAAAGCAACATCTACTTCGGGCAATTGCTGCACATTGGCTAATTGACCCAAATGATTGCCTGTTAAGATTTTGCTGTTTTTAATACCTTCAGGTAAAGCATCAATACCAATTGCTAATTCTGTATTGGGTTTAGCAACCGTAAATAAATTTTGTTCATTAATCAAAGCATAATAATCGCCGCCTAATCTGGCAACATGTTGCATTTTAAAAGGGTCTATCATGGTAGCATCTTCATTCAAAATACTATCGTCAACATGCATACACAATACTTCAGCAATTACTAATTGTCCCGCTCCGCCTTCATCACCTAAACTTTTTACTTCATTCACTTTACACTCCATTTTTATTTTAGCTTCTTTTACCATTGGCGGTTGTATAATGGTTGCAGCCTGTTTGGTAAAGCCTGCTTTAATAAATTCATCAACCTCTTTAGCGTATTCGCAACTGCTTAAACTTACCTGTTGCACCATGTTATAATCGCAGATATTAATAACCACTTCCGGCACTTCTAAAACATTTATCAGCGTATGTTTTAAAGTATTATTTCTGCCACTGCGTGAAGGAGAAAAAATAACAATGGGTGGATTGGTTGAGAATAAATTAAAGAATGAAAATGGGCTGAGGTTTACATTACCTGCCTTATCAATGGTACTTGCAAATGCAATAGGACGTGGGGCTACAGCGTATTGCAGCCAAGCCTGGCGTTTTCGAAACGGGAGCTCTTGTATATTGATTGTTTTCATGTTTTTACTATTTTTTACCGCAGAGTCAGAGAGAAGGGGAGTTTCGCTGAGTTAGAAACCATTTACTTTTCTCTTAAAGCCATCTTTTAAAAGTGGAACATTAAAGTTTATTAAATAACCCAATCTTTTATCTGCAATTTTTAAATAAGTTATCAGTTGAGCTTCATGAATTGGGTGTATCTCATCTACGGACTTGATTTCTAAAATAATTTCATTTTCTACAAGAATATCTATCACATATACCTTACCTAAATCTTTCCCTTTGTAATTCATTTCAATACTTACTTGATTTAGTGCACAGATATTTCTTAATTCAAATTCTCTAAGCAATGCATTAGTGTAAGCAGATTCAAGTAAGCCTGCTCCCAATTCTCTATGGACAGTAATACAGGCATCTAAAATAATTGCACCTAATTCATTTAATCTTTCTCTTGTCATTATAATTTTATTTACCGGAGAGACAGAGAGTACGCAAAGTTTTCACAGAGAACTCAGCGAAACTCTCTGTTCTCAGCGACTCTGCGGTGAACTTACTTTTTCTTTCTACTTAAAATAGAAAAATCGCTGTCTTCTTTTACAATGGTATTGCTTAGTTTACCAATACCTTCTATTTCCATTTCAATAATATCTCCTTCCTGTAGCCATTGCTCTGTGTAGTTTTCATCGTTCAATTTACCGGTGCCGTTTAATTCTAAAAAGCAACCTGTGCCTACTGTTCCGCTGCCGATAACATCTCCCGGAAAAACAGTTGCACCATAACTGCATCGTTCTATAATTTCAGCAAAAGTCCAATCCATATCTGCTACATTGCCTTCACTTACTTGCTTTCCATTCACCCAACATTTCATTTGTAAATTCCAATTTTTACCAACATGATTTTGTTTTGCAGCAACTTCAAATGGTTCTAATTCATCTAAGGTTACTAAACAAGGCCCGATAACGGTTGAAAAATCTTTTCCTTTGGCAGGGCCGAGATTCAATAACATTTCTTCCATCTGCAATGTTCTGGCACTCATATCATTCATAATCATTAAGCCGCCAATATAATTATCTGCTTCTTCAGCAGGAATATTTCTACCTGTTTTATTAATCACAATGGCAGCTTCTAACTCAAAATCAAGCTTATTAAAATGGTCAGGCATACAACGGATATCACCCGGCCCCTGAATACTGTGATGATTGGTGAAATAAAAAATAGGATACTGGTCAAACTCAGGAATCATAGGCACTTTACGGTTTCTGCGGGCTGCTGCTACATGCTGACGAAAAGCATAACCATCTCTGCAACTTGCAGGAAAGGGAACCGGAGCCAACAATTTTACTTCGTTTAAATCAATACCTTTTTCTTTACTAATTCTGCCATCAATAATGGCGTTGTTTACAGTTTGTGCAATGGGGAACATATCATCCCAAAACTGTAAAAACATATTCATGTTGCCGGCTAATTCAGGATGTACAAAATCGCAGTCATATAAAAATCCATCCACTAAAAAAGCTAATTGGTCTGCACCATTATTCAAATAAGAAACAAGCTTCATCTGTTAGAAATTTTTAAACGAATGTAGAAGATTTTATTGCACGCAGAGACGCAGAGAACGCAAAGGCTTAGTTATTAACTTTTAAACTTTAAACTGTTAAACATCATTTTAACTTTATTAACCTTTCTACTGCTTTTTCTAAAGTTTCTTGCTGTTTGGCAAAACAAAAACGCAATACTTTATTATCATTTCCTTCTTTATAAAAAGCAGATACAGGTACCGCTGTAACGCCATATTCTTTGGTTAAACGTATGGCTAAATCTCTTTCAGATTCATCAGTGAAATTATAGCTGTAGCATTCAAAATAACTACCATGCGATGGTAAGCAGGTAAATGGTGTTTCCTGCATTAAGTTTCTGAAATAATCTCTTTTTTCCTGAAGCATACTGCATAATTGCATGTAAGCATCTTTGTTCAATATATACTCTGCTAATGCAATTTGTTTTGGTGTATCGCAACTGAAACAATTAAACTGATGTACTTTTCTGAATTCCTTCATTAACGCAGCAGATGCAATACAGTAGCCGATTTTCCAGCCCGTACAATGATATGTTTTACCAAAAGAAAAACATACAAAGCTTCTTTGCATTAATTCGGCATCTCTTAAAATTGATTGATGTTGAATACCATCATAAATTAAATGCTCATATACTTCATCGCTTATAATAATAATGTTAGTACCTGCAACAATTTTCTTCAACTCAATTATATCATTTTCAGTTAACACAAAGCCTGTGGGATTATGCGGTGTATTAATAATAATGGCTTTAGTTTTAGCAGTTACTTTTTGTTGCACTTCATTCCATGGAATATGGTAAGATGGATATTGCAATGAAATACGAATTGCTTTTGCTCCGTTTACTTCAATGTTAGGAATATAACTATCGTAACAAGGTTCAAAAACAATTACTTCATCGTCCTTTTCTAATATAGTTGTAAAAGCTGTGTAAATAGCATAAGTACCACCTGGCGTAATAGTAATGTCAGTATCAGCATTTAAATTACTTCCATACAATGCATTACATTTTTCTGCTATTCTTTCCCGTAACAAAGAATAGCCAGCCATATGGGCATATTGATTATACCCTTTTTGCATGGCTTTATTCACCAAAGCAATCAGCTCTTCACTCATCATAAAATCAGGAAAACCCTGACCCAGATTAACTGCATTATATTCAGCAGCCAATGAACTCATTACTGTAAAAATATTGGTGCCTACCTGTGGTAATTTTGAATTGATGCTAACCATTACTTTATGTTATAATAAATTAAAAATAAACACTATGTTTCAACCGCCATTGAGTTATTAAACCGTTGACGAGATTAAACCATTAACCGGATTTTAAAACTTCAACGAAAATACATTGTACACTACACATCGTAAATCGTACATAAATAATTGGCTTGCTTACAAAAAATCAGGTTATTTGCAAACGAAACAATCTAATCTCCCCATGCTACCCAAGTACAAACGTGTTTTGCTTAAACTTTCAGGTGAAGCTTTATTAGGCAGTCAAAAAAACGGAGACCCGTTTGACCCGAAAGTAATTGAGCAATATGCCAATGATATTAAATTAGTTACAGACTTAGGCGTGCAGGTAGCAATTGTTATTGGCGGTGGTAATATTTACAGAGGCATGAATGAAACCGATAGCGGTATTGAAAGGGCTCACGGAGATTATATGGGCATGCTGGCAACCGTAATTAATGCAATGGCTATGCAGGCAATGTTGGAAAAAATAGGTGTTTATACCCGTTTGCAAAGTGCCATTAATATGGAGCAGGTAGCAGAGCCTTATATTCGCCGCAAAGCTTTACGCCACTTAGAAAAAGGCCGTGTAGTAATATTCGGTGCCGGTACCGGTAACCCTTATTTTACAACAGATACAGCAGGCAGTTTACGTGCTATTGAAATGAAAGCTGATGTTATTTTGAAAGGTACCAGAGTTGATGGTATTTACAATGCCGACCCAGAGAAAGACCCGACAGCTAAACGTTATGAAAACATAAGTTTTGAAGATTGCATAAGCAAAAATTTAAAAGTTATGGACATGACTGCTTTTACACTCTGCATGGAAAACAAATTACCCATAATTGTGTTTGATATGAACAGACCCGGCAATTTATTACAGGTTGTTCAGGGAATGAATGTGGGTACTTTAGTTAAATAATTCGCCCGTTTGTATAATTAATTTTACTGCTAAAACAGTAATACTAACTTCACCTATATGAAGAGATATTTTGGTGTAGCTTTTATTTTAATTGCAACAGCAAGTGCAGCACAACCTAATTTAACATTAACAGATGCCATTAATCTTGCTTTAAAAAACAACTACGATATTCAGATTGCCAAAAGCAATGCAGACATCAACACCATTAATAACGATTATGGTGTGGCAGGTGGTTTACCCTCGGTTACAGGTACTGCCAGTGACCAGGAATCTGTTGTAAACATTAATCAGAAAATAAATTCATCTTCGGGCATTAATGAAATAAGCCGTAACGGTGCATCGAGCAATGCTTTAAACGCAAATGTTAGCGGAAGTATTTTATTATACAATGGCTTACATGTGGTTGCCACTAAAAAACGTTTAGAAGAATTAGAGAAACAAAGTCAGCAACAATTAACGGCACAAATTCAAACAACCATTGCATCGGTAAGTGTAAAGTATTTTGACGTGGTAAGGCAAACATCTTATTTAAAGGCTTTACAGTTTTCAATCAATCTTTCTAAAAAACAATTAGAGTTGGTTCAGGTAAAGCAAAGTGTGGGCATGGCGAATAATGCAGATTTATTTCAAAGCCAGATTGATTTGAATGCCAGATTGCAGGATTATAAAGCACAGGAATTAATTGCAAGTCAGGCCAAGAGCGATTTATTAACCTTATTAAGTGCCAACCCTGATAGTTCGGTAACTATAAACGACAGTATTTGGGTTGAAAAGAGTTTGAAATTAGATGAAGTATTAAACGCTATTAATACCAACTCTTATTTAATGGCTGCAGATGAGCAGATAAAAATTAATGAGTTAATTGAAAAAGAAACTGCAGCATTGCGTTATCCATCCTTACGTTTTAATACCGGTATAAACTTCGGAAGAACAGAAAGTGCAGCCGGACAAACCTTACTAAACCAAAGCTACGGGCCATTTGCTGGCTTAAGTGTTACTGTCCCTATTTATAATGGCGGTATTTATAAAAAGCAACAACAGATTGCATCTGTTAATACCAAAATTGCTAAAACACAAAAGCAGAGTTTATTGTTAAATTTACAGAACGATGCTGTTAAAACTTTTCAGGCATATAACAATAACTTATCTCAATTAAATACACAACAAAACACTTATCAGATTGCATTGCAGTTGGTTGATTTAACACAACAACGTTATCAATTAGCACAGGCTACTATTTTAGAATTGCGTGAAGCACAAAAAAGTTATGAAGATGCTGCTTACCGTTTAATCAATTTATCTTATGCAGCCAAAGCAGCAGAAATAGAATTGAAAAGGTTGGAGAATAAGTTGGGGCTATAATTACAATAAAAAATAATTTAATATCGCCAATTTAAAATTATTCCGATCTCTTTCCATGTATTATCGCCTTGCAATTGATATAAAGTAATATTCCCGCCACCTCCCAGATAACTATGCCCATTATCAGTTTCAATAATTGCGAAAGTTTTTGAATTATCAAAGACAGGCCTTGAAATATAAAACAGGTTTCTATCCACACTTTCAGTTGAATTAAACCCTTTAATTTGTTTGATGTAAAACTTTTCTTGCTTTTTATCATTCAATCTAAACTTTTCGATAAGATATTTTTTTGAAATGTCTTCTTCTCTACTATTAACTAATAAAGAGTTTTTCAACTCATCATCTCTCCAATTAGTTGTATCAGAATCTTTTGTATTATCAATAATTTCAGAGAACATTAAAGTATCGAGTTTTCTATTTGAAAAATCTCTGACGTTTTCAAAATAAAACCACATTTCTTTCTTGTCAAGTCTTGTAATTACTATTGGCTTTGAATGAATGAATAAGCCACTTTGATTCTTTAAAACAGTATCAAGTAGACTTTGGCTATTTCCGGTTTGGCAATAGGAATGCGTGTATAAGAAAATTGTAAAAAGCAATAAAGCTTTCATAAAAGTTTTTTTGACAAGGCTCTTTAAATCAATCAACAAACAAATCAGTAAACAACCTGCCTCCAGGCACAACGGAGTATTTCGATAAATCTGTAATGCCTTCTTTCGCCAAAACTTCTTCATCAATAAAAGTATTACCGGTGTATTGTAAGTTTTCTTTGCTTACAATATAATAAGCTGCATCTGCCAGTATATCAACCGTTCTGCTCATGTTAGCCAATGCTTCACCGCCTAATAAATTTCTTACGGCAGCAGTATCAATCGTTGTTTTGGGCCATAATGCATTACTTGCAATATTAGCTTTCTTAAATTCTTCTGCCCAACCTAAAGCCATCATACTCATATTAAATTTACTCATGGTATAAGCCACATGCGGGCCTAACCATTTAGGAATAATATTAATAGGTGGAGATAAAGTAAGAATATGTGCATTGGTAGATTTCTTTAAATGCGGCACGCAATGTTTTGTAACTAAAAACGTTCCCCGCACATTAATGCTGTGTATTAAATCAAAACGTTTGGCTTCTGTTTGTTCTGTGCCTGTTAACTGAATGGCAGAGGCATTATTAATTACAATATCAATACCGCCAAAAGTTTCAACGGCTTTTTTTACAGCGGCTTCAATCTGTTCTTCAAAACGAATATCTGTTTGTACTGCCAAAGCATTGCCACCGGCGGCTTTCATTTCTTCAGCAGCAGAAAAAATGGTTCCGCCCAACTTGGGGTTTTCTTCAACACTTTTTGCTGCAATAACAATATTGGCACCTTCTTTTGCCAATTTTAATGCAATGGCTTTACCAATACCTCTGCTGGCTCCGGTTATAAAAACAGTTTTGTTATTAAAACTCATATGGCAAATATTTTAATTGTGAGTCGTGAGTGATGAATCATGAAATTAAAAACCAAATCTATAATTTAAAACACTACTTATATTATTTTTTATCGCAAAGGAAACGGAGGCTTGTACAGAGTTTTAAAAGAGTTTCCCTGTTTTCTCCGTGTATAACTCAAACAATTCTGTGGTTAAACATCTTAATTCTCTAAAAATTTTGTTACTGTTTCTTCCGCTTCTTTACAGGCTTTATCAAACACATCATTCACAATAATTTTTGTGAAATGATGTTTGAATGAAATTTCGTACGATGCTTTATTTACACGTGTTGCAATACTTTCTTCACTTTCTGTTCCTCGGGCAGATAATCTTTTTTTCAACTCTTCTACACTTGGCGGCTCTATAAAAATTGATAAGGTTGTTTGCGGATATTGCTGCTGTACATGTATAGCTCCTTTAACATCAATATCTAAAACAGGTACTTTATTCAAATGCCAGATGCGTTCTAATTCTTCCTTCAAGGTTCCGTAATATTTTCCTTCGTACACCATTTCCCATTCCACAAAAGCATTGTCTTTTATCTTTTGTATAAAGTCATCCATACTCATAAAATAATAATCTCTTCCGTTTACTTCTCCTTCTCTTGCTTGTCTTGTTGCGGCAGAAATAGAGAAACACAATTGCGGAAAATGATTCAATAAAAAATGTGTGATAGAAGTTTTTCCGGCACCGCTGGGTGCAGTAAGAATAATCAGTTTCGGGTTATAGTTTGCTGCCATTTACAAATAAACTACAAAAAACGAATGTTTGTTTTGCTAAGTTTATTTTTTAGATCGGCTTTTGTTTTTATGGTAGCGTTCTTTGTCCAAAGGACTCCTTCGGAACGTCGCACTCTTATACTTTTGTTTTACATAGCAACACTGTAAATTGCGTTCTTTGAATACGCTGAGAGATTGATAAAACAAACACATAATTTTTTATCCGTTGCAATATTTTTATTTGCATTGCACAGTCATGTTATTGCTCAATGCAGCACAACGGTTAATACTTTTCCTTACAGTGAAGATTTTGAAAACAGCAATGGTAACTGGGTTACAGGCGGCAATGCTTCTACCTGGGTTTGGGGAACACCTAATAAACCGTATATAAAAACTGCAGGAAGCGGAACTAAATGTTGGGTAAACGGAGGTTTAACAGGCGGGTCATATCCTAATAATGAATCATCCTGGATACTTAGCCCCTGCTTTGATTTCTCTTCATTAACCAACCCCTACATCAGTTTTAAAATATTCTGGAATACAGAAAAAACTTATGATGGTGTAACCTTTCAATACAGTATTGATGGCGGTAACTCATGGGCTGCATTAGGAACTTACAGTGATTATATCGCATGTCCTTCAAGCAATTGGTTTAATACATCAAGCGTTAATACATTAGGCGGTAGCGGTTGGACAGGCAATACCAAAACAACAGCTTACAGCGATGCAGGTACCAATTGCGGCATTGGTGGCGGACCGAATAACTGGGTTACAGCACAACATAGTTTAGCTGCATTGGCAGGAAAAACAAATCTGCGTTTCCGTTTTTTATTTGGTGCAGGTACTAAGTGCAACGATTTTGATGGTGTTGGTATTGATGATATTTATATTAATGAAGCACCCGCAACAACAGCAGATTTTACTTATACCTGTGCAGCTAATAATACTGTAGCATTTACAACAGTTACAGGTACTAACTGTCCCAAGACTTATTCGTGGGATTTTGGTGATACTGCCAGTGGCAGTAACAACACTTCATCTTCTGCTTCGCCAACACATAACTTTTCTTCTGCGGGAACTTATACTGTTACAGAAGTTATTACCTTTTCAAATGGTTCAACAGCAACCGTTCAAAAAAATATTACTGTATTAAGTGTTAGTACAAGTATTACTTCAACCATTAATTGTAATGGTGATGCAACAGGTGCAGTAACAGCAACTGTAAATGGCGGTAATGGTTCTTATAATTATAGCTGGAATACCAATCCCGTTCAAACAACAGCAAGCATTAATAATGTAAAAGCAGGTTCTTATACGGTTACAGTTAATGCAACCAATGCATGTACTGTTACATCAAGTATTACATTGACAGAACCTACTGCTATCAATACTTCTATTCAAACTGTAAAAGCTAAATGCGGTAATAATAATGGTTCTATAACTACCACCGTTAGCGGAGGAATAACGCCTTATGCTTATCAATGGAATAGCGGACAAACAACTGCTTCATTAAATAATATTCCATCGGGCAATTACACATTAAATGTTACTGATAACAATGGCTGTATTAACAACAATACCATTACACTTGCTGATACTACCATTGCAGTAAATGTTTTTTTAGGGAATGATACCAGCTTCTGTCCGGGTAATCAACTGCTCTTGCAACCGGGTTCTTTCAACAGTTATTTATGGCACGATAATACCATCGCATCAACTTATATCGTTACTAAAACAGGAGTGTACTCAGTAAAAGTTACCGATAACAATGGTTGCACAGGTGCTGATACGATAAGTGTAACAGTTGATTGTTCTGATATTTATTTCCCTTCGGGCTTTACACCCAATGGTGACGGAAGAAATGATGGCTTTGGACCGATAGGTAATTTAGCAGCATTGAAGAATTATACATTAACCGTTTACGGAAGATGGGGTGAAATTCTGTTTCAATCAACAGACCCTTATAAAAAATGGATGGGTATTAATAAAGGTTTGCAATTAGAGGGCGGTACATATGTTTGGGTTTCTTCTTATTCATTAAACGGTTTACCGCAGGTAATTCAAAAAGGCACAATAAGTATTATAAGATAAAGGCAGCCATAAAAGCTGCCTTATCAATTATTGGAGATTGCTTCATTCCTTGCAATAATAACACATTAATTATCTTTCTAATTTAAAGCCGACATCAGTTGCGGGGCGTTTAGCGGCATTGGCTACTTTCCAACCTGTTCTGTACATCCACTCCGTCATCTTTTTTAATTTAGGATAATTAATGTTCTGAGCATTATCCATAGGTGTATGATAATCGTCATGCAGTAAACTCGTAAACATTAAAGCAGGTATGCCTAATCTTGCATAAGGCAAATGATCACTGCGGAAATACCATCCTTCTATATGGGTTGGCTTATCATACAAAGTATCTAATTTAAATTTCGGTCCTTCATTATTAGCAGCCATCACCATATTGGTTAAATCAGTTGAGTTTTTATGGGGCGATTGTGTACCCAATACGGCAGCACTATCTGTATTGTTTCGTCCAATCATATCTCCGTTTAATACGGCAACAATACTATTCAAAGGAACAGTGGGGTGAGATGAATAATAACGGGAACCCAACAAACCTCTTTCTTCTGCACCCTGAATTACAAATAACACAGAACGTTTGCCCGGATTCTTTTTGAAAGCTCTGGCAACAGCCAACATAGCCACATCAACACTTGCGTTATCATCAGCACCATAATAAATACTATCGCCGTTAATAATATTGCGAATGCCATGTGCATCCTGATGACCACTGTATAAAACATATTCTTTTGAGAGTACAGGGTCTGTTCCTTTAATGTATCCAACAATATTTACTGAAGGGTAAGGATATTGCTCTACAATAATATTTGCTTTAAAATTTACATTGCCTGTAAATAAATTTTTTGCCGATTGATGCACCCACAAAACCGGAACGGTAGCAGTTACTTTTACGTTAGGGCCATTATCAATATCATAAGTACCTCTTACAAAATTTTCTTCTGCCTCATCCCAGTATTTTTCTGCAACCGCATCTGCAATAAAAATGATTGCAGCAGCACCTCTTTTAATAAATGATGTTCCGTATTTAGTTAACACATATCTGTTATACCGCCAGCCCGGTAATGATACATTCAAATTAATGCCCGCAGCATCTGCTTCTATGGCAACTATTTTTCCTTTTACATCAATATTATTGGTATCAATGGTTGAACCTTTTCCTGCAAAAACAACAGGAGCATTTAAAGCAGTATTAGCCATTTGTGCCACAGCAATATCTTTCCATACCTCTAATTTTTTATCGTTGATATAAAAAGAAGAATTAGCCGAAATATGGTTACGCCATATTGTAAAGAATTGCAGGTAAGTGCCATCATCTCCTGCAGGTAATAAACCGATGCTTCTGTATTTTTCTGCCAGCCATGCAGATGCTTTTAATTCATCTAAGGTTCCTGATGAACGGCCTTTGAAATGTGCATCAGCCAATGCATACATATCGGCTTTTAAATCTGATAACTGAATAACCTGCAATGCAGGCGGGTTAGCTGTTTGAGCATTTACAACTAAATGAACAAATGCTGCAACAAAGAGTAATAAACTTTTTCTCATGAAGTTAATTTTTATGCGGTATGAAAATACAATCTAAATCTTCACCAACTTCCATTTACCTCTTTTAAATAATATGAGAGAAGTAATAGTTACCAATGTTTCTGTTACCACTATGGCAATAAAAACACCTTTTGGCCCCCAATTAAGCACTACCGCTGCTAAATATGCCAACGGAATCTGAAATACCCAAAACCAAAACAAATGAATCCATGTTGGTGTTTTACTATCTCCTGCACCATTAAAGGCATTCATCATTACCATACCCACACCAAAGAAAATATAGCCTAAACTTATAATGCGTAATGCTTTAACACCGATTGCAATAGCTTCAACATCATCTGTAATAAATGCAACAAAAAATTCAGCAAATAATAAGAAGAAAACTGAAACTGCCGCCATAAATACTGCATTATACTTGGTTACTTTCCAAACGCTTTGTTCTGCACGGTCGGGTTGTTTGGCTCCTAAATTTTGCCCTACCAATGTTGCTGCTGCATTGCTTAAGCCAAATGCAGGCATTATAAAAAATACTAATAACCTTATGGCAATAGTATAGCCCGAAACTGCTTTATCACCAAAGCCTGCCATAATTCTTGCCATAGCAATCCAGCTTGCCGAAGCAACAATAAATTGTAAAGTAGCAGTAACGGCAACACTTAATAAAGCTTTTAAAATTGCAACATCAGGCAAAAAATATTTTAAATACATTTTTATAATGCCTTTGCCCTTTAATAATTGATAGAGTTGAAAACATACACCTATTGCCCTGCCTGTAGTAGTTGCAATAGCTGCACCTTGTATGCCTAAACCAAATACTTTAATAAATAAGGGACAAAAAATTATGTTACAAATATTGGCAAGCAATAAACTTTTCATAGCAATAGCTGCATCGCCAGCACCCCGAAAAATACCGTTCATTAAATGAATCAACATAATAACAACATTACCCGATATTAATATTTTAGTGAAGATGAAACCGTATGCTGTTGTTTCCTTCGATGCACCCATTAACAATAAAATGTTTTTCGGAAAGAAAAATCCGCAAGCTCCTATAACAATGCTTAGTGTAATTGCCAGCATTATACTTTGTGCCCCTGCTTTAGAAGCAGCATCATAATTTTTTTCGCCCACTCTTCTTGCAACCATGGCTGTAATTGCCATTCCCAAACCAAATGCAATGGAATAAATAATAGCCATTACGCCTTCAGTTAAACCAACAGTGGCTATTGCTTTAGGGCCTAACTGGCTAACAAAGAAAATATCAACCAAAGCAAAAACGCTTTCTGCCACCATTTCAATCATCATGGGTATGGCTAATAAAAAAATGGCCTTACGTAAACTGCCTGTTGTAAAATCTTTATGCTCGCTGCTGAAAGATTCTTTTAAAAAAGATAAAATAGTATGTAACTTATTGGAATAAGACATTATTGATAAAATTAAAATGAAATAATAACAAGCAGAAGAATGCTTGCAAACAAGAATAAATTGAGGGCTGATAAAAGGTACTAAGCCCTGCTTAGATTTTCATATGCGATGAATTGTGGTTGTAAATATAGAAGCAGGAATTGGTTTTCACAATTTATTTATCTTTCAAAGGAATTAATGTTTATACTAAACTATTTTAGGCTTATTGAAATTATTAAAGGTTATGCAAAAAATAGTTTTATAAATTGAACTAATTATACTAATTAAGTTTTAAAATGATTATTAAAAGAGTTAGCGAAAGCAATGAAATTACAGGTATAAAAAAACTGCAAAATGAAAATTTAAAATCAACATTAAAAGAAAGCGAAAGAAAAGAAGAAGGTTTTGTTACTGCAGAATACTCAGTTGAATTTTTAGAATATATGAATGCGATAGAACCCTCTGTTATAGCTAAAGTGGAAAATGAGATTGTGGGATATGCATTAGTAACAACAAAAGAAATAAAAGGTAAACACTTACTGCTTGATGATTTATTTAATGAGATTGATAAACTATCTTATAACAACGTTTTATTAAGCCAGATAAACTATGTCGTAGTTGGTCAGTTATGTGTTGCTAAGAAGTTTAGAGGTAAGGGCTTGGCTCAGAAATTATATTCATTTTTTAAAGAAGAATTATCGCACAAATATTTGTATTGTTTGACTGATGTAGATGAAAGTAACCCAAGATCAATTCAAGCACATTTAAAATCAGGTTTTGAAATCATAGGTACTTTACAGTATGGCGGTAGTTGTTGGCATATTGTACTATGGAATTGGAATAAAAAATAGAAGCCGTAACATTTATTACGGCTTTCGCTATCCATACCATTAATAAACATGCATACTATTCTAAAGAAAATTGGTTGCAGAGAGGTATGAAAAATGTGTAGGATTTCAATTAATTTGATTTAATACTGAATTCATATTTACCTGAACCAACTTTAATAATAGTGCAATTGTTTTCTTTTCCAACCACTTCAATATTTTTATTTGAAGTTATTTGTTGGTTGCTTTCTGTTATTGCATTGATATCTATTGAAGGAAGATAAACAGTTGCAGTTGTATTGTCAGGTACTTCTACTGTAATGATAATTTTTCCATCCTGTATTTTCCAACCGGAACTTAATTTTCCATAAAGTGTTTCATAAGATGCAGAAGCGTATTTGAATTGATTGCTGATATGAGGATAGATACGTATTTTTTTATAGCCTACACTATTATCTTCAATATCAAGTCCAACCATTACTCTGTACATCCAATCACCGATTGCACCATAAGCATAATGATTAAATGAATTCATACTTGTTGCCTGAAAGTCGCCATTGGTACGTATTCCATCCCAACGTTCCCAAATAGTTGTTGCACCTTTTGTTACAGGGTATAACCATGATGGATATGTTTTCTGCTGTAACAATGTATAAGCAACATCTGTATAACCAAACCTGCTTAACACATGGCATAAATAAGGTGTACCTAAGAAACCTGTTGTTAAATGATTATTGTATTGTTTAATATTATCGACCAATCTTTCAGCAGCTTGTTTACGCAAATTTTCAGGTAACATATCAAAATGTAATGCCAACACATAAGATGTTTGTGTGTTGCTCATAGTTGCACCATTAGGTGTTGTGTATTCTTTTAAGAAAGCTTCTTTAATTTTTTGAAGTAGTGCCGTATAAGTTGCTATATCGTTTGTTTTGCCTAATTCTTTTGCTGCATTAATTAATAATTGTGTTGAATGTGCATAGAAGCATTGAGCAATTAAGTATTTATTGGTAATAGCAGCTTTACCATCATTATCATCTGCCATTGTGTAAAATAGCCAATCACCAAAATGACTGCCTTTATTCCATAAATAATTGGTGCTTTTAGATTGCATGTAATTAACCCAGGCTTTCATGCTTTCATATTGATTTTCTAAAATGCGTTTATCGCCATACACTTCATACATTGTCCATGGTATAATCGTTGAAACATCGGCCCAGCCTGCACTTCCGCCCGCAGCCCAACCCTTATCTCCTAATGGATTTGGTATAACATGCGGTACACTTCCGTTAGAGAGTTGGTCTGCCGATAAATCTTTTAACCATTTGGTAAAGAAGTTATTTACGCCACGTAAAAAAGTTGCTGTACGAAAGAATGCCTGTGCATCACCTGTCCAACCCATACGTTCATCTCTTTGCGGACAATCAGTTGGCACATCTAAAAAATTCCCTCTTAAACCCCATTCAATATTGTGTTGCAGTTGATTGATTAATGAATCTGATGAAGTGAATGTGCCTGTTTGTTTCATATCAGAATACAATGCGATAGCCGTAATATTTTCAAGCTTTAATTCAGTTTTATAACCTTCTAATTTTATATAGCGAAATCCAAAAAAAGTAAAATGTGGTTCAAATGTTTCTTCTAGGTTTCCTTTCAAAATATAAATGCCTTCTGCTTTTGCTCCGCGAAGATTTTCTGTATAAAAATTCCCTTGTTTATCTAATACTTCTGCATGAAAAACTTTTATAGTATCCCCAGGATTTCCTTTCACTTTTAATTTAACCCAACCAACTAAGTTTTGTCCGAAGTCAATTACTTTTTCTCCTTTAGGCGTTGTAATAATTTTTGTCGGTTGAAAGGTTTCATGCTTTTTAATAGGTTCATTATAATTTGCTGTCAACACATTTTTTGAAAAGTCTTCTGTTTTTACATTGCTCCAATCAGCATCATTATATCCTGCTAAATTCCAGCCATTTTTTTCCTGTCTTGCATCAATCGTTTCACCTAAGTATATACCATTAGAACGTATGGCACCTGTTGCTGATTTCCAACTGTTATCAGAAAGAATATTGGCAGTTGTTCCATCAGTATAAACAATATTTAATTGAAAAAGCAAGGCAATATCATTTCCATAAATATTTCTTTTATGGTCGAATGAAAAATTACCTCTGTACCATCCATCGCCTAATGTTACAGCAATTGCATTGTTACCACCTTTTAATAAATTGGTTACATCATAAGTTTGGTATTGTAAGTGTTTGTTATAACTCGTCCAACCCGGTGTTAAATATGCATCGCCGATTCTTTGTCCGTTTAATTGTGCTTCATATAAACCATGTGCAGTAATGTATGCTGTGGCAGATTTTATTTTTTTGTTGTTACTGAATTCTTTACGGAATAATGGAGATGCAAAGCTGCTGTCTTCCTGATAGCCGGGTACAATCCAAGATGCTTTCCAATCTGTTGATTGCAATAAACCCATTTGCCAATAAGCTACTTCACTCCATTTAGATTCATTGCCTTTATTATCCCAAATTTTTACCTGCCAGTAATATTTTTGATTAGATGATAATGTATTGCCATTATAAATAATATGAATGGATTGGTCTGAATTTATTTTACCTGACGACCAAACATTTTTGTTTTTAGTTAATGCTTCTGCACTTGTTGCCACTTTTATTTCGTAAGCAGTTTGCAAAACATTGTATTGATTGGAATGCAGTTGCCAACTGAAAGCAGGTTGCTTAATATCAACACCAATTGGGTTGCTAAGATTTTCTAAGCGTAAATTATCAACTGTTAATTGAGCTGTTGCCAATTGAGCAGCTACTAATAGAACTGTTACAAAAGCAAAGGCTTTTCTTTTCATATAGCTTAGTTAATTAATTTTAAAGAAACAATGAGGTTGAAGATGCAATGAAAATGAAGAAAAGCAATAAGCTGTTTCATAAGCAAGCATGTTACTCAAAATTAAGATTGATGATTATTTTAAACTATCCTGTAGTGTATGTTTGAAAATAAAAAAGCCGCAACACAATGTTACGGCTTTCGCTCCTCAATCAGGACTTGAACCTGAGACCCTCTGATTAACAGTCAGATGCTCTAACCAACTGAGCTATTGAGGAATTCTGTTTCCCTTACGGGGCTGCAAAAATAGGGTTGGGTAGGTTTGTGAACAAAAAATTTTTGGACTTATTGAAAGAAAGAAAAAAAGCCGCCTTCTGCAAATCCGATATACACGCCATCTTCCCGTTGTTCTATGGGATAAGTTTTTAAAAAATAGCCTTCACCGGTAACATTTCTTCCGTTTTGTAAGCTGAATTTATAACGGTGCAATGGGCAAGCTACATTACCTAAAGCATCAATAAAACCATCAGCCATTACTCCACTTGCATGCGGGCATTTATGTGCAAATGCAAAGAGCTGATTATTGTGTTTAGCTATGGTAATTTTTTTATTATTTGCTTCCACTACACACATATTATTGCTTTGCCATTGCAATAAAGCTTCATTATCTGTAAGTTTATACCAGTTATATTTTTTGTTCATTTGATTACACGAATTTCTACCAATTACACTAATTAATTCATTTTTCAATTCGCGTAATTCCTTTTAATTGGTGTTATGGAAATTAAAAATAAACTGTTTTATACGGGTAGCGTATCTGATACATTTCTCTCACCTTATTCAAAATAAAATTTCTTAAGCCATCAATATTTTTTCGTTCCAGTGCTGAAACAAATATGCAATTGCCTTCGGTATTGTTTTCCCATTTTTCTTTCAGTTCTCGTAAAATGTCTTCTTTTACTTCATCTTCCAGCCAACTGTCAAAATTCTTTTCTTCATATAAATCCATTTTATTAAAAACAGTTAGTACAGGTTTATCGAATGCCTTTAATTCCTGCAGTGTTTTATTAACTGTACCAATGTGTTCTTCATGCTGCGGATGAGCAATATCAACTACATGCAATAAAATATCGGCTTCTCTTACTTCGTCTAACGTGCTTTTAAAACTCTCCACTAAATGGTGTGGCAGTTTTCTTATGAAGCCCACTGTATCACTTAATAAAAATGGTGTATTTTCAAAAACAACTTTACGTGTAGTGGTATCTAATGTTGCAAAGAGTTTATTTTCTGCAAATACATCACTTTTACTTAATAAGTTCATAATAGTGCTTTTACCAACATTGGTATAACCCACTAATGAAACTCTTATAAATTCGCCCCTGTCTTTTCTTTGTGTGAATGATTGTTTATCAATCTCCGCTAATTTTTTTCTGAGTAAGGAAATTTTATCTTTTACAATACGACGGTCTGTTTCTATTTCCGTTTCTCCCGGTCCGCGTGTACCGATACCACCACCCTGCCTTTCCAAGTGTTTCCACATACCTTTTAAGCGGGGCAATAAATATTGGTATTGAGCCAGTTCAACCTGTACTTTGGCTTGTGCAGTTCTGGCACGGCGGGCAAAAATGTCTAAGATTAAATCGCTCCTGTCAATAGTAGTAACGTTTAATTCTTTTTCTATGTTGGAAATTTGAGAGCCTGTTAATTCATCATCAAAAATTACCAGACCAATGTTTTTTGTTTGTACATAGTTTTTTATTTCTTCCAGCTTTCCTTTTCCTACAAAAGTTTTGCTATCGGGATGTTGCAGTTTTTGTGTGAATGTTTTTACTGCATGTGTTCCTGCGGTATCTGCTAAAAATGCCAATTCATCTAAGTATTCCAATACCTGTGTTTCTGTTTGCTCTTTCTGAACAACACCAACCAATACACAGTTTTCTTCGTTATTTAATTTCTGATTTTTTTCTATCAATGCTTATAAAAATTTTTCAAAGATAAACTGAGTAGTTGCCAATAAAAAACCCCAACATTTTGTCGGGGTTCATTAATTTATTATTATATTAATTACAATCCGCTTAGTGTTAGCCCGATGGATAAATTATTCATTGATGGACCAAAACCCGGTTTTAAAACTTCAGTTAACTGATAATCTACATTTAATGAAAGGTTACCATAACCAACTCTGCCTGTTAAGGCAACTTTTGTTCCGTTAAAAAATCTTTTGCTGTATTCTTTATCAATATAAGTACTGCCGTAAATGCTTGCACCGTTTCTGGTTCTTAAATCTTTTCCTTTAAAATAAGATTTTAATAAAGCTCCCACTTTTACACCTACTGCCGCCTTCCATGAATGGTTAGGGTCTGAAGGGTTTGAGTAATACCTGAACTCTATAGGTATTTCTAAATACATGGTAGTAACTTTCGATTTATTGAAGTAAGATGAATCTGAGCCGGAAAAGCTTGTACGGAAAGGAAGTGTGCTGCTGTTGGCTTTAACGTCAACATATCTGTGATCGAAAAAAATATTGCTTGTACCTAAACCGGCACCATATGCCAAACTAAAGCGATGGTCTTTTTTTAATGGCTTATCTAAAAGAAAATAAAAATTGAAATGTCTGCCAAAACCTTTGGTAGCCACACTATCGGGTCTGTTTAACCAGGTGTCAGAGCCAAACTGCAACATAAAATGGTCAGCAGCACGTTTGCTTACATCTGCCTTCTTATAATCTATTTTCGGGGCAGAGCTTTTTGTAACAACTGTTGGTTTTATTACCGTTGATTTGGCAGTAGTATCTTTTTTCTTTTTTGAAAATAAATTACCTAATTGGCCGTAAGAGCTTAATAAACAACTTACACAAAGCAGTAGTAAAAATGTTTTTTTCATTTTTTTAGTTTAGTAAAAAGCAATGATGCTTTTGGTAGCGGGCAAAAATAACAGAATTGATTGCACATAAAGGGTTAAAAATTAGCAAAAGAATTACAGGAAGATTAAAAACATAGAAAGTTGGCAGAAAATGAATTGCTTAATAGTTTGCATTTCTATATTTTTGCCGCTCCCTAAAAAGGGCGGGCCTATAGCTCAGTTGGTTAGAGCACCTGACTCATAATCAGGGGGTCCCAGGATCATGCCCTGGTGGGCCCACGATAAAAGCGAAGTAAAAATTACTTCGCTTTTTTATTCAATATTAAAATTGTATTTCTTCCTGGCTTTTTAAAGTTTGTGGTTTTGCCTCTAACCATTTTGTAATAGAAATATATTATTAAACACAGGGAATAAAGTTTTCGTTTAATTTGCTTTCAACCCACACCATCATGCACCTTTATAGAGGTTTAATTATTATCCCATGTTTTAATGAAGCAGCATCACTTGCTGATTTGGTTACTGAGATTAAAGAAAACCTACGGGGTATTTTAAACTTAGATATTTTAATTGTGAATGATTGTTCAACAGATAATACTTTAGACATTGCACAAAGAACAGAAGCTAAATATTTAGATTTACCGGTTAATTTAGGTATTGGAGGGGCTATGCAAGCAGGATTCCTGTATGCGTATTCACATAATTATAGTTTTGTAATACAATTAGATGGAGATGGTCAGCATGTTCCTTCAGAAATAAAAAAATTAATCGCTGCTTTTGAAAAAACAGAGGCAGATATTATTATTGGTTCACGTTTCTTAGAAAAGAAAGGGTTTCAATCTTCTTTTTTACGCAGAATAGGCATCAATTATTTCTACCTGATTAACCGTTTATTTACCGGATTGCATATTAAGGATAGTACATCCGGATTCAGGCTTTTGAATAAAAAAGCATTTAGTTATGCAGCCTTTCATTATCCCGACGACTTTCCTGAACCGGAATCCATTGTTATATTCGCTAAAAAAAAATTCAGCATTGCGGAAGTACCTGTAATAATGCGGGAGAGACAAGGAGGAAAATCATCTATCCGCTGGTTAATGCAATTGTATTACATTATTAAAGTTAGTATTGCAATGTGTTTTTCTTACATCAGAAAATAATTAGCATGGCCAGAATACAAATCATCACCATTATCATCAATTTTATATTTATCGGATACATAAGCAGATTGATTGTTAAAGGGAAATTGCGGGAAGAATATGCTGTTGTTTGGATTGTAATTACTTTTTTTTTGGTGCTCTTTTCATTTTGGAGGGACGGATTGGATTTTTTCTCTAAGTTATTTGGAGTTGCAGAGCCCCCAAATCTGGTGTTTACCGCTTTTATTTTCCTGATTATGATATATCTGCTGCATTTAAGCCAGGTAAGTTCTAAAATGCAAAAAAGTATTACTAAGCTAACACAGGAAATAGCTTTAATGAAAGAATCTGCAGAAAAAAATACAAAAAACTAACAAAGCGTAATGAAGCGAGTGTTATCCTACCCCGTAATAGTAGCAACAGCTATTTTCATTTTAGTGGTCATCAGTTATTCCAACCATTTTAACAATGGTTTCCATTTTGATGACATGCATACTATTGTAAATAATGTGCATATAAGAAATCTTAAAAATATCCCTGCGTTTTATTCAGATCCAAAAATGTTCAGTGCCTCTCCTGCACATTGGGGTATGCGGCCTTTGGTAACCACAACTTTAGCTATTGACTATTTTTTAGGCAATGGACTTAAGCCATTCTTTTTTCAGTTATCTACTTTTATTTGGCATCTGTTGCTGGTTATTTTATTATACTTTATTTTCCGAAACTTATTAAACAGAACTTTTGCTGATAAAAAACTTACTTCATTAACTGCTATACTGGGTGCCGGCTGGTTTGCCATTCATACTGCTAATGCAGAAACATTAAATTATATCATTTCAAGGTCAGATGTACTCTCAACTTTTTTTATTGCTTTATCGTTTCTGTTATTTGTTCTTTTGCCGGGGAAAAGAAAGTATTTATTGTATGTAATACCTGCAATTATTGGTGTGTTTGCAAAAGAAACAGTACCTGTATTAGTGCTGTTATTGTTCTTCTACCTGCTTTTTTTCGAATCAGGTTTATCTGTTGCAGATATTTTTAAGCCTAAGCATTTTAAAACGATACTAAACATAGTTCTTCAATTATTACCTTCTATTATTATTATCGCAGGTTTTCAATTATACACACTTAGTAAAATTAAAGCAATAGAAGGCGTTTCTAACCCTGCCGGTTATTATATGCTTACACAGCCCTATGTTTGGTTAAGGTATTGCATTGCTTTTTTTCTTCCGGGAAATTTAAGTGCCGATTCAGATTGGGGTGTGATTACGAATGTATTTGATGAAAGAATTATTATCGGTTTAGTATTTTTTTCAATTTTATTAATAACCGTAATAAAAACCTCAGCAAAAAAAGAGACAGAACCAATTGCATTTGGACTGGTTTGGTTTATAACTTCTTTATTACCCACTTCTTTAGTGCCATTTTCCGAAGTAACCAACGATCATAGAATGTATTTTGCTTTTATTGGTTTAACACTTGCACTGATTGCATTTATACTTTTGCAGGTTCAAAAATACAATCAGAGAAAACCATTTTCTGTTTCAAGAAAAATTGTCTTTGCAACGGTTATAGGTGCAGCATTTTTATTACAATCATTTGGTGTATATCAACGAAATAAAGTTTGGAAAACTGAAGAATCTCTTTGGCTTGACGTTACTAAAAAAAGCCCTATGAACGGAAGAGGTTTAATGAATTACGGGTTAACACAAATGGAGAAAGGCAATTACACAGTTGCCAATGAATATTTTGAAAAAGCTTTAGTTTATACTCCTTATTACCATAGCTTATTTATAAATCTCGGTATTCTTAAAAATGCAATGGGCAATCCGGCAGAAGCAGACAGCTACTTTAAAAAAGCCATTCTTTACGGGCCTAATTATGTTGAATCTTATACTTTTTACAGCAGGTTTCTTTCACAGAATAACAGATTTGATGAGTCTGTTTCAATGTCAGAAAAAGCTTTAAGTATAGATTCTTATTCAACTATGTCGCTTAACAATTTAATGACCGTTTATTTACAAACTCAAAATTGGAATAAATTAGTTCAAACGGCTCAAAGGTATCTTTCCATTATACCGGATGATAAAAATGCCATGCTCTATTTAGAATCGGGTAACAATAAGCGAAATATGTTTATGGCGAATGCTCCAACACAAATTAAAAACACTACTGCTGAAGATTATTTGAGTACAAGCCTAATTTACTACAATAACAAAGAGTATGAAAAATGCATTAATACCTGTTATGAAGCATTAAAAATTAAACCCAATCTGGCAGAAGCTTATAACAATATGGGGGCAGCTTATAATCAATTAGGGCAATGGCAAAAAGGAATTGAAGCTTGCACAAAAGCGTTACAGATTAACCCGAATTTCCCTTTAGCAAAAGCTAATTTAGAATGGGCAAAAAACCATTTAAATAAAGCAAAATAAAATTTCTCAATTCCTATAATGAAACAAACAACACAACTAAACTACTCTGTAGGAGAAAAATTATTATTGCCTCGCCCTGTTGAAAGGGTTAACTATATAGTACAGAACTGCACCGGCAAAAGAGTTTTAGATCTTGGTTGTTATGATGAGACTGCTTTAATTAAAGAAAACACAGGTAAATATTTATTTACAGAAATTTCAAAAGTTGCAGAATTACATTTCGGGGTAGATAATTCTTCCAAATTACCCGAAACGGGCATCAGCTACTCTGATACAGGAAAAATTTTTAAAGGGGATATTTACAATTTGCATCAAATGAATTTCGGTAACACTGAATTTGATGTAATAGTTGCCGGAGAATTAATAGAACACCTGCCGAATACACTTGATTTTTTTAAGCATATAAAAAAACAATATGCAGGAAAAAAAATGATATGCTCAACACCCAATACAACTTCACTGTCAAATATAGTATTGGCATTATTCAAAAGAGAATCCTGCCACATAGATCATTTGCAGGTATATTCTTATAAAACATTAAATACGCTTTGTAAACTGGCAGGTTTTACTGCATGGGAAATTATTCCTTACCACGTAAAATTTACAGAAATGATTATGCGGTCAAAAGGTATAAAGAAAATTTTTGTAAGCAGTGCTGAGAAATTAGTAAACACAGTTGAGACTATATTTCCAATGATAGCTGGTGGTAATATTGTAGCGATAGATATTTAGCATTACATACTATACTATACTATACTTTATTTTGTTTATGGCCCAATTCGTAAACCGCAATAAGCAGTTTGGCAAAATACTTACCCCAAATCTTACGCAGTAATTCAGTTTCTTCAAGTTTTCTTTTTCCATTTTTTATAAGGTTGCTCGTTTCTGATGCAGCATGAATCCTGTGCAGCATAAGGGTTTGGTTAATAAAAAAGAAAGAACCATTTCGAGAAGCAAGTTCGTACCATGCAAACCAATCAAGAATGCAGGCATATTTTTCAGAAAATGAAAATTTGTTTAATGTGAGTGAATTGTAGGTAACAGTCGGGCAACCGATAGGATCGCCCAATGCAAGTATCATTTTTTTTATAAACGGGGAATGAATATTCTTTTTAAAAAGAAAAGGAAAAAGCAATATTTTTTTTACAATATCATTAAGAGAAATATTTCTAACAGCTGTTCCAACCAAATCTTTATAACCGGTAAATGCAATCAGCCAATCCTTACAGTTAGCATTGTATGCCTTAATAATTTGCTCACTAAAGTCGGGTAAATAAATATCATCCTGGTGTGCAATGGTTGTTAATACTGTGGAGGATTTCGATAGAGCAAAATTCCAGTTCGAAGCGATTCCTTTCTCATCACTATTATTGATAAAATAATCAAGCTGATATTTGTCCACCAATGTTTTGATATAATTGTTTGGTGTTGAAGTGGTGATGATAATCTGACTTTCGTGTTTTTGTGCACGAAGGGATTGAATACATTGTTCCAAATAAGGAGACTCATTATATGCAGGTATTACAAACGTGTGTATCTTCATTCAGATCTAAATCTAAGAATTATTAGTTAGTTAATGTCAGAGTAAAAATATTGAATTTCAGCATACTTACAGTTTTAAGTAAAGCTTGACTATCAGAGATGGACTTAGCTTTAAGTGAACACAATATTTACCGGAAGTAATTAGTTATAAAAATATTTATTCAGATAAATTAAATAGTATGATTGTGCAGATTTTGTTCTGGCTCCTGGTATATTGCATTTCTACTGCCGCTTCAATTGTATTGCTGGGAGACAGAAACCTTATTTCAGGTAACCTGTTCAAGAATCAGGCATTCATTCATTTGCTCTTCAACTGGAAATTTATATCAGCAATGTGCTTAGCCGTTTTTTCAAGGTTGAGTTTTATTCTGTTAAACAATAGCTTTTTAAAAGTACCCAAATTAGCTAATGTTTCAACAACACTTACCACATTTGCTACGGTATTATCTCTCGCATTTATAGTATTGGCTAATTATCTTTTTCTGAACGAAAAATTAAATATGCAACAGGCAGCCGGAGCCGCAATTATTATTATTGGCACCATACTAATGATGAAATAATTGATTCTTTTATTTGAGTGAAGAACTGATGTATTAAAATAAAAGTAGAATGCGGAATAATTGCAGTTGCATTACAAAAACTATTGTATTACGGTTGCATAAATCTTCCTGTTTTACAATTATGCCTATGCCTTTATAATTAAAAGCTACTTAATTAACAGCCTTTGTTTTCAAAAACTAATTATCAAATGATGAAATCCCTACATTATTTCATTTTTTATTTGGAGGATAATTAAAAAAAGTAGATTTTTATTTACTATTAACATTTGGCATGAACCCCTACACCCCTAAGCAACTGCTTTTAATAGCTTTTTTTTGCATTTCGGCTCTTTTCTGCAAAGCACAAAGCCTTTCAAGGTCTGTTGTTTGTTCTTCAGCTACAACCGTTGATGCCGGCGGTTATTCAATTACCTATATTTTAGGAGAAGCCGTAGGAGACCTTTTCTCAAGTAAATCAACAGGTACTTTTTTAACTTCCGGTTTTGCCCAACCTGATATCAGCATACAGGAAATACTGTCTTCAGCAAGCTATGCCAATGTAAATTTTACTTTATTTCCAAATCCTGCCCCTGCTGTAAGCACTATTAAATTAGGTTTTAAACCAACATTACCCGAAGGAAGATATTCATTAGCTATTATTGATGCTTCCGGTAAAATTTTACAAACAAGAGAGGTTTATTATAAAGCTTCTTTTTTTGCATACCAGGAGTTCATTGTAGCATCTTATGCAAAAGGTGTTTATTTTATGAGGATAATCGGGGTTAACAATTATAAAGCTGCTTTAAAATTCGAAAAACAATAGTTTAAGAAATAACATTTATGAAAAATATTTTACTACTTCTTAGTTTTTTCATTTTGTCTTTTAATGTTTGTTTTGCCCAACCGCAAGCATTCCGGTATCAGGCAGTTGCAAGAGGTACTAACGGTGCATTGTTAGTAAATACTTCAGCAAACCTGAGATTTACAATCAGAACAGGTTCTGCTACTGGTGCTATTGAATACCAGGAAACACAAACCACCAGTACCAATCAATACGGATTATTTTCTGTTGAGGTTGGATCGGGTAATCCTACCAATGGTATTTTCTCCAATATTAACTGGGCTGCAACTACAACAAAGTACATTCAAACAGAAATAGATTTGGGTAGCGGTTTTATTGATTTGGGTGCCAGCAAATTATTAAGTGTTCCTTATGCTTTATATTCTTTAAATCCCGGTCCGAAAGGAGCTACGGGTGCAACAGGTCCAACCGGAGCACAAGGTATTCAAGGGGTAGCAGGGGCAACCGGTGCAACCGGTGCAACTGGTGCAACTGGTGTTACAGGAGCTCAAGGTATACAAGGTATTCAGGGTGTGGCAGGTGCGAATGGAACTAATGGTGCTACAGGAGCTACAGGTGCAACCGGCCCAACAGGAGCACAAGGCATACAAGGTATTCAAGGTGTGGCAGGTGTGAATGGAACTAATGGTGCTACAGGAGCTACAGGGGCAACCGGCCCAACAGGAGCACAAGG